>QFCE01000623.1_pt1 | contig 786673 bp, 735 predicted proteins | sample 5346091 | NCBI WGS metagenome assembly QFCE01 (sample SAMN09062252, study PRJNA434731) | Human gut metagenome, whole genome shotgun sequencing project. | isolation source: stool timepoint A chromium assembly | host: Homo sapiens | collected 2015 | reverse complement strand
CATTAGCAAATAACAAGGGCTTATAGCCCTAGAGCAAACCACCCGTTGGACGGGTGGTTGTGATTAATCCTGTATTTCTTCAAAAAAATGTGTCCAGACACGGAAAAAGCTTTGGGGCATCCGCTCGAGGGGGCTCTCCGGGGTCCATAGGAGCCAGATGGTAAAATTTCCCTGTTCCTCCCGGATCGGAAGGCTCACCAGCTCTGGATCGCTGCTGGGGAGTTTTTTGTTCAGAAATGCGATCCCGGCGTTGTGTTTTAAAAGCCGGAGCAGACTGGAAAACTGGTCCACATGGAAGGCATAGGAAAATTCCTTTCCGCGTTTTTTATAAACGTACTTCAGAAGCTGGGTATTCAGATCGTCACCGGCGTATCCGATGACAGGGCAGGTGATCAGGTCTTCATAGGAAACCTGGCCTTTTTCTGCCAAAGGATGGCGGCGGGACATGGTGACATATCTGTGACGGCTGGTATGCAGCTTCAGGCTCCTCAGATCGGGATCCGGCGCATCGCGCATGGCCAGGACCGCGTCCAGGGAGGAATCGCGCAGCATAGATAGAAGAAGCGGAACTGTACGGTTAGTCGTCTGAAATTCCAGATCGGGAAGCTGTTTTTTTAACTCGAAGTAAAGATCCAGCCAGTAAAATTCGTTGAGCACCACTGGAATGCCCAGACGGAGAGGACGGCTGATGGAGAGGAATTGCTTCATCTCCTCTGCCAGCCGTTCAGTCTTTTTCAGGATCCCGCTGCACTGATCCAGAAAAAAGGAACCGGCGGCGTTGGGGGCAAGTCCTTTGGAGCTCCGATCAAACAGCGGGATAGAAAGCTCTTTTTCCAGGGCGCGTATGGCCATGGAAATGGTGGATTGGGAGACGTTTGCCGCCTGGGCGGCCTTTAGGGTACTGCCGCAGCGGCAGACCTCCATAAAATACTGCATTTGTAAAAGAGTCATAGCACTCCTTTCTGTCGGAAGAAGATCTGAATGCATTTATTATACAAGAAAAAGCATATGGTATCAATAGAATTGATACTATTATGAATTATATATGTTTCACAAAGCCTGAGAAATATGAGATAATCTGCACATAAACAAAAACAAAAAAGCATAAAAACTGTGCACTTTCACAATGCATGTACCCGGGGGGAGAAAGGAAGCAGCGGTTATGCAAAAAACAAAAGGAGAAATGTCATGATTGCTGTAATTGGCCTTATTATGTTTGCGGTGTCCTCATATCTGGCGCTGAGCAAAAAGATGCATCTCATGGTACCCTTTGTGGTCGTACCTGTGATCGCCGGACTTTTCTGCGGTTTTTCTCTCCCGGAGGTTTTGAATTTTGCCGCCGAAGGAGTTACGGGAACCTTCAATTCGGTCCTTCTTTGTATCTTTGCAGTCCTGTATTTCAGTGTTTTGTCCGAGACGGGGATGTTTGATATTATGGTAAACCGTCTGGTGGGGATCACCAGGGGGAATATTTACATCGTTATGGTGGTAACGGTCCTTGTGGCTTTCATCGGCCATCTGGACGGCGCCTACAATACCACATATCTGATCGCAATTCCGGCTCTGGCCCCGCTTTATAAACGACTCAATATAGACCGGCGGAGCCTGGTGCTCCTGGTATCCCTGGCGGCAGCGCCCATGACGGCCATGGCCTGGGGACAGCCGGCGAAAATGACGGTTTTTGATCCGTCTATTGACCCGGTGGTCATGGCTTCCAGCCTCTATCCGGTGGTGGCGATCATGCTGGGGCTTGCTGTGGTCACCTCTCTGGGCTTTGGCTATTACTATTCTAAAAAGAATGCCTCTGAGATCGCTCTGCTGAGAAAGAGCTTTGAAAATGGAGGCGGAAGCCAGAAGGTGGATTTTTCGGATAATCCTCTGGCACGTCCAAAGCTTTTCTGGGCTAATTTTGCGCTGTTTCTTGGCTCTCTGGCCTGCTTTATGTTCATGACCGGCGTGAAAACATATGTGCTGTTCATGGTATTCTCATGTGCAGCGCTGCTGCTCAACTACCATACCCAGAAGGAGCAGAGCCAGATCATCCGCAAGCATTCGGCTACCATGCTGGCTCCGGCGATCCTGTTTTTGGGGATCGGAATCATGGTCGGGATCCTGAACGGAACGGGAATGGTAACGGCTATGGTGGATGCTGTCCTTGGCATCGTTCCGGAATCCATGGCAAGATGGACACATGTTTTATACGCGATCCTGATCCTGCCGCTGGAGATCTTCATCCCATATCAGGCCTTCCAGAGCATGAACCCGCTGCTTCTGGGTATTGGAGCAGGCTGCGGCCTGACTGGCTACCAGGTGTTAACGTGTATGAATATTTCCTATCTGAATCCATGTTCCCCGCTGGTGGCTGCGGCGAACCTGGCCTGCGAGCTGGCAGAGGTGGATATCATCAAGCAGGTGAAGTTTTCTGTACTGTTCTGCCTGGCCTTTAATACCATCGGAGTTCTGATCTGCGTGGCCCTTGGACTGGCGTAAAATATAATGAACGAATGTCCGGCCGGCGCTGCCGGCCGGAAAAAGAAAGGAATGATAACGATCATGAGTAAAGAAGTAAAGGTAACGCCAATGGATACTGTAAATAATGCCAGGACCATGCCCTGGAAGGTGGCCATCGAGCCGTTCCGGGTGGCTCCGAGGGTCTGGTATGTGGGGAATACCTGGGTAGGGAGCTTTCTGATCCAGACCAGCGAGGGGCTGGCGCTGATCGATACGACAGTGATGGAGGATCTGTATCTTCTGATCGATTCCATCCACCGCCTGGGCTTTGATCCAAAGGATCTGAAGCATATTTTTCTGACCCATGCCCATATGGACCACGACGGGGCGGCCAGGGCCTTAAAGGAGCTGACGGGAGCAAAGATATGGCTGTCCAGAGAGGATGAGGAATGGCGTCACCGCCCGGAGGCGGATATGAGCGACACGGGATTTGCCATCGTTCCTTATGAAACAGACTGCTTTTATGAGGATGAAACGCCCATTGTCATGGGGGATGTGGTCATCCGCACCAGACTGTCCGCTGGCCACACGCCGGGAACCACTTCGTTTTTTGTAGAAATGAAGGACGAGGAGGGAAAAACGGTGGTATGGGGCATGCACGGAGGCGTAGGGATCAATACCATGAATACGGACTATCTTCAGAAGGTCCGCCTTCCCCTGTCCCTCCAGGAGGATTTTTTCCGGGGCTGCGAGGAGATGAAGTCCATCCATGTGGACATCTGCACACCCAGCCATCCATCCCATTCAGATATGCTGGAAAGGATCCCGGAGGATCGGAATGATTACCGGCCTTTTGTGGATGAGGGAAAATGGCCAGCCTTTCTGGAAGAACGGGCAGAATCCCTGAGAAAGGTCCTGGAACGGGGCGTTTACCAGAGATAAGGGCAGCCTGAGAGAGGAGAAGAAGATGGATACATTGCTGATCAGAAATGGAACGGTCGTGAACGCGGAGGATGGGACCATGGTCCAGGCGGATATCCTGGCCGAAGGAAGCAGGATCCGGAAGGCAGAGCCGGGGATCTGCGACCGGGCGGTCAGCGAGATCGATGCGACAGGCTGTTATGTGACTCCGGGACTGGTGGACCACCATACCCATATCTATCCCATGGCGTCCATAGGGATCTCTGGAGAGGCCGCCTGCTTTGGTTCTGGAGTCACAACGGCTGTGGATGCCGGGAGCACGGGCTGCGGGACCTATGAACGATACCGGCCCTGGATCCGTGCGTCCAAGCTGGCTGTCTGCCCTTACATCCATGTGAGCACCGGGGGGCTTTCCAGCCTTCCGGAGGCCATGGAGGATGTGGATCCGCACCATATGGACGCGGAGGGGATCCGGGAGCTGTTCCGGCGGTACGGGAATGAGCTTGCGGGACTTAAGATCCGGATCAGCCGGAATATCGTGGGAGATCTGGGATTGGATCCTTTAAAGCGGGCGGTGGAGATCGCGGAGCTGACGGGGGTTCCTTTGATGGTCCATATTACGGACCCGCCGGCACCGATAGAAGAAGTTCTTTCTGTCCTCCGGCCTGGGGATATCGTTACCCATATGTATCAGAACACCGGACCAACGATCCTGGATCGCGGCGCCGTCTCGGACGCCGTAAAGGCGGCGTGGGAAAAGGGGATCCTGTTTGAGGCGGCGGATGCCCGGGCCCACTTTTCCTTCGAGGTAGCGGAGCCGGCCATCGGAGAGGGATTTTATCCAGATCTTCTGGGAACTGATATCACCAGCCTCAGCATGCATCTCAGGCCGACGGCTTTTAATCTGGCCATGCAGCTCTCCAAATACAGCTGCCTCGGGATCCCTTTTGGGACGCTGATCCATATTGCGGCCTGGAAAAACGCAGTCAACCTGGGGCTTTCGGACCAGATTGGGAGTCTGAGGCCTGGAAAACAGGCGGATATCGCTGTATTCCGGCCCTGCCGGAGGCGGAATGTATTCGGCGACCGGCCGTTTTCCAATAAAGATGCGGAATTCCGGGAGGGGGATCTGATCTATGAACCGGTGCTTACGGTAAAGGCCGGGGAGATGGTGTGGAGAAGTGTGACTTTTTAAAAGAGGGAAATGAAAAGCCTGGCTGGGCGTGCATCAAAACACGCTTCCTGCCAGGCTGATTTTTTGTTTGAAGGTATGCTGCGGAGCGGGACCGGATCTGAAAAACAAAAAGCCTGGACTCTTACGAATCCAGGCTTTATGCGGAAGATGGGACTTGAACCCACACGATGTAACCACCACAAGATCCTTAGTCTTGCTCGTCTGCCAGTTCCGACACTTCCGCGTATCGTTCTGAGCTTTTGTTGTTCAGCTCTCACCGACGTGTTATAATATACCACAGCCTGAAGGATTTGGCAAGTACTTTTTTGATTTTTTTTAAAAAATATTTTTTTGAAAAAGTTGTTGACAAAATGACAGTTTTATAATATAATTCAACATGTCGCTGAGAGATATAAACAAAGCGGCAGAGAAGAAATGCAGAAGTGGCGGAATTGGCAGACGCGCACGGTTCAGGTCCGTGTGGTAGCAATACCATGAGGGTTCAAGTCCCTCCTCCTGCACTGGCAAAGAAACCTGTTTCCAGAAGGGAGCAGGTTTTTCGTATTCTGGACAGAGTGGACCTTTATACAAAAACGTCCCCTGAGGATCCGCTCGGAGCAGAAAAGGGACCTGCTGGAGGCGGATGAATTTACGCGTACTTGTACTGGCAAAAAAAGTAAAAAAAAGAAAAGAAAAAAGCTTGACATTTTGAAAAAAATGTGTAAAATAATACGTGCCGAGTGAGAAAAACGGCAGAAAAGGAAATGCAGAAGTGGCGGAATTGGCAGACGCGCACGGTTCAGGTCCGTGTGGTAGCAATACCATGAGGGTTCAAGTCCCTCCTCCTGCACGAACAGAGAACGGAAACAGCCTCCCAGAAAGGGAGGCTGTTCAGACTGTAGACAAAGTCCCAGCAAAAGCCGGGCTTTTCTACATTTATAACCGTTTTTCTGGTATAATGGAATTATCAGAAAGGCGGTGTTTTTTATGATGACTAAAAATGCAGATAAGAAACGAGAACAGATAATCATGTTCTGTATGGATGACATGGTTCCACAAAACCATATGCTGCGTTTGATTGATAAAGCCATTGACTGGACTTTTATTTATGATCTTGTGGAAGAAAAATACTGCCCTAATAATGGAAGACCGAGTATGGATCCGGTTATGCTGATCAAAATCCCTTTTATCCAATACCTTTACGGGATTAAAAGTATGAGGCAGACGATTCGGGAGATCGAAGTAAATGTTGCGTATCGCTGGTTTCTGGGGCTTGATATGATGGATCCGGTTCCTCATTTTTCTACCTTCGGAAAGAATTATACCCGCCGTTTTAAAGATACCGGTCTTTTTGAGCAGATCTTCGCAAAGATACTGGAAGACTGCATGAAATTCAACCTGGTAGATACGGAGCAGATTTTTGTAGATTCCACTCATGTTAAGGCATGCGCAAACAGCAAAAAAATGAGAAAACGGGTGGCCCATGAACAGGCGCTCTGGTATGAAGAGGAGCTCCAGAAAGAAATCGCAAAAGACCGGGAATCCCATGGGAAGAAACCGTTGAAGGAAAAAGACCGGAATGATCCATCCTCCGGAAGTGGAGGCAGTATGGATTCTCAAGAAGAGATTCCTGAAGGAGTAAAAACACAGAAGTGCAGTACAACCGATCCAGAAAGTGGATGGTTTCGTAAGGGGGAACATAAACATGTTTTCGCCTACGCAGTAGAAACAGCCTGTGATAAACATGGCTGGATCCTCGGTTACAGTGTTCATCCAGGAAACGAACATGACAGCCGAACCTTTAAACCTCTTTATGATAAGATAAAGCATTATCACCCTGCAATGATTGTTGCAGATGCAGGTTATCGAACACCGGCGATCGCCCACGAATTGCTGGAAGATGGAGTGGAGCCATTGTTTCCATACAAGAGGCCAATGACGAAAGACGTATTTTTCCGTAAATACGAGTATGTATATGATGAGGCGTATGATTGTTACTTATGCCCGGAAAACCAGATATTATCTTATCGTACCACGAACCGTGATGGATACAAAGAATACCACAGTTGTGGAGAATTATGTGCCAATTGCCCAAGTCTCCATAAATGTACGGAAAGCAAAAATCATGTGAAGGTAGTAATGCGTCATGTTTGGGAAGAATATATGGAAATGGCAGAAGACATCCGTCATACCCTTGGGAACAAAGCGATATATGAATTGAGAAAAGAAACCATTGAACGAATCTTCGGAACAGCGAAAGAACAGCATGGCTTTCGCTATACCCAGTATATTGGAAAAGCCCGGATGGAAATGAAAGCGGGGCTTACTTTTGCCTGCATGAATCTGAAAAAGCTGGCCAGAATTCTGGGAAACAGGGCCTCTAAAACATCGGAAATCTTGAGTTTTTTAAGATTTTTGATAGAAGAATCGCTATATGTAGAAAAGTGGTGCTGGGAATAATCCCAGCACCAACTTTGTCTACAGTCTGTAAGGAATCTTAAGATTCGTTTAATTCCCTGTATTTCCAACGGTTCCGGCTTGCGTTATCCGGAAACTTCTAGTATAATCAGAACAGAAATGAAAATAAAAATTAGGAGTGAGGTTTATATGAAATTAAGAAAGGTATTATTACTGACAGCAGCAACGGCTGCCCTCGGGAGCATGAACGTGATCTCTGCATTTGCAGACGCAGTGGTTGTGGAAGAGGATGGAAGCATCCGGAACTCTGCTCCGGAGGAGACCACAGAGGGAGCCGCAGATACGGAATCCATGTTATACGGCTGGACCGAGCAGGGCTCCAACTGGGTGTATTATGATGGAAAGGGAAATACCGTAAAGGGCTGGATCAAGGCAGAGGGCGGAGACGGCCGCGGAAACGAGGTATGGTTCTACACAGATCCGGAGACGGGCCTTATGGTAGCCAACCAGACAAGAGTGATCGACGGCGTATCCTATTCCTTCAATGAGGACGGAAGCTGGGTAGCCCCTGTTCCCACAGCACCCAAGGGAAAATTAAGCGGCGGCGTGTTTACAAACACATGGTCCAATATCCGCATTCCCCAGGTGATCGGCTCCGCCAATACAGATGTGGAAGCAGAGGAACTGTTCTCCGACGATATTTACGGCACCATTGGAAATCCTAAGGTGACTTATGATTTCTCCATGAGCACAGATTTCGGTGAGCTGGAGATCTACTACGCCAATATGGCGAAAATGCCGGAGATGGATGCGGCCACATTCGCAGCACAGTTAGGAAACGCTGAAAAAGGCAAGACTGGCCAGGTGGGCGCCGTTGAGACCGTTACCGTAGGCGGCCAGAACTATTCCAAGGTTTCCATCACCAGAACAAATAAGAAGGGCAAACAGAACCAGACTTCCTTCTACTGCAGAAAGCATGAGAGCTTTATGGTGATCTTAGCCACCAGCTGCACCATGTCTGATGCAGGCGCTATGGCGGATATCGTAAATACGATCACAGCAGCCCAGTAACAGGAAAAATGATATGGACGCTCCGGGAGATTCCCCGGGGCGTTTTTACGTTATGGGGAATGCGTCCTGCGGCGTATAAACGCTCCGCGGGGATCGTCTTGCGGCGGAAGAGAGTCCTGATGCAAAGGCGGCCTGCAGCAGACAGAGACCCCGCAGGCAGGCTTCCTTCTTACGACTGCAAAATTTTCCATATGGGATAGTATTTCCATGGAAAATGGTTTATAATAAACAGGCGTGTAAAAATACGGAAACATACAATCTGGAGGAATTATGTTAGAATTGCAGAATATTTCCTTTGGCGTGTTGGAAAGCCAGGGGAAAAAGGAGATTTTAAAGGATATCAGCCTGACGGTCGGTGAAAATAAATTTGTTGTGATCACGGGGCCCAACGGCGGCGGAAAATCGACCCTGGCTAAGATGATCATGGGGATCGAGAAGCCCCGCTCCGGGAAGATCCTGTTTGACGGCCAGGATATTACAGAGAAGACCATCACAGAAAGAGCCAACCTGGGGATCAGCTTTGCCCTTCAGCAGCCGGTGCGCTTCAAGGGGGTCCATGTGCTGGATCTGATCCGCCTGGCGGCCAGAAAGGACCTTTCTGCCGCAGACGCCTGTAAATATCTGTCCGAGGTGGGATTATGCGCCAAGGATTATATCAACCGGGAGGTCAATGGAAGTCTGTCCGGAGGAGAATTAAAGCGGATCGAGATCGCCACCGTCCTGGCCCGGGGCACAAAGCTTTCTGTGTTTGACGAGCCGGAGGCCGGTATCGATCTCTGGAGCTTCCAGAACCTGATCCAGGTGTTTGAGAAAATGCGGGAGACCACCAATGGCTCCATCGTGATCATCTCCCACCAGGAACGGATCCTGGAGATCGCGGACGAGATCGTGGTGATCTCTGACGGCTCTATCTTAAAGCATGGGACCAGGGATGAGATCCTGCCGGAGATTCTGGGAACGGCCTCTGCGCCTTCCGGATGTCAGTTTTACAGGAGGGAGGCATAAACATGGATAAGATCTTACAGACGCTTTTAGAAAAGGTGGCCGACCTGCACGGGGTACCGGAGGGGGCCTATAATATCCGGGCCAACGGCCAGATGGCTGGAAGAAATACGACGGCCAACATCGATATCGTCACAAGAGAGGACGGAAAGGGCATCGACGTACACATTAAGCCGGGAACGAAAAAGGAGAGTGTGCATATTCCGGTGATCTTAAGCCAGACGGGCTTAAATGAAACGGTGTGCAACGACTTTTTTGTGGGAGACGATGCGGATGTGACCATCATCGCCGGCTGCGGGATCCACAACGGCGGCGATATGGAATCCCGCCACGACGGCATCCACCGTTTTTTTGTGGGAAAGAACGCGAAGCTTAAATATGTGGAAAAGCATTACGGTGATGGAGATGGAAAAGGGGAACGGGTCATGAATCCCCGGACGGAGATCACCATGGATGAGGGAAGCTATATGGAGATGGAGAGCGTCCAGATCAAGGGCGTGGACTCCACAAAGAGGGATACGGTGGCCCATCTGGCAGCCGGGGCCAAGCTGGTGGTCCAGGAGCGTCTCATGACCCATGGGCACCAGGATGCGGAGAGCCGGTTTGATGTCTGTCTGGATGGGGAAAATTCCAGCGCCAACATCATTTCCCGGTCTGTGGCCAGGGATCAGTCCCACCAGTCCTTCTACTCCAATCTTCAGGGCAATAGCCTGTGTGCTGGTCATACGGAATGCGATGCGATCATCATGGACGAAGCAAAGATCAGCTCTCTTCCGGAGATCACGGCAAACCATCCGGATGCGGCCCTGATCCACGAGGCGGCCATCGGAAAGATCGCCGGAGACCAGATTATTAAGCTGATGACTCTGGGACTGACAGAGGAGGAGGCGGAAGCCCAGATCGTCAATGGATTCCTGAAATAGGGGAAGGAAACACAGCAGATAAAGTCTTTAGGGGGGAAAGCATGGTACTGGATTCGATAAAAAGTGTATTTGCCCTGATGGCGCTGATCGCTTCGGGCTTTTATTTTGCCGGGAAACCGTGGTTTGGAAAGCAGGGAATGGATTTCTTATCCAGATTTACTGTGGAGGCTACGATCCCGTTTTACATGTTCTATAACATATATAAGGATGTGGGGACCAGAGAGTCGCTGATCTCCCTGGTGTCAAAGCTTCCGGTGACCTTTGGACTGATCCTTCTGTGCCTGGCCCTGGCAGCGTTTATGGGGGCGCTTTTGAAGGTGGACGGCAAAAGGAGATATACCTTTGTGGCAGCGTCCGGCTTCCCCAATGTGGTGTTCATCGGCTTTCCTGTGATCCAGGCCCTGTGGGGCCAGGGGATCACCTCCATCGGCGTGATCTATTATATCGCCAGCACACTGCTGTTCTGGACCGTGGGGATCTGGCTCTTGAGAAAGGATGGGAAGTCAGAGGCGGCCAGAGAGGGGAGCGCCCTGGCAGGATTAAAGAAGCTGGCGTCCCCGCCGATCATCGGCATGGCCCTTGGCATGGCGGCAGTATTTTTTGAGATCCAGGTGCCGGATTTCGTATTAAAGCCACTGTCCATGATCTCCCAGGTGACCTCGCCCCTGGCCCTTGTGTTCATTGGCAGCGTGATCCGCAATATGGATCTGAAGACCATAACCCTGGGACGGGACCTTTACGCGGCCCTGGCCATGCGGTTTGTGGTGGTGCCTGCGGCCTGCGTGGTATTTTTAAATCTGGTTCCGATGCCGAAGGAGATGAAAGAGGTATTTTTCATGCTGTCCTCCATGCCGGCCATGGCCCAGATGGGCATTATGGCCAGACAGTATGACAGTGACTATGAATTTGCCTGTACGGTGATCACGGTCACTACCCTGATCAGCATGGTGACGATCCCTGTATTCATGCTGTTAATGCAGCAGTTTGCATTTTTTGCCTGATCCGGGGCCGGACCATATGGGCGGAGGCCTCATATCATAAGGAAATGGATAATAAGGCGGCGTTCATATGAAGGACCAGAAAGCGGAAAATCTGCTGAACCTGGCGCTGTCAGTGCCCGAGGAGGAACGGAAACAGACTGGGGAGCTGGATGTGGGCTATGACCGGGAGACCAGGACCTGGGAGCTGATCGTAAAGTACAGCGGAGACCTGGCGGGAATTGTCAGGGAGCAGTTTCCAGAAGCGGAGCTTAAGGAGCTGTCCGGCGGCTTTGGAATTCTTACGGTACCGGAGGAAGAAGTTCCGGGGATCCTTGGGCTTAAAGAAATTGAATATGCAGAAAAACCAAAGAGGCTGTTCTTTGCCATAAACCAGGCAAAGGCAGCCTCTTGTCTTACTCTGGTGCAGCAGGGGCCGAAGGGGCTTACGGGCCGGGGAGTTCTGGTGGGGATCCTGGATTCCGGCATTGATTATTTCCATGGAGACTTCCGTCATGAGGACGGCACCAGCCGGATCCTGTTTTTAAACGACCAGGTGACCGGGGACGTGTATACAAAAGAAGAGATCGACGAGGCATTGGTGACCGGAAGCCGGGAGGCCGCCAGAGCTCTGGTTCCGTCAGCAGATCCGGGAGGACATGGAACGGCGGTGGCTGGGATCGCCGCAGGGAATGGAAGGGAAAGCGGAGGCAGGTACCGGGGCGTGGCCTATGAGAGTGATCTGGTGGTGGTCCGTCTGGGGACGCCGGATCCAGATGGCTTTCCCAGGACCACACAGGTGATGGAGGGGCTGGATTTTCTGGTAAAAAAATCCATGGAGCTGGCACGTCCCATGGCGGTGAACGTGAGCTTCGGAAACTCCTATGGCTCCCATGATGGAACGGGCCTTCTGGAGCGGTTCATGGATTCCCTGGCCCTCATGGGGAGAACGGTATTTGTCGTGGGCATGGGAAATGAAGGAGACACTGGGGGGCATACATCGGGGAGGCTGTCTGCCGGGCCAGGGGGGCCATTGGACGGCAGCGAGGCACGAATCCAGCTTTCAGTGGCTCCCTATGAGGCGGGATTTGGGCTGCAGCTCTGGAAAAGCTATGAGGATGCCTTTGAGATCACCCTGTCGAATCCTGGGAAGACCGTGACGGAGCGGATCAGCAGCCGCCTGGGCCCTTATGAGATCGACATGGGAGGGGCCAGGGTGCTTCTTTACTATGGAGAGCCGGGCCCCTTCAGTCTGGCCCAGGAGATCTACTTTGATTTCCTGCCGCCGGGGAATGGAGAGGCTGGCCGGTATGTGGAGAGCGGAATATGGGAAATTACCCTGAAGGCGGCGGAGACCGTGGACGGCCGGTATGATCTCTGGCTGCCGTCCGGCGGCGTACTGAACCGTTCCACCCGGTTTTTAAGGCCGGCCCCGGAAACCACACTGACGATCCCCTCCACCGCCATGCGCCCGGTCTCTGTGGGCGCTTATGACGATACCTCCATGACGTACGCGCCCTTTTCCGGCCGGGGAGATACGAGACAGTACGGGATCCAGAAGCCGGATCTGGCAGCGCCGGGAGTGGGGATCGTCGCTGCCCGTTCCGGAGGCGGCTATGCTCCTGTGACGGGAACCTCCTTTGCCGCGCCCTTTGTGACGGGAGCGGCGGCGCTTTTAATGGAGTGGGGGATCGTGCGGGGGAATGATCCGTACCTGTATGGAGATAAGGTGAAGGCGTATCTGCGGAAGGGGGCGAAAAAGCTGCCTGGGGAGCAGAGCTATCCCAATCCCCGGGTAGGGTATGGGGCATTGTGCGTGAGGGAGAGCCTGCCGTTTTAAAAAATAACCTTGACATATGTAATGAAAAATGCAATAATATGTGTAATAAAAAATGCAATGGAGAAAACATGAGAGAGAATACATATATTAAAATCGGAGCATTGTACAGCAGATACAGAGGTTACGTAGGGACACAAGATCTGCTGTCAGAGGGATTTTCTAACCGGCAGATTTCTGTTTTAGTGGAAGAAGGATATTTAGAAAAAATATGCCATGGACATTACTGGATAGCGGGCAGGCAATACAGAAAACCGTCAGATTATAAATGCATCGAAGTGTGTCTGAGTAATCCCGGCGCGGTTATTTGTATGGATAGCGCACTTTACTATCAGGGAGTATTACCAGCCGAGCCGGATCACTTATCTGTTGCTACAGAACGGACGGACCGCAGTATGATGAAAATGAATTTTATGGTACAAAGGCATTACTTTTCAAAGGGAAATTTTAATGTTGGAATAAGAAAAAAAGAAACGGAATTTGGAAGGTATAATATTTATGATATTGAACGTTCGGTTTGTGATCTGTACCGCCTGGGGGGAGAAATAGAAATAGAGATAGTGGACCAGATAAAGAGAAATGCGTGCTTGTATGACCGGTTATTGAAATATGCAGAAAAACTACAGATAAAAAGGGAATTGTAAGAGGGGGATCTACAATGGAGTACATGTATAATGGCCTACAGCTGAAAGGAAGAAATTTACAGGACGATCAAAAAATCAGATTATTAATATATTATATACATCTTCAGACACTGGTGTCTGAGAAAAAAGAATACGATGAAAGATACGGGAAAAACCAGCTCATAAATATATTTTGGGATAAAGAAAGCAAATGGGAACAAAAAATTTATGGTGGACTGAAAGAATGGGAGAGGAGACATCCAATAACGGGAATCGTACTTTGCACTGTTCTGGGCGGAATCCTTGTCAGTATGGCTGCAGGCGTTCTTTTGGAGGTTATTTTGATATATGTATGAAAAATGGAGATAAAGCATGAAGAATAGGATCATAGATGTTCAAAATGTGAAAATTACTATTTCAAAAGAAGAATCCGATGACTATATTTGCATTACGGATATTGCTAAGGTAAAATCGAATTCCGCCAGAGCAGCCGACGTGGTGAGAAACTGGCTGAGAAATCGTGGAACATTGGAGTATTTATCTGTATGGGAACAACTGTATAATCCGGCGTTTAAAGTGTTCGAATCTGAACACTTTAAAAAGCAGGCGGGGTTATTAACTTTTACACCCAGTGTTTCTGAATGGATAGAGAAAACGAATGCGGCTGGTCTTTATGTAAAGCGTGGAAAATATGGAGGAACCTATGCCCATAAAGACATTGCTTTTGAATTTGCATCTGCGATCAATCCAGTTTTTAAATTATTTCTTATAAAAGAATTCCAGCGTTTGAAGGAGGAAGAAAATAATTTAAGACAAATGGAATGGAATGCGAAACGTTTTCTTAGTAAAAATAATTATCTGATCCAGACAGATGCAGTGAAGAATTATATCATCCCTCATAGAGATTTAAAAAAGGATCCACAATGGATCGCATATGCAGAAGAAGCAGATATAGTGAATGTTGCTTTGTTTGGCTTTACAGCAAAAGCATGGAGAGAAATGAATCCGGAACTTGCAAAGAAAAATAATGTCAGAGATTTTGCGACAATTCATGAATTGACAGTACTTTCTAACCTGGAGACGCATAATGCCCATATGATACGAGAAGGAAAGAATAAGGAAGAACGGTTTGAAGTACTAAAAGAAATTGCAGAATATCAGCTCAATATATTAAGTACTGCTGAGCAGATAAAAATGGCAGAGACTTGTGATGATCGTACACTCTTCCAGCCTGTTTTATAACAGATATATAACCCCTTTTTTATGCAAATATGCAGCTTTCGGCCGTTTTTAGCGGCAAAAGCTGCATATTTTTCTGCATGTGTGTCAAGATCTGCCTGGTGGACAGATTTTTTCATGACAATATCCTGGAATCCCTGGGAATGCGTGAGGGAGAGCCTGCCGGTCTAAATTTTCATACGATCTGGCAAACAGAAAATTCATAAAAAATAAATGTAAATCCTGTCGGGAAAATGGTATGATGAGTGAAGAAAAGACGGGAGAGAGCCGGCAGCAGGAAGGGGCGGCTGGCGCAGGGAAGGAAAAATATAAAAGAATACGAAAGGATCATATATGGATACACGACTGGATCTGAAGCTGTCAGAGGAGCAGGAGCTTTTTATATGCAAGGCATTGGAGGGAAAAAATATTTTAGTGGACGCATGCATCGGCAGCGGAAAGACCACAGCGATCCAGGTGCTGTGCAATCGGCTTCCTGATACAAAAAAGGTCCTTTATCTGACGTATAACAGACTTCTGAAGCTGGATGCAAGAGCAAAGATACAAAAGAGAAATGTCACAGTGACAAATTATCATGGATTTGCATACGCGGCTTTAAAGGCAAATGGGATCTCCGCAGGGGTCTCTGATCTGATCCAGCGGTTTATCCAGGAGAAACCGGCCATCGGCGCCTATGATATCCTGATCATTGATGAGTACCAGGATATCGAGCAGGAGCTGGCAGAGCTCTTACAGATGATAAAGGATCGTAAGCCGGGGATGCAGATCATCGCGGTCGGGGACATGGAGCAAAAAATATACGATAAGACGACCCTGGATGTGGAATCGTTTATGAAGGGATTTCTTGAGGACCACCTCAGGCTCAGGTTTACCCAGTGCTTCCGGCTTTCTGAGGATCTGGCGGCCATGCTTGGAAGGGTGTGGAAAAAGGAGATCCGGGGCGTCAACGAAAGCTGCAGGGTGGAAGAAATGACGAAGGAGGAGGTGATGGATTTCCTGGCACAGCAGGAACCGGGAGATATTTTATGCCTGGGAGCAAGGACCGGGGCCATGGCAGGTACACTGAATGCTTTAGAAGAGGCATACCCTCATACGTTCAATAAGACAACGGTCTACGCTACGATCTCAGACCATGATTCGGCAGGAAAAACGGAACCGAAAGCAGATTCTGCGATCTTTACGACGTATGACAGCAGCAAGGGCCTGGAGAGAAAAATATGTGTGATCTTTGATTTTACAGAAAGCTACTGGAATGTGAGGATATCCAAACCGCAGCAGTCGTATTCGGTTCTGCGGAATATTTTCTGCGTTGCAGCCAGCAGAGGAAAAAAACATATTATTTTTGTGAAGTCAGAAGAAGCCGTGCTTTCGGAGAAAACGCTTTCAACATTTGTGGAGACAAACCAGAAATTTAAAGATACAGGCATAAGTGAGATGTTCGATTTTAAGTATAAGGAGGATGTGGAGGCCTGCTTTTCAAAGCTGAAGCTGAAAAAGCTGGAAACTTTGGACCCGTCCCCCATAGACATAAAGAGCACGGACGGGCTCATTGATCTGTCTCCCTGTATCGGGATATACCAGGAGGCTGTATTTTTTGAGAATTATGACATAGACGCGGACATACAACTGAGGATCGCATTGAATCCGGAGCTTAAGGGCCTGTATACCGGGGAGGAGCGGAGAAGTCCTCTGGATCAGAAAATACTGTTTCTGGTTTCTCTGGAAACAAGACAGAAACGGTACAGGAAGCAGGTGGCTGCGCCGTTTGTCAATGGGGAGCAGAGGGAGAGGATCACTGCCCGTTTAAAAACACGGCTGCATACGGATGAAAAAGCACAGGTGGAATGCCGGCTCCGGTTTTATGGCCAGGAGGCCGGAGAACCCCTGTTTTCTGCCAATGGATTTGCAGATGCAGTGAAGGGGGATACGGTATACGAGCTGAAATTTGTATCGGAGCTGAGGCATGAGCATTTCCTGCAGTGTGCAGTCTATATGGCTGCCCTGGATCTGCCGAAAGGAATCCTGTGGAACACGCGGGATAATACGGCTTATGAAATTGAAATTCCGGACCGGGCCTCCTTTCTGGATGCCGTGACCAGGACGGTCACAAAGGGAATGATAAAAAAATATCATGATCACAGGGCGGTTCAGGAGATGCCCCGGAACGTAAAAAACGAACCTCATACCGGGAAAGCGGAGGAATATGAAGGCGGCTCTGAAAAGATGGAAAAGCCAGGGAAGAAAAGGAAATTCTGGTTCCAGTTCTGGAAGTGATCCTGCTGTGCCGGCTGCCGGTTTTCAACCTGTCGAAAAAGAAGGAACTAACCCGGTTTATGGATTATTTAGATGTCTTTTCTGAAAATTTGCGGATTTTGTAGGAGAATGTTAATAAATAAGTGTTCTAAAATGGCAGTCTTTGTGATATAATAGTATCATCGCCAAAAATATTCTCCAGGTCTGCGCGTCTGCAGCCCCGGCCTTTGCAAAGGAGGCGGTCTGTATCAATATCAGAGAATCCATGGAACAGTGGGAGCGGGAAAACTTAAGTCCCTATGCCTCCTTAAGCAGTGAGACCCTGGGACGGGACCGGGAGGAGGAGCCCTGTGATATCCGCCCGGCCTATCAGAGGGACCGGGACCGGATCCTCCACAGCAAGTCGTTCCGCCGTTTAAAGCATAAGACCCAGGTGTTCCTGGCTCCGGAAGGGGACCATTACCGGACCAGGCTCACCCACACCCTGGAGGTCGCCCAGATCGCCAGGACCATCGCCAGGGCCCTTAAGATGAACGAAAGCCTGACGGAGGCCATCGCCCTGGGCCATGACCTGGGCCATACGCCCTTTGGCCATGCAGGAGAGTACATATTGAATGAGATCTGTCCGGAGGGTTTTTCCCATTATAAGCAGAGCGTCCGGGTGGTGGAGGTGGTGGAGAAAAAGGGAAGGGGACTGAACCTGACAAAGGAGGTCCGGGACGGCATCCTGAACCACCGGACAGCCGGGAACCCATCCACCCTGGAGGGAAAGATCGTCCGCTTTTCTGATAAGATCGCCTATATCAACCACGACATCGACGATGCCATCCGGGGGCGGATCATCACCGAGCATGACATCCCCAGAAGGTATACGGAGGTGCTGGGAAATTCTGTGAAGGAGCGGCTCAACATCATGGTCCATGACATTATCATGAACAGTCTGGACCGTCCGGAGATCGTCATGTCCCAGGACGTGCTGGATACCATGGTGAGCCTCCGCCAATGGATGTTTGAAAACGTATATAAAAATCCGGCGGCAAAGGCGGAGGAGGGGAAGGCCCAGCAGCTGATCGTAAGGCTGTATGAATATTATATGGAGCATGTGGACCGGCTCCCGGAGGAATATTTTATTATGATCGAAAAAAATCATGAAACGAGGGAGCGGGTGGTCTGCGACTACATTGCCGGTATGAGCGACCGCTTTGCCATCGACCTTTTTGAAGAATTATTTGTGCCAAAGGCCTGGAAGGGCTGAGGCGTTGGAGGATATGGATGTATTACCCGGATGATGTGATCGAAGAAGTACGAACGAGAAATGACATTGTGGACGTGATCTCCCAGTATGTCAGTCTGAAAAAGAAGGGGGCCAATTATTTTGGCCTGTGTCCCTTCCATAATGAGAAGTCCCCTTCGTTTTCCGTATCGCCGGGGAAGCAGATGTACTACTGCTTTGGCTGCGGAGCCGGAGGAAACGTCATTACCTTTGTAATGGAATATGAAAACTATTCCTTTGTGGAGGCGGTGAAATATCTGGCAGACCGGGCTGGGATCACCCTGCCGGAGGTGGAGTATTCCAAGGAGGCCAGGGCCCAGGCGGATCTTAAGAATACGCTCCTGGAGATCAACCGCCTGGCAGGCAATTATTTTTATTACCAGCTGAAGCAGCCCCAGGGACGGGTCGGATATGAGTATTTCAGAAACCGGGGCCTAAGTGATGAGACCATCCGCCGCTTCGGCCTGGGCTATTCCCTGAAGACACCGGATGACCTGTACCGGTATATGCGGTCCAAGGGCTACGGAGACGGGATCCTGAAAGAGACCGGACTGTTCTATATTGAAGAACGGGGATCCAGGGACAAGTTCTGGAACCGGGTCATGTTCCCGATCCTGGATGTCAATAACCGGCTCATCGGCTTCGGAGGGCGCGTCATGGGCGAGGGAGAGCCCAAATATCTGAACTCCCCGGAAACGAAGCTTTTTGATAAGAGCCGGAACCTGTATGGTTTAAACTTCGCAAGAACATCCCGGGCCGGGTATATGCTGGTCTGCGAGGGCTATATGGATGTGATCGCCATGCACCAGGCAGGCTTCACCAATGCCGTGGCATCTCTGGGAACGGCCTTTACTTCCCAGCATGCTTCCCTTTTAAAGCGGTATACGGACCAGGCAGTCTTAACCTATGACAGCGATGGAGCCGGGACCAAGGCGGCTTTGCGGGCGATCCCCATTTTAAAAGAAGCAGGGATCTCAGTGAAGGTTCTGGATATGAAGCCCTATAAGGACCCGGATGAATTTATGAAGAACCTGGGAAGGGAAGAGTTCCAGAAACGCATTGACAGCGCTGTGGGAAGCTTCATGTTTGAGATCTCGGTGATCCGGAGCCAGTACAATATGCAGGATCCCGAATCCAAGACGGCTTTTTATAATGCGGCCGCAAGAAAGCTTCTGGAGTTTCCGGAAAAGCTGGAGCGGGACGCTTACACCGAGGCCGTGGCCAGGGAATACATGATCCCCCAGGAAGACTTAAAGCGGCTGGTGTCCTCCCTGGGAGGACAGTACGGAACGGGCATCAAGGCTTCGGATCCGGAACGGGAGAGAAAACCCAGAAAAGAGAAGGAGGACGGGATCCGCAGGTCCCAGCGGCTCCTCCTTACCTGGCTCATCGAGAAGCCGGAGCTTTTTGATAAGATCGAAGGGATCATCGGCCCCGAGGACTTTTCAGACGGCCTTTATAAGGAGGCAGCGGCTATGGTTTTTGAGGAGCATAAAAAAGGAAATATGAATCCAGCCCAGATCTTGAATCATTTCATCGGGGGCGAGGAACAATACAGGGAGGTGGCAGCGCTTTTTCACGCCAGTCTTTCTGAATCCTTAAATAATGAGGAACAAAAGAAGGCGTTTTCCGAGACTGTGAAGAAGATCAAGAAAAACAGTCTGGAGATACAGAGCAGAAAAGCAACGGATATCACACAGCTGCAAAAAATCATAAAGATGCAGTCAGAACTGGCATCACTGCAGATTTCACTGGATTAGATCCAGACGCCGGGAAGGATGGGAATTATGGAAGAAAAGATGCTTACGTTTGAAGAGAAACTGGACAGGCTCCTGGAAATGGCAAAAAAGAAGAAGAATGTCCTGGAAGAGCAGGAGATCCTCGATGTATTTGCCAAAGAAGAGCTGACACCGGAAAAGCTGGACCAAATTTACGACTTCCTGGACAATAAGAAGGTGGATGTCCTTAAGATATCGTCGGATGATGATATGGATCCGGACCTGTTTGCAGAAGAAGAGGCCGGAGAAGAAAATATGGAAAATCTGGATCTTTCGGTGCCCGAGGGCGTGGGGATCGAGGATCCGGTGCGTATGTACCTGAAAGAGATCGGAAAGGTGCCGCTGCTGACCTCTGAGGAGGAGATCGAGCTGGCAAAACGCATGGAGCTGGGCGACGAGGAGGCAAAAAAGAAGCTGGCAGAGGCCAACCTCCGTCTGGTGGTCAGCATCGCCAAACGGTATGTGGGCCGCGGGATGCAGTTCCTGGATCTGATCCAGGAGGGGAATCTGGGACTCATAAAGGCAGTGGAAAAATTTGAATACCGGAAGGGCTATAAGTTCAGTACCTATGCCACCTGGTGGATCCGCCAGGCCATTACCAGGGCCATCGCGGACCAGGCCAGGACCATACGGATCCCGGTCCATATGGTGGAGACCATCAACCGCCTGGTACGGGCCCAGAGACAGCTTCTCCAGACCCTGGGACGGGAGCCGTCTCCGGAGGAGGTGGCAAAGGAAATGGAGCTTCCGGTGGAACGGGTGCGGGAGATCATGAAGATCTCCCAGGATCCGGTGTCCCTGGAAACGCCCATCGGTGAGGAGGAGGACAGCCATCTGGGCGATTTCATCCAGGACGATCAGGTGACTGTACCGGCAGATGCGGCCACCTTTACTCTGCTCCATGAACAGCTGATGGAGGTCCTGGATACATTGACGGAACGGGAGCAGAAGGTGCTGAGGCTCCGGTTCGGCCTGGACGACGGGCGGCCAAGGACCCTGGAGGAGGTGGGACGGGAGTTCAACGTCACCAGGGAGCGGATCCGTCAGATCGAGGCCAAGGCCCTGAGAAAGCTCCGTCATCCCAGCCGCAGCAAAAAATTAAAGGATTATCTGGACGAATAGAAAATACAGACTGGAAGGAATGGAACAACGATGAGATTATCAGACCGTCTGGAAACGGTGGTTTCCATGGTAAGGCCGGCAGAGTCGGCGGCAGATATCGGCACAGATCACGGCCATGTGCCGGTGGAGCTGGTGAGAAGGGGGACCATAAAGCGGGCCCTGGCCATGGACGTGCGGAAAGGCCCGCTGTCCCGGGCAGAGGAATCGGTGGTCATGGCGGGTCTGGAAAACAGGATCGAGACCAGGCTCTCCGATGGACTGGAAAAGCTGTCTCCCGGAGAGGCGGAAGCAGTGGTCATTGCCGGGATGGGCGGAGAGCTGATGATACATATCCTGGAGCAGGGACGCCACATGTGGGACTCTGTGGGACAATGGATCCTGTCGCCCCAGTCGGAGATCCCGAAAATGCGGAAATGGCTCTGGGACAACGGTTTCCCGGTGGAAAAAGAAGAGATGGTCTTTGAGGACGGGAAATTTTATACGATCCTTTCTGTGGGCAGGAAGAGAGAGGATGATCGGGAGGAGCGGCCGGAACGATTTTTTTATTACAGCCAATATCTGATTGATGCAAAGGATCCTGTTTTTCTGAAATATTTAAAGGAAGAGGAAGAAAAGCTCTGCTCCCTGGCAGAAAGCCTGGGTCCTCTGGGCGCACACTCGGAGCGGGCCGCTGCAAAGAAGCGGGAAGCAGAGGAGGATCTGCGGTATAACCGGGAGGTACAGAATGAGATGCAGTGAGATCATAAATATACTGGAGGAGCTGGCGCCCCATCGTATGGCCTGTGAGTGGGACAACCCGGGGCTTCTGGCGGGAAGGAAGGAGAAGGAAGTAAAGAAGCTCCTTCTCTGTGTGGATGCCGACGATGAGGCGGTAGCTCTGGCTGTCCGGCAGGGGGCGGATATGATCGTAAGCCATCATCCGCTGATCTTCAGATCCATAAAGCGGGTGACCGATGAGGACTTCATCGGCCGGCGGCTGGTGGAGATGATCCAGTCGGATCTTTCCTATTTTGCCATGCACACCAATTTTGATTCTGCCCCCGGCTGCATGGCGGACCTGGCGGCAGAACGGATCGGGATCTGCGGCGGAGAGCCGCTGGAAGCCATGGGAGAGGAGAATGGGGTCCTTTATGGGATCGGAAAGACAGGCAGCCTTGAGACTCCTGTGACGGGAATGGAGCTGGCCCGCCGGGTAAAGGAGACCTTCGGCCTGCCCTTTGTGACGGTTTACGGAGAGGGGCTGTGGGAAAAGGAGCTGGTGGTACGGGCGGCTGTCTGCCCGGGCTCTGGAGGCAGCACCATCCAGGCGGCCCTGGAAAAAGGGGCCCAAGCGCTGATCACCGGGGACATCGGCCACCATGCAGGCATCGACGCGGCAGCCCAGGGACTGATGATCATTGATGCCGGCCATTACGGCCTGGAGCATATTTTTATGGACTATATGGAGGGATACCTGAGACAAAGACTGGGAGACCAGATACAGATTTTAAAAATGCCGGTTCATTTCCCGGCGGCAGTGGTGTAGGATAGGAGGTCTGCTTATGATGATCAAGGTTCATGCATGCGGAAAGACCAGAGAATACCCGGAGGGGACGCCGCTCTTTACAGTGGCGGAGGAGTTCCAGCCGGAGTTCCAGGAGGATATCCTGCTGGCCCGGGTCAACGGGAAGCTGAAGGAGCTCCACAAGACGCTGACGAAGGAGTCCCAGATCGAATTTCTGACCTTTCAGGATCCGGTGGGGAAAAAGACGTATGAGCGGAGCGCAGTTTTTGTAATGCTCAAGGCCTTTTATGATGTGATTCCCAGGGAGAAGATCAAAAAGGTCCAGATGGATTTCGCCCTGGGAAACGGGATCTATGGAGAACTGGAGGGCGACGTGGCCCTGACGGAAGAGCTCCTGGACCGGGTGAAGGAGGAGATGCACGTTCTGGTGGAGAAAAAGCTGCCGATCGTAAAGCGCAGCGTCAACACCGATGAGGCAGTGGAGCTGTTCGGCCGCCACGGGATGCATGATAAGGAGCAGCTCTTCATGTACAGGCGGGCGTCCAGGGTCAATATTTACAGCATTGAAAAATTTGAGGATTATTTTTATGGATACATGGTACAGAATACGGGGTATGTGAAATATTTTGACCTGATCCCATATCACTCCGGTTTTCTGCTCCTGCTCCCGGAAACGAAAGCTCCCCGGAAGGTGGAGAAAAGCGGAAACCATGAAAAGCTGTTCCAGGTGCTGAGGGATTCCTACCGCTGGAGCGATTGCCTGGAGGTCCCCAATGTGGGAACCTTAAACCGGCTGATCTCGGAAGGAAAAGCGGCGGATCTGATCCTGATGCAGGAAGCACTCCAGGAAAAGACCATCGGCAATATTGCCGAGCAGGCGGCAAAGGCCGGGGACAAGAGGCTGGTGATGATCGCCGGACCGTCCTCCTCTGGAAAGACCACCTTCAGCCACCGTCTGGCCACCCAGTTCCGGGCCCTGGGCTATACGCCCCATCCCATTGCTGTGGATAACTATTTCAAGAACCGGGAGGATTATCCCAGGGATGAAAACGGGAAACTGGACATGGAGGCCCTGGAATGTGTGGACATTGAGAAATTCAATGAGGACATGAATTCCCTTCTGGACGGAAAACGGGTGGAGATCCCCAGATTTAACTTTGTGACCGGGACGAGGGAATACAATGGGGATTTTTTAAAGCTGGGTAAGAACGATGTGCTCATCATCGAGGGGATCCACTGCCTCAATGATAAGCTTAGCTATTCCCTTCCGGCAGAAAGCCGGTTTAAGATCTATATCAGCGCCCTGACCCAGCTGAACGTGGACGAGCATAACCGGATCCCCACGGCAGACGGGCGGATCATCCGCCGCATGGTGCGGGATGCCAGGACCAGGGGGACCTCGGCTCTGGAGACCATCCGCCGCTGGTCGTCGGTGCGCCGGGGCGAGGATAAGAATATCTTCCCCTTCCAGGAGCAGGCTGACGTAATGTTCAACTCGGCGCTGGTCTATGAGCTGGCGGTGCTGAAGCTGTATGCGGAGCCCCTTTTATTCAGCATCCCCAGGGATGTGCCGGAGTACGACGAGGCAAAGCGGCTGCTGAAATTCCTGGATTATTTCCTGGGGATCGACAGCGAGATCATCCCCAAAAACTCCATTATCCGGGAGTTTATCGGAGGAAGCTGCCTGAAGGTATAAAGGGATAGAAGAAAATGCCAGAACGGCGGTATGGACATACGAAAAAAATTGTGGTATAGTAAGGAGGTTCTGAGTAAGACAGATGGTCGCTGCTGCATGACCGAAAGGATGCAGGAGAGGAAAGTCCGGGCTTCAAAGGGCAGGGTGCCAGATAACGTCTGGCGGAGGCGACTCCAGGGACAGTGCAACAGAAATAAACCGCACGGCTTGCCGTGTAAGGGTGGAAAGGCAGTGTAAGAGACTACCGCCTCGCTGGTAACAGAGAGGGCACATGTAAACCCCATCCGAAGCAAGGCCGAACAGGGAGCATAAGGCGGCCCGTCTGCTCCCGGGTAGGCCGCTTGAGCTGTCTGGCGACAGGCAGCCTAGATAGATGACCATCCAGGACATAACCCGGCTTACAGTCTTGCTCAGAGCCTTATAAAAGACCGGTGTCAGACCGGCGGAGAATCCCGTTTCCGGGATTCTATTTTTATCCAACAAAAGCAACATTTTTACAGGAGAGCATTCAATGAGTACAAAAATAAAACGGGCGCTTTTCCTTCTGCTGGCCTTTGCCGTTCTCTGTGCAGGGTGCAGCAGAAAGGAGGAAACGGCAAAAGAAGAGAATCCCAAGATCCGGGAGCAGATGGCCCTGGCAGAAAAGTATCTGGGCGAGCAGAAGTTTGATGAGGCCATCGAGGCGCTTCTTGAGGCAGTGGAGCTGGATCCGGAGGATGTGGACGTCTATCTGAAGCTGAGCGAGATCTATGCGGACCAGGAAATGGATATGGAAGCCATGGATATCCTGGAACAGGGCTGGGAGGCATCCCAGGACGAGGCCCTGCGGGACCGGTACGTGGAAGTGTGTACGGAATATGCGGAGAAGTATTTTAATGACGAGGAGTTTGACAGCGCCATTGAAGCCTACGACCGGGCCATTGCCGCAGATGAGACCTGCAAAAAAGCGTATCTGGGACTCCACCAGGTCTACCTGTATCTGGAGGAGTACGACAGCGCCGACGTGGTGCTGGAGGAAGGCTGTCTGGTTACCGGCGATAAGGAGCTGGAGGAGATCCGGTTCAAGAGCCTGACGGAGCTGGGGCAGAAATTTGTGGAGGAGGAGAATTACGAGTATGCCATTCCCTGTCTGGAAAACCTCCTGGAGGCAGGCCGGGGCGATGACAATACCCGCCTTGCCTTAAGCAATGCCTATGCGATGATGGAGGAATATAAGAAATCCATCGAGATCCTGGAGAATCTGGAAAACAAAGAGGATCCGTCCATACAGAGCAGTCTTGCCACGGCCTATGCCCGTTATGGAGAGCAGTGCTTTAATGAGGGAAATACGGAGGAGGCAGTTACATACCTGACAAAAGCCAGGGAGCTGTCCCCGGATACTATGGATATTTATGTGACCATGATCGCCCTTCATATGGATTCCGGTGATCTGGCGGCAGCAAAGACCGTGGTGGATGAGGCAGTGGCCAAGTTCATGAATGCAGACGCTGCGGCAAACGAGCGGTTTGACGATCTGCTTTACGAGATCTCCGGTTATTATTCGGAAACAGAGGATATGGCCGCAGGCTTAAGCTTCTGGGAGAAGGCGGTAGCCTTAAAGCCGGATGATGAAAGCTACAAGGGCGAGCTGGAAAATTACAGGGCCACGGCAGCCGACGAGGCGGCCATGAAGGCTGGAGAGCTCCTGGAAAACGGAGACGGGCCCGGAGCCATGTCTTATTTCAAGAGGGCCTATGTTTTATCGCCTGCCAGCATCGTTCCGGGCTTTTTATCCAATGAAAACGGAACGTATTACCTCAACGAGGACGGTACCTTCCGGACCGGCTGGTACGACGCGGGAGACGGCGATATTTATTACTTTAATCCTGCCCAGGGAGCGGCCTACGGCTGTTCTGTCATGGGATGGCAGAACCTGGACGGCAGCGAATATTATTTCATGGATGACGGCCGTCTGCTGACCAATGAGGAGACTCCGGACGGATTCATGGTGGGTCCGGACGGAAAGAAGATCGGAACGGTCCCCACAGAAGAGGAGACAGAGGAGGAGACCGAGCCGGAGGCAGAAGAAGAGACTGAGAGCGGCCAGGAGAGCGAAGGCCAGGAGGAGACCTCCCAGGAGACGAAGCCGTCCGGTTCTGGAACCCACAGCGGCAGTCTTAAGCTGAATCCGGAGCTTTTAAATAAAGCCAGGGAGGGAAGCGGAGCCTATGCGGTCAAAAAGGAAGAGCTGTTCTCCGGCGCAGAAGGCGTAAGCCTCACATTAAATGATGTTTATAAATGCATGAGCCAGTATGGGATGCAGGTCCAGTGGATCCTGGAGGAATCCACCTATGAGCTTGGTATGGGCGATATGGTGATCTGGGTATTCCCGGGCCAGAGCCTGGCCGGAGACGGCGTGGTGGTAAAGGATGCGGAGGAGTACAGGGAATCCCTGCGGAACAAGACACTTCCGGAGGGCACCACCTTTGCAGTCCAGTTTGACGCCAGGGCCACAGGTACCAATGAAACAGTGGATATTGAAAAGATCCGCGAGATCAATGGCCAGTAAATAAAGAAAAGACGTTTTCTGTTCCATGAAAATGGAGGAAAACGTCTTTTTTGTCATAGGACAGCCGGCTTATAAGTGATCCAGGATCAGAGAGAATCCGGAGACCATCAGAAGGACAGTCACTGACAGCCTGGCTGTCCGCTCCGGCAGCCGTCTGTGGAAAAAGATCCCGATAAAGAGTCCCAGGACCATAAAGGGAGCCAGACAGAGGGCTGTTTTTGCAGCCTCCAGGGTCAGGATCCCTGTGGATCCATAGAGGAACAGGCGGAAGGTGTTTTCTGCCAGAAAAACCATACAGTTGTTGGCCCGGAACTGGCTCTGGTCTCCGGCGGTACGGCTCACATAGGCCACAAGAAGAGCGCTGACCCCAAAAAGCCCGCAGAGGATACCGGAGAGGAGTCCTATGATCACCAGAAGAGCCGGGGACGCGCTTTTTCCAGAGCCGGGGGTTCCGGATCCAGAGGCTTTCCGCTCCCTTAAAAACATTTCCAGACCTAAGAATACCACCACAAAGCCGAAAAGGATCTTAATGGTCCTGGCATCTCCGGTCTTCAGAAAGAACACCCCTGGTATGGAGCCGGCGATCACCAGGAGGCTCAGAGGGATCCAGATCTTTGGCCGGATCCCCTTCCGTTCCGTCCAGGCGATCCACAGATTGGAGGGATAGCCCAACAGAAGATCCACTGGAGAAATATTCACATTGTCAGTGAAAAATCCTGCCAGGGTGCCGAAGACCAGGGTGTTGGCAAAGCCGCACATGCCTTTTACCATATAGGCCGCCGTGACGGCCAGAAAAACAGGGATGGTCAGCATGGCCTAGCTGTGCTTCTCGTCACAGTACTGGCAGCGGTAGACTTCCTTTTCTTTATCAGCCAGATAGAAGATATGGGGAAGCTCCTGCTCCACGGATGTGATGCACCGGGGATTCTTGCAGTGGATCACGTTGACAAGACGGTCGGGAAGGCTTAAGCAGCGCTTTTCCACGATCCGCTCGTCCCGGATGATGTTGACGGTGATGGTGTGGTCGATATAGCCCAATACATCCAGGTCCAGGGAATCCAGGGGTCCCTCGATCTTTATGATGTCTTTTCTCCCCATCTTGCTGCTCCGGGCGTTTTTGATGATGGCCACGGTGCAGTCCATTTTTCCCAGTCCCAGATATTTATAGATCTCCATGCTCTTTCCGGCCTGGATGTGATCTAAAACAACGCCTTCTTTGATGCCGCTGATATTTAACATGGTTTTTCCACCTCCAGTAAAGTCATGATCAGAGCCATACGTACATAAACGCCGTACTGGGCCTGCTTAAAATAGGCGGCTCTGGGATCGTCGTCCACCTCCACGGAGATCTCGTTGACCCTGGGAAGGGGGTGGAGTACGAACATATCGGGTTTTGCCAGCTTCATTTTTTCCTGGTCAAGGATATAGCAGTCCTTCATGCGGATGTAATCCTCTTCGTTGAAGAAACGCTCTCTCTGGACTCTGGTCATGTACAGGATATCTAACTCCTCCATAGCGTCATCCAGGTTGGTGGTCTCACGGTAGGGGATGTGGTTGGCGTCCAGGACGTTTTCCTTGATGTAATCGGGCACCTTAAGCTCCGGCGGAGAGATCAGTACGAAACGGATCCCCGGGTAGCGTACCAGGGCGTGGATCAGGGAGTGGACCGTACGGCCAAATTTCAGATCGCCGCAGAGGCCCACAGTCATGTCCCCCAGGCGTCCCTTTAAGCTTTTAATGGTCAGAAGGTCGGTCAGGGTCTGGGTGGGATGCTGGTGGCCGCCGTCTCCGGCATTGATCACAGGGATGGAAGATTTGGAGGCCGCCACGTATGCGGATCCCTCTTTGGGGTGGCGCATGGCGCAGATGTCAGCGTAGCAGGAGATCACGCGGATCGTATCGGAAACACTCTCGCCTTTGGCCGCAGAGCTGGAATCAGCCGAAGAAACGCCGAGGACGCTGCCGCCCAGGCTCAGCATGGCGGATTCAAAGCTCAGCCGTGTTCTGGTGCTGGGCTCAAAAAAAAGAGTCGCCAGCTTTTTGCCGTCACATACGTGGGCATATTTGGAGCGATTCTTTTCGATGTCAGATGCCAGGGATAATAACTGATCAGTCTCTTCGACGGAAAGATCCAGAGGACTCAGTAAATGTCTCATGAAATATTCTCCTTTCATTGATCCCGGGCCGGAAAGCTGCCGGCGGACAAGGCCGCGCCGGGTCCTTGGCATTCTGGCCCTGGTACCCTCATTATAACGGATAGCCAGGGGAAATTCTACATTTTTTTCAAAAATATGTTATAATATCCTCAAATGAAAATTTAAGTGGATGGAGAGACCAATGAGAAAAACCATGGAGCAGATCGTAATAGAAGGCCAGGCTGCCAGATGCGGGAGCCTGGAGGAGCTGTATCTTTTATGGCAGATGATGCAGCAGATGGAGGAGAAGCCCTTTGGGAGCACATGCTATGAGGAGATCGACCCCAGGAGCTTTCATATAGACGGCGCTGTGTCCCCGGAGCATTACGACGGGACTCTTTTCGTACTGAAGGAGACCAGCATGAAAAAGCAGATCAGAAAGGGCCAGACCATGCCGGTGGTCTCCGATGTCCGGAGAGACCTGCGGACAGGCAGGAGCCCGTCGGGGGAAGTGGAGTACCTGTCTTATCTGAGGGGGATGAAAAGGATCCTGGACGGAGGATCCGCGTCCGGCGATAAAGCCCCTCTTTTGAAAACGGCGGTGATCTACGTGAATAAGAGGGGAGGAAAGGGCGCAGCCGATGATATCAGCATGGATTACGGATTTTATTATTCGGAATTTCTGAAGCGGCAGATCCAGCTCCTGGAGCCCAGGACCATCATCTGCTGCGGCGAGGACATTTTCCGTCTGGTGGCCATGGAGGTATTCCAGAATAAGAAAACGAAGAAGAACCAGGAGACCTATATGAAATGGAAGGACGTGGTGGCTGGCGATATCCTGCCGGCAGACCGCCGGTTTAAGCCTGTAAAGGATCTGGCCAAGGCCGATATACAGGTGATCCGCATGTGGAACCCGGCGTACCGGGTCAACAACGGCCAGTACGTATCCCTGGAGGAATACCTGCGGGAATTCCAGAGACGCACGGAGGGCGCAAAAATTTGTAAGAATTGTTAAGCAATTCTCTATATCCAATGGAACATGGTTTTTATATAATGATAACAGGCATATAGAAAGAAATATAAGGAGAGGGATGCGCGTGGAAGCAGAGAAAAAGCGGGAAGTGGTGATCCGGGTACGGGATCTCTATAAGGTATACCGCATGGGCGATACGAAGGTCTATGCGTTAAACGGTGTGGATCTGGATATCCGCCGGGGAGAATTCTGTGCCATTACAGGCCCCTCGGGTTCTGGAAAATCCACACTGCTGAACATGCTGGCCGGTCTGGAGCACCCTTCTAAGGGAGAGATCGTCATTGCCGGAAAGCATATAGAAAAGCTGAACGAGAAGCAGCTTGTGACGTTCCGGCGGGAGCGGGTGGGTTTTATCTTCCAGTCCTATAACCTGATCGCCACCATGGATGCAGTGGAGAATGTGGCCCTTCCCCTGTCCTTCCGAGGGATGGGAAAGGCCAGGCGGGCCAAGCGGGCCAAGGAATATCTGAAGCTGGTGGGCCTGGAAAGATTCATGACCCATATGCCCAACCAGATGTCCGGCGGACAGCAGCAGCGGGTGGGCATCGCCAGAGCCCTGGCGGTGGATCCCCAGATCATTTTTGCAGACGAGCCCACAGGAAACCTGGATTCCAAAACCACCATGGAGGTCTTAAAGCTGATGCAGACCATTGTGCGGGAACGGAACCAGACTCTGGTGATGGTGACCCATGACAACAATCTGGCCACCTATGCGGACAGGATCATCAAGATCATTGACGGAAAGATCGTCAGCATTGAAGAAAACCATAAAGAAGCGGACCTGGAAGCGGCCCGGGAGGAAGGGGCCCAGAAAAATAAGGACTGTAAGGAGGCGGCCCGGGAGGAAACGCCCCAGAAGAAAATGACAGAGGAAAAAGAAAGCGGGGAAAATCTATGAGAGAGCGGTTAAAGCGGATATTTATTTTATTTATGGCAGCGGCGGTGCTTCTGGGGGCGGCGCCCTCCACAGCCTTTACAGCCCTGGCAGACGAGAAGGAGACGGAGAACGAGGATCTGGAGATCCCCAAGGTCTTCCATAAGGATGACGATAATGAAGTGGTGCGCATCGTGATCGGGAAAACTCCCTCCATCACCATCGGAAAATCTTCCACTATCTCCATTGCCGTAAAAAATACCACCGATACAGACTGGCTGGAGAGTGAGATCTGGATCGCGCCGGAGGCCGATTACCAGGGATATTACGACGAGATCGAGGACGAGGACGGCGAGATCATCAAGACCATGAACGCCACCTACCCCTTTGAGATCACCGACAGCCTGAATAAGCACTATAAGATCGGCCACATCAACGCAGGGGCCAAAAAGACCGTAAACCTGCGGGTCAATGTAAAAAAGAACCTGAAGGAAGGCTATTATCCTGTAAAGCTGTATATTTCCAAGCGTTCCAGAGGCGAGGACGGCATGTCGGGCGAGTTCCAGAAGACCGTCATGGTATGGGCAGAGACAAAGGAGGCGTCTTCCACCTCCGAATCCGACGAGTCCAGCACCGAGCCCATCGGCTTTGCCCTGGGAGAGAACCAGTCCACACCCCAGGCAAACTACAATGAGGTCATGAATTTTAATATGAACCTCAGGAACACAGGCTACAAGACCGCCTACGACGTGCGGGTGGAAATGGAGCTTTCCGAGGATATCACCAAGTTCCCCTTTGAGATCAACGATGGAAACTACGACCGCTGGATGAACAATATAAACCCGGACCAGACCGTGGAGGTGCCGTACAGCATGGCCATCCGGGAGGAGGCAAAGAGCGGCTATTATCCCATTAAGTTCAAGATCCGGTACAGGGAAGAGGAAAACGGGGCGTTCTTAACGCCGGTGGAGGATACCTTTTATGTGCGGGTCATCGGAAAGGACGAGGAGGACGAGCTTTCCGACGATGCCGGAGAAAACGAAAGGACCAAGGCCCGTATCATCGTGGACAGCTTTGAGACGGATCCGGCCAGGATCCTGGCGGGCCAGGATTTTACGCTGAAGGTGAAGATGAAAAACGCATCCAGCGACATTACGGCCTCCAATATCCTTTTCACCTTTGAACCGGAGGCAGTGGAAAACAGCCCTGTGTTCACCACGGCCAACGGCTCCAACTCGGTGGTGGTCAACAGCCTGGCTCCCGGAGCGTCGGAAGTGCTGACCATGAAATTCACCTCCAGCCCCAGCGCCGAGCAGCGGGCCTATAACATCACCATTACAGAGCAGTACGACAGCCCGGAGTTTAAAAATGCCAAGGAGACGGTGAAGATCGCCGTGGCCTTAAAGCAGGAGGCCAGGCTCAATACGGGAACCATCGAGGTCATGCCCGATTCTATCGAGGTGGGGACCGAGACCAACATCATGTTCCCCATCAACAACACGGGAAAGGTGACCCTTTATAACGTGACCGCCATTTTTGAGGCGGATTCCATCCAGCGGGCGGAGAGCTATGTGGGCAATATAAAGCCCGGAGAGAGCGGCAACGTGGATGTCATGGTCGCCGGAGCTGCCCCGACCATGGACGAAGGGAAGATCCACCTTACCATTACATACGAGGACGAAAACGGCGTGGTGACGCCGGTGGAAAAGGAGGTCCAGCTCTTTGTGACAGAGCCGGTGATCATGGACGATCCGTCCATGGACGTGGGAAATATGGACATCCCGGAGCCGGAGCCCACGAAAATGGAGCTTCTTAAAAAATATGCCGTTCCCCTGGGAGCCGCAGCCGCCGTCCTTCTGATACTGGTCGTTGTTCTTATCAAGCGGAAAAAGAAGAAAGCGGGAATGGACGATGAAATTCTCTGATCTGCTCCGGATGAGCATTAACAATCTGAGACGAAGAAAGCTGAGGACCGGTCTTACGGTCCTTGGCGTCGTTATCGGAACTGCCTCCATCGTGGTCATGGTCTCCCTGGGCATCGGCCTTAAGGAGATCACGGTGGAGCAGTACGAGTCCTCGGGAAGCCTTACAAAGATCCAGGTGTACCGGAATTATGGCATGGGCGGCTCGGAAAACGAGGAGGACGGCTTTATTACCGATAAGACCATCGAAAGCTTTAAAGCGATCCCCCATGTGAAGGCCGTCTCCCCGGTACTCTCCACCTATGTGCAGATGCGCCAGGGCGCGTACGAAGGCTCCTCCAGGATCGAGGGCTTAAGCCGCGAGGCCCTGGAGGAGATCGAGCTGGGGGAGGGACGGCTTCCGGATCCGTCCTCCGGCACCATGGAGCTGGTGGTGGGTCCCATGGTCGCCCAGAACTTCTGGGAGGCCAAAACAGGCAGGGGCTTCTGGGAGACGGGAGAGCAGCCGGCGGTGGATCTTTACGGAAAGCCGTTTTTTACCATGTTCCAGAGTTCCGGAGCCGAGGAAAGCGGCAAGCAGAAAAAATATGTGTTTCCTGTCAGCGGACTTGTAAAAAGTGATACTGACGAAAACGGAAATCCGATGTATAATGAATACAGCTATGGCATATACACGGACGTGGAGATCCTGAAGACCCAGTTAAAGCGTATCTATAAAAAGAACCCGATCCCCGGGCAGCCCGTCAATAAAAAGGGAAAGCCCTATAACTATTACGTTTATGACAACGCGTATGTCTATGTGGACGATATGAACAACGTCATGGAGGTGCAGGCGGCTGTAACGGATATGGGATATGAGGCCCACAGCAGCATGCAGTGGCTGGAGCAGGCCCAGGAGCAGATGGATATGATCCAGGCGGTGCTGGGAGGCATCGGAGCCGTATCCCTTTTTGTGGCGGCCATCGGTATCGCCAATACCATGATGATGTCCATCTACGAAAGGACCAGGGAGATCGGCGTTCTGAAGGTGCTGGGGTGCGCCCTGGGAGACATCCGCAGCATGTTCCTCATTGAAGCCGGATTCATCGGGCTCATGGGCGGAGCGGCCGGGCTTTTGTTAAGCTACGGCGTTTCCAGCCTGATCAATAAATTTCTCGGTTCCGGGCTCATGGGCATGGGCGGAGGCGGCGGGGATATTTCCCGCATCCCCATGTGGCTTTCGGCGGCGGCTGTGGGCTTTGCCATTGTCATCGGTATGCTGGCAGGACTGTTCCCGGCCTTAAGGGCCATGAAGCTGAGCCCTCTGGCAGCCATCAGAAACGAATAGGCAGGAAAAGGAGGCATCTATGGAGAATTTTATTTATTCCATCCCCACCACCATTTATTTTGGGAAGGGGCAGATCGAACATGTGTCCCAGGCAGTGCGTCCCTACGGGAAGAAGGCGCTGATCGTCTATGGCGGGGGAAGCGTGAAAAAGAACGGTATTTTTGACCGTGTGACAGAGATCCTTGAGCATGAAGGCATTGCATGGGAAGAACTTGGGGGCGTGGAGCCCAATCCCAGGATCGAAACAGTGAGAAAGGGCGCAGAGCTCTGCAAGGCTGGAAATATCGAAGTCGTTCTCCCCATCGGCGGCGGCTCCACCATCGACTGTGCCAAGATCATTGCCGCCGGTGCCCTTTATGACGGCGACGCCTGGGACCTGGTACTGGACGGGAAGAAGATCCAGGCAGCCCTTCCTATCGTTGCGGTCCTTACCCTGGCGGCCACCGGCTCGGAAATGGACACGGCGGCCGTGATCTCCGATATGGCCTCCAACAATAAGCTGGGAACCAAGAGCGAGCATATCCGTCCAAAGGCGGCCATTATGGACCCCTCCTACACAGAGACCGTCAACGCCTGGCATACAGCCGCGGGCACGGCGGATATCATGTCCCATATCCTGGAATCGTATTTCTCCAATGCCGAGGGATATATGCAGGACCGCATGGCCGAGGGGCTCCTTAAGACCTGTATCCAGTTCGGGATCCGGGCGGTGGAGCATCCCGATGATTATGAGGCCCGGGCCAATCTCATGTGGGCTGGAAGCTGGGCCATTAACGATTTTCTGAAGCTGGGAAAGCTGGTTCCCTGGTCGGTCCACCCCATGGAGCATGAGCTGTCGGCGTATTACGATATCACCCATGGAGCTGGTCTGGCGATCCTGACGCCCCACTGGATGCGCCATGTATTAAACACCAGGACGGTGGAAAAGTTCCGTACCTACGGCGTCAACGTCTGGGACGTGCCGGCGGATCTGCCGTCTATGGAGGCGGCAGAGCTGGCCATCAAACGGACGGCCGATTATTTTAAGGCCCTGGGGCTTCCGTCAAGGCTGTCCGAGGTGGGGATCGACGAAAAATATCTGGAGATCATGGCAGAAAAGTCCGCATCCCGCATGAAGGGAACGTATGTGGAGCTGACGAAGGATGAGATCCTCCAGATCTTTAAGGAAGCCATGTAGGCGGAAGGGAGAAACCATATGAACGTACTGGATCATGAAAAGCTGCATCAGAAATATTTTGAGGAACTCTCCAGGATCCCCAGGGCTTCCTTTAAGGAGGAACGGGTATCAGACTACCTGGAGGACTTTGCCAGGACCAGAGGCCTGGACTATAAAAGAGATACCATCGGCAATGTGGTGATCTATAAGCCGGCGTCTGCGGGCTATGAGGACCACGGCGCGGTGATCCTCCAGGCACATACAGACATGGTCTGCGAAAAGAATGCGGACTGCACCCATGATTTTGACCGGGATCCCATTGATCTTTACATTGAAAACGGGATCTTAAAGGCCAGAGGCACGACCCTGGGAGCCGACGACGGCATGGGCTGCGCCTACATGCTGGCGCTTCTGGATATGGATACTCCCCACCCGGCCCTGGAATGTGCCTTTACAGTCCAGGAGGAGGTAGGCTTAAACGGGGCCTTTGCGTTAAAGCCGGAGTATTTTACGGCGAAAAAATATGTGAACCTGGATTTCGGCGGACGCGGAAAGGGAACGTGCACCACCAGCGCCGGAGGCGAGATGGTGGGCCTTAAAAAGCCTGTGGAATATGAGGACTGTGCCCTTCCGGCCTACCGTCTGTTCATCACAGGCTTAAAGGGAGGCCATTCCGGAAGCTGCATCATCCTGGAGCTGGGCAATTCCTTAAAGATCTGCGGACGGATCTTAAAGGAGATCTCCGGAAGCTCGGATCTTCGGATCGTAAGCCTGGACGGCGGCTTAAAGAACAACGCCATTCCCAGGGAATGCGAGGCTGTGTTTGCCAGCGGAGCGCCCAGGGAGCAGATCGAAAGGGCCATGGAGTCCATAACGGCTGAGATCCGGAATGAGCTGAAATTCCAGGAGCCGGAGCTTTCAGTGACACTGGAGACGGCTGCCTGCACCAGGGCCATGAGCGAAGAGACCAGCGCAGACCTGGTGGATCTTATGTACCTCCTGCCCACGGGACTCCGCCACAGGAGCCTTCAGATCGAGAACCTTCCGGTGGCGTCAGAAAACCTGGCGTCTGTACGGTGTAAGGAGGATTATGTGGAGTTCCAGTATTCCCTCCGGGCAGAAAAAATGTCCTGGCGGGACCAGATGGAAAAGGAACTGTGCATCCTGGCCGGTATCTACGATATGACCGTGGACGTATACAGCAAGTTCCCGTCCTGGGAATTCAATCCGGATTCAGCCCTCAGAAATACGCTTTTAAAGGCATATAAAGAGGTGAAGGGGACGGAGATGGAGCTTCTGGCCACCCACGGCGGCCTGGAGTGCGGAGTGTTCTGCGACATGATCCCGGGCCTTGATGTGGTGACCCTGGGAGCCGAGACCGACGGCGCCCATACGCCCCAGGAGCAGATGAACCTGAAGTCCTTTGACCAGACCTTTGAGGTTCTGAAGAACCTCCTGGAACGCTTATAAACGGTCATGGGAACGACTCTTCTGCCGGGAAACATTCCTTATATGGAAAATAAAAATATGTAAAAGCACCTGGAAAGCTGCCTGAGCATAAGATAGATTAATAATGCTCTAAGGTGGCTTTCTTTGAAGACGTTTTTGCAGCCATTAACAGCCAGGGAAGAAAGAGAGTACCTCCGGCAGTACAAAGAGGGTGACCGGGAGGCAAGGAACGTGCTGATCAGCCGGAACATGCGTCTGGTGGCCCATGTCATAAAAAAATACCAGAACTCCGGCTATGAGACCGAGGATCTTCTGTCTGTGGGGACCATCGGCCTCATCAAGGCGGTGGATTCCTATAATATGGAGAAGGGCTCGAGACTGGCCACCTACGCGGCCAGGTGTGTAGAGAATGAGGTCCTGATGCTTTTCAGGGCCGGGAAAAAATTTTCCAAAGAGGTCTCTATTTATGACCCCATCGGTACCGACAAGGACGGCGAGACCGTGAGCCTCATGGATATTCTGGAGATGGAAGGGAAGGAGGCAGTGGAGCAGGTCATCCTGAAGGAGGATGTGAGAAAGCTTTACGAGGCCTATGAACAGAATCTGAAAGATACCGAAAAGACCGTGATCCGTCTGAGATACGGCCTTTTCGGCTCTAAGGAGCACACCCAGAGGGAGATCGCCGGGCAGCTGGGGATCTCCAGGTCCTACGTCTCAAGGCTCGAGAAAAGGGCTGTGGAAAAGCTGCGCGAGGAATTTCTGCGGGACGGGTATACGGCGTAGGGGCGGTTTACAGGGCTCCGCACAGGACATAGGCCAGGGTCCCCACGGCTCCGGAGCCCAGGATGATGGAGACGGCCCTCACCTTTCCGCGGAATCTTCTTAACAGAAACAGGGACCCGGCAAACAGTATGAGCTCAATGGGGCGCAGGGCTGCCAGGGAGATATTATAAAAGCTGGTATTGAACAGTGCCAGCATCAGAATGGACATTCCGGCGGAGCCGATCATGGCAACCACCGCCGGGCGCAGGGCCGAAAGTACCGTCTGGACGCCGGAGAAGGAGCGGTATTTATAGTAAAAGTGGGCCAGGGTCAGACAGATGATGAAGGAGGGGATGATACAGCCCAGAGTGCAGAGGACTGCGCCCAGGGGACCTGCTAACCGGGTCCCCACAAAGGTGGAGGAGTTGATGGAGACCGGGCCCGGGGTCATCTCTGCAATGGTGATCAGATCCGTAAACTCAGCCATGGTCATCAGCTTGTGGACGTTTACGATCTGGTCCTGGATCAGCGGGATCGCGGCGTAGCCTCCGCCTACGGAGAACATGCCCACCTGGATGAAGGAGAAAAATAAGCTAATTAAAAGATTCATTTCCGGTTACCCCTTTCTTTTTATAAGACGTAAGGACCGCCTCTGTGATCCCGATGACAAGGCAGATCAGAATGATGATCATGGCGCTGACACCGAAGAAATACGCTCCGCAGAAGGAGAGGACCATGAGGGACGTATAGAACACGGAATGGCTGTTCCAGACGTTTTTTGCCAGATTCCATGTGACGTCCAGGATCACGGCCGCAACGCCTGCCCGCATGACCTGGAGGGCGGCGGCAATATAGAGATTCTGCCGGAATTCTGTGTAAAAGACACAGATCAGGGAGATCACGAACATGGGCGGAAGGATGGTCCCCAGGACTGCGGCCAGGGAGCCGGGGATGCCCTGCATCCGGTAGCCGATGATCACAGAGGCATTGACCGGCAGGGGGCCGGGAGAGGACTGGGTGATGGCCGTGATGTCTAACATTTCATCCTCCTCCAGCCATTTCAGCTCTTCCACAAATTTTTTCTTCATAAGAGATACGATGACGAAGCCGCCGCCAAAGGTGCAGGCGCTCAGGAGGAACATGGATTTAAAAAGGATCCACAGCTGTTCCAGGTTCTTTTTTTGTAACATGATGATTTCCTTTCCTGTTGTTTGATGAGGCCATTATATCCAGATTTTATAAGAAAGTAAAATTATATATATTGATACAATGATAAAAATACGTTATGATAAAAGGGAGGAGGGATGAGGAATGCTGGATTTTCGGATCGAAACGTTCCTGGCGGCCTGCCGGCATATGAATTTTACTGCGGCGGCGGAGGAGCTTCACATTACCCAGCCGGCGGTATCCCAGCATATCCGGTTCCTGGAAAAGAAATACGGCGCAGAGCTGTTTGTCCGGGACGGGAAGCGGCTGGAGCTGACCCGGGCGGGAGAGATCCTTAAACGGACCATGATCACCATGGAAAATGACCAGAGAGCCATGGAAAAACGGATGCGGGAGTCCGGGAACGCTGTAAGGACGCTGACCATGGGCGTGACCATGACCATTGGGGAATATGCGGTCACAGGGCCTCTGGCCCGGTATCTGAACCTCCATCCGGACGTGAATGTATGCCTGCGGTTCAGCAACACGGACCGGCTTTTAGAGGCGATCCGGGCAGGGGAGATGGATCTGGCCTTAAGCGAGGGGTATATCCGGTCAGAGGAGTTTGATACGGAGCTGTTCCGCAGGGAGCGGTACATCCCGGTCTGTGCTGCCGGACATGCCCTTCCCGCTGGGAAACAGAAGCTTAAGGATCTTCTCGGGGAGCGGCTGATCCTCAGGGAAAAGGGCTCCGGAAGCCGGAAGATCCTTGAAAGGAACCTGGCAGCCAGAAACCTTAAGATCAGCGATTTTATTCATTATGCCGAGGTGGAGAACATCCATACCATGGTGAGCCTGCTGGTCCGGGACTGCGGGATCGCCTTTTTGTACGAGGCTGCGGTGGAGCAGGAGATCCGGCAGGGGCTTTTAAAGGAGATCCGTCTGGAGGACTTTTCCATGGACCATGAATTTCTGTTTTTGTGGAACAAGGGCAGCGTTTTTTCCAGCGAGCTGAAGAAGCTCTGCGAGGAGTGGATCCAGCTGGACAAGGACGCTTCCGGCGGAAGATAATGCCGCTCCGGGATTTGAGACAGGTGATGAAATTTCAGAAGAAAGGGGAAAAGGAATGAGAGAAAGGGAATTTTACCTTCCATCCAGTGATGGAAATTCCAGGCTTCACTGTATGGAATGGCTGCCGGACGGGGAGATCCTGGGAGCCGTACAGATCGTCCACGGGATGATGGAGCATACGGGGCGCTACCGGGAAACGGCAGAATGGCTGGCAGACCGGGGGATCGCCGTCTATGGCCACGACCATCTGGGCCATGGAAGGACTGCGGCGGAAAAAGAGGATCTGGGATACTTTGGAGACAGGGATGGGGAGCTTTCACTGGTGAAGGACGTGCGCAGGCTGACGCTTTATGGAAAAAGGAGATACAGAGGAAAGCGGCTGTTCCTTCTGGGCCACAGCATGGGCTCATTTATTGTGAGGCGGACCCTGACCGTCTATGAGGACGGGCCCGACGGCGTGATCCTCATGGGGACGGGCTCCCAGCCGGAGGGAATGGTATTTGCCGGATGGTGTCTGGCGTCTCTGGTGAGCACCATAAGGGGGAGCCGCAGCCGGAGCCGTCTGCTCCACGAGCTGTCCCTGGGAAATTATAACCGGAAATTCCGGCCGGTACAGACGGACCACGACTGGCTTACCAGGGATATGGAAAAGGCCAGGAGCTTTGAAGCAGATCCGTACTGCCAGTTCCTTTTTACTGCCGGGGCCTACCGGGATTTTTTCCGGATGATCCTCATGGACCAGCGGGCAGAACAGCTGGGAAGGATGCGGACGGACATGCCCCTTCTTCTGCTTTCCGGGGACCGGGATCCGGTGGGAGAAAACGAAAGAGGCGTCAGAAAGGTGTATAAGCGGTTTTCAGACGCAGGCTGCCGGGATATTACCCTGGGCTTTTATAAGGACGCCCGCCATGAGCTGTTCAATGAGACCAACCGGGAGGAGGTACGGGAGGATCTTCTTTCCTGGATTCTGGGGCATCTGGAGGAACAGAATAGTTAAAACCGGGCCCGGGGCTGCAGCCGCCCCGGGTTAAAATAAGGCTTGAAATTCCAGCCGGCATCCGGTATAGTAGGAATAAGACAAAAGCTTTCTAAGATGATTTCAAATAAACTCTTTATTCATTTCAAAAGCGATCAGAGAATTTCCATGAAGACCAGAGGACAAAAATATGGAGCATGCCGCAAAGCTGCGGCGTATTTCGGAAAGAAGGGAAGATAAGACTTGTTTGGAAAAGTGAATAGTATTTATCTCCAGGGCATGTGGGGGACCCAGGTGTCTGTGGAGGCGGATGTGAGCGGAGGCCTTCCCGGCTGGTCCTTTGTGGGATACCTGGCCTCTGAGGTGCGGGAGGCCCAGGACCGGGTCCGGACGGCCATCCGGAACCTGGGAGTGGAGCTGCCGCCAAAAAAGGTGACCATCAACCTGTCTCCTGCGGATCTGAGAAAGGAGGGAACGGGCTTTGACCTTGCCATTGCGGCGGCGATCCTGACGGCCTACGGGATCATCCCGTCCCCGGAGGAAACGTGGCTGTTTTTGGGGGAGCTGGGGCTGGACGGCCGGATCAAGGGGATCCCGGGAGCCCTTACCCTTACGGTCCGGGCCCAGGAGCTGGGGTTTACGCGGCTGTTCCTGCCAGAGGAGAATCTGGAGGAGGCGTCCATGATCCAGGGGATCGGCCTGGTGGGAGCTGGGGATCTTAAGAGCCTTATGGAGCTCCTTAAGGGAGCGGGTCCCATAAAGGAGTATGAGCGCCGGGAAAGGCCGGGAACAGACCCGGGCCAGGAGAAATACGCCGGGGATTTTTCAGAGGTCAACGGGCAGAAGGTTTTGCGGCGGGCGGCTGAGGTGGCAGTGGCCGGGATGCACAATCTCCTAATGATCGGCCCGGCGGGATCTGGAAAGACCATGGTGGCCCGGAGGCTTGCGACGATCCTTCCGGCAATGACCCAGGAGGAGCAGATCGAAATCTCAAAAATATACAGTGTCTGCAATCTTCTTAGCGGGGAGGAGCCTCTGATCCGGAGACGGCCTTTCCGGGCACCCCATCATACGGTATCGGCCCAGGCCCTGACCGGCGGAGGGAGCCGGCCAAAGCCCGGGGAGATATCTCTGGCCACCGGAGGGATCCTGTTTCTGGACGAGCTTCCGGAAATGAGCCGGGGGGCCCTGGAGGCCCTGAGACAGCCTCTGGAGGAGCGCCAGGTCACCATCTCCCGGGTTTACGGAACGTGCAGCTATCCGGCTGATTTCCAGCTTGTGGCGGCCATGAATCCATGCAGGTGCGGACACTATCCGGACCTGTCCAGATGCACCTGTACCGCAGGGGAGGTGAGCCGGTATCTGGGAAAGATCTCCGGGCCGCTCCTGGACCGGATGGATATCTGCGTGGAGGCCCAGGCAGTGACCTATGAGGAGATGGAGGGGAAGGCGGAAAATGAGAGCTCGGCATCCATCCGCGCCAGGGTAGAAGCGGCCCGGGCCATCCAGAGAGAGCGGTTTAAAGGGCTTTCCATCCGGTGCAACGGGGAGATGGGAGGAGGACAGATCCGCCGGTTCTGTCCACTTAATAAGGAAGAAAGTGAATTCATGGAGCATATTTTTTTCAGTCTGGGAATTTCAGTCCGGATGTACGGGAAGATCCTGAAGGTGGCCCGGACGGCGGCGGATCTGGACGGCCGGGAGCAGATCCTCACAAAGGATCTCAGCGAGGCCGTATCCTATGTGCGGATCCGGCAGCGGTACTGGAAAAACGGTTAGGGGGGAGGATCATGACAGAAAAAGAATACCTTTATCTGCTCCTTCACGCAGCCGGGACCGGAGCAGTCACAGCCCAAAGGCTGTATGAACATTTTGGCAGCTATGAGCACATATGGAAGGCGGAAAAAAGGGAGCTGGAGCGGTCTGGGCTTTTAAGCCATGGAAGACTTTCCGGGCTTCTGGAAGCCCGGCTGCGGGAAGAAGAGCTCCGGGAGGACTTTGCAGCGCTGGAAAAAAGAGGGCTCCGGTTTATTGCCTGGTGGGAGGAGGGATACCCCGGACGGCTCCTTCCCTTCAGGGACCGTCCGGCGGGGCTGTTCGTCCGGGGAACCCTTCCGGCAAAGGACCGGTTTACGGCGGCCATCGTAGGGGCCAGAAGCTGCACGGAGCTGGGCCGTCAGACCGCAGAGCGGCTGGCCTTCCGTCTGGCGGAGGCTGGCGTCCAGGTGATCAGCGGCCTGGCTCTGGGCATCGACGGAGCGGCCCATAAGGGCGCGCTGGAAGCGGGAGGGAAGACCTTTGCAGTCTTAGGCTGCGGAGCCGACCAGTGCTATCCCCGGGAGAATTACGGGCTGTTTAAAAAAATGGAGCTCCAGGGAGGCGTCCTGTCGGAATTTGTGCCTGGGACCAGCCCCCTTCCCATGAATTTTCCCATGAGGAACCGGATCATCAGCGGCCTTTCGGACGCGGTCATCCTGGTGGAGGCCAGGGAAAAAAGCGGCTCCCTGATCACCGCCGACCTGGCCCTGGAGCAGGGGAAAGAGGTTTTTGCTGTTCCGGGGCGGATCACAGATCCCCTAAGCCGCGGCTGCAACCGGCTGATCCAGAATGGAGCCGCTGTCTGCCTGGGGCCGGAGGATGTGCTGGAGGCCTTTGGGATAAAATTTGAAAAAAAGACAAGGGCTGATAAAAAAACAGAAAAGAGGCTTGCAAAGAATGAAAATATGGTGTATAGTTTCTTAGATTCGCGGTCCGGAACCCTGGAAGAGATCATGGATGCGTGCGGCTTATCCGTCACGGAAACAATGGAATGTTTGCTGAAACTGGAATTGATGGGAATGGTCCAGGGGAACGGGGATCAATATTATTGCAGAAAGTTGTGAGGTTGGTATGGCCAGTAATCTTGTGATCGTAGAGTCTCCTGCAAAGGTGAAAACTATTAAGAAATTTTTAGGATCCAGCTATGAGGTGGACGCGTCCGGCGGTCATGTACGGGATTTTCCCAAAAGCCAGTTCGGCATTGATGTGGACAACGATTTTGAACCGAAATATATTACGATCCGTGGAAAGGGCGAGGTCCTTGCCAGGCTGAGAAAGGAAGTCAAGAAGGCCGATAAGATCTATCTGGCAACGGACCCGGACCGGGAGGGGGAAGCCATCTCCTGGCATCTGTTAAAGGCGCTGAAGCTGGATGAGGTGAAGGATAAAAAGGTATATCGGATCAGCTTCAATGAGATCACGAAAAACGCGGTGAAAACATCCTTAAAGGAGCCCAGAGCCATTGATATGAACCTGGTGGACGCCCAGCAGGCCAGGCGTATGCTGGACCGTATGGTGGGATACAGCATCAGCCCGATCCTCTGGGAAAAGGTAAAAAGGGGCTTAAGCGCCGGCCGTGTCCAGTCGGTGGCCCTGCGGATGATCTGCGACCGGGAGGACGAGATCGCGGCCTTTATCCCCGAGGAGTACTGGAGCCTGGAGGCGGGACTTAAGGCTCCGGGAGCCAGAAAGCCCATGACTGCCAGGTTCCACCACGACCAGAACGGAAGGACCGAGATCCGGAGCCGTGCTGAAATGGAGGAGATCCGGAGCTTTCTGGAGGGAAAGAAATTCCTGGTGGAGGAGATAAAAAACGGAGAGAGGACCAAAAAGCCCCCGATCCCATTTACCACCAGCACCATGCAGCAGGAGGCCTCCAAGGCCCTGAATTTCTCCACTCAGAAGACCATGCGGGTCGCCCAGCAGTTATATGAGGGCGTGGACGTGAAGGGCCATGGCACCATCGGTCTTATCACATATCTGAGGACCGACTCCACCCGCGTGGCCGAGGAGGCAGACAAGACGGCCAGAGCCTTTATTGAAGAGCAGTACGGCAGCCAGTACGTTTCCCAGCGGGAGAGCGAGAAAAAGGCATCGGGAAAGATCCAGGATGCCCATGAGGCCATCCGTCCTACCAATATTGCCCTGACCCCGACGCAGGTGAAGGAGTCCCTGTCCAGGGACCAGTTCCGCTTATACCAGCTGATCTGGAAGCGGTTTGCCGCCAGCCGCATGGCAGCAGCCGTTTATGAGACCACATCCGTAAAGATCGGTGCAGAAGGAGTCCAGTTCACCATGACGGCCTCCAGGGTGAAGTTTGACGGCTTTATGTCAGTCTATATGGAGGCTGACGATAAGGAAGAAAAGAACCAGCTTCTGGCAAAGCTGGAAAAGGGCCAGGAGTTGGAGCTGGTAAGCCTGGAGGACGCACAGCACTTTACCCAGCCGCCGGCCCATTATACGGAGGCCTCCCTGGTAAAGGCTCTGGAGGAGCAGGGCATCGGACGTCCCAGTACCTATGCTCCCACCATCACCACGATCCTGTCGAGACGGTACATCACCAAAGAAAATAAGAATCTCTATGTGACGGAGCTGGGCGAGGTGGTAAACCGGATCATGAAGCAATGCTTCCCCAGCATTGTGGACCTTACCTTCACAGCGAACCTGGAATTCCTCCTGGACAGCGTGGGGGAGGGAAACACCAGCTGGAAGACTGTTGTAAGAAACTTTTATCCGGATCTCTGCGAAGCAGTTGAGGAAGCAAAGGAGACCCTGGAAACCGTTCATATTGCCGACGAGGAGTCCGATGAGCTGTGTGAGCTCTGTGGAAGGCGCATGGTCATCAAATATGGCCCCCACGGGAAGTTCCTGGCCTGTCCCGGCTTCCCTGAATGCCGCAACACGAAGCCGTATTTTGAAAAAACGGGAATCCCCTGTCCCAAATGCGGAAAAGAAGTGGTCATCAAAAAGACGAAAAAGGGAAGAAAATTTTACGGCTGCGAGGGCAATCCGGAATGTGATTTCATTTCCTGGCAGAAGCCGTCCAGAGAGAAATGTCCGGAATGCGGAAGCTATATGGTTGAAAAGGGAAACAAGCTGGCATGCTCCAATGAACAGTGCGGTTTTGTGAAAAATAGACAAGACTCATAGGGGGAAATGTGACACCTTTATGAAATAAAGGATAAATATTTCTTAATTAAACGAAAAAGTCTTGATATTCATGAAATATCGTGTTACAATTCTCGTGAAAGAACATTTTTGCTATACGATATTGTGAAGAGAAGGAGGTTTTCGGATAATGAGTGTGGAATTATTGGACAAGACCCGAAAAATTAACAAATTACTTCATAACAACAATTCTCACAAAGTGGTATTCAACGATATCTGTAAGGTACTGAGCGAGATCTTACTGTCAAATATCCTGGTGATCAGTAAGAAGGGAAAGGTTCTTGGAGTGAGCATCTGTCCGGAGGTGGATGAGATCCATGAGCTGATCGAGGACAAGGTGGGCGGCTATATTGATAAAATGCTCAATGAACGTCTGTTAAGCGTACTTTCCACAAAAGAAAACGTAAATCTCGCCACACTGGGATTTGCAGAAGAAAATGTAAAGAAGTACCAGGCGATCATTACTCCCATCGATATTGCCGGAGAGCGTCTTGGAACACTGTTCATCTATAAAGCGGACGAACAGTACGACATTGACGATATCATCTTATGCGAGTACGGCACCACCGTAGTCGGACTGGAAATGATGCGCTCGGTCAACGAGGAGAACGCGGAGGAGACCAGAAAGGTGCAGATCGTGAAATCGGCCATCAGCACGCTTTCGTTTTCAGAGCTGGAAGCCATCACGCATATTTTCGACGAGCTGGACGGAAATGAAGGGATCCTGGTTGCCAGCAAGATCGCAGACCGTGTGGGCATCACCCGTTCCGTTATCGTAAACGCTTTGAGGAAATTTGAGAGCGCCGGTGTCATCGAGTCCCGGTCCTCCGGTATGAAGGGAACGTATATCAAGGTCCTCAACGACGTGATCTTTGACGAGTTAAAGAACCTGAAAAAGACGGGCAACAAGTAATCTGCCTGCGGAATATGGAAAAGAGGGCGCTTCCGGTATCGGACGGCGCTTTCTTTTTTGCAAAAGAATGTGAAAAAACACTTGCACACCGGGAATACTTATGTTATATTTGAAAAGCTGACAATATGCACGTCTGCGGATTCTGAAAATGGTGCTGCCGAAACCGGCGGTCTTTGAGGAAGTCAGATGCAGGCGGAAGAAAAAAACCATATGGAGGAAAGAAAATGAGCGTTATTTCAATGAAGCAGCTTCTGGAAGCCGGCGTACATTTCGGCCACCAGACAAGAAGATGGAACCCCAAAATGGCTCCGTACATCTACACTGAGAGAAATGGTATCTACATCATCGATCTTCAGAAATCCGTAGGCAAGGTTGACGAGGCTTATAAGGCCATCGCTGACATCGCTGCAGACGGCGGCACCATCCTGTTCGTAGGAACAAAGAAGCAGGCCCAGGATGCCATCAAGACAGAGGCAGAGCGCTGCAACATGTTCTATGTAAACGAGAGATGGCTGGGCGGCATGCTCACCAACTTCAAGACCATCCAGTCCAGAATCGCAAGATTAAAAGCGATCGAGAAGATGGCTGAGGACGGAACCTTCGACGTACTTCCCAAGAAGGAAGTAATCGCTCTTAAGAAAGAGTGGGAGAAGTTAGAGAAGAACCTGGGCGGCATCAAGGAAATGAAGAAGATCCCGGATGCGATCTTTGTTGTAGATCCGAAGAAGGAAAGAATCTGCGTACAGGAAGCCCACACTCTGGGAATCCCGCTGATCGGTATCGCTGATACAAACTGCGATCCGGAAGAGCTGGATTATGTGATCCCGGGTAACGACGACGCCATCAGAGCCGTTAAGCTGATCGTGTCCAAGATGGCTGACGCAGTGATCGAGGCAAACCAGGGCGAAGCAGAAGCAGTTGAAGAGATGGCTGCAGAGGAAGAGTCTGCAGAGGCTTAAATCTCAGCAGTGCCGGCCGGGTTTCCGTGGGAATCCGGCCGTTTGAGTATATTCATAAATCGGAGGAAACGAACATGGCAGCAGTAACAGCCGCAATGGTAAAAGAATTAAGAGAAATGACAGGCGCCGGAATGATGGACTGCAAGAAGGCTCTTGCAGCTACCGAAGGCGACATGGACAAGGCCGTTGAGTTCTTACGTGAAAAAGGACTTGCAGGCGCAGCTAAGAAGGCTGGCCGTATCGCAGCAGAGGGTATCGTTGTTACAGCCCTTTCCGCAGACGAGAAGAGCGCAGTAGTTGTAGAGGTAAACGCTGAGACAGACTTCGTGGCAAAGAACGAGAAGTTCCAGACCTACGCAGCTGACGTTGCAGCCCAGGCTCTGAACACCAGCGCAGCAGATATGGATGCATTTATGGAAGAGAAATGGGAAAAGGATCCGTCCATGACCGTAAAAGAGGCTCTGTCCTCCCAGATCTCCATCATCGGTGAGAACATGAACATCCGCCGTTTTGAGCAGGTAAAGGAGGAGAACGGTTTCGTTGCTTCCTATATCCATGCCGGCGGCAAGATCGGTGTTCTTGTGGATGTTGAGACAGACGTTGTAAACGACGCTGTTAAGGAAATGGCAAGAAACGTGGCAATGCAGTGTGCAGCCTTAAAGCCCCAGTATACCGACCGCAGCGAGATCAGCGCCGATTTCATCGAGCATGAGAAGAGCATCCTGATGGCGCAGATCATGAACGATCCCAAGGAGGCTTCCAAGCCGGAGAAGGTGATCCAGGGCATGATCCAGGGCCGTATCAACAAGGAAATGAAAGAGATCTGCCTCTTAGACCAGGTTTATGTAAAGGCAGAGGACGGCAAGCAGTCCGTATCCCAGTATGTGGCTGAGGTTGCCAAGGCCAACGGCGCAAAGATCGCTGTTAAGAAGTTCGTCCGCTTCGAGACCGGCGAGGGAATGGAAAAGAAGAACGAGGACTTTGCAGCAGAGGTTGCAAAGCAGATGGGACAGTAAGCTTCCCGTCAAAACAGCATAGAAGGATTTTAAGAGCTCTGGAGGGATCCAGGGCTCTTTTTTTAACGAAAATGGCCCGAACCAGAGAAGATTGATCTGGTGCGGGCTTTTTTCATTTCTGGCTATTTTTCGTCGCAGGCCTTTAAAAAGAGCCGGAGAAGCTCCATGGCATAGGAGCGCTTTTTTTCGCTGCAGTGCCCAAGGAGTTCTTCGACGGCTTCCATTTCCAAAAGCTGTTCCGGAGTCTTTGGTTCGGTGTCTTCGTATCCATAGATGATGTAGTCCATGGTAACATTCAGACTTGAGGATAGAAGGATCAGGGTTTCAATGGACATGCCGCAGCTGCCGCGTTCAATATCCTGGCAGTATTTGTAGGCGCGTCCGATCTTTTCAGCGAGCTCTTCCTGGGTCATTCCTAGAAGAAGCCGCCGCTGCCGGATACGGTCGCCGGCAGCGATCCGGTCGTAAAGTTGCATGGGAGACCTCACTTTCTTTGTATGAATCTGGAATTTTAAACCAACAGCTCAATAGTAGTACCAGAATATAAAAAACTATCACACCTGTTCCAAACATACATTTAACACCTGTTTTAAACGAAAAAACCTTGAATTTTTTTTTATACTGTGGTAGAGTATCTTATGAAAAATATGGAATGCAATGCGCAGACCATGAGAACAGGTGAGATTTTTGCGGGAATTGGACAGAAAAAAGATCATTGATATACATGCGCATATCCTGCCGGGGGTGGACGACGGAGCCAGGGATCTCAAAGAAAGCATCGCTCTGGCTGTCTCAGCAGCCAGCCAGGGGATCCGCGCAGTGATCGCCACCCCCCATTTCTCCAGGCGGGGCGATCCAGATGAATACAGACAGCTTCTGAAAAGCGTGCAGACGGAGATCTGGAAGAGCTGCCCGGATTTTCAGCTGTATCTGGGTCAGGAGCTTTATTATCATGAGGATCTGGGCGACAGGCTTTTGAGCGGACAGGCCCTGACCCTGGCAGACAGCAGCTATATCCTTGTGGAATTCAATCCGGCAGAGCCGTTTTCACGGATGAGCCGGGGGATCCGGAATCTTTGTGGTCTGGGGTATATTCCTGTTTTAGCCCATGCGGAGAGGTACGGATGTCTCCGGGAAAGCGGGATGCTGGAGCGTCTCCGGGAGATGGGCGCATTGTTTCAGGTCAATTATGAAAGCCTTACGGGGCGATGGTATGACCGGGACGTATTCTGGTGCCGGAAGCAGATCAGGGAGCACCGGATCCATTTTTTAAGCACCGATATGCACCAGATGGATCACCGGCCGCCGGAAATAAAGAGAGCGCTGGACTGGCTGGACAAAAATGTGGATGCAGAATACAAAAAAAGTCTGACGGAAGGAAATGCCAGGAGGATCCTGGAGGACGGTGCAGTCAGATAGAATGAACAACAGGGGAAGAATGAGATGAACAGCAGAAATAATGAAATGGAAATCGATCTGCTGGAGCTTTTCCGCGTATGGAAAAAGAAGCTCTGGCTGATCATTCTTGTGACTTTTCTTGGGGGAACTGTGGGCTTTGCGTTCAGTAAGATCGCCCTGACTCCCATGTACACGTCTACATCCATGATGTACGCCGTATCGAAGGAAACGACCCTCACATCCCTGGCGGATCTTCAGATCGGAAGCCAGCTGACCCAGGACTATAAGGTGATCATCACCAGCCGTCCGGTACTGGAGGAGGTCATTGGGGATCTGGATCTGAATATTTCCTATGAAATATTGAAATCGAAAATTTCGATCAATAACCCTGCGGATACCCGTATCCTGGCGATCACGGCTACGGATCCGGATCCGCAGATGGCAAAGGCCATCGTAGACCGGACCGCGTCGGTATCTTCCGGCTACATCGGCGATATTATGGAAATGATCCCCCCAAAGATCATAGAGGAGGGGCAGGTGCCCACCCAGAAGTCCAGTCCCAGCAACACCAGAAATGCGGCGCTGGGAGCGCTCCTTGGCCTGGTCCTTACCTGTGGGATCACAGCCATGCAGATGATCCTGAATGACACGATCCAGACAGAAGAGGATGTGGAGCGGTATCTGGATCTGACGGTCCTTGCATCCGTTCCCAGGAGAAATGAGGATGGAAAGGGAGCGGAGGCTGAGCGGAAATCCAAAAAGAAGAAGGCCCGCACTGCGCCCAGAGAGAATCAGGAAAGCCAGAAGCCGGAGGGCAGATCCAGACGGAAGGGGGGAAAAGAGTAATGGAAGATATGCATCTGGAATTGAAACCGGGAAAGACCAGTGATTACGAATATACCGAGGCAGTGAAAACGCTGCGTACCAACATTCAGTTCTGCGGAAGCAGCGTAAGGGTCATTATGTTTACCAGCGCAATCCCCAGTGAGGGAAAAAGTGATCTTTCCTTTGCAACAGCGGAGGCCCTGGCCCAGATCGGAAAACGCACGCTGCTGATCGACGCGGACATCCGTAAGTCGATCCTTACTTACCGGTATCAGTTAAAAAACAAGCTGAACGGATTGTCCCAGTTTTTAAGCGGACAGAAAAGGCTGGAGGAGGTCTTATACACCACCAGCACCAGGGGACTGGATCTGATCTTTGCCGGACCGTTTTCTCCCAATCCGGCAGAGCTTCTTGAAGAGGAGCTTTTCGGAGATACAGTGAAAAAGCTCAGGGAAGCGTATGACTATATCATCATCGATACCCCGCCCATGGCCGGACTGATCGACGGAGCCATTGTAGCCAGACATTGTGACGGAGCCGTCCTGATCATTGAGAGCGGAGCCGTCAGTTGGAGAGTGGAGCAGAAGGTGGTGGAGCAGTTAAAGCGTTCCCAGTGCAGGATCCTGGGAGCCGTATTAAATAAGGCGGACTCTGGAAACGGCGGATATTATGGACGGTACGGGAAATACGGGAAGTATGGGAAGTATGGAAAATACGGCCGGTACGAAAATGCAGAGCATGAGGAGAGCTCATACAGCCGGCTGGAGCCTGCGAAACACACTGCGGCACGGCCCCGGACAGAAATTCCCAACAGCGTCATAGAGCCGGATATGGATGAAGAATATAAAGAACTGGAATGTCCGTCAGCCGCCCCGGAACATGGGGAGTCTCAATGAGCCGGTATAGAAAAGGCCGGAGACGGGCCGCTCTTTTAGGGATCACAGCCGGATGTGTTGGGGCGGCAGTGTTTTTAGGCGTATCTGTAAAGCTGTACCGGGAGCGGAAGGATGCAGAGGCAATGATCGAAAGTCGTCATGCCGCCTGGGAGCAGAATACGGCAGGGGAGTCTTCTGATCCACCGGAAGCCGGTCCGGATCCGGAAAAAATGCTTTCCGAGGCTGCCGTTTCCTGGAATGGAAAGGAGTACCGGCGCAATACCTATATGAAGGCAGTCCTTTGTATGGGGGTGGACCGGGAAAATACCATGACCGGAGGTGAGGAGCCGGGACAGCGGGGGCAGGCAGATGGGATCTTCCTTGCGGCCTGGGATACGGCGAGAAATGGGCTTAAGATCTTAATGATCCCCAGAGATGCCATGACATACCTGAGCCCGGTAAGCTGGGATGGAACCGTCCGGGATGAGGAATACGACCACATTACTCTGGCGTTTTCCTATGGAGACGGGTATGTGAAAAGCTGTGAAAACATGGTCAGGGAAGTAGAAGAGATGTTTAAGGGACTTCACGTGGACCATTACATGGCAACCGATCTTTCCGCTGTGGGAATATTAAACGAGGCAGTGGGAGGCGTTACAGTTACCATTCCGGCGGGGCTTTCCGCTGCGGATCCCCGGTTCCAGGAAGGAAGCCGGATCACCCTGAAAGGAGATCAGGCGGAGGAGTTTGTCCGTTACAGGGATACAAAAGAGGATCATTCTGCGCTGTATCGGACGTTGCGCAGCCAGGAGTTTATCACAGGCTTCTTTGACGCGGCACAGAAAATGGCAGAAACAGACAGCCAGACAGTTCCCCGTCTTTTTGAACTGACGGAAGAATATATGATCACAGATATGGCAAAGGACCAGTATATGGGCATGGCGGCGGATATCCTTGCTTCAGAAGATCTGACTTCGGATCATTTTTATGTACTTCCCGGAAGGGCGGTGGTGACGGAAACGTATGATGAATATCATGTGGACGAAGACGCAATGACAGAGCTTCTCCTGGAGTTTTTTTACCGGGAGGCATAAAACATGTATCGAACAGCGGCACGCTGATTCATAAAAAAAGGAAGAGGAGAAAATGGAAATGAAAAAGAAATTAGTAAAGACCCTGGCTCTTGCGCTGGCATTATCTATGATCCCGGTCATGGCCTACGGCGCCAGCAGCAGCCCGAAAAACGACGATGACGACAGCAGTTCCTCAGAGTCTGTTTACGAGGACAAGACAGTAGGAGGAGATGGAACCTCGGGAACTGCCATTACCCAGCCGTCCAGGCCGTCGGTGGTCGTATCCCCCAACGGACAGCAGACCTCGGTGGGGCAGACCTCCAAGGACTCCTCCGGCGTGACCATGAGCCTGGTGGTCAATAAAACAACGGAAGACGGAAAGCAGGTATCCATGCAGTTCGGCGGCGGAGCGGTTGTAGGAGACCAGGTCGTTACCATAGCCACAGGCGCGGCGGAGACAGCGGGACTACCAGAAGGCGTTGTCAATGTGATCAACCAGTTAAATAAGGGGACTGGAGCAGAGACCGCGATCCCGGAGCAGGACATGACCGGCTATAAAAAGCTGGGAAATACAAGAGCGCTGATCGTCAGCTCCCAGAGCACAGGAAAGACCGACGCGGTGGCAACGGAGGTTACGCTCCAGGTCAGCGGGATAAATAAAGAAACCAGGAAACTGGTGGCCGTATATTACAACAACGCAACCGGCCGCTGGGAACGGGCAGAGGCCAGGTTTAATGTGGCCACAGGTGAGGTTACATTCATCGCTCCCGGTTCCTGTACCGTGCAGCTCTGGTGGATCTAAAACGGATCCGGGCGGCTTCACGGCTGGAACCGCCCGGTTTCTTTTTTCTGGTGTACGAGTAAGATAAAGGGGAACAGTATGAAATTAGAAAACATAAAGCACGATCTGACCCTGCCGGCAGTGAAGGGTCTGAATGTGGCGGCGTTGACGGCGGCCTTCTTTCTGGGATGGAGCCTGTTTTACGTGGGATTTATGGGATCAACAGCTTTGAAATGGACAGGTTATATCCTTTCGGGTTTATTTTTTTTCATGTACGCCCTGTTTGGAAAGGTCTACGACGCCTTTATGATCTCCACAAACCGGATCTCAGAGCTGGTTTACAGCCAGGCTCTGGCGGCCATTATTTCCGATGGAATGATGTATGTGGTCATATGCCTGCTGATGCGCCGCTGGATGAATCCTCTGGGAATCTTTTGTGTTTTTGTGGTACAGATGGTTTTGGCTGTGATCTGGTGTGTAGGAGCTCACCGGTGGTATTTTGCCTCATTCCCGGCCCGGCGTTCGGCAGTCATTTATGATATAAGAAGAGGGATGGACCAGCTGATCCGGGAATACGGGATGGATAAAAAATTTGATGTGCAGCTGAAGGTCCATGCGGAGGAATGCGTAAAAAACCCGGACATGCTGAAAGGAATGGAGGCCGTATTTTTAAGCGGCGTTCACAGCCATGAGCGGAATATCCTTTTAAAATACTGTATCATCAACAGCATCAGCGTTTATGTGATCCCGCGGATCGGTGACATTCTTATGAGCGGGACGAAACCGGTACATATGTTCCATCTGCCGATCTTACGGGCGGACCGGTACAATCCGCCGCTGGGGTATCTGATCGCAAAACGGACCTTTGATATTGTGGCTGCCGGACTGGCGCTGATCGTGATGTCTCCGATCTTCCTTTTAACGGCCATCGCCATCAAACGGGAGGATGGAGGTCCGGTATTTTATAAGCAGGAGCGCCTCACAAAGAACGGAAAGAAATTTTATATCCATAAATTCCGCAGCATGCGGGTAGACGCGGAAAAGGACGGCGTTGCCAGACTTTCCAGCGGAGACAACGACAGCCGGATCACGCCTGTGGGACGGATCATCCGGAAGATCCGGGTGGACGAGCTTCCGCAGCTTCTGGACATCCTGGCCGGAAATCTTTCCGTCGTGGGCCCGAGACCGGAGCGGGAGGAGATCGCCCTGCAGTACGAAAAGGAGCTGCCGGAGTTCCGCTTAAGGCTCCAGGCAAAGGCCGGACTCACAGGCTACGCCCAGGTATATGGGAAATACAATACAACGCCCTACGATAAGCTTCAGATGGATCTGATGTATATTGCGAATCCCAGCTTCATGGAGGATCTGCGAATCTGCTTTGCTACGGTGAAGATCCTGTTTATGCCAGAGAGCACGGAAGGCGTGGCGGAAGGTGCAACGACGGCCATGGGACAGGAAGCGGCGCTGGAGGAGATGGCGGCGACGAAGGTGGAGAAGGAATGAGACAATATATAGTACTTTGGGAAATTGCATAATGAAAGGTCCTTAATAGAATAAAAATATGTTTGGACTGGTAAAAAAATATGAGGATATGAGATAATGACGAGTAGGGATTTTGGATTAGTAAGTGTTATTATGGCAGCCTACAATGCAGAAAAAACGATAGAGCAGTCGATCAACTCTGTCTTGAATCAGACCTATCCAGCCGTTGAATTACTCGTTGTGGATGATTATTCGCAGGATAGAACAGTAAAACTGGTCGAGAATATTATGGCGCGGGACAATCGTGTGAGGCTGATTTACAATAAAGAAAATAGTGGTGTGTCCTATACGCGTAAGCATGGTTTGGAAGAAGCAAAGGGTGCGTGGATTGCAATTCTCGATAGTGATGATATATGGGCACCAGAAAAACTGGAGAAGCAGATTATTCTTCAAAAGAAAATGAATGCTGATTTACTTTTTACAGGTTCTGCTTTTATGGATTCGGATGGTCAGCCGATTGATTGGTATCTTCATGCTCCATCGGAAGTCACTTATCGTCATTTGCTGAAACAGAATGTATTGTCTAATTCCTCTTCGCTAGTACGCAAGGAGTTGTATGAAAAGTATTATGCAGTCGGTGACGGGATGCACGAGGATTTCGCAGTCTGGCTTGGTATCTTGAAAGAAGGGAAGAAAGCCTATGGTGTAGATGAGCCGCTGCTCACTTATCGAATTGCAAAATCGTCGAAGTCGGGCAATAAAATCAAGGCGGCGAAGATGAACTGGAATACATATCGGTACATTGGCTTAAACCCATTGTCTGCGTTTTATTATGAATGCTGGTATGTGGTCAAAGGTCTGATGAAATACAAAAATTTGAAGCAAATATAGGAGAATGGAAATGAAAGTTTGTTTTATCAATCCCCCGTTCAAGGCTGAATATGGTAAGTTTTCGCGTGAATCCAGAAGTCCTTCTATTGGACATAGCGGTGTTCTGTATTATCCGCTCTGGCTGATTTATGCAGCATGTGTTGCTGAGAAAAATGGCTTTGATGTGGCTTTCATTGACGCTCCGGCTAAGCAGATGAATAAAAAACAAACGCTTGAGCGTGTAAAGAAAGAAGCGGCTGATGCAAAGCTGTTTGTGTTTGACACCAGTACGCCGTCTATTTATAGTGACGTGGAGTTTGCAGAGACAATCAAAAACATGTATCCAGATGCATTTACCATGTTGGTTGGTACTCATCCGTCTGCAACACCAGATGAAACCATGGGCATTTGTGATCTGATTGATGGTTTAGCGCGACATGAATATGATTATATTGTGCGTGATACTGCCATCGCCCTTCGTGATGGTGTTGACCTTGCTACTGTTCGTGGCTTGACTTATCGCAAAGATGGGGAAGTAGTACACAACCCCGACGCAGAGCATATCACTGACCTGGACGAGATTCCTTATGCCGCAGAATTTATCAAGCGCAGATTATGTGTGACAGACTATGTTTTTCCGGCAGCAGCTTTCCCCTCTATTCAGATTTTCACGGGACGTGGCTGTCCGGCACAGTGTAACTTCTGCGTTTATCCCCAGACGCTCCACGGTCATCGCTATCGCCTGCGCAGTCCGGAAAATGTCATCGGTGAAATTGAGTACATCGTGAATAATTTCCCGGATGTGAAGGAAATCGTGTTTGAGGATGATACCTTTACCATTCACAAGCAGCGTGTTTCTGAAATCTGCAATATGATGATTCAGAAAGGTATCAATAAGAAGATTCGGTGGCTGTGCAACGCTCGTGTGAATCTGGACTACGAGACTATGTGCCTAATGAAGAATGCGGGTTGCCATCTGATTATCCCAGGCATTGAAAGTGTAAACCAGCAGATTCTGAAAAATATCCATAAGGGTACTACTGTTGAGCAAATTGAAGCTTATGTTGCAAATGCTCGTAAGGCGGGATTGATGATCCACGCTTGCTATATGGTAGGTAACCAGGGCGAGACGCATGAGACGATGAGAGAAACGTTGGCTGCGGCTATGCGCTTTAAGACGGATACAGCACAGTTCTTCCCTCTGATTCCTTATCCGGGGACAGGCGCTTATAACTGGGCGAAGAGCAATGGTTATATTAATGGTAAGTATGATGAGTATATCCATGAGGATGGAACTTTAAACTGCATCATTAACACTCCAGAGCTTTCTGCACAGGAGCTGGTTGACTTCTGCGCCTATGCAAGAAAGAAGTACTATATGCGCCCATGGTATATTGGTCACCGCCTTGTTCGTGGTCTGCGCGATCCAGAAGATTTGAAGAGAAGTTTGAAGGCATTTTGGCGTCTGAAGGACAGTCTTCTGAAGTAAGATACAGAGGTGAAGTATGGTAATCCATGTAATTGGAACAGTAAATGGGCAAGTCAATGAGGGCATGCGAAATGTCGCTACTCACTTAGCCAAAGAGTTTGAAAAAGAGAACACTGTACTTTATTCTGGATTGAAGCAGATTCCACAAATTGTGCTGAATTCCAAACGAGCAGATGTCACAATGATTTTTGCTCGTGCGAATAAGCTGGTCTATGGCTTGGCTTCGATTGTTACGAGGGTATGCAAAAACACATGGATTGTTTTGGTGCAGAAACCAGATGCTGATTTCATGACAAAAAATGATAAGCATCCGCTGAAATGCAACTATCTTTCAATCACAGAAGGCGACATGAAGGATGTGAAAATCACATCGGGTAGACATAAAAAGCTGTTTTCTGTGGGCATCAAAGCGGAGAAATTCACACCTGTTTCTGTAGAACAGCAAAAAAAGCTCAAGAGGAAGTACGGGTTTGATCCATCAAAGCAACTTATCATTCATGTGGGACATTGTTCCAAGGGCCGCGGTTTGGAGGACTTCGCAAAAATCCATACAGCCCAGAAGTTGGTCGTTACAAGCGGTATGTTTGAGGATGAGAATGTAGTGCATGTTCTCAATGAGGCAAACGTAAAAATACATAAAGGCTATCTGGAAAATGTAGAAGAAGTATACCAGATGGCAGATGCGTATTTGTTTCCTACAAGATCCACGGAGTTTGTAATCAGCATTCCACTGTCCGTAATGGAAGCACTGTCCTGTGGCGTTCCTGTAATTGGATATAAGAGTTTTGAAAATCTAAACGAAATCACGGGCTCTGAGGGTGCAATTACGTTGCTTGACAGCGCAGAACAGCTTGATGAGGTTTTGCTTGAAGTAATTAAGAAAAAGAGCGACCATTCTTTACTTGAAAAAACAGGCTCTTGGAGTGAAGTGGCGCAGAGCGTTTTGGGGATGGTTCGGGAGGAAAATGCATGAAACCAGCAATGATTAGTTTTATGGGTTTGGATGGTTCCGGCAAATCAACAAGTATCGATTATGCCTATAAACAACTGAAGAAGCGCGGGTATAAAGTTGAAATTGTGCGTGCAGCTTATGTCATTGTTTTCCTGCGGGGTGTCATTAAGCTTGGAAAAAAGATTTTAATGAAAAAGGATAGTGATCCTTTTTCTGGAGACTACAAGGCGTACCTGGAAAGTTTGCGGAAGAACGCAAATAGAGGTGGGGCTTATAAGATTTTTTCTTTTTTGACGACCATTGAATTTAAGTTACAAATTTTCTTTAAGATTTGCATGAAGAGATTCTTTGGTACAACCTTGCTGGTGGATCGATATATATATGATAACATCGTGACTTATGCGGCAAATTTGGATCTGGGCGAAGAATATATGGAAGAAACGATGAATGGTAAGTGGAAGCATGCACCGCGCCCGGACAAGATTATTTACATCAAGACCCCTGTAGACGTCTGTTGTTCCAGGAAAGATGATATTCCTGATCCGATTTACCTGGAAATCCGAAAGCCTCGGTACGAAAAAGTTGCAGAAATGTATAATGCAACCGTAATTGCGGGCGATCAAGATAAACAGAAAATGCTAGATGAAGTTATGGCAGCTATCGATGAGGTACTGCCTTCGCTTCAAGAGTGATTGGATAGGAGCTTAAAATGGTACGAAAACTGATGATCCTTGGCATTGACGGTATGGATTGGGATGTGATTGTCCGGTATAAGGATAAGCTTCCTAATTTGTATGACTTGATGCAGAAGAATAATAAACCTCATCTGCGTTCGGTATTTCCGGCAGACACGACTCCAGCGTGGTCTACGATTTATACTGGTCTTGACCCATCTGAACACGGCATTATCAACTTTGTCAATGTTGGTGCAAAGCAGAATACATATAAGCCGCTTACATTTGATGACAGCGCATTTAAGGGAAGAACATTCTGGGATGTGCTCAATAAGCAGGGACTTTCGTGCGCTGTGATTCTGCCCATGAATATCAAAGAAGGCTGGGATATTGATGGCTTGATGATTACGCGCCCTTATGAGGGTAAGATTCGCGTCTATCCTCAGAGTAAGGAGAATATCTACAATCCGCGGTATGATATTTTGGGGACAGACGGTAAATTCACCTCCGAAAAAGATCTTCCGGCGTTGCGAGATGAATTCTTTGCTAAGGTCAATGAGGAAATCCGTCTGACTCGACTGGCAATCGAGAACGAGGACGTGGATGTGCTGTTCTCGTACTTCTCTACGACGGATGGTATCCAGCACGATTTTTGGCGTCACTGCGATCCGAATCATCCTGAGTATCCGGGGGCTAATGAACATGAGAATGTGATTCGGGATATGTATATCACTATGGACAACTATGTTGGCGAGGTGATGCAGAAGCAGCCGGATACTCCGTTGCTGATTATCAGTGACCACGGCCATGGCGCACGTCCGGTCTATACCGTGAGAATCAATGAGCTGCTCCGCCGTGGTGGCTACCTGGCACCCAAGGGGGGCGGAGATGGCTCCCAGCCTTCAACTAAGAAAAAAATCAAGAAAGTTATTAAAAAAACAGCACTGAGTGTGGTGAAGGGTATTGGTCTGCCAAAGTGGGCGATGAGACTGGCGAAGAAGTTCCCTGTGTGGAAGAGCCTGTTTGCATCCAGTGCAGACTTTGATTGGGATAAGACGCAGGCATATTTGAGCGATCTTTCAGCCCTGAAAAATTACAGTTACGGTGGAATCCGTATCAATGACAATGTCGTTGGCAAGGACAAACTGGCAGATGAAATAATTGAATATTTGAAGCAGATTAAGATCGAAGGTGAAGACAAGAGACTCTTTGAGTGGATCGTTCGTACCAATACTTTTTATCATGGCCAGTACCTAAACAAGTATCCGGAAATCATATACCAGATGGATGAACGCTGGGGTGGCGAATGGGAACTTGGCAAGAATGTTTTTGAAAAGGAAGGCTTCATGTATATGATGTCACCTGGCGGTCACCGCTGGAGAACAGCTATCATCTTTACAAATAACTTTGAACTTAAGAAGGATAATTACGAAATGACAGATATTTATGATGTCATTATGGATGCAGTAAGGGGAGAGTAAAATGCAGAGGGAAAGAAAACAAGAGTTGGATATTGCAAGGAAATAGGTATACTACTGGTTGTTTTGTGTCATACGATGTCTCCAGTAATGAAAAATAGTGAAATTATGACGACCCTGTATAGGTTCGTCTATACCTTCCATATGCCCCTTTTTTTCTTTCTGGCTGGAATTGTGGCTCCATTAGGAAAAACGGATAAATGGGGTCAGACCAAATCTAAAATTGAGCGTCTGATGATTTCCTATTTTGTGTGGGCGATAATTTACTGGCCATTAAAAATTGTATTTGTGGATTTGGCTAGAAATAATACCCGTATACCATGGTGGAGTTTACTGCTTGGAAACAATCCGGATGGAGAATTGTGGTTCCTATATGTTTTGTTTGTGCTTTCACTCGTGACCATTTGGGTTGTAAATGAAAAGACTGAAAAGATATTGCTTGTGATAGCTTTGATTCTTACATTCTTTTCCCCGCTGTATCCTGCAAAATACGCATTCCCTGGTATAAGTCTGTCGTTTTCCTGTTATCAAGTGTTTCTATGCGCTGGGTGTTTGTTGCGGAAAGACAAGGACAAAAGTATTGGTGGGCTAAGTGTGTGATTGCTGCTGTATCAATTGTGGTTTTGATATCAGTCTCGCTTTGGTTATGTGAGCAAAAAGGCAAAATGTGTAAAATGCTTGATTATTTGGGAAACCACTCAATGGAAGTCTATATAATTCATGCCCCAATTTTAATTCTTGGCAGAAATGTATTATCCAAGTTAATAGGAAATGTTTGGATATATAGTTACTTTATCCATAATTGCAATTATCCTTTCATTGTTGATCGATAAGCTCATTTTGGAACGATGCCAATGGATGGGGTGGCTTCTGGTAGGAAAAAGGCAAAAAGCGCGATGAGGAGAAGCAATGGAAAAGAAAAAGGTTCTTGTATGGGAAACGCTGGCAACAGTGTCTGGCGGTCAGAAGATGACGCTGACGGTTATGGATATGCTGTCGGACATATTTGAATTTTGTTGTCTTATTCCCGCAGAGGGGATAATGGCAGAGGAACTGAGAAAGCGGAATATCCCCTATATATTAATGGGGGATCAGACTCTGCCAACAGGTATAAAGGGAAAAAGAGTGATTTTTCGTTATGGATGGATGTCTGTGAAAAATATCTGGAAGTCACTTAGAGTGATTTATAGATATAGACCGGATATTCTGTATGCGCCGGGGCCGGCAGCTCTTCCATGGAGTGCAGTTTGTGGGATGCTGTTTCATAAACCGGTTATCTGGCATTTACACCATATTTTTCTGGATGGTGCTACAAAAAAACTTCTTAACATCTGTAGCAGTTGGAAATCTGTCCGAAAAATCATTGCGGTCTCTAATTGTGTAGGGAAGCAGATTGTAGATGAAGGAGCCCACAAAAAAGTCGAGGTCATTTATAATCCGGTCGATGTTGAGAAATATGCTAATGGTGATGCTGCAAAAATTGTATCGGAGATAGAAGCTAAGCTTGGTAGAAAAATACAGGGAGATATATAATTGGCCAAACAGAAGCAGTAACAAAAAATGAGAAACGGGATGTCCTGATAAAAGTAATGGTTTTACTGAAGAAATGGTCAAAGGATGTTAGAGGAATTATTTCTAGAGATGTTGTTACCCCTGAGTATTATAGGTATGAGGGGAGACTTTAAAAAGTGCGTTCAAAATTGATGATAGTATCTGCAAACTTGGTTTCAGAAAGGATATGGAGACATTCAGTCTCTAAAAGGAGAGAACAGGATGACTTTAGTAATTGGACACATTGCACTGGTACAACGCTCAAAAAAACAGGATTTTGTTTTGGATGTGATTAGGCGATTGAGACAGGAAGGACTGGATGTTATTGGTTTATTTGCTGGTGAAACTAGAGAAAAGGATTATATGAAAGAGTTAGAAGAAAAGATTACTCAGAAGGGATTAAGCGACAGTGTTCTTTTTTTAGGACGTAGAAATGATATCGCGGATTTGCTAAAAATGATGGATATTCTTATCATTCCGTCTTTTGAAGGTTTTCCGCTTGCCGGACTGGAAGCAGCGGCGGCGGGGGTGCCAGTTGCTGCATGTGATACGGCGGGAGCAAGGGAATTTATTGAGGTAGGTGGAGGTGGTCTGATTTTCAAGGGAGATGACGTTGCGGATGCTGTGTCAAGGATTAAAGAAATTATGTTGCGGAAAAAGGCGATGGCGGAGAAAGGAAAAAAGTTTGCAGAAAAAAGCGCAATAAATCATTATGAGGAAAGAATTGAAGAGATATTTCAATCGGTCATATAGCAGGAGGAGAGAATGGAAGACGTAATTATTATTACCAATCCGATGATTGCTGTAAATGAATCTGCAAAGGTTACCTTAAGTAAATTTCTGAGAGTAATAGAGCCTTGTTGCAGAAATCTGCAGGTACTTGGTGGGAATCTGCGCATAGAGGGCGATTTGAAACAGGTACAGCTAGTTTCAGTTCCGATAAAACGCAGTCCAAACAAAATGAAACGATTATTCGATCTGGTGTGGCTTCAACTTAAAATGTCAGAGCTAGTTATGCAGCATGTTCAAGAGGGAATGCAGGTATTCTTTTGGATTGGCGATAAGATGCTGCTTCCATATTTTTGTGTAAAGTACAAAAAAGCGGAAATTAATTATTTTATTTATGGAAATCCTCAAAAAGAAGGAAAAAAAGGTTTTTTTTCAAAGATATCAGCATTTCTTATTCGTATTATGGCAGAAAATGCAGATTATATTTGCATGGAAAGTCCATCAGTAGAACATGAATGGAAAGGACTAAGAATCGATAGGAAGAGAATTATTCATCTATATACAGAGGTTATGCCGATGACCCCGATAGTGGAACGCAAAAGAGTAATCGGAATGGTATGCCGTCTAACAGCTGGAAAGCATGTCCTGGAAAGTATTCAAGCTTTCTCGGAGATACACAAAGATTTTCCGGATTGGAGGCTTGAAATTGTAGGGTCAGGTGTTCAGGAGACAGAATGTCGTAACCTTATTCGAAAATTAAATCTGGATGGGTCAGTTGTCTTATATGGATGGATCGATCATGCACAGCTTAGAAGCGTAACGAAAAGATGGAAATTTTTATTATTTCCTTCCGATACAGAAGGAATGCCAAATGGAGTTATAGAAATGATGGCTCAGGGAATTCCTCCGATTGCGTCTCCGGTAGGTGGAATCTGTGATGTGGTTGAGGTAAATAAAACAGGCTGGGTTATTGATGCGTGTTCTGTGCATGGTATTCAAAGCGCACTGAAGCAAGCACTTCGTTCGGAATGTTATGAATCGGTTTCAGAGGAAGCCCAGAGAGTGATTGCACTTAAGTATGTATTAGAGGCAGCACAGATTGATGCAAAAATTCAGATGCTGCGATGAAGGCGGTAAGATGATGGGGATTTGGTTTTGGATTGTTTTGGCATGGCTTTTGTCCGCCTTGGCATTGGGAAAACGTCATATCAGTATGGAACATTTTGTCTGGATTTTGCTTCCTATTGATATGTATGGCATTCAGGTTGCAGGAATCACTATTAAACCATATATGGTTTTCTGTGGGTGGCTGTTTCTCCGAATGTTTCTGAATGGGCAAACAAAAATAAAGGCGATACGTGGTTGGACGCTTCCTGCAATAGGAATTATAGTGATATTGTTTATAGTGAATATGTTTAATAGTAGTTCGCTTTATTCACTTAGCGCACCATGTATGCTTATGGTTGTATGGTTCTGTATGACCATATATACCAGTTTCTGGGGGGAGACGGCGCAGGATGATATTCCGGAGGCAATGATAGCAACGGGAATTGGATACGGATTTGTATTTCTTATTGGATTTTTACTTCTGACGCTGGGAATCCCGATTTCAGGGGTTGGCGCATCAGAGAGGACAGAGCCAGGATTTATTCTTCAGTTTTCCAATATGTTCCAGGGGGTATTAATCCAAAAATGGCGTTTAAGAGGATTTACCATAGACCCTAATACGATGCTGGGAACATTCGTGTTTAGTGGAATTGTGTGTCTTATAAGAATTTTAATGGAAGGGAATTCAAAGCGAGAATGGCTGTGTTTGATGTTATCAATGGCCTGTATTTTTTTAAGTAATTCGCGTACTGGTCTGATGTGTTTTGCACTTGCGCTGGTGATGTCTGTTTTTGCGGCTTATTGGAAGGGGAGTCCGCAAATAAGAAAAAGGATTGAAGTGATTACATTAATTGTTATTTTTGTAATGATTGCTGTAATGGTTGGAACAGATTGGATTAGGAACTTAATCAGCTCGTTTCTTGGACTGTATGCAAATCGATCAGGTTTGAATGATGAGTATGGAAGGTTTACAATTTGGAAAGAAGCTGTTGGGATTCTGATGGAGAAAAATCCATTTTTTGGTATCGGCATGGGACAGATGCAGTTTTATACGTCAGTGAACAGGGCGTGCCATAATACCTGGCTGGAATGCCTGTGTGGAAATGGAATTATTCTGGGAAGTATTTTTATTTTATTTTTATTATTCACTCTGATAAAAGGGGGAATAAAGGCGAAATATAATACGTGCAGCAGGTATAATCAGTTGCTGTGGAGTCTTACAATAGGTATAACTGTAGTGGTTATATCACTAATTTCAGTGGACAACATTACATACAGTTATCTATGGTTTGGATTATCAGCATTGATGATGATCGATACTGCATCGATAAAAGAAATGTAAGAGGTATCGGGGGAAGGCAATGAATAGAAGAAAAGTGAGCATACAGAATACGGCAATAGCATTGATTTCAGAAATTATGGTGACAGTAGTTGGTTTTTTGCTTCCCCGATCGATTATGATAACTTATGGTTCCGAAACGAATGGTCTGATCACTTCACTTCAGCAATTTATACAGTATTTCACGTTGCTTGAGGCGGGATTATCTGGTGCAGCGATTTTTGCGTTATATAAACCGTTATCGAATGGAGATGTAAACACGATCGAAAGAATTCTATATTCTGCGAAGCAAATGTATGGAAAACTGGGAAAAGCATTTATAATCTTGGTTATGATTTCTTCTTTGCTGTATCCGTATTTTATCGCAGAAACGGGGTATTCCCATCTAACAGTCACGGTTCTTTTTTGTATGATCGGACTGAATGGGGTAATGCAGTTGTTATTTATTGGAAAATACAAGGTACTGCTAAATGCCTCTCAAAACAGCAGATATATTGCAGTAATTAATTCGCTAAGTACTTGTCTATACTCCATTAATATTATTATTGCATCCAGCTTACATTGGAATATCGTAGCTGCCATAGGGTTTGGTACACTGGCATATGTTATTCGGGCCATAGCATATTATACTGTAGTGCGACGACTGTTCCCACATTATGATTTTCACAAATGTGAAAATCAATACCACTTTGAAAATCAAACGGAAGTTTTTATTCAGCAGATTCTTTCGCTGCTAATCTTGAACTCCAGCACGCTGATATTAGCTTTTACAAAGACCAGAATGAACGAAATTAGTGTATTTACAACCTACAATATGGTACTTACAGCTATTTTTTTGGTTACGAATGCGGTAAATACGGGAGTTTCAGCAAGTTTTGGCGATTTAATCGCGAGACATGATGAGAACAAGCTAACACAGGTATATAAAGAATACGAGGTGTTATTTCAGGCGTTTTGGGTAATCGTTTTTAGTTGTGTTTTGGTTTTGTATCAGCCTTTTATGAGACTTTATACAGAAGGAATAGAGGATGCGGCATATATCCGCCCAGAATTATGCTTTTTATGTAGTATTTTAGGGGCATTGTGGGTCATTAGAAATCAGCAGTCGGTTATAATTGTTGCAGCAGGAAAATTTAAAGAGATACAGAGAGGCAGTATAGTAGAGGCAATATTAACAATTACATTATCATTTGTTGGACTGGTTTTCTGGGGACTAGAGGGACTGATTGCTGGTCGCTGTATTGCTGCAGGATATCGTGTAGTTGATTTCATACAATTCAGTTCCTGTAATGTGGTAATGATTAATACTAGATATACAATTCAACAGATTTGTATATCAACCGTATTTGTGATGTTGGTATATTTTGCTGCTCATAAAATTCAGATGTTTTTTTTGGTAGATACATATGTTAAATGGGGGATGTTTGCATTTGTTACTGCTATTTTGGCAGCATTTCTTGCCATAGGTTTTATTTTGATAAATAAAGGAAACATTTCCTGGATTCAAAAAAAGTTGGAAAAAGATAGGAAGTAGAAGATATGAAGATAGGCATACTCACATTTCATCGTGCAAGCAACTATGGAACAGTACTTCAGGCGCAGGCTATGGCTATGGCATTGCAGGAGCTCGGTTACGATGCTGAATTGATTGATTACAGACCAGAATATAATGAAAGGACACTTCAGATTAGAAAGATACGGCAGGCAAGGACAATTAAAACTGTACTTTCTATTATATTGAATCGGGCAATTTATGGGAAACAATTAAAACAAAAAATTCAGAACTTTATGGAATATATCGGAGAAATGAACGTATCTGAAACGGTTATGTATCTTCCTAATGAAGTTGGAGAAATTGCAAGGCAGTATGATGTAATTCTTAGTGGATCGGATCAACTTTGGAATGAGCGTATTACTGGAGATGATATGACATATTTTTGCCCGTTTAAGCATTCGTGTAAAATAAGCTATGCCAGTAGCTTCGGTGTTAGTACGATTTCAGAGAAGCGGAAAGAGCAGATTGTTCCGTTATTAAAGGAATTTAAGCATCTGGGAGTCCGTGAAAAAACAGCACAGATTATGCTTACAGAATTGTTGCAAATACCTAAAGAACAAATTATCTGTGTAGTAGATCCTACGTTGCTGGTTAACAGGGAAATGTGGCTGAAACAGGCAAACCCAAGAATTGTATTACCTAAAGGGGGATATATACTGACCTACTATATGATTGAAACACCAATTCTTCGAGCGATTACAAGAAATCTGAAACAAAAAACAGGTTTGCCAGTCATTAATTTAAAGCCCTCTAAAAGGCAGATTATTATGCATGAGGGTAAGAACATGATGTGGGCGGGGCCACGTGAATTTCTTGCTTGCTATGCAGGAGCTAAATATGTTGTTACAAATTCTTTTCATGGAACAGCATTCGCTATAAATTTTGAGGTGCCAATGTATGTTTCGCCTCTTCCGTTTTCAATGGCTGGTGAGGTAAATTCGAGACTTATTGATGTTTTGGAGCGATACGGGCTGGGTGCACGCTGGATTCCGGAGATGGCTGATGTAAAGTGTATGATTGACGAGTTTGATCGGGAGACATTGCAAAGGAAAAAAGAAGAACAAAAAAGGGAGTCCATTCAATATCTAAAATTAGCACTGGGGGATTAAAGGTGTATGAAATTTAAAAAAGATATCTCTACAATAGGGGAACAATGCACGGGATGTGGTGCTTGTTCTGCAATATGTCCGTTAGGATGCATTCAGATGAAGGTGGATGCAGAAGGATTTCGTATGCCTGAAATTGACCATACTGTATGTTTGAATTGTGGGAAGTGTGTAAAGATATGTCCGGCTTATAATGACACAATACAGTATGATCCGGTTAGAGTATTGGCAGCAGCAAGTTACGATGAAGAAGGATGCCAGCGGAGTTCATCTGGGGGAGTATTCTATGAAGCTGCGCGATATGTGATTCAGAGTTTGCATGGGTACGTCTGTGGAGCAGTGCTGGATGATGATCTTCAGCTAAAACATATTGTTACGGACTCTATGAGGGATGTTGTGAAGATGCAAGGGTCTAAGTATATTCAAAGTGATATCACGGGGTGTTATTCTGAGATTCAAAACCACCTTAAGAAGCATCAGGTGGTTTTGTTTTGCGGTACACCATGTCAGGTTGCAGGGATAGAACACTTTTTGGGAAAAACAAATGGGTTGGTAACAATGGATTTGATTTGTCATGGGACTCCCAGTGCCTATGCGTTTTCAGAATATATGCATAAAAAATACCCGGAAGAAAAGTACTTTGATTTTTCGTTTAGGCAAAAAAATATTCACACAAAATCACTATTTTCCTATCATTATTTTTCGAAGAATAAAAAAGGAAACATGAAGATCGCAAAAAGAGTTCTTTCAAGTCAGGATCCTTTTTATCAAGCTTTTTTAAACGGGGACAATTATCGGGAGTCATGCTATATATGTAAATATGCAAAGGATTCCCGTTGTGGAGATATCACTATAGGAGATTGTGCGAATTACAGGGCATATGAGCTTCCGCTGAATAAAGAACTTTCAACAGTCTGTATAAATACAGAAAATGGAGAAAAAATGTGGAACGCAATTAGTGAGAGATTTTGTTCTGCAACTGCAGATTATAAAAGAGAGGTGCAATTAAATGCACAGCTTCATACGCCAGCCCGGAGAACAATACAAAGAAATGATTTTTATAAGGATATTAAACAAATGTCCGAGTACAGTCTTAAGCAGAAGTATTGCCCAAGGAAAGGGATAAAAGCGGTTGTCAAAGATTTTTTTATATGGCATACTACACCAGAAATCAGAGACAATTTCAAACAGGGATTTCAAGGGGTTTTCCTTAAAAGAAGGAATAAATAAACAAGAGAGTATTGGAGAAAGTTAGAATGCAGATTTCCTAAGAGAGAATCCATATTGATCCTCGCTTAGGCTGTGGATACGGCGGTGGTCATGAACCAGGAAGGGGATTTTGGCATTCCGGTGCCAGATTATGTGGAAGAAAATGTAAGCACCAAGGTAGTTAAGATCATTCAGAGCTATACAGGGGTTGTGAATAAAATGGTGTGGAGGAAAGAACTGTAGCTGCTGTTGCGGGAAGGAAATCTGAGGATTAGAAGGAGCCGCTGTATCACAGAGAAAATATCTGTATTACAGCGGCTCCCAGCGGAAAGATTACCAGGTAAAGATGGTCCCAAAGGCGTTTAAGCCCTAAAGGACGCTGCCGGATAATTCCTTCCGAAGCTCCTGTATCAGCGTTTCCACTACCTCCGGCTCCAGTTCCAGCTCATCTGCGATAACGGCTGGGGATTTTCCTTTTTCGAGTTTTTTATGAACTAGATCTCTGAGGATATTCTGCTGTCCCTGCCGGAATTCATCCTGCCGTATGAGGCGGATCTCCCGTTCTTCATCATATTCAAAAATACTCACTGCGATCACCTCCGCTTTATGCTTTGAGAGAAAGTCTGAAAGGATCCCATCCCGGATGCATTTATTGACGGCCCGGTCCACTGCTTCGTTCAGCTCCAGGAATGCAGCATACTTCCGTACCTGTTCCACGAAGAGCATATATTCCTTTAGGCTCTGACATGCCTCCAGGAGCTCACGGTTAGCCTCCGGGGCGATCTTTAAAACCCGGACCTTAAGCTCCAGCTCGGGCTCGGCTTCGGGGCTCTGGTATGCGTCCGAAAGCCTCAGGATACAGGATTCCTCAGTCATCCCGGAGCCGTTGTAGAACACGACAAAGCGGGGAGTGGGGAGCCGGATGAGGCTGGAAGAGTAAAGGGTCTGGTCTTTCGTAAGAACTTGATATTCCTTTGCCACATAAATGAGATCCCGGAGGGGCATATTGGGATTCCAGGTGGACTGGTGCTCGTAGAGATTCAGCTGGAAGTCCATAAGAAAGGCCACATCATTTTTCATGTTCATATAGACGGCATTTTCCAGGGTGATGACCGCCAGCTCCTCCGGATCCGTATAGGAGGTCTGGTTGACCGCGTTATAAAGACTTAAGAGATTCGTCCGGTCCCGGAACAGCATCCGGAATACGGAATCCTTATAGTCGCGGCGGGCTGCTGGCTTTGCTGGGCCATTGTGGCCGGGGCTGGTATCATGGTTTCGATGATTCATTTGTCCTCCTTTCGCAGGAAAACTGAAAATCTCCTGCTTTTCATGATAAAGAAAATGGAAAAGCATAGATTTTCTGAAATGAAGATAGAAAGTCCAGACAGCCATACGGCCAGGAACAAAGGAAATATATGCTTTGCCGGGAGTATAGCATATTTATCTTTGGAGAGCAAGGGTGTGCAGGATAAAATGTGAAGCGTTTTTGCGGATTTACACCTGCCGCGTGATATTGGCAGAAGTGGGCGTGTAAAGAAAAAGGATGCTGCGGAAGGAGATTCTTTATCCCATCCATGCAGCATCCTCTTTATAATTCGTAAGCGCCAAATATTCCTACGGATTTCCTAATACTCTGTTCCCTGCTATAATTGTAGGCGGAAGATATTTAGATTATTGTATTACAATTATGGAGTGATTATTCCAGAGTTCTCTGAGTCACCTGTCCGGATATTGAGAGCCACCATTTCGGAGAATGAGAGTCATATATTCCGGTAATTCAGAGCCACCTTATTGGGCTCTATTCTGGTTCCCATTATTGCAGATTATTCAATAATTTACAGTAGGGAAAAGAAGGTGCTCCGAAGGTCATCTTTCCAATCTCAAATTTCGCAAGGTTACCGAAAACTAATCACTATAGGGATTATAGCCGATTAAGAACTGGGCATCAATCGAAAAGCCCGTGTTTATGCGCTCTTTTCTGAGCGATATCGTATACCTCTTCGTCAGCTCGGATGCCAATAACGATAACCAGCATGGATGATTCTGTATGGCGAAGCTGATATACAACACGTAAGCCAGCGGATCGGAGCTTGATTTTCAGAAGTCCTGCAAGGTTCGTGCTGTTGTGATTACCAAGTGGCTTTCCATAGCCCTGTTCATCAACAGGCAGTGGATTTTGTTGAACTTTTTTGATGGCTTTTAGAACAAGGATGCGCTGGCTTCCATCGAGGTCTTTCAAGTCTTTTTCTGCTTCGGGAAGGTATTCTAGTTTCCAACTCATTCGATGTCGACCTCGCTAAAACCGGCGAGATCGTCTTCTGTAACACCGAGACGGCGGTTCATTTCTTCCTCAGAAATCAAAGAGGCAGGATCAAAGTGTGCCATACGTTCAGAAGCGACAGCCAGCAGACGAGCGTCATTTAATTCGTCCATTAAACGGATATATTCATCCGGGGAGATGAGAACGCATTCTGCGGTGTTGTTTTTCATAACAACTTTAGCACCGCACTGCTTGACATCTTCAAAAATTTTTCCGGCAAGCCCACGGTTGAATTGGGTGATCGGAACGGTATTAGTAATAGCACTCATAACAGAAGCCATAATCGTCCACTCCTTTCTTTACTTGCATTATAGCACACGTTTGCCAAAATATCAACTAACTGGTTGATAAATTTACTGATAAATATATTGTATGCTAAAAGGCGATTTTGATACACAGATAATAATATTTTGTTACTTTAAGCAGCCTGCTTCGTGCAGATGGGATTTTTTCATGCCCGCGAGGAGGGTGTTACCAAATGGCATCCAGAATCCGGGGCATCACCGTTGAGATTGGCGGCGATAGCACAAAACTCTCCTAGGCGCTGGAAAGTGTCAACAAATCGATCAAAGGAACGTAGTCCGGACTAAAGGATATCAACAAGCTTCTGAAACTGGTCCCCTACAACACAAAAATGGTCGTCCAGAAGCAGAAGATGTTGAGAGAAGGTCTGAAAGGATCCCATCTGGATGCATTTATTGACGGCCCGGTCCACGGCTTCGTTGAGCTCCAGGAATGCGGCATACTTCCGTACCTGTTCCATAAGGAGCATATATTCCTTCAGGCTCTGGCATTCCTCCAGGAGCTCACGGTTGGCCTCCGGGGAGATCTTTAAGACCTGGACCTTAAGCTTATAGGCTCGTCCGGTCCCGGAACAGCATCCGGAATACAGAATCCTTGTAGTCGCGGTGGCCACTGGTTTTGCCGGGAGTATAGCATATTTATTTTCGGAGGGCAAGGGTGTGCGGGATAAAATGTGAAGCGTTTTTTGCGGATTTACACCAGGCATGTGATACCGGAAGAAGTGGGCGTGTAAAGAAAAAGGATGCTGCGGAAGGACGTTTTTCGCCCTTTGATACGCAGCATCCTTTTTTCTATACAGCTACTATTCCCTGCCTGCCCTGTCTTTAATCCAGAGGCTCTGTCACGATCCTCCAGGTTACGTTGAAGGCCTGCTCGAATACGGCCAGATCCAGGTATTCGCCGGTGGTATGGACGTTGAACATACCGGTGGAGATCCCGGAGCAGTCAAAGCCGTGGCCAGAGAAGATATTGCTGTCGCCGGAGCCGTTGCTGATATGGTATTCCGGTGTGATCCCCTCAAGTTCCAGGGCGCGGACCGTTGCCTTTGTAAGGAAGCCGTCCAGATCCGGCTTGTGGGGCGGGCAGAAGTGGTCCACATCGATGTCCACGGTGGCTCCGAATTCGGCGGCCGCTTCCTGGCATGCATCCATGATCTTCTGCACCTGGGCCTCGATCTGGGCCTGGGAGTGAGAGCGGACCTCACAGGTAAAGGTGACTTTATCCGTAACGATGTTGGTGGCTGCGCCGCCCTCGATGCGGCCGATATTGGAGGTGGTCTCCGGATCGATGCGGCCGAATTTCACCTTGCTGATGGCCAGGGCCGCAGCGTTGATGGCATTGATGCCTTTTTCTGGTTCAATGCCGCCGTGGGCGGATTTTCCGTGGAAGGTGATGGTCAGCACGTCCTTTCCGGCGCCGGATTTTAAGATAAAGCCCAGATTTCCGGCTCCGTCCAGGGAAAAGATGTTTTTGGTAGGAATTTTGGAATAATCAAATTTTTTTGCGCCGTACATGCCGCTTTCTTCACAGATGGTGAAAAGATAGTACATGTCCCGATGGGGGGTTCCTGTTTCCTTCAGTACCTCCAACAGCTCCAGCATGATGGCGATTCCGGATTTATCGTCGGCGGCCAGGATCGTGTCCCCGCTGCTCTTTAATTTTCCGTCCTCAAGAACCGGAACAATACCGATCCCCGGTTCCACCGTATCCTGGTGGGCATTGAGACAGATGGATTCTCCTTCCATAGTTCCAGGAATATGGATCAGGAGGTTTCCGCTGTGGTCCCCGCCCACGGCCTTTCCAGCCTGATCGCGGTATACTTCATAGCCGCGGTCCTCAAAATATTTCTGGAGATAGTCGGTCATGGGGCCTTCCTTATAGGAAACGCTGTCGATCTGGATCATTTCCATGAGCCTGGATAAAATCCGTTCTTTGTTATACTGCATAAGAATCTTCCTCCCTTTTGTATCTGTCCCGTTTTCTGATTTTTCACGGGACACTCCGATGTTTTCATTATACTAAAAGCAGAGTGGAAAATCAATGAAAAACATGGGAGAGGCCTTGCGCAAATTCCTTCCCTGTGCTATACTTCTGGCACCGGGATCCTCTGGGGTCCCCACTGGTTCGTGAACCTCCCAGTATAAAAAACCAGGCATAAGTGAGAATGATAAAGGTAAAAAGCCCTGGCCGGAAGGCGGGGCTGGTACCGCTCTTTGCCTGGCGCACCGGTTTTCTGGATGGATTTCCAGAAGCTGGTGCGCTTATCTGAGGTTTTCAGAAAACTGGCAGGGGCGGTTTTTTGTTTCCCCTGCGTGAAAACGGAAGGAGAAAACAGGATGGATCAAAAGATACAGAAGGTGGTTATTGACTGTGACCCGGGGATCGACGACAGCCTGGCTCTGATGCTGGCGCTGTCCATGGAGGAGATCCAGGTGGAGGCCATTACCATCGTATGTGGGAACAGCCCGGCAGATATGGGCTTTTCCAACACAAAAAAAATTTTAAAGCATATGGGGCGTCTGGATATTCCCATTTATGTGGGAGCAGAAAGGCCGCTGAAGCGGGACTATGTGAATGCCCTGGATACCCATGGGGCCGATGGGCTGGGAGAGAGCTTTCTCCCGGAAGTCCCAGGCTATGAGAACTCCATGACCGCCCAGGAGTTTCTAAAAAAACGGTTTGTGCCGGGACAGGAAGGAGGCCCCTGCTCCGTGATCGCCCTGGGGCCCATGACCAATCTGGCCCGTCTGCTTTCGGACTGTCCGGAAGCAATCCTTTCCATGGACCGGATCGTGTCCATGGGAGGCAGCTTTAAAAGCCATGGGAACTGCTCTCCAGTGGCGGAATACAATTATTGGGCAGATCCAGATGCGGCGGCCCTTGTGTATGAAACGGCTGCCCTGTACGGAAAGAAGATCGAGATGACAGGGCTGGACGTGACCAGACAGATTGTCCTGACTCCGGATCTTCTCGCGTATCTGAAACGGCTGGATCCGGAGCTTGGCAGCTTTGTGTCGGCGATTACGAAGTTTTATTTTGATTTCCACTGGGAGTGGGAGCATCTGATCGGCTGCGTCATCAACGATCCCCTGGCTGTGGTCCATTTCGCGGACCCTGGACTATGCCGAGGGTTTGAAGCGTATACGGCGGTGGAGACGGAGGGGATCTCCCGGGGGCAGACCGTGGTGGACTCCATGGGCTTTTATAGAAAAGCTCCCAATGCCCTTATATTGACAGAAACGGATCCGGAGCGGTTTTTCCGGCTGTTCTTTTCCAGGCTCTTGAAATGCCGGGAGGAGGGGCTGGATCTGATCCCCGGTCTGGCGGCGGGAAGCCGGATGACGGGAACGGTATTCCTTCACGGAAAGGAGGCGCAGCTCCGATGAAAAGCAGGAAAAAAATGACTGTAAACCAGATGGTACTGATCGCCCTGGCAGCCTGCATCAACACAGCGGGCGGACAGGCAGCCCTGGCCCTGCGGCTTCCAGTATACCTGGACAGCATCGGGACCATTTTGGCAGGCATCCTCCTGGGGCCCGTTTACGGTATGCTCCCCAATCTTCTCAGCGGGATCCTTATGGGAATGACCACTGATATTTATTCGCTGTATTTTGCGCCGGTGGGCATGGTTACTGGATTTATGGCGGGGCTGGCGTCGAGGAGAATGCCGGAGCTTATGGGACGCGTCAGGGGGCTGCGGCTTTTTCTGGCTGCGGCGCTGATCACTGTTCCCGGGACCATTGTGAGCTCCCTGATCTGTGCGGGCCTTTTTGGCGGGATCACGTCGTCGGGCTCTACGGTCCTTGTACAGCTTTTGTCCCACACCCCCCTGGGAATGACTGCCAGCATATTTCTGGTGCAGGTCATTACGGATCTGGCAGACCGGACGGTGAGCCTTTTTCTGGCGTCTGCAGCCGCAGGCGCTGTGCCGGACCGGCTGAAACAGGCCATATGCGGCCAGCAGGGCAGAGCCTGCGGTCCTTAAGAAAGGAGAACAGCTATGGGAATACCAGAGGAACGGTACAGCAGGATCACTGCTAAAAATCAGAGGGAGATATGTCTCCTTAGGGGCTTTCCCTGTGCCTGGGGAAAATGCGCCTTCTGTGATTATATCGAGGACAACGGAAGGGACCGGGAGGCCATGGAGGCCTTAAACCAGCAGGTACTGGCCCAGGTGGCGGGAGACATGGGAGCCCTGGAGATCATCAATTCGGGGAGCTGCTTTGAGCTTCCCGAGGCGACGCTTGACGGGATCGCGGCCCTTGTGCATAATAAAAATATACAGCAGCTGTTTTTTGAGGCCCACTGGATCTACCGTCATAAGCTGGAGGAAATGCGGGAGCGGATGGGCGTCCCCATTATCTTCAAGATCGGCGTTGAGACCTTTGACTATGATTTCCGCCAGCGTGTCCTGAATAAGCATGCGGATTTCCGGGAGCCGGGGGAGGTAGCGGAATATTTCGACTCGCCATGTCTTATGGTGGGGATCCAGGGCCAGACAAAGGACATGATCCGGTATGACATCGACTGTCTGAAGCGGTATTTTAAGCTGGGGACCGTCAACGTCTACAATAATAATACCACTCCCATCCGTCGGGACCAGGCTCTGGTGGACTGGTTCATGGATGAGTACCAGTGGCTTATGGAGGATCCCGCAGTGGAGGTCCTTTATGAGATCACGGATTTCGGGGTCGGCTGAACGGAGGAAGAGGATTGAAATTTACTGTACATACCATGGAATATGCAGGAGGAAGGGCAGAGGCATCCCTGGACCTGAGAAATTACCAGGACAGCGATTATGAGGAATACAGGATCATGTACAACGGCTGCTTTCTGGCCATGCGGACGGCTCTGGAGCTGCAGCCGGCGGAATGCTGCGCCGGCCGGGAAGAGCTGGCCCGGAGACGGTCAGAGATCTGGATCCTGGAGATCTCAGGGACCCTGGCGGGTTCGGTGGCCGTTTATGGGAAAGAGATCGACGATTTGGTGGTGAAGGGAGAATTTCAGGGCCAGGGTCTGGGAAGGGCTCTTTTACAGTGGGCTCTGGTCCTTCTGGAGAAAGAGGGCCGCGGCCCTGCAGTCCTCCACGTGGCAGACTGGAACCGCCGGGCCATGGAGCTGTACAGGAAGCAGGGATTTCGCATCATAAAGACAGAAGTGATAGACAGAACCGCCTGAGGGCGATATAATAAAGCTATCCATTATATCCCTTCAGGAAAGGAGATTCGATATGAAGTCGAAAGTATTTTTCACAAGAGAGATCACCCCGGAAAAGGTGGTGGAGCTGTACCGCCTTCTGGGAAAGGAACTGCCGGGAAGGGTGGCCATTAAGCTGCACTCCGGCGAGGTGGGAAACCAGAACTTTTTAAAGCCCGCCTTCTGGAAGCCCATCATCGATATGGTAGGAGGCAATGTGGTAGAATGCAATACTGCTTACGAAGGGCAGAGAAATACCACAGCCAAACATATGAGCACCCTGGAGGCCCATGGCTGGAAGAAATATTTCCGCGTAGATCTCATGGATGCAGAAGGCCCGGATCTGGAACTCTCCATTCCGGAAGGAAAGGTGATCCAGAAAAACTTCGTGGGAAAGAACATGAAGAACTACGATTCCATCCTGGTGCTGTCCCACTTTAAGGGCCATCCCATGGGCGGATACGGCGGAGCCTTAAAGCAGCTGGCCATCGGCTGTGCTTCCTCTTATGGAAAGGCATACGTCCACGGCGCCGGAGACCCGGAAAAGATCTGGACCTCTGACCATGATTCCTTCCTGGAATCCATGGCGGATGCGGCCAAATCCGTAGTGGATTTCTTCCATGGAAACGCGGTGTATGTAAACGTGATGATGAATATGTCTGTGGACTGTGACTGCTGCGCCGTTGCAGAGGATCCCTGCATGAAGGATATCGGTATCCTGGTTTCCGAGGATCCCATCGCCATCGACCAGGCCTGCATCGATCTGGTATATGCGGCAACGGATGATCCGGGACAGAAGCACTTCCTGGAGCGGGTGGAGAGCCGCAACGGCGTCCACACCATCGAGGCTGCCGCTGCCCTGGGCTTCGGCTCCAGGGAGTATGAGCTGGTGGAAGTAAAATAATAAAACAGACATAAGGTGAGACCGGCTGTGTGTCTGGCAGGAAGCTGCCGGATGCCAGCCGGTTTTTGCGGCCCGGGGCTGGATCCTGCGGCCTGGGACCGGGGAAACCGAAAACTATGGAAATCGGGAGCCGTCCGTGATACAATGGAACGAAAGACGAGGAAAGGACAAAGAGGGAATGGCAGAACAGAACCAGAATCAGGATATGCAGAAGCCCCATAAGCGGCGGGTCCGTTATAAGGGGACGCATCCCCGGACATTTGAGGAAAAATATAAGGAGAGAGAACCGGAGAAATACGCGGAGACCATTGAAAAGGTCATCTCCAAGGGCAGCACGCCGGCGGGGATGCATTTATCCATCTGCGTCGATGAGATCCTGGAATTTTTACAGATCCAGCCAGGCCAGAGGGGGCTGGACGCCACTCTGGGTTATGGCGGCCACAGCCGGAGGATGCTGGAAAAGCTGGAGGGCTCCGGCCATCTTTATGGTCTGGACGTGGATCCCATTGAGATCGTAAAGACCACGGCCCGGCTGAGGGAAAATGGCTTTGGGGAGGAGATCCTTACCGTGCGCCAGATGAATTTTGCAGAGATCGACCTTCTTTCAGAGGAGGTGGGAAAATTCGATTTCGTCCTGGCCGATCTGTGAGTTTCATCCATGCAGATCGACAATCCGGAGCGGGGCTTTACCTATAAAGCCGAAGGCCCCCTGGATCTGAGACTGGATCCGGAAAAGGGAGTGTCTGCTGCGGACCGGCTGAAGGAAGTGACCAGGGAGGAGCTGACCGGAATGCTGGCGGAGAATTCTGATGAGCCTTATGCAGAGGAAATCGCCAGGGAGGTATTAAAACGGAATCGGAAAAAGGAATATATACGGACCACCACCCAGTTTAAAGAGGCCATCGAGACAGCGCTGGGATTTCTCCCGGAGGAAGAGAGAAAGGAAGCAGTGGTGAAATCCTGTAAGCGGTGCTTCCAGGCCCTGAGGATCGATGTCAACAGCGAATTTGAAGTGCTTTACAGCTTTCTGGAAAAGCTCCCCGGCGTCATGGCCCCAGGCGGACGGGCGGCGATCCTTACGTTCCATTCCGGAGAGGACCGGCTTGTGAAGCACTATTTTAAAGAGGGAAAGAAGGCCGGGCTGTACCAGGAGATCTCCGAGGAGGTGATCCGTCCTTCGGCGGAGGAATGTCAGAGAAATCCACGGGCCAGATCCACAAAGATGCGCTGGGCCATCCGGGCGCAGGAATAGAAGCGGCGCCAGTGAAAGCGGCTATTGAAAAGGGATTTCTGCCATGATATAATCCGGTATCAAAGGGGCCGGGACATTATGTCCCCGGCGGCATGAAATACATGAAAGAGAAAGAAGGACAGAAAATGAATTACATGGTCTGTATTCCGTCCCCTGATATGGTGTCCAGGGAAAACTGCGAAAAGGTACATAATATCCTGGCCAGGATGTCGGATGCATATAAACTCAATATTGTGCCGGAGCCGGTGAAGGTGAAGCAGGCTCCGTGTCCGGAGTATTACAGAAAGTACCGGATCTATAAGGAGATCCGTGAAAGGGATGGAAATGGGGAAGCCTACCTTCTCCAGGAAGAGGAGGACATGATCCTCAGCGTATGCCGGACTCCGGAGGAGGAAGCGCTCATGAAGGGCTGTACCTACGCATACCGTTATCCGTCCAGTCTGGTCCTCAAAAGCTTCCGTGAGGATAAAAAGGAAAAGAAGGAAAAGCGGGAGGCCAGGCCGGAAACAAGAAATGAGCGGAGCCGGGGAGAAAAGCCGGAGAGGGGAGAAAAGCCAGAGCGGGCCGGGAAGCCGGAGCGGGCCCCCAGGGGAGAACGGCAGCCGCGGGGAGAGCGGCAGGGCCAGTCTGAGAGGATGGAGAGATCCGGAAGGGCTGAAAGAGCGGAGAGAGCAGAAAGAACCGAAAAAACCGAAAGACCAGAAAGAACCGAACGCCCCGAAAGATCTGAAAGACCCGAAAGAACTGAGCGTCCAGAAAGACCTGAAAAAACCGAGCGTTCCGAAAGATCTGAAAGATCCGAAAAAACTGAAAAAACAATATAGAGGAGGAAATAACGATGCTGGCATTTGAATGTGATTATCTGGAAGGAGCCCATGAAAAAATCTTAAACCGACTGATCGAAACGAATATGGAGAAGCTGCCCGGCTATGGAGCAGATCCCTACTGCGCCAGTGCCAGGGAGAAGATCCTGGATGCATGCCAGTGCCCGGAAGGAGAGGTGTTCTTCCTGGTGGGAGGCACCCAGACCAACGCCACAGTCATCGACGGACTTTTATCCTCTTATGAGGGAGTGGTTTCCGCAGAGACAGGCCATGTGAACTGCCACGAGTCCGGAGCCATCGAGGCTTCCGGCCATAAGGTCATCACACTTCCCCATCACGAAGGAAAGCTGGACGCGGGGGAGCTGGAAGGCCTTTTAAAGACGTTCTGGGGAGACGAGACGTATGAGCACATGGTATTCCCGGGCATGGTCTACATCTCCCATCCCACGGAATACGGTACACTGTATACAAAAGACGAGCTGAAAGGACTGCATCAGGTCTGCAAAGCGTATGGGATCCCCCTGTATATGGACGGAGCAAGGCTGGGATACGGTCTTGCGGCCCATGGTACGGACGTGACTCTGCCGGTGATCGCCGAGTACTGCGATGCCTTTTATATCGGAGGAACAAAGGTGGGAGCTCTCTGCGGAGAGGCCGTTGTGTTCCCGAAAAAGGAGCGGGTTCCGAAGCACTTTTTCACCACCATCAAGCAGCATGGAGCACTTTTAGCCAAAAGACGCCTTCTGGGGATCCAGTTTGATACACTGTTCACCGATGGCCTCTATATGGAAGTAAGCCGCCATGCCATCCGGATGGCTGAGGTTTTAAAGCAGGGGCTGAAGGAAAAGGGCTATGGCTTCCACATCGACTCTCCCACAAACCAGCAGTTCGTGGTCCTGGAAAACAAAAAGCTGGAGGAGTTAAGGAAGGAAGTGAGCTTCAGTATCTGGGAGAAAAAGGATGCGGACCATACGGTGGTGCGGTTTGCCACCAGCTGGGCCACAAAGGAAGAGGATATCCGGAAGCTCCTGGCACTGATGTAATAGCTGGCGTCTGCTGGCCTGGCAGCGGACCCAGAATATGGAATGTGAAAGATGTGTGAATTTCGAATAGGATCCATTGACTTTTGACATAATAATCCATAAAATAAAAATGTCAGTAAAAACATTCTTATGGAGGGAATTGCAATGGAATTAAAAGGAAGTAAGACAGAGCAGAATCTGATCGCTGCATTTGCCGGCGAGTCCCAGGCCAGGAACAAGTATACGTATTTTGCCAGCGTCGCAAAAAAAGAAGGCTATGAGCAGATCGCCGCGATCTTCCAGGAAACGGCAGATAATGAAAAAGAGCACGCCAAAATGTGGTTCAAGGAATTATCCCTCCTGGGAAATACAGCAGAGAACTTAAAAGCCGCTGCAGCCGGAGAGAACTATGAGTGGACCGATATGTACAAGACCTTTGCCCAGGAGGCGGAGGCCGAAGGCTTTACAGCTCTGGCCCATAAGTTCCGTATGGTGGCGGAGATCGAAAAGACCCATGAGGAGCGGTATTTAAAGCTTCTTGAGAACGTGGAGATGAAAAAGGTCTTTGAAAAGAGTGAAGAGGTGATGTGGGTGTGCAGGAACTGCGGCCATATCGTGATTGGGAAAAAGGCCCCGGCAGTCTGTCCGGTCTGCGCCCATCCCCAGAGCTTCTTTGAAGTAAAGGCAGAGAATTATTAAAAGTGGATCCCCCGGAGCGCGGCCCCGGGGGATTTTTTCGGTCACCAGGTGCTCATATGAAAAGCCAGCTGAAAGCGGGAACCTGGAGAACCTTTTAAATCCATGTTGGCAATTCACAGAAAGTATGATATAATTTCCTACAAGCAAAAAAGAACGGTTCAGCCATGCCCCCTTCCTGCCGCCTGCGGCGGACCGGAAGCGCCGGATCCCTGATGGCTGGACGGTTACATCAAAATACATAGGAGAGCGCAGAGAATGAAAATGAAACGCGTTTTTTTAAAGCTCAGCGGCGAAGCGCTGGCTGGTCCGAAAAAAACAGGTTTTGACGAGGATACGGTAAAAGAGGTTGCAAGACAGGTGAAGCTTTCGGTGGATGCCGGCGTCCAGGTGGGCATCGTCATCGGAGGAGGAAACTTCTGGAGAGGCCGTACCAGCGACGCCATCGACCGTACCAAGGCGGACCAGATCGGAATGTTAGCTACCGTCATGAACTGTATTTACGTATCTGAGATCTTCCGGAACACTGGAATGAAGACCCAGATCTTAACCCCCTTTGAGTGCGGCTCTATGACAAAGCTGTTTTCCAAGGACCGGGCCAATAAATACTTTGAAAGAGGCATGGTAGTATTTTTCGCCGGAGGGATCGGACATCCCTATTTCTCCACGGATACGACCATCACACTGCGGGCCATTGAGATGGATGCGGACTGCATTCTCCTGGCCAAGGCCATTGACGGCGTTTATGACAGCGATCCCAGGATCAATCCGGCTGCGAAAAAGTACGATACAGTTTCCATCCAGGAAGTGATCGACAAGCAGTTAGCAGTGGTGGACCTGACGGCGTCCATCATGTGCATGGAGCATAAAATGCCCATGGCCGTATTCTCCTTAAACGAGGAAAACGGCATCGCCAACGCCATGCAGGGAAATATTAACGGTACCATCGTTACCGTTTCATAACAGGAGGTTATTATGAAAGAACAGTTAAAGATCTACGAAGAAAAGATGGATAAGACCATTGACAGCCTGATGAATGATTACGCCTCCATTCGTGCCGGACGCGCCAATCCGCACGTTCTGGATAAGATCAAAGTAGACTATTATGGAACTCCGACCCCGATCCAGCAGGTGGGAAATATCTCCGTGCCTGAGGCCCGGATGATCCTGATCCAGCCCTGGGAGAAGAGCCTGTTAAAGGCCATTGAGAAAGCAATCCAGACCTCGGATCTGGGGATCAACCCCAACAACGACGGTTCCTGCATCCGCCTGATCTTCCCGGAGCTCACCGAGGACAGACGTAAGGAGCTGGCCAAGGATGTAAAGAAGAAGGGCGAGAATGCCAAGGTGGCAGTCCGCAATATCCGCCGCGATGCCAACGATACCTTTAAGAAGATGGAAAAGAACGATGAGATCTCTGAGGACGATTTAAAGGATGCTGAGGAAAAGATCCAGAAGATCACCGACAAGGCCATCGAGAAGATTGACAAGGCTGTGGAGAACAAAACGAAAGAGATCCTTACAGTATAAGATAAGATCACAGGGGGCAGGGAAACCTGGCCCCTGTCTTTTGAAATCCGGCCAAGGATGCCGGACGGGAGGAAAGAATGGAAGAAAATCTCAAGATTCCTGCCCACGTGGCGCTGATCCTGGATGGAAACGGCCGCTGGGCGAAAAAACGGGGCCTTCCCCGGCAGCTGGGCCATAAAAAGGGCTGCGAAACTGTGGAACAGATTGTAGAAGATGCAGCCAGACTGGGGATCCGGTACCTAACGGTCTATGGCTTTTCCACAGAAAACTGGAAACGGCCGGCAGAGGAAGTGGGAGCCCTGATGCAGCTGTTCCGGTATTATGCAAAACGGCTTTTAAAGATCGCCAAGGCCAATAATGTGCGGGTAAGGATGATCGGAGAGAGGAGCCGGTTTGCGCCGGATATCGTAGAGGGGATCGACAGCCTGGAACGGGAGACCAGGGACAATACAGGCCTTACCTTTGTGATCGCCGTCAATTACGGGAGCCGGGATGAGATCACCAGGGCTGTAAAAAAGGTCATGGAGGATGTGAAGGCCGGAAGGATCACCGAGGAGGAGATGACGGAAAGCCGGTTTGCCTCCTATCTGGATACTGCCGGGATCCCGGATCCGGATCTTCTGATCCGCACCAGCGGGGAGCTGCGTCTTTCCAATTACCTGCTCTGGCAGCTTGCCTATTCGGAGCTCTATGTGACCGACTGCCTCTGGCCGGATTTTAACAAAGAGGAATTACTGGAGGCCATCCGCCAGTATAATAAGAGAGACCGCCGGTTCGGCGGCGTTTCCCAGACGGAGAAGAAGTAAGGGGTGACAATATGTTTACGACCAGACTGATCAGCGGGATCGTTTTGGTGATCCTGGCGGCATTTCTGCTGGTTAAGGGAGGGACGCTTCTGTTCCTGGTGTCCCTGGCAATTTCCCTGATCGGCCTTTTTGAGCTGTACCGGGTCATGAAGATCGAAAAGGAGCTGCCGGGCCTGGTGGGCTACGGGGCCGTTCTGGCGTATTATGCCATCGTATGGACTGGCATGGACCGTCATGTGACCTTCCTTGCCATCGCAGCGCTGATGCTTTTAATGACCATCTATGTGTTTACGTTCCCTAAATTTACCACCGAGCAGATCACAGTGGCCTTTTTCGGGATCTTTTATGTGGGGCTGATGTTTTCCTACCTGTATCAGGTGCGCTCCATGCCCGACGGAAAATACCTGGTGTGGCTCATCGTTTTAAGCTCCTGGGGCTGTGATACCTGTGCCTACTGTGCGGGAATGCTCCTTGGAAAGCATAAGATGGCGCCGAAGCTGAGCCCCAAAAAGACGGTGGAGGGAGCCGTGGGAGGCGTTCTGGGAGCGGCCCTCCTGGGCTTTTTATACGGCGTATACTTTGAAGGCCATATGGTGGAGCTGGCCCGGCCCGGTGTTATCAGCGCCGCTGCCTGTGCCATTGCGGCTGTGATCTCCCAGATCGGGGATCTGGCGGCCTCTGCCATCAAACGGAACCACGGCGTCAAGGACTACGGTCATCTGATCCCCGGCCACGGCGGGATCTTAGACCGGTTCGACAGTATGATCTTTACGGCCCCGGCCATTTACTTTGCAGTGATGTTCCTGGGCTTACGATAAGAGAAAGAGGGAAAGCGGAATGAAGACCATAGGGATCCTCGGCTCCACCGGCTCCATCGGCACCCAGACCCTGGATGTGGTGCGGGCCAACGGGGACATTTCAGTAAAAGCCATTGCGGCGGGAAGCAATATCAGGCTCCTGGAGGAGCAGATCCGGGAATTTAAGCCGGCTGTCTGCGGCGTCTGGGACGAAGAAAAGGCAGAGGACCTGGCCCTGCGGGTCAGGGATACGGATACAAGGATCGTATCCGGCATGGACGGCCTCATGGAGATCGCGGCCATGGGCGGATATGAGATCCTGGTGACGGCGGTGGTGGGGATGATCGGCATCCGCCCCACCATGGCTGCCATCAAGTCGGGAAAGGACATTGCCCTGGCCAATAAAGAAACGCTGGTGACGGCGGGCCATCTCATCGTCCCCCTGGCCAGGGAGCACCAGGTGCGCCTTCTTCCGGTGGACAGCGAGCACAGCGCCATTTTCCAGTGCTTAAACGGAGAGTATAGAAATAAGATAGATAAGATCCTTCTGACGGCCTCCGGAGGCCCCTTCCGGGGCTGGACCAGGAAGCAGATGGAGCACGTGCAGGTGGAGGATGCCTTAAAGCATCCCAACTGGTCCATGGGAAGAAAGATCACCATCGACAGCTCCACTATGGTCAACAAGGGCCTGGAGGTGATGGAGGCCAGGTGGCTCTTTGACGTGGACCTGGACCGGATCCAGGTGGTGGTGCAGCCGAAAAGCATAATCCACTCCATGGTACAGTTTGAGGACGGGGCCGTCATGGCCCAGTTGGGAACGCCGGATATGAAGCTTCCGATCCAGTACGCCCTGTATTATCCGGAGCGGCGGCCCCTGGCCGGGGACCGGCTGGATTTCTGGAAGCTTACGGAGATCGCCTTTGAGAAGCCGGATCCGGAGAATTTCCGCGGCCTGGCCCTGGCCTATGAGGCCGGAAAGGCCGGAGGCTCCATGCCGGTGGTATTCAACGCGGCCAATGAGTTTGCCGTGGCGGAATTCCTGGACCGCAGGGCCGGATACCTGGAGATCACGGATATGATCGCCGAGGCCATGGCCCATCATACAAGGATCAGCCATCCGTCTCTGGAGCAGGTCCTGGAGGCGGAGCAGGAAACGTATGAGTTCCTGCGCAGACGGCAGGAAAAGAATAAATTTCAGATATAATGGAGGGACAGCGTGATACTGGCACTGGTTGTCTTAAGTGTGATAGTTTTATTCCATGAGTTCGGCCATTTTCTTCTGGCCAGGCTCAATGGGATCACTGTGGTGGAGTTTTCCCTGGGATTTGGTCCCCGGCTCCTTTCCCATGTGAGTAAAAAAAGCGGGACCAGATATTCCTGGAAGCTGTTCCCCTTTGGCGGCTCCTGCGCCATGCTGGGGGAATTCGGCGACGAAGAGGGAGAGAATGACCCGGAGGACGGAAGCGGAGTCTCGTTTTTCTCAAGATCCCCGGCAGCCCGGATGTCCGTGGTGGCCGCAGGCCCGGTCTTTAATTTTATCCTGGCCTTTGTATTCGCCATGGTCATCGTATCCTGGTCCGGTTATGATCCGGCAAGGATCCAGGAGGTGACGCCGGGCCAGGCGGCGGATGCGGCAGGGCTTAAGGCCGGAGATGTGATCACAAAGATCGGCGGCCGCCGGGTGATGATCGCCAGGGATGTGGTCCTTAAGATGCTGGTAAACGGGAACCGGGACATTACGGTGCAGTATGACCGGCTGGACGGAGAGACTGGAAAATGGGAGAGCCATGAGGCGTTCCTGGATGCGGATCTTTTTACGCTCCAGAACGGCCGGTATCTGACCGGGATCCAGTTTTCCGGCTACGAGTCCCTGGGCTTTAACATCCCGAAGATCATAAAATACGGAGCCGCAGAAGTACGGTACGCAGTGCTTACTGTGGTGGACAGCTTAAAGGAGCTGGTAAAGGGCCGGATAAGCGCCGACGACATTGCAGGTCCGGTGCGTATCGTCTCCATCATCGACGATACGGTGGACCAGGTGCGGCCCTATGGCCTGGTAACGGTGTTTATGAACATCCTGAATCTGATGGTGATGTTTTCCGCCAATCTGGGCATCATGAACCTGCTGCCGTTCCCGGCCCTGGACGGAGGCCGTCTGGTGTTCCTCGCCTACGAGCTGGCGGCGAAAAAGCCGGTGGACCAGAGGATCGAGGGCGCGGTGAACATGGCCGGAATGGCGCTTCTCATGGCCTTTATGGTGTTTGTGCTGTTTAACGATGTGAGATTCCTTATGTAAGGCCGTCGGTCTGGAAGGCGGTCCTTGGAAAGTTTGGAGGGTTTTATGTACAGGGAAAATACGAAGGTGATCCGGATCGGAGATAAGGTGATCGGCGGAGGGAATCCGGTGCTGATCCAGTCCATGTGCAATACGAAAACAGAGGATGTGGAGGCCACGGTGGACCAGATCCTTAAGCTGGAGGCCGCCGGCTGTGACATCATCCGGGTGGCGGTGCCCACCATGGAGGCGGCTGACGCCATCCGCCGGATCAAACGGGAGATCCATATCCCTCTGGTGGCGGATATCCATTTTGATTACCGGCTTGCCATTGCCGCTATGGAAAGCGGTGCTGATAAGATCCGGATCAATCCGGGGAACATCGGCGCCAGGGAGCGGGTCAAAGCCGTGGTGGATAAGGCAAAGGAGTATAACATCCCCATCCGGGTGGGAGTCAACAGCGGCTCCCTGGAGAAGGAGCTGGTGGAACGGTACGGGGGAGTCACGGCGGAGGCCCTGGTGGAGAGTGCCAGAAGAGAGGTCCAGGTCATCGAGGAGCTGGGCTACGATAATCTGGTGGTGAGCATCAAGTCCTCAGACGTGATGATGTGCGTCAAAGCCCACGAGCTTCTGGCCCGGGACTGCCGGTATCCCCTCCATGTGGGGATCACCGAGTCAGGGACCCTGCTTTCTGGAAATATTAAATCCTCTGTGGGCCTGGGGATCATCCTCTACGAGGGCATTGGGGACACCATCCGTGTTTCCCTGACCGGGGATCCCGTGGAGGAGATAAAGAGCGCCAAGCTGATCCTCAAGGCGCTGAAGCTGAGGACGGGCGGCATCGAGGTGGTCTCCTGCCCCACCTGCGGGCGCACCAGGATCGACCTCATCGGCCTGGCCACCCGGGTGGAAAAAATGGTGGCGGATATCGACCTGGATGTGAAGGTAGCCGTCATGGGCTGTGTGGTCAACGGACCGGGAGAGGCCAGGGAGGCAGATATCGGAATTGCTGGAGGCATTGGCGAGGGACTGCTCATTAAGAAGGGGCAGATCCTTAAGAAGCTGCCGGAGGATGAGCTTCTGCCGGCTCTGCGGGCGGAGCTTCTGGCCATGAAGGAAGCAAAGGGAGAATAATGGAAAAACCGTTTCTGGAAGTATTTCCGGGACTGCATATCGGCGAAGAATTAAAGGAGCTTCTAAAGCTGGTCATGGTGGAAAAGGTATCCATGCCAAAGGACAGAAGCTCTCTTCGCATCTATATCGTAAGTCCCAGACTGATCCATAAAAAGAATATTTACAGCATGGAGGAGGGGATCGCGAAGCAGCTCTTCCCTGGCCGCTCCATCACCGTGAAGATCCTTGAAAAATACCGCCTTTCGGCCCAGTATACGCCGGAAAAGCTGTACCAGGTCTACAAGGACAGCATCCTGATGGAGTTTAAGAATTTCGGCATGATCGAATACAATATCCTGCGCCGGGCGGAAACGGCCTTTGAGGCAGAGGATACCATGGTCATGACCATCGAGGACAATCTGATCTACCGGGAACGCTCAAAGGAAGTGGGGCGGATCCTGGAAAAGATCTTTACAGAGCGGTGCGGCCTTCCGGCAGAGGTAAGGTTTTCCTTCACAAAGGCAGAGAAGGAGAGACGGGACGACTTTGACGAGGAGGCAGCCCTGGCGGCCCTTCTGGCGTCCCATGTCCAGGATATGGGCGGAGAGCAGGAGGAAATGGCAGGCTCCCGGGGCCTGGAGACAGTCCAGGGCGGTCCTGGAGAGGGGCATGCTTTGGCCCAGGATCAAAAGCCCGGCTCCCGGACCTTTACGAAAAAGACCTTTGGGGAGAAAAAAGCTGCCGGAGGAAAGGGAAATCCCGGCAGCGGGACCGGAAGCGGCGGCTTCCAGGGCGGCCAGAACGGCTCTGGCTCCGGCTTTAAGCGGGACGGCGGCCGGGGAGGGAGAATGCCCTACCGGAAGTCGGAGAATCCCGATGTGCTTTACGGCCGCGATTTCGAGGGCGAGACCCTGGAGATCCATGAGATCGCCGGGGAGATCGGCGAGGTGGTCTTACGGGGAAAGATCATCCGGGTGGAAAAAAGGGAGCTTAGAAGCGGCAGCAAGATGATGATCTTTGATCTCACCGACTTCACCGACAGCATCACCATCAAGATGTTCCTGAGAGAGGACCAGGAGGCCGACGCCGACGAGGCCATAAAGCAGGGGAAGTTCATAAAGCTCAAGGGGATCACCACCATCGACCGGTTCGACGGCGAGCTGACCGTGGGATCCATCACTGGGATCAAAAAGTGCGAGGATTTTACCACCCGGCGGGTGGACAACGCGCCGGTGAAGCGGGTGGAGCTCCACTGTCATACGAAAATGAGCGACATGGACGGCGTTTCTGAGGTAAAGGATATCATAAAACGGGCAAAGCAGTGGGGAATGCCGGCCCTGGCTGTGACTGACCACGGCTGCGTCCAGGCCTTCCCGGACGCCAGCCATGCCCTGGATAAGGGCGATGCCTTCAAGGTCCTTTACGGGGTCGAGGGCTACCTGGTGGACGATATGAAGGAGATCGTGGAGAACTCTGAAAACCAGAGCCTGGACGGCGCTTTTGTGGTATTTGACATTGAGACCACCGGCTTTTCCCCTGTGAAGAATAAGATCATTGAGATCGGAGCCGTAAGGGTGGAAAACGGGGTGATCACAGACCGCATGGACGAGTTTGTGGACCCGGAGGTGCCCATTCCCTTTGAGATCGAACGGCTCACAGGCATAAACGATGCCATGGTCATGGGAGCCGAGACCATCGGCCCGGTCCTGGGGCGGTTTCTGGAGTTTTGCCGGGGAGCGGTGCTGGTGGCCCACAATGCGTCCTTTGACGTGGGCTTCATCAGCCACAATGCCTCCGTTCTGGGATATGAATTCCATCCCACGGTCATGGATACGGTGGCCCTGGCCCGGGTGCTCCTTCCCAATCTGAACCGATATAAGCTGGATACGGTGGCCAAGGCGTTAAATGTATCTCTGGAGAACCACCACCGGGCCGTGGACGATGCGGAGGCCACGGCAGGAATTTTCCTGAAATTCGTGGAAATGTTAAAAAAACAGCATGGTATGGAGACCCTGGACGATCTGAACGTCTTTAACCAGGCGGAGGATTCGGCCATCATGAAAATGCCCACCTACCATGTGATCATCCTGGCAAAAAACGACCTGGGCCGGGTGAACCTGTACCGGCTGGTGTCCTGGTCCCATGTGCGGTTCTTTTCCAGAAGGCCCAGGATCCCCAAGAGCCTTTTAAACCAGTACCGGGAGGGACTGATCATCGGCTCGGCCTGCGAAGCCGGGGAGCTTTACCAGGCCATCCTGCGGGGAGGCACTGACGCGGAGCTCCAGCGGCTGGTACGGTTTTATGACTATCTGGAGATCCAGCCCCTGGGCAACGACATGTTTATGCTGCGGGATGAAAAGAGCACCGTAAAGACCGTGGAGGATCTGAAGGAGATCAACCGGAAGATCGTGCGCCTGGGGGAGCAGTGCGGAAAGCCTGTGTGCGCCACCTGCGACGTCCATTTCCTGGATCCGGAGGACGAGATCTACCGGAGGATCCTCATGGCCGGCATGGGCTTTAAGGACAGCGACGAGCAGGCCCCCTTATATCTGCGTACCACGGAGGAAATGCTCGCAGAGTTCGATTACCTGGGCAGCGATCTGGCCTATGAGGTGGTGGTCGCCAATACCAGGAAGATCGCAGATATGTGCGAGCCCATCGCCCCAGTGCGGCCGGATAAGTGTCCGCCTGTCATTGAAAATTCCGACGAGACCCTGAGGAACATCTGCTACAACCGCGCCCATGAGATGTACGGGGAAAACCTTCCGAAGATCGTGACTGACCGGCTGGAGCGGGAGCTGACCTCTATTATCTCCAATGGATTTGCCGTCATGTATATCATTGCCCAGAAGCTGGTGTGGAAGTCCAATGAGGACGGATATCTGGTGGGCTCCCGGGGCTCCGTGGGTTCGTCCTTTGTGGCCACCATGTCGGGGATCACGGAGGTAAACCCCTTAAGTCCCCATTATTACTGCACCAACTGCCATTATTACGACTTCGACTCAGAGGAAGTGAAGAAATATTCCGGTATGGCCGGCTGCGATATGCCGGACAAGCTGTGCCCGGTCTGCGGCCATCCCCTGACCAAGGACGGCTTTGACATTCCCTTTGAGACCTTCCTGGGGTTCAAGGGAGATAAGGAGCCGGATATCGACTTAAATTTCTCCGGGGAATACCAGAGCCGCGCCCACGATTACACGGAGGTGATCTTTGGAAAGGGCCAGACCTTCCGGGCAGGGACCATCGGCACCCTGGCGGATAAGACGGCCTTCGGCTATGTGAAGAACTATTTTGAGGAGCATGGGGAGAGGAAGAGAAACTGCGAGATCAACCGGATCGTACAGGGCTGCGTGGGCGTAAGGCGCACCACTGGCCAGCACCCCGGCGGCATCGTGGTCCTTCCCCTGGGAGAGATGATCTATTCCTTCACTCCAGTGCAGCACCCGGCCAACGATATGACCACCAAGACCATCACCACCCACTTTGACTACCACTCCATTGACCACAACCTGTTAAAGCTGGATATCCTGGGCCATGATGATCCCACCATGATCCGTATGCTCCAGGACCTGATCGGCCTGGATCCTGTAAAGGATATCCCTCTGGACTGCAGGGAGGTCATGAGCCTGTTCCAGGATACCTCGGCCCTGGGCATCACGCCCGAGGACATCGGCGGCTGTAAGCTGGGAGCCCTGGGGGTCCCTGAATTCGGAACGGACTTTGCCATGCAGATGCTCCTGGATACAAAGCCCAAATATTTTTCTGACCTGGTGCGGATCGCCGGACTGGCCCACGGAACGGACGTGTGGCTGGGCAACGCCCAGACCCTGATCCAGGAGGGCAAGGCAACGATCCAGACGGCCATCTGCACCCGTGACGATATCATGGTCTATCTGATCCAGCAGGGACTGGAGGAAGGAACGGCCTTTACCATCATGGAATCGGTCCGGAAGGGCAAGGGCTTAAAGCCCGAGTGGGAGGAGGAGATGTCAGCCCACGGGGTGCCCGACTGGTACATATGGTCCTGTAAAAAGATCAAGTATATGTTCCCCAAGGCCCATGCGGCGGCTTACGTGATGATGGCCTGGCGGATCGCCTACTGCAAGGTATTCTATCCGCTGGCCTATTATGCTTCCTTCTTCAGCATCCGCGCCAGCGCATTTTCCTATGAGATCATGTGTCTGGGACGGGAAAAGCTGGAAAGCCATCTGGCAGATTATAAGAGGCGGTCCGACTCCCTTTCCAAAAAGGAGCAGGATACCTTAAGGGATATGCGGATCGTCCAGGAGATGTACGCCAGGGGCTTTGATTTCCTTCCCATGGATATCTATAAGGCCAGGGCCAGGCATTTCCAGGTCATGGGAAATAAGCTGATGCCCTCCATCAACAGCATCGACGGCCTGGGCGAGAAGGCGGCGGACTCCATCGAGGAGGCGGCCAAGGACGGTCCCTTCCTCTCCAAGGAGGATTTCAGGAACCGGACCAGGGTCAGCAAGACCATCTGTGACCTGATGGGAGATCTTGGGATCCTTAAAGACCTTCCGGAGACCAACCAGCTTTCCCTGTTCGATTTCTAACGGCTGTCCGCCCGCCGGGCAGCTCCTGGAGCCGTGAGAAAAAATGCAGACCCTCCTTGACAAAAATATCCCAAAGTGATATCTTATAGATGTACCTGGTACGGGTATAAAAAATCTGTTGAGGAGGGAATCAATGGAGCAATATACAGTGACCGGCATGAGCTGCGCGGCCTGCAGCGCCAGGGTGGAAAAAGCGGTGTCGAAGGTTCCGGGAGTGGAGTCCTGCTCTGTGAGTCTTCTGACCAATTCCATGGGCGTAGAGGGAAGCGCAGACGCTGCCGATATCATCGCCGCCGTGAAGGAGGCGGGTTATGGGGCCTCGGTAAAGGGAAGCCGCAGCGGAGAGGACGGAGCCGGGAGCGGTCCTGCCGCCGGGGGCGCGGCCTTTGACGAGGATGCCCTGGCGGATCACGAGACTCCGGTATTAAAAAAACGGCTGTTCTCTTCCCTGGGATTCCTGGCCGTCCTCATGTATTTTTCCATGGGACATATGATGTGGGGCTGGCCGGTCCCGGAGTTTTTTGCGGACAATCACGTGGCCATGGGCCTTCTGCAGCTTCTGCTGTCGGCGGCGGTCATGGTGATCAACCAGAAATTTTTTATCAGCGGCTTTAAGGGACTCCTGCACCGGGCTCCCAATATGGACACCCTGGTGGCCCTGGGTTCCGCCGCCTCCTTCGGATGGAGCGTCTACGCCCTGTTTGAGATGACGGAGGCCCAGCTAAACGGCGATATGGCCGGGGTCATGACGTATATGCACGAGTTCTACTTTGAGTCGGCGGCCATGATCTTAACTCTCATCACGGTGGGAAAGATGCTGGAGGCCCGGTCCAAAGGAAGGACCACTGATGCCTTAAAGGGCCTCATGAAGCTGGCCCCCAAAACGGCTGTGGTGGAACGGGACGGCGTGGAAACAGAGGTTCCCATTGTCCAGGTGAAAAAGGGCGATATCTTTGTGGTGCGGCCTGGAGAAAACATTCCTGTGGACGGCGTGGTCTTAGAGGGAGAGAGTGCGGTCAATGAAGCGGCCCTGACCGGAGAGAGCATCCCGGCGGATAAGGGCCCTGGAGATATGGTATCTGCGGCCACGGTGAACCAGTCGGGCTTTATCCGCTGTGAGGCGTCCCGGGTAGGAGAGGACACCACCCTTTCCCAGATCATAAAAATGGTCAGCGACGCGGCGGCCACCAAGGCTCCCATTGCCAAGGTCGCGGACCGGGTGTCGGGCGTCTTTGTCCCGGCGGTCATTGCCATTGCGGTCCTTACGGTCATTGGCTGGCTGGCGGCCGGGGAGACCTATGGATTTGCCCTGGCCCGGGGGATCTCGGTGCTGGTGATCAGCTGCCCCTGCGCCCTGGGGCTGGCCACGCCGGTGGCTATCATGGTGGGCAACGGACTGGGTGCGAAAAACGGGATCCTGTTTAAAACGGCTGTGTCCCTGGAGGAGACCGGGAAGACAGAGATCGTGGTCCTGGATAAGACCGGCACTATCACCAGCGGGGAGCCCCGGGTCACGGATCTGATCCCCGGGGAGGGGGTCCAGGAAGGGGAGCTCCTTTCCATGGCCTGCGCCCTGGAGAAAAAAAGCGAGCATCCTCTGGCAAAGGCCGTGCTTCTGAAGGCTGAGGAAGAGGGGATTGCGCCGGGAACGGTGACAGAGTTCAAAGCCCTTCCGGGAAACGGCCTTACGGCCCTGGCAGAAGGAACGCCGGTGTACGGCGGAAATCTCCGGTTCATGGAGACGAAGGTCTCTGTACCGGAGGCAGCCAGAGACCAGGCCCTGGCCCTGGCAGAGAATGGAAAGACCCCGCTCTTCTTCGGTTCAGGAGAGCGTTTCCTGGGGATCATAGCCGTGGCGGACGTCATAAAGGAGGACAGTCCCAGGGCTGTGAAGGAACTGCAGAACATGGGGATCCGCGTGGTGATGCTGACCGGGGACAATGAACGGACCGCAAGGGCCGTAGGCCGGGAAGCCGGAGTGGACGAGGTCATTGCGGGCGTCCTTCCAGACGGCAAGGAAAGCGCTGTGCGGGCCTTAAAGGAGCAGGGCCGGGTGGCCATGGTCGGCGACGGGATCAACGACGCTCCGGCCCTTACACGGGCGGATACGGGCATTGCCATCGGAGCGGGCACTGACATCGCCATCGACGCGGCGGACGTGGTACTGATGAAGAGCCGCCTGTCGGATGTTCCGGCGGCCATCCGCTTAAGCCGGGCAGCCCTGAGGAACATCCATGAAAACCTGTTCTGGGCGTTCTTTTATAATGTGGTGGGCATCCCCCTGGCCATGGGGCTTTTTATCCCGGTCCTGGGCTGGAAGCTGAATCCCATGTTCGGCGCTGCGGCCATGAGCTTATCCAGCTTCTGCGTCGTATCCAATGCACTGAGGCTGAACTTCTTTGATCTGCACCGGGCAGACAGAGACAGGAAGATAAAAGCTGAAAAAAAGAAAAAGGAGAAGAAGATCATGGAAAAGACTTTAAAGATCGAGGGTATGATGTGCGGCCACTGCGAGGCCCGGGTGAAAAAGGCCCTGGAGGCAGTTCCCGGAGTGGAAAGCGCCGCTGTGAGCCATGAGGCGGGCACCGCTGTGGTGACCCTAAAGGAGGACGTGGCGTATGACGTTCTTAAAAAAGCAGTAGAGGATCAGGATTACAAGGTGATTGACTAGTTTTTGAGACAAGGAGAGAGAGCGTGGACGAGAATAAGAGCACAGGAATGGAAGAATGTGAGATCAGACACAAGCACAGATCAGCAAAGGAGGAAAAGGACCTCATCAGCCGGCTGAACCGGATCGAGGGACAGGTACGGGGAGTGAAGGCCATGGTCCAGGATGAGCGGTACTGCACCGATATCCTGGTCCAGGTATCTGCGATCCAGTCGGCGTTAAACGGGTTCAGCAGGACCCTGCTGTCCAGCCATGTCAAATCCTGCGTGGTGGAGGAGATCAAAAATGGGGATGCGGATAAGGCCGTGGACGAGCTGTGCGAGACCATCCGGAAAATGCTGTAAAAAAGAATTGTCAGTAATGGTTCCGCCATGAAAAGATCCGCCTGCGCTTTTGTATCATGCAGGTGCTCAGAAGATACATGGCGGAACTGTTACAATTGTTTGAAAAAAAATGAAAAATATAGTTGACATTTTTTGGGTTTTATATTATACTTACGTCTGTGATCGAGGCGTGGCTCAGTTTGGTAGAGCGCTGCGTTCGGGACGCAGAGGTCGCAAGTTCGAATCTTGTCGCCTCGATTCCGGCCTGTTGGTCAAGCGGTCAAGACGACGCCCTCTCACGGCGTAAACCCGGGTTCGATTCCCGGTCAGGTCACTTGCTGCTGCAGAGTTGCTGCAGCAGCATTTTTACTAGGTGCTTCCTTGGCTCAGTTGGTAGAGCGACGCATTCGTAATGCGTAGGTCGCCGGTTCGAGTCCGGCAGGGAGCTGTTTAAAGCCTTTGATTTTTCAAGGGCTTTTTTTATTTGATAGGAAAAGCTGTCCCGGCCGGGACCAGATCCAGAAATTGACCCGGTGCGGGATCTGTGATATGATAACGGAAAACAAAACGAGCCTATGAAATGGGAGGTTATTTTATGAAAGTATTTATCAGTGCGGATATTGAGGGCTGCTGCGGAGTGTTCTCAAACATCGAGACCCATAAGAATGAGGCGGTGTACGCCCCCTTTGCAAAACAGATGACAAAAGAGGTCCTGGCGGTCTGCGAGGCGGCCCATGAGGCCGGAGCCGATGAGATCGTCGTAAAGGACGGCCATGGAGATGCCTCCAACATCGATCCTCTTCAGATGCCGTCCTATGTGACGCTGATCCGCGGGAAGAGCGGACATCCCTACAATATGATGTTCGGCCTGGATCCCACCTTTGACGCCGTCCTTTATGTTGGCTATCATGCGGCGGCCGGCTGTCCGGAGTTTGCCGTCAGCCATACCTCCACTGGCAACAGCCTGTATATCACTCTCAACGGAAAGCGCATGAGCGAGTTTATGCTCAACAGCTTCACGGCGGCTTCCCTGGGAGTTCCTGTGGCCTTTATCTCCGGGGACGAGGCAATCTGCGCCGCGGCAAAGGAGCTGGTGCCGGAGATCGCCGCAGTACGGACCAAGCGCGGAGTCGGGAACGCCACCTTCTGCTGCCCGCCGGAAACGGTCATGGAAGCCCTCAGGGAGCAGACGAAGGAGGCTCTGGGAAGGATCGGCCGGTGCCATGTGGAGCTTCCGGAAAAATTCGTATACGAGGTGACCTATAAGGACTGGAAAAAGGCATATCAGATGTCGTTCTTCCCGGGGATGAAGGCAGTGGATCCCTTTACCAACCGTCTGGAGACAGAAAACTGGATGGATGTGGTGACGGCCCATAATTTTGTAGTTTATTAGAAAAGGAGACGGGAGGCTATGGATCCCATCGTAAGCATCATTGTGCCGGTCTATAACGCGGAGGAGACCCTCCGGCGGTGCATCGAGAGCGTTTTAAACCAGGGATTTACGGATTTTGAGCTGCTTCTGGTGGATGACGGCAGTACGGATTCTTCGGCCGGGATCTGCCGGGAATACGAGAACGGGGACCGGAGGGTCCGGGTGATCCGCAAGGAGAACACGGGAGTATCGGATACCAGGAATCTGGGGCTTTCAGAGGCCCGGGGAACATTCGTCCAGTTTCTGGACAGCGACGACTGGATCACACCGGACGCCACCAGCCTTATGGTACGGGCAGCCAGGGACAGCGGGGCGGACATGGTGATCGCGGATTTTTACCGGGTTATCGGGGACCGGGTAGCCCATAAGGGGGACATTGAAAAGGACGGGCTTCTGAGTCTGGAGGAATTTGCCGGCTTTATGATGGAGAACCCGGCGGATTTTTATTACGGTGTTCTCTGGAATAAGCTGTTTAAGCGGGAGATCATCGCGCAGCATGGGCTTTCCATGGATAAGACCATAAGCTGGTGCGAGGATTTCATGTTCAATCTGGAGTATCTGCGCCATGTAAAGACTGTGTATGCCCTGCGGGTGCCGGTATATTATTATGTGAAGACCAAGGGGTCCCTGGTGAGCCAGGGACTGAGCCTCACAAAGACCATCAAGATGAAGCGCATGGTCTTTGAGTATTACCACGATTTTTATAAATCGGTGCTGACGGAAGAGGACTATGAAAAGAACCGTCTGTATGTGTATCGGTTTCTCCTGGCCGCTGCCGGCGACGGAGCGGTCCCCCTGTCCATTTTTCCAGGGGCTGTCCGCCTGGGGGATGAAAGGAGCAGCGTGAACCATGACGCCCTGAGAGGCGACGGGGCTCTGCTGGACGCATACCGGGACCGGAAGCTGCTGGACCATTATGTGGAGCCGGTGGCCATCCGGTACAGCCTGACCCTGCCGGAGATCAGCCTCCTGGTCTACCTCAGCCAGAAGCCGCGGGTGGACACCTTAAAGGAGCTGGCGGATATCACCGGCATGTCCCGGGCCCGCCTGGCCCTTGCTCTCCAGAAGCTGTCCATGAAGGAGTTCATCCAGACCGGGGAGCAGGCGGACGTGGTGCTGCTTGCGGCGGCGGAGCCGGTGCTGGCGGAGCTGGGAACGGCCCGAAAGGACTATGAGATGGCAAAATATGCCGGCTTCAGTGAGGAGGAGATGATCCAGTATGCCTTTCTTTCCAACCGGATCAAGGAAAATATCTGCCGGGTCCTGAAAAAAGAGGACATGCAGGTCACGGCCAGAAAAAAGAAAAAGCCGAAAGCGCCCAGAGTATAGATAAAAGCTATATGGGCTGGTCAGGAAATCGGTTAATTCTATTAGACGAAACCCTGCGGGAATGATAGAATAGCTAGGGCTCGAAGGAAGGAGAGATACAGATGCTGGTAGATATGCACTTACATGAATCCACATGCTCCAGCGACAGTAAGATGACGCTGGAGGAGATCGTTGCCACTGCAAGGGAACGGGGGCTGGATGCGGTCTGCATCACGGACCATGACAGCATGGGACTGAAGGAAACGGCGGAGCAGTATTCCAGGGAGACCGGTTTTCCGATCTTTGTGGGAGTGGAATATTTTTCTCTCTGGGGAGATATTACTGCATTCGGCATCGACCGCTTCCCGGACAAGCGGATCCCGGCCCAGGATTTCGTGGACCAGGTCAATGCGGCCGGCGGCTTTTGTGTGGCGTGCCATCCCTTCCGGAATAATAACCGCGGCTTTGAGGATCACCTGTGGGAGATCCAGGGCCTTCACGGGGTGGAGGTCTTAAACGGCAGTACAGATATGGAGGCCAACCGGAAGGCGCTTTCCATCTGTAAGGCAAGGAATATGCAGATGGTGGGAGCCAGCGACGCCCACTGGACCAGCCAGCTGGGAAAATACGCTACCATGGTCCCAGGGGAACCGAAAGACCTGGAGGAATTCGTGGCGGCTCTTCATAAGGGCGGTTTAAAGCCGGCTATCTATGAAGAAGGGAAAGGATATCGGATCGTGGATACCTTTTAGGGTTCTGCGCTGATATAAAAAGAAGCACAAAGGAGACAGTATTATGAAAAAGAAACTGATGGCGGCTGGACTTGCCGCAGCCGTGCTGGGCGCATCTCTGACTGGATGCCAGAGCAAGCCTGCTGAGACAACAGCGGCTGAAACAACGGCAGCTGAGACCACAAAGGCTGAGACAGAGGCTTCCAGCGAGGCTGAGACCACAAAGGCTGAAACAGAAGCGGCAGAAAAGCCCTACGAGGGGACCACGTTAAACGTGATGCTGGCCTATGGCGGCGCAGAGGCGGCGTTTGACGCATTCACAGAAAAGACCGGGATCAAGGTCGAGTATGTGGAGATCTCCACCGGTAAAGCCCTGGCACAGCTCCAGGCCGAGAACGGGAACACCACCGCAGATATCTGGTTCGGCGGCGGCGTTGACAGCTACATTTCTGCCACAGACTTAGGATATCTGGAGCAGTACGTTTCTCCGGAGGCCGAGGCTATCAATCCGGCATACAGCGATGCAGACGGCTACTGGACAGGCCTTGCCCTGGTTCCGGCTGGTTTCCTGGTAAACAACGATGTTCTGGCAGAGAAGAACCTGGAAGCTCCCAAGACCTGGGAGGATCTGGCAGATCCCAAATATAAAGGGGAGATCATCATGGCTTCCCCCGCGATCTCCGGAACCCAGTATGCGATCTTAAACGGCACCATCCAGGCTTACGGCGAGGAAAAAGGCTGGGAAGTATGGAAGGGTATCAACGAGAATGTGGACTTCTACGCACAGGGCGGCGGCGAGCCAGGTCCCAAATGTGCGGCAGGCGAGTTCGGGATCGCAGTTCTGGCAATGACCGGCGGTACCTTTGCCATGGAAGCCGAGTATCCGGTCACTGCGGTCTATCCGGAGGATATGATCCCGTGGACACCGGCTCCCATCGCCATCTTTAAAAACTCCCAGAACAAGGATGCAGCCAAGGTGTTCGTCGACTACTTCCTTTCCAAAGAGGGACAGGAGGCGCTCCGTGAGGCAGATGCCAGGATCATGGCCCGCGGCGACGTAGCCATTCCGGAAGCCATCGGAACGGTGGACACAGAAAAGCTGATCGATCAGGACGTACTGTTATTCGGAAGCCAGAGAGAAGCGCTTCTGGAAAAATGGGCCGCCATGGTCGGTGAAAAGGATGCGAAATAATAAGGCATAAAACCGGGCGGGTGAAATACCCGCCCTTTTCACACCATTGAAAACCTGACGGGAAAGGAAATATCATGAATCCACGTACAGAAAAAAGAAGGCATGGCAGATACGCATGGGCAGAACTGGGAGACAGGCTGATCCTTACCCTGGTGCTGGCCGGGATCGCCCTGTTCATCCTGTATCCGATCGTTTCGGTGGTGGCCACCAGCTTTTTCAAGGACGGCCATTTCACCCTGGAATATTACAGGGAGCTGGCGTCCGGACGGAGCCTTAAGCTGATCCGGAACAGTCTGTGGGTGTCCTCGCTGTCCTCTATCCTCACCACGGCGGCGGCGTTCTTCATTGCCCTGGCCGCCTACGCAGCCCCGGGAAGGATCCGGCGGTTTTTGAGAAGATCCCTGCTTTTTACCATGATCTCGCCGCCGTTTGTATCGGCGCTGGCATATATCTTCCTTTTTGGAAGGCGGGGGCTGATCACCCACCAGCTTCTGGGCCTCAGCGTCAATCCCTATGGGTGGCACGGCATCGTGATCCTCCAGATGATCGGAAGCATTTCCTTTGCGTCCCTGATGCTGCTTCCGTCCTTTGACCATATGGACCAGAGGCTGGTCCTGGCATCCAGGGATCTGGGCGCTTCGCCGGAAAAGACACTGTTTTCTGTGATCCTTCCGTTGGTAAGGCCGGGGATCCTTTCGGTGCTGTTCACCCTGTTTACCATGAACCTGGCAGACTTTGGAACGCCCATCGTCATTGGAGGAAATTTTAAGGTCCTGGCCACAGAGGCGTACACCCAGGTGATCTCCACAGCCAATCTGGGACGGGCCTCCGCCATCAGTATCCTGATGGTTCCGGCGGCCGCCGTGGCCTTTTATTTTTATTACCAGAGCCTGAAAAAGAATGAGTCCGCAGGGGGGACGGACCGGAACGCCATGGACGGGGAACCGGCTTATACATTGACGGGAGCAGTGGCTGGAGCCGCATGGACCGTGACCGGGATGTTTTTCCTGGTGATGGCGCTGAAATACGGAAATATTTTCCTTTCCGCCTTTTCCAACACGGCCTCCGGCTCCCTTACCTTTACCCTGGATTACTTTGGAAAGCTTCCCAGGTCCCAGTGGAACTCCTTTGGCCACAGCCTGGTGTACTCCGCTGTGGCGGCCGCTGTATCCGCATTTTTGGGGATCCTTCTGTCCTACTATACACACCGGAGAAAGATCGCCGGAATGCGGACGGCAGAATTTTTTGCCCTGCTTCCCTATATCATCCCGGGAACGTTCTTTGGCCTGGGATATGTGGCGGCCTTCAGCCATCCGCCCATGTACATCCGCGGCACATCGGCCATCATCATCCTGAACCTGGTATTCCGCCAGATCTCACTGACCAACAAGTCGGCCAACGCCATGTTTTCTGGAATCGACAGAAAGATCGAGGATGCGGCCAGGGATCTGGGGGCCAGCCGGCTGGAGGTCCTTTTCGGGGTCATCCTGCCTTTGCTTAAGACCACCTTTGCCACTGGCTTTATTTCGATCTTCACATCGTGCATGACGTCAGTGGGAGCCATTATTTTCCTGATCTCGCCGGGAAAAAACGTGGCCAGTGCGGAGCTGTTCCAGTCCATTGAAAACGGCCGGTACGGCGTTGCCTCCGTCCAGGCGGTCCTGATCATCCTTGTTACGGTGGGGATCAACATGGCCTTTATGAGTCTGACAAAACGAAGAGAACGGGGAGGGAAATAAGATGTTTTTACAGCTAAAAGGGCTTAAAAAGATATATGAAGAAGAAAAAGGCTTGAAGAACCTGGATCTGGAGATCGAAGAGGGGTCATTTGTGACGCTGTTAGGTCCCTCCGGCTGCGGAAAGACCACGACCCTGAACCTTCTGGGCGGCTTTATCCAGCCGGATTCCGGCCATATCCTTCTGGAAGGGGAGGACATCACAGGCCTTCCGCCGGAGCGCCGTCCCGTGTCCACGGTATTCCAGAGCTATGCGCTTTTTCCTCATCTGAACGTGCTGGACAATGTCTGCTACGGACTCCGGTTTTTCAGAGGGATGAAGAAGAAGGAGGCGGCTCCCATTGCAATGGAGGAGTTAAAGACCGTGGGGCTTTCCGGCTACGAAACGGCCAGGATCGGAGAGCTGTCCGGCGGGCAGCAGCAGAGGGTGGCCCTGGCCCGCGCCATGGCCACAGGGCCAAAGATCCTTCTGCTGGACGAGCCCCTTTCCAATCTGGATGCAGGGCTCCGGGTGCAGCTGAGAGAGGAGCTGAAGGAGCTCCAGAAAAAGCTGGGCATCACCATGGTCTTCGTGACCCATGACCAGGAGGAGGCCCTGAGTCTTTCTGATAAGATCGTGGTCATGGAAAAGGGCGTGGCTGTCCAGACAGGGACTCCCAGGGAGATCTATTTTTCTCCTGTGAGCCGGTATGTGGCGTCCTTTGTGGGAAAGGCCAATTATATAGAGGAGAATGGCCGGGTACAGATCGTAAGGCCAGAGGACGTGTGGATGGAAATGGACCCGTCCGGCGATTATACGGTCCGGTCGGCCAGCTTCATGGGAGCCCATACACTTTATGAACTGGAAAATGGAAGCAATGTGATCAAGGCAGATCTTTTTGGACGGGAAGGAAGTCTTTTCTCTGTCGGCGACCGGGTACGGGCCGGCTGGGGAAGCAGAAAAGACGGGCCCGGAGACTGCCGTTTATAAAGGAGGGACCAGTATGAGATTTGCATTTCTGATCATGGGGAAATTTGACAGCAGGGAGGACCAGGCGGTGATCCACAATGGAACGGCCCGGATCATTGGCGTTTCGGACCTTGAGGACGCGGCCCGGACTGCAAAAAGACTGGAGGAAGAGGGGATCGACTGCATCGAGCTCTGCGGTGCATTCCGGGAAGAGGGCGCCCGGGCAGTGATCGAAGCCACCGGGAACCGGATCCCGGTGGGATATGTGACCCACCTTCCAGAGCAGGATGACGTATACCGGAAGGCGTTTGCCGGAAAATAAGATCCGGACAGAAAACGGGGATCCCGCGCGGGATCCCCGTTATTTCTAAACGGACCGGTTTTATATACTGGCTTCTGGTTAACGATTGAAACCGCCGGCGTTATATTTTTTAATGAGCTGCTGGATCTTGTCTGTGGGTGACAGGGCGCTGCTGATGGATACGTCGTGGTTTAAGGAGTTGATGATGGCGGCGATATATTTGCTCATATCTGCCTCCACATACCATTCACGCTCAAACAGCTCCGGAGCCCGGTAGTTTAAGTTGGTGGTCACCACGCTGTCGATATAGCCCTTTTCATAGAACTCATCGAATTTATCAAAGCCGCTGGTGAAGAGGCCGAAGGTACAGCATACGGCTACCTTGGCAGCCTTTCTTTCCTTTAACTCTTTTGCGGTATCCAGCATGCTTTCACCGGAGGAGATCATGTCGTCGATGATGATCACGGTCTTTCCTTCCACAGAGCTTCCCAGGAATTCGTGGGCCACAATGGGGTTCCTGCCGTTGATGACCTTGGAGTAGTCGCGTCTCTTATAGAACATACCCATATCCACGCCCAGGTTGTTGGCCAGGTATACGGCACGGTTCATGGCTCCCTCGTCGGGGCTGATGACCATCAGATGGTCCTTATCGATCTTTAAGGACTGGTCATGCTTGAACAGGGCCTTTACAAACTGGTAGGTGGGCATGAAGTTATCGAAGCCGGACAGGGGGATGGCATTCTGCACCCGCGGGTCGTGGGCGTCGAAGGTGATGATATTGGAAACGCCCATACTTACCAGCTCCTCTAAGGCCATGGCACAGTCTAAGGATTCCCGGTGGGTACGCTTATGCTGACGGCTTTCGTAAAGGAACGGCATGATCACGTTGATCCTGTGGGCAGTGGACGCACAGGCGCCGATGATACGCTTCAGATCCTGGTAGTGGTCATCCGGAGACATATGGTTCACATAACCGGACATTTTGTAGGTCAGGGAGTGGTTGGTCACATCCACCATGGCAAACACATCTGTACCGCGCACAGACTCTCTGACGACACCCTTGCCTTCGCCGCTGCCAAAGCGCGGGCAGGCGCAGTCCAGGAGATAAGAGTCCACATCGTAGCCACGGTACTGAAGGTCCTGCTGTCTGCGCATTAACTCCTCTGTATCGTTGCGACGAAAGTTTACAATGTGGTCATTGACCTTTTTCGCAAGGTCCTGACAGCTTTCCAGAGCCGCGATCTTTAACGGCGCGATGGGAAGACGGTCATTGAAAACGTACTGATTCGACATGTCAAAGATTCCTCCGCTTTTACCATTTTTCCTGTCCCAGGAATGGGACATTCTTTCACTCATATCATTTATACCATTATTCGATGATTTTCGTCAATAGCCGCCGGCCTATTTTAGAAAAAAGAACATCATTTCTTTACAAATCTGCGGAAGATTGGTATGATGGAGAAGGCAGATACCGGCTGAGGATACTGCCGGAAGGGGATTGAAATTGAAAAACAGAGGACATAAAATAACGGCGGTGGCCCCGGGCTCCATCGGCGAAGAGCTGGAGCTGGAGCCGGGAGACGTGCTGCTTACCATAGACGGGGAAGAGATCGAGGATATCTTTGACTATGACTATATGACGGACAGCGAAAGCTTCGTCATGACCATACAGAAAAAAAACGGCGAGGAATGGGAGCTGGAGATCGAAAGCGGCGGAGAGGATCTGGGCCTTACCTTTGAAAACGGCCTTATGAGCGAATACCGCTCCTGCCGGAATAAATGCATCTTCTGCTTCATCGACCAGATGCCGCCGGGAATGCGGGAGACTCTTTATTTTAAAGATGACGATTCCAGGCTCTCCTTTCTCCAGGGAAACTATATCACACTGACCAACATGAGCGACAGGGACATTGACCGGATCATCCGGTTCCACCTGTCCCCTATAAACATCTCGGTCCAGACCATGAACCCGGAGCTCAGATGCAGGATGCTCAATAACCGTTTTGCCGGAGAGGCATTAAAAAAGATCGACCGCCTTTATGAGGCCGGGACGGAGATGAACGGCCAGATCGTTCTTTGTAAGGGCGTCAACGACGGGGAGGAGCTGCGGTACACCATCGAGCGGCTGGCCGCTTATGCGCCCCATATGCAGAGCGTGTCGGTGGTCCCCGTGGGACTTTCTAAATTCCGGGACGGCCTGTATCCGCTGGAGCCCTTTACGAAGGAGGACGCCTGCCAGGTCATCGATCTGATCGAGGAGTGGCAGAAAAAGCTGTATGAAAAACATAAGCTCCACTTTATCCATGCCAGCGACGAGTGGTATATTTTAGCAGAAAGGGAACTTCCGGAGGAAAGCCGCTATGACGGCTATATCCAGCTGGAAAACGGCGTGGGGATGATCCGGCTCCTGTATGAGGAGTTCATGGATGCCCTGGGAGAAAAAGAGGACGATGGGAAGGCGGAGGAGCTTTCCATGGCCACGGGCTTCCTGCCGTATCCCTATCTGAAGCGTCTGCTGGACCGGATGGCGGAGGTATACCCGGGAAGAAAGATCCATCTTTATCCGATCCGCAATGACTTTTTCGGAGAGATGATCACCGTGGCAGGCCTTATCACCGGCCAGGATCTGGTGGCCCAGCTTAAGGGAAAGCCCCTGGGGAGCCGCCTGCTGCTTCCATCGGTGATGTTTAAAAGCGGAGAGGAGGTATTCCTGGACGATATGACCAGGACCCAGGCGGAAGCCGCTTTACAGATCCCTATAAATATAGTAAAATCAGGCGGATATGATCTGCTCTCAGCCATCCTGGACCGGGAGGCTGCCGAGGAGCAGACCACGGAGCACGGCATGTACGAGCCGTCCATGAAGGACCTGAACCTTTCCGAAGAGGGAGAGGTCCTTTCGTAGAAAAACCATCCATAAAAAGGAGATCAATATGAGCAAACCAATCGTAGCCATTGTTGGCCGCCCCAACGTGGGAAAATCCACGCTGTTCAATGTGCTGGCCGGCAGTGCCATTTCCATTGTAAAAGATACCCCGGGAGTGACCAGGGACAGGATCTACGCAGACTGCACCTGGCTGAGCCACTCCTTTACGCTGATCGACACCGGCGGCATCGAGCCGGATTCCAGCGACATCATCCTGGCCCAGATGCGGGAGCAGGCCCAGATCGCCATTGATACGGCCGATGTGATCATTTTCATCGTGGACGTGCGCCAGGGCCTGGTGGATTCCGATTCCAAGGTGGCGGACATGCTGAGAAAATCCAGAAAGCCTGTGGTGCTGGCGGTCAATAAGGTGGACAGCTTTGAAAAGTTCGGAAACGACGTATATGAATTCTATAACCTGGGCATCGGGGATCCCGTCCCCGTATCCGCAGCCTCCCGGCTGGGCCTGGGAGAGCTTCTGGACGAGGTGGCAAAGCATTTTACTCCAGACCAGTACGACGACGAAGAGGACGACCGTCCCAGAGTAGCCATCGTAGGCAAGCCCAATGTGGGCAAGTCCTCCATCATCAATAAGATGCTGGGCGAAAACCGGGTGATCGTTTCTGATATTGCAGGCACCACCAGGGATGCTGTGGACACGGAGGTGATCCATAACGGCACCGAATACGTATTCATCGATACGGCAGGTCTCAGAAGAAAGAGCAAGGTAAAAGAGGATATCGAGCGGTACAGCATCATCCGCACGGTAACGGCTGTGGACCGGGCCGACGTGGTGTTAATGGTCATCGATGCCACCCAGGGCGTTACAGAGCAGGACGCCAAGATCGCAGGCATCGCCCATGACCGGGGAAAGGGCATCATCGTGGTGGTCAATAAGTGGGACGCCATCGAAAAAACAGACAAGACCATCTATGAATATACCAATAAGCTCAAGGAGACCCTGGCCTATATGCCTTATGCAGAGTATGTGTTCGTATCAGCTCTCACGGGGCAGCGGATGCAGAAGCTCTTTGACCTGATCGACATGGTCCGGGAGAACCAGACCCTGCGGGTGGCCACCGGCGTCTTAAATGAGATCGTCACCGAGGCTGTGGCCATGCAGCAGCCCCCGTCGGACAAGGGAAAACGGTTAAAGATCTATTATGTGACCCAGGTATCTGTAAAGCCGCCCACTTTTGTGGTATTTGTCAACGACAAGGAACTGATGCACTTCTCTTACACCAGATATCTGGAAAACAAGATAAGGGAGGCCTTTGGCTTCCGGGGCACATCCTTAAAATTCATCATCCGGGAACGGAAGGAAAAGGAGTAGACCATGGAAAGGATCTTATGTCTTCTGACGGGGTATGTGTTCGGCCTGTTTCAGACCGGATATCTCTATGGAAAAATGCACCATATCGATATCAGACAGTATGGCAGCGGCAATTCCGGCACCACCAATGCGCTGCGGGTCATGGGGAAAAAGGCGGGCCTGCTGGTATTTATGGGAGACTTCCTGAAGACGGTTTTTGCCTGCCTGCTGGTGCGGCTGGTGATGAAGGGAGACCCCAGCGTGGACCTGTACGTCCTTTATGCGGGCCTGGGGGTGGTCCTTGGCCACAATTTCCCCTTCTATCTGCATTTTAAAGGCGGAAAGGGGATCGCCTCTATGGCCGGGATCCTGGTGTCCATGGACTGGCGGGTGACCCTGGTGTGCGCCTCTCTTTTCCTGGGGGCGGTGATCCTCACCAGATACGTGTCCCTGGGCTCGATCCTGGTGGTGACTGCTTTCTTTATCCAGATGGTGTTCTTCGGCCTGCGGGGGGATTATGCAGTGGCAGAGGGAGACCGGATGGAATTCTTTGCGGTGGCCGGAGTCCTTATGGTCATGGCCATCTGGCGCCACAGAGCCAATATAAGGAGGCTTCTGAAGGGCACAGAAAATAAATTGTGGGGAAATAAGGAAAAATAACAGGAGGGGAACTACTTATGGGAAAGATCGGTGTGATCGGTTCCGGTACATGGGGAACCGCCATTGCAGTGCTTTTAAATAATAACGGTCATCAGGTGGACTTATGGTCTGCGATCCCGCAGGAGATCGAGGAGATGCGCTCCACCCACAAGCATAAAAACCTTCCGGAGGTGACGCTTCCGGATTCCATCCGCTATACGGCGGATCTGGAGGAGGCCATGAAGGAAAAGGATATGCTGGTCCTTTCGGTCCCGTCGGTGTTTGTACGGTCCACGGCGCGGCGGATGAAGGAATTCTGCCCCCAGGGCCAGATCATCGTGGATGTGGCCAAGGGAATTGAAGAGGATACCTTAAAGACCATGACGGAGATCATCCAGGAGGAGATCCCCCAGTGTGAGCCGGCGGTCCTTTCGGGCCCCAGCCACGCGGAGGAGGTGAGCCGCGGCCTTCCCACCACCTGTGTGGCAGGCTCCAGGAAGAAAAGGATCGCGGAGGCCGTCCAGTCCGCCTTTATGAGTCCTGTATTCCGGGTGTACACAAGCCCGGACGTCCTTGGCATCGAGGTGGGGGCTGCCTTAAAGAATGTGGTGGCCCTGGCGGCGGGAGCTGCCGACGGCCTGGGGTACGGGGATAATACAAAGGCTGCCCTGATCACCCGCGGCATTGCAGAGATCAGCCGTCTGGGGATGGCCATGGGAGGCAGCTTCCAGACCTTTGCCGGGCTTACAGGCATCGGAGACCTGATCGTGACCTGCGCCAGTATGCACAGCCGGAACCGCCGGGCCGGGATCCTCATTGGTAAGGGCTATACCATGGAGGAGGCCATGAAGGAGGTCCAGATGGTGGTGGAGGGCGTATATTCAGCCAGAGCAGCCCTGGCCCTCTCAAAAAAATACAGCGTTCCCATGCCCATTGTGGAAGCTGTGAACCAGGTGCTGTTTGAAGGAAAACCCGCGAAAGACGCGGTGACCGATCTGATGATGCGGGACAGACGCATCGAGAATACCTCCCTTCCCTGGGAGGAATAGGCTTTTTTCCAGTTCTGTGAAAAACCCCCTTTGCATATACTCTGGTAGTATAAAAAGGGGGTATTTTCATGGACAATTTTCAGGTATACAAAGACATTGAAGCCCGGACGGGCGGAGAGATCTACATCGGCGTGGCCGGACCTGTCCGCACGGGAAAATCCACGTTCATCAAACGGTTTATGGAGCTGATGGTGCTTCCGAAGCTGCCGGAGGGCCATCTGAAGGCCATTGCCCGGGATGAGCTGCCCCAGAGCGCCGCTGGAAAGACCATCATGACCACGGAGCCGAAATTTATTCCCAAGGAGGCGGCGGAGATCGCCCTGGAGGACGGGATCACGGCCCGGGTGCGGCTGGTGGACTGCGTGGGCTTTATGGTGGAGGGGGCGGCCGGACATGAGGAGAACGGAGAGGAGCGGCTGGTGAAAACGCCCTGGTATGACCATGAGATCCCCTTTACCCAGGCTGCGGAGATCGGGACCAGGAAGGTGATCCGGGACCACTCCACCATCGGGATCGCAGTGACGGCCGACGGCTCCTTCGGAGAGCTGAAGCGGAATGATTATCTGGAGGCGGAAAACGAGACGGTCCGGGAGTTAAAGGAGATCGGGAAGCCCTTTGTGATGCTGTTAAACTCTGCCAGGCCCTATGCGGAGGAGACAAGAGAACTGGCGGAAAGACTGGAAAAGGACCATGGGGTCACAGTCCTTCCCATGAACTGTGAGCAGCTGAAGCGGGAGGATGTGGAGGCTATCCTGGCCACAGTCTTAAAAGAGTTTCCTGTGACGGAGCTCCGCTTCCATATCCCCAGGTGGATGGAGATCCTTCCGGAGGACCATCCCTTAAAGGCTGCGGCCATTGAAAGCGCCAGGGAGATCTTAAAGAAGGCAGACCAGATGAAGGATGTGGGAGGAGAAAACCTGGCTCCGGCGGGAGAGGGGATCCGGGAAATGACGGTCAGCCGGATGGAGATGGCCGACGGGACCGTGGAGATCCAGGTGAAAACAGAGGAAGCATGTTATTTTAAGGTCATCAGCGAATTTTCCGGAGTCCCTGTCCGGGATGAATATGAGCTGTTCCATACCATGGCCAGGCTTTCGTCCATGGAGAGCGAATATGAGAAGGTAAAAAACGCCTTAAGCCAGGTGCGGGCCAGGGGCTACGGCATCGTCATGCCCCATAGATCGGAGATCGTCTTAGAGGAACCGGAGCTGATCCGCCATGGCAATAAATACGGCATCAAGATCCATGCCCAGGCCCCGTCCATCAATCTGATCAAGGCCCACATTGAGACGGAGATCGCTCCCATTGTGGGAAGCGAGGAGCAGGCCAGGGATCTGATCGCCTACATAAAGAAAAGCGCCCAGAAGGAGGACGGGGTATGGGAGACCAGCATATTCGGGAAATCCGTGGAGCAGATCGTGGAGGACGGCATGGAGGCCAAGATCTCCCAGATGACTGAGGACTGCCAGGCAAAGCTCCAGGATACCCTTCAGAAAATAATCAATGACAGCAATGGAGGAATGATTTGCATTATTATCTGAAAAGTGATATAATTATGTAACTATTTAAAAGCGGTCATTGACCAGTACCATACAAACGACAGGAGGGGTTCTATGAAATTGACATTCATTGGCGCCAACCACGAAGTGACGGGGAGCTGCCACTGCCTGGAGGCATGTGGAAAAAAGATCCTGGTCGATTATGGAATGGAGCAGGGGGGAAATGTTTATGAAAATGCAGAACTTCCGTTTGCGATCCCGGATGTGGATTATATCCTGATCACCCACGCCCACATCGATCATACGGGACTTCTACCGCTGCTCTATGCAGAGGGCTTCCGGGGACAGATCTTTGCCACCCAGGCCACCTGCGACCTGTGCAACATTATGTTAAAGGACAGCGCCCATATCCAGGAAATGGAGGCGGAATGGAAGAACCGGAAGGCCAGGCGTGCCGGTAAGCCGGAGGTGGAGCCTCTCTACACCATAAACGACGCCCAAGGCGTTCTGACCCATTTTGTCCCCTGCCATTACAAAGATGTGCTGACCCTCACCGACGGCCTCAGGATCCGCTTCACCGATGTGGGCCACCTTCTGGGGTCTGCCTCCATCGAGGTATGGATGGAGGAAGCGGGGGTGGAGAAGAAGATCGTGTTCTCCGGCGACATCGGAAACAAGAATAAGCCGCTGATCAAAAACCCCAGCTATATTGACGAAGCGGATTATGTGGTCATGGAGTGTACCTACGGCGACCGGACCCATGACCGGACCCATGAGCACATCGAAGAGCTGGCCCAGATCCTCCAGGAGACCCTGGACCGGGGCGGCAACCTGGTGATCCCGGCCTTTGCCGTGGGCCGTACCCAGGAGATCCTGTATTTCATGAGAAAGATCAAGGAAGAAAAGCTCATAAAGGGCCATGATGATTTTGAGGTCTATGTGGACAGTCCGCTGGCAGTGGAGGCCACCCAGGTGTTTACAAAAAACATCATGGAATGCTACGATGAAGAGGCCATGGATCTGGTGAACCGGGGGATCAACCCCATCGGCTTCCCAGGTCTTAAGCTTTCCATCACCAGCGAGGATTCCAAAAACATCAACTTTGATATGACGCCCAAGGTGATCATCTCCGCGGCGGGCATGTGCGATGCCGGCCGTATCCGCCACCACTTAAAGCATAACCTGTGGCGGCCCGAATGTACCATCCTCTTTGCCGGCTACCAGGCTGTGGGGACCCTGGGGCGGAGCCTTCTGGAGGGAGCCCAGGTGGTGAAGCTGTTCGGTGAGACCATCGATGTGGAGGCTCATATCGAAAAGCTGGACGGAATTTCCGGCCATGCAGATATGAACGGACTGATCACATGGGTATCGGCCTTTAAGGAAAAGCCGTCCCAGGTATTCCTGGTCCACGGCGACGACGATGTGTGCACCAGCTTTGCCGGCCTTCTCCACACAGACTATGGGTTTGAGACTGCGGCCCCGTTTTCCGGCTCTGTTTACGACCTGGCCGCAGGAGCATGGCTTAAACAGACTGTGGGCGTTCCCCTCCGCAGGGAGACGGAACGGCAGAAGGAGAACCGGACCATCTTTGAGCTTCTTGTGGCCGCAGGCGAGCGCCTGATGCGGGTGATCCGGAAGAACCGGGAATGTGCCAATAAAGACATAAAGAAATTTACAGCAGACGTCAATGCCCTCTGCGATAAGTGGGATCTGTAAAGGGCTGGCGGAAGGAAAGGATCATTCATGAAAGTAACGTTATACACAGATGGCGCGGCCCGCGGAAACCCCGACGGGCCGGGCGGCTACGGAGCTGTCCTCCAGTTTGTGGACAAGGAGGGCACGCTCCATGAAAAAGAGCTGTCCGCCGGATATGTGAAGACCACCAATAACCGGATGGAGCTGATGGCAGCCATTGCAGGGCTGGAGGCATTAAACCGGCCCTGTGAGGTGGAGCTTTATTCCGATTCCCGGTATCTGGTGGACGCTTTCAACCAGAAGTGGATCGACGGCTGGGTGAAGCATGGCTGGAACCGGCCCAAAAGCGGACCGGTGAAGAATTCGGACCTATGGAAGAGGCTTTTAAAGGCCATGGAGCCCCATGTGGTCACTTTTTTCTGGGTCAAGGGCCACGACGGCCATCCGGAGAATGAAAGATGCGACCGGCTGGCCACTGCGGCGGCCGACGGAAGCGGTCTCTTGACGGATACGGGGCTGGAAGCTTAGTCTGAACGACCGGCTGTGATGCCGGATCTGTGGAAAAAGTTACGATAATCTTACAAAATATTACTAATTTGCGATTTGTGTTCACAAGTGGTTCCGTTTGTGTTATCTTTATTTCATAAAGCAGACCAGAGATCGAAGGTCATACCGAATGGAGTTTGATATATGAACAGACGGAATGGAATGTGGCTCACAGTCCTGTGCATCCTGGCCGCCGGGATCTTTACCACCAGCGTCACCAGCAGCTTTGTGAGGGAGAGCACAGAGGCCGCCATGGCGGCCGTGACGGAAACCGAGGCCCGCGGGGCACAGATATCTGTGCCCAGGGAAGCATCCGTACCGGAAGCTTCCCTAAAGGCTCTGATGGACCAGGCAGATGCAGGCGTCCGGGGAAAGGGGGGAAAAGCCCCCCAGGCAGCCGGAGGGAAGGAACCGGGGAATCTGGCTCCGGGAGCCCGTGCGGCTCTGGGATCCCCGGAGACAGCCGCTGAAGAGGCGGAACAGGAGGAGGCGGCTGAAGCCGGGATCCAGGCGGCCGCGGAAGCGGATGCGGCTGTGGAGGAAACGGTAAAATCTCCTCTGGATCCGGCGGCGCCTGCGGAGGCAGTGGAGGCTTCCGGCCAGGAAGCCATGGAGGCAAAGACCGTATTTACAAAGGATGAGCTGGACGCCCGCCTGGAGAAGGCCAGGGAGCTGTCCTGGCAGTACCAGGGCAGCGTTAAGGACGAAAACGCCATTTCCGCCTATGCGGCGGCAGAGCAGCTGTGGGACCAGGAGCTGAACCTGGTATACGGCTCCATCCGGGCCCGTATGACGGAAAAAGAAGCGGAGACGCTGCGTATTGCAGAGCTGGAATGGATGAAGGAAAGGGACCAGGCGGCCGCCAGGGCTGCGGAAGCCTCCCCAGTCCCCCAGAACCAGACCCTGGAGTCCAGAAGGGCCATGGCGGAGGAAACGCGGGTCCGGTGCTACGAACTGATGGAAGAATATGAAGAGATCCTGGAGCGGATGCCGGACGGGGCGGCTTCAGAATAAAAACCGGGGAGATCATGGCCCCGGTTTTTATAATTTAAATTTTCTTCTTGCATATCTGGGGATTTAAGATTATGATATATCGTATATCAATGTGCCATTTATCAAAGCACAGGCGTCTGAATCTGAAAGACAGCCGGAAAAGGAGGAGTCTATGACCGCATTATTCGCTGCTTTTATAGAAACCGCAGGAAAGTTCCTGATCCTTGGGGCCGCCGCTTTCTTTGGCGTTGTCTGCGGAAAAAAATTCAGAGACAGAAGAAATAAACAGTAACCAGGAGGCAAAAGACCATGCAGAAATATGGTGTGAATGAACTGAGGAGAATGTTCCTTGAATTTTTCGAGAGCAAGGACCATCTGGCAATGAAGAGCTTCTCCCTCGTTCCGCATAATGATAACAGCTTACTTCTTATAAATGCCGGTATGGCTCCCTTAAAGCCCTATTTTACCGGCCAGGAGATCCCGCCCAGGCGCAGGGTATGTACCTGCCAGAAGTGTATCCGTACAGGCGATATCGAGAATATCGGAAAGACCGCCCGCCACGGCACCTTCTTTGAGATGCTGGGAAACTTTTCCTTTGGAGATTATTTTAAGACCGAATCCCTCCACTGGTCCTGGGAGTTCCTGACCCAGGTGGTGGGACTGGATCCCGACCGGCTCTATCCGTCCATCTACCTGGACGATGAAGAGGCCTTTAAGATCTGGAACGAGGAGATCGGTGTCCCCGCAGAAAGGATCTTCCGCTTTGGAAGAGAGGATAACTTCTGGGAGCATGGCGCAGGCCCCTGCGGCCCCTGTTCCGAGATCTATTATGACCGGGGAGAAAAGTATGGCTGCGGAAAGCCGGATTGTACCGTAGGCTGCGAATGCGACCGCTATATCGAGGTATGGAACAACGTATTCTCCCAGTTTGAGAACGACGGCCATGGAAATTATACGGAGCTGGCCCAGAAGAATATCGACACCGGCATGGGCTTAGAGCGTCTGGCCGTTGTGGTCCAGGATGTGGATTCTCTGTTCACCATCGACACCAACAAAGCACTTTTAGACCGGGTATGCCAGCTGGCCGGAAAAGAATACCAGAAGGACTATGAAACTGACGTTTCCCTGCGGATCGTGACCGACCATATCAAATCCTGTACCTTTATGATCTCCGACGGCATCATGCCCTCCAACGAAGGCCGCGGCTATGTGCTCCGCCGGCTTTTACGCCGGGCTGCCCGCCATGGGAGAAAGCTGGGGATCGAAGGAAAGTTCTTAGCCAACCTCTCCGATACAGTGATCGCATTATCCAAAGACGGATATCCGGAGCTGGAGGAGAAGAAGGTGATGATCTTTAAGGTCCTTACAGAGGAAGAGGACAAGTTCAATAAGACCATCGACCAGGGCCTTGCCATCCTTTCCGATATGGAAGAGGAGATGAGAAAGAGCGGCTCGGATACCCTTTCCGGCGCAGACGCCTTCAAGCTTTATGATACCTACGGCTTCCCGCTGGATCTTACAAAGGAGATCCTGGAGGAAAGGTCCTTCCAGGTGGATGAAGAGGGCTTTGCCGCCTGCATGAAGGAGCAGAAGGAAAAGGCCAGAAAGGCCAGAAAGACCACCAACTATATGGGTGCAGACGTGACCGTTTACCAGTCCATCGACCCGGCAGTCACCACAAAATTCGTGGGATATGACCGTCTGGTCCATGATTCAGCCATTACAGTGCTGACCACAGAGGACGAGATCGTGGAAGCCCTTACGGACGGCCAGAGGGGAACCATCCTGGTGGAGGAGACCCCGTTTTACGGCACTATGGGAGGCCAGCAGGCCGATACCGGCGTGATCGTATCGGAAAACGGCGAATTTGCCGTGGAGGACACGATCCATCTCCAGGGCGGCAAGGTAGGCCACGTGGGAGTAATGACAAAGGGAATGTTCAAGACCGGCGATACCGTGACCTTAAAGGTGGATGAGGAAAACCGCGCCTTAACGGCCAGAAACCACAGTGCCACCCACTTACTCCATAAGGCGCTCCGGACCGTTCTCGGGGATCATGTGGAGCAGGCTGGTTCTTTAGTGACCAGGGACCGTCTCCGCTTTGACTTTACCCATTTCTCCGCCATGACTCCCGAGGAGATCAGACAGGTGGAGGAGATCGTAAATAAAGAGATCCATGCGGGACTTTCTGTTGTGACTGACGAAATGAGCCTGGAGGATGCGAAAAAGACAGGCGCCATGGCCCTGTTCGGCGAGAAGTACGGAGAGACGGTCCGCGTAGTAAGGATGGGCGATTTCTCCACAGAGCTCTGCGGCGGGACCCATGTGGCCAACACCTCCTCCATCAGCTCCTTTAAGATCCTGTCCGAGGCAGGGATCGCAGCCGGAGTAAGAAGGATTGAGGCGCTGACCTCTGACGGACTCATGGCCCATTATGCCGAAACAGAAAAGGAGCTCCATGAGGCGGCAGCAGCAGCCAAGACGACTCCGGGTGCCCTGACTGCAAAGATCGAGGCTATGTTAGAGGAGATCAAGGCCCTCCATTCGGAAAATGAGAAGCTTAAGAGCAAGCTTGCCAAGGAGGCCATGGGCGACGTGATGGACCAGGTGCAGGAAGTAAAGGGCGTGAAGGTCCTGGCTGTCCGCGCCGACGGCGTTGATATGAACGGCTTAAGGAACCTGGGCGACCAGTTAAAGGAAAAGCTGGGCGAGGGCGTCATCGTCATCGCTTCCGTCCTGGACGGCAAGGTGAACCTGATGGCCACAGCCACGGACGGAGCCCAGAAGGCAGGAGCCCATGCCGGAAACCTCATCAAGGCCATTGCAGGTCTGGTGGGCGGAGGCGGCGGCGGCCGTCCCAATATGGCCCAGGCCGGCGGTAAGAACCCCGCAGGCGTGGACGAGGCCCTGGCAAAGGTGGCCGAAACGGTGGAATCCCAGGTAAGATAACCCGGCATCAGCCAGTTTTTTACAAATTTTTCATAATTCCAAAAAAATCTATTGACGAATGTGTAATTTATGATATAATCATACCAGTGCTAAAAAATACCCAAACAGTTGTATTATGCACAATTACACAACTGGAGGGAGGTTAGGTGTGAGCTATGTCAAACGTAATCGTTAAAGATAACGAGAGCCTGGACAGCGCTTTACGCAGATTCAAAAGAAACTGCGCAAAGGCTGGTATTCAGCAGGAGATCCGTAAAAGAGAGCATTATGAAAAGCCCAGCGTAAGACGTAAGAAAAAGTCTGAAGCGGCAAGAAAGCGTAAATACAACTAATCATTGAATGAAACGCGTAATGAAGAAGATATTCCGTAACAGGGATATCTTCTTTTTTTGTCCGGAACTGCATATAGTAGCATGAATCCACCAAAGGCGGGGACAGGATTTGAAAAGGAAACGAGACGGAATGAACGGGCTGGCAGAGTCCCTGGGGCTTCCGCTGGACGCCAGCCGGGGAGAGACGATCCTGACCTTTGTGGGGCGGTCCATGGTCCGGATCGAGAATTACAGGAGCATCCTGGTATACTCAGATACATATTTAAAGATCCAGGCTGGAAAATACAGGCTTTCCATCGACGGAAGGAACCTTCGGATCCGCTATTATGATAAGGATGAGATGGAGATCACAGGGAATATAGATGCCATCGGCTTTGATGAGAGGTGACGGACTTTGAGGGAAAAGAGGCGTCTTTTTTTTAAGGGCGGGGTGCAGGCGGAGATCACAGGTCTTGGCCGGGAGCGTTTTTTTAACATTGCGGCCCGCCGGGAGCTTTTTGTAACAGGGATCGGGACAGACCGGGACGGACGCGTCCTGTTCTGGACCACAGGCGAGGATTATAAAAAAATGAAGCCGGCGGCAAGAAAGGCCGGCGTCCGCCTTTTTTTAAGGAAAAAGTACGGACTTCCCTTTTTTCTTTTCCGGAACAGAAAGCGGAAGCCACTGGCTGCCGGATTCATCTGCTTCTTCCTTTTGCTGTACGGCCTGTCCTTTTTTATATGGGACATTTCCTTTGAGGGAAACTTAAGGTTCACGGACCAGACGCTCCTGCACTATATGGAGACGCTGCCAGTGGCCTGCGGCATGAGAAAATCCGCAGTCTCCTGTGAAGAACTTGAGGAGAGCCTGAGAAACCAGTTTGCAGAGATCACCTGGGTATCGGCAGAGATCAAAGGGACCAGGCTCACAGTGCGGATCAAGGAGAACGAGGCCATGCTGTCGCCTGTGGAGCCAGACCGGACGCCCTGCGATCTGACGGCTGAAAAGGACGGCGTTATCGAGCGGTGCGTGGTCCGGAACGGCCTTCTCAAGGTGAGGGCCGGGGATCCGGTGGCCGCCGGGGATCTTCTGGTGGCCGGGACGATCCCCATTTACGATGATTCAGAGAACCTGGTCAGCTCCCATGAGATCCGGGCAGACGCGGAGGTCTATGCAAGGACTGTATATGAGACGGAAAAGAAGCTTCCCCTTACCTATGAGGTAAAGAGCCGGACGGGGAGGGTCAGGCGCGGGGCATTTTTCAGTATCTTTGGCAGGACCTTTTATTTCCTGATGCCGGCCTACGGGGATGCTTCCTGGGAATTTTTTATGGAGGAGAGGCAGCTTAGGCTTTTTGAGGACTTCTGTCTGCCGGTATACGGAGGGCTCGTGACGGCTCTGGAATACGTTCCCTATGAGCGGGCTTATACAAAAGAGGAGGTTTCTGCCGAAAAAGACCGGTATATGGAGGAATATATGGAAAAATTACAGGAAAAAGGTATACAAATCCTTGCAGATGATGGTAAAATAGAAAAAGGTGAATCCGGCTGGAAGATCCAGGGGACAGTAACCGTGATCGAGGACATTGCGGGGTCCGTCCCCATACCGGAAAAACATGAGGAGAATCAGACAGTAAATGAGTTTAATTGAGACAATCATAGACGTTCCCGCGGAACATGAGCGGAAGGTCTGCGGACAGTTCGACTGCTACTTAAAAAAGATTGAAAGGACGCTCCATGTGTCCATGATCGCCAGGGACGGGGAGATCAAGATCATTGGCCCGGACCACGCGGTGAAGAAGGCCAAAAGCGTGTTTTCCACCCTCATCGAGCTTTCAAAACGGGGAGAAGAGGTGGGAGAGCAGAATGTGGATTATGCCCTGGCCCTTTCCTTTGAGGGGAAGGATGAAGCCCTTTTGGAGATCGATAAGGATATCATCTGCCGCACCATCAACGGGAAGCCTGTAAAGCCCAAGACCCTGGGACAGAAGCAGTATATCGACCTGATCCGGAAAAAGATGATCGTGTTCGGCGTGGGCCCGGCGGGAACGGGAAAAACGTATCTGGGCATGTCCATGGCCATCCAGGCATTTAAGAACGGAGAGGTGAACCGGATCATCCTTACCAGGCCCGCCATCGAGGCCGGAGAGAAGCTGGGCTTCCTGCCGGGAGACTTGCAGAGCAAGATTGATCCGTATCTGCGGCCCCTGTACGACGCCCTGTATCAGATCATGGGCGCCGAGTCCTATCTGCACAACGCGGAAAAGGGACTGATCGAGGTGGCTCCCCTGGCTTATATGAGGGGACGCACCCTGGACAATGCGTTCATCATCCTGGACGAGGCCCAGAATACCACCCAGGCCCAGATGAAGATGTTCCTGACCCGTATCGGCTTCGGCTCCAAGGTCATCATCACCGGCGACCAGTCCCAGAAGGACCTTCCATATGGAACGGTCTCGGGCCTGGATACGGCTCTTAAGATCTTAAAGAACATCGACGATATCGGGATCTGCTACTTCACCAGCGACGACGTGGTGCGCCATCCGCTGGTACAGAAGATCGTAAAAGCATATGATGAATATGAGGCCCGCGGCAAAGGCGCAAAAAAGCCGGACCGCCAGGCCGGAAGGGACGGAAGAAATGACAGTAACCATCGAGTATGAGGCTGAAGAGAGGCTGGAAGTTCCTTATGAGGAGATCATCCGAAATGTGGTGGAGGAAGCCCTGGACTACGTAGAGTGCCCTTACGACGCGGAGGTAAACGTGGTCCTGACGGACAATGAGGGGATCCATCAGATCAACCTGGACATGCGGGGCATCGACCGTCCCACAGACGTACTTTCTTTTCCCATGTGCGACTTTGAGACACCGGGAGATTTTGACGGGCTGGAGGAGACGCCGGAGGAGTATTTCAATCCGGATACGGGAGAGCTGATGCTGGGGGATATCGTGATCTCTGTGGAAAAGGTAAAGGAACAGGCGGAAAAATTCGGCCATTCGGAGACCAGGGAGCTGGCCTTTTTAGTGGCCCACAGCATGCTCCATTTAAGCGGCTATGACCATATGGAGGATGAGGAACGGCTGGATATGGAAGAAAAACAGAGGGAGATTCTGGAACGGAGGGGTTACAGGAGATGAGAAGGCATGGCAGAAAGGGAATCATGGTGCTGGCGGCAGCCGTTCTTGCGGTCACTCTTTCCGGGTGCGGAAAGAAGTATGAGGAGGCGGCGGTGACCACGGCGGCAGAGACAGAGGCTGAACCCACCCGGGTGGTGGTCCTGGAGACTGAGCCGGAAACGGAGCCGCCGGAGACAGAACCAGAGGAGCCGGTGGAGCGCGTTGAGGTGGATGGAAAGATCCGGAGCTATCTCACCGGGGAAATGGTGGATGTGGCCATCGGAAACCGCCGTCCTCTGGCGGTGATGATGAGCAACGATAAGGAGTCCCTGCCCCAGTACGGCATCAACCGGGCCGGAGTGGTCTATGAGGTGCCGGTGGAGGGGGAAATGAACCGCTATATGGCCCTGATTGAGGACTATGACGGCCTGGAGCGGATCGGGTCGGTCCGGAGCGCCCGCACCTGCTATACCTATTTTGCCAGAGAGTACGACGCTATTTTTGCCCACTACGGCCAGAGCACCTTTGCAAAGAAATATCTGAACAATGTGGACAATATCAATGGCCTGGACGGCATCGGCGGTACGGCCTATTACCGTACCAAGGACCGGAAAGCGCCTCATAACGCCTATACCAGCGGAGAGCGGGTCAATAAGGCCATTGAAAAGCTGGGCTACCGCACTGGCTACGGGGATTCCTATGAGGGCCATTTCCAGTTTGCCAGAGGAAAGGAGCAGATCGTTCCGGACAGTGACGACGCATTCAAGGTGGTTCCCGGCTATCCCATGAACAAGCCCTGGTTTGAGTACCAGGAGTCGGACGGCCTGTACCACCGGTTCCAGTACGGGAGCCATCATAAGGGAAATGAGGGACTCATTGCCGTTAAAAACATTATCTTCCAGTATGTGGAATGGGGCCACTATGCCTCTACTCCCTATCTGAATATCAATGTACATAAGGGCCGTGAGGGATACTATTTCACCAACGGGAAATACCAGAAGATCACCTGGAAAAAGGACGGGGAATTTGGTGTGACCCGGTATTATGACCTGGATGGCAATGAGATCACATTAAACAAGGGAAAGACCTGGATCTGCATCATCGGTGCAGACCGGTATGATAAGGCTGAGATTTATGGAAAGTAAAGAAATGAGAGAGCGGGGAGCCAGCCGGAAAAAGGCCGGCTCCCGGCCGGAGAAAACGGGGGGAGAATCCAATTTTGTGGTCCAGGGCAGCATCCTGGCCATCGCCTCCATTGTGGTGAGGATCATCGGCATCGCCTACCGGATCCCCATGATAAACATCATTGGCGACGAGGGAATGGGCTATTACGGGACTGCGTTTAACGTGTATAACATTGCCCTGCTCCTGTCCTCTTACAGCCTTCCTCTGGCCGTATCCAAGATGGTATCTGTCCGGCTGGCCAGGAAGCAGTACCGGAATTCTGTCCGGATCCTGCGGGCAGCCCTGGTCTACGCCACGGTGGTGGGAGCCCTGGCAGCGGCCGTTATCTGGTTCGGAGCCGACTTCTTTGCAAGAGAAGTTTTTTTTATGCCCTATGCGGCCTTTGCATTAAAGACCCTGGCTCCCACCGTCTGGATCATGGCGTATCTGGGCGTGTTCAGAGGCTATTACCAGGGCCAGGGGACCATGGTTCCCACGGCCCTGTCCCAGGTCTTTGAGCAGATCGTAAACGCCATTGTCAGCGTGGCCGCCGGAAGCTGGCTGTTTAACCAGGCCATAAAGGTAGAGATCTTAAGGGGGGAGTCCGGCTCCGGCTATTCCAATTCCTGGGGCGCTGCCGGAGGCACTATCGGAACAGGCGCAGGCGCTTTTACGGCCCTGGTGTTCCTGCTGCTTCTGTTTGCCGCTTACCAGAGGACCATCCGGAAGAAGGTACGCAGGGACCGGTCCGGCTCCCTGGAAAGTTACAGGACCATTACTAAGATCCTATTTTTCACAGTGGTCCCGGTGGTGGTAAGCTCTGCCATTTATAATGTCAACAGCGTCCTGGACAATGGTCTCCTGGCCTATAATTTCAAGAGCCTGGGCATGGAGGAGGAGTTTATCTCCCAGTGGGGCGTATACACGGGAAAATACCATCTTCTGATCAACGTTCCCATGGCTGTCTCCAATGCCCTGTCCTCGTCGCTGATCCCGTCGGTGTCCCGGGCTGTGGCCACCGGGGACCGGCGCATGGTGAAAAAGAAGGTGGCCGCTGCGATCCGGTTTTCCCTCCTGATCGCCATTCCGTCCGCCGTGGGCCTTACGGTCCTGGCGGGGCCGGTGAATAACCTGTTGTTTTCCGGCGACAATGATCTGGCAGTCCAGATGACCCTGTACGGGTCCATCGCCGTGGTCTTTTATTCTGTGTCCACGGTGACCAATGCCATTTTACAGGGCATCGACCGGATGCGGCTGCCCATCGTCCATGCCCTGACTGCCCTGGTCCTGCATCTGGCGGCCATGGAGGTCATGGTCCTGGTGTTCCATATGGGGATCTTCTCCATGGTATTTGCCAATATCCTGTTTGCAGTGATCATGTGCTTTTTAAACCACAGATCCATACGGAAGATCCTGGGCTACCGCCAGGAGGTGAAAAAGACCATCCTTCTGCCGGCTGCGGCTTCGGCGGTCATGGGAGCGGCAGCAGTGGGCGTCTATAAGCTCATACACCTGGGGATCCAGAGCAACGCGGTCTGCACCCTGGGGGCCGTGGCTGCTGCAGTGGCGGTCTACGGAGTCCTTCTGGTGAAGCTTGGCTGCCTGGACGAGGACGAGCTGTACCAGATGCCCGGCGGGACCAGGCTTTTGCAGGTGTTCCGGAAGCTGCGGCTCATGTAGGACGGACTTTGGCAGAAAATCCGTAAAAGCTGTTTAAAACAGGGAAAGAAAGCAGATACTGTTTTCAGAAGGAGTGATTTCCAATGAAAAAATATGTATCCTGCTTTCTTTTCTTTTTGGTGCTGACGGCAGGCTGCCTGGTGTCCCTGTTTGTCCTTACCATTGATCCGCCCAGACAGCGGGCGGCAGAGGTGCAGATGACCGAATCCGTGGAGCAGCCGGCCCTGGCGGAAGGCAGCGGAGAGGAGGAGATGGCCCACCTGGTGCTGAACCAGGAGGCAGTGGAGCCGGAGCCTGTAAAGGACAGCTTCTGCCTGGTGGCGGAGGAGGGGTATCTCATTGTTTATGACGACAGCCTGGCCACGGTGAATCTTTTCACCCATATGCCCCTTTCGGATTTTCCGCCGGTGGAACAGGAAAGGCTCATGGAGGGGATCTGGTTTCCCACCATGGCGGAAATTTTCAGCTATCTGGAATCTTACACCAGTTAAGACTTGCAATTTAAACGCCGGGTGGATATACTAGGAATAACATTTTTACAGCAATGGCATGCAAGGAGGAAGCTATGGGACGACCAGAAGGGATCATCATCGGCGGCGGAGCCGCCGGACTTATGGCGGCCATTACGGCGGCAGAAAACGGTGTAGGGGTGACGATCCTGGAGCATATGCCCCGGGTGGGAAAGAAGATCCTTTCCACAGGAAACGGAAAGTGCAATCTGACTAACCTGGATATGAGACCGGACTGCTACCGCTGCGGGACCGCGGATTTCCCCATGACGGCCATCGGACGGTTTTCTGCGGCAGACACGGTCTCCTTTTTCCGCCGTCTGGGCGTGGTGGTCACAGACCGGAATGGGTATGTCTACCCGGCCTCCGGCCAGGCCCAGACGGTGCTGGACGCTTTGAGGGAAAAGGCAGAGAGCCTGGAGATCCGGATCGTGACGGAATGCAGACCGGAAACAGTGGAGAGGGACGGGACAGGCTTCTGCGTCCGGACCTCCTGCGGTGCTTTCCGGGGAGATTTTCTGATCCTGGCGGCGGGCTCCAAGGCGGCTCCGTCCACAGGCTCCGACGGCAGCGGCTATGATCTGGCAGCTTCCCTGGGCCACAAGATCGTAAAGCCCCTTCCGGCTCTGGTACAGCTGAAATGCCGGGGGGATTTTTTCAGATCCATTGCCGGCGTCCGCACCGAGGCAGAGGTAAGCCTTTATACGGCCGGGAAGCATGGGGAGCTGGGAGATCTTCTGGCCTCCGACCGGGGGGAGCTGCAGCTTACGGATTACGGGATCTCCGGGATCCCGGTGTTCCAGGTGAGCCGGTATGCCTCCGAGGCCCTGGACCGGAAGAAGCGGGTGCTTGCAGTCCTGGACTTTTTCCCATCCCTGAAGGATGAAGAGCTTTTCTTACTTTTAAAGGAGCAGAGAATGTATCTGTCAGACCGGAAGGCAGAGGGCTTTTTAAACGGCATCTTTCATAAAAAGCTGGCGGCCCTGTTTTTAAAGGCTGCCGGGATCAGGGGAGAGGAAATGACTGGAAGGCTTTCAGATAAAAAGCTCCTGGCGGCGGCGGAGCTTATAAAGCGCACAGTGGTGGAGGTGACGGCAGCCAATTCCTTCGATAAGGCCCAGGTATGCATGGGCGGAGTCCGTGTAAAGGATGTGGATCCCTGCACAATGGAATCCAGGCTGGTGCCGGGACTTTATTTTGCCGGTGAGATCCTGGATGTGGACGGGATCTGCGGCGGCTATAATCTGCAGTGGGCCTGGTCCAGCGGCTATGCGGCCGGAGCCAGCGCCACAGGTAAGGAGTAATTACATATGATCCGAATCAATCAGCTGGCCCTGGAGGTGGGCCATGGCCCGGGGGCCATTAAGAAAAAGGCGGCCAGGCTTTTAAAGGTGCCGGAGACCTCCATCCGGAGGGTGGATGTGGTGCGCCGCTCCATCGACGCCCGGAAAAAGGACAGGATCCTGTACAGCTACATCGTGGATGTAAAGCTTGCGGAAAAGAAAAAGGAAGAGACGGCTGTGAAAAAGGCGGACAGTCGCAACATCCAGATAGAAACAGAAGCCCGGTACCGGTATCCGGCCCATGGAAAGGAAGTCCTAAAGGACCGTCCGGTGATCATCGGAGCCGGTCCGGCAGGTCTTTTTGCGGCCCTGGCCCTGGCGGAGAATGGCTTTGCTCCTCTTCTTTTAGAGCAGGGAGATCCGGTGGAGGTGCGGGCAGAGAAGGTGGAGGCGTTCTGGAGGAACGGGGATGACAGCCTGGACCTCCACTCCAACGTCCAGTTCGGGGAAGGCGGCGCCGGGACCTTTTCTGACGGAAAGCTGAACACGCTGGTAAAGGATGTGTCCGGAAGGAACGGAAAGGTCCTGGAGACCTTCGTGGAGGCCGGGGCGGACGGTTCCATCCTGTATGACAGCCGCCCCCATATCGGGACTGATGTTCTCCGGGAGGTGGTGAAAAATATCCGGAAACGGATCCAGGACGCCGGAGGAGAGGTGCGGTTTGGCTGCCGGGTGGAGCAGGTCCTGATGGAAGATGGAAGGACCGGAGGCGTCCTTCTGGCCGGAGGGGAAAGGATCCAAAGCCGGACGGTGGTGCTGGCTGTGGGCCACAGCGCCAGGGCGCTATTTTCCTCCCTGTGGGAGCAGAAGGTCCTTATGGAGCCCAAGGCCTTTGCCGTGGGCCTAAGGGTCCAGCATCCCCAGAAAATGATCAATCTCTCCCAATACGGCAGGGAGGATGCGGGAGAGCTGGGAGCCGCTCCCTATAAGGTGACGGCCAGCACAAAAAGCGGCCGCGGGGTCTATTCCTTCTGTATGTGTCCCGGCGGCTATGTGGTCAATGCCTCATCGGAAAAGGGAAGACTGGCCGTCAACGGCATGAGCAACTTCCGGCGGGACGGAGAGAACGCCAACAGCGCCATCATCGTTTCTGTGACTCCTGGGGACTTCCCGGTTCCCGGCGCCCTGGGCGGAGTGGAGTTCCAGCGGAGGCTGGAGGAAAAGGCGTTTTTACTGGGGAATGGAAGGATCCCGGTGCAGCTTTATGGAGACTTTAAGGAGGACCGGAGATCGGAGGCCCTGGGAGACGTGGCGCCCCAGTTCTGCGGCGGCTATGCCCTTTCCAATCTCCGGGAACTGATGCCGGAGGCGCTCAATACAGCATTTATAGAGGGAATGGAGCAGTTCGGGAAAAAGATCCGGGGCTTTGACCGGTCCGATGCGCTTCTTGCGGGGATCGAAAGCCGCACCTCCTCGCCCTTAAAGATTATAAGGGACGAGAACCTGGAGAGCAGCGTCAAGGGGCTTTACCCATGCGGAGAAGGGGCCGGGTACGCCGGAGGGATCACGTCGGCAGCCATGGACGGCCTTAAGGTGGCAGAAGAGATCATCCGCCGGTACTGCCCGGCATAAGTAGGAAAAGGATATGAGGCTGGTTACAGAAAATCCTGGGATTGGAGAGATGAAACATGAAAAAGACAGCAAGAGAAGAACTGAAAAATAAAAAGAGGATCGTCATAAAGATCGGCTCCTCCTCCTTGACCCATCCAGAGACCGGGGACGTGAACCTTGTTAAGATCGAGCGGCTGATCCGGGTCATCAGCGACCTGAGGGGCATGGGAAAAGAGGTGGTCCTGGTGTCTTCGGGAGCCATTGCAGCGGGCCGTCAGGCCCTGGGCTGCCAGAAGCCGCAGACGGTGGCGGAAAAGCAGGCCTATGCGGCTGTGGGCCAGGCCAGGCTCATGATGGTATACCAGAAGATCTTTTCTGAGTATAACCAGACGGCGGCCCAGGTCCTTATGACAAAGAATACCATCGTGGACAATACCTCCAGGGAAAACGCTAGGAATACCTTCGACCAGCTTTTAAAGCTGGGAACTGTGCCGGTGGTCAATGAAAACGACACGGTTTCCACTTATGAGATCAAATTCGGCGATAATGACCGGCTTTCTGCCATTGTTTCTGCCCTCATCGGCGCAGATCTTCTGGTCCTTCTTTCAGATATCGACGGCCTTTATTCCGATGATCCGAAGATGAATCCGGATGCGGAATTCATCAGCCAGGTGGACGAGCTTTCCGACGCGCTCATGTCCATGGGAAAATCCACGTCCGGAAGTGATGTGGGCACCGGCGGCATGGCGGCAAAGCTCTACGCGGCAAAGATCGCCGCCGGCAGCGGCACAGACATGGTCATCGCCAACGGAGATGATGTGGGAGTGATCTGGGATATCCTGGAGGGAAGGAAAGTGGGGACCCTGTTCACGGCCCACAGGAGTCCGGATTTCACGCTCCTTGATTATATCGAGAGCGTACACCCATAACACCAGAACAGAGCCCGCAGGCGGGACCGGATCACAGGAAGGACCGCCCCGGGACGGATTCAATCATAGAAGGAGAAAAACAGCATGGATGCAGAAAAGATCGACAGAATCAATGCCCTTTACCATAAATCCCAGTCTGTGGGACTGACAGAGGAAGAAAAGAACGAGCAGGCAGCCCTCAGAAAGGAATACATCGAGGCAGTCCGGAGGAATTTAAGGGGAAGCTTAAATAATATCTCCATCAAGGAAAAGGACGGGACCATCACAGATCTTGGAAAGAAGTATGGAAATGTGGGACACACAGAAAGCTGATCTGAGAAAACAGATGCGCGGCCTTTTAAAGGCCGTATCTGCGGAGGAAAAGACGGCCTGGGACCGGGAGGTCTGCCGCCGTGTCCTTTCCCGGCCGGAGATCGCCGGGGCGGACCGGATCCTTGGCTATATGGCCCTTTCCTGGGAAACAGGGACCCGGAAGCTTCTGGAGATACTTTTAAGAGAGGGAAAGCGGGTAGCCCTGCCCAGAGTCGTCATGGATGGGAAGAACAGCCAGGAAAAAGGCCCGTGGATGGATTTTTTTGAGATCCGGTCCATGGACGATCTGGAAGAAGGTGCCTTCCGTATTCTGGAGCCTGGCGGGCATTGTCCGAAGGCAGACTGGAGGACAGCGCCTGTGCTGGTGCCGGGCATGGCCTTTACGCCGGACGGAAGGCGGCTGGGAAAGGGAGGTGGCTATTATGACTGCTTCCTGGAACGGGAGCCGGACCATGAGACCCTGGCCCTTGCCTATGGCTTCCAGATGGTGGAAACGCTTCCGGGCGAAGAGCACGACCGGCCGGTGGATATGGTCATAACGCCGGAGCAGATCTTTTTTTCCGGACGTCACAGAGGGAAATAACGGACAGCAGGGAAAGCGAGGAAGAAACGATGGACTTAAAAGAGATCGGACAGAGAGCAAAGGACGCTTCATACATACTTGGGACCATGGACTCCCAGAGAAAGAACGAAGGCCTCCGGGCGGCGGCCTCAGAGCTTTCAGGACGCCGGGAGGAGATCTTAAGGGCCAATGAAGAGGACCTTCGTCTTGCCAGGGAAAAGGGCATGGCCCAGGGGCTTTTAGACCGGCTTTTGCTCACCCCGGAGCGCATCGAAGGGATCGTCACGGGCATGGCCCAGGTCATAGATCTGGAGGATCCCATCGGCCAGGTCCTTTCTATGAAAAAACGGCCCAACGGCCTTCTCATCGGCCAGAAGAGGGTGCCTCTGGGCGTTGTGGGGATCATTTACGAGGCCAGGCCCAATGTGACGGCCGACGCCTTTGCCCTGTGTTTTAAGACAGGGAACGCCGTGATCTTAAGGGGAGGCAGCGACGCCATAAATTCCAACCGTGCCATGGTCTCCTGTATCCGGGACGGACTGAAAAAATGCGGGATCCCCGAGGACTCTGTCCAGCTCATCACCGATACCAGCCGGGAGACGGCCACAGGATTCATGCGCCTCAACGGATACCTGGATGTGCTGATCCCCAGAGGAGGAGCGGGGCTGATCCGGAGCGTGGTGGAAAACAGCACAGTGCCTGTGATCGAGACAGGAACGGGAAACTGCCATGTATATGTGGATGAGTCCGCAGACCTGGATATGGCCCTGGATATTGTGTTCAATGCTAAGACCCAGCGCATCGGCGTCTGCAACGCCTGTGAATCCCTGCTGGTCCACAGAGACGCGGCAGAACGCTTCCTCCCGCGTTTAAAGGAGAAGCTGGAGGAAAAACAGGTGGAGATCCGGGGAGACGAGGCCTCCCGGGCCGTGGTCCCGGAATTTGCGGCGGCTTCGGAGGAGGACTGGGGAAAGGAATACCTGGATTATATCCTTTCCTGTAAGATCGTGGATTCTGTGGATGAGGCCATCTGCCATATCAACCGCTACAACACCGGCCACTCGGAGACCATAGTGACAGAGAGCTATGAAAACGCCCAGAGGTTCCTGGACCAGGTGGATGCGGCGGCGGTCTATGTGAACGCCTCCACCAGGTTCACCGACGGTTTTGAGTTCGGCTTTGGGGCAGAGATCGGCATCAGCACCCAGAAGCTTCATGCCAGAGGACCCATGGGACTTCTGGCCCTGACCTCCACCAAATATATCATTTACGGAAACGGACAGATCCGGAAATAGCCGGGACGGGATTTTTCTGTTTGCTTTTGCATGTACATTGATATATAATATGGGAACGTCCGGCTTTTGTTTTTATATGGAGCAGAAAGCCGGATGCCGCCCTACGGCCCTTATGCAGACCTTCAGCTGTCAGAACATGTGAGGAAACAGGATTCTGAAATGCTATTGTAAGACAGGATACAAGGGAGGATTATGGAAAGAAACATAAGTGTTATCAAAGATGTAAAAGGGAATCAGATCGTTATTGTGAATGACATTCGATTTAAAGGAAAACGAAATATAGATTGGGATGAAGTTGAGCAGTATTTAAAACAATATGTTGGTGAATTCATAGAGATTGCAGGAAGTAAAGAAATTATCTATATTGGCAGTGATTTGCCTGATGAATATTCCGGTTCAAATTATACTGCAAAATTAAAAGGAGCATTGGCAAAGGCGAAAGCAAATGCCGCGCAGGGAATTCCAGAGATGATAGAAATTGCGGAGAATAGACGTTTTCAGGAAAATCTGGAAAGGAAACATAATAAAAATGCGAAATACGGCTGGTATCGATATGATTCCAGATTTGCAATTCCGATTTTTGATGAAAATAATGATGTTTTGCGGTATAATGTATTTCATGCAGAGCTGGTCATAAGACATTCTGAAAATAGAAAATTGTATTTATATGATATTATAAACATAAAAAAAGAAACGAGCACCCCGCTTGAGCCATAAAGCTGTACGGTAAAAAACCCGCTTCTTTTTATGTATTGTATGCTAGAAAGGGAAAAAAGTCAAGAGAAATGTATAACGAAATTCACCTAAATAAAATTGATATAGCCGGAGGGTCTCCCGCAGAGGAGCCTGCCCGCCAGTATTATTTTATGGCAAAATGCCAGGACTGGGTCCGGGAATTTGAACAGAAAAAGGGACGCCGCCCCACAGCCTTCATACAGACCTTCGGTTGCCAGATGAACGCCAGGGATTCGGAAAAGCTCTTAGGCATCCTGGAGGAAGCCGGCTTTGTCCAGGGAGCGGATGAAAATTCTGATTTTGTGCTTTATAATACGTGTACCGTAAGAGAAAATGCCAATCTGAAGGTTTACGGCCGTCTGGGCTATCTGGGCGGTCTGAAAAGAAAAAATCCGGATATGCTCATTGCCCTCTGCGGCTGCATGATGCAGGAGCCCCAGGTGGTGGAGAAGATAAGGAAGAGCTACCGCCATGTGGATATTATTTTCGGGACCCACAATATTTTCAGGCTGGCGGAGCTGATCTTTCGCCGCCTGACAGAAAAAAAGATGGTGGTGGACATCTGGGAGGGCACCGACGCTATCGTGGAGGACCTGCCGGTGGAGCGGAAGTATCCCTTCAAATCCGGAGTGAACATCATGTTCGGCTGCAACAATTTCTGCAGCTACTGTATCGTTCCCTATGTGCGGGGCCGGGAGCGCAGCCGGAATCCGGAGGACATCATCCACGAGATCGAAGGCCTGGTGGCAGACGGCGTGGTGGAGGTGATGCTTTTGGGGCAGAACGTCAATTCCTATGGAAAGACATTGGAGGAGCCCATCACCTTTGCGGAGCTTCTGCGGCGGGTGGAGCAGATCGACGGACTGGAGCGGATCCGGTTCATGACTTCCCATCCCAAGGATCTTTCGGATGAACTGATTGAAGTGATGAAAAATTCCAGAAAGATCTGTAAACATCTTCATCTTCCTGTCCAGTCGGGCAGCAGCCGGATCTTAAAGCAGATGAACCGGAAATATACCAAGGAGCAGTACCTGGAACTGGTGGATAAGCTTAGGGCTGCCGTGCCGGATATCTCCCTGACCACAGATATCATCGTGGGCTTCCCGGGAGAGACTGAGGAGGATTTCCAGGAGACCCTGGATGTGGTGAGACGGGTGCGCTACGACAGTGCCTTTACGTTCATTTACTCCAAACGGACCGGGACGCCGGCAGCAGCCATGGAAGACCAGGTCCCGGAGGACGTGGTGAAGGACCGGTTTGACCGGCTTTTAAAGGAGGTCCAGGACATTGCCGCCCAGGTGGTAATGCGGGATGAGGGAACGGTCCAGAAGGTGCTTGTGGAGGAAATGGATACCCATGAACCGGGCTATGTTACCGGCCGTCTTTCCAACAACACGGTGGTCCACTTCCAGGGAGACGCTTCCCTGATCGGACAGATCGTGGACGTGTCGCTGGATGAGGCCAGGGGCTTTTACTTCATGGGAACAAAGAGATAAGAGGTAAGAAAGTGGCACAATTATCACCAATGATGACCCATTACCTGGAGACGAAAAAGGAATATCCCGACTGCATCCTGTTTTACCGTCTCGGGGATTTTTACGAAATGTTCTTTGAGGACGCCAGGACCGTGTCCCGGGAGCTGGAACTGACACTGACAGGAAAAGACTGCGGCCTGGAGGAGCGGGCGCCCATGTGCGGCGTCCCCCACCATGCCGTGGAGACGTACTTAAACCGCCTGGTACAGAAGGGCTACAAGGTGGCCATTGCCGAGCAGATGGAGGATCCGAAGCAGGCGAAGGGGCTTGTGAAGCGGGAGGTCATCCGGGTGGTGACTCCTGGCACCATCTTAAGCGACCAGGCACTGGATGAAACAAAGAACAACTACCTGATGGCCGTTGTTTATACGGGAAATAACTATGGGATAGCGACGGTCGATATTACGACCGGCGATTTTTTTGTTACGGAGACAGGCTCCGAGCGGGCGCTCCTGGACGAGATCAATAAGTTTTCGCCGTCAGAGCTGATCTGCAACGAGGCCCTTTATATGTCCGGCCTCAACGTGGAGGAGCTAAGGGACAGGTACCAGATGGCGGTCTCGTCCCTGGACAGCCGGTTCTTTTCTGACGACGTCTGCCGGAAGGTACTAAAGGAGCATTTTAAGGTCTTAAGCCTGGAGGGGCTGGGCCTGGGAGATTATGAAAACGGTATGATCGCGTCCGGCTGTGTGCTCCAGTATCTTTATGAGACACAGAAAAACGATCTGTCCCAGCTTACGAAGCTCACGCCTTATACCTCCGGCCAGTTTATGATGATCGATACCTCCACCCGGAGGAATCTGGAACTGGTGGAGACGCTGCGGGAAAAGCAGAAACGGGGATCCCTTCTCTGGGTCCTGGACCGGACCAGAACGGCCATGGGAGCCAGGATGCTCAGGTCCTTTATCGAGCAGCCGCTGGTCCGGAAGGCGGAAATCGAGAAGCGCCAGGCTGCGGTGGAGGAGCTGAACATGAACTTTATCTCCAGGGAGGAGATCCGGGAATACTTAAATTCCGTCTACGATCTGGAGCGGCTCCTGGGCCGTATCAGCTATAAGACTGCCAATCCCAGGGATCTTCTGGCGTTTAAGACCTCCCTGTCCATGCTGCCGCACATCAAGCGCCTGTTAAATGAGTTTTCCTGTGACCTTTTAAAGGAGATCCATGAGGAGCTGGATCCCCTGGAGGATCTTTATGACCTGGTGGACCGGGCCATTGTGGAGGAGCCGCCCATTACGGTGCGGGAAGGCGGGATCATTAAGGACGGGTACAGCGAAGAGGCAGACCAGTACCGGAAGGCCAAGACCGAGGGGAAGGCATGGCTGGCAGAATTGGAGTCCCAGGAACGGGAAAAAACAGGGATCAGGAATCTGAAGATCAAGTTCAACAAGGTGTTCGGCTATTATTTTGAGGTGACCAATTCCTTTAAAGAGCTGGTGCCGGATTATTTCATCCGGAAGCAGACCCTGACCAACGCCGAGCGGTACACCACCGACCGGTTAAAGGAGCTGGAGGACGTGATCATGGGGGCCGAGGACCGGCTTTACACCCTGGAATATGAGCTGTTCTGCGGCGTCCGGGACCAGATCGCCGGAGAAGTGGTCCGGATCCAGGGCACTGCCAAGGCCATTGCCGGAGCCGACGTGTTCACCGCCCTGTCTGCGGTGGCCATGCGGAACAACTATGTGAAGCCGAAGATCAATGAACGGGGCGTCATCCATATCCGGAACGGCCGCCACCCAGTGGTGGAGAAGATGATGCGGGACGATCTGTTCGTGGCCAACGACACGTATCTGGACAACGGAAAGAACCGGATCTCAGTGATCACAGGCCCCAATATGGCCGGAAAATCCACCTATATGCGCCAGACGGCCCTGATCGTCCTCATGGCCCAGATCGGAAGCTTTGTGCCGGCAGATGAGGCCAATATTGGGATCTGCGACCGGATCTTCACCCGTGTGGGAGCCTCCGACGACCTGGCTTCGGGCCAGAGCACCTTTATGGTGGAGATGACGGAGGTGGCCAATATCTTAAGGAACGCCACAAAGAACAGCCTCCTGGTCCTGGACGAGATCGGCCGGGGGACCAGTACCTTTGACGGACTTTCCATCGCATGGGCGGTGATCGAGCACATCAGCAACCCCAGGCTCCTGGGGGCCAAGACGCTGTTCGCCACCCACTATCACGAGCTGACCGAGCTGGAGGGCACCATAAACGGCGTGAACAACTACTGTATCGCCGTCAAGGAGCAGGGCGACGATATTGTATTCCTGCGGAAGATCGTAAAGGGCGGGGCCGATAAGAGCTACGGCATCCAGGTGGCCAAGCTGGCCGGGGTGCCGGATTCGGTGATCCAGCGGGCCAAGGAACTGGTGGAGGAGCTTTCCAGTGCCGATATCACGGCCCACGCCAGGGAGATCGCCCAGATGTCGGCGTCCTCCGTCCAGCATAAGGCCGTGGCAACGCCCGATGAGGTGGACTTAAATCAGATGTCCATTTTTGATACAGTAAAGGACGACGATATCATAAAGGAGCTGGGGGATCTGGAGCTTTCCACCATGACCCCCATTGACGCGTTAAATACTTTATACCGGCTCCAGACCAGGCTGAAAAACCGCTGGCAGTAGGGGCCGTACCGGGAAAGGGAGGGATCTTTATGCCGATCCAGGTGCTGGATCAGAATACCATCAACCAGATCGCCGCCGGAGAGGTGGTGGAACGGCCGGCTTCTGTGGTGAAGGAGCTGATGGAAAACGCCATTGACGCAGGGGCCACGGCCATCACTGCGGAGATCCGGGAGGGAGGAATCGGCTTTATCCGCATCACCGATAATGGCTGCGGGATAAAACGTGAGGAGCTTCCGCTGGCATTCCTACGCCATTCCACCAGCAAGATCCGGTCGGCAGAGGATCTTCTGACGGTCTCCTCCCTGGGTTTCAGGGGCGAGGCCTTATCCAGCATTGCCGCTGTTTCCCAGGTGGAGCTGATCACGAAGACGGGAGACAGCCTGACCGGCTGCCGGTACCAGATCGAGGGAGGGCAGGAAAAGAGCCTGGAGGAGGTGGGAGCGCCCGACGGCACCACGTTTATTTCCCGGAACCTGTTCTTCAATACCCCGGCCCGGCGGAAGTTCTTAAAGACCGCGGCTACGGAGGGAGCCCATGTGGCGGATCTGGTGGAAAAGATCGCCCTGTCCCATCCGGAGATCTCCATCCGTCTGATCGTCAATAACCAGAATAAGCTCCATACCTCGGGGAACCATAACCTGAAGGATATTATTTACACCATTTACGGCCGGGAGATTACGGCGGAGCTTCTGCCGGTCTCCGTGGAAACGGAGATGTTCCAGGTGTCTGGGTTCATCGGGAAGCCTTCCATCGCCCGGGGCAACCGGAATTTTGAGAATTATTTCATCAATGGCCGGTACATAAAAAGCGGCCTCATCGCCAAGGCCATTGAGGACGGCTATAAGAGCTATATGATGCAGCATAAATATCCCTTTACCATGCTGCACTTTACGGTGGAGCCGGAATACATCGATGTCAACGTCCATCCTTCCAAGATGGAGCTCCGGTTCAAGGACGGGGAGTTTTTGTATAAGACCGTTTGCCAGATGATCCAGGGGGCCTTGTCTGGCCGGGAGCTGATCCCCCAGGTGGAGATCACAGGAAGGGATGAGGAGAAGAAGGAGATAGGGAGATCCGGAGCCGGGAGTGAGGCTTCCGGGAAAGAGACCTCCCATCGGGCTCCGGAGCCCTTTGAGAAAAAAAGGATGGCCGCCATGGGGGTCCTGGAGGAACGGTCTCCCTATGGGGACCGGAGAGCCGGGACTGGAAGCCGGACAGCGGAGCCGTTTGCGGGTTCCGGCCCCGCCCCGGCACGGTCCGGGCGGCCAGAGGGAAAGCCCACGGGCTTTTCGGAACAGCCAGTCCGGCAAACGGAGCCGTCTGTCCGGGCCGAGGGGCCGCAGAGCCGCGGGACAGAGCAGCCGGTCCAGCCGGCGGAGGTGCCGTCCCGCCCAATGGAGCAGCCAGTCCGGCCAGCGGGGGAACCGTCCCGCCAGGCAGAGCCGTCAGCCCGGCAGCTTAAGCCTGAGGTCCATCGTACAGAACCTCCGTCCCAGGCCGCAGAGCAGATGGAGATGTTCGACGGCCGCCTGCTTTCTGAAAAGGCCAGGAGCCGCCACCGGCTCATCGGACAGGTGTTCGACACCTACTGGCTGGTGGAATATAACGGGAGCCTGTACATCATCGACCAGCACGCCGCCCATGAAAAGGTGCTGTTTGAAAAGACGTTCCGGTCCTTAAAGTCCAGGGAATATACCTCCCAGTTCATCAGCCCTCCCATTATCCTGACCCTTTCCATGCAGGAGGAGGAGCTATTAAAGAAGCACATGGACGTCTTTACCAGGGTGGGCTTTGAGATCGAGCCCTTCGGCGGGAACGAGTACGCCGTCCGGGCTGTGCCGGACAACCTGTTTTCCCTGGCCAAAAAGGAGCTTCTGATGGAAATGCTGGACGGACTTTCCGAGGACAGCGGGGCCGCAGGGCCGGAGGCCGTTTACGACCGGATCGCCTCCATGTCCTGTAAGGCGGCGGTCAAGGGAAACAACCGCCTTTCAGAACAGGAAGCGGACAGGCTCATCGACGAGCTGCTGGGCCTGGAAAATCCCTATGCCTGTCCCCACGGACGGCCCACCATCATTTCCATCAGCAAATATGAAATGGAAAAGAAATTTAAGAGGATCGTGTGATGAAACAGCCTTTAATCATACTGACAGGGCCCACGGCGTCGGGAAAGACGGCGCTTTCTGTGGCCCTGGCCAAACGCATCGGCGGTGAGATCATCAGCGCCGATTCCATGCAGGTCTACCGCCATATGGACGTGGGCTCTGCCAAGGTGACGAAAGAGGAGATGGACGGGATCCCCCACTACCTCATCGACGTGCTGGATCCGGAGGAAGCCTTCAACGTGGTGGTATTCCAGGATATGGCGAAAAAGGCCATGAAAAGGATCCGGGAAAACGGCCATATCCCCATTGTGGCCGGAGGGACGGGCTTTTATATCCAGGCCCTTTTATACGACATCGATTTTACGGAAAACGACGGCGATATGGAATACAGGCACAGGCTGGAGGCGCTGGCAGAGAAGGAAGGGCCGCCGGTCCTCCATAAGATGTTAATGGAGCGGGATCCGGAATCGGCAGAGGCCATCCATGAAAACAATGTGAAGCGGGTGATCCGCGCCCTGGAGTTTTACGAAAAGACCGGGGAAAAGATCTCCGCCCACAACGCCGCAGAGCGAGAGAAGACCTCGCCCTACAACTTTGCCTATTACGTCCTTAATATGGACCGGGGAAGGCTTTATTCCCGCATTGACAGGCGGGTGGACGAGATGCTGGAAAACGGCCTGGTGGACGAGGTGGAGAGGCTGAAGGCCATGGGCTGCACCAGGGATCTGGTGTCCATGCAGGGCCTGGGCTACAAAGAGATCCTGGACTGCCTTTCCGGGGAGACCAGCCTGGAGGAGGCTGTCTATATCCTCAAGCGGGATACCAGGCATTTTGCCAAGCGGCAGCTGACCTGGTTTAAGCGGGAACGGGATGTGACCTGGGTGGACCAGGAACGGTTTTCCTTTGACCGGGATCAGATCCTGGAATGGATGATCAGGGATCTTAAGGAACGGAAGATCATAGAGTAACGGGAACCGGCGGCAGGGCCGGAGGAAAGAAGAAGGAGCGAAAATAAAGTCATGGAACTTACAGGAATGTATGAACAGCTCGGAATTTCCGAGAAAGTGCTTAAATTTGCCAGAGAAACGGAGGCTGCCTTAAAGGAGCGGTTTGAGGAGATCGACGGGGTGGCGGAGTATAATCAGCTGAAGGTCATTAAAGCCATGCAGGAGGCCAGGGTCAGCGATATCCATTTTGCAGGCACCACCGGCTACGGCTATAACGATCTGGGCCGGGATACCCTGGAAGAGGTATACGCCAGAGCCTTTCACGGCGAGGACGCCCTGGTGCGCCCCCAGCTGATCTCCGGGACCCATGCCCTGACGGTGGCCCTTTCGGGCAACTTAAGACCTGGAGACGAGATCCTGTCCCCGGTGGGAAAGCCCTACGATACCTTGGAAGAGGTTATCGGCATCCGGGATTCCGTGGGATCCTTAAAGGAGTTCGGCATCACATACAGCCAGGTGGATCTGCTTCCCGACGGCAGCTTTGATTTTGAAGGGATCCGGAAGGCCATCAATGAGCGGACGAAGCTGGTGGAGATCCAGCGGTCCAAGGGCTACGCGACCCGTCCCACCCTTTCTGTGGCGCGGATCGGGGAGCTGATCTCCTTCATAAAGAGCATAAAGCCCGACGTGATCTGCATGGTGGACAACTGCTACGGCGAATTTGTGGAGACCCTGGAGCCCACGGACGTGGGAGCGGATATGATCGTCGGCTCCCTGATCAAAAATCCCGGCGGCGGCCTGGCTCCCATCGGCGGTTATATCGTGGGAAGAAAGGACTGCATCGAGCGGGCAGCTTACCGTCTGACGGCTCCCGGCCTGGGCAAAGAGGTAGGTGCCAGCCTGGGCGTCAGCCAGTCCTTATACCAGGGCCTGTTCTTAGCCCCCACGGTGGTGGCCGGGGCCTTAAAGGGCGCAGTATTTGCCGCAAACCTGTATGAGAAGCTGGGCTTTGGCGTTGTTCCCAACGGAAGCGAGAGCCGTCACGACATCATCCAGGCCATTACCTTCGGGACTCCCGAGGGCGTGATCCGGTTCTGTGAGGGGATCCAGGCGGCAGCACCGGTGGACAGCTTTGTAACGCCGGAGCCCTGGGCCATGCCGGGCTATGATTCCGATGTGATCATGGCAGCCGGGGCCTTTATCCAGGGAGCCTCCATCGAGCTTTCTGCCGACGCGCCCATCAAGCCGCCCTATGCCGTTTACTTCCAGGGAGGTCTTACCTGGTACCACGCAAAGCTGGGGATCTTAATGTCCTTACAGAAGCTTTGTGACGCGGGGATCATAAATCTTTAAAAAATTTAAAGAAACTTTTAAGAAGTGACGGCGGCGGTTTCTGGCCGGACGCATTGTATTGAATGGAAAAATGTGTTATATTGTGTAGCATACGCGAGGTAGTATCATGAGAAGCAAAAATTCCTGGGTGCTTCTGCTCATGGTCTTATCCGGTATCGTCTTAGGCGGCTTCATCGGGGAGGCGGCGTCGGGAGTGCCGTTTTTATCCTGGCTGAACTTTGGCCAGTCCTTTGGGTTAAATGATCCCCTGGTACTGAACCTTGGGATCCTGGTCATTACCTTTGGCTTAAGCATCCGGATCACCATGGCCAGCATCATTGGCGTGATCATCGCCATTCTGACGTATCATTTCATCTGACACCGGGAGAAGTAAGGTACTTGGAGAGCCGGAAAGGCCAGGTGTACCAGAATGAATGAAAAGAGAACCGAAACCATGAAAAACCTGCCTGTTTCTGAACGGCCCTATGAAAAGGCCATGGAACAGGGCGTGGAGGTCTTATCGGATGCGGAGCTTTTAGCTGTGATCCTGAGGACCGGTACAAAGGATATTTCTGCCAGGGCTCTGGCAGAGAAGATATTGACGCTGGGAGATCCTCCGGGACTTCCCGGCCTTCTTCATCATACGCTGCCGGACTATAAGGCAGTCCGGGGCATCGGAAACGTGAAGGCCATCCAGCTGGCGGCAGTGGGGGAGCTTTCCAGACGGATCTGGAAGGCGGTCCGATCCGGCAGGGAGCTGGTCTTCGACCATCCGGCGGTGATCGCCGATTATTTTATGGAGGAGATGCGTCATATGGAGCAGGAGCATGTGAAGCTCCTGGTGCTCAACACGAAAAATGTGCTGATCCGGGATGTGGATATTTCCAAGGGGACGGTCAACGCCTCCCTGGCCACGCCCAGGGAGCTGTTTATTGAGGCTCTCCGCTACCGGGGCTCCTCGGTGATCCTGCTCCATAACCATCCCAGCGGCGACGCTGCCCCCAGCCGGGAGGACTGCCTGTTTACAAAGCGGGTGGAGGAGGCCGGGAAATTGATCGGCATCCCGCTGTTAGACCATATCATAATCGGGGATACTTCCTATGTGAGCCTGAAAGAACGGGGAATTCTGTAACAATGAAAAACACCAGATATTTTTTATTCGGACTGTCGGCAGTCTGTGTCTGCATGATCGGCATTACATCCTTAAACGGCAGTCTTTTGAATCCGCTGCGGAATGCGGTGGGCTATGTGCTGGTCCCGATCCAGTCGGGGATCAACGCCGTGGGCGGAAGCATCTATAAGGAGGCCAGCGCCCTGGGGAGCTTAAAGGACGCCATGAAGGAAAACGAGACCTTAAAGGCCCAGGTGGATGAACTCACAGAGGAGAATACAAGGCTCCGGGCAGAGCAGCAGGAGCTGGAGCGGCTCCGGGAGCTTTATGAGCTGGATACCCAGTACATGCAGTACCAGAAGGTGGGGGCCAGGATCATTGCCAAGGATTCAGGAAACTGGTTTTCTGTGTTCCGCATCGACAAGGGGGCGGACGACGGTATTAAGGAAAATATGAACGTCATTGCCGGCGGCGGCTTAGTGGGCATCGTCACGGATGTGGGAGCCAACTATGCCACGGTCCGGTCCATCATCGACGATTCCAGCCAGGTCAGCGCCATGGCCCAGCAGTCCGGGGATACGTGCATGGTGTCTGGGGATCTTAAGCTGTTCAAGGAGGGGCGGCTGAACCTGGGATATATGGAAAAGGACGACGATATCCGGGACGGGGATATGATCGTAACCTCCAACATCAGTGAAAAATTCCTGCCGGGTATCCTCATCGGCTATGCTACGGATATCACGGTGGACTACAATGACAACCTGACGAAATCCGGCTACGTGATCCCGGTGGCCCAGTTCGACCGTCTCCAGGAGGTGCTGGTGATCACAGATCTAAAGGAGGCAGGGCCTGAATTTGATGAATAGTAATTTAAAACAGATCGCGCTGAACCTTGTCCTGCTTTTGCTGGCGTTTTCGGTCCAGACCTGCGTGTTCCCGCTGCTGCCGTTCCTTTCAGCCTACCCGAACCTGATGCTGATCCTGATCTTCTCCTTTGGGTTTATCCGGGGAAGCGCGTCGGGCATGTGCTACGGACTGGTGGCCGGACTGCTGATGGACCTTTCCTCCGGCGGCCCCATGGGATTTTATACGCTGTTCTATATCTGGATGGGATATTTAAACGGCATTGCCACCAGATATTATTACGAGGATTATATCACGCTGCCCCTGGCCCTCAGCGTGGTCAATGAACTGGCATACAACCTGTACCTGTATGTATTCGGCTTTCTGTTCCGGGGACGCCTGGGCTTTGGGTATTACCTTATAAACATCATCCTCCCGGAAACCGTGTTCACGGTGGTGACGACGCTGGCCGTTTACCGCCTGTTCCTGTTTATCAGCAGGAAGCTGGAAGAGATGAAAAAAAGGAGAGACACGACCATTGCTTAACGACCTGTATGAGATACTGAAGGAGTCGCTGAAGAAGCTCCTGGCCTCCAGGACCTTTATCCTGGGAGTATTTTTTGTATTCCTGTTCGGAGTCCTGGCCGTACAGCTTTTTAAACTCCAGATCATTGAAGGCGAGGAGTATCAGGAAAACTACATGGCAAAGACGGAAAAGACCATAAAGCTGGCGGGGACCCGGGGCAATATCTATGACCGCAACGGGAATCTCCTGGCTTATAACCAGCTGGCTTATAATGTGACGATCCAGGACAACGGCGATTATACCACCACTGCTGAGAGAAACCGGATGCTCCTTCTGCTGGTGCAGATCTTAAACCGCCACGGAGAAAAGGTCCGGGGAGAATTTGCCGTGGCCATCGAGCCCTCCGGGGAAATGGTCTACACCACCTCCAGCGAGACGGCCAGAAAGCGGTTCATCAGCGACTACTACGGCTTAAAATCCCCCTCGGAGCTGGATGCAGAGGACGGGAGCACGCCCTCGGATATCACTCCCAGGGAGATGTTCGACGCCAAATTTAAGGACTATGGGCTGGATAAGCTGACGGATGAGGACGGAGATCCTGTGACGCTTACGGACGAGGAGGCTCTGGGGATCATCAATATCCGTTATACCATGGGCTTTACGGCCTACCAGAAATATATGACCACCACCATCGCCTCCAACGTGAGCCGGGAGACCATGACCGACGTTCTGGAAAACTCGGCGGATCTTAAGGGCGTGGCCATCGAGGAGACCACCCTCCGTGTCTACAATGACAGCGTTTACTTTGCGCCCATCATCGGCTACACAGGAAAGGTATGGGATGATGAGCTGGAAAAGCTCAAGGAGACCAATCCCGATTATGAGCTGACGGATCTGGTGGGAAAGACCGGCATTGAGGCCTCCATGGAGCCGGAGCTCCAGGGGAAAAAGGGCTCCCAGACCATGTATGTGAACAGCACGGGACGGATCGTGGAGATCGTGGAGAAAACCGATCCCAAGGCCGGAAACGACGTGTATCTGACCATCGACCGGGATCTGCAGATCGGGATCTATAATCTTCTGGAGCAGCAGCTGGCAGGTATCATCACCAACAAGCTGGTGAACCGGGATCTGGAGGAGACAGATTACAAAAAGGGCTCCAATATCCCCATTCCGGTGAAGGATGTGTACTTCCAGCTGATCAACAACAATGTGCTGGACATGGACGCGTTTTCTGCCCCGGAGGCGTCCCAGGTGGAAAAATCCATCTACGCCAAGTACAGCCAGTCCAGGGAGCAGACCCTTTCCTGGATCCGGTCGGAGCTGTTGAACGAGAATGCGGCTCCCATGGCCTCCCTGGGTGAAGACCAGAAATCCTATATGCAGTATATTTATTCCTACCTGGTGTCCCAGGAGGTGGTGATGAGAGACCGGATCGACCGGGATTCCGAGGCGTACCAGGCATGGGCGGCGGAGACGGTGAGCCTCAGGGAGTATCTGTATAAGGGGATCGCTGAAAACTGGATCGACACCACGAAGCTTAAGATGGAGGATAAATATTCCGACGCCGACCACATTTACCAGATCCTGGTGGATTATGTGATCGGGGACCTGGAAACAGACAGCGAGTTTTCAAAACGGATCTATAAGTATCTCATAAACGGCGGTTCTGTCACAGGAAAGGAGCTGTGCCTGGCCCTGTATTCCCAGAATATCCTGGCTTACGATGAGGCGGAGGTCCGGATGCTGGAGGCCAACGGAGACGAGTATGCCTTCCAGTTCATCCGCCAGAAGATCTCGGATATTGAGATCACCCCGGCCCAGCTGGCCCTGGATCCCTGTTCGGCCGGATGCGTGGTGACCGATGTGAAGACGGGAGAGGTACGGGCCCTGGTGACGTATCCCAGCTATGACAACAATAAGTTTTCCGGTACAGTGGATGCGGAATACTACAATAAGCTGAACAACGACATGTCCCTGCCGCTGTTCAACAATGCGACCCAGGCCCAGAAAGCCCCGGGCTCCACGTTTAAGCCCATCATGGCCGTGGCCGCCCTGGAGGAAAAGGCCATCGGTCTTTCTGAAACAGTCAACTGTACAGGTATGTACCAGGAGATCACCCCCCATATGAGGTGCTGGATCTATCCGGGCCAGCACGGCCCACTGGATGCGGAGCACGGCATCATGAATTCCTGCAACGTGTTCTTTGCAGACATGGGTCACCGGCTCTCCATGGATGAGAACGGCACGTATTCTCCGGAGCTGGGAATCGAAAAGATCCGGAAATATGCGGCCATGTTCGGGCTGGACGAGACCTCGGGCATTGAGATCTCAGAAAAGAGTCCCCAGATGACCACAGAAAAGCCGGAGGCCTCCTCCATCGGCCAGGCCAACCATTCCTACTCCAATGTGCAGCTGGCCCGTTACATCACGGCCATTGCCAACCGGGGAACGGTATTTAAGCTGAGCCTTCTGGATAAGCTCACCGATTCCCAGGGGAATCTGATCACCGATTATACGCCGGAGGTACGGTCCACCGTGGACATTGCCGATTCCACCTGGAACGTGGTCCACAGCGGTATGAGAAAGGTGATCTCCGACGGCTCGGCCAAGAAGATCTTCAGCGATCTGGAGGTGGATATTGCCGGTAAGACGGGTACAGCTGAGGAATTGAAAAACGGCCATATCATCAACCATGCCTTCTTCGTGTCCTTTGCGCCCTACCAGGATCCGGAGATCGCTGTGACCGTCAACATTCCTTACGGCTATTCCTCGTCCAATGCGGCCACGGCGGCCAAGAATATCTACCGGTATTACTACGGCTATACAGATCTGGATTATATCTTAAACAACAGCGCTCTGAACGTTTCCAATGTGGAGATCGGAGACTGATGCCAAGGGATCCGGGACTTTTATAGTAAAAAGGAGGCTTCTTTCATGCAGAACCCAGTGGTCATAAAGGGAAATAAGGCCGGGATGACGGTGTACCTGGATCCGGCCCTTCCCTTTACAGAGCTTTTGGAGGCGGTAAAAAAGAAATTCAGGGAGACGGCCCGGTTCTGGGGCTCTGCCCAGATGACCCTGACCCTGGAGGGAAGGAGGCTGTCGCCGGAGGAGGAATTTTCTGTGGTCAACGCCATCACAGAAAATTCCGGGATCGAGATCCTGTGCCTCATCGACGCGGATGCGGAACGGATCCGCAGGTGCGAGAAGGCGTTAAATGAAAAGCTCATGGAGCTTTCTGCCAGCACGGGCCAGTTTTATAAGGGGAATCTGAGGAACGGGGACGTCCTGGAATCCGAGGCCAGCATCGTCGTCATCGGCGACGTGGACTGCGGGGCCAGGGTATCGGCCAAGGGAAACATCATTATCCTTGGGACCTTAAAGGGAACGGCCCAGGCAGGCCTGTCTGGAAACAGGAATGCCGTGGTGGTGGCCATGGAGATGGCACCCTCCCAGGTAAGGATCTCGGATCTTGCGTTCCAGAAGGCAGAAAAGGGGCGGCTCCTGGGCTGGGGGCCCATGATGATTCTTGTCAAAAATGGGCGGATTTGTTCGGAACCCATAAAAAAGAGCTTTTTAAGTGCACTAAATTTCATTTAGGACTGGAAAATTTTCTGTTTATCATGTAAAATAGAATAGATAAGCAGTAACTGTCCTCCAGATCCTGGACGGCTGCTGCCACAACTGAATACAGGAGGATATTCTTATGAGTGAAGTCATTGTTGTTACATCCGGTAAAGGGGGTGTAGGCAAGACGACGACCTCTGCGAATGTTGGAACTGGTCTTGCCATGCTGGGGGAAAAGGTCGTACTGATCGATACCGATATCGGCCTCAGGAACCTGGACGTAGTTATGGGACTGGAAAACCGCATCGTCTACAATCTGGTGGACGTCGTGGAGGGCAACTGTCGTATGAAGCAGGCCCTTATAAAAGACAAAAGATATCCGAACCTGTTTTTACTTCCCTCTGCCCAGACCAGGGACAAGTCTTCCGTGTCCCCGGGCCAGATGAAAAAGCTGGTGGACGATCTGAGGGAGGAATTCGATTTTATTCTTCTGGACTGTCCGGCAGGGATCGAGCAGGGCTTTAAAAATGCCATTGCGGGAGCCGACAGGGCCTTTGTGGTCACTACGCCGGAGGTTTCTGCCATCCGTGATGCCGACCGGATCATCGGTCTTCTGGAGGCCAGCGAGATCACTAAGACCGATCTCATCGTCAACCGGATCCGCATGGATATGGTGCGGAGGGGCGATATGATGTCCATTGAGGATGTGACGGACATTCTGGGGATCCCGATCCTGGGAGCCATTCCCGACGACGCCCAGATCGTCGTTTCCACCAACCAGGGAGAGCCGATCGTAGGCATGAACCCCTTTGCGGGACAGGCCTACCTCAATATCTGCAGACGGGTGCTTGGTCAGGAGGTACCCCTGATGGATCTTGAGAAGAGCAGGGGGATCTTTTCCAGGTTCCAGGGATTTCTAAAGCGGGCCTAGGGAATGGTAAATCTGTTGGAAATCCTGACAAAGAGGAACTCCGGGACCATCGCAAAAAAGCGGCTCCAGTTTTTACTTATCTCGGACCGGGCCGGATGTACGCCGGAGATCCTTGAAATGATCAAGGACGATATGATAAAAGCCATATCAAAATACATGGAGATCGATACGGATGGGCTGGAGATCAAGATCACCCAGATGGATGGGCCCGGGACCTGCGGACGTATTCCGGTCCTCTATGCCAGCATCCCCATCCGTGTCCTCAGCACAAAGGGGACTTTTCTTTAAATGTTTTCAGAGTACAATTTCAGAAACTATAATTTCCGGCTGCTGTTTTATGTGCTGGCCCTGAATCTTGTGGGCGTTGTGGTCATAAACAGCGCCGTAGGCGGTGACAGAAGCTACGTGAACCGCCAGCTCATCGGCCTGTTCGGAGGCTTGATGTTAGCCATCGCCATCTCGCTGATGGATTACCGGAAGCTGATGAAATGCTGCGGTCTGGTGTATATCGGCTGTGTGGGAATTCTCCTGGCGGTGATCGTTGCGGGCCAGCTGGGCGGCTTTGGGGGCGGCTCCAGACGGTGGATCGACCTGCCTGTCATCGGCCGGTTCCAGCCCTCGGAGTTTGTGAAGATCGGACTGATCTTTTTCTTCTCCTGGTTCCTTCAGAAGAACCAGGAGAAGATCAACCGGCCATCGGTGCTGGTGACGGCGGCAGTGCTGGCGGCGGTGCCTCTGGCTCTGATCTTAAAGCAGCCGGACCTGTCCACCAGCATCGTGATCGTTTTCTTTATCCTCTGCCTGATCTATATGGCTGGGATCAGCTATAAGTGGATCGCGGGCGCCCTGGCTGTGGCGGTGCCCTCCCTGGCCCTGGTGGTCTGGCTGGCAGAACACAATATGATGCCCTTTCTGGAGCCTTATCAGATAAACCGGATCCTGGCCTTTATCAATCCCGGAAAATATGCGGAGCTGAACCTCCAGCAGGATAATTCCAAAATGGCCATCGGCTCTGGCCGTCTTTACGGAAAAGGGCTTTTTAACGACACAGCCATTTCAGTTAAAAATGGAAATTTTTTGTCAGAAGAGCATACAGACTTTATCTTTTCCGTCATCGGCGAAGAACTGGGCTTTATCGGCTGTATGATCGTCCTGCTGCTGTTCCTCCTGTTTGTTTTTGAGTGCCTGAGGATGGCATCCAGGGCGAGGGACATGGCCGGGAGGCTGTTTTGTACTGGTATGGCGGCCCTGGTGGGATTCCAGTCCTTTACCAATATTGCAGTTGCCACCGGCGTATTTCCCAACACAGGCCTTCCGCTGCCGTTCATCAGCTATGGTGTCAGCTCCCTGGCAAGTCTTTATATAGGAATAGGTATTTTACTCAATGTCGGCTTACAGCAAAGAAAATTGGAATTTTAGGAGGGAACCGTATGAATGTAGGATTGATCGCACATGATTCCAAGAAAAAACTGATGCAGAATTTCTGCATTGCTTACAAGGGTATTTTATGTAAGCACAACCTTTATGCCACCGGTACCACCGGTAAGCTGATCGAGGAGGTCACCAACTTAAACGTTCATAAATACCTGCCCGGACATCTGGGCGGAGAGCAGCAGATGGGAGCCCAGATCGAGAGCAACGATATGGACCTGGTGATCTTTTTACGGGATCCCTTATCGCCCAAGTCCCATGAGCCAGACGTCAATAAGGCCGTAAGGCTCTGTGACATCCACAACGTTCCCCTGGCTACCAACCTGGCCACGGCAGAGCTACTCATTAAGGCCCTGGACCGGGGAGATCTGGAATGGCGGGAAATGTACAAATGATCATAGACGGAAAGCACAGACGACCCAGAGCCGTTCTTCTTGTCACAGCCCTTGTAATTCTGGTCACCGGCTGCGGGAAGAAGAGCGGCCTGGAGCATGCGTATTCGTATGACGACCGTGCCGTCCGCTTTACGGCAGAGGATGGAGATGGCCGGGCTCCCGGCTTTGCCGCTGGACTGGCCGTGCCAAAAGAAGGAGACGACAGCCCTGGAGAGGGAGAGGCGGCTCTTTCGGCCAGGGCTGCCGGAGTTTTAAGCCTGGATGGAGGAACGGCCCTTTACCAGCAGGCTCTGACAGAACGGATGAATCCGGCCAGCACCACCAAGGTCATGACGGCCATCGTGGCTTTAAAATACGGGAATCTGTCGGATCTTGTGACGGTACCGGAGGAAGCCGTCATAACGGAATCCGGCTCCTCCATGGCCGGTGTGGTCCCTGGAGACCAGATGTCCCTGGAAGACCTGCTTTACGGGCTGATGATCCCCTCGGGTAACGATGCGGCCAATGCCATTGCCGTCCATGTGGGAGGCTCCATTGAGGGCTTCGTATCCATGATGAATCAGGAGGCGGCCCGCCTGGGAGCCACGGGGACCCACTTTGTCAATGCCAACGGCCTTACGGATCCGGACCATTATACCACAGCCTACGATCTGTATCTGATGTTCCATGAGGCACTGTCCTACGATACGTTCCGGACCATCATCGGGACCCACGATCATACGGCAGTCTATATGGGCAGCGATGGAAGCCAGAAAACGGCCTCCTGGACCGTAGGGAATTATTATATGAATGGAAAGGCCGAAACGCCGGAGGGACTGGCGGTCTTTGGCGGAAAGACCGGGACAACAAAGGCGGCCGGATACTGTCTTATTATGGGGACCAGGACAGAGGATGGGAGAGAATACGCCTCTGTGATCATGGGAGCTGACAGCCGGGCGCACCTTTATGAGGACATGACAAATATTATTTCCAAAATTGACAAATAGTCGTTGCAATTTTTAAGCAAATAGTCTATAATCATATCATAATCAAACGATTTTTTATACAAATTATATAAAATCCAAGGAGGAGATCGTTATGGTGCAGATTATCGCTGGAAAAAAAGGAAAAGGCAAAACAAAATATTTACTGGATATGGCTAACAATGCCGTAAAGGAATCCAAGGGTTCTATCGTATATTTAGATAAAAGCTCCAAGCATATGTATGAACTGAGCAACAAGATCCGCCTGATCAATGTTGCGGAGTTCCCGGTACATAGCGCTGAGGCTTTTGTTGGTTTTATCTGCGGAATCATTTCCCAGGATCATGATCTGGAGGTTATGTATCTGGACAGCTTCTTAAAACTTGCCGGTCTGGAGGGCGAAGATATTTCTGCAACCCTGGCTGAGCTTGACCAGGTAAGTACAAAATACCATGTAAACTTTGTACTTAGCATTTCTATGGACGGAGAAGAGCTTCCTGCTTCCGCAAAGGATATGGTTCTGGTGGCCTTATAAAATAACCGCTCCTTCGTAAGAATACAAATGGCATGAACAAGAAATTGTTTATGCCATTTTTTTGGCGGAATTTCCCCAGAAACTTGAACTTTCCAGTTAATCCATATATAATAGGGAAGATATGAAAAAAGCACTCTGAACGGAGGGAGCAGTTGGCAAAAAAGAAAAAGAACAAAAAGGTGATCCGGTACCGCCGGCCCTTGAATATAAATGTGGGAATGATCATCTTCGCCCTTATCTTCGCGTACATGGCCTTTTATGTATATACGTATGTGCGGAGAGAAAAGATCGAGTTTTATGAGGTGCCTGAGGGCAGCATCGTCAACGACCAGCGCCACACAGGCATTGCGTTCCGGACGGAAACTGTAAAATATACGGAGCAGGCAGGGAACATCAATTTCTATCTGCGGGAGGGAAAAAAGGCCGCAGTGGGCACCAGGGTCTATTCGGTGGATGAGACGGGAAAGCTTTCGGAGCTTCTGGCAGAAAAGACCGACGGCTCAGTGGCCTTATCCAGGGACAACCTTACGTCTTTAAAAAAACAGCTTTCCTCCTTCAGCCAGACCTTTACGGAAAACGATTTTAAGACCGTTTACGATACCAGGTATACGCTGGATTCGGAGGTCCTGGAATACGTCAGCGTGGACGCCCTGAAAAACCTGGACAGCGTTGTGGAGGAAATGGGCGTGAACTTTGTCCAGGTAAGGGCCGACCAGTCGGGGATCGTTTCGTATATGGTGGATTCCCTGGAGGGAGTGGCTCCGAACCAGGTAACGGAGGAGATGTTCGACCGGTCTGGTTATACGAAGAATATCCTGAAATCCGGGAAGCTGGTGGGCGTGGGGGAACCGGCCTATAAGCTGGTCACTTCCAGCGACTGGTCCCTGGTCTTCCAGATGACCGAGGAGGACGCGGCTCTTTATAACGGGAAGACCTCGCTGACTGTGAAATTTGCTGGGAAGGATCTGAAGACCCCCGGCGCATTTTCCATGATCACCGGAGGGGACGGGAAGACCTACGGAAAGCTGGATTTTTCCAAATATATGGAGCAGTTCATTTCAGACCGTTTTGTGGATTTTGAGATCATCACCGAGGAGGTGACCGGACTTAAGATCCCAAAGAGCGCCGTCACAGATGTGGAGTTTTATCTGATCCCTAAAGAATTCCTGGCCGGAGGCGGCAAGGGCTTTTTAAAGGAAACGTATACGGAAAACGGGGCTGGAGCCGTTCTTGTGTCCTGCGATATCTATAATGCAGACGATACGTATTACTATGTGGATGCCGGGGAGAACAGCGAATTTAAGCCTGGAGATTATCTGGTGAAGGAAAACTCCCAGGACCGGTACCAGATAGGGGCCAAGGCTGCGGTAACAGGAGTTTACAACATCAATAAGGGCTATACGGATTTCAGAAAGGTCGAGATCCTGACGTCCAGCGACGAGTACGACATTGTGGCCAGGGGCACGGATTACGGCCTTTCGGTCTATGACCATATTGTATTGGATGCCAGGGCTGTAAGAGCCAATGGCATCGTCATTTATCAGTAACCGGAGGAGAATCATGTCAGTAGCAGAAAATTTAAAAACCATAAGAGAACGTGTGGACGCTGCCTGTGAACGGGCGGGAAGAAGGCCGGAGGAGGTCGCTCTGATCGCGGTCAGCAAGACAAAGCCCCTGTCCATGCTCCAGGAGGCCTACGAGGCCGGAGCCAGGGATTTTGGGGAAAATAAAGTACAGGAGATCCTGGAAAAATATCCGGAGATGCCGGAGGACGCCAGATTCCATATGATCGGCCATTTGCAGACCAACAAGGTGAAGCAGGTGGTGGGAAAGGCAGTTCTGATCCATTCCGTGGACAGCCTGCATCTGGCAGAAAAGATCGAGCAGGAGGCGGCAAAGAGAGATCTGACCGCAGACATCCTTCTGGAGGTCAATGTGGCCAGGGAGGAGAGTAAGTTTGGCCTGATGCTGGAGGAGGTGATCCCCCTTCTGGAAGAGGTAAAAAACCTCCCTCACGTCCGGGTAAGGGGACTTATGACCATCGCTCCCAATGTCGAAAATCCAGAAGAAAATCGAAAACATTTTAAGAAATTATATCAATTATATGTTGACATCAAAAGTAAAAACATTGATAATGGTACCATGAGTGTGCTTTCTATGGGCATGACCGGTGATTTTGAGGTCGCTGTGGAAGAAGGAGCCACCATGATAAGAGTAGGGACCGGTATTTTTGGTTCCAGACAGATTGGAGAGAAGAAAGAATGAGTTTCCTGAACAAACTGATGGATTCTATGCGGTTAAGCGAAGACAGTGATGACGATTACTTCTTAGATGACGACTATGAGGATGACGATAAACCTGCGAAAAAGGGATTGTTCAAGAAGGACAGCTACGAGGACGATTATGACGAGCCGGAGGTACAGAAACCCAGGTTCCTGCCAAGAGCCACATCCAATAACAAGGTGGTTCCCATGCGCAGGGGGATGGAGGTTTCCCTGATCAAGCCAACATCCCTGGAGGATGCCAGAGAGATCTGTGATTATCTTCTGGCCGGAAAGGCTGTGGTCCTCAATATGGAGGGGATCCACACGGAGACAGCCCAGAGGATCATCGACTTTACCTCTGGAGCCACCTATTCCATGGACGGAAATCTTCAGAAGATATCCAACTACATATTTATCGCAACCCCGCAGTCTGTTGAGCTTTCCGGAGACTTCCAGGATCTGCTTTCCGGCGGAAACATCGACGTGTCCGGTCTCAATATCCACTTATAGGATGACCATGGAAAAAGAAGAACAGCTTTTCAGAAAAAGAGTCCTGGAGCTGGCGGAGCTGTGTTTTCACAGGGACATGCCCTCCAATACGGATTTCCTGAATTTAAATGAGCAGACAATTTTCCAGAGCATTTCTGGCACGCTGCCGCCGGTGAGATACGTTCTCGCCGGCGGCTTCCCAGGGGCAGAAAGGAAGGTTGTCTGTTTTCTTCCATCCTACAAGGAGGAGCTGGAGGACCCGCCCTTTGAATGCCTGCGGATCTCGGCCCGGAATAAAAAGTTTTCCGGGGAGCTGACCCACCGGGATTTCCTGGGGGCCCTGATGAACCTGGGAATCGAGAGGGCTATGATCGGGGATATCGTGATAAAGGACCTGGACGGATATGTGATGGTCCTGAAAAAGATCAGCCGCTACGTGCTGGAGAATCTGGATACGGTGGGCCGCACAGCTGTGGAGGCTGCGGTCTGGGAGGGGGCAGAAGAGCTCCTGGAGCCGGAATATGAAGAGGTGGCGGGAACGGTGAGCTCCGTGCGCCTGGATGCCATTGTGGCCCTCTGCGGCCGCGTATCCAGAACGAAGGCTGCCGGTCTGATCGCCGGAGAGAAGGTTTTTATCAACGGCCAGGCTGTTCTTTCTCCCTCCCGTCAGATGGAGCCCGGAGAGATCCTGTCCATCCGCGGTGTGGGAAAATTCCTCTTTTCAAGGAACGGAGGACAGACGAAAAAGGGGCGGATCTCCGTCACGTTCTTAAAATACCGATGAAGACAGAAGGAGGAACTATCATGGCGGTTTTAGAAATGGAAGAGGGAAGGATGCAGGTATGCCGGGATGGAGCTCCCATCTACGACATCGTCCTGGAGGACAGCTTTGACCGTCTCCCGGAGGAAATGGAAAGGCTGGGAAGCCAGGGGAGAAAGCTCTGTATCGTTACAGACTCCAACGTGGCTCCCCTGTATCTGGAGGCGGTGGAAAAGCTCCTTTCCGGATGCTTCAGCCAGGTGACGTCCTACGTTTTTCCCGCAGGCGAGGAGCATAAAAACCTGGATACGGTGAAGCGCGTTTACGAACACCTGATCCAGAACCGGTTTGATCGGAAGGACTGGCTGGCGGCCCTTGGAGGCGGCATCACAGGCGACCTGTGCGGGTTCACTGCGGCCACCTATTTAAGAGGCGTGGACTTTATCCAGATCCCCACCACCCTGCTTTCCCAGGTGGATTCCAGCATCGGCGGAAAGACAGGCGTGGATTTTGACTGCTATAAAAACATGGTGGGTGCTTTCCATATGCCGAAGCTGGTGTATGCCAATGTGTCGGCTTTAAAGACCCTGCCTCCGGAGCAGTTTTCCGCCGGTATGGGCGAGGTCATCAAGCATGGGCTGATCCGGGACCAGGAGTATTATGAGTGGATCCTGGAAAATAAGGAGGCAGTCCGGAACCGGGAGCTTTCTGTATGCCGGAGGCTGATCTGCGGGAGCAACCGGATCAAGCGGCAGGTGGTGGAGGCCGATCCCACCGAGCAGAACGAGCGGGCCGTTTTAAATTTCGGCCATACTTTGGGCCATGCAGTGGAAAAATTAAAGGATTTTTCCATGCTCCATGGCCACTGTGTTGCCCTGGGAGCCCTGGCGGCCCTGGATATCTGTGTGAAGCGGGGAATGGTGCCGGAGGCAGAGGCTGACCGGTACAGGGAGACCATGGAATACTTTGATATGCCTGTATCCGTAGGCGGCCTTACAAAAGAGGCTGTGGTGGCGGCTACAAAGAATGATAAGAAAATGGAGGCCGGGGTCATCAAGTTCATCCTTCTGGACCGCCTGGGCCACGCCTATGTGGACCGGACTGTGACCGACGAGGAAATGAAGGACGCTCTGGACGCTGTTATGGAGCGCCCGGGAGAAAAATAATCCTGCCCCGGGATTTCAGATAAGGAGAATGACATGAACAGCTTGTGGAAACGGTACGGGCTTTTCGGTCTCCTGACGGCCCTGGCGGTGGGGCTGGACCAGTGGACGAAACGGCTGGCTGTGGAGAATTTAATGGGGAACGGCCCCTTTGTGATCTGGGATGGGGTATTTGAGCTTTTGTATTCGGAAAACCGGGGGGCAGCCTTCGGGATCCTTCAGGGAAAGCACGCCTTCTTTTTCCTGGTGGCTGCGGCGGTGATCGTTGTGGTCCTTCTGTTCCTTTACCGGATGCCATGGAGCCGGCGGTATATGCCGCTGTATTTTTCCATGGTGCTCCTGACCTCCGGGGCCGTGGGAAATATGATCGACCGGGCCGTCCAGGGATATGTGGTGGACTTCCTCTATTTCAGTCTCATTGATTTCCCGATCTTTAACGTGGCAGACTGCTACGTGGTGACTGCGGCCGTCCTTCTGGTCCTTCTGACTGGCTTTTACTATAAGGAAGGGGAGCTGGACTTCTTTTCCGGGAAGGAGAAGGCCAGGTGAAGAAAGAGATCTTTGTGACGGAGGAGGCCTCCGGCGACCGGGTCGATAAATTTTTGTCGGAGCAGTGTGAGGAATATTCCCGTTCCTTTCTCCAGAAGCTCATGAAATCCGGCGGCGTTTTTGCAGACGGCCGTCCGGTAAAGGCCAGTTACAGGGTGTCGGAAGGCGACCGGCTGACCTTTGAGGTGCCGGAGGCGGTGGAGCCGGAGATCCTGGCTGAAAACATCCCCCTGGATATCCTTTATGAGGACCGCGACGTGATCCTGGTGAATAAGCCCAAGGGCATGGTGGTCCATCCGGCGGCCGGTCATTATACGGGCACGCTTGTAAACGCTTTGATGTACCACTGCCGGGAGGATCTGTCCGGGATCAACGGCGTCCTGCGTCCTGGGATCGTCCACCGCATTGACATGGATACCACTGGTGTCCTCATCGCCTGCAAAAACGACCAGGCCCACAATTCCATTGCCGCCCAGCTGAAGGAGCATTCCATAACCAGACGGTACCAGGCCATTGTCCATGGAGTGGTGAAGGAGGACGAGGGTGTCGTAGACGCCCCCATTGGCCGCCATCCCCAGGACAGGAAAAAAATGTGCATCAACCACCAGAACGGCAAGTCTGCGGTGACCCATTACCGGGTGCTGAAGCGCTTTTCGGGCTTTACCCATATTGAGTGCCGTTTGGAAACGGGCCGTACCCATCAGATCCGTGTCCATATGGCGAGCCTGGGACACCCTCTGCTGGGAGACCAGGTCTATGGACCGGCCAGGTGCCCGTATAAGCTCCAGGGCCAGACCCTTCATGCCGGGATCCTGGGCTTCATCCATCCCACGACAGGAGCGTATATGGAATTTACGGCCCCGCTTCCGGAATATTTTAAACACCTTCTGGAGGTCCTTCCGGGAGCGTAAGTAAAGACAGGGCACAGCAGGAACCGGCTGTTTTTCGGACAAGGAGCGGACGGCTCCATGGAGGATGCCTGCCTGGAAATGCGGGAAACAAATACTTGACAAATCCCCAGCAAGTGCTATACTAGTGCATAAGTTCAAACAGCAACACGAAGACAGGAAGAGTAAGCTTTAGGAAATGTCCAGAGAGGAGCGCCCTGTGCTGAAAGCGCTTTACAGGACCTTTGGCTGAAGACCGCCCTGGAGTGTCCCTTAATCGGGAACGGTGATTCCGTTATCATCAGAAATAAGAGGTATGGGCCTTATATACGGCTCGTGCTAGCAGGGTGGAACCGCGGGTAAACTCGTCCCTTGCCATAGACAGAACGTCTGTGGCAGGGGATTTTTTATGTTATAAGCAAGTACACCCTATGACATAAAAAGCGGGTGCCTGTTTTCCATATATTGAAAAGGAGAGATACAATGAAAGTTACACTGAAGGACGGCTCTGTAAAAGAGTACGCACAGCCCATGGCTGTCATTGACATTGCAAAAGATATCAGCGAAGGCCTGGCAAGAATGGCCTGTGTGGCAGAGATCAACGGGGAAGAGGCAGATCTGAGGACTGTGGTGGATTCTGACTGCCAGTTAAATATCCTGACTGCCAAGGACGCCGAGGGCCTGGCAGCCCTTCGCCATACAGCCAGCCACGTGATGGCCCAGGCCATTAAGCGTTTATGGCCCGATACGAAGCTGGCCATCGGTCCGTCCATTGCCGACGGCTTCTATTATGATGTGGATCCGGTGAATCCCATTACTGCCGATGACTTGGAAAAAATCGAGGCTGAAATGAAGAAGATCATCAAGGAGGCCCTGCCGCTGGAGCGCTTCGAGCTCCCCAGAGCCGAGGCCATCGCCCTTATGAAGGAGAAGGACGAGCCCTATAAGGTGGAACTGATCGAGGACCTTCCCGAGGATTCCGTTATCAGCTTCTATAAGCAGGGCGAATTTACAGACCTGTGCGCCGGCCCCCATCTGATGACCACAAAGGAGATCGGCAAGGCGTTCAAGCTCATGAACATTGCAGGCGCTTACTGGCGCGGCAGTGAAAAAAATAAGATGCTCACAAGGATCTATGCCACTGCCTTTCAGAAAAAAGAGGATCTGGAGGCCTATGTGACCATGATGGAGGAGGCCAAAAAGCGTGACCACAGAAAGCTGGGCCGCGAGCTGGGCCTGTTCATGATGCATGAGGCTGGTCCGGGCTTCCCGTTCTTCCTTCCCAAGGGAATGATCTTAAAGAACACACTGCTGGATTACTGGCGTGAGATCCATAAGAAGGCCGGTTATGTGGAAATCTCCTCCCCGATCATCATGAACCGGAAGCTCTGGGAGAATTCCGGTCACTGGGATCATTACAAGGACAACATGTATACGACGGTCATCGATGACGAGGATTATGCCGTAAAGCCCATGAACTGTCCGGGCGGTATTCTTGTATATGCGTCTGAGCCCCGTTCCTACCGGGATCTTCCCATCCGTATGGGAGAGATCGGTCTGGTACACCGCCACGAAAAATCCGGCCAGCTCCATGGCCTCATGCGTGTGCGCTGCTTCAACCAGGACGATGCCCATATTTTCATGATGCCGGAGCAGATCCGCGATGAGATCAAGGGCGTGGCCCAGCTCATCGACAGCGTATACAAGCTGTTCGGCTTTGAGTATCATGTGGAGCTGTCCACAAGACCGGAGGACTCCATGGGAAGCGACGAGGACTGGGAGATGGCTACAAGTGCGCTCCAGGGCGCCCTGGATGATCTGGGCCTGAACTATGTGGTCAACGAGGGTGACGGCGCCTTCTATGGTCCCAAGATCGACTTCCATCTGGTTGACTGCATCGGAAGGACCTGGCAGTGCGGAACCATCCAGCTGGATTTCCAGATGCCCCAGAGATTTAACCTGGAGTACATCGGCGCGGATGGAGAGAAGCACAGACCCATCATGATCCACCGCGTGGCCTTTGGCTCTGTGGAGCGTTTCATCGGCATCCTCATCGAGCACTTTGCCGGTGCATTCCCCACCTGGCTGGCTCCGGTACAGGTAAAGGTGCTTCCCATCTCTGAGAAGTATGAGGAATACGCAAAGTCCGTAAAGGCCCAGCTGGATGAGGCCGGGATCCGCGCAGAGATCGATCTCCGCTCTGAGAAGATCGGCTACAAGATCCGCGAGGCCCAGACCCAGAAGATCCCCTATATGCTGGTCGTAGGACAGAAGGAGGAGGCCGACGGTACGGTTTCCGTAAGAAGCCGCTTCAAGGGCGACGAGGGCTCCAGAGAGCTTTCTGGTTTTATCTCTGATGTGAAAGAGGAGATCGCCGGAAGAGTGAACCGGCCGGTGGAAGTGGAGAAGAAAGAAGTAAAATAGAAACGTAGTTGAATGATTTTTATTCCGCTTTGGCCATAGAAAGAGTCTGCGAAAAAACAAATCGTGTTTTTTCGCAGACTCTTTTATAGATTGTCAATTTTGCAGCATTCTAAAATGAATTCTCCAAGTTCTGTAATAGTGCATCCCTGTTTGGTCTTCATAACTTGAATATAAGATTTACTAGAAAGTTCCGCTAAAGTTGTCCGTACTTGATGCGGGGTAAGTGAAACTCCTTGCTCCCCTAGCAGAATAAGAATTTTATTTCTTCCTACATGGGGATGTTTTTTTACAATATCTAAGATTGCTTTATCCGAACGTGATAGTTCCGCTTTTTTGTATGGCCTACAATCAATATAAGAAGGTAGCTGGGCAAGGGTCAGTTTTTTTCCATTAAAAACATGATGGAAATATAGACATAAATTAACCAGTTCTTTCATGTTTCCTGGATAATCGTAATCAATGAGAAATTCCAGTAACTGATTAGTAAATATAGATTCTACCCCTTGAAAATTTCCAGGGGTTAATTCGTTTAAAATATATTCATAAAATATAGGAATCATTTCTTTCAACTCCCTAATAGGATTAAGTTTTAAAGACAGGGTGTTAAGCTGAAAGAATAACTCGTTCAAAAAAAGGCCGGAGGAGATTTGTTCTTTAATATCACCGCTGTAAGAGCAGATAAAACGTACTGGATGGTAGTCTTTGGAAGTAAAATCAGTGTTAATTTTTCCAAGGACAGAACTTAAAAAAAACTGAAATTCCATAGAAGCTCGTTCCAAATGATCTATAAATAGGGTAGCAGGATTGCCGTCGCTTATTAGAGCTTCTAAATCAGAATATGAGTTTATGGGAGATGATATAGGATGACCAGCATCCAGTGTAAGAAAAGGTATATCATCACTGACCGAGTTTGCATGAACGTATTGCGCTAAATGTTTTTGAAATAATCCATCTTCCCCCAGCAGCAGAACAGGAAATGAGGATTCTGAAAATGAAGATAGAGTGCGAAAAATATAAGAAATACGGCGGTTTTGGAATATACGATGGCTTAGACTGCTGCCAGGGTCTAAGACTGTATATTTTTTGCTCTTTTTTATATTCCATAATGGGGCAGTAACTGGGTAGCGTGAGGAGAGGCCATCCAAAAGGAAAAGGTATCTAAGACTCCGATTAGATATCTCAAAGGAATCAGCTAGAAATAAAGAAAACTTGTCCCCATTTTCATTTGAAAGAGAAGCTGGTGTTCCAGAAAGAAGTTCGTTAAAAGTAATAAAATTACCTTGCTCTCTTAAAAGGTCAGTTAATATATGTTTTTTAACATGCCCACGGTCCGATTGTAAAGAGGAACAGAAGGTATGGTTGGCCATTTCAATAGAGCCGCAGGCATCAACAACGCAGATTCCAAGGTTCATTGTATCTAAAATCTTATCGCGAACGGTAAAATAACGCATAGATTCCTCAGATCGCAAATCAATATGTCTCATAAAATTGCTGATATATCCAGCATAGTTATTAGTTACATAATTCAAAAGTATTTCGGGAAGATGAAAATAATTGATAATAAAGCACAAAGTAGCAATATCTACATTGCGGTTGCCTATATCAATTACATTTCTAATTGTGGAAGGAACAAATCTGGACTCTCCGGGTGTGATGGCATGATGGAAAGATGAATCCGGTAAGGGTCCTCCTGGATAGTAAATGGTATAGATATATTGCGTGAAACCAAGATCTTGTAACGATTTTAAAACTGCTTCACAATTCTTTTTCCTATCACTTACAATACACACTTTAGAGAGGGAGGGAATTTCTAAAATTTTATGAATATGTGTATAGTTTAGTTCTCGTACGCATTGCTTTGAGCATATGCCTTTTTCTTTTATAATTTCATTGACTCTGGATTCGCAGAGAGCAGAGGAAAAAAGCACAAGCTGGTATTTTGTAATCACTTCCGGGTTTAACTGATCAATTTGAATGCTGTCAAAATCCAGATGAGATGAAAAAATAGCGGATAAATATGGAAGAATTCCAAGCTTGGCTGAAGAGTCAATATATAATAAAAGAACTTGAGGTTTCATTTCGAATCTTTCCTTTCTGTAATTAGGTGATTTTTAATTATAATAATACTTTATTGGGATAATTTCAACCAAAAACTGTAAAATAATTCGAAATAACGATTTAATAGAGAAAATAAATTTTAAATTACTTGAAAATAATGTATTATTATGATAATAGTATCGTATAAAGTCGAATATCAATTATTAGAAAAGGAGGATCTTATGAAAGCCATAACAAATGGAACAATTATGACGATTACAAAAGGTATAATACCGAATGGAACTGTACTGATTAATGATAAGAAAATAGTGGCGGTAGGAGAAAATGTTCCTGTGCCGGAAGGCTGCGAGATTATTGATGCGCATCATGGGATTATAACTCCAGGATTTATTGACTGTCATACACATATTTCTACATTCGGAGAATTAAAAACAATGCCTGGTCTCCAGGTAGACGGAAACGAGGGATCAGATCCAATTACACCTCATGTTCGTGCGCTGGATGCCATATATCCAGAAGATCCTGCGATAGCTAAAGCCAGGGCCGCAGGTTTTACTACGGTCTATACAGGACCGGGTTCTGCCAATGTGATTGGAGGAACAGGTATCGCCATGAAGCTTAGGGGGCATACGGCTGAAGAGATGGTGATTCCAGGTACGGAAGCGATGAAATTTGCGCTGGGTGAAAATCCCAAAAGATTCTATGGATTGGAAAGAAAAACTGCCCCGTGGACACGCATGGGAACAGCGGCAATTTTACGGGAAGCATTATACAACGCAAAAAATTATGCAGATAAATTGGACGAGGCGAAAAATGATCCAGCTAAATCGCCAGATCGGGATTTTAAATTAGATGCATTGGTTCCGGTAGTTCGAGGAAAACAGCGGGTTCGAATTCACTGCCACCGGGCAGATGATATTGCAACAGCCGTCCGCATTGGAAAAGAATACGGTTTAGACTTTACATTGGAGCATGCGACAGAGGGCTACCTTGTTAAGGATTTAATTGCAGAAAATCACTTGTACTGTGTGGTTGGTCCATTACTCTTAGATCCATTAAAACAGGAGGTGTGGGGGTTAAAGCTGGAGACTGCTGGAATATTAACAGATGCAGGGATTAAGGTATGCTTGACAGCTGATACTTCAGGAGGTACTGCGTGGCTTCCGGTAGAAGCTGGGTTATTAACTCGACGTGGTCTTTCAGAAGAGGATGCCTTGAGAGGTTTAACCATATATCCTGCAGAGGTTTTGAGGTTAGATCATCGGATTGGATCAATAGAGCCAGGAAAAGATGCAGATATTGCAATTTTTGATGGCAACCCATTAAGCAGTCTCTCTCTTTGCCAGATGACAATGATTGAGGGAGAGATCGTATTTCGGAGGGAGAGAGATGTATGATTGCAATAAAGGCACGTACCATAAATACAATCACAAGAGGGATTCTTGAAAATGGTTCGATTTTAATCGAAAATGGAAAAATTATCGATGTAGGAGAAAATCTGGATGTTTCCCAGGCGGCGGAGATAATTGAATTGGATAATGGATATGTGATGCCTGGATTAATTGATTGTCATACTCATTTGTCAGTTCACCAGCATCTAGTGACAAATCCAGGAAGTCTTTTGGATGTAAATGAAGGATCGGATCCGATTACACCGCAAATTCATGCAATTGATGCATTTAATCCTTAGGATCCGGCAATCCCGTTAGTTAGGAGTGCGGGATTCACCACAATTTATACTGGTCCAGGATCAGCCAACTGTATTGGTGGACAAGGTTTCGCACTAAAGCTTAGAGGAACCACGGTAGATGAGATGTGTATACCGGGAACTGAAATGATGAAATTTGCCTTAGGGGAAAATCCAAAACGCTTTTACGGTGGAAGAAAATTAGAACCATGGACACGGATGGGTACTGCAGCTCTAATCAGAAAAACCTTATATGATGCAAAAACATATTCAAAAAAGCTTTTGGAGGGGGAAATAGATCCAGAAAAAGCTCCAGCCCCTAACTTTAAAATGGAAGCTCTCGTAAAAGTAGTGAGAGGAGAGCAGCGGGTTAGAATTCATTGCCATAGAGCGGATGATATTATGACTGCTATCCGAATTTCAGAGGAGTTTGGCTTAGATTATGTTTTGGAGCACTGTACAGAAGGCTACATGATAAAAGATGTGCTGGCATCGAAGAAATGTAAATGTGTCGTAGGGCCATTAAGATTATCGCCTTTAAAACAGGAAGTATGGGGAATCCGTATGGATACTCCGGGTATTCTTTCCAACGCGGGAGTACATGTCAGTTTAACTGCAGATACAGCTGGAAAGACTGCGTGGCTACCTATGGAAGTTGGATTATGCATGACCAGAGGCTTAAAAGAAGAGGAGGCATTGAGGGGGATTACAATTTATCCAGCACAGGTTTTAGGATTAGAAGAACGTATTGGTTCCATAGAACCGGGAAAGGACGCGGATATTGCAATTTTTGATGGACATCCATTAGATAACTTAACGCTTTGCCGTATGACTATGATCGATGGAAAGGTTTATCATAATACAATTTAAGTAAGGAGGATAAGTTAGTATGAAAAAAAGGTTTATTTCAGTTATTCTTTCTGCGATGATGATTATGACAGCATGTGCTCCAAAAGAAGAAACGACTTCTACAGTCGCCTCGAAACAGTCAGAAAAAAATGAAGATATACAAGCGACAGAAGCGGCTGAAGAAACGAGCTCATCTACTGGAAAGACTATTACTATTGGAACTCCATACACAATTGATACATTTCTTCCCTGGGATTTCACTTCTGATGGAGACAGGTATGTGATCAGCAACGTTTATGAGTGTTTGTTTGAATATGATGCCAATACATGTATTCCTGTTCTGGCAGAAAGCTATACGAACCCAGATGACTGTACATGGGATGTAAAGATTCGAGAAAATGCATACTGGCATACAGGAAATAAGTTGTTCGGAGATGAAAAAGTACAGATTAAAGCAGAAGATGTTAAGTGGGTCATGGATTGGACTATGGATCCGGCTAATGGATCCAAGCAACAGACAAATTTAAGCAGTGTGGTTTCATCAGTGGAGGTTCTGGATGATTTTACTTTGCGTTTTACTACACCGGAGCCCAAAGCCCTGTTTTTGTTTACACTTTCCCGTGTAATGATTTTCCCGAAAAAAGCAATTGATGAAGGATTTGATCTGAATGCCTGGCCAGTGGGCTCTGGTGCATTTAAATACGTATCGTATCAGACGGATGATCAAGTGGTTTTGGAAAAAAACTCTGATTATTACATTACTCCTAATGTGGATGAAGTGATTTTTAAAATTATACCGGATAAATCTGTTTCGGCGATTGCTCTTCAGAATGGAGAAATTGACATTACAGCTCAAGTGTTATCTACAGATATTGATGCCATCGCTGCACAGGAAGATCTTGAGTTGGTGCCAAATACACTCGGATGGTATCGGTATGCGGGATTTAATTGTAAAGATCCTCTTTTCACAGATCCAGAAATAAGAAAGGCTCTGACTATGGCTGTGGATTTAGATGCGGCTGTGGATGCTATTTTCAAAAATAGTGCAGGGGTGAAACTGGCAGTGCGTGCATACGGACCAATTCCTCTTGAACTTCCGGGTGCAGATGAGACACTATGGAAAGAAAATGCCGTTGCCTATGACCCGGAGGGTGCTAAAAAGATATTAGAAAGTAAAGGATGGAAGACGGGTGCTGATGGGATTTATGAAAAAGACGGGAAGAAATTCTCTTTTACGATTAAGACTCCCAATAATGATAATAACCGGGTAAAGTTAGGAACGATCATTTCTACTCAGTTAAAACAGATAGGAATTGATTGTGTTGCTCAGCCTACAGAATGGGCTACCATGTTGACAGATATTAAGGCAGGAGAAACCCAGATGTTCGTTATGGGAGGAGGAAGTTCCTTAAATGGGATGGAAATGCTATTCCATACAACTTTAAGCCAGAGTAACTCGCACAGAGTTTTTTATGATAACCCTGAATGTGACGCGCTGATCGAAAAGGCGGCTGTAACCATTGATCCAGAAGAGCGCGGTAAGGTTTTAGCAGATGCGTCAAGTATGATAGTAAAGGATGCAGTGCATATGTTTGGATATTTTGAGTATGTACAGATTGGAATGAACAAAAAGGTGACAGATTTTGAAAAGGCACCGACTTTATGGTACTCTCTCTGTAATGGATATAGAAATGTAGGCATATCTGAGTAGAGAAGTGAGAGAAAGGCGGGGGCTGCTTTTAGCAGTACCCGCCATATTTTAAATACCAGGAGAGGAGGAAATGTATGTGGAGTTATATCTTTAAGCGCATCCTGGTGGCGATTCCAACGCTTTTGATTATTTCTTTTATGATTTTCAGCCTTTTATATATTACACCAGGTGATCCGGTTCTTCTTATGCTGGGATCAGGAGACACACAAAGTGTATCGCAGGAACAATATGATGCTGTAAGGGCAGAGCTCGGGCTGGATAAGCCATTTTTTGAAAGGTATATGGATTTTATAACTGGAGCAGTAACGGGGGATTTGGGAACATCATACATCACAGGTGAAGATGTTTTTGATACTGTAATGATGCGAATGCCTGCTACGCTTATCCTAACTGTTGCTTCGGTTCTCGTGGGCCTTTTAGTAGCGGTGCCGCTTGGAATTTTAGCGGCTGTCAAACATAATAGTATATGGGATTTGAAGTGCTATACTAATGTTGTAACAGGAGTGGCTAATAAGATATAATCAATCTTATAAAGAAAAGAGGTACACATTATGCCACAGAGTTACACCCCTGAATTTAAAAAGAAGATTGTCCGCCTTCACGAGGAAGAAGGACGCACTTACAAAAGCATCACTGCTGAATACGGCGTATCCAAAGCCAGTATTTCCAAGTGGTGCAGTGAATTTAGCAAAGAATGCCAAACAAAAGCCCTCGAAAATCCAGATATTCCAAATGAAATGGAACTTATGAAAGAGAATCTCCGATTGCGCAAGGAACTGGAAGAAGCAAAAAAGGAAAATCTCTTCTTAAAAAAAGCAGCGGCATTCTTTGCAAAGGAAATCGATTAGAGGCTTATCGATTTATTGAGCAATATCATGAGTTGTTTGGTCTACGGTGGCTCCTTCGCAGGCTTGAAATCTGTCCAAACGCGTATTATAACTACCGGAAACACAGGAAGGCGGATTATTATGCCAATAAAGCAGAAGTACACGCGCAGATTCAGGAAATCTATCATATCCACAATGGTGTTGATGGTTACCGGAGCATGAAAGTCTATCTGGAACGCAGAGGCTACTCTTACAGTACAGCTACCGTTCATAAATATATGAATACAGAGCTGGGACTCCATTCCATTGTCCGCCCAAAGAAGCCTGAATATGAGCACGGAAAACCGCATAAAATATTCGACAATAAACTTAATCAGGATTTCACAGCAGATGAAATCAACCGGAAATGGTGTACGGACTTTACATATCTGTTCCTTTCGAATCATGAGGTACGCTACAACTGTACCATACTAGATTTGCACGACCGAAGTGTGGTTGCCAGCATTACAGACCGCAGGATCACCAGCAATCTTGCCATTCGAACACTCCAGAAAGCATTGGAATCCCAACCGCCCATCAAAGGTGGCCTGATTTTGCACTCAGATCAGGGATCGCAATTTACATCAAAGGCATTCGTTGAATTCTGCGAGTCAGTAAATGTGACACAGAGTATGAGCAAGGCAGGATATCCGTATGACAATGCACCGATGGAGCGTTACTTTAACACACTGAAAAACGAGTGTACAAATCTATATGAATTTGAAACAGAAAAAGCACTCTATCAAAAAGTAGAAGAATTTGCATATGTTGACTACAATCATGTGCGTCCGCACAGTTTTAATGATTATCGTACACCATACGAAGCCCGGATGGCAGCGTAACTGATTCATGATATTTTTTAGCCACAAGTGTTACAAAAATGCTTGACCACAACAATTCTATTGCGACATTTTTAGCGACCATTGGGGTTTCGCTTCCTAAATTCTGGTTTGGATTGGTCCTTATCATTTATTTGTCGCTGCGTTTGAAAATTTTTCCGAGCCAGGGTATTGCATATATAGACAGGGATGGATTGGGGGCTTTTCTATCTCACCTCTTCCTCCCTGCGGTTTCTTTAGGACTTGGATTGGCGGCTACACAGACACGAATGATTCGTTCCAGTATGCTTGAAGTACTAAATCAGGATTACATAAGATTTGCAAAAAGCAAAGGATTTAAAGATAAAATAGTTATCATTCGTCATGCATTTAAGAATGCTATGATTCCAGTGGTTACAGTACTGGGAAGTGAAATTGGTGCTCTTTTGGGAGGAGCGGTGGTTACAGAAACAATCTTTTCTTGGCCCGGAGTTGGCAGGCTGGCTATGAACTCCATTGCAAGAAGGGATTATCCAATGATTCAGGGAAATACTCTGATTCTATGTGCGATATTTCTTTTAATTAACTTGTTTGTGGATATTATTTATGCGTGGCTTAATCCTAGAATCCGTTTAAACTGATAGGAGGGATAGAATTGAAAAAAGAAATAATTAATGATGATTTTTCAATGGTTCCTGCTAAATCATATTGGTCTGATGTTGGAAGGCGGTTTTTAAAAAATAGAATTGCCCTTCTTGGAGCTTTGATTCTTGGAATCATTGTATTTATGTGTGCAGCAGCCCCGTTGTTCACTCAATATGATCCTGTTAAGGATATGGTTTTGGGAGATATGTTGCTTCCTCCTGGCACTCCAGGACATATATTGGGAACGGATGACTATGGAAGAGATATTTTTTCCAGACTTCTTTATGGGGGAAGAACCTCTGTTTTAACTGGTCTGTCTGTTGCTATTGTATCTGCGGCAGTTGGTGTTACGTTGGGATGCATCAGTGGCTATTTTGGCGGTATTATAGATAATCTGATAATGAGATTTACTGATATTATGATGTCATTCCCTTTTTTGATTATTGCAATTGCAATTATGGCGGCGCTGGGATCCAGCCAGAAAAATATAGTGATCGCTTTGGCGATTGTCAGTTGGCCGCGTTTCGCAAGATTAACCCGTGGACAGGTTTTGAGTATCAAAACGCAAGAGTATGTTGAATCTGCAAATACAGCTGGTTACAGTGACATGAGAATAATGTTTAACCATATTTTGCCTAACTGTATGGGACCAATCATTGTTCAATTGACGTTGGCGGTCGGAAGTGCGATACTTTCGGCGGCAAGCCTGAATTTCCTGGGACTGGGAGTTGACGCGTCTTTGCCTGATTGGGGAGTAATGCTAAATCAAGGTCGTAACTATCTTCAGACAGCTTCGTATTTAACAACGATTCCTGGCATTGCGATTTCTCTTACTGTATTAGCGGTAAACTGGATCGGCGATGGACTAAGGGATGCTTTTGACCCACGGTTGCGAGTATAGGGAGGGGTTGCCATGGCGAAAGAAAATATAATTGAAGTTCAGAATCTGAAGACATACTTTCACACACCTGAGGGTATTGTAAAGTCTGTGGATGGGGTATCATTTTCGATAGAAAAAGGAAAAACTATGGCACTGGTCGGAGAATCTGGCTGCGGAAAAACACAGACCTCTCTTTCTTTGATTCGCTTGCTTGCTCCGACCGCAAAAGTATCTGCAGATAAAATTGAAATCAATGGAAAGGAAACGAAGGATTATACAAAAGATCAGGCGCGTGGAATCCGGGGGAAGGATATTTCGATGATTTTCCAGGAACCCATGACCTCGTTAAACCCAGTATATCGTGTGAAAAGACAGTTGGAGGAAATGATCCGCTTGCATCAGCCAGAACTTAGCAAACAGGACACTTACCAAAGGGCATTAAATATTTTGACGCGGGTAGGGATTCCGGAGCCGCAAGAGAGAATCCGGGTATTTCCGCATCAGTTATCAGGCGGATTAAGGCAGCGGGTCATGATTGCAATTGCCTTGGCTAGTAATCCAAGACTTTTAATTGCAGATGAACCGACGACGGCATTGGATGTGACTATTCAGGCACAGATTATAGAACTCCTAAAAGAGATTCAGAAAGAAATGGAGATGTCCATCCTGTTAATTACTCATGATTTTGGGGTTGTATCTCAGATGGCAGACACAGTATCAGTTATGTATGCAGGTAAAATAGTAGAACAGGGATCTATGAAAGATATTTTTGAGGATCCCTGGCATCCATACACAAGGCTGCTGATTATGTCAATTCCTGGAATTAAGGTAAAAAGAGGAGGACGTCTTGAGACTATTGAAGGCGCTGTTCCTAATCCTATGAATTTCCCTCCAGGATGTCGATTTTATCCAAGATGCCCTTATGCGGAAGAAAGGTGTATGCGGGAGGAACCTGTACCAGAAGTGATAGGAGGAAGAATGGTACGTTGTTTAAAGAGGGGGGTGCATGATGGACGGTAATCTGTTGGAAATTAAAGACCTGGAAGTTCAGTTTCCCATTAAAAAAGGCATTCTTCAAAGAACAGTTGGCCACATTCACGCAGTGGATAAGATATCTTTCAATATAAAAGAGTGTGAGACTTTGGGGTTGGTAGGTGAATCTGGCTGCGGAAAGACAACTACGGGGCGTGCGATTTTGCGGCTTAATGATCCCTCGGCAGGCTCAGTTTATTATAAAAATGAAGATTTGCTGAAGATTGGACGCTCTGATTTTCGAGATATGAGAAAAAATCTCCAAATTATTTTTCAGGATCCGTATTCATCCTTAAACCCAAGACAAACAGTAAAAGGATTATTAAACGAAGTATTAACGGTTAAGTGTGGGTATTCTAAAGCAGAGGCAGCAGAAAGGATCAATGAGTTATTGATACAAGTGGGGTTGAGTCCGGTTTACGCTAACCGGTATCCACATGAATTCTCTGGGGGACAGAGGCAGAGAATAGCTATTGCCAGAGCTTTGGCCTTGATGCCGGAATTTATTGTGTGTGATGAGGCTGTTTCAGCACTGGATGTGTCTATTCAGTCGCAGATTATTAACCTTTTAATGGATTTAAAGGATACTTACAAGGTAACATACCTTTTTATTTCTCATGCTCTTAACGTGGTACAACATATCAGTGACCGTGTTGCGGTTATGTATCTTGGAAAAATTGTGGAACTGGCAGAAACAGAAGAGCTATTTTCTCATGCGGCTCATCCTTATACGCAGGCATTGCTTTCGGCAGTACCTATATTATCTGGACATGAAAAACGTGAAAGAATTATTTTAAAGGGTGAGGTTCCTGGAGCAGCTCATATCCCTTCGGGGTGTCGTTTCCATACAAGGTGTCCTATGGCAACAAAAGAATGTGCGGAACATGAACCTGAATTAAGGGAAGTAGCATCCGGCCATATGGCTGCTTGTCATCGTCTTTAAAAAACAGGCGAAGATTCATACAATCTTCGCCTGTAAATATATTATGCTTTAATATTGCTTCCTAACTTTTTTCTTTAATGTCCCCTAAATCTTTTTTAGAGGCGCATGTGTCCTTTTTCCCCTTCTCCCCAGAAGAGTTTCTTCCTATATAATACCGGATCCCTGCTGCTGCTGCGGCAAACACCAGGATCGCCGGGAGCCAGATGGGAAGAGTGGAGGCGACCAGGACGAACAGGTCCACGACCGCTGTTTTTACAGAGGTAAGATTCCGTTTGAAGCCATCCTGGATCCGTGCTCCAACAGACTGGGAACCTGTGGGCGTATAAACGGCCACCTCAGAGATGTGGATGGATACGGTGCTGTAATCCACCTGGTTGTCATAGAGTTTCAGCTGGGATTCCATGGATTCCAGCTGATACCGGATCTCTGACAGCCGCTCCTCCAATGCAATGACAGCCTCCAGGGTATCGGCCTTTTCCAGGAGCGCCCAGATCCGTTCCTGTTCTGTGGTCAAAGTCTTTTTCCGGCTTTCCAGGTCACTGTACTGGAGGGTCACATCGGTGGCGGTTTCCGACCGCTCAGTTACATTGGCCTGGTCCTCCACCACCTGGAGAAAGGAGTCCAGCTGATCTGCCGGGATCCGGGCAGTGATGGAGGCGTGCCGCCTGGAGGGACGGCTGTCGCGCTGGATGCTGCTGCCCGAAACATCGGACTGCTCCACATAGCCGGAAAGGGAGGAGACCTGCTCATGGATGGATCTTAAAAGGCCCTCAAAATCCTCGGTCTCAGCCCAGAGGTCCACGTTCCGGATCAGCTTTCGTCCGGCCGTTTGTGGGGAGGAGAGAGAAGCCGGACTTGTAAGGCTGTCTCCGCCTTCTGTTACAGTTTCACCTTGCGTGTCTCCGGCGGCTGCCGCTGTTTCCATGACCGTTTCCGCCTCGTTTTTTCCACCGGCCGCACTGGCTCCGCAGGCTGTAAGGCCCAGGCATAAGGCGATGACCATGGGAAGAAGCACAGATGCGGAAAATCTCGATGATCGTTTCTTTTTCATAAAACCATTCCCTTCAAAAATACATCGTCCATTTTGTTAATTTCAGATTATCATATAAAGAGAGAAGATTCAATGTATGTAAGAAAAGATTCAGAAAAATGTCATCTAAAATGGCTTTTCAATATCATATTCGTTGATCTTGTTGAAAATCTGGCGGGTACTCAGGGAAAGCTCCCGGGAAGCAGCGGAAATATTCCAGTCGGTCTGGCGAAGGGCCCACTCCAGATATTCTTTTTCGCTCCGCCTTTTAAATTCTTTCCAGGTGACCAGCTGGTGGGCTGAATAGGTGGTGACGGGCGTCATGCGTTTCAGGTTATAGAGGATCGGGATTCCCTCCGTGGTGATCACATGATCCTGGGAGAGCACCACCATCCGGTCCAGGGTGTTTTTTAATTCTCTGACGTTCCCAGGATAATCATAATTCATAAGGAACTCCCACACCTTATCCTCGATCCGGTCGATGCGGATCCCGTTTTCCTCCTGGGCTTTTTTCAGCAGAAAATGGATCATTCCTTCCAGATCCTCCTTCCTTTCCCTTAAAGGCGGGATCCGGATCACAATGGTGCTGATCCGGTAGAAGAAATCCTCGCGGAATTCGCCGTTGATGACCTTGGTGGGAAGATCCCGGCTGGTGGCTGCGATCAGGCGGAAATCCAGAACCTTCTTATTATTTCCGCCCAGACGCTCGATCTCCTTGGTCTCGATGGCCCGCAGAAGCTTTACCTGGGTGGTCATGCTGACGTCGCCGATGGCATCCAGGAAGAGAGTTCCGTGGTCGGCCAGCTCGAATTTTCCCACCCGGCGGCGGATGGTGTCGGAAAAGATCCCCGGCTCCACGCCGAAAAGCTCCGGCTCCAGCAGGGATTCTGTATAGGCGTTGCAGTTGACAGCGATAAAGGGCTTGTCGGACCGCCGGCTTAAGGCGTGGATATACTGGGCGGCCACATCCTTTCCGGTTCCGGATTCCCCGATCAGGAGAACGTTGGCATTGGAGGCGGCCACCCGCTTGCAGTCCAGGAGCGTTCTTGCATAGGAGGGGGATTTTGTCTCCATATAGTATGCGGAATTAAAGGTTTTATTGTCCATGATCCGGCCTTTCTGTACAAAATATTCAATAATTGTCCAATCATGATATAATTATATATGAAATGTTTTTCAAAATCAAGAAATAAATTTCATACACAAGGAAAAAAATTTAAGAAAAAAACTTCATACCCCTTTTCTTTTGGAAAGAAATGTGGTACATTCTATATATAGGAAATATCAATACAAGGTATTCCTATGATTAATAAATAAAATGGTTGAAACAGGAAATTCCTGTATCAATAAAGGGTGAGGGAAAATGTATCGGATTATTACAAATAACCAGATGTGTCTGGTAAAATACGGTGACCAGATACAGGTGGAATACCTGGATGGACAGAGTTATATGGACGTACTCGTGAAAGTCCGGGATTATATCCAGAATGGCTGGTGTTTGGAAACGCATCCGATGACGGGAAGCCTGAAGCCCAATCAGACTCCTTATAAATCTGTGATGGTATCTGACCGTCCTGTGGACAAAGAAGAATTCTACCAGCAGGAGATCACCATTGAAAATGGAATCACGGCTTGCCGTAAGTTCCAGTCGATCCGGAAAACTCCGGACTGGCCGCAGAACCTCCTGGAAGATTTCCAGGCAGTGGATCTGTCACTGATCGAGGGAGCGATTCAAAAAATCTTGTAGTTTTTAAGAAAGCGGGGTAAGCGTAAACAATGAAACTCGAATTAGGAATCATTCCGATTAACGACATTCAGTTTGGAGCTGAATCCAAGGTGGAAAACGGTACCATCTATGTGAATGCCGACGAGTTGAAAGCCCTTATTCTTGAGGACGAGAACCTGAAATCCGTTGAGCTTGATATCGCAAGACCTGGCGAGAGCGTTCGTATCATGCCGGTTAAAGACGTTATCGAGCCCCGTGTAAAAGTAAGCGGTGAGGGTGCTATGTTCCCGGGAATGATCTCCAAGGTAGCTCCTGTGGGAAGCGGACGTACAAACGTACTTCGCGGCAGCGCAGTTGTTACAACTGGTAAGATCGTGGGCTTCCAGGAAGGTATCATCGACATGACAGGAGAGGGATCCAAATACACACCATTCTCCAAACTCAACAACCTTGTAGTTGTTTGTGAGCCGATCGATGGACTTGCAAAGCATGCACATGAGAAGGCTGTTCGTATGGCCGGATTAAAGACTGCCGATTATATCGGTAAGCTGGCAAAAGATATCGTAGCAGAAGAGGTTGAGACTTTCGAGACTGTTTCTGTTAAGGAAGGTATCGAGAAGTGGCCGGAGCTGCCGAGAGTTGGCTATGTTCTTATGTTACAGAGCCAGGGTCTTATGCATGATACATATGTGTACGGTGTTGACGCAAAGCAGTCCCTGTCCACAATCATCATGCCGACAGAGATCATGGACGGTGCGATCGTAAGCGGTAACTGTGTATCTGCCTGTGACAAGAACACAACCTACCACCATCTGAATAACCCGGTAATCAGAGATCTGTTTGCCCAGCATGGAAAGACTTTAAACTTCGTTGGCGTTATCATCACCAACGAGAATGTATATCTGGCAGATAAGATGCGTTCTTCTGACTGGTCCTCCAAACTTTGCGAGTGGCTTGGCTTAGACGGCGCTATCGTATCTCAGGAAGGTTTCGGTAACCCGGATACTGACCTGATCATGAACTGCAAGAAGATCGAGGGCAAGGGCGTTAAGACTGTAATCATCACTGATGAGTATGCAGGCCGCGACGGCGCTTCCCAGTCTTTAGCAGACGCTGATGCTGCAGCTAACGCTGTTGTAACAGGCGGTAACGCAAATGAAGTGATCCACCTTCCGAAGATGGACAAGGTAATCGGATATCCGGAAGTTGCGGATATCATTGCCGGCGGTTTCGATGGCAGCCTTCAGGCTGACGGTTCCATCGTCGCTGAGCTTCAGGTTATCACAGGTGCAACAAACGAGATGGGCTTCAATCCGTTAAGTGCCAGATAATAGGAGGAAATGATGTCGAAGTTAAGAGTTGTTCATTATATCAATCAGTTCTTCGCCAACATCGGTGGTGAGGAAAAAGCTGATTACAAGCCGGAGCTTCGCGAAGGCAACGTAGGACCTGGTCTTGCGTTCCAGCAGAGCTTTGGCGAGGAGGCAGAGATCGTTGCCACTGTAATCTGTGGTGACTCCTACTTCAACGAGAACGTAGATTCTGCCACAGCCACAGTTCTTGATATGATCAAGAGCCAGAATCCGGACTTAGTAATCTGCGGACCGGCCTTCAACGCTGGTCGTTACGGTGTAGCCTGCGGTACCGTAGCTGCTGCTGTTAAGAAAGAAGGCATTCCGGTAATCACCGGTATGTACAAAGAGAACCCGGGCGCTGACATGTTCAAGAAGGAAGTGTACATCATTTCCACAAAGAACAGCGCTGCCGGCATGAGAGACGCCGTTAAGAAGATGGCTCCGTTAGCATTAAAGGTTGCTAAGGGAGAGGCTATCGGCGCATCTGCTGAAGAGGGCTACCTGCCCAACGGTATCCGTAAGAACTTCTTCGAGAAGAAACGCGGTGCTGAGCGTGCAGTTGAGATGCTTATTAAGAAGTTAAATGGCAAGGAATTCGAGACTGAGTACGAAATGCCCAGCTTTGACCGTGTAGCTCCTGGTGCAGCTATCAAGGATATGAGCAAGGCTAAGATCGCACTGGTTACCTCCGGCGGTATCGTTCCGAAGGGCAACCCGGACCACATCGAGTCCTCCAGTGCTTCCAAGTATGGCCAGTATGATATCGAAGGCGTAACCGATCTGACAGCTGAGACCTACGAGACAGCTCACGGCGGATATGACCCGGTATATGCAAACGAAGACGCTGACCGTGTACTTCCGGTTGATGTGATCAACGAGTTCATCAAGGAAGGAAAGATCGGCAGCCTTCACAAATACTTCTACACAACTGTTGGTAACGGTACTGCCGTAGCCAATGCGAAAAAGTTTGCGACGGAGATCGGACAGAAGCTGGTTGATGACCATGTTGACGCCGTGATCCTGACCTCTACCTGAGGAACCTGTACTCGTTGCGGTGCAACGATGGTTAAAGCTATTGAAGCTTATGGTATTCCGGTTGTTCATATTGCGACCGTAGTTCCGATTTCCCAGACAGTAGGCGCAAACCGTATTGTTCCGGCTGTAGCTATTCCGCATCCGTTAGGAAACCCCGCTCTTACTCATGAGGAAGAGAAGGAAATCAGAACAAAGATCGTATCCAGAGCACTGGAAGCTTTACAGACTCCGGTTGATGACCAGACTGTATTTGAATGGAAATAATAAGGAGATATATCCATGGATAAGCTCTATGACGTGATTATCCTGGGCGCAGGTCCGGCAGGTTTAGCTGCCGGCCTGTACTCCGGAAGATACCGCCTGTCTACTCTTATTATCGAGAAGGCAAAAGATGGCGGCCAGATTGCTATTACTGACGAAATTGAAAACTATCCCGGCCAGATGGTAGAAGGCGAGAGCGGCCCGTCCCTGATCGCCAGAATGACAGCACAGGCTGAAAAGTTCGGTGCTGAGCGCGCAAGCGATACCATTACAAAGGTCGAGCTGGAAGGCCCCGTAAAGAAGCTTTACGGAACCAAAGATACATATCAGTGTAAGACACTGATCATCGCCACAGGCGCTTTCCCGCGTCCTATCGGATGCAAGAGAGAAGGCGAGTTCATGGGCAAGGGAGTTTCCTTCTGCGCTACCTGTGACGCCAACTTCTTCGAGGACCTTGAAGTGTATGTAGTAGGCGGCGGCGATTCTGCCGTTGAGGAAGCTATGTACTTGACAAAGTTCGCAAGAAAGGTTACTATCATCCATAGAAGAGACGAGCTCCGTGCTGCCAAATCCATCCAGGAGAAGGCATTCAAGAATCCGAAGCTCCACTTCATGTGGGATACTGTTGTAGACGAGCTGCTGGGTGAGGATATCTTAAGCGGAATGATCGTTAAGAATACCAAGACTGGCGAGCTTACCCGTATCGATGCTGACGAGGAAGACGGCTTATTCGGCCTGTTCGGCTTCATCGGCTACAATCCCAGAAGCGAGCTCTTCGAGGGAATGCTTGATATGGACCACGGATACATCAAGACCGACGACAACATGCACACCAATATCCCGGGTGTATTTGCCGCTGGAGATATCCGCGTAAAGGCACTGCGTCAGGTTGTTACGGCTGCCGCTGACGGCGCCATTGCAGCTATGCAGGCTGAAAAGTATGTATCTGAGCACGAGAACTAATTTCTTTAATATTTTTCATTAAGAAAGGATGTTTTAGTCATGGTAGAGTTAACAAAAGACACTTTCGCAGCTGAAGTTTTAGAGGCAGAGGGAACCGTTCTTGTAGATTTCTACGGTGACGGATGCGTTCCGTGCCAGGCTCTTATGCCGCATGTACATGCTATGGAAGATGTTTACGGAAAGGACATCAAATTCACGGCTCTCAACACCACAAAGGCTCGTCGTCTGGCTATCGGCCAGAAGATCCTTGGCCTTCCGGTTATCGCTCTTTACAAGGGCGGCGAGAAGATCGCTGAGTGCGTGAAGGATGACGCTACCGTAGAGAACATCGAGGCTATGATCAAAGCCCACATCTAAGATCGGGCAATATGGACAGAAATGTCTGTTGCTATATACAAAATAAAATAAGGAGGAAATGATGCTATGGCTATTCTGAATGGCAAGAAAGTTGTTATCATCGGAGACCGTGACGGTATTCCGGGACCAGCCATTGAAGCCTGTGTGAAGACAGCCGGAGCAGATGTAGTATATTCTTCTACTGAATGCTTTGTCTGAACATCCGCGGGTGCTATGGACCTGGAAAACCAGAAGAGAGTAAAAGATTTCGCAGAGCAGTATGGACCGGAGAACGTTGTTGTTGTTCTCGGCGCCGCTGAGGGGGAGGCTGCAGGTTTAGCAGCTGAGACCGTTACTGCAGGAGATCCGACTTTCGCAGGCCCATTAGCAGGAGTCCAGTTGGGACTGACTGTATATCACATTTGTGAGGATGAAATCAAAGCAGAAGTTGATGCTGGTGTTTACGACGAACAGATCAGCATGATGGAAATGGTTATGGATGTAGATGACATCGCTAACGAAATGTCTTCCATCCGCGACGAGTTCTGTAAATACCTGTAACAAGGTGTAGGGGCGCCGTCCGGCGCCCCATTTTTTTAAAATTACGAGGTGTGTTTCATGAACGGGTATCCAGTACTTAAGGGGGCCAGCTATACTCTGGCCATAACACCGGATATGGTAATCCATAACGGTACAACACAGACCACAGAAATGATCGTTAATCCGGAGTCCGAATATTTAAAGGAGCTCCCGAACCATTTAAGAAGCTTCGAGGATGCAGTTTCTTATATCCCGAACCAGGTATATATCGGAAATGCAAAGCCGGCTGACCTGGCTGCAACAGAGTTTCCGTTCTATGACAAAAAGTGGGAGAACGCTTCCCGCGATGGTAAGTACGGCCAGATCATGCCGGAGGACGAGTTCTACGGCCTTATCCAGATCTGTGACGTATTTGAGTTAGTAATGCTCGAGAAGAGCTTTGCTGCTTCTGTAAAAGAAAAACTGGCTGCACAGAACCTTTTAAAAGAGGATCAGCTGGCAGCTCTTGATAAAAACAGTGAAAACGATGATGCGAAGATCGCATCTCTTGTAAACGACGAGCATGCTGAGCCGTTATACTTTGAGCATAAGCTGGTTGGTGCTGTAAAGCGCGCTCATGACGTAGACGTAAACCTGTCTGCCCATGTTATGCTCGAGAACCTGGTTACAAAGGCTTCCAACGTTCTTTCCCTGATCGAACTGGTAAAGAAAGCCGGCGTAAACCCGGATGAGGTTGATTATGTGATCGACTGCTGTGAGGAAGCATGCGGCGATATGAACCAGCGCGGCGGCGGAAACTTCGCCAAGGCTGCTGCTGAGATCGCAGGCTACACCAACGCAACTGGTTCTGACGTTCGTGGCTTCTGTGCCGGACCGGCTCATGCTATGCTGCATGCTGCTGCTCTTGTTAAGGCAGGAACCTTCAAGAACGTTGTTGTAACTGCTGGCGGATGTACTGCAAAGCTTGGTATGAACGGTAAAGACCATGTGAAGAAAGGCCTTCCGATCCTTGAGGATGCCATCGCAGGCTTCTCTGTTCTTGTAAGCGCAGACGACGGCGTAAGCCCGCAGATCCGCACCGATATCATCGGAAGACATACTATCGGAACAGGTTCCGCTCCGCAGAACGTAATCGGCTCCCTGGTGGCAGATCCGTTAGAGCGCGCAGGTCTCCTTATGACTGATATCGATAAATACTCTCCGGAGATGCAGAACCCGGATATCACAAAACCGGCTGGCGCTGGCGATGTTCCGGAAGCAAACTATAAGATGATCGCTGCTCTTGCTGTTAAGAAGGGCCAGATCGCAAGAACCGATATCGCTAACTTCGTAAAAGAGCACGGTATGACCGGCTGGGCTCCCACACAGGGTCATATCCCGTCTGGTGTTCCGTATATCGGACCGCTCCGCGAGGAAGTTCTCGCAGGTGAGACAAAGCGTGCCATGATCATTGGTAAGGGAAGCCTTTTCCTTGGTAGAATGACAAACCTGTTCGACGGTGTTTCCTTCGTTGTACAGGCCAACGACGGCTCTGCTGCCAACGGCGGTGAGGCTGGCTTTGATGAGGCTAAGGTAAAAGCTATGATCGGTCAGGCAATGCGTGAGTTTGCCAACGGCCTTCTTGGCTCTGAAGAATAATCCGTAAACAGAAAGGACAGGTGCGTTATGTCAGATAAGAGAATTAAGACGCTCATTGCAGATACCTTCCTGGAAGTTGCGGATGCCCTGGAAACAGGACAGTACGGCAAAAAGCCGGTGATCGGCTTTGCCTCCGAAGGCAGTGAGCATGGAGAAGACAATATTAAGAGAGCCATGGAGCTGGCTGCGTACAAGGGCTTAGACGCCCGTCTCATCGAGGGAGAAGATATCCACAAAGAGATGGAAAAGCTTCTGGATTCCGGTGAGATCGACGCTGCAGTTACCATGCACTACCCATTCCCCATCGGCGTTTCCACCGTTGGTAAGGTAATTACCCCCGGCATTGGAAAGCCCATGTATCTTGCCACCACCACAGGTACGTCTGATACAGACCGTATCGCTGGTATGGTAAAGAATGCCATTTACGGCATCATCGCCGCAAAGGCAGACGGGATCGAGAATCCGACGGTTGGTATTGCCAACATTGACGGTGCAAGACAGACAGAAAAGGCTCTGTTAAAATTAAAAGAGCAGGGATATGATATCAATTTCGCAGAATCTGCCCGTGCAGACGGCGGAATCGTTATGAGAGGCAACGACCTGTTAGCCGGAACTCCGGATATCATGGTTATGGACTCCTTAACAGGAAACCTCATGATGAAGATCTTCTCTGCATATACCACTGGCGGAAGCTATGAGTCCCTGGGCTTTGGCTACGGCCCGGGCATCGGCGATGGTTATGATCGTCTGATCATGATCGTTTCCCGTGCTTCTGGCGCTCCTGTGATCGCAGGGGCTATGGAGTTTGCCACAAATCTTGTAAAGCATAACTGGAAGAAGATCGCAGACGACGAATTTGCGAAAGCAAAGAAAGCCGGTTTTGAGGCGATCATCGACGAGTTAAAGAATGCTGGAAAGAAAGAAGCAGCTCCGGCTGCAGCTGTAACAGCTCCCCCCAAGGAGATCTGTACTGCACAGATTCCGGGTATCGAGGTTATGGACCTGGAAGACGCTGTACAGGCACTCTGGAAAGAGGGAATCTACGCAGAAAGCGGTATGGGCTGTACTGGCCCGATCGTTCTGATGGCTGCAGACAAGAAGGACAAGGCTTACGAGATCTTAAAGAATGCCGGTTATGTTGGCTAAATGACCGGATGCCCGGATCGGGAGACAGGCGGAGAGACTGTCTGTCTCCCTGTTTCGGGGAAATTATATGTTTTGTATAAAAAATTTACAAAATTCGCCTTGACAAATGCAGGACGCTGTGCTATTATAAACAAGTCATGCGATGTGAATTTGGAGGTAGATAGGTTGCTGGTGTGCCTCGCGGTCTTCAAAACCGTTGTGAAGGGTTAGGAGCCCTTCGGGTGGGTTCGATTCCCACCTCCTCCGTTTTTTCGATTCATCGAAGTAGGAGGAATATTATTATGGATAACAGGCAGTTATTACTGCGTGGTCTTCCTAAAATAGACGAGTTGCTACTGGATGAGCAGCTCGTTTTTTTTATGGAATCCACGCCCAGATCCGTTGTGGTGGACGCTGCAAGGGAGATCATTGATGAGCTGAGAAGGGAGATCCTTTCCGGAGAAAGAGAGGACACCCCCGAAAAGGATGAACTGATCGCAGAGATCTGCGACCGGATCACAGGAAAGAAAAAAAGAAACTTAAGGACGCTGATCAACGCCACCGGCGTTGTGCTCCACACCAACCTGGGCCGCTCCAATCTGTGCAGGGCTGCAGTGGAAAGCGTTACGGCTGTGGCTGATTCTTATTCCAATCTGGAATACGACCTGAAAAAGGGAGCCAGGGGCCTGCGCCACGACCATGTGGAAAAGATTATTGCAAAGATCACGGGAGCAGAGGCTGCCATGGTAGTCAACAACAATGCGGCAGCCACCATGCTGTGCCTTTCCGCCATGGCCTTTGGAAAGGAAGTCATCACTTCCAGAGGCGAGCTGGTGGAGATCGGCGGCTCCTTCCGGATCCCTGAGATCATGGAGCAGAGCGGCGCCCATTTAAAAGAGGTGGGGACCACCAATAAGACGAAGCCGTCGGATTACCGGAACGCCTATGATCCGGAAAAGACCGGCGCGTTAATGAAGGTCCATACAAGCAACTACCGGATCCTGGGCTTCACCCAGGAGGTGACCCTGAAGGAAATGGTAGATCTGGGTAAGGAAATGAACCTTCCTGTGATCTACGACATGGGAAGCGGTCTCATGGCCGATCTGACCCGCTACGGCGTGGATGAGCCCACAGTCCTGGATGCGGTGAACGACGGGGCAGACGTGGTGCTTTTCTCCGGCGACAAGCTTCTGGGAGGCCCCCAGGGCGGCATCCTCATCGGTAAAAAGGAATATATTGATAGAATGAAGAAGCATCCTCTGGCCCGGGCCTTCCGTGTGGATAAGATGACCCTGGCAGCCATGGAGGCCACATTCTTTGAATATCTGGATATGGAGAACGCAAAGAAGACCATACCGGTGCTCCAGATGATCACTGTTTCCGGGGAAGAGCTTCAGAATAAGGCCGACCGGCTCATCGAAGCCATCAAGGTTAGGACAGACGCATTTACCCTGGGCTCCGAGCCCTGTAAGGACCAGGTGGGCGGCGGCTCCGCACCCACAGTCCGCTTAAACGGCATCGCCGTTTCCATTGCCTCTGATACAGTACCGGCAGAGCGGCTGGAACGGCTGTTCAGAAGGGCTGAGACGCCGGTGGTCGTCCGGGTAGCCCACGATAAGGTGCTCCTTTCTGTAAGGACCATAAAAGAAGAGGAAATCGAGACTGCTGCCAGCGCTGTTTTATTTGCGGCTGCCCAGGCAGGAGTAAATTAAGGAGAGTGACAGCTGAATGCAGAACGTCATTGTAGGAACTTCCGGTCACGTGGATCATGGAAAAACGTGTCTCATCAAGGCGCTGACAGGGATCCAGACCGACAGGCTGAGGGAAGAGCAGAAGAGGGGGATCACCATTGAGCTGGGATTCGCCAACCTTCCCAATGACGAGGGGCTTCACATCGGCATCATCGACGTGCCGGGCCACGAAAAATTTGTTAAAAACATGCTGGCGGGCATCGGAGGCATCGACCTGGTGCTTCTGGTGATCGCTCTGGACGAGGGCGTCATGCCCCAGACCGTGGAGCACTTTGAGATCTTAAAGATGCTTCATATCCGCCAGGGCATCATCGTATTTACCAAGGCAGACCTGGTGGATGAGGACTGGGCTGAAATGGTGGAGGAGGACGTTTCCGCGCTGGTGGAGGGAAGCTTCCTGGAAAACGCTGACCGGATCCGTGTTTCTGCCTTCACCGGCCAGAACATCGACGTATTAAAGAAGATGATCCTGGATAAGGTCCGCTCCGTGGGGATGCGCCGCAGTGAGCCGGAGCTGTTCCGGCTGCCCATTGACCGGGTATTCACCATGGAGGGCTTCGGTACAGTGGTGACCGGAACTCTTCTGGAAGGAAGCTGCCGGGCCGGAGAAGAGGTCATGGTCTATCCGGAAGAGCGGATCCTTAAGATCCGCGGGATCCAGAGCCATGGTTCCAAGGAAGAGGCTGCCTATGCCGGACAGCGTACGGCCATCAATCTGTCCAATATAAAAAAAGAAGAGCTGAGTCGGGGAGAAGTCCTGGCGGCTCCCGGAAGCCTTACCAACAGCACGTTCCTGGATGTGAAGATCAGTCTTTTTAAGACCACGGACCGGCTTTTAAAGAATGGGGACCGGATCCACTTTAACTATGGATCTGCCCAGACCATTGCCAAGGCGGTGCTTTTAGATAAGGATTCCATCGGTGCAGGCGAGAGCGCCTTTGTGCAGCTCCGGTTTGACGAGCCATTGGCCGTCAAGCGCACCGACCGGTTTATCATCCGGTTCTATTCTCCGGTGGAGACCTTTGGCGGAGGCATCATCCTGGACGCCTGTCCTGGAAAGCACAAGCGCCATCAGGAGGAGCTTATCAATGCCCTGGCCATCCGAGAGACGGGAACGGACGAGGAAGTGCTGGAGCTGGTCCTGAAGGAGGAGAGCATCCGCTTCCCGTCGGTCCATCGGCTGGCAGCCAAGCTCAACTGGACGGATAAGGAGACAGAGGAACGGCTGGAGAAGCTGAAAAAGCAGAAAAAGGCCCTTTCCTTAAACGATGGAAACTTCTTCCACAAGGATTTCTGGGAACGGGTCACAGGAAAGACCACAGAGATGCTGACAGCCTTCCACCAGGCCAATCCCATTGCAGCTGGAATGGAGAAGGAAGAGTTCAAGAGCCGGATCCTGGAAAGCTTTTATCTGAAGGAGGCCAAAAAAGGCGATGTGCTCTTAAACGAGCTGTTAAAGCGCGGGATCATCAGCGCGTCCGGCAGCACGGTGGCGGCGGCTGGCTTCTCTGCCCAGTATTCTGACGAGCATTCCGATATGCGCCAGACCATGATAAAGACGTATGCGGCGGCCGGCTTTGAGGCTCCGTCCACGGATGAGGTCATGGCTCAGTTTAAGGATAAAAAACAGGCAAAGCAGGTGCTTTCTGACCTGTTTAAGGACGGCACGCTGGTGAAGCTGAACCCAGGTGCTTATCTTTACAAGGATCACTATGAAAAGGCCATGGAGCTTCTGAGGGGGCATTTTGCATCCCACGATACCATGTCCCTGGCAGAATTCCGGGATATGTTAGGTACGTCCAGAAAGTATGTGCTGCTGATCCTGGATCATCTGGACCAGCAGAAGATCACAAAGCTCCAGGGCGACGTGCGTGTTCTGCTGAAATAAGGAGACGTTATGGAGTTCAGACAGCTGGAGGCATTTGTAAATGCTGCAAAATACAAAAGTTTTTCCAAGGCGGCTGACGCTACGTTTTTAACCCAGCCTACCATCAGTACCCATGTGAGCAACCTAGAAAATGAGCTGGGAGTACGGCTTTTGAACCGGTCTGGCCGGGAGATCAGCCTGACCCCCCATGGCCATGAGTTCTACTCTTATGCGGTGGAGCTTCTGAATACCAGATCCAGGGCCGTTATGTCCATGAAGAATCTGAAGGAGGACCTGGACGGGATCCTGGAGATCCAGACCTCCTCCATTCCCGGGTATTTTTATCTTCCCCAGGTCATGGAAGAGTTCCATGAGCTCTTCCCGCGGGTAAGGTTTTATGTGGAGCAGTCTGACAGCCGGCTGGTCAATGAGAACCTCATGAACCAGCGGGGAGAGCTGGGCTTTACCGGCTACAAGGGAAACAGCGGCCTGTGCTTTGAGCCTGTGTTCTACGATGAGATGGTACTCATCACTCCTGACACGGACGTATACCGGATCTACCAGAATGGAGAGGCCATCCCGGTGGAGCTGTTCATCAATGAACCCTTCATCATGCGGGAGGACGGATCTGGGACCCGGCAGGAAATGGAAAAGGCCCTGGTTTATGGGAAGCCTGTGTTTAAAAACGTGGATGTGATCGCCCGTATGAGCAATCCGGCAGCCATCAAGCAGGTGGTAAGCCGCGGCCTGGGCGTTTCCATCGTGTCCGAGCAGGTCATCAAGCGGACGGCGGAGCAGGATAATATCCGCTATTTCCGCATCCGCGGCCTGGAGAAAAAACGCTGTTTTTATCTGGCCCACAACAAAGGGGCCTGCTTATCTCCCATTGCGGAGCATTTCCTGGAATTCGTCCGGGAAAAGGCATCCAGGGAGCTTCATGAGGACGGGCAGCTCTAGGGCTGTCCGTTCTTCCATAGAAAAAAGCTATACAATCGATTCTCTGGAATAATATTTTTAATTAGACTTCCCCTGTCTGGTTTGATAAACTTAAGTGAGATGGATGAAAATTCTATATTTTTTGTCCATAATCTACAAAACAGAAAAGGGGTAGTAAGTATGAACTTAACTGCAAACAAAAAGACGCTGGCGCTTTCAGGCGTGCTCCTGGGAGCCATAGCAGCAGTCCTGGCCTATATGGGCAATCCCAAGAACATGGCCATGTGTATCGCCTGCTTTATCCGTGACACGGCCGGAGCCATGAAGCTCCACCAGGCAGCTGTTGTCCAGTACGTGCGTCCGGAGATCATCGGTATTATCTGCGGCGCATTTCTGATCGCTGTGGTCACAAAGGAATACCGGTCCACGGCCGGTTCCTCCCCTATGGTGCGTTTTGTGCTGGGTATGATCATGATGATCGGCTCCCTGGCATTCTTAGGCTGCCCGCTGCGTATGGTGCTCCGTATGGCTGCCGGCGATCTGAACGCCTATGTGGCCCTGATCGGCTTTGTGGCTGGAGTATTTACAGGGACCCTGGCCTTAAAGCGCGGCTTCTCTCTGGGAAGAGCCTATACGGTGGATAAAGCCTCCGGCACGATCCTTCCCATCGCCATGGTGGTGCTCTTTGTTTTAAGCCTGACCACAACACTGTTCGTCAGCAGTGAAAAGGGGCCCGGAAGCATGCACGCACCGGTGTTTATCGCACTCATCGGCGGCCTTTTATTCGGAGCCATCGCCCAGAAGTGCAGAAGCTGCTTTGCAGGCTGCGTCCGCGATATCATCTTAATGAAAAATTTTGATCTTCTGACCATCGTAGGCGGTATTTTCGTGGTTATGGTGATCTACAACATCGCCACAGGAAACTTTAACCTGTCCTTTACAGGACAGCCGGTGGCCCATGCCCAGCATATCTGGAATATCCTTGGCATGTATGCCGTGGGATTTGCTGCTGTTCTGGCAGGCGGATGCCCCTTAAGACAGCTTGTTCTGGCAGGCCAGGGCTCCTCCGATTCCGCAGTGACCTTCTTAGGTCTTTTTGTTGGAGCCGCTTTCTGCCATAACTTCGGGCTGGCAGGCGTTGCCGCAGCTGCAGCAACCGCAGACGCTCCGGCAGTGGCAGGCGGTCCGGGGATCAACGGCCAGGTGGCTGTGATCGCATGTATCGTGATCCTGTTCATCATCGGATTTATGCCGAAGAATAAAAAGAATTAATTGCAGAGAAAAGAGGAATCATTATGTACGAAGTAGATGCAAGAGGTTTATCCTGTCCGGAGCCGGTGATGCTGACTCAGGCTGCCTTAAAGAGTCATGGAAACGATACGGTAAAGGTCCTGGTGACAGAGCCCCATTCCAAGGCTAACGTGGAGAAATTTGCCAGGAGCCAGGGAAAGACCGTGACTGTGACGGAAACAGGCGATGGATTTGAGCTCATCATCCAGTAAGGACGGATCTTTCAGAAAGAGACGGTAACATGAGACAAAAAGAATGGAAACTGATCATCACATTTCACACCACCTCCGATGCCATTGCCTTTGAAAAGGCGTGCAAGGAGACGGGCAGATCCGGCCGTATGATCCCTGTGCCCAGGGAGCTTTCGGCCGGCTGCGGCCTGGCCTGGTGTACGGTCCCGGCTGACCGGGCGGATATGGAGACATTCTTAAAGGAATGCTCCATTGAATGTGAGGATATGGCAGAGCTGTTATATTAGAGATGGGAAAGGGGTGATACTATGGGAATTTATATGGATAATGCGGCGACTACCATGCAGAAGCCGGATTGTGTGATCGACGCGGTGGTAAACGCCATGAGGCATATGGGAAATTCCGGCCGGGGAGCCCATGAAGCGTCCCTGGATGCCTCCAGGCTGATCTACGAAACGAGAGAAATGCTCTCGGAGCTTTTTAACCTGGGGGATCCCAGACAGGTGGCCTTTACATTAAACTCCACGGAGGCATTGAATACGGCGATCCTGGGTCTTTTTGATCCGGGCGACCATATCATCTCCACAGTCATGGAGCACAATTCAGTGCTGAGGCCTTTATACCGTCTGGAGGAAAAGGGATGCCAGGTGTCCTTCGTTCCCTGTGACGAAAAGGGACGGCTGAGAACAGACCTTCTGGAGAGCTTTCTTAAAGAAAATACAAAGGCCCTGGTATGTACCCATGCGTCCAATCTGACCGGAAATGCCAATGACCTTATGTATCTGGGAAGGTTCTGTAAGGACCATGGACTGCTTTTTGTGGTGGACGCCTCCCAGACAGCCGGAGTTCTCCCCATCGATATGCAGGCCATGAACATCGACGTGGTGTGCTTTACAGGCCACAAGGGGCTGTACGGCCCCCAGGGGACCGGCGGGATCTGCGTGCGGCCGGGAATTACGGTACGGCCGCTGAAATCCGGTGGGAGCGGGATCCACACCTATCTGAAGGAGCATCCCCACGAGATGCCCACAGCCTTAGAGGCTGGAACCTTAAATGGCCACGGAGTGGCCGGGCTCCATGCGGCCCTGGGCTTCCTTAAGGAAACAGGTACGGATACGATCCATAAAAAGGAGATCGGTCTCATGCGCCGCTTCCTGGATGGGATAAAGGATATTCCGGGTCTTAAGCTTTATGGGGATTTTTCCACAGATCAGAAGGCTGCGGTGGTGGCCTTGAACCTGGGAACGTATGATTCCTCTGAAGTCAGCGACGAGCTTTCCTTTGAATACGGGATCTCCACCCGTCCCGGCGCTCACTGTGCGCCCTTAATGCATCAGTCCATGGGAACCGTGGACCAGGGCATGGTACGGTTTTCTTTTTCCTGGTTTAATACGGAAGAGGAGATCGACGCGGCAGTGAAGGCCTTAAAGGAGCTGGCGGAATAAAATTTAATGTTTAAAAAGCCTTCCGGCTTTTTCCATAACGGGAAAGACGGAAGGCTTTTTTATCGGTTTATCTCCGGGGCTGGCCGCAGTATGTATTATCTGCCGAAATAACGGTCCAGCTCCTTCATGAAGGTTTCGGGGATCTCCCGTTTAAATGGAATGACCGGAATATTTCCAAGGCTTTCTGCGATATGTCCCAGAAGCCTTGCGCTCCGTTCCAGGGACCAGGGGGAGATATAGTCCACGATATCGTGGCGGGTATGCATTCCGAAGCCGTCGCGGTTTAAAGTCATGGCCGGTACGCCGTTCCAGGCAAAGGTGTTGGAGTCGCTGCCCCAGATGGCATTTCTTGTGACCATTCCGATACCTGTTTCATGGGCCATATATTCAATCATGGAGCAGATGGAGGGATCGCCAGTGACGCCAATGACGGTTCCTCCCACCAGCTGTCCGGCCAGATCCACATTCATATTGAAGCAGTGTTGCTTCAGCTCCTCTTTATGGACCTCCGTATAGTTCCGGCTGCCTAAAAGTCCCTTTTCCTCGGCTCCGAACCAGATGAACTCCAGGGTACGGCGGGGTGTATGGGCCTTAAAGTACCGGCACAGCTCCAGGATGATGGCGCAGGCGGCCATGTTGTCGTAGGCTCCGGGGCCCTGGGGAACAGAGTCGTAGTGCGCAGTCAAGGTCAGGATCTCATCCGGGACCTCCGTTCCCTGGATCCGCGCGATCACGTTGTGGGAAACGGCTTTTTCTGGCTCCTGCAGTAAGGTCAGCCGGGCGCGGCAGGCTCCGGCCTCTACCAGCTCCATGGCATCCCGGTGATGGATCACCAGCCCCTGGATGGGAGTCTCTTCCATTTTGGGTACTCCCCGTGTATAGAGGAGGCGGTCCGGGCCTTCGTCGATGGGAGTTCCGGTGATGGAGAGGAAGGCGGCAGCTCCTGCATGGACCAGATTCTTATACATATCTTTATTGACAGGGTTGTTTACCAGGACGATCTTTCCTTTTGCCTGGGAAAGATTAATATCATCGCCGTTTTCCGCGTACAGGAACGGGGCCTCGATCCCATCCGCCGGAGTGCTGCCGCAGCGGCCGTATCCAGCCACTGTATACGTTTTTTCAAAGGGTTCCGTTACAGTGAATTCAGCTTTAAGGATCCTCCACGTATCGATCTCAAATTCTTCCAGGCGGCTGTCCACGCCAAAGCTCTTAAGCTCCCTCTGGATCTCCAGGGCGGCCTTTTCTTCACCATCGGTTCCGGCTTCCCGGATATAATCAAACTGTTTCATAAATTCCAGCTGGCGTTTTCCGCAGATCTCATTATATTCCATACTCTGGCTCCTTTTATCTGTATTTTCGATACCAGGGTCAGAAGGTCAAAAATCCTTTTGCCCCACATCTGTTTTCTTCCATTATACCCGATTTGGGAAAAAAGGCAAGCCTGGGGCGCCGCAGATCCTGGGAGGGTCAGAATGGCCTGCGGCTGATGCGATGACAGATGTTTCATGATTGTAGTTTACATAATATTATTATGTAAACTATCGTGCAAAAATACATGTAAAACTAACTTGACATTTTTGGATTTCTGATTTATAGTGTAAATGTAAAGTAAACATTACATATTTATCACGAAGGGATGAGGTGCACATGAGAAACCGGATCCAGGAGCTGCGGAAGGAGAGGAAGATCCGCCAGGAGGACCTGGCGGAAGCGGTGGGAGTCACCAGGCAGACCATCATTTCCCTGGAAAATGGAAAATATAATGCCTCCCTGGTGCTGGCCCACAAGCTGGCCAGATATTTTTCCTGTACCATTGAAGACATTTTTTTATTTGACGAGGAGGAATAGCGCATGAAGCTGAAAGCATTATTTATGGAAGAACCGGTGGATTTTGAAAAAAGGTGCAGGCTGCGGATCCTGGTGGGGAAGACTGCGGCGGTGCTGGGGCTTCTTTCAGTGGCGGCCGCATGGTTTTATGGAAATTCTGGGGCTGTGGCTGGAGACAGTTTTATCCGGGAATTTTATACATGGATCGGGATCGGCTTTATGGCCGGCGGGGCTGCATCCGTCTGGAAGAACCGGAGATATCTGAAGGATGAGGCAGCGTTAAAGAAGAGAAGGGTGGAGGAATGCGATGAGAGAAACCGGCTCCTGGGACTTAGGAGCTGGGCGTATTCCGGATATGCCATGTTCCTCCTCCTGTATCTGGGATTTCTGGCCAGTGGATTTTTTGACCGGACGGTTATGTATGTACTGGCCGCTGTCCTTGCCGCCCAGGCGGGCCTGCTTCTGGTTTTCCGGCTGGCGTTAGGAAGGGTGATGTAATGGGCTTCCGTCTTTTTAGGGTCAGTGGAAATTTTATGCTTGTAGCGGAACGGTTCATATGATAAGATAAGAATAAATCTATGAAAGAGTTTTTATTATTTCCGGGAGGTGGGGTGAGATGCCGAAGGTCGCATATTCGGAAGAGGACCGGCAGCGGATCAGGAGCGAGCTGGTGAAGACTGGGCTTGAGCTGATGTCCAGACAGGGGGTCCAGCATACGACTGTGGAACAGATCTATAAAAAAGTCGGCATTTCACGCACATTTTTTTATTCCTTCTTTCCGGCCAAGGAGGATCTGATCGTTGAGGCCCTGTACCTGCAGCAGCCGAGGGTCCTTGAATACGCGCGGAAGCTGATGAACGATCCTGGCCTGAGCTGGCGGGAGGGGGTCGGGAAATTCCTTCATGACTGCTGTTATGGAGAAAAAAAGGGGATCGCCGTATTGACGATCGAGGAGCAGCAGCAGATTTTTAAGCGGCTCTCCGGGGAGAACTGCCAGATCTTCCGCGAGAAACAGCGCCGTCTTTTTGGACAGATCCTGGAATGCTTTGGGATCACCTCCAGTACAGAACGGATCAGCCTGCTTACGAATCTGAGCCTGACGGCCATGGTCATACGAAGGGCAGTCCCCCATACGCTTCCGTTTTTTGTCCCTGAAGCGATGGACGAGACGGTCGAGTTCCAGATCGAAGCCATTACAGACGCCCTGGAGGCTATGAAAAACAGTTCTTCAATATAAGGGAGAGAAGTCTGACGACCCGTTTGGATACGGTGTTCCGGCGTGATATCCAGACGGGTCTTCTTTTAAATAAAATAAAAATAAAAAATAAATCGTATTCTTATTTAAGTGCGAGAGGGAATCTTGTTTATGGCGCTGCGGACAGATCCGGCAGCTTCATATAAAACATCTGAATTCAGGAGGAAAATAGTATGGGATTTTTCAGCAAGCTGTTTAAGGGACCGGAGATCGACATGGAAAAGAGCAGGAAGAATGCAGAAAAGATGCGCCTTCTCTTTAACCAGGAAGTAGAAAACGGAGATACTTACCGGCTGATCTTTGGGTATACGGAGGATGTAAGCCGGTTCAATTACGGATTTGTCCATGGAAGCCGGACAAAGATCGGGAATCTGATCGTCGGCTGGAACGAGGACAGCCAGACCATCGCAGTAGTTCCCACAGTACCGGATCTTTCTGGCTGCGGCACTCCGGTCTTTTACCGCCGGTCAGAGATCCTTAAGGCCTACCGGAATAAATATCCGACGGATGCATTCATCATTTATCCGGATAAGAAAGGGTATATCGGCATCAACGCCTACGACTGGCTGGAGGATGAGAAGCTGTATGTGTATGTGGAGCAGGCGGAGGAGCTGGCTGCCTTCACAGAGTTCTTTATGAACCGGTTTGCGGGGAAGGATGGGAAAAAATAAGCGGTTATAATTTTTTTGTGTGTCAAGAAAAAACCCTTGACAGCTCCCGTGTTTTATAGTATCATATGCGAGGTGACCTGATATGGAAAAAATTGTGGAACAGGGCCTGCTGTATGATTTCTATGGAGAGCTCCTGACGGACCACCAGCGGCACGTATATGAGGACGTGGTCTTTAACGATATGTCTTTGAGCGAGATCGCCGAGGAACAGGGGATCAGCCGTCAGGGAGTTCACGATCTCATCAAACGGTGCGACCGGATCCTGGCCGGTTATGAGGAAAAGCTCAGAATGGTGGAAAAATTCAACCAGACGAAGCGGATGGTAGAAGAGATCAAAACGCTGGCCGGTACGTATAAGAAAAACGGCGATATGAGCCTGATCGACAGGATCGAAGCGATCTCTGAGGAGATCGGACAGCTGTGACCATAAAGGGAGAGGTTAAATGGCATTTGAAAGCTTAGCCGATAAATTGCAGAATGTCTTTAAAAACTTAAGAGGCAAAGGGCGTTTAACCGAAGCCGATGTAAAGACCGCACTGAAAGAAGTGAAAATGGCGCTTCTGGAGGCGGATGTAAGTTTTAAAGTCGTAAAACAGTTCATCAGTTCTGTACAGGAACGGGCAGTGGGACAGGATGTTCTTACAAGCCTGACTCCGGGACAGATGGTGATAAAGATCGTAAACGAGGAGCTTGTGAAGCTTATGGGCTCCGAGACCACTGAGATCGCCTTAAAGCCCCAGAATGAGATCACTGTGATCATGATGATCGGTCTCCAGGGTGCCGGTAAGACGACCACCACCGCAAAGCTGGCGGGAAAATTCAAGGCTAAAGGAAGGAATCCCCTGCTGGCGGCCTGCGATATCTACCGCCCGGCAGCCATTAAGCAGCTGCAGGTCAACGGTGAAAAGGTGGGTGTTCCCGTATTCTCCATGGGAGAGAACAATTCTCCGGTGAATATCGCGAAAGCGGCAGTGGAGCACGCAAAAAAAGAAGGCTGTAACCTGGTATTCCTGGATACGGCCGGACGGCTTCAGATCGATGAGGCCATGATGGAGGAGCTTGTCCAGATCAAGGAAGCGGTCCATGTGGATCAGACCATTCTTGTGGTCGACGCCATGACGGGCCAGGATGCAGTCAATGTGGCCGGAAGCTTCAATGATAAGATCGGTGTGGACGGCGTGATCCTCACAAAGCTGGACGGCGACACCAGAGGCGGCGCGGCGCTTTCGATCCGCTCTGTCACAGGCCGCCCCATCCTGTATGTGGGTATGGGAGAAAAGCTTTCCGACCTGGAACAGTTTTATCCCGACCGGATGGCTTCCAGGATCCTGGGAATGGGCGATATCCTTTCCCTGATCGAAAAAGCCGAGTTTGAGGTGAGCGAAGAGAAGGCAAAGGAAATGAGCCAGAAGCTCCGCAAAGCCGAATTTGATTTCAACGATTTCCTGGATCAGATGAACCAGATCAAAAAGATGGGCGGTATGGGCAGCATCTTGAATATGATGCCCGGAATGTCCCAGCTGAAGGGAAATGTTGATATAGACGAGAAATCCATGGACCGTGTGGAGGCCATTATCCTTTCTATGACAAAGGAGGAGCGCGCCAACCCGTCGATCTTAAATCCTTCCAGGAAACAGAGGATCGCCCGGGGAGCAGGCGTGGAGATGGCCGAGGTCAACCGGATCGTCAAGCAGTTTGAACAGTCCAAAAAGCTGATGAAGCAGCTTCCCGGTATGATGGGCGGCAGGCGCAAAGGCGGGCTGGGAGGACTTTCGGGCATGATGGGCAAATTCAAGATGCCGTTTTAGCCCGCAGAAACGACAGCAGATGCATTTTATGCATGGCTTATAAAAACTTTTTTAAATAATCATGGAGGTAAAAGTACAATGGCAGTAAAGATGAGATTAAGAAGAATGGGTCAGAAGAAGGCTCCTTTTTATAGAGTCGTAGTTGCAGATTCCCGCTCCCCGAGAGATGGAAGATTCATCGAAGAGGTTGGCATCTACGATCCCAACACTGAGCCCAGCACCATCAAATTCAACGAGGAAGCAGCTAAGAAGTGGTTAGCAACAGGCGCACAGCCGACTGAGACCGTTGGCAAGCTCTTAAAGGCAGCCGGCATCACCCAGTAATGTGAGGTGTTTTCATGAAGGAACTGGTTGAAGTTATCGCCAAAGCACTGGTTGATAATCCAGACGAGGTTGTGGTTACAGAATCTGAGAACGACGACGAATTAGTCATCGAGCTCAAGGTTGCTCCTTCTGACATGGGAAAGGTCATCGGCAAGCAGGGAAGGATCGCAAAGGCCATCCGCTCCGTTGTCAAGGCCGCGTCTTCCAGACTGGAAAAGAAGGTTATGGTTGAGATTCAGTAACGTTCATAAAAGACTGGGGTCAGAGAAATTTGATCACAGTCTTTTTTGTACGGCTGCGGACCGCGCGCCAGGGACATGGGCCGCTGTGCGCCGGTTCCGCTTTTGAAAGGATGGAACAATGGAAAATCTGCTTCGCGTCGGTGTGATCACATCGGCTCACGGTGTCCGGGGAGAAGTGAAGGTATTCCCTACTACGGACGATAACAGCCGTTTCAAGACATTAAAACACGTCCTCATGGACACAGGAAAAGAAAAAATACCCCTGGAGATCGAGCATGTGAAATTTTTTAAAAACATGGTCATTTTAAAATTCAAGGGGTTTGACAATAAGAATGACGTGGAGATGTGGCGTCAGAGGGATCTTCTGATCACCAGGGACCAGGCAGTGGAGCTTGCGCCGGACGAAAACTTCATTGCTGACCTCATTGGCCTTACAGCCGTAACAGATGAAGGGGTGGTCCTGGGTACTCTTACGGATGTGCTCCAGACCGGGGCCAACGACGTGTACTGCGTAAAAATGGAGAACGGAAAGGAGCTTCTCCTGCCGGCCATTAAAGACTGCATCTTAAACGTGGATCTGGAAAAACAGGAGATGCTGGTCCATGTGCTGGACGGCCTCCTGGATCTGTAATGGAGGAAGACCATGAATTTTCATGTAATGACATTGTTTCCGGAAATGGTCATGAACGGGTTAAATACCAGTATCCTGGGACGGGCCGCCTCCAATGGGCTTCTGTCCTTTGAGGCCATCAACATCCGTGATTACACCCTGGAGCGCCACGGAAAGGTGGATGACTACCCTTACGGCGGAGGCGCCGGAATGGTCATGCAGGCGGAGCCCATTTACCGCGCCTATACGGCACTCTGCGACCGCATCGGCCACAGGCCCCGGGTGGTTTACATGACGCCCCAGGGACGGACCTTTACCCAGAAGATCGCCGAGGAGCTGGCAAAGGAAGAGGAGCTTGTTTTTCTCTGCGGCCATTATGAGGGCGTGGATGAGCGGGTCCTGGAAATGATCGCCACCGATTATCTTTCTGCGGGAGATTACGTGCTCACCGGCGGCGAGCTGCCGGCCATGATGATGATCGACTGTATTTCCAGGCTGGTGCCCGGCGTTTTAAATAACGACGTTTCGGCGGAGTTTGAATCCTTCCACGATAATCTCCTGGAATATCCCCAGTACAGCCGTCCCGAGGAATTTATGGGAAAAAAGGTGCCGGAGATCCTTCTTTCTGGCCATCATGCCAATATTGAAAAATGGAGGCGGGAGCAGTCCATTATCCGGACCCTGGAACGGAGGCCGGAGCTTTTGGAGGAAGCGGTGCTCTCCAAAAAGGAAAAGCTCTTCCTGGAGGAGCTTTTGAGAAAAAAGGCGGAAAACCAGGAAGAAGATACGATTTAGTCCTTGCAATTTGGACAGACATATGCTATAATCATAAACCGTGAAATAAGAGATGGTCCGCTGCCGCGTACTGATACTCATACCGCGGGTAAGAACATCGAATACTTTAAGGAGGTTCATGAACATGAACGAAATTATCAAGAATATCGAAGCCGCCCAGTTAAAGGAAACTGTACCGAGCTTCAACGTAGGTGACACTGTAAGAGTATCTGCTAAGATCCGCGAGGGCAATCGCGAGAGAATCCAGGTGTTCGAGGGAACTGTTATCAAGAGACAGAACGGCGGAGTAAGAGAGACCTTCACTGTCAGAAAGAATTCCAACGGCATCGGCGTTGAAAAGACCTGGCCGCTTCATTCTCCGTCTGTTGAGAATATCGAAGTTGTAAGAAGAGGTAAAGTACGCCGTGCAAAACTGAACTACTTAAGAACAAGAGTAGGTAAGGCTGCTAAGGTTAAAGAGTTAGTAAAATAATTTGTAACTGGCAGAATGAGGGGAACAATGAAAATTGTCCCCCTCTTTTTTCAATATTCCGGAGGTGCTTTTGTGGAATTTTACCATGAAAAGGATGAGAACCGGCTCCATTCGGTGGTCAACTGGATCGTAGACATCGCGGTGGTCATCGCCTTCGCCTGCTATCTGGTCTATGGCTTTGGAGGCCGGATCGAGGTAAACGGCGGCTCCATGAAGCCGGCACTGGACTCCGGCGACGTGGTTTTAGTAAACCGGCTGGCGTATGCCCTGGGAAGTCCCAGGCGGTTTGATATCGCAGTGTTTTCCCAGGGGGATCAGACTTTTAATATGAAGCGGATCATTGGCCTTCCGGGTGAAACAGTGCAGATCAGGGAGAACCAGGTCTATATCAATGGAGAACCTCTGGAAGCAGAGGGGGCGCTGGACGCGGCCTCCATCGCCGGGCTGGCAGAATATCCCATGGAGCTTTCCGAGGATGAATATTTTCTCCTGGGAGATAACAGGGAGTCCAGTGAGGACAGCCGTTTTTCCAGCATCGGGAACGTAAAAAGGGACCAGCTGATCGGGAAGGTATGGTTCAGGATCCAGCCGTTTTCCCAGTTCGGGCCGGTCAGTCTGAAAGGAGAAGAAGGATGAACATACAGTGGTATCCGGGCCATATGACAAAGGCCAAAAGGGCCATGCAGGAGGATATTAAGCTGATCGATCTGATCATCGAGCTGGTGGATGCCAGGGCACCTTTATCCAGCCGGAATCCGGACATCGACGATCTGGGCCGGGGAAAGGCACGGATGGTGCTGCTCAATAAGGCGGATCTGGCCAGTGAGGCCGGAAATGCTGCCTGGACCCGGTATTTTGAAGCCAAGGGCTTCCAGGTGATGAAGATCGACGCCCGACAGAAGGCTTCCTTAAAGCAGATCCATAGTGTGATCCAGGAGGCATGTAAGGAAAAGATCGAGCGGGACCGGAGGCGCGGGATCTTAAACCGGCCGGTGCGGGCCATGGTGGCAGGGATCCCCAATGTGGGAAAATCCACGTTTATCAACAGCTTTGCCGGAAAGGCAGCGGCTAAAACAGGAAATAAGCCGGGCGTTACCAAGGGAAACCAGTGGATCCGTCTGAATAAGCAGGTGGAGCTTCTGGATACGCCAGGGATCCTGTGGCCAAAATTTGAGGACCAGTCCGTGGGCCTTAAGCTGGCGTTTTTGGGATCCATCAATGACGAGATCCTAAATAAGGACGAGCTGGCAGCAGAGCTCTGCGCATTTTTGCTGAAGGCATATCCGGGGCTTCTGGCGGAGCGGTACGGGATCCCGGAGGACCGGTCTCCCCACGAGCTTCTGGAGCAGATCGCCATTGCCAGGTCCTGCCTCTTAAAGGGCGGCGGCTATGATGTTCCCAGGGCAGCAAGGCTTTTGCTGGAGGATTTCCGCAGCGGAAAGCTGGGGCGGATCACACTGGAATTTCCGGAAAATCCCGGATTACAGGAAAATAAGAACAATTAGGAGGCCGGCGGCAGAGGAGAGTCTGTCTGCTGCCGGATCTGCAAAGGAAGGCACATATGGCAAGAACACTGACAGGAGAACGGCTGGAGAAGGAGCTTTTACGGCTGGAGGCCATGAAGGCATACGAAAAGGAGAATAAGGACTGTGCCCTGATCTGCGGGATCGACGAGGCAGGAAGAGGGCCGCTGGCGGGACCGGTGGCTGCCGGGGCGGTGATCCTTCCCAGGGACTGCACCATCCTGTATCTCAACGATTCAAAGAAGCTGTCGGAAAAGCGGCGGGAGGAGCTGTTCCTGGAGATAAAGGAAAAGGCCCTGGCTTGGAATGTGGCGGTGGTCTCCCCGGCCAGGATCGATGAGATCAACATCCTCCAGGCCACCTATGAGGCCATGCGGGCGGCCATCGGCGGCCTTTCCCAGACGCCGGACCTGCTTTTAAACGATGCGGTCACCATTCCGGGAATGGAGATCCCGCAGATTCCCATTGTCAAGGGAGACGCCAAAAGCGTATCCATAGCCGCGGCCAGCATCCTGGCCAAGGTTACCAGGGACCATCTGATGGCGGAGTATGACAAGCTGTATCCCGGGTATGGATTTGCAAAGCATAAGGGCTACGGAACTGCGGCCCATATTGCAGCCTTAAGGGAACTGGGTCCGTCGCCCATCCACCGGAGGACCTTTATTAAAAATTTCGTGTAGCTTCGGAAAGGAGCCTTTGTGGGACAGAATAAGCGGATGGAAGGAAGCCGGTATGAGCAGCTGGCGGCCCGGTATCTGGAACAGAAAGGGATGGATGTCCTGGAACTGAATTACCGATGCCGCACCGGCGAGATCGACATCATTGCCAGGGACGGCGGATATCTGGTCTTTGTGGAGGTCAAATACAGGAAAACGAAAAGGGCCGGATATGCGCTGGAGGCCATCGACAGCCGGAAGGCCGGACAGGTGCGCCGGGTGGCGGCTGTCTATCTTTATGAGCACGGATTTCCGGAGTCTGCGGCCTGCCGGTTTGACGCGGTGGGGATCGACGGAGAGCAGATCACACATTTAATAAATGCGTTTTAGACGGGAGAGATATACATGTATGACTGGAAAAGAAAGGGAGACGGCGGTCTTATAAAGGAAGTCACAAGGGATGGAGTCACGTGGCTTTCCTTCCCGGCCCTGGAAGAAACAGGGCTTGTGGCCCACGCCTTCTCCACCCGTATGGGCGGTGTGAGCAAAGGGTGCTATTCCACCATGAATTTTTCTTTTACCCGGGGAGACGATCCGGAGGCGGTACGGGAAAATTACAGGCGTATGGCAAAGGCCCTGGGCGTGGATGAGACACGCATGGTCCTGACGTGGCAGACCCACACCATCAACGTGCGGACCGTGACCCCGGAGGATGAGGGAAAGGGGATCGTACAGGAACGGGATTACCGGGATGTGGACGGACTGATCACAGACCGGCCCGGCGTGACGCTGGTGACATTTTTTGCCGACTGCGTGCCGCTGTATTTTCTGGACCGGAAAAGAAGGGCCATCGGTCTGGCCCATTCGGGCTGGAGAGGGACCGTAAACCGCATGGGCCAGGCGGTTCTGTCGGCCATGGAAAAGGAGTACGGCACGGATCCGGCTGATGTGACGGCCTGTATCGGCCCCAGCATCTGCCAGGACTGCTATGAAGTGGGAGAGGAAGTGATCGCTGAATTTGCGGCGGCCTTCCGGGAAGAGCACCACCCGGCGCTTTTCTACAAAAAAGAGAATGGAAAATACCAGCTGGATCTCTGGGAGGCCAACCGGATTGTTCTCCGGGAAGCGGGCGTGCCGGAGACAGGGATCTCTGTGACGGATATCTGTACCCACTGCAATCCAGAGCTTTTGTTTTCCCACCGGACGTCGGCAGACCGGCGGGGAAATCTCTGTGCATTCCTCTGCTTAAAGGAAGAAGGCAGATAGCAGGCCCGGGCTTTGCAAAAAATGACATTTAACGAAAAACCTTCTAGTGTATTATTTTCTCCAGAGACCATAATAGGAGTGTACCAAGAAAACGCCGGAAAAAACAAGGCCGGCAAATACACTCAAAAGGAGGGTTTTATATGTCCAGTACAAACAATTCTTCCAATCGTATGGTAGTACCGGAGGCCAAGGAGGCCATGGACAAGTTTAAGATGGAGGTGGCCTCTGAGTTAGGAGTGCCGCTGACCAACGGCTACAATGGAAACCTGACCTCTTACCAGAACGGCAGCGTAGGCGGCTATATGGTGAAGAAGATGATCGAGGAACAGGAGAAGAAGATGGCGGGCAAATAAAAGCTGCCTGAATCTGACTAAAAAAGGCCTTTCCGTCTGGATCGATTCCAGGGAAAGGCCTTTTTCCTTATGGTTCCTCTGCTGTCAGTGTCCATCTTCCACCTCCTTTAAAGCGGGATTTTGCAGGTTTCACAGATTCTGCGGAAAAACTGCTTGTATATCGCCTTCATTGCGATTATAATTGTGAAGATACTGGAAACAGAAGGGGATGCGGCAGCATGAGCGTTCCGGTCTCTGGTCCGGAAAAGAAACGACCGCATCGAGAGGTGGCATATGAGAGTGATCGCAGGCAGCGCCAGACGGCTGCTTTTGAAGACTGTGGAGGGAATGGACACCCGGCCCACCACAGACCGTATAAAGGAAACCTTATTTAATATGATCCAGAACGACCTTTACGGCCGTTCCTTTCTGGATCTGTTTGCCGGAAGCGGGGCCATCGGCATCGAGGCTTTAAGCCGCGGGGCATCGGAGGCTGTATTCATTGACAATGGGATCCGCCAGGTATCCTGTATCCGGGACAATCTGAAGACCACAAAGCTGGAATCCGGGGCAAAGGTGTTAAACTGCGGCGTGCTGGAGGGACTTTCCCGTCTTGGCCGGGACCATGGTGCCTTTGATTTTATATTTATGGATCCGCCCTATGGCTGTGATCTGGAACGCCAGGTACTGGAGGCCTTACAGGATTCGCCTCTGGCTGACGGTGACACGGTCCTTATTGCGGAGGCTTCCCTGGATACAGATTTTTCCTGGGCAGAGTCCCTGGGCTATGAGATCAGCCGTACCAAGGAATATAAGACAAACAAACATGTATTTTTTAAAAAGAGGGAAAATTGAGATGAAAAAAGCCATTTATCCGGGAAGCTTTGACCCGGTGACCCTGGGACATCTGGATGTGATCCGCCGGGCGTCCCAGCTGTTCGACCACCTGGTGATCGCAGTTTTGCATAACAGTGCGAAAACTCCATTGTTTTCCGTGGAAGAACGTGTTAAGATGTTAGAAGAAGCGACAAAGGATATTCCCAACGTGGAGGTGAAGGCCTTCGGCGGCCTTACGGTGGAGTTTGCCAGGGAATGCGGGGCCAACGCCCTGGTCCGGGGGCTTCGTGCGATCACGGATTTTGAATACGAGCTGCAGATCGCCCAGCTGAACCGGGTGATCGCTCCGGATATCGATACCGTATTTCTGACCACCAATTTAAAATATGCGTATCTGAGCTCCAGCTCTGTCAAGGAGGTGGCGGCTTACGGCGGTGATATTTCCAATTTTGTGACAGCCGGGGTGGCAGAAGAGGTACATAAGAAATTTCAGAATAAGATCAGGGGAAAGGAATAAGGAAGCAATATGAGCAGAATCGAACAGTTAATCGGAGAAATTGAAGAATATATTGACAGCTGCAAGTTCCAGCCGCTGTCCACCACCAAGATCATCGTAAATAAGGAGGAGCTGGACGAGCTCCTGGTGGAGCTGCGTCTCAGGATCCCCGATGAGATCAAGCAGTACCAGAAGATCATCAGCAACCAGGAGGCGATCCTTTCCGATGCCCACACCCGGGCAGATGCCCTTCTGGCGGAAGCCACAGCCCAGACCAATGAGCTGGTCAACGAGCATGAGATCATGCAGAAGGCGTACGCCCATGCCAATGAGGTGATCGAGCAGGCCCAGGCCCAGGCCCAGGCCATCATCGACAGCGCCGTCAACGACGCCAACAATATCCGTCAGGGCTCCATCCAGTATACGGACGATATGTTAAAGAGCCTTCAGAATATCATCAATCATTCCATGGAAGGAGCCCAGGGCCGGTTTGACGCCTTTATGAGCTCCATGAGGTCCAGCTACGACATCGTTTCCTCCAACCGGAAGGAGCTGTCCGGCGGGATCATCACAGAAAAAGAAGAGGAGCCGTCTGTACCGGAGGCCTAGACTTCCGGAAGGATCAGCCCAGTACGCCCAGGAGCCGGAAGATGACGGCGGCCAGGGCGCTGTGAAGAAGCTTCCAGAGAATATATTGCCGGATGGATAATCCGGCAATTTTTTTATCTTCTGTACGGCCCTCTCGATCCTTTGGGCTGCTGCCGCCATCGTCTGTACGGCTCTTTTTTTCCTCTGGCCATCCAGAGGCAGTCACGGCCCGGGTCTGGAAGATGCCGCATATGCCGCCGAAAGCCAGGATGGCAGCGGCGGCGGTTCCGGAGTCCGGGAAGGGAAGGGAGGCGGACACTTCCCGGACTCCGGTGGTCATCTCCATGGCGCCCATAAGGAAGAGCCGGAGAGAGGCGGGGAGCCACGGTGAGCGGCGTAAAAATACGATCACGATGGAAAACAGCATCAGGTAGCCGCCGATGCGGCAGAGGATCTCTGCTGCCGCCAGGATCGCCGTATCCAGGGCCGGAGCTGTCTGGACCTGCGGCCGGGAGCCGTTGGATGCGGGAGACGGTAAGCCAGGAAAATAGATCCTCTTTGCCAGGGCCGCCAGAGGAAGGAGCGGCAGATAAATGGAAAGAAGAAGGCGGGAGGGATGCATTCCGGCCTCAAAAAGCGGGCAGACAAAGCCCAGCAGGAACATGGGGCTTGGATGATTGCATATGGCCATGAGGAAACGGCCCTCCTGGACGGAAAGCTTCCCCTCCCGGACAAAATCCCCGCAGGTCTTTGCCCCCATGGGGCAGCCGCAGAGGAGACCGGAAATGAGGGTGTAGCAGCCATTTTCTGAAAGGGGAAGCCAGGGACCTAAGAAAGCCCGGACGGGCTTCATCAGCAGGGAGACGCCGCCGGAGGATACGATGAGGCTGGAGAGCACCATAAAGGGGAACAGGGACGGGACCACAGACGTATACCATAAAAGAAGGCCGTACCTGGCCCCCTCGGCCGCAAAGCGGGGATAAAGCAGAAGAAACACCATGAGAATGGCAAGACCGACGGATTTTTTCATAAGCACCCGAATACCTTTTGTTGATACAGCTTATGAAAAGGGGCTTCCCCATATGAAACTTCTGGTTCTGGCGCTGCTCATTCTGTATGATTCCATGCTGATCTTTCAGCTGGAGCATGTAAAGGCCCTGGATACCATGGCTCCCTATGCCTGGGAAAGCGGGGACTTCCGGGCCATGCGCCTGGGAAGGGACGCGGCGGGACGGCCCTTCCTGGATTATGAGGAGCTTGCCATGGCTATGCTCACGGAAAATTTTGATCTGACGGGAAAGAAGCTCTCCGGGGAGCCTCTTTTTTTCCCGGTCCGGCGTCAGAAGGAATTTGAGCGGCTTTCCGACGCGTACCGCATGGTGTTTGCAGATCTTTCCTGCTTTCCCGTCCCGGAAAGTGCCGGAGGGGACATCAGTGATGTGGTCTATGAAAACGGCTGGATGGAGGAACGGTCCTTTGACGGACCCAGGACCCATGAGGGGTGCGATCTCATGGCTGGGGCTCCGGAGGCGGGGCTCTATCCGGTGGTGTCCATGACGGACGGAGTGGTGGAGCAGGCCGGATGGCTGAAAAAGGGCGGCTGGCGCATCGGGATCCGGGCTCCGGCTGGCGCATATCTGTACTACGCCCACCTGGACTCCTATGGAAAGACCCTGGACGGCCGGGAGTGGAGGCCGGGGGACACAGTCCATGCCGGAGAGCTTCTGGGCTATATGGGGGATTCCGGCTACGGAGAGCCTGGGACCACCGGCCAGTTTCCAGTCCACCTCCACCTGGGGATCTACATCCGGACGGAGCATCATGACGAGCTTTCTGTGAATCCCTACTGGATCCTAAGATACCTGGAGAAGTATCGTACCCGGGCTTCCTACTGACCTGACAGGAGGAAACGGTTGTACTTTTCCCTGGATTTTGATATAGTATGGAATAAGGCATTGGGGGCGGAAAATATCCGTCCTCTGATATCCTGGATATGAGCATGGAACAGGGGGAAACGCATGGATAAGGAGCTGCGTCTGGATAAATTCCTGGCCGACATGGGAAAGGGCACCCGGAGCGCCCTTAAAGAGGCCGTAAGAAAGGGCCGGGTCCGGGTCAATGGAGAAGTCATAAAAAAAGCGGATATAAAGGTAAGGATCCCTGGGGATACGGTGACCTTAGACGGCGAGGAGGTCGCCTATGCTGTTATGGAGTATTATATGCTCAACAAGCCCCAGGGCGTGGTCTCCGCCACAGAGGATAAAAAATATCCCACGGTCCTGGATCTGATCGCGGATAAAAAAAGGAAGGACCTGTTTCCGGTGGGACGGCTGGACCTGGATACAGAGGGCCTTCTCCTCATCACCAATGACGGAGACCTGGCCCACCGGCTCCTGTCACCCAAAAAGCATGTGGACAAGGTATATTATGCCCGCTGCCGCGGAACGGTGAGAGAAGGGGCCGCGGAGGAGTTTGCCAGGGGGATCCATCTTCCCGACGGGCTTTTATGCCTTCCGGCAGAGCTGACGGTCCTGTCCTACGACCGTATACAGGACGAGTCCGAGATCCGCCTGCGGATCCGGGAGGGGAAATTCCATCAGGTAAAGCGGATGATGGAGGCCGTCGGCTGTCCGGTGTTTTTTTTAAAGCGCCTGTCCATGGGGCCGCTGGTCCTGGATGAGAATTTAAAGCCAGGGGAATACCGTCCCCTTACGGATACAGAACGGGAGTGGTTGGAACAGCTATGATAAAAGATTTTCTGAAAAATAAAAAAGCCGTCCTTTTTGACCTGGACGGGACCCTGGTGGATTCCATGTGGATGTGGCCCCAGATCGACGTGGAGTTCCTGGGACGCTTTGGCTATGACTGCCCTGGGGATCTGGAGCGGGCTGTGGAGGGCATGAGCTTTTCAGAGACGGCCGCTTATTTTAAGGAGCGGTTTTCCCTTCCCATGACCCTGGAGGAGATCAAGGAGTGCTGGAGCCAGATGGCCATGGACAAATACCGGACCCAGGTCCCCTTAAAGCCCGGCGCCCTGGAGTTCCTCCGTTACTGTAAGGACCAGGGGATCGCCACAGGCATCGCCACCAGCAATGGACGGCCTATTGTGGACGCAGTCATCGAGGCTCTGCAGATCGGAGAGTATTTCCAGGAGGTGGCCACCGCCTGCGAGGTGGAAAAGGGAAAGCCGGAGCCGGATATTTATCTGGAGGTGGCGAGACGCCTCCAGGTGGCTCCGGAGGACTGTCTTGTTTTTGAGGATGTTCCGGCGGGGATCCTGGCGGGCAAACGGGCCGGGATGACGGTGTTAGCCGTGGAGGATGATTTTTCCCGGGAGCTTTCCGGGGAAAAGAAGGCCCTGGCCGACGGATACATTTGTGATTATTCGGAATTATTATAAAGGAGAAACAATGATGCACGATTTTCTTCCGATGTCCAGGGAGGATATGGAAAAACGGGGCTGGGACCAGTGTGATTTCGTTTATGTATGCGGCGACGCCTATGTGGATCACCCGTCCTTCGGCCACGCCATCATAAGCCGGCTCCTGGAAGCCCATGGCTACCGGGTGGGGATCATTTCCCAGCCGGACTGGAAAAATAAGGACAGCATAACGGTCCTGGGAGAGCCAAGGCTGGGCTTCCTGGTGACGGCCGGAAACATGGATTCCATGGTGAACCACTATTCTGTGTCCAAAAGAAGAAGGGAAAAGGATTCCTATACGCCCGGCGGCGTCATGGGAAAACGGCCCGATTACGCCACGGTGGTCTACTGCAATCTGATCCGGTCAGTCTATAAAAAGGCTCCCATTATCATCGGAGGGATCGAGGCCAGCCTGCGCCGCCTGGCCCACTACGATTACTGGTCCGGAAAGGTGAAGCATTCCATCCTGGTGGATTCCCAGGCGGATCTTATTTCCTACGGTATGGGGGAACGGTCCATCGTGGAGATCGCAGACGCCCTGGCTTCGGGGATCGATATTAAGGATATTACCTTTATCGACGGCACCGTCTATAAGACCGACCGGCGGGAGGCCGTTTATGATGCAGTCTGGCTGCCGTCCTACGACCAGGTGAAGGAAAATAAGCGCACCTATGCGGAGAGCTTTTTTACCCAGTACCAGAACACCGATGCGTTTTCTGGAAAACGTCTCTGCGAGCCGTATACGGACCATCTCTATGTGGTCCAGAATCCTCCGGCAAAGCCCCTTTCCACGCTGGAAATGGACGACGTGTACGCCCTTCCCTATATGCGGGCGCCCCATCCGTCCTATGAGGCCCTGGGAGGCGTTCCGGCCATCAGTGAGGTGAAGTTCAGCCTCATCAGTAACCGGGGCTGCTTTGGCGGCTGCAGCTTCTGCGCCCTGACCTTCCACCAGGGGCGGATCGTCCAGGTCAGGAGCCATGAATCCATTCTGGAGGAGGCAAGGCTTCTGACGGAGGAGCCGGATTTCAAGGGCTATATCCACGATGTGGGAGGCCCCACGGCTGATTTCCGGTTCCCGGCCTGCGAAAAGCAGATGACAAAGGGAGCCTGCCCCGGAAAGCAGTGCCTGTTCCCGAAGCCCTGTAAAAATCTGGTGGCAGACCATGGAGACTATATCGCGCTCCTTAGAAAGCTGAGAGCCCTTCCCAAGGTAAAAAAGGTGTTCATCCGCTCCGGCATCCGCTTCGATTACGTCCTGGCGGATAAAAAGAAGGATTTCTTAAGAGAACTCTGCATGTACCATGTCAGCGGCCAGCTGAAGGTGGCTCCGGAGCATGTGGCGGACCCGGTCCTTAAGCGCATGGGAAAGCCGGAAAATGCTGTATACAGGCAGTTTGCCAAAGAATATGCGGCCATGAATGAAAAGCTGGGGCTTAAGCAGTATCTGGTGCCCTATCTCATGTCCTCCCATCCTGGCTCCACCTTAAAGGAAGCGGTGGAGCTGGCAGAGCACCTCAAGGATCTGGGCTATATGCCGGAGCAGGTCCAGGATTTCTACCCCACGCCGTCCACCATCTCCACCTGTATGTATTACACAGGCCTGGATCCCAGGACCATGGAGGAGGTGTACGTTCCGGTGAATCCCCACGAAAAGGCCATGCAGAGGGCGCTGATCCAGTACCGGAACCCGAAAAATTACGAGCTGGTCCGGGAGGCTCTCATAAAGGCCGGGAGAGAGGATCTGATCGGCTACGACAGAAGGTGCCTCATACGGCCCCGGGGAGGAGAACGAAGGACCGCCGGAGAGGGCGGAGGAAAACGGATGGAGGGCAGAGACAGCCGGGCTTCCGGAAAAAAGAAGACCATCCGCAATATCCATAAATCTGGAAAAGGAAAGAAGGGAGAGCGATGAAGATCGCCATTGTCACGGGGGCTTCCTCTGGAATGGGGAGGAAAATGGTGTTCCGTCTGGCAGACCGGTACGGAGGCTTCCAGGAGATCTGGGTCGTTGGAAGAAGAAAGGAGCGGCTGGATACACTGGACGGGAAGGTCCCGGTGAAGCTTCGGAAGTTCCCCCTGGATCTGACAAAAAAGGAGGACCTGGAGATTCTGGCCGCAGCCCTGGCTGAAAAAAAGCCGGAGGTGAGATTTCTGGTAAATGCCGCGGGCTTTGGGATCACAGGGCCTGTGGGAAGCTTCCCAGAGGAAGAGGCCGCCTCCATGGTGCGGTTAAACTGCGAGGGCCTGACGGCTGTGACGGAGTTGGTCCTTCCTTATATTTCGGACAACAGCCGGATCCTCCAGTTTGCTTCGGCCGCGGCCTTTATGCCCCAGCCGGGATTCGCCGTCTATGCGGCCACCAAGGCTTATGTCTTAAGTTATAGCCGGGCGCTGGGAGAGGAGCTGAGGCGGAGAAGGATCTTTGTCACCGCCGTGTGCCCCGGCCCTGTGGATACGGAGTTTTTTGGGAAGGCCTTAAACGGAAAGCCCATGGATCCCTTTAAGCGGCTGTTCATGGCCAGGACGAAATATGTGGTGGACCGGGCGTTTTCCGACTGCCTGAAGGGAAAGCCGGTGTCCGTGCCGGGACTTTCCATGAAGGCGTTTTATTTGCTGTGCCGCATCTGCCCCCACAGCCTTTTGATGAAATTTCTTACATGGAAATAAGAGGAGATGGATACGTTGGATAAAAAGATAAAAAAAGGAATGTACGGATACCGGGACGCCCATAAAAAAAGGCAGATCCTTCTGGTCTCTCTGTTTCTCTTAGTGATCGCGGCCCTCCTGGTCTCCCGGTATTTTATCACCTGGAAGTCTTTAAAAAATCTGGTGACCATCAGTGCCATTTTAACGGTGCTCCCCATGGCGAACCTGGCGTCGCCCCTGGTGGCCTCCTGGAAGATCCGGACCGCCCCCAGAGAGCTTTATGATGCCTGCCGCCCTTACGGGGAAAAGTTCCCCATGCTGTATGACCTGATCATCACCTCCCGGGATTTTATCATGCCCGTGGACGTGGCTGTGATCCATCCCACCGGAGTGTACCTTTACTGCCCGAAGAAGGGGATCGATACCAAGGCGGCGGAAAAGTTTTTAAACGAGATGCTGACCGGATGGAAGTTAGACGGAAACGCCAGGATCATGACGGAAAAGAAAAATTTCCTCACCCGGCTTTCCACCTTGAAAAATGTCACTGAGGATGAGGACGACGGGAGCGCGCCTCATGTGGAAAAGCTTTTAAAGAGCCTTTCCATGTAAGAGAAAGGATACCATGCAGGAGATCACCATTGGAACCAACGAGGCTGGACAGCGGCTGGATAAATTCCTGGCCAAGTATATGAAGCTGGCCCCCAAAAGCTTTTTTTATAAGATGATGCGCAAGAAGAATATCACCTTAAACGGAAAAAAGTGCGAGGGCGGGGAAATGCTGGCAGAGGGCGATACAGTAAAGCTGTTTCTGGCAGATGAGACCATTGAAAAATTTTCGGAAATAAAGGTACAGAAGATACAGAAGGAAAAGAAGGTACAGCTTTCCATCCTCTATGAGGACGAGGATATCCTTCTGATCAACAAGCCCGCAGGCATGCTGTCCCAGAAGGCCAGGGACACGGATCTTTCCCTGGTGGAATATCTGACCGACTATCTGATGGAGAACGGCAGTGTCACAGAAGGATCCCTGCGGAGCTTTAAGCCCTCGGTGTGCAACCGGCTGGACCGGAATACCAGCGGCATCGTGGCAGCGGGGAAATCCCTGGCGGGCTCACAGATGCTTTCGGAGGTGTTCAGGGACCGGACGGTCCACAAATATTATAAGTGCATCGTTTACGGACCGGTCCGGGAGGCCAGGACTGTTGACGGCTGGCTTTTAAAGGATCCGCGTACCAACCAGGTGAAGATCCTTTCCAGGGCCGACCCGGAAGGGGAGGCGAAGCGGATCGTGACCCGGTATGAGCCTCTGGCCGTTACGGAACGGCTCACGCTCCTTAAGGTGACCCTGCTTACGGGACGCTCCCACCAGATCCGGGCCCATTTATCATCCATGGGCCATCCGATCCTGGGAGACGGGAAGTACGGAGGCGGAGGATCCCTGGAGCTGGAGCGGAAATACCGGCTGAAGGGCCAGCTCCTCCACTCGTACCGGCTGGAGTTCCCAGCCCTTACGGGACGGTTTGCCCACCTTTCCGGGAAGGCATTTGAAGCGCCGCTTCCGGAAACGTTCCTGCGGGCCGCAGAGGGCGAGGGGCTTCTCTTAAACGGGAATCCGGGAGGAGCGCGGTGATATGGGAACCTGGAAGACCAGAGGCTTAAGGGGATCCACCCTGGAGGAGCTCATCAACCGTACCAACGAGAGCTACCGGGAAAAGGGACTGGCGCTGATCCAGAAGATCCCCACGCCCATCACGCCCATCGAGATCGATAAGGCCAGCCGCCATATCACACTGGCTTATTTCGATATGAAGAGCACCGTGGATTACATTGGCGCTGTCCAGGGGATCCCGGTGTGCTTCGATGCAAAGGAATGTGCGGTCCGTACCTTTCCTCTGCAGAACATCCACCCCCACCAGATCGCTTTCATGCGGGAATTTGAAAAGCAGGGGGGAGTGGCTTTTATCATCCTTTCCTTTACATCCCAGGGCGAGATCTATTACGTCCCATTCGACGTGATCGCCGGGTTCTGGAAACGGATGGAGGACGGGGGAAGAAAAAGCTTTACGTATGAGGAAGCGGCAGCGAAGGCCTGGAAGATCCGCAGCTGCCGGGATATGCTGGTCCATTACCTGGAGGAGCTCCAGCTGGATCTGGACCGGAAGGAAGCGCTGGAACAGGGCGGGACCCCATAAAACAAAGGAGGAGTTACAGTTTATGGATTTTATTATCTCTCTTGTGGTCATTCTGATCTTTGTGGCTGTATCCATGAAAAAAAGCGGGCAGCTGGATGAGATCATGAACGGAATGAAGAAAAAAAACCAGAACGAGGCGGACAACGTGGTCTATGAACAGACCGAGGACGCGCCGAAAAAGAAAAAGGCAAAGGCAAAAAAAGGAGGAGGCGTTCCCAGGAATATCGGAAAAGGAGTGGGGATCGCTGCGGCTGTGCTGGTGGCGGCCGTTCTGGCCTTCGACAGCTACTACACTCTTTCAGAGGAAGAGATGGCTGTGGTCACCACCTTCGGAAAGCCGTCGGTCCAGGAGGCGTCGGGCCTTCACTTTAAGGTGCCGCTGATCCAGCAGGTGACAAAGATCTCCAAGGCCATCACCGGCATGCAGATCGGCTATACCACGGATCCGGAACGGGCCGAGGGGGCTTCCATGGAAAATCCGGTCTCCATTGAAAAGGAAAGCCTTATGATCACCAATGACTTTAACCTGATCAATGTGGACTTCTACGTGGAGTACATGGTCACAGACCCCATTCAGGCAGTCCGTCATAGAAACGTATATGAAAGCATCATTAAAAACCTGGCCCAGAGCTATATCCGTGACACGGTGGGCCTTTATAACGTGGATGACGTGATTACCACAGGAAAGACCCAGATCCAGGAGCGGGTCAAGGAGCAGCTTACCAACCGTCTGGTGGAAGAAAACATCGGATACGGCATTTATAACGTGTCCATCCAGGACTCCGGAATGCCCAGGGAGGACGTATCCAATGCATTTAAAGCCGTGGAGGATGCCAAGCAGGGAATGGAGACGGCCATTAATACGGCGAAAAAATACCAGTCGGAAAACATCCCCAAGGCCAATGCAGAGGCCGATAAGCTCTTACAGGAGGCGGAGGCCTATAAGCAGCAGAGGATCAACGAGGCCAACGGACAGGTGGCACGTTTTGAGGATACATACGCTGAGTATGTAAAGTATCCTCTGATCACCAAAAAACGTATGTTCTACGAGACCATGGAGGAGCTCCTGCCGGATCTGAAGGTGATCATCGACAATGGCAGCGGCACCCAGACCATGCTGCCTCTGGAGCCCTTTGCCAATGTGACGGAAGGGACATCCGGAAACCAGACCCCGCAGGCCGCAGCGCCGGCCGGCCAGTAAGAGGAGGAGAAGCATATGAAAAAAACAGGAAGAAAGATCGCATTATTCATCATCCTCATCGCCGGCCTGATCACACTGGGCTCCAGTATGGTCAGCACCTATAACGACGAGTATAAGCTGGTGCTCCAGTTCGGAAAGGTGGTGCGGGTCATCGACACGCCAGGCCTGAGCTTTAAGGTCCCCTTTATCCAGACCACCCAGTCCATCCCCAATTATGAGATGGTTTACGACCTGGTTCCCAGCGAGGTGAACACCAGGGATAAAAAGGTGATGCTCACCGATTCCTTTGCCTTATGGAGCGTGACGGATCCCCTGGAGTATCTGTCCCGTCTGGGAGCCAGTAAGGCCAATGCGGAAAGCCGCATTTCCGTGGTGGTCTACAATGCCGTGAAAAATGTTATCTCCTCCACGGACCAGGCGGACGTGATCTCCGGCCGTGACGGGAAGTTAGCGGAGCTTATTACGGAACGGATCGGAAATTCCCTGGACAGCTATGGGATCACTGTGAAAAAGGTAGAGACCAAGATGTTAGACCTGCCGGATTCCAATAAGGAGGCCGTTTACCAGCGTATGATCTCAGAGCGTCAGAACATCGCCGCCGGTTATACGGCAGACGGCCAGTACCAGTCCAACGTCATTAAGAACACCACCGATAAGGATGTGTCCATCATCATCTCCGAGGCAGAGGCCAAGGCGGAGAAGATCCGGGCCGAAGGCGAGGCTGAGTACATGCGGATCCTCTCCAATGCCTACAACGATGAGAGCAAGGCGGATTATTACAATTACATCCGCAGCCTGGACGCCTTAAAGGCCAGCCTGAAGGGCTCCAACAAGACGGTGATCTTAAATGAAAATTCTGAACTGGCCCGGATCCTCCAGGGGAACTGATGGACAATTCTGGAAAAATCTGCTATACTTTAAAGGAACGGAGCGATCCGGAATCAGAGAAAAGGAGTGTACGTTATGTCAAAAGTCGTTGATAATTTTTTAAAGTACATTGCATTTGATACCCAGTCTGCCGAGGACGCCGCCTCTGTGCCCAGTACAGAAAAGCAGTTCGCCCTGGCAAAGCTTCTGGTGGAGCAGTTAAAAGCCCTGGGGGTAAAGGATGTGTCCATGAGCGAACACTGCTACGTATATGGCACCATTCCGGCTACGGCGGAGACCGACTGCCCGGTGGTGGGCTTCCTGGCCCATATGGACACCTCCCCGGATTTTTCCGATGAGAACACCCGTCCCCAGCTGATCCAGAACTATAACGGCGGAGACATTATCCTGAATAAAAATCTGGGCATTAAAATGAGTCCGGAGGTATTCCCGGCATTAAAGAACTATGTGGGCAAGGACCTGATCACCACCGACGGCACCAGCCTTCTGGGCGGAGACGATAAGGCCGGTATTGCCGAGATCATGACTATGGCTGAATATTTCATGGCACATCCGGAGATCCCCCACGGAACCATCAAGATCGCCTTTACTCCCGACGAAGAAGTGGGACACGGCGTGGATTTCTTCGACGTACCCGGCTGGGGCGCCGATGTGGCTTATACAGTGGACGGCGGAGCCTTCGGCGAGATGGAATACGAGACCTTCAACGCAGCTTCCATGAGCGTCACCATTCACGGCCAGAACATCCACCCAGGCAGCGCCAAGGGCAAGATGAAAAACGCCATCCTCATCGGTCTGGAATTCCAGTCCATGCTCCCGGAGGCAGAAAAGCCCCAGTATACAGAAATGTATGAGGGCTTCTACCATCTCAACGGGATCTCCGGAAACGTGGAGGAGACTGTACTGAAATACATCGTCCGCGACCATGATAAGGAGATCTTTGAATCCAGAAAGGCCATGGGCCATACCATCGCTGACTTCTTAAATAAGAAGTATGGAGAAGGCACCGTTGTGGTGGAGACCTCCGATACGTATTACAATATGGCAGAAAAGATCCGTCCCCATATGTATTTAATGGATATCGCTGCCGAGGCCTTTAAGGAGCTGGGAGTGGATACGCCCAACGTCCGCCCGGTGCGCGGCGGTACCGACGGCTCCAGGCTGTCCTATATGGGCCTTCCGTGTCCCAACCTCTGCACTGGAGACCACAACGCCCATGGCAAATATGAATTTGTATGCATCCAGTCCATGGAGCAGACCGTGGAACTGCTGATCAGGATCGCAGAGAAATTTAAGGATGTAAAGAAAGCTTAATACGAGGCTGAAAACAAAAGCTTCCGGAGAGAAGATCCTCCGGGAGCTTTTTTTCTGATCTTTTATTCTGGATGAAACTTTCTTCTTTTTTGTCACGTCTATATATGTGATAGAACAAAAAATGACAGAAAAGGACAGGTTTCCCATGGTTTTCAGCAGTCTGGAATTCATATTCCAATTTTTACCCATATTTTTACTGATCTATTTTCTCTGCCCGGCGCGGTATAAGAACTTCTGCCTTTTCGCAGGGAGCATGTTGTTTTACCTGTACGGCGTCTGGGATACGCCTCTTTATCTGGCGCTCTTTGGGGCGTCCATGGCAGTGAACTATTTTTTTGGCTGCCGGATCGCCCGCAGCCGGGCCAGGTTCCGCAGGAGGAAGCGGCTGTTCTGGGGAGTGGCTTATAATCTGTTCTGGCTGCTGCTGTTTAAATATACCGGCTTTTTTACAGAAAATATCAACGGCATCCTCCGGCTCATGGGGCTTTCCCTGGAGCTTCCTGTGTTTGCGCCGGTGCTCCCGGTGGGGATCAGCTTTTATACCTTCCAGGCCATTTCCTATCTGGCGGACGTGTACCGGAAAACGGCAGAATATGAGCCTTCTTTTGTGAATTTCGCCATGTATATCAGTATGTTTCCCCAGCTGATCGCCGGTCCCATCGTTACCTACTCCTCCATTAAGAAGGAGATCTCCCGCCGGTCCCATTCCATGCGGGCGGTGGAGGAGGGACTGAAGACCTTCACCATAGGACTGGGACTCAAGGTCCTTCTGGCAAACCGCCTGGGCGGGCTCTGGAATGAGGCCGGGACCGTGGGCTATGAAAGTATCTCCACTCCCTTTGCATGGCTGGCCATCACAGCCTTCAGCCTCCAGATCTATTTTGATTTTTACGGCTATTCCCTGATGGCCAAGGGGCTGGGGCGGATCATGGGCTTTACGATCCCGGAAAATTTTCATGACCCATACCTGTCTCTTTCCATGACAGAATTCTGGAGACGGTGGCACATGACCCTGGGGAGCTGGTTCAGGGATTACGTATATATTCCCCTGGGAGGCAGCAGGAAGGGGAAACTTATGACCTTCCGCAATATGCTGGCGGTCTGGGCCCTCACCGGATTCTGGCATGGGGCAAGCTGGAACTTTATCCTCTGGGGGCTTCTGATGTTTGCGCTGATCTCGGTGGAAAAGCTGGGGCTCATACGGATTTTGGAGAGGGTCCCGGCCCTGGGCCATCTTTACATGGCCTTTGCCATTTCCGTAAGCTGGGTGCTGTTTGCGGTGACGGATCTTTCGCAGATGGCCGTTTACTTTACCAGGCTGTTCCCGTTCCTGCCGCAGTCAGAGGGAATGGCATATTTTGCCGGAGACTATTTAAAATATGGAAGGCTCTACGGGCTCTCCCTGGCAGCGGGACTGGTCTTTGCCACTGGCCTTCCCATGAAGCTTTACAGGCGGTTCAAAAATAGTCCTGCGGCGGCTGTGGTGCTCCTGGCGGTGTTCTGGGGCTGCATTTACTGTATGAAGATGGGAATGGACGATCCGTTCCTGTATTTCCGGTTTTAAATTTTTAGAGAATGAAAAAGGGGAGGAAGATTATGAAGCGTTACTGGTACAGCACATTTCTGGCAGCCAGCCTGGCGGCTGTGATCGCAGTGGAATACGTTCCTGGAGCTGTGAGAAAGCTGACGCCCTGGTATGAGGCGGGAGCTATGGAGAGGGAGACGGATGAGGGGGCTGCAAAGAAGCCTGATATAGGAGCAGAGAGAGAAACACGGGAGGAAGAGATCCCAGAAACGGCGGATGGAGCGGGAACGGCTGCCGTCTCCGGCGGGGCAGGCGGTCAGACCGGGGAGACGGCTCCCAGTGGGGAGGAGATATCTCCGTCAGAGGAAGAGACTGTGGCTTCAGAGCCCTCTGGAGCTCCGGCCGTGTCCTTAAAGGAGGATTTTTCCGGTGTCCTTTTCATTGGAGATTCCCGGACCGTGGGGCTTTCTGAATATGGAGACCTGGGCCAGGCGGAGGTGTTCGCCGATTCCGGTATGAGCGTATTTACGCTATTTAATAAAACCGTTAAGCTGAGATCCCAGGAAAAGAGCGGATTGGAGGAGCTCTTATGTTCCCGGAAATTCGATACCATATTTTTTATGCTGGGGATCAATGAGCTGGGATATGATTACGATTCCATTGTAAAGCAGTATAAAAGGACCGTGGAAAAGGTCCATGAGCTGCAGCCGGACGCCGCCATCGTCCTGGGGGCCAATCTTCATGTGACAGCGGAGAAAGCCTCCGGCAGCAGTATCTACAACAATGACAGGATCAATGCCTTAAACCGCGATATTAAAAGCATGGCAGAGGCCTCTGGCTATGTCTATCTGGATGTGAACCAGGTATTTGACGATGAAAACGGAAATCTGGCGGCGGGATATTCCTCCGACGGGGCCCATGTCCTGGGAAAATATTATTCTGTGTGGGTAGACTGGATCAGGGAGACCCTGGGCACACACGCAGGCTGAAGCCGCATATGGGAATATTTTCCTTGCCATCCGGGATGGGATGTGATACACTTCCAAAGGAAAAAGGCGTAAGGTGTTTAAAGCTGATGACTTCTGCAGACAGACCCGTGCAGATATTGTCAGCTTTTTCTATGCCGGGAGGAGATGTATTATGTTACTGAGTATTTCACTGATCCTGATCGTTGGAATGTCCATGGCATGGCTGTGCCAGAGGCTCCGGCTGCCGGGCCTTATGGGCATGCTGGCCACAGGCATGATCCTTGGGCCATATGCCCTGGATCTGCTGGATGCAGATATCCTGGGGATATCGGAGGAGCTCCGGAAAATTGCGCTGATCATTATCCTTACAAGAGCCGGACTGGGACTGGATCTGGCGGGATTAAAAAAGACAGGCCGGCCGGCGTTTCTCATGTGCTTTGTTCCGGCAAGCTTTGAGGTGCTGGGAGTGATCCTTCTGGGGACCCGGTTCATGGGGCTGACGGTCCTGGAGGCAGCCGTCCTGGGAGCCGTTCTTGCCGCAGTCTCTCCGGCAGTGGTCGTACCGAGGATGGTCCGGCTGATGGAGGAGGGATATGGGAAAAAGGAAGGGATTCCCCAGATGATCCTTGCAGGCGCATCTGTGGATGACGTCTATGTGATCGTCCTGTTTTCTACATTTACCGGCATGATGCAGGGAAAGGGAGTTTCTGCTGTCAGCTTTATAAATATCCCTGTTTCGATCCTTCTGGGGATCATCCTTGGACTGGCGGCCGGATCTTTGCTGGCCCTGTTTTTTAAACAGGTGCATATCCGGGATACTTCAAAGGTGCTTATTATCTTGAGTATTTCGCTGTTTCTGGTGGCGGCTGAAGACATGCTGGCAACACCCATCCGCTTTTCATCCCTGATCGCGGTCATGTTTATAGGCATAGGCCTTCAGAAGAAAAGGGGAGAGGCTGCCAGAAGGATCTCTGTAAAGTATGGAAAGCTGTGGGTCGCCGCTGAGATTTTTCTGTTCGTGCTTGTGGGCGCCGCTGTGAATACAGGATACCTGGCCCAGGCCGGAGGACGGGCGCTTTTGGTGATCCTTGGCGCTCTTGCTTTCAGGATGGCCGGTGTGGCTCTCTGCCTATGGGGAACAAAGCTTGGGAGAAGAGAACGGTTATTTGTAATGTTAGCATATACGCCGAAGGCCACCGTCCAGGCCGCCATCGGAGGGATCCCTCTTTCTATGGGCCTTGCCTGCGGAGATACCGTTCTTACGGCCGCCGTGCTTGCCATTGTCCTTACTGCGCCCCTGGGGGCGTTTGTGATGGATCTGTCGTATCAGAAGCTTCTGAACAGGTCATGACCGTATTTCATATACGGCGGTGCGGCAGCCGGTGAAAAGAGAACGGCAGGGCCGGGACGATACGGCAGAGGCCGGAAGGAACGGTGAAAACCTGCAAAAAGGTGGGAAGGGGTTGCCAGCCGCAAAAAAATACCTTATAATTATGCGGTATATACTGGATCAGTCTGTGTCCTGCTGTCTGATCCGGAGGATCAAGGATAAAAAAAGCAACCATAAATAACCGCAAAGCAAGGAATGAGAATGAGAAAATTAGCATTAAGTGACGAAATACTGCTGAGTATCCAGCAGCCAGCCCGTTATATCGGCGGGGAGATCAATTCGGTATGTAAGGATCCGTCCAGTGTGGATGTCCGGTTTGCCATGTGCTTCCCGGACGTATATGATATCGGCATGTCCCATCTGGGGATCCAGATCCTTTACGATATGCTCAATAAGATGCCGGATGTGTACTGTGAGCGGGTATATTCGCCGTGGACCGACCTGGACGCCATCATGCGTGAAAAGCATATCCCGCTTTTTGCCATCGAGTCCCAGGACCCGGTGAAGGATTTTGATATCCTGGGGATCACCCTCCAGTATGAAATGTGTTATACAAATATCCTCCAGATCCTGGATCTTTCCGGGATCCCGCTCCATGGCAGCGACCGGACCTGGGATGACCCCATCGTCATCGGAGGTGGTCCCTGCGCCTATAACCCGGAGCCCATTGCCGAGTTTTTTGATCTGTTTTACATTGGAGAAGGAGAGACCGCATACCGGCAGCTGATCGATATTTACAAAGACAGCCGGAAAAATGGCGAGTCCAGGGAGACGTTTTTAAAACGGGCGGCCGGAGTGCCGGGAATCTACGTTCCGTCCCTGTATGAGCCGGAATACCATGAGGACGGCACCTTAAAGGCGTTCCGTCCCACCTGTCCGGAGGCCCCGGAAAAGGTCGTAAAGCAGCTGGTCCTGGATATGACGGAGGCCGTGTATCCGGAAAAGCCCCTGGTGCCGTTCATCAAGGTGACCCAGGACCGTGTGGTCTTAGAGATCATGCGCGGCTGTATCCGCGGCTGCCGGTTCTGTCAGGCAGGCATGATCTACCGGCCGGTGCGTGAAAAGAACGTGGAGCGGCTGAAGGACCTGGCATATAAGATGCTGAAAAATACGGGGCACGAGGAGATCTCCTTAAGCTCCTTAAGCTCCAGCGATTACCGTTCCCTGGAGGAGCTGGTGCGTTTCCTGATCGAGGAATTCCATGGAAAGGGAGTCAACGTATCCCTTCCTTCTTTAAGGATCGATGCATTCTCTCTGGACGTGATGAGCAAGGTACAGGATGTGAAAAAAAGCAGTCTGACCTTTGCGCCGGAGGCTGGTTCCCAGAGGCTCCGTGACGTGATCAATAAGGGACTTACTGAGGAGGAGATCCTTCAGGGAGCCGCCGATGCCTTTAAGGGAGGCTGGAACCGGGTGAAGCTGTATTTCATGCTGGGCCTTCCCACAGAGACGGTGGAGGATATGGAGGGCATTGCCCTTTTATCTGAGAAGATCGCAGAGGAGTATTATGAGATCCCCAAGGACCAGAGAAACGGAAAGGTCCAGGTGGTGGCCAGCACATCCTTCTTTGTGCCGAAGCCCTTTACGCCTTTCCAGTGGGCCAGGATGTCCACTAAGGAGGAATTCCTGGATAAGGCACGGGTGGTCAACCGCAAAATGAAGGAGATGCTGAACCATAAGAGCCTGAAATACAACTGGCATGAGGCCGATGTGACGGTTTTAGAGGGCGTACTGGCCCGGGGAGACCGGAGGGTGGCCGCCGTCATCGAGGAGGCGTACAGAAACGGCGCTTTATATGACGCCTGGTCTGAGAGCTTCCGGAATGATATATGGATGAAGGCGTTTGAGACCTGCGGCGTGGACATTGATTTCTATACCACCAGGGAGCGGAGCCTGGATGAGCTGTTCCCCTGGGACTTCATCGATACGGGTGTGTCCAAGGAGTTTTTAAAGAGAGAGTGGAACAATGCGGTAAACGGGACCGTGACCCCCAACTGCCGGGAGCGCTGTTCCGGGTGCGGCGTAAGACGATTCGGAGGAGGTGTCTGCTTTGAAGATCAGGATTAAATTTTCCAAACAGGGAAACATGCGGTTCATCGGGCATCTGGATATCATGCGTTATTTCCAGAAGGCCATGCGCCGTGCCGACGTGGACATCCGGTATTCGGAGGGCTTTTCTCCCCACCAGATCATGTCCTTTGCGGCTCCTCTGGGCGTAGGGCTCACAGGAAGCGGCGAGTACCTGGACATTGAGGTCCTTTCCACAGAGAGCTCCGGGCGGATGGTAGAGCGGCTCAACGCCCAGATGGCAGAGGGGATGGAGGTGCTGAGCTTTAAGAGACTTCCGGATTCTGCTGGAAACGCCATGTCCCTGGTGGCGGCCTGTGATTACACGGTGTCCCTGAAGAAGGATTATGAAGAGGCCCTTGGCATGTCTGCCCGGGAGTTCTTTGCCGGACTCTGCGGCTTTATAGAGACGGGAGACCTGAATATCGTAAAAAAGACAAAAAAAGGCGAAAAGCAGATGGATCTCCGGCCATATATTTATGAGTACCGGCCATCGGAGGACGGAAATTTCATTTTCCTTAAGCTTTCTGCCGGAAGCGCAGCCAATGTGAAGCCGGAGCTTCTTCTGGAGGCCTTCTGCCGGAGCTGCTCCAGGGAGTTCCCGGTTTTTGGCTTTTCCATCAACCGTGAGGAGGTCTACGCGGATGCAGGCTCCGGGGACAGCCATGAATTTGTGACCCTGGAATCCTTTGGTGAAGACATTGAATAAACTGATCTTTACTGAACTGCGGGGACGGACCGTGTCTGTCCTTGCTTCCGGAAACCGCGTCCTCCAGATCGGAACGGCTCCGGATCGGGAGGACTGCGCCCTTGGAACGATCTGCGTGGGAAGGGTCCGGAACATCGTAAAAAATATCAACGCTGCCTTTGTGGAGTACAGGCCGGGGATCAACGGTTATTACAGCCTGGCAGAAAACAGGTTCCATTTGTTTGCAGACGGGAGGGACGGATCCAGTCCGCTGAAAAATGGAGACGAGATCCTGGTCCAGATCTCCAGGGCTGCTGTCAAGACCAAGGACGCGGTGCTCACCTCGAAGCTTTCTCTCACAGGGCAGTATGGAGTGCTTACCCTGGACGGCAGCGGGCTGGGGATCTCCTCTAAGATCCGCGATGCCGGATGGAAAGAGCAGATGAAGGAATGGTGGGAAGAGGAGGCCAGGGGCCTGGTTTCCGGACTTTCCGGAACGGGACTTCCGCGTGCTGGCTTTATCCTGCGGACCAATGCGTACGGCGCTCCCCTGGAGGCGGTCGGACTGGAGCTGTCCGGCCAGGCAGAACGGATGGCCAGGCTTCTGGAGAACGGGAGGTGCCGCACGGCAGGAAGCATCCTCTATCAGCCGGAAAGCTTTTTTGTCCGCAGCGCCATGGATGTCCGGAAGGATGAAACAGAAGAGATCCTTACAGATCTTCCAGATATTTACCAGGAGCTCCAGGAGGCCGCTGGGGACGGTTTTCAGGTTCCGGTGCGGTTCTATATGGACAGCTATCCCCTGTCTGCCCTGTACCGCCTGGATGCGGCCCTGGACCGCGCCCTGGGAAGGACCGTCTGGCTCCGCTCCGGCGGATATCTGGTCATCGAGCCTACGGAGGCCATGACCGTGATCGACGTGAATACCGGAAAAAACACGGATAAGAAGACGGCCTCGGAAACGTACCTGAAAACGAATCTGGAGGCGGCCGAGGAGATCGCGGTCCAGCTGCGGCTCAGAAATCTTTCCGGGATCATTGTGGTGGATTTCATCGATATGAAGGAAAAGGCACAGAATGAGGAGCTTATGAGAAGGCTGCGCCAGTGTCTGGCGGCAGATCCTGTCAAAACGGTCCTGGTGGACATGACGCCCCTGGGACTGGTGGAGATCACAAGAAAGAAGACACTCCGTCCGCTCCATGAGCAGTTTTCCCGCAGTGAAAAAAATAGATAACAATTATCCCTTTGCTTTTTGGGGAAATATGGTATAATATCTGCGGAGCAGATATTATACCATGGCGCATGCCGGTTTCTGCGTTCACCGCAGAAATCCGGGCGCAGGAATCTCCCGGAGGGAGCTGCATCGGAAGGATGCAGCATAATATCTGCGGAGCAGATATTATACCATGGCGCATGCCGGTTTCTGCGTTCACCGCAGAAATCCGGGCGTAGGAATCTCCCGGAGGGGCTGCATCGGAAGGATGCAGCATAATATCTGCGGAGCAGATATTATACCATGGTGCATGCCGGTTTCTGCGTTCACCGCAGAAATCCGGGCGTAGGGATCTCCCGGAGGGAACTGCATCGGGAAGATGCAGCATAATATCTGCGGAGTGGATATTATATGCTTAATCGTATATTTTTATAAAAGAAATGAGGTACAAATCATGAGAACTGTTGGAACCGTATCCAGAGGCGTCAGATGCCCGGTTGTGAAAGAAGGAGACGATCTGATCCGGATCGTGACAGAGGCTATCGCCGATATGGGAAAAGAAGAACATATCACATTTCATGAAAAGGACATCGTAGCTGTAACAGAGGCCGTAGTGGCCAGGACCCAGGGCAATTATGCCAGTACAGATGACATTGCGAAGGACTGCCGCACAAAATTTGGCTGCGATACCATCGCTGTCACCTTCCCGATCTTAAGCCGGAACCGGATCGCCATCTGCTTAAAAGGCATTGCCAAGGCGTTTAAGAAGGTTTATATCCTGATGAGCTATCCTTCCGATGAAGTGGGCAACCACCTGTTTGACGACGATCTTCTGGATGAAAAGGGAGTCAATCCGTATTCAGACGTAATGGATGAGGCAAAGTACAGGGAGATCTTCGGCTATGTAAAGCATCCGTTCACAGGCGTGGATTATGTGGCTTATTATAAGGAGCTGTTTGAGGCCGAGGGCTGCGAGCCGGAATTTATTTTCGCCAATGACTGCCGCGCAGTGCTCCCCTATACAAAAAATGTACTCTGCTGCGATATCCACACCAGAGAACGCTCCAGACGGAGATTACTGGCTGCGGGAGCGGAGAAGGTGCTGACGCTGGCAGATATCATGAACGCTCCGGTGGATGGAAGCGGTTATAACGAGCAGTATGGCCTGTACGGCTCCAATAAGGCCACAGAAGACACGGTAAAGCTGTTCCCGAGAAACTGCAGCGAGTTTGTGGAAGAACTCCAGAAGAGCCTTGAGAGCGTTACAGGAGTGAAGCTGAACTGCATGATCTACGGGGACGGCGCGTTTAAGGATCCGGTAGGAAAGATCTGGGAGCTGGCTGATCCGGTGGTAAGTCCCGCTTATACTGAGCGGCTGGAGGGAACTCCCAATGAGCTGAAATTAAAATACCTGGCAGATAATGACTTTAAGGATCTGAAGGGCGAGGAGCTCACAAGGGCCATGAAGGAAAAGATCGAAGCCAAGGACGGCAGCTTAAAGGGGAGCATGGCCTCCCAGGGTACGACTCCCAGACGGCTGACAGATCTGATCGGCTCTCTCTGTGACCTGACCTCTGGCTCTGGAGATAAGGGAACGCCCATCGTGTTTATCCAGGGATATTTCGATACTTTTGCAGAGCAGTAAAACCGAAAGCGCTGCAGACGGGCGGTTTTCCGCCTGTTCTGCGGCGTTCTTTTTACGCTGGCAGCGAGACAGGACCGTGGATGTATGTGAGCCTGGCGGCTGCCGCAATGACCATGAGACATCCGCGCAGCGTGTTCCCATGGTCACTGGACAGCAGAAATTTTTCGTAAGGAAGAAAATCCTGTAAAAAACAGTTGACAGGAAGATGGACAGGTGCTATTATATTACAGTATGCCGCACAGCGAGGTCTGCAAGGGTTCCTAAGGGAACACACCGTAACTGGCGAGTAATGATAATAGGAGGTGCAATATGTACGCGATTATTGCAACAGGTGGTAAGCAGTATAAAGTAGCCGAAGGCGACAGCATCAAGATTGAGAGACTGGACGCAGAAGTAGGTTCTGTTGTTACTTTTGATCAGGTTCTGGCTGTAAACAACGGCGAGCTTACGATCGGATGCCCCACAGTGGAAAACGCGACTGTTTCCGCAACCGTTGAGAAGGTTGGCAAGGGCAAAAAAGTTATCGTTTACAAGTATAAGCGCAAAACTGGCTATCATAAGAAAAACGGCCACAGACAGCTTTATACCCAGGTTAAGATTGACAAGATCAACGCTTAATTTTGTATGATTCAGGTAATTATCCTGCGCGATAAGGACAGGAAAGAAAAAGGGATCGAAATAAGCGGTCATGCTGGCTATGCAGAATACGGACAGGATATCATATGTTCTGCTGTTTCTGTACTGGCTCTCAACATGGCGAATTCCGTCGAACAGTTTACAGACGATCATTTCGAGGGAAGTGTTTCAGAGGATGGAGGCCAGTTCTCTTTCCTTTTCCCCGATTCCATGAGTCCCGAATCGCAGCTCCTCATGAAGTCCCTGATCCTCGGGCTGACGAATATCCGGGATGAATACGGAGCGGAATATATCAATTTTCGATTTAGGGAGGTGTAACCGATATGTTTAAGATGAACCTTCAGTTATTTGCCCATAAAAAAGGTGTTGGTTCCACAAAGAACGGCAGAGATTCCGAGTCCAAACGCCTTGGCGCAAAGAGAGCAGACGGCCAGTTCGTATTAGCCGGAAATATTCTTTACAGACAGCGTGGAACAAAGATCCATCCGGGTCTTAATGTTGGCCGCGGCGGTGATGATACATTATTCGCAATGGTTGACGGCGTTGTTAAATTTGAGAGAAAAGGCAGAGACAAAAAGCAGGTTTCTGTATATCCGAAGGCGATCAACGAATAAAGCAGAGAGCTCCATACGTAAGGTATGGGGCTTTTTTCTCTACTGGGAAACCAGACATTTTTGGAAAGGACCGGGCTTATCATGTTTACAGACAGTGCAAAAGTTTTTATCAGATCAGGAAACGGCGGGAATGGCCATGTGAGCTTCCGCAGAGAATTATATGTTCCCAACGGCGGCCCCGACGGCGGTGACGGCGGCAAAGGCGGCGATATCATTTTTGAGGTGGACGACGGCCTTAATACACTGGTGGATTTCAGGCACGTCCGCAAATATGTGGCGCAGAGTGGGGAAGAAGGCGGAAAACGCCGCTGCCACGGTGCCGACGGAAAGGATCTGATCGTTAAGGTGCCCGAGGGCACGGTTGTTAAGGATCTGGAATCGGGAAAGGTCATTACGGATATGTCCGGAGACAACCGGCGGGAGATCATTCTGAAAGGCGGCCGGGGAGGGCTGGGAAATATGCATTTTGCCACCTCCACCATGCAGGTTCCCAAATATGCCCAGCCAGGACAGCCAGGGCAGGAGCTGTGGATCCAGCTGGAGCTTAAGGTGATCGCCGATGTGGGTCTGGTGGGCTTCCCGAATGTGGGAAAATCCACGCTGCTTTCCCGCGTTTCCAACGCAAGACCAAAGATCGCCAATTATCATTTTACTACCCTAAACCCGCACCTGGGCGTTGTGAACCTGGGCGACGGAAACAGCTTTGTGATGGCGGATATTCCCGGGCTGATCGAAGGCGCTTCGGATGGCGCCGGCCTTGGCCACGAATTCCTGCGCCACATCGAGCGGACGAAGGTGCTCCTTCATGTGGTAGACGCGGCTTCTGTGGAGGGACGCGACCCGGTGGAGGATATCCATACCATCATGAATGAGCTTTCTACCTATAATCCGGAACTTTTAAAGCTGCCGCAGGTCATTGCGGCCAATAAGCTGGATGCCCTGTATGATGAGGAGCATGATCCCTTAAAGGCGCTGAAGGATGAATTTGAACCGAAGGGAATTCCCGTATTCGGTATTTCGGCTGTCAGTGGAGAGGGCGTCAACGAACTTCTGGGCCATCTATTCCAGGTCCTCCGGACTGTGGACCGGACTCCCAGAGTATTTGAAAAAGAGTTTGAAGTTGAATATCAGGCGGACCGGAATCTGCCTTACACAGTGGAGCGTTCTGACGATGGAGCGTTCGTTGTGGAAGGTCCCAGGATCGAGAAGATGCTGGGCTACACCAATCTGGACTCAGAGAAGGGCTTCGACTTCTTCCAGAAATTCCTGAAACAGAACGGGATCCTGGATGAGCTGGAAAAGGCCGGAATCTCCGAGGGCGATACAGTGCGTATGTACGGTCTGGCTTTTGAGTATTATAAATAAGGAGAAGAGCATATGACAAGCAAGCAGAGGGCCTATCTTAAGGGACTTGCCATGACCATGGATCCAATTCTGCAGATCGGTAAATCCAGCCTTACACCGGAGCTTACCCAGTCTGTAAACGAGGCGCTGGACGCCCGTGAGCTGATCAAGATCCATGTTTTAAAGAACTGTGTGGATGATGGAAAGATCCTGGCCCAGACCCTGGCAGAGCGTACCCGCTCGCAGGTGGTACAGGTGATCGGAAGGATGATCGTTTTATATAAACCGGCGAAGGAAGAGAAGGACAGAAAGATCGTTCTCCCGTAAGCTGGAAAGGAGAGCTGCCATGAAACGTATCGGCATTATGGGCGGGACCTTTGATCCGGTCCACAACGGCCATCTTCTTCTGGGAAGACAGGCCCGCTCCGAATACGGGCTGGATGAGATCTGGTATATGCCGTCCCATATCCCTCCCCATAAAAAGGATCACCGGATCACGGACGGAAAGGACCGCCTGGCTATGCTGGAGCTGGCGCTGGAGGGGATCCCGTTTTTTTCAGTCTCTGATTTTGAAATGAAACGGGAGGGGAATACGTATACTGCACAGACGCTGGAGCTTCTAAAGGAAGAATACCCGGAGGATAAATTTTATTTTATCATTGGAGCCGATTCCCTGTTCCAGCTGGAAACCTGGTATCACCCGGAAAAGGTCATGGAGCTTACCTCGCTTCTGGTGTCCGGCAGGGAATATGACCGGGCCGGACGGACCCTGGATCAGCAGATCAGCTATTTAAAATCCGTGTACGGAGCCCATATCCAGGTGCTTCACAATCCAGAAATGAACGTGGCTTCTGCCAGGATCCGGGACATGGCGGCCAGGGGAGAAGATATAGGAGAGCTGGTTCCCGGAGCCGTGGCCGCTTACATCAGAGAACACAGGCTGTACCAGGAGAGCAGATAACACGGAATCAGTAAAGGGCATATTCATATGGACAGCAGAGTCATTGAAATAAGAAAGCATTTAAAAAAGAAACTGGATCCCATGCGGTTTGAGCATACATTGGGAGTCTCCTACACCTGCCAGGCCCTGGCCATGCGGTACGGATATGATCTGGATAAGGCAGAGCTGGCCGGACTCCTTCATGACTGCGCCAAGCGGTACGACCGTCCGACCATGCTGGAAAAATGCATAAGCCGCGGGATCCCTGTTTCTGAAAGCGAAGAACGGGATCCATCCCTGCTTCATGCAAAACTGGGAGCGTGGATGGCCAGGGAAAAATACGGAGTGGACGATGAAGAGATCCTAAGCGCCATTGCGTGTCATACCACAGGAAAAACAGACATGGGGATGCTGGATAAGATCCTTTATGTGGCAGATTATATTGAGCCCCGGCGTTATAAAGCTGCGGATCTGCCCAGGATGAGAAAGCTGGCCTTTGAGGATCTGGATCGGGCCTGTCTGGCCATTATGGAGAGCATTCTCCGTTACCTGGGTACCCTGGACTGCCCCATTGATCCTTTGACCATTGCCGCCTGTAATCATATGCGTGCGGTGGCAGCAAGAAGCCGGGAACAGGCCGCAGCCGGGAACGGAGAAATCGGGCCAGAGAAAATAAAGGAGGAAAACACAGTTGAATCAGTCAAAAGAAATGGTAAGACTCGCAGTCGAAGCGCTGGACGAGAAAAAGGGAGAAGATATAAAAATTATTGATATCCAGGGTGTAACAGTTATTGCAGATTATTTTGTACTGGCAAGCGCATCCAACAGCAGCCAGACCCAGGCTCTGATCGATAATGTGGAGGAAAAGCTCTTTAAAGCTGGCTTTGAGTGCCGCCAGAAAGAGGGAAATCTAAGCTCAACATGGGTCCTTTTGGACTACGGCGATGTGATCGTTCATGTATTTTCCAAGGAAGACCGGCTGTTCTATGATCTGGAGCGCATCTGGAGAGACGGAAAGGTCGTAGGATCCGTAGAGGAACTGGACTGATCCGGAACGCAGTCTGACAAAAAACATATACCTGAAGCACCGGCTATTCTCTAAGGGGGATGCCGGTGCTTTTTGGTTACTGAAATGCGTGTCCTGTGGCATATAAAATGCTCTGCAGGGTTCGCCATACGGCGGAAGGAACGTCTGCGTCCGCAGCAGCCCGCCGCAGGCAGGCATCATTCCTGCTAATTCATAAACCGGAACAGGCCGATGACCTTTCCAAGGATCTGGACGTCGTCCACGATGATCGGGTCCATAGAAGAATTTTCCGGCTGCAGGCGGACGTGGCCGGATTCTTTATAGAAGGTTTTTACCGTTGCAGAATCTCCCAGGAGGGCAACCACCTTATCCCCGTTTTCAGCCACAGGCTGCTTTGCGACGATCACCTTGTCGTCGTTGAGGATCCCAGCCTCCACCATACTGTTTCCTTTTACCCTCAGCATAAATACCTCTTTATTGGGAAGCAGCTCCGCAGGGATGGGGATATAATCCTCAATATTCTCCTCTGCCAGGATCGGCATTCCTGCGGCAACGGTCCCGATCAGCGGTACGTTGACCACTTCCCGGCGGGTCAGCGCAAAATCATCATCCAGGATCTCGATGGTCCTGGGTTTTGTGGGATCCCGTCTTATGTATCCATTCCGCTCCAGTGTCTCCAGGTGGGAGTGGACAGAAGAGGTGGATTTCAGATGGACGGCTTCGCAGATCTCGCGCACAGCCGGCGGATATCCTTTGCTTAAAATTGTTTCTTTTATAAATTCAAGAATTTCTTTCTGTTTTTCAGTTATTTTACCCTGGCTCATATATGTGGATCCTCCTTTGCATCATTTTATGAAAAAATGATATCATATCTTATAAAAATCCCTGGAAGGGAATAGATTTCTTTTTTATATACTATCATATGTCCGGCAAAAAAGCAAACTTTTGTTCGAGAAAAAGCAGGAAATCTGTTGACAAACATTTGTTCTGGTGTTATCATGAGACCAGAACAAATGTTCCCGAACATACATTCTTTTGACGCAGGAGGGACTGAATATGAAAAAGTATTTGTTTTTGTTTGCCGCATCCATTATGATTTTATCCTGTCTCCTGGGAAAGACACTGGTAACTGCCAGCGGAGAGGAGAGGGAGAGCGGTTATGACCGTTATTATACCAACATTGAGATCCGTCCGGGGGACTCTCTGTGGTCCATTGCTGAAAGATACAGGGCTAACTCCGGAATGGAGGTCCGCCAGTATATATCAGAACTGAAAGAGATCAACGGCCTGGTTTCGGATTCCATTGAGGCCGGGGACTCCCTGACTGTTGTATATTATGCCAGACAGCCAGGTATGATCCCGTCGGAGCAGTAGTTCTCCGGATCTGCCGCAGGATAGCTAATTATTAAGGAATGCCGTTTGTAACTGGCAGGCTCCAGGCCGCAGCCAGTCTGTATCCGGACTAGCCAGGCTACTGGGGCCCCTGTTCCTTTTTTTCCCTTAGCTGGACTATATTTCTGGCGCTTTTCCGTCTCTGGTCCTCCTGGGCCGCATAGTGCTTCCTGGTGGTATTGACATCGCTGTGCCCAAGGACCGACGCTACCAGATAGATATCGCCGGTTTCCCGGTAAAGGCTGGTGCCGTAGGTGCTCCGAAGCTTATGGGGGGTGATCTTTTTCAGGGGAGTAACAAGGCCCGCATATTTTTTTACCATATTTTCCACCGTTCTGACGCTCATCCTTTTTTTCTGCAGGGACAGGAACACAGCGTCCTCATGACCTGGAAGGGCGTCAATGGCCTGGCGTTCATCCAGGTACGTTTCCAGAACGTCCCGGACTTCATCGCTGAAATAGACAATGGATTCCTTTCCGCCCTTCCGGAATATCCTGACTCCACAGGCGTCCAGATCCACATCGTTTATATTTAATCCGACACACTCCGATACACGGAGTCCTGTCCCCAAAAGAAGTGTCAGCATGGTCAGGTCCCGGACCTTTGTCCGTTCATGATACAGTTTCTGCCTTTCTGTGAGCTTTTCACCTTCCTCAACCTCATCCAGAAGCCGTGCCACCTCATCAATTTCCAACCGTGTGATCTCTTTTTCATGGAGTTTGGGGAGACGCAGGAGAGAGGCAGGATTTTTTTCAATCCGTTCATTTCTGTAAAAATAATTATAGAAGCTTTTTAAAGATGAAACCTTCCGCATGATCCCACGCTCCGTATTATATACATCTTCATTGTTCACAGAAGGATGACATTTTAAATATTCCATATATTCTTCCAGATCGGTAACTGTAAGCTGTTCCAGAACAGAGAGGCGGATATTTTCCCCCATTCGGGCTACCTGGCTGTTGGAAGTTTTCAGAAAATCGAAAAAGATCCGCAGGTCATAGGCATAGGCGATCCTGGTCCTGGTGGATGTCAGAGGTTCGATTCCCCGGAAGAAATCTGCACAGAAGGGAGGGAGTTCCTTTATCAGTCCCCGCAGCTTTTTGATGTTTTCAATATCCTTCTGCTCATGATAAGTGAGAGATGCCATGACTATCTTCCTTTCCTTCTTTATTTTTCTCAGAGCCTCTGGAATCCGAGGAGGGAGATGGCCAGCCGGGAATGTTGCCAGAGAGAACCGCGTGGAAAAAGCGGTCCTTGACTCCAGGATTTTCCAGATTCAGATCCCGTATGAGATTTTTTACGTATTCCCGCCGGGTTTTTCCATCCACCGGACATGGATTCTTGCAGACTGGAAGCTGGTATTTATTTTTAAATCCAATGATATCTGCTTCGCTGACGTACATCATGGGGCGGATCACAGTCAGATCCATCCGGTCCAGATAGGTACGGGGAGAGAAGGTATAGAAGCGTCCCTCATAGATCAATGAAAGCATCATGGTTTCTATAATATCATCCCTGTGATGGGCGTATGCCACTTTGCTGCAGCCGCAGGATCTGGCCTGCTGGTTTAAGGCACCTTTCCGCATTTTTGCGCAGAGAGAGCATGGATTAGATTCTCTGCGGGTCTCGAAAACGATTTTTGCAATATCCGTGGAAATAACTGTATAGGGGATGGAAAAATCGTCGCAGAGGGCCTGTATGGCTTTAAAATCCTGGATCCCAAAACCAAGGTCCACAGTAAATGCACAAAGCTCGAATGGGAATGGGTAAAAACGCTGGAGCTCATGGAGAGCGAAGAGCAGTGCCAGACTGTCCTTTCCTCCGGAGATCCCAATAGCGATGCGGTCACCAGCGGAGATCATCTGGTAATCGTCCACTGCCTTTCGTACAAGGCTTAAAAGTCGCTGTAATTTCATAAATTGCTGATCCTCTCAATTATCTGTAATACTTATATTAAAAAGGCAAGTTCCATTGGAAACGTATTTCACGAATAGTTGTGCCCATGGACCATCATACCAGAACCAAAGGGATAATGCAAGAACTCCTTGTAGCATGGATCATGAATGTGCTATAATCAAAAACATGAACGTCCATGATACAGAATGGGCGTATTATGCCGTACCTTTAATGGTTCTGGCGCTGTCTATACATAATAAGGAAAAAGAAAGGAAAATTGTTATGAGAAAAGTAATGAACCGGGTGCTGGCTGTCGGGATCGTGCTCACAGTCGTTTACCTGTTTGTGGAATATTATCTGCCTTTGCTTGTCAAATAGATATGGAAGGAAGGAGTATGGAGAGAGACGGCTGAGGGCAGAAAAAGGCGGGGGAATGCTGATTGCAGAGCGATCTATAACTATGCGCGAAAGCCTTCTTTAACGAATAGTTTATAGACTTTCCGCCTTTACTTGGTTTTATGTGACCTCATTTTTTCTTGTACTGGATTTTAGAAAAAGAAATGAATCATAAATATATAATAGATTCCCAGGAGGTGCAATATGCCATTACCAAAACAGTATCATACATCAAAAGACTACTGGAACCTTCCAGAGGGTCAGCGCGCCGAGCTGATAGACGGGACCCTGTATGATATGGCCCCGCCCAGCTATCGGCATCAATTTCTGATCGCTAAGCTGTCTTTCGTGATCCAGGAATATATCTTCTCTCATGCTGGAAACTGCCAGCTGCTTATGGCCCCTTTCGCCGTGAACCTGGATGCCGATGATAAAAATTGGGTGGAACCGGATATCTCCGTAATCTGCGACCGGAACAAGCTCCATGACCAGGGCTGTTTCGGTGCTCCTGACTGGATCATTGAAATTGTCTCTCCTTCCAGTCGTCGGATGGATTATTCCACAAAGAACACTCTGTATTCTGAGGCCGGGGTCCAGGAATACTGGATCGTGGATCCAGAGAAGGAACGTACTACCGTATACCGTTACGCCGAAGACGCCGCTCCGATCATCTTCCCGTTCCACAGCCCGGTCAGCGCCGGATTGTATCCGGATTTGGAGATCCTTATCAGCAGCCTTCTGAAAGACATGTAGCTGCATAAAAAAGCCGTCTGCAGTCGCGCTGGAGAAGACCCACAGACCGGTTATCGCTGTCCAATGCTGGAAGAAATAATTTCTGCCCTATATCAGTCACAGACCTCCAGGACAAACTGGAGGTCTGTTCACTTAAACATTTAAGTTTGTTTAATCCAGCAGATTCCTGTAATACGGCCAGTTGGCTGTCATGACGCCTACGGTCACGTTATCTGCGGAGCCAGTCTCATGGATACACTGGATCTGCCCATTGGGCGCCCAGTTTAAAAACATGATCACATGGGGAGTTTTTCCGGTGATGACGATAATATCCCCGGGCTTTAGGTCTGCTCGGTTCACCGGCCGTCCCGTGGACTTAAGCCCCTCGGTCCCCTCATAGGGAAGGCGTTCGCCTGTCACAGACCAGTATACCCAGTTGATCCAGCCGGAGCAGTCGAGCCCCTTCAGGATACGGCCCCTGTGGTCGGGGATCGTAATGGAACCAAAGCTGTTGCCGCTGTAATTTCTGGCGCTGGCCTTGCCGCCCCAGTAATAGGGAACCTTTCCCACAGACTGCAGTGCAAAACGGATGATCTCCTTCCGTTCCTCTGATGTGTCAGACGGAAGTTTTTTCATATAGGATTCGATCTCCGTACTGGAAAGCGGGGCTTTGGTGCCTTCCACCGTAACACTGATGTCATAAAGCTCCGTCCAGTCCTGACGGCTGATGTGGTTTACAAAGGCCCGTGCACGGTCATTCCAGCCAGCCCAGGCGCTTCCCTCTTCCACTGTGTTTCCAGCAGGATCTATGGAAAACAGGCTTTCAGCCTCCTCCAGGCTCTGGACTTTGGCAGTGATCCTCAGATCGATGTGTCCGGGGCAGATGAGGGATGTCTGGGAGGATGCGCTCCTGGAGCTTTCTGACGAAACTGCGGCTGTATATATACGGTGATCCCCCTTAAGCATATCTGCAGCTTCCGGATCAAAGACCAGAGCAGCCTGATCCGGCTCCTCTGGCCGGATGATCACAGCATTCCGGCTTTCTGTTGGCTCTGTTGGCTGGGGCTCGGGGGTTGGTGCTTCTGAGGAGACCGGGGATGGGGCCTGTGAAGAGGCAGCCGTCGGACCAGCAGATCCGGACGTCTGGGGCGCAGACGAAGCAGCGCTGGACATTTCCTGGCTTTCCTTAGACTCTCCGGGCCTTACAATGGTAACCTTTGGCTTGGTCTCTTCCATGTATACGCTTTCAGCAGTTTCGGCTAGAGAATCCAGGGGACTGGTGGTGGTCTCCACCTGGACTGTGGTTCCGGCAAAGGCTGGTGTTGTTTTTTCTGTAGAAGAAGCTGCAAGGCTTCCGGAATTTCCTCCTGAAAAAGGGTCCGATACGAGGCCCGAACTGAAGGAATCACCGGAGGCACCGGATATGCTCTCTCCATCTTCACCGGTCCCTTCTGCGGCCTGGCTGGATTCAGCAACGGAAATTTCCGTATTGATACTGCTTTCTCCATTAAAATGATCCTCTCCCTCCAGCTCGGAATCTGTCTCCTCTCCGGAAGGGATCTGGGATGGATCCACACAGCCGCTGCAGAAATATACATCTCCCATGGACGCGCTGTAAGAATGGGAAGCACTCCAAAGCTGGTCTGTGTATTGCCGGATCTGGTCCAGGTCGTGGATCTCATTGTAATAACAGTATACGCTTGCCATGGAAAGGATCTGCTGGGCATTGGATACAGCAGACGTGATATTTCCATCTCCGTCATAAAAGGATACACGGACATTTTTAAAATGCTCCACCGCCCAGGTCGAAGGATCCTCCGGATCCTGTGATAAGGAGGCAGGATTGTGTTTTCCCAGTACCTTGGCCTGGGAACGTCCCAGACGTGAAGCCAGTCTGGAGGGAGCCATATTAGCCATATCATAGATACCCGCGTACCACTGGGAATCCTTCCGGATCAGCTCCTTCATAAGGATTTCCGCATAGCTTTCTTCTGCCCCTTCCTCATACATATGGGCAAAATTGAGCCTGTACGGGGCTGGAGCCGTCTCATCCATGGCGGCAGCCGTTTCTCTGCTCTCTTCTGTCTCCGTTTCTTCCCTGGCCGTGGAAGCCGTTTCCGAAGGACGCTCTGCTTCCGAGGAAGACTTCTCCGCTGCTGCCGGTAATACCGGCGGGACGTAGGGCATGGCGGCCGAAAATGCAATGCATGTACAAAGGAGCATCACGGCCGCAGGACGCATCCCCTTATATAGATTCAGATTTTTTTTCATATCGTAATACCTGCTGTAAAATTCTCGTAGATAGGCGCTGCCGGACGGGCTAAAGACAGCACGATAAGTATATCATACAACCCGTCTGGATTTCTTAAATTCTTTCTTAATTTTTTTGCCTGTCCGCAAAAAAAGCCTCCGCAGCCATCCGGCTTCTGCCGGGACTGGGGAGGCTTTTTTATCTGTCCTTTTACTTTATTTTTGCATATTCCTGCTTGATCCTGGCAAATTCCCGGATGACCTTTATGGCTCCGTCTGCTCCGGTTTTGCTGCTGTTGATGCAAAGGTCATAGCTTTTTGAATCTCCCCAGCGCTTGCTGGAGTAATAATTATAATAGCTGGCCCTCTTCTTATCGGTCTTGATCATAACGTCCCTGGCCTGGGATTCAGAGATCTGATGGCGTTCCATCAGAGTACGGATCTTTACATCCTCATCCGCAGTAATAAACACAGAGACTACATTGGGGAATTCTGCCAGGGCATAATCGGCGCAGCGGCCGATGATCACGCAGGATTCCTCCGAGGCCAGCTGCTTGATCGTATCGAACTGGGCCAGAAAGATCTTATGGTTGATGGGCATATCCATATAAGCGGAATTTGTATATCCCAGGGAGTATGTATCCATCACAAGGGAATATAAAAAGCTGCTGGTGGGTTTTTCATCATGTGTCTCAAACAGTTCTCTGCAGAGTCCGCTCTTTTTCGCCGCCAGGGTAAGAAGCTCCTTGTCGTAGCATTTAACACCCATCTCTTCTGCCAGCTTCTGTCCGATATGTCTGCCTCCGCTTCCGCATTCTCTGCCAATGGTAATAATTAATTTATCACTCATATCCCACAGCTCCTCTCTACAATTGCAAGTCTATAACATATATTATACAGTGTTTTCGGAATATTGCAAGATATTTTCTAAAAAAATAGAGGGCTTTCCAGGGTAATATCCGCCTCCCTAAAGCCCTCTGCTGCGAAAGACTAATGGGCCTTTCGATTGATAAATTCAGTCCTCGTCTTGGAATAGGTAAATTTCTGGCTGCTGTACAGACCATAATAACCGGAAAGAGCAAAGCTTACAGATACGGCCAGGGCAAAATATTTCATCCCCTCAAACCCAAACAGCTCAAACCCCATAAATATGGTGGCCACCGGACAGTTGGTCACACCGGCAAACAGGGCCAGCATACCGCAGGCCGCGCACAGGGACGGCTCAAAGCCCAAAAAATTTCCGAAGGCTGCGCCCATGGTCGCCCCCACTGCCAGGGTCGGGACGATCTCTCCGCCCTTAAAGCCGCTGCCCAGGGCGACTGCAGTGAAAAGCATTTTTAATAGAAAGGCCTCATAGGGAACATTTCCCTCCATGGCGGCCTCCACCAGGTTAAAGCCAGCTCCGCAGTATTCCCGCCCGAATACCAGAGAAAGGCCGATGAACAGGGCGGATGCCGTGAGGATCCGGGCATAGACATTCTGCAGCTTTGCCTTATAAAGCTTCTGGACCTCATGAAGCAGGATGCAGAAGCATACGCTGACAAAGGCGCCCAAAAGAGCCAGGAGCACAATGAGAGCCGCCGGCTTAAGGGAAAATTCCGGTACACGAAGGATGGTAAAGGCTTCTCCATGGAGCCCCAGCCTGGAGGAGATGAAGGAGCCGATAAAGGCGGAAAACACACAGGGAACAAGAGCCGCGTAATACGCAACACCGACGCTGATCACTTCCATCCCAAACATGGAGGCGGCCAGGGGAGTCCCGAAAATAGCTCCGAAGCAGCCGCTCATGCCGCTCATGATGGCAACCTTTTTATCCCGCTCATCCATATGAAAAAGACCGCCCAGGGTATTTCCAATGCATCCCCCGATCTGCAGCGCCGCCCCCTCTTTGCCTGCGGAAGCGCCTGTCAGATGGCTCAGGATGGTGGAAATAAAAATACAGGGCAGCGTGGAAAAACGGATCTGCTCCGTGGAGGAAATGGATTCCAGGATCAGATTGGTCCCCTTATTTCCCACCTGGTCCAGGGCCTTATGCACCAGTACGATGAGGATGCCGGATACAGGCATCAGAAAGAGCATAAATGGATTCTCGCGGAAAAACTGCTGGGAATAAGCAACACCAAACCCGAAGGCTGTTCCCACCAGGCCGCAGACCGTTCCCATTAGGAGGGAAATAAGCGTCCAGCGTACAAAGTAAACGCCGTTCCTTACGATCCCCGGCAGATCTTCTCTTGTATTCATAATCATATCCCCTTTTGCTCCGGCCTGCGGTATCTGGAACAGGCCGGAATTTCATACCAGATCTTCTCCGGCCTACATATAGATCCTGGAGGTCCGCTCCGCAGACGGAGCATATCCAGCGTCCTCCAGGGCCTGGAGGATCTGTTTTTTATGCTCCGTTCCAAAGGTTTCCATGGTGATGGTGAGAAGGACCCCGGCAGAACGGTTTACATTGGCAAATACGTTATGATCCAGCTTGATCACATTTCCCTGGAGCTTTGCGATCAGGGCAGATACGTCGGCCAGCTGGCCCGGCTTATCGGGCAGCATCACAGAAACTGTAAAAATACGGTCCCGCAGGATCAGGCCATTCTGGACCACAGTGGCCATGGTCAGCACATCCATATTGCCGCCGCTTAAAACAGAGACTACCTTCTTTCCCTTGAAATCCAGATGCTTTAAGGCAGCCACCGTTAAAAGTCCGGAATTTTCCACGATCATCTTGTGGTTTTCCGCCATGTCCAGGAAGGACAGGGTCAGCTCAGAGTCCTCAATGGTGATCACCTCATCCACATTGGCCTGGAGATAGGGAAAAAGCTTATCGCCGGGCGTTTGTACTGCCGTACCGTCGGCAATGGTGTTAATGGCCGGAACAGATACCACCTTCCCGGCTTCCAGGGAGGCCTTTAAGCAGGCGGCTCCTGCCGGTTCCACAGCAATGACCTTTACCTTAGGGTTCAGAAGCTTTGCCAGGGTGGAAACTCCTGTGCAGAGCCCTCCGCCGCCCACAGGAACCAGGATATAGTCCACGGTGGGAAGCTCCTTTATGATCTCCATGGCAATGCTTCCCTGGCCTGTGGCGATCTGCAGGTCATTGAAGGGATGGACAAAGGTATAGCCGTGCTCCTCGGCCAGCTCATAAGCATGGGCACAGGCCTCGTCAAATACATTCCCGGACAGCACCACATCGGCTCCCAGGCTTTTCGTGCGGTTCACCTTGATCAGAGGGGTCGTCACCGGCATCACCACTGTGGCCTTTACGCCTGCCAGCCTGGCCGCATAGGCCACGCCCTGGGCATGGTTTCCCGCAGAGGCAGTGATCAGCCCCTTCTCCTTTTCCTGGTCTGAAAGCTGGCTGATCTTATAGTAAGCGCCCCGGACCTTATAAGCGCCGGTCCGCTGCATGTTTTCCGGTTTAAAATATACCTTATTTCCGGAAAGACCGGAGAAGTATTCGCTGTAGATCAGCTTTGTCTCCTGGGTCACTTTTTCCACGATCTCCGATGCTTCCTCAAATTTTTCCAGTGTGAGCTCCATCATTTCCATTGGCTTTATTCTCCTTTATCCCTGGTATCAGACTGAAACAGCGCGTTTACAAAATCCCCCGAGCTGAACTTTTGCAGATCGTCGATCTTCTCTCCCACTCCCACGTATTTCACCGGAATGCCTAATTCCGACTGGATGGCAACGGCGATGCCGCCCTTGGCAGTTCCGTCCAGCTTGGTCAGGATGATGCCCGTGATGGGGGCAGCCTCCATGAACTGGCGCGCCTGTACCAGGGCATTCTGTCCGGTGGTGCCGTCAAGGACCACCAGGGTCTCCCGGTATGCCTCCGGATACTCCTTATCAATGATCCGGTTGATCTTTTTCAGCTCTTCCATCAGATTTTTCTTGTTGTGAAGGCGGCCAGCGGTGTCGCAGATGAGAACGTCGGCATTCCTGGACTTTGCGGCGGCAATGGCGTCGTAGATCACGGCAGCCGGATCCGAGCCCTCCTTCTGGGCGATCAGATCCACGCCGGCCCGGTCGGCCCACTCGGAGAGCTGTTCGATGGCGGCGGCCCGGAAGGTATCGGCAGCTGCCAGGATCACCCGTTTTCCATCGGACTTCAGCTGGTCGGCCAGTTTTCCGATGGAAGTGGTCTTTCCTACGCCATTGACGCCGATCACCAGGACCACGGATTTCCTGTGTTCAAATTCATACGCGTTTTCGCCCAGGTCCATTTTTTTCCGGATGCTGTCGATGAGCACCTGGCGGCACTGGGCCGGATCCTTGATGTGCTGCTCCTTCACGGCCTTTTTTAATTCCTCCAGCACAGACATGGTGGTCTGGATCCCCATATCTCCCATGATGAGAGTCTCCTCCAGCTCCTCATAAAAGTCCTCGTCTATGGCTGAAAAGCCGGAAAAGATCGAATCCATACCGGAAACGATGTTTTCTCTTGTTTTTGTAAGTCCGGCTACCAGACGGGAAAAAAATCCCTTTTTCTTCTCTTCCATGGATATCCTCCTACTATTTATCTAAATCGTTTTCGATCAGGCTTACAGATACCAGCGTGGAAACGCCTTTTTCCTGCATGGTGATCCCATAAAGCCGGTCTGCGGCCACCATGGTGCCGCGCCGGTGGGTGATGACGATGAACTGGGTGTGCTTTGTCAGTTTGTGCAGATATTTTGCGTACCGGTCCACGTTGGAGTCATCCAGGGCCGCCTCGATCTCGTCCAGAAGACAGAACGGGGAAGGCTTCAGGTTCTGGATCGCAAATAAGAGCGCAATGGCTGTCAGAGCCTTTTCTCCTCCGGACATCTGCATCATATTCTGCAGCTTCTTTCCAGGGGGCTGTGAGATGATCTGGATCCCGGCCTCCAGGATGTCCTCGTCCTCCATCAGCTCCAGGGAGCCGTGGCCGCCGCCGAACAGCTCCTTAAATACCCGGTCAAACTCCGCACGGATCAGGGCAAACCGTTCTGTGAACTGGCGCCGCATGCCAGTGTCCAGCTCCTCGATGATCTGGTAAAGGGCCTCCTGGGCAGTGACCAGGTCCTGGTGCTGGGTCTTCATAAATTCATACCGTTCAGAAAGCTCCCGGTAATCCTCAATGGCGTTGACGTTGACATTTCCCAGGGCACGGATCCTGTTTTTTCTCTCAGTGATCTGATTTTTCATCTCTGGTACGGAAACCAGGCTGTCGTCTCTCAGCTCCTGGGCAGCGGTCCGCGTCAGCTCATACTCGCTCCACATATATTCCACGGAGGAGTCCCGTTTTTCTTCCTGCTTTTCTTTCTGTCCCTGCAGGCGGAACAGCTCCTTGTCCAGCCTGGAAAGCCGGTCAGAAAGGGCTTCCCTCCGGGCAAAGAAATCCTTTTGTCCAGCGCCCAGGGCTTCCTTTTCCTGTCTGGCCCCTTCGGCTTCCTTCATGAACGTTCCGGCCTCCTCCTGGACCGCACAGATCTGTTCTTTTATGGCTTCGATCTCCAGGAGCCGCTCCTTTACGGCCTGTTCACTGTCTCCGGAGCCGGAGCCCAGGGCCTTTTGTTCAGCCAGGAGCCTTCCGGTCTCCTCCTCAAGACGGCTGAGGTTCTGGTCCAGGAACGAATCCTGCTGCTTCAGACCAGCGGCCTCCAGCTGGATCTGGGAAAGGGCCCTGGAGGCCTCTTCCCGCTGGTTTCTCGCCGCCTCAAGAAGCACTCCATCGGATGTGATCGCCTCGTTTCTGGCGGTATTTTCTGCCTCCAGTTCCTCCATGGATGCCAGGAGTCCGGCGATATTCCTTCGGATCTCACGCATCTGCTCCTCCAGCTGGCGGTTTTCCAGGTTCATGTCTGCGGAGGATTCTGTCAGCTCCTCCTTCTTCTGGTTCAGCTGCCGCAGGGACAGCTTTGCCGTATTCTGCTCCAGATACCGGGCCTGGAGAGAGGTCCGGACACTGGAAAGGCTGCTGTTCTTTTCCTCCAGGAGGGCTTCCTGGAAGACCAGCTCCTTCTGGATCCGGTCCACTGCCAGGAGAGCTTTTTTACAGGCCTCCTCCATTTCCTCCATCTCTCTTCTCCGTCCCAGGAGATTGCTGGAATTTTTAAAGGCGCCGCCGCTCATGGAGCCGCCGGGACTTAAAAGATCGCCCTCGGGCGTTACCATGCGGATGGAGTGACGGTATTTCCGGGCAATGGCAATGGCATGGTCCATATGATCCACCACCAGGACCCGCCCCAGGAGATACTGGACCAGTCCCTTATATTCATCCCTTGTTTTCACCAGATCGGCAGCTACGCCGATGGCTCCAGGCTCCTTAAGGGCCTGTGGCTCTGGAAATCCTCCGCGGCCGGAAACGGCGGTCAGGGGAAGGAAGGTGGCCCGTCCGTACCGGTTCTTTTTCAGATGACCGATCAGGATCTTGGCTGTCTCCTCGGAGTCAGTGACCACATTCTGGATGCTTCCTCCCAGGGCCGTTTCAATGGCCGTCTCGTATTCCTTCGGAACGTCCAGAAGGTCTGCCACGACTCCGTGGATCCCCCGGACACGGTCGCGGCATTCCATGACCCTCCGGATGCTGTTTCCATAACCGTCGTACCGCTCCGCCAGGTTCCTTAAGGATTCCAGGCGGGTATAGGAGGTGTGGTATTCCTGCTGGGCGTTGTTGAGATTTTTATTGAGACGGGCGATCTGTCCGGCCGCCTCTCTTGCCTCCCCTTCCAGTATCTCGCCCTCTGTGACCAGGGTCTCGATGGCCTGGTTCACAGAGGCTAAAGCCTTTTCCTGCTCCTGGATCTGACCGTCCCAGGCCTCCTCGTCGGTCTTTACCTTTAAGAGCTTCTGGGCCACCTCTGAACGGCGCACCTGGACCTGCTCCAAAAGGGTATCGTACCGCTGCTTCTTTACAGAAAGACCGGAGCGTTCATTGAGCGCTCCGATCAACGCCGCTTTTCCGTCCTCAATGGATCTTTCAAGGCCGGATACACGGGAAGAAGCCTGCTCCAGCTGGTCTTCTCCCTCACGGAGCCGCTTCTCCATGGCCTCCACCTGGATCTTAAGCTGCTGCTTTTCTTCCTGATGGCGGCTTCTGTCCCTTTCTTTTTCCTGAAGCTCTGATTCAATGGAAGCGATCCTGCTCCGGATATGCTCAGCGTTCATTTCCTCGGCACGGATCTGTTCATTGAGCACGCTGATCCGGCCCTCCAGGTTCCTGGCGTTCATCCGCGCCTCATTTCCAAGAGCCTGCTTTTCGGTGATGGTCTGGTCCAGGGCCGCGATGTTTTCAGCGATCCGGTCATACTCTTCCTTTAACTGCTCTGATTCCTGCCTGGATTCCTCCATATGGCTGCTTACGATCCGGCTCTTTTCCTCTAGCTCCCGTAAGGTCCGGTCCGTATCCTCCATTTCTGTCAGGAACAGGTTCACATCGAACCGCTTCATCTCCTCCCTGAGCCGGAGGTATTCCCTGGCTGATGCGGCCTGCTTTTCCAGAGGCCCCACCTGCTTTTCCAGTTCTCCCAGGATGTCGGAGACCCGGACCAGGTTCTGCTTTTCGTCCTCTAATTTTTTCTGGGCAATGGCCTTTCTCCGCTTGAACTTTACGATCCCGGCAGCCTCATCAAAAAGCTCCCTCCGTTCCTCCGGCCGGCCGCTTAAGATCTTATCGATCTGGCCCTGGCCGATGATGGAATAACCTTCCTTTCCGATCCCCGTGTCATAAAACAGCTCGTTGATATCCTTTAAGCGGCACGGGCTCCCATTGAGGAGGTACTCGCTCTCTCCAGACCGGTAGATCCGCCGGGAAACAGTGACCTGGTCAAAATCAATGGCCAGCTTGTGATCTGAGTTATCCAGGGTAATGGCCACATAGGCAAAGCCCTGGGGCTTCCTGGTCTCCGTGCCGGAGAAGATCACGTCCTGCATGGAAGCGCTTCTTAACTGCTTGACCTTCTGCTCTCCCAGGACCCAGCGGACTGCATCGGCCACATTGCTCTTTCCGCTGCCGTTGGGTCCCACGATCCCTGTGATGCCGTTATGAAATTCAAATACGATCTTATTGGCAAAGGATTTGAATCCCTGTACTTCTATGGTTTTTAAATACATACTGCACCTTTTCTACTGGTCTGTTTTTTTCAGCTGGCAGATCCCCCGGTAGGCGGCAAGCTGCTCTGCGGCCTTTTTCGTGCGGCCAGCGCCGCGGCCGATCTCGTGGGAACCGATCTTTGCACAGACCTCAAAGGTCTTATTGTGGTCCGGTCCCTCTTCCCTTATAAGCTCATAGGTCAGAGGATCCTTAAAATCCGCCTGTACGATCTCCTGTAAAATAGTTTTGCTATCGTAAAAGAGCTGTTTATGCTCAATATCGTTTAAAATAAAACGATGAATGAACTCTTTTGCGTTAGCAAGACCACCGTCCAGGTAAATGGCTCCGATCACCGCCTCCATGGCGTCGGAAACCACCGAAGGCCGCTTTCTTCCGCCGGTCATGTCCTCGCCCTTTCCAAGGATCAGATAGTCGCCCAGGGAAATGGCTTCGGCGCAGTAAGCCAGAGCCGGTTCGCATACCAGGCTGGCCCGGAGTTTCGTCATCTCGCCCTCCGGCATGTCCGGGTGGTTCAAAAACAGGAATTCGCTGCTGACCACCTCAAGGACCGCGTCTCCCAGAAATTCCAGGCGTTCGTTGCACCTTTTTTTATCCCAGTGGCGCTCATTGGCATAGGAGCTGTGGGTCAGGGCATGGGGAAGAAGGTGCTCGTTTTTAAAGGTATATCCGATGATCTCCTCCAGCATTTTCAATTTTTTATCCAAGAATGTTTCCTCCTTATAATGGAAAATGGAGCTGGAGCAAAAGAGTCGTATCTGAGTATCCCTTTTGCAGCAGCCCCTGATTTCCGGGATTTCCGGAAAGGTTTAATTTAATGCGTTTTTGATCTGCTCTACGGCGTCGCCTACGCTGACGATCTTTTCAGCAGCCTCTGTGGGGATCTCGATATCGAACTCCTCCTCAATGCCCATGATGATCTGGAATACATCCAGGGAGTCGGCTCCCAGGTCGTCCACGAAGGTGGTGTTCATTGTGATCTCGTCGGCATCAATATTTAACACCTCTGCAATGATCTGCTGTAATTTTTCAAATTCCATAAAAATTTCCATCCTCTCTGTTCTATTATATATTAATTTTAATTTTATGGCTCTTTTATATCCTCTTCCCTCGGGGACAGGCACTGGCCGATCTTTTCGCTGATGGCCTGCTCTTTAAAGGCAATACACTGGATAATGGAGTTCTTCACCTCATTGGCTTTGGAGCTTCCATGGGTCTTCACAACTAGGCCCTTAAGCCCCAGAAGGGGCGCTCCGCCATACTGGGAGGCGTCGAAGCTCTTTAAGGTGGATTTTAAAGCTGGCTTGATGAGAAGGGCGCCGATCTTTGACCGGAGGGAGGACATCATTCCTTTTTTGATCATGGAGATCATGGTGGCTCCCACGCCTTCATAAAGCTTTAAGATCACATTGCCCACAAAGGCCTCGCAGACGATCACATCGGCTCCTCCGTGGGGGATCTCCCGGGCTTCAATGCTTCCGATGAAGTTGATCCCCGGACATTCCTTAAGGAGCGGGAAGGTCTCCTTTACCAGGGCATTTCCCTTTTCCTCCTCTGCTCCGATGTTGACGATGGCCACCCGGGGCCGTTTTACGCCCATGACATGTTCCATATAAATGGAGCCCATCTGGGCAAACTGTACCAGGTGGGACGGTCTGGCGTCCACGTTGGCACCGCAGTCAATAAGAAGGGAAAATCCCTTTTCCGTGGGGATCAGAGGAGCCAGCGGAGGCCGCTCTACACCTTTGATCCTACCCACGATCACCTGGCCGCCCACTAAAATGGCTCCGGAGCTTCCGGCAGAAACAAAGCCGTCGGCCTCTCCGCGCTTTACCAGGTTCATTCCCACCACAATGGAAGAATCCTTTTTCTTCCGGATGGCGTTGACCGGGGGTTCTCCAGTCTCAATGACCTCGGAGGCCGGGACGATCTCGATCTGTTCTTTTTTATAAGTATATTTTTCCAGCTCTTTTTTAATGATATCTTCCTGTCCGGTGAGACAGACTGTGATATCCGGCCGTTCAGAGACGGCCTCCACAGCGCCCTTTACAATCTCAGAAGGCGCATTGTCGCCGCCCATGGCGTCTACTGCAATCTTTATCATAGTATTGGCTCCCTGTCTAAATCTACCAATAATATACTAGATAGCTTGTATAAAATCAATAGGTTTTTTTGTACAAAAGCTCCGCGGTCTATATTTGTGAACATCTTTCCGGCCTGCACGGGCCCAGGATCCCACAATATTCTTGACACTTCCCGCAAGACTCCTTATAATCGAAAAAAAATCGAATCGCACGTTTAGGAGGAAAAAGCATGAATGGTGCAGCAGCAATGGTCCGGTGCCTTGAAGCAGAGGGGATCACCAGGATCTTCGGTTATCCGGGGGTGGCCATCGCCCCGTTCTATGAGGAGGTCTTTGCCTCCGGCTCCATCGAACACGTTCTGGTCCGCCAGGAACAGGCTGCCGGCCACGCAGCCAGCGGTTATGCAAGGATCGCCAGGAAACCGGCGGTCTGTGTCACCTCGTCCGGTCCAGGCGCCGCCAATCTGATCACGGCCCTGGCCACGGCCTATGCCGACAGCATCCCCATGGTGGCTATCACGGGGCAGGTAAACAGCAGTCTCCTGGGACGGGACGTGTTCCAGGAGGCTGATATGAGAGGTGCCACAGAATCCTTTGTTAAATACAGTTATCTGGTTAAGAACCCGGACGAGATCCCCAGGATCATGAAGGAGGCCTTTTATATCGCGTCCACAGGCCGAAAGGGCCCGGTCCTCATCGACATTCCCTGCGACGTACAGATGGCGTCATTAAAAAAGCCCTTCTCCTATCCCCAGGAGGTGAAGATCCGGGGCTATAAGCCCAGTACCCGCGGCAATGACCAGCAGATGAATAAGGTGATCGCAGCCATCCGGAAGGCTGAGCGGCCTCTGGTGTGTGCCGGAGGAGGAGTGATCCTGGGCAATGCGGAGGCGTGTCTCCGGCAGTTCTGCGAAAAAAACCAGATCCCGCTGGTGACCACGATGATGGGCATCGGCGTCCTTCCCAAGGCCCATCCCCTATATTTTGGAATGCTGGGGAACAACGGAAAGCCCTATGCCAACCGGGCCGTATCCGCCAGCGATCTTCTGATCATCGTGGGAGCCAGGATCGCGGACCGGGCCGTTCCCAGGCCCCAGCACCTGGAAAAACAGGTGAACATCATCCACATTGACATCGATACGGCTGAGATCGGGAAAAACCTCGGTCCCACGATCCCTCTGGTGGGGGATGCAGGGGAGATATTCGAGCGTCTTCTGGAAGAGGATTTTTCCCTGGACATGAATCCCTGGATCCGGGAGCTTACAGAGATCAAGAAAAGCACCGTGGACCACCGGACCTTCAGCAGCCGTCTGGTGAATCCCAATCTCCTGGTGCAGCGTTTATCGGAAAAAATGGAAGCAGACGCCGTCTATGTGGCAGATGTGGGCCAGAACCAGCTCTGGTCTGCGGACAACTATGTGATGAAAAACGGACGGTTCCTTACCACAGGCGGCATGGGTACCATGGGCTACTCCATCCCGGCGGCCATTGGAGCCAAAATGTGCCGGCCAGAGGCCCAGGTGGTGGCGGTCTGCGGTGACGGCTCCTTCCAGATGTCCATGTACGAGCTGGGCACCATTGCCGTCAACCGGCTTCCCTTGAAGATCCTGGTGGTCCAGAATGAATTTCTGGGGCTGGTGCGGGAGCATCAGGAAAAGACCTATGACGGCCATTATTTCGGTGTGCAGCTGTACGATTATCCTCGTTATGATAAGATCGCAGAGGCATATGATATGGAATACTTTTCCTGTAACAGCAACGAAGATCTGGACCAGGTCCTGGACGGGTTTTTAGCCTGTGACCGCGCCTGCATCATGGTCTGCCGGGTCGACAGCGCCAATAACACCAAATAGGGAGGAACAACAGCATGAAAGGGATTTTTTCCGTACTGGTAGAAAATAAAGACGGCGTTCTGTCCCAGATCTCGGGACTTTTCGCCAGAAGGGCTTTTAACATCGACAGTCTGGCCGTGGGTGTGACGGAACGAAAGGATATTTCCAGTATGACCATCGTTTCCACAGGGGACCAGAGGACCATCGACCAGATCGAAAAGCATCTGAATAAAAAGCTGGATGTGATCAAGGTCCGCAGGCTGGAGGAGACAAAATGTGTTCTTCTGGAAATGATGCTCATGAAGGTCTCCTACTCCCAGACCAACCGGGCCTCCCTGATCGAGCTCTGCAGCGTCATGGGTGCAAAGATCGTCCATGTATCCGCTAAAAATATGGTCATCGAATTTCATGCCGCTCCCGACGAGGTGGAAAACTTCATCGAGCTGGCCAGGAGCTTCGGGATCCTGGAATTACAGAGGACAGGGGCCATCTGCATGTCCAGGGACCAGAGATAATAAAAGAAAAACCGCCGGATCCTTCCGACGGTTTTTCTATATCATAAAATTAATCTTCAACTTTAACGATTTCGCGCTTGTTGTAAGAACCGCATGCTTTGCAGACTCTGTGAGGCATCATTAATGCGCCGCATTTGCTGCACTTAACAAGGTTCGGAGCACTCATCTTCCAGTTTGCTCTACGGCTGTCTCTTCTTGCTTTAGAAGATTTGTTCTTTGGACAGATAGACATGGTTACACCTCCTTAAACTGTTTAAAAATATCCTGGATAACTGCCATCCGTGGATCAAGTGACCTGGTATCGCAGCCGCAAGTCCCATAATTGAGATTTGCTCCACATCTATTACAAATCCCTTTGCAATCTTCTTTGCACAGGACCTTCATAGGCAGGTTCAGTGAGAGTTCATTACATACCAGCCGGTCTGCATCCAGATTATAACCAGTCAGGTACGATTGTTCATCCAAATCCTTTACCCGGTCGTCATCGGAAGAACTCATATCCAGTTCCTGGTCAAAGTCTATTTCGCAGGTGTATTCCACCGGCTCCAGACATCTGGCACATGGAATCGTCAGCGTGACCTTCGTCCCGCCCGTTAAAGCCAGCTTCCTGTTTCCAAGATTCTTTACTGTAACGGTCACAGGCTCAGACGACGCCACCGGATATTTTCCGTCGGCTCCCTCATAGGATCTCATTTCCAGAGGGACTGTCCAGGTCCTCTCCTTACCTTCCAGAGTAAAAACTTCAGATAAATTAATCAGCATATTGTCTCTCCTAATACGCACTAAGTTATTATACCCATACAGGCACAATTTGTCAACAAGATTTTATGTTTTTTTCATATTGTTCCTGAAGAAATTTTCGGTCAATTTTCCCGCTGGCATTCCTGGGAAGGGGATCCAGATACACATACCGGCTGGGGAGCATATACCTGGGAAGCTGCTGCGACAGGCTGGAGGAAATAGTCTTCCTGTCCGTTTCCGTGCCGTCGTAAAAAAACAGGATCCTCTGCTTTTTCTGGTCATAGACACAGGCGCAGCTGGAGATCTCAGGGACCTTCCCGGCTGCGGCTTCGATCTCACCCAGTTCGATCCGGTACCCCAGATGCTTGATCTGGTAGTCCGCCCGTCCGCAGAATTCCAGCAGGCCGTCGGTTCCATACCGGACCAGATCCCCGGTCCGGTAGATCATCTCGCGGGCCGCCGGTTCCAGGGGATTTTGTATGAACTTCCTGGCCGTCTGTTCCGGATCCCGGTAATAGCCCGGCCCCACCGCATCTCCCCGGATACAAAGCTCTCCTGTCTCTGCCATGCCCGGAAGGATCTCCCGGTCCATTTCATCCAGGACCAGGATCCCGGTCCCTCCGCAGGGGCCTCCGATCGGAAGGGTATCGGTCTCTGCATATTCCCGGTCCACCTCATAATAGCAGCACATGTACATTTCTGTGGAGCCATAGAGATTGATATAATGGGCCGACGGCACATGCTCCCTCCAGTAATTCAGCTGGCGCACCGGCATCACCTCCCCCACAAAGAACACATACCGGAGAAATTCCGGCAGGATCTCATCCAGGGCCCGGAGACTGGCGATGGTTCCCAGGGCAAACGGGACCCAGAATACCGTTGTCACGCGGTGCTGATTTAAAAGCGGGATCAGCTTTGCAGGGAACGAAAAATAGCCGGCTGGGATGAAAAAGGAGCTGCAGCCGAACTTCAAGGGGCAGTAAAGGTCATGATCCGCCACCACAAAATGGAGCGGAGCCTGGTTTCCCAGTACGTCGTCCGGTCCCAGATCGAAACGGGATGCCAGCCATTCCAGGTTGTTAAGCACCGTCTGGTGGGTGCCCACAACACCTTTGGGCATACCAGTGGAGCCGCTGGTAAAAAGGATGTAAAGGGGATCTGAGGACTTGATACGGGCCCGCAGGGAGGCCAGAAGGGCCTCGTCGGCCGGACGGGCGGCCAGATCCTCCACAAGAAGGACCGGACAGTTCCCGCAGGCCTCCCGGGCTCTGGCCCCCATAGATCCGGAAGTCAGGACAGCCGCCGGTTCCAGGACCGAAAGGATCCGGTCCATCCGCGCTTTTGGCATGGCCACATCCACAGGACAGTAGATGCAGCCGCCGCAGGAAACACCCAGGAGTGAAACAGCCATCCAGACACTTTTTTCCATAAAGACGGCCACAGGACGGCCTGGATTCTCTAAAGCGGCGATCCCGGTCCCGATGGAGGCAGCCAGGCGGCGGACCTCTGAAAACGTCATGGAACACGTTTCATCCTCATAGGCCTTCCGCTGGGGAAAGCGGGCAGCGGCTTCCTCCAACAGCGACGGTATATTCCTTTGTGCTCTTCCTTCCACGTTATTTTACCGGAACGAGGACGTATTCAATGGCGTCCACCGCTCCATTGGTCATATAGAAGGAAAGCTGGCAGTTTCCAAGGGTATAACGGAGGGTCCCGAAATCCTCCTTATAATCCTTACCATAGGCCTTGATCACGTCCTCCTTTTTGGAGCCGGTCTGAACGCCCTCCTGGGTGGCCGCTGTGCCGGAGGTGCCTGCAATGTAAATGGACTCGACGCATTCCTTTCCGGATGCCGTGGAGGTGCCCAGTTCAAAATTATCATAGGTGTAGATCCTGGATTTTCCCTGATAGGCACAGCTGTCCTGCTCAAAGGTACTCTTCGCCTTGCCCAGGGCCTTTAAGATGGGGGCCGCCTCTGCGCCCATAGTGATCACAGTATCTCCTGTCTTAAATGCGTAGGACTCCTCCTTTTTTTCCTCAGCAGCTTCGGTCTTTGACCAGCCAAAGCCGTAAGAGGTGATGGGAGTGACTGCCATGGACACTGCCAGGATGGCTGCGGTCAGGTATTTTCCAGACTTTCTCATAGTAAAAGACTTCCTTTCTTTTGTTTATTAAGCGGGGGATCACTGCCCCTGGTAAAATTGCTCTAAATAGCCGAGCCGGGAAAATTCCTCCTCCTGCTCTGCTTTCTTTTCATCATAAACGCGGCATTTCTCTTCCCACCGGACTGCCAGAGCCTCTTCCTGGCGGCGGTCGGAAACGCCCGGGACCTTAAGAAGCTCCGGTCCCAGGAAACGGGCCACCTTTTCTGCGCCGTACACGTTCATGTGGATGCCTCCGTCATAGGTATCATGGGAAAAATCGATCCCAATGGCCTCTGGATCCTTCATGCAGTTTATATACGTCAGGCCATGATCTGCGGCATACCGGGCGATCTGCTGGTCCCATTGGTCATACCAGGCCGGATACAGGGCCGGAGCCTTCATGAGGATTAGGGAGATGCCCTTTTCTTCACATAAAAGCCGGATCTTTTCCAGATAGTCCCAGCACCGTGGATCGAAGGAATAATCAGACCGCCTCCTGGCGGCGGGAAACTCCGCTGCCGGCCGGATATCAGCCCTCATATAATATCCATTATGGGATACGGTCCCTCTGTCCCAGAAATAAGTAAAGTCCTCTTTTTCCAGCTCCTTCCATCTGGAATGGAAGCGTAAAAGCGGGAATATATATTCGATGACATGCTCGTCCTCCATTTTTGTGGCCTGTATGGCCTTCCATTTGGATGGGGACCACCGCATGCCGTCCAGGGTCATACGGTTGTAGCTTTCATTGTCCTGACTGAAATTCGTCATGGAAGACACCGAAAGCACCACCGCGCCCGGAACTTCATATTTAAGAGCATCCTCCAGAAGATAATAGGACTGGGCCATGAGCTGGTTTGCATTTCCGCGGATATAGCTGGAAATTCCGAACTCCCTCCAGAGGACTGCCGGAGAGATATTCTCATAGGCTTCGCAGTTTCCCAGGATCAGAACATCATGGTCCGGTACTTCCTTATAATATTCTCCTGTGAGATTCCCTTCCACGACCATTCCCATATACTTGGGGACCAGAAGCCGCTGGACAGCCCAGAGGACCAGAAGGGAGATGGCTGCGGCCAGAAGAACAAAAAGCGCATTTATTTTTTTCCTTTTCATGCCCTTCCTCCTAAAAACGATTATAGATAAACTGGCTGGCTTCGTATCCTCTGCCATAAACGCCGGTTACAAGGAGGATCAGAAACAGGACAAAGGAAAGACCATAGGAAACCGGCCAGGGGAGCCGGGAAAGCCGTTCCTTCAGCCCTTCATTTCCGCAGATCTGCCCGGCCAGGGCCATAAAAAGGACCCCCAGGCCCAGGATCATAAGATCCGGTGTGTCCATAAGCGTTCCATAGCCGCCCAACATAAGGGAAAGGAGCCCCTCACCTTTCAGAATCCCCAAAAGACGTGGAAATACCTCTGCGGCAGGATAGTAAATAAACATCCAGGGAAGACAGAATACAAAAAAGGTCCGTACCTTTTGAAAACACTGGTATCCGCGTCCGTCCGTAAAAGGGAAGCGGCTTTGGAGGCTTCGGAACAGGCCCGAAAGCTCCTGGGAAAGGAGCATGAAAACACAGTTTGCCAGTCCCCAGAGGACCCAGTTCCAGGAAGCCCCGTGCCAGATCCCTGTCACAGACCAGACTGTAAGGGAGGCCAGATAGACCGGCACTTTCCCGGCGGCCTTTTTCCCGGCCAGGCGGCCAGCAGCCGCAGAAAGCTTCCTGGCCGCCTGGCTGGTGGATACGGGGAAAAAGATATACTCCCGGAACCACTGCATCAGGGTCATATGCCACCGCCGCCAGAACTCTGCCAGGCTCCGGGATGAAAAGGGCCGGTCAAAGTTTTCCGGAAGGCGGATCCCAAACATTTCCGAAATACCAAGGATAATATCGATTCCTCCCGAAAAATCGGCGTAAAGCTGGATCACATGTCCGACGATCCCCAGTAAGGCGTAAACGCCTCCATAAATTTCCGGGGATCCGGTGATCATGGATGCAGCAGGCCCGATCCGGTCTGCCACCACCAGCTTTTTAAAATATCCCCAGAGCACTCTCTGCCCTCCGGCTGCCAGCCGGTCCATGGAAAAGCGGTGGGGAGAATAAAGCTCCTCCTTCAGCCGGTCAAAGCGGCTGATGGGCCCCACGGTGAGCTGCGGGAAATAGAATACGAACAGTGCAGTCCGCAGAAGGCTTTTTTCCGGATCATATTTTCTCTGGTAAACATCGATCAGATACCCCATGGACTGGAAGGTATAATAGGAGATCCCCAGAGGAAGGACCCAGTCTGCGTACTCCATCTCCCCGGAAATTCCGGCCAGGTGAAGGATCCCCTCCACATTGGAAAGCAGGAAATTTGTGTACTTCAAAATGGCCAGGATGCCGAAGTTCAGCAGAAGCCCCAGGATCAGGAAACGTTTCTGCCTGGCCTTCAGCCTCTGGTTATACGCCTTTTTCTGCGTCCGGTCCGGCTGCTCTTTCTGTACCCAGTTCCGGTACTGATCCGTCATGGAGCCGATCTTACGCGCCAGATACCAGACAGAGACCGAAGAAGCCGCAGGATAAAGGATCCACAGAGGGCCTGCAAAGCCGTAAAACAGGACGCTGGCCGCTAAAAGGATCCGCCACTGGAACCGCCCTGGGACTATGTAATACAGAAGCAGGAGGACTGCACAGAAAAATCCAAACCCGTACGATACAAGAGCCATGATCAGCCGGCTCCTCCCAGCCTCTCGATCAGCGCCCAGATGGTTTCCGCTGAATTAAAATTGTCAGGAACGATCTCGCTGGAGGGGATGGAGATATCAAACGTGCTGTCGATCTCCGTCACCAGGCGTACCAGTTCAAAGGAGGTCAGGATATCGTCGTCCACCAGGGCCGTGCTGTTTTTGTAATCCTCTCCAGGTATAATGTCCTCCAGGATCTCATATAACTCTTCCATACTGTATCTCTCCCATCTATGTATTGGTTTTCCCGCCTGGAAGCCAGACGGCCGTACTCATATGATCCGTAACCGCTCAGCCATGCATTTTCCTGTTCGGAGCCTTGCACGGCTGAACGGTCACGCTTATTCCGGAGTTGCCGGATAAAGCCGGCGGTCAAAGGTGAAGCACCCGCCATGCTGTCTGGAATACTGTTCCATCTGATCATCGGTCCACAGGAAGAAATATCCTCCGGCCCGGCGCGGAGTCGCATCAAAATGATACCAGCTGCCGTCGATGTTCACCAGATTCCAGTAGTGATGGTTATCCGTAGACCGGACCACCTCGATGCCTGCGATCTCGGCCCGGCTTAAAAGCAGCTGGGATACAGAATAATAAGTAAAGCAGTCGCCCCGCCGCAGCCGGAGGCCCTGGTAAGCCTCCTGGACCCAGTCGCGGGTGGCTGAGGCTCCGCTGTAACGGATGTTTCCGCGTACCCAGTTATAAATGGCCTCTGCCTTCTGGCGCTGGTCCATGGCGTCATTTATGATCTCGGACAGGATCTGATCCGCCATCTGGTCGCAGGTACGGTGCAGCTCTGTCTTTTCGTTTTCCGGAGGGATCTCTGTGACCGCCTTGTAGGGCCAGTCCTCTCCTGGTATAAAATTTATGGATGGGGCAGAGGGACGCTGGGAAACCATGCTTCCCCTTCCCGTCTCATCAAAACGATAAAGGATGCCGTCGATCTCCTTTTCAGAATTTTTTAAAACCGTCTGGTCGTCATTGATATAGTAAAAATCATTCTTCCAGACTGTCAGCCCGCTGGCCTTCTGTCCCTGGCTGTCAAAGAAATAGTTTTCTCCGCCAATGGAAAAGGGGCCAGTTGCCAGATGGCCTTCTGAAAAATAATAGGAAGCATCGTCAATGGTATGCCATCCGTCCGTCACATAAGCCCCGCTGGGCTTCCGGTAGAGCCAGTGAACGCCGTCCCAGAGCCAGCCAATGTGATCCGTACCGGTATAGGTACTTTTTCCTTCGCCGTCAAATGAGTACCAGCCGTCCTCCAGATAGGATGTGCAGTCCGTAAACAGCCGTCCATCTGTGATCCCCAGATAGTACCGGATCCCATTCTCTTCATACCATCCGGTACGGGCGTATCCGTTCTCGTCAAAGCAATACCAGCTTCCGGTGTCAGACTGGAACCATCCCACAGGCCAGGTCCCATCCGCGTTCTGATACCAGAGTCCGGTCTCATCTTTAATAAACTGGCCTCCATAGGCCTCCATCCCAAGGAAAATGGAGAATGCTGCGGCCAGCAGACAGGCCCGTTTTTTCATTGATACCCCTCCTGTTTCATATGATCGGTCATAATTATTGTAAGCCCTGTGTCTTTTGGAGTCAATCCCAAAAAACTGCCCGCCGTGAATGCATCACGACGGGCAGATATAGGCCGGATCTGTTTTCCTTATACCAGAGCCAGAGTTTCTCTTGCGATTGCTAACTCCTCGTTGGTGGGGATCACCATAACCTGGACCTTGGAGTCCGGAGTGGAGATCACCACATCCTTGCCGCGGATGCTGTTGGCCTCGTCGTCGATCTTGATTCCCAGGTAGGAAAGGTGGTCGCAGATGGCTTTTCTTGTGGACTTGCCGTTTTCTCCAAGACCTGCGGTAAATGCGATCACATCAACGCCGTCCATAGCAGCAACGTAAGCACCGATGTACTTAACAACGCGGTAGTTGTATGCCTTTAAGGCCTTTTCAGCGCGGTCGTTTCCGGCAGCAGCAGCCTCTTCCAGGTCACGGAAGTCGCTGGATACTCCGGAAAGGCCCAGAACGCCGGATTTCTTATTGAGCACGTTCATAACGCCTGCAATATCCAGGTTCTCCTTCTTTGCGATGTATTCCATGATCGCCGGATCCATATCGCCGGAGCGGGTTCCCATGATCAGTCCCTCAAGAGGAGTCAGGCCCATGCTGGTATCAACGGATTTACCGTTCTTTACTGCAGAAAGGCTTGCGCCGTTGCCCAGGTGGCAAACGATGATCTTAAGGTCCTCATAGGGCTTTCCAGCTACTTCAGCAGCCTTTTTGGATACGAAGCTGTGGGAGGTTCCGTGGAAGCCGTATCTTCTTACCTTGTAGTTCTCATAGTACTCGTAGGGAAGGCCGTAAAGATAAGCCTCCTCCGGCATTGTCTGATGGAACGCGGTATCGAATACTGCTACCATGGGAACGCCCGGCATTAACTCCTGGCATGCACGGATACCGATCAAGTTTGCCGGGTTGTGGAGCGGAGCCAGATCGTTGCACTCTTCGATGGCCTTGATGGCGTCCTCTGTGAGCAGCGTGGAGGATGTGAATTTCTCTCCGCCATGAACCACACGGTGGCCCACAGCTCCAACCTCTTTTAAGCTCTTGATCACGCCGTTCTTCTCATTAGTAAGGGCATCCAGTACCAGCTGGATCGCCTGGGTATGGGTCGGCATGGGGGAAACGGTAACTTCCTTGTCTCCGCCGGCCGGCTGGTAAGTGATCTGGCTGCCTTCGATCCCGATTCTCTCGCAGAGGCCCTTTGCAAGGACTGCCTCTGTATCAGAGTTGATGAGCTGGTACTTTAAAGAAGAGCTTCCGCAGTTGATAACTAAAATATTCATTTCCATAAACTCCTTTTCCTGTTTCCGATTGGTTTATTTTGCCATCTGGGCCTGTACGGCAGTCAGGGCTACCACGCCTACGATATCCTCGGCAGAGCAGCCGCGGGATAAGTCGTTGACCGGTTTTGCAATACCCTGGAGCATGGGGCCGTAAGCCTCAGCCTTTGCCAGTCTCTGCACCAGCTTATAGCCGATATTTCCACAGTCTAAGTTGGGGAAGATCAGCACGTTGGCCTGTCCGGCAACCTTGCTGTCTTTTGCTTTGGATTTTGCAACAGACGGAACGATCGCTGCATCCAGCTGGAGCTCTCCGTCTAAGTTTAATTCCGGATATTTCTCATGGGCAATGCTTACAGCCGCCGTTACCTTGTCCACCAGAGCATGCTTGGCGCTGCCTTTGGTGGAATGGGACAGCATTGCGATCTTCGGCTCCTCGCCGGTAAGGGCGCGGAAGCTGTCGGAGCTGCTGCTGGCGATGGCTGCCAGTTCCTCAGAGGTGGGATCCTGGTTTAAGCCGCAGTCTGCAAACAGGAAGGTACCGTTGGCGCCGTATTCGCAGTTGGGAACGTCCATGATGAAGAAACCGGAAACGAGCTCGGTTCCCGGAGCCGTTTTAAGGATCTGGAGAGCCGGTCTTAAGGTATCAGCGGTTGCGTGGCATGCACCGGCTACAAGACCATCTGCATCGCCTTCCTTTACCATCATAACGCCGTAGGTAATAAGATCGCTCTTTAAGGTGGCAGTGGCCTTTTCCAGGGTCATGCCCTTTTTCTCTCTCAGCTTAAACAGAGTTTCAGCATAGTGGTCAAATTTCGGATCTGTTTCCGGATCCACGATCTTTACGCCTTCAATATCAGCGTTCAGCGCTGCTGCGTCTTTTTTAATGGTTTCTGCATTACCAACGAGGATCAGGTCGGCAGTTCCCTCTTTTAAGATCTGGGCGGCAGCGGTCAGAGTTCTCTGGTCTTCGCTTTCCGGCAGAACGATGGTCTTTCTGTTCTGTCTGGCCTTTTCTTTCATAAGATCAATGAATGCCATGATAATTACTCCCTTCTGGTTTCCATAGTATTTTTATCATACCTGTTTCTATTATATCGCACACAAATTGGCGATACAAGTTCGTTTTTCCAAAATTTTGCACTTTTTTCAATACGTTTTGTTAAAAAAAAGACGGGCAGAAGGAATCTCCCTTCCGCCCATGCCTTTACACAGTCTCTTTTCTTCTATTTATTTAAATTTTCTCGTAATCTTCCACATCGATCACAAAGATCGTAGCGCCGCCCACTTCCACGTTCATCGGCATTGTGGCACAGTTCATCATTGCAGAGCCGGAGATATACGGCATATTGATGGTGATCTTCTGTCTTGCGCCGCATTCCTTTTTGATCGTTTCGATGGCTTCTTTTACACGCTCCTCTTCGGTACCGATCATCAGAGTCGTATTGCCTTTCCGTAAGAAGCCGCCGGTGGATGAAAGCTTTGTGATACTGAAACGTTTCTGGGTCAAGGCGTTGACCACTTCATCCTCATTATCATATCGTATAATAGCGAAAATCAGTTTCATAGGATCAGTCCTTTCTTTTCTGGATTTTCTCTAGTATAGCACAGTTTTTGTCAAAAAACAAATGAATATTTCATTAATTTCATATCAATTTCCTGGGATTTTTCCAGTTGATTTCCCTGGGCTTGTATGATAAGGTAACAAAAAACGTGTGAGGTCAGATAAATGAAAACAGCAGCCGTCATTGCAGAATACAATCCGTTCCACAACGGCCACAGCCGCCACCTTAAAGAAGCAAGGGCCCTTACGGGGGCGGATTTTGTCATGGCAGTCATGAGCGGGGACTTTGTCCAGAGGGGCGCTCCGGCGGTCTTCCATAAATATATGCGCACCAGGATGGCCCTTCTTTCCGGGGCGGACCTGGTGCTGGAAATGCCAATCTTCGGGTCGGTGGCCAGTGCAGAGGATTTTGCCTCCTGCGGCGTCTCCATGGCCGCCAGGACCGGAGCGGCGGATTTTCTCTCCTTTGGCAGCGAATCCGGGGACCTTAAGCTCCTGGAACGCCAGGCCGCCCTTTACGAGGCGGAAACACCGGAGGTCTCTGCGCGTATCCGGGAGGGGTTAAAGCGGGGGCTTTCCTGGCCAAGGGCCAGGGAGGAGGCCTTCCTCCATACAAACGCTCCAGTCCCTGTTTCCCCCAACGATATCCTGGCCTGCGAATACCTGCGGGCCATCAAAAGCCATGGCTCCTCCATGCTCCCGGTCCCGGTGGAACGGAATGACGGGGGCTATCACAGCAGCGGGAGAAAAGGAAGCTTTGCCTCTGCCACTGCCATCCGGAAGGCTCTGGCAGAAAATGACCTGGATTTTTTAACTGAGGTGGTGCCGGAAGCCTTCTTTTCGTGCCTTAAGCTAGAGTCCTGTCCCCAGGTCACAGCCGACGATTTTTCCATGATCTTAAATGAAAAGCTTCTGACCCTGCCGCTCTGTGAGCTGACGGGGATCTCTGGCATGCCGGAGGATCTGGCGAGGAAGCTCCACAAAAACCGGCTTTCCTTCGCCTCTTTTTCGGAACGGACTGCTTCCTCCAAGGACCGGCAGTATACGTACGCCCGGGTGAGCCGCTGTCTTTTAAATACGGTGCTGGGGATCACCCGGGAGGAAACGGAGCGCTTTAAGGCCCTGGACTCGGCCCCGTGGCTCAGGATCCTGGGCTTCCGGAAGGATGCTCTTCCACTGCTCTCGGAAATAAAAAAGCATTCCACAGTTCCCATGATCACCAAAACGGCCGACGCGGCCGCTCTTCTTTCTGGTCCGTCCCTGGAGCTTTTTTATAAGCATTTACAGTGTGCGGAGCTTTACCGTCTGGCAGCAGAATTAAAGACCGGGCGGCCCATGAAAAATGAGTTCACCCGGTCTCCGGTCATAATATAGATTTAATCGTCCTGCTCCATCAGAAGCCGGTACAGGGTCGGCTCCGCGTGAAGGAAATCTAAAACAGCCTAAAGCTCCTCCCGGTCTTTTCTGGGGCCGCCCTGCTTTACGGCCCGGATCAGGAGGTTCTTCGGAGTATGCTCCATATCGATGAATTCCAGGATCTGTACCCGGTAGCCGCAGCACTCCAGGATCCTGGCCCGCAGCGCGTCTGTGAACAGGGCAGCCATGCGTTCCCTTATGATCCCGTACTGAAGCACCGGCTCCAGAAGCTCATTTTCCATCTGTCCATTGAGCTCATGCTGGCAGCAGGGAACGGAAAGGATGACCTTTGCGCCCCAGCGTACCGCCTTTTCCAAAGCGAAATCCGTTGCCGTATCGCAGGCATGGAGAGTCACCACCATATCCACCTGGTCCACGCCTTCGTATGAAGCAATGTCCCCAGTATAGAAGGCCAGCTTTTCGTAGCCGTATTTTACGGCCAGGCCATTGCATTTTTCTATCACGTCTTTTTTCAGATCCAGCCCGATGATCCGCACCGGGTATCCTTTCAGTTCCTTCAGATAATAATACATGGCAAAGGTCAGATAGGACTTTCCGCAGCCAAAATCCAGGATCACAGACTCCCTGGAACGGTCCAGCTTCGGCAGGATATCCTCAATGAATTCCAGGAACCGGTTGATCTGGCGGAATTTGTCATACCTGGAATTTACGATCTTGCCATCCTTTGTCATAACGCCCAGATCCACCAGGAACGGGACGGCTTTCCCTTCCTCCAGAATGTAATTCTTTTTCCGGTTATGGGCCAGTCCGCTTTTCCAGGCATCGTTTAAGACATCCGCCGGCTTCCGTATCTCTGCCTTTGGCTTTCTCTTTATGGAAATCTTTCCCTTTTTGCTCACCAGGACCGAGGCCGTCCAGCCTTCGGTCTCCGCCTGGGCCTGCTTAAAGGCCGTACCCATAAGCTCCGTCAGATAGGCGCAGGCCTGGGAGGCGTCCATATTTTTATGGAAGGCCTGTTTTCCGCGGAATTCCTCGGCCTGGAAGGCCACCTGGCCTGCGGAAAGCACCGGGCGGAGGCGCATCCGGATAAAATCGTCCTTTCCCGCCTGGCCGCTTAAGACCACGGAAAGAGGCTGCTCCCTTAAAAAGTCCGTAAACAGCGCCTGTATCATTTCTTTTTCTTTTTTCTCAAGCTCAATCATCGTTTCTCGCTCCATCCGCTCCGTAAAAGATCTTTCTTTCCCTCCAGATGGGAATAGTCGTTAAAACGGTTCAAAACCGCCGTGCCGTCCTCCCGGAACCAGAATTCTGTGATCCCGCAGTTTTCCAGGTGGGAGGCCAGAAGCTGGGTCTTTGAAAGCTCCATGCCCAGGTAGTGGGCCGTCATGCTGCGGATCACGCCGCCGTGGGTCACCACTGCCACTGTCCTGTCCCCGGAGGCCAGGATCTCATCCATCACCGGCAGGACCCGCTTTACCACGTCTGCGGCCGATTCGCCGCCGGGATAGGGAAGATCCTGTTCCATTTTTTTCCGCTGGCTTAAAAAGCTGCCGAACCGCTCTGCGATCACCGGATCAGCCAGACCCTCCAGATCCCCGAAGGAGACCTCCTTTAAGTCCTCCCGGATCACCCGCTTTACCTTTAAGGCTTCGTTGATCCGGTCGGCGGTCTCCACAGCCCGGCAGAGGCCGCTGGACCAGACCGCGTCGATGCCCTCATGCTTCAGACGCTCTCCCAGGAGGGCTGCCTGGGCCCTCCCCGCTTCCGATAAGGGAACGTCCACATTGCACAGGGGGCTGTTCTGCCGCCCGTGGCGGATCAGAAGAATTCTCATGGGCGCCTCCTTATACGGTAAGAATATCAGACATCCGGTCCCGTCTGGCAACGGCCATATAAAAGTCCGAGGCCTGGTAGGGGGTATCTCCCATGTCCACCTCCAGGCGCACGGTCTCATAAGCCAGCTCGGGCATATTGTTTTCCTGGCTTAAATGACCAAGAAGGATGTGCTTCATCTTCCCGCTTAAGATGCAGTTTAACAGCCGCCCGGCATTTTCGTTGGAAAGGTGGCCGAAGTCGCCCATGATCCGCCGTTTCAGATAATACGGATAGGGGCCGGTCTCCAGCATCCGCAGGTCATGGTTGGATTCCAGAAGAACCGCATCCAGATCCAGCAGATGGTCGATGGTATACTGGTTATAGTGGCCCAGATCCGTGGCTACTGCAATGGATTTATTTCCAGACTGGATCCGGTAGGCCACAGGGTCCGCCGCATCGTGGTCGATGTGGAAGGGAAGCACGTCCATGTCTCCCACCGTAAACTTCACGTCCGGCAGCACCGGGTGGAGGAGTTCCTCCGGATACTCTCCCAGTCCCTTGATCTTTTTTATTTCCTGTAAGGTCCCCTTTGTTCCGTAAATGGGGATCGCATATTTTCTCGCCAGAACGCCCAGGCCCCGCACATGGTCTGTGTGCTCATGGGTGATGCAGATGGCGTTCACCTCTCCAGCCTTCAGCCCCACCTCAAAAAGTCCCTGCTCAATGCGCTTTGCACTGATGCCTGCGTCCACCAGGATATGGGTGCTTTCCGTCCCCGCGTAAATGCAGTTTCCGCTGCTGCCGCTGGCGATACTAACAAATCTCATGACAAAGAATCTCCTTTAGCTGTTTTTCCGTTTCCAGGGCGCTTCCGCTGTTGTCGATGACGCGGCTGCATCTGGCCCTGTATTCCTCCTCAGATGCCTGGCTTTCTATGATGCGTTCACATTTTTCCCTGGAATAGCCGCGGCTTTCCATGAGCCGCCGGATCCGGCACTCCGGGTCTGCGTACACATACCAGATCTCATCAAAAAGACCGTCGGGAGCCGTATCGAACACGGCCGCCTCGATGACTGCCAGGGAGCACTCAGACTCCTCGGCCCTTTTTCCCAGGGTCTCCCAGACCAGGGGATGGATGATGGCGTTCATGGTCCTTAAGGCCTCTTTGTCATGGAAGATCCGTTGGGCCAGGGCCTTTTTGTCCACAGAGCCGTCGGGAGCCAGGAAACTGCTGCCCAGGGCCTGGACGACCTGCTCCAGGCCTCTGGTCCCGGGCTCCATGAGTTCGTGGGCGCAGGTATCCGCCAGAAAAACGTCTGCGCCGAATTTTTCCCTTAAAAGGGCCAGTACCGTAGATTTACCGGCGCCCACCCCTCCGGTGACGCCGATGATCCGTTTCCTTTGTGTTTCCATTTTACCGCCTCGAATTTATTTGGCCTCAAACCAGTTTTTTCCATCGTGCATATCGATCTCCAGGGGCACCTTCAGGGCGGCTGCCCGGCTCATTTCCTCAGACAGGATCCGCTCCACCTGTGCCTTTTCCCGGACTGCCGTTTCCACCAGAAGCTCATCGTGGACCTGCAGGATCAGCCTGGATTCCAGGCCCTCCTCCCGAAGCCTCCGGTCCACCCGGATCATGGCGATCTTTATGATATCGGCGGCCGTTCCCTGGATCGGGGAATTCATGGCCACCCGCTCGCCGAAGGAACGCTGCATGAAGTTGGCAGATGCCAGCTCCGGTACAGGACGCCGCCGGCCGAACATGGTGGAAACGAAGCCCTTTTCCCTGGCGTCAGCCACCAGGCCGTCCAGGAAGGTCTTTACGCCCGGATACGTTTCGAAATACTGATTGATATATTCCAGAGCCTCTTTCCTGGAGATGCTCAGATCCTCGCTGAGGCCGAAGGCGCTGATGCCGTAGACGATGCCGAAGTTCACAGCCTTGGCGTTGCGCCGTTTTAGGGGCGTTACCTGGTCCAGGGGGATATGGAACACCTGGGAGGCTGTGATGGCGTGGATGTCCTGGGCGCTCCGGTAGGCCTCGATGAGCCTGGAGTCTCCCGACATATGGGCCAGTACCCGGAGCTCGATCTGGGAATAGTCGGCGTCCAGGAATACGAACCCGTCCCTGGGCACAAATACCTTCCGGATGGCCCTCCCCAGTTCCATGCGGATGGGAATATTCTGGAGGTTGGGCTCCGTACTGGAAATGCGTCCAGTGGCTGTAATGGTCTGGTTAAAGCGGCTGTGGATCCTTCCGTCCGGTCCGATGAAGTTTCCCAGGCCCTCGGCGTAGGTGGAATTGAGCTTTGCATACGTCCGGTAGTCCAGGATCTTCTGTACCACCGGATAATCGGGAGCCAGCTTCTCCAGTACGTCGGCAGCCGTGGAGTAGCCGGTCTTTGTCTTTTTTCCGCCCTTTAAGCCCATTTTTTCAAACAGTACCTCGCCTAACTGCTTCGGGGAGTTGATGTTGAACTGGCTTCCGGTCATGTCCCAGATCTCCTGCTCCAGGACTGTGATCTGCTGCTTCAGTTTTTCGCCGTAGGCGGAAAGCTCCTCCCGTTTTACGGCGATCCCCTCTTCCTCCATATGGTACAGGGCGTAGATCAGCGGAAGCTCGATCTCCAGGTACAGATCCTTCATGCCTTCCGCTTCCAGCTTTTCCATAAGGATCCCGCCAGACTGGTATGCACAGTGGCCCAGGAAGCCGGCAAAAGAAAGGAAGGCTTCCGGTTCCTGATCCATAGCCTCCGCATACGTCAGCTTTTTCAAAAGATCCGCTCTGGAGGGAGCCGTAAGCCCCAGGTGATCCCTGGCCAGATCGTCGTAGTCATACGTATCCTTCAGCGGGTTTAAAAGGTAAGCGGCCACAGCGGCGTCATACACCGTGTCCCCATAGCCCAGATCCAGGAATGGAAGCTGGCTTTTCAGCCCCAGGGTCCATACATGTCCGGTCCGGTACAGCTCTGTCATTTTTCCAGCCAGGTACTCTCCCGTAAGGAAGCCCTCCTTCTGGATCAGATACGCGTTCTGGCCATCCAGGCACAGGGCGGCTCCGGAGATCTCCGTTCCCTCGGCCAGCAGGACGGCCCCGGTCCGTTCGGATCCCATGGCCTTCTGAAACAGTGCCTCGGCCACGGCCAGATCCGTCACAGCATGGAAATCCAGAGCTGCAGCCGCTTCCTTTTTCACATGGTCCCCGAATCTTGCCAGCAGGGATTTAAATTCCAGGCGGCTCATGTATTCATATGCCTCTTTTGTGTAGAGGTCTCCGATCCTGGCGTCCTCCGGAGAGAATTCCACCGGAGCATCGATGCAGATCTTTGCCAGCTTATAAGAAAGCTCAGCCAGATCCCTGTGCTCCTCCAGGGATTTTTTTGCGCGGGGAGGCTTTACCTCTGAAAGATGCTCGTAAACGCCGCCCATGCTGCCAAACTGCAGGATCAGATTTGTCGCTGTTTTTTCTCCGATGGAGGGAACTCCGGGAATATTGTCGGAGGTGTCTCCCATAAGGGCTTTTACGTCGATAAACTGCTCCGGCGTTACCTGATACTCCCGCTTTACATCCTCCGGATAGTACGTATGGACCTCTGTGGTCCCACGGCTGGTCTTAGGGATGCTGATCTTAATATGGGCATCAGAAAGCTGGAGAAGGTCCCGGTCCCCAGAAACCACCGTTACCTCCATCCCGGCTGCCTGGGCCTTTTTTGCCACCGTTCCCAGGATATCGTCGGCCTCATAGCCCTCTCTCGTAAAGATCGGAATGCCCATGGCCGTCAGAACCTCCTTCATCAGGGGAACCTGCTCGTGGAGCTCTTCCGGCATGGGCTTTCTCGTTCCTTTATAGGCGTCGTACATGGTATGGCGGAAGGTGGGGGCCTTCAGGTCGAAGGCCACGGCCAGATATCCCGGCTTTTCCTCCTCCAGCAGCTTAAAAAGAATATTTAAAAAACCATAAACGGCATTGGTATGGAGTCCCTCGGAATTGGTCAGTCCGGGAACGCCGTAAAAGGCACGGTTTAAAATACTGTGCCCGTCGATCAGTACCAGTTTTTCCATAATCGTCTCCTAAATTGATATAAAGAAGCCTGCCTGCTTCCAGATCCTGAGCTGTAAGAGGAATATGACCACCAGAGCCATGGCCATCAGGGTGCTGACGGCATAGCGGGCCACCTGGAAGGTGAAGAAGCGCCGCAGGACAGCCTCTGAGCTCTCCAGCTTCCGTTTCAGATCGCCGACGATGTCATAGGTGCCGTCGGCCTCATCCAGCTTTTTTAAACCCACATCCACCATATAGTGGATCTCAAGCTCTTCCCGGCAGTTCTCGCAGGTCTTAATGTGCTCAATGAAATCCTCCAGCTCTGTCACCGAAAGCTGGTCGTTGATATACGGGATCACCATTTTCTCCGCTTCCATACATGTCATCACCGGCACGCTCCTTTCCATACTGCCGAAAAATGGAGGCAGCTCTTACTGCCTCCATCATACACCAGATCGGTCATTATTTCAACGGCGAATCTTTTTCAGCCTCCTGGACGGCTTTCTGATGGTCCCCGTTTTCCTCTGGCAAAGCTCTTTTTTTCTTCTTTACAAAAAGGAATACCAGGACAGCCGCCGCCAGGAGCGCACCTCCTGCCAGCGCCGGGATCATCCAGCCTCCCTTCGCACCTGCGCCTGTTTTTTCCGCCGTCAGCTCAAAGTCCGTCCAGGCAGTGGAGAATACCAGGGCGCTCTGGTCCTTTTTGCAGCCGGCCTCTTCCGTCCCCTGGGCTGTTTTTATGGTCAGAGAAGCGTTTTCCCAGTCCTTTGGAAGGATAAAGCGGTAGGTATAGGCTTCCGGGGACTCCTCCTCACCGCCCAGATCTCCGGTGAGCGTGATCCTCCAGGTCTCACGGTCCCTTTCCTCTGACAGCTTTTCTGCTGACAGCTCTGTATCCTCATGGAAGGTGCCCTCGGCCAGGATCACAGCCCGCACGTCATCCCTTCGGGCGCTGCTTTCCACCGTGGTCACATGAGGCGTATAAACAGCCTTTAACACATGGTCAAAGGTGATGGTATCCTCGCCCACCGGCTCCCACTCTCCGTGATATCCCGGCTTCTGCGGCACGGAGGGAACGGCAAGGCCGGAAAGCGGCTCTCCATATTTACAGGAAACGCGGCCCGCCAGAGTGTCATCAGCGATATACGTCAGAGTAAATTTCCCGAATTCTTCCGGGGCGTTTTCTTCTGCCATGAGGCTTTCATAGGAAATGGGCTCGGCCTTTCCCGCGTAGCTGACTCCGTCGATGCCGGCGCTTCCATTCTCCACAAACCGGTTGCTTGAAATCTCGCCTTCATCATCCACACGGCCTGCAATGGCGCCGCAATACATCTCACCGTTCCCAATGGATACAAAGGCAAGATTTTCTGTCAGATTGTAGCCATCCCCGGCAATCCCCCCCACAAAGTTTTTGCCAGAGGCCATACATTTACTCTGGGATCTTCGGATGGTGGAGGCGGAGCTTCCGGCGATTCCTCCCACATAGCTTCCATCAGTGCTCTCCACATTTCCGTAGTTCCGGCAGTCCAGGATATATCCCAGATCCATGCGGCCAACGATACCTCCTGCGTAGTCTTTTTTGGAGGTGACGGGTACCCGGTTCTCACAGTTTAACAGAATCGCCCGGGTTTCGTAGTGAAAGCTGAAGGAATCGTCCCCGACCCGCTCAATGTCCTCCTCCGGATCCAGCATACTTTCCACAGCCATGGCTCCGGCTACGCCTCCGGCGTTGATGTCTCCTTCCACCACACCGTTGTTAATGCAGCCCTCGGCCTTTCCGACGGTGGTCTTATAGATCTCTTCCTCGGATACATCGCTCCAGAGATCGTCCTTATCGGACTCCCTGGCATCGTCCGCCGCGTCGTCCAGCACATCGCTGATGACCTGGAGCTGGTCCTTTAGGCTCCGCATATCCGCAGAAAGGGCGTCTCCAGTGGCTCCCACCTCCTGGTTCAGGAGATCCAGCTGGTCTCCGATGGCGCTGACGGAGTCATGGACCTGGTCTCCCTTGGCCTTATAGTCGTCACCCAGGGGCTTGAACTGGATGTCGTCCCGGTCCGAGAGATCCTGGAACAGGCGGTGTACCTCCGCGGCTGTGTCAGCCACATCATAGGAGACGTGCTCCAGGGTATCCATGGCCTCCTCCAGGCTCCCGGCGCTGCCCCGGAGCTTGTCGGCAATGGCAGGGAGATCCTTGATGGCTTCCCGGAACTGCTTTAAAGTCTCCCGCTTGCCCTGGGCGGCATTTTTATATTCCGCCGCCTGCTCCTCCATATCTGCGGCCAGCTCCGAGGCTCCCTCCAGATCGCCCTCCGCCAGGGCCTTCAGCATATTCTTTGCATCCTCACGTATGGCGGCGGCACATTCCTTCTGGATGGCGTTGTAATCCTTCATTTTCTGGATCATGTCCCGGAGCTCCTGCTCTCCTTTGGCCCCGGCGCCCAGGGCGCTTCCGGCCTCGTCCACGCAATCCTCCAGAAGCTCTACGCCTTCTCCTACTGTATCCAGGATCCCCTCAGCGCTGCTGGTGATCTCGTTTAACCGGTCCACTGTATCGCCGACCCGGTCCATGAGATCATTGATGACCTCCAGATTCCCGTCGGCCCAGTCCACAGTCATATCTGCCAGGTCGGAGGTGTGGTCCGAGGCAGATTCTGCATAATCAGAAATGGCGTCCAGACGTCTGGAGATTACATCCCGGTTTCCGTCCGTGTGGTCCATGGCGGTGTCGGCCAGGCTGGAAAGCACAGATAATTCGTGATCCAGCTTATCCAGGGTGTCCGTGGAAAAGATCAGCTGGATATCGGGGGAAAGCTGTCCGGCAATGCCGCCCACATCCTTCCTGCCGTTGATCTTTCCCTTGTTGGTACAGCCGGACAGGTAGCCGCTGGTACGCCCCACGATGCCGCCCACGTTGTAGCCCACATGGGGATAGCCCACTGCGCCCTCATTGGTGCAGTTTAAGATACTTCCATTGGAAAAGCCTGCGATCCCTCCCGTATCCTGGGATACCTCAGCCGTATCTCTGGCATTTTCCAGAGTGCTTTCTGTCCGGTCCAGCGCCGTATCCTTCACATCAGCCGGTGCCTCTTCCTCCAGACTGGCGCTGAGCCCTCCGGCCAGGGGATTGATCCGTGCATGGTTTACAGAGGCGGAAATGGAGCCGTCGTTCCGTCCGGTGATGCCCCCGATGTATTTTTCTCCCTGGACCATGCCGATGACCCGGCAGTTTTCGATCCGGCCCGTTTTTTCTGTGATGCCTGCAATTCCGCCCACATACATGGTCCCGTCGATGACGCCCTCAAAGCTGCAGTCCCGTACAATGCCGCGGACGCTGCCTGCGATCCCGCCCACATACTCCTGGGCGCCGTCCGCCGACACAGTGCCGGAGACGGTCAGTCCGTTTATAACGCCATCCTCTGCCACAAACCGGAACAGTCCCTGGTAGGAGTTGCCTCCGTCCAGATCCAGGCCGGAAATGGTATGGCCGTTTCCGTTGAAGGTACCGCAGAAGATCGGCACAGGAGAAATGTCTGTATCGGCCAGACTGATATCAGCCGTCAGATTTATGGTCTTTCCTCTGGACCAGGAATCCAGGGTGCAGTTTTTTGAAAAGGCGGCAAAATCCTCGGCGCTGGAGATCTGGACCGTTTCGCCGTCCGCATAGGCGGGAATGGATGAAAAGGAGGAAGCTGCCAGGACGGCGGACAGGATCACTGCCGATATTTTTTTTGCTTTATGCTTCATGGTCATTTTCTCCTTTCTCCGTATTTTTCTCGTTTTCATCTGGCTTTTCTTCCAGGCTGCCGGGATCTTCTCCATCCGGCAGCTCCCCGATGGCCTTCACCGCATCCGGATTTCCGGCAGAGATCACAGCGGAAACGTCTCCCATTAGGACTCCGTGGACCTCGGCGTCGATCTTACCGGAAACTGTGCCGCGGATCCGCCCGTCCAGCCGTACCATGCCCACGGCCTCTGTGGTCTGGACGATGGCCGGATATTTGATATTGAAGGTGGTCCGGTCGATGATGGTGTCTCCTAAAAGCAGAATGCCCGGAAGGATCCCCATGACTAAGAGCATGGAGATGATGGTGCCGCGGCCGATGCACAGGCCTACGGCGTAAATGGCCGGATCCGTGGTCATCTTGCTGATGAAGATACCTGCGGAGGCCATGATGGTCCCGGAGGTGAATACCGTGGGGAACGACAGGTTCAGCGTTTCGATCATGGCCTCTCTCCGCGGCATCTTATTTTTCAGCTCCTGGTAGCGGCTGGAGATTACGATGGCATAATCAATGTTGGCGCCCATCTGGATGGAGCTGACGATCAGATAGCTTAAAAAGTATACGGGGCTGTTCTGGAGCGTGGGGAAGGAAAAGTTTAACCACACGCTTCCCTGGATCACCAGGATCAGCAGCACCGGAAGGCCCACGGACATGAAGGTGAATAAAAGCACCAGGATCACGAATACGATGGTCAGGACGCTGATGAGCGTATTGTCGTGGGAGAAGGAGGACGCAAGGTCATAATCGCTGGTGGAATTGCCCACCAGATAAAAGCTTCCGGCCGGATAATAGCCTCCGATCACCTCATGGAGGGTATCCAGGAACGCGAAGGTCTCCTGGCCCTCCTCCGGCAGAGCCAGATTTAAGAGCATCCGGGAGTATTTTTCGCTCTGGAGCTGCTCCTTGGCGTCATTGATCTGTTTGTTCAGGTCATCCAGATCACTTCTGGTATCATCGTCCAGGGTGATATATCCCTGGTCCAGATACCCGTCGCCCACATACTGGTATAAAAACTGGAACATATCGATGATGGGGACCTTGAAAACATCAATATTATTGATGATCCGCACATATTCCTCCCGGTCGGCAGCGTAGGCCTTATAGAACAGGCGGCAGATCTCCATATCCATATCCGTCAGCTCGGAAAACTGTCTGGGCGTCAGGGCGTCCGTCAGAACATACCCGTCCTTTACCTCCACGTTGGCCAGGCCCAGGGCTGTGTCCACCTGGGGAAAGGCGCTGAGACGTTTTAAAAGCCGCTCCTCTGTTTCATAGTCCCCGGCCGGAACCACCACTGCCAGGGTATTCTGGCTTCCAAAAACGTTGTCTATATTCTCCCTGGCGATCTCCGTTTCATTTTTCTTTTCAGTTTTCACTGTATTAGTGCCGTAGGAATACGGGCAGTTTCCAGCCAGATAGGCGGCGGCGGCAAAGGCGATTACAAACAGCGGCGGAGTGATGTATTTCAGACTGGTCACAAACCGCCCCCAGACGGTGATCTTCGGGATAAAGCTCTTATGGGGGGTCCTTTCAATGAGCTTGGAAAACAGCACAAGAAGCCCCGGCATTAAGGTAAATACCGAGAGGATACTGAAAAGCACAGCCTTGATGAGGACAACGCCCAGGTCCATGCCGATGCCGAACTGCATGAACATCATGGCAGCCAGGCCAGCCAGAGTTGTCAGGCAGCTGGAGGAGATCTCCGGGATCGCCTTGCTTAAGGCCAGGATACAGGCTGTACGGGTATCTGCCGTCTCCTTCTCCTCACTGAACCGGTGGCACAGGATAATGGCATAGTCAATGGCCAGGGCCAGCTGTAAGACCACGGCGATGGAATCGGAAATAAAGGAGATCTCTCCCAGAAGATAGTTGGTTCCTTTATTTAAGAGAGCCGCAGCCACAAAGGTCAGAAGCAGCACCGGGATCTCGCCATAAGTCCTGGAGGTCAGGAAGAGCACCACAAGGATCGTGATGGCGGCCACCACAAGAATACTCTGCATTTCCTTTTCAAGCCTTGCAGACCCGTCCTCTCCTACCTCGGAGGAAATGGAAAGGTCGTAATCCTTTAAGGTCTCCCTTAACTGCACCATGGCTTCTTCACTGACAGGATCGTCGGTCTCTCCCTCAAAGGTCACGGAATACAGGGCGGCCGAATCCTTATAGTAGTCGTCCCGGTCATCGGCGTCGATGGTATTTTCATCCTCGTCCACCTGATCGCCAAAGGTCACAGAGGAAACACCTGGGATGGCCTCGATCACATCCTTCAGCTCCTCCGCATTTTCATATGTAATATTAGAGACCATGACCCGGGCTGTGCCAAAGGTGGTAAACTCGTCTTCCATCAGCTGGAGACCCTGCCGTGTCTCTGTCTCCTCCGGCAGATAATCGGTAATGTCATTATTCACCTGGACCCAGCCCTGTGAAATAAGGCTGAAGATGATCCCTGCTGTATACAGCAGGAAAAAAAGGTTTCTTTTATCCACGATCAGAGTTGCCAGCCGGACAAAGAAGCCCGGTTTCTGTCTGTTGTCTTCCATAATTTCTATCTGCTCCTTCCTCTGTCTGGTCTGTTGTTTCAATGTACAAAACTATATATCAAACGCTGAAAACTTCCCATACACAATATTCGTCACTTGTGTAAATCTACACATTTTGATATAATTGTGGTGCGTTTACGGAAAAAAGATCACGATAATGGAGAGTATATGAAACGAAACGAATTGTCCCTGCACAGAAAAGAACAGATGGCGGCCTCTTTGAAAAAGCTGATGACGAGAAAAAATCTGGGCCGCATTACCATACAGGAGCTGGCCGACGACTGCGGTATTAACCGGTATACATTTTATTACCACTTCCAGGATATTTACGATCTGCTGTCCTGGACCTTCCGGCAGGATTTCGAGAAGCTGTTTGCCGACCGGTCCCGGTGCCCTACCCTGGAGGCGTGGATCCAGAATCTGATCCGGTATTTAAAAGAAAATGCTGCGGTGTGTAAGTCTGCCCTGAGCAGCATGGGGGGCGATTCCTTCCGGCGGATCTGCGTGGAGGACATTTCCGGAATGATGCATGACCGGCTGCGGGAGCTGTGCCGTGGGCGGGCGGTACCCGATGATTACCTGGATTTCCTGGCTGCTTTTTACCTGGAAGCGGTTTCCGGGATCATGATCGGCTGGATCCAGAGCGATATGGAATCCTCCGAGGAGCAGCTGACCCGGTATCTGCTCATTGCCCTGGAGGGCTCTCTGGAAACCTCCCTGGACCGGTATGTGCGGAGCAGCCGCATGACGGAAGAAACAGGCTGATCCTCTTCCTCCCAGGGCAGATGGCATCTGGGAGTTCGGTTCTCCCGGATGGTTTATGGAAAAATACGAAAAAGGCGCTGTACACAGGAAATTTCCCTTGCGTACAGCGCCCTTTCTGGCAGTGCCGGCAGCCGGACTTGAACCGGCACGAGGTTGCCCCCGTCAGATTTTGAGTCTGATGCGTCTGCCATTCCGCCATGCCGGCATCGGTTCAAAACCGAATATAAGTCTATCATAGGTTTTGAAGATTTGCAAGGAAAATTTTTATTCAGAAAAATCTGCCGGTCTGAAGGGCCGGCAGATCCATCTTTTTAGTGGTGGAACAGCCGGATCCCCGTAAACGCCATGGTCATGCCGTACTTATTGCAGACCTCGATGACATTATCGTCACGGACAGAGCCGCCTGGCTGGGCAATGTATTTAACGCCGCTCTTATGGGCTCTTTCGATGTTGTCTCCAAAGGGGAAGAAGGCATCGGAGCCCAGGGCTACATCCTGCATCTGATCCAGCCATGCCCGCTTCTCTTCTCTTGTGAATACCGGCGGCTTCTCTGTAAAGATCTTCTCCCACTGGCCGTCCGCCAGCACGTCCATGTATTCGTCCCCGATATAAACGTCGATGGCATTATCCCGGTCGGCCCGTTTGATCTTATCGATAAACGGAAGGTTCAAAACCTGGGGAGCCTGCCGTAAGAACCAGTTGTCTGCCTTCTGGCCTGCGAGACGGGTACAGTGGACTCTGGACTGCTGGCCCGCTCCGATACCAATGGCCTGTCCGCCCTTTACATAGCACACGGAGTTGGACTGGGTGTACTTTAAGGTAATAAGGGCGATCATCAGATCTACCTTTGCAGCTTCCGGCATCTCCTTATTATCTGTAACGATGTTGGACAGGAGATCTTTATTGATATCCAGCTCATTGCGTCCCTGCTCAAAGGTAATGCCAAAGACCTGCTTGCGCTCGATGGGATCGGGAACGTAATTTTCGTCGATCTGGATCACATTGTAATTTCCATTTTTCTTTGCCTTTAAGATCTCCAGGGCCTCCGGCTCATAGCCCGGAGCAATGACGCCGTCGGAAACCTCTCTTTTAATGAGCTTCGCCGTATCCACATCGCAGGGATCGGAAAGGGAAATAAAGTCGCCGAAGGAGGACATACGGTCCGCTCCTCTGGCCCTGGCGTATGCACAGGCCAGGGGGGAGAGCTCTCCCAGATCGTCTACCCAGTAGATCTTCTTCAATACGTCGTCCATGGGAAGGCCCACAGCGGCTCCGGCCGGGGATACGTGCTTAAAGGATGTGGCTGCGGGAAGTCCGGTGGCCTTCTTTAATTCTCTTACCAGCTGCCAGCCGTTAAAAGCATCTAAAAGGTTGATATAGCCCGGTCTTCCGTTTAAGACGGTGATGGGCAGTTCGCTTCCATTCTCCATGAAAACCCTGGACGGCTTCTGGTTGGGGTTACAGCCGTATTTTAATTCCATCTCTTTCATTGAAACGTCTCCTTTTGTATATGATCTGTTACTTATTTTTATTTACGATCCTGGTCTCATACGTTCCTGTGGCAATATCAATGAACCGTACGAACAGGGAAACCTTGTTATCCTGGTTTAAGCTGTTCCATACCATCTCTGTAAATTCGTCGATGGTCCCGTCGATCTCCACCCGCTTCGGCTCGCCTTCAAAGCTGGGAAGGGGATTTCCGTCGCCCATGTAAGTATGGATGAACCGGCCTTCGCCGTTTAAAGGCTTTTCATAGGCATAGGTAAACCGGCAGCAGCTTTCCGGATCTCCATTGCTGCTCTTTAAGATGGACATGGCGTAATTATAGCCTCCGTTTTCAATGTGCATGATCCCGGAGATACGGGGCGTATAGTTGGGGCCGTCCGGCTCAAATTCCCGGCAGCGTAAGGACTGCTCAAAGGTGAGCTGCTTATCCATTCCCTCATAAATGGTGTCGGTCTGGTCTCCATTGGTCACGATGGTCTTATTGCCCAGGACACGGACCGGCGCATAGATGATAAGGCTGGGATCAGAAAGCTTTGCCGGATCGAAGGCCTGGGTGCGGATCCCCTCTCCCTCTTCTACAAATACGCGGTTCCTGCTGTTTTCGCTTCTGCCCATGATGAAATACGCGGTGACAGCCTTTGTTCCGTCTTTGGATCTGCCGATGACGATTCCTCTGCCCGGATAGGAATTACTCTTTAATTCCTCTGCAAGTGATAATAATTTCATAGGATACTCCTCCAGATCATTAGTTTTCGCTGTTTTTATAAGAAAAGGGAGATGGCAGCCCGGCGGGTATAGCCCTCTTCCAGTTCATGCTGATGGTAAAGATAGCCTTCATCCTCATAATATCTGGCCTGCTTTGGACATTTTTTAATGCAGGCCCCGCATTTGATACAGATACCTGTATATTCCCGCACGTTCTCATGGCTGATGGAGCCCATGGGACAGACATCGGCACAGATCTTACAATCGTCGCAGGCGTCAGAAACCAGGGATTTTACCTTCCGGATATCAATGGAAACGCCCTTCCGGTCTCTTGGCTGGTAATAGCCCCGGTAGGGATGGGGTACGCCCTCCACTTCCACAGGGGCAGGCGCTTCTCCCTCTGGAAGTCCCTTCACCTTCTCCGTCACCTTTCCGGCAAAGGCCAGGGCCTCTTTCATATCGTCTGCGTCGGGACGGCCGGCAGCCAGAGTCTTTGAGAAGGAATGCTCGCCTACAAAGGCAGCGGCAGCCACTGTATGGAAACCGGTATTTTCCAGGATGTCCCGCAGCTCAATGAGGCCGTCGTCGAAATTTCTATTTCCAAAAAGCACCACCGGAACCGCAAGAGCGCCGTTTCCCTGAATGGTGGCCAGGTATTTTAACAGTACATTGGGAACGCGCCCGGCATAGACCGGCGTTCCGAAGATCACCAGATCATCTTTCCCCGCAGCAAAACCGCTTTCTCTCATTCCGGGAAGGGTAAAATCATAGTCCTCCCGCTCTGCCCCAAAAAGCCGCGCCGCTTCATCGGCAATGGTCAGAACTGTTTTTTTGGTGGTATCTGTGGCGCTGAAATAGACCGCCCATACTTTTTTTCTTTCCATGGTGTTTGACCTCCCTAACAGGACATAGTCCTTCATTATGTACAGCATACCATATTTTCCTGTGGTTGGAAATACACAATTCAAAATCCATTACAGAAAATTAAGAATTTCTACATATTTCTTCTCCTGTACTTTAAACGGCCTATGGTTTATAATGATATCCATACGGCAGCTTTATGCTGCGTGAAGGAGGTTCGTTACAGATGAGAAAACAACACGTTCTGTTTGCGGCGCTGGCAGCCGCTGTGGCCCTTTCGGCTTCCGGATGCAAGTCCAGGGAAAAGATCGACCTGGATACCCTCCATACCTCGGAGGCTGAGACCATGGCTTCCACAGAGGCTTCCGGCGGGGATAAAGAAAAAGAAACGGAAAAAGAGACCCAGAAGGAAACGGAAAAAGAAACGGAGGAGACCCAGAAGGGAGCGGATTCCTCCTCTGCCCTGAGCGTCCGGTCCAAGATCGCCACGGAGAAGCAGGGAAAGACGTCCATTGAATACGCAGTCTTATCCAATCTGCGGGATCCGAAGATGGAGGATGCGGTCAATGCTCTTATTAAAGAAAAAGCGCTCCAGGTTTTAACGGATTATCAGATCGATCCGGCGGCCGATACCCTGTCGGTCAAATGCACCGTCGTGTCTCTGGATAAAAACAAAGCGGTCCTTACCTATGAAGGCTCTCTGATGGTAAACGGAGCCGCCCACCCCTCTGATCTTTTTTATACCACCACGGTGGATCTAAACAAGGGGACGCTCCAGGGGCTTTCCGATTACGCCGACGCCTATACCATGGCCGGATATATCCTGTCCGACGACTGTGTGCTGAAAAAGCCCGCAGACTCAAAAGAGGCGCTGGAGTATTTAAAGACCCAGGACCTCAACGCCATGTGGGAGATCCTGAAGCAGTGCGATTTCACGGCGGAAAACCTGGAGGGCTTCCCCCAGTCCTTTTCCTACGAGAACCAGGGCGTTATCTACATGGCTGTGCCTGTGCCCCATGCCCTGGGCGATTACGTGATCGTAAGCTATACGCCGGATACGAAATAGTTGATTTCCCGTTGGATTTCTGATAGGATTATGGGAAAATCAATGCCCGGGAGACCGCTCTGTGCCCGGGATACAAATAAAGAAGAAAGGCTGGATAATACTATGGAAAATGTAACGATCATCGAACATCCGCTGGTGCAGCATAAAATCTCCATGCTGAGAGATAAGAGAACGGGTACAAATGAATTCAGGACCCTGATCGAGGAAATCGCAACTCTCATGGGCTATGAGGCCCTGCGGGATCTTCCTCTGGAGGAGGTTGAGGTGGAAACTCCCATCGAAACCTGTATGACTCCTGTTATTGCCGGAAAGAAGCTGGCTGTGGTGCCGATCCTGCGTGCAGGACTTGGCATGGTCAACGGGATCCTGGCCCTGGTGCCCACTGCCAAAGTCGGCCACATCGGCCTGTACCGGGATGAAAAGACCCATCAGCCCCACGAATATTTCTGTAAGCTGCCGGATCCCATCGAGCAGCGTACCATTGTAGTAACAGATCCCATGCTGGCCACCGGCGGCTCTGCTGTGGCAGCCATTGACTTCATCAAGCAGCATGGCGGAAAGCATATTAAATTCATGTGCGTCATCGCGGCTCCGGAAGGCCTGGAGCGTCTCAGAAAGGCCCATCCGGATGTCCAGATCTATGTGGGCCATCTGGACCGCCAGTTAAATGAAAAAGCCTACATCTGTCCGGGTCTGGGCGACGCCGGAGACAGGATCTTCGGAACCAAATAAAACAGACATCAAAGGAGCTGCTGCAAAAGAAAGTTTTCCGTGCTTTCCTTTTGCAGCAGCTCCTTTTTATGACGGATATCCAAAGGCAGGCCGCATTCGCACCGCCTATTCGATCTTGAGAATGACCGCCCCCATGGTAAGCTCTCCTGCGCCGTTTACCGTATACCACCTTCCTCTTCGCAGACGGATCTTCTCCCGTATGCCCGGGGTAAGATAGCCAATCTCATACGTCTCTCCTGTTTCGGTATCTGTAAAGACTACGGCTGTATCGCAGCTGCTGGAAACCTGGACAGTCCCAAATACCGGCTGTATCTGCTCTCCCTTCAGCGAAGAGCCTTCTCTGTCTGCCAGGGTAAACGTATGGGTCTTCTGGATCCCCAGATAAAAAAGAAACGCTGCGCCAACAAGTATCAGTAAGCAGATAAGGATCCGTTTTTTCATAACTGCACCTTCCTTTCTGACCAATGCATGATCCAGACCATCTCCAGATCCAGTACAAAGAAATGGGAATGGAGGTCTACTGGATCTGGATCCACTCCGGCGCTTCTGAAAGGGGGATCTCATACGCCTGGATCCTGGCATGATATTCTTCTTCAGAGATCTCCGTTCCATTCTGCATATAAGTAAATACCGGAGTTTCTCCTTCCAGACGGGCCGTGGACGTAAAAGAGTCGATCCGCACGGCGTTTACCCCGTCATCCGAAATTTTATAGAGATCCGTTCCGGATTCCGCAGCGCTGCTGCTGTAAAACACCTCGATGACCCCGTTTTCATAAAGCGAAAAATTGGTTCTGTATCCAAACTCTATTTCCGGGAAAATACGGACCGCATGGGTTCCATTCCATCCGTACAGATCATAATTCCATGGAGTAAAGACCGGGGACACAGTCCCATGCTCTCCGCCAGCGATCAAAAGCTCCTGGGTCCCATTCCCGTCTATATCATAAAGGGCGTAATATATATCTTGCTCATGGGTGCGGATCTCCATACTGATATGCTCTCCAAAGCTGCTTTCATAAAGCTCTGAATCCCTGAGATCCACATAAAAATCATTCTGCACCATCTGGCTGTATTCCTCTAAAATGGGATCATAAGCCGCTGGCTGCCCGCGCGGCGGAGCCTCATGCTCTGCCATATCCGCTTCCTTCGTATCCGGTTCCTCCCGATCATCATATACAGGGATCCCCAGTATCCGGATCCTCCATCCATCGTCATATCCGGTCTGGGAGTCCAGATCCAGCTGGTGGAATCGGGTCACATCATATAAGACCGCCTTGAAGCATACGCTGCCCCCGTCCTTATATCTTAAAGGAACCGGGATCAGGAGCATGGCGGCAATGACTGTCATTGGGATCCAGACTTTTCTTTTCATCTGGCTGCCTCCTTTCCAGGGCCTTATAACGCCCCGGTTTTATAGTATTTTCTTGTCAGAAATTTTTATGACGGCTGGCGGATGCCAGACGTCTGTATCCTCCACCGGGATCTGGCACAAAGACAGCAGCGGCAGACCGGCCGTTACCCCTCTCCCATCATCCAATGTCCATGATGCTCCCGGGTCAGTACAGTCCGGTAATAGGCATTGACTGCTGACACAGAGTAATCATTGGACGGATCCATAGGATCATACCTGCTGACGGCGATACACTGAAAAAGACTTCTGTATTCTTCCGGCAGATGCTTCAGATGCTGTGGTTCATACATCAGTGTATATGCATCCAGTGGGCTCCCATCATAAAAGGTGTACCCATAGATGGGATCCGCCGCCCCATATTTTCCATCGTAAAAAGCCTCCACCGCCGAATGTCCATGGTATGCCCTTTCTGGATCAGCGAGATAGAGAACTCTGGCAGGAATACCGATACATCCCAAAAGAACGACCGCCACGCGGGCCATGTCCGTGCACCAGTCTGTACCGCGGGCCAGGATCTCCTGTTCTGTTCCCCCGAACCGCTTCTTCTCCAGGGAGGTTTCACATTTTTTTGCGATCCCGGATGTGAAGGCAAGGATAGTCTCAATGGAGGCGCGGTCCTCCTGTTTTTTTAATGTCTGCGCCAGGCCGTACAGATCGTGGCCTTCCATATGGGGACAGAACGGCGGCTCCGCATAAAGCAGATCATAGGACTCTGGATCCAGACGGACCATCCGGCGCAGGAGTTCGTGATCGATGGAACGTGGATCATGGGGATCATTTCTCAGCATCACTTCATAGGCCGCACCAAAAACGCCATAGCCCTGTTTCATTGGGTGTACCTCCTAAATTGTTATAGGATCAGACTCTGCACACAAACAGAAAACTCTTTTCCGGATCGTCCGCTGCGGGAGCTTTCTGAAAGGAGGAGTAGATGTTTATTTCCTTAAAGCCTGCTTCTACTAAAAACTGTTCCATTTCCCCGGGCCTGTATAAATGGGTCTGGAAATCCATATGTTCACGCTGCAGCAGCCTGGCCCCATCATAAAGCTCATAGATCCCCGGTGAAAACTGTGTCTGGCTCTGCTCATCGTAATGGTTTCTGCTTTTTAATACCAGTGTCAGGCCTTCTTTTGTTTCTGCCGAGGCCGTTATCTTGTATCCATTATCGTCGGCACACCGGTCCGCCATAGTCTCAATGGCAAAGACCAGCTTTCCCTCCGGAGCCAGCATTTCCTTCAGCTTTTTAAGGATCCTTCTGCACAGCTTCGTATCTGTAAAAAGAGAGATGGATCCCGAGGAGATAAAAATATAATCAAACCGGTCTGGAGAATCGTATTCCAGAATATCTGCCTGGACCGCCTTTGCAGACGGATCCTTCTTTTTCAGCCGTTCCAGCATATGGGCCGACAGATCGATCCCACAGATATCAAAGCCCCGATCCATGAACGGCACAAGAAAACGCCCGCTGCCGCACATGACCTCCAGTATCTTTTTATCCTTCTCTGCATAGGAAAGATAGAAATCCAGTTCATCCCTGGGCGCTTCCTTATGCAGGAGCTCATACAGCTCTGTACACAGACTGCCATAATAATTTTGTTTCATTTTATCCATTCTTTTCCTTTACCCCTTTATTTTACTGCCACATATACCAGCATGACGACGGACGCTATAAGGAAGAATACCCCTCCGACACGCATAAAAGCCAGATACAGCTCCGTCGGTTCTCCATTTTTTACTGTAAACATGTGCTCTGTCTTCCACAGAAGCTCCGGCTTAAAAAGCATTAGGATTCCGAGGATCAGAAGGAAAAGTAACTCTGGCATTGATCCAGCCTCCTTCCTTTTACTTAAATTTCCTGTGGTCATACAGGCGTTTGCAAATCCGGTAAAACCCGTTCATAGGATCTCCCCACAGATTTCTCAAACATCATTTCTGTCTCCACAGAAATTTTAGCATAAGATTCTTTTTCTGACAGCCGGATGGCCGTAGGACCTGTCCTATATAAGCAGGCTAGCAGCGGATCAGCCGTAAACTTACTGTGTCACATGGATGTCCCAGGTCATATAGACCAGGCCCGCGTGGATGAGAAAGCAGGCGGCAGTAAGGATGGATGGGACCAGCCTGTTATCTGCTGTTTTCTGAACCTTTCCCCAGAATGCGCCGGTCACCCATATCTGGGATGCAGAAAACAGAATAAATGCGGGATCATGCTGAAAACAGATCTCCATATGGGACAATGCAAAGCAGATAACGATATAGTTGACAGAAGCGGCCAGAAGATCGATCCAGCCGGATATTTTCCGCTTCATAAACGGCCCACTTATAAAACATCTGCTTCCAGCCGTATCGGACAGGATCGCCAAAGGTATTTCCTAATTTTCTGATAAAGCCATGGGGACGGCGGCACTCCCGCCCATTTCCCCTGCGGTGTCCTCGTTGGGATCGAACTGGAGGGCGCTCTGGACGGTGATAAATGCTCCGGCTCTGTTCCAGCCGTTTGACATACGCTTTTCCATGGCAGTCATAACAGGATACTGGAACCATCTTCTCTGGTGGGTGTAGTTGAACCAGCTGCTGATGATATAGCCATCCTGGAGCTCACAGGCCGGGTAGGCCACGTATCCGCTCCATGCGTCTCCCTGGCGGGGCATGGAAAAGGCCGCAAATACATCGGTGTTTTCCTGCCGTCCCCAGAAGACCGTATCAGAAACCGCCGTCTGGCTTCCCAGAAAATAGTAGGGGGACCGGTACCGCATCCCATCCTTTTCATACAGGACCTGTCCGGTCACCTCCCCGCAGGCCTGCCAGCCCTCCCGGATATCCCGGTACACCGGCCAGATCTGAAGGGATTCCGTTCCATGGAAGGATGGACGGGACATCCACTGGAAATGATGGAAGATCCTCCACGTTTCCCTTTCCCCGGGGATCCGGACTGCAACTCCTGTGAGGCGCAGCTCCTTTTCCTTCCGATACGCCTCCTCTACCAGGCGGCCCTCCTCTTCATTATATTTCATGGTCCGTTTCCAGCCCTCGCTGACCATCTGGTCAGAAACGTCCACAACGACCCTGAAAGCGCCGTCACAGGCCCGTATGTCCTCCCTGGAAAGGTCGCTTAGGACGTATTCCGGAAAGCCAAGCTCCAGCAGGCGGTCCCTGGTCTTTTCCAAATCCTCTGGTACAGGCGGCTCCTCCTCCCACTCCATGGGATACCGCCCTCCAAACAGATATCCGCAGGCGCCGCCCACAAACAATATGAGGACCAGGGCCAGTACGATCCGCCTCTCTCCTGCCGGAGGCTCACTGTATGAGAGCTCCGCTCCCGCCTCTGCAGCTTCCCTTACCTGCTTATAAAGGCTTCGGAGGATCAGCACCAGGCTGATGATCATGCCCACAACGATCAGAAGCCCCTGGTAATGGATCGCTGCCAGCAGGTACATACCCCCATACCACGCCATCAGTCCTGCCGCGCCTTCTGCCCTGGGAAGAAGTCCGGCCCGCTGCCGGACAGCCCTGAATCCGCGCCAGAGACAGAAAAATTCTGCCAGCGCTAGGGCCAGGCTGACCAGGACCCATACACCGTCTCCCTGGCTGGAAAGCCCCGGGAGAATGGTGGTATTAAGGATCAGAGTGACCCAGACACACCATGCCCGGACGGCGGCAAGGAGATAACCGGAGCGGAACCATGGATTCTCTTTCCGGAGCGCACGGAATCCCAGGACCATAAGGACTGTTCCAATGGCAGGAAGGATGTGATCGAGGCACCAGAAATTTAATGTAAGGGATGTGAGAATGATTCCCATAAGCACGCGGCCCATGGCCCTTTCCCACGGACTTTTTTCAGAAACATCGGGAATCCTGTTTTCTTCCATGGTCATCCTCCTTTCCGTGTATTCCGCCGCCTGTATCCTGGTCATGCGGCATCAAAACCTGCACATTTGTGGTTATTTTTATTATACATGAAAAATCCAGAATATTTGGGACTTTTTCCAGTTGAATTTCTGACATTTTTCTTAATGACATTTTTTTGAAAATATGCACAAAAAGACCGCTGAACCTTTCATATACAGATGTGGGTCAGCGGCCAGACTTCCTATTGATGGGATGGTTTTTGTATTATTCCGCGATATTCTCTATATAGTTATAGTCGATGTATCCTTTTATAACAGAATAAAAAAAGGGATCTTTTCTAATGGTATCCTCCGAATTGATAATGAAATTATTCCAGTCACCGGCTTCATTCCCGTCGTACAGGTAAACAGATAATTTATATCCATACCCAGAATAGCCCATCGAAGGCCTTGTTCTCTTTATCTTCACATCGTTCAGATCATCAATGATATGTTGGATCTGTTCTTTGTCTGTAATATGTGTCGCATTACTGCTGCTGCCGTTAAAAACAACAATCTCCAGGACTTCCTTGTGATCTAAGTCCATCAAGTCGACCGGAAGCGTATACCAAATGAATATGCCAGCCAGAAGAATCGCTGCAACCGATGATACCAGGATCGTTTTCCGTTTCATGATGATCTCCTCCAATATGATTCCCATTTAAATAATTTTGATTTTCATGTAATTCCATGCTTCCCTGTAAATTCAGATTTTTAGTTCGGAACAGGGCCAATTATCCCCAGTGCGATCAGATCAAGAAAGGCGATCGTCAGAATCGTGCCCACTGCAAGAATGAGGAGGAATACTTCCAGAACACGGCGTAGGTTCTTGTTTGTTAAACCAGTCCTTATTTTGGTGAAGCACAAAATCGAAACGCCAATAATCAGCAGGGCGGTTATATTATAAATTACCATTTCTTTCATACGGTACCTTCTTTCAGATTCTAGTCTATCGCTCTCTTACTTTAAGCAGATGATGCTATGGCCAAAGGACATGGTATCCTTCCCAGGCATCTGGCCGCCAGGATTTTGCGCTAAACGCAGAAAACAGATGCACAATGGTATAATGTCTTCTTATACAGACATTATATCATAACTCCCTGGAATGCTTCTACCATTTTTGGGTATTCCACGGGAGTAGGAAACAGACTGGACACAGACATATTCCCCCCACCGCAGCCGTGGCAGTGCTGAGTCTCCGGACGGCTTTCCGTATCTGCCGGTTCCGGCTACACCAGCGGAAGGAGCAGATGGATATTCAGGTGGATCGTGACAGGTAAAGTGATCTCTTTCATAAAGCGTGTAACCTCCTTGAATGAATTTATTGTTAAATATTCGTGCAAAGTATTGTTTTCTTCGTGCAAATGGCATATACTAAAAGTACCAGCAGAAAGGGGTTGATGATATGGCTGGAAATACCACAAACATCAGCATCCGCATGGACGCGGATTTGAAGGCACAGGCCGACGCCCTGTTTGCGGAACTCGGCATGAATTTATCCACGGCGTTCAACATCTTCGTGCGCCAGTCGCTTCGTGAGGGCGGCATTCCCTTTGAGGTGAAGCTGGAGCAGCCCAACAAGGAAACGATTGCTGCCATGCTGGAAGCGGAAAGGATTGCAAAAGACCCGTCTGTAAAGGGATACAATGACCTTGACGAGTTGTTTGCCGACCTGAAAAAATGAGGAAAACAAAGTACACCGTCAAGTACACGACCGCTTTCAAAAAGGACTACAAGCGGGCAATCAAGCGCGGCCTGAAAATCGAATTGCTGGAACAGGTCGTGGCGCTGCTGTCGATGGGCGAACCGCTGCCGGATAAGAACCGTGACCATGACCTGTCCGGCGATTGGGCAGGCCATCGGGAATGTCATATTCTCCCGGACTGGCTGCTTGTCTATCGCATAGAGGATGATGTTCTGGTGCTGACGCTGACCCGCACCGGCACACACAGCGACTTGTTCGGCAAATAAAGTTATGGTTGGATATGGAGCTGCTCTCGCCCTGTAACTCATCATCCTGGCTCAGGCGCTCGTACAGTGGGGTGATTTTTTCATTTCTCATGGCTGCACCTCCTGAAACAAAATGCTCTAAGTGATTGCTTCACTAACCATGACAAAAACCATGATTAAGAAGTCAATTAGAGCATATAACTCCCTCTTCCCACCCGGATCTTTTCACATACAAAAAACGGCATGACCATCCTGGCCACACCGTTCCCTGTATTTTCATTTTTCATTTGATCTTCAGCCATCCAGCCCTGCCTCTTCCTGCCCGGAGCTCCGCAAGGTTTCATTGCCGCCTTAATCGTGCTTTTCTGCCACTTCCCCCTGCTTTTTATAGATGGAGTTTTTATCCACGCAGCCCCGGACGCTGGATAAGGGATAGATATTGGAATCTCTTCCGATGACGGTGCCGGGATTCAGGATGGAGCCGCAGCCCACTTCCACCCGGTCGCCCACCATGGCCCCGAATTTTTTCATTCCCGTTTCCAGATCCCCGTCCTCTGCGTGGACCTTCACCAGAAGCTTATCGGATTTTACGTTGGAGGTAATGGAGCCGGCCCCCATGTGGGCCTTAAAGCCCAGGATGGAGTCGCCCACATAATTGTAATGGGGGACCTGGACCTTATCGAACAGGATCACGTTTTTAAGTTCTGTGGAGTTTCCCACCACAGCGCCCTCACCCACCAGGGCATTGCTCCGCAGGAAGGCACAGTGGCGCACCTCCGCATCTTTCCCGATGATGATATTTTCTCCCAGATAGGCACTTTCAAAAACCCTGGCCGTTTTATGGACCCAGACAGTCTCACCGCGTTTTTCATATTCGCTTTCCGGCAGACGGTTCCCCAGCTCCAGGATAAGATCCCTGATCCGGGGAAGGGCCTCCCAGGGGTACTCACACTGCTCCAGTAAAGGCCTTGCCAGTGTGTGGTCCAGATCGTAAAGACACACGGTCCTTGCTTCTTCTTTTTTCATCACAGCCTCCATTCCTCCGCCGCAGACGGCGGCACAAAACGTTTCCTACTTTTTATAAAACTGGGCCGCAGCGTCGAAATACGGCCGCAGCAGATACTGGTTGTCGGTCTGGCGGACACCGTTGGTCCTTAAGGTGACGAACCGCTCCAGCTTTTCCATATATTCCGCCGGGGTGATGGTACCCTCTGCCACATAGGTGAGGCCCTTTTCCCAGCTGGCCGTCAGCTCTGGGTTTAAAAGCTGCCGGATGGATGCGCTGCATACGTCAAAGACCATCTCGCCCAGAAGCGTGGGCGTGATCACCTGGGTCTTTTTTGCCAGGGACAGGTACTTGATGGTGCAGAGCTTCTTAAGGATCTCCGCACGGGTGGCACTGGTGCCGATGCCGCTGCCCTTGATCTGGGAACGGAGCTCCTCGTCCTCAATGAGCTGCCCGGCATTTTCCATGGCTAAGATCATGGAGCCGGAAGTGTACCTCCTGGGAGGAGACGTTTCACCCTCTTTGATCTCCAGCCCTGTAAGAGACAGACGCTGTCCCTTTTTAAGGCCCGAAAGCATGGTCAGAAGGGCCCTGGCCTTCTCACCGCCATCCAGTTCGATCTCGGTCTCATTGCCTTTGCCGGCCTGTTTTTTTTCTTCTCCGGATTCCGTTTCCTGGTCTCCGGTCTTTTTCTCCGCCGTCTTTTTGGGAACATAGGCGGCCTTCAGATAGCCCTCCTCCGCCAGTACCCTGTAATTGGCAAAGAAATGCTCTCCCTGCTTTTCCAGGTCCAGGGAAAATTTCTGGTAAACAGCCGGCGGATAAAAGATGCTTAAAAATCTCCGGGAGATCACCTCATAGACCTTAAGCTGCAGGGAGCCCAGGGTCCGCAGGGCTCCAAAGCCCTGGCCCGTGGGAATGATGGCGTAGTGGTCTGTGATCTGCTTATCGTTGACGTACCTGGTATTTCCTATGGTCTTAAAGCTCCCCAGCTCCAGCGCCTCAGAGGCCAGGTCCGCCAGCGGGGCAAAATTCCTAAGTCCGCCGATGTTTTTATGGATCTCCTTTGCCACAGCCGAGGAAAGCACCCGGGCGTCGGTCCTTGGATACGTCACCAGCTTTTTTTCATACAGCTCCTGGACCACCTTCAAGGCCTCGTCGGGACTGATCTTGAACATTTTGGAGCAGTCGTTCTGAAGCTCCGCCAGGTTGTATAAAAGCGGGGCATTTTTCGTTTCCCGTTTTTTCTCCATGGAAACTAAAGTCCCCTCCATGGGGGGCGCTGACAGGAAGCGGATCAGCTCCTCTGCCGTCTTTTTCTCTTTGAACCCGTTTTCTTTATATAGGACCGGGGTTTCGTAGTATCTGGACCCCTTCACGGCCTTCCATTCTGCCTCCACGGAAATGCCTTCCCGGCCTGGAACGTCAAAGGAGCCCAGGACCCGGTAAAAAGGCGTTTTCACAAAGCTGCGGATCTCCCGTTCCCTCCGGACCACCATGCCCAGGACGCAGGTCATGACGCGGCCCACGGACAGCACCGCCCGCTTCTCTTTTAAGTAAGAGGCCACAGTATTTCCGTACTTCAGAGTCAGCACCCGGGAGAAATTAATGCCCATCAGATAATCCTCCTTGGCCCGCAGATAGGCGGAGGCCGCCAGATTATCGTATTCGGAAAGGTCTTTTGCCTCCCGGACTCCCCGCAGGATCTCCTCCTCCGTCTGGGAATCGATCCACACACGAAGACGCTTTTTCCCCCGGACTCCGGCCATCTGCTCCACCAGACGGTATATATATTCTCCCTCCCGTCCGGAGTCGGTGCAGACGTAGATGGTGTCCACATCGGGCCGGGTCAGCAGCTTTTTCACAGTCAGAAACTGTTTTTTTACGCCGTCGATGACCTGGTATTTAAATTCCTTCGGAAGAAATGGAAGGGTATCCATGCTCCACCGCTTCAGGGCCGGATCATAGCTTTCCGGATAGCTCATGGTCACCAGATGCCCAACGCACCAGGTGACCACGGCTGTCTCCGATTCGATGAACCCGTCTCCCTTTTTTCCCGATATCTTAAGCGCCCGGGCAAACTCCTGGGCAACGCTGGGCTTTTCTGCTATAAATAAGGATTTACCCATGGACCTCCTTTCCAGGGACCGTAAAACGCAGCTCGGACAGTAAAAGGGCTGAGAACATGAGCACACAGCCCAGGATCATCCTTCCTGTCAGGACCTCCCCCAGGAAGCTCACAGAAAACAGGGTCCCGAATACGGCTTCCAGGGATAAAAGAAGGGAGACCGTATTGGCGCTGAGATATTTCTGTCCCACGGTCTGGATCAGGAATCCCACAGTGGTACAGATGAGGGACAGATAAAGAAGTCCCAGGATCAGGCTTTTATGGAGCAGAATGGCCGGATCAAAGGCTCCGGGACCGTCTAAAAACGGAGCCAGAAGCCAGTTGAACACGCCCACAGCCGCCACCTGGACCATTGCTAAAAGGATGGGATCGCACCGCTTTGTATATTCCTCCGTACAGATCATGTGCACGGCAAAGCAGACGCCGCAGAGGAAGGTCAGCGCGTCTCCCAGGTTGATCCCGGACTCATGCTTTAAGGTCAGCAGAGCCAGACCGATGACCGCCACAAGGCCGGCTGCGATCTGGTTGAGGCCCGGCCGCTTCTTGCTGATCTTCCAGTATAAAAAAGGCACCAGGACCACATAAAGGGCCGTGATAAAGGCATTCTTGCTGGCTGTGGTATATTTGATCCCATAGGTCTGGAACAGATAGGCCAGAGTCAGGAAGATCCCCATAATGAGCCCGCAGGTCAAAGATCCACGGTCCAGCTTTTTCATCCGTCCCGGAAAGGCCAGGGCCATGAAGGCGGCGGCCAGGGTAAACCGCAGCGCCAGAAGATAGGACGGCGGTACCAGGTCCACAGAGTTTTTCATGACCACAAAGGAGCCGCCCCAGATCATGGTAATGAACAGGAAGCCGGCTGTTGCCAGGAGCTTTGCGTTTTTATTTGTTGTTCCTTCCATGGCTCTATTTTCCCATATAGAACCGGTAGCTGGTCCGGGTCACATGGGCGGTCCCGGCCTTGACCACAGGCGACGGGAACTGGGGATGATTGACGGAATCGGGATACATCTGTGTCTCAAAGCAGAATGCGTCCCGGTCCTCATAGGAAACGCCGCCCTTTCCTTTTTCTCCGCCCAGCCAGTTTCCGGTATAAAACTGGACGCCGGGAAGGTCTGTATAAACATCCATGGCCCGGCCGCTGGTTTCATGATACGCGCTGGCTGCCAGTCCGCAGACGCCCGGAGCATGGTTTAAGCACCAGTTATGGTCAAAGCCCTTCCCCTGGACGATCTGGATATAATCAGAGCCAATGTCTGTTCCGATGGTCTTCGGTGTCCGGAAGTCCATGGGCGTTCCCTCTACTGCCAGGATCTCTCCGGTGGGGATGGAATCCGCATCCGTGGGCGTAAAGGAATCTGCCAGGATCTGGACGCGGGTATCTGACACAGAGCCGGAATCATGGCCGCCCAGATTAAAATAGGCGTGGTTTGTTATGTTCACCGGAGTATCCCTGTCACTGGTGACCACATAAAGGATATCCACGGCATTTTCCTTTGTCAGAGTGTATTTTACGGAGATCTTCAGCTCTCCGGGAAATCCCTGGTCGCCGTCGGGACTGTCCAGAAGGAATACCACGGAATCCTCTCCCGCTTCCCGGGCGGCCCACAGTCTCCGGTCATAATAATCGGGACCGCTGTGGAGGTTGTTCTCTCCCTTATTTTTTCCCAGGACATAGGAAGTTCCGTTTAAAGTAAAGGAAGCGCCGCCGGTGCGGTTGGCGATCCGGCCCACGATGGAGCCGAAATGGGGGCCATTGACCAGATACCCCTCTGCATCGTCGTAGCCCAGCAGCACATCTGCCAGCTCCCCGTTCCTGTCCGGTACCATCATGCTTACCCAGACAGCGCCCAGATCGGTGAAGGAAGCGGATACGGTGCCATTGTCTATGGTGTAAAGACTGATCTCTCTTCCGTCGGCCATACGTCCAAAATGCTCTTTTTTTACTGCCATGATAACCTCCCTGACTTACTTGTGTGTGATGTAGCCCTGCTCCGTCAGAAGCTCTGCGCAGAGCACAGCCCCGCCGGCAGCTCCTCTTACGGTGTTATGGGACAGGCCCACGAATTTCCAGTCATAGACCGTATCCTCCCTGAGGCGTCCGATGGATACGCCCATTCCCTTTCCGAAGTCCACATCCAGAGTCACCTGGGGACGGTCATCCTCCTCCATGTACTGGATGAACTGCTCCGGTGCGCTGGGAAGGTTTAATTCCTGGGGAAGTCCCTTAAAGCTCACCAGCTTTTCGATCAGCTGTTCTTTTGACGGCTTTTTCCGGAATTTCACGAAAACAGCCGCCGTATGGCCATTGAGGACCGGAACGCGGATACACTGGCAGGTGATCACCGGCTCCTTTGCCTTTACGATCACGCCGCCTTCCAGGGTCCCCCAGATCCGTAAGGGCTCCTGCTCGCTCTTCTCTTCCTCTCCGCCAATGTAGGGGATGATGTTCTCCGCCATTTCCGGCCAGTCCTTAAATGTCTTTCCAGCGCCGGAGATGGCCTGGTATGTGGTGGCCACTACCTCATAGGGCTCAAATTCCTTCCATGCAGTCAGGGCCGGGGTATAGCTCTGGATGGAGCAGTTGGGCTTCACAGCCACAAAGCCCCGGGTCGTTCCCAGGCGTTTTCTCTGGAAGGGGATCACTGCAAAATGCTCCGGGTTGATCTCCGGGATCACCATGGGCACATCCGGCGTCCAGCGGTGGGCGCTGTTGTTGGATACCACGGGAGTTTCCGTTTTGGCATATGCCTCCTCGATGGCCCGGATCTCGTCCTTTGTCATATCCACGGCGCTGAACACGAAGTCCACGGTGGAAGCCACCTTCTCCACCTCAGCCACGTTCATGACCACCAGCTTTTTCACCGCCTCCGGCATGGGTGATGTCATTTTCCATCGGTCTCCCACCGCCTCCTCATACGTTTTTCCAGCAGAACGGGCACTGGCTGCCACCGTCACTACCTGGAACCAGGGATGGTCCTCCAGAAGGGAAATAAATCTCTGGCCCACCATTCCGGTGGCTCCCAGGATGCCGACTCTCAGTTTCTTTTCCATCATTGTTTCTCCTCGTTGTTTTTATTGTCTCCTGCCCTGATACGGACAGGTGAAAGATCTAAGATGCTTACAGGATCTCCAGGGCCACCTGTACCATATCCATAAAGGAATTCTGGCGTTCCTCGGCCGTGGTGGACTCTCCGGTGATCAGGGAGTCTGAAATGGTCAGAATGGAAAGCGCCTGGGCTCCTGCCAGCGCGGCGTTGGCGTAAAGGGCCGCCGTTTCCATTTCCGCAGCCAGGACTCCCACATCCTCATAGCCCACGCCTTCTTTCTTTGCCTTTTCCGGTGCATAGAAGACGTCAGAGGTCAGTACATTGCCCACATGGTAGGAGAGGCCCCGCTGTTCAGCCTCCAGGGCTGCCTTGATGAGAAGTCCGAAGTCAGCGATGCAGGAATAGCCGTCTGGAAGCCCCAGCTCCTTTACATAACCGGTGCCTGTGCATGCGCCCATGGCCAGCACCAGATCCCGGATATGGGTGGTCTTCTGCATGGCTCCGGCAGTGCCCACACGCACCAGCTTCTTTACACCATAGAAATTCATCAGCTCGTGGGAATAGATGCCCATGGACGCGCAGCCCATGCCGGTTCCCATGACGGAAATGGGCTTATCCCGGTAAAAGCCGGTGTACCCGAACATGTTTCTGGTAGAATTGAACTGCTTTGCTCCTGCCAGGAAGTTTTCTGCAATGTATTTTGCCCGCAGCGGATCTCCCGGAAGCAGGATGGATGGTGCGATCTCGCCTTCTTTTGCTGAAATGTGAGGGGTTGGAATGTTGTTTGCCATATCAATGGTCCTCCTTTGATGATTATACCCTTGTTTTTGTTCCTTTGCCGTCCCGTTTCGCCATTTTAAGGCGGTTTAAATGGACTTCTTTTTCTTTATAGACTGCCAGCGGCTCGTTTTCCGGAAAATAAACGTGTTCCAGGCTGTCGCCGTCTTCCAGCTTCATGCCCCGGACGCCGCGGCTGTTCTTTTTAAGCTCTGGGATCTCGTTTATCATGAACCGGAGGAACATGCCCTCCTTTGTCTGTAATACGATCTCTGTTTCCCCGGAAAGGATCCGGATCTCGGCCGTCTGGTCGCCCTCAGAAAGCTTTGTGGCGGCCACCATGCGGTTGGCCGTGAGGAATTCCCCGCCCGGAACGATCTTCAGCATAGCTGCCCTTGTGGCAAACAGAAGCTTCTTTCCAGGAAGCTCTGACGCGGGTATGGTCAGAAGGATCCGCTCCTTCGCGCCCTCGAATCTGCTGATATTATCCAGGGGCACTCCCTTATCCTTCAGTTTTCCCGCCGGTACGTCGGCAGCCTTCACCTGATACATGGATCCGGTGTCTGTAAAGAAGCAGATCCTGTCGTCGGTCATAACAGGAACCGTTTCCACATGCTCCGCCTGGACGGTCTCCGGATTCCTCTCATAAACGGCCTTTTCCAGAAGCTTGCAGTAGCCGAACCGGTCCATGGCAAAGATCATTTCCCGGGCTGCCTCCTTTTCCTCCTGGTATACGATCTCTTCTCCGTCCTCGATCACGGTCCTCCGCTCCACAGAGAACTCCTCCCGGATCCGGTCCAGATCCTCTTTGATGACCGCATCCATGTTTTTCTGGCTGGACAGGATATGGCGGTATTCCCGGATCCTTTTTAAGGTTTCCTTATACGCCTTCTGTAAAGCCAGGATCTCCAGGCCGATGAGCTTATATAGCCGCATTTCCAGGATCGCGGACGCCTGGCGCTCTGTGAAGCAGAGCTTTTTCGCGTCCTCCTCAAAGCCCGGGGAGCGGAATTTAATATTGGCGGTATTCCCTGTCATCAGGCATTCTTTGGCATCCTTTAGGTTCCTGGAGCCCCGGAGGATGGCGATGATCACATCGATCACGTCGCAGGCCCCGATGAGGCCCTCCTGGACCTCCTTTTTATCCAGCTCCTTCTCCAGAAGAACGTTATATTTTTTCGTCATGTTCTTATACTGGAATTCCAGGAACGTGTTCAGGATCTGCTTTAGGTTCATGGTCTCCGGCCGGCCGTCATCGATGGCCAGCATGTTGACGCCGTAAGTATCCTCCAGCTTCGTCTTCTTATATAAGATATTCCGTATCTTATTGACATCCGCGTCTTTTTTAAGCTCCAGGACGATGCGGATCCCTTCCTTGCTGGACTGGTTGGAGATATCCACCACATCCGGCAGCTTCCGGCTCTCCACCAGCTCCGCCACATCCGACAGGAACTTATTGATCCCTGCGCCGATCATGGTATAAGGAATCTCGGTGATCACCAGCTTATCCCGGTCCGCCTTCCTGCGGCCCAGCTCCACCTCCACCTTTCCGCGGAGGCGGATCTTTCCCGTGCCTGTCTCGTAAATGGACAGGAGATCCTTTTTGTTGGCGATGATGCCGCCGGTGGGGAAGTCTGGTCCGGGAAGATACTCCATCAGATCCTCCACCGTCATCAGCCGGTTGTCAATGTAGGCCTTCACCGCATCGGCCACTTCTCCCAGGTTGTGGGGCGGGATGCTGGTGCTCATGCCCACGGCGATGCCCTCGGCTCCGTTGATCAGAAGGTTGGGGACCCGTACCGGCAGCACCTCCGGCTCCTTTTCCGTCTCGTCATAGTTGGAGACGAAGTCCACGGTCTTGTCCAGATCCTTTAAATAAACTTCCTCTGCAAATTTTTTCAGCCGGGCTTCCGTATAACGCATGGCGGCGGCCCCGTCTCCCTCGATGGAGCCAAAATTTCCATGGCCATCCACCAGGGCCATGCCTTTTTTAAAATCCTGGGACATGACCACCAGGGTCTCATAGATGGAGCTGTCGCCGTGGGGATGGTATTTACCCATGGTGTCTCCCACGATACGCGCCGATTTCCGGTGGGGCTTATCGTGATCCAGATGGAGCTCGCTCATGTCGTAAAGCACGCGCCGCTGCACCGGTTTTAAGCCGTCCCTGGCATCGGGGATGGCCCTGGCAGTGATGACGCTCATGGAATAATCCAGGTAGCTTTTCTGCATCTCCTCGGAATATTCAGTCCTTAATATTTTTTCAGCCATTGTCAGGCTCTCCTTCTTTCCTGTTTTCCATTTCTCCGCATGGGACCACCTGTTCCTTCCGGTCCCTCATGCCGTTCTGCCCTGCCCTTTAGGCGTCGATCTCCGCCTCATCGGCGTGGTCGTAGATGAATTTTTTCCTGGGAGGAACGTCGCTTCCCATTAAAAGCTCTGTCACCTCGCTGGCCATCCGGGCATCCTCGATCTCCACCCGCTTGAGCACCCGGTTCTCCGGGTTTAAGGTCGTCTCCCAGAGCTGGTCCGCGTCCATTTCACCGAGGCCCTTGTACCGCTGGAGGGTAAAATCTCCGGAATGGGTCCTTTTATATTCCTCCAGGGCCTTGTCGTCATAGAGGTACCGCTCCTCTCCCCGTTTGGGGACCACTTTATAAAGAGGCGGCATGGCGATATAAACGTGGCCGTCGTAGATCAGCTCCGGCATGAACCGGTACAGGAAGGTGAGCAGAAGCGTATCGATATGGCTTCCGTCCACGTCCGCATCGGTCATCAGAACGATCTTATCATATTTTAATTTGGTGATGTCAAAATCGTTGCCGTAGCCCTCGGAAAAACCGCAGCCAAAAGCGTTGATCATGGTCTTGATCTCCGCATTGGCAAGGACTTTATCCATAGAGGCCTTTTCCACGTTTAAGATCTTTCCCCGGATGGGCAGGATCGCCTGGTACTGGCGGTTCCGGCCCATTTTTGCCGATCCTCCGGCAGAATCTCCCTCGACGATGAAGATCTCGCATCTGGACGGATCCCGGCTCTCGCAGTTGGCCAGCTTTCCGTTGCTGTCAAAGGAAAACCTGGATTTTGACAGCATATTGGTCCTGGCCTTTTCCTCTGCCTTCCGGATCTTTGCCGATTTTTCTGCGCAGGCAATGATGGATTTCAGAACCTCCAGATTCCGGTCGAAGAAAAGCTGCAGTTCCTCGCCGCAGATGGAAAATACGGCCTTTGTAGCGTCTGCGCTGGCCAGCTTCGTCTTTGTCTGGCCCTCGAAGATGGGATCCGGGTGCTTCACTGCCACCACTGCCGTCATTCCATTCCTGGTATCGGCCCCGGTGAAGTTTGTGTCCTTTTCCTTAAGGATCCCCAGCTCCCTTGCGTATGTATTGATCAGGTTCGTAAACCGGGTCTTAAAGCCCACCAGGTGGGTGCCGCCTTCCTGGGTGAAGATGTTGTTGCAGAAGCCCAGAACGTTCTCTTCAAAGGCGTCCACGAACTGGAAGGCCGCCTCTACCTCGATATTTTCAACGGTTCCCTTAAAATATACCGGCTCATGGACCGCTTCTTTCCCGCCGTTCAGCTCCCTTACATAGGCCACGATGCCGTCGGGCTCAGAAAATATCAGGCTTTCCTCCTCGCCTGGGCGGCGGTTTTCATAGCGGATCGTCAGACGGGGATTTAAATAGGCCGATTCATGGAGACGGCTTTTGAGCCAGTCGGCCTTGAAGCGCGTTTTTTCAAAGATCGCGGGATCCGGGAGAAAGTTGATCTCCGTTCCCGTTTCCTTTGTGCGGCCCAGGACAGGCAGAAGTCCGTCCTTTAACTCCACTGTGGGGATCCCCTTTTCGTATGCGTCAAAATGGATATATCCGTCCCTGTATACCTTAATGGACAGCCGCTCCGACAGCGCGTTCACCACCGATGAGCCCACCCCGTGGAGACCGCCGCTGGTCTTATAGGAATCATTATCAAATTTACCTCCCGCATGAAGCGTGGAAAGCACCACGCGCTCGGCGGAAACGCCTTTTTTATGTAAACCCACCGGGATTCCGCGGCCGTTGTCCCTTACGGTACAGGAGCCGTCGGCCTCCAGAGCCACCAGGACCTCCGTACAGTATCCCGCCAGGTGTTCGTCCACTGCGTTGTCTACGATCTCATATATTAAATGGTTTAAGCCTTTTGTGCCAACGCTTCCAATATACATGCCAGGCCGCTTCCTGACGGCTTCCAGGCCCTCTAAAACTGTGATACTGTCAGCATTATACTGTACTTTCGCCATGAAATACCTCCAAAATTCTTATGGCACGGCCGTCATATCCCGCGCCGTTTCCTGTGATCCATAAAACATAGTCCCACCCATTATACACTCACCCGGAGAGATTTTGCAAGGCTTTTAGCGAATCCATGTTCGATTTATTGTATCCGCCCAGCCGCGCATCTTTTTGCCTGCCCGCAGCGGACAAGGAGCGCCGGGCGTCTGCATGGACGGCTTCCTTTATGGAATGGATAAGGATTTGTATATTGATTTTTTTCCTTTTTCTGTTATATTAATATTTGGTCTTATTTTTAACAAAAAAGGAGAGTTACTATGAACAAACTTCTTGATCTCTTCCTTACCTTTGCCCGCATCGGCGGCCTGACCTTTGGCGGCGGCTACGCCATGCTCCCGATGCTCCAGAAGGAAGTCGTGGAAAAGCGCGGCTGGGCTTCGGAGGAGGAGCTGATGGACTACTACGCCATCGGACAGTGTACACCGGGCATCATTGCGGTGAATACGGCCACCTTTGTAGGTCAGAAGACCGCTGGTATCGCCGGAGGCATCATCGCCACCCTGGGCGTTGTATTCCCGTCCCTGATCATCATCACGATCATTGCCGCCTTTATCCAGAACTTTTCCGATCTGGCCATCGTCCAGAACGCCTTCGCCGGCATCCGCGTCTGCGTCTGCGTCCTGATCTTCAATGCAGTGGTAAAGCTCTGGAAAAAATCCGTCATTGACAAGCCGACTCTGGCAGTTTTTCTTGTTGTCTTTGCCGGATCCGCGTTCTTTAACCTGTCTCCGATCCTGTTCGTGATCCTGGCCGCTGTGGCTGGCATCCTTTTAAAGAATAAGGAGGTACAGGCAAAATGATGATCTATTTACAGCTTTTTTTTGAATTTTTCAAGGCCGGGCTTTTCGCCATCGGCGGAGGAATGGCTACGCTTCCCTTCCTCTACGATATTTCCGACAAGACCGGCTGGTTTACATACGGACAGCTTGCCGACATGGTGGCCATCTCCGAGTCCACCCCCGGCCCCATCGGCGTCAATATGGCTACCTATGTGGGCTTTACCACAGCTGGTATCCCTGGTTCTGTGATCGCCACTTTGGGCCTCATCACTCCGTCCATCATCATTATCCTGATCATCGCAGGCTTTTTAAAGGCCTTCAAGGATAATAAATACGTCCAGCACGCTTTTTACGGTCTGCGTCCGGCATCCACCGGTCTCATCGCCGCCGCCGGATTTTCCGTATTCGCGCTGATCATGTTCCATAAAGACGCTTATGCGGCGTCCGGGAATATCCTGGATCTGGTAAGCATTCCCAACCTGGTCCTTCTGGCAGTGCTTTACTATTTTACCGCTGTCTGCAAAAAGACCAAGGGGCTTCATCCGGTGGTTTTCATCGCTGCATCCGCTGTCATTGGTATTATCTTCCAGTTTGGCGGTGTGTAAGCCTTCTTCCGGCTCCTGGAGCCATTCTGCTGTACGCAGGTATTCATAAAAGCCGCAGGCCTGGCCTGGAGATATCCTCTCCGCCAGAGCCTGCGGCTCTTTTTTCTTTCGCTTTTTATTTCGTATTCTGTATGGAGTTTTGCTCCTCAGTCAGGTTCAGAAGATCTCCGATGACAGCGGCGTCCACAATGGCGATCATATTGGAGCCTTCCATCTGGAGATACCGTTTTTCACCCATAACATCCACGAAATTCCCCACATAGACCGTCAGGGACTCTGTGTTCCCGCCGTTGGAAAATTCCACATCCAGCGTCATCCTCTGATCCTCTGTAAGACCCGCGGAGGTCAGCTCCGGTCCGGTTGCATGGAAGGAGGCGAACTCCTGGGGCTTTAAGGCTGTCATTCCAGCTGCGATCCGGGTCATGGCCTCTGTATCCGCCGTCTTATAGGAAACGGTCTTTCCATCTACAACAGTCACGGCCTTTATAAGATCTCCGGCCGAAGCCGTAAGATCCAGGCTGTCCCGGACCACCAGGCTGTCATAATCAAAGACCAGGGCATCCAGAGCCTCTGGCTTTATGGTGTATATATTTTCACTTTCCTCAATGGTCATATAATAGTTTCCGTCCGGATCTGCATCGCCAATGAAAAGATATTTTTCTCCCTTTTCTCCGTCTGTGATATAAACGGAGTGATCCGCGTCATCCAGACCGTACTGGTCCAGATCCCCTGCGTTCTCCACCTCTGATACGGCACGAAGATTTAAAAATACATCCGCCATGGCCTGGAACCGCTCCTGGTCAATGGGGATCTCCTTATCTGTGGCGTCCTGCCAGACACCGTCCTCCATCTTAAACAGCATTTCCGCCTCCGGGCTGCTGTAACAGAAGTCAATGGGCTTTTCCAGAGCCAGGACCGGGATCTCCGCTCCGGTCATATCCGCCGAGAAAGACTCGTCCCGCAGTTCCTTAAATTCCGTCTGGGGAGCCTCCGAAAAAGAAGCCTTTCCTCCGGAACAGCCTGCCAACATCAGTCCCAGAGCCATCACCACGGCTCCCGATACGATCTTTTTCTGTCTCATATTTTTTTCATCCTTCCATATTTAAAATTCGATCATGCTTGACCAGTATATCACAGCTTTGTGTCATCTTTGTGAATCCTCCAGACATTGTACCATACTTCCCTCATATTTCAATACCCGATCCTCTTTTTCTTCCTCCGCACAGCCATCTCTGCGGAGGATTTTCCTGCGTCATGGACTGCTTAACGTAAACGCATATCTGCCGGAGAACTTTATCCGCTGATACATCCTTTTTCCTTTCCAACGAAAAAGGACAGCCCGTTTTTTGGGGCTGTCTTTTCCGTATAATTTTTTACGAACAACTGGCGATAATTGCCGTTTGCATAAGCCCCAGCGCGTCGGACCGCTCCGCGTTCCGGTAACTGTTCCAGACTAAAAATCGCACTTTCCAGTTCGTCAGCCATATTTAAAGCGGTATCAGGTTCTAACAGATTTTCTGCAATATAGGTATAGATACCGTCCAGATCACGATAAGCGCGGGCATAGAGTTTTACAACATATTTATTCAAAGTGTTTCCTCCGTAAAGAGGAAAGGGCTTCCCTTGCTCCAGTTATAAATTTTTTGCAATGTCCTCATTTAAAAAGAGCCCGACGCCTACTCGGCGTCAGACTCCATATCTCTCATACAAAAGCATCCAATTACCGCCAGCCCGAATCCCAGGGCTCCGCATATATACGATATGTGGGAAACCGATGGCACTGTCATTCCCAGAAGAATGATCCCCAGTCCAAGGATCTGGTATTTTACTCCTCGCATGAAAGCCCTCCTCTCCATCTATCTCAACTGTGGATTTCTTTCTGCTTAAAGTATACTACAATCCGCTGTCTGATAATATAGATATTTCCGAAATAATTTCTTACGATTCTATTGCTTCGGATCCAGCTTAAGGCCAGCCAGGGCTTTGGCAAAGGCGTTATTCACCGGCTCCTCCGCTTCCTTCCTCTGCTGATTCATGTACCGGGCCACGTCTCTTTTGGACACGCCTGCCCCCTCCTTCTTCCTCCGTTCCTGGAAGGCGGAAAGCTTCTCCTTATGGCCGCAGGAGCATACAAAGATCTGTCCGTCGCCCTTTCCCCGCAGCTCCATCCGTTTATGGCACATGGGGCATCTGGCGTTGGAGGTCCTGGAAACCGTTTCCCGGTATCCGCACTCCCGGTCCTGGCAGACCAGCATCTCGCTGTTCTTTCCCTTTACCAGCAGCAGGTTTTTTCCGCACCTGGGACATTTTTTACTTGTCATGTTGTCATGGCGGAATTTCCCCTCTCCCCGGCGGATCTCTCCGGTCAGCTCCTCCGAATAGCTGCGGATCTCGGTCATGAACGCGGTCCTGGAAAGCTCTCCCCTGGCGATCCTGGAGAGCTTCATTTCCCAGTCTGCTGTCAGCTCCGGCTTTTTTAAGTCCTCCGGCACCAGCTCCAGAAGCTGCCTGGCCTTGGAGGTCAGAAGGATGTCCTTCCCCTTCTTCTCCAGAAGGAAGCTGGAAAACAGCTTTTCAATGATATCTGCCCGGGTCGCCACAGTACCCAGGCCTCCGGTCTCTCCCAGAGTCCTTGCCATGGCCTTATCCTGGGACTCCATATAAGCCACTGGATTTTCCATGGCGGAAAGCAGGGTGGCCTCGTTGAAGTGAGCCGGGGGCTTGGTTTTTCCTTCGGTCATGGCAAAGGAAATTCCCTGGAGCACGTCTCCCTCCTTAAGGTCCGGAAGGATCTGGCCTGCCGCAGAGCTTCCATCTCCTCCGGCATCCTCTGGATCCGCCTCTATGCCTCCATCCAGATTTTCATAAACAGCCTTCCATCCGGCTGTCTTTATGACGTTTCCGTGGGCCGTGAACAGCTCCTCACCGGCCCTTACGGTGATCTCCGTCTGCTCATATTCACAGGGCGGGTACAGGACTGCCAGGAAGCGGCGTACCACCAGGTCATAGATCCGCCGCTCGTCGATGGTCATATGGGTCAGGTCCACAAACTGCTCTGTGGGGATGATGGCGTGATGGTCCGATACCTTCTTATCATCCACAAAGGAGGGCTTTGCAGGCAGCGGCTGGTTTATGAGCCGTCCCGCCAGGACCCGGTACGGGCCCACGGAGCATGCCTTTAACCGTTCCTTTAAGGTGGGGACGATGTCCGAGCTCAGATACCTGGAGTCTGTCCTGGGGTACGTTAAGACCTTATGGTTTTCATAAAGCCTCTGCATGATGTTTAAGGTCTCCTTGGCTGAGTAATCGAACCGGCGACTGGCCTCCCGCTGGAGCTCCGTCAGGTCGTAAAGCAGGGGCGCCATGGTCTTCTTCGGCGTTTTCTTCACCCGCTCCACCACAGCCTGCTTCCCGGAGAGCTCCTTAAGGATATTCTCGATCCTCTCCTTCTGGAAGGAGCTTCCGCTGCCGCTCTTTTTGTCCTTCCAGGCCAGGGTGAGGCTGCCTGCCCGGCCGCGGATCCCGTAATAGGGCTTTGGCACAAAGCGGCGGATCTCCTCCTCCCGGCTGGCGATCATGGCCAGCGTCGGCGTCTGGACGCGGCCGCAGGAAAGCTGGGCATTGTATTTGCATGTCAGCGCCCGGGTGGCGTTGATCCCCACCAGCCAGTCGGCTTCCGCCCGGCACATGGCGGCATCATAAAGGGGCTCATACTCCCTTCCGTCCTTCAGATGGGCAAAGCCCTCCCGGATGGCCTTATCGGTGACCGAGGAGATCCAGAGACGTTTTAAAGGCTTTCTGGCCCCGGCCTTCTTAAGGATCAGCCTGGCCACCAGCTCCCCCTCCCGGCCTGCGTCGGTGGCGATGATGATCCCGCCCACATCCTTCCTGTGGATCTGCTCCTTTACGGCATTATACTGCTTTGCCGTCTGCCGGATCACCTCCAGTCTGAAGGTCTCAGGCATCATGGGAAGATCCTCCAGCTTCCATTCCTTATATTTTTTGTCGTAGTCCTCCGGGTCTGCCAGGGTCACCAGATGGCCCAGGCCCCAGGTGACGATATATTTTTCGCCCTCCATGGCCCCGTTTAACTGCTTCTGGCATTTTAAGACCCTGGCGATATCCCTGGCCACGGACGGCTTTTCTGCGATCACAAGTTCTTTCATTCTGCGGCTCCCTTACTCTGTCTTCTGGGAAAAGATCTGCTGGAACAGATATTTTCCGCTTTCCGTCCGGAAGATCCTCCGGAACACGTCCTCCCGTGTCTCCGGGAGGGCTCCCTCTTCAAAAAGGTTCACTAAAAAGTCAGCCTCCACCAGGAGCTGGTAATCCATTCCGTCGATGTCCGTATACGTGTGGTGATGGCCCACCAGATAGGATACTCTTTGTATGACGGTTTCCGGCCATCCCTGGGAGGCCAGCAGCTTTTCCGCCTCCGGGGGACCTTCGATCTCCTGGTATCTTCCTGTGTTGCGGCCATATTTTTCTTCCGATCTATGGATCCCGATGTCGTGGACGATGGCCGCGGCCTCCAGGATCTCCTGATCCTCCTTCTTAAGCCGTTCCATCCGGCCCATGAGCCCAGCGTATTCATACACCTTGGTGAGATGCTGGATCCGTCTGGCATCTCCGGCGTCGTACCGGATCATGGCCAGCAGGAGACGGTCTGTTTTTCCCGGCCCATCCGCCGGACATTCCAGCTGCCGGTCGTAGGGCTCCTGCCTTACATGCTCCTCCATGACCTCCTCTGCATCCACACAGCCCATGGATTCATAAAACCTCTGGGTCTCCACCGCCGAATGGGAGGAGATATAGAGCTTTTCCGCCCCATGGTCCCGGGCCCAGTCCTTTGCCAGTAAAAAAAGCTGCCGTCCGGCCCCATGTCCCCTGAGATCCTCAGATACATGGAGGCTGGTCATATCCCTGTACTGGCCCCGGCTTCCCATGTGTCCGCCTTCTACGGACACAAACCCTTTGAGGATCCCCGGAAGTCCCAGGGCCTCTGCCTGGAACGCCCCGTATACGGCCCCGTTTCCATCTATGGTATCCTTCAGGCACTGCACCAGAAAATCGTATTCCTCCCGGCTCCAGTCATCAATAAAAGGGGCCGGTTCGATCACCCACCGGCCCTCTCTTTTACGGTAACAGTCCTGTACCGTCTGATGTCTTATGAAGTCCTGGAACAGCTCCGGCGTCAGCTCATGCTTTTCAAGTCTCCGATACTGGATCATCCCAAAACACTCCTTTTATTTATCCCAGATATGCTTTAATAAGACGGAAGGTATTCTCCACCCCGTCCACATGGCTTCTCTCATAGCCGTGGGAGGCGAACACGCCCGGTCCGATGAGTCCGTGGCGGATATCGTTTCCGGCCTTTAAGGTAGCCTCCACATCGGAGCCGTAGTGGGGATAAATATCCACGGCAAAATCAATGCCATTTTCCTTTGCCAGACGGATCTGGGTCTTTACCACGTCATAGTTATACGGTCCGCCGCTGTCCTTGGCGCAGATGGATACCTGATGCTCTGTGCAGGAAAGTCCCTGGCCTACACAGCCCATGTCCACAGACCATGCCTCGGTCACGCCCTGGGGCACCGGAGCACAGCCGCCGTGGCCCACCTCTTCATAGATGGTAAAGTGCAGGTAGATCCGGCGCTTTGTGGCCACCTTCTCGTCCTTCAGATATCTGGCATAGCCCATGAGGATGGCGGAGGACAGCTTATCATCCAGGAAACGGCTCTTGATGTAGCCCTTTTCCGTCACACGGAACCGGGGCTCGAAGCAGACATAGTCGCCGGCCATGATCCCCAGGGCCTCGGCGTCGGCCTTCGTCTTTACATCCTCGTCCAGGATCACCTCCATCACATCCCAGGTCCTGGGTGTGGTCCCATAGCTTCCGTTCACATGGACCGACGGGTTGGCAAGCTGGCAGGTTCCCTCATAAATGCCGTTGAATTTTGTGATCACGCGGACGTTCTCCGCCTCGGCATTGTTGGCCTGCATCCCGCCGATGTTGGTAAGCTTTAAATGGCCGTCTGCCTTGATCTCATGGACCATGGCTCCCAGGGTATCGCAGTGCCCCTCCAGTAAGATGGCGTCATTCTCATCCTCTCCGCCCAGGTCTGCGATGACGCTGCCCTTTCCGGTGCGGTATGCGTGATAGCCCATTTTTCCGAATTCGTCTAACAGATACTGGGTCACGCCCTCTCCATAGCCCGAGGGGCTGTCGATATTGATGAGGTTTTCTGCCTGTTCCAGGATGTAATCCACGTATTTTTTATTGTCCATAGTACCTTCTCCTTTTTTATTTTCTATGTCCCATCATAGCATAAGATCGCTGTTTATGCAATGAAGGTCCAGCCGCTTTTTCAGCTCCGCATGCTCTGGGGCGGAAAGCTCCGGATCGGTCTTAAGGAGCTGTTCCACATCCTCGGAGACCTTCTGTAAGGTCACAGCGTCCGTATAAATATCTGCCAGCTTAAATTCCAGGTCCCCGCTCTGGCGGATCCCGAAAATATCTCCCGGCCCCCTGAGCCTCAGATCCTCAGATGCGATGAAAAAGCCGTCGTTGGATTTATTTAAGACCTCCAGCCTCTGGTTTTTTCCCTTATCCCCGGAGGCGTTGACCATGATGCAGTAGGACTGGTCCCCGCCCCGGCCCACACGGCCCCTCAGCTGGTGAAGCTGGGCCAGGCCGAACCGCTCGGCGTTTTCGATCATCATGACCGTGGCGTTGGGAACGTTGACCCCCACCTCCACCACTGTTGTGGACACCAGGACCTGGATCTCTCCCCGGGCGAAGGCCTCCATGATCCCGTTTTTTTCCTTTCCCTTCATCCGGCCGTGGAGGTACTCCACCCGGATCCCGGGAAGATTTTCCCGCAGGACCTTTGTATAATCCAGGACATTTTCTGCCTGGATCATCTCGCTTTCCTCCACCATGGGACAGATCACATAGGCCTGACGGCCCTTTTCCACCTCTCCGGCGATGAACTTATACGCCCGGCCCCGGTAGCTGGTATCCACCACACAGTTTTTAATGGGAAGCCGGTTGGCCGGAACCTGGTCGATGACCGAAATGTCCAGATCCCCGTACAGGATGATGGCCAGGGTCCTGGGAATGGGCGTGGCGCTCATGACCATCATATGGGGGAAGCTGCCCTTGCTTCCAAGAAGCTCCCTCTGGGCCACGCCGAACCGGTGCTGTTCGTCAGTGATCACCAGGGCCAGCCGGTCATAGACCACCTTTTCCTGGATCAGGGCATGGGTTCCGATGATGATGTCCGCCTCGTGGGAGGCGATCTTTTCATAGGCCAGCCGCTTTTCCTTTGCCGTCATGGAGCCGGTCACCAGCACGGCGCAGAAGGGAACGTCATATTTCCGGAACATGGCCTCCACAGTCTCATAATGCTGCTTTGCCAGCACCTCTGTGGGAGCCATAAGAGCCCCCTGGAAGCCGTTTTCTGCGGCAGAGACCAGCGCCAGGACGGCGATGATGGTCTTTCCGGAGCCCACGTCTCCCTGGATCAGCCGGTTCATGACCTTTCCGCTTTTAAGATCCGCGTAAACCTGCGAAAGAGTCCGCTTCTGGGCCTCTGTGAGCGCATAAGGAAGGGCAGCCTCCAGGCGGCGGCTTTCTGTGTCCTTTTCAAATATAAAGCTGCTCTTTAAGTCCTCCCGGCTCTCCTTAAGGCGGCGGACTGCCAGTAAGAATAAGAAAAATTCATCGTATACCAGCCGCTTTCTGGCAGCCATAAGGTCTGCCTGATCCTCGGGGAAATGGATGTGCTCGATGGCAAAATTATATTCTGCCAGCTCATTGGAAACCCTGAGCCCTGCCGGAAGATAATCCTTTTCCATGACCCGGAGGCTTAAGGCCTGCTCCATGGCCGAGGTGATGGTCTTATTGCCCAGCCCCCTGGTCTGGCCGTAGACTGGCTGCATCCGCTTTAGAAGTGTTTCATAGACCTCTGGCCGGTACATCTGGGGCTGCTCCATCACCAGACCGTTTTTTTTCCGGCTCACCTTCCCCCGGAAGATATAGCGGCTTCCAGGCTTTAAGGTGTTTTTCAGATAGGGCATGTGGTACCACACCAGCCGCAGCTTTCCGGTCATGTCGCTGATGGATGCCGTCACCATGGATGCAGAGCCGAAATGATGGCCCGAAGCGCCGTTTTTTAAGCAGCCGTCCACAGCCATGACCGCTCCGTCCTCAAGGTCTCCCATGGGCTTTGGCTCCTCAAAGGTATCGTAGCCCCTGGGATAGTAATGGAGCAGATCGTCCACAGTCCTTACGCCCACCTTTTCAAACAGCTTTGCTGTTTTTTCTCCGATGCCCTTTAAGGTCTCCACCGGCTGCATATTATCTGTATTCATATTTCCAACCCTTTAAAAAACGCCGCGTACCGGCCCGTATCCCGGGCCTCCGCGGCGCATATCCATTGGTTCTGTTCCTTTTTATTCCACAGACAGCAGATAGTAGTAGATGGGCTGTCCGCCGTCGTTTAACTCCACTTCACAGTCCGGGAACTGTGCCCGCACCTGCTCTGCCAGCGTTTCCGCCTCGTCCTCCGTCACGTCTGCGCCGTAGTAGATGCTGATCAGCTCCGCATCCTGGTCCGCCATGCGCCGGATGGTCTCCACGGTGGTCTCTGCCACGGATTCTCCCACAGCCAGCATACCGGAATCCCCGATGCCCATGATGTTGCCCTCCCGGATCTCCATGCCGTCGATGGTGGTATTCCGGACCGCATAGGTGATCTGTCCGGTACGGATCCGTCCCATCTCTTCCGTCATGCTCTCCATATTTTCCTCCGGAGAGGCGTCCGGCATAAAGTTGATCAGGGCTGCGATCCCCTGGGGTACGGTTTTTGAGGGGACCACCAGGATCTTCTTATCCTCCACCAGGCTCTTTGCCTGCTCTGCCGCCAGGATGATATTCTTGTTGTTGGGAAGGATATAGATCACGTCGGCATTGACCTTATCAATGGCGTTTAACATATCCTCGGTGCTGGGATTCATGGTCTGGCCGCCTTCGATCAGATAGTCGGCGCCGATGCCCTTGAAGATCTCTCCCAGGCCCTCGCCGATGGAGACCGCAATAAAGCCGTAGGGCTTTCTGGGCTCCTCTTTCTTCTTCTGTTCTTCCCGTTCAGCCGCAGCCGCCTTTTCTGCGTTCTGGATCAGCCGCTCGTGGTGCTCCTCCCGCATATTGTCGATCTTCATCCGGGAAAGGGAGCCGTAGGTCAGAGCCCTTTCAATGGCAAGGCCCGGGTTATTGGTGTGGACATGGACCTTGACCACATCCTCGTCGGAGACTACTACCACACAGTCCCCCAGGGATTCCAGATAGCCCTTGAAGCTGTTCTCCTCTTTTTCCCCATATTCTTTTTCTACATTAATGATAAACTCCGTACAGTAGCCGAATTTAATATCCGCAGTATCGATCTCTTCCCGTCCGGCTGCCGCAGAACCGGTGTAGCCGCCGGTCTCCACCTGGGCGTCAAAGGGGATCCCCCTTCCTAAAAGGCCGTCCAGGCCGCCCTTCATCACCTGCATAAGGCCCTGGCCGCCGGAGTCCACCACGCCTGCCTGCTTTAACACGGGAAGCATTTCCGGCGTCTGGCTTAAGACGTAATCGCCGTGCTTGATGACCTTCTCAAGGAATTCCACGATATCGTCGGTCTCTGCCGCCAGCTCCACAGCCTTTTCCGCCATGCCCCTGGCAACGGTCAGGATCGTACCCTCTTTGGGCTTCATGACCGCCTTATAGGCCGTCTCCGCAGCTCTTGTGAAGGCGTTGGCAAGGACGGTCACTGTGATCGTATCCTCGCCGGCGATCTCCTTTGTAAAGCCTCTGAAAAGCTGGGATAAGATCACGCCGGAGTTACCGCGGGCTCCGCGCAGGGAGCCGGAAGATAACGCCTTGGCGATGGAGCCCATGGAAGGCTCTGCGATGGCAGCCACTTCCCTGGCGGCGGCCATGATGGTCATTGTCATATTGGTGCCCGTATCCCCGTCCGGAACAGGAAATACGTTTAACTCATTAATCCATTCCTTTTTCGCTTCCAGATTCTTGGCAGCAGAAAGAACCGCTGTCTGGAACAGGGAAGCGTCTGCGGATTTAATTCCCATGGATTATTTCCTCCTTAATCTATCACTCTCACGCCTTCAACGTAAATATTGATCTTTTCCACCGGCATCCCGGTAAATTCTTCTACTTTATATTTGACATTTTCGATCAGGTTGTCAGCAACCGTGGAGATGCTGACGCCATAGGATACGATCACATGGAAATCAATACTGATTGCATTGTCGTTGACTGTGACGTTGATGCCATGGGTCAGGCTTTCCCGCTTTAAAAGCTTCACAAGACCGTCTTTCATGCTGACCGCAGCCATTCCCACGATTCCGAAGCATTCCACAGCAGTCGTTCCGGCGTAAAGCGCGATCACGTCCGTATCGATCAGGATCCGGCCCATTTTATTATTAATACATCCCTTCATAGTCCTGCCTCCATTTCCATTAAAATAAACGCCGGCGCCTGGATCCCCTGTAAAAAAGCGTAAATCCGTATGCGCAGTCCCGTCGTTATGCGGCTAGTATACCATAACATACTACCACTGTCCATCTCTAAGAAAAATTTTTTCATAAAAATGAAGTATTTTTTTATTTTTCTCTTGCAAATTTCTACACTTTCTGCTATCATACATGTGTTATGGATTTTTGTATAAATCCCAAGAAGTGTTAAGGAGGTGCAATCATGGCAAAATGCGCTATTTGTGAAAAAGCTGCTCACTTTGGTAATGGAGTAAGCCATTCCCATAGAAGATCCAATAAAATTTGGAAAGCTAACGTTAAGTCTGTAAAGGTGAAAGTTAATGGCGGAGCTCAGAAGATGTATGTATGTACTTCTTGCTTAAGATCCGGTCTCGTAGAGAGAGCTTAATACCTCCGAACCAGATAACGACAAAACCAAGGCATGTGAACCAGAATCCGGTCCATATGCCTTTTTTGTGCTGTTCAGAAAGCTTCCCCCATGCCAGAAACGGGAATACAAAAAGCGGCCCGCCGTGTCTCCACAGCTGACCGCTCCTGTTCCTTATCCGCAAGCCTCTTTACGGTTCCTGATCCTCCTCGATCAGCCGCATGCCCGCCGTCTCGGTCACGGGAAGGGAGAATACGATGGCCCTGGCCTTGGTATCCAGGCCGGCCTTTTCCATGATACTTGTCATGATGGCGTTTTTTCCTTCCTTCCTGGTCACCATGAAGATCACCTCTTTTTCCTTTGCCAGTGAGACTCCGAAAAACTTCTCAGCCTTTTCTGCCCCGGTCCCCTTGGCATGGATCACGGTCCCGCCCGGCGCATGGGCCGCTCTGGCTGCATCCATCACAAGCTCCGTGTAGCCCTGGTTGGCGATCACCACCAAAAGCTCATACTTTGTATCCTTCAACGTGCTCTCCTCCCCTTTTACGAACCCACGGCCGTCCGTGAGAAACTCAAACTGCTTCTTTCCTCCGATGCTGCTGACGGGAACGATGAACGCGATCCCGCTTCCCGGTATATCGATCTTGATCTGGCGTTCCAGCCCGGTCTTTAACCGCTTCCACTCTTCCCCTGTGACAACAGAAAAGATCACCGCCTTCTCCGCCGCCTCCAGGCCAAAGGCATCCAGGATCTCCGAAGCCGCTGTTCCCCGGCCGTATGTAAGGAGAGTCACCGAAAGACCATACTCCCGGTAAAAATCCAGGAAACGCCGGGCCTGGTTCCGGTCACTGATGGTCGCCATCATATATAATCCGCTCATATAAACCTCATATTCTTTAAAATCCAGACTTTATCCTGCATGGGCCTCCAAAGCCCTCTGTTTCCCAGTTACAGCTCGATGACCGCATTGTCGTCGATGCCGTCAAAGGCCAGGACGCCAGCTCCGGCAGAAGCCTTCCTCTGCTTCCGCTCTGTGATCCTTGCATAGAGCCCCATGATCTGAATGGTGATCAGGGGCGTCATGGCAACCATGGCCACAACGCCGAAGGCGTCTGTTACGATATTTCCTCCCAACGCCGTACAGGCTCCCTGGGCCAGGGGCAGCAGGAAGGCCGCCGTCATGGGGCCCGATGCCACGCCTCCGGAGTCAAAGGCAATGGCCGTATAGATCTTCGGAACAAAGAAGGATATTCCAAGGGCCACTGCATAGCCCGGGATCAAAAACCAGAGAATGGAGATTCCTGTGATCACGCGGATCATGGCCAGTCCCAGGGACACGGCCACGCCCACAGAAAGCCCGGCGCCCATGGCTCCGGCCGAGATGGCCCCGTCGGTGATCTCCTCCACCTGCTTATTTAAAACGTATACGGCCGGCTCTGCCTTGACGATGAAATATCCGATGACCATGGCAATGGGCACCAGGATCCATGTAAAACGGAAACCAGCCAGAACCTGGCCCAGATAATTTCCCGCCGGCATGAAGCCCGCGTTGGCACCGGTAAGGAACAGTACCAATCCCAGGTAGGTATAAACAAAGCCCACCAGGATCTTTTTCACCTTCCGTTTTGCCAGTTTTAACAGGAATATCTGAAAAATCATGAAAAACAGGAAGATAGGGAGAAGGGCCATGGCGATCTCCTTCATATATAAAGGGAAGTTCAGAAGGAACATGAGTCCCATTTCCCTGGAATCGCCAAACTCCTGGATCACCGGCGCTGTGTAGGCGGCATTCTGGGGATTGTAGATCATGCCCAGGATCATCACGGCCAGGATCGGCCCCACCGAGCACAGGGCCACCAGGCCGAAGCTGTCGTCGGCCGCATGGCGGTCGCTTCGGATGGCCGATACGCCCACGCCCAGGGCCATGATGAATGGCACGGTCATGGGACCGGTGGTAACGCCGCCGGAATCAAAGGCCACGCTTAAAAAATCCTTTGGCACAAAGGCCGCCAGGACAAATACCACGGCGTAGCAGACCACCAGGAGCGGCGGAAGGGCCATGGAAAACAGCATACGCAGGAGGGCGATCACCAGAAAGGCCCCAACCCCGCAGGCCACCGACAGGATCAGCGTCATATTGGGCACCGCCGGCACCTGGCCCGCCAGAACCTGGAGATCCGGTTCTGAAATGGTGACGATAAACCCCAGAAGGAATGCCACTGCCACGATCACCGGCAGGTTCCGGCTCCTGGTCAGGCAGGTGCCAATGCGCTCGCCCATGGGCGTCATAGACATTTCCGCGCCCAGGGTAAAGAACATCATGCCCACCAGGATCAGCACTGCTCCCATGAGAAAGCACAGGAGGACGCTGGGAGAAATGGGCGCAATGGTAAAGCAGAGGAGCAGGACGATGCCGATGATGGGAAACACCGCCTGGGCCGCCTCTTTCCACTTTTCTTTTAATTTTTTTCTGATTCCAGACTGTTCACTCAACGTTTTCTTTCCTTTCTTACGGATCCGTTCCGTCTTATGAACAACAGAACAGATTATAACCCAGGATCAGAAGCGAAATGGCAATGACCACCATCACAAAGGATTTGGGGAGGATCAGTACCCAGGTCATGCCGACGCCGGTGCAGAAGATCATAAGGCCGCACAATCGTTTCATACCAGCCTCCATTGGAAAAGACGTTCTGGTACATCATATGCAGCCGGACTTCCTATTTTTCTTCTTTTGCCTCCGCTTCATAACCCGCTTTCATATCCTCCGCCTTTTCCATGGCCTCCGGGGAAATATCCTTTCCGCCCACAAAGCGGTTTACCAGATCCGGCACCATATCCAGAGCCTTTGTCATGGCATCCTGGTGCCGGATGTTCACAAGCCGGGTCATTCCGTTCTGGATCACCAGGATGGCGCTGGGGGACATCCTGGCTCCCATGCCGCCGCCGGTATTGGCTTTGGAATTCTGGACATAGGAGCCGGCTCCCATGCCGCAGGACACGTCCATCAAGGGTATGATGACGGCATCCTCCACCTTTAACGGCTCTCCCACCACGGTCTTTGTCGTAATAAAATTATCCATACCCTTCAAAAGCGCGTCCACCGTTGAAGGAAACTGATTTTCTGCCATTTCTTACTCCTTTCTCCTGCCTCTTCCCCGCAGCAGCCTGCGGAAATTTTTGTTTAAGAATACACGGCCGGCGGTCCACAGGACTGTGGCTGCGCGGATCCGCCCCCGGATATGGACTTCTCCCTCCAGGATCTTTTCTTCAAATTCCGGGATCAGCGTGAAGCTCCTGGCGTAAACGCCGTAAAAGGGACTGACTGCCGCCAGTACCTGGCCCGTATAGCTGGGATCCTCAAACCCGAACCGCAGGGTCCCCTTAAGGGTCTGTGGAAGCAGATGGCGGATCAGCCGGACGATCTGCCGCCGTACCAGCCGGAAGGTCTTTTTATTTTCCTCATCCGTGAGAATCCTCGTAAGCTTCCGGTATTTCATCTTTGCAGAGTGGAACCGCTCTCTCATACGCACCGCCGCGTTTTTTAACCGGTCCAGGCGGGACGGGCGTTTTTCTGCTTCCTCCATCCCGGTCTGCTGCGGCAAACGATCGGGACTCTCCTCCCCTGCTCCCAGAAGCTCGGCCATATGGACCATTTCCGGCTCCTGGTCCACAGGTATGCCGGCTTCCTCCTGTCCGGCCCCCGGACCGATGACCGGCTCCTCCTGGGAACCGCCGGCCCCAGACATCTCCCCCTCCGGCCCGTATGGCGGAAAGCAGTCGTCCATCCCTGCCCATGGATCCTCATTTCCCGTATCCTCCGTCTCCGGCTCCCTTTCCCAGAGGGTCTCCTGGAACGGCTGGAGCCATAAGACCTTCACCGTCACCACCAGCTTCTCCTCCCAGGAGGCCGTGACCCGGAAGGTACGGAACAGCCAGGAAATACAGGCCTCGCCTCTGGAGATCTTATAAAAGCTTCCATCCGCCCAGTACCGCACCGGAACAAAGAGGGCCAGGAGGACACCCGCCAGGATGCCCCCCAGGACTGCAAGCAGGATGATCCCCAGGATCTTCAGTATGAACAATAACACATGGAGCATTCCAGACTCCCCTACTCTTTCAGATTTCCCAGGAGAAAACCGGCAACGTCAAAGCCTCCGGTCTTCTGGTATACCTGGTTGACGATCCTGGCAGAAAGCCGGACCGCATCGTCGTGGTCGGCGGCGATCCCCAGGATCAGCATATCTTTTTCCTTATAATATGGCTGTGCCAGGGCCATGGCGGGATAAAGGTCCAGAAGGTTTTTCTCATTGGAGGGAAGGGTCAGGATCCAGTATCCTGTTTTTTTCCCTTCTCTCACTGCCTGGATGATGGAATACCGCCGTTTCTTCGCCTCATCCCCCACATACAGCCGTTCATAAAACCGCATCCTAGCCGCAGTATTTCAGGATACAGCGCCGCAGAAGATCCAGGGCCTCCATGGCTGACTGTTCCCGTATTTCTGTTCTGGAGCCGTGGAAATGGCACTCCTCCACCGTCACGTCGCCGTTCAGACAGCAGGCAATATAGACCAGGCCCACGGGCTTTTCATCGGTGCCGCCGTCTGGGCCTGCGATCCCGGTCACTGCCACAGCGGCCTCCGCATCGGCCTCCTCTGCTCCTCCGGCCGCCATTTCCCTGGCCGTGGGCTCACTTACAGCCCCGTATTTTTTCAGCGTATTTTTTCCCACTCCCACCATTTTCCGCTTGGCCTTATTGGAGTAGGTGACGAAGCCCTGGTTAAAGACCTCGGAGGCTCCGGCCACATTGACGATCTTCGACGCGATCATGCCGCCGGTGCAGGATTCCACTGTGGTCACTGTCAGCTTGTTTTTCACCAGGAGACGGACCACGGCTTCCTCCATGGTCTCGTTTTCCCTGGTGGTATAGTACATATCTCCCAGGGCTTTTTTTATGGAACGGGATACGGACCTTAAAAGCTCCTTTGCCCGTTCTTCATCAGTCTCCGCCGTTTCTGCCAGCACATGGACCTCCTTGCCCCGCCGCCTTGTATAGACCGGGACGGCGCTTCCCTGGTTCAGGATCTCCTTTAAGGCGTCTTTTACTTCGGTCTCGCTGACCCCATAGATCTTAAAGATCTGTCCATAGCCCTTTTCTGTTCTGATCATTACATTTTCCCTTCTTTCAGAACATTCACGTTTTTTGCGATATAATCCACCAGAGAGATCACAGTCAGGACCAGGGCGATCCATACCACGGCCGTTGTCACCATGGACAGGGCCGGGATCCCAACGATCAAAAGGACCACTGCGATCATCTGGAAGGTGGTCTTAAACTTTCCCCAGTAGCTGGCGGCGATGACCACCCCGTTGTCGGAGGCCACCAGACGGAAGCCGCTGATGATGAATTCCCGGCTGATGATCACAATGACCATCCAGGCCGGGAGCTCCTTAAGCTCCACCAGGCAGATCAAGGCCGAGCATACCAGCAGCTTATCGGCCAGAGGGTCCATAAATTTTCCAAAGTTGGTCACCAGATTGTATTTCCTTGCGATCTTTCCGTCCAGCATATCGGTCAGGCTGGCAATGATGAAGATCGCTGCGGCCACATACCGCAGGGTCTGGTTTTCGCCGCCGTCATATAAAAGGGTCAGCACAAAGAACGGGATCATGATCACCCGCAGGATCGTCAGTTTATTCGGTAAATTCATCTTCAACCTCCCCAATCAGATCGTATTCCAGAGCGCCTGTGACCCGGACCCGTACAAAGTCCCCGGACATTAGGGAAAGCCCTGTGTTCACAAAGATCAGCCCGTCCACGCCTGGGCTGTCCATATAGGTGCGGCCCACATAGGCGTTTTCGTCGGCCACCTTTCCCTCGATCATCACTTCCAGAACGCTTCCCTTCATGGACTCGGACTTTTCAAAGGCAATGTCCTGCTGAAGCTCCATGATCTCTGCCCTCCGGTCCTCCTTCACCTCATCGGGTACCTGGTCCTTAAAGGAATAGGCAGGGGTATCTTCCTCCGGAGAATAGGCGAAGACGCCCAGACGGTCAAACTCCATATCGTCTACAAACTCCATGAGGGTCTCATGGTCCGCCTCCGTCTCCCCCGGGAAGCCGGAAATAAAGGTGGTTCGCAGAGCGATATCCGGGATCTCCCGGCGGAGCTTTGCCACCAGCTCCCGGATCTCCTTATTGCTGGTCCGCCGTCCCATGCGCTTAAGAATGGCGTCGCTGGCGTGCTGGATAGGAATATCCAGATAGTGGCAGACCTTCTCTTCATTCTTTATGGTCTCGATCAGCTCGTCGGTGATCTCCTCGGGATAACAGTACTGGAGACGGATCCACTGGATCCCCGGAATCGAAGAAAGCCGTCTTAAAAGTTCTGGAAGTTTCTTCTCCCCATACAGATCCTTTCCGTAAAGGGTCGTCTCCTGGGCCACCAGGATCAGCTCCTTTACCCCCTGGTCCGCCAGCTCCCTGGCCTCCTTTTCCAGCTGCTCCATGGGAACGCTCCTGTATCTTCCCCTTAAATAAGGAATGATGCAGTAGGTGCACCGCTTATCGCAGCCCTCAGCGATCTTTAAAAATGCGTAGTGGCCGCCGGTGGTCACCAGCCGCTTCGTTTCCTTGCCCACCGGTGCGTCGATGTCCTTAAATACCAGTGTTTTTTCACCCTTTAAAGCCTCTCTTATGGCTCCGGCGATCTCCTCATAGGATGTGGTGCCTAAAACGGCATCCACCTCCGGGATCTCCTCGGTAATCTCGTTTTTATACCGCTCCGCCAGGCATCCGGTGACGATCAGGGCCTTCAGACGGCCGCTCTTTTTAAGCTCTGCCATCTCCAGGATGGTGTTGACGCTCTCTTCCTTGGCATCCCCGATGAAGCAGCAGGTGTTGACGACGATCACATCGGCATCCGATTCATCGTCCACAAAGCTGTATCCCTCTCCGCCCAGGATCCCGAGCATTTTTTCCGTATCCACCAGGTTTTTATCACAGCCCAGTGATATGAAAAGCAGATTCATTCCAGTTTTTCCTTTCTTTTGAAAAAAAGGGGAAGCCAGCAGTAAATCCCTAGAGCTGTTCTCCCCCCTTTGTTCCTTTTATTCTTCCTTTTAAGCCTCTTCTGCGGCGTCTTTGGCACCGCACTCTGCTTCATCGTTCTCTGTCAGAGAAGCCTCCTCCGGCAGCTCCTCCTCTTCGGGAAGGATCGTCACCTTCTGCTCGTATAATTCCTGTACGGCTGTGGAAAGCGGCTTCTTTCTCGCTGCTCCGGCCACTAAGGGATCGGCTCCGGCGATCAGCTGTCTGGCGCGCTTGGCTGCCGCGATCACGATGGAATAACGGCTCTGGACCACCGGCTGTTCACCCGGCTCCACGCCGCTGTTTACTGCCTCGATCAGGTCTGTATAAGATGGATGTAACATAAAAGGTCTCCTTTCGCATTCTGCGTTCTTTAACAGCCGCCTTTTCCTCCGGCAGCTGCTCCCTGCTTCTATATATTACCGGCTGAGGCCCGGATCCGCCATGGATCAGAGGCTTTCCGCCAGTTCATGCAGCTCTGTTTTTATCCGGTCCATCAGCGTTCTGCTGTTTCCGGCCTTTAAGTGCTGGGACTGGATCAGATGGTGGAGCTCCTCCACGCACTGGTCCACGGTGTCGTTCACCAGGATGTAATCATAGGACTCCATTTCCTCGGATTCCTCCATAGCCCGTTTTAAACGGCTGGCGATCACTTCCTCCGTCTCTGTTCCGCGGCTCACCAGCCTCCGCTTCAGCTCTGCGGCTGTGGGCGGCACCACGAAGATCAGGATGGCGTCCGGGTACTGCCTTTTCACATTCAGCGCACCCTGGATCTCGATCTCAAGGATCACGTCCTTCCCCTCGGCCATTTTGGATTCCACATAGGATCTGGGAGTCCCGTAATAATGGTTCACATACCGGGCGTGCTCGATGAGGCGGTCGTTCTGGATCAGTTCCTCAAACTGCCCGTCGGTCATAAAGAAATATTCCCGTCCGTCCTGCTCTCCGGGACGGGGAGCTCTCGTGGTGGCAGAAATGGAAAGCGCATAATTATCGTATTTCTCCAACAGCGCCTTCATGACCGTTCCCTTGCCTGCCCCGGAAAAGCCCGAGACAACGGCCAGCATCCCTTGTCGTTTCATAGTCATCACTCCAGTATTATTCAATGTTCTGAATCTGCTCTCTTACTTTTTCGATCTCTGTCTTTAAAAGGATCCCCTGGTCTGAGATCTCCAGATCATTGGATTTGGACAGGATCGTATTGGATTCCCGGTTCATCTCCTGGGCAATAAAATCCAGCTTCCTCCCCACGCTGCCGCCGGCCAGGAGCTCCTTCTTCATTCCCTCGATATGGCTCCTTAAGCGGACCGTCTCCTCGTCCACACAGATCTTATCTGCAAAGACCGTCACCTCTGTGAGGATCCTGGACTCGTCGATGGTGGAGTTCTGGAGAAGCTCCCGTACCTTGTCTCCCAGCCGCTGCCGGTATTCCTCCAGGATCTTCGGGGAACGCTCCTCGATAAAGTCCACCATAGACAGCATATGGTCCAGCTTTCCGATCAGGTCGTTCTTCAAGTTCTCTCCCTCTCTGAGCCTTGTCTCCACAAAGTTTTCAGCGGCTCCCTTCAGGACCTCCTGAAGCATGGCCCACATGTGCTCCTCATCCTCCGGCACCTGCTCCATGGTAAGGACCTCCGGGCACCGGGAGAGCATGGAAACGGTCACATCGTCCTCCAGACCGAACTGCTCTGCCATCTTTTCAAAGTTTTTCATATATTCGGCGGCCAGTGTGCTGTTATATTTTAAGGAAACCTGGTCCTCCGTATAATCCTCGTAGGTAATAAACACATCGACCTTGCCCCTCTGGATATAATCCTTTAAGAGGGTCCGCATCGCCGCCTCGAAATAGTTGAATTTCTTGGGCATTTTGATGCTCAGGTCCAGATAGCGGTGGTTCACTGCCTTGATCTCAACAGATATCTTACATTCATCCGTCACAGCCTCGCACCGGCCGAAACCGGTCATGCTTTTTATCATTTTCAACCATGCCTCGCTTTCACATAGATAAAATTATTATAAGGCAAATGGAAAAGGTAGTCAACCAGTTTTGCCCATGAGATACCGCTTCCTATATTTTAACTGCACATAGGTCATGACCTGCTTCCAGCAGACCGGATTGGAAAGGCCGCCGAAGGCTCCCACCACCGGAAGGCCCTGGATAAATTTGGCGGCCAGCATGTCTATGGCAAAGGCGTTTCCCACCGCCTGGATCTGTGCCTCCAGATCCTCTTCGGATACGGTCAGTTCTTTCTTCTGGACCAGCGTATAGATCAGCCTGTCCACCCTGGCGTTGTTCTCGGCCCACTGTTCTCCCCGGCTGACAGAGGCCTCCAGGAGACATAAGATAAAAAACCGTTCCTCCGGCGTATCATAGGAAAATCCAAAATACAGCGCCGTCTCATAAACGCCCCTTAAAAGCATAGCCGTAAATATGGCGATGTCCGGCAGGCCCACGCCTAAAAGCCCCAGCCCCAGGCCCTCCGCCGCGCTGACAGCCTGGTTTTTCAAATTTCTTCTGGCAGCCTCGGTCCGGAGCTTTTTGTACTCCTTCCGGCTTTCCTTTAAATCCAGGGAAAAATCCCGGACCTTAAAATCCTTTTCCAGTTCGTCCCTCCGGTAGGTCTTTTCGATCAGAGGATTCCCCTTTTCAAAAATCGTCCGGAAGGCCATGCAGAACGCCTTCTGAAGGTTTTCCGACATCTTTGGAGGGATCCTGGCCGTCAGCGCCTCCTTCCAGCCGGGCTCTGTACGGGACAAAGCCCTTTGCTCCAGCCGTTTCTCTTCCTTTTCGATTTTCTCCAGCTCCAGGGTCACTGGAGATTTTTTTATGAATTTCATGCTCTCTTCCACCTCCTGCGGCTGTTTTCTACGGATTATAGCAGAAACAGAAGAAAATTAAAACAGATGTAAGAAAAATGTCAGACTTTTCTTTTGCCCTTCTGGTATAATAAAATCAAAGAAATCCTTGAAAAACCGCTCTGAGGTCCGCTTGATCTCACTGGAAACAAGAGGATACCAGACACGAAACGAAAACAGAAAAGGAGGGGCCTATGAAGCTTAAAAAACGTATATTCCATATCATGACCATTTCTCTCCTCATACTGTCGGCGGTCCTTCTTTCCGCCTGCGGGAAACAGGAGACGGCAGGATCCATGAAACTCACAAAAGCCGAGCTTTCCCACAAGGAAAAAGCGCTGGCAGACCTGCTGGCTCCCGTAGGTTCGTCCCGTTTATTTGACTTCACCGTGGATGAGACCATCCGGCAGGTTACGGTCACCACGTATGAGCTGAAAAACGGGCAATGGGACCGGTTCACATCCAACAGCACTCCCCTGTCCGGCAGCCAGGGGCTTTTGTTTCTCGGATTTGAAAATATCCCTGATGGGATCCGGACCGGCATACAGATTGATGAAAAAAACAGCGTGAGCCAATGGGAGCCGTTTGAAAGCGCCGAAGAGTCCTCCGCCCCGTCCGCCTGTGTTACCAGACAGCTGGAGCAGCCTGCGGATATTATCCCGGAAGAAGAGATTCCTGTGATCCTCCAGATCCTGGATTCCGGAGGCACCATAGAGACCCTGGACCTGGACTTTTTCCACGATCCATCCAGGGCAGAAGGCTATGGATATGACCGGGTCTTCTGCATTACTGTTTCTTTCAGCCAGACACCTTTAAGATAAACAGGAGGTGGAACTCTATGAAAGGAAGACATGACCGATTTACGATCTCAATATACCTGCTGCCGCTTTTCCTGGCTGTTTTTCTCACCGCCTGCGAGGTCAGGGACTCTTATATGAACGCCGAGGTGATTTCCGCAGATGAAACGTCCATCACGGTCCGGTCCATAAAGGCCGGGGACTCCCATGCCCCCAAGGGCGTGCTGGAGGCAGAGACCCTGATCCTTGACCTGACCGGCTATGACAGCGTATCCATCCCCGAAGGTCTGGCTCCCGGCGATGGGATCCGTGTCCTCTTTAATCCGGATTCCTTTAAAAAAGGAGAAGTTCCGGAAATCGGGATCGTGTTCCAGATCTACCGTCTGGATGAGGACGGGGAGGTGGTGATAAGCCATGAAGAAATATCCGCATCTGAAAGCAGCAAAGCTCCAGATCCGGGCCGGCCAGTCAAATGGTTTGACTGTCTCCATGGAGACGAAATGGTCTGGGATGATGTCAGAGAGTATGATCTGGAGGAATTTCCAGAAACCACCTTTCGCTGGAGCGCAGAGCAGCTGGAAGCTGTGAAGGGAAGCGAAATTACCCCTCTCTATAATGGAATGCCCATCTGGAGCGTTTATTTCTGTGATCTCACCGGAGACGGCAAACCAGAGCTTTGCTCCACCCTGAGTATTGGCTCAGGAATCGTCAACGACCAGATCCTGGTCTATGACTATGCGGAAGGCACCGGTTATGATCTTTCGGACCGGGGGAATTTTGATTATGTCCTTACTGTACAGGAGGATTCTCTTATTGCTGAAAAAAGGGCTTATCAGGAGGATGCGCTCATTGAGTCCGGCGAGCTGGTGCTCTCGGATGGTATTCTTCAGATAAAACCCCAATGATCGCTTCACCTTTATAAGACCATCGCCTAAGCAAAACCGGAATATGAAGTTATGAGGAGGTGCTTCCATGAAATTAGTCAGTCCGAAAAACCTGCTTGTATCTCTGCTTGGCTGTGCGTTTGTCGTTCTGAAAATAGTGACCTTTGATGGGGTCGCGGATCTGTTCTGGATCCTGTTCATTGGATACCTGTCCGTCAAGTGTCTGGCCGCGGGATTGTCCCAGGAAGCCTATGACAAAGATATAAAACAGGCACAGCAGGCAAAGGTCCTGTACCGCGACCTGTTTGGGAAATTTGCATACGTTGCGGCAGATATCCCGATCCTTCTTCTCCTTTTCACCGGCCTCCTGGCTGTGATCTGCCCCATAACAGCGTTTCTCCGAGCTGTCTTGATCACCCTTTTGCTGGCAGCGGCCGGATATGCGGTCTGGTTATGCTGGTATGTTTCAAAGCATAAGCGGCAGCGTATGTTTAAAGGCGAATGGGGAACCGGGGTCTTAACCCCAGAGGAGGAGAAAGCATGGAAACGGTCCGGCCTGTGGCACGGCATTCTCCTGGGGATCTCTGCGGTATTTTGTGCTTTTTATTTCATTTTTGGAAATTCGTGAATTTCATAAATCGATCAGGTATAAGACTGAAAAACACTATCCGCGTCGAGTGGGGCGCACTGCTCCTGGGGTGGAACGTTTCCTTCTTTTATTAATGCAGAATTGGCCAGGCCGCAGGTCCTACACTCAGATTTTCTGAAGAACATCAGACCTGAACAGGAGAATATCATAAAATAAAGACCGTAACGCATCCGCTTGTCCGAGTGCTTCGCGGTCTTTTGTGTTGTATGGCGAAAAGTACGATCCATTTCGTATAAATTTTCGATTAAAATCATGTAATACTGTTCATATTGCCATTTATCAGAATCGCCGACTTTCACCGATTTCTGCGTTCATACCGTTCCTTAGATGAGATTGCTGGGGATAAAGCAGTTATCTGTATCAATCGGGATCGGCTCCTCGCACATACAAATAATTCCGCCATTTCCACGGTTCAAAGATGCCTTGTCGATTACGCTGTATTTTTTGACCTCACGGCGGTCAGGTGAGGCACTCTTTTTAATCTCCAACGGATGAATAACATTATTTTCTTCCACAAACACATCAATCTCTTTGGCATTGGAGTCCCGAAAATAGGTGAGGTTCACTTTAGATTTTGCATAAGCATAATTCTTAACAAGCTCCATCACAACATAGTTCTCGTAGTAATGACCGCTTGCAGCACCATTACGCAGCGTATCCGGCGTCAGCCACATAGAGAGATACGCACACAATCCGGTATCGCAGAAATACAGCTTCGGGGTTTTGCTGAGCCGCTTCAATTCATTGTTGGAATACGGTGCAAGCAGATAGACAATGTGAAGCCCTACCAGCACTTTCAGCCATTCCTTTGCGGTACTCGGTGCAATACCGGCAGATTCAGCCAGCGTTGCGTAATTGACCTGTTCCGATACAAGGGAAGCACACCCCACAAGGAACTTGCAAAACCGCACAGTATCTGTAATACATCCTGCCTCAGCCACGTCCCGCATCAGATAAGTGTCAATATACGAGTTGAAATATTCCTGCCGCAGCTCGTTATCCACGCCCTGCACCTGCGGCATACCGCCCTCCCAAATGTGATTGAACACTTGAAGCACGTCATTTTTGGGAAGTTTACGCTGTCTTGCCTGCAGGGCAGCAAGTGAAAAATCCAAATCGGTATCAAAGACCATTCCGGCTTTTTCTCTTGCGGAAAGGCTATACAGCTCCAATATCCCGATTCTTCCGGCAAGTGTTTCATGCACTCGCTCCATCATTTTGTACTGTTGGGAACCGGTCAGCCAAATAAGGCCTTTTTCATCGCTTTCATCGCAAATCACCTTGATCTGCTCAAAAAGCTCCGGGGCTTTCTGTACTTCATCAATGAGAATCGGCGGCTTATAGGTCTGGAAGAACAGCACCGGGTCGCTCTCCGCCAATTCTCTTGCCATCGCATTGTCCATCGTAACATAGGTTCTGTCGCTGTCGGCTAAGTGCTTCAGCATGGTGGTTTTTCCCACCTGTCTTGCACCGGTCACAAGGATCACCTTGAAAAAATCATTGAGTTTTAGAAACTTCCGTTCCAGTTCTCGTGTAATATATTCCATCATGCACCTCCTATTTTACGATAATCTATGATAAATCATATTTTGTCATAATATATCCGTATAATCAAGAGAATACGCACCTTGGCTTAACAGTGATAAGGAACTAATTTACTTATCAACTATTAGCTGACGATTTCCGGGGTGCATACGAACAAATCCCGTCTGATTTCAAACAGAAAGTCAGACGGGGTTTTCTCTTTATATCTTGAATTGTGGGGAATATACCTCGAAACGGTTGTTTTGCTTTCCAATAAGAAAATCGACTCAAAGAAGATTCTTGTAGAGTTTTCCCTTGAAAATTTAGATACATCCTGATTCTGTAAGAACGCTACTTATGAATAAAGTCGAAGGAACTGAGAATCATATTTTGTCAATACTTCCCCCTTCTCCGGAGCACCTTTTCTATCTCCATCCTTGTACCCTATGCGAATGGGGAAATCAACTCTTTGGTACCTTCCAAATCGGCCACTTTCTAACTCCATTGATTTTGCAGAATCAAATCTCGTAAAGTTTGCATTGAAACGTCAACGGAAGCAATTTCATCTGCACAGCGCTTTAATTCTCTGCGTATGGTTTTTTCATGTTCAATATCTTTTTTATACTTTAGCTGGTGCTCTAAAGCCGCCCAGAAATCAATGGCAATCGTCCGCAGCTGCACCTCTGCTGTAAGTTTTTGACCGTCTGATGTTGAAATGGCCAAAATTAAATGAAGACTCCGGTAGCCATTGGGCTTTGGAAATGTGATGTAGTCTTTTGTTTCAAGGATCTCAAATTCAGAACGCGCCTCCAACCAACCGGCTATTCTATAGACATCATCTAAAAAGGAACATACAATGCGCATTCCTACAGCATCACGCATATTGGAAAGTGCAGATTCCCCATTCGTTGGGAACCCATGCTGCTCCAGTTTCCGCATCATGCTTTCCGGCTTCTTTATCCGGGTTTTGCAATATAAAATTGGCTCTGTCCCATTTGGATAATCCTGCGTAGGATATTCACGAATCGTATCCAGTAAAAGCTGTTCTATCCGCTTGAGAGAATCAAATTGGTATCCATAGTATTCTTCACAAGTCAAGATCGTCACGCTCCTTTTTCCTGCATCTACATCTCCGCTGGAACAAGTGACCTGTCAAAGCGGCCATCGCCGGAAACAATATCCCAAGTACCCAATAAACCGATACAAGGCGATTTGTCGTTCCATAAATCTCCAGCGCGCCTTGAAACAGACATCCGATCGTCAAAGCAGCGATGCCGGAATGATACAAATTCAGAGAAACTCTGTTCGGTATAGGCGCTCCGGAAAAGGCCATTGTAAAAAAAGGGAGCGCACCGCCACCTAAGGGAATCACAAATGCATACAGCATAAAATAAGAATACACTTCATGGCTGAAAAGCTCATAGACTGCGCCAAACAGGATACAGAATAGGGAAATGAACAGATAATAAAGCGCAGTTTTGTTCATCCGGTTAATATCCAATGTAGACAATATCACTCACGCTCCTTTCTTTAATGCTTCGTCCGTTGGTTGTCGGATTATTGATAATTTCACCATTGAAATACATGGTAGAAGATCCTCCACCATCCAGATTGTAGGCGGTTACAACACCGAGACATTTCATAAATTCCGCCAACTGGGACAGAGACAGACCGGCACTTTCCTCTGCAATCAGTTCTGATTTCATTTACCCTGTCCTCCTGTATACGTTCTGATGGATGAAGATCCTGTCCGGCAGATAATACTGGATAGGATCTTCGGAACCGTTATGTGCTTGAGTTCTGCTCCTTTTCTCCGGGATTTTCTCTCTGATTCTGTTCATCCATATTGCCGGTATTCCTCTTGCCGTTTGGGCCGCCTCTGCTGCCGCCCATTTGGCCAGGATTGTTTTCTGAGCCATCGTTGGTGGTTATATCGCCGCCGTTATTGGCATAGTTTCCATCACAATCCAGAGCAGTGTTCCCACTTCCGTTACAGGTGAGGTTCAATGTTCCGCTGTTGACCGTTAAAGCGCCGTTAGAATCGATGCAGTCACCTGTTGATACGATGACAAGATTTCCACCGTTTATCGTAATAAAGTTGTCCGATGAAGCAGAGAACGTCTCGTGATGGGGGCGGCCTCCGCCAAATCCGGAGCTGTCAATGCCGCCACCGGCGTTGATACCATCATCTACGGAGGTAATATCAAAGGTGCCGTCGTCAATAGTGACCGATAGACCCTCAATTCCTTCGTAGCAGTAAGCTACGGTAAAATCACCGTTTTGAAGATGAACTGTGGCGTCTGCATGAATTGTGTCATCTCCACTTTTCAGTTCAAATACACCATGTGAGATAAGGATATCACTGTTTGAGTGGAGCGAATCATCCACTGTATCGGTGACAAATGTTCCGCCTGCAATCGTGATTGCACCTGTAGCCTTGACGCCTTTCTGACTGATTGAATCATCCTCCGTCGAGGTATCCGTTGTTTGATTCTGGAGTCCGCCTCGCTGTCCAAAATCTACAGCGTCGGTGGTCATCACAGCGCTGGCGCTTCCCTCTCCTGTCGTAATGGTAAAGGAGCCATCCTCAATTTGCAGATATGCGCTACTGCTTATTCCATCACCATCTGCCATAATTGTAAAAGTTCCGCCTGCAATATACAGGAATCCCATGCTGGTATCATCTGCGTTCTCTGCATGGATACCGTCCTTTCCGCTTGTGATCGTATATGTCCCGCTGGCGATCCTCACGCTGTCTTTACCGGAGAGGCCGTGATTTGCCGCAGTAATATCATAGGTGCCGCTGGTAAGAACCAAATCATCTTTGGAAACGACGCCATGGCCTGCTGAGGCGTTAATGGCAAGGGTTCCTGCGCCGTTCAGCGTTAGGTCGGATTTGGAGAAAACAACTGCGTCGATGTTATTGTCATCAATCGCAACATACTCCCCACCGTTACCCAATGTGTTTTCCGTACCAGAAGCGGTGGTGATAAATACCTTGTCCGCTTCCAAAATATAAATAGCCGCTGAAGTGCTGTTGGTAATATCTGCACCATTCAAAACCAACCGCACCTTGTCTGTATCCTCTGCGTTCACAACAATCATGCCATTATGCAATGTGCCGGAAAGGATGTAGGTGCCCTCATCCGTGATGGTAACCGTGCTGTCGGAAATCTGAACAGCATCCGAATCACTGGAAGCGCTGTCCCCTGAGAGGGTGATCTTTGCGCTGGCTTCCTCGTCATACTCAATTTCCAAATCGTTATCCGTAAACATATCTGACGGATTGACAGACGAAACCGATTCTTCCGTTCCCGTTTGAACCGTCTGTGAAGAGGAACCTTCCGTTTGGGCAGTGTTGGCGGAACTACACGCTGAAAGTGTCAACAGAACCGCTAACACCAGCGGAAATAATGTTTTTCTTTTCATCTGTATACCTCCTGTTACAATTCTCCAATCATGGTTTCTTGTGCGGAAATCGAGATTTCAAGATTTCCGTTCCGGCAGCGAAGTTTGTCAATCAACTCTTTTTCTTTTGACGCGGTTTTCAGTGTAAGATTGTAAGTGAGACGGAACAAACTTCCCATATTCGTGGTTTTTACCATTGTCAGTTCATGAGAATCGGTATACTCATTAAGAACCGTTTCAAAAACGTCCGTGTAATCCAGATCCTCCGGGATGGTTATATGAAGGGTTTTGTATCGTGCGGATTTTGTTTTCGCACCGAAATCAAAGTGATTATAGAGAGCACTGACAAACCCAAGAAGGAGCGCACACACAAACGCATAGCCGATATATCCCATCCCGATAATCAATCCGGTGCCCATGGCGAGGAAGATTGCGCCAATTTCCTTTGCTGAACCGGGTGCAGAGCGAAACCGAACAAGGCTGAACGCACCTGCGACTGCAACGCCGGTTCCTATATTTCCATTCACCATCATGATAACCACACAGACCACTGCAGGAAGCAGAGCGAGCGTTGCCACAAAGCTTTTGGTATATCTGGTCTGGTACATATAAAATGCTGCCAGGATCAGCCCCACAACCAAGGCGCTTCCAACGCAAAGGAGAAAATCACTGATAGCAATGACGCTGGTCATATCCGTGTCAAACAATCCCTGAAATAAATTAGCAAACATAGCAAGTATTCCTTTCTTCATCCGTTTCGGATTTTGTCATCATATGCTGGTATGCCATCCCGTATTTTGAAAACGATGTTTTGAAAACCTTAAGTCGATTTAAGGTATGGCTCATCCAAAGCGGAAGCCCGCCCGAGGTTTTGATCTCCATTAATGTTTGTCCTTCTCCGAGCAGCGGTATTCCATATACTTCGCTGCTAAGACTAAGATCAGACTCTCGATAAAGGATGTTTTCGTCAAAGGTAACACGGAAGTCTCCGCCATCCAAAGAATAAAAAGCTTCTCTTTCGTAAGAGAGAAAAACAGCAGGATGCAGATCCGCGTAGTAAGAACGGAAATATTCAATTTCCTCTGCAATTTGAGATTGAACTGGAAGTGGCAGGTCATACCGGAAGATGTTCATGGCCTGCGCCTCCGGGAGGGTAAGCCTGCGTTTATAGACAACAGACTTATATTTCTTTTTCAGTTCTACAAAAACAGAATCGTCATCCGCAGCCGTTTGATAACTTCGAATACGCAGCTTTTCTTTATATGACGGCTTTTCCAGCGACCGGCGGATCAATCGAAAATTCCCTGTATCGAAATAAATATTCCGAATCACGGTACGTCCATAGCCGTCGAGCTTCATGTAAGGCTTCATTGCCTGTAAAACCGCCTCTTTCTGCTGCTGCGTCAGAAGATATTTGATCTCATACCGTTTAAAGGTTGCTTGATATGCCATTTCTTTTCCTCCATTTTTCGTTATTTCCTTGTTCAGATCATCATAAAGTCAATCCGCTCCAGCACTTGGGAAATGGGGATCGCATACCCCATGCCCTCAACCTCTGTGGAAGATACCTTTGCTGTGTTGATTCCGATCAGCTCTCCGTTCATATTCAGCAAAGCACCGCCGCTGTTTCCTGGATTGATGGCGGCATCTGTCTGAATGTATGTAGAAGATTCTGAATCTGTACTGATGGTTCGATCCAGTGCACTGACAATGCCTGTGGTGACCGACTGTCCGTATCCAAGGGCATTTCCAATTGCAACAACCTGTTCACCCACGACCAGCGTATCCGAATCTCCGATGGCAACAATCGAAATCTGAGAAAGCGTATCAGAGGATAAGGCGTCTATGGATACTTTTAAGATCGCAATGTCCATAGGTTCATCATAACCGCACAGCTCCGCTTCATAGGTTTGGTCATCCACAAAGGTAACCGAAAGCGTTGTGGCGCCTTCCACCACGTGACAGTTGGTTATCATATACAAATCCGTATCGTCGGCGTAAACGATTACACCCGAGCCGCAGCTGGTGGTTTCCTGCAGCTGCATTTGCCCTCTCCCGCTGCGCCCAAACCGTCCAAAATAGTTTTGCACTTCCTGGACAGAGATGTTTGTTACGGATACTACCGATGGTAAACCTTGTGCGGCAATTTCTGATACATCCAGAGATCGACTCATCGTAACAGAATCGGAAGAATAGGAAACAGGGGAGATCGTGGCGTTGCCTTTCTGTGTATCATAAAGAGTCTGATTTGACAGATGATTCAGCAGTGCATTCACTCCGTAAAAGGTTCCTCCAGCCATGCCTCCGAAGATGATTGCGCTGAATGCAATGACAATCACTTTTTTCCGAAAGCGAGTTTTTTTCTTTCTGTTGTTTCTTACTGTTCGGGATTCGCACCCGGAAGAAGGTAGGGGGTAATTTGCTAATATAGTATATTCTTGTTGATTATACATATCATCGACTCCTTTCAGCCCCTCATGCAGCAAGACGCTGCGGCTCTTTTGTTTGACCACAGTATACGGGGGCAACCTTAGACAAACTTAAACTCGAAACTTAATCCAACTTAAAATTTTGCTTTGGTATCCGTTTGCTGAAAAAATCCAATGGTACATTTCGGTGAGGAATTACCCGGATTTGCGCCAATTCACATCGGATCAGGCTGCAAGTATAAAAAAGGGGCTGTCGGGAAATAGATAGTCTAAAACAGGGCCGGCTGTGACTTATGTGAGTCACAACCGACCCTGAAATTTTTTCATAAAAAAGAGAAAAAGATGGCTAACGACAACCATCTTTTCCCCGTTCCATGTTATAATGGAACTATGCTTAAACAAGATTATTATAACGACTTTTTTGATTTTGGGCAACAGAAAATTAACTTCAGCTTCTTCGAATTGCATTTACCCGACGACGATCCTGTCTATACCCTGAAAAAAGTAATGGAGGAATTGGATTTTTCAGGCCTGCTGTTCAGACCAGGGAAGAACCGGGTACAATCCAATCATGCTGTATGCTGTTGTTACCTACGCAAACATGCGTGGCATCCGGGCCGTTGACCGGATCGTGGAACTGTGTGAACGGGACCTGGCATTCATCTGGCTGACCAAAGGCCAGAGACCCAGGCGGGATGCTTTTTATGATTTTAAGGGGAAAAAACTGACCGGTGAGATCCTGGATGAACTGAATTACCAGTTCCTGCGCCGTTTGAAAAAGGAAGGCCTGCTCACACTCAGAGAGCTTTTTATCGATGGCACTAAAATAGAAGCAAACGCCAACCGTTATACCTTTGTCTGGCGGGGAAGCTTAAACTACCATCTTGCGGGGCTTCTGGACACCATTGATGCCCTTTATGCAGCTTACAATGCACTTCTGCATGAAAACGGGTATGGACCGAAATACGATCTTGGGGATGCCAGGATGTTTGTGGTGGAAGGCATGGACAAAGTCCGGCGTGTGATCGAGGAGAACCGGAAACGGAAGCTGACAAAGCACAAGAAGATTTCCAATAATACCGTGATCGAAATCGACGGCTGTTCCCCGCCTGAGATCCTGAAGCTGTATGAAGAACTGGAGACCTGCGGCAGCCGCCTGATGGAATACAAGGAACACTTTGAGATCATGGGCAAAGGATGGAACAGCTATTCCAAGACAGATCTGGAAGCAACCTTCATGAGAATGAAAGAATACCACATGCTCAACGGCCAGCTGAAACCGGCATACAATGTCCAGATCGCAGTAGAGAACTATTTCATTGTCCACAGTTATGTCAGCAGCGACCGGACTGATTACAACACGCTGATCCCGGTTTCGGAAAAGCACCGGAAAGCATTTGGGGAAGAGCTGGAAGCAGTCACTGCGGACAGCGGTTACTGCAGCGAAAAGAATCTTTCCTATCTGAAGGAGAACGGGATCAAAAGCTATATCAAGCTTCAGGATCACGAAAAACGGAAGACCCGTGCATACAAAGCGGATATCGGAAAGTATTATAACATGAGCTGTGCCGTTTTTGAGGATGAGTATTACTACATCTGCCATGATGGGCGGGAACTGCGGCATATGCGGACGGAAAGCAGGATACAGGATGGGTATACCCAGACCTTTGAAGTATATGGCTGTGCAGACTGCAGCGGCTGTGAACATAAGGCGAAATGTCTGTACAAATATGATGCTGAAAAGCATTCAGACCGAAACAAGGTCATGAAGATCAATGAACGGTGGGAAGAGCTGAAAGAGGAAACCAATGAAAACATCCAGAGTGAAGAAGGGATCCTGAAGCGTCAGACACGGTCGATCCAGACGGAAGGCCACTTTGGTGACATCAAAGAGAATGAGAACTTCCGGAGATTCCATTACCGTTCAAAAGAAAAGGTGTATAAAGAGTTCATGCTGTATGCGATCGGGCGGAATATCATGAAATACCACCGGTTTCTGCATCATGAGATTGAAAAATACGAAGGGAAAAAGGAACAAAAAACTGCTTAAAGGCAATGAGCGTTCCCAAAATGCCAAACGAGGGGATACTATGCCCTGAAATTGGAGACAAAAAGGGAATGAGACAGTCCGGCAGAAAACCATAGCCCTGAAAAAGCCAGGAGTTCTGCGGACTGTCTCATTCTTTTGTTATCCGGGGAAAAAATCGGTATTAACCGACAGCCCCTTGGAAAAATGTTCTGATTTTTAAGATAGCATTATAAAGGAAAAGTGACTGTAATTAACAGCGATTTTTCGTCTTGCGTATTTGACGTAATCTTTCCCTTATGTGCGTTTACGATGGCCGATGCAATGGAAAGCCCCAGGCCGTAACCACCGGTCTGGGAATTTCTGGACCTGTCAGCACGATAAAAACGGTCAAACAAATGGGGGATATCCGCTCTTGAGATGGATTCTGCTGTATTGAACACGCCCAGCTGAATGGTGTTTTTTTTCTTTTGCAACGAAAGCTCAATCTTTCCTCCATCATCAGAATATTTTACGGCATTGTCCAGAAGAATGACAATCAATTGCCGGATGGCGTTCTCATCACCCACCATCGACAGCATTGGCTCGATTTGACTGGAGATGGTTTTGTTGCGGGTTTTGGCAAGAGCTTGAAACGCCTCCAATGTTTCCTCCGCCAGATCAGAAATAGGGAATTCTATTTTTTCTACCTGCGGCTGCTCTTCCATGCGCGACAAAAAAATCAGATTATTTGTCAGTTGAGCCAACCGCTTGGTTTGATTTTTTATATCCGAAAGCCATTCGTTTTCCCCGACATCCATTTCCAATACTTCCGCATCGGCATCAATGATCGTCAGAGGAGTTTTCAGTTCGTGTCCGGCATCGGTAATAAACTGCTTTTGTTTTTCGTAATTTTCAGAAAAGGGTTTCACAATACGTCCGGAAAGAATGATTAGCAGCAGCAGTACAGAAAATAAACCAAGGAGGCCAACGCCTGTGCTTGTAAGTAAAAAGTTTTGAAAAGCGCCAATTTCCCGTCTGCAATCAAGAAAAATAATATGGATCTCATCTCCGGACAGATATAGGATGTATCGGTAATTTTCTACAAAGCCTCTGGAATCCCCGCTATTTAAGACCATCTGTGCGTATTCAATGGCGGCCTGTGTATCGACTGCCGCAATCTTTCCTGTGCTCACAGCGGCTGTTGTTCCGTCCTGTGTAAGGAACACTGAAAAGTATCTGGATTCATAGGGCAGTTCGGGGGAATTAAGGCGATCGTACCTTGGATGTCTGCCTGTCGAAAAGAAATCGTTTTCCAGATGTTTATCAGCAGGAAAAACTCCATCATTTTCTGCTAAAACATCCAGGATGCTGTCAGCATCCGTTACTATTTTTCTGTAATTTAGAATCCCCGCAGCTCCCAAAATAACCGTTAGAACCAATAGCAGCGAAACCATGGAGGCAAGGATCAGCCTTATGCGCAGTGTCCGTATCATTCTTTTTCCTCCAGTGTATAGCCGGCATTTCGCAGAGCCTTAATCTGAATATCTGCGTGCAGAGCAGCAAGTTTTTTACGGAGATAGGAGATATACACCCACACAACGTTGATTTCGGCTTCGCTGTCATATCCCCATATTTTTTCCATAAACCGTTCAGCAGAAATGATGTTTTTGGGGTTGCTCATCAGCATTTCCATCATTTGAAATTCCTTGTTTGCCAATCGGTAGCTGCCGGATGGTGAAGAAAGCTCATACGTTGCGCGGTCCAGCGTGATATTCCCAACTTTCAGCTGAGAGTTTCCCTGCACTGTCTGTGTTCGTGTCATTGCCCGAATACGAGCCAGCAATTCTCGTGAATTGAAGGGCTTAGTAAGGTAATCATTCGCACCGGCGTCCAGGCCAACCACTTTATCATCCACCTCGGATTTTGCGGTCAAAAGCAGTACCGGGATCAGATTTCCTTTTTTTCGTATCTCCTGCAGCACGGTAATGCCGTCTATCTTTGGCATCATAATGTCAAGAATCACACCATCATAATTATCTGCTTCTAAATACTCCAGTGTCTCTTTTCCATCGTATGCCGCATCGACAGAATAATTATTTCTCTCCAATATAGTTGTCAGTGCCTTTGACAACGCCTGTTCATCTTCAGCCAGTAAAAGTCTCATATCGCCACTCCTCTCAGATTTATCTTTGAAGGAAAAAGCCCGTTTCTTTACAGGGCAATTATATCATAAACGCTGTAACTTAAATAGAAATAAAAACCTGAAAATATTTTTGCGCAGGCGGAGCATCTTCTCGCTATGGATTGCACGGGTTGAAGGACTATTCCAACTTCATAGAAGAAAAGAAAGTCCAATAAGAAGTCTTGCTTCAGCCTACTGCCAGCCCCGCGTGATCAGCAAGATGTTGTTCCACAATAAAGGTGAGCCATCTCACTATTGACAAAGGAGTTCCAAAGGGGAACGGCGTTCTCCTTTGTTTGGGGTGTCCAGAGGAGAGCAGGGCTCCGGCGGAGACTTCAAAATGCAATGCATTTTGAAGCGCTGATCGAGCCGACAGACGAGACAAAATCCCTTGGCTCTGGGTTTCCAATAGAGGTGAGAAGCATCCCTGTTGACACGCGATTTTGCTTGCAAAGTCTAGGGTGTTATACCTTTTGCAACCGCTGACGCTGGAAAGGGGCTGTCACCATACCGGACAGACACTTTTCGGCAGCAGCAGAACAGGCAGATTTTGTGGACTGAAAGCTACAAAAGACAAGGAATTTGCAATAAGCAAAATCCGCCTGTTCGTATGTATGTTGGCAGTGCCAACGGGGGCGCAAGAGGTATATAAAAACGCGCCGCAGCGATCAGTCTCCGTATCGTATTCGCTCCATTTCCTACTCAAAGGGAATCGTCAATTTCTTTGGCAGCTCGCTCATGGAGAGTTTCAGAATTTGACGGATAGCGATTTTAGCAAACACGTTCGTTCTGCTCAGATCGCCGTCTGCCAGCTTTGCGATCTGAGCAGTTCCCGCAGAAAAGTCAAAACGGATTTCTCCCCATTCATCGTCGTCGTTGGCATACCGATGTACTGCTTTGTACTCGTATGCAGCGGCGGCGATTTTTTGTTTTTGTCGGTCAGCTTCAATTCCACCACACCGAGAACACCGGCATCCACCAATAGTCCGGTCAGCCTGTCCACGATCTTTTTATAAGTTCGCTCTGCGCCGCTGGTGCTGCTATACTCATAAGTGGTGGCAAGCTGTTCAAATTTTCTTTTTGAAGGGCGTGGGAGCAATAATTTTGATGCGTTTTTCGCCTTTCATTACGTTGCGTCCAAACCGATCTCTCTACTTGTTAAAGCCAGCCACCAAAGCAGCATTTGGCTTATGCATATAGATTAGCATGGTATTGTTTACGCTGTACTTTTCAATCCCTCGTTCTATGCTGCCGGTAATGTCTTTCATCCGTTCTTTATTGGTCAAAGACAAACTCAATGTGAGTGCTGTCCAGTTTCATCAGCCTAGATTTCACCAGCTCCGCGGGGTAATCGTCCCCGGCAATGCGGATGGTCTTCCAGACGCTGCATACGGTTTCTGCCAGCAAGTTCACGAGTTCCGGCTTTCTTAGGCGTCAACCTTTCCCAAATCTATAATTTCTTCTAAGATATGGATCTGCGCCATACTTACCTTCAAGATACTGTGCTTCAGGTCTTTCACCCTTCATGGATCATTGAAGAACTTTTATTATAATATAGGATATCCCATATAAACAGACCAATAAGCGCCGCTCCGAGGACTGCGTACCAGATGGTCACAAGATTGACCTTCCGTTCCCTGCGCAAATAGGATCCCAGATGTACGATCCAGAGGACCAGTGCGGCGTATTCAAAAAGTTTCCATCGTGTAACCACAAACAACAGCAGCAGTGCGCTTACTCCGCCGATCATCTTCTCTGTCCTGTCTCTCATACCGTTCTCCTTTCCGTGTGTCTGATCTTCCGCCTCCAGTCTCCACTAAAAGCCATCCATTTCCATCGCTGTTCCTTTATTAACCCTATTTTATCAGATAAGAATGCGTTCCTTCTGCTGTCTATGGATCTGCCAGCAGCTCCAGGCTGTTTTTCAGATTTTCCGGGAATGGATAAAATTCAAACCAGTTACGCTCATCCCGCCCCTTCCATATCATGATCTTGTAAGAAAGACTGGAATAGGTGACCATCCTCTCCTCTTCGTAAATTTTCTTATTCCACGGAAAAAACAGAAAAAAAGAAAAAACAAACGTCAAAATGAATGTATAAAGATAAATGCGCAAGTCTATGTCCCCCTCCCTTACAGGTACAGTTTCTTTTCTTTCTGTCCCTACACCACATGGTTTTTCAGATTTTTAGGGAATAGATAAAACTCAATATCATCTTTCCCGCCGATGGTTCTCCATATGATCAGTTCATATGTAAGGCTGGAATATATGGTCGTTCCTCCATCCTCGTAAGCCTTCTTACTCCACGGATAAAACAGAAAGAAGGCAAAAAACATCGTAACAGCCATAATACATAAGCATGCGGTTATTTTTTTCATTTTTGCTTCCTCGCTTTCGGCATACATGGTCCCGTTCTATCAAGTACGATTTTTATTTCTTATGACACCTGCTATGGTGAAAACTCCGGCAGCTCCCAATATAACAGCCGATATGTTCCCGGCTCCAAAGCCTCTCTCTTTATAGGAAAGGCCCATCCCGTACCGAAGCCAGGAGTTTGATGCTCTGGCAACATCGCTGTAATAATAAACCGGGAAGCTGGTTCCGCTGTCATTGCGGCCATCCTGTACCTCCAAAGATGGTACGGTACTCCTGTTTTCTGCCGCCGTCGGCCACTCTCCGGTAAATGCATGTGCCGTGGCTTTCTGGACTGGAATGATAAACTCGGGGATTCCATCTGCACTGAATACAACTGCTGCGGGATATCGGATCCCGGGAAGTCCGGAAACGATCTCATATCTGTATTTATCGCTGTCATATCCCGCCACCTCCAGGGAAGCAGCCACTGCTTCGTTATAATCAACCGTTTCATTTTTGTACACATAGACAGCTCCCACTGTCCAGTGGTTTAAGTCATCTTTAAGCATCTGTTCTGCATCTTCCGGGATATCCTTTGGAAGCGGTGTTACTTTCGTTATATCGGCGAGGACCGTAACATGACCTGTATAAACCGGAATCTGCCACATATAATCACTGTTCTCCAATGATTTCTTTGGATCCTCTGTCTTTAAAAGCCCTGGCTCCGAATAAATTTTATATGCCCTCTCCATCCCCAGTTCATCCATCCGCACATCCCGCCCAAGTTCTGCACGGGCTCCTCCATGATTCATCTGAAATAATATCTCGTCTCTCATGGAAACGATCTCCTGGTACTCACTTTCCTCCAGTGGAAGCAGATGCTCGGATGCATAAGAATCGAAGCCGAATGCCAATGACAGGAACATACAAATAAAAGTAAGGATTGCTTTTCCCATGTCTGCCTCCTTCCATCAGTCCACGAAGCCAGCCCTTTTTCATCCAAATTTCTTTGTCAATCCTATTTTATCAGATAAACGGCCGGTCCTCAAGAAAGAACCGCATAATTAATCTGACATTTTTCTTAAAAAATCATTTTTTTCAAAAATTCCACCATAAAAAAATGCCGTCCCCCACGGGGCTGTGATCAGCCCGCAGGGAAACGGCGTTTTTCTTTCTAAGATTTTCAATTATAAGGGCATGATCCCGAACAGGACGGCAACGATCATGCAGATAAAGCTGAAGCCCCATACCCATAAAAAGCTGTTCTTGATATGGTCCTTGATGTCCACGTCTGCCAGGCCAACGCCCAGAAGGGTGGCCGGAACCATGGGGCTGATGAAGGTGGCGCAGTTTCTGCATACCACCATGGCAACGGCAATGGGAGTGGCGGCGATGCCGAAGCCCTCTCCGATCCCGATCATTACCGGAAGCATTCCGTAGAAATAGCTGTCCGTATCGAAGGCCAGGGCCAGAGGCACGCTTAAAATACCGATCACCAGCGGCAGGTGGCGTCCCAGCACAGCCGGTAAAAAGCCGCTGATCAGGCCGGACATACAGGTGATGACGCTTTCTGTGCCCTCCACGTTCTTTACAAGAACGCCCATGAGAACGGCTGCTCCCATGAGGGTGGAGCACATCATAAGGGCCGGACCGGCGTGGAGATTGATGATCTTCTTCTGCATTTTCGCCCCCGGATAATTTACCAGGATCGCCAGGGCCACGCCCATCATAAAGGGAACGTAGCTGGGGAAGATGTCCAGGATCAGAAGGGCAATGACCGCAATGGTAAGGAACACGTTAAAAAAGAACAATCTGGGACGGGCCAGCTCGCTGGCGGCTTCCGCTGCCGCTGCTTCTGCCGGGCTCACTGCTGCCTGGCCCTCAGTCTGTGCCAGGAGCCCGTTTAATCCGGCTCCCCGCTTCTTTTCAATGATGCCGTTGACAACGGCCACGGCCAGAGCCAGGATGATCCCGCAGGCCTGGATCGGCATGATGGTGCGCCATAAGGCTCCGGCCTCGATGCCCAGGACTGTGGCCGCCCGCATGGTGGGACCAGCCCAGGGCATCAGGTTCAGTACGCCCATGGAAAGCACCGCGATCCGCAGCATGGTAGTGGGACGCATATGCATCCTTTTATAGACTGGCAGCATGGCCGGGACCACAATACAGAAGGTGGAAGCGCCGCCGCCGTCCAGATGGCCGATGAGTGCGATGATGCAGGTCATGATACAGACGCCCACCACGCTGTCCTTCACCAGAAGCATCAGCTTCCCGATGATCACGTCGAACATCCCGGCGTCGGTCATGATACCGAAATACAGGACACTAAACACGAACAGGGCCGCTGTGGGACCGGTGCTGGAAAAGCCGCTCTTAATGAGGGATGCAATGTCCTCCCAGGTATAATATTTTCCCAGGACCAGCACAAGAGCCAGGATCATCGGAAAAACGATGAAGGCAATGCTGGGCAGGGTCTTACTTTTGAACAGTGTCACCACGATGGCGACGATACAGGCGAATCCAAGGATTCCTACAAGGGTACCCGACATACTTTTTCTCTCCTTTGAAGCTTATTTTGCGTTTTCTTTGTATATTTCCATGAAAGTTTCACACTTTCTTAGCATTTCAGGCGGCAAAACGGCCCGGAAACTGACAGTGCCTCCGGACCGTCTGCCTTTCCCGGCCTGGCCGGGATCTGTATTTATGAAAAGGGGTTATGAGAACTCGTATTCCTTGATCTGGCGGACCACGTCGATGATGGTGCCGTCCCGGGCCTCGATGACGCCCACGATCCGGTCATCAAACTGCACCGGATCCGGTTCTCCCACCATGGCGTAGGCCTTATCCCGCAGCTCTTCAATGGTGCAGAATGGAAGGTCCACGTCCTTCATACATTCGATCAGGTCCTGCCGTCTGGGGTTGATGGCAATGCCGTAATCGGTGATGACCACGTCCACGGTCTCGCCGGGAGTCGTCACCGTAGTCACACGGGTGCAGATGGCCGGGATCCGTCCCTGCAGGAGCGGCGCGATGACGATGGTGCATTTTGCGCCGGCCGCCGTATCCGGATGACCGCCCTGGGCCCCTGTGATCATGCCGTCGGAGCCCACCACCACGTTGCAGTTAAAGTCCACGTCCACCTCCAGGGAAGCCAGGATCACGAAATCCAGCTTGTTGACGAAGGCTCCCTTATTGAACGGGTTGGCATACTCCGAGGCGGAGATCTCAATGTGGTCCGGGTTCCTCTTAATGGACTCGATGGCTCCCAGATCGAAATCCTGGGTATCCACGATCTTTTTGATCAGGCCCTTTTCCAGAAGCTCACACATGGGGGTGGTGATGCCTCCCAGGCCCAGGCCCATGTGGATCCCCCGCTCCTCCATGATCTTTCCCAGGGAAATGGTGGAGGCGATGGAGGCTCCGCCCACGCCGGTCTGGTAGGAAAAGCCTTCTTTAAAATACGGTGTGTGGATCACAAACTGAGTACAGTAGTCCGCCATCATGATCTTTCTCACATCGGTGGTGGGCTTTGCCGCTCCAGTGGCGATCTTTGCCGGATTTCCGATCTCGTCCACCACGCACACATAGTCCACATGGACCATGGAGATGCTGGCGGGAACGTTGGGGAAGGGGACCAGGCAGTCGGTGAGGGCGACCACCTTGTCGGCGTATTCCGCATCCACCATGGCGTAGGATAATACGCCGCAGTCGCTCTTTCCGCCGTTGGCCCGCATGTTTCCGTATTCATCGCAGGTGGGGGCCCCGATGAAGGCGATGTCGATATGGACCTCGCCGGATTCCACCGCGCGGACCCTTCCGCCGTGGGAGCGCATGATGGCCAGGTCCCTTAAACGCCCGGTGGAGATGGCCTCTCCGATCTTTCCGCGGACGCCGGAGGACTGGATCCCGGTGATGGTGCCGTCCTCGATGTAGGGCACGATGGGGTCGTTGGCCTTGCCCAGAGAGCTGGCGCAGATGGTCAGGTCCTTGATCCCCATTTTGTGGATCTCTTCCATGACCATGTTGACCACATAATCTCCCTCGCGGAAATGGTGATGGAAGGAAAGGGTCATCCCGTCCCGGATGCCGCATTTTACCAGAGCCTCATGGATATTTTCCACCATTTTGCTCCGGCCCGGATCGCAGAGCGCGCGGACGGTGGGAGCCGCTTTTTTATATTCATGATTGTCATTGGCATAGGCTCCCTTAAAGGGTTCCTTGCCGGTCTTTTTTAAGATCTCCCCGGGGATCTCTCTTCCAACAGCATTGATCATATTACAGCTCCCCCTTATACACGCCGGCCGCCTTGGCCATGGCCAGCGTTCTCTTTGCTCCGTCGTAGAAGGCGATGTCGATCATCTTTCCGTCCACGGTAAATACACCGATGCCCTTTGCCTTCTTGTCGTCGATCTCCCGCACCACCTTTTCGGCAAACACGATCTCCTTTTCAGCAGGGGTGAACACCTTATGTACCACGGCGATCTGACGGGGGTTCACCAGGGATTTTCCATCGAAGCCCATGAGCTTGATCATACGGGTCTCCTTTTCAAAGCCCTCCATGTCGTCCAGGTTGGTGAACACCGTATCCCAGCACTGGACGCCTGCCGCCCGGGCCGCCATGATCATATGCTGTCTGGCTCCCATGAGCTCCACGCCGGTGCCGGTGATGGTGGTCTGAAGGTCCTTTGTGTAGTCGCCGCCGGAAAGGGCGATGCCGATGAGCCGGTCTGAGGACTGGCACACCTCCAGGGCATTTAAAACGCCCTTGCAGGATTCCAGGGCCGCCATTAAAAGAGTGCTGCCCTCGGGCCGTCCAAACTCCCGCTCAGCCGCCAGCACATGCTCCTCCACAGTCCTCACATCCTGGGCCGTCTCGGTCTTTGCGATCCGGATGGTGTCAGCCCCTCCGGCCACGCAGACCCGGATATCCTCCTTCCAGTGAGGCGTGTCCAGGCCGTTGATCCGCACCACCCGTTCTACGCCGTGGTAGTCGATCTCCTGCAAGGCGTGGAACAGGGAATACCTGGCCGCGTCCTTCTGGTTCTCCGCCACCGCGTCCTCCAGATCCAGCATGATGGAATCCGGCTTATAAATATAGGGGTCCTTGATAAGGCCCGGCTTCTGGCAGTTCAAAAACATCATGGAACGTCTTAATCGTTTTTTATTTGGATGCATTACCGGATCACACCTCCCCACGGAAGATTTTCACTGACGCCGTTGCTGCGGTAAACGGCGCATTCCACTCTGGCCTTTAAGGTACAGTCCAGGGCGCCCTTGTCAAAGATTGTCACCCTGGCGTTTTTCACATCCAGCCGTTCTAAGGTCTCCAGGGCCACCGCGCGGATCTGTCTCCCATACTGATGGATCACGCTGCTCTCGATCATCAGCTCGATGCCGTTGTCTCCCGGCTCCACGGTCACCTGGGCATCGCTGGACTCCAGGGTCCCGGCCATGGCTGTTTTTAAGATCTCCATCTGATCCCCTCCTTCTCATTCGGTCATTTTTTCTATACTCACTATACCATTTCCGGTATTTTTTATCCAATATATATATCTTTATGTGATATATAGGGCGTTTCTTATGCCCTTCTGCCAGAACAGGACGCCGCAGACCGCAGCGTCCCGTTAAGGAAAGGTATTATAAAACCGGAAGATATCCCAGAGCCAGCCCCATGACCATGAAGATCACGAAGATCCCCACGCACCATCTGAAGATATAGCCCTGGTACTGGGCCAGGGTGATCTCGGTCTGGTCCATGAGCAGGTAGATAAAGGGTACCAGCGGGCTTAAGAAATGGAAGGCCTGTCCCATGAGGGCCGCGAAGCCGATCTGGAGGCTGGTGAACCCGTAGGCCTCTGCCGTTGCCGCCAGGGGCGGGAGAACACCGTAGTAAAAGGCGTCGTTGTTTAAAAGGTAGGTACCCGGCGCGCTGATGACGGCGATGATCACCGCGAAGTACCGTCCCAGGGATTCGGGGATCACGGACACTAAGAACTGGGCGATGGCGTTTGACATGCCCGCGTCCTCGGGACCGTTTAAGATGCCCATGAGCACGCCTGCGCCCAGGACCATCATGACCACGTTGATCATATCAGGAGCCAGGGAGCTGATGACCTTTCTCTGGATCTTCTGGTCGGGATAGTTCACCACCAGGGCGATGGCCGTTCCCACGCCGAAGAGAATGGCAGAGGAAGCCAGGCCCATGATCAGGGATACGATGACAGCGGCGGTCAGGGCCAGGTTAAAGAAGATCAGCTTTGGCCGCTTCCACTCCTGCTCCTCCGGGGACACCTCCACCTTATGTACCTCTGAAGATGCGGCCTTTGCAACGCCCAGCCGCTTTCTCTCCTTAAGGCCCAGGTAATAGGATACGCCCACCACATAAATGGCCGAAAGCACCATTCCCGGCACCAGCGGAGCCAGGATCTCTCCCGCATCCAGCTTCATGACCGACATGACCCGGGCTGTGGGACCGCCCCAGGGGATCAGGTTCATGATACAGTTCTGTAAGATGATGAGGGTAGCCAGGTAGATCTTTTTGATCTTTAACCGGTTATAAATGGGGATCATGGCCGTACAGCAGATCATGACCGTGGTGGTGCCGTCGCCGTCTAAGGAAACGAAGGCCGCCAGGATGGCCGTTCCCACCAGTACCTTTAAGGGATCCCCCTTACACCATGCGACCACATGGTCCACCATGGGATCGAACATGCCAGCTGTCAGCATGACGCCGAAGTATAGGATCGCGAAGGTCATCATCGCGAAGGTAGAGGCCACGCTCTTGATGCCGTCCATGGCGTAGCCCAGGGTATCCCAGCCATATCCGGCCAGCAGTCCGAAGGCCACCGGCACCAGGATCAGGGATGTGAACGGACTCAGTTTCTTTGCCATGATCAGCGCCATGAACACAATGATCATTGCAAAACCTAAAAATGCGAGATTCATAGGATTTCCCCCTTTAGCTTCTTTGTATTTTTATGAAAACATCATATCATCCCCTGGCCATTCCGTCTAATATATATACAATTATACCAATTATAAGGTTTGTCCTATGGGATAATTTGTGCATTATGCTAAGTTCTTAGCGGTACTCCGGCCAGTGTGTTTAATTTCTGCTAAGTTTTGTGTATACAAAAGACAGTATACGGCCAGGACTGGCTATTCAGGCCTTCCGCAGACTGAGAAAGGAATCCACTGTGGAATTTCTCCTTTTGTTATGGTATGATAAAGGGAATCATAAAAGGATGGAGGTCCGCCATGAATGAGAAACATATGCAGTACGTATTGACAGTTCTGAAGGAAGGGAGCTTTACGGGAGCGGCGAAAAAGCTGTATGTGTCCCAGCCCTCCTTAAGCCAGATCATAAAGGCCGCCGAGGCCAACCTGGGAGCGCCGATCTTCAATCGGAACACGGACCCCATCACCCTGACCCCTGCCGGAGCCCTTTACGTGAAGGCGGCCAAGCAGATCAGCACCATCTCCACCAACCTGGCCAAGCAGGTCGAGGAGCTGAGCAATGAGGAATTTGGAAAGATCCGCCTGGGGATCTCGGTCCAGAGGGGCATGGAGCTGCTCCCCTACCTCTATCCCCGGTTCAAGAGCCGCTTCCCCCATGTGGAGCTGGAGCTTCACGAACAGGGCTCGGCCACCATGGAGGAAAGCGTCCTGGAGGGCTCTGTGGGCATCGCTCTTCTGACCACCTTTCCAAAATACGACGAGCTGGTCTACGATCTGATCCAGAAGGAAAATATGGTGCTGCTGGTCAATAAAGCCTGCGCCCTGGCGGAACGGATCCGGCCGGGAACTCCCATCGACATCCGGGAGGCGGCGGATGAGGTATTCATATGCAGCCGTCAGGGCCATTCGGCCCGGACCATTCTGGATGCCCTCTGTGCCGCCAGGAATATGAAGCCGGAGATCGGCCTGGAGACCATCAGCATTGAGGTGGGAAAATACGTGGTGGCCACCAGTCCCGTGGTCATGGCCTGTCCTGACGCTTACGCGGATACGGAAAATTCCCACCAGTCCCCCTATTATACCTACCCCATCCTGGGAGTGGAGAATCCCCGGCATTTTTTTGCCTGCTACCGGAAGGACCTGTATCTCACAAAATATATGCGGTATCTTCTGGAGCTGCTCCACGAGGTCCGGAACCTCCCCGCCGGCCGTCACGGCCAGACGCCGGGAGCAGAGGCCCAGTCCCTCATAGGGATCCCCACAGAGCTGCCCCAGATGCTAAACGCCAGGGAGCAGCGGGCGGCCCTCCAGAACAGTCTCCTTGTCTCCTGCCGCTGTCCCCTGGTCTCCTTTACCTTAAATATTCCCGGACCTGTGAAGGTCCTGCCCCTGGTCCCCGAGGCCTTTGACGCCGGGATCGCCAAGATCGAAGACGCCCTGGCGGATCAGGGACTTCCTGTGGTCCGCAGGGAGCAGGTGATCCAGGCCACGGGACTGGAGGCCATGTGGGCCGTGGAGACGGCCGGTGCGGTACGGCTGAAAACGCTCATGGCGGCCATTGAGGACGGCGGCGGCCTGGGACGGCTGTTTGACATCGACGTTCTGGACGCCGGAGGAAAAAAGCTGTCCCGGGAGGATCTGGGACTGCCTCCAAGGAAATGCCTCCTCTGTGAACAGCCGGCCCACGCCTGTGCCAGGAGCCGTACCCATACGGTCATGGAACTGACGGAACAGATCGAATCTATATTAAGAAAGGAATTTTCACACCATGGCATTTGACGGAATCACCATTGCAAATCTGGTATATGATCTGAACCAGAAGATCGTCTCCGGCCGGATCGCAAAGATCGCCCAGCCGGAAAAGGACGAGCTTCTGCTGACCATAAAGGGGAACCGGGAGAATTTCCGGCTGCTCATCTCAGCCAACGCCAGCCTCCCTCTCCTCTACTTCACTGAAACCAATAAGCCCAGCCCCATGACGGCCCCCAATTTCTGTATGCTCTTACGCAAGCACATCGCCAATGGGCGGATCCTTTCCGTGACCCAGCCAGGCTTTGAGCGCATCGTCCGCTTTGAGATCGAGCATCTGGATGAAATGGGGGATCTGCGGCGGAAGTATCTGATTGTGGAACTCATGGGAAAGCACAGCAATATCATCTTCTGTGATGAAAACGACATGATCCTGGACAGCATCAAGCATATCTCCGCCCAGGTAAGCTCGGTCCGGGAGGTGCTGCCGGGACGCACCTATTTCATCCCCCACTCCGGGGAAAAGAAAAATCCCCTGGAGATCACAGAGGAGGAATTTATCCCTCTGATCCAGGGAACGCCTCAGCCTCTGTCCAAGGCCCTCTATATGGATCTTACCGGCTTAAGCCCCGTGGCGACGTCAGAGATCTGCCATCTGGCCTCCCTGGACGGGGACGTTTCCGCCAAGGAATTTTCCGAAGGTGAGCTGACCCACCTGTACCATGCCCTCAACTGGATCATGGACGATGTGAGAAAAGGGAATTTTTCGCCCAGCATCATTTATAAGGGTGAAAAGCCCGTGGAATTTTCTTCCATCCCTCTGACCATGATGGACGGCGGCGAATACCAGAAAACGGCCTTTGATTCCGTAAGCCAGGTGCTGGAACGGTATTACGCCGAGAAAAACGCCGTATCCAGGATCCACCAGAAATCCACGGATCTGAGAAAGATCATCTCCAACGCCTTAGAGCGCAGCTACCGGAAGCTGGACCTTCAGACGAAGCAGTTAAAGGATACGGAAAAGCGGGAAAAATTCCGGATCTACGGCGAGCTTTTGAATACCTACGGCTACGGCCTGGCCGGGGGAGAAAAAAGTTTTAAATGTTTAAATTATTACGATAATACAGAGATCACCATTCCCCTGGATCCCACCCTGACGGCCCGGGAAAACGCACAGAAATTTTTTGATAAGTACAACAAGCAGAAACGGACCTTCGAGGCCGTGACGGAGCAGCTTTCCCAGACCCGGGCGGAGATCGACCACCTGGAGTCCATCAGCACCTCCATGGACATTGCCCGGCTGGAGGAGGACCTGGTGCAGATCAAGGAGGAGCTGACGGAATACGGCTACATCCGGCGGCACTATTCCGGCGGCAAAAAGGTGAAGATCACCAGCCGCCCCTACCACTACCTGTCCTCGGACGGCTTCCACATCTATGTGGGAAAGAACAACTACCAGAACGAGGAGCTGACCTTTAAGACGGCAAACGGCGGCGACTGGTGGTTCCACGCCAAGGGAATGCCAGGCTCCCATGTGATCGTAAAAACAGAGGGAAAGGAGCTGCCGGACCGGGTGTTCGAGGAGGCCGGAGCCCTGGCGGCCTACTATTCCAGAGGCCGGGAAAACGATAAGGTGGAGATCGACTACATCCAGAGAAAAAATCTGAAAAAAGTCCCCGGCGCGGCTCCGGGCTTCGTGGTATACCATACCAACTATTCCCTTCTGGCCACGCCGGGGATCCCAGTGAGCGAGGTGAAATAAACCGTCTCCTCTATTCTACTTTGATGGCGTTGGGGTAGATCCGGGCCAGACGCTCATCGCCGAAGCGCTCGTCCATCACCTGCTGCCAGGAGGCCTCTGCCGCCACGCCCCGGCTCCTCTCGTCGCTCCTCCACAAGGCCATAAAGGAGACGGCCATGTTGACGGTCATAAAAACGATCAGGAGCCAGACCAGAGGCTTCCCGGTCTTTGCCGGGATCCTCTCGATCCATCTGGAAAATACGGGATACAGCCCCTTAAACCACACCACAGCTGCGATGCCCCAGAAAAAGCAGTACAGGAGGTTGATCCGGCCTCCCAGGTTAAAGGGGATCTTACTGTAATCCCAGAATACCGTTCCGAACATCATTTCTGTAAACACACTGCACAGATACTCGTAAGCGCCTCCCAGGACCGTACCCATGAGGAACAGGAACCGGTCGGAGCTGTCCTTGTACCGGTAGAGGAGCACCGTCACCAGGGCGATGGCCAGGCCCCAGACGATGCTGAAGGGTCCCCAGACCAGACTGCTGCGGCTCATCCAGACACCGGCCGTGATCCGGCAGAATACGGTCTCCGTCAGATCTCCCAGGACACAGCCGATGACGAACAGAAGAAAGATCTTATAAAAGCTGCACCCGGCGGCAAAGCCTTCTGCACTGGCTGTTTTAAGCTCCTTCTCCTCTCCAGCTGTCCGCTCCCTGGGATACGCCCGCTCCAGACGCCGGTTCACCAGAGAGGACAGCCGAAGCTCCAGCCTTACGCTTAAGGACGCAAACAGGGAATCCACCGACTGCCACTGTTCGATCCTTCTGGTCTTTCCCGTAAGGATCAGCACCGTAGCCAGCATATCCGCCGCCAGGGCCAGTAAAAGGATCCACAGAAGGATCTTTCCAAGACTTCCGGGCAGCAGGGCAAACAGCCGCGTCAGCAGGGGATTCCCCCATCTGAACGCCAGAACGCCCAGAACGCCCCAGACTGCGGAGGCAGGCACACAGATATAGCCGTCCAGGTTCCATGGCAGCCCGGAATAGTCCCACCATTTTTCATGGTACAGCCACTCCAGCACATGACCGGCGATCCACTGGGTTAGGGTTGCCAGGATCACGATCCCCGCAAAAAGCCAGAAGCCCGAAAGCTCACGGCAGGAAAGGGTCATGGCTGCTGCCGCCGCGCCATAGGTCACACATAAAGGGCCGTTTACCAGTCCCCGGTTCACAAAGGTTCTTTTTTTCACTGCCGCTGCCACAGTTTCCAGGATCCATCCTGCGAAGGAATACGCGAAGAACAGCCACAGCAGCTCATAAAATGTATACGTCATACGCACACCTCCCTGACAGAGATTGTACCAGATTTTTCCTTTCCTATTTATAAAACTTTCATGAACTCTTTTCATTCCTCACGTTTCTGACGGCTATCCGACGCCAGGGCCGTTTTCTGCTCCTTGCGCCCCTTTCTCCTTCCATGTATAATGATCACAAGATTCCTGCTCCATAGAAACATGTCAACATTCCCATCGGAAAAGCGAGGTTGTTATGAATCCAATCTTTTTAAACAGTCCCTCCGGCCAGATCCATATGAAGCCCATGGACGAGATCTCCGGCTTCCAGGTCCGGCCCGGATTCTATGAGCTCAACGGGGCCATGGCGATCCCCGGCGGGGTCAATTTCACCGTCCACTCCACCGGAGCCGTTTCCTGTGAGCTTCTCCTGTTCCACCGGGCAGAAAACACGCCCTATGCGGCCATCCCCTTTCCGGAGCACTACCGCATCGGCGACGTATATTCCATGATTGTATTCGGCCTGGATATCAAGGATTTTGAATATGCATACCGGCTGGACGGCCCCTATGACAAGGAAAAGGGCCTTCTTTTCGATAAAAAGAACATCCTTCTGGACATTTACGCAAAGGCAGTCACCGGCCAGAGCGTCTGGGGGGTGCCGAAGAAAAAAGACGTGTTTTATAAGGCCCGGGTGGTCCAGGACAACTTCGACTGGGGCGCGGAGCCCTTTCCTCAGATCCCCATGGAGGATCTGGTGATCTATGAGATGCATGTGCGCGGGTTCACAAAGCATGTTAGCTCCGGCGTTTCCTGCCCCGGCACCTTTTCCGGGATCATGGAAAAGATCCCATATCTGAAGGAGCTGGGGATCACCGCTGTGGAGCTGATGCCGATCTTTGAGTTTGACGAGATGAAGGACAGCCGCATGGTGGACGGAAAACAGGTGGTGGATTACTGGGGCTATAACCCGGTCAGCTTCTTTGCTCCCAACACCAGCTACGCTGGGAAACCGGAATACAACCGGGAGGGCAATGAGCTGAAAACGCTGATCCGGGCCCTCCACGACAACGGCATCGAATGCTTCCTGGACGTGGTCTTTAACCATACGGCCGAGGGAAATGAATACGGTCCCTGCTTTTCCTTCAAGGGCTTTGACAACAACGTATACTATATGCTGACGCCGGACGGATATTATTATAATTTCAGCGGCTGCGGGAATACCATGAACTGCAACCATCCGGTGGTACAGCAGCTGATCGTAAGCGCCCTCCGGTACTGGGCCTCCGCCTACCATGTGGACGGCTTCCGCTTTGATCTGGCCAGTATCCTGGGAAGGAACCAGGACGGCTCTCCCATGAGCAGCCCGCCGCTTTTACAGCAGCTCGCCTTTGATCCGGTGCTAAAAAATGTCAAGCTCATTGCCGAAGCCTGGGACGCCGGGGGACTTTACCAGGTGGGAAGCTTCCCCTCCTGGAACCGGTGGGCCGAATGGAACGGCCGGTACCGGGACGATATGCGGGATTATTTAAAAGGCGGTCTGGAGCTTTCCCCGGCGGCTGCCAGCCGCATCACAGGCTCTGCCGACCTTTACGATCCGGCCTCCAGAGGCAGCCACGCTTCAGTGAATTTTTTAAACTGCCATGACGGCTTCACCCTCTGGGACATGTATTCTTACAGCCAGAAGCACAACGAGGCCAACGGCTGGTGCAATCTGGACGGCAGCGACGACAACCGGAGCTGGAACTGCGGAGCCGAGGGCGATACCAGCGACGAGGCTGTTCTGGGGCTGAGAAAAAAACTGGCCAGGAACGCGGTGACCGTGCTCCTTATGAGCCGCGGCACTCCCATGTTCCTGGCCGGTGATGAATTTTTAAATACCCAGTATGGAAATAATAACGCCTATTGCCAGGACAACGAGATCTCCTGGCTGGACTGGAGCTTTCTGGAAAAGAACCGGGACCACTTTTCCTATACAAAGCATATGATCGCGTTCCGAAAGGCCCACGACGTGATCCGGAAGCCCTCCGGCGTCTGCTCCCTGGGCCTTCCGAATATAAAGGTGATCCCTCCCGACGGCTCCACCCATGTGCTGGCGGTGCTGTATTCCGGCAGGAACCGGACGGATACGGCAGACGATCTGGTCTGTCTGGCAGTGAACGTATACTGGGAGCCCCAGGCTTTTCTCCTTCCCATGGTATCTAAATCTCTGAAATGGAAGGTGGAGGCCGATACAGCAGGAACGTATCTCAAAGGCCATATGCCGTCCTCCCATGAGCCGCCCTGTCTCATCTCTTCTCCACAGATCACCCTGGAGTCCCGGTCCGTTCTGGTATTCACGGCAGCCCCGGCTTAAGCCGGGACCCGTCCGCCTACTCCAAGTTCAGATGATGCTTCAGAAGATACTCCGTTCCCAAGGCCTCAGTCAGGATCTGGAATACCTGCCAGAGCAGGAATGCACAGCCGGTCACATGGATCGCCGCCGTCATATCCATCCTCTCCAGCACCGGCTCCCACAGCGGATACGTCTGGAGCAGCGCCGTCATTATAATAGAAAAGACAGAGCTGATGCCCACATAGGCCAGCACAGAGAAGGCCACTCTGTGGTTTCCCGCCAGCTGGCCCAGGGCCATGGCCAGGTAAAAATGGTACACCGTGGCAAACCAGGCTGCGATCATGGCCAGGAGACCCTCCAGAAAGAACAGGATCACATGGACCGTCATCCCGGCATCCTCTTTAAAGCCGGCCCCGATGAGCTTAAAGCATTCCGCCAGGAATCCAGGCACTGCCTTAAGGAAGGTCAGCTCACCCGCCAGGATCCCGATGGAAAAAATCCCTACTATCAGGGAGATATGGATCATCAGCACTGCGGCCAGAGCCTTGGCCAGGACGATCTTCCAGGACTCCACCGGCAGGGTGAACATCAGATATCCCTCCTCCTTTAAAAGCCCCTTATAAAACCGCTGGATCACCGGAAGCACGGTCATCACTCCCAGGGCCGCCAGCACGGCGGCGTACAAGGCGCCGGTAAACCAGGGGATCAGCTCCAGGAACGGAGAATCCAGGAGCTCTGTCCGTCCGGCTTCCGGAACGATCACATGAAACATCAGCGCATTGAGGACCGTGACCGCCAGCACCGCCCCGTACACAGGGAACAGGCTGCGCATCATGGCCGTCCATTCATATTTAAAAAGCTTCCGGAACATCTTATCTCTCTCCTTCCCTTCCATGGGTATCCCAGTCCATTGCTCCCATGGGCACTGCAAAGATCTCTCTGAACAGGGCGTCCACGGATTTTTTCTCCTGCTCCCGGATACGGTCCACCGGATCCTGGCGCACCACCTGTCCCTCTTTTAAAAAGATCACCTCGTCCAGGACCTTCTCGATATCGGCGATCAGATGGGTGGACAGGATCACCGACGCATCCTCAGAATAATTGGTAAGAATGGTCCTCAGGATAAAATCCCTGGCCGCCGGATCCACGCCGCCGATAGGCTCGTCTAAAAGATACAGCTTCGCCTTCCGGCTCATGACCAGGGCCAGCTGGACCTTTTCCTTTGTTCCCTTGGACAGGCTCTTCATCCGCTCTGAGCCGGAGATCTCCAGACGCTCCAGCATATCCTCCGCCGTCTCCAGGCGGAAATCCGTGTAAAAATCCCGGAACATGCGGACCATATCGGAGACCCGCATCCAGTCAGCAAAGTACATCCGGTCCGGCAGATAAGATACGATGGATTTTGTATACACTCCCGGCTCCTGCCCGTCGATCCGTATAGAGCCCCCGTCGGGCCTCAAAAGCCCGTTGGCCAGCTTAATAAGAGTGGTCTTTCCGGAGCCGTTGGGGCCCAGAAGACCGACGATCTTCCCGCTTTCCACCGAAAGATCCACCTGTTTTAAGGCCTCGCGTTTTCCAAAACGCTTTGTGAGGCCGCTGCATTCCAGCAAAACGCCCATTACGCCTCTCCCTCCTTTAACGCATCCTCCAGCACGGCCCGGATCTCATCTCCGGTGTATCCCAGATCCCGCATTTTTTCCAGGAACCATGCCACCTGCTCCTTTACAAGTCCTGTCCGCAGGGCTTTGATCGTCTCCATATCGTTTGTCACACACCTTCCCGCTGTTCTGTTGGCCACAGCCAGCCCCCGGCTCTCCAGGTCTGCCATGGCCCTCTGCATGGTATTGGGGTTCACCCCCGCCTCTGCCGCCAGCTCCCGCACCGAGGGGAGCCGCTCTCCCGGCCCGTACACCCCGGCAGCGATCTGCGACGCCACCAGGTCCGACAGCTGGGACCATATGGGCCTGTCGTCTGTCAGCTTCCATTCCATTTCCTCACTCCTTATCTTCTTTTCTGGCTGCTGTCTTTTTGTATTATTGTATTGTTGTATTATTCACTTAATACAGTTATACAAGAAAAGATCCTGCATGTCAAGAGGTTTTTCATTCCTCCCGGATACAGGATCCTGTCTGTTCTTTCTGGAACCTTTATGAATTTTTCATGACCACGCTCTCCACCACGTCGGCGGCATGCTCGCAGGCATCGGCGCATTTTTCCAGATAGCTGTAAATCTCCCTCCATGCGATGACGGCCAGCACATCCTTTTCCTCTGAATGAAGGCTGTGCATGCTGGCGATATACAGCCGGTCTGCCTCCTCCTCCAGGGAATTGATCTGGATGATCCGGTCCTTTAACTCTTTAGAACGGCGGAAGTTGGCGAACTCCCGCATGAGGCCGCAGACCTCCTCGCAGCACTGGATCACCAGCTCCAGCATCTTTAAGGCCTCCGGCCGGATGGCCTTTACATTGTTGATATAAATGCGGATGAACACCTCCTCGATCTTATCGGTGAGATCGTCGATCTGCTCGCTTAAGGCCGCGATGTCCTCCCGCTCGATGGGAGTGATAAAGGCTTTGGTGAGCCGGTCGCTGAGCTCATGCTTTTTCATATCGGCCTCATGCTCGATCTTATGAAGCTCGTCCAGCCGCAGCCTGGTGTCCTCCGGCCTAAAATCGGACAGGATCTCCTTTAAAAGATGGGCGGCCTGACAGGAATATCCGGCGCATTCAATAAAGTTCTGAAAATAAAAATCGTCCTGTTTTTTCGACATATGCTTTCTCCTTTAAAAGATGTACATGAATATTTTTGCCATAATAAAGCTGATGAGGCCGCAGCCTGGGAAGGTGAAGATCCAGGTGAGCACCATATCCTTTACGACGCCAAAGTTGATGGCCGAGATCCGCTTCACCGCTCCCACGCCCATGATGGCACTGGTCTTTGTGTGGGTGGTGGACACCGGGATCCCGAACAGGCTGGAATAAAGAAGGCAGAGGGCGCCGGATACGTCGGCGGCAAAGCCCTGGTACCGCTCCAGCTTTACCATGTCCATGCCCACGGATTTAATGATCTTTTCTCCGCCCACGCTGGTTCCCAGGGCCATGACCACGCTGCATAGGAGCATGAGCCACACCGGGATCTCCATGCCGCTTACGGAATTCTGGCCATGGGCAAAGGCGGCCCCTAAAAACAGGACGCCGATGAATTTCTGGCCGTCCTGGGCCCCGTGCATGAAGCTCATGGCCGCGGCTCCGGCGATCTGGGCAAAGCCGAAGAACCGGTTGGTCCTGCGCCGGTCCATGTCCCGGCAGATGAAGGAGATGATCTTACATACCACCCAGCCGGTGCCGAAGCCCAGCACCAGGCTCAGCACAAGGCCGTAAAGAACCTTGACCCACTCGGCCCCGTTGATGCCGCCGGTGCCGTGCTGGATGGCGATGGCCGCTCCCGAAAGACCGGCGATGAGGCTGTGGCTCTCGCTGGTGGGGATCCCGAAAATGGACGCCCCCACGCTGTATATAACGATGGAGAGCAGGGCCGCGCAGAGGGCGACCAGCGCATTCTGGGTGCTGTCTCCGAAGTCCACCATATTGCTGATGGTGGAGGCCACGGAGCTGTTGATCTGGGTCATGATGAACACGCCCAGGAAATTAAAGAAGGCGCTCATGATGATGGCGTTTCTGGCGCTTAGGCACCGGGTGGTCACGCAGGTTGCGATGGCGTTGGGCGCATCGGTCCACCCGTTTACGAAGATCACCCCCAGGGTGAACAGGGTCGTTACAAGAAGCGCCGGGTTTTCCAGAAGTTCTCCCAGAAAACCAGTAAATGACAGATCCATACCGTTTATTCCTTTCCTGTTTTATCCTGGGAAACGGCAGGGCCGTCCCCCGGCGTCCCGGGCTCCGCAGGGAGCTTTTCCGCCACGGCCCAGTCCACCATATGGTTTTTTACATTTTTTATCTGTATTTTCAATCCGGGGACCTGGACCTCAAAATGCTCACCGTCGGCCGGGATCCGATCGATCAGCCCCCAGACATACCCGTTGAAGGTATCGTAATCCTCCCGGGGAAGGACGAGCTTAAGGGCGTCCTCCACCTCGTCCAGGGGAGCCGAGCCCTGGATCCGCCAGCAGTTTTCTGAGATCTGCCGGATCTCCTCCGGCCGTTCCTCTTCGTCCTCTGTTTCCAGGTCGCCCACCAGCTCCTCCACCAGGTCGTGAAGGGTCACGATGCCGGTGACGCTGCCGTATTCGTCCAGAAGCACGGCGAAATACTTCCGCTCCTTTTTCATGGCAGAGAGCAGGGAATGGGCCCGCATGGTCTCCGGCACCAGGAACGGCCGGTCCACGGCGTGCTCCATTAAGGACTCTCTGGAGCGGTCCTTCAGGCGGAAATAATCCCTGGTGTCCAGGATCCCGATGACGTTGTCCCGGTTCTCCCGGCATACAGGGAAGTATGTAAACCGGGATTCCAGGATGGTCTGGTCCCAGACCGCATCCTCGTCCTCCATATGGAGGAACACCACGTCCTTTCTGTGGGTCCCGGCCTGTTCGGCCGGCGTATCGTCAAACTCGAACACGTTCTGGATCATCTGGCTTTCCTCCGGGCGGATGGTCCCCTGCTCCCGGCCCTCGGCTAACATCATGCGGATCTCCTCCTCGGTCACCACCTCATCCTCTTCCTCCGGATCGACGCCCAGGAGCCTTAAGATCTGGTTGGTGGAAAAGGTTAAGAGCCACACCACCGGCTTGCAGAGTTTCCAGACGCCGAACAGCATGCCGGACATGCCCAGGGCCATGGAATCCGGCTTTTTCATGGCGATCCGCTTGGGCACCAGTTCACCGAACACAAGGCTGAAATAGGTCAGCGCCAGGGTGATGAGTACCACGGATACCGAATGAAGGACGTTTTCCGGCACCGGAACGCCAAGGCTCATGAGAAGGCCCACCAGGGGCCCGGCAAAGTTTTCTGCCGCAAAGGCGCCGCCCATGAGACCCGCCAGGGTGATGGCCACCTGGATCGTGGCCAGGAACCGGGCCGGCTGCTCCGTCAGGGCCGTGAGCTTCTTTGCCCGCTTATCTCCGTCGTGGGTCATGCGCTTTAATTTCGCGTCGTTCATGGAGATCACAGCGATCTCCGCACTGGCAAACACTGCGTTTCCAAAAATTAAAAGAATCTGTAATAGGATTGCTCCGATCATGGTTTTATGTAATTTTTCTCCTTTCATGGGGACGTAAATTTTTCCCGCTGTCACATCCGCCGCCGCGGAATGGGAACATGGCCTGCTTAAACGCAAAAAGGTACAGCCTGCAAGCATGTTCATCTCCCAGACTATACCTCTTTATTCCATAAAACGCATGGAGCCTATTCTGTTTTTCCTGTGTCCGTCTCCGTTTGAACCGCCGTCCATGCAGCCGATCACTCCTTTTTTATAAAATCTAAAATGTCTGTAAAATCTGTGTAAAAAAGACACAGATCTTTTTCAAAAATATCATAACCCGGGAAAGAAGTCAATGGAACGCCGCCAGTCTTAACGGCTTCTTTGCCTCTTTCCCGTTTGTTTTCATCAGCCCTCGATGCTGATGAATTTCCGTTCCTCTTCCTCCGGCTTCTTTGCTTCCTTTTTGGGAACCAGAAGCTTTAAGACGCCGTTCTCAAACCTGGCCCGGATATCCTCTCTTGTGATCTCCTCGCCCACATAAAACTTTCTGCTGCATGAGCCGGCAAACCGTTCCCTGCGGATATATCTCCCTGCCGTCTCTTCTGTATTTTTATTGGATACGGCGGTGATGGTCAGGGTGCCGTCCTTTAATTCTGCCTGGATATCCTCCTTTTTGCATCCCGGCAGGTTGATATCCAGCTCAAAGCCGCCCTCGTACTCCCGGATATCCGTTTTCATCAGATCGCAGGACGCTTCCTTTTCGTACTGCTTCTGGGGCCGTTCAAGGGTGAAAAAGTCATCAAATAAGTTTTCTCCAAAAATGCTGGGCATTAACATAGATCATCGCTCCTTATCTTAAATGGTATTTATATCTGGATCCCTGGTTCCCTTTGGAACTGGTTCTGTTATACCACTTTTATTAGCACTCGTCAATATTGAGTGCTAATAATTTTTGTGAAAACTTTATGAACTTTTTCTGTCCCGGCTCTTTTGTCTCAGACCTTCCGGTCGTATAGAAGGGCGTTGCAGATGGCGGCGGCCACGTTGCTGCCGCCCTTTCTTCCTCTTGCCACGATACAGGGCACTCCTGCGGAAAGGATCAGCTCCTTGGCCTCCACCACGTTTACAAAGCCCACCGGCACCCCCACCACCAGACGGGGACGGATCTCTCCGGTGCGGATCTTTTCATACAGCCGCATCAGGGCCGTGGGGGCGTTGCCTACGGCGTAGATGCAGTCCGGATACAGCCTGGCGGCCTTGTCCACACTGACCGCCGACCGGGTGATCCCGGACTCCCTGGCGGCCTCCTTCACGTCCTCGTCCCCGATGAAACAGCGGACCTGGATGCCGTGGGCAGCGGCAGCCGTTTTGTTGATCCCGGAGGCGGCCATGGTGGTGTCGGTGATGATGGGGATGCCGGAGGCCAGGGCCTCCCGGCCCTTTGATACGGCGTCCTCTGAAAAATACAGGCTTTCCTTATAGGAAAAATCCGCCGTGGTGTGGATCACCCGGCAGAGCACCGGAAGCTGGTCTTGGGGGCAGGCTTTTAAAAACTCCTGTCCCAGCTCTTCTTTTATGATGGCAAAGCTGGCCGCCTCGATCTCCGACGGCCGGGTCGTAAGGAACCGGATCCCGGTCTCCCTGCAGAGCGTTTCTGTCCATTCCATAAGCTTTCTCCTTTTTTCTCACTCACAGCCTGCGGTCCAGGATCCCGTAAATCCGGTCCATATCCAGATTTTCCCTCAGGATCCCCGCCAGCTTTTTATACTGCTCTTCCTTATGGGCAGCCATGGAAAACCCTCCGGCTTCCGGGAGCTTGTCCATAGAAATGCCATATTTTCCAGCCAGCAGCTCCCACACGGCCCTCTGGATCTCCTGGGAATCAAAAAAGCCATGGACGTAGGTTCCTGCCGCACGGCTCTGAATGCAGCCGTCCTCCTTTATGGCAGCTCCGGCCGGGTCCGATTCTTTCCGGATGCCGGTACACGGCCTTCCTCCGGCCCTTTTTGTCTCTCCCATATGGATCTCATATCCCGTGAAGCCAGAGGCTTTGGTTCCTCCCCACTCCTCAAACACCCAGGCGTTCCCCGTCACCCGGGTCCTGGTCTTCTCCCTGGAAAACACCGTTTCCACCGGAAGGAGCCCGAGCCCCCGGAGCGTTCCGCCCTCCTCGATGCCGAAGGGATCCGAAAGCCGCATCCCCAGCATCTGGAAGCCGCCGCAGACGCCGAACACGAAGCAGCCTTCTCCGTATTTTCTTAAAATGGCCGCCTCCATCCCCGTTTCCCTAAGCCACTTCAGATCGCCCATGGTATTTTTCGTGCCTGGAAGGATCACCAGGTCTGCGGCTGAAAGCTCCTCCGGCCGGTCTGCATAATAAAGGGCCACGCCGGGAAGATGCTCCAGGGCATTGAAGTCCGTAAAATTGGAGATCCTGGGAAGCCGCACCACGGCGATCCTGGCAAAAGCCTTTCTTCCATTCCGGTCCATGGCCGTATCCTTTGCCCAGAGCCGGTCTGCCAGGCTGTCCTCGTCATCCAGATCCACGTCCATATATGGGACCACGCCCGCCACCGGGATGGGACACCGCTCATACAGCATGGAAAGGCCGGGCTTTAAGATCTCCTTATCTCCCCGGAATTTATTAATGATAAAGGCACGGATCCTGGCCCGCTCCCGGTCGGACAGCAGGGCCGCCGTGCCGTAAAGCTGGGCGAATACACCGCCCCGGTCAATGTCTCCCGCCAGCAGCACCGGAGCGTCGATGAGCTCCGCCAGGCCCATGTTGACAATGTCGTTTTCCCGGAGGTTGATCTCCGCCGGGCTTCCGGCTCCCTCCACCACGATCACGTCAAACCGCTCTGCCAGGCTGTCGTATGCCCTTTTGATCTCCGGGATCAGGCTTTTTTTCATCTTAAAATATTCTGCCGCCGAATAATTTCCCAGTACCTCCCCGTTGACGATCACCTGGGAGCCCATATGGGAGGTGGGCTTTAAAAGCACCGGGTTCATGGCCGCCTCGGGACGGATCCCGGCCGCCTCTGCCTGCATCACCTGGGCCCTCCCCATTTCCAGGCCTTCTTCTGTAATATACGAATTGAGGGCCATGTTCTGGGACTTAAAGGGGGCCACCGATAATCCGTCCTCCTTAAATATCCTGCAAAGTCCCGCCGCCAGGAAGCTTTTTCCCGCGCTGGACATGGTTCCCTGTATCATGATCACCCGGCTCATACGTTCCTCCTCGTCTGTTTTTATGATCGGATCCCCGCCAGGACCAGGACCGCCGCCAGGGCTGCCGCCCAGGCAGCTCCGTACATGAGACGGCAGGCCCTGGGGATATCCTCCGCCTCCACCGGCCTTTTATCATCCCCGATGGTCTTTTTCTTATAAATGGTCCCAAAATACCAGGCGTCTCCTGCCAGCTGTACATGGAGGACGCCGGCGCACACGGCCTCTGTCTGGGCGGAGTTGGGGCTGGCGTGGTTAAAGCGGTCCCGGAAAAAGATCCGCATTCCTTCCCACCAGTCCATGCCCAGGACCGCCGCCGCCAGGACCATCAGCCCGGCAGAAAGCCTGGCGGGAAGGAAGTTGGCCAGATCGTCAAGCTTTGCCGCCGCCCGGCCAAAATACAGGTACGCTTCGTTTTTGTACCCCACCATGGAATCCATGGTGTTCACAGCCTTGTAGACCCACCCAAGGACGGGGCCGCCCAGGGCCAGATAAAAAAGCGGGGCGATGACCCCGTCCGAGGTATTTTCCGCCACGGTCTCCACCGCAGCCTTCGTGACGCCTGCCTCTGAAAGACGCTCCGTATCCCGGCCCACGATCATGGACACTGCCCTTCTGGCTCCGGGAAGATCCCCTTTCTTCAGCTCTTGATAGACCTTCATGCTTTCTGTCTGAAGGGATCTGGCTGCCAGGAGCTGGTAGCAGAGGGCCGCCGATACAGCCAGGTACAGCCAGGCCGAAACCTCCCGGCACAGGGCCAGGAGAGCCCACACGGCTCCTCCGGTGATCCCGCATACCGCCGCAACCAGAAAAAGGCCTCCCAGAAGAAGCCCTTTTTCCGTTTTTTTACATATTTTCCTTAAAACCGCTTCCAGCCGTCCAATGAGCCAGCCGATGAGACGCACCGGATGGTAAAGGAACTGTGGATCTCCCAGGACCCAGTCCAGCAGAAACCCCAGGGCTGCCGCCCAGGCCCAGATCATTCTGTCCATAAATTCACGTTTTTCCTTTATTTCAGATATTTTTCGTTATTTTTATATGTGATATAAATGGTATACAGAGTCAGCCCTAAAAAGATCACCAGGCATAAGGTGGGAAGGAAGATCTTTTCGTAATACATGGCGAACACGGCCAGATCCAGTCCCCAGAGGATCTTCGTAAAGCCCTCCACCTTGCACCAGGCGGCCCTTCCCTCATCCTCAATAAGGATCTTGGACCGGATGGGAACGTAGATCCCTCCTGTTACCAGAGCGCCGTAGATCAGAAGACCCAGACTGATGATCAGTAAAAATGGAGCTATCATGTTTGCTACCTGCCTTTCTCTTATTTCGTATCCTTAAAGTATACTATATAATTGAAATTTCCGCAACATCTGTCAGACAGAAATGGCCGTTCTCCTCCCCGGTCCGGCAGAGATACCCAGAAAGGCAGCCGGTCTGCCAGGAATAATACTCCCGCTCCGGCCGGCCAAAGGCCTCCAGCACGGCCATGATGGAGCCGCCGTGGATCACGAACACCGCCGTACCGTCTGTTTTCTCCGTAAGGGTACGCACCTCCTGCCGGAAGGCATCTGCACACCGGCGTTTGAACTGCGCCACGGCCTCGCCTCCCGGGAACCCGTCTGTTCCGCCGGAGTCGATGAACCGCTGGTAATCCGCATCCCCGGAAAGCTCTCTGTAATTTTTGTACTCGAACCGGCCAAAGTCACATTCCGAAAGGCCGGGCACCAGACGGACGTGAACGCCCGAAAAGTCCTTTTCCGGAAAAACCAGGGCTGCCGTCTCCAGGCACCGCCTCATGGGGCTTGCGTACACCGCCGCCACCGGACCCAGAAGCCCGTAAAGAAGCTGCTTCCGCTTCTCCGAGGTCTGCCGGAGCGCCTGTATGGCCGCCTCCGTAAGCCCCTCGTCGGTCCTTCCCACATACCGCTTTTCCAGATTGCCCGCCGTCTCCCCGTGGCGGAGAAGAAGGATCCTCATAAAACGCCTCCTGTCTATGAAATCGCCAGATGGCAGACCGCCGCCGCCAGTACCATAAAAAGCTCACAAAGCTGTAAAAAATACCCGGCCAGGTCCCCGGTGACGCCGCCGAACTCCCGGAACACCATCCGCCTGTAATATAAAAATGCCAGGACGGCCCCAAGGGCCGCCGCCGCCCCGCAAAGGCCGCCCAGAAGGATCATGGCCCCGGCGGAAACCGCCATATAAAATACCATGGAGGCCGCCACCAGCCGTCTTCTGGAATCCTTCATGAAATCCGCCAGCATCCCGTGCTCCCTGGCTCCGGGAAATACCGCTGCCGCCAGCCCGCTTAAAGCCCGGGACAGGACGAATCCAACAGACACGGCTGCCGCCCCCCGGACCGGAAGCTCCGAACAGCCGCCGCAGTATAAAAGCAGGTACAGCCCGCCTCCGGTGACTGCAAAGGCCCCCGCATGGGTATCCTTTAAGATCTGAAGCTTTTTCTCCCGGTCTCCCCAGGAGGCCCTGGCGTCACAGGTATCTAAAAAGCCGTCCATATGGATGCCTCCCGTTGCCAGGAGCGGCACGGCCGTCAGAAACGCCCCTTTAAAAACAGGCCCTGCCCCTGACCGTTCCATAAAAAGATATACCAGGAAAAATGCAGCCCCTGCCAGGACCCCAACCAGGGGAAAAAAGCACATGGCCTTTTTCCGGTCCTCCTCCTCCCAGACAAAATCCGGCACCGGGAGCCTGGAGTACATGGAAAAGGCCATCAGAAGGGCCTTCATGGCCGGCCTCCCTTTTTGGCCCCATAGTCCACATAGGATTCCACATGGATCTCCGAAAACGTGCTCATGTTTTCATAGACCATGGCGCCCATTTTTAAAAGAGGCAGAAGGGCCACAGCCCCGCTCCCCTCTCCCAGGTGCATCCCGCAGTCCAGAGGGGCCTTTAATCCCAGCTGGTCCATCACCAGACGTCCCCCAGGCTCTGAAGATACATGAGAGGCCAGGAGGAAGTCCTTCACGTCCCGGCACATGAGCACCGCCAAAAGCGCCGCCGCCGATGAGATGAAGCCGTCGATCACCGCAGGAAGCCTGTACGCGGCGGCTCCCAGGAACAGTCCGGCCATGGCGGCGATATCAAAGCCTCCCAGCTCCACAAGAAGAAGGAACGCATCCCGGGGCTCTGCGGAAACATCCCAGGAAAAATCCTTATACCTGGGATACTGCCGGAAAAACCGCTCGCAGGCCGCCTCCACGGCCTTCTGTTTTCTTAAAAGCCCCTGATCCGAGAGACCGGCCCCCCGTCCGGTGACCAGCCGGGGAGGGGCTCCCGTAAGGACCGAGGCCAGGGCGCTGGCCGGGGTGGTGTTCCCGATGCCCATTTCTCCGGAGGCCAGGATCCCATAGCCCATCTGCTTCAGATCCCGGGCCAGGAACGCCCCCGCCAGGAGCGCCTTTTCGCACTGGTCCCCGGTCATGGCCGCCTCTCTCACCAGGTTCCGGCTTCCGGCTCCGGCCCTCCGGTTTAAGAGCACAAAGGGGGCCGGGGCCTCTTTGCCGGAGCCGTCCCAGAGCCATCCTTCTCCTGTCATGCCCACGTCCACCGGAAACACGTCCGTTCCCGACACCCGGCACATACAGGTCACCGTGGTCTGGCCTTTTGTGAAATTTTCTGCCACGATCCGGGTGACCTCCTGGCCCGTCTGGGTCACGCCCTCTTCCACCACTCCATGGTCGGCGCACATGACTGCCAGGGCGCTTTTTTCCAGAGGGATCCGTTCTGCGCTTCCCAGGATCCCGGCGATCTTTATAATGTCCTCCTCCAGGATCCCCAGGCTTCCGATGGGCTTTGCCACTGAATTCCACCGGAGCCTGGCCGCCTCCATGGCTTTCTGGTCCGCCGGGCGGATCTCTGAAAGGAGTTCAAAAATTTTTTTCATATCTGCCACCGCCTTATGTTCTATGTGATCGTCCGCACTCCCCGTCCCGCCGCCGGGCCGCCAGCTCCAGAAACCGCACCGGCTCATGGCCGTAAAAATAAAGATGGGGAAATCCGGCGTAAAGGCTTTCCGTTCCATAGCCGCAGGACCATTCCCGGGTCCCCACTGGCTTTTTAAAGGAAAAGCAGTCTCCGTTTTCCGGACTGTCCCAGTGATGGAATTCGTGGGCCGGAACGCTGGTCCCGACAGGCCCCAGGACACTGTCTCCCATGGCCGTCATGATCCCGTAGCCGAATCTGGAAAGCCTTCCGCTGTCCCGGCTTCCCTCTGGAAGCACACCGCACATGGGCCAGGAGATGCCGTCCGCATCCGCAAGCTCCTGCTTCAGATACAGGTATCCGCCGCATTCGGCGATGCAGGGTATCCCCTGGGCCAGGAGTTCCCGGACGCTGGCCCGCATGGAAGCGTTTTCTGAAAGCTCCTTTCCGTAAAGCTCCGGATAGCCGCCTCCCAGGTAAAGGCCGTCGGCCTCCCCGGGCACCTTTTCGTCATGGATGGGGGAAAAGAACCTGAGCTCTGCGTTCATGGCCTCCAGGGTCTCCAGATTATCCTGGTAATAGAAGCAGAAAGCCTCGTCCATGGCCACGGCGATCACCGGCTTTTCCCCATTTTTCTTCTGTATCTGGGGAAGGCTGCGCCTCCGGGCCGGAAGCGGTTCCGCCTCCTTTGCAATGGACAGGATGGCTTCCAGGTCGATCCCTGGCCGGAGCGTTTCAGCCAGCCTGTGGATCTCCTCCCGGAACCCTGGGATCTCCTCCGGCCGCAGAAGGCCCAGGTGACGGCTTTTCAGCTGGAACTCCTCTCCCAACGGCGGCACAAAGCCCACGGCCCGGATCCCCAGCTCTTCCTCTGCCGCCCGTTTAAGGGCCGGATACAGCATGGGGGACAGCCGGTTGAACAGGACGCCCTTTATATGGCTGTCCGGCCGGAAACTTAAAAAGCCCCGGACAGCGGCCAGGGTAGAAAAGCTTCTGCCCTGGGCGTCGGCCACCAGGATCACTGGCGTATGGGTGCGCTCCGCTACCTCATAGGAGCTGGCCCGGTCCGTACTGCCGCCCAGGCCGTCGTAATAGCCCATGACGCCTTCGATCACCCCCAGGCGGTCCGGCCCGCCATGGAGGCCAAGAAGCTGGATCAGCTCCTCCCGGCTGGAAAAAAAGCTGTCCAGGTTATAGGAGGGCACGCCGGCCACCCTCCGGTGGAACATGGGATCGATATAATCCGGGCCGCACTTAAAGGCAGATACCCGGTGCTGTTCCTTTAAAAGCTCCAGGAGGGCACAGGTGATGAGAGTCTTTCCCTGGCCGCTTTTCTCCGCCGCTACCATAAATCTTGGAAACTGCACCTTTTCCATCACTGGTCCTCCCTTCCGGAAAACGCCACGATCCAGACCGGGTTGGCCCCCAGCATCAGATGACTGTTTCCTGCTTTTTTCGACCGGGCGGCTGTTACCATGACGATCTCCGGATCTGTCACCGGAAGGACCCCGGGAAGGTCCATGACCGCAGCCAGGGATTCCGGGGTAATAAGGTTCGCCACAAACCGGGCGGTACCATTTTTCCTCAAGACCGTATCCACGATCCGGCCCATGCTGCCTCCGCTGCCGCCGATGAACACATGGGTGGGGGCAGGAAGCCCCTCAAGAGCCTCCGGGGCAGTCCCGGCCACGATCTCCATGTTGGACAGGGAAAACTGCTGCCGGTTTTTTTCCAGCAGCTCCAGGGCCTCTGGATCCCGCTCAATGGAAAAGACCCGGATCCCGGAGGACAGTCTGGCGCATTCCACCGAAACTGAGCCCGTTCCGGCTCCCACGTCGTAAACCACGGCATTTTCTGTAAGAGCCAGTTTTGAAAGGGACACGGACCGCACTTCCAGCTTTGTCATGGGTGTTTTTCCACGGAGGAAGGCCTCGTCGGGAAGGCCATGGGTCAGAGGCCGGGGGAGAGTCCTCCCTGCCGCCGGATTTTCTGCCAGCACCACCGTAAGCCCGGAAACCTCCCGTTCCCTCATGGTCTCCGGCGTCCCTTCAGAGATCCTCTCATTCGCCAGGGAGAGGTTTTCTCCCACCGTAAGCCGTACCTGGGAAAGGCCCGCGTGGAGAAGTCTTTCGCAGATCTCCTTTAAAGCATTGCTTCCTCCGCAGAGGATGAACACCCGTTTATGACCCCCCACGGCTCCCTCCAGGTCAGCGTCCCGGCCATGAAGGCTTAAAAAGCAGACATCCTCCCAGCCCGCTCCGATCCTGGAAAAGAAGTATCCGGCGGAGGAGATCCCCGGGATCACCTCCACCTCAAAGCCGCCGTCCCTATTTAATACCTCCAGAAGCCCTCTGGCCCCGCTGAAAAAGCCCGTGTCTCCCGACAGGGCCACGGCCGCCGTCTCATACTCCGGATGGTCCTTTAAAAAGCCCAGGATCCTCTCCGGCTGGTATTCCCTTAAGACTGGCTTCTGGAAGCCCCTGAGACCGTCGGCCATCCGTCCGGCTCCCGCCAGCACCTGGCTTTCCTCAAAGGCCCGTCTGGCCGCCTCTGTGAAAAGCCCTGGATCTCCCGGTCCCATGCCCACCAGAAATACCTTTCTCCTGTCCATGGACAGGCCAAAAAGCTCCAGCGCCTCCCGGAGGGAGATCCCATCCTCCTTTGGCCTTCCAATTACAATGAGTCCGGCTCCGGCCTGTCCGGCAGCCAATGCCTTTTCCTCAAAGCCTCCGGCGGTCCCAGACTCCTTGGTGACCATCCAGGCCGCTCCCACGGCATGGAGCATGGCCACGTTCATCTCCACCGAAAAGGGGCCCTGCATGGCCATCAGATGATTCCCGTAAAAGCCCAGATCTCCGCAGTCAGACACCACCTGGGGCAGGGACAGCACCCGGGCGTAGATCCGTTCCTCCCAGTCCGGAAGCGCTTTATATTTAGAAAGCTCCTTGCTGCCAGTGGTCACCAGCACATGGCCCTGGGTACCCTTTAAAAACTCCACGGCCTCCTCCACAGAATCCACGAAAACAGGGCTGGATCCCGTTCCGGCACCTCCGGCCCTCCGGGACTTTGTATAGTCACGCAGGATCCGGAAACAGGGGATCCTGCAGGCGGCGCAGGCATCCTTTATGTTTTCCGACACGATCCGGGCAAAGGGATGGGTGGCGTCCAGCACAAGATCACAGGAAAGCCTGGACAGCTCCTCCCGGATCTCCTCCTGGTCCATCCGTCCTTCATGGACAAGGATGTTCTCTGCCTGCGGCAGACCCTCTCCCCCGTATTCCGTAGCCACAAATACATGGACCTTTACCGGGCCTCCGGCCAGACGCTCTGCCAGGAGCCTCCCCTCCGTGGTCCCGGCAAACAGGGCGGCGGTCCCGATATCTTTTACAGACAGACAGCTCATAGGCGGTATCCTCTGGGAGTCACCATGGCCCCGGAAAGCTCCATGGTCTGGCTGTTTCCCACAAAGACGGTGGTAAACATATCCGCCTCATAGCCAGAGAGCTCCCCCAGGGTCATCACCTGGCTTTCTTCGCCCTCTCTTCCGATATTTTTCACCGCCCCGCAGACTGTGTCCGGGCTTTTTTCTTCCATTAAGATCTCACAGGCCCGCCGCAGGTAGCCGGCCCGTTTTTTGCTGGAGGGATTATAAATGCAGACACAGAGGTCTCCCATGGCCGCGGCCCGCAGCCGCTTTTCAATGGTCTCCCAGGGAGTCAGAAGGTCGCTGAGGCTGATGACCGCAAAATCATGCATCAGCGGAGCCCCCAGGACCGCCGCTCCGGAGGAGGCTGCCGTGACCCCGGGAACGATCTCCACGGAAACCCCCGGGTATTCCCGCCCGATCTCCAGGATCAGCCCCGCCATGCCGTATACTCCGGCGTCGCCGCTGCAGATCATGGCCGTGGTCCTGCCCTTTGACGCCTCAGAAAACGCCAGGCGGCACCGCTCGGTCTCCCGGCGCATGGGCGTGGTCAGGAACTCCTTTTCTGGATAATACTGCTCTGCTAACTCCACATAGACCGTGTAGCCCACGATCACGTCGCATTCCCTTAGGACCCGGTCCGCCCGGATGGTCATGGAGTCGTGGTCTCCCGGCCCCATGCCCACAACGTACAGCTTTTTCATGCGTCTGTCCCCTTTCTGAATCCTGTGGTAAAGTCCGGCGCATAGAGCCTGGAGTCCGCATAGCCGTTTTCCTCCCTGGTCCCCAGCACGTTGCCGATGAGGATCATGGCGGTCTTTCGGATCCCTTCCCGTTCCGCCGTTTCCTTAAGGGTCGATACCGTACAGCGGACGGCTTTTTCCTCCGGCCATGTGGCCTTATAGACAATGGCCGCCGGAGTGTCCGGCCTGTACCCGGCCTCCTTAAGCTCCTCCTCCATCTCCTCCAGGAGCCCGGCGCTTAAAAACACCGCCATGGTGGAGTGATGGGCCGCCAGAGACCGGAAGCTCTCTCTTTCCGGCACAGCCGTCCGCCCGGCCATCCGGGTGATGATCACCGTCTGGGACACCTCCGGAAGGGTCAGCTCCGCTCCCAGGCTGGCGGCAGCTCCGTTAAAGGAGCTGACTCCGGGGCAGACGTCATAGGCGATCCCCATTTCCTCCAGCCGGTCCATCTGTTCCCGTATGGCCCCGTAAAGCGACGGATCCCCTGTGTGGAGCCGCACAATGGTCTTTTTCTCTGCCTCTGCCCGCTCCATGACACCAAGGACCTCCGGAAGGGTCATCCGGGCGCTGTCATGGATCTCACAGCCCTCCTTTGTCCCCTTAAGGAGCTCCGGGTTCACCAGGGAGCCTGCGTAGATCACCACGTCCGCCTCCGAGAGCAGCCTGGCCCCCCGGACTGTGATCAGATCCGCCGCGCCGCAGCCGGCGCCCACAAAATGTACCATAGTCTCCTTCTCCTTTATGAAAACAGCACCTGCTCTGCCAGGGCCGCCGCCTCTTTGATGCAGTCGTCGCAGCTTTTGATCACCTTGCCGGTCTCGATCCCCTTTAATTCCTTGCAGATTGCCGTTCCGTTGGCCTTTTCAAAGCCGCCCAGGATGGCCCTGGAAAGCTTATAGGACTCTGCCTTGCTGTCGGGCTTTTCCAGATTTCCCGTGCTCCGCTTCATCCCGGCCAGGATGCAGGCTCCCGCCACCGCCCCGCAGGTGCCGTCCATACAGCCCATTCCCAGGCCCAGGGCCTCGGTCATCTTAAACATGGTCTCCTCGTCCACGCCCACCAGGTCGCAGTAGGTGCAGGCCACCGCCTGGGCGCAGTTGTATCCTTTTTTATGTCTTTCAATGGTCTTTTCCACCCGAGTATCCATTTCTTTCTCTCCTCTGATTTATTTTTACACTTCGATCTCAAACCCTGTATAGATCTGCTCTGCCATGTCTCCCAGCTCTTCCTTCAGGATCTCCATGGCCCTTTCCCCGGTGCAGTGGCCCGTACAGATCCGCCGGATCCCGGTCTTTCTGATCCGGTCTGCCAGCTCCCGCACCTCCTGGTCCTCAGACCGGAACAAATGGAAGCCGCCGATGAGGCCGTAGATCTGCTTTCCAGGGAACGCAGCCTCCGCTTCCCGGATGATCACATCTGCGCCGCCGTGGGAGCAGCTGTTGAAGATCACCAGTCCCTCCTTCGTGTCAAGCACCAGGCTCTGCTCGTGGGAAAAGTCGTCGGGCCTCCACCGGCCATTCTTCCTCACATACATCCCGGCCTTTTTTCCCACACCGGAAAGTCCCGGCGTCCGGTGGGCAAGGAGCGTCACTCCTGGGATCACCTCCATGTCTCCGTCGGCATAGACGATCCGGTCCTTATACGTTTCCAGATATCCCCGGCGGATCCCGATGTATTTCTTAAACAGGAAATTTTTCCTGCTGTAACAGTTTTCCTCTGCGCTCTTCTGTAAGTAAAATTTTGCCGTGGAATTCCTTTTAAAGAACTCTCCAAGGCCGTCTGAATGGTCATAGTGGGCATGGGACAGGACTCCGAACTCCACATCCTCCAGGCGGACCCCCATCTGGTCTGCATTTTCTGCAAAGGCCTCTGTGGTCCCTGTGTCCAGGAGGATCCTGTGGCCGTTGTATTCGATATAGATGGAAAGCCCCCACTCGGCCTTCCACTGGTTTTTTGTGATATTATCCACCAGAACTTTTGCTTTCATAGATACGTCCCCTTTCTGCGCTCTAGGCCCGGTTCCGCTTTAGGATCTCCTCCATGGCCCGGCAGAACAGCTCCAGCCCCCTCTGGTCCTCTTTTGTAAACCTTCCCAGCCTTGGGCTGTCCATATCCAGGACGCCGTAAAGCTCACCGTTTCTATGGAGCGGGATCACGATCTCGGAATTGGAGGCGCAGTCACATGCAATATGTCCGGGAAACTGGTGGACGTCCTCCACCCGCACCGTCTGGTCCTTTTCTGCCGCCGTTCCGCAGACGCCGCGGCCCGGCAGGATCCTGGTACAGGCCGGTTTTCCCTGGAACGGCCCCAGGATCAGGCTCCCGTCCCTCCACAGATAAAATCCGGCCCAGTTGAGCCCCTCCAGGCTGTGGTATAAAAGCGCAGAGGCGTTGGAGAGATTTGTGATCTCATACTCCACATCCTCTGCCAGGGCCAGGAGCTGGTCCCTTAAAAGCGTATAATCCGTCATAGTCCTCTCCTTTTTATATTCCATTATCCGGCCCGTCTTCTCCCACCGGCTCCTCTCCGGCAGCCAGCGCAAGGAGATCCCGGGCGTTTTCAGTGGCTCCCAGGAGCGTTCCTGCGGCGTCGAATACCAGGATGCCCGTTTCCAGGATCTCCGGGACCCGCCGCCTCATATACCAGTCCATGCGCTCCAGAAGCGCTCCCATGGTCTCCTTAAGGATACCGGCCGCCTTAAGCTCCTCCAGGGCCTGCTCCGTGGTATTGGCCTCCTGGATCCTTTTTAAGGTTCCAGTCCCGGCTCCGGCCCGCAGGGCGCAGGCCACAAGCGTCTCCATCCGGCCGTCCCCTTCCTTTGAATGGGTGTTCATGATGCCGCAGCCCAGCTTCACCAGCTTTCCCAGGTGACCCGCCAGGAGAAGACCGGAAAAGCCCAGCTCTCCAGCCATATCCAGGGTCCTGCCCACAAAATTGCTGCACACCACCGCCGGTATTTTTCCGATCCCCTCCCGCTCCAGATAGGACCAGAGGAACCTCTCCCCCATGTTTCCGGGCACAGCGGCTGCAAACCGTCTTCCCTCAGACCGCAGCACCTGCATATGGGCCCGGATGGTCTCTATGAGGGCTTCCTCGCTCATGGGCTCCACAATGCCGCTGGTGCCCAGGATCGAGATCCCCCCGGTGATCCCCAGGACTGGATTAAAGGTCTTTTCCGCCGTCTTCTCTCCTCCGGGAACAAAGATCAGGATCTCCACCGGCCGGTCCAGCCCGGCCTCCTCTAAGACCTCTGTAACGGCGGCCTCGATCATCCTCCGGGGAACGGAATTGATGGCCGCCGCTCCCACCGGCTGGTCCAGGCCCGCCTTTGTCACCCGGCCTACACCTTCTCCTCCGTCAATGATCACCCGGCGTTCCCGGGCAGAAGCAGTTCCGGTTCCATGGTCCGCCTCCCGGGCATTCCCTGCGTTTTCCGGCAGGAACCTGGCCTGGGCGAAGATCAGAAGGCCATCGGTCACATCCGGATCATCCCCGGCGTCCTTTTTTACTGCACAGGAGGCGGCGCCGTTCCCTGCTTTTTTCTCCATCAGCGGAACCCGCACCATCTGGCCCGCCGGGGTCATGAGCTCCGCCGTTTCCGGCCATATGCCAGAGACCAGGAAGGAGACGGCTCCCTGGGCTGCCAGGGCCGCGCAGGTGCCGGTGGTATACCCCCGCCTCAGCATTTTTTTATCCTTATAAACGAGAGCTTCCATGATCCCAGTCCTCAAGAATTGCTGATAAAAGGCCGTCGGCCGTATAGTCCCTGGCGATCTTCATGCGCCGGATCCCAAAGGCGCTTAAGGCCTCCGCCGTAGCCTTCCCGATGCACACCGGGCAGGGACCTGTTTCCAGGAGCCTTTTCTTTTCATCTCCAAGCTCCCCAAAAAAGCCGCGGACGCCGGAGCCGCTTTCAAAGGTAAGGTAATGGAGCCTGGAAAGCTCCAAAAGCGCTTCCCTGCCCACTGGCTCCGCCTCCACGTCGTAGACGGGAACATCCAGGACAGAGATCCCCCCCTGGCACAATGCATCCCTCAGGATAGGGGAGCCCATTCTGGCTCTGGGGATCAGCACAGACTCTCCGGGACGGATCCGGCTTAAGAGCCCCCGGGCCAGGGCCTCTGTGGTATATTCCTCCGGCATATAGTCCGGGAAAAGGCCCTGCTCCTCCAGGGCCTTTCCGGTGCCGCTGCCCACCACGGCAAATTTCACATGGCCCAGGGCCCTGAGATCCATCCGGCCCTCCCTCATGGCCTCAAAAAAGATCCGGACGCCGTTGGTGCTGGTAAAGATGATCCAGGAGACCTGATCCAGCCGGTCCAGGTGCCCGGACAATCCCTCTTTATTTAACGGTACGATCCTGGAGATTCCTGCCCGGACCACCGACGCTCCCTGGGATACGAGCTTTTCTGAAAGCTTGTTCCACATGCCGTCCGTCCCGGTGATCCCCACCAGGGCTCCGCTCAGGGGAAGCTCTTTTTTACAGGTCATGGAAAAAGCGGCCACCGGGCCCACCACGATGATCCCCGGCGGTTTCAGACCAGCCCTTCGTACAGCCTCTGGAAGAGACGAAAGCGCCGCCCGGACGCACCGGCTGTCCGGCAGGGTCCCGTTGGTGACCACCGCCGCCGGAGTCCGGGGATCCTTTCCGTATTTTATAAGATTTTCCACGATCTTTTCCAGGTTAGAGAGACCCATGAGAAAAATGAGGGTCCCCGGAAGGCAGGCGTACTGGTCAAAATCTCCGGTAAGACTGTCCCCGTCTCCGGCTCCCACCGCCGTATGGCCTGTGATCACATGGAAGCTCTGGCCTACCCCACGGTGGGTCACCGGGATCCCGGCGTGGGAAAGGGCCGCAATGGCCGACGTCACGCCGGGGACCACCTCATAGGGGATCCCATGGGCAGAGAGGCTCTGAATCTCCTCTCCGCCCCGGCCAAAGACAAAGGGATCTCCGCCCTTCAAACGGATCACCCGCTTTCCCTTTAACGCCCACTCCACCAGGATCCCGTTGATCTCCTCCTGGGTCCTGCTGTGACGGCCGGATTCTTTGCCCACATAAATCTTTTCGCAGCCCGCCGGTACCAGCTCCAAAAACTCCCGGGAGGCTAGCCGGTCGTAGACCAGGACCTCCGCTGTTTCCAGAAGCTCTTTTCCCCGGAGGGTCAGAAGTCCCGGATCGCCTGGTCCGGCTCCCACCAGAAATACCATTCCCTTATTCATGATCCAGTCCCTCCGTAACCGCCGCAGCCAGGGCCTCATATTCCTCAAGCGCTCCGGAGATCTCCCGGCGCAGGATCCCGCTCTCCGTCCCCTTCATGAGCTTTATGTGGAAGCTGCCATTTTCTGAATAGCTGTATACGCCCACGGCCCCGGTGCATCCGGCTCCCAGGCGCTTTAATACCAGCCGCTCTGCCGCCAGGGACCGGAAGGCAGCAGGATCGTTGATGGCCGCAAGCATATGGGAAAATTCCGTATGCTCCCGGCTTTCCACTGCGATGATCCCCTGGCCTCCGGCTGGGATGAATTCTTTCTCCGGCAGCCGTTCAAACGAAAACTCCGGGTCTGAAAGCAGGCCCATACGCTTCAATCCCGCCGCTGCCAGAAGGATAGCGTCATACTCTCCCTCCCGGAGCTTATTGAGCCTTGTCTGGATATTTCCCCGTAAAAGGGCGCAGCGGGCGTTCCTCATCTCCCCGATCTGCACCTGGCGGCGGGGGCTTCCAGTCCCCACCAGAAACGGCCCGTCCGGAAGCGGCCTTCCCTTTACAGTCACCAGCACGTCTCCGGCGTCCTCCCTGGGAAGCGCTGCCGCGATGACCAATCCCTTAGCCAGCTCCTCCGGCATGTCCTTGGCGCTGTGGACCGCTCCGTCGATGCGTCCCTCCAGAAGGGCCCTTTCAAATTCTGAGATAAACGCTCCCTTTCCGCCAAATTCCACCAGAGGCCGGTCCAGGATCCGGTCGCCTCTGGTCACAATGGGGACCAGCTCCGCCGTAAGCTCCGGAAAAGCCCGTTCAATGGCCTCCGCCGCTAATCTGGCCTGGGCCATGGCCAGAGGGCTTTTCCTGGTTCCCAGGCGGATCACCTTTTTTTCCTTATTCAACGGCCGGTCTCTCCTTTCTCCTTCACGATCACCAGGGAATAATACCCGGCGTCCTCCGGGATATCCTGGGCCCGGCCAATGAGCCGTTCCCCTTCCATCCCGCAGTTTTCTGCCATCAAAACCTCATACTCCCCGGAGACCAGGGCCTTTTTCACGGCTCCCATCTGTTTTCCGGATTTCATTAGAACCCGGGTGCCGGGGAGGGAAAGCCCCTCCTCCAGGGGAAAGGAGCCGGGGAGGATATGGATGGGCGTACTGCCATCCCCCAGGCTCACAGACAGCCTGGCTGCCGCCGCACAGAAGGAGGTGACCCCGCTTACGATCTCCGCCTCATAGCCCATGGCAGTGAGCCGCCTGTGCAGATACATGTATGTAGAGTAGACGGCCGGATCTCCCAGGGTAAGGAATACCAGATCCCGGCCCTGGTCCAGGTATCCTGCGGCCTTTTCTGCCAGGCGGTCATGGCTCTCCTTTAATCGTTCCGGATCCCTGGTCATGAGAAATGGAAACGGGACCACTTCTTTTTCCCGGATCTCCTCCACCGCCCCGGCGGCGATCTGGTAGGCCTTACATGTCTCCTTATGCTCCGCCGGGATCCCGATGACTCCGGCGTTTTTTATGAGCCTTGCAGCTTTTATGGTCAGAAGCTCCGGATCCCCCGGGCCCACTCCGACACCGTATATCTTTCCAGCCATAACGTCTTTATACTCCTTTAAAAAGGAACCGGTCCAGGAGCCGTTGCCCCTCCGGAACCAGGATCCCTGTTTTTTCAGCTTCCTTTTCACAATATGGACGGGACCTTACCGCCTTCCTCCGGCTGTCGTAAAGAAGATACGGCACCGGCCCCGCCGTGTGGATCTTAAGAACTGCCGGGGTCGCGTGGTCCGGCAGTACCAGGATCCGGAACTCCTCTCCGCTTTCTTTTAACCCCTGGTAAATGGGCCCGGCCACCAGCCGGTCCAGATTTTCAATGGCCCGGATCTTTTCCTCAAAGCTCCCCTTATGCCCGGCCGCGTCCGGGGCCTCCAGATGCACATAGCAGAAATCCATTCCCGCCTCCAGAAGCGCCTTTAAGGCCGCCCGGGCCTTTCCTCCATAATCCGTATCCAGGCTTCCATCGGCCCCGGGCACGGAAAGGAGCTTAAGTCCTGCGGCCAGGGCCAGTCCTTTGATGACGCCCGTGGCAGTGACCGCTGCTCCGGAAAGTCCGGTCTTTTCAGAAAAATCCGGCAGCTCACAGGCGGTCCCGGCTCCCCAGAGCCAGAAGCAGGCGCGCTCCCGGGGAAACCTCGCCTTTAACGCCAGATAACTGTCCTCGGAAAACTTCCTTAGCGCTCTCTGCTCCGGCAGAAAATCCCCGATCCGTTTTCCCATCATCTCGTGGGGCGGAACAAGCCCACAGCCGCCTGCGGCATCATTCATGAGGCCAGGGGACTTTAAGAGCCCGTCCTTCCACAAAAGGAGGCACTTCCCGTTTCTTCCCGGGACCAGGGACAGGGCAGACTCTTTTCCCATGGCCTCCTTTACGGATATGTAAGCCTCTTCTTCTTTTCCCGCCAGGGCCCCCGGACCTCCCATCTGCATTTCTTCAAATGCCGGGCCGTCTCCCGAAAGGCCCGTCAGATCGCAGCGGAATGCCAGGTCATGAACTCTCAGGCAGATCCCCAGGGCCAGGGCCTCCAGGGACGCCCGGCCACGGTAATACCGTTTTCCTCCGTATCCCAGGATCGAGAGGTTGGCCGTATCGCTTCCGGGAGCCATCCCCTCCGGCACGGTCCTCACAAGGCCCGTCTCTCCGCCGCCGCAGAGCCGGTCAAGGACCGGGGTGCGGGCCAGCTCCAGAGGCGTCCGGCCTCCGGGACAGGCTTCCGGCAGGTCTGCCATCCCGTCTCCCAGGATCACTGCGTATTTCACCAGCGCACCGGTCCTTTGCCGAAGACAGTTCCCTCAAAGTTTCCCTTATATTCCCTGGGAAGCTCCGTTCCCTCCTCCAGGGCCCGGTAAAGCTCTGTCACCATCCGTACTCCAAAGGGGACTGTTTTATAAAATTCCAGCTCCAGATAATCGGCCACGGTCTTTAACCCCCGGACCGGCCTTCTCCGCATCAGCATGCCGTGGACCTGGTCGTAATGGCCTGCAGCCCGCAGTCCCAGGCATATGAACGTCTTGACAAGCTCTCCGGAATTAACAAAGATCCGCATGGCCGCCTTGAAGCTCATGATGCACTCCCCCACGGTCTCCCGGCTTTCCGAAAGGACCCGGGAGGCGGCCAGCCTGGTCATGGAGGTGTTTTTCACATGGGAGGTCACGTCTGCCCGCAAAGGCGTCATCCCTTCCCGGACCAGGAGCCTCCGGTCCAGCTCTGTCTCGATCTCTCCGTGAGTGAAAATGGTGCTGTCATCCGTATGGTTTACGTATTCATGAAGGCTGTGGTCCAGGGCGAAATGACAGGCAAAGCCCAGCAGGTACGCCTCGATGGCTGCCTTTTTTTCCGGATCCTTCTCCTTTTCCCAGGCCTTTATGCCATGGAAAAAAAGCACCCGGGCCGGCTCCTCATGGAGCCAGAAGCCCTTATGGACGATCCGGTTATCATTTAATGAACGGTAAAAGAACAGGATGTCCGGCCCAAAAAGCCCCAGGTAAAAGCAGTCCTTTTCCCTCCGGACCGCCCTCCGGATCCCCGGATCCAGCTTCCTGTAAACCAGACGTCCAAACAGATCATGGGCAAATGCTGCCGGCATATGGAACACCCCTTTCTCAGATCCATTCTCAAAGGGGCCGCTGCAAAAGGAAGGCCCAGAAACCACTCTTTTGCAACAGCCCCGTTTACTTCCTTATTTAATTACTTTCATTCCGCCCATATACGGCTGAAGGGCTTCCGGGATCCTTACAGAGCCGTCGGCCTGCAGGTTATTCTCCAGAAATGCGATGAGCATTCTCGGCGGAGCCACCACAGTGTTGTTAAGGGTATGGGCAAAGTATTTCTTTCCGTCTGCGCCGTTGACACGGATCCGCAGTCTTCTGGCCTGGGCGTCTCCTAAGTTGGAGCAGCTTCCCACCTCAAAATACTTCTTCTGTCTCGGAGACCATGCCTCCACGTCCACAGATTTCACCTTTAAGTCTGCCAGGTCGCCGGAGCAGCACTCTAAGGTACGCACCGGAATACCCAGGGAACGGAACAGGTCCACGGTATTCTGCCACAGAACATCGAACCATTTCCTGGACTCATCGGGATGGCATACCACGATCATTTCCTGCTTTTCAAACTGATGGATCCGGTAAACGCCTCTCTCCTCGATGCCATGGGCTCCCTTTTCTTTACGGAAGCAGGGAGAATAGCTGGTGAGGGTCTTGGGGAGCTCCTCCTCGGGAATGATGGTGTCGATGAATTTTCCGATCATGGAGTGCTCGCTGGTACCGATCAGATACAGGTCCTCGCCCTCGATCTTATACATCATGGCGTCCATTTCAGCAAAGCTCATAACGCCGGTGACCACGTCGCTGCGGATCATGAACGGCGGTACGCAGTAGGTGAAGCCCCGGCCGATCATAAAGTCCCTAGCATAGGAGATCACTGCGGAGTGAAGCCTTGCGATGTCTCCCATTAAATAGTAGAAGCCGTTTCCAGCCACTCTTCTTGCGGAATCCAGATCAATGCCGTTAAATTTCTCCATGATCTCCGTATGGTACGGGATCTCAAAATCCGGGACCACCGGCTCTCCGTATTTCTGGACCTCCACATTCTCGGAATCGTCTTTTCCAATGGGAACGCTGGGATCGATGATATTGGGAATGGTCATCATGATCTTTTTGATCCTGGCTTCCAGATCCTTCTCCTTCTCCTCCAGCTCTGCCAGATGATCAGAGGCTTCTGTCACCTGCTTCTTCACTTCCTCGGCCTCTTCCTTCTTTCCCTGGCCCATCAGAGCTCCGATCTGCTTGGAGATCTTGTTTCTGCTGGCTCTCAGGTCATCGGCCTCTTTCTTTACTTTTCTGTTTTCTTCGTCCAGGGCGATCACTTCGTCCACCAGTGGCAGCTTGGAATCCTGGAATTTATTCCGGATATTCTGTTTAACGATCTCCGGGTTTTCTCTGACGAATCTCAAATCTAACATACTGACTGTCTCCTTCTGCTGATTTATCTCCCGCATCCGAACATGGACGCAATTTTACGCTTATGTCCAAATATACCACAAATTATTGCGAAAAGGAAGGGGCATTCTATTTTTTCACCAGTTTCCCCAGAATTTCCTCAAAGCAGACTCCGTTGGCATGGGGGATATCCAGCTCGTCCGAAATATGGATGCAGTCCTTTACAAACCTGGCCGCCTGCTCCACCGCTTCCTTTAAGGAGGCCCCCCTTAACAGCGCCCCGGCTGCTACCGACGCGAACACGTCTCCGGTTCCCGGTCTCTGGCCGCCGGCGCATTTCACCTTCACAAAGGAGGGCGCATCCATGCCCCGGTCCAGGACCACGTTGGTATAAAAATTTCCCTCCCGGACTCCGGTGATGACCACGGATCTGGCTCCCATGAGCCGCAGCATCATGGCCATGTTAAGGAGCTCCTTTCTGGTCCAGCCCTTGTCCTTATAGGGCGTTCCCGTAAGGATACAGGCCTCCGTCACATTGGGGGTCGCCACGTCCGCCCGGCTCACCAGGAGCTTCATTTCCTCGCACATTTCCTCCGTATAGGTGGCATAAAGACGGCCATGGTCCCCCATGACCGGATCCACCAGCACCAGCGTATCATCTCCGCTTAAGCGCTCCACCATGTCGATGACCATGGCGATCTGCTTTTCAGAGCCTAAAAACCCCGTGGCGATGCCGTCAAAGGACAGGCCCAGCTGCACCCATTTATCTGCATAGTCCTGCATTTTTTCCGTATAATCGTCAAAAAAATAAACGGGAAATTCTGTGTGGCTGGACAGGATGGCCGTGGGCACAGGACAGGCCTGATGGCCCATGGCCGATAAAATGGGAAGAGCCACTGTAAGAGAACAGCGGCCATATCCGGACAGATCATTGATCACTGCGATCTTTTTCTGTTTGTGTGTAAATGTTTCCATGATTGCGTTTTCCTTCTTTTTTCCCCATGATACTCCCGAAGTGGATCGTTCTGAATATCCAGTTTAGGGTTTTTAAACCAGTCCAGTCTCCCTGTCCCTGGACTCCACGCATAAAAGGAGTCCGGACCGGAAGGTCAGCACCGCCTTTTCCTCCAATACCTCGTTGCTGATACAGAGACTTGGATTTTCCAGGATGGAGATATCCTTTTCCTTTAAGGGATATTTAAACCCCGTAAGTGTGATCCCCTTTACGGTCTCCGTCACCGGAAGGAAAGAGACATACCTTCCATAAAGATCCTCCCTTTCAAATACCACCTGGGGATCCAGCTCTGCATCCGCAAGGAAGATCTTATTAAAGGCATCGTAAATGGTCACCCGGAGGCCCTTTTTCCTCCCCTGGGCCAGGAGCTGGATGTTGGACAGCTCATGATCCAGGCGGCCTCCCGTGGCTCCCAGCATATCCACAAGGACACAGCCGGCCTCCAGGGCGTCCCGGAAGGCCAGCTCCGTATCCGTCTCATCCTTTTCCGGCTGATGGACGTCTGCCCTTACACCAGAGCGTTCCTGGTATTCCAGAAGGCGCTCCCTTCCCAGGGTATCGAAATCCCCCACCAGAAGATCCGGACAAAGGCCCAGGGCCTCGCAGGCAGCCAGGCCCGCGTCCACGGCGATCACAAGATCATAGGTGCGCCCCAAAAGGAACCGTATTCCAAAGGACAGGTCCAGGGGGCCGCCGGTGACCATAAGACAGCGCTTCATCTGCTTCACCGTTCCTGGTACTGGGAAAAGATCTCCAGAAATTCCCGGGTATTGGCCGCCGCATCGTTTTTAAACACAGCGGAACCGGCCACGATCACGTTGGCTCCCGCATCCAGAACGTCCCGCACGTTGGCGGCGGAGATCCCTCCATCCACCTGGATATCCGTGGAAAGCCCGGCTTCATTGAGCATAGCCCGGAGCTTCCTTATTTTTTCCAGGGTATAGGGGATGAACTTCTGGCCCCCGAAGCCCGGGTTCACCGACATGATAAGGAACATATCGGCTTCCTTTAAAACGCAGGAGAGGGTCTCCACCGGTGTCGCCGGGTTCAGAGCCACAGCCGCCTTGCAGCCGCACTCCCGGATCTGGTTCAGAGTCCGGTCCAGATGGCGGCAGGCCTCCTGGTGGACGCAGATCAGATCGGCTCCGGCCTTTTTTATATCAGCCACGTACCGGCCCGGCTCCTCCACCATCATATGAACATCGAACACCTTGTCTGTCACTGGCCGCAGCTTCTGGATCACCGGCATTCCAAAGGAAATGCTGGGCACAAAAGCCCCGTCCATGACATCCAGATGGATATACTCCGCTCCCGCATCAGCTACGGTCCTTACTTCCTCTCCCAGCCTGGAAAAATCGGCTGCCAGTATGGATGGCGCTAAGATATACATATTAATATCTCCTTTTATTCTTTAGTTCTTCATAGATCAGCCGGTAATTTTCATACCGGGAAACGGCCAGCTTTCCTTCCTTTACGGCCTCCTTGACGCCGCATTCCCGTTCGCCCACATGGACGCAGCCCAGGAACCGGCAGTCCGGCACAAAATCCTCAAATTCAGGAAAATATCCCGAAAGCTCCTCTGGCTTCAGGGACTCCACATAAATGGAGCTGAAACCGGGAGTATCCATGACGAAGGTTTCCGGCTCCACAAAAAACAGCTCTGAATGCCTGGTGGTATGACGGCCCCGGCGGATCTTTTCGCTGATGGCCCCGGTCTCCATGGCAGCCTCCGGCTGGATCTGGTTGGTCAGGGAGGATTTCCCCACTCCCGACGGTCCCGCCAGGGCTGTGGTCTTTCCCTTAAGGAGCTCCCGGACCATGTCCACGCTCTCTTTGTCGTTGGCGCTGGTAAAATAGACTGAGTAACCGGCGGCCTCATAGATCTGCCTGAGCTCCCGCTCCCTTTCACCGGTTCCCAGGTCCATTTTATTAAAGCAGATGACCGCAGGCACTCCCTGCATTTCCATGGTCACCAGGAACCGGTCCAGGAGATTTAAATTTGGCTCCGGATCTGTCACCGCAAAAACGATCATGGCCTGGTCGATGTTTGCCACCGCCGGGCGGATCAGCTCGTTTTTCCGTTCCAGGATGTCTGTGATGTTTCCAGTCTGTTCCTTTTCATCCAGAACTGTAAATTCCACATCATCCCCCACCAGGGGCTTTATCTTTCTGCTGCGGAATACGCCCTTGGCCTTACATTCGTACACCTTGGAGATCCCATCATGGACGTAGTAAAACCCGGCGATCCCTTTTATGATCTTTCCTCTCATGAACCTCTCTTACACCTCTGTCTCCACAAAGTTTACGTTGTAGGAAGTGAGGACAACGTTGTTGGTCAGGTCCACGATCTCCACTTCCCCAGTGGATACGCCGTCTGCTCCCCGGATATGGTCCAGGCGGATATCCAGCATGGTGCTGGCGGAATATGCCTTGGGCTCTGCCAGCTTTGTGTACGTCACCTTTCCGTTGACAGTCTGCTTTAACCGGATCAGGATCTGTACCTCCGATGATTCCGCTCCAGGTCCAAAGGAGATCATAAGGGGATACGTTACCTGGAGAGAGGCCAGGAACTGGGTCTTTGGCGGCTCCGGCCCCAGGCTCACCACCAGATCCACGGCAGTTCCCAGCTCCGCATCCGTGTCCTTTTCGATGCCCTGGCTGATCACCTGGCCCGCAGGCACAGACGCGTCATGGGCCCTGGAGATCTCACCCGTGAGGAGCCCGGCCTCGGTCAGTAAGGCTGCCGCCTCGTTTTCGGTCTTTCCATAAAGATCCGGCACCGGCGTTACCTCCACCTCCGGCCCTGTGCTCACGTAAAGCGTTACCGAATCGCCCAGAGCCGCCTTGTCCTCCGGCTCCATGCGGACGATCTTTCCCGCCTCCACATCCTCGCTGGTCTCTTCCACCACCACGGCCTTTAAGCCCTTGGCTTCCAGAAGGCGCACCGCCGTTTCCAGGGTCATATCCGCGATCCCCAACTCCGACAGCAGGATCTTATCGGATCCGCTGCTGATGGTGACCACCACCTTGGAGTACCGGGATACCACCGAATCCGGCGCGTCAGCCTGTTCCATGACCACGCCTTTCTCCACCGTATCGGAGTTCTTCATGACCACCTGCATAGTAAGATCCAGGGCGTCCAGCTTGGCCTCTGCCTCCTCCTGGGTATCTCCCACCAGCTTCGGCATCTTTACCTCCTTCTGGGACAGGGTGGTCTCCTTTTCCTCTTCAGATTCGGTTTCCCGCTCTCCGTCCGTCTCCGTCTCACGGGAGGCCTGGGTCTCTGTGGTCCCCTTGTCTGATGGGCTGGTGAACAGGCCGCCCAGCCGGGAAAAGAATACGATGACCACAACCACCACTAAAAGTGCGGCCACCACTCCCAGGCCGGTCAGGACCTTTTCCAGCTGGGTGGTCTCGCTGTCCTCGTCCTGCTGGCGGGGTGGGGCTTTCTGCCTGCCGCCGCGGCCCTCCGGAACCTTCCTGGCCTGATTTTCTTCATGGTCCGGTCCGGTCTCTCTCCACTCTCCGGGATTCCTGGGCTTTTTCTGTTCCCGCTGCCCGTCGCTCCTGGTCTTTATGAGATCCAGCTCCTTCCGGCTGATGGGCCTGGTCTCCGACAGCGGATCCTCTTTGAGGATCTCGGCGCCCACCTGGGGATCATCTGCGTTCAGAAGGGCCCGCCGCAGATCGCTGATCACTTCAGCCGCATTCTTATACCGGTCCTCGGGCTTTTTCTCTGTACATTTTAAGATGATCCTCTCAAAACTGGGAGTCACACCTGGGTTCATAAGGCTTGGAAGAGGGATCGGCTCCTCCAGATGGGCCAGGGCCACGGTCACCGTATTGTCTCCGCCGAAGGGGACCCGGCCTGTGACCATTTCAAACATGGTGATCCCCAGGGAATACAGATCGCTCCGTTCATCACTGTATCCGCCTCTGGCCTGCTCCGGCGAGATATAGTGGACGGAGCCCACCACTGTGGAGTTCATGGTCTGGGAGGAAACGGCCCTGGCTATGCCAAAATCCGCCACCTTCACCTTGCCGTCCATGGAGATCAGCATGTTCTGGGGCTTGATATCCCGGTGGATGATGTGCTGCTCGTGGGCAGCCTCAATGCCCTGGGCCACCTGGATGGCAATGCCGATGGCCTCCTTCACATCCAGACGTCCCTTTTTTGTGATATAGCTTTTTAAGGTAATGCCTTCCACCAGCTCCATGACGATAAAATGGATATCTCCCTCGTCCACAACGTCGTAAATGCTCACGATGTTGGGGTGGGACAGGCCGGCTGCCGCCTGGGCCTCCATCTTAAATTTACTGACAAAATTGGCATCATCTGTAAATTCCGCCTTTAAAACCTTAATGGCCACCAGACGGTTCAGTTTATGGCATTTCGCCTTATAGACGTCCGACATTCCGCCGGAGCCGATCTTTTCCAGGATCTCATAGCGGTCCTGGAGCATGGTTCCTGCCTTCAATATCATACGCCCACCTCGCTTACCTGAGGTTCTATGAGGATGACCGCGATGTTGTCCTTCCCTCCATTTTCATTGGCCGCCTGGATCAGCCGGCTTGTCTTTTCTTTTAAAGCGGCCGGAGCAGCCAGGATGCTGCCGATCAGGGATTCCTCCGCCATATTGGAAAGCCCGTCGGAGCAGAGGAGCACGCAGTCGTCCTTTTTTAAGGAAACCTCAAAAAAATCTGCGGTCACCGCAGGCCGGATCCCCACAGCCCTGGTGATGATGTTTTTCTGGGATCTGTAAGACTCGCTGTTCCGCTCCAGCTTCCCCAGGGACACCATTTCCTCCACCAGGGAATGATCCCTGGTGATCTGGCTTAAGCCGTCCCTGAAAAGATACAGGCGGCTGTCTCCCACATTGGCCACGTACATGGTATCCTGGTCCACGGTAGCGGCCACCAGGGTAGAGCCCATGCCCTCCCGGTCCGGATCCCTCTGGGCCTCCAGGAATAAAAGCTCATTGGTCTTTTCGATGGCCTTTCTGAGGGCCGTCACCGGGCTGTCGCTTTTGTACAGTCCCATACAGCGGACCATGGTATCCACCACGAACCGGGACGCAAAATCCCCGGCCTTATGCCCGCCCATGCCGTCGGCGACCATAAAAAGGTTGGAAAGCGGTCCCACCGGCGTTTCGGACAGAAAGATCGAATCCTGATTCGACTTCCGCACCCGGCCGGTGTCTGTCTGGCCATAGGAATTCATCGCTCTCCCTCCTCTTCCTTTTTCAGATAACTTTTTCTCAGCTGCCCGCAGGCGCCGCCAATGTCGCGGCCCATCTCCCGGCGGACCGTCACGTTGATCCCCTGCTTTTCCAGATATGTACGGAAGGCGTCGATGGCCTCCCGGCCCGACTGGCGGTAATCCCGCTCCTTGATGGGATTCACAGGGATCAGGTTCACATGGCCGTGCATGTCCTTAATGAGAGACGAAAGCTTCCGGGCCTCGTCTAAATTGTCGTTGACTCCCTGGACCAGGCTGTACTCAAAGGTCAGCCGCCTTCCGGTCTTTTCATAATACTCCTTACATGCCGGAAGGATCTCAGAAAGAGAATATTTATTGGCAATGGGCATCAGGGTCTTCCTCACCTGGTCGTTGGGGGCGTGGAGGGAAAGAGCCAGGGTCACAGAAAAGCCCTCCTCCGCAAATTTCCGGATCCCCGGCACGATGCCGCAGGTTGATACGGTGATATTCCTCTGGCTGATGTTCAGTCCGTTCTCATCGCTTAGAAGCCGGATGAACTTCACCAGGCTGTCATAGTTGTCAAAGGGCTCTCCGCTGCCCATGACCACCACATTGGACACCCGTTCCCCTGTGGAGGCCTGGATCCGGTAGATCTGGTCCAGCATCTCTCCCGCCGTCAGGTTCCTGGTGAGCCCGTCCAGGGTGGATGCGCAGAACCGGCAGCCCATGCGGCAGCCCACTTGAGAAGAGATACATACAGAATTTCCGTGTTTATATTTCATCAGAACGCTTTCGATGATGTTGCCGTCTCCCAGGCCGAACAGGTATTTCCTGGTTCCGTCGATCCCGGATTCCAGCATCTGGACCGTCTCCAGGGACGTATACGTTCCATGCTCCAGAAGACGCTCCCGAAAGGCCTTGGGCAGATTTGTCATATCCTCCAGGGACGGGGCCAGCTTCTGGTGCATCCACTGGTAAAGCTGCTTTGCCCGGAAGGGCTTCTCCCCCAGTTCTGTCACAAAGGCTGTGACCTCGTTTAAATCCATGGATTTCAGATCTTTTTTTTCCATACCTACTCCCTATTTTTTTCAAATGACGCCAGGAAAAAACCATCGCAGCCATGGATCCCCGGAAGGAGCTGGATCTGGTTTTCCCGGCAGTCTGCCTGCAGGGATCCCGGCAGCCTTCCAGTGATGTCCTTTTTATGGAACGGAAGATTTTCCAGGATCCAGGCGGCATTTTCCTCATTTTCCGCCCGGTCCACCGTGCAGGTGCTGTATAAAAGAGTACCGCCGGGCTTCACATACCGGCTGGCCGCCGAAAGGATCTCCCGCTGGAGAGATGCCAGCTCCCCCAGATCCTCCTTTTTCAGACGCAGCTTGATATCCGGCTTTTTTCCTATGATCCCAAGACCGGAACAGGGCAGGTCTGCCAGGACCACATCGGCCTTCTCTTCCATTTCCGGATCGAAGATACGGGCATCCCAAACCTTCGTCTCCACATTGGCAAAGCCGCACCGGAACAGGTTCTGCTCCACCAGGGAGATCTTATATTCCGTCAGATCCCGGGCTTCCACCCGTCCGGTCCCCTTTAAAAGATCCGCCGCATGGAGGGTCTTCCCTCCCGGAGCGCTGCAGATGTCCAGGACCGTGTCCCCGGCCTTTATTCCGGCCAGGTGGGCCGCCAGGGCGGAGCTGGGATCCTGGACCGTTATAAGGCCCTCATAAAAGGCCTCCACTGCCTCCAGGTGGTCGTAGCCGGAAATGGAGTACACTGTATCCAGAAAGCCCGTGGGCTCTGCAGCGATCCCCTGGCTCTCCAGACTTTTAAGGATCTCCTCCGCCGAAGCCCGGCTGGTGTTGAAGCGGACGGTCAGCGGCCGCTCCTTAAGGAAGGAGGCTGCGATCTGCTCCGCCTTTTCTTTTCCATAATCAGCCTCCCACATGGAAAGCATCCATCCGGGAATGGAAAAGCGCACCGACGGATCCGTAAATTCCAGCTTTCCCTTTTCCCTGGAAAGAGTCCGCAGGACTCCGTTGACAAAGCCGGAAAGCCCCTGGAATTTTCTTTTTTTTGCCAGTTTCACCGCCTCATTGCAGACGGCGGCATCGGGCACCCGGTCCATAAAAAGGATCTGGTAGGCCGACATCCGGAGAATGGTCCGGATCACTGGCTTCATTTTTTCTGTTTTTGTCTTAGAAAAGCGGTCCAGGGCCGCGTCCAGGAGGATCAGACGCTCCAGCGTCCCCTCCGTCAGCTTTGTGATAAAGGAGCGGTCCTGCTTTTCCAGATACTGATACTTGAGGAGCGCCTGATTCAGCACCAGGTGGCCCAGTCTTCCCTCCTCCAGGACCTCCAGAAGGATATCCAGGGTGATCTCCCTGGGATCTGTCTTAGTCATTGTCACGGTCTCTTCCTCCAAACAGGATCACAAGACGCAGAAGCTGTAAAATAGAACCGGCCGCCGCCGCCACGTACGTAAGGGCCGCCGCTTTTAAAACCTTTCTGGTGCCGTCCACTTCCTCCCCGGACAAGATCCCCTGGGAGTCCAAAAGACGCACGGCCCGGCTGGAGGCGTTGAACTCCACCGGAAGGGTCACCAGCTGGAACAGCACTGCCAGGCTGAACATCAGGATCCCCACCTGGACCAGCGGGGAACCCAGGCCTCCGAATAAGATCCCCAGAAGGATCATGGGCCAGGAAAGCTGGGAGCCGAAGTTTGCCACGGGAACCAGGGCGCTGCGGAACCGCAGCGGCCCGTAGCCCTCGTTGTGCTGCATGGCATGGCCGCACTCATGGGCGGCTACGCCGATGGCCGCCACAGACGTGGCATTGTATACAGAATCCGAAAGCTTTACCACCTTCGTCCTGGGATCATAATGGTCCGTCAGTTTTCCGGACACCGGCTGCACCGTCACATCATAGATCCCCTGGGCATTTAAAAGCCGCCTGGCTGCTTCCGCTCCGGTCATGCCGGAAAAGCTCCTGACCCTGGAATATCTCGCAAAAGTGGAGTTGACCCGGTTCTGGGCCCAGAGGGATAACAGGACCCCGATGAGCACCAGGAAGATCGTGGGATCCAGCCGGTAGCCGTACCCGTATCCATACATTCCATAACCGCCTAACATATGCATATCTCCTCTCGTCTTATGCTCCCAGGACCGTACCGTCCTCCACCTGGAAGCCTCTTAAGAAAGCGGCTGTATCCATCCGCTTTTTCCCCTCCAGCTGGAGCTCCTTGATGGAAAGAAGATCCTTTCCCGTCTCCACCAGAAGGCTGTCCCTGGAAACCGCAGCCCGTCCGGGAACTCCGGTCCCGTTTCCCGGGACCACCTCCGCCGCCCAGATCTTTACGGTTTTTCCATTTAAGGATGTATAAGCGCTGGGCCACGGGTTTAACCCCCGGATCAGACGCTCGATCTTTTCTGCCTCCATGGACCAGTCGATCTGTCCCATGGATTTCTTTAACATTTTCGCGTAGGGCGTGTCCGGCTCTCCCTGGGGCGTCCGCACCGCTGTCCCGTTCTGGAGCTTTTCCAGAGTGGAAAGGATCAGTTCTCCGCCCAGAAGGCTTAATTTTTCAAACAGACTGCCGCCGGTCTCCTCTTTATCCAGGGGGATCTCCGCCTTTTCCAGCATATCTCCCGTATCCAGCCCCTCGTCCATGAGCATGGTGGTGACTCCGCTGACCGCCTCTCCGTCAATGACCGCCCACTGGATGGGCGCGGCTCCCCGGTATCTGGGAAGCAGGGAGGCATGGACGTTGACACAGCCGTACCGGGGCATTTCCAGGATCTCCTTAGGAAGGATCTGGCCGAAGGCCACCACCACAAAGACCTCTGCATCCAGTCCCTTTAAAACCTCCATAAATTCCGGCTCCCGTACCTTTACCGGCTGGTATACCGGGATCCCAAGCTCCAGGGCCTTTTCCTTCACCGGCGTCATGAGCACTGACTTTCCTCTTCCTTTGGGCTTATCCGGCTGAGTCACCACTGCCAGGACCTCATGGCCTCCCTTTACCAGGGATTCCAAAGTCGGCACGGAAAAATCCGGAGTTCCCATAAATACGATACGCATTATTCTTCACCCTCTTCATCGTTGTCGTGGAGCTCGCCTTCCACCCGTTCCACGTAAAGGATCCCGTCCAGGTGGTCGCACTCGTGGAGGATGCAGCGGGCCAGGAGGCCGTCTGCCTCAATGGTATATTCCTCCATGTTCTCATTGAGGGCCTTTGCCTTCACATGCTCCGCCCGGGTCACCTGACCGTTCTTTCCGGGTACGCTTAAGCACCCCTCGGCCCCGGTCTGGCTTCCGCTGGTCTCCAGGATCTCCGGATTGATCATCACGTACTGGTTTCCATCGTCCACATCAATGACCACGATACGCTTGCGGATGCCCACCTGGGGGGCTGCAAGACCGCAGCCGTTGTTCTCATACATGGTCTCGAACATATCCTCGATAAGCTCTTCTGTTCTTTCGTTCATTTCCTTTACAGGCTTGCACGCCTTTGTTAAGATTTCGTCTCCAATGACTCTGATCTGTCTGATTGCCATGTCCTTTTTCCTTTCCTCCTACTGCACCGCCGCCTGGAAATTCACGTTTTTATACCGTTCGTTTTCCTCTTCCCGCTTCTGGGCAGACTTTCTGACTTTTAATAGTATATCATAACTTTCGCTCTTTATATATAAAATTTTTCTGTATATATCATTAACTTTATACGGGGAACCGTTGACCGGGCCGATGACGGAGATCCCCTCAAAGCAAAATTCCCGCCGGATCCATTTCTGGAGATCCTCCATGGCGGCGGCCGCTGCCTCTTCCTTCCTGGAGCTCAGCTGGATGGAGAGGAGGCCCGCTGCCGGCGGATACCCCATCATTTTCCGGTACAGGAATTCCTGGCGGTAAAACTGGCCGTAGTCCTGCTCTGCCGCCGCCGTAATGGCAAAATGGTCCGGCGCATACGTCTGGATCACCACGTCTCCCGGGAGCTCCCCCCGTCCGGCCCGGCCGGATGCCTGGGTCAGAAGCTCAAAGGTCCGCTCAGAGCTCCGGAAATCTGGCGCGTAAAGAGAAAGATCGGCCGCCATGACTCCCACCAGCGTCACCCTGGGGAAATCGTGGCCCTTGACGATCATCTGGGTCCCGATGAGGATATCGGCCTCCCCCTCCATAAACGCCTCCAGGATCTCCTCGTGGGCTCCCTTTTTCGCCGTGGTGTCTGCGTCCATCCGAAGGACCCTGGCCTGGGGAAAGGTCCGCTTTGTGATCTCCTCCAGCTTCTGGGTCCCGGAGCCGAAGGGGGCGATATAAGGAGAGCCGCAGACCGGGCAGACCCTTGGCATACACACCTCATGGCCGCAGTAATGGCACCGCAGGATCCCGTCCCGGTGGTACGTCAGGCTCACATCACAGTGGGGGCACTTCATGGCCTCTCCACAGGAACGGCAGGAAACGAAGCCTGCATAGCCCCGGCGGTTCATGAACAGCATGATCTGTTCCTTCCGCAGAAGCCGCTCCTCCATCAGTTCCTTAAGCTTCCGGCTGAACATGGACCGGTTTCCCTCTGCCAGCTCCTCTCTTAAGTCCACCACATGGACCCGGGCCAGGCGGCTGTCCTTTTTTGCCCGGCGGCCCAGGGTCAGCAGGCCGTATTCTCCCCGCTCTGCCTTATAAAAGCTCTCCACAGACGGAGTTGCGGAGCCTAAGACCAGGGTGGCCTGGTTCATGGAGGCCCGCATGGCCGCCACCTCCCTGGCATGATACCGGGGAGACAGCTCGCTCTGGTAAGCCCCCTCGTGCTCCTCGTCGATGATGATGAGCCCAAGCCTCTCAAAGGGCGTAAAAAGAGCCGACCGGGGGCCGATCATAATGTCGATATCTCCCCTGGCGGCCCGGGCCAGCTGGTCGTACCGCTCTCCCGCCGAAAGCCTGGAATTGATGATGGAGACCCGGTTCCCGAACCGGCGGTAGAACCGCATGACCGTCTGATACGTAAGGGAGATCTCCGGGATCAGAACGATGACCTGGCGGCCCTGATCCAGCACATGGGAGATCAGCTCCATGTACACCTCTGTCTTTCCGCTGCCTGTGATCCCGTAAAGGAGCCACGTCCTGGCCTCCCCCGCATCCATGGAGGCCTTCACCGCAGCCGCAGCCCTTTTCTGATCCTCATTGAGGACCACAGGAGCCGCAGCCGGAGCATATCCCTTCACCGGGTCCCGGCTTTTTTCCTCGGTCCGGATCTTTAAGATCCCCTTTTCCTCCAGGGGCCTTAAGGAGGCCGCTGTGACCCCAAGCTTCTGGGCCGTCAGCCGGTACGGCAGCTCCCCGTTTTCCAGCAGCGCCTTATAAAGCCGGATCCTGGCCTTATATTTCTTTTTTTCCGCTTCCCTTAAAAGCCCGGAAAGCTCCTCCCGGGACCGCAGGGCCACAATGGTCTTTTCCTCTTTTGGGGCCACAGCGGATTTCACCGGCATCACCGTCTTTAAGGCCTGGTTCATGGTGGCCCCGTACCGTTCCTTCATCCACCAGGCCAGACAGATCATCTGCTCCTGGACGGAAACTGCCCCGGGATCCACCTCCCTCAGGGCTTTGAGCTTTTCCAGGGCAAAGGAGGGCGTATGGCTTAAGGAGACCACATAGCCCTTCCGCAGAGTATCTCCCCGCCCAAAGGGAGCCAGCACCCGGACGCCCACCCGGACCCTGCCAAGAAGCTCCGGCGGGATCCTGTACTGGAAGACCCGGTCCACGTTGGTGACCGAAAGGTCGATGATCACATCCGCATAGACCGGAGCCGTCTCCTTCTCTCCCGGTCCTGCCGTCCTGTCCTTTGTTTCCAGATCCTCCGCCTCCCTTTCTTTCTGTCTTCCGGTCTTTACTCCGGCCTGTTTTCCATATATCTGGCCGCCACCTTAAAAAGCGCCATGGAATTGGCTCCCTTAAAGAGGACGCAGTCCCCGTCCTGTAAGGCCTGATCCAGGTAGGCGGTCATCTGGTCTTTATCCGTAAACTCTGCCACCGGAGCGCCGGAGCGCTTTTTAAATTCCTCTGTCAGCGCCCTGCATTCTGCACCCAGGGTCACCAGCAGATGGATCCCGGCCTCTGCCGCAAAGATCCCCACCTGTCTGTGGGCGCTTTCTGTTTCGCGGCCCAGCTCCCGCATCTCTGCCAGGACCGCCACATGGCGCCTTTCCGGGTGAAGCTCCTTAAAGACCTGGAAGGCCGCCTTCATGGATTCCGGGCAGGCGTTGTAGGAATCGTCCAGGATCGTAAACCGCCCAGTCTCATGGACCTGCTGGCGGTTTTTGAAGCCCTGGCCCGTAAGGAGACCCCTGGCCGCCTCCTCCATGGTCATGCCGCATTCCGCGCAGACGGCCATGGCCGCCATGGCGTTCATGACATTATGCTGCCCCATGACGTTTAAGCGCACCCTCTGGCGGTCGGCTCCATGGACTGCCGTAAAGGAAGGAAAGCCGTCCTCAAAGCAGACGTCCACAGCCCGAAAATCACAGTTCTCCCCGGTGCCGTAGTATACGGTCCTTAAGCCCTCCCGGCCCTGGACACCTTTAAGGAGAGGATCGTCTCCGTTTAAGATCAGAAGCCCTCCGTCCTTCATGCCGTCGGTGATGTGAAGCTTTTCCCTTAAGATATTTTCCTGGGAGCCCAGCTGGCCGATGTGGGTGATCCCGATGTTGGTGATCACCGCCATGTCCACCCGGGCGATGTTTGCAATGACCGTCATCTCTCCCGGCTCGCTCATGCCCAGCTCGATGACGCCCACCTGGTCATTTTCTGTGATCTCTGACAGGGTCACAGGCACTCCTACCTGGCTGTTGCTGTTCCCCGGGGTCTTATAGACACGGAATCTGGCCGACAGGGCGGCGGCGATCATCTCCCTGGTTGTGGTCTTTCCCACGCTTCCGGTAACGCCCACCAGCGGCAGGGTCAGACGGTCCCGCAGATAGGATCCGATCTTCTGCAGCGCCTTTTTCGTATCCTCCACCCGGATCACGGCGCAGCCGGCCCCGCCCTCCGGAAGCGTAAGCTCCTGGCTGGTCAGCACTGCCGCCGCCCCCTGGTCCATCACCTGGGGAAGGAAGCGGTGACTGTCCACCCGCTCGCCCAGCAGGGGCACAAAAAGGTCTCCCGGCTCCACCTGCCTGGAATCCAGGCGGATATGGGAGACAGGCGCTTCCTCACTCCCCGAAACCAGAACGCCGCCGCTTCCAAGGACCAGATCTTTTACTGTTACATGTTCCATTTATCTTATCTCCTTTACCGCTTCTTCCACCACTTCCCGGTCCAGGAAATGATGGCGGACACCATCGATCTCCTGGTAGTCCTCGTGGCCCTTTCCAATAATGGCGATCATATCCCCCGGCTCCGCATGGTGCACCGCATAAAAAATGGCCTCTCTCCGGTCCGGGATCACCAGATACCTTCCGCTGGTCCTTGCCATTCCGGTCTCGATGTCTTTTATGATATCCTCATTCTTCTCAAACCTCGGGTTGTCGGCGGTGAGGATACAGAGATCCGCCATTTTTCCTCCGATCTCTCCCATGGAGTACCGCCGCTCCTTTGCCCGGTTCCCACCGCAGCCAAAGACGCACACCAGCCGCTTCGGGCTGTAATCCCGGAGGGTGGATAAAAGGCTTTCCATGCTCATGGCGTTGTGGGCGTAATCCACAATGACGCTGCACCGCTCCGACACATGGGCGATCTCCATCCGGCCGTCCACCCGGACATTTTCCAAGGCGCGGAGGAGCTTTTTATCATGGCCCTCCTCTCCCAGGGCCAGACTGCACACAGAAAGGGCCGCCAGGGCGTTGTCTGCATTGAACCGTCCCGGCATTCCCACCCGGACCCTTCCGCTTAAAGCGCCGTCCATATCAAATTCCACGCCCACGAACTGGTGGTCGCTGGCATAATGGAGGCCGTTTCCGGTAAAGTCTGCGCCGCGCTCCAGGCCATATGTATACAATGTACAGGAAGCATCCCGGACCACCTCTTCATAATGGTCCATGGCCCGGTTGACAACGCCGGTCCGGCAGACCGTAAGAAGCCTGGATTTATAGTAGAGATACTCCTCAAAGCTTTCGTGCTCCTTTGGTCCGATATGGTCCGGGGAAATATTGGTAAACAGGCCGAGATCAAAGCAGATGCCGCCCACCCGGTGGAGCATCATGGCCTGGGAGGAGACCTCCATGACCATATGGGTACAGCCTGCCTCCACCATTTTTGCAAAATATTCCTGTACCAGATAGGATTCCGGGGTGGTGTTGGCTGTGGCATATTTTTCCGTGCCGATGACAGCCCCATTGGTGCCGATGAGCCCCACCTTTTTACCGGCGGCCTCCAGGATGGCCTTCACCATATAGCTGGTGGTGGTCTTCCCCTTGGTCCCTGTGATCCCGATGGTCACCAGCTTTTCGGCCGGATAGCCGAATCTGGCTGCGGAAAGCTCCGCCAGGGCCAGACGTCCGTTTTCCACCCGGAGCACCGTCACATCCCCGGGTACCGTCACATCCTTTTCTGTCACCAGGACCCGGCAGCCCTTCTCCAGGACATCCGGGATAAAGGTATGGGAATCCCTGGCGCTCCCTCTGATGCAGACAAATACCGTATGGGGCCGCGCCTTTCTGGAATCGTAGACCACATCCTCCACATCCTCGTCCAGGCTTCCCTGTACCAGGGTGTACGCCAGTCTTCCAAGCCAGTCTCTGATCTTCATTGTCCACTCTCCTTCTGTCAAGTCCAAAAACAGGCGGGGTCCGCCGTATACGGACCAGGGCCCCGCCTGTTCTTCCTTTTACTTAGAATAATCCTGTGATCTTTCCGTTCTCATCCACATCGATGCTGTCGGCTGCCGGTTTTTTCGGAAGGCCCGGCATGGTCATAATGGCTCCTGTAAGGGCCACCACAAAGCCGGCTCCGGCGCTCACATATACGTCGCGGACCGTCAGCTCAAAGCCCTCGGGCCGTCCCAGCTTCGTCTGGTCGTCGGATAAGGAATACTGGGTCTTTGCCATGCAGACCGGAAGCTCAGAAAAGCCCATGTCTGTGATCTTGGCAATGGCCTTCTTTGCAGCCGGGGAATAGGATACGCTTCCGGCTCCGTAGATCTCCTTTGCAATGGTCTCAATCTTCTCAGCGATCCCCAGGCTGTCTTCGTATAAGGGCTTAAAGTGGCTTTCCTTTGTCTCCAGGGTCTTGAGGACCTTCTCCGCCAGCTCCATGCCGCCGTCGCCGCCCTTGGCCCATACCTCGGACAGAGCGAACTCACAGCCTCTTTCCTCACAGAAGTTCTTAATGAACTCGTATTCTGCCGGAGTATCTGTTAAGAAGGAGTTTAAGGTCACCACCACCGGAACCTGGTATTTCTGGATATTTTCAATGTGCTTTTCCAGATTCACGATACCCTTTTTAAGGGCCTCCAGGTTCTCTGTGGAAAGCTGATCCTTGGGAACGCCGCCGTTGTACTTTAAAGCACGGACCGTGGCTACCAGGACCACCGCATCCGGCTTTAATCCGGCCTTCCGGCACTTGATATCAAAGAATTTCTCTGCTCCCAGGTCTGCGCCGAAGCCTGCCTCCGTGACGGTGATGTCAGAAAGCTTCAGGGCCGTTCTGGTGGCCATGACGCTGTTGCAGCCGTGGGCGATGTTGGCGAAGGGGCCGCCGTGGACCAGGGCTCCCGAGTGCTCCAGGGTCTGGATCAGGTTGGGCTTTAAGGCGTCCTTTAAAAGAGCGGCCATGGAGCCCACCGCATGGAGATCCTTTGCAGTCACCGGCTCTCCTGCAAAATTATATGCCACAACGATCCTTCCCAGACGTTCCTTCAGATCGTCCATATCTGTGGCCAGGCAGAGGATGGCCATGATCTCAGAGGCAACGGTGATCACGAAATGATCCTCCCGGACAACGCCGTCGGCCTTGGCTCCCAGTCCGATCACGATATTTCTCAAAGCGCGGTCGTTCATGTCCAGGCACCGCTTCCAGAGGATCTGCCGGGTGTCGATGCCCAGGGCGTTCCCCTGCTGGATATGGTTATCCAGAAGAGCGGCTAACAGGTTGTTGGCCGTGGTAATGGCGTGGAAATCACCGGTAAAATGCAGGTTCAGATCCTCCATGGGCACCACCTGGGCGTATCCGCCGCCGGCAGCTCCTCCCTTGATCCCGAAGCACGGTCCCAGGGACGGCTCCCTTAAAGCCAGCATGGTCTTCTTTCCCGCTTTTGTGAGGGCCTGGGCCAGTCCGATGCTGGTGGTGGTCTTTCCCTCTCCGGCCGGAGTCGGGTTGATGGCAGTCACTAACACCAGTTTCCCATCGGGTCTTTCCCTGACCTCATTCCAGAGTTCATTGGAGATCTTGGCTTTATACTTTCCATAGAGCTCCAGATCGTCTTCAGAGATCCCGTACTGGGCAGCCACGTCCTTAATGGGCAGCATTTTCGTTTCCTGAGCGATTTCGATATCTGTTTTCATAGTCCCTCTCCTCTTCTTGTTTCATTGTATCTTCACGCCGTTTCCGGCATCCGATCCATCTCCGCGCCTTCCTTCCGGCTAATAGCCTGCCTCTGTGAAGGCGTCAAACTCTTCCATGGACATGAGGATCTTTCTGGGCTTGGTGCCCTCTTCCTCTCCCACGACCCCGGCCTCGGCCAGCTGGTCCATGATCCTGGCAGCCCGGTTGAAGCCGATCTTGAACATCCGCTGGAGCATGCCGATGGAAGCCTTATCCTTTTCGATGATAAATCTTCCTGCATCAAAGAACAGGGTATCCCGGTCACTGCCGCCGGAAGCACCTCCGGCTCCTCCGCCCTGGTTCATCTTCTGCTCCACCGATCTGTCATAGCCTGTATCCTCATTCTGCTCCTTGATATAATCCGTCACCTGGGAGACCTCCTGGTCGGACACAAAGGCTCCCTGGACCCTTAAGGGCTTGGGATAGCCCGACGGATAGAACAGCATATCGCCGTTGCCCAGAAGCTTTTCGGCTCCGTTCATATCCAGGATCGTTCTGGAATCCACGCCGGAAGCCACTGAAAAAGCGATCCTGGAGGGCACATTGGCCTTGATGACGCCGGTGATGACGTTGACCGACGGCCTCTGGGTGGCGATCACCAGATGGATCCCGGCGGCCCTGGCCAGCTGGGCCAGACGGCAGATGGAATCCTCCACCTCGCTGGATGCCACCATCATAAGATCTGCCAGCTCATCGATGATGATCACAAGCTGGGGAAGCTTTGCAGGGATCTGGTCCGCAGGCACATCCCCGGCCTCCATAAGGCTCTTCACCCTCGCATTATATCCCTTTAAGTCTCTTACATTGCTCTGGGCGAACTTCTGGTACCGGTCCATCATCTCTGCCACCGCCCAGTTTAAGGCTCCCGCAGCCTTTTTGGGGTCCGTGACCACAGGGATCAGAAGGTGCGGGATCCCGTTATAAACAGAAAGCTCCACCACCTTGGGGTCGATCATGATCAGCTTCACATCCTCCGGCGAGGATCGGTAGATCAGGCTCATGATCATGGTGTTGATGCCCACGGACTTACCGGAGCCGGTCTGGCCGGCGATCAGAAGATGGGGCATTTTTGCCAGATCCGCCACCACCGGCTGGCCGCCGATGTCCTTTCCCACGGCAAAGGCCAGGCTGGAGGGGTGCTGCCTGATCTCCGGGCTCTCCAGAAGCTCCCGCAGATACACAATGCTGTTGACCTTATTGGGGACCTCGATGCCCACAGCCGCCTTTCCGGGGATGGGAGCCTCGATCCGGATGTCGGTGGCCGCCAGGTTGAGCTTGATATCGTCGGCCAGGGACTGGATCTTGCTGACCTTCACTCCCTGCTCCGGATGGAGCTCATACCGGGTCACAGTGGGCCCGCAGCTGATATTGGTGACGGTGACGCCCACGCCGAAATTCCGAAGCGTCTGCTGTAACTTAATGGCCGTCTCCTTAAATTCCTTTTCTGACTGGCCGGAGGCCGCCCCAGGCCCCTTCTTCAAAAGCTCCAGCGGCGGGGCCACATAGGGCTTTCTGGGTTTTTCCTCTTTTCTCTGGATCTCCTGGCGCACAGCGGCATCGGCAGCCTGCCTCTCTTCGGCCGCCTTTGCTGCCTCCGCCTCCCGCCTCCTCTTTTCCGCCTTCTGGCGGATGATCTCCTCCGCATCGGTCTCGATGACCTTCCCGGCGGCAGTGACGATCTGCTTTTTCTCCTCTGCCTTCTGGAGGACCGGGATCTCCCCGGTATTTTCTGTTTCCGCTCCGGACAGGACCCGGCCGGCCTGGATCTCCTCTGCTTCCGGGAAAACAGGCGCAGGCTCCGGCTCTTCTTTGGCGTCATAGGGCGGCTGGACCGATACAGGCTCCCAGTAATCCTCTGTCACCGCATAAGGCTCTGTATCCAGCTCTGCCAGGGACTCCAGCTCTCCGGTCTGGTCCTTTTCCGCATTCTGGAGGTTCCCGTTCCCGTCATAATCCTCATCCAGCCAGTAGCCGTCGTCCTCCGGCTCTGCCGGAGCATTCTTTGTCTTTCCAGGCTTTGCCATGGTCTCTCCCGGCTCCTCCCAGGGCTCCGTGAACGTCTCAGCCTCCGGAATGGCTTCAGAGGCAGCCTGTGCCGCCGTCTGCTCCATGGACGGCCTTCCTCCCTCCGGGAATACGTCCATATCTTCAAAGTCCCGGCTGCTGCGGCTCAGAAATACATCCTCGTCCCTGTGGGGCCTGGAAAGGGACAGATCCTCGTCAAAGGGAACTGTCTCCTTTTCCGGCTCCTTTCCGGCCATGGTGATATTCCCGCGGAATACATCTGCCGGATCCGGACGCGTCTCTTCCTTTTCCTCCTGTACAGGGGACGGCTCCGGCTGGGGCGGGATGCCCAGGGCCGCTCTCCGCTCCTCACGGTCTCTTCTGGCCGCTGCGCGGGCCTTCTCCTCCCGTTCCACAGCCGTTTCCATTTTTTCCTCCGGCTTTCTGTCAGCACTGAAACGGGCCAGATCCTCCTCTGTCACCGGCATGGCCATATCCGGCGTAAACCGCTCCGGCCGCCCGGCTGAAAGATCCGTAGAGTGCAGATTGACTCCCTGGACCCGCTGCTCCTCCCGCAAAAGCCGTTCTTCCTCTTTCTTCTCCTGGCGGATCTCCTTTCTCCGCTCGTGATCCTCTCTGGCGTACTGGTAAGCCTTTCCGCTTCCTTTTTTAACTGCCATCACAAAGGATCTCTCCGTGATGCAGACCAGGCAGAGGATCATGAACACCAGAAGCAGTATGTAAGAACCGGTGGCGCCCACAGTCTTATGGAGCGCCAGCACCAGCGCGCCGCCGATGACGCCGCCGCCCATGCCGCTTTCCCCGGCTGTTTCATAGATCTCCTTAAAGGTCTGGCCTTCCTGGTATCCGCCGCCGAAGATGAGCTGCGCCAGTCCGCAGAGCACGATCAGCAGCACCTCCACTGCCAGCATCTTATAAACGGCCCGGATATTTCCCTTATTGGAGGCATAAAAGATGGTGCCTAAAAATAAAAGGACAGGCGCCACGTATCCGATGCTCCCGAACACTCCCAGGAGCATGCTGCTGAACATATCCCCCAGCATGCCGCAGATATGGAAATTGCTCAAAAATAAAAATACACAGACGGCAAAGGTCCCCAGGATCACTGCCTCAGACTGCAAAAAGCTGCTGTCCGCCTCCTGTTTCTTTGTCCCTGTCCGTTTTGCCGCCGTCGTCTTCGTTCCCGCGGTTTTCTTCCCGGCTGTCTTTCCTGATGCCGTTGTCTTCTTTTTTGTATTACTTCCAGCCAAAATGAAAGCCCCCTATCTAAAAATCAGGGCAAAAACCCTCATTAAATAGTATACATAAAGTTTCTGGAAATTGCAACTTCTATCTGGGGGATGGGATCCGGGAGCCGGAAAAGCCTTGCCGCAGGCGGAAGGCCCGGCCCCCTCCCCTGCAGCAGGCTCCTGCCAGTTTTATGCCTGCTTTTCCCCGGTCCCCTTTCTTCCGGAAGAACCTGTTTCCCCGATCATCCCGTAAAGCTTCGCCAGGGCCTCCCGGATCCCGCCCACCTGGTCGATGAGTCCCTTTTCCACCGCATCCTTTCCCACCAGCACCGTCCCCAGATCCCGGGTCAGCATCCTGGTATTATGCATCAGCGCCTTTAAGCCGTCGTAGGAAATACGGCTGTGTTCCGACACAAAGCTCAGGATCCTGTCCTGGATCATTTCAAAATAATCATACGTCTGGGCAGCTCCTATGACCATTCCGGTCATCCGCACCGGATGGACCATCATGGTGCCCGTGGGTACGATAAACGAATAATCCGAAGCCACAGCCAGGGGCACGCCGATGGAATGGCTGTCCCCGATGACCAGGGAGACCGTGGGCTTGCTTAAGGACGCCAGCATCTCCGCCAGGGCCAGTCCGCAGCTCACGTCTCCGCCCACCGTATTGATGAGCATCAGGATCCCGTCGATGTCCGGATCGTCCTCCACCTTCGCAAGCTCCGGCAGGATATGCTCATACTTGGTGGTCTTAGTGCTGCCCGACAGGTTTTCATGGCCTTCGATCTCCCCGATAATGGACAGCAGATGGATCCGTCCCTTCCTCCCGCCTCCCAGGGTCACCTGGCCGTTTTCCCGGATCCGTTCCTCCTGGTCCTTTTTTTCGCTGGCATCATTTCCCATAAAAAAGCTCCTTTCCCACACAGTTTTTTCTTATTCTGTGTGAAAAAGGAGCTTTCTATGCATTCAGGATCAGTCGCCGATGACGTCCACGATCTTTAAAGGCGACCGGTAGTTCCAGGAAGAGATCTTGATCCCACTCCTTCTGCTGGCCGCATGGATGATCTGGCCGTTGCCGATATACATGGCCACGTGGTTGATCTTTCCACGGCTGTTGCCATAGAAGATCAGGTCTCCGGGCCTCATCTGGCTGGATTTGATCCGGGTGCCCCGCTTGGCCTGGTCCCCGGAATAGTGGGGCAGGGAAATGCCGAAATGCTTCATCACTGACATGGTAAAGCCGGAGCAGTCGGCTCCCCGGGTGAGGCTTGTCCCGCCCCAGACGTAGGGATTTCCCAAAAACTGCATGGCGTAGTTTACGATCTGGCTTCTGAGGGAGGCGCTCTCCTCTGCCGGAGAGAATTTAATGGCCTCTGCCAGGGCATACCGCACATCCACGTAATCGGTGGAAACGTAGGCCGCAGATACCTCATCGGCCCCGTCACCTTCTCCGCCCTCGTCGAACTCGATCTTTACCCAGCCGTCTAACTGCTCGGCCACATGGTATCTCTCATTGTTGGAGATCTGGGTCCAGATCTTGGCATCGGTGCTGGGCTCCGTCCGGGCGTTCAGCCGGTCGGTGCTGACAATGGCCATGAGCTCCGCGTGCTCCATGGCTGCCTGGCGGGCCGCATCTCCGGTGAGAATGAACTCACTGCTCACATAACCGGTGATGTTGCCGGAACGGATCTTATACCAGCCGTTCCCCGTATCCTCCAGGATCTCACAGCCGGCGTAGCTGGGGAGCTTTCCGATCACCTTCTCGTCCTTTCCGGCTCCCTGGCGGATGTTCAGGTAATTGGTCACATTGGACACGCCGGGATTGTCATAATAATTGAGGACCATGGCCCGGACATCCAGCTTCCTGGCCTCATTTAAGGAAAACCGCTTTTCCGCAAACTCAGAGGAGATATAGCCGCCCTCGATCTGGTACCAGCCGTCCTCCTCCCCCAGGATCTCATACCGCTCTCCCTCTAAGCACTGGCCCACGATGTTGGAGTCAGTGGAGGGCTGCTCCCGGATATTCAGATTGTCGGTGGTGACCACCGCCCGGTCTGTGACCATGGACAGGGCCTTTTCCTTTGCTGCATCGCCGGTGATCACATACTCAGAGCTCACATAGCCGTCGATGCCGCCGGAATTGACGTGATACCAGCCGTCCAGGGTCTCCTGGACCTCACAGGCGCTGCCGTCCATGAGCTTTCCCACCACCTGGGAACCGGACTCCGGCTTTTTTCTCATATTCAGATAGCCGGACACCTGGACGACCCCGATATTGGCATAGGAATCCACCACAGCCTGGGCGTTGGCAAGCCGCTCCGCATCCCTGGCCTGGCGGGAGGCCTCCTCAGCGGCCAGCGCGCTTTCATCCAGAGTCCCGGCTTCAGGGCCCGTTTCCCCTTCCCCGGAGGTTTCCGTTGCTGCCGCCGGCTTTTTATCCATATATCCCTTTACGGCCCTCCCGCCGAAAAAGATCCCGGCCGCAGCCACGCAGACCACCGCGGCAGCCAGCGCATATTTTCCATAGGGCGGACGGTTCCGTCTCCGCCTCCTGGCCCGGTTTAAGGACGCCATATAATCCGCTACATTTCCTTCATCTTTCATTCTTAAAACACTCCATAGAAATTCATTTGGTTATAAGTCTACCATAAAAGCTCGAAAAAAGCAAAAGAAAAGAATGCGTCCGGGAGTATTTTCCCAGGACGCATTCCTTCATCCTCCATTTTTCCAGCCATCCGGCCTTTATTTCAGGATCTCCCGGTAGACACGGAAAACATTTTTATAGAAGATCTTCTCGATCTCCTCTGTGGAAAAGCCTTCCTTCTCCAACCGGGCCGCCAGAAGCTGCATGTCTCCGGCATTGGTGATCTCCATGGACACGGCCGCTCCGTCAAAATCCGATCCCAGGCCCACGGAATCGATCCCGCCCACACGGATGATGCGGCGGATATGGGCCACCATATCGTCCAGGGATGTTTTCATGGGATCCCCGAATTTTTCCTTATCCCGGAGGAATTCCGTAAAATAGTTGACGCCCATGACGCCGCCCTTTTCCCCGATCCCGCGGATCATCTCATCCGTCAGGTTCCGGCAGTGACGGCAGACGGCTCTGGCTCCGGAATGGCTGGCCACAAAGGGACGCTTCGCATGGCTGATCACATCCAGGATCCCCTTATCGCCCAGATGGGACACGTCGGCAATGATCCCCAGGCGCTCCATCTCCTCCAGGAATTCAAAGCCCTTTTCCGTAAGTCCCTTTTCTGTTTCCGGTACGAAGGAATCCTGTCCCGGTCCCAGATATTCATACCGGTTGGGGTACGCCAGCTCGTTGGGGAAATTCCAGGTGAAGGTGAACATACGGACGCCCAGCTCGTAAAAGATCCGGAGATATTCCAGCTTTCCCTGGCAGATGGCGCCCTCCTCCATCGTAAGGAGGGCGGACATACGTCCCTCTGCCATATTTTTTTCAATGTCCCGGAAGCTTCTTACGATCCCGATCCGGTCCGGATATCTGCGGAGCTCTGTGAAAAACGTATCGATGAGACGGAGCGCATACTCCGGAAGGGGCATTTTCCCCTTAAGATTCTCCATATGGGCGAATACGGCAAAGTTCTGTACCGCATAATCCCCCCGCTCCATTTTCTCCAGGTCGATGTGCAGGTTGTTTTTTAAGATCCCGCATTCTTCTCCTGCCTGGCGCTTTGCATAGATCTCAGCAATGGTATCGCAGTGCATGTCTGCAACTTTCATTTCCTATGTACCTCCCAATCATTCTGTCTTTCCCCATTATAATCCAGGAATGGGCATTTGTCACCTTCTTTCTCTGTCCCTTATTCGCTCCGCAGGGCGTCGATGGGATTCAGTCCCGCCGCCCGGCTGGCCGGCATATAGCCAAATACCAGGCCGATGCCCACCGAAACAGAAAAGGATACCAGCACTGCTGAAACCGTAGGGGGAGCGTCAATTCCCATGAGCATACCGATCCCCACGCTGGCCAGGGAGCCAAGCAGGATTCCCGCCAGACCGCCGATGGTGCTGGTCACAGCCGCCTCGATGACAAACTGCTGGAGGATCACCCGTTTTTTGGCTCCCAGAGCCTTCCTGATACCGATCTCCCTGGTACGCTCTGTGACCGATACCAGCATGATATTCATAACGCCCACGCCGGCCACTAAAAGAGAGATCCCGGCAATGCCGCCTAACATCATGGACATCATGGCGATCTGGTCATTTAAGGTATCCATCAGGGAGCTCATGGCCGTCACCGAATACAGATCGTCATTTTTCATTTTGCTGTATAAGAATTCCTCCAGGGCTGCCGTACAGGCATCCGTATCGTTTATGTCATAGGAGGTAAAGGTATAATTGCTTATGACGGCGTTCCTGGCGATCTTGGCCGCCCGGGAATAGGGGATCCACACGAAATCGTCGGTACAGCCGTCGTCAAAGTCCGCAGCGCTTTCCGTCTGCTGCTCCACAACGCCCACCACTGTATAATTATCCCCGTTGAGCTTGATCTTTTCTCCCAGGGCTTTTTCCGGGCTTCCAAAAAGCTCCGACGCCACATAGGCTCCCACCACGGCCACCTTCTGGCGGGAGGCCATATCCGAATACAGCAGGTTCCTTCCGCAGGAGAGCTCATACCCCTTGATGGAGAGCTGATCCTCACTGTATCCGCCTACGGTGGTGGCGTCCATGGTATCGCTGCCGTGCTTCACGGTGGCGCTTACGGAAACGCTGGGCGTCATTCCCTGGAACAGATCCTGATTCTCCTCATAAAATTCGTAAAACTCCTCCACATCAATGGTCCTTGATGGCAGGGACCTGTAATTGACGGTGATCTGGTTAACGCCCATGCTGGCAAAGCTCTCCGTCATATAAGACATATATCCGTTGACGATGCTCACCAGGATGATCACAGAGGCTACCCCAATGATGATCCCCAGCATGGTGAGGAAGGAGCGCATCTTGTTTCCCCAGATACTCTTCAAAGCCATTTTAAATGATTGCAGCATATTCTTTCACATCCCCATCAAAATTGATCCTGCCGTCTATGATCCGCACCACCCGTTCTGCCTCCAGGGCAATGGAGCTGTCGTGGGTGATCATAACGATGGTATTTCCCTCCCGGTTGAGCTTCTTTAAAAAATCCAGAACCTCCCGGCCAGTTTTGGAATCCAGGGCGCCGGTGGGCTCGTCGGCCAGGATCAGCGACGGCTTTCCCGCCAGGGCCCTGGCAATGGAGACCCTCTGCTGCTGGCCGCCGGAAAGCTGCTTTGGAAAATTCCTCCACTTTTCTTTCAGTCCTACCCGTTCCAGGGATTCCATGGCCCGTTCCCTCCGGTCCCAGGGATCCATGCCCGCGTAAAGGAGGGGAAGCTCCACGTTCTCCAGAAGGTTCAGCTTTGGAAGCAGATTGTACTGCTGGAATACGAAGCCGATCATGGTGTTCCGGATCTGGGCCAGCTGGTTGTCCGTCATATCGCTTACGTCCTGGCCGTCCAGAAGGTATTCCCCCTCCGTGGGAACGTCCAGGGCTCCGATGATGTTCATCAGCGTGGATTTTCCGCTGCCGGATTTTCCTACAATGGCCACAAACTCTCCCTTTTCAATGGTAAGGGAGATCCCGTCGCTGGCCCGCACCTCCTCGTCCCCCATCTGGTAGATCTTATAGATGTCCTTCAGCTGGATCAGAGGGATCTTTCCTGCGCTTGTGTTTTTTTCCATGGACCGCACTCCCTTCTTATGGTCTGGGGCCGCCGCCCATGCCGCCGCCCATGCCGCCGGGGCCCATCATCATCATATCCATACTGGTGCCAGAGCCAGAATCCGGATCCACGTAGACCTCATCTCCCTCGGAAAGCCCGGAAAGGATCTGCACATAATCATCATTGATGATCCCGGTCTCCACCTGGACGGCCTCAAAGCCGTCGGGTACGCCGGACTGGCCCTGACCGGAGCCGCCGGACTGGCCGCGAGCCGCTTCTTCGGAGCCGTCTTCTGTTCCTTCCGTCTGGTCCGTCTGGCCAGAGGACGGATCCTTTTTCACATATACCCGGTTTCCCCGCATAAGGGCTCCCGCCGGGATACAAAGGGCATCCTGGGCGCTGTCCAGGATAATGGTGGCATCCACGTTCATGCCCGGAAGCAGGTCTCCCGTCTCTTCCAGGGTCACTGTCACCGGATAGTTGGTAACGCCGTTGGAATAGCTTCCCTCCAGACTTACATTGGTGACCGTGCCTGTGAAGGTCTCCCCCTCCACAGCATCGGCGGTGATCTCCACGGTCTGCCCGGCCTTCACGCTCCCCACATCCAGCTCATCCACCGACATGGACAGGGTCATGGCCGACAGATCATAGATCACAGCCATCACCGTATTCCCGCTGGTCCCCTTGGTGATCTTATCTCCGGCCTTGGCGTTTTTCGTAATGACAGTGCCGGAAATGGGGGCGGTAATGGTATAGTCTCCGATGGTATCCTGGGTATTTTCCAGCTTATTCTCTGCATTTTTCACATTATCCCCGGCAGTCTCCAGGGCGTCCTTAAAGGTTTCCAGATACTTTGCAGCCGACTGGTCCGTGGCCTTAAAGAGGGCGGTCCCGTTGTCCACAGAGGCTCCTTCGGAAACCAGAAGGTTCTCCACCTCCAGGCTTCCCTGGCCGGACAGGTCCGCGCTGAGGGTCGTCTCCGTTTTTGGTACAAAGGTCCCAGGCTCACAGCTGGAAGCCTCTCCCACAGCTGCCGCAGCCTGTACCAGAGTTGTAAGACCTCCGGGGTTTTCCACCTCCACGGTCACAGCTTTTACCAGGCGGCCCCCGGAAAGCGTCTCCTCCATACTGCTGACCACCGTCACGATTCCCTGGAGCTCCTCTCCCGTATCCTCCAGAGTCAGTACTGCCGGACTTCCCACCTGGATCTGCTCCGCTTCCGCCGAAAGGAATGGAACCGTCAGCTTCATGACAGAATCATCATAAATATCTGCAAGCTTTGTCCCATTGGAAACCTTATCGCCCTCCTTGATATATAAGGTCTTTACATATCCGGAGACAGATGCCTTATATGTATTTCCTGAAAGCGTTCCCGCCGCCTCATTATAATCCTCCTGGGCCGACTGCTGGCTTTCCCTGGCCCTTAAGAGGCTGGTTTCCGCGGAGCTTAAATCTGAATCCATGGAGGAGGCATCGATCCGGTATAAGACCTGGTCCTTTTCCACCACATCTCCTTCCTCAAACAGGGCCTCCAATACCTCGCCCTCCACCAGGGAGGTGACTTCATAGGTATCCTTGGGAGACAGGGAGCTGGATGCCGTCAGCTCTGAGGTAATGTCCATGACCGCTGCCTTCGCTGTCTGCACCTGGTCGTTTGTTTTTGCCGCTCCGGCTGCCTTTTTCTGCTTCCACAGGAAGGCTCCGCCGACACCCGACGCCAGTACCAGGGCCAGAATGACTGCTGTTCTGGCTCCCTTTTTCTTTTTCTTTTTTTTAATGACTTTCTTTTCTTCCATACTCATGACTGCTCCTTTTATTCATCTCCCACTACGTCTACCACCGTATAGGTAGGATTTTCTTCGGTACCGCTCTTTTCCCATACAATGGCCACATCGTCGCCCACACCGTAATCGCCATAGACAGAAAACAGATACTGGAGCTCTGAGCCGTTTATGGTGAACACATCCCCATCCTCCGAATTATCCTGATCATGGGAGTTTAACACCACCGACACCGGTGTAAAGGGGTCTGAGGCCGAATAATAGATGGCCTTAATGCGGCCGTCGGTGGCTCCTTTATTTTCTCCGTCGCTGGAATAGGCAAAGATCGTCTTTGTCTCCTCATGGTAATAGACCACAGTGGCGTAATCGTTGATCTCGATCTCATCCGAGGATTCGCCGTTCAGGAACATTACCGCCTTATCCAGGGAAAAGGGCACCAGATGCTTCAGATTCCGGCTGCCCTGGTTTAAGATCTTCGGCCCCTTCAGGCTGTTGTCCAGGATCGAAGAGGTGTTCACCTCCCCATCAGAGTTGTAGGTCAGATCGAACACCTTGCTTCCATACTGCCCTCCCTCCTTCATCTGGGCCTTCATAAGGTTGTAAAAAAGATGGATGCAGTCCTCCCTGGTCAGGACCTCATCCTGGTTCCTGAAGATCCCGGAGTCCAGAGACAGGGCGGAAAATTCTGCCATCCGGTTCCCGTTGAGATTTCCGGAAAAGTCCTCGTTGGTATAGCCTAACAGGCCCAGGACCCCTTTGGCCGCGTCTCTTAAGGTCACGCCCTCCTCCGGCTTAAAATTGCCGCCCAGAAAGCCGCTCATCCACTCGTTGGAGGAGGCCGTCCGGATGGCGGAGGCGTACTGGCTGTCCGCAGCCACGTCGGCAAACACCGCGCCGGTGACTGCCGCTCCATAGCTCTGTCTCTGGGATGAAGCTTTTACCAGCATCCCGGCAAATTCCTCCCTTGTTACCTCTGCATTCCGGTCGCTGGTGGTCAGGATCCCCAGCAGGCTCACCACTTTTTTCTTCATTTCAAAGGTGCTTTCCGCCCCGTAGGCCGTTGCAGTCATTCCCGCCGACACGGCACATACGGCTGCCAGCACCGCCATGGCTTTTCCTCGGTTCATACGATCTCTCCTTTTATATTTATTTTATAATCATAAAGGAAACTTTATAAATCATGTAAACTTTACCAGATGAATGTGTTGAATCTGTGAAGGGCACGGCGGGATTTTATGAACTTTCTGTGTTTTTTTGTGTCCTACGGCAGCTGCGGCCAGAAACTCTTCTATGCCGGGCGAAAAAAAATGGCCCCCAAGGCCAGATCTAAGTCTGACTTTCGGGGGCCGGTTCCAACGGCTCCAGCTTCTGGAAGAACTCCTACATCAGCGGCGCGATCAGCCGCAGGGTCCTTCCCCAGAACCGGTGCATCAGCGGCAGGGATTCATAGGATTCCATGGACATGCGGACACATTTTTTCAGTGTTTCGTCAAAATCTGCCCGGATATCCCCGATCACCGGATTCTTATAAATATATACGGCGCACTCGAAGTTCAGATACTGGCTCCGGAAGTCCATGTTGATGGAGCCTACCACTGCCTTTTCATCGTCACTGACAAAGGTCTTGGAATGGATAAAACCAGGCAGGTACTCATAGATCTTCACTCCGGCCTCCATTAACTCCGGATAATAGGAATGGGCCAGCATAAAGGCGTATTTCTTATCCGGGATATGGGGCATGACGATGACCGTATCCACTCCGCGCTTGGCCGCATAGGTGAGGGCCGTCACCATATCGTCGTCCAGGATCAGGTACGGTGTCATAATGTATACATATCGTCTTGCCTGGTAGAGGATATCCAGATAGACCTGGTGGCCCACCGGCTCCCCGTCCAGGGGACTGTCGGAAAAGGGAATGGAATAGCCGTCCATGTTTAAGGCAGGACTGTGGAAATGGTCTCCCGTATCCAGGAACGGCCCATAATCAAAGTCATATTCCGGCCGGAAGGCACAGACGCTCCACATCTGTAAAAACATGACTGTGAAGCTTTTCACCGCCTCCCCCTTCAGGCGGACGGCATTGTCCTTCCAGTGACCGAACCGGACCTTCCGGTTGATGTACTCATCCGCCAGATTGACGCCTCCGGTAAATGCCGTGTGGCCGTCGATCACCAGGATCTTTCTGTGATCCCGGTTGTTCTGGCTGGTGGAGATAGCCGGCCGGATGGGGTTGAAGATCCGGCAGCGGACTCCCCTTGCCTCCAGCTCCTTCGGATAATCGTGGGGCAGGTTTGAAAAGGAGTTCATTCCATCATAGAGGACGCGCACGTCCACTCCGGCCGCCGCCTTTTCCTCCAGGATCTTAAGGACACTGTCCCACATCTCTCCCCGCTGGATGATAAAATATTCCAGGAATATGAACCGTTCTGCTGCCTTAAGCTCCTCCAGAAGATCCGGAAAGAAATCGTCTCCCAGAGGATAGTATTTAAAATTCGTCCTGTCATAGACCGGATAGCCTGCCCGCTCCGAAAGGTAGCGGCTTAAGTTTGCATTCCTCCGGTTTTCCTTCATGAGCTTTGCCGCGATGGCCTCATTCTGCTTCAGATAAGACCTGGTGCGGATCCGGATATCCGCGATCCTCTTGGCCAGGATCTTTGTCTCCATCTGGAGCTGCACAAAAATATAAAACAGGCAGCCAAATACCGGAAACAGAAGGACAGGGACCAGCCAGGCCATCTTAAAGCTGGCATTCTGCTTTTCATTTAAGATCCGGATCGCCAGGACGGCGCTGACCAGGCCGAAGGCGCCGTATCCATACGCCTGATACCGGTCATCCAGCCAGAAATAGATCCAGGCCAGAACGGCGATCTGCAGCGCCATGAACAGGATAAAGAACGTGGTACGGCCAAAGATGATCCTTAAAAGCCCGCGTTTTCCCTTTCCTCTCACTTCCTCTGCTACCATAGTTCCTCCTTCCTACTGTTCCAGGGCCTGTCTCAGATCCTCGATGATATCGTCCACATTTTCGATCCCAACGCTTAAACGGATCAGGGACGGATCCACGCCTGCCTCCACCAGCTGCTCATCCGAAAGCTGACGGTGGGTATGGCTGGCAGGATGAAGGACGCAGGTCCTGGCATCTGCCACATGGGTGACGATGGCCGCCAGCTTCAGCCGGTCCATAAATACGCCCGCAGCTTCCCGTCCTCCTTTTAAGCCAAAGGAGATCACTCCGCAGCTTCCCGAGGGCATATATTTTTCTGCCAGGGCGTGGTACTTATTATCCTTTAATCCGGGATAATTGACCCAGGCCACATCCTCTCTGGCAGAAAGCCATTCGGCCACCTTCTGGGCGTTCTCACAGTGGCGCGGCACCCGTAAATGCAGGGTCTCCAGACCGATATTCAGTAAAAAGGCGTTCATGGGAGCCTGGATGGAGCCCAGATCCCGCATCATCTGGGCCGTGGCCTTGGTGATATAAGCCTTCTTTCCAAACTTTTCCGTATAGACCACGCCGTGGTAGGAATCGTCCGGAGTCGTAAGTCCCGGGAATTTTTCTGCGTGGGCGTTCCAGTCGAAATTTCCGCTGTCCACGATACAGCCGCCCACAGTCAGGGCATGGCCGTCCATATATTTGGTGGTAGAGTGGGTCACGATATCGGCCCCCCACTCAAAGGGACGGCAGTTGATGGGGGTCGCAAAGGTATTGTCCACGATTAACGGAACTCCGTGCTTATGGGCCAGACGGGCAAATTTTTCAATATCCAGGACCACCAGGGCCGGGTTGGCGATGGTCTCCCCGAATACAGCCTTCGTATTGGGGCGGAATGCCTTCTCGATCTCCTCCTCCGGTGCGTCCGGATCCACCAGCGTCACGTCGATTCCCTGTTTTTTCATGGTCACTGTAAACAGGTTGGAGGTGCCGCCGTAAATAGTAGCGGCGCTTACAATGTGATCCCCGGCGCTGCAGATATTAAAAACGGCAAAGTAATTGGCAGCCTGGCCAGAGGAGGTCAGCATGGCTGCCGCCCCTCCCTCCAGCTCACAGATCTTTTCCGCCACTGCGTCGTTGGTGGGATTGGCCAGTCTCGTATAAAAATATCCGTCCTCCTCCAGATCGAACAGACGGCCCATCTGCTCGCTGCTGGAATATTTAAATGTGGTACTCTGGTAAATGGGAAGCACTCTGGGCTCTCCGTTGCCGGGATTCCAGCCTCCCTGGATGCAGACCGTTTCCGGATGATGGTTTCTCTTTTCCATGATGTTTATCCTCCTGGTGCCTGATTCTTTTGTCTGTGGCTGCATTTTCATCCGTGCAGCCACGCTTGTTTACACGCTAGTGTATCACAATTCCGTTAAGGATACAAGGATTTTAAGGCTGCACTTGAAAGGCCCTCTCCTTTCATGTATAATGATTCCTTGGGAATCGTGCCGTCCGTGCGGCCTGTTTTCCCTGCACAGGGGCCCATGCCCCTATATTAAACCCTATATTAAATAAGAAGGAGAAGATTATGGAACTTGTCTTCAATATCATCAAGGGTGTCATGATCGGCATTGCCAACGTGATCCCCGGCGTATCCGGCGGCACCATGGCCGTTTCTTTCGGCATTTACGACCGGCTGATCAGCAGCATTTCCGGCTTCACAAAGCATGTGAAGGAAAGCCTGGCCCTGCTGGCCCCCATTCTTCTGGGCTGTGCCCTGGGCATCGCCGGCTTCACCTACGCCATCGAATACCTGTTGGAAAACCACACCTTTGTCACCTGCATGACCTTTGTGGGGCTGATCCTGGGCGGCCTTCCGGCTCTTTACAGGGCCATGAACGAAAAAAAAGCCGCCGGCAGCGGAAAAATGGGTGCCGGAGCCATTATAGCCTTCCTGCTGGCCTTTGCCGTATCCGCAGGGCTGCCCCTTTTAAAAACCGGCGGGGATACCCTGGCGGTCCTCCCGGTCAACGGCTCCACCATGGCCATCCTCTTTGTGCTGGGGATCGTTGCCTCTGCCACCATGGTGATCCCTGGCGTATCCGGCTCCATGATGCTCATGATCCTGGGCTACTACTACGGCATCATCAACACCATCACCAGCTTTTTAGATGGGCTCCGGGCCATGGACCTGGCGGCCTTAAAGGACGGCTTCCTGCTTTTAGCTCCCTTTGGCATCGGCGTTCTCCTGGGGATCGTTCTCATTGCCCGGCTGATCTCCTTCCTGTTTGAACGGTACGGTGTCCAGACCTATGGGGCCATCCTTGGCCTGGTGCTGGCTTCTCCCTTTGCCATTTTTTACAACACAGGATTATTTGGAGAGCTTTCCTCCCTGTCCGCCTGGGCCGTTCTTCTGGGCATTATGCTGATGATCGGCGGAGCTGTGGTCACCAATTTCGTCGGAGAAAAGTAAATTAATTGTTGTCCTCTCCCGGAGGATGTGATATCATATTAGATGTTCTTAATTTTGTATCACTATTATAAATATTTACTTATAAAAGGAGAATGTTTATGGGCGGTATATTTGGCGTAGCATCGAAGACCAGCTGTACCATGGATCTTTTCTTTGGTATCGACTACCACTCCCATCTGGGAACCCGGCGCGGAGGCATGGCCGTATACGGCGAAAACGGCTTCCAGCGCGCCATCCACAACATCGAAAACACACCCTTCCGGACCAAATTTGACCACGATCTGGATGAACTGGAGGGAACTCTGGGCATTGGCTGTATCTCAGACATGGATCCCCAGCCCCTGCTGATCCGTTCCCATCTGGGAACCTATGCCCTGACCACAGTCGGGGTGATCCGCAATCCCGAAGAGCTGATAAAGGAGGCCTATAACAACGGCCACGTCCACTTTATGAGCATGAGCGGCGGAAAGATCAACGATACGGAGCTGGTGGCCTCTCTGATCGACCAGAAGGACAGTCTGGTGGACGGACTCCTTTACGCCCAGGAGCGGATCCAGGGCTCCATGTCCATGCTTCTCCTGACGCCGGAAGGCATCTACGCCTCCCGGGACCGCTACGGCCGTACCCCCATCACCATCGGCCAGAAGGACGGGGCGTTCTGCGCTTCCTTTGAGAATTTCGCATATCTGAACCTGGGATACCGTCATTATTCAGAGCTGGGCCCCGGCGAGATCGACTTTATCACGCCCGAGGGCGTAGAATGCTTAAGCGCTCCGAGGAAGGAGATGAAGATGTGCGCCTTCCTGTGGGCCTATTACGGCTATCCCACCGCCAGCTACGAAGGCATCAGCGTGGAAAAAATGCGTTATGACTGCGGAAAGCTCCTGGCAAGAAGAGATAAGGGCGTCACCGCCGACAGCGTAGCCGGCGTACCCGATTCCGGTATTGCACATGCAGTAGGCTATGCCAACGAATCCGGCATTCCCTTCTCCCGCCCCTTCATCAAATATACGCCCACCTGGCCTCGGTCCTTTATGCCCTCCAGCCAGAAGCAGAGGAACCTCATTGCTAAAATGAAGCTGATCCCTGTGGACGTGCTGATCCGGGATAAAAAACTCCTGCTGATCGACGACTCCATCGTCCGCGGGACCCAGCTGGGAGAGACAACAGAATTTTTATATGAAAGCGGCGCAAAGGAGGTCCACGTAAGACCGGCCTGTCCGCCCATCACCTTCGGCTGCCCGTACTTAAACTTCTCCCGCTCCAGATCCGAGTACGATCTGATCACACGACGGGTCATCCGGGACCGGGAAGGAGAAAACGTTTCTGAAGAAACACTGGCCACCTACACCGATCCCGACAGCCAGAATTACAAGGAAATGGTAGAAGAGATCCGGAAACGGCTCCACTTCACCACCCTCCGCTTCCACCGCCTGGACGATCTGGTGGAATCCATCGGCATCGAGCCGTGTAAGCTCTGTACATACTGCTGGAACGGGAAAGGGTGATGCAGAAACGGCCCCCGCCCATTCACGCAAACGGAAGCATCGTGTTTGCGCGAACGGGCGGGGGCTGTTTTGGTTGTGGCGGGAGTGAGGAAAAAATAAAAAAATGGCAGGAGAAATTTCTTCGCTCCCCCGCCGCAAAAAAAGGACCCACGCTGCCGCAAACACGATGCTTCCGTTTGCGGCAATGTGGGTCCGCCCCCTTAATGGTTCACAATATCCATTATAATATCGGCAGAGGCGTTCTCGATCTCGTTGACCACGTACTGGGCCTCCTGCTCCTCTTCCTTAGTACCGTCCATCTGATGGGCCTCAGCCTCGGCCATGGCCTCATTGGCGGCTACCTTGTTCTTATCCACGCGGGTTCCGCACTTATTGCAGAATTTGGAGTTTTTGTCGATGCGTGCTCCGCATTCAGAGCAGTAAATGCATCCGTCCATTCCTGTGAGACGTTCTTCCAGCTCTCTCTTTCTCTCCAGGCTGCTGCGGATGGAGGTGAATTCCATAAAGAATTTTTCCTCATCTGCCTCTGTGGCATTCTGGAATACCTTTTTTCCCACAGTCGCATACAGCTTCGCTACATTTTCCTTCTCTTCGTTGATCTGGGAGCGGATGGAAACCGCATCGGAGATCTCCTTTGTACGCTTTGCCACCTGTTTTCCGGTGCTGCTGATGCTTCTTTTCACTTCATCAAAAATAGACATAACTCTGGTTCCCCTTTCCTTTGTATATATGTCTATCTTATCCAATCAGGACCATAAAGTCAATCCTTTTTCCCAGCCAGGCCCCAGGATGCCTGGTAGGCACTCTCCGGGTCGTAGGAAAACTCCTGGCGGATGAATTCCGGTATCTCATAAGGGCTGAAGCCCATGGTCACCGGCTCTCCCGACTGGGTCCTGTCTGCCTCTGGCGTCAGATATACCTGGACCGTAAAGCCTCTCTCACGGGGGGCCAGATCGTTGAGATCAAAGAACCAGCTGCGTTTTCCTGACTCCAGCACCTGTCTGATCTGCTCTTTCGCTTCTGCCGTGCCATCGTTCCGGATCATCAGGCTGCTGGTTTCCTTATCCGCTTCAGTCACCTCCCAGCCCGCTTCCTCGTACTCTTTGTAAAATGCAGAATCCTCATAATGGCAGATGATCTCCATGCGTTCCACGTCCTCCGGCTCCAGCTCCTCTGGAAGAGCAGCTCCCGCCTCCTTTAAAAGCCCCATGGTCTTTGTAAAGGAAGAGTACACCGGAAAAAAGTTTACCTGGGGATCCATGTCCCTGAGGCGGAAGGAACCGGAAAAATTCTGGGTCCTAAAGGCGGAAATGGCATTCAGATACTCTTTCTCTGCCTCTGTGAGGAACCGCAGGGCCGTCACCGGGATCTCCTCCGTCCGTTCTGTAAGGGACAGCGCCTCCAGTTCTTCCTGATAGGCCGCCAGAAGCTCTGCTGTCATTTCCGGATCCTCTGTCACCAGGGACGCCTGGTTCCCGTCGGAGATATAGATGCCTGTGGTGGTTTCCGGATGGAAGCTCATGACCGGATATGCGCCCTTTTTATATTCTGCGCTGGCATATAACCGTTCCATTAGGTCCATGGACTCCTTCATGTCGATACGGTAATACCGGTAACGGAGACTTCCGTTTTTCTCCTTAAAGCCCACTTCGATCCAGGCCATGTATGCGTCGTCGCCAGCCGGCTCCTCCAGATTCTGGAACCGGATGGCCTTGGACTCCTCTGCGGCGGCGATCCCCGCCTCCGCCAGGTCCTTCACCAGGCCGTAATCGGTGATCTCCATGTTTCCGGCCGCGTAATCGGATCCGTCCATATATTTCCACAGATATCCGCTCTGCTCCGTTTCCCATTCTCTGCTTTCCGCTTTCACTGGGAGACCGTAATCCTGGAAATCTCCCAGAGAGTAGGTAAATACGGAGGCAGACTGGAATTTCTCCTCAGAGGGCAGGTAGGAATCGTAGCCTGTAAGGTCGTACCGGAACACGCCGATGACCGCCAGGGCCAGGACGGCGCTGATGCCCAGATGGACCGGGTTGGCAAAAAGCTTCCGGAAATCGAAATTGTAAAGGATCTCAATGATCCCATGGCTGATGAAAAGGGCGAACACGAACCCGAAGGCAGCCCAGCCCAGGCTTTCGTAATACATGTTCCAGAATAAAAGGCACATGAGGATCGTGACGGGCACCACCAGAAGGATCTTAATGGGCACCTTTGTCATCCAGAAGGCCATGGCTCTTCCGGCCGCCTCTGAGGGACGGAATTTATAAAGGAGCCCGGCAATGACTGCCAGAACAAGGCCCGCCAGAAGGGCCGGCAGGATCCTTCCCATCAGCTCTCCATACCGTGCCATGGGAAGATCCGCTCCTTCTCCCATCAGCGACACATAATAGGGGACTGGGGATCCGTGGACGATCCACTCCGCGATGCCGGAGATCCTTAAGTCCATCGTAACAAAGAACATCTGCATCAGCCCCTGGAACAGGACTGCCACTGCAGGCACATAGCCAAACAGGACGATGCCGCCCAGAACGGAAATGAAGAAGTTTCCGGTGAGCATCACCGCAGCCGTCATGAGCCCGTAGCTCAGCAGAAAGCCCGTCATATGCACCAGAAAGGTCCAGAGCGCTCCAGAGACCATCCCCGGTACTGACGCCCCGGCAGCCCCCAGGATCCCCAGAGTAAACAGCAGGTTCACCAGATACATGGAACCGATGACCAGGATCCCGTCCACAAAGCGGACCGTAAAGAGGATCTCCCGGCGCACGGGAATGCTGTGGTAAAAATCCACCTGCTTTCTGGAATGGAGATACAGAAAGCCCGTAAGAGCCAGGACCAGGGCCGCGGTGATCACAAGGAAGCCCATGACCACATTCTCAAGGCCGATGCTCTCGACTGCCAGCTCCCCAAGTCTTCTGGAAAATTCTGTTTCCGCCGTATTTCCGGCTCCGAAATCATAGTTTCCCGCATCTTCCACCCAGAGCGCATACTGCTGCTCCAGGTTTGTGATGCCCATGGCAGCCAGCACAGGCATCGAAAAAAAGAAAGTCAGGAAGGAAAGACCGAAGGCCCAGAGCCTGCGCTTCAGGTCCTCCTTCATCAGCCTAAAAAATAAGCTTTTTGACGTCATAACCAGCCACCTCCGTTTCACTGATAAAGATCTCCTCCAGGGACAGGGGGATCGCTTCAAAAAATACCGGCTCGCAGGACCGCATGGCGGCCTCCACTTCCTCCCTGGTCCCGCGGACCGTGATCGTAGAAAGACTTCCCCGCCGCTGGTCTTAAGGATCTCTAAGCCTGGGATCTCCCCGGCCTCCATTCCTGGACGAAGCACACACTGGATCTTGTGTAGATTTAATTTCATATCGTCCAGATCCTTCGATAACAGGATCCCGCCCTTGTGAAGGATCCCCACATGATCGCAGATGTCCTCCAGCTCCCTTAGGTTATGGGAGGCGATGATGGGCGTTAAATTCCGCTCTGCCATATCATTGGCAAACAGGCTCTTCACAGCCTGGCGCATCACCGGATCCAGCCCGTCAAAGGTCTCGTCACAGAACAGATATTCCGTATTGGCACAGAGCCCCAGGATCACGGAAAGCTGTTTTTTCATTCCCTTGGAGAAGGTGGATATCTTTCTTCTTTTATCCAGGGAAAAGGATTCCAGAAGACCGCAGGCTCTCTGGACATCAAAGGAGGGATAAATACTTTTATAAAAGGTCATCATCTCCTGGGGCGTCCCGTTTCCAAAGAAAAACTGATCGTCGGAAATATAGAAAAACCGTCCCTTGACCTTCGTATTTTCATAAACATCCTCGCCGTCGATCTGGATGGTCCCCTCGTCCGGCTTCAAAACGCCGCAGGCCATCCGCAGGAACGTGCTTTTCCCAGCCCCGTTGGTACCGATGAGGCCAAAGACGCAGCCGTCCTTGATCCTGGCATCGATGTGGTCAACGGCCACGATGGAATCAAATTTTTTTGTGAGATTTTTTGCCTCGATCACGTCCGGTCACCTCCCTCTTTTTCTGCCGCCTGGTACTGGATCTCCACCATATTTTTTATCTCTTCTCCGGAGATCCCCAGACGGATCGCCTCATCGATCACCTCGCTGACCTGGATCAGCAGGTCTTTTTTCCGTTTTTCCTTCATAACACTGTTTTCTGCCACAAAACTTCCCTTCCCTTTTACTGTATAAATATATCCCTGACGTTCCAGCTCCGCATAGGCCCTCTGGATCGTGTTGGGATTGATCGACAGCTCCATAGCCAGGCTGCGGACGGAAGGCAGCGGCTCGTTCTCTCCCAGGATCCCCAGAAGCATCAGCTCTTCCAGCTTTTCAGCCACCTGCTCGTATATGGGCCTCCGGTCTTTATAATCCAGTATGATCATACGCCCCTCTCTCCTTTCCGGCCGCTTTCTTTCTCCGGCCTTTTATAAGTGTATTAACACTCTTAATACACTTAGTATAATAAAAAGACCCGGCACCGTCAATGACGATACCGGGTCAAATTTCTTACAAATTTCTAACGAAACACATCTTATTTCTCACTGTCGTCGTAAAGAGCCACCAGCTTCTCCAGATGTGCGTATTTATCCTTGGCATTCTGCTCAGCCTGTGCGAACAGAGTCTTTGCTCTCTCCGGATTCTTCAGTGCAAGAGAGGTATAACGAACCTCGCCATTGATGAAGTCCTGATAGGATACGGTAGCGGGCTTGCAGTCCAGAGTGAACTTCTTCTCTGCAGCCGGGTTGTAACGGAAGATGTTCCAGTAACCAGACTGAACAGCCAGTTTCTCCTCTGTCTGGGCCTTTGCCATACCCTTCTTGATGCCATGGTTGATACACGGAGCGTAGGCGATGATCAGGGACGGTCCCGGATATGCCTCAGCCTCAGCGATAGCCTTAATGGTCTGGTTCATATCTGCGCCCATGGAGATCTGTGCAACGTATACATAGCCGTAGCTCATTGCGATGGCTGCCAGATCTTTCTGCTTAACCTCTTTACCGCCTGCTGCGAACTGTGCAACAGCGCCGGTGGGAGTAGCCTTGGAGGACTGTCCGCCTGTGTTGGAGTAAACCTCTGTGTTGAATACCATGATGTTGATATCTTTTCCGCTGGCAAGAACGTGGTCCACGCCGTTGAAGCCGATATCATATGCCCATCCGTCGCCGCCGAAGATCCACTGGGACTTCTTAGCTAAGAAGTCTTTGTTCTTAACGATCTCCTTGCAGGTCGGGCAGTCGCAGCCGGAAAGAACTGCAACCATCTTATCCGTTGCAGCGCCGTTTAATGCGCCTACGGAGAAGGTATCTAACCATTCCTGGCAGGCTGCCTTTGCTTCCTCGGAAGCCTCAGCGCTGGCAGCAACGGATTCAACCTTTGCCTTTAAGCCGTCACGGATGGCGTTCTGAGCCAGTAACATACCGTAACCGAACTCAGCGTTGTCCTCGAATAAGGAGTTGTCCCATGCCGGTCCCTTGCCTGCCTTGTTGGCGGTGTAAGGTGTGGACGGGGAGGAGTTGCCCCAGATGGAGGTACATCCGGTTGCGTTGGCGATATACATTCTGTCACCAAATAACTGGGTGATCAGTTTTGCGTACGGAGGCTCACCACAGCCTGCGCATGCGCCGGAGAACTCAAGGAGCGGCTGCTTGAACTGGCTGCCCTTAACGGTCGTCTCTTTGAATTTATCGATCACGTCCTGCTTGATGTCAAGCTTCTGGCCGTAATTGAATACTTCCTGCTGACCCAGGTTCTCTTCCAAGCTTGCCATTGTAAGAGCCTTTTCACCCTTCTTGCCCGGACATACGTTTGCACAGGAGCCACATCCAGTACAGTCAAGAGCGGAGATGGTCATAGCAAACTTGTACTGCGGCATACCGGTCATGGGAACCATCTTTGTTCCTTCCGGAGCATTGGCAGCCTCTTCCTCAGTCATTACAACCGGACGGATAACTGCGTGCGGGCAGACATAGGAACAGAAGTTACACTGGATACAGTTGTCCGGATTCCATACCGGAACGTTTACTGCGATACCGCGCTTCTCGTATGCGGAAGAGCCGGACGGTGTGGAACCGTCAACGTAGTTCTTGAACGCAGATACCGGAAGATTGTTTCCTTCCTGGGCGTTTACTGCAGCCTGTACGGTATTTACGAACTCAACAACGTCTTCTCTTCCCTCTGTGGCGTGAACCATGTCAAGACCTTCGTCTTCACAGTTCTTCCAGCTTTCCGGAACCTGTACCTCATGAAGTCCCTTGGCACCTGCGTCGATGGCAGCCCAGTTCTTCATAACGATGTCCTCACCCTTGCGGCCGTAGGTTGCCTTTGCAGCAGCCTTCATTAACTCGTTGGCCTTGTCAGCCGGGATGATCTTTGTCAGCTCGAAGAATGCGGACTGAAGGATCGTATTGATACGTGTCGGGCCCATGCCTGTCTCAATACCAAGCTTCACACCGTCGATGGTGTAGAATTTGATGTTGTGGTCAGCGATGAACTTCTTCACCTGGCCCGGTAAGTGCTTCTCAAGACCGTCCATATCCCACGGGCAGTTAAGAAGGAATGTACCGCCGTCAACCAGCTCCTGTACCATGTTGTACTTTCTGATGTATGCCGGGTTGTGGCATGCAACGAAGTCAGCCTTGCGGATCAGGTAAGTGGATTTGATCGGTGTATGTCCGAAACGTAAGTGGGACATGGTAACACCGCCGGACTTCTTGGAGTCGTAATCAAAGTATGCCTGAGCGTACATATCGGTGTTGTCGCCGATGATCTTAATGGAGTTCTTGTTTGCACCTACGGTACCGTCGGCGCCAAGACCCCAGAACTTACAGTTGGTGGTTCCTGCCGGTGTGGTAACAAGCGGAGCGCCTAACTCTAAGGAGAGGTTTGTCACGTCATCGTTGATACCGATGGTGAATCTCTTCTTCGCTGTATTCTCGTAAACAGCAACGATCTGAGCCGGTGTGGTATCCTTGGAACCTAAACCGTAACGGCCGGTGTAGATCGGAACTGCGTCAAATTTTGTATGCTTTAAGGCAGCAACAACGTCCAGGTATAACGGCTCACCGATGGAACCCGGCTCCTTTGTTCTGTCAAGAACAGAGATCTGCTTTACAGTCTCCGGGATCGCTGCGATGAAAGCCTCTGTGCAGAACGGTCTGTACAGACGTACCTTTACAACGCCGACCTTCTTGCCCTGAGCCAGCAGGTAGTCGATGGTCTCCTCGATGGTGTCGTTTACGGAACCCATGGAAACGATCACGTGCTCAGCATCGGCTGCGCCGTAGTAGTTGAACAGCTTGTAATCGGTACCGATCTTAGCATTCACCTTGTCCATGTACTCCTGAACGATGGCCGGAAGAGCATCGTAGTATGGGTTGCAGGCCTCTCTTGCCTGGAAGAAAATATCCGGGTTCTGGGCAGAACCTCTCTGGCACGGATGGTTCGGGTTCAGAGCATGTGCGCGGAACTCATCGATGGCATCCAGATCAGCCATTTCCTTCAGATCCTCATAATCCCATGTCTCGATCTTCTGGATCTCGTGGGAGGTACGGAAACCGTCGAAGAAGTTGATGAACGGAACTTTGCCCTTGATGGCTGCAAGGTGAGCAACCGGTGTTAAGTCCATAACCTCCTGTACGCTGGATTCACAAAGCATTGCACAGCCGGTCTGACGGCATGCGTAAACGTCGGAATGGTCGCCGAAGATGTTTAATGCGTGGGTAGCAACGGCACGGGCAGATACGTTGAATACGCCCGGAAGCTGCTCACCGGCGATCTTATACAGATCCGGGATCATCAGAAGAAGACCCTGGGAAGCGGTATAAGTGGTTGTTAAAGCGCCTGCTGCCAGGGAGCCGTGTACGGCACCTGCTGCGCCGGCCTCGGACTGCATCTCAGTGATCTGCACCGGCTGTCCGAACATATTTGTTCTTCCATCGGTAGACCACTCATCTGTCGCCTCAGCCATTGGGGAAGAAGGTGTGATCGGGTAGATGGCTGCAACATCGGTAAATGCATAGGAAGCATGAGCTGCTGCATGGTTACCATCCATGGTTTTCATTTTTCTTGCCATAGTTGATTTTCCTCCTATAAAATGTATAAATAAAATATTATTTATTTATCAGTATCGCCTTATGGACATAAGACTACCTGTATCCTATTATAGCAATTTCCCGATAAAATGCAAATGCAAAAATGCCTGTTTTAGGTATTTTATTACGAACAATATCGCTTTTGCGCCTCTGTTTTCCGCCTTCCGGGAATGATTCCGTATCGTGGAATTTACCCACTCACTCTTCCAGGCCCCCACCCTGCTCCCTGCCCAGCGGTACCCTTATAAACGGAAAGCAGAAAACGACACAGCCAGGCGTTTTCGTTTTCCGCCGGCCATGCCGTTTTTATCAATCTTCTCTGGGGGCAATGAAGCCCATATCGGATGGTCCACCCGGTTCCGCCGTATCCGGGGCTGCCGATGTGTCCTCAAAGCCCGGGCCCACCTGGCTGTCTCCTCCGGGACCATCGCTGCCGCCGGGGCCTGCGTTCCCGCTGGGGCTGTTATTCTCTGTGGAGGGTTCGATCACATCGCCGGGACCTGCATTCTGGGCAGCCGGCTCCGATGAGCCCTGGGCTGCGGTGGGGCCGGTCTGGCTTCCCGTCTCCTGGGATCCTGCGGAAGAAGACTGGCTCTCTCCTGCTGTGCTGCTCTCTGAAGAACTCTCGCCTTCCAGAGCTGCCACGCTTCCAGAGGTATTCCGTTTGATGGTGGCGGGCTTTCCATTATACGTACTGTTATGGAAAAACTCGTCGCTGATCACTTCGCCGTTCTTTTTAGTGATCAGGTTGGTCACCCAGCGGCTTCCGGGAGTGGCCGCCTTGGCCTCCACCTCCACGCCTGGCTGCAGGGTGGGATCCTCTTCATAGGTGGGGGCCGGAGGGTCCAGCTCCTTCACCTTTTCTGATTTCATGGACAGGGTCACGCCCTCCTCCAGGATCGGATTCCCGTAAATGGAGATGGTCAGCTTCCGGTCTGAGAAGCTGGTCTTGATGCCCACTGCCGTTTTCGAATTATTCACAAATTTCATATCCGGGCCGGAATGGCCGTCATAGCTTACCATTGCGTCCTCGCCGGGAGTCACATAGGAAGGCTCATAGCTGTGGGCATGCCGCTCGGTGGTCTTCAGTCCGGAAAATACCACTGCATTATACAGGGTGGATGAAACCTGGCACACACCGCCGCCCGGTTCCTCCACCAGGACGCCGTTGACGTATGCGCCTGCCGGCCGGTAGCCCTTATCTGTGGTCCGGTTTCCAGTGGTCAGGTTAAAGGAAAACTCCTCACCCGGCTGGATGATCTTTCCATTTAAGGCAGCTGCTGCCAGACGGACGTTTTCATTCCTGTCCTTATTGGCAGTGGTGGTGGTAGTATATGTACCCAGCTTCTGGAAATTTTCCCTGGCCTGAGCTGCGGTGATCTCCGGAGCCGTTTCCTCCACCTCCGCAGTGATCACTGCGTCATACTCTCCCGCTGCGGTGCGGGCCACGATGTCATTTTTCAGTTTTTCTTCGTTGACAGCCTTCCCGTTCTCTCCCTCAGCAAAGGTAAACTTCCCACTGGCCGCATCAAATGCGGAAATTGAGCCGTTCTTCGCCTTTACATTCCAGGCTCCGGCCAGAGATGCCGCCTGGGCTGCTGCCGCTTCTTCCAGGCCGTCGGTGGGAATCTCATAATCTGCGGACTCGCCCTTTTTAAAGGCCTCATCCACCACCTTCTCCACGTTTTCTTTTAAAAGGTTCTCCAGGGCCTGCTCCTTTTCCCCACAGACCACCTTCATCTGCCAGTCCATGGATTCCAGGACCTTTTCCACCGCAGCCGTTTTCGTCATCCCATGGACAGAAACACCGTTGACGGTGATCTCTGCTTCCAGCTCAGTCTCCGGCTCTGAGGAGGTCTCTTCTGCGGAGGTTTCCGTACCGTCCGTTTTGGAGCAGCTCCGGACTCCCACGGCCACACAGAGGATCAGGATAATGATCCCGATCAGTATAAGAAGGATCTTTGCAGCATCCGGTCCCTGGCGGCGGCGTCTGCCCCGCCTCTTATTTGAGGACGTACCCCGGCCGCTTCCCAGATTTCTGGCATTCTGGACCGCCAGGATACGGTCAGCGTTACTCTGTCTGGAGGAGCTGCGGCCCCGGTTTCCCGAAGACCCTGCCCGGCTCTGGGAGCTTTTTCCTGTTCCCCGGGACGTTCTGTTTCTGTTCAAATCGCTCATTTCTTCACACCTTCAAAGGCCCCTGACGCTTTTGGGGCGCTGTTTTCTCTACATGTCAGAATCATGCGAGTACTAGTATAACACAAATAGCGAAAAATGGAATAACAGAATTCTTAAATTTCTTTCACAGTTTCAATAATTTATGTTACACTATTGTTACATAAATTTTGAAAGAAGGGATCCCATTGAAACTGATCGATCTGCACGTCCACTCCACTGCCTCCGACGGTTCCTTTACGCCGGCAGAGGTGACGGCCCTGGCCCGTGAGGCAGGACTGACCGCCATCGCCTTAACGGACCATGATACCGTTTCCGGTGTCGGAGAGGCCCTGGCGGCCGCCGGCGATTTCCCATTGGAGGTGGTTCCCGGCGTGGAGCTCTCCTGTCTGTATAAAGAAAAAGAGATCCATATCCTGGGGCTGTATATTGACCATACAGATAAAGCCTTCCTGGATTTTCTGGATCAGGCGGAAATAAAAAGAAACAGCCGCAACCAGCTCATGCTGGCCGCCTTCCAGAAGGACGGCTTTCCTATTACTATGGAGGACCTGGTCATGGAAAATCCAGACACAGTGGTCACCCGGGCGCACTTTGCCAGGGCCCTGGTTAAAAAAGGGTGCGTCTCCTCTGTGGATCAAGCCTTTAAAAAATACCTGGATCCGGACCGGCCTTATTACAGAAAACGAGAGATCATCACGCCCGCAGAAGCCATCCAGGCCATCCGGAACGCAGGAGGCTTTCCGGTCCTGGCCCATCCCTGCCTTTACAGGCTGGGATGGATGCAGACCGAGGAGCTGGTACGGAGCCTGAAGGAGCTGGGCCTGGGCGGCATGGAATGCTGGCACTCCTCCAATTACGCAGAGGAGAGCAGCAAGCTCTGCCGGATGGCAGACCGGTACAGTCTTCTTCCCACCGGCGGCTCCGACTTCCACGGGGCGGCCAAGCCCGATATCCGGATCGGAAGCGGACGGGGGAATCTCCGGGTCCCGGCAGAATATCTGGACGCCCTGAAGCTTGCCATGTTTCTTGGACAGTAAAAGCCCGGCCTAAGCCGGGCCCTCCTGGTCCATATTCTCCATGACCGCATCCACGGCCTTTCGGACGGCCTCTGAAAGAACGGCTGCCAGCCGGTGGTCTTCGCCGCCGGAAATGACTCCCGCCACAGCCTCCCCATGCTTTGCGATCCCCGGAAAATAAAAGCTGCAGTTTTCCTTTTCTGATGCATCGTTGACCGGGATCCCCAGGAGACGGCAGTCCCGCACCACCGTTTTATTGACTCCGGCTCCTGCGGCCGCCAGAACGAAAAGGGGGCGGGTCAGGGGACGGCCATCCATTCCCAGAGGATCGGTCTCCTCATACGTTCCCTGGAGCCACCGCACAGTCTCCGGCATTTCCTTCTCCATTTCTTTTATGTCTGTTGCAGCCTCCGGAGCCACTGCCAGGATCCGGCAGCCAAATTCCCTTAAGACCCGGATCCGCCGGGCAGCAATGGGGCCGCCGCCCACCACCAGGATCTCCTGGCCCCAAAGGTCGATGAATAAAGGAAAATACGCCATTGCTTACAGATCCTTCAGATACAGGTCCGTCAGACTGTACCGGGTATTCCCTTTATAGCCTGTGACCGTATGGGCTGCCGCCAGGGAATTCAGCACTGCCTCCTCAGTGGCCTCTGCCGCCGCCTCGAACACATCATCCAGCATGGCCTCGTTCATCACCGCCGCCGGGATCACGGCCCGGTCCTCTTCCTTCCTATATACATTTCCCGTGGAGAAGCCCAGCATGATATCCCCGCTTCCATGGCCCATGAAAGAACCGCACCGGGAAAGGCCCACACCGGCACGCCGGATGATCCGCTTTAACTGACGGTCGGATACAGGAAGATCCGTTCCCACCACCATCATGATAGACCCCTCATCCTTTCTGGCCTCCTCGATCTTCCCACTGAGCAGTTCTCCCATGGGCTTTCCATCCAGGACAAAATGCTTCGTCTTTCCAAAATTGGACTGGACCAGCACGCCGACCACATACGTTTTTCCATCCAGCTCCACCAGACGGGAGGCGCTGCCGATGCCGCCCTTCATCCCAAAGCAGGTGGTTCCCTTTCCGGCTCCCACGTCGCCCTCTTCAAAATCCCTGCATGCGCCGTCGATGGCGGCGCGCACCTCCGGGATCCCGATGACCCGCTCTGTGATCTTATTGAGACTGGCGTCGTTGCACTCACCCACCACTGGATTCATGGAGGTGAGCTCCACGCCGTCCCTTTCACACTGCTCTACCATATAATCCACCAGCGCGTCATGGACCTTTCCCACGTTCAGGGTATTGGTCAGGGCAATGGGCGATTCCAGGGTGCCCAGCTCCTCGATCTGGGGGATGCCGGCGGTTTTTCCAAAGCCGTTATGGACAAAGGCCGCTGCCGTCAGCCTGGAGGCAAAGATATTCTCCTCACAGGGAAGGATCACCGTTACCCCCGTTTTATGTTCCTCTGTGTCCACCGTATAGTGGCCCACCCGTACTCCTGGCACGTCTGTCAGCTTATTTAAAGCTCCCGCAGGGTGATCTCCAATTCTGATTCCATAGTCCCGGATCCTTTTTTTCATTTTTCCTATACTCTCCTTTTCCCGTTGACCGGTTCATTCTATTTTTAATAAATTTTCCTTCTGATATTGTTAATTTTTTATCTATTTCATCCATTGCCATCTGTCACCCACTCTGGTACAATAAAGTATGTTAAATGATTAACACAAACCACAGACTTTCCAACAGGAGGCAATGACTTATGAAATTAAAGCTGAAGAACATCTCCAACCTGGACGCATTTTTCCACGTGATCAACCAGTGTGACGGTGCCGTTGAATTAAGCCTTCCGGAAGGAGGTTCCGTAAACCTGAAATCCCGGCTGAGCCAGTATTTTTCCATGGCTACTGTTTTTTCCAATGGAAACATCCGGGAGCTTGATATTACCACGCATACACTCTCCGATTCGGAGCGCCTGATCAATTACATGGTACAGGGCTCATAAATCCTTTCTCTTTTAAGATGGCCTGGAGCTGGTCCTTTGTCGCGAAGAACGTGCCCTGGGCCATTTGTGCACTTCCCCCACCTCTTCCGTTTAAGAGTCCGTTGAGCTCCCTGGAGAGCCGGCGCATATCGCCGTCCCGGCTCCCCAGTACATAGAGGAAGCTGCCCTCTGCGGCTCCTCCCAGGGCCAGGACGGTTTTTCCTTTCTTTTCCTCCAGCAGCCGGTTTACCAGATGTCTGAGCTGGATGGCCTCAAAATCCGGTTCCAGGATAAAAATATCCCCATCCCCTTCTTTTATGTCCCTTACCTCACTGGCAATAAGCTTATCATAGGCTGCCACAAGTTTTTCCTGGAGCTTTGCCTCTTCATCCTTAAGCTTCTCCACAGCTCTGGAGATCTCACCAGGCCGGGCTGACAGCAGTACAGAGATCTTCTGGACCTGGTCCCGTTTCCTCTCATAATCCTCCACGGCCCGTTTTCCGCAGAGAAGAGAAATACGGACACCTCCCTTATAGTGGATCATGGAAAGGAACTTCACCAGTCCGATCTCACCGGTGCGCTCCACATGGGTGCCGCAGCAGGCACAGACGTCACCTCCCGGAATAGACACGATCCGCACCGCCCCGGTCAGCTCCTTTTTGCTCCTGTATTCCATGGCGTCCAGCTCATCCTTTTCCGGATATACAGCGGATATCTCCAGATTCTCCCAGATCATTCCATTGGCCTTTTCTTCAATGGCCATCAGATCCCCCCACTCCAGAACTCCGTTGAAATCGATGGTCACCTCATCGGTCCCCATATGAAAGCCCACGTTGTCATAGCCGAACCGCTGGTGGATCAGGCCGGATACCAGGTGCTCTCCAGAGTGCTCCTGCATATGCTGGAATCTCCGGTCCCAGTCGATGACGCCTCTGACCATCTCGCCCACAGGCAGCGGGCCGTCCGTATAGTGGACCACCTGGCCGTCCTTTTCATGGACATCCGTTACCCGGACATTTCCCAGGAGCCCTGTATCCGCTGGCTGGCCGCCGCCCTCCGGGTAAAACGCCGTGGCAGAGAGGGTGATCTCCCATCCCTTTTTCCCCTCCTGGCAGGAAAGGACCTGGGCTTCAAATTCCTTTATATACGCAGAATCATAATACAGCTTGTTCATTGGAATTGCCTCCTCGTTCAGTTTAACCAGTTTCCATTATACCATGTCCTCCCTTCTTTCTCAATTATAACGCCAGGCAAATTTCCCTGGATTTTCAAAATTACAGGAAACTATGACAAGCAGGCCCACATATCATAGGAGTGTAAACAAATAATCCTCTGGAGGACTTAAAACATGAGTGATTTAGCAGCTACAAATTGCGGATGCGGATGCGACACCAACAATACGGCCTGCGGATGTGGATGTGGGAGCAACAGCAACATTCTCTGGATCCTGATCCTTCTCTGCTGCTGCGGCGGACATAGCGGATGTGGAAATAACTGTGGATGCGGCGGCAGCTGCGGATGCGGCTTTGACAACAGCTGCATCTGGATCATCCTGCTTCTCTGCTGCTGCGGCGGCTGGGGAAACGGCGGCGGCTTCTTCTGCTGCTGATCCGTAAGATCCAAAAAGCGGGCGGGCGCTGGTCCTGCCCGCCTTTTTCTGTCCGTTCACCGGGATCCGGTTTTTCCTTCGTCTTCCCGGTCCACCCTCTTCTGCGCCTTTTCCTCCGGCTTCCTGGATCGTTTTCCATTTCCGCCTCCCATCCGTTTTTCCCTGTACCGCTCAAAGTCTTCATCGATCTCGTAAACGCTGTTTCCATCTATAACAAGTCTGTATGACATATGATCCCCTCCTGTCTATCCATACTATTCCCCGATCCCCGATCCCGTGCCAGACTTCCGGTTTCCTGTCATTTTCTCCCTTCCGGCCGCATATATTTTCACCAGTAAAAGGAGGCTTGCCAATGAATGAAAAAGATTTAATGCTGACCGATCTGGACTATGCCATCGGAGACCGCCGCATGCAGATGCTGAAGGCTGCCATCCCCTACATGGAGATCTCACAGCAGCGGACCCTGTCCATGTTCATCAAATGGAGGGAGCTGGTGCGGACCATGGAATTTTTCAATGAGAACGGAGACGGAATGATGAGTGTCTGTTCCCTGGAGAAGGGCCATACATCTCCGGCTGATATGCTGGCAGCCGTAAAGCCCTACGCCGGTCCCGGCGAGCAGGAGATCATCGATCTTCTGGTGAACGCGGCATCCTTTAAGGGCAGCAGGAACGGGGCCGGAGGCCGCAGCCCTTTTTCCATGGACCAGCTGATCTCCCTTCTTCCGCCGGATACCCAGTCCAGGCTGGAAACGGTCCAGCTCATGATGCAGACTCTGGGACAGGTTTAATATAAGGAGGTTTTATGAGCAGAGCATTTGAAAATGATCCAAGATTAAAGCATATGGACCCGGGCAGGCTTTCGGCCCTCCAGTCCCTGGCAAAGGAGCTGGAGGCAGCTCCCGGCGATCAGAAAATGGCGGCCTTCCTGTCTGCAGGCCAGAAAGCCGCCAGGGAACACGTATCCTTTTCCGCAGAAGAACAGGAGCTGCTGATCCAGATCCTGATGGAAGGCATGTCCGGCGAGGAACGGAAAAAAGCAGAAGCCGTCCGAAAGCTTGCAGGACGGATACAGAAAAACAGACCCGGTGCATAACAAAAAGGGGGTGCCGCGGAAACAGGCTGTATAATCCTGTTCCGCAGCATCCCCTTATCAGTATCATTTTATAAATATCCTGTTTAACCGTTGTCCAGGGCCGCGCCCTGCCGGATCACATTCCCTCCAGATCCTCCACCTCTCCGGCGATCATGATCCGGGTGTCCTGGTCGATGGACTGGATCAGCATACGCACATGGGACTGGGAAAGCTGGATACCGGAAAAGGTATCGTCCTCGGTGCTGGCCTGCTGGCAGTTCACCACCAGAGCCGGATAAGCGTCTCCCTCTGTCTCCGGCTTCAGGATCATCCCATAATTGGAAAAGGCCTTCATTTCACCCAGGCGGACGGCCTCCTTCGTTCCGGGACCTTCCTCCCCGGCCGTATAAATGGCTCCAAAATCTTCATCCTCCGGATCTGTGATCCAGTAATCCTTCTGGCTTAACTGGCGGTAGGAAACCAGGCTTCCCGGATCGCTTTCCAGGCCAAAGGCACTGTCCAGCCGGTATACGCCGTAAATATCCTCGTCCTCTCCAGAGCCTCCGGAAATATAGCAGTTGACGGCAAAAACCTCTCTCCAGCCTCCGTCCGCACATCTGGAATAATAGAAGAGGCGGGAATTCCCAGCCAGCTCACGGCTGGAGGACTGGGCCCTTTTCCCGTTCCGGGTCTGTACAGGGATCTCCTCACTGCTCTCCATCTCCAGGTTATTGATCACCAGGATCAGGCTTTTGGAATCGCCTGCAATGCCCATCTCGTCGATCCAGCGGCCCTTATCCTGCTGGGTCTTCCAGGAAAGATCCACCGGCACCTCATCCTCCCAGAGAGTCTCCGGCTCCAGAAGGATCGTGTCCACTGCCTGCTCCTTCACCGCACCGAAAGCAGGGACCATGAGGACCACAGATAAAACCAGGGCTGTCACGGCTGTAAGTGATGTATATAAACGCTTATGCATAAATAAAAATCTCCTCCCATCCCGACCATATTACCATACTTTCCACGAAATGTCACTGTCAAATCCTGTCTACCACAAAATTGCCACATTTTAAACAGCCTTATTTTCCATCTCTTCCCCTGGAATCCTTATACATGGAGATGGTACCGATGCTCTCCCGGGCCTCCAGGATCTGGTTCCGCAGCCGGGTGGTATCCTCCGGGCTGCCGACAGCTGTAAAATATGCGATCAGATTGGTCAGCGAGAAAAAAACCAGGACCGAGTTGTAATAATAGAGGTCATGGTTATCATAGGTGAGCACCACCGTTGCATAGGCAGCCACCGGCGATGAGATCTTATCGGTGATCACGATCTGGGGCACCCGCTTCTCATTGAGATATTTTACTGTATTCACCACATGCTTTGCGTACCCTGGGTTACTGAAGATCACTGCCACATCCTCCGGGCCTGCATGGATCAGGTGATCGATGTAGAGCGCGCGGCTCTGGGACCCCAGATCCTCCACCCGGATCCCAATGGTCATGAGCCTCCGGGTCAGATACGCCGTCCCCACTGCTGCCAGCTCGTTTCCAATGGCATAGACCGTGCCGGCCTGGCGGATCAGGGATACTGCCGTCAGCACCTGCTCCAGCCCGCACTGGGAATATGTATTTTTAAGCACCTGAAGCTCGTTGGCCACAAATTCCTTAAACATGGCTTCATGATCCAGCTCCCTGGTTCCCGTCATGCTGTGGGCACTGGCAGATCTCAGAGTCTCGTTTCCCAGGAGCCTGGCCTGGAGATGGTCCCGCAGATTCTTTTTCATATCCACATAGCTGTCAAAGCCAAGCTTTCTCGCAAACCTGAGGACCGTCACCTCTGTGACCCCCAGGGCGTTTGCCATTTCCCGCAGCGAATAAAAGCAGGCCTCATCGGGATATTTATACATATAATCTGCGATCCGCTTCTGTACCGGGCTCAGTTCCCCGTATTTCTCATTTACCGCCTCCAAAAAACTCATGGGTCATCCTCGCATCTTTCTGTTTTGTAATCATTATACACAATTTCTTAACAAAAAGTCCAGCATTTTTGTAACATTTTCCCTGTTATGCATAAGAAAATATAAACCTCCATGGACAGACGCAAAGAGGCCGCTGCAAAAGGATTCTGCAGCAGCCCCTCTTTATGCTTTTTAATTATTTCTGCACAATGTTTACGATCTTTCTGGGAACGTATATCTCTTTCACAATGGTGCCTGTGAGCTTATCCTTCACAGCCTCTTTTCCTGCCGCGATGGCCTCCTCTTTGGAGATCTCGGCGGGAACCATGATCACGCCTCTGGTCTTTCCATTGATCTGGACAGCGATCTCGATCTCATCGTCCTTCATGGCCTCCTCGTCGCATTCCGGCCATGTGGCATGAAATACGCTGTCTGTGCCGCCAAGCTCTCTCCACAGCTCCTCGCCCAGGTGGGGAGCAAAGGGAGCCAGCAGGATCACGAAGGTCTTTAAGGTCTCCTTGTCGATTCCGCCCTCTTTCTTTGCCAGCTCGGAAAGCTTGTTGTTGTACTCCATAAAGCCGGAGATCACTGTATTTAAGCTGAACTGGTTAAACCGGGTCTCAATATCGTAGACCAGCTTATGGCGCAGCTTCAGCATCTCCTTTGTTTCCTTCACATCCTTGTCCTTATTGTCAAGGACCAGGTTGTAGAAACGCTTTAAGAACTTGGAAACGCCCTCGATGCCGCGGTCATCCCACTCGGCGTCTAATTCCGGCGGACCCACGAACAGCTCGTACATTCTCAGCGCATCGCAGCCGTAGTCTCTGACCAGATCGTCCGGAGATACCACATTGCCCTTGGATTTACTCATCTTGATGCCGTTCTTTCCGGTGATCATGCCCTGGTTGAACAGCTTTTTAAAGGGCTCGTCAAAATCCACCACGCCGATGTCATACAGGAACTTGGTGTAGAACCTGGAGTAAAGCAGATGGAGCACCGCATGCTCTACGCCGCCGATGTACATATCCACCGGAAGATACTTGTCTGCCTTCTCCCTGGATACCAGCTCCTTATCGTTTTTGCTGTCCACATACCGTAAGAAATACCAGGAGGAACCGGCCCACTGGGGCATGGTGTTGGTCTCTCTCTTGGCCGGACCGCCGCAGCAGGGACATGTGGTGTTGACCCACCAGTCGATGGCTGCCAGAGGAGATTCCCCGGTGCCTGTGGGCTGGTAGCTGTCCACCTCGGGCAGTGTCAGCGGAAGCTGGTCCTCGGGAACCGGAACGTTGCCGCACTTGGGGCAGTGGATGATGGGGATCGGCTCTCCCCAGTAACGCTGCCGGGAGAATACCCAGTCACGGAGCTTATAGTTGACAGTCTTTCTTCCGATGCCCATTTTCTCGATCATCACCGGCGCCTCTTTTTTAAGGACAGAGGACTCCATGCCGTTCCAGTCGCCGGAATTGATCATGGTACCAGAGGCTTCCGTATAGGCCTCGGTCATATTTTCGATCTCTTTTCCGTCCTTGGCGATGACCTGGATGATCGGGATATTGAATTTCTTTGCAAATTCAAAGTCACGGTCGTCGTGGGCCGGTACGCACATGATGGCGCCGGTACCGTAATCGGCCAGCACATAATCAGACAGCCAGATGGGGACCTTTGCGCCGTTTAAGGGGTTGATGGCGTAGGTTCCTGTGAACACGCCGGTCTTTTCCTTATCCTGGAGACGGTCCACGTTGGATTTCATGGAAGCATCGAAAATATATTTTTCAACGGCCTCCCGGGTCTCGTCAGTAGCCAGGTCCTTTGCCAGCTTATGCTCCGGAGCCAGAACCATGAAGGTAGCCCCGTGTAAGGTATCCGGGCGTGTGGTGTAGACTGTGATCTTCTCATCCCGGCCTTCCACAGGGAATTCCACCTCTGCGCCGTAGGATTTTCCGATCCACTCGGTCTGCATCTTTTTAACCTTTTCCGGCCAGTCCAGCTTGTCCAGATCGTTTAACAGCCGGTCTGCGTAGGCCGTGATCTTAAGCATCCACTGACGCAGGTTCTTTTTCGTCACCGGAGTTCCGCAGCGCTCGCAGCAGCCGTTGACCACTTCCTCGTTGGCCAGACCGGTCTTACAGGACGGACACCAGTTGATGGGGAATTCCTTTTCATAAGCCAGACCCTTTTTGAACATCTGGACAAAGATCCACTGGGTCCATTTATAGAAGGCCGGATCTGTGGTATTGACCTCCATATCCCAGTCATAGATGGCTGCGATCTCACCGATCTGGCGCTTGATGTTGGCCACATTGGCGGCTGTGGATTTGGCCGGATGCACGCCCATTTTAATGGCGTAGTTTTCAGCCGGAAGGCCGAAGGCATCCCAGCCCATGGGATGGATCACATATTTTCCTTTTAAAAGCTGGTAACGGCTCCACACATCAGAGATCACATAGCCTCTCCAATGGCCAACGTGAAGGCCGCTGCCGGACGGATACGGGAACATATCCAGGCAGTAATATTTTTCTTTTTTTCCATCGTTTACGTTGATGGGATTCTTTTCCCAGTTTTCCCGCCATTTTTTCTCAATGGCGGCATGGTTGTACTGTGCCATGACGATTTCCTCCATTTCCTTTGGTACGGATCACCAGTGTATATGCCTCGCCGGGAACGGAACTTCCCAGTGAAACAAAAATGCCCCAGGTCTCTATCCATTCATAGAGACGTGGGGCTTGATTCACACGCGGTACCACTCTATTTCGTGAAGGCCCTGGGCTTTCACGCACTCATTTCCTGGTAACGGTCGGACCGGCTCTGCCTACCCAGAGACTAAAAATCCCCTTCAGCATGCAACTCCGAGGCGAGTTCAGAATTTCACGGAAACCGCTTCGCACCACCCAGCGGCTCTCTGGATCCCATTCCGTCCCTACTGCTCCTCTTCTAAGTTTTTGAACTGGAATTTAATGTATCATATTTCGGTTTTTCTGTCAAGTGCCGGAATCCATTGCCCCTGCCTGCTTTTGTACGGATGGCTCCCAGCTTTGCCGATCTCACTGTATATTGAGGGAGGCATACAAATATGGTAAAGTAAGGTTGGACAATAAACCAGAGTTTGTATGGGAGGGAAACATGGAAGTAAGAGAATTATTAAATGCATTAATTATTGCAGAAAGATTGAAAGATACAACCAGACATTGTTACACATCAAAAGGAAGACATGAAAGTGTGGCAGAACATAGTTGGATGATGACTGTAATTGCTTTTTTATGAAGAACGAATTCCCAAATGCCGACATGAATAAAGTAATTCAAATGTGCATCATTCACGATTTGGGAGAATGCTTTACAGGAGATATTCCCGCTTTCATGAAAACAAAAGAGCATGAATGTACAGAAGAAAATTTGCTTAATGAATGGGTTGAATCATTACCAGAAGCTACTCAAGTGGAAATGAAAACACTGTATAAAGAAATGGAAGAAAGGCAATCGATTGAATCAAAAATATACAAGGCAATAGATAGCTTAGAAGCATTGATTCAACATAATTTATCTGATATATCAACATGGTCTGAAAACGAATTCACATTGAATTTAACTTATGCAGATGACAAAGTGGACTTTTCAAAATATTTATCTGATCTAAGGAACGCCATTAGAGTGGATACTATTAATAAGATTAATAAATAAAAACTGACAATTCCATTTTATCGGACTGTCCGTGCAGAAAAGCACCTCCCTTCGTCATAGCGGCGGAGGAAGGTGCTTTATTGTTCCGGTCCCTCCGGGAGCCCCTACCGCTTCAAGGCCATCAGCGTCCCCACGATCCCCATGATACACAGAAAGATCGCGGCCATCCTCTTTTGTCCTTTGCTCACGCCTTCAGCCTCCTTTCCTTCCGGTCCCAGGCTGCTCCCCCAAAAGCCCGGTCCGGTGATGGATCTAAAATCATTTGACTATTTCCATGAACCAGTTTATGATGGTAAGGCACAAATGATAAAAAACAAAACCACAAGGGGGATTTTTACTGCTATGGAATACGTTCACAATCTGATCTGGCTCTGTCCCATGCTGTTTGTCGCCGGATTCATCGACTCCATCGCCGGAGGCGGCGGACTCATTGCCATGCCGGCTTATATGATGTGCGGAATGCCCATGTATTACGTATATGGATGCAATAAGTTCCAATGTGCCTTCGGAAGCACCGCCGCCGCATATAAATACTTTAAAAGCGGCTGTCTGGATCTTAAGATCACAGCCGTCAGCGCCGTTTCCTCGTTCCTCTGCTCCTTTTTAGGCACCCGGATCATTTTTTACCTCACCGACGCCCAGATCCGGTCCATGCTCATGGTACTGCTGCCCCTGACCGCCGTTCTGGTGATCTTCGTGAAAAACGCCTGGAGCTATACGGCAAAGGAGCAGTCTCTGACGGCCCGGAACATTCTCATGGCCCTGATCACTGGCATGACCATCGGCCTTTACGACAGCCTTTACGGTCCCGGCGGCGGCACCATCGCCATGCTGCTCTTTACATTCCTGTTCCACTATGATATCCGCACCAGCTCCGGGAATGCAAAGATGGTCCTGATCGTCTCCAACTATACCGCCCTCATCAGCTACATCCTTTCTGGAAACGTTCCCTTTGCCATCGGCATTCCCTGCGCCGTATGCAACGTCCTGGGAAATTACATCGGCGCAGACTTTGCCGTGAAAAACGGAGCAAAGATCATCCGGCCTGTGATGATCTGCGTGGTGGTGGTGCTGATCGTAAAGCTGCTGCTGGGCAAATAAGGCAGCAGCCTCTGTTCCTTTATTCCATTTCCAGAAATCTTTCCGCGATCTTTACAAACATGGCCGATCCGATCCAGAGCACATCCTCGTCCACATTGAACCTGGGGTTATGATGGGGGACGTCGGTGTGCTTTTCCGGGTTGGAGGAGCTTAAGAACATGAAGGCTCCCGGCACCTGGTTGAGGAAATAGGCAAAGTCCTCGCCTCCCATGTTGGGCGCGTCCACACGGTCGATGACGCGGCTCTCCCCGACCACCTCTCTTGCACAGTCTGCTGCCAGAGCCGCCATCTCTGGATCACTGATCACCGGCGGAGCTCCCCAGATCATCTCATACTCCACTTCACCGCGGAAGGTCCTGGCCGTGGCCTCCGCCACCTCTTTGATCCGTCTGGCCAGTTCCTGGCGGACGTCCTCCTCCAGAGCGCGGATGGTCCCCTCGATCAGAGCTTCCGATGGGATCACATTGTATGCGAACCCGGCCTCCATATGGCCGATGGTCAGCACTGCCGGCTTCGTGGCCGCGATCTCCCTGGCAACGATCTCCTGGAGATTAATCACAATATGGGAAGCGATATTGATGGGGTCCACGCCCTTTTCCGGTGTGGAGCCATGACAGCCGTTTCCCTTTACCCGGATCACGAATTTATCGAAGGACGCCATACAGCAGCCCGGCGTGCATACCATGGTTCCCGACGGAATGTCTTTAGAAAGTATGGTCCCGATATGGGTGCCGAACACTGCGTCCGCCCCCTGGATCCCGCCTTCCTTTATGGTGCGCTCCGCTCCTCTGGAGCCCTCCTCATCGGTCTGGAATAAAAGGCGGACTGTGCCTGGGATCCGTTCCTTATTTTCACTCAATACCCTGGCTGCCCCCAGGAGCATGGCCGTATGGGCATCATGGCCGCAGGCGTGCATGATCCCCTCATGCCGGGAGATATATTCCACCTCATTGGCCTCCTGGATGGGCAGGGCGTCCATATCGGCCCGGAGGGCAATGGTCTTTCCCGGCTTTCCTCCCCGGATCTCAGCCATAAGGCCGCTGTCGCTTTTATTTTCAGTAAATGGGATCCCCATTTCTGTCAGCTTCTTCATTACGTATGCCTTGGTCTCCGGCAGGTCTCCCCCGATCTCCGGGATCTGGTGCAGGTCCCTGCGCATGGTTACGATCTCATCCTGTAAATCTTTACAAATTTCCCACATATTTTTCTCCTTTTCGTGTCCGTCTGCTCCAGTATATGCGTTCCCAGCCTTGGCGGGCATCTGCCGGGACCGTACTGCAAAAGTCCCCTCCCCAGGATTTCTGAAATTTTCCGAAACCCGGGAAGGGGACCGCTTATTTCCGTATCTTAGGATTCGGAAGAATCAAGGCTTGCAGCCCTTGCTTCCACTTCCTTTTTCTGGACATCGCCAGGAGCCTGCTCATAACGGCTGAATTCGTAAGAATAAACGCCGATACCGCCGGTCATGGAACGGAGATCTGTATTATAGCCATAAAGCTCCGATACAGGCACGTCCGCTACGATCTCCTGCTTTCCTCCGTGTAAGGAGTTCATTCCCAGAACACGGCCTCTTCTGCGGTTCAGGTCTCCCATAACGTCGCCGGTATACTTATCCGGAACCACGACCTTTAAGGAGGCGATGGGCTCTAAAAGCACCGGACCAGCTTCCATAAAGCCCTTCTTGAAGGCCAGGGTCGCAGCCATCTTAAAGGCCATTTCAGAGGAGTCCACCGGATGGTAGGAGCCGTCCAGAAGAGTAGCCTTGATGCCGACCACCGGATATGCGGCCAGCGGGCCCTTCACGCAGCATTCCTGAACGCCTTTTTCCACTGCCGGGAAGTAGTTCTTGGGAACTGCGCCGCCGAATACCTTTTCCTCGAATACATACGGTGTCTCCAGATCGCCGGAGGGCTCAAAGGACATTTTAACATCGCCAAACTGACCGTGACCGCCGGACTGCTTTTTATATCTTCCGGGAGCCTCTACCTTTTTACGGATGGTCTCGCGGAACGCAAATTTCGGTTTGGAAAGCTCCACTTCTACCTTATAACGGCTCAGAAGCTTGCTTACAACTACCTCCAGTTGCTGGTCCCCAATGCCGTAAAGGAGGCTCTGGCGGTTCTCCGCATCGTTGACAGCCCGTAAGGTCAGATCCTCTTCCATAAGCTTTGACAGGGCGCTGGAGATCTTGTCCTCGTCTCCCTTTGTTTTTGCTGTATAGCGCATATACGTATACGGTGTGGAGATCTTCGGCTTATGGTAAACGATGGGGGCCGTCCGCAGGGCGATGGTGTCGCCGGTCTGGGTAACGGCCAGCTTGGCAACCGCTCCGATATCTCCGGCTTTTAATTCCGGGACCTCGATCACTTCCTTGCCCCTTAAAACATAAACCTTGGCGATCTTTTCTTCTGCGTCCTTATTGACGTTATAGATCGTACTGTCAGGCTTTAAGACACCAGTACAGATCTTCATCAGGGAATATTTGCCAATGAAGGGATCCACCACGGTCTTAAATACCTTTGCAGAAAGGGAGACTTCGTCGTTATATTTAGCTGTAAAACGCTCTCCGTTGGAAACGTCCACGCCGATGCACTCGCCAGCCTCATCCGGAGACGGGAAGTAGCGGTCAATGGCATTCAACAGAGCGTGGAAGCCCTGGCAGTTGATACCGGAGCCCATCATAACAGGAACGATATTGCCCTGGCAGACGTTGGTCTGTACGGCAGTATAGATCTCATCCTGGGTAAATTCCTCGCCGGAGAAGTAGCGCTCCATATATTCCTCGCTGGTCTCGGCAACAGCCTCGATCAGGGCGTCGCGGATGATCCCTAAGTTTTTCTTCGTATATTCGGGAATCTCACATTCCTCATAGTCGGACAGGTTCGTAAACCGTCTGCCTTCCATCTTAACAGCGTTTACGAAGCCGACGAATTTTTCATTTTCACGGATCGGCACCTGGAACGGGGCGATCTTTCTTCCAAACTGTTTTTCCAGCTTTAAGATCAGTTCACGGAAGGATGCATGATCATCATCCATATTGGTCACGAAAATGATCCTGGGGAGGCGGTACTCTTCACATAACTCCCACGCCTTTTCTGTACCTACTTCAATCCCTGCCTTGCAGTTTACAACGATAATAGCTGCGTCTGCAACGCTGACAGCCTCTTCCACTTCACCCACAAAGTCGAAATATCCGGGAGTATCCAGGAGGTTGATCTTAACCTTGCCTTCTGCGCCCTGGTATTCAATGGGGACCATGGTTGTAGAGATCGAGAACTGTCTTTTAATTTCTTCTTTATCGTAATCACTGATGGTATTTCCGTCAGAGACTTTTCCCATTCTCTTGGTCACGCCGGTCAGATAAGCCAGTGCTTCAGCGACTGTGGACTTTCCGGCGCCACCGTGGCCTAAAAGTACAACATTGCGGATCTGTTTTGTTCCATAAACGTCCATATTCATTCCTCCCGTACTGTTTTAGTCGTTGGTTTTCGGACAATTTCATTTTTATCTCCAAACCTATGAGGATATTCTACCAAAATTCATGCAATATTACAAGTAAAATATGCAAAGTGCACAAAATATTTTTCTAAAACATCGTGCTGATGGAAGATATGCTGTCATGGACTCCAGATTTTACTCTGTTTTTACATATCCTTGATTCATTTCATATCTCCATCCATTATACTCCACTCACCGATCAGAAAAACGACAGGAGGGCACTGAAATGATGAGAAAAAAACTTTTGATCTCTTTACTGGCTGCCATGACCGCGGCCGCCGCGTTACCCTTTTCTGCCTCTGCGGATGAATGGAAACAGGATTCCAGCGGCTGGTAGTATGAGGTCGATGACGATGACGACCGCGATGACGATTGATACCCTCTCAGAACTGATGCAGTATCTGAAATAGTTACAAAAACAGAGAGTCCGCCATTTTTAAGTGGCTGGCTCTCTGTTTTTCTATCTCCTATTTTTGCATTCCAACCGGCCGGGGCACGTCCTTTCCCTGGGACAGCTCCCTTAATGATCGGATTTCAGCCCCGCTCCGCACATGGTGATCAGGCAGTCTCTGGTCTCTCCGTTTTGGCGGCAGAATTCCAGGTAGGCCGCGTAATTGGCTGCAGTGGTGTGTTCACAATAGATCCCCTTTCCGGCCAGGATCTCCCTGGCCTCCAGGATCTTCTCCTCCGGAGCATGGATGAACTGGACATGATATTTATAAGCGTACTCCAGGATCTCTTCTCCCCGCATAGGAACTCCAATGGCAATGCCCTCGGCCAGTGTGGGCTCCGGAGATACCCTGGCGGGCTCCCGGCTGCCCTCCTGGGCCGCCTTTAATAAGGGATCGCATTTTTCGCTCTGGACCGCCAGGATCCGGGGCATGGAGACAATGGCTCCACTTTCCAGCAGATGCTCCAGGGCCTTTACAGCCCCCAGGAAAAGCGTACCGTTTCCCACGGGGATCACCAGATGTTCCGGGATCCTCCCCAGCTGCTCCATGACCTCGTAGATATACGTCTTTGTCCCCTCATAGAAAAATGGATTGTATACATGATTGGCGTAGTACAGCCCTTCCCGGTCGGCCTTTTCCCTGCACACGGCGGCACAGTGGTCTCGGTTTCCGGGCACCACCGTACATACGGCTCCGTGGGCCCGGATCATGGCGATCTTTTTAGGAGAAGTTCCCTGGGGCACAAAGATCTCACAGGGGATCCCGGCCCTGGACGCATAGGCGGCAATGCTGTTTCCTGCGTTGCCGCTGCTGTCCTGGACCACATAGTCCACTCCCGCCGCCTTACAATGGGCCATCAGAACGGCCGCCCCCCGGTCCTTATAGGAAAGGGTGGGCATCATGTAGTCCATTTTTAAAAGAACGTTCCCGTCCATGCGGACCACCGGAGTCATACCCTCTCCCAGGGTCAGCTCCCTCCAGCTTTCGTCCTCCAGAGCCATGTATTTCCGGTAGCGGAACTGGCTCCACTGGCTTTTGTCAATGCCGTCCGGCCTAAAGGGAGGTGGAGTAAAATCCAGCTTCCAGAGTCCCCCGCAGCTGCATCTGGCCTGGCGGGTGGAAACAGATACTTTTTTTCCGCATTTAGAACAGATATAATCCATACTTATTCCTCCTCTTTCCTGGCGCGGAGCTCATCCATCTGCCGGATGGCTGCATCCGCCCGGTTCATACCATATCCGATTCTTTTCTTCACACCTCTGCAATTTATCTTATCTTACATCCCGTATGAAAACCTGTCAATAGACCGGCTCACAGCGACAGTCTCCAGGGCATGAGCCAGGCAGTTTCTGGATTTTCTATCTAAAAAAGCCTCCGGCTGGGGCGGCCGGAGGCTGATACAAAAATAAGAGGTTGTATAATAGGAGGTTTCTATTGTTTTATAATTTCAGTCCCTCCGCGTACAGCCTGTACGTTTCCAGGCCAGAGAGATCTACGTCATTCAGAGTCACCGGCTCCCCTGCCTTCACATCCTGCAGGAGTACCGCTCCGTTTAAAAGATAAAACGGTGCCGCGCTTCCCACAGCTGCCCGTTCCAGAAGCTCCGGTGTCAGGCCATCGATTTCATGGTGATGGCCATGGACTGTGAGTACCGTCCCTGCCGGGATATCCCTCTGGGCGACGCCGGCAAGCACCGATACCTGACGGCATTCACTGTGGGTGCCGATCCCCATGAGATCTCCCTCCAGGATCGAAACCGGGGTCTCCAGCCCCATATAATGATAGGGGTGGTAGATACAGCAGTATTTCCCATTCCGGCTCATCACATGGCCCTTTCCCTTTAAGATCTCCCACATTTTTTTATTCTCACAGCGGACGATGACGAATTCACCGCCGCAGAAGCTTGCCTCATTCTTTTCCCGGAGATTATAGAACACATCCACCACTCCGGTCTTATCCAGGATCCCGCCGTCCTCTTTGGGAATAAAAATATCGGCCAGCTCACTGACCCTGGCCATGGGGTAGCTTAAGAATGGAGACGCCGGGACCAGTCCTGTGATATTGGACACCAGGTTCATCTCACAAAGATCTGCAGAGATCACCTCTGCATATTTGCCCAGCAGCTTTTTCCTGGCCTCCAGGGTTTCGGTCCCCTTATAGCTCCAGCAGTCCAAAAGCTCCGGAAGCTCCTCCGGTCCGCTGTTTCCGTCCAGATATTGGAAGGTCCCTGTCTCCCGGTCCCATACCATATCATATTCGCTGGATTTGCCGGCAGCGATCACCTCCAGGCCCAGAAGCCTCGCCCAGGAATAAAGGTCCAGGAGATTTCTCGGCTGATCCCCGTTTACCAGGGCATACACCGCATGGTTCTCCTCTGCGGTCTGGTTCAGTACAGGACCGCAGACACTGTCTGTCTCCTTGGAGACCATATACACGTTGATCCCTTTCCTCAGCGCCCTTAAGGCCGCGTCGGAGCTGACTGCCGTATTGCCGGTGCACTCCACCAATGCCGTGATCCCGCATTCCGTCACCAGACGGTAATCATCCACAATAAGAATGGCATCCTCAGATGCTGCCTTGATATCCTCCAGGCTATTGCACACCGTGATCCCAGCCTCATCGTAGCCGATCTCCTTCAGTACCTCCAGGCATTCATCCGTATGTCTGGAACAAATGACCCGAAGCTTCATGTGGGCCACTGTGGGGATCTGGGCCAGCAGCGTGTACCCATAGCCCTTGGTGGCTCCCACTACTCCCACCCGGGACACCCTTCCTGATCTGTCATTGAGAAGATTTGTATAATCCATAGATTCTGCTCCTTTTCTTTTATGGACGGAATACGATCTTAATGGCCGCATCGTCCTTATCTGCCAGGTCAAAGCCGGCCCGGATATTCTCCAGCCGGAATTCATTGGTGATCAGCGGATGGATCTTTACACTGCCCTGGATAATAGGCCGCAGGGTATCGGGCACCCATACATACCGCTCCTGCCAGGTATGATGCACCAGACAGGTATTGACAAATTCCAGGCCGTCGTCATGCCACCGGCTGATATTTAAATTCACCGGAGTGGTCACCCAGCTGTAAAAAACAAACTTTCCATTGTGGCGGATCATGGCGCTGGCGGCATTGAAGGATTCTGCCGTTCCGGCGGCCTCCACCACCACGTCGGCTCCTCGTCCTCCGGTCAGTGCCTTCACCTTTGCCACCGGGTCCTCTTCTCTGGAATTGATGACCACATCAGCTCCCAGGGATTTTGCCAGATCCAGCTTTCCATCCAGCACATCCACCACGATCACCTGGTAAGCGCCCTTCAGCCGGGAACACTGGGCAATGATCTGTCCCGCGTAGCCGCCTCCCATGACCACCACCGTATCGCCCAGCTGGACGCCGGTATGAAGTCCGGAGAACATGGCGCAGGCCGTGGGCTCACCCAGGGCAGCGATATCCATATCCAATCCCTCGGGAACCGGCTGGAGCTGGAAGCTTTTTGCCTTAAAATAATCCGCAAAGTTATTATTCCATCCAAAGGCCATGACCTTGTCTCCCACCTTGTAGTCACTGACGCGGCTTCCTACGGCTGCCACCGTCCCGCCGCTCTCATGGCCCAGAAGAAAGGGAAACTCCGGCGGCTGGCGGAACTCCGCCGTCTGGGGCGGAAGGAAGCCTCTGTAAAAGCTCTTATCCGATCCGCAGATCCCCATCATATGGTTCTTTACGATAATATCGTCCTCTCCGCATTCCAGTTCCCGCTCGATCAGCTCGATATCATAGGCTTTATTGAGCCTGGCTGCTCTTGTGATAAATTTTTCCATTTCTGCTTCCTTTCTGCAGTCTCTCCAGGACTGCGCCCCTTCGGGAGCAGACGCGGGCCGGCCGCTGCTGCGGCTTCCTCCCGCGCCCTGCCCCCGGCACATCAGATCACATGAAGGGCCACCAGCAGGCAGGTCACTGCGGCTCCCACAAAGCCGGCCACAGTGGATGCGCCGCCCACGGCGCGGATTCCCTGGTTCACATCCATATTGGACATGGAAACCGTTACCCAGAAGCCGGAGGAATTGGCATGCTTAAACATCAGCGCACCGGTACCGCAGGCCAGGAAGGCCGCCACCGGAGAGATCCCCAGGGTTGCCAGCATGGGCTCCACCAAGGCTGCCGCCGTCATAACGCCCAGAGAGTTGGAGCCAGTCACCACATGGATGATGGCTGCGATGATAATAGGGATCAGGATCGCCGGAAACGCGGACTGGGCAATGACTTCCGCAATCTTTTCAGCAACGCCCGCGTTCTTAACAAAGGTAGCCAGGGCTCCGCCCATGCCTGTTACCACAATGGGCATGGCCGCGGCATTGATCCCGTCGTTGACCCAGTCGTTCAGCACCTTTTTGCTCTTCCAATCCTTACCGGTCAACAGAAGGGAAAGGATACAGCCAGTGAAGAGAGCAGCCAGAGGACTTCCGATGAATGCGCAGAAATTGGCGATCTGCGTATCGGGAACCAGAACAGAGGCCGCTGTATTCACAAAGATCAGAGCCAGCGGGAACAGGATCGGGAGCAGGGATCTGGACAGGGACGGAAGCTCCATGTGCTCCGTCTCCCTGGCAGCTGCCAGGAATTCCTCCTTGGGAGCCACCGGTGTTTTTAAGGACATACAATAGAAGGTCGCCGCGATCACGCTGGGAACCGCAACGATGGCTCCCCAGAGGATGGCCTGGCCCAGCGGCACGTTCAGCAGGGCCGCAGCAGACACCGGCCCCGGTGTAGGCGGTACAAGAGACGCTGTGACCAGGGCTCCAAGATAAAGAGCCGTGCCGTAGCTCATCATGGATTTCTTCGTCTGGACTGCCAGCATGGACACGATGGGGATCAGAAGGATCACCACTGTATCGGCCCAGATGGGGATACCCAGGATGGCAGAGCTCAGGGCAATGGCCCAGATCATGTGCTTTTCACCCACAAGGCCAATGGCCCATTTGGTGATCCGGATGGCCGCTCCTGTCTTTTCCAGCACGGTTCCCATGGTACAGCCCAAAAAGATCACGATGGCCACACTTTTAATGGTACTGGAGAAACCGCTGTTGATGGTCCCCTCGATGTCCTGCCAGGGTGTCCCCAGGGCAATGGCCAGAATAAATGCCGACAGAAGGATTCCCATGGCGGCGTTGACTTTGCACTTGGAGATCAGCACGATCATCAGGACGATCACCAGAGCAAATACGATCAGTACGTACGATGTTGACATAAGTCAAACCCCCTTTTGTATTTTTCAGATATCCATGTTAAAAAGCAACCTTTATGCCAAACGGATCGTCCTGCGCAGATTTTCTTTTTGTGTCAGTGTTTTCCTTGTGTGTCCTGCATGGTCTTTTCATGCTGTTTTTCCTTTTTATGTGCATATTCAATAAAATTTAGTTGCAAATATGTTGCGATGCATCATTTGCATCGTGTTTCATCTCTGCACCATCCAGATTGTTTCAGACCGGGATCACAGATTATATTTTTTCATTTTTCTCCACAGGGTGGAGCGGTCCATTCCCAGAAGCCCGGCAGCCCGGACGCGGCTCCCTTCGCATCGTTCCAGGGCCTCCAGGATCCGCTCCCGCTCGGGCCTTAAGGGATCTGCCGGAAACGCCGTGCATGCAGTTCCGCTCTCCTTTGTTTCCGTTTTCCTTTCTTCCATGCCGGCCTCCTCCAGGTCCCTGGGATACAGGGCGCGGCTCAGGTCCTCTTTTGTCAGTATACTTCCGTCCCCAAGCACCAGGGCCCTCTCTGCAATATTCCCAAGCTCCCGTATGTTTCCCATAAAAGGATACTGGTACAGCAGCTCCAGGGCCTCCGGCTCCGTCACCGGAGCCTTCACACCCATATCCTGGCAAAGCTTCCCCAGCAGATGGCAGAACAGAAATTCCACATCCCGCTCCCTCTGCCTTAAGGGCGGCAGAAACAGCCGCAGCACATCCAGCCGGTACATCAGATCCTTCCGGAATCCTCCCTCCTCAGACAGCCTTGTGATGCTCTTGTTGGTAGCTGACAGGATCCGCACATCGATATCGATGACCTTATTATCCCCAATGCGGCGCACCTGCTTTTCCTGAAGGGTCCTCAGGAGCTTGCTCTGGGTGGAAAGAGAGATCTCCTCCACCTCATCCAGAAACAGGGTGCCTCCATGGGCCTGCTCAAACAGCCCCATTTTTCCTCCCCTGCTGGTGCCTGTAAAGGCTCCCTCCACATAGCCGAACAGCTCGCTTTCCAGCAGATTTTCCGGCAGGGCCGCACAGTTGATGGCTACAAAGGGACCGTTTTTCCTGCGGCTGCTGTTATGGATGCTCTGAGCAAACAGCTCCTTTCCCGTTCCGGTTTCACCCACGATGATCACGTTGGAATCCGTTGCCGCGTACCGCCGGGCCGTCTCTATGGTCTCCTTCATGGTCCCGCTCTCGTGGAGGATGTCGTCAAAGGTGTATCTGGCCTTCAGCCCCCGCTCGCTGAGCTTTCTCCTGATCTGGCTCTCCAGATTCTGGATCAGGGTGATATCCGAAAGGCAGATCACTGCTCCAGATATTTCCTTGTTGGCGATCACCGGACGGCAGCTCACCGACACCCTAGTCTTCGTTCCCGGTATGGTGAGGATCCGCCCGCTCTGTTCCAGGCCTCCCGTCATGACCGTCTCAAAATCCTTATAAAGATAGGGAAGAACGGTCTTCAGCTTCCGGTCCATGAGGCTCACATCTCCATTCATCTGCCGCACCACCCGGTTTCTGACCCGGATCACTCCGTTCCTATCCACGTACAAAAGACCGTCCTCAGAGGAATAAATGATCGTCTTATACATCTGGGAGATCACCCGTTCGCCGCGGATCCGGTCCACCGTGCGCACCGCCTCATCCACAGCCCGGGCCACCGTATCCTGGCCAGTTTTTATGACCACCGACGGGATTCCTCTGTGCTCTGCCAGGATACAGGCCGAATATCCCCCGACCACAGCGTCGCAGCCCGAAGCCAGGATCCTTTCCATGGTCTTTTCCAGATCGTCATGAAGCACCGGAGCAAACACCGCCGCATTGACCCCCACCATACGGCAGATCTCCTCAGCCTCAAACAGCCGGCTCTCAAAGCCACAGATGGCGATCTTTCCGGGATGAAAGAGCTTTTGGCACTCGATCACCGCCCGCAGCATATCATAACCGGAAATATCCAGACAGATGGTGGGTATGTTCTTATATCGGGCAATGGTCTTCTGGGCTGAATAGCCCCGGGCAATGATGGCATCGTATTCGTCTGCCGGCACATCCGGCGTATCCTCCACTGTCATCACCTGGACATCCGCGTCCAGGCGCTCTCTTTCCGGGTGATGCGCAAGCACGTAGTCTACGATCTCCTTCAGCTCCGGATACGGAACGATCACTAATAATCTTATCATGGGTTCCTCCTGAATTTTATGTTGCACACTTGATTGCATTTTCGTTGCATTGTTTCAAGTATACTGCATCATGATGCGTCCCGTCAACCAGGGGAGCGGTGGGACGCGGCGGATTTCCCCGGTTTCCGTCTGGCACAAAATTTGCTATTATATGTACAGCAACAGTAAATGTACCAAAACGCCGCCGGAGGAGGCAATTCCCCTCTCTGGAGGCGCAGATATAGGAGGAAACAGATATGGCAGTATTCGGATGTATTGCAGATGATTTTACCGGCGCCAGCGACGCCGCTTCATTTCTTGTAAAAGGCGGCATGAGCGTCCGCCTCTATAACGGGATCCCGGAACGCCCGGAAGACGGGGACAGCGCCCAGGCCATTGTCATTGCTTTAAAATCCAGGACACAGGAAACAGCACAGGCAGTGGATGACAGCCTGCGGGCAGCCAGGTTTCTTCTTAACCAGGGTGCACGGCAGCTCTATTTCAAGTATTGTTCCACCTTCGATTCCACCCCGAAAGGCAACATTGGGCCCGTGGCCGACGCACTTATGGATCTTATGGACGTGCCCTGTACCATTCTCTGCCCCGCTCTTCCCGTCAATGGCCGCACCGTGGAGCACGGACATCTGATGGTGAATGGCGTTCCCCTTCATGAAAGCCATATGAAAAACCATCCGCTGACCCCCATGTGGGACAGCAGCATCAGCCGGCTCATGGAACCCCAGAGCCAGTGGCCCTGTATCCCGATGGAGGATCCATCTTCATTTTCCCTGGAAAAAGCGGCAGAAAAGGCCGGTGCCAGAAGGTTCTATATCATTCCCGATTATAAAACCACCGAAGATGGCCGCGCCATCGCCGCAGCCTTTAAGTCCCTCCCCCTTCTCACAGGAGGAAGCGGACTCCTGGAGCCTCTGGCAAGACTCTGGTCCCAGGAGCTGGGAGGCGCTGCAAAAATCCCGGAAAGCCTCGTCTCCGGAAAAGCGCTCCTGCTGGCCGGAAGCTGCTCCCAGGCGACCCTGGGACAGATCGCCTGGTACGAAGCCCAGAAAAAGCCCTCCTATAAACTGGATCCCAAAGCACTGCTGGAGGGAAGACAGACCGTGGATGATGCCTGGCAGTTCATCCAGGAGCATGAAAACAGTTCTGACGCCGTTCTGGTTTATAGCTCTGATACACCGGAAAAGGTAAAGGAATTCCAGTCCCTGGGTGCTGAAAAAGTCGCCTCCCTTCTGGAGGACGCTGCCGCCCGGCTGGCTGTAAAGGCAGTAAAAGCCGGCTATACCAGGATCATCTCGGCCGGAGGCGAGACCTCCGGCGCCGTCACCAGAGCCCTCGGCTTTTCTTCCTATCTGATTGGAGAAAGCGTGGCTCCCGGCGTTCCCATCATGGTTCCGGCGAGGGAGCCCGGTGTCCGCCTGATTTTAAAAAGCGGCAACTTTGGCCAGGAGGATTTCTTTGGCCGTGCCCTTTCCATGACCGGCGGCACGGATCCCGTTCTGGACCAGAAGCTGTCCGACGCCGTCTGGACAGCCCGCAGCCTTTTTGACCGGGGAAAGACCAGTGGCTCCTCTGCCAACATGAGCTTCCGCCACAAGGACAGGATCTATATCAGCGCCACCGGCTCCTGCTTCGGGACCATGAAAAAAGAGGATTTCGCTGTGCTTTCCATGGACGGCACTGTGCTTTCAGAAAAAAAGCCCAGCAAAGAATGGCCTCTGCACCTGGCACTGTACGAAAAATCTTCTGAAACCGGGGCCGTGATCCATACCCACAGCACCTTTTCCGTCCTCTGGAGCTTCGTTCCCGCGAAAAATGACCAGGACTGCATCCCGGATCATACACCTTACCTGAAAATGAAGCTGGGAACCGTGGGACTCGTCCCCTACGAAAAGCCCGGCTCCGAGGCACTGTTCCAGGCATTCCGGGAGCGGGTGGGGGCTTCCGACGGCTTCCTCTTAAAAAATCATGGACCGGTCGTTCCCGGAAAATCTGTCATGGATGCCTTTTTCCGCCTGGAGGAGCTGGAGGAAAGCGCCCGGATCGCCTGGGAGCTTTTCCGGGCCGGTCTGGAATAGAAAGCCAGCCCTTCAATGGCTTTTTCGCTTTAGTGCGCTGAGTTTTTTGTTGACATTTACCAGGGGGTGATTTAAAATTTAATTCCAGGAGGACTTGATTATGAAAGATTTGACCATCGGTTTTATCGGGCTGGGACTGATCGGCGGTTCCATTGCCCGGGGAATAAAAAGAAGCCGCAGGGACGTGCGGATCATGGCATATATGAGGAGCCGGGATAAGCTGGAGCAGGCAAAAAGAGATGGCGTCGTGGACGTGATCCTGGACGGCATCGGCGAGGAGATCTCCTGGTGCGATCTGGTCTTTCTCTGCACCCCGGTGGAATATAATGCTTCCTATCTGGAGCAGATCCGCCCGCTTTTAAAGCCCGGCGCCCTGGTCACAGACGTGGGGAGCACCAAAACGGATATCCATGAGACCGTAAAGCGGCTGGGTATGGAGGAGGTCTTTGTGGGCGGCCATCCCATGGCCGGATCAGAAAAGACCGGCTATGAGAACTCCACAGACCATCTCCTGGAAAACGCATACTATATGATCACGCCCACAGAAAAGAGCACCCCGGAGCAGATCGGACGGATCCGGCGGGTGGCCCTGTCCATTGGAGCCATTCCCATGGTCACCGATTACCGGCAGCACGATTTTTCTGTGGCCGCCGTCAGCCATCTGCCCCATCTGGTGGCCTCCAGTCTGGTGAATCTCGTAAGGGATAATGACAATGAGGAGGAGCTCATGCGGACCATCGCCGCCGGAGGCTTTAAGGACATTACCAGGATCGCCTCCTCCTCCCCGATCATGTGGGAGCAGATCTGCATGACCAATACGGAGAATATCAAGGTACTGCTGCGCCGGTACATCCAGTCTCTTGAAACCATATATGAGGAGCTGGACCGCCGGGATGGAAGCTCCATCCACCGGCTGTTTGAAGAGTCGGGCGCATACCGCAACACCTTCTCCAGCCACAGCCGCGGCCCCGTGGCCCCGGATTATTCCTTTACCGTGGATATCGTGGACGAACCTGGCTCCATTTCCACTCTGGCCGTGCTCCTGGCCTCCAAGGGCATCAACATCAAAAACATCGGCATCAACCATAGCCGGGAAGAGGGCGAGGGCGCTCTCCGGATCTCCTTTTATAACCAGGACTCCGAAACCAGGGCCTATGAGCTGCTGAAAAAATACAACTATACGCTTATTAAATAGAAATGAGGCATTCCATGAAACTCTCTCCCGCAAAAAGCATCCGGGGCTCCGTTACAGTCCCCGGTGATAAATCCATTTCCCACCGCAGCGTCATGCTGGGCTCCATCGCCAGAGGAACCACGGAGATCCATGGCTTTCTGGAGGGGGCCGACTGCCTCTCCACCATCTCCTGCTTCCGCCATATGGGCGTGGACATTGAAAACAAAAACGGCGTGGTCACAGTCCACGGCAAAGGCCTCCATGGTCTTTCGGCTCCCTCAGTCCCCCTGGACTGCGGAAACAGCGGCACCACCACCCGGCTCATTTCCGGGATCCTGGCAGCCCAGGGCTTTTCTGCCGTTCTCACCGGCGACGCCTCCATCCAGAAGCGGCCCATGGGCCGGATCATCACCCCTCTTTCCATGATGGGGGCAGATATAAAAAGCATCCATGAAAATGGCTGTGCGCCGCTCCAGATCACCGGAAAACCTCTTTCCGGGATCTGCTACGACTCTCCTGTGGCCTCTGCCCAGGTAAAGTCGGCCATTCTCCTGGCTGGCCTTTATGCCGAAGGGGAGACCCGTGTCACAGAGCCCCAGATCTCCAGGAACCATACGGAGCTGATGCTGAAATTCTTTGGCGCGGATATCCGCACCGAGGGCTCCACCGCCACGGTCCGCCAGACGCCGGAGCTTTACGGGAACCGGATCACCGTCCCCGGGGATATCTCCTCCGCCGTGTACTTTGCCGCCGCAGGAATGATCCTTCCCAACTCTGAGGTGCTCATTAAAAACGTAGGGATCAATCCCACCCGCGCCGGCCTTCTTACGGTCTGTAAGGCCATGGGAGCTGACCTGACCCTTATAAACCAGGACCACAGCGGCTCTGAGCCCACCGCCGACCTGCTGGTACGCTCCAGCAGCCTCCATGGTACGGTGATCCAGGGCTCCGTCATTCCCGCCATGATTGACGAGCTTCCCACAGTTGCCCTTATGGCCTGCTTTGCCCAGGGCCGCACCGTCATTAAAGACGCCGCTGAATTAAAGGTCAAGGAATCCAACCGGATCGCCCTTGTGGCAGAAAATCTAAGGGCCATGGGAGCCGACGTCACTGAGACCGACGACGGCATGATCATCGACGGCGGCCGTCCTCTCCACGGCGCGTCCATCTCCGCCCATAAGGACCACAGGCTCGCCATGACCTTCGCCATTGCCGCCCTTGCCGCCGAGGGCAGCACCGAGCTTCAGGACGCCGACTGTGTTTCCATTTCCTATCCTGATTTTTATACAGATCTAAAAAGGCTGGTCCGCAGTTAAATACTGCGCCCAGCCCTTTCTTTTTCCTTCCCGTCCGGCGGGACGGGGATCAGTTAAATCCAAAAAACTTCTGTGCGATCTTATATCCGGCAATGGAGATCTGTCTTCCTCCCTTGCCGGGAAGGTTCATTCCCTGGCCCAGGAAGCCGAACCGGAGCCGTATGTACAGCCTGGGATTGGTTTTCTTCACATACTCCCAGAGCTCCTTCTTTTTCGCCATATTTTCATCGGTCCCGGACCGGATCGCCAGGATGGAGCTGACCACCATCATGATCTCCAGATACCTTGTCATATACCGCCTCAGCTTCTTATTCTGAAGCTTCGTCACATCATAATAGCCCATCATCAGCTTTGTCACCCGGATCTGCTGGTCGATGCGGCCGATCATCACCTGCTCGTTGACCGACTGGTCCGAGCGGCCGATGAAATACCGGTAAAAATTCACATCCAGATAGTACATCTTCCGTACATGGGGAAGGGGCTCGTAAACGAAGATATTGTCCACATAGAACGTATGCATGGGAAGCTCCAGGCCGCAGTCCCTTAAAAGCTCGGTCCGGTAAATGACCGAATGCATCAGGATGTACTGGCCCGCGATGAACACCTTCACATCATCCCAGGTGAACACCTCGTTTTTGGGAAGGGCTGTGTTGTAGTTCATTACTTTTTTATGCTTCGCACCCTGCTTCTCATACACAAAGTTGGTGATCAGCATATCCAGGGTATCCTTTCCGTACACGAACCGGCGCAGCGTATTTAACACCTGCACATACGCCTGCTTATTGACCCAGTCGTCGCTGTCCACTACCTTGAAGAAAATGCCTGTGGCCTCCCGGAGGCCTGCGTTTACGGCTGCGCCATGACCGCCGTTTTCCTGATGGATGGCGCGGCAGATCCCCGGATATTCCCGTTCATACCGGTCTGCGATCTCACCCGTATTATCCTTCTGGGATCCGTCGTCCACAATGAGGATCTCCACCTCGTCACCGCCAGGCAGAAGGGACCGGATGCAGTTTTCCATATACGCTGCCGAGTTATAGCATGGGATTGCGATTGATAACAGCTTCAATTTTTCTTCCTCCTAAGGTCAGATTTTGCCATATCTTCCATCATCATAGCATACTTGTGGTAAAATTGCAAAAATTTCCTTCCACCCGCCGAAAAAATGTGATATGATAGGAGAAATAGAACAATCCAGTGAAAGGAACTGATCCATATGGCAAAAAAGAGACTTGTACTGGCCCTGGGCCACGACGCCCTGGGAACCAATCTTCCGGAACAGAAGGCAGCGGTTGCCAAAGCCGCAAAGACCATTGCAGATTTTATCCAGAACGGCTGGCAGGTGGCCATCACCCACGGAAATACTCCCCAGCTGGGAATGATCCATACAGCCCTGAACGAACTGGCCCGGGAGCATAAGGAGTACACTCCGGCTCCCATGTCTGTCTGCTCTGCCATGAGCCAGGGATATATCGGATATGATCTCCAGAACGCCCTGCGTACAGAGCTCATCAAGCGCGGGATCTACAAGCCCGTATCCACGATCCTGACCCAGGTGACCGTGGATCCCTATGACGAATCCTCCTACACTCCTCTTAAGGTGGTGGGCCGTACCATGACCGCCGAGGAGGCAAAGGCTGAAGAGGAAAAGGGCAATTTCACCGTTAAGACAGAAAACGGCTACCGCCGGATCGTGGCCGCTCCCAGACCTGTGGCCATCGTGGAGATCGACGCCATCAAGGCCCTTCTGGAGGCAGACCAGCTTGTCATCGCCGCAGGCGGCGGCGGAATCCCTGTTATGGAGCAGGGATCCAGCCTGAAGGGCGCCAGCGCCATCATCGAAAAAGACCGGGCCGCAGGGCTCCTGGCAAAGGAAACCGACGCCGACGTTTTAATGTTCCTAACCGGCGTTGACAATGTTTCCCTCAATTACGGCACGGATCACGAGGTCCATCTGGACAAGGTCACTGCCGCCGACGCAGACCGCTACGCAAAAGAAGGCCAGTTCTCCGCAGGCTCCATGCTGCCTAAGATCGAGGCCTCCATCGACTTCATAAACGCAGGAAAGGGCCGCCACGCCATCATCACCTCCATGGATATGGCAAAAGACGCCCTGGCCGGACGGGGCGGCACCACCATCGCATAGTCCCGGAGCCGGAACATATCTGGAAAACCATGGAAGGGGCTGTATGGAAGCGCTCTGTACCGGAGCGGTGATGCAGCCCCTTTATCAGCATTGGGAATCTGGTATAAGATAAACCGGCTGGGCCGCAGGGTCCGGCCCTGTCTCTGCGGTCCGACACTGTTTCCGCAGACCCGCATCGTCCCTGCCGCCGCGCCGGAGCGCAGGCCAGCCGCATTTTATATAAGGAGAAATGAAATGAGAAAGAGATCCTTTTTAAGAAAAAGCCTGATGGCTTTATTTCTTGCAGCTTCACTTTTTAACGCTTCTGCTCTGCCCGCCCGGGCAGAGACAGGTATGGAACTTTTCAAGGAAGATCCTCAGTATGGTGCCACAGGCTATCCGATCGTAGTCCAGTCGCAATACCAGGACGGATTCCTCCAGCCCTACCAGGAGGAAAGAGCCTCCCAAATGTCAGGATCAATTTTTATAAACAACACAGGCCTGTATGAATATAACGGCCAGGTCATCTATCTGATGTTCTCAAAGCAGCAGAAAGTGGCACTGGTAACACATAATCATAAAAATTCTGATGGAACCTTCTCCACCTACACCCTGTACTGCGATCCCCAGGGACGTATAAGAGAATACACAGAGGAATCAAGGGCTGCCATCGACGCGGAAATCGCAGAACAGCTGGCCATGCTGGAGGCGGAAATCCAGACACAGTATGGAGTCTCTATTTCCCATAGAAAGGCATTTTCTGTTGATGAGAGATATAAATTTGCGAGCACAGTGAAGGAAATCCTGGATCTCTGTCCGGCAGGAAGTATCCGGATCATTGCTGATGCCTCCCAGGCAGCCACGGGAAAACCACTGAAATTTCAATCAATCTATATCGACTCTGAAAGGAATACAGATTCTGGCTGGTGGGTTGATGGAACCTATTCGTTTGATTCCAACGTAGTCCAGACCAGCGGTTACCTATCAACAGCTGCTCATGAATTAGGTCACGCGATGGAATCAACCTTGAATAAAGCCTCCGGAAAAAAACTCCGCCAGGATTTTGCTGCAATGAACAGCGGCCACGCATATGACCTCAACTATTATTATGACGGAGCACCTCTTGCCATGCAGGAAGGAGGTGTCCCCCCCTGCTTCAAGAGCGGATATTCTGCAACATCATTTACTGAGGACTTTGCCGATACCTTTGCCGATGCCATGATCTATTCCACAGCGGAACTGCAGGAGGCAGTAAATCGTGGAGATTTGACGGCGGAGTATTTTCAGAAGGTGGTCTATGTGAAGCAGCTGTTCAACCAGTACGCCGGAGCGACCGTGTTCCAGTAGCCTGCCGGGACTGGCCGCGTTCCGGATGTCTTCTGGGACCAGCCATGCTCCGGATGTCCGCCGGGACCGGTGGCGTTCCAGCAGCTGGACGGGACTGGCAGCACCCCAGCGGCCCGCCGGGATCACCCCGATCCCTGTCAGCCCTGGAAAACGCCCATGACCGCCGATCCGTCCGCAGTATATGAAAAGGAGAGATCATGCTGCCCGATATCAATGTTTATAAGATCCTGGAGATCATCGGGACCATTGCCTTTGCCAGCTCCGGCGCCATGGTGGCCGTAAAGCGCCGTCTGGATTATCTGGGGATCGTGGTCCTGGGCGTCACCACCGCCGTGGGCGGAGGGATGTGCCGGGATATCCTCATCGGCCAGACGCCTCCGGGAATGTTCCTGGATCCCACCAACACCATCATCGCCTTCTGGACCGTCAACTGTATGTTTCTGACCATCCGGATGAAATGGAGCCAGCTCCTGCATCTCCAGGGGGAGACCTATGACAATATCATGAATTTCCTGGACGCAGTGGGACTTGGGCTTTTCACTGCCACCGGAGTCAACATGGCCATCAGCGCCGGTTTTGGAAACAACGGCTTCCTCTGCGCCTTTCTGGGTGTCATCACCGGCGTGGGAGGAGGGATCCTCCGTGACATCCTTTCCGGACAGACCCCTGTGGTCCTTAGGAAGCATATCTACGCCTGCGCCTCCATTGCCGGAGCCGTCTCCTATCTGCTCTTTATGCAGGCCGCAGACCACAACCTGTCCATGTTTTTAAGCTCCTCCATCGTGGTGATGATCCGTCTTCTGGCCAGAAAGTATGACTGGAACCTCCCGGGAGCCCAGTAGCTATCGCAGCTCCTTTTCCAGCTCTCCGATCTGGGATTCGCCCACCACCCGGATCCCATATCCGGATAAAAGGGCCGCGGTTTTTCCCATACCCGGGATCAGGGTATGGGAAAAGCTTCCGTTATAAATGCCGCTGCATCCGCAGGAGGGGCTTTTTTCTTTTAAAATGGCGATGGTGCAGCCATATTTTTTTGCTTCCCTTAACGCCAGATCCGCTCCCAGGAGAAATTCAGCAGTCACATTCCTGTCCTCTGTATTGACAACGACTCCGTCGTTCTCCCGCACCTCAGAAGCCGGTCTCGGGGTGGAAAGCCCTCCCAGCTGCTCCGGGCAGACCGGATGGAATTCTGCCTTTCCCTTCATTCGCTCCATAAAATCCAGAAGCGCTTCATTTCTGTTATTTCCTCCATCCCACTTGCAGTTCTCGCCTGTAAGACAGGCGCTCACAAGAATCTGTATCATAATGCTCTCCCCTGTTTTCAGTATAAAAACCGGGGATGTCCCTGTGGTTTCACAGAAACATGCCCCCGGTTCCTTCCGGCGTTTTCCGCCATTTTCTTTTTGTATCCGATTACTGGTTTTTCTTGCTGATCATGGCCCTCTTTCTCAGGGTGGGATCCAGGATCTTCTTTCTGATCCTTAAGTTTTTGGGTGTTACCTCCAGGAGCTCGTCGGTATCGATAAAATCCAGGCACTGCTCCAGGCTCATGTCCTTGGGCGGAGTCAGCTTAAGAGCCTCATCAGAGCTGGAGGAACGTGTATTGGTCAGCTTCTTTGTCTTGCATACGTTCAGCTCAATATCCTCGGCCTTGGGGCACTCTCCCACGACCATACCGGAGTAGACCTTAACGCCTGGCCCGATGAAGAGGTTTCCTCTCTCCTGGGCGTTGAACAGGCCGTAGGTGATGGATTCACCGGCCTCGAAGGCGATCAGGGAACCGTTCTTTCTGTAATTCAGCTCGCCCTTAAACGGCGCATAGCCGTCGAAGATCGTATTTAAGATACCGTTTCCCTTGGTATCGGTCATAAACTCGCCGCGGTAGCCGATGAGACCTCTGGACGGGATGGAAAATTCCAGTCTGGTATATCCGCCGTTGGCCGGGCTCATGCCCTGAAGCTCTCCCTTTCTGCTGGTGAGCTTCTGGATCACGGAACCGGAATACTCCTCCGGAACGTCCACATAGGCCAGTTCCATGGGCTCCAGCTTTCTGTTTCTCTCATCGTATTTATAGATCACCTCTGCCTTGCTGACCGCAAACTCGAAGCCCTCCCGGCGCATGTTCTCAATGAGGACGGACAGATGCAGCTCGCCGCGGCCGGAAACCTTAAAGCAGTCGGCGGAATCTGTCTCCTCCACACGCAGGCTCACATCTGTATTCAGCTCCCGGAACAGACGCTCCCGGATATGGCGGGAGGTGATGAATTTCCCCTCCTGGCCGGCCAGGGGACTGTCGTTTACCATGAAGTTCATGGAAATGGTGGGCTCAGAGATCTTCTGGAACGGGATCGCCACCGGATTTTCCGGAGAACAGATGGTGTCACCGATGTGGATATCCGGGATACCGGACACAGCCACGATGGAGCCGATCTCTGCACTCTGGACCTCCACCCGGTTCAGGCCGTCAAACTCATACAGCTTTCCGATCTTCACTCTCCGTCTCTTGTCCATGTCATGATGGTTTACGATGACGCAGTCCTGATTTACCCGCAGGGAACCGTTGTCGATCTTTCCGATCCCGATCCGGCCCACGTACTCGTTATAGTCGATGGTACTGATCAGAAGCTGGGTATCAGCCTCCGGATCTCCCTCCGGAGCCGGGATATAGCTGATGATCGTTTCAAATAACGGGCTCATATCCACTTCCGGATCATCCAGCTCTTTTTTTGCAAAGCCGGCCCTGGCAGACGCATATACAAAGGGGCAGTCTAACTGCTCGTCGGAGGCGTCCAGATCCATGAAAAGCTCCAGGGTCTCGTCGATCACGTCCGCCGGTCTTGCCTCGGGACGGTCGATCTTATTGATGCAGACGATGACGTGCAGATCCAGCTCCAGGGCCTTCTGGAGCACGAATTTTGTCTGGGGCATGGGCCCCTCAAAGGCGTCCACCACCAGGACCACGCCGTCCACCATCTTAAGGACACGCTCTACCTCGCCGCCGAAATCGGCATGGCCTGGCGTGTCGATGATATTGATCTTTACACCTTTATAAAATACTGCGGTATTCTTAGAAAGGATCGTGATACCGCGCTCTCTCTCAATGTCATTGGAGTCCATGACGCGCTCCACCACTTCCTGGTTGGCGCGGAACACGCCGCTCTGGCGCAGAAGCTGATCCACCAGAGTGGTCTTGCCGTGGTCTACATGGGCAATGATCGCTATGTTTCTGATATCCTCGCGTTTGATCTTCATAAAACTCCTCTTTCCTGACTCAAAACTGATTTACCGACTCTCGATTATAGCATCATAAGCGGTAAAATGCAATCAAATCTTAATCTTCAAACAAAATTACTTCCTTATTTAATATACCGTACCAGATCTCGTCTCCCTTTTCCAACCTGGCACCGCCGTTGGTCCCCTCAATGAGCTGCTTCTCCAAAGCTTCATAACGCTCCACTGGCACCAGAAGCTTAAATTCCACCTGGTCCGTATAGATACTGTCCATGACTGTTATATTTTCCTGGGCGAGGATATACTGGATCTTCCCAACGCCCGTATATCCGGTCCTTACATCCATCTGGTATGCGCGGAACTTCTCTACGATCTGGCTGTTTAAAAGGCCTTCCTTCACAGCTCCCGAATAAGCGCGCACCAGTCCCCCGGTCCCCAGGAGGGTTCCCCCGAAATAGCGGGTGACCACCACGCAGAGGTCATGGACATCCTCTCCCAGAAGCACGTCCAGCATGGGACGTCCTGCCGTCTGGGCCGGCTCTCCGTCGTCGCTGCAGCGGGTCAGCTCATGGTTCCTTCCGATGGTAAAGGCCGAACAGTTATGGGACGCGTCCCAGTATTTCTTTTTCATTTCCGCGATAAAGCTTACCGCCTCCTCCTCGGACTTTACGGGTCTTGTGGTGGCGATGAACCGGGATTTTTTTACCTCTGTTTCACCCTCTCCGCCCTCATAAAGGATCTTGTAACGATCTGCCATACAGTGCCCTCCCTTGTGTCATTTATTTCTAAATCCGTAATTTTTTCTTACTGATTCCCCACTTTACCGTCAAAAATATCATAATACAAACAAAACTTTTCCACAATAGGTATTTATTATTCTGGAGAAGTTTGTTATAATGGGGAAATATAAAGGAGGCTTCCTGAATGAATTATGGAAAAAACGAAGTAGCCAGAAAGCTGCAGAGGTCCAGTTCAAAAGCCCAGAAAGTCGCATCCAAGCTGGTCCTATGGCTTGTGAAGCTGGTTCTGGTCCTTTTTACTGTGGGAATCATACTTTCTGTGAGCCTGGGCTACGGTATCTTTAAAGGGATCATCGACGCTGCGCCGGAGATCGACGTGGCAAGCATTGAACCCAGCGGGTACGCGACCATGGTTTATGACAGCAAGGGCAATCTGACGGAGACTCTGGTGAAGTCCGGATCCAACCGTCTGGAGGCCACATACGAAGAGCTGCCCCAATGCCTGATCGATGCCTTTGTAGCCATTGAGGATTCCCGTTTCTGGTCCCATCACGGCGTGGACCTGCGTTCCATGATCCGTGCGGCCGTGGGGATCCTGACCAACAATCCCGCTGGCGGCGGCAGCACCCTGACCCAGCAGCTGATCAAAAACAATATTTTCGCCGGCGGAAACGAGGATTCCTTCGGTGAAAAGCTGGAAAGAAAGCTCCAGGAGCAGTATCTGGCCATCCAGCTGGAAAAGATCATGGACAAGGAGATCATCCTCAAAAACTATTTAAACACCATTAACCTGGGAAATAACACCCTGGGTGTGAAATCCGCCGCCAAGCGGTACTTTGGGAAGGACGTTTCTGACCTGACCCTTTCCGAGGCCACAGTCATTGCCGGTATCACCCAGAACCCTACCAAATACAATCCTCTGTCGGAAAAAGGTCAAAAAAACAACGAGGAAAAGCGGCGGGTGATCCTCCAGTATATGTATGAACAGGGAAAGATCTCCAAGGAAGACCAGGAGGAGGCCCTGGCCGACGACGTCTACTCCAGGATCCAGAATGTGGATCTGGTGACCCAGGAAAGCCAGAACCCCTATTCCTATTTTACGGACGAGCTGACCGAGCAGGTCATGACGGCTCTCCAGGAGAAGCTGGGCTACACAGAATCCCAGGCCTCCAATCTTCTGTATGCCGGAGGACTTTCCATCTATACCACCCAGGACCCGGATCTCCAGGCCATTGTGGATGAGGAGGTCAACAACCCGGATAACTATGACGTGGTATACTACTCCGTCGATTACCGTCTTTCCATCCAGCATGAGGATGAGACCGTCACCAACTATTCTGACGAGACCATGAAGACATATTACCGGACGGATCTGGGACAGACCTCCTACGACGGCCTGTTCAAAACAAAGGAGGAGGCAGATGCCGCCATCGCCGCCTATAAGTCCGCTATGACAAAAGAGGGCGATACGGTCCTTGGAGAGGTGGTCTACTACATTTTACAGCCCCAGGTTTCCTTTGTCCTTATGGACCAGCACACCGGTTATGTAAAGGCCGTCAATGGAGGGCGCGGAACCAAGGAGATCAGTCTTTCCCTGAACCGTGCCACCAACACCCTGCGCCAGCCGGGCTCCACCTTTAAGGTATTGACCGCCTTTGCCCCGGCTCTGGATACCTGCGGAGCCACCCTGAGCACTGTTTACTATGACGCCCCCTATACGGTGGGACAGAAGACCTTCCGGAACTGGTATGCAAAGAAGGGCTATATGGGTTACAGCACCATCCGCGACGGTATCGTTTATTCTATGAATATCGTAGCCGTCCGCTGTATGATGGAGACAGTGACACCCCAGCTGGGAGTGGAATATGCCCGGAATTTTGGGATCACCTCCCTGACAGAAACAGATTATAACGCAGCCACAGCCCTGGGCGGCATCACCAAGGGAGTTTCCAACCTGGAGCTCACCGGCGCTTATGCGGCCATCGCCAATGGCGGGATCTATACGAAGCCTGTTTTCTTCACAAAGATCCTGGATCATAATGGAAAGGTCCTTCTGGAAAACGAGCCCCAGACCAAACGGGTCCTCAAGGATTCCACGGCCTTCCTTCTGACCGACGCCCTGGCAGAGTCCATGGAAAGCAGCCGCATGTACGCCTCTCCCGGCGTCAGCTTAAATTCCACCAGCGTTCCGGCCAATATCCCAGGCATGTCCAATGCAGGAAAATCCGGTACGACCACCAGCAATGTAGATATCTGGTTCGTGGGCTATACGCCGTACTATACCGCCGGCATCTGGTCCGGCTGCGATGATAACCAGAAGATCTCGGCCATCGGGAGCAGCACTTCCTACCACAAACGGATCTGGAAGCAGATCATGGCCCGTGCCCACGAGGGACTGGCAGACACTGGCTTCCCGGTTCCCGACTCAATTGAGACCGCCAGCGTGTGCCGGAAGTCCGGAATGCTTCCAAACCCCGGTGTCTGTGAAGCAGATCCCAGAGGAAGCGCCGTTTATACCGAGTATTTTGCCAAGGGTACCGTTCCCACCCAGGTCTGTGACCACCATGTGGCCATCACCGTCTGCGGCGAATCCGGCGGGCTTCCCACGGAATTCTGTCCGCTGGAATCCAGGCACAGCCGGACTGTACTGGTAACGCCGGAGGGAGAATCCGGCGGCACCGACGACTCCCGGTACGCAATGCCCGGACCGTGTACAGTCCATACCCAGTCTGCTGTGGTGCTGCCCTCGGAAAACGAGACCGCAGCCCCCGACAACGAAACTGTTCCGGAGACCACAGCTCCCTTTATCCCCAGCTCACCGCTGGATGATATCTACATCCCTGTGGGACCCGGATACATGTAAAAGCAGATATAAAATGCGCCCCAGCCCTTCAGTGATCTGAAGCAGCCGGGGCGCATTTTTATCTGTATCCGGATTTCTGCACGTTTCTTTTTACGGAACCGGATCCTGGCAGATCCCCACAAACAGGATCTGGCCTTTATTTTTTACTGCATAGAGGAACGGCCGGTTTAGGATCATTTCGGCCCGGCCCTGGGGAAGGGCGGCTCCTGCCCATAGGATCTCTGTAAACGCAGCCGCCTCCACACCGTTTTCATCGATGCCGATATGTACCTCCTGGGCAACGTCTGAAAGCCCCAGGGGCTTCTGGTCTGAGATCCCGGAAAAATCTGCGCTTTCCCCAAAGGCCTCATTTAATCCCAGGGTCTGGAGCATTTCCTTCATCCCCTCCGCCTTATACCCATAAGAGAATTTCGGTACCTTCCAGACCACCTCTCCCACGCTCTGGCCATTGGTCCCGGAAAGGGCCTCCTTAAGGGTTTCTGCCGACTGGACCAGCTCCTGGACACCGACGCCCTCATCTGGCAGAACGAATACCACGGCTCCGTTTTTCAATGCCAGCTCTGAGGCAGTAAAGTTTTCTCCTTTCCGGAAACCGGTGGAGCCGTTCTCCCGGTTCATAAAATCACAAACGATCTCCTGTCCGTCATCCGTATAAAACACATCCTCCTCTGTGGTCTCCGGAGAAAACCGGTCCTGCCACTGATCGTAAAAATAAATGGTATTCCTTAAAGAAAGCTGCACATTTTCCGGAAGTGGAGCCGGCTCCGGCTGGATCAGTCCTCCAGTGCGCTCCTTCACCCAGCCGGCCATGGCCTCTCCAGCCTCTCCGCTCTGGAGATCCCCCTGGAACACGTCCGTATAGAAATATTCCGAAAGCCGTCCGGCAAATGCTTCCTTTAAAGGAAGGCTGTCGTCGGCCCACAGGGAGTTGGCGATCTGAAGAGAATAGAGAGACGAGGTATGGGGCTCCTCTCCGGCTCCTGTCCTGTTTTTCTTATTGGGCACGTGATAAAGGATCTCAAAGGAGCTTTTGCAGTCCTTCGCCAGCTCCTGGACGCTGTCATATCCCAGAAGGGACAGGAACTCCTCTTCGGTTTTTCCCTCAGCTCCCTGGGCCGCTGCCGCCAGGGCGTAATAAAGGCCCAGGGGTGAATAGGCTGTATTCTCCTTTTTGTCCTTAAGGAGCTCTGCGGCTGTTCCATAGGAAAAATCTGAATACGCAGACAGGAAGGCTTCCGGGAGGCTTTGATTCCGCTCTGCCTCCCACCGTTCCTCACTATTTTTATACACCGGCTCCGCCGGGAACCGGACCTCTTCCAGGCGTCTTACGGCCTGTGTGCCGTTTCCCGGGCTGCATCCGCAAAGCGCAGTCCCTGCTCCGATGGCAGCCAGCAGACAGCAGATCCTTTTATAGCTTCTCTTCCATTCCTCCCGTTTCATGGTCTTCTCTCCTTTCTTTTGCATATGCGGGACCTTCTTCTATTTTCATTATACCGGAACTGCTATCCGGATGCTTTAAATTTTATTTACAGTTTTCTGTGGATTTCCCTTTGAAGCTGCGGAACACAAAAAACGCAGTGGTCGATACCGTCTGGCTTATTACCGGACCTTTGGGAATGCCATAAACAATATCACGGAATAGAAAAACCGAAGCGTGAAGTGTAGATCGACGACACTATCCCGGACAGGATCTAAGGATCGACCTTATACTTGCGACGCAAATGTCGTAACTTTATTATGAACTTTCTACGGTTCTGTTGATAATTTGAGAAAATCGCGGTATACTATCAGTTCTCTGACCAATCCTACGAATATAGCCAATGCGCTGACCAGTATGAAGAACGAAAAGGTCAACTCCACTCTGGTTTCCAACTATGTGCAGCACATCATCGATTCGTTCCTCATTTCCATGGCAAAGCGCTATGATGTGAAAGAAAAGACCTATTTCAAATATCCAAACAAATACTATTATACAGATATCGGCCTCCGTAATGCCCGATTGAACTATCGTCAATACGATCCCGGCCACATTATGGAAAACATCATCTACAACGAACTTCTGAGCAGAGGCTATTCCGTTGATGTTGGTGTTGTAACGGATCGTACCAGCGGTGCAAATACGCAAAAAGAAATTGACTTCGTTGTTAATGATGCAGATAAAAAAATCTACATCCAGTCAGCTTTCCAGATGGATGCGGATAAAAAGGAATCCTCTGAGCTTGCATCGCTAATCCTGACAAAAGACTTTTTCAAAAAAATCATTGTTCGCATGGATATCCCTCATAACTTCTATGATGACAACGGGATCTTCCATTGCAATCTGATTGACCTGCTGCCTGGTCGTATAGAGTTGTTCTAACCAGCAAACCAGGCTGATACTGCAAATACCATTTAGGAGCAGCCCTTCGGAGCTGCTCCTATTTTTACATCATTCGGCACAGTCCGCTGTATTCTTGTGGTGTGGTATAAAATGCATTCGGGAATGAAAAAAGGACGCCCGCCAGGAACGCCCTTTTCGTCATACTATCTGATTCTGCCAGCCTCTGTCCGGCTATAAGATCACCTTCGCCGGACACTTCTCTGCGCACTTTCCGCAGTTGGTGCACTTTTCATAATCAATAACAGCCACATTGTTGTCCATATGGATGGCGTCGGCTTCACACTGCTTTGTACACAGGGTACAGCCGATGCATCCGGCGTCGCATTTCTTCTTTACGTCAGCGCCCTTATCGTGGGAATTACACTGAACCAGATGCTCTGCCTTATAGGGCACCAGATCGATCAGATGGCGGGGACATACGGCCGCACAGGCGCCGCAGGCCACGCATTTTTCCTTATCGACCACAGCCACGCCGTCCACGATGTGGATGGCGTCGAACTGGCAGGCCTTTACACAGCTTCCGGAGCCCAGACAGCCATAAGAGCATGCCTTATCTCCGGCTCCCGGCACGGCTGCGGCGATCTTTACGCAGTCATCCATACCGTAGTAATTATACTGGACGTTTGCCTTATCGCAGGTGCCCTTACATTTTACAAAGGCCACCATCTTTTCCGCAGCGCCGGCTTCCACGCCCATGATGGCCGCGATCTTATCGCCCACTGAAGCGCCGCCCACCGGACACTGGTTTACTTTTGCCTTGCCTTCCACAATGGCCTTGGCCAGGGCGTCGCAGCCTGCATATCCGCAGCCGCCGCAGTTATTGCCCGGAAGCTCTGCACGTACAAGGATCTCTCTCTCATCCACCTCGACCTTGAATTTCTCACTGGCGATCCCCAGCAGAATACCGATGACGATACCGACGATACCGACCACGGCGGCCGCGATGATAATACCTGTAATATTCATCCCTCGCCCCTCCTTAAATCAGACCGGAGAATCCGAAGAATGCGATGGACATCAGGCCTGCTGTGATCAGAACGATGGGAGATCCCTGGAAAGAATGGGGCACATCGTTATACTCGATCTTTTCACGGATACCGGAAAGCAGGACGATGGCGATCGTAAATCCAACAGAAACGCCGATACCATTGACAACGCTCTCAACAAAGTTATATTTCTCCTGCACATTGGTCAGGGCCACGCCTAAAACGGCGCAGTTGGTGGTGATCAGAGGCAGGTATACGCCCAGGGCCTCGTAAAGGCTCACCATGTTCTTCTTTAAGAACATCTCAACGAACTGTACCAGAGCGGCGATCACAAGGATAAATACGATGGTCTGGAGATACTCGATCCCCAGCTTTACCAGCACAAAGTCATAGATCAGGCTGGTACAGGCCGATGCGATGGTGATAACGAATACGACCGCAGCGCCCATACCGGCCGCAGTCTCCGTTTTCTTGGATACGCCAAGGAACGGGCAAAGACCGAGGAACTGGCTTAATACAACGTTATTTACCAGGGCGGAGCCGATGGCGATCAATAATAGTTCTTTCATTACTCCACTTCCTCCTTAATTTTCTTTCTTTGCTGCGTCTGCCGCTTTTGCTTCTTCAGCGGCCTTTTTTGCCGCCAGTGCCTTCTCTGCCGCCGCCTTTTTGGCTGCCGCTGCTGCTGCCGCCGCTTCTGCCTTCTTCTCCGCCAGCACTGCATGGTTCGTCATGCCCGTGCAGCCGGAACAATGGAGACAGTCACCGCCGCAGGCCAGGTCAGACCTGGGAGCGTCGCCGTTGGTGGCGCTGGGAAGACGGAGCTTGTTCTGGAGTGCAGAAAGCATGGCCAGGGTAAATAAAGCGCCGGGAGCCAGGATCATGATGGAGATATGGAACTGCTCCGGAATGATCACATGGCCAAATACGGCTCCTGCACCGATGAGCTCACGGCACATTCCAATGACTGTCAGGGACAGGGAAAAGCCCAGGCCCATTCCAAGACCGTCAAAGAAGGACTCGGCCGGGCCGTTCTTGCAGGCGTAGGACTCGGCGCGGCCAAGGATGATGCAGTTTACCACGATCAGCGGGATATAGATGCCCAGGGATGCGTAAAGAGACGGAACGTAGCCCTGCATCAAGAGCTGTACGATAGTAACCAGGCTGGCCACGATCACGATGAAGGCCGGAATACGCACCCGGTCCGGAATGATCTTTCTCAGAAGAGAAATGATCAGGTTGGAAAACATCAGTACCGCTGTGGTGGAAAGGCCCATACCCAGTCCGTTGATGGCCGAAGTGGTGGTCGCCAGGGTCGGACACATGCCTAACATCAGGATGAAGGTCGGGTTTTCCTTAATAATACCGTTATATAGACGTTCTGTGCATTTATTCATGAATCCCCACCTCCTAGTTCATGCAGTTATGCAGGTAAAATAAGGCTGCATTCACTGCGTTTGTCACGGCATTCGAAGTAACGGTGGCGCCGCTGATGGCGTCGATCTCATTGTCTGCGGAGGCTCCGGTCTTTGTGACCGTTAAGGAATCCGCATTTTTTCCCACATACTGGTCCCGGAAGTCCGCCTCCTTTGCCTTTAAGCCAAGGCCCGGGGTATCGTTGATCTCACGGATCCCCACGCCGGTGATGGCTCCGTCTGCGTCAAAGCCCACGGAGATCTTCACGGCTCCTCCGTAGCTGTTGTTGGAAAGGGAGTTGATGACATGGCCGGTGACGGCTCCGCTCTCGTCCTTTCCTTCAAGGACGGACTCGATGGCAACGCTGCCGTAGCCCAGTCCCTCCAGCTCGCCGCTTTCTGTCAGGGCAGCGATCTTTTCGGCAGAGCCCTCCACCTCGGAGAATTCTGCTGCGGTGGAAAGCACCTCTTTATACGTTCTGTTGTTTGCCTCAATGGTGGCCCGTTCGATGGGCGCCTTGGTGATGTCGTAGACAAAGCCCAGGCAGACGCCGGAGATCAGAGTGATCGCGAACAGGATCAGGGCATCTTTCATAAAACCGGATTTACTTGCCGCCATGTTTCTTACCCCCTTTGCCGAATGCTGTCGGGATCGTTACCCTCTCGATCAGCGGAACCAGCATATTGCAGAAGATGATCGCATAGGAAACGCCCTCTGCGCTGCCGCCGAAGATACGGAAAAGCCCTGTGAGGATACCAAGACATACGCCGAAAATGATCTGGCCTCTGGGAGTGATGGGGCTTGTGACATAATCCGTAGCCATGAAGAATGCGCCGAAGATCAGGCCGCCGCCGCAGAGCTCAGCCAGCACATAGCCCATGTCCTGGCGTCCGAAGATAAATGCGAACACAGCGAAGGTCAGGATATATGTAGCGGGGATCCGGATGGAGATCACCTTTCTCACCAGAAGGTACGCCGCACCGATCAGAAGGGCGATAACGGATACCTCACCGATGGTTCCCGGGATCTTGCCGATGAACATGCTCATCAGGTCATATTCGCCGCCGGCCTTGATCACTGCCAGGGGAGTGGCTCCCGCCACAGCGTCTGTCACAGGATCTGTGAACCGGGTCATGGAGCCTGCAAATGAGATCAGAAGGAAGCATCTTGCTGCCAGGGCCGGGTTCATCCAGTTCTGGCCAAGGCCGCCGTAAAGCTGCTTTACGACAATAATGGCAAACATGCCGCCCAGCACCGGGATCCATAAGGGGATCGTCGGGGGCATATTAAGGCCCAGGATCATACCTGTTACCAGGGCGCTGCCGTCGCTGATGGTGATGGGCTTTTTCATCAGTGTCTCAAACACATACTCACTCAGGACACAGGACAGCACCGTCGCTGCAACCACCACCAGGGAATAGAATCCAAACTGCATCACGCCCCAGATGGTGGCCGGGAGCATGGCGATGGCCACGTCATACATCAGATTCTGTGTGGACACGCTGCTGCGTACATGAGGCGATGATGATACATTCAGTAATTTACTCATTTCTTCCACCTCCTACGCTTTCTTTTTTCTCTCAGCCATCACAGCCTTGCGCATTTCCTTAAATGCCTGGGTAAGGGGTCTGTGGGCCGGGCAGATAAAGGTACAGGAGCCGCACTCACAGCACTCCATACCGTTTAATTTTTCAAAGGCTGCCAGATCGTGATGCTCCGCGGCCGTCATTAACATCTGCGGCACCACCCGTCCGGGACATACGTCCACGCAGCGTCCGCAGCGGATACAGGCTGTTTCAGCATTGGCTGCCACCTGGTCCTTTGTAAGGCAGGTCAGGGCCGATGAGGTCTTCATCACCGGGATATCGTAGGAGAAAAGCGCCTGGCCCATCATGGGACCGCCGGAAAGGACCTTCTCCGGCTCTTCCTTAAAGCCGCCGGCCGCCTCGATCAGCTCCTGGTAGTTGGTGCCCAGCCGTACCTCGAAGTTCCTGGGCTCCCGGATGGCGTCGCCTGTGACCGTGATGATCCTCCGGATCAGCGGCGTGGTCTCACACACAGCATTATAAATAGACACCACTGTGTCGATGTTGTCCACGATGCAGCCTGCGTCTGCCGGGAGCATGGTGGAATTGATCTCACGGCCTCCGGTGACGGCATAGATCAGGAAGCGCTCGCCGCCCTGGGGATACTTGGTCTTTAAGGTGCACACCTGGATCCTGGGCTCATCCTTTACAAGCTCAGACAGGATCCGGATGGCCTCCGGCTTGTTTTCCTCAATGCCGATGACGCCCTTTGCCTTATCAAACAGCTGGAGGATCACCTTAAGGCCTCCAACGACCTTCTCCGGCTGTTCTAACATGACCCGGTAGTCCGAGGTCAGATACGGCTCACACTCTGCGCCGTTTACGATCACGTAATCGATCTCCTCTTCGTTTTTCGGAGCCAGCTTGACGTTGGTGGGGAAGCCTGCGCCTCCCAGGCCCACGATACCGGCTTCCTTTACGATGTCGCGGATCTCCTGTTTGGAGAGAGCTGTGTAATCCCGCTTCTGGCCAAAGCCCTCCACGGTCCTGTATTCTCCGTCATTTTCAACGATAATGGACTGCACCATGCTGCCGTTGGCCATAAGACGGGGCTCGATCCCCTTTACGGTCCCGGATACAGAACAGATCACATTGGCAGAAATGAAGCCGCCGGCCTCTGCGATCTTCTGGCCTGCCAGAACAGTGTCGCCCTTGGCCACCAGCGGTTTTGCAGGAGCGCCGATATGCTGGGAAAGAGGGAATACCAGCTCGCCTTTCGGCTGGATCACCTGAATCGGCTTATCGGAAGACAGTTCTTTTCCCTCATAAGGATGAACGCCGCCTATAAATGTGCTCAGACCCATTTAACAAACCTTCTTTCTCTAAATATTCGTAATACCATCAGACTTCAGTATAGCATATTTCAATAAGATGTACAATTAGTAACCCCTTTGCATATTAACAAAATCGTAAGTTTTAGGCCCTTGTACTTAAAAAAATGCAAAATCAAAGGCCATGGACTTAACAATCTTAAGTCTGCACTTAAAAATGTTAAGTCCATGTTTAGGTTTATTCCAGTTCTGCCCTGCCCGTATACAGGCTGTAATACCGTCCCTTCTGGGCCAAAAGATCGTCGTGGTCCCCCCGCTCGATGATCTCTCCGTTCTCCAGCACCATGATGGCGTTGGCGTTCCTCACGGTGGAGAGCCGGTGGGCGATGACAAAGGTGGTCCGGTCCGCCATGAGCCGGTCCATGCCCCGCTCGATGTGCTTCTCTGTCCTGGTATCCACGGAGCTTGTGGCCTCGTCCAGGATCAGGATGGGAGCCCTGGAGACCGCCGCCCGGGCGATGTTTAAAAGCTGGCGCTGGCCCTGGCTCAGATTGGCTCCGTCGCTTTCCAGTACCGTATCATAGCCCTTGGGAAGACGCATGATAAAGGAATGGGCCGACGCCGTTTTCGCCGCCTGGATCACCTCTTCATCCGAGGCGTCCAGCCGTCCGTACCGGATATTTTCCATGACCGTTCCCGTAAACAGATGGGTATCCTGGAGCACCACAGCAATGTTCCTCCGCAGCTCCTCCCGCTTTATATGGCGCACATCCACGCCGTCGATGGTGATGGAGCCGGACTGGATATCGTAAAACCGGTTCAGCAGGTTGGTGATGGTGGTCTTTCCAGCCCCGGTGGAGCCCACAAAGGCGATCTTCTGTCCCGGTCTGGCGTAAAGGCTGATGTCCTTTAAGATCAGCTTCCCGGGATCGTATCCGAAATATACATGCTCCAGGGAAACATGGCCCTTCATCCCTTCCATGGAAACGGCATCCGGATCGTCCTCTGGCTCCGGCTCCTCATCCATCACCGCAAAAACACGCTCCGCGCCGGCCAGGGCCGAGAACACGTTGGAAACCTGCATGGAGATCTCGTTGACCGGTCTGGAAAACTGTCTGGAGAAGTTTAAGAACACGGTGAGTCCGCCCACGTCAAAATTCTTTATAACGCACAGGAGGCCGCCCACACAGGCCGTCAGGACGTAGTTGATCTGGCTCAGATTGTTCATCACCGGCCCCATCATCCCGCCCAGGAACTGGGCGCGGATCTGCTTATCCTTCAGATCACTGTTTAAGATCTCAAACTCCTCCTCCGCCACGTCCTCATGGCAGAACACCTTCACCGCCTTCTGGCCGGAAATGGTCTCCTCAATATAACCGTTTAAGGCTCCCAGGGCTGACTGCTGGGCATTGAAATATTTCTGGCTCCGGGAGGCCACGGCCCCTCCGGCCTTCAGCATCAGAGGGATCAGCACAAGGGTGATCACCGTCAGATACACGTTTGTATACAGCATGAGCCCCAGGGTTCCCACAATGCTCAGTGCCCCGGAGAAAAGCTGCACCAGGGTGCTGCTCAGCATATTTCCTATGGTGTCCACGTCGTTGGTGAACCGGCTCATCAGGTCTCCGCTGCTGCTGGTATCATAAAACCGCACCGGCAGCCTCTGCATCCTGGAAAACAGGTCGCCCCGGATCCGCAGGAGGGCATCCTGGGCCACGTCCAGCATGATCCTGGACTGGAGATAGCTGGCGGCCACACTGGCCATGTATACGGCCGCCATGACCGCCAGTCCCCCTGCCAGACCAGAAACGCTCCCTGCGCTTCCGTCCGCAGGAGCGATAAACTGGTTGATGATGGGCCGCAGCATGTAAGCGCCGGCCAGGGATGTTACAGTACTGATGAGGACGCAGAAAAATGCCAGCCCCATTTTCAGCCTGTCCTGCTCCAGATAAGCCATAAGCCGCTTTAATACTGCCTTCATCTCCCTGGGCTGTCCGCCTCCCCGGGCATTGCCGCCCCCTCTGGGGCCTCCGGGACCGGGGCCATGCCCATGGACAGGCCTCTGGGCGGTCCGGCTGCCGTAACGCCGTCTTAAGCTCTTCTCCCGTTCTGCTCTCAGTACGCTGCTCATGCTTCCGCCTCCTCTGCTCTATTTTCTCCAGTCTGGGTCACATAGATCTCCTCATAGGCCCGGCATGTCCTTAAAAGCTCCTCATGGGTGCCTGAGCCGATGATCTTTCCGTCGTCCAGCACCAGGATCCTGTCTGCGTCCTGGACTGAAGAGATCCTCTGGGCGATGATGATCCTGGTGGTATCCTTTAATTCATTTTTAAAGCTTTCCCGGATCGCCGCCTCTGTGGCCGTATCCACGGCGCTGGTGGAATCGTCCAGGATCAGGATCTTCGGCTTCTTAAGAAGGGCTCTGGCAATACAGAGCCTCTGCTTCTGGCCGCCGGACACACCGGCCCCGCCCTGGCCGATCTCTGTGTGATAGCCGTTCTTAAAGGCCGTCACAAAGCCGTCAGCCTGGGCGTTCACTGCCGCCTTCACAAGCTCTTCCCGGGAGGCGTCCTCGTCTCCCCACCGGAGGTTTTCCTCAATGGTCCCGGAAAAAAGCACGTTTTTCTGCAGTACCATGCCAACACCATTCCTCAGGTTTTTAAGGGAATAATCCCTCACATCCACTCCATCCACCAGGACCGCTCCCTCTGTCACATCATAAAGCCTGGGGATCAGCTGCACCAGGGAAGTTTTCCCGCTTCCAGTGGCTCCGATGATGCCGATGGTCTGGCCCGGCTCCGCCTTAAAGCTTATGTGCTCCAGGACCCGGTCGCCGCCCTTTCCATAACCAAAGGACACGTCTTTAAATTCCACGCTTCCTTTTTCCACCCTCAGTTCCTTCCTGGCCGCCTGGTCATCGTTAAGATCCACCACCGTATCCAATACCTCTGTGATCCTCTTTAAGGACGCCCTGGCCCTGGAGCTCTGTAAAAATACCATGGAAAGCATCATCAGGGACATGAGGATCTGGACGATGTAGGTGGTAAAGGCCGTCAGGTCTCCCACGGGCATGGAGCCTCCGATGATCAGGTTTCCGCCATACCAGACCACCGCCAGGGTGGTCACGTTCATGGCAAACATCATCACCGGCATGGTGGCGATAACGATCTTTAACGCCCTCATTCCGCTGTCCCTCAGATCCTGGTTAAGGCCGGAAAACTTCCCGATCTCAAAATCCTCCCGCACGAAGGACTTGACCACCCGCACGTTGGTAAGGGATTCCTGGATCCCGGAATTCAGCCGGTCCAGCTTTTTCTGCATGGCCTCAAACCGCGGGAAGGCCGTTTTCAGGATCAGCCCGATGGCCAGGGAAAGAAGGGGGATCACCACCAGCAGGATAGCCGCCAGCCTTCCATTCATCATAAATGCCATAAATAATGCCCCCACAAACATCCCAGGAGCCCGCAGGGCCATTTTTAAGCCCATGGTCAGTACATTCTGCACCTGCTGGATATCATTGGTCAGGCGGGTCACCAGGGAGCCCGTGCTGAAGCTGTCTATGTTGGCAAAGGAAAACTGCTGGACCTTTTTAAATACGTCTCTGCGCAGATCCGTGGTGAAGTTTATGGACGCCTTTGCCGCAAAATAGGAGCCCAGGATGCCTCCCACTGCCATACATACCACCACTGCCGCCATCAGAAGTCCCGTTTTTAAAATATATCCCGTATCTCTTCCGGCCACGCCGTTGTTGATGATCAGGGACATGAGCTTGGGCAGCGCCACCTCGCCCGCCACCTCTGTGAGCATCATGAGGGGGCCCATGAGAAAAGCGCCCAGGTACGGGGTGATGTATTTCTTATAACGCTTCATATCAGTTCCAATCCTCCTTTTTTGCCTGCTGGAGCATCTGCTCGAGATTTCCGGAAAGCTTCTGGAGACAGCTGTAAAAGCACTCCTTTTCCTCAGAAGAAAAGCCTGCGAACATTCCCTTTTCCACCCGCTTAAAAAGGTCGATGCTCCGCTCCACTTCCTTCCGGCCCTTCTCCGTGATCCGTATCTTATTGTAACGGTTATCATCCCGGTCCACGATCCGTCCCACATATCCGCCCTTTTCCAGTTTCTTTAAGGTCACGGCAACAGCTGCCGTGGACACGTTCTGGATCCTGGCCAGCTCCTTCTGGGATGCATCCGGATATTTATAGACGCACATCAGAAGCTGGTGCTGGACCCGGTACAGGCCGTCCTTATTTAAGTAGTGCTCCAGAAGCGTCCGGTGGCATTTTCCCACCCGCATGAACGCTTCTACGATCTTGTGATCCATGGTCTCCCTCCTTTTATTCCGGCAGAGCCTCCATCAGTCGATTAACCAATTAATAATTAACTAGTTAACTATCATAGAAATTATAATCCCCCCTGCCGCTGCTGGCAAGGGGGAAATTTGTGAAAAAAATGTGTTTTTTACTCTCCATCCTCTTTGGGAAGCTTCCTTTTCAGCATCAGGAAGCAGGCGATGTGGACCGCCCCTGTCACCACCCAGGTCACTGGATAGGAAAGGTACAGGGTCGTCAGGCTCCGGCTCCACTGGAAAACCGTGAAGATCCAAAGGACTCTCAGGCCGCAGACACCGATAATGGATACGCACATGGGGATCACGGAGCTTCCCAGGCCCCGGATACTGCCCACCATGGTATCCATGATGCCGCAGAGGAAGTATGTGGTCCCAAACACCGCCATACGCTTTAAGCCGAACTGAATCACCTCCGGATCCGAGGAATAGATCCGCAGCAGGCTCTCACCGGCAGCAAAGGCCGCCAGGCCCATGCCCAGCCCCACCGCAGTCACAACGCCGACGCAGGTGAGGGTGATCCGGCCGATCCTCTTATATTTCCGGCCGCCGTAGTTCTGGCTGGTAAAGCTTAAGTTCGTCTGGTAGATGGCATTCATGGCATTGTAGATAAAGCCCTCGATATTCTGGGAGGCCGTGTTTCCTGCCATGGCGATGGAGCCGAAGGAGTTGACCGACGACTGGATCAGCACATTGGAGATGGAGAATACTGCGCCCTGCATCCCGGCAGGAAGACCGATCTTGGCGATCCTCTTAAGCTTTACCTTACTGATCCGCAGATCCCGGATCCTGAGCTTTAAAGCGCCCTCGCTCTTTACCAGGCACCAGAATACCAGGCCCGCAGAGATCACCTGGGAGATCACCGTGGCCAGGGCAACGCCGGCCACATCCATATTCAGGGAAATAACAAAAAACAGATTCAGGACCACATTCACCACGCCGGCTGCCGTAAGGAAATATAAGGGACGCCTGGTATCGCCCACAGCCCTCAGAACGGCGCTTCCGAAGTTATAGAGCATGGTGGCCGGCATCCCGGCGAAATAGATCTTCATATAAATGGCGGATTTATCGATCACATCGTCGGGAGTGCCCATCAGCTCCAGGAGAGGCCGGGTCACAAGAAGTCCCAGAGCCACCAGGAACACGCCGGACAGCAGACTGATGGCTACGGCTGTGTGGACCGTCTCATTGACGTCCTGATCTCTCTTTGCCCCGTAATACTGGGCCACCAGCACGTTGACTCCCACGGACAAACCGATGAACACATTGATCAGCAGATTGATCAGAGCGCCGGTGGAGCCCACGGCCGCCAGAGACTGGCTTCCCGCGTAACGGCCCACGACGATCACGTCTGCGGCGTTAAAAAGAAGCTGTAAGATGCCGGACAGCATCAGTGGAAAAGAATAGATCAGGATCTTTCCCAGGACTGGTCCGCTGCACATGTCCATTTCATAGGATTTCTTCATTGTACCTTCCTCTTTCCTTTTATTTTTGTGCTGCCGGTGTCGGATCCCGACAAAAAAAGCTTTCCGACGGATCGGAAAGCTTTTACGGCTTTTAAAGAGAGCTGCTAACCAGAATCGAACTGGTGACCTCATCCTTACCAAGGATGCGCACTACCGACTGTGCTATAGCAGCGGGTTGTTTTCTTAAGCCTCAGTTATAATAACATACGTCTACGGATTTGTCAACAGGAACTTTAAAATTTTTTTTACATATCTTAAATTAAAAAACACAGAGGTTTTTTCATGCCAGAAAACAACGAGATCAGAACTCCCAGAGAAGGGGCCGGAACCGCCCCGGAAGAAACGAATGCCGGCGCAGCAGCGGCATGGCCGGATATTTCCGGTGTTCCTACCACGCCTGTGGCGCCTCCAGGCGGCGAGCCCGTGTGGCCGGACAATGACCTGGCCGGCGTCCCCACCACGCCCGTGGCGCCTCCAGGCGGTGAGCCTGTCTGGCCGGACAATGACCTGGCCGGCGTCCCCACCACGCCCGTGGCGCCTCCGGGCGGTGAGCCTGTCTGGCCGGACAATGACCTGGCCGGCGTTCCCACCACGCCCGTGGCGCCTCCAGGCGGCGAGCCTGTCTGGCCGGGAAATACGTTTCCGTGGCCGGTGCCTCCGGTCTTTCCCTTCCCTCCGTCCTCTCCCTATTCCAGCCAGGTCCGTTTCTTAAACGCCTCCACCAACGGCCAGGATCTGGACGTATGGATCGACGGAAGGAATATTTTTTCCGGTTCCACCTTCGCCACTGTATCCTCCTACATCCAGGTGTCCGACGGCTTCCATACCGTCACTGTGCGCCGTACCAACGGCCCGGCCCTGTACCGGAGGACCCTATCCTTCATTTCCGGGGAAAAGGTGACCATGGTGCTCCTTGACACGCCGGGAGGCATCACCCTGTCCCGTGTCTCCGACATGGGCTGCACCAATATCCCGGCAGGCTACGGCTGCCTCCGGGTGGCCAATATGTCTTACAGCGGCTCCAATTACGACGTACGCACCTTTAATAACCAGATCGTCTTCGGCGGCGTGGGCTTTAAAGAGGTGACCACCTTTAAGCAGACGGCAGCCGGAAACTATACATTTTTCGTCACCGCCTCCCAGGCGTCCCTTACGGGCTTTGCAGAGCTTCCAGTGATCCTCCTGACGGCCATCACCGGCGGCTGCTCCGCCTGTATGGTAAACGACCCGATCATGAGCTTTGGCATCAGCGTGCGGCCCGGCCGGGTCTATACGTCCTACATCATCGGAAATCCCTGGTCCAATCTGTACCGGGTATATACCCTGGAAAGCTGAGCTTCCAGGCCTATGGCACAAAACAGGCGGGTACATCAGACCGTACCCGCCTTCTCTGTTTCTTATTTTTTTCCCATCCTCTGTCTCACGATCTCATAAGCCAGCACACCGGCGGCCACAGACGCGTTTAAGGAATCGATCTGCCCCTGCATGGGGATGGAGGCCGTCATATCGCATTTCTCCCGGACCAGCCGGCTGACTCCGTCGCCCTCGTTGCCCACCACCAGGCCGATGGGGCCCGTAAGGTTCACCCGGTACATCACATCCCCGCCCATATCGGCGCAGACGAACCACAGGCCGCGTTTTTTCAGATCCTCGATGGTGGCCGCCAGATTGGTCACCTTTGCCACCGGCGTATAATTCAGCGCCCCGGCTGATGTTCTGGCCACTGTTGCCGTAAGACCGGAGGCGCGGCGTTTGGGAATGATGACGCCGTGGGCCCCTGCCAGATTGGCAGTACGGATGATGGCACCCAGGTTATGGGGATCCTCAATGCCGTCCAGAAGGATCAGAAACGGCGGCTCCCCCTTTTCCTCGGCAGCCTTTAACATATCCTCCACCTCTGCATATTCATAGGCTGCTCCATAAGCGATGACCCCCTGGTGGTGGCCCGTGTCAGACATCTGGTCCAGCCGCTCTTTGGGCACAAAGGTGATGATGGTATCGTGTTTTTTTGCTTCCCGCAAAATGCTCTTTACAGGCCCGTCCTGGCATCCGTCCAGGATAAACAGGCGGTCAATGGGCTTTCCTGCCCGGAATGCCTCCAGGACCGCGTTGCGGCCTTCTATGGTCAGTTCTTCATATCTCATCTTCCGTCTTCCTCTTTCAGTTCTCCGATTTTTTCAAGTCCCAGGCTCACCACCTCTGTGAGCCGGTCAAACCGCTCCGCCAGATAAAGATATCCCACCAGGGCCTCAAAGCCTGTGGCCATGCGGTATTCCTTCATGGTGGCATTTTTAGCCATGGAGCCGGATTTGGCGTTCCTCCCCCGGCGGCAGACCGTCTTTTCCTCTTCGGTCAGCTCCTCCCACACAGCCAGCAGAAGCTCCATCTGGGCCGACGCCTTCACAAGCCCCGCCGTATGCTTATGGAGCTTGTTCACCTGGACGTTGCCGTCGTTGACCACCTTGGTGCGGATCATGATCTCATAGACCGCATCTCCGATATAGGCCAGCACCAGCGGCGAATACTGGGAAGCGTCCGCCTCCTTCAGCCGGAACGCTTCCTTAAACCGGGAAAAAGAGTTTACGCCCGTTTCCATTTTACTCCCTCTCTGGTATCCTCCAGGATGATCCCCATATCCAGGAGCTTTCCGCGGATCTGGTCGGCCAGGGCAAAATCCTTTGCCTTTCTGGCAGCCTGCCTCTGGGCGATCATATCCTCGATCTCAGAATCCAGGATCTCTTCCTTTTTCTCTGTGATGATCCCAAGAACGCCGCAGAGCCGTTCAATGGTCTCCTTCATCCAGCCCACATATGCGCTGGTGCTTTCCGCAGATGCAGTGGAGTTGCTGAGCTTTACCAGCTCGAAGACTGCGGATACGGCGTCGGCCGTATTGAAATCGTCCTCCATGGCCGCTTCGTATTTTTCCACCAGCTCCATGGCCTTTTTCTGGTTTTCCAGTTCTGCGGCGCTCATGGTTCCGGCAGCCGCCTTTTCCTCCAGCTCCTTCAGCTTCTCAACGCCTGTAAGGATACGGTCCAGGCCGTTTTTCGACGCCTCCATCAGCTCCGCGCTGAAATTCAGCGGGCTTCTGTAATGGGCGCTCAGCATAAAGAAACGGAGCACCTGGAGATCATATTTTTCTCCGATCTCCCGTACTGTAAAGAAATTGCCCAGGGATTTGGACATCTTCTTATTATCAATGTTCAGAAAGCCGTTGTGCATCCAGTATCTGGCAAAGGTCACACCGTTGGCCGCCTCACTCTGGGCGATCTCATTTTCGTGGTGGGGGAAGATCAGATCCTCGCCGCCGGCATGGATGTCGATCTCGTCACCCAGGTATCTCTTGGCCATGACCGAGCACTCAATATGCCAGCCGGGACGGCCCTGGCACCAGGGAGACTCCCAGAAGGGCTCTCCTTCCTTTTTGGGCTTCCAGAGCACGAAATCGTTGGGATCCTCTTTGCCCTCTTCACCAGTGACCTTGATCTCACGGAAGCCGGACTGGAGATCGTCCAGGTTTTTATGGGACAGCTTTCCGTAATCCTTAAATTTTCTCACCCGGTAATAAACGGTGCCGTCTGCCGCCGCGTAAGCATAGCCCTTTTCGATCAGGGTGCGGATCATATCCAGCATACCGCCGATCTCCTCTGTGGCCAGGGGATTCTTTGTGGCGGGCATGATATTCATTGCCTCCATATCCTTTCTGCATTCGGCAATATACCGCTTGGAGACCGTATCTGCGTCCACGCCCTCCTCGATGGACTTTTTAATGATCTTGTCGTCCACGTCAGTAAAGTTGGACACAAAATTCACCTCATAGCCCTTATACTCAAAATATCTGCGGACCGTATCGAATACGATCATGGGACGGGCGTTTCCGATATGGATCAGGTTATAGACCGTGGGGCCGCAGACATACATTTTTACTTTTCCCGGCTCCACCGGAACGAACTCTTCTTTTCTTCTGGAAAGGGTATTATAGATTTTCATGGTCTTCTCCTCTTTTTTATTCTTTCTGACAGCCGGGACAGCCCGTACAGCCTCCCGCATCCATCCGGTCCCCCGGATCGTAATCTGCCACCGTGGAGAGCAGGCACACGGCCTGGGCCGCGATCCCCTCGCCGTTTCCCGTAAAGCCCAGCCCCTCCTCTGTGGTAGCCTTAACGCTGACCCGGTCTCTCTCCAGCCCCAGGGCGTCTGCGATATTCTCCATCATCCCCGGCCGGTACGGCAGAAGCTTCGGCCTCTGGGCGATCACCGTTGAATCGATATTCTCAATGAGGAACCCGTTTTCCGCCAGGATCTCTCCCACCCGTTTTAAAAGGGAAAGGCTGGAGATCCCCTTATACGCCTCGTCGGAATCCGGGAAATGCTGCCCGATATCTCCCAGGGCAGCCGCTCCCAGGAGCGCATCCATAATGGCGTGCAGCAGTACGTCTGCATCTGAATGACCCAGAAGCCCTTTTTCATAGGGAATGTCCACACCCCCCAGAATCAGCTTCCTGCCTTCCGTCAGCCGGTGTACATCGTATCCCTGACCGATCCTCATACTCATTCTCCTTTGCCATTGATATTTATTCTAAGCGCTGATCATCCGGATCTTCCTGGGGATGCACCGGATCTGCATATCCTGCTGGCACATACAGCTTTCCCCGTCCACATGGACCGCCAGGGGCCGCTCCAGATGGACCGCCACCTCGCTGCATTCAAAGCTCCTGACACCGCGCTCTTTCTTTCTTACCCCTGCGATCACGTCCAGGACCGGCCCGAACATCCTCCGCTTCAGGGAGCTGTTGGCCACATAGACCGTCATCTTCCCGCTGTCCTCCGGTACCTCCTGTCCGCGTCTTGGCCTCTTCTTTTTCTCCTGCCCCATCCGGATCGTGATAAAGTAGATATAATTGAATTCCACCTTCCTTACGCCGTCCAGGAGCAGATGTCCCCGCACCGGACGCGCCAGCGCCAGCTGCTTTAACGCCAGGACCACCTTCAGCATTCCGGCCATATGAAGCCGGTTCATCTGGCTGCGGACGGGACAGCACAGCAGGTTATGGCAGACGGCCGCATCCAGTCCCACGCCGCACCTTCCGGCAAACCTCCGGTTAAAGATCTCATCCTCCCCACAGGTCACAACGCCGTAATCCAGCAGTTCATAATATTGCGGATGGAGGACGCGCCTGCACTGGACCCTTACCTTACTGTGCGGCCGGCTCCTCCGGGAAAGGGCGTTCCGGAATCCCGCCGGGACGTAGCCCAGGGTCACCATCCCTTTAAAGGACACTCCGTTTAAAACTTCGTTATACGTCCCCTCTCCGCCTACGATAATGATCGTTTTCGGTTCATTTTTATCGGCGGTCAGCGCCCTGGCGATCTCAGCCGCATCTCCCCGGTTTTCCGTAAAAAACACCCGGTATTCCCGTCCCTCATTTTCCAGCTGCTTCTCCAGCCTTTTCCATATGCGATACCCCTTACCAGTTCCTGCACTGGGATTTACGATAAACTGATACATGGAACCCTCCGTTTTATCCTGCTGGTATTACATAAATCATATAATATACAACGAAATTATATTTAGTATACCACAGAATACGGAAAAAAGATAAGAAAATTTCTATAAAAAATGGGACCCTGTATTCAGGATCCCATTTTAGTAGCGGAAGGGAGATTCGAACTCTCGACACTACGGGTATGAACCGTATGCTCTAGCCAACTGAGCTATTCCGCCACGCTTTGCTCAACGAACATTAGGATACCATGTTTGGAATAAAATGTCAACAATAATTTTATTTTTCATGGATTTCGTGAATGCTCTGTGAAAAATCCTGGTAAAAGCAGGGCTTCCGCCCCCCTACTGCCTTGGGCGGAATACGATCTCCCACCGGGACGGCCTGGCATAAAAGATCAGGGCAAAATCCTGGACCAGGCCGCCGATGACCGCATTGCATAAAAACTGCTTTGAAGCGATCCCGTTGCACAGAATATCCTCTGACGATGAGATATTGATGTTCCTGACGCAGATGACCTCCCCGTCGTCGCCCTTAAATTTAACAGAAACCGGATACAGCTCCCGTCCGGCCGGAAACCACGCCATACAGGCAGCCTCTCTCCGGTCGCCTTTGACGGTCCCATCATCCAGATTTGAATTTCCCAATGCCCGATATTCCATTCCAGCCATCCTCTCTTTCCCACACAGCTTCACACACAGAGGGTACGGTCTGCCGTACCATCCCCCGTTTCAAAAAAGAACGTATGTTCTGTTCTTATTATACGAACATTTGTTCTGTGTGTCAAGATGAAAAAACTGGAACATGTGGACCGGCACAGCCAAAGGTCCTGAAAAAAAGCCTCCGGAAACCACGGGCCGCAGCCCCTTACAGCGGCGCAGCCCTTCTCGCCTTCCCCCTGGCACTGGCCTGCCTGCGAGGACGCATCTCTTTTTTCTTATGGGACCGCAAAAGCAGCAGCCCTGTCCAGAGGACCATAACGCCGACCCCGGCGGCGGCCAGCCCCATGTCCGGAGCCGCGGTCATCCCGGCATATCCGCTCAGATCGAAGCCCGCCAGGACCAGCGCAGCCGAAAACGGATACAGGCTGGAAAGGACGCCGCCTTTGAAGAACAGCATGCTGTATCCCAGGAAGAACGCCAGGATGGAGCCTCCCAGATATGCCCCACGGATCTGTCCAAAGATCAGGATCAGGGGCATACAGACCAGACTTGTAGTAAAGGCAGCCGCCACGATCTGCGTACTGCCATGAAAAAGCACCTCCGCAGTCAGTCCCGGCAGGCCGGCCGCCAGTCCAGTGACCAGGGTAACGCCGGCACTGTATATTCCCAGAAGGACTGCAAGCATGCCGGTCAGAAGCAGCTTTGTCCCCAGAAGCCCCGGCATGGAAACAGGGACCGCCATGATATTTTTCAGTGTATCATGGGAAGACTCCCTGTCCATGAGCCAGGCGCCTGTCATCACCAGTGAAATGGGCAGAAATATCTGGGTGTTGCCCCAGATAACATTGGCAAAAAGCGTCTGGATATCATAGTCCGGATCCCGGTATTCCGCCTCAATGATCATCTGGCTTCCATATTGTACCAGAGGGCAGAGCCCAAGGGCCACAAGCCCCACCAGAAGGATCTGGCACCGGCGCAGCTTCAGTAATTCTGCTCTTAACAGATTCCACATGATCCCACCTCCTTAAATCTCCTGACGCCGGAAGGCCATCGCGATCAGCGTCAGAAAAACAATGGCTTCCACAACGATCACACTGAACACCTGGGCGCGGCCGAGAAAATACGGGCTGATCCGCTCCAGCAGCTCTGCCAGCTCCGCGCTGGTCCGGCTCTGGTCATAAAACTGGAAGGTCCAGCGGAAAGCCAGCGGTCCCGGAAGCAGGGTACCGATGTTCAGCCCAAAGGGCTGCGTCAGAAAGAGATCGTTCATGGAAAAGATATAATTCACAATGGTGTAAAAAAAGGTGATCACAACGGACACGATATAATTTTTATTGAGAAGGACCACCAGAAGAATGCAGGGAAGCGCTCCGGCCCACATGATCACTCCCTCTTCCAGCCCAACCCAGAACAGCGTCCAGAACCCAACCGGCTCCCATCCCCGGACCAGCAGGACCGCAAGATTCACCAGGCCTCCCGCCGCCATGAAGCCAACGGCAAACAGCAGCAGGACCAGCATTTTGGAAAGCACCAGCTTCGTCCGGTCCACGGGTACGGCCGCAAGGTTTTTCAGAGTATCATGGTCCAGCTCCTGAAACAGCAGGCTGGAAGCCAGGATCACAAGAAGCGGCATCAGAAGCAGATATGCGCTGAGCTGGAACAGGCTGGACATCACTCCGTTTACAGCATCCACATCCGTATTCACATCTGACAGGAAAAAAATGTACGCCAACGGCATGAAAACGGAAAGCACCAGGGAAATAAATACCAGGGGCCTGCGTTTCAGCTTCAGAAATTCACACTCCATCAGTCTAAGCAATCCCCTCGCCTCCCGTCACACGCCTGAAATAATCCTCCAGGCTTTCTTCACATGTATGGGCCTCCGATACCTCCAGTCCGTTTTCCACAAAGGCAGTTACAACTTTTCCGACCGGCAGATCAAGATTGTGGAGCTGCAGCCTGTGGTCATCCTGGATGGAGAAATGGGTTTCATGGAAACTGCGCTCCAGGATCCTTGCGGCCTGGGCGGTGTCGGAAAGCGTAAAACGGACATGCCTGCCGCTTTTCTGCTCCAGTCTGGCAAGGCTTTCCTCTTCCAGCAGTGTGCCGTGGTCAATGATCCCAATATCGTCCGCCAACAGGGAAATTTCCGAAAGGATATGGCTGGAGATCAGAATGGTCTTCCCTCCTGTATCACAGAGCTCCCGGATAAATGAACGCACCTCTGCAATGCCGATGGGATCAAGCCCATTGATGGGCTCATCCAGGATCAGAAGCTCCGGATCGTGCATAATGGCAAGGGCAATGGCAAGCCGCTGCTTCATGCCAAGGGAATACTGGGAAAAGAGCTTTTTGTCTTTATAAGGCAGCCCCACCAGATCCAGGGCATCCCTGATGGCATGACCGTTTGGCACGCCCCGCAGAATGGCAAAGATACGCAGATTTTCCGCAGCGGTCAGATTGGGATAAAAGCCGGGGGACTCGATCAGGCTGCCGATGCGGGGCAGGATCTTCTTTTCATTCCCCTGCAAAGGATTTCCCCAGATCCGCACCTCGCCGGACGTGGGCTTCGTCAGTCCCAGCAACATTTTCATGGTGGTCGTTTTTCCGGCCCCGTTCCTCCCCAGCAGACCATAGATCCTCCCGCGCTTCACATGGATACTTAAGTCAGCCACGCTCTTTTGCGGGCCATACTGCTTGGTCAGGTTTCTTGTTTCAATGATGGTATTTGTGTCCATAGGCAAACCTCCTGTTCTGTAAGGGATTCTATCACGCCATCCTTGCATGAACCTTGCCGCAGCCTTGCAAAAACCTTGCAGTTTAAGATCCGGCCAGAATGCCAGGGGGCCGCTCACTCATCCAGGGGGAAAACCAGGGTAAATTCTGTTCCTTTTCCCGGTGTGCTTTCCACAGTGATGCTGCCTCCCATCTTTTCCACAAGCTGATGGACAATGGAAAGGCCCAGCCCGCTGCCCTTCTGGGACCGGCCCTTATCACACTTATACAGCCGTTCAAAAATATGCTTCAGATCTTCCTTCCCGATCCCCACGCCATTGTCCGCCACCAGAAGCTTCATGGCAGCTCCCTGTTCTGACAGAGCGATCTTAATTTCATCCCCGCCGCTGTGGGCGACCGCATTCTGGATAAGATTGTTTATGATCCTCATATATCCGTCTGCGTCGAGCCTTACCCGGACCGGACGCTCGGGAATGTCAATGTCGTAACTGATCTCCTTATCCTCAAAGACCGGGATCCAGTCGATCAGGATATTTCTTGTGAGCTCTGCCGCTTCAGCAGGACGGATCTCCATGGCAAACTCATTGGAATTTAACCTAAACCAGTCAAAGAGAACGTCAATATATTCTTTCAGATCGTGGGCCTTCCGGCGGGCCGTTTCGATATATTCATCCCGGTCCCTGCCCGCAGCAAGTCCTTTGTGGGCGGCGTCAAGATATCCGATGAGTGTTGTAAGGGGTGTCCGGACATCATGGGAAAGGCTGGTCATAAGCTGGCGGTTTGCCTCCTCTGTCTGCCGCACCGCAGAAAGCCTGCGTTCATAGGACACAACGATCTCATTGATCTCATAGGCAATGGGGGCTGCCAGCTCATTTGCGGCGGACAGGATCCGGCGGCCGCCATTTCCGTTTTTCACGTCAGCCAGAGCGTCTGCGATCTCCGCGATCTGCTCTTTTACCCGCCGGATGCGGTACCAGGAGGACAGGACCGCCAGAGCCGCGGTCAGAATGGACAGAAAAACAAGGATCTCCATACCAGCTATACCTCCTTATTAAAGCGGTAGCCGATCCCTTTGATGGTCTGGATATACTTTGGGCTTGAAGGAGCGGCCTCCAGTTTTTTGCGGAGCCGGCTGATGACCGCCATGATATTGCTGTCGTCATAGAGATATTCGTCTCCCCAGACATTTTCATAGATCTGCTTCTTGGTCAGGATCTTTCCCTGATTTTTTGCACAGTATAACAGCAGGTCAAATTCCTTCGGAGGAAGCTCAAGGGTACTGTTTTCCACAGTGACCAGACGGGCTTCCGGATCGATCTCCAGTCCGTCAAATACAAGTTTCTGCACTGCCCCATCCGGCTGGTTAAAACGGGTATAACGGCGGATCAGCGAAACGATACGGGCGATCAGCTCCTCCATATCAAAGGGCTTTGTCAGATAATCGTCGGCTCCGGCCCGCAGCCCCCGCACCTTTGAGATACTGTCATTCCTCGATGTAAACATCAGGATCGGAAGGCTGCTTTCCTTCCGGATCTCCTCCAGGGTCTCAAAGCCGTCCATGCCCGGCATCATTACATCCAGTATCACCAGCTGGTACTCCCTTTCCCTCAATTTCAAAAGACCGGCCTTTCCGGTGCTGCAGAAATCGGCTTCTATATTTTCGGATAATACGCTGCGTTTGATCAGAACGCACAGCTCCCTGTCATCATCTATGATCAAAATCCGGTTCATGGCAAAACCCCTTTCCCTGTTTTGTCCGGCCGTCCGCCGGCTTCTTGCCAGACGATGCTTCCTGCGGCCATCATCCTCTGCTCCAGTCCCCGTCTCTGGCTTTTCCATTATAATTCTCCCGGCCATACAATACAAGTATGCATCCATCCCCATTCTCCGATTCTAAAAGTCCCGGAGCACGCGTTCCTATGATATGGCACTGGCTTTTTACGGTTCGTGCCTTTTCCCTTGTTTGATTTTTGGGGTATGGTAAATGTTTCATTTAAAATCGATGTTTACTTTTGTCATAATTTAATTGTAAATATTTTTTGAATGTGCATTTAATTGTATTGACTTACATCATAATTATGTGCATAATATTATTAGGTTGTTATAATTGAGGTGAATGTATGGATTACATAACTGAACTCGCCGCTATTGCAAAATCGCATGGAGGAATTATCGAAACCAGGATAGCAGCACAGCATGGCATCTCCAAAGCAATGCTTTATAAATTGTGTAAAGAAGATAAGATCCATCGCATTGTAAAAGGACAGTATATCCTTCCGGATGATATGCAGGATGAGCTGCTGGCGATCAGCAATCGCTCTAAAAAAGTAATTTTTTCTCACGAAACTGCGCTCTACCTTCATGGAATTTCTGACCGCACACCGTTTGAACATACGATCACTGCACCCTCCGGCTGTATCCCATCCGCTGCAATTAAATCTGAATGCAAGGTATATTACATCAAGCCTGATTTGTTTGAACTTGGAAAAACAACTCTGAGAACACCCGCAGGAAATGATGTTCCCGCATACGATCTTGAACGCACAATTTGTGATGTGATCCGCAGCCGGAACAAATTGGGAACAGAAACTTTCCTCGCGGCGTTAAAGCTGTATGCGGCAACCCCAAAAAAAGATTTGAACAAATTAAACTCTTACGCAAAAAAAATGCGGGTATCCAACGTCCTGCGTCAATATTTGGAAGTGCTTCTATGAGTAAAGCAATGAGTCTGAAAGCGAGAATCCGCAATATCGCCAGACAGAAGAATATCCCTGCACAGGTCATTTTGCAAAACTATATGTTTGAGCGTCTGCTCGTCCGTCTTTCCGCTTCCGACTACAAAGAAAAGTTTGTATTAAAGGGCGGTATGCTGGTGGCTGCGATTGTTGGATTGGACAACCGCGCAACCATGGATATGGATACCACTCTCAAAAATCTGCCCCTTACACCAGAAGCAATCCGCAGTGCATTGGAAGATATTTGTGATATTGCATTTGATGATGGCGTTGTATTTGAAATCAGAACTATTTCTCCCATCCGTGAAGATGATATTTATGGCGGATACCGTGTCATGCTGAATGCAAAGCTGGATACTCTTCTGACTCCGCTCAGCATTGATGTATCCGCCGGCGACGCGATCACGCCCCATGCAGTCCAGTACAACTTTTTTGAAATTTTTGATGATGGGCAATCATACGAACTGTGGGCATATAACATCGAAACTGTTATGGCAGAAAAGGTGGAAACCATTTTGCGGCGCGGCGTATTCAATACCCGTCCAAGAGATTTTTACGATGCTTACATACTGACGACAACACAGAAATTTGATAAAGCTGTGTTTGCAGAGGCACTGAGAGCAACCGCAGACCATCGCGGCACCACTCAGCGGATCGCAGATGTTCCCGCTATTCTTCACGACATCGAAGAAAATCCGGAACTTCAGATTATGTGGAACAAATACCGCAGACAGTTTGCCTATGCAAAGGAAATCGAATATATATCGATCATTACGGTTTTGAGGCAACTGCTGCTATAACATAAAAACATAACACAGGTCTGTTTTTCTCTGATAAAAATGCTTTTACGGGTACAAAAGAAGCGATACTCGGTTATCAAAAACCAGATATCGCTGACTTCTGTTCAGCCCCCATCCGACAGACGCCGGGGACCCCGCCTTTCGTCTGACGGCCCGGGCCAAAAGCCCGGGCCATGGATCTTATGCCTCCTGATACAGTTCTAAGATCGCTCCGTCCTTCCATACAAAGGCCAGCTGATCGCCCTTGTCATTGGCGTCCATGGGACCGCAGATAACAGAATCCGCATCGTCGATGTATTTCTGAAGATCGTCCACCTTATACGCCACATGGGGATTGCGGTGGAGGACCTCCGGGAATGGTGTTCCCTCCTCAAATTTCAGATACTCGATCTTGTAATCGTAGTCGTCCACGCTGCTGACCCAGAACCTGGCCCCCTCATTATAGACCATGCCGGGCTTTTTATTGGTGACCGGGATACCGATGTGCATATATGCAGCTGCCATGCTCGTTCCTCCTGTTTCTTCCATAAATATTTCTGCGCTTCAGGCGCCTTCCTGTGAAGCTTCCGCCTTCACCCGGAGATCCTTTCCCGGATGGGGGGCTGTTTCCTTATCCAGGCGCACCGCACAGATAAAAATGTTACTGGTTTTTCACCGTTTCGTAAACCTCAAAGGCCTGCTTAGGGGTATACCCCTCATGGACCACCTTGCCGATGGCCTGGGCCATACCGGCCGGACAGTCGGACTGGAAGATATTTCTTCCCATATCCACGCCATGGGCGCCTTCCTGGATCGCCCTGTAAGCCATCTCCAGGGCCTCCAGCTCCGGAAGCTTCTTTCCTCCGGCGATGACGATGGGGACCGGGCATGCAGCAGCCACGCGTTCAAAGCCGTCGCAGTAGTAGCTCTTTACGATATTGGCTCCGTTTTCCGCCAGCACGCGGGTGGCTAAAAGGAAAAACTTTTCAGTCCTCTCCATCTGTTTTCCAACGGCAACCACCCCCAGGGTCGGGATCCCGTAACGGGCTCCGGCGTCAGCGGTGCGGGATAAAAGCTCCAGGGAACGGCTTTCGCCGGGCGCACCGATAAAGGTCTGCACGGCCATGCAGTCGGCGTTCATGCGGATGGCATTTTCAATGTCGCAGGCGATCCCTCCGCCATTGGACATATCGTCATAAAGAACCGTGGAATCGTAGGTCACCCGGACGCATTTTGCCACAAGAGCCGCCGGGGAGATACAGGAACGGATCATTCCCCTGGTGCCCATCAGGACGTTTACATGGGGGATCAGCGGCGGGATCACCAGGTCGATCCGCTCTAAACCGGCGGTGGGACCCATGATGTAGCCGTGGTCAAAGGCCAGCATCACCGTATTTCCTGACCTGGGATCAAACATCTTCCCCAGACGGTTTTTCATGCCCCAGTCGCAGTGGGCGCTGCCCTTCACATAAAATCCCTCCTGCGCAGCTGGAATATCAAGATGATAATCGTGCGCAGCCTTATTTCCAATATTATCTGCCATAATCTTACTCCTTGCTGTACGCCGGTGTGTGGCACGGTGTGTTCCAGAGACGGATAAATTCGTCGTCCCACTTTGCAATGTTCATCTGGAAGCCTCCTGCCTCCTGGACCGTTAAGATCTCGCCTACCATGCTGGCGGCCACTTCCACGCCCCTTTCCTTTAAGAACTCAACCGTATCCTTAAAGAGGACCAGCATTTCCATCATGGTGGTGGCTCCGCAGCCATTGATCATCACAAAGGCCCGGTCGCCGGCCTTTAACTCCAGATTCCTGCAGAGGGCCTCTGCCACAGTGGCAACGGTCTCTTTGGAGGACTTCATGGGCACGCGGACTCCGCCGCCCTCGCCGTGCTGGCCTGCGCCGATCTCCATCAGATCCGTTTCTCCCAGGTCGCCGAAGGACATCCCGTTCTGCGGATGGGTGGCGTCGGTGGATTTCACGGTGATGGAGGCCATGTTCTTTGCATAGCGCTCTGCGATCTCAGCCACCTCGTCAAGGCTCTTTCCCTCTCTGGCTGCGGCTGCGGCGATATGGTAAAGAGCGACAGCCCCTGCCAGTCCCCGTTTATTGTCCTCGCCGTTGGGATCAAACTGGATCTCCTCGCCTGTGACCACCTGGCGGACGTTTAAGCCGGCCTTCTGGGCCAGCTTCATGGCCTGCTTTCCGGCCAACTGGTCGCCTGCATAGTTGAGCGTCAGCAGCAGAACGCCGTGGCCTTTATCAGCCAGCTTCATGGCATCAAATACCAGCTTCGGGTTGGGGGCCGCAAAAATATCGCCCACCGCCTGCACATCCAGCATTCCTTTTCCGACGAAGCCGGCCTGTGCCGGCTCGTGGCCGGAGCCGCCGTATGTAACGATGGTCACGCGGTCTGCATCCTTTAAGTCCTTACTGATCACCAGATGGCCGTCCACATCAACGATGTCCGGGTAAGCAAGTCCCAGGCCCACTAACTCCTCGTCGGTGATGGTCTCGGGGGCGTTGATAAATTTTTTCATCTTCATAGTAGGTTCCTCCTGTTTTTAATGGATTCCGTTACATTTAAGCCCGGGCCAGGCCGCGGAAGAAATACGCCATGGATACTGCGCCCGCGTCGGGGGTTCCGATGGTCTGGGTCCCGTAGCTTTTGGCCCTTCCAAACTTAGAAACAAACTGCCTGCTTGCCTCGGCACCGTCGGCGGCTGCTCTGGCGGCAATGGCAAACAGCTCATTTTCATCGCTACCCTTATAGGAGGCTATGGCCTCGCTGGCAGGGATCAGCGCATCCATCATGGTCTTATCTCCGACCTTTGCCCCGGATACGCTATCCAGCTCCTCAAAAGCCCGCTTAAAGACCGCCTTGATGCCAGAAACATCGATCTCGTCTCCCTCCGGAGCATCTTCCTGCATTCCGTCCAGCCATGCGTTCCAGAGGGGAACGGCGCTGCCTCCGTTTAACACCATCACGGCCATGGCCGCATCGTCCAGCATTTCTTTGATGCCTCCGTCCGACCCCTTCACGGCGGAATCAATGGCTCCGGCGATTTTTTTCATGGTGAGGCCATGATCGGCGTCGCCGAAATGGGAATCGATCTCGGTCAGCTCCTGTTCCGCCGAAATCACTGAAGCACAGGCGCAGGACAGCCGGTCCGCAAACTCCTCTTTTTTCACAAATGTTACCTCCTTATCCGTATTTCAGCGCATATTTGTTACTTATGTTCACAATCATAGCATGCAGGCCCTTGTAAATCAATATCGAAGCAGGCACCAACGGTAAATTCTATGTATCCCATATAAATTTAGGAATATTATTATGCATATTGCACAAAAACAAAACCTCTCAAGGATATAAAATATACTCGAGAGGTTACATATGTAACTATTATTCCAAAATGGAGTGGATAAGGGAGGACCGGGCCACGATGTGGGTCAGAATGCCGGACTTTAAGGCTCCTTTCACCGCCTTGGCGCTGGTATTGGCAGAGCAGACGCCGATGATATTGGGACACTGTTTTAAGGTTTCCAGGGGCACCTGGATGGCAAAATCCTGGTCTGACTGGATCACGGTTCCGTCTTCATTAAAATAGTAGACCAGCATCCGGCCGCAGGCATGGTGCTCCTGGAGAAGGCCGCCGTAGCGCACCAGGGAGGCAAAGTCCGGACTGGAGGGATAGTCGCCGATGTTCACCAGGGCGGTGTCGATCCGCTCCCATTCCTCATGGATCTGCCGGTAGATTTCCGTGGAGCAGAGGATCTGTTTCTCCTCCAGGCTTTCCGGCAGGGCGGGCAGGTAGAGAAAATGCGGGGAGGCTCCCAGCTGCTGGGCCATAAGGCGGACATTTTCGTTGGACTGGTAGTTGCGGGCAGGAATGCTGGCATTTCCCACCAGCGGACAGATATCGGTGACAGAGCTGCCATGCCGGGGATTTTTTTCCAGCCACGTCACCAGCTGGCCGATCAGATGGCCCCAGCCCACACCCAGACGACGGCTCTGCAGCTGCTCCAGAAGCTCCACCGCCCCCTGGGAAAGAAGCTGGTTGGTGGAGGCGTCGCCGGCTCCATCCTCCACAAGGATCCCGTCTTTTATGGAGCTTCCGGTACGCAGCCGCTCCAGAAGGCTGGCGGCCTTCACCTCCGGATCATGGACGGTGATCTCCACCACCCCCAGCTGTCTCGCCTCCGTAAGAAGACGGCTGACCATGGGCCGGGAAATGCCCAGCTCCGCGGCAATATCGCTCTGCTTCTGATCGTCTAAATAATACCGGCGGGCAACGTAAGCCAGCCGCCTTCTCTTTTCATGATCTGACTTCAATTCAGGTCCTCCTTTGCGGGTCTGTGCCGAAAAAAGCTGGCGCCGGAGGTCATCCCCAGCACCAGCCTTATCTGCGGTTCAGAGCGCCGGCCTGTACCGGCTTCCGTTTCCGTCTGTTTAGTTTGCCTCATCCTTCGAGCTGTCTGCTTCGTAGCAGTCCAGGATCTTCTTCAGCGCGTCCACGTCCAGACCCTTTTCCTCCATGGTCTGACGGATGGACTCCATCTCCGCATCATGGATCTGATCCAGTACTTCCTTCTCTTTTTCCTTTAAGGCCGCAATCTTTTCTTCGTGGTCCGAAATGCTTTTCCTGATCTTTTCTAATTCCTGGCGCAGCTTATCTGCTGTGGATTTTTTTACACCTCTTGGCATATTCTGTCTCCTCCTGGATGAATTTTTATTAATTCGATTATAGAGAATTTTTGGTCCGCGGTCAATACAAATATGGATAATATTTTCATACTTTCCAGAAACCTTCTGGTCTGTCTCCGGCCGTTCAGGTTTCTCAGCCTTTATTTTCTTATTGCAGGCTCAATCCTCTTTATATTTATGGCGCAGGCATAACGATCCGTGTTTTTAATATTTTAACCATGGATATGTTGTTTTTTATCCCTTTTTTGTGGTATGATCTTTTTAACAAAAGCATGGAAACCCACAAGCTGTCTGCACTCCGAACGCAAAAAGGGGGAATTGCATGAAAAAAATTATCCCTATTCTTCTTCCCGGCCTGTTCAGTGCAGCCGAGATCCTGGCTGCTCTTTATCTGAAGCGGCAGATCCCGGCTGGATCTGCGGGGCTGTCCATGGCTGCAGACCTGCTGCTGTACGCATGGATCGCCTATAACGGATGCAGCTGGACCATTGGATATAAGAAAATATTTATACATGGCATCTGGTTTTTCCAGGAAGCCGATGTGCTCCTTACCAGAACCGCAAAAAAACCCTTCTTCTGCCTGTGCATCCCGCAGGCCGCCGTCAGTACGATCCTTTTTTCTGGTTCCTGTTTTCTTTATATCCCTTTCTGGCGGTATTGCCGGCGGGAAAAATGCTCTTAATGCTGTCTGCGTACCGCAGGCTGTTCCGCAAAACAACTGCAAAACCGCATTAAAAAGCGCTTACCAGATGGTAAGCGCTTTTCATAGCGGAAGGGAGATTCGAACTCTCGACACTACGGGTATGAACCGTATGCTCTAGCCAACTGAGCTATTCCGCCATATGAAATTGTTCATAAGATTTCTCTTATGGAATGGGGCCTATAGGGCTCGAACCTATGACCCTCTGCTTGTAAGGCAGATGCTCTCCCAGCTGAGCTAAGACCCCATTTCGTCCTGTGAGCTGTTACTCACTTGCGACTTTGACAGTATAACTGATAAAAGGAAAAATGTCAACACTTTTTTTGATTTTTTTCTTCATTTTTATTTTTCTGCTTTTCAGCTGCCCGCAGGCCGGTTTCCCAGGCCCGCTTACTCCCTCTCCCGCAGGAGGCGGAAGTCCCCGTGTACAGAAGTCATGCTCCCCCGTACACGGAGGGTATGGTTTTTTCTTCCGCTCTTCCATCACAGCTTTTTCCAGTCCATGCGCACCAGGGACACGAAAAAGGCTACGGAGCTTAAGAACCAGGTCAGCGGATACGCCCAGGAAATGGTCTGGAACACAGGAACGATCTGGATGGCGATGGAAACGTAAAGGATCCGGACTCCGCACCAGAAGGCCAGCATAGCCGCCATGGGCATAAAGGATTTCCCACAGCCCCTCATAACTCCCGCCGCACAGTGGGAAAAGGCCAGGAGAAAGAAAAACAGCGCCGTGGTGCGGCAGTGGATGACGCCGAATTCAATGGCCTCCGGGGCGTTTACAAAGATCCTCATCGCATAGGGAGCCCATATAAAATAGAGGATCCCCACCAGCTCGGCCAGTATCATGCTGGAAATGGTACCCACGGCAGCGCCCTTTTTCGCCCGCTCATACTCCCCTGCGCCGATGTTCTGGCTCACGAAGGTGGGCAGGGCCATGGACATACTCATAATAGGAAGGAACACGATCCCCTCGATCTTGGAATGGGCTCCCACCCCCGACATAGCAAAGGCTCCGAAGGCGTTGATGTTGGTCTGGATCACCAGATTTCCCACGCTGACCACCGAATTCTGGATGCCCGTGGGAAGTCCCTGGCGGATCACCTGAGCCATCATATCTTTATTGAGCTTCAGCTTTTTTATATCCAGCCGCAGGGATTCGTCCTTTTCCCGGCTCATGCGGATCAGGCACAGGACCACGCTTAAGCCCTGGGCAATGACCGTGGCAAAGGCCGCGCCGCCCACGCCCCACTGGAAGCCGGCCACAAAAAGCAGGTCCAGGGCCACGTTCACCAGGGAGGACACGATCAGATAATAAAGGGGATGGAGGCTGTCTCCCAGGGCCCGCATCACCGACATACAGACATTATACAGGATCACCGTGAACACGCCGGCAAAATAGATCCTGAAATATACCAGGGAATGGGGCATCACGCTGTCCGGCGTATTCATCATCCGCAGGACAGAGGGAATAAAAATAAGTCCTGCCGCCGTGGCGATGACCGAGGACCAGATCCCGAACAGAAAGTTGGCATGGATGGCCTTCTGGACCCCCTCTCTGTTTTTCGCGCCAAAATACCGGGAGATCACTACGCCGCCTCCCACAGCGATGCCATTAAAGAGACCGATGATCAGAAACGTCAGATGGCCTCCGGAGCTGACGGCCGCAAAGGCGTCGTTGCTGGCAAAATTTCCAACGACCCAGGCATCCGCCATATTATAAAACTGCTGGAGCAGCTGCCCAAGAAACAGGGGGATCGCAAACCGGATCAGTCCCCCTGTGATCGAGCCTTTCGTCAGGTCATTATTCATGCTTTTGTACCCTCTCCCCATCATTTTTTCATTTCTGCCCGGGCCGCCCCCGCCGGAAGCAGCCCGGAAAAAATCCTAGACCAGTTTTTCCAGAACGGAAGCCCCGATCATATTTTCTTCCTTTTTCAGTCCGAAATTATCCAGAATGGTTTCTCCGATGACTGCAAAGGTCTCCGCCTCCGGCAGCTCCCCCTGCCCCTTCATGGACGGCGAATAGGCAAGGAACGGCACCTTTTCCCTGGTGTGGTCGGTCCCTGTATAGGTGGGATCATTTCCATGGTCGGCGGTGATCATAAGAAGGTCGTCCTCCCCAAGGAGAGGCAGAAGCTCTCCCAGCTTCTCGTCGAACCGCTCCAACTCCTTTCCATAGCCAATCGGATCTCTCCGATGGCCCCAGAGGGCGTCAAAATCCACCAGATTCACAAAGCACAGGCCGGAAAAATCTTTTTTACAGAGCTCAATGGTCTGCTCCATGCCGTGGACCGAGGACTTGGATTTATGGCTTTCTGTGATCCCCTCTCCGTCAAAGATATCCCGGATCTTTCCTACGGAGATCACATCATAGCCGTGGTCCTTCAGGATATTTAAGGCCGTGGTCCCTGTGGGCTTTAAGGCATAATCATGGCGGTTGCTGGTCCGCACGAACTCTCCCTTTTTCTTTCCCACATAGGGCCGCGCAATGACCCGGCCCACGCGCCATTCTTCCTTCATAGTGATCTCCCTGGCGATCTCGCAGCACCGGTAAAGCTCCTCCAGGCCGAAGGTCTCCTCGTTGCCGCAGATCTGCAACACAGAGTCCGCCGATGTATATACGATCATGTGGCCGGTGGCGATCTCCTCCTCAGCCAGCTCATCCAGGATCTCCGTACCGCTGGCGCTCTTATTTCCAATGACCGTCCTGCCGGTCCGTTCCTCCAGCTCTTTTATGAGCTCCGGCGGGAATCCCGTATCCGTAAAGGTCTGAAAGGGCTTGGTGGTATGGATGCCCATCATTTCCCAGTGGCCGGTCATGGTGTCCTTTCCGTTGCTCATCTCCCGCATGACCATACGGTAGCCCAGGGGCTTTTCCTCCGGGGCCAGCCCGGAAAGGCTGCAAAGGTTTGCGATCCCCAGCCTCCTTAAATTGTGGATCTGAAAATCCTCCATCCGCTCTGCAATATGGCCCAGGGTATTGACCCCTTTATCTCCAAATTGTTCGGAGTCCTCCATGGCACCGATCCCCAGGGAATCGATGACAATGGTAAATATTCTTTTATACTTCTTCATCCAGTTCTACCTCTTTCTTTTTTGCCTGCTCTGCCAGTCTGCTGGTCCCCAGGCGGTCCGCTCCCAGACGGATAAATGTTTCAGCGTCATGGAAGCCGCTGATGCCTCCTGCGGCCTTGATCTGCTTTCCCTCCCCCATCTGTGCCTTCATCAGCTCCACATCCGCAAAGGTGGCACCGCCGGCGGAAAAGCCCGTGGAGGTCTTTATGAATTCTGCATCGGACCTGGTGACAGTCCTGCAAAGCTCCGTCTTTTCTTCTTCTGTTAAAAGACACGTCTCAATGATCACCTTTAAAAGGCGGCCGGCGCAGGCTTTTTTGACCGCGTTGATCTCCTCCAGGACCCGGTCATACCGGCCCTCCTTCACCCAGCCCAGGTTCACCACCATGTCGATCTCATCCGCTCCGTTTTCCACAGCCTCTGCGGTCTCATATACCTTGACTGCTGTGGTGTTATAGCCGTTGGGGAAGCCGATGACCGTGCATACGGGAAGCCGTCCCTTTAAATACTCTGCGGCCTGCTTCACAAAGGACGGAGGGATGCAGACCGACGCAGTCCCAAACCGGAGGCCGTCATCGCAGACAGCCTTTATCTGCTCCCAGGTGGCCCCTTGCTTTAAAAGCGTATGATCCACTCTGGATAAAATTTCCCTGTACGTCATATTTTTCTATTCCTTTCTTTCTACGCCGTCTCCGGAAAAGCCCAGGGGCAGAAGCTCCTTCAGGGTATACTCCCGGAAGGAAAGATCCCCCTTCCCCAGAACGATCCGGAAGCGCTCCGGATCACAGAATTCCATCATCACCTGGCGGCAGACGCCGCAGGGCGGGCAGAAATCCTCCGGCTCCTTCCCGGCCGGTCCTCCCACGATGGCAATGGCAGAAAATCCACGTTTTCCTTCGCTGACGGCTTTAAAAAACGCGGTCCGCTCCGCGCAGCAGCTGGGACCAAAGGCCGCGTTTTCAATGTTGCAGCCCCCATAGACTGTCCCATCCGCACATAAAAGGGCGGCTCCCACCCGGAATCCCGAATAGGGGGTATAGGCCGCGCTCCTGGCCTCCAGAGCCTTCGCCACCAGTTCCTTATTTTCCATAAACCGCACCGCCTTTCCTGGAATCCTCTCCTGCTATACGGTCTGATTCTTTTCCCGTTCCTCTTTTATAAGGACGCGGATGGCCTCCACGCCCACCTTAATGGCCGCCTCCGTATCGTGGACCACGGGGTTGGGAAGTCCCGCCTTTTCCCGTTCCTGGTTGGCGACTGCCAGAAAACAGGCGCCGCAGCGGACTTTCAGATAACTGGCCACGATAAAAAGGGCCGCCGACTCCATCTCTGACGCCTTGCACCCCAGCTTCAGCCAGGCATCCCACTTGCTTAAAAGCTCTCCCGCCACAGGCATCAGCTCCGGATTGTGCTGGCCATAAAAGGAATCCTTGCTCTGGACCACTCCGGCATGGCAGGCATAGCCCAGGTTCTCTCCCGCCTTCATCAGGGCGTTGACCACCCTGAGATCCGCCACTGCCGGAAACTCAATGGGCGCATACTCTCTGCTGGTCCCCTCTGCCCGGATGGACCCGGTGGCAACCACCACGTCGCCGCCTTTTACGTCCAGGTCCATGCCTCCGCAGGTTCCCACCCGGATAAAGGTATCGGCTCCGCATTTCACCAGTTCCTCCAGGGCAATGGCCGCCGAGGGACCGCCGATGCCGGTGGAGGTGACGCTGACCTTTTCACCATCCAGGTATCCCGTATACGTCACGTATTCCCGGCTGTCGGCCACCAGCTTTGCACGCTCAAAATGTTCCGCGATCTTTTTACAGCGCTTGGGGTCTCCCGGAAGGATCACATAGCGTCCCACATCGCCGGGTCTTATATTTAAATGATATTGTAATCCAGCTTCTTCCACATAAGGCATAATCCATTTCTCCTTTCTGACTGGTTTCTTATAACATACCACAAATCCATCATTCTGTCAAAATACTGGCGAAATTTTTTCGTTTTTGTACCAACATATTACCAAAATGTTACTCTTTCTTAATTTTTTGTGAACTGCCTTGAAACCCGTTTTTCCCTGTGATATACTTTGCTAAAGTTATAACAGGAAATGACCAGAACGAAAGGAGGTCATTGAAAATATGAAAAAACTCATGAAAAAATACGGCCATGTCTGGATCCTGTCCTACGGCTTGATCTATCTGCCATGGTTTGCAGCGCTCCAGCAGAATGTGGGAAAACCTTACCACGTGATGCATACCGCCCTGGACGATCTGATCCCGTTCAACGAGTATTTTATCGTCCCCTACCTGCTGTGGTTTTTGTATGTGGCTGCTGCCATTGCCTATTTTTTCTTTACCAGCAAGGACGATTATTACCGGCTGTGTACCTTTTTATTTACAGGCATGACCATCAGCCTTCTGGTGTGTACCCTGTACCCCAATGGAACGGATTTCCGCCCTGCCATCGACCCGGATAAAAATATCTTCTGCTTCCTGGTGGCGAAGCTGTGGAGCATTGATCCATGTATCAATGTGTTCCCCAGCATCCATGCATACAACTCCATCGGAGTCCATATTTCCATCTGCCGCAGCCAGACCCTTTCAAAGAACAAGCCTCTGGTATGGGCCTCCGGGATCCTGATGGTGTCCATCTGTATTGCCACCGTATGCTTAAAGCAGCACTCTATCCTGGATGTGTTCGGTTCCATGCTGATGGCCATGGTGATCTATCCCATCGCCTATGCGCCGGAAACCGCCAGCCGGAAAAAATATACCGGGACCTTTGATTTCTAAATTCCTGCCAATCAATGCCATCTGCACGGAGCAGATGGCATTTTTTCTGTTCTGCCAGCCGTATGTGATCTTATTTTATAATCCATTTCCCTTTGCGGCTTGTACCTTCCCGCGCAAGCGTTCCATTTTTTCGCATTTTCCGGGTATGATATTTTACAGTATTTTGATTCATTGCAAGCCGAACTGCGATTTCCTTTTGAGAGATAGCAGGTTCTTCTCTTATCAATTTCAAAATTGCTTTTTCCGGATCGCCCACTGCCGATGGGATCTCAGACCGGGTGGCGAATTGGGTGGCGGATTGGGTGGCGGATTGGGTGGTTCCTTCTCCGGTTAATTTATCATCCAATGGAACAATAATTTTAAATACGTCACCTTCAATAAATTCCGGCTCTTTTCCCGAATAAAATTTACTGTACTTAAATAGATTTCTCACACCCGATCCAAGTTTATCTGCATAGCCAATATTTCTAAAAAAATCCGCAATGATCGGATTCTTTGGATTTGGAGCAGCGTTATCTGGTGTCAGAATCGCAGCCTGCGATGCACGATTCGCATTTTCAACGTATACGCAATCTTTTCCAATAACAAATTTTGCCTGAAAAGAACTTGTATATTCCCTATGGATCAAAGTATTTGCGATCATCTCGCGAGTAATGATATTACGAAGACTCTTTCTTTGATCATCTTCCAGATAAAACCTGTCCGGAAGATGCTTCCGTCCGAACTCCATCATCTGTTCATAGCTTTCGATCAAATTTGTTTTTATGATCTCACGATCATCATACCGGTCCACATCGACCCTGCGGAGCAGAGCGTCTGTCACATATGCCGGTGCAACATCTGCGATCACATCATCTTTTCCAAGCAGCATGACAGCAGCCAGATTAAACCCCGACTCACCAGTCATGCGGTCCATACTATAAAGCCGCGTGCTCTTCAACAGTTCTTCATCTGTCATACCGCTCCACGGATGGGCCTGTGCACTATTATTCGCTGCCATCGTCCGAAGCTTCGGCAATAAATCCAATCGCAGATCTTCCATTTTTACATATGGAAAAATTTTTTTCTCTGTAAAAATACCTTGCTTGCGAATATACATTTGCGCGATCTGCGCAGTCGCAGTCACTTTTACATCTGCATCATTCACACGATCATAAATAACTTTTTTGAAGCTATGCACTTCTGCACTGGAAAAAACATGGACATGAATTATCGTTTTACCTTTATAAGAAAGAATTTCTGGTGTAAGGTACACAGTTGGAGAAAATAAAGCCGGATTGCTAATGCAGCTAATAAAATTTTTTACCATATCAGGTGCAGCTTTTTCCGGAACACCACATACCGTACCATCATCCAATACTCCCATAAAAAGATCCCCGCCAAAACGGTTTAAAAATGAGCAGACGGATTCATATACATCATTTTCAATATTATTTCCACACCGCTTGAATTCGACAGCGATGGTTTCGCCTATTTCCAATATGGATTTTATTGTATTTACATCCACCAGGACCACCTCCCAACATTGTTTTCAGCTTCTATTATATACCTCCTGCATGTATTATGCCGTCATTTGTGCAGAAATACAAAGCACTCAAACAACTATGACAAAACGCCGCCGGAAACTGGCAGATCCATCCGTTTCCGGCAGCGTTTTCTTATTTTCTGTATCCGGTAGAAAAGTCCACCACGTTCTTTAACTCTTCTCCCGACACCCATGCCTTTAAGTTCTCTCCGGCGATCCTAACGATCCGTTCAAAGGTCTCCGCCAGGAAGAAATTTCCCGCCACATGGGGCGTGATCACCACATTGTCCATAGCCCAAAGCTCGTCCTCCGGCGGCAGGGGCTCCGGCTCAGTCACATCCAGTCCGCAGCCACCCAGGTGGCCGTCCTTTAAAACTACCTTTAATGCTGCGGGATCGATGGCATTTCCCCGTCCCACATTGATGAGGTACGCGCCCTTTTTCATCAGGCGGAGCCGTCTCTCATCCATCAGATGGCAGGTGGCAGGACCTCCAGGCACCACCATGGCCACCACGTCGGCCCTGGGAAGAAGGCGGTCCAGGTCGTCCATGGTATACTGTTCATCCAGGTATTCCGGCTTCTCCCTGCAGGTCCGTCTGACGCCGATGGTGTACGCGCCCAGAGCCTTCACCTTCCGGGCATAGTCTCCTCCGATATCTCCAAGTCCCAGGATCAGGATCGTGGAGCCCTCCACCGAAATGATGTTCCCCATGGATCTCCACTGACGGTCCGCCTGGTTTTTATGGTACTGCCCCAGGCGGCGGATCAGATCAAAGGTCAGGGCCAGCATATGCTCGGATACCGCCAGGCCATAGGCCCCGGTGGCGTTCGTGAGGACTGCTCCGGCAGGAAGCACTCCCTCCGGCGTATAGGGATCGGCTCCGGCGCTGTTTAACTGGAGCCATTCCAGGCGCTTCGCCTCCCGCACCAGGGCAGGAGGCAGGTTGCCGATGAGAACCTGGGTATCCTCCAGATCCTCCTTCGTCACATGTTCTTTCGGAATATACCGGAACTGACAATTATACTTCCCTGAGGACGCCTGCTTTTCCAGATACGTTTTATGGGCCTCCGTCACCGGGATCGTTACCAGGATCTTTTTTTCTAAATATGCCACTGGGCATCTCCTCCTATGGGTTTTGTGGCGTCCTTTAACCATTCTGCTTCTTCCTTTGTCAGATAGGGGGACAGCTTTTCATAAACGTCCTTATGGTACTGGTTTAAAAGGCGCACATCCGAAGGCTCCATGACAGAAATATCAATGGCCTCCGTGTCAATGGGAGCATAGGTCATGGTCTCGAACCGCATGAACTGGCCGTAGCCGTTCTTTTCTGCCTTCCGGCATAACAGCAGGTTCTCTGTACGGATGCCATGGCTCCCCTCAATATAAATTCCAGGCTCATTGGAGGTCAGCATGCCCTCCTCCAGGATACAGCTGTCCTGGCGTTCCGGAACGATCTTCCAGCGGATGCCATTGGGCCGCTCATGGACATTGGAAAGGTAACCGACGCCATGACCGGTTCCGTGGTTGAAGTCCAGGCCCAGCTTCCATAAGGGACCTCTCGCCAGATAATCCACATTGATCCCGCGGCAGCCATGGAGGAACTTGGCGTCTGTAAGACGGAGCATTCCCATGAGCACCAGGGTAAAGTGGAGCTTTTCCTCATGGGTCAGTTCTCCCATGACGATGGTCCTGGTCACGTCTGTGGTACCCTCATAATATTGTCCGCCGGAATCCACCAGGTAGAAGCCGTCCTTTCCGATGACAGATTCCTCCTCCTTGGTGGCGTGGTAGTGGCACATGGCCGCGTTGGCTCCGTAAGCGGAGATGGTGTCAAAGCTGGGGCAGATATATCCCTCCTGCTCCTTTCTTAAGCTCTCCAGGTGCTCCGCAGCCTCCGTTTCCATAAGGCTTCCCTTGGGGGCCTTTGTCTTCATCCAGTAAATAAATTTCGTGAGAGCTACACCATCCTTGATATGAGCCTTTCTCAGGTTCTCCATCTCCACCGGATTCTTCATGGCCTTCATCCAGGAAGCCGGGTTCATGGCCTCCTCCAGGAGACAGCTCTCATGGATGCTCTTATACATGGCGTAGTTCACCTTGTCCGGCTCCAGTAAGATCGTCTCGTTCCGCAGCTCCTTCACTGCCCTGTAAATGTCCCCATAGGGAGCCAGGGTCACGCCGTTTTCCTTCAGATATGCGTTTACACAGTCGTCAAAGCGGCTGCTGTCAATGAACAGCGTCAAGGTATCCATGGTCATGAGCACATGGGCCAGAGGCAGAAGGTTGATGGATGCTCCGGTATTTTTCCGGATGTTCAGAAGCCATGCGATATCGTCCAGACCGGAAAGGATATGGACGGTGGCGTGATGCTCCTTCATGACCTGGCGGATCCGCGCGATCTTGGAGGCAGCGGATTCCCCGGCGTATTTCTCCTCCAGCACCCAGACCTGGGGAGCCGGAAGCTCCGGTCTTTCGGTCCAGAGTTCTCCTGCCAGATCATGTTCAATGGAGGCTGTACCCTTTTTAACCTTTAGGAGCTTTTCAAAGCTGCGGCCGATGCCGGTATTTACCACCCGGCCGTCCATACCCAGGACACCGCCCTCAGGCAGATGCTCCATTAAAAATTCATCGATGGTGGGAACGTTCTCCTCCCCCATCTTCATCAGCTCTGTGTCCTGTCCCTCCAGCTGCTTTTTCGCCTGGACAAAGTAGCGGCCGTCGGTCCAGAGACCGGAAAAGTCCTTCGTCACCACCATGGTCCCGGCGGAACCGGTGAAGCCGGAGATAAACTCCCTGCATTTAAAATACGGATCCACATATTCTGAGTCGTGGAAATCCGATGATGGGATATAGTATGCATCCATCCTGTACTGCGCCATAAGGGCGCGAAGCTGTTTCAGACGTTCATTTGCCATTTTTTCTGCTTCCCCTCCATATTGATTTCTTTCTTTATAAAAGCGGGATCCCGGCCTTTCCAGCCGCTTCCATTACATCCGCAGGCCAGATGGATGCCTGGATCTCACCGATGTGGGCCTTTCTTAAGAAGAACATACAGATCCTGGACTGACCGATGCCGCCGCCGATGGTGTACGGCAGTTCTCCGTTTAACAGAGCCTTCTGAAATGCCAGCTCTGCCCTCTCCTCACAGCCAGCCTCTGCCAGCTGACGCCTGAGGGAGTCTTCATCCACGCGGATCCCCATGGAGCTCAGCTCCAGAGCAATATCGAGGACCGGATAATATACGATGATATCGCCGTTGAGCTCCCAGTCATCATAGTCCGGGGCCCGGCCGTCATGGGGTTTTCCGGACGCCAGCTTTTTCCCGATCTGCTCGATGAATATGGCTCCATATTCTCTGGCAGCTTTATATTCCCGTTCCCTGGGCGTCAGGGCCGGATAACGGTCCTCCAGCTCCTGGGCTGTGACAAACACGATCTGGTCCGGCAGAACATGGCCAATGTATTCATACTCATAGGCCATGTAATCTTCGGTGATCTTTAAGGTCTTATAAACAGCCCTCACCGCATCCTCCAGGGTCTTCCGGGTCCGTTCCTCCTTCCGGATCACCTTCTCCCAATCCCACTGGTCCACATAAATGGAATGGATGTTGTCCGTATCCTCGTCCCGGCGGATGGCGTTCATGTCGGTATACAGGCCTTCTCCTGGAAGAAAGCCGTACTGCTTTAAGGCGTACCGCTTCCATTTGGCCAGGGAATGGACGATCTCCGCAGAGCGGTTTCCTTCTTTCAAGTCAAAAGCCACTGGGCGCTCTACGCCGTTCAGATTGTCGTTGAGTCCTGATTCCGGCGTCACAAACAAGGGCGCCGATACGCGGGTGAGATGGAGCTGTCTGGTCAGTTCTCTCTGGAAGAAATCCTTGATGATCTTAATGGCGATCTGGGTCTCCCTGAGGTCGATCTTTGGAACATAGCCTTCCGGCACATAGAAATTCATGGTATCATCCTCTCTCCGTTCTTCCTGTACCCCAGAGGATTATAACATTATTTTCTGGAAATTGAAATACCCAAGTCCCCCATCCCGCATCCAGGTGAGTCCCCCATCCCGCATCCAGACCCGCTCCCGCTCCGGTCTGCGCACAGCGGTACGTAAGGCCGCAAAAGACGCGGCCTAAGTACCGGTGGGCAGAACGGGTCTGGATGCGGGATGGGGGATGGCGCAGGGGGCGCGGGGGGCGGGGGAAATATGTGGGAGGAGGGGGAGAATGTGCGGGAGCGGGATGTGTGTGGGAGGAGGGGGGAATGTGCGGGAGGGGGACAGCGGGAGGGGCGGGGGAAATATTAAGTGGGATGTGATTAAAAAAAGGAACGGATCGCAGGCGATGGGGATATGATATGGTAATGGGTTATCTGGAGGTTTTTTGTATGTCGTATACGCCGACGGCCGGGATCATTACGGCCATTGAATATCAGGGGGACGGGGCCTTTGGAGGGTCTGACTGCACGCTGCTTCTGACGGTGCAGAGTGAGGATCAGGGACTGGTCCATATTCTGCTGCCGCCGGGAGCTTATGTGCTGAATCTGCATCCGTTCCAGGTGGGGGACCGGGCCACGTTCTTTTATTCCCTGGGAGCCCCCATGCCGCTTGTGTTTCCGCCCAGGTACAGGGCGGTGGCTGCTGCCTATACTCCCCAGGGAGTGACGGCGGTCCTGGACGTTTTTGATGGGAGGCTGCTGAATTCTGAGGGGACGCTTTTGCTGAAGCCGTCCTGGGCCACTCCGGTGACGCTTCCCAACGGACAGATCTTTATGGGGAATCCCGGGAACCGGCTGATCCTGGCCACCTATTCGGCCACCACCAGGAGCTTTCCGGCCCAGACTGTGCCGGAGCAGATGGTGATATTCTGCAGCTCCTCTGTGTAAAAGAGGGAGCCGCCCTGTCCCTCTTTAGAACTGGAATTCCAGCTGGGTGCAGGCGTATTTCTTTTTGTAGTCGTGGATGATATCCTTCATGTCCCAGAGGAGTCCCTCTCTCCGGCATTCCTCTGTGAACGTCTCCCAGAGTTTCCGGGCCCGGGGGCTGGCACAGGAATAGCGGTTCCCATAGGCGGCTGCATACCGTTCTGCCAGCCGTTCCCCCGGGAACCGCTTTGTGAGAGCATCATAAAAATATTCTCTCTGGCCGTCCCGGATGGTAACGCCCATGATCCCATAGAGGAATCTGGCCCCGGTGTCTGCGGTGCGCTTTGCCATTTCCCGGATATTCTGTTCTGTGTCTTCCAGAAAAGGGAGGAGCGGCGTCATGACGACGCCTGTGTACAATCCCTGGTCTGCCATGGCGCGGACCGCCTCAAACCGCTCCGACGAGGCCGGGACGCCCGGCTCGATCTTTTTGCTGAGTCCGTCGTCGGCCGTGGTAATGGTCATCATACATAGGACCGGGGAATGGGTGCTGATCTCCTGGTAAAGGTCTGTGTCCCGGAGGATCAGGGGGCTTTTGGTCAGCATGGAGGCCCCGAAGCCGAAGGCGTCCATCAGTTCCAGGGCATGGCGGGTCACCAGCTCCGTCCTCTCGAAGGGATTGTAGGAGTCGCACATGGCTCCGCTGCCGATCACTCCGGTCCGCACCTTTCTCCTCAGCTCATCCCGGAGGAGCACCAGGGCATTTTCCTTTACGCACACCCGGTCAAAGTCCTCCACATGGTAGCATGTGCTCCTGCTGTCGCAGTAAATGCACCCATGGGAGCAGCCCCGGTACAGGTTCATGTTGTAATCGCTGCCAAACCAGGAGGTATCCTTGTTCCTGGTAAGGATGGTCTTTGCAGGGACTGTGTCCATATCGATCCTCCTTGTCTGTCAAAGAAGGCCGGAGCACGTGCGCTCCGGCCCATGGCCGTTATGGGAACTCTGCGGGATCCTTCGGTCCGCATAGGGATTCCAGGAACCCGTCCAGCTGCCGTTGGTTTTTCAGAACCACGGTTTTCTCCCCGCAGGTCTCCTTCATGGCCCGCCAGAGCTTTTTCTGCTTTCTGGTGCGGCTGTCCCAGAGGATCCAGCGGATGAATTCCAGATTGAGCTTTTCCTCGCAGCCCTCCGTCATGGAGCTTCTGGCCCTCCCCTTATGGTCCAGATATCTCCGGTATGCCCTGAAAAGGCAGGAAAACCGGTTGAAATCCATAAAAATGATCCGGTCGGCTTCCTGTAATCTCCGTTCATACTCCAGCTTCCTGTAATTTCCGTCAATGACCCAGGAGGCATTCCTGTCCATGAAGGCCCGGACCTCAGACCTCTCCTGTTCCTCTGCCTTCTCCTCCCAGCCAGGCAGCCAGTGGACCGTGTCCAGGTGGAGGACCGGGATCTGATAGAGTTCCCCCAGCCTTCCGGCCAGAGTGGATTTTCCGCTGCCGGAATAGCCGTTTACTACGATCTTCATGATGGCCGTTTCCTATAAGATCTGGATCTGGCAGCTTCTCATGGTCTCCAGGGCCGCCGCGTGCTTCTCCGGCGTTACTCCCGCACAGCAGGAGGCGTCCACGGATACCGGAAGCTCCGGCATGAACGCCTTTATGAGAAGGGCGTTGGATACCACGCAGATATCGGTACAGAGTCCCACAAGCTCCACCGCCTCCAGCTCTCCCGCTTCATACATGGCTCTTAAAGCCTCTGCCAGGGCCACAGAGCCAAAGGCTGGCTTGTCAAAGCACTGGGCTTTGCGGCTGTCCTTCATCTCCTCCAGCTCCGGGATCAGCTCCCAGCCTTCCGTTCCCCTGATACAGTGGGCCACCGGAAGGTATTTCCCCTCCTGGGTCTCCATGTAATCCTCTCCATGGGTATCTCTGGTAAAGAGCACGGTCCCGTCAAAGTCTCTGGCCTTTTTTACCACTGCCGGGACAATGGAGACGGCTTCCTTACTCCCCAGGCTCCCGTCCACGAAATCCTTCTGCATATCGACCACCACCAGCACACGTTTTCCCATATCCTTTTCCTCCGCATTTCTTTATTTTTAAGTCTGCCGATCCCCAGAGGGATCCAGGCCTCCTCTTTCCTCCATAGTACCATCCCCTGGAGCAGATGTCAAAATGAACTGTGTTTTCCGATCCCCTTTGCCAGGAACAGCCTTATGGGTACGGCCGCCCGGAAAAGCCCCGGCGGGGGAAGCCTTCGTCCTTTGTCCGCCTGCTTCTCCCACCGGGGCCTGCCGTATGTTTTCTGCGTCTTATTTATTTAAAATACTTCACGCCGCTTTCAAAGATCTTCATATCCTGCTCGCCGTAGATGTTCTTGGCCACAGCGTCGCCGCGTCTCTCTGAATGGGCCATCTTTCCGTATACCCGTCCGTCGGGGCTTGTGATACCCTCGATGGCCATGTAGGAGCCGTTGGGGTTCCAGTATTCGTCCATGGTGGGGTTGCCGTCTGCATCCACATACTGGGTCGCCACCTGGCCGTTGGCAAAGAGCTTCTTAAGCCACTCGTCGCTGGCCACGAACCGGCCCTCGCCGTGGGATACCGGGTTCACATAAACGCCGCCCAGCTCTGCTTCCGCAAGCCACGGGGACTTGTTGGAGACCACCTTAAGGTTCACCATCTTGGAGATATGGCGTCCGATGGTGTTGTAGGTCAGCGTCGGCGCGCCGGCATTCTGCTCCGTAATGGTACCGCCCGGCACAAGCCCCAGCTTGATGAGAGCCTGGAAGCCGTTGCAGACGCCTAAGATCAGGCCGTCCCTCTCGTTTAACAGCTTCATAAGAGCCTCCTTCACCACCTCGTTGCGGAAGGCAGTGGCGAAGAACTTGGCAGAGCCCTCCGGCTCGTCGCCTGCGGAGAAGCCGCCCGGGAACATGACGATCTGGGCCTTTTCGATCTCTTTTCTGTAAAGCTCAACGGAATCTCTGATATCCTCAGCGCTTAAGTTGCGGAATACCTTTGCGCTCACATTGGCTCCGGCGCGCTCGAATACCTTTGTACTGTCGTACTCGCAGTTGGTTCCGGGGAATACCGGGATAAACACATTGGGAGTACCGATCTTATGGTTACAGATCACGATCTGATCTGCCTTAAATACTTCCTGCTTCACTTCCTCCTGCTTTACGCCGGACTCTGTGGGGAATACGTTCTCCAGCGGAGCGTTCCATGTATCCAGTGCCTCTGTAAGGGGAATGGATACGCTGCCGTATTCAAAGGCCGCCCGGTCGGTGACCTCACCGATCAGCGTATAGCTGATGGAAAGCTCGCCCACCTTTCCGTCCGGAACCTCGCAGACGATATCGCCCCAGCCCGGTGCAAAGAAGTCTCTGGGATCCACATTGTGCCCGATCTTTACGCCCATATGGTTTCCGAAGGCCATCTTGCTGACAGCCTCTGCCATGCCATGGCGCTCCACCGCATATGCGGAAACGATCCTTCCAGCCTTGATATCCTCAAAGAGCTTTCCATAGCCCTCGGTGATCTGGCTGTATACAGGAAGATCATAAGCGTCTTTTTCGATCTTAAATACAACGATCTTATTTCCGGCCTTCTTAAATTCCGGAGAAATGGCCGTCTTTTCGCTGGCCACATCCACAGCAAAGGAAACCAGTGTGGGCGGAACGTTAACTTCCTTTCCGTCCTCCTCATTGAAGGTACCGGACATGCTGTCCTTGCCGCCGATGGACGGAAGGCCAAATCCCATCTGGGCGTTATACGCGCCAAGTAAAGCTGCAAAGGGCTGTCCCCAGCGGGTGGGATCCTCTGTCATCCTCTGGAAATATTCCTGGAAGGTGAAACGGATCTTCCGGTAGTCGCCGCCGGCTGCTGCGATCTTAGCAACGGAGGAAAGCACGGCATAAACGGCTCCATGGTACGGGCTCCAGCTGGACAGATACGGATCAAAGCCGTAGCTCATCATGGTCACAGCATCACATTTTCCCTTTAATACCGGAAGCTTTGCCACCATGGTCTGGATCTCGGACTGCTGGAATTTTCCGCCATAGGGCATCATCACAGTGCCGGCCCCGATGGAAGCGTCAAACCGCTCCACCAGTCCCTTCTGGGAGCAGACATTTAAGGAGCCCAACATCTTCATCCAGCTTTCCTTAACGTTGCCCACTTCCTTTCTCTCAAAGGGCGTTCCTTCCCGGTTGGGAACTGTCAGGGTCACGTCGGCCTCCTGGTGCGCTCCGTTGGTATCTAAGAACGCGCGGCTCAGGTCCACGATGGTCTTTCCTCTCCAGGTCATGGTCAGACGCGGGCTTTCTGTCACCTCTGCCACTGTAACGGCCTCCAGGTTCTCCTCTGCCGCATAAGCCAGGAATGCATCCACATCCTTGGGATCCACCACCACAGCCATTCTCTCCTGGGACTCGGAAATGGCGATCTCCGTGCCGTCCAGGCCTGCGTATTTTTTCGGAACCTTGTCCAGGTCGATATAAAGACCGGCTGCCAGCTCACCGATGGCAACGGATACGCCGCCTGCGCCGAAGTCATTGCATTTTTTGATCAGTCTGGAAACCTCCGGACGGCGGAACATCCTCTGGATCTTACGCTCTGTGGGCGGATTTCCCTTCTGGACCTCTGCGCCGCAGACCTCAATGGAAGCCTCTGTGTGGACCTTGGAGGAGCCGGTGGCTCCGCCGATGCCGTCGCGGCCGGTGCGTCCGCCCAGGAGGATGATGATATCGCCGGGATCAGAAGTCTCACGGATCACATTTTTTCTGGGAGCTGCGCCCATGACCGCTCCGATCTCCATTCTCTTTGCCACATAGCCCGGATGGTATAATTCCTTTACGAATCCGGTGGCCAGGCCGATCTGGTTTCCGTAGGAGCTGTAACCATGGGCAGCCTCGGTCACGATCTTCCTCTGGGGGAGCTTGCCCTTTAAGGTCTCGTTTAACGGTCTTGTGGGATCGGCTGCACCAGTGATGCGCATGGCCTGGTAAACATAGGTACGGCCGGATAAGGGATCACGGATGGCTCCGCCAAGACAGGTGGCAGCGCCGCCGAAGGGCTCGATCTCTGTGGGATGGTTATGGGTCTCGTTCTTGAAGTTCACAAGCCATTCCTCAGTTTCTCCGTCGATCTCCACGGGAACCACGATGGAGCAGGCGTTGATCTCCTCGGAGACCTCCAGATCCTCTAATTTTCCTTCTGCCCTTAATTTCTTCATTCCCATAATGGCAAGATCCATCAGGCATACGAACTTGTCGTCTCTTCCCTTATAGATCTCCTTATGGTCGGCCAGATACTGGTTATAGGTGTCCTCGATGGGCTTCTTATAATCGCCCTCGGTGAAGGTCACATTTTTAAGCTCTGTGGAGAAGGTGGTGTGGCGGCAGTGGTCGGACCAGTATGTATCCAGCACACGGATCTCCGTCACAGACGGATCCCTCTTCTCTTCGTTTTTATAATAAGCCTGGATATGAAGGAAGTCCTTGAAGGTCATAGCCAGATTTAAGGAACCATACAGTTCCTTTAAGGCTGCCTCGTCCATAGAAGCAAAGCCTTCAAACACAGCCACATCCTCCGGCTTTTCAAATACAGATACCAGAGTTTCCGGGATCGTTTCAGAGGCCTCCCTGGAGTCCACCGGGTTGATGCAGAAGGCCTTAACGGCGTCCAGCTCTTCCTTTGTAAGACTTCCGGAGATCACATAAGTGGTGGCAGTCTTAATGACCGGCTCCTCTGTCTCTTTTAACAGCTTCACGCACTGCTCGGCAGAGTCTGCTCTCTGGTCAAACTGACCGGGCAGGTATTCCACAGAAAAAACGGCGTCGTCTGCGCCATGGACAAAGTCTCCTTCAAACACCTCGTCCACCGGCGGCTCGGAAAAGATCGTACCCAGAGCCTCCCGGTACACATCCTCCGACAGATTTTCGATGTCGTAGCGGACCAGGACACGGACCCCTGTCACACCGGCGATCCCCAGATAGCTTTCGATCTCATCGCAAAGCTCTCTGGCCTGGACAGCAAATTCCGGCTTCTTCTCAACAAATACGCGCTTTACGCTCATGTTTCTTCCTCCTTGTGAAAGTCTTTATATAAACAGGTTGCATTCTTGTTCTTCTATCATCTTACCACAAACGAAATAAATAAGTAAAATTAATATATCTAATTTTATTTATATTTAAATCTAATAAATCGTCAATCCTGGAGGCTGCGGTTCAGCTCACTGAGCTTCAGTGCGTCCATGGTCATCTTCATGATCTCACGGACGTCCTCCTCTGTCATCTTCATGCGCTCCGCCAGCTCCTTTAAGCTGGCCTCTCTTCCCAGCTCCTCAGCCATGTGCTTTGACACCTCCTGGAGTACGTTGACCCGCGCGAGCATCTCCTCCTCCAGATCCATCTCTGCCTTCTGCTCCCGGATCACCTCCTCCATCCGCACATGGATCCGGCTTTCCAGCAGTTTTTCAAAGCCCTCCTGGAAGCCCTCATCCGCCAGCTCCATCAGCTCCATGCTGGCCTCCTGGATCAGATCCGCCATGGGCACTCCCCGGTTCAGATAATCCTGGATAAAAAACAGGGCCTTTTTCAGGTTTCCTTCCACCAGACGTTTTTTTGCCTCCCGGTCTCCGGCCTTCACCCTCTTAAGGAGCTCCCGGTTCTCTTCCTCGGTACAGGGCGGGATCACCGCCAGCTCCTCCATATAGACCTGGTAGATATCCTCTGTGCCGGTTTCCGTGTTCTGTTCCATCTCTTCTCTCATCTCTTCTGACATGCTGTTTCCCTCTTTTCAAAACTCTTAAGTTGTGCTACAATAGTGTCGTTTACCTATAAGGAGGACTAATAATGGATATCAATTACGAATTATATAAAGTGTTTTACTATGTGGCCCGGACCTTAAGCTTCTCCGAGGCCTCCAAATGCCTGTTCATCTCCCAGTCGGCTGTGAGCCAGTCTGTGAAGGTCCTGGAAAAGAAGCTGGGCCAGACGCTTTTCATCCGCAGTACGAAAAAGGTCCAGCTGACTCCCGAGGGGGAGATCCTGTTCAAGCACATTGAACCGGCCATGAACCTGATCCAGAAGGGGGAGAACCAGCTTTTGGAGGCCAACTCCTTAAACGGCGGCCAGCTGCGGATCGCCGCCAGCGACACCATCTGCCGTTACTACCTGGTCCCCTATTTAAACCGGTTCCACAAGGCCTACCCCAACGTCCACATCAAGGTGTTCAACTTTACTTCCATCGAGTGCGCCCACGTTCTGGAAAACGGACAGGTGGACTTTATCCTGAGCAACTACCCCAACTCCGGGCTTTTAGCCAGCCACAGCGTCCGGAGCATCCATGAATTCCACGATGTGTTCGTGGCCAATGCCGAGGCCTTCCCTCTGAAAGACCAGGTCCTGACTCTGGAGGAATTAAAGGAATACCCTATCATGATGCTGGACCGGAAGAGCACCACCAGCGAATTTCTCCACTCCATGTTCCAGCGCTCCCACCTGGATCTGGTGCCGGAGATCGAACTGAGCAGCAACGACCTGCTCATCGATCTGGCCCGCATCGGCCTGGGGATCGCCTTTGTGCCGGATTTCTGCATTCCCGCCGACGAATCCCAGCTTTATATCCTTAAGCTGGCCCAGAGCCTTCCTGCCAGAAAGCTGGTGGTGGCCTCCAATGATTCGGTCCCCTTATCCCAGGCGGCAAAACAGTTCATGGACATGCTGTAAGGCAGCCCTAAAGCCCTCTTCCATTCCAGAAATCCTCCAGGCACCGGGCCGCATTTCCCCGGTTCACCACCTGGAAATGCTCCCATTCCCTGGGAAACAGCTCCAGATGATCCCTTCTTAAAAACCGGTCATCCAGCAAAAGGATCACCCCCCGGTCTCCAGGCGTCCGTATCACCCGTCCGGCCGCCTGGAGGACCTTATTCATTCCGGGATACTGGTAGGAAAAATCAAAGCCCTTCTCCTCTGTCTCATCAAAATACCCCTTCAGCACCTCCTGCTCTACGCAGACCATGGGGAGCCCCGTGCCCACCACGATGACCCCGATGAGCCGCTCCTCCTTCAGATCAATGCCCTCCGAAAAGACGCCGCCCATGACACAGAAGGCGGCCAGGGAATGGCTCCTCTCCTTTTCAAACTCCTCCAGGAATTCTGCCTTTTCTGCTTCTCCCATCCCCTGGCCCTGGACCAGCAGATCCGCCTTCAAAGGCTCTTCCTCCAGGATCTCCTCGATCTCGCCCATATACTGATAGGAAGGAAAAAACACCATATAATTTCCCGGCCGGCTTTGGGTGACGATCCGGATATAGTCCGCCACCTTCCGGTATTCTGACGGGCTGCGTCTCGTGTAGCGGCTGCTCACATCCTCCGCCACCATAAGGAGACGGTTTTCCTCTGGAAACGGCGAATTCACATACACCGCGTAATCCTCCTGGTTCCCGGACAGCAGGGTCTTATAATACCGGACCGGCAGGAGCGTGGCCGAAAACAGGATGGTGCTGGCTCCCTGGTCCATGCATCTGGAAAGGAGCCGGGAGGGATCCACGCAGAAGAGGCGCACCAGGAAGGAGCCGTCCTCCCGGTTTTCCTCATAGATCCGGTAATGGCCGTCCAGCTCTTCATAGACGTTTAAAAAATCCCGGAGGCAGAAATAAAAGTCCAGCACCGTCTCCCGTTCCGGGAACTCCGGGAATTCCTCCATAAACGTTTCCATATAAGAAAAGGCGGTCATGATCCCGGCAGCCAGCCCCGTCACGTCCTCCAGGAGCTGCCAGTCCCCGCACTCCCGCTTCATGGAAAGCAGCAGCTTATTGCACCGGTCCAGCTGCCGCTCCAGCCTGGGCGACTTTCCCTTTATGATCCGCTTCACCTCCAGGAAATCTTCCTTATAAACAGAGGCGCTGTACATCTCCCTGGCCCTGGACACCAGGTTGTGGGCCTCATCCACCAGGAAAAGATAATCTCCCGAGGCCCCGTCGGCAAAGTAACGTTTCAGCCGCACGTTTGGATCGAACACATAATTGTAGTCGCAGATGATCCCATCGGTCCAGCTGGAAATATCCAGGCAGAACTCAAAGGGGCAGACCCGGTATTTTTCCGCATATCTCAACACGGTCTCCCGGTCCATCTCCTGCTCCAGGTGCAGGATGTCGAACACCGCCTCGTTGACCCGGTCAAAATGACCCTTGGCATAGGGGCATGCCTCCGGATTGCACTCGGCCTTCTCCATGGGGCACAGCTTTTCTTTGGCCGTGATGGTCACGGCCGTGAACACCAGCCCCCGGCTCCTTAAGATCCTGAACGCCTCCTCCGCCACCGTCCTGGTGATGGTCTTGGCCGTCAGATAAAAAACCTTGGAGGCCTTCCCCGCTCCCATGGCCTGGACAGCGGGAAAAATGGTGGAAAGAGTCTTTCCGATGCCTGTGGGAGCCTGGATGAACAGCCGCTTTTTCCGGGAAATGGTCTTATACACGGCCACCGCCAGATCCCGCTGGCCCTCCCGGTAGGGAAAGGGAAACTCCAGGCCGCTTATGGACTGGTTCCTCTGGAGCTCATGGTGGCACAGATATCTGGCCCACTTGAAGTATTCGTGGATCACCGAACGGAACCATGCCTCCAGCTCCTCCTTCGACCTGTCCTCATGGAACCGGCGGATCTCCTCGGTCTCCAGATTACAGTAGGTAAGCTGGATCCGCACACCGTCCAGATTCCGGTCGCAGCAGTAAAAATATCCGTAGCACATGGCCTGGGCCATATGCACCGCCACCGGCTCTGTAAGCCGCTCCAGATCCATATACACGCCCTTGATCTCATCAATGGTCACGATGCCGTCTTCTTCAAAGATCCCGTCGGCCCGGCCCTCCACCAGAAGTTCGATGTCCTCCTCTTCGTCCAGGGCCGCATATTTCAACGGCACCTCAGCTCTGTAATTTCCGCCCATCCGCTTCTGGATCTTTTTATGGATCCTGGTCCCCGCCGCCATGGCGTCCTTCTGGGCCGCTCCGGAACGGCGGTTATCGATGTCTCCGGAGCGGAGCACGAACTCCACCAGCGCCCGCACCGAGATCCTGACCTGTTTTTTCTGTTCCATGCTTCCTTCCTCCGTTCCTTACTCCATTATACAATACCGGCCCGGAAAAGTCTAATTTCCTGTAAAGAAAAAGCTGGGATCCGAATCGGATTCCAGCTTTTCTAATCAGCAGGGGATGAGGGGCTCGAACCCCCATCTACGGTTTTGGAGACCGCTGCTCTACCATTGAACTAATCCCCTATTTCCTAAATATTTAATTACTTTGCTTGAGGCCCTCACTGCCTCTCACGTTTAAAGATGATACCACAGCAGCACCCAAATGTCAATTACTATTTTCCGAAAAATTTAAAAAATTTATTCCATTGATATAATGTCCCCATATATCACAACCAGAACTAGCCCGAAGGCCTTTTTTCCAGCATTGGCAGCCAGAAGGGAGAACATGCCGACAGGCCTTTGCAGGAGATACAGCAAAGCCGTATCTCCCAATCGCCTGTCCCCTAAAATGAACGATGGATTCCCGGGACCTGTATCCTGGACATCCCTGTGTATGGTCCTTCCTTATCTGGTCTGTACCTGGCCATCCACGGTCCAGGCCCCTGTGTGGTCCACCGTATATCCATCCGGTGTCACTGTATTCCGCAGCAGCATCCCTTTCTTTGCGCCGTTTTCTACGTCCTTCTCCATGAAGTAATAACATCTTCCGCCGATCCAGTTCCAGCCCGTATACATAATGCCAAAACGATTATCATGCTGGTCATGCAGGAAATAGATCTGTCCGTCTCCATCCGTAAACCAGCCTGCGTCCAGATAACCCAGAGCATTGAAGTGATACCAGTGGACTTCTCTGTTCCAGAGACACTGCTGCCAGCTGCCGGCCGGCCATGTTCCATCTTTCCGGACAAACCACCAGCCAGTCTGATCCTGCTTCCAGGTTCCGGCATATTCATCAAAGCTCTGTATATTGCTGTATGCCGCCCTGGCCTCTTCTGCTCTTTCTTCACGTTCCGGTTCTGGTCTGGGCTCCGGTTCTGGCTCCGGTTCCGGTTCCGGTTCTGGCTCCGGTTCTGGCTCCGGTTCTGGCTCTGGCTCTGGACCCGGTCCTGGCTCCGGCTCATCCAACGGCTCATTTGTAAAGGTGACGATAAACTCACTCAGATGCCACGTCCGGACCGTAATATACTTTTCTCCGCCGTTCCCCTCAATCTGGTACTGCACCACGGGATCGCCGTTATGCTCCACGTTCGCATATTTGGCAGTCACTGTTTCCGGCACAGGAAAGCGGAAGGAAAACTCTGTCTGCTTACCGCTCATCTTCTCTTTTGAAAGATCCAGAGTCTCCCAGGAACCGGCGATCGGTTCATCCTCTTCATTCAGCAGAATGCTGCCCGCTGCCACGCTGAAAACCAGTTTCTTTGGGACTACCTGTATTCCCGTTACAGTCCCATTCCCATCTTTGACCGCCAGGGTTTCAAATTCTGCCCCGGTCAGCTCCTGGGACAGGGATACAAGGAGCTTTTTATCCTCTGCTACGGCTCCGTTTGCAGCCGCAGCTGCAGCCAGGTTGTCTACTGCCTCCGGATTTCCGGCTACAGCAGGATTCTGTGTCAGCTTCTGGACTGAGTTTTTTGCAGCTTCAAAGCTCTGCTCGTACTCCTCCTGTTTCTCCGGAGGAACGTTCTCATCCTCCGGCGCTGTCTGCGGCAGAACATTCTCGTGGATTGTCGGGGTCACCGTGCCATCCTGCGCTTCTCCGTCCGCCGCTTTTTCACGGACAATAAACCTTCCCTCCTGCTCCACCGCTTCATAGCCTTCTGCCAGATACGGCTCCGCCGGTTCGGTGCTGAAGCTTCCGCCAGTGATAAATCCCGTACAGGTCCCGCTGTATACCGCTCCTTTATCATCCGTGGACTCTCCTCCGTCTGCGGTATAGCTGCCGCCAGTAATGGAAATTTTCACATTATCCGTACCATTATTCTGAAGATCCTTCTGGCGGACGGCATTTTTCGTACCGCTCACCGTGCAGTCCTCCAAAGTGATCTCCATATCATGTCTGGTCACATGCTGGACGATCGCCACACCAACGCCATACGTCGTTGTTCCGTTCTCATTAGGAGTTTCCTCAAACTCTCCATTTCCAGTGATCGCCGTACCCTTTGCCTGGAGCGTACCGCCGCGCACCTCAATGCCTGTCCTGCCTTCGGCGCTCCCTCCGGTGATAACAGTCTTTCCAGCCGCCGGGAGATAATAGGCGGTCTGATCTGAAGCTGCATTTACATTCCTGGCCGTAAGCGTCACATCCGTCCGGGCTCCATTGGTGACGATCCCAAACTTTTTCCCATAGACAGAACCATTTTTAATGGTCACATCCACATGGTCCGCATCAATCAGGATTCCGTTGTCCGGCTTCTTCTCTTCCGCATCTCCAATGCACTGTCCATTCAGATCAATGGTAAAGCAGCTGTATGGCTGGTCGATGATCACCGGGGACATATATGGCTTTAACATGACAATTACGTCATTCACCTGGGCCTGTTCGCTGTCATTATCCACAGCCGCGCTTTTTGCCCCGGCAAGATAGGAATACCCCAGTTTTCCAATCTTCGCCGCACAGCCACTCTCCGAACGGACTTCATATGATTCCCTGTCTGCCAGGAAAATGTATCCGTCTGCCAGGAGTTCTTCATACCGGGAATCATTCTCCCTGTTAAACCCGGAGCCAGCCGTCAGTTTTCCTTCTTCTGTCCGGACGGCATCAAATGTCTCTTCCCCGCAGATAACCGAAAGTCCATCGGCAATGGCTCCTTTTTCCAAAAATTCTTCCAGTGTCCCATCAAAACGGAGAGAACCGCCGGAGGATTTTAAGGTGACGCCCCGGATTTCTTCCGTGCCAAGGGTGACGTCTGCTCCCAGATAAAGCGTTCCCCCTGGATTGGCCTCAACCGCCTCAGCCAGGCTTCCGTATGCGGTTTTTCCCGCCCCGTCCAATGTAAATACGGGTCCGCTGCCGGAGCTTGCCACTACCTCATATGGATACGCCTCGTCATCCTGGCCCTTTATGCACGCATATTCTGGTTTTAGGAACAGGCTCACATCCTTCTTAAAGCGTCCTCCGGTAATGAAAAGCCGGTTCATCAGTTCCGTGTGTCCCCCTGCCTGATTCGGATTATAAAACAGATCCTCTTCCCCAGAGTGATCAAACTGCCCACCGGTCACCTGGAACTGATAACGATAATCCTCGTCTGTATTTCCCGGCAGGCTGATCCTTCCGGAAACCGTATTCCCTTCGCCCAGAGCGATCACTGCCATCTTATCCATATTCCAGCTGGCAGAAACAGCATTTCCTTCCTCGGATGATACCAGGGAATTTGTCACTGTAACCGTATTCCCCGCTTCCAGGCCATAGAAAGAGATTCCCTCCTTGTTGGCACCCTGAATTGCGCAGCCATCTATGACTGCCTCACGAACGGCCCCGCTGAAATAAATCCCTTCCCTCGGACCCTGGACCGTACAGCCTTCCATTTTAACTGTATCCGCCGCACCAAATTTTACGGCACTTGCAACGCCGCTGCCCGATGGTGTTCCGGTAAACAAGAACAAACTGCCAGACAGCTTCACCGCTGCATTCTGATTATTCACCGTGAACGCAGGGGATTTGGTACTGGTGACCAGACTATCTGTGACTGTCGAACTGCCATGTGCAGTCAGCTGACCTTCGACAGTACAATTTTCGACTGTCAGGGCCGTTCCGGCATATGCGGTAATATTGCCTGCAACTTTGCCATCCGTCCCTTGCTGCCCATCTCCCTGTATTATAACCGCAGCACCCGAGCCGATTATAATGTTTTTTCCAGAAGCCAGGCTTATGTTATGACCATTTAAACAGATGGTCACAGTCTTTTCAATATTGACCTTTTCTGTTTCCTCTGCATCGGCCTGCAGGACGATCTCCGCTTTCTCCTCCGTCACTGCCTCCAGCGCCTCTGCTAAAGTCGCAAAAGCCGTCTCCCCAACCACATACGGTTCTTCTGCGGCTGCCGCCTGCTTTCCAGCGTTGGAACCGGTAACCGTCCGCACTGCATCTGGGCTGCCAGATACCATTTTCCTTTCCGGCGCTGCACCAGACTCAGCAGGCTGTGCCAGGGCAGTTAGTGCCTGCCTACTCGGAAAATTCCAGTGCCAGAAGGGCCGCCAGACACAGTGCCAGCGTTTTTTTGTACTTTCTCATATCGCTTCCCTCTTTCTTTTTTACAGCATCAAACAGCAGCACTGGCTGTTTGATGCCTGATATCATTCATTATACAATGCTTTCATGTGCGATTCCAGCCTTTTTACAGAGAATTCCCAGCTCCGCCCCCTGGAAAACCCCCTCTTTTGGAGAAAAGCCACAGAAAAACCCGGAAAAAGCAAAAAAACTAGTAGATTTTGTCGGTTGACTATTGAAATAACAAATGATATAAAGGAAATGAACACGGAAAATCAATAGCATTTATTTTTAAAGGAGTGATACCCATGATGACGCAGAGAAAGATCCGGATCTCTACCATCGCTGAAGCAAAGGACTTTGTAGCCAGAGCCAGTGAGTGTGATTTCGATATTAATATTTTCTACAACCGTGTGATCATCGATGCAAAATCCATCCTTGGAGTCCTCAGCCTGGACTTTACAAAGGTCCTCACTGTGGAATTTAGCGGAGAAAATCCTGGCTTTGAGGAATTTCTGGACGACCACGACGCGGCAAAGGTCCACGCTGTGGCATAAAGATCCCGCAGGCCGGAAACACACCGGGGCTGCTGCCAAAGGACATTTTCGTCCCCTGGCGGCAGCCCCATTTTTTATTCGATCCAGGCCACGGCCCTGGCCGGCGCTCCATCGCTGTTTTCGATCTTCATCGGAAAACAGGCAAACCAGAAGAGTCCCTCTCCGCAAAGCTCCAGATCCTTAAGATTCTCAATGTTCACGATCTCACAGTCCTTAAACAGCTTTTTATGGCGGGGCAGGTCTGCATCGTCCATGGGATCCAGTCCGATCACATCGAATCCGATCCCCTTGTAATGCCCCTTTATAATGTGATCCAGGACCTCATCATCCACACATGGATAATTTCCAAAATACGCCTCTGTTCCCCAGCGCTTATCCCATCCCAGATTAAAAAGCAGGAAATCCGCCTCCTCTGCCAGGGCCCCGTATCTCCGGACGCGGTCCATGGTAATTGCATCTCCCTCCGCAAGGTCCCGGCAGTCGATCACCAGCGCCTGTCCCACAAACTGGTCCGCAGGGAACTGGTCCAGGGTCGTCCGTCCCTCATATAGATGGGCCGGCGGATCCATATGGGTTCCCGTGTGGGAATACATATGGAGAAGCGTTTCCTTAAATCCATCCTTTTCATAGCTGCTGGCCGGTGAAAGCCCCGGCGTTTCCGTCCCCGGATAGACCGGCATATCCTCCCGGATCGTATGGGTCAGATCGATCACTTTCATTTCATATTCCTCCTCTTTTCCTCCTGGCGATCCGCCGATCCTGAAGCCGTGTTCCAGCTGCCTTATGTGCGGCTGGGCACCGACTGGAACGGGAGCTCATCCGTATGGGAAGCCGGGGAAGAAGAAAATACCCCCTCGATGGCCTCCCGTACATTCTCCACTCCAATGAGCCGGATCCGTTTTTCACCCCGGAGCTTCTCCAGGTTGGCCCTGGGAAGCACACAGGCCGTAAAGCCCATTTTCACAGCCTCCGCCACCCGCTGCCCGGCCTGGGAAACGGCCCGGACCTCGCCGGAAAGGCCCACCTCTCCAAAGATCAGCATGCCCGGATCCACCTCCCGGTTCTTGAAGCTGGACACCAGGGCCATGACCACAGCCAGATCCAGGGCCGGCTCATTCATCTTCATGCCGCCGGCGATGTTTACATAAGCGTCGTACCGGCTCATAGCGTAGCCGCACCGTTTTTCCAGGATCGCCAGTAAAATATTGATCCGGTTATAATCCACGCCGTTGGCCGTTCTCCTGGCCATTCCGAAACTGCTGGCCGTCACCAGCGCCTGGACCTCCAGGAGAATGGGCCTGGTCCCCTCCAGAGAGCAGGCCACCACAGCCCCGGAGGCCTCCCTGGGCCGGCCGGAGATCAGCATCTCCGACGGATTTTTCACTTCCTCCAGTCCCTTTTCCTGCATCTCAAACACGCCGATCTCGTTGGTGGAGCCGAACCGGTTCTTCACAGCCCTTAAGATCCGGTAGGAATCGTTCCTGTCTCCCTCAAAATACAGCACCGTATCCACCATATGCTCCAGGACCCTGGGACCGGCTACCACGCCCTCCTTGGTCACATGGCCCACGATGAAAATGGTGATCCCCAGCCCTTTGGCGGTCTGCATCAGCAGGTTTGTGGATTCCCGTACCTGGCTGACGCTTCCGGGGGCGGAGGAAATATCCTCCCGGTACATGGTCTGGATGGAGTCAATGATCACCACGTCCGGCTTTTCGTTTTCAATGGCCCCCCGGACCAGATCCAGATTGGTCTCACAGAGGAACAGAAGCTCCCCGGTGATCGTACCGATCCGGTTGGCCCGCATCTTGATCTGCTTTAAGGACTCCTCCCCGGAAATATAGAGGACCTTTTTTCCGACCATGGACAGATTCCGGCAAACCTGGAGTAAAAGGGTGGATTTTCCGATCCCGGGATCTCCGCCCACTAACACCAGGCTTCCCCGGACGATCCCGCTCCCTAAGACCCGGTCCAGCTCCCCAAAGCCGGTGGCCGTCCGGTCCTGCTCCTCCAGGGAAATATCCGAGATATGGACAGGGGCAGTGCCCCGGCCTGGGACGCGGACCCTTTCGGCTCCCTGGGATCTCCGTTCCGAGACCACAGGCTCCTCCACAAAGGTATTCCACTCCTTACACGCCGGGCACTGCCCCATCCACTTACCGGATTCATAGCCGCATTCCTTACAGAAAAATACTGTTCCTGTCTTTGCTTTTGCCACTATAATATCCTTTCTTTCCTGCTTACTTCCGGATCACTTTCACTTCCACGGCCTTTCCCTCGGAAAGCTCCACGGAAAGGCTCAGCTTTCCGCTCATGTTGGTCTTCATGCCGCCGATGGCCGCACCGTCCTCAAACACCTCATATTCCATGTCGTCTTCCAGCTGGATCGTGATCTGGGCGTCCTCTGTTCCCTCCACCTTAAAGGATACCTCTGTGTCCTTTACGGAAAAATCGGTCACTGCAGTTCCCGGAACAGACTCGTATACGAACATGCCGTTGCGCTCCAGTTTTGTGATCTCCTTAAAGGTCTTTACTTTATAAAGATCTCCGTCATGCTCGAAATCCTCGGCTTTGGATTTCACGTCCAGGGAATAATTGCCAAAGCTGATGTTCCCATTCTCTTCTGTACGGATTAATTCATTGATCACTGACATAATACTTAGTCTCCTTTTGTGTATTTCCTAAAACTTCTGCGGTCTTTTATGATCCTTTTCTGATCACTTTTATCATACCACAACCCCATCCTGTTTTCTAGCAGTTTGTGGGTGCCTGGCAGAAAATTTAAGCTGTCCGTCCTTTAAGAGGAGCTTCACCGAATCTCCCTCTCTTACCCTTCCTTCCAGGACGGCCTCCGCCAGCTTATCCTCCACCAGGTTCTGGATGGTGCGCCGCAGGGGCCTTGCCCCGTATTTTTCATCATAGCCCTTTTCCACCAGGAAATCCTTCACGTCCTCCCCGGCGTTTAAGCGGATGGACATCTGCTGCTTCGTCCGCTTTCCGACGGTATTCAACATAATGGAAACGATCTCCTTCATATGGGTCTTACTGAGGGGATGGAACACGATGATCTCGTCGATCCTGTTTAAAAACTCCGGCTTGAACAGCCGCTTTACCTCATCCATGACCCCCGTTTTCATCCTGGTATACCTGGCCTTTTCATCATCCTGGGAGGTGAAGCCCAGGTGTCTGGGAGCGATGATATTCTCCGCTCCGGCGTTGGAGGTCATGATCACGATGGTATTCTTAAAATCGATCTTATGGCCCTGGGAGTCGGTGATATGGCCGTCGTCCAGCACCTGGAGAAGGATATTGAACACGTCGGGATGGGCTTTTTCCACCTCATCAAAAAGGATCACTGAATAGGGATTCCTCCGCACCTTTTCGCTCAGCTGTCCGCCTCCCTCATAGCCCACATAGCCTGGCGGGGAGCCGATCATCTTGGATACGCTGTGCTTTTCCATATATTCGGACATGTCCACCCGGATCAGGGCATTTTCTGTCCCGAACATGGCCTCGGCCAGAGCCTTGCAGAGCTCTGTTTTCCCGACGCCGGTGGGTCCCAGGAATAGGAAGGAGCCGATGGGCCGTCTGGGATCCTTAAGGCCCACTCTCCCCCGCCGGATGGCTTTGGAAACGGCGGTCACAGCCTCCTCCTGGCCCACCACCCGCTCATGGAGGATCGACTCCAGCTTTAAGAGGCGCTTCACCGAATCTCCCTCTCTTACCCTTCCTTCCAGGACGGCCTCCGCCAGCTTATCCTCCACCAGGTTCTGGATGGTGCGCCGCAGGGGCCTTGCCCCGTATTTTTCATCATAGCCCTTTTCCACCAGGAAATCCTTCACGTCCTCCCCGGCGTTTAAGCGGATGGACATCTGCTGCTTCGTCCGCTTTCCGACGGTATTCAACATAATGGAAACGATCTCCTTCATATGGGTCTTACTGAGGGGATGGAACACGATGATCTCGTCGATCCTGTTTAAAAACTCCGGCTTGAACAGCCGCTTTACCTCATCCATGACCCCCGTTTTCATCCTGGTATACCTGGCCTTTTCATCATCCTGGGAGGTGAAGCCCAGGTGTCTGGGAGCGATGATATTCTCCGCTCCGGCGTTGGAGGTCATGATCACGATGGTATTCTTAAAATCGATCTTATGGCCCTGGGAGTCGGTGATATGGCCGTCGTCCAGCACCTGGAGAAGGATATTGAACACGTCGGGATGGGCTTTTTCCACCTCATCAAAAAGGATCACTGAATAGGGATTCCTCCGCACCTTTTCGCTCAGCTGTCCGCCTCCCTCATAGCCCACATAGCCTGGCGGGGAGCCGATCATCTTGGATACGCTGTGCTTTTCCATATATTCGGACATGTCCACCCGGATCAGGGCATTTTCTGTCCCGAACATGGCCTCGGCCAGAGCCTTGCAGAGCTCTGTTTTCCCGACGCCGGTGGGTCCCAGGAATAGGAAGGAGCCGATGGGCCGTCTGGGATCCTTAAGGCCCACTCTCCCCCGCCGGATGGCTTTGGAAACGGCGGTCACAGCCTCCTCCTGGCCCACCACCCGCTCATGGAGGATCGACTCCAGCTTTAAGAGGCGCTCTGTCTCTTCCTCCTTCAGCTTGCTCACGGGGATCTTCGTCCAGCCGGAGACCACGTCCGCGATCTCCTCCTCGTCCACGAAAAGGGGCCTGGAGTTTTTCTCCTCCTCCCACTTTTCCCGGAGCTTCCCGATCTTCTCCCGCTTCTTTTCCTGCTTTTTCTTTATTTCTCCCGCTTCCTCATAGGCCTCGGACCGGATGGCCTCCTCCTTGGCCTTTTCCAGCTCCCTGATCTCTGCCTCCAGCTCCTTTACGCCTCTGGGCTCCACAAAAACCGAAAGCCGCACCTTGGAGGAGGCCTCGTCGATCAGATCGATGGCCTTATCCGGCAGGAACCGGTCGTTGATATACCGGGAGGACAGGCGGACGGCCGCTGTCAGGGCGGCGTCGGTGATGGTCACGCGGTGGTGCTCCTCATACCTGGGGCGCAGGCCTTTTAAGATGGCCACAGCCTCCTCCTCTGTGGGCTCCTCCACGGTCACCGGCTGGAACCGGCGCTCCAGGGCCGGGTCCTTTTCGATATACTTCCGGTATTCCTCGATGGTGGTGGCTCCGATCAGCTGGAGCTCTCCCCGGGCCAGGGACGGCTTTAAGATATTGGAGGCGTCCAGGGCCCCCTCTGCGCCGCCTGCGCCGATGATGGTATGGATCTCGTCGATGAACAGAAGCACATTTCCCGCTTCCCGCACCTCGTTCAGCACATTTTTGATCCGTTCCTCAAATTCTCCCCGGTATTTGGAACCGGCCACCATGCCGGAAAGGTCCAGGATCACCACCCGCTTTCCCCGGATGGTATCCGGCACATCCCCGGCTGCGATCATCTGGGCCAGGCCCTCGGTCACCGCCGTCTTTCCCACGCCTGGCTCTCCGATGAGGCAGGGGTTATTTTTCGTCCTGCGGCTTAAGATCTGGATCACCCGGCCGATCTCATGCTCTCTTCCGATGACTGGATCCAGCTTTCCCTCTGCTGCCAGCTTTGTAAGATCCCGGCTGTATTCGTCCAGCACCGGCGTATCTGCCTTTCCATCCCTTCCGCTCCGGCCCTGGACCAGCTCCTCACGGCCGGCGGCTCCTTCTTCTCCCATGGCGGACAGAAGGTCGATATAAAGCCTCTGGATATTGATGTTTAATGTATTTAAAAGCCGCACAGCCACACAGTCCGTCTGCTTTAGCATTGCCATAAGGATATGCTCCGTTCCGATGAGCGGGGCATGGAAGCGGACCGCCTCCCTGTAACTGTTTTCCAGCACCTTCCTGGCAATGGGCGTATAGCCCTCCCGGTCACGGATCTGGGTGGGCTGGCTGGAGGACACCAGCTTCTTCTCCAGCTCCAGGACCCGCTCCAGCTTCACGTCTCCGGCCTCCAGGACCCTGGCTGCCGTTCCCGTGCCCTCCTTCATGAGTCCCACCAGGATATGCTCGGTTCCCACAGTCCGGGAACCCGTTTCCTCTGCGGCCTCCGCAGCCAGGATCAGGGCCTCCTTTGCTTTCTCTGTATATCGCTCCATAAAGTTCCTTTCATTCCTCCTGTCAGATGATTTCCGGCAGACGGGCCCTTAAAAAGTCTGCCCGTGCCGCATCCAGCTCCTCACGGCTCAAGGGTCTCTCTGCCTGGCTTAAAAGATTCGCCGGCTGGATCCCCAGCATGAGCCCATAGACGGAGCATGGCTCCTTCATTTTCAGTATCCCGTCGGCAGCTCCCGCCATGATCTGGGATAAAAATTCCATGGCGTCCTTTCTGGTCAGCCTTCTGGCATATTTTAACACTCCATAGGATTTATACGCCTCGTCTGCGCAGGCCACCGGCCTCTGGCCCATGGCAGTCCGCCGGAGCCGCCGTTCCTGGGCGTCCAGCTCTGCCGCCGCTTTGGCCACCAGGTCCACGATCTCCTTTTCCGTCTGGCCCAGGGTCTTCTGGTTGGAGATCTGGTAAAGAGAGCCGGGATTTTCCTCCCCCTCTCCGTAAAGGCCCCGGACCAGGGTCCCGAAACGCCCCATGTCTGAGGTAAGGCTGTTAAAATTCTTCCGCCTGGAAAGGGCCGGCAGGTGCAGGACCACCGACACCCTGAGCCCCGTTCCCACGCTGGTGGGAAACGACGTCAGATATCCGTATTTTTCATCAAAAGAATATTCAAACCGGCTGCCCAGAAGCTCCTCCATCTGGTCGGCCCGCCGGTAGCACTCTGTCAGGGCGGCTCCCTTTTCCACTGCCTGGATCCGGATGTGGTCGTCGCCGTTTATGGTGATCCCCAGCCGCTCATCCTCAGATAAGACCAGGCCTGCGGCCGCCTTTTTCTTTGAGACCCCGCGGCTTATGGCCCTGCGCTCTAAAAGCGCCGTCCGCTCCAGGTCCGGGATCCGGTCCAGATATAAATAGCGGCTGCGGCTGCCGGAAAAGGCCCCAGACTCCTTCACGCCGTTCATGAGCCTTCCCGTCATTTCCACGCTCTGTTCCTTTGTCATCTTTCCCGGAAAAGGATATTCCCTCCAGTTCCTCACCAGCCGTACCCGGCTGCAGATCACGCTGGAGCCCTCTTTTTCCGGCACATCAAACCATTTTTCCATTCTGGTCTGCTTCCTCCTTCAGTCCCCGGATCTCATCCCGGAGCCTTGCGGCCTCCTGGTAATCCTCTCTCCGGACCGCGTTTTTAAGCTGTAAGGAAAGCCTCTGGATCCGGTCCTCTCCCGCTTCCGGGGCTTTTGCTTCCTGGTCCCCCAGATCTTCCCCGGAGGCCGTCTTTTCTGCCGTGTCCCCATACGCAGCGGGCCGTTTCCCCACATGGCGCTCGCTGCCCTGGAGATGCCGGATATTTTCGCCGATCAACGGATCGAACACGCTGTAACAGTCCCCACATCCAAACCGGCTGTTCTTTACAAAGTCCTCATAGGTGGTGCCGCAGACAGGGCAGACCACGCCTGCAAACCGGCTCTCATCCTGGGCTGCATCCGGGATCCCAAGAAGCCCCGAAAGCAGCTTTCCCAGAGGAAATTCTCCCTCAAACAGCGCCGAATACTGCCCCAGGTCCAGCTTTCCGGCACACTGGGCGCAGAGGTTGTGCTCTGTTTTCACTCCTCCGGCCACCTCCACATATTTTACGGTCGCTTCCCGCTTTCTGCATTGTTCGCAAAGCATAGGCTTCCTCCTTTATTCCTGCCCCAGGAACTCATCATAGAGCTCATCCACCAGGGCGTGGACCTGGTCCCGGCCCACATCCCGGCAGATCCCCCGGGCAACGATCAGGGCCAGATCATCCTTCATTTCGTCCATGGCCCTCAGTTTATCCATATCCAGGGCAATGACGGCCCCCCTCCTCCGGTCCAGGCGCAGGAAACCTTCCTGTTTTAACACAGAATATGCTTTATTGACCGTATGCATGTTAATTCCGATCTCGTCCGCAAGCTGTCTCACCGAAGGCAGGCTGTCTCCCTCATGCAGCGTTTCCGTGGCGATGCCCCGGATGATCTGGTTGCAGAGCTGTACGTATAAAGCCTCCTCGCTTTCAAAATCGATCTTTAGTATCATCCACTCACCGTCTTTCCTGTAACAACTGTTATATTCATATAGTAACAGCTTGCATCCCATCCGTCAAGCGGTACTTTCTTCCCTAGCGCGTCCTGGTACCGTCCTCGTTCCGGGTATCCAGGATCTTTTCAAAGATCCAGCAGATATCGTCCAGCAGCACCTCCATCTGCGGCCGTTTCTCCTCGTCCATATAATCGGCGTACAAAAGGCCGAACATGGTCTGGTAATCGTCGTAAAGGGCCTCGGGAATATCCGTCATCTCCGACAGCTCATAGGAGCGGCGGCGCACCCACCAGGAAAAATCGTAATCCCGCAGTTCCTTTTTCATATTCAGGTACATATATTCCCCAAATCCGGCCCAGATGGCGTCCGGCTCGGAAAAACGCAGGTAATGGTCCGCCTTGCTGAGCTTATGGCGGATATAGAACCGGTCCCCGGTCTCCTCATCCTTAACGGCCCCGTAATATCCCTTCTCCGGACAGTAGATGAACTTATAGCCGTCGTCTAAAAACTTCTTTCTCCAGCCTGCCGGAAGGGCGTTGATCTTTTCAGCGATCTCGTCTTTTACGGTCTCCTCCACAGAGATCTTTCCTCCATCCTGGCGTTCTGCCGTAATGAAGTACTGCTCGTCGGGCTGGCCGTCCATATTAAAATAGCGGAAGCCCACATATTCGTTTCCCACCATGCTGCCGTCCTCATGGAAATAGAATTTCCGGCCGCCGATGGTCTTTGAGGCTTCCAGGTTCAGAACGCCGGAGGAATTGAACCAGTACCACTTTCCCCCGATCTCCTGCCAGTGGATCCGCACGTTTCCGTTTTCATCATAATAATACCATTTTTCATCCCCGTCGCCGGTGTAGCAGCTCCAGCCCTCCGCCAGGGTGCCTCCGTCCTCAAAAAAGTACCGGAGATTGCCCACCTTCTGCCATCCGGTCTGCATATAAGAATCGGACCCGAAATGGTACCACTCTCCGTCGATGTCCTCCCATGTGCCCGCCGCCATGCTTCCATCGGACCGCTCATATTTCCACCGGTTCCCGTCGGGGATCCAGGTCCCGTCGGCTCCAAAGGCGGTGCATACGGCCTGGAGTGAAAAAAGCGCTCCCAGGGCCGCTGCTGCCATCCATTTTCCTTCGTATGGTTTCCTGTTTTTCATATTTCCCTCCAAAAATCTGTTCTCGTCCTTTTCAATCCTCTGTGTCTGCGCTATAATAGCTCCAGTACAGGCAGCCTGCCCATACAATCTGCTTATGAAAGGAGGATCCTCATGAAACGAATCCTTGCCTGGGCCGGGATCCTGGCCGCAGTGGCCGCATTCCTGGCTCTCATCGTCCTGGCTGTCACCGGAGCTCCCGCCAACATCCTCATGGCCCTTGTTTTTGTGGTGATGATCGTTCCCGTCCTTATTTACGGCTTTCTCATATTCGTAAAGCTGAAAAAAGACGACCGGGATAAGGATATGGAGTAGCTCCATTATACCCTTTTTCCCGGCCGTCTGCAACGGCGCTTTCTTTCCGTTTTCTTACTGTTTTCTGAAACTCTCTTCTGTCCCCGCGCTATGTGGGGAGCGCCGCTTACCTTCTGAAGATGATGTCGTCCCTTCCCGGTCCGTTGGATACCATGGTCACCGGAACGCCCAGCTCCTCTTCGATGGTCTCCACATATTTCCGGCAGTTTTCCGGCAGCTCCTCGTATTTCTTAATGCCCCGGATCTCACATTTCCATCCCGGAAGTGTTTTATACACCGGCTTTGCCCGCTCCAGATCCGGAGTGGTGGGGAAATCCTTTGTGATCTTCCCGTCGATCTCGTATCCCACGCAGATGGGGATCTCATCCAGATATCCCAGAACGTCTAACACCGTCAGGACAGCCTCTGTGGTTCCCTGGACCCGGCAGCCGTACCGGGTGGCCACGGCGTCAAACCATCCCATCCGTCTGGGCCGGCCTGTGGTGGCTCCGAACTCACCTCCGTCTCCGCCCCTGCGCCGCAGCTCGTCAGCCTCGTCTCCAAAGATCTCGCTGACAAAGGCCCCTGCGCCCACAGCGCTGGAATACGCCTTTACAACGGTGGTGATATTTTTGATCTCATAGGGCGGGATCCCGGCGCCGATGGCACCGTAGGCAGCCAGTGTGGAGGAAGAGGTAACCATGGGGTAGATCCCGTGGTCCGGGTCCTTTAAGGAGCCCAGCTGGCCCTCTAACAGAATATTCTTCCCTTCCTTTAATGCATCATGCAGATATCTGGAAACGTCGCATACATAGGGCGCGATCATCTCTTTATATTCCATCATGGTATCGAACAGTTCTTTCGGATCCAGCAGCGGCTTATGGTATAAATGCTCCAGCAGCACGTTCTTTAAGGCGCATACGTTCTCCAGCTTCTCCATCAGCGCAGTCTCGTCCCCGAACAGCTCACAGACCTGGAAGCCGATCTTTGCATATTTATCTGAATAAAACGGTGCAATGCCCGATTTCGTGGAACCGAAGGACCTTCCCGCCAGTCTGGCTTCCTCGTAAGTATCAAACAGGATGTGATACGGCATCATGATCTGGGCCCGGTCTGACACCAGGATCCTGGGCATGGGAACACCCTTGCTGGTGATGTCCTTCAGCTCGCCGATCAGATACGGGATATTGAGGGCAACCCCGTTTCCGATGATGCTGGTGGTATGATCATAAAAAACGCCGGACGGAAGGATGTGCAGGGCAAACTTCCCGTAATCGTTGATGATGGTGTGGCCCGCATTGCTCCCTCCCTGGAAGCGGATGATGATATCAGACTCCTTTGCCAGCATATCGGTGATCTTGCCTTTTCCCTCGTCGCCCCAGTTGGCTCCTACGATTGCTCGAACCATTGTTGATCCTCCTTTGGATGTGTGTCGGTCTGCCAGAGCTCTTTCTGATCTCTGACGCATCCTTAGTGTATACCAGAAAGGTCCATAAGTAAAGAAAATATTGCTTATATTTCCCATAATCCTATATTATATTCCCGATGCTCCCAGCACCTCCAGAAACCGTTCCCCTGCCGGAGAAACGGGATTCTTCCGATCCGTTACAATACAGATCTCCCGGTCCGGCATCCTCTCACCAAAGGTCAGCTCAAAAAGCTCTCCGGCTTCGATCTTCTCCCTGGCAAATTCATCCATCACACAGCCAATGCCCAGATTCCGCATAGCAAACTGGACCACCATATCGCTGGTGGCCAGCTCAAACTCCGGCTCCAAAAAAATACCCCGCTCTTCCAGAAACTGGTCCATAAACCGCCGGGTACTGGTATTCTTCTCCAGAAAGATACAGGGCAGATCCATTAAAGCCCCGTACTCCAGCCGTTTTCCTTTGAGGCTCTGGTACTGGCTTCCGGCAACAAAAACGTTCCGGATCTTTTTCACCGGCCTGACCGCCACCTCCGGTCTGGCGTCAAAGGGCGTGCTGACCACACCGAAATCGATCCTTCCCTCATACAGGGACTGGATGGTCTCCGGCGTCGGGGCGTTGGATACCATGACCTTGATATTGGGATACCGGCCATGGAACCGCTCCAGGTGGGGGAGCAGGTAAAACTGCAGGGTCATATCACTGGCTCCGATGCGTACCTCACCCATGTCCAGATCCACCAGACGCCTTAACATCCGCTCTCCGTCCAGGAGATTTTCGATCCCCCGCTCCACATAGGGAAACAAAAGCTCCCCCTCGGCCGTCAGCCGGACGCCCTTCTGGGTCCGGATAAAGAGCTGGCTGTTTAACGCCTTCTCCAGCTGTTTCACCGCCTGGCTCACCGCCGGCTGGGAAATGCAGAGCGCCTCTGCCGCAGCGGTGATGCTGCCGAGACGCCCTACATAATAAAACACTTTATAATATTCCGTATTGATACTGCTGGTATCCATGAATAAACGCCAGCCTATACGTTGATCTCAGCCTTGATGCCGAGAAGATCTTTATTTTCCTCCAGAACGGGACGGATCACCTCATCCAGGAACTCCTCCACCTGCTGGGGAGCGCGGCCCACGTACTTTTTCGGGTCCATGGTCTTTTTAAGCTCCTCCAGGGTCAGATTGAAGGACGGGTCTGCGGCGATCAGCTCCAGAAGGTTATTGTCTTTGCCTTCCGCCTTTACATTCCTTCCGGCCTCCATGGAAAGCTCCCGGATCCTCTCATGGAGCTCCTGGCGGTCCCCGCCGGCCTTTACTGCATCCATCATGATGTTTTCGGTCGCCATAAACGGCAGCTCGGACATCAGGCGCTTTTCAATGACCTTGGGATATACCACAAGACCGTCCACCACATTGAGGTAAAGGTCCAGGATCCCGTCCACAGCCAGGAAGCCCTCGGGGATGGAAAGCCGCTTGTTGGCAGAATCATCCAGGGTCCGTTCAAACCACTGGGTGGACGCCACCAGCATGGGGTTCATCATATCTGCCATCACATAGTTGGCCAGGGAAGCGATCCGCTCGCTCCTCATGGGATTTCTCTTATACGCCATGGCAGAGGAACCGATCTGGTTCTTCTCAAAGGGCTCCTCCACTTCCTTTAAGTGCTGGAGGAGACGGATGTCGTTGGAGAATTTATGGGCGCTCTGGGCGATGCCCGCCAGGACGGAGAGCACGCGGCTGTCCACTTTCCGGGAATACGTCTGGCCGGAAACCGGGAAGCAGCCCGTAAAGCCCATCTTCTCTGCGATCATCTGATCGGCCCTCCGGCATTTTTCATGGTCCCCGTCAAACAGCTCCAGGAAGCTGGCCTGGGTTCCGGTGGTCCCCTTAGAGCCTAACATCTTCATGGAGGAGATCACATAGTCCAGGTCGTCCAGATCCAGCTTTAACTCCATAAGCCATAAAGTGGCCCGCTTTCCCACAGTGGTGGGCTGGGCCGGCTGGAAATGGGTGAAGGCCAGGGTGGGCTGGTCCTTATACTTCTCCGCAAAGGAAGCCAGCTCCGCCATCACGTTCACCAGCTTCTTCCTCACCAGCTTAAGGGCCTCTGTCATCAGGATAATGTCCGTATTGTCCCCCACATAGCAGGAGGTGGCGCCCAGGTGGATGATCCCCTTGGCGTTGGGACACTGGAGGCCGTAGGCGTATACGTGGGACATAACGTCGTGGCGTACCAGCTTTTCCCTTTCCTTTGCCACATCGAAGTTAATATCGTCCTTGTGGGCCTTCAGCTCATCGATCTGCTCCTGGGTGATCGGCAGGCCCAGTTCCTTTTCCGTCTCAGCCAGGGCGATCCAGAGCTTTCTCCAGGTGCGGAATTTCTTTTCCGGGGAGAAGATGTACTGCATTTCCCTGCTTGCATATCTCTCAGAGAGAGGGCTTTGGTATCTGTCGTACATGATATTCCTCTTTTCCTATACTATTTTCTGTCCTCGATCCCAAGGCGTCTGAATACCTCGTTGTATGCGTCCTCCACGTTGCCCATGTCTCTTCTGAAACGGTCCTTGTCTAGCTTCTCATGGGTCTCCTTATCCCAGAGACGGCAGGTATCCGGGGAAACCTCGTCAGCCAGGATGATCTGGCCCTTGTGGCGGCCGAACTCGATCTTAAAGTCCACCAGGTCGATGCCCAGGCTGTCAAAATATTTCTTCATCACTTCGTTTACCTTGAAGGCGTATTCTGTGATGGTGTCGATCTCTTCCTCAGTGGCCAGCTCCAGGGACAGGGCATAATATTTATTGATGAACGGATCGTGAAGGTCGTCGTTCTTATAGCTGAACTCCAGAGTGGGGCGCTTGAACACGATGCCCTCTTCCACACCCATCTTTTTTGCAAAGCTGCCGGCAGTGATATTCCGGATGATGACCTCCAAAGGAACGATCTCCACCTTCTTTACTGCTGTTTCCCGGTCGGAAAGCTCCTCCACGTAATGGGTGGGGATCCCCTCCTTCTCCAGAAGCTTGAAGATGTGGTTGGTCATGCGGTTGTTGATGGCTCCCTTGCCGACGATGGTGCCCTTTTTCAGACCGTCCATGGCAGTGGCGTCATCCTTATAATCTACGATCAAGATGTCAGGATCTTCTGTTGTATAAACCTTTTTTGCTTTTCCTTCGTACAGTAAATCAACTTTTTTCATTCCTTTGCCCATCCTTTTCTTTTGATAGTTGGTAACTGGTTCATTTATAAGCTGTTCAAATAAAACAGCAACAGTTCAGAAGGAATTATAATACATCATTCTGGGAAAATCAAGAATAACTTTACGGCCCGGCTGTTTCCGTCTCTGTTTTTCTGTGAAACCAGAACAGGGGGCCTCCGGACTCGATCCCAATGCCGAACACCTCGCCTGACCGGTCCCCCTCCAGCTCCGGCGGACCGTCTGCCGCTTCCCTTGAAACCTCCACCACTGTATGCCCCTTTATATAGAAAGAAGCTGCTGCCAGAAGCTCCAGGACCAGCAGGAGCCTTATGAAAAACCAGAACGCTTTCCTTCTTTTTTCTCTTCTGTATCCATGCCGCCACGGATGGTACGGCCTGTATACATAGCGGATGGCTCCACCTCCTTTTCCTATGTAACCAGAATACCATATTTCCCTGGGAATAAAAAGAGGGAGTCCCACATTTTTCGTGTTACTCCCTGTCCCCTGTTTACTGGCCGCCTGCGGTGCCGGATGCCCCGCCTCCCGTGATCTGGCCGGACGTTCCGTCCCCGGTCCCATGGGATGTGCCGTTTTCTCCTGCCCCGGTGGTCCCGGTGGTGATCTCCTCCATTCCATCCTTCACATCATCCACCATATCCCGCATGACGCCGCCGCTCTCTCCGTCTGTCCCGCTTTCGCCGGAGGGAAGGTCAACGCCTGTGGCCGAGGTCCCTGGCACCTCCTCTGTGGCCCTGCTTCCGGGAGCCGTGGAAGACTCCTCCCGTCCGGAGCTTTGTCCTGCGGTGCTTCCATTGGTATCATTTCTTCCGCAGGCAGCGGCCGCACAGACAACAGCAGCCAGCATAATGCCAAAAGTGATCCGTCTGATCTTTTCCATAATAAAAAATCTCCTTTCTTTCTGCCTTAGTATGCACGAAAGAAAGGAGAATATGTATCAGCCGATCACATCGGCCATGTCGTACATGCCCGGAGCTTTTCCTGCCAGGAATTTGGCTCCCTGGACTGCGCCCTTGGCAAAGATAGCCTTGGAATACGCCGTATGCTGGAAGGTGACCACCTCGTCCTGTCCCGCAAAGATCACGTCGTGCTCGCCCACAATGGAGCCGCCGCGGATGGCCTGGATGCCGATCTCTTTTTTATCGCGCTTCACACGCTCGGCAGTCCTGTCGTATTTATAGTGGTATTCGTTCCCCAGGCTCTCATTGACCGCATCGGCCAGGGCCAGGGCCGTTCCGCTGGGAGCGTCCACCTTCTGGTTGTGGTGCTTCTCCAGAATCTCGATATCAAAGCCCGCCTCTGCCAGCACAGGAGCCGCCTGCTTTAAGATCTTAAATAAAAGGTTCACACCCAGGGACATATTGGCGGACCGGAGCACCGCCGTGGTCTCTCCAAGGGCCTTCACCCGCTCCAGCTGCTCCTCCGAAAGCCCTGTGGTACATAAGACCACCGGCGTCTTCGTTTTTTCACAGTAAGCCACAACGCCGTCCGTGGCCTTCGCAGAAGAAAAGTCGATGACCACATCGGCTGCCGGACACTGGTCCAGGGTTTCGTATACCTCATAATCTGCCAGCTTTAAGGGATTCACGTCCACACCGGCCACGATCCGGATCCCGTCGTCCTTTGAAACGATGTCCGTGATCACCCGGCCCATGGCTCCGTTGCAGCCGTTTAAGATCGCATTTACCATAATTATGCCTCCAAAACAGAAATTTATAAAAGTCCGAATTTTTCCATTTCTTTCCTTAAAAGCTCCTGATGATCCGGTTCCATCTCGGTCAGCGGAAGCCTGGGCGCTCCCACCTGTTTCCCCATGAGATTTAAGGCCGCACGCACGGGGATCGGATTCACCTCGCAGAACAGGGCCTTAATGAGGGGCAGAGCCTTTAACTGGAGCTTTCTGCTGCCCTCCAGGTCTCCCTGGAAGAATTTTTCACAGATATCATGGGCCGTTCTGGGCGCAATATTGGAAAGGACAGAGATCACTCCTTTTCCTCCCAGAGCTAAGAGCGGCACGATCTGGTCGTCGTTGCCGGAATACAGATCCACGGCTCCATCTGATAGCTGCATGATCTCCGCAATGGCGGAAAAGTTTCCGCTGGCCTCCTTCACACCTACGATATTGGGCACGTCCCGGCAGAGATCCACGATGGTCTGCGGAGCGATGTTTACGCCGGTACGGCTGGGAATATTATAAAGGACTGCGGGGATCTTGATGGCGTTGGCCACAGCTGTAAAGTGGGCCTTTAATCCATTCTGGGTGGCCTTATTATAATACGGGGACACCAGAAGCACGCCGTCAGCTCCCGCTCCTTCCGCTTCCTCAGAAAGGGTGACCGCCGTCTTTGTGCAGTTGGAGCCGGTTCCCGCGATCACGGGGATCCTTCCCTTCACTCTCTCACAGGTAAAGCGGATCACCTCCAGATGCTCCTCCTCTGTGGTGGTGGCAGATTCTCCGGTGGTTCCCATGGAGACGATACAGTCCGTATGGCCTGCGATCTGCTCCTCAATGAGCTCATCCAGTTTATCAAAGCTGATCTCGCCGTTTTCTTTAAATGGTGTTACGATGGCAACACCTGCACCTTCAAAAATAGCCATATGCTCCTCCTCCAAAAAAGAGCCGACATCCGCCAAGACGCCAGCTCCAGAACTTCATCCCTCGTTTTCCATAATCCTATCATCAATCCAGGGAATTGTCAACTTTTAAATTTCCGCCTGACAGGCCCGGGATCCCCGGCCATTACAGATTTTCCACATAGGAGATCTGGTCTGCATACTGCCGGATCTCATCGGGGCAGACCCGTCCGGTCATGATCAGATCCGTTTCGTCGTCCGCAGACTGGAGGAAACGGATAAATTCCTCCCTGGAGATCACCTCCTGGTCCACCAGTCCCAGGACCTCGTCCAGGATCAGCAGGTCACACTCTCCCGTAGCCATGACCTTTTTTGCAAAATTAAAGCCGTTCCTCAGATTCATGGTCTCTTCCTTTTTCTGGTCCTCCGGAAGATCCTCAAAATAGCATCGGGAACGCTCGAAACGAAACACCTTCATCTCCAGATCCATGCGCTCCAGGATCTCCAGGCTCTTCTCCTCCAGAACGCCCTTTAAAAACTGCACGATGATCACCTTTTTCCCGGCCAGGGCTCCCAGCAGTCCATACCCCACTGCGGAGGCAGATTTCCCATTTCCGGGACCATAGATTATGCGTATCGTATTTTTTCTCATGTCCAGCACCTCATCCTTTATGTACGATCCGTTTTCACAGATATATTCAGTAAGATGGATCTAAGCCCGCATATCTTAACACATTTTTTCGTATTTTGCAAGTTTTCCTTAAACAGGAGCTAAGACCGCCCTGGGGCTTCCCTGTCTGCGGCGGGCCGCCTCTTCAGGAAACCTCCCTTCTTCCGGACCCTGCGGTCTCCCGGATCACTGGCAGCATTCCAGCTTGCTGACCGATACCTCATACGCCGTCCTCTTCTCACACTCGGTCTCACTGAGCTTTTTCGTGTATTCCCGGCTCTGGACCCGGCCCCAGATCTGGATCCTGGTCCCCACGGAAAATCCCGAGGCAAACCGGGCGTTCCTTCCCCAGGCGATGCAGGGAATGTAGTCAGACTTCCCATAAGGACGGTTCACGGCCACCAGAAGGTCCGCGATCTCCCGTCCCAGAGGCGTTTTCCTGTATATGGGCTCCTTACATATGTATCCGTCCAGAAAGATCTGGTTGGTCTTGGTATAATCGGTAAATTCCTCTAAAAACTGTACCTCCCGCACGAACACAGAAAGCACCAGGCGGTTTTTCACGCCTTCATGGCGGTTATAGGAACGGAACTGGCCGTCAGCCTCGATGGTGCAGCCCCGGTAATCCCTTGTCACATCCATAAGCCGCTCCGAAACCATAAGAGGGATCACATCCGCCTGCTCGCTGAGCCGGCTGACAGAAAGATCCACAAGATAAAATCCCTCCCCGAACACTGCATGGCTGAATGTAAAGTCTGATACGATGGTTCCGATGACCGTGACCCTGTTGTTTTCCATAACTTTTTCTGACATAGTATTTCTCCTTTATTCGATATGATCAGTCCTTCTGACCGGCCGTTCTCTCCGGCACACTATAATATGTATTCAGCCGTTTCTTTTCTTAGAACAAAAAGATCCATGTTTCGCTCGACATAAACCGCCATGGTTCTCCTTGTCATTTTTCTCCCGTCATGCTAATATCTTTTTATGATACCAGGACTCCGATGCCGGCCAGCAGAAAGGACCTGGCTCCCGGACCGGTACCCCCGTACCCATATTATGGAAAGGAGACTTGCCTTATGATCCGTTTTTTACTGGAATGCAGACGGCTCTTTGAAAAATATTCCAAAGACGAAATGTCCGTCTATGCGGCCCAGGCCTCCTTTTTTATCATCCTGGCCTCCATCCCTTTCCTCATGCTCCTTTTGTCCCTGATCCAGGCCACGCCTCTGGTGAACGAGTCCGATCTTCTGTCCCTGGTGGTCCAGATGGTGCCGGATACTCTGGACGGCCTGGTGGTCTATGTGCTGGACAGTCTCCATTCCGACTCTCCCATGGCCCTTTTGTCAGCCACGGCCATTGCAGCCCTCTGGTCCTCCTCCCGGGGAATGTTAAGCATCGAGCGGGGCTTAAACCGGGTCTGGGGCACAGAGATCCAGAGAAACTATATCGTCCGCCGGATCATCTGCGCCGGATATACAGTCCTTTTTTCCCTCATGTGTCTTTTGTGCATGGTGCTCCTGGTGTTCGGGGAGCAGATCCAGAAACAGGTCTGGGCCTGGATCCCTTTGATGTCCACCTTTGATTTTCTGGCCTTTCCTGTGAGAGGCCTGGTCACCCTGGCTATTTTATTTATATTTTTCCTGGCTATTTATGCGGTCCTTCCTTTCCGCAGGCTTTCCGTTAAAAGCCAGACGCCGGGAGCTGCCTTCGCAGCCGTGGGCTGGGCCCTGTTTTCCACCGCATTCTCCATTTACTTCCGGTATTTTAAAAATTTCACTGTGACCTACGGAAGCCTGGCGGCAGTGATCCTGATGATGCTGTGGCTGTATTTCTGTATCTGTATCCTGTTCATGGGCGCGGAGATCAACTGGTGGTGGGAGTTTCACGCCCCATCCCGGAACTGGAGCCTGGCTCACTGCCCGCATAAGTAAAAGGGACCGGAGCCCGGCAAAACGCCGGACCCGGTCCTTTCTCCTTTTATGGCTCCGCGAACCCCAGAGCCTCTATATTTTCCCGTGTCAGTGCCCTATAAAGAGGCTGGATCTCCTCCTCATCCCCCAGACATTCCTTTCTCCATTTCGCATAAAACGCCCCGTCCTTTACTGCCCTCTTATTATAGTCTCCATCCCATCCTGCCGGCATCAGATAAAAGATCAGACCGTCGCCATCCTCATCGATCTCGTCCGGGAACTTCTCCTCCATCACGCCCTTATCCCATGCATCCATACTGCCATAGGACTCATATACATCCCTTTCCGGATCATAACGGTAATAGTTCTGGGGCCAGACCCGGCCCGCCAGCCCCTGGTTATGGGACCAGTCCGCCGATGCGCTGCCATTTTTATAATATCGGACTTCCGGGAATTCGTTCAGCTCCAGATAACATTCTTCGCCGTCGCAGCCGTATACAAATTCCCCCATCCCAGCCACGCATGCGGCCGTCCATTTTAACAACAGTTCCTCCTTCCCGTCTCCGTCCACATCACAGATCGCAAAGCTATTTTTCTGCGTTTCCTCCTCGTCTCTGTAATCCAGCGGCCTCCCATCGGGAAGGAGCCCCTGACTGTATGCGTCCCAGAGGATTTTTCCATAGGACGCCGGCAGACTGGCACCGGACTCTATAACAGCCTTCTCCGCCTCCTGTCCATCCTGCCCGGGCTCCGCTCCGTCAGTCCCCGGCAGCCGTTCCCAGTACATGGTCTCTCCCATGGTCTCTGTGGTCAGATACCAGCTCCCATCCTCCGTCACAGGGATCACTGCAAAGGACGCAGGACTTCCTCCTCTCCCCTCTGGCTCATAGGGCGTTATATCTGCCACGAGGATCCCGTCTTCCTCCCGGACCGTGCCCTCTCCGCCTAAGGCAATCCCCAGATAAAAGGAAAAGCTTCCGTCCGCGCCAATGGTCATCTGGCTTCCCTCATGAATCCCGGTTCCAAACATTTCCTGGAGATCTCCAAACTCCTTCAGATGATCCTCTGTCTTTGTCCCGGCCAGCCGCCAGTTTCCGGCGGCCGCCTCCAGGATTCCTCCGGTCCGGGCATCCTCTGCCGGGGAGGTCTGTGCTTCTGTCCGGGCAGGCTCCGCAGGGGAGGTCTGTTCCTCTGTCCAGGCAGGCTCCGCAAGGGAAAAATCCGCTTCTGCACCATTTCCGCAGCCGGAAAGCACCGCCGCCAGCACCGCCATTCCCGCAAACACTCCGGCCCTTTTCCATCCGGCCGCACCCGTATTCTCTCGTCTCATTCCGCCATCCTCCTTCGCTCCTCAGTCCGTTTCCAGTGTTTTTTTCATTATAGCATAGAACTTCCCCCTGTTTTTTAAGTTTTATTTACGTTTTTTGTTTTTCCATATATATTTTATATCCTTATCCATCGCCTGGAAGCCAGAGCCAGCAGGTGTGACATAATCTGACCTTATTGATTTTGACGGAATTGTATATTTCCGCACATTATGGTCCGTTTACAAATTATTTTACAAATCCCGGAGATCGCCAGTGCTGCCGTAAAAAAGGAAGGCCAAAAGGGAAATGCACCCCTCTCAGCCTTCCTTTTATCTTATCTGCATATCCTGGGCAGGTCAGCTCTGTTCCCGGTCTCCGGACCAGTCCCAGTCCGACGGCTGACATTCACAGAAGCGCCAGCCGCTAAGATGTCCTGGAGCTGTCCCCGGTCCGGGACGCCGCTCGAGAAACCGTCTCCCGGCCCTCCGGAACCTGTCTGGATCCCTTACTTCGCCAGCATCATCCGGTCGTTGGCGAACTCGCCGCCGCTGGCCTCTCCAAACTTCTTTAAAAGATCCTCCACCTGGAGGTTCTTTTTTTCCTCTCCCGCCACATCGTAGATGATGCGGCCCTCGTGCATCATGATCAGACGGTTTCCGTACTGGATCGCGTCCTTCATGTTGTGGGTGACCATAAGAGCAGTCAGCTCCCGCTCTTTTATGATCTCATCGGTCAGCTCCAGTACCTTTTTGGCAGTCTTGGGATCCAGGGCCGCCGTGTGCTCGTCCAGAAGGAGGAGCCTGGGCTTTTCCAGAGTCGCCATCAGAAGTGTCAGCGCCTGGCGCTGTCCCCCGGAAAGAAGACCCACCTTACTGGTCATCCGGGTCTGGAGCCCCAGCCCCAGCTTCGTCAGGGCTTCCCGGTAAAAATCCTTTTCATTGGCCTTGATCCCCCAGGAAAGCCCCCTCTTCCTTCCTCTCCGGAGGGCCAGAGCCAGATTTTCCTGGATCTCCATGCCCGCGGCCGTTCCCCGCATGGGATCCTGGAACACGCGGCCGATGTACTGGGCCCTTTTATATTCCGGCTCCCTGGAGATGTTGACGCCGTCGATCTCGATCTTTCCCGAATCGATGGGATATACCCCGGCGATCATGTTCAGCACGGTGGATTTTCCGGCTCCGTTTCCCCCGATGACCGTCACAAAGTCGCCGGGATCCAGGTGAAGGTTCAGACCGCAGAGGGCCTTTTTCTCATTGATGGTTCCTTTATTGAATGTTTTCCGTACATTGGTGATCGTAAGCATTATGAATCCTCCTCCCCTGTCTCCGAATATTCCTTCCTGGCCCTCCATTTTCCCAGGAGCACAGGAACGCTTAAGGAGAAGGCCACGAATACGGCCGTAAACAGGTTCATGTCATTGGTCTCCAGGCCCACCCGGAGCACCAGGGCACGGATCAGGAAGTAGATCACAGCGCCCACCACCACGGAGCTCAGCTTGCAGGCAAAGTTAATGAGCCGTCCCATGAGCACCTCGCCGATGACAATGGCAGCCAGGCCGATGACGATGGCGCCGCGGCCCATGTTGATATCCGCATATTTCTGGTGCTGGCACACCAGGGCTCCGGAAAGCCCCACCAGGCCGTTGCTTAGCATCAGTCCCAGAAGCTTCATCCGCTTCACATTGACTCCCAGGGCGCGGATCATGTCCTCGTTGTTTCCCGTGGCCCGGAGAGCGCTTCCGATCTCTGTTCCGAAAAACCAGTACAGCACGGCCACAATGAGAACGGCCGCAGCCACGCCCACCAGGATCGACGCCTGGGCCTGGGTGATCCCCAGGCTGTCTCCTACGCTGGAAATGAGTGTTTTCAGCTTTAATAATGGAAGATTGGATTTTCCGCTCATGATCCGTAAGTTTATGGACCACAGAGAGATCTGGGTCAGGATCCCGGCCAGGATCGCCGGGATCTCCAGGACCGTGTGCAGGATCCCCGTCACAGCGCCCGCAGCCATTCCAGCCAGCATGGACAACAGGAGCGCTGCCAGTGGATCCAGATCAAAATTAATGACCAGAGCAGCGCAGACGCACCCTCCCAGGGCAAAGCTCCCGTCCACCGTCAGATCTGCGATATCCAGAAGCCGGTAGGTGATGTACACGCCCAGTACCATGATCCCCCACAGGACGCCCTGTGCCACAGCGCCCTGCATTGCAACAAGTATACCACTCATTTTTCTTTCCCCGCTTATCCTCTTTTTTCCTATTCTACGATCTCAGCGCCTTCCAGGCCGGAAATATCGATCCCCAGAGCGTCGGCTGTGGTCTTATTGACTGTCAGAGCACAGCGCTCTGCCGGAAGGTAGCCGATGGGCATTTCTGCCACATCTGCACCCTTTGTAAGGATCTCAATGGCCTGCTCGCCGGTCATGTAGCCCAGCTGGTAGTAATCGATGCCGTAAGTGGCAAGTCCCCCGGCGTTTACCATGCCGGCCTCTCCGCAGATCACCGGGATCTGGTTGTCCGTGGCGATCATGGCAACGGTGGACATGCCGGCAGCGATCACATTATCCGTAGGCGCATAGATCACGTCCACCTTGCCCACCATGGACTCCACCACGCTCTGGATCTCGTTGGAGCTGGGAACCGTATACTCCTCACAGGAAAGCCCTGCCTCCTTACAGGCCTCTTCGGCCATGGCGATCTGGAGCTGGGAATTGCTTTCTGCCGAACAGTACAGGAGACCCACCTTTTCTGCGTCGGGAAGCAGCTGCTTCAGCAGATCGATCTGCTCCTTTACCGGCGTCAGATCCGAGGTTCCCGATACGTTGACGCCGGGCTTTTCATTGTCGTTTACCAGTCCGGATTCTGCCGGATCGGTCACAGCTGTCAGAAGCACCGGGATCTCCTCTGTCACGCCGGCCACAGCCTGGGCCGCAGGCGTTGCGATGGCAAGGATCAGATCGCTGCCGTCGTTTACCAGCTTCTCTGCAATGGTCATACAATTGGCCTGTTCGCCGGAGGCATTCTGCTGGTCTGCCTCATAATTGATACCAGCCTCGTCCAGGGCGGCGAAAAAGCCCTTGTTGGCAGCGTCCAGAGCGTCATGCTGGACCAGCTGGAGCACACCGATCTGATACGTTTCTCCCGATGCGTCTGCCTCTCCTGCCCCGGCGGCTTTGGAGGTCTCCTGCCCGGAGCTTTCCGCTCCCGCTTCTTTTGCCTCACTCTTTGCAGCCGTTTCTTTTGTGCTGTCTTTACTTCCGGAGCCGGAACAGCCTGCCAGCGACATGGCCATGGCTCCCGCCAGAATTAAGGATAATACTTTCGCGTTTTTTCTCATAATACAGATTCTCCTCCGCAATAAAATTCATAACACAGATTGTACTACAAAAAAGCTTTCACGTCAACAGTACATAACTTTAAATTACATGAAGTTCAACGCGTTAAAGTCGAATTCCGGCAAAAACCCACAGATCCTGCCATGCAGCAGGGAAAAGGGAAGAAAAAAGGAAGGCGCACCCATGGGCCCACGCCTTCCTTTGCCTTTAAAAATATTTCTTGTTGCCCCAGAGGTTACTCCGTTTTAAATCCAGATACTCGTTATAGGCTTTTTCCAGGATCTGCTTCTCGTTGGAGAATTTCAGAAGATGGTAGGCCTCATAAAACTTGTAGTATCCGGAATCCACGAAATATTCCTCCCGCTGTGGTTTGCTGTAATAACTGTCTGCCATCATCAGATACCAGTGTACGTCCTTTTCCACCGTATCCTGGGGCGTGCTGAAAGAATACTGGCTCTTTCCGATATATTTAATGATCGAAGCGGTAACGCCAGTCTCCTCCTTCACCTCCCTGAGGGCGGTTTCCTTAAACTCTTCGCCCGGTTCCACAGTTCCCTTGGGCAGGACCCAGCCTTCATATTTGTTCTTGTAATTCTTATAAAGAACCAGGATCTTGCCGCGAAATATAACCACACCGCCACAGCTCGTTGCCTCTATCATTGCAATCCCTCCTGTTGTAAGACGCCAGAGAGGCCGCCTTATTTGGTGTGTCTGATACGCTGGGACTAGTATACTTCTTTTTTGACAGATTTGCAACCCACCTTTTATTGAATATATTCTTTCTATTTCAGATATTTTTCAAACCATTCCATCATTTCAGAAAGTCTGCGCACCCGGTGAGAAGGCTTTCCGGACCGGGACAGCTCATGGTTTTCTCCATGGAACAGGCACATCCGCGCCTCCACCCCGAAGTATTTCAGTGCGGAGAACATCTGAAGGGCGTCGCCCATATAGCAGCGGTAATCCTCGTCCGACTGGATGAACAGGGTAGGCGTTTTAGCCTTATGGGCGTATTTTAACGGAGAGCACACCCACATCTTATCCGGGCTGTTCCAGGGATCGCCCGCCGTCTCCTGGAGGTCGAAGGAATAGCCGATATCCGTGGTCATGCTGAGGGAGATCCAGTTGGAGATGCTCCTCTGGGAGGCTGCCGCCGCGAACCGGTCGGTGTTTCCGATGGCCCAGTTGCACATGAAGCCGCCGTAGCTTCCGCCCATGATCCCCACCCGCTTTTCATCGATCTGGGGATAGCGCTTTAATACCTCGTCAGTCATGGCCAGGCAGTTTTCAAAATCCACGGTGCCGTACCGGCCGGAAAGGTCTGCAAAGGCGTTTCCGCGTCCATCGCTGCCCACGGGGTTGGTGAAAAATACAAAATAGCCCGCATTGGCAAAGGCCTGGCTTTCATGGAAGAACACCGGACCAAAGGTGGCTCTGGGGCCGCCGTGGACCGTAAGGAGCGCCGGATATTTCTTTTCCGGATCGAAGCCTGCCGGCTTCATCACATAGCCGTCCAGCTCCACGTCCTTATATGTAAAGGTAAATTCCTCCACCGGGCATACGTCCCGTTCTGCCAGCAGTCCGTCGTTGAAGGCCGTGAGCTTCTCTTCCTTCCCATCCTTCAGACAGTATATCTCCGTCAGCCCCATGTCCCGCATGGCGGTATACCACACAGCCCCGGCTCCCAGGGATAAGGTATGGACGCTGCCCTGGCGGTCGTAAAGAGTCTCAAAATTCCCCTCTGCGTCCACGGAACAGATGACGCTCTGCTTTCTGAAGGTGGAGATGAAATAGATTCTTTCGTCATCGTGGACGATCCCTTCCCCGTCTGCAAATTTACAGTCGCTGCAGATGGAGTTATGGATGCTCCGGTCGAAGAATGCCAGCTCCTTAAGCGTTCCATCCTCCAGACGGAAAAGCTGCGGATTCTCATTGACGCCATAGGTCTTCATTTCCGATCCGAACAGTGTGACGCTTCCCTTTAAGATGCAGGCATAGTCGATCCGCATCCGGTCCTGGGGGATCAGTGTTTCCCGTTCATAACCTTCCAGTCCCACCCGGTAAAGGCCCGGTCTCCAGGATTTCAGATCCGTATACTGGACTCCCGTATACAGGAGGCAGTCCTCCTCCAGCCAGAAATTCTCCACAGTTTCGTATTCCGGGGTTATGATCTCCAGGGTTTCCTTCTCCCGGTCGTAAACGGCCAGGCGGTTCCTCTTTTTATTGACCACACCCTTTCCGTTGGCCCAGAAGGGAAGCTCGTCAAAGACCTCATAGTCCTTTTCCTCCTTGGCGTACTCGTATTTTACGGACATATACACCCGGGTTCCACATACAGCAAACTTTCCAACGGAATAGGGAACGGCAAAGGAAAATTCCGCCTCTCCCCCGTGAAGGCCGATGGTATAAAAGCAGGTCCAGGTCTCTCCGTCCTCGATCTTCTCTTTATACTCCTTTTCCCGGCAGCTGGCAAAAAGAAGCGTTTCCCCGTCGATCCAGGAAAAATTCCTCTCTTTTCTTCCGGACGTCAGCTTCCGGACGCTTCCGTCGGAAAGATCCATGATCCACAGACAGGAATCATAGCAGTTTTCCTTTTCGTTGACATCCACCACCGCAAAAGCGCCGTGCTTTCCGTCGGGAGCTGCTGTGAGCCCGGTGGGATAGTGATAGTTCATAAAATCTCTGATATCGATCTTCTTCATGTAAGCCCCTCCATAAAAAGGCCATGGGAAACCTCCCGATGGCCTTGTTTTTCTTTTATGCTTCTCTGTACCCGTTGGGATTCATGGACTGCCATCTCCATCCATCGGCGCACATATCGTCGATCCCGCGCTTTGCTTCCCAGCCCAGCTCTTTCTTCGCCTTTGCAGCGTCTGCATAGCAGGTGGCGATGTCGCCGGCCCGTCTGGGCCTGATCACATATGGGATCTCTTTTCCCACAGCCCTGGAGAACGCATGGATCATATCCAGGACGCTGTATCCGTGTCCGGTTCCCAGGTTATAAATATAGACTGCCGGGGTATCCTCGAATTTCTTTAAGGCCTTTACATGGCCGTCTGCCAGATCCATCACATGGATGTAGTCCCGGACTCCCGTTCCGTCCGGCGTATCGTAGTCGTCTCCGAATACGCCCACCTCTTTCAGCTTGCCCACAGCCACCTGGGTGATATAGGGCGTCAGGTTGTTGGGGATGCCGGCCGGGTCTTCTCCGATCATGCCGCTCTCATGGGCGCCAACCGGATTAAAATAACGTAACAGGATCACAGTCCACTCCGGATCCGCCTTCTGGATATCCGTAAGGATCTGTTCCAGCATGCTCTTGGTCTGGCCGTAGGGATTGGTGCACTGTCCCTTGGGGCAGTCCTCGGTGATCGGCACAAAAGCAGGATCGCCGTATACGGTGGCAGAGGAGCTGAAGATGATCTTCTTTACTCCGTGCTTTCTCATAACGTCACAGAGCACCAGGGTTCCGGTGATGTTGTTGTAATAATACTCCAGGGGCTTGGCCACAGATTCCCCCACGGCCTTTAAGCCTGCAAAATGGATCACTGCATCGATCTTTTCCTTTTCAAAGATCGACTCCAGCGCATCCCGGTCCAGCATATCCGCCTTATAAAAGACGATATCCTTTCCCGTCAGCTTTTTTACCCTCCGTAAGGATTCCTCGGAGGAATTGCTCAGATTATCGAAAACAACGACCTCATGGCCCTGGTTTAAAAGCTCCAGGCATGTATGGCTGCCGATATATCCGGCTCCGCCAGTTACTAAAATTCTCATATTGTCACGCCTCTCTTTCCTGGATACGTATCTTTTCCGCCGCCGGTCTTTCCGGCTTCCCGGTCATTCTCTATTCTATCACGGCCACTGGAAAAAAGGAATCCTTTTTTCCAGCAGTTTCAAGGAAGCCGGTCTCAGGGGATCAGATATGCGTCGAACAGCTTTTTTGCAATGGGACCCGCTGTTCTTCCTCCGGAGCCGCCTTCCTCCACGATGACACAGACAGCCAGCTTCGGATCTTCCGCAGGCGCATAGCCCACAAACCATGCATGGGTCTCCTTCCCCGTCTCAAACTCCGCCGAGCCGGTCTTTCCCGCCGCCTGGTAGGCATCCGTCCTTAAGGAAGAGCCGGTCCCTTCGTTTACCACCCGCACCAGCAGCTCCTTTAAGGCTGCCGCCTCATTGGCCACCATCAGCTCCCCATAGGCCTCCGGCTTGAATTTTTTCACCGTCTGGCCGCCGGGATTCTCCACATGGTCCACAAAATACGGCTTCATCAGGATCCCGTCATTGGCAATGGCTGCCATGACCATCAGATTGTGCATGGGTGTCATCAACGTGCTTCCCTGGCCCATGGCCGTCTGCATGATCTCCCAGTCCTCCGCATCCGCCTCCATCTGGTATACGCTTTGTTTATAAGGAATGGAGAGAGGCTGGTCCCGGTTGAATAAAAGCTGCTCGGACAGTCCCTTTAGTCCGTCAAGATCCAGCTCCAGTCCCAGGGAGGCGAAGGCCCCGTTGCAGGAATTGGCAAAGGACGCTGCAAAATCCTCCTCTCCATGGGCCGTTTTGTGGTAGCACTGGATCCGGATGTTCTCATATTCATAGATCCCGTCACAGGAAAAGTGAAAGCCGTCATAGGCTCCCGGATGCTCCCTCATATATTCCAGGGCCGTGATGACCTTGAAGGTGGACCCGGGCGGGTAAAGTCCCTGGGTGGCCCGGTTCAGAAGCCTGGCCTCCTTACTGTCCCCGTTCACCAGGCTGTCCCATTCAGCCTCCACCGTATTGGGATCAAAGGCCGGCTTGGATACCATGGCCAGCACCTTCCCTGTATCCGGCTCCATGGCGATCACTGCTCCCCTCCGGTCTCCCAGGGCATCCCAGGCCGTCTGCTGGAGACGCAGGTTCAGGGTCGTCGCCACATTGTCTCCGGTGCTCTTCTCTCCCGACAGCTCATCTATGATCTTTTCCATAAGGTTCACATGGGAGCTTAGAAGATGGAAATTCACCAGGGATTCCAGTCCTGTCTTTCCCATGGTGGAATAACCGGCCACATGGGCAAACAGTTCTCCGTAAGGATAGCTTCTCGTCTCCTTCCCGTCCTCTCCCACCACGGTCTCTGCGATGACCGTTCCGTCGTCAGCCAGAAGCTTTCCGCGGACCACCCGGTCCGCCATGCCGGCGATCCTGGCATTATATGGATTGTTGATCACGTCCTCACTCTGAAACTGGAGAAAGACTCCCATGTAGAGCCCCATGGCGGCGAATACACCCACTACGCCGTATGCAAACCACAGGATATTTTTATTGGCCCTGGGATTTGGCCTGGTCTTTTTCATCTTCCTCCTCCTCTCCGCGTTTTAAGATGTACAGTCCCTGGATGATGTTAAAAAGGATAAAGGTAGCCAGCACAGAGCTTCCACCATAGCTGACAAAGGGCAGGGTCACGCCGGTAGATGGGATGAATTTGGTGGCTCCGCCGACGGTTAGGAACACCTGGGTAATATAGACCGTTCCCAGTCCGAAGGCAATGAGCTTATAGAACATGGCCTGCATCTTCGTAGCGATCAGCATGAACTGGAGAAAGCAGCCCACGCAGATAAATAAAAGACAAAGGGCATAGATCCCGCCCAGCTCCTCAGAAACTGCTGAAAAAATAAAATCCTTATCCACCACCGGAATCTTTTCCGGCATTCCCTGGTAAAGTCCCATGCCGAACCAGCCGCCTGTGCCGATGGCAAACAGGGACTGGGCCGCCTGGTATCCGATGTCATCTACGTCGGACCAGGGATCCCTCCAGGCCTGGATCCGCCGCCTTACGTGCGAAAACATATGGTAAGCAGCCACAGCGGCCCCGGCTCCTCCGGCAGCTCCCGCTCCCAGATAAAACCAGTTGGACGTGGCCACAAAAAGCATCATCAGATAGGACACAAAATAGATCAGGGCGTTTCCCAGATCCCTGGACGCCGCCAGCACCAGCACATGGGCCGCGGCCGCGGCCGTGGTCACGGCAATGGTCTTAAAGTCCGTGGAACGGTAAAACATGGTGGCCACAAAAAACACAAAGCTGATCTTCACAAACTCCGACGGCTGGAAGGAGAAGCCGCCGATGGAGATGGAAAGCTGGGCCCCGTAGGATGTATTTCCCAGAAGGCATACGGCGGACAGCAGGGCCAGTCCCAGGCCGCAGTAGATCCAGGGGATCTTTGCCAGCTGCCACACCCGGTCAATGATCAGGGGGATGATCCACGTGATCACAGCCGCTGCCGCCACGATCACAAACTGGCGCATGGCCCGGGAGGGGTTTAACCGGGTCAGCATGATAAAGCTGGTGCATAAAAGCATACACGTATTATTCACCAGGAGCCGGGACACGTTCCGGTAAAAAAAGCGGTACAGATAAATATAGCACAGGAAGAAGATCACCTGGGCCCCGTAAAAGAGCGCCAGGCTCTCCAGCCCCGTGTTTAAAACGATCACCATATTCGCCAGAAAGTGGAGCATGAACATGCAGACCAGCTGTCTGGAGCAGGCCAGATCCCGGCCCTCCTGATCCTTCATGGAGAAGAACCGGAAATTATAATATGTGTAAATGGCGATCAGAAGGATGATCAGGTATCTGGATACCTCCACAACAAGATTCGTCAATGTCTCACCTACTCTACGCCCCGCTTAAAATGACCGCGGGTAAAATTTCCGGACGGAGGGTCCTGTCTTTTTCCTTCCATATATTCCTCATAGAAGGAGCGGAGCACCCTTTTTGCCGTCTCTCTGTCCTCCAGCGTAAGGATGATCCGGTATGCCGCCGGCGACAGCCTGGCTGCCTCGCCGGAAAGCCCCAGAAGCGACAGAGGGCTTTCATTATAGATCGTATTAAAACAGAACCGGCACTGGTTCTTCACCGGGAAGGCCTTTCCCTTTCTGTCTCTCAGATATAAGACCTCCGGCCGCCCGGTGCAGCCCTCCATGGTCTTTTTCACGCACTGGGCCGATACCATCATGGGGAGGTACCCGTAAACGATCAGCTCGCCCCGTACCCCTGCGTCGGAAAGCTCCCTGGCATTCAGCTCCACTGGGAGGGTCACCCGGCTGGCCCCATAGGCCTTCATGGCCTTTTCCGCCCGGTGGTTGAACACATACATGCCGTGGTCGAAATACTGCTTCATTTCCGGCAGATGCTTTCTTAAAAATCCCGGCTCCTCCATGGAACCCACGCCTATGGCGTCAAAGCCGGCGTTTTTAAGCTCCTCCATATGGGCCAGGAAAAACTGCTCTGCCTGGGAACGGAAGATCCTGGGCATCATCAGATAACAAGCGCTCCCCGCCTTATGGCAGCGGTCCGCCAGCTCCTTCCACTGGCCCGGATCAAATTCCTCGCCTGCCAGGTAGATCCCGAAGGGCGTTTCTGCCCCGTCCTCCCGTTTTTCCTGCACCAGGGCCAGAGCCTCCCGGAGCTGGTCCATATTGGAAACGGATACGGCAAATTCCGGAGCCGTTTTCTGCCCGTCCAGACATGCCTGGGGTCCGGTCCCTTTTTCCTCTCCGTTTTCTCCGGCGGCGGCCCGTTCTGCGCCTTCCTCCTCCGTATTTTTATGCTCTTCACCGGACTTCCGGCGGAACCGCTCCGTCACAGCCCTGCAAAGCTCCTCCAGGGCCTCTCTCCTCAGCCTGTTTAAGGCCTGTACCGGAAGGAATACCTTTCCTTCCACTAAAACCTCCAGTTCCTCAAAGAAAAATGGAGAATCTCCGGTCTTCATCAGCTGTTTCCGGACCCTGTCCCCATCCATGGGGGCGTTCTTTGCCGTTTCTGCCATATCCCCGGTACAGGCAACAGAAACCGGCTCCAGAACGGCCATTCCGTCTTCCGTGATTCCGGCTGGTTCCAGTGAGGGCGTATATTCCACGGTCAGCCGCACCGGCTTTCCCTCTGAGACCAGGGCAGTCCCGCGGATGGGCTCTTTTTTCACCGCATCCACATAGGTCCGGTCCAGACGATCGAACAGCTCCTGATCCGGCTCCCGGAAGGCCGGTTTTTCCTTTAATACCACCATATCCCGGCCATTGTGCTCCTTATAATAGCCCTCTGACTGGCCGCCCCGGTCAAACAGCTCCAGAAGCGCTCTCCGGTCTGCCGGATCCACCCGGTAGCCGGACCGTCCATGGGCAAGGTACATATCCACATATTTCCGGTAAATACTCACCACACCGGCCGTATACCGGGGACTCTTCATCCGTCCCTCGATCTTCAATGAGCAGACCCCGGCCTCCAGGATTTCCGGCAGAAGATCCAGGGTGCAAAGATCCTTAAGGCTCAGCACATACTTTTCATTTTTCCCTCCAAGGACCTTATCTCCCTTCTCCACGTCAAAGGGCAGGCGGCAGGTCTGGGCACACCGGCCCCGGTTGCCGCTCCGTCCCCCGATGAGGCTGGAAAACAGGCACTGGCCCGAATAGCAGTAGCAGAGCGCCCCGTGGACAAAGGTCTCCACCTCCAGCCCTGTGGCCTCACTGATCTCCCGGATCTCTTTCAGGGAAAGCTCCCTGGCCGGTACCACACGGACGGCGCCCATTCTTTTAAGATCCGCCGCGCTGTATTTTCCTGTCACGGTCATCTGGGTGCTGATGTGGAGGGGTAAGTCCGGAAAATGCTCCCGGATATAAGAAAATACACCCAGGTCCTGGACCAGGACTGCATCCAGTCCCGCCTCATAATAGGGCTTTAAATACCCATAAAGCTCCGGCAGTTCCTTTTCCTTCACCAGAGTATTGACCGTCATATAGATCCGGCAGTTGTGGAGGTGGACGAAGTCGATGGCCCGGATCATTGCCTCCTCATCCAGATTATCCGCATAGGCCCTGGCTCCGAACCGGCTTCCGCCGATGTAGACCGCATTGGCCCCGGCGTTGACGGCGGCCACCATGCTCTCATAAGATCCGGCCGGCGCCAGGATCTCAACCTTTCTCTTTTCCATACGCTTCCTTTCCGGCCAAAAGCCCAGAAAGGGCCGCTGCATATCGTTAGATTCCATGCGGCAGCCCGTTTTTCTCTTTTGTATCCTACTGTTCCGTCTGGGCATCCAGCTTCATCTGGACGCTGATCAGCTCATGCTTCAGACTGTATATCTCCCTTTCCAGATCGTCCCTCTGGGCCTTCAGCATTTTTGCCTCCTGGAGGGCCTTGAAATAATCGTCGGCCAGGTTCAGGTAGATCATTACCTCCTGGTAATCCTTATTCTGTCTCGTAAAGCCCGGCTGGGCCTTCAGGATCCCGATCTTCTCATTGATATAAGCAGCCACCTTCTGGAGATATTCCTGCTCCTCCGATCCGCCCAGGGTGTAGATATTCCCATTGATCAGCACTTCTGTATAATTTTTTCTTTCCATGTCTGTTCTCCCGATTTTCTTTCTTTGTATAGTCTATCACATCCGCTCCGCTGGAGCCAGAAATTATTCCTTACGGATTTCCTAATAGTTTCGTAACGGTCCGGCTTCCATCCTTACGCTTCCCCGCCGTCCGCCGGTATGCCGAGATGAACATAAGCTGCCTCTGTGGCCACCCGGCCCCTGGGCGTCCGGTTGATGAGCCCGTTCATCAGAAGATATGGCTCATATACATCCTCCAGGGTCCCGGAATCCTCTCCGATGGACGCCGCCAAGGTCTCCAGTCCCACAGGGCCTCCTCCGAATTTCTGGATCATGGTGAGGAGGATCGTCCGGTCGTTGTTGTCCAGTCCCAGCCGGTCCACATCCAGGATATCCAACGCAAAATCCGCCACAGCCTTTGTGATGACGCCGTCGTATTTTACCTGGGCAAAATCCCTGACCCGCTTCAGAAGCCGGTTTGCCAGCCTGGGGGTACCCCTGGATCTCCTTGCGATCTCCCAGGCTCCCTCCTCCTGGATCTCCACGCCCATGACCTTCGCTGATCGTTTTACGATCACACAGAGCTCCTCCGGCGAGTAAAATTCCAGACGCTGGATCACGCCGAAACGGTCCCGGAGGGGAGCCGTTAAAAGTCCCGCCCTGGTGGTGGCTCCCACCAGGGTAAACCTCGGAAGCTCCAGCCGGATGGAACGGGCGGCAGAATCCTTTCCCAGCATGATGTCGATGGCAAAGTCCTCCATTGCGGGATACAGGACCTCCTCCACCTGGCGGTTGAGCCTGTGGATCTCGTCCACGAACAGCACGTCGCCCTCCTGGAGGTTGTTGAGGATCGCCGCCATCTCCCCGGGCTTTTCGATGGCCGGACCAGAGGTGACCTTCAGATTCACTCCCATTTCGTTGGCGATGATCCCGCACAGCGTCGTTTTTCCCAGTCCCGGCGGGCCGTAAAATAATACGTGGTCCAGGGCCTCTCCCCGGGTCTTCGCAGCGTCTATAAAGATCTTTAAGGTGGATTTTATCTTTTCCTGGCCGATATATTCCTTTAAATACCGGGGCCTTAAGGTTCCTTCTATTTTTTTATCTTCTTCTGTCTCTTCTGTTGTAATGATTTTACGACTCATACCAACCTGCCTGTTCTATTGATTGTTCCAGTTCCTTCCTATAAGAAGGCCAGATGCCTCAAGGCTCCCTTTAAAACGTCTTCTGCCGTCATTTCTTCGGTGATCTTCACCTTCTTTACCGCTCCGGCTGCCTCTGCTGCCGAATAACCAAGGGCAGTCAGGGCCTCCACAGCCTCTTTTCCTGCCTGTCCCACTCCGGATATCTCCTCCGGTACTGCCAGGGACTCCTCCAGTCCTCCAGCCAGCACGTCCTCCGGCCGTATCTTATCCTTCAGATCCAGGATGATCCTCTGGGCCGTTTTGGGGCCCACGCCGGGAGCCCTGGAGATGGTCTTTGCATCACCGGACGCCACCGCCATCCGTAGCACATCGGGCCTTAAGGCGGACAGGATCCCAAGGGCGCTTTTGGGGCCGATGCCGTTGATGCCGATCAGCTGCTTAAACATCGCCAGATCCTGCCGGGACAGGAAGCCGAACAGGCTCATCCCGTCTTCCCGGACGCTGAAATATGTGTAGATCTTTACGCTTTCCCCCAGGGGCGGAAGCTCTGAAAGCACCGGCACAGGCACGAAGATCTGGTATCCGACTCCGTGAGCCTCCACCACCGCTGAATCCTCATTTTTTTCCGCCAGGGTGCCTCTGATATATGAAATCAATGTATTTTCCCTCCGAACCGCTCATAGGGCGTTGCTCTGTAACAGAATCATACCATAGACAAAAAGCCTTTGCAAGATAAACCCGGGATGAATCGAACAAATTTTCTGGTATTGAACCGCTGGTTCATTGACATTCCATCAGAAACCACGTATACTGAGATCAGATTCCAGCCCAGATCTGCACGCGAAAGGAACGATACCCATACCTATGATAACGATCCAGAATACTTTTGACGCGGAGGGATCCTATCCCCTGGCCCGCCTGGGGGATCCCGCTTCTCTCCTGTTCTTTGATATTGAGACCACCGGCTTTTCCGGAGACTTCTGCACAGTCTATCTGATCGGCTGTGTGTTTTATAAGGAAGGCCGCGCCCATTTTATCCAGTGGTTTGCCGACACAAAGGCCTCTGAGGCCCAGGTGATCCAGAGCTTTTTCTCCTTTTTAAAGGACTACTCCGTCCTGGTCCATTTTAACGGAGATACCTTTGATATCCCCTTCCTTATGAAGCGGTGCAGGGCCCTTAAGCTCCCCTGTGATTTTTCCGGCGTGGAAAGCGTGGATATCTATAAGCGCATCAAGCCCTGGAAAAAGCATCTGGGACTGGAAAACCTGAAGCAGAAGACTATCGAAGGCTTTCTCTCCATCTGCCGGGAGGACCGCTTCGACGGCGGACAGCTCATAAGCGTTTACGAGGACTATCTGAAAACCAGGGACAAAAACCTCTTAAGGCTCCTTCTTCTCCATAATGAAGAGGATCTGAAGGGAATGCCCTCGCTCCTGCCGATCCTGTTTTATCCGGACTTTTTTACCCAGGATTTTACTCTTCTGGATCTGAAAAAGGCGGCGGGTGAAACGCCCCGGCTCCTGCTTTCCTTAAAGGGAGAAGAAGAGACCGTTCTGCCCCGGCCCCTCTGTGCCGCCGTCCCCTCCTACGGTTTTGCGGCTGCCGGAAATGCCCTGGAGCTTTCCATCCGGCTTTATGAGGGAACCCTTAAATACTATTATCCCAGCTATAAGGACTACTATTATCTGATCTACGAGGATACGGCGGTCCACAAAAGCGTCGGCGAATACGTGGACCGGGACGCCCGCATAAAAGCCACAAAGGAAACGTGCTATACGAAAAAAAGCGGCGTTTTCCTTCCCCAGCCGGAGCCTGTCTGGATTCCGGAATTTAAGACCTCTTCCAAAGACAGGACTGGATTCTTTGAGTTTTCGCCCTCCTGTTTCCAGGATCCCGTCCGGCTCAACCAGTATATTAAAAAAATCTGGGCGGAGCTTTTCTAAGCCGCCCAGATCTCTTAATAATCCCCTTTTTTCAAAAGATACCGCAGATACCGGAAGGTATACGGCTCCCCCTTTTTCTCCAGCATACGGAGCACCTTATCCAGTTCCCGTTTGGTTTCCGGGTGCATGGTCAGAACATCCTTGCTGCGTGAAAAATATGCATATGGGTCTCCGTCCGTGTACGCCCTGCCCCGGTACGTCCTGGATGCGGCGATCCGGTCCATGACCATCTCAACAAAATACTGGACCGGCATCTTCACTCCAACGATCCTCCAGTTATCCTCCCTGGTGGAAACATCGGTCCAGTACTCAAAATGGTGCTTATTCCTCCCTTTGTGGTGGAGCCAGGCCGGAGAATACCCCATGATCTCCTTCTCAGCCGCATTGGGGCTGCGGTCTCCCTGATAATAGCGGACTCCCGTCCTAAATTCTGTCCAGGTATATTTGGACAGATCGTGGAGCAGCCCCTGTCTGTAAAGCCCTACCTGGAAGCAGCCCTTCATGACCAGCAGCCGGTGGTGGGTGATGGTCCGGAAATGGTTCCAGGCGTTATTTTTCGTTTTGTGCTGAAAATCCAATCTTTTTTTCATATTGCAAGATTCCCTCATATTTTTTGAATAACCGCAAAATCAGCCACATGATTTTATTTGACATCCCCGACCGGTTGTGCTATTGTGAACACAGCAGGCGCGGCCTGCAAGGTCTTATTGCGGAGGTATCATATGAAAGGTACAGTTAAGTGGTTTAACAACCAAAAAGGTTACGGCTTTATCTGCGATGCAGATGGGCATGACGTGTTCGTACACTACTCTGGTCTTAATATGGAAGGCTTTAAGACCCTCGACGAAGGTGCAGACGTCGAATTCGACGTGATCGAGGGTTCCAAAGGTCCCCAGGCCGTCAACGTAACCAGACTCTAATCGCCGATTCTCATTATGCCTTTTTCTAACCAGAGAAACAGCTTGTTAGAACGAAGCGGATGTGCATGAAGCTGATTACATCAGAGGATGCTGCAAAACAGGTGAAGAAGCTTTCCAAAGCCCTTCCTTTGCAGTACCCTCTTTTGCAGCATTCTCCGGGATCCCGTTCTCTCCGGTGTTTCTGATCCGTATCCTTTATGGCCTGGTGGCCTTTTCCAGCATTTCCTTTAACTCATCCACTGTAAATGTATAGATCTTATTACAGAAATGGCAGCTCACCTCAATGGGCTTTCCTTCGTCGATCATGCTCTGGAGCTCTTTTTTTCCAATACTCGTAATGGCTCTGGCTACCCGGGACTTATGGCAGTCACAGTGGAACCTGGCAGGCAGACGGTCCAGGATCTCCAGGCCCATATCCCCCAGAAGATCTTCCAAGATCTCCTCCGGTGTCTTTCCAGCATCCAGAAGAGCGGTGATGGAGCTCATCTCTCCCAGACGGGCCTCCAGCCGGTCGATGCAGTCATCAGAAGCTCCCGGCATCAGCTGGATAATGAAGCCTCCGGCCTGGCGGACCGTGTTATCCTTATTCATAAGGACTCCCAGAGCTACCGAGGACGGAACCTGCTCAGAGGTGGCGTAATAGTACGTCAGATCCTCGGCGATCTCACCGGAAACCAGAATGGTCTGGCCCACATAGGGCTCCTTTAAGCCGATATCCCGGATCACACTTAAGACGCCCACCCCAAGAGCGCCTCCCACATCCAGCTTTCCCTGGGCGTTGGGCGGCAGCATGACCTCCGGGTTGAAGGCGTAGCCCTTGACGTCCCCTTTAGAATCTGCGGTCACCAAAAGGCCGCCAATGGGGCCGTCTCCCTCTGCCCGGAGGGTCAGAAGATCCTTTTCTCCCTTCATCATGATCCCCATCATGGCTCCGGCCGTTAAAAGCCGTCCCAGGGCTGCCGTAGCCACCGGGCTGGTATTATGGGCATCTCTGGCAGCCTCCACCAGATCCCTGGTGGTAGCTGCAAAGGCGCGGATCTGTCCCTCCGCTGCCGTTGCTCTGATTATATAATCCGTCATATTCTCAAACCTTCCTTAATTATTCTGCTTCTTTCCGTGCTCCCTGGCTATGACGTAGATCCTTTCGCTTTCCTTCCGGGGCGCATCCTTTGTAAAAGCGTCATATGCCGTCACAAATTCCATTCCGGCCAGAGCCAGGGCCTCCTGTATTTCTTGTAAGGAATAAGCCCGCTGGTAATGGGTCTCCTGGTATTTCCTGTAAAGACCGTTTTCCTCCCGCAGGAATATCGCCAGATCGTAAATATTGATCCTCTCCTCCGGATCATACTGGTTGTCCCAGATAAAACTGGATTCCTCCCGGTCCTCTGCCACCGTGGTGTCTCCCATGACCTGGGCGTACTTATATTCCGTATTCAGATCGAAAATAAAGACTCCGCCCGGATCCAGATAATTATTGACCAGGGAAAAAACCTCTGCCAGGTCCGCCGGGTCTGTGATATAGTTGATGCAGTCACAGATGGACACCACAGCCCTCACAGTGCCGTACAGCTCAAACTCCCGCATATCCTGGCAGAGATACAGGATATCCTGTCCCGACTCCGCCCGCTTTCCGGCTGCCAGCTCCAGCATTTCTTCTGAATAATCAATGCCGATCATATCATAGCCCCTGGCAGCCAGAAGCTCCGTAAGGCTCCCGGTGCCGCAGCCCAGGTCCAGGACCAGTCCGCTCTCCACACCGTTCTCCTTTAAAAGCCCTGTCAGGTATTCGCACCATTCCCCATAGGGGACATTATCCATAAATGTATCATAAACCGCCGCAAATCCCGTATATGCTTCCATGTGTCTCCCTCGCGTAAAAAGGGAGCGCAGCAGAATTTCCACAGATTCTGCAACGCTCCCATGTCCGTCAGCTTTTTACTGATTCCGTCCGCAGCACTTTTTATATTTTTTACCACTTCCGCAGGGACACGGATCGTTGGGGTAGATCTTATGGCCTTCACGGCGTACTGTACCGGAAGCCTTCTGGGCCTTATAAAGCTCGTTCCTCTTTTCCTCAGTGAGGATCGTTTCCCACTGGGGAAGGCCATACAGCCAGGTCGCCTTCGCTTCCACCATATTGTAGTACAGCTTCTCCGGATCGATCTCGATCTTAACGGCCGTATTCTCGTCCATTGTCTCGATGGGGTTCTCATATCCCTTTAAGCTCTCGTTGATGCCGTCTAAGAATCCGGTCATGATGAGCACTTCTGTCTCATACTTTTCAGCCAGCTCCTTTACGGTCCCCTCTACCACCTGGGCCGGGTCGGAAAGGATCTTCTCGTAGATTCCCTTCTCCACTGTAAAATATCCTGTCCAGAGCTCTTCTCTCTTTTTATCGTCGAGGCCATCACCGTATGCCAGGTTTCTCCATGTTTCAAGTAAAGTTGCCATTGTAAAACCATCCTTTTCGTATTCTTAAGATACAGACTCTTAGTATTATAGCATATTGGGAAAAATCTGTAAATACCTGTATTCTTTTTCTTTCCCGGCGCATTTTACTGGTTCCGGGCGGTTTCCCCCGCCCGTTTTTTTCCCAGGACCCGTTTAAAAAAGCTCTGAGGGATCTCAAACACAAAAATGATCCCCAGAACGATGGCCACCGCCGCCTTGACAGCGGAAAAGCCCGTACGGCTGGCCAGTTCCATCTGGTCCGTCACGATGTAATAAGCCGTCCAGTAGATCCCAGCCCCAGGCACCAGGGGAAAGATCCCCGGGATCATGAACAGAGTGGCCGGGCACCGCTCCATGACCGCAAACAGCCTGGACAAAAAAACCACCGCTGCTGCCGCAAAAAATGTAGCCTCCGTTACGGTCATCCCGGCCCATTCCAGAACAAAATATGTGAGCCAGCCCCAGGCACCGCAGGCCGCGCAGAAGCCATAGTATTTCCTTGGTACATAAAACAGGACGGAAAAGGCCGCCGTCCCCACGCCCGCCGCCAGAAGCTGCTTAAAAAGCTCGCCTGTGGGAAAGGACGGAAAAAAAGCAAACCATGCAGAAAGCTCTGTCATAGCAGATTCCCTCCTGTGATCCGGTAATAAGCGGTGAACATCATCCCCACTCCCAGGGCGATCCCCAGGACCACCAGCGCCGTATCCATCATCCGCACCGAACCGGCAATATAGTCCCCGTCCGTCAGATCCCGGATCGCGTTGGTGAAGGCCACCCCGGGGATCATGGGGATCACAGAGCCGATGATCATGGAGCTGACGTTATGGCCCAGGCCCAGGTGATAGAATACCATACATAAAAACGTTACCAGGGCCCCTCCCAGGATATGCTCCACCAGCCGGGAAAGCCTGTATCCCCCGTAGAGGATATACACATACAAAAGCATCCCGGATAAAAATGCCGCCGCGCTGTCCAGGAGATCCCCGCCGAAAAACAAACAGAATGCGCCGCTTCCCACTGCCGACGCCATGATCTGGACAATGTTTCGCTTTCCCGGCATGTTTTCAATGTCGTCCAGGCACCACTCCAGATCCGCGATGGTGTGTTTTCCTTCCTCGATCTCCCGGGAAAGCTGGTTGACGGCCGCCACCCGGTTCAGGTGGGCGCCGCTGACGGGAATGTGCTGCACCCTGGCAAAGAATTCTTCTCTCTGGTTTCCCATGGTGGAAAAGATCCCATTGCTGAGGACAAACGAATTTGCTGACTGGATCCCGTAATGACGGCAGATCCGGTCAATGGTCTCCTCCACCCGGGAGATCTCTGCGCCGTTTTCCAGAAGGATGTGGCCGGCCCGCATGGCGATCTCCATGATCTCCTGCCTGTCCCCGGCCATGGACTCCTCCTTCGGGTCCGGCGCTCTGTTTTCTTCCAGTTTCATAGCTCTCCTCTTTCCTGCCGCCTACGGCTTACACCGGCCGCAGGGACTGTATCCCTGGTCCAGCAGCTCCTCTCTGGTCCCTTTAAATTCCTTTTTGTTCTCCGGCCCCATCTCCGCCGCGCTGGAGCAGCCGGGGGCGTGGAACTTCATGGTATTTGTATTGAGGATATATTCCTTCTCCTCCTGATCCGGCTTTCTTCCCTCCTGGGGAGCCGTATTCTTAGCAGTCCGGAAGGTGACCTCCGCACCGTCGCTGGTGCAGATGATATCTCCCTGGAGGTCCGTCCGGTACACCGTCACGCCCGCGTCCCTCAGACGGCTTAAGACCTCCTGGGTGGGATGGCCGTAGGTATTTCCGGTCCCCACAGAGATCACGCCGTACTCCGGCATCACCTCCCGGAGGAACGGATACGAAGTGGAGCTGTCGCTTCCGTGGTGGCCCACCTTTAAGACCGTGCTCTTTAAGACTTCCCCTGTATCCAGGATGTCCTCCTCCTCTTCCCGCTCCGCATCTCCGGTGAATAAAAATGAAGTATCCCCATATACGATCCGGAGAACGATGGAGGTATTGTTGGTCTCATCCGTCTCCCGGACCGGTCCCAGGATCTTCACCTGGGCGCTTCCCAGGGAAAAGCTGTCTCCGGCCTCTGGTATAGTGATCTCTGTCCCCTGCTTTTCCAGTCCCTCCAGAAAATTTCTGAAGGCCCTGCTGTCGTACTCCGTCACCGGGGCAAGGGCCGTATCCACAGACGCATACGTAAGGGCTCCGGAGAGGCCTCCCACATGGTCCTCGTGGGCATGGGTACAGACCATATAATCCAGCTCCTCCACCTTCTGCTTTTCCAGATAGGTATAGATCACGTCCGAATCCTCAGAGTTTCCGCCGTCGATCAGCATGCTTTCCCCGTCGCAGAGCACCAGGGCTGCGTCCGCCTGGCCCACGTCGATGAAATGGACTTCAAGGCCGGAACCGTCCACCGTCTGTTCCGCCGGCAGCTCTGCCCCGGCGCTGTTTCCGCAGCCGGAAATAAGTCCTGCCGCCAGCAGCACCGAAAGCAGGAACCGGGCGGCCCCACGGCCTGCTCCTTCCTTCCGCCAGCCCCATATTTTCTTTTTGTTTCGGATCTCTTCCATTCAAATTCCTCTTTTCTTTTGTCATTCCTTCCGCAGTCAGGACTATTGTACTCTGAAAGAGAAAAAAAGGCAACCCGCCTTCCTTCCCAATCTTTTCCTCCGGAAACCTTGAAAAAAAAACGGAATCCGCTATAATCGAAAGGAATCAATATTACGTCAGGAGATACGATCCCATGAAAATTGTATTAGAGCATCTCACAAAAAAATTTCCGGCCCGCGGGAAGAAGGGGGAAGAGGTGACAGCCGTCCGTGATTTCACCTTTGAGATCCCCGACGGCTCCCTCATCGGCCTTCTGGGGCCGTCCGGCTGCGGAAAAAGCACGGCCTTAAACCTGCTCTGCGGCCTGGAAGCTCCCACAGAGGGGAAGATCTATTTCGGGGACACCGATGTGACGGATATGCCCCCGGAGCTCAGAGGTGTTGGCATGGTGTTCCAGAATTACGCCCTGTATCCCCATCTGACTGTGCGCCAGAACATCCTGTTCCCTCTGGAAAACCTCAAAGGAAAGCAGAAGCTGTCCAAAGAAGAAATGAACCGGCAGGCAGAAAAAGCCGCTGGACTGGTACAGATCCAGGGGCTCATGGACCGGAAGCCCCGTGAGCTTTCCGGCGGCCAGCAGCAGCGGGTAGCCATCGCCAGGGCCCTGGTGAAAACGCCCAACGTGCTCCTCTTAGACGAGCCTCTGTCTAACCTGGACGCCCGCCTGCGGCTCCAGACCCGGGAGGAGATCCGGAAGATCCAGCAGGAGACCAGAGTCACCACCGTTTTCGTCACCCACGACCAGGAGGAGGCCATGAGCATCTCCGACCAGATCGTGGTCATGAAGGACGGGATCTTCATGCAGATGGGCCGCCCCCAGGAGGTGTACGACGATCCGGCCAGCCTGTTTGTGGCAAAATTCCTGGGGAACCCGCCCATCAATGTGTTTAAGGGAGAGGTGCAGAAGGAGACGCTGTGGCTTGGTGACCAGCCAGTCCTTTCTGTGAGGGGCGTTCCGGACCAGCCAGTGACCGTGGGGATCCGTCCCGAGGGCTTCATCCTCACCGAAAACGGCCCCTTTGCCGCCAGCTTAAGCCGGGTGGAGGTCATGGGCCGGGACGTGAGCGTGATCTCTGCCCATCCCTGTTCCGAAAATTTCTCGGTCCGCTCCATCATCACTGCAGAAACGCCCGTGGACCGGGACGCCGGATCCGTGCATTTTTCCTTAAAGCCGTCCAAGGTGTTCCTGTTCCACAGGGAGACCGGAGCGCGGATCCCATTTTCCATCTCATAAAACACAGGGGGACTTCCTTATATGAAACATTCAGATCTAAAGCCCTGGCTGTACCTGCTTCCGGCCATCCTGTTTCTCGGCTGCTTTATGGTATATCCGCTCATAGACGTTTTCGTCTATTCCCTGGAGGAGGGCTATAACTTTGCTTCCCAGACGTATTTCGGCGTGGGAACCTACAACTATTCCTATGTGCTCCACGACCCGTATTTTCTCCAGGCGGTGAAAAACACCCTCCTCCTGGTGGTCATCACGGTTCCTGTGTCCACAGGCCTGGCGCTCCTCATCTCCCTGGGCTTAAGCTCCATAAAGCCCTTAAGAGACCTGTTCCAGACCATTTATTTTCTGCCCTATGTGACCAACACCCTGGCCGTAGGCCTGGTGTTCATGATCCTGTTCCAGAAAACGGAATACACCGACGGCCTTGTTAATCTGATGATCCAGTGGTTCGGCGGCCCGTCCGTGGATTTCATCGACGGCCCCTACTGGGCTAAAATGACCGTACTCTGTTTTTATACGGTCTGGGTGGTTCTGCCCTTTAAGATCCTGATCCTCACCAGCGCCCTGGCTTCGGTGAATCCGGACTATTATAAAGCGGCCCGGGTGGACGGGACCTCCCGGTTCAGGACCTTTACCAGGATCACCCTGCCCATGATCTCTCCCATGATCGTGTATCTGGTGATCACCGGCTTCATCGGGGCCTTTAAGGCGTACAGCGATGCTGTGGCTCTGTTCGGCACCGATCTGAACGCTGCCGGAATGAACACCATTGTCGGGTACGTTTACGATATGCTGTACGGGGCCTCCGGCGGTTATCCGTCCTACGCCTCAGCGGCTGCCATCATCCTTTTTGCCATCGTGCTCACCATCACCTGTGTGAATCTCCTGGTGAGCCGCAGGCAGAACCAGTAACAGGAGGTCAATATGAATCATCCAAATCAGACGGATCTTGAACGGATCCGGCAGACAGAACGCAGGCGGGCTCTTGTCAGAAAAGCGCTCACCTATATGGCCCTGGCCTTATGGGCCCTTATGGTGCTGTTTCCCTTTTACTGGATGCTCTTAACCTCAGTAAAAAGCTACGGCTCCTACAACGCGGAGCGCATACCGGCGCTCTTTACCCTGTCACCCACCTTGGAAAACTATAAAGCAGCTTTTACCGCAGTCCCTCTGGGCCGGTATCTTCTGAATACCCTGGTATTCACAGTGCTCACCACGGCCATCATGGCGGCGGTCAGCATCCTGGCGGCCTACGCCTTTGCCAGGCTGGAATTTAAGGGAAAGAATCTGGTATTTTTACTGTTTCTTTCCTTAATGATGATCCCCAATGAGCTGGTGGTCATCACCAACTTCGCCACCATCACCGGCCTGGACCTCAGAAACACCTTCGCCGGTCTGATCCTGCCGTCGGTAACGTCCGTCTTTTATATTTATCTGCTGAAGGAAAACTTTGAGCAGGTGCCGGACGAATTATACAAGGCGGCCCGGGTGGACGGAACCTCCGATTTTAAATATCTGTGGAAGGTCCTGATCCCCATCTGCCGCCCTACCATCGTCACCATTATCATTTTAAAGATCATTGAATGCTGGAACTCTTATGTATGGCCCCGGCTGGTCACCGATAACCCGGACCTTTTCCTGGTATCCAACGGGATCCAGGAGATCCGTGAGAACGGCTTTGGCCGCGAGAATATCCCGGCCATGATGGCGGCCGTGGTGGTGATCTCAGTGCCGCTCATTGCACTGTTCCTTGTATTCCGTAAAAAGATCATGGAAGGCGTATCGAGAGGAGGAATGAAAGGATGATCCGATGGAAACGGCTTTTTCCCCTTTTTCTGGGCGCGGCCTGTTCCGTTTTCCTGGCCGGCTGCCACGGCTCCAGGGAAACGGAGGCCTTCCAGCCGCCGGAGACCTTTGATGAAACAAAAACATATGAGATCACCTTCTGGGCCAAAAATGACACCAACAAGCGTCAGACGGACATTTACAAAAAGGCCATTGAGGATTTCCAGGCCCTGTATCCCAATATCACGGTAAACCTGCGGCTGTATACAGACTATGGAAAGATCTACAACGACGTGATCACCAATATCTCCACCGGGACCACACCCAACGTCTGCATCACCTATCCCGACCACATCGCCACCTATCTCACCGGAGACAACGTGGTGGTCCCCCTGGACGCTCTTTCTGAAGATCCGGAATTCGGGCTGGGAGGCAGCCGTCTGAAATTTGACGGTCCTGGAAAGGAGGATCTGATCCCGGAATTTTTAAAGGAGTGTACCGTAAACGGGCGCACCTACGCCATGCCCTTCATGCGATCCACCGAGGCCTGCTATATCAATAAGACCTATGTGGAAAAGCTGGGCTACACCCTGCCGGAGACCCTCACCTGGGATTTTATCTGGGAGGTATCCGAGGCGGCTGCCAAAAAGGATGAAAACGGAGTCTATAAGATCAACGGACAGAAGGTGATGATCCCCTTCATCTATAAATCCACGGACAACATGATGATCCAGATGCTGAGACAGAAGGGCGCAGGCTATTCCACACCGTCGGGGGAGATCCAGCTCTTTAACGATACCACCAGGGAGCTCCTTTCTTCCATCGCCGGCCATGCTGGGACCGGGGCCTTTTCCACCTTTAAGATCTCCAGCTATCCGGCCAACTTTCTGAATGCCGGTCAGTGCGTTTTCGCCATCGATTCCACAGCAGGAGCCACCTGGATGGGCGCCGGGGCTCCCCTTTCTGATATCGCTGAGGATGCCCGGGTGGATTTTGAAACAGAGATCATGCCCATTCCCCAGTTTGATCCGGAGCACCCGCAGATGATCTCCCAGGGACCGTCTGTATGCATCTTCAATAAAGAGGATCCGGGAGAGGTGATGGCTTCCTGGCTCTTTACCCAGTATCTGCTGACCAACCAGGTCCAGACCGCCTACGCCCGGACCGAGGGGTACGTTCCTGTGACCTCCATGGCCCAGGATTCAGCGGAATACCAGGACTATCTTTCCAGGGCCGGGGAGGATGACGATGATTTTTATAAAATAAAGATCCAGGCATCCATGCTGCTCCTTTCCAACACCGGAAATACCTTTGTAACTCCTGTGTTCAACGGCTCTGCCTCTCTCCGGGACGCAGCGGGTCAGCTCATCGAAAGCGTGACCAAATCTGTCCGGCGGAAGGAGACCGTGGACGATGCCTACATGGACCATCTTTTTGACGATGTGGCCAGCCTTTACCATTTGGATGAGGTGAAGGCCCAGACCTCTGGAAAGACCGATCTGGGTCCTCTTCCCTGGACCGCCAGGGTCCTCGTGGGCGGTCTTATACTTTCCTGGGTACTGATCCTTCTCTGGGCCTTCCGGGATATCTTGAAAAAGAGAACACAAAATCATTGATTTTCCCGTTTTTTCAGCTATAATAGGTGGTTGGGAAATATTGTATTAAAAGGAGAGCTGATTATGAAAAAAATCACAGTAACCGCAATCGCACTTTCCATGGCTATGGCCATGACCGGCTGTTCTGGAAACAGCACCGAAACCACAGCCGCCAGCGAGGCTGAGACCACAGCCGCCGAGACTTCTGCTGCTGAGACATCTGCCGCTGAAACCTCCGCTGCCGAAACGTCTGCCGCTGAGGCCGGAGAGGTTTCTGTCATGACCTATGAGGAGTACATGGCCGCCGAGCTGGATTCCAAGGTTGTCATCGAGGCTTCCGTACAGGCAAAGCAGTCCTGGTGGGAGGACAAGGCCACCGTTTACGCCCAGGATGAGGACGGCGCATACTTCCTTTATAACATGGCCTGCTCCGAAGAGGACTATGAAAAATTAGTTCCCGGCGCAACGATCCAGGTAACCGGCTATAAGACCGAGTGGTCCGGCGAGGTGGAGATCATTGATGCCACCTTCGAATTTGTGGACGGTGAATTCATCGCTGAGCCCTTTGACGCCACAGAGCTTCTGGGCAAGGACGAGCTCATCGACCACCAGAACCAGCTGGCCACCTTTAAGGGACTGACTGTGGAGCCCGCAGGAAAGGATGCGGACGGCAATGACGTCGCTTTCCTTTACAACTGGGATGGAAGCGGCTCTGAAGGCGACGATCTTTACTTTAACGTTTCCTATAACGGCCAGACCTATTCCTTCGTTGTGGAGTCCTACCTCTGCGACGCTTCCTCTGATGTATATGCCGCTGTAAAGGCCCTGGAGATCGGCCAGACCATCGACGCCGAGGGCTTCCTTTACTGGTATGAGGGCGTAAACCCGCACATCACTTCTGTGACCGTTGCAGAATAAAAAGCGGTCGGGGCCAGTCCCCTCCCTTTTGCCAGGAACCCAAAAAAGACCGGTACGCTCCCGGGCAGCCTCATGCCCCGGAAGGTACCGGTCCTTTTTATTCCTATCGTTCGATATACTGGATGGCCACGCACCCGGGGCCGCCCTGGGCCACGAATACAGGGCTTAGGTCCATCATCTGGATCTGGATCCCCTTAAATTCTGCTTCGATCATCTCACGGATGGCTCCGGCTTCTTTGGGAGCCGCCGCATGGACGATATAAAGGAGATACCGCCCATCGATCCCTTTTTTCTTCATATGGTCCATGATCCCGGACACAGCCGCTGACATGGTACGCTTCACAAAAAATTTATCCAGACGGGTGCCGTCCTCCGTCAGCCGCATCACCGGCTTCAGCTTAAGGACTGAACCCAGGGCCGCCGCCACAGGCGTCAGCCTCCCTCCGCGCTTTAAAAATCCAAAGTCCTGGGGGATCAGAAAAGATTCCGTCTTTTCCGCCGCACTCTTTAACCATTCCAGGATCTCGGGGATCCCCTTCCCCTCCTCCTTCATCTTCTGGGCCTTTTCCACCATATACCTGTGGGGGCCGCAAAGGGTCCGGCTGTTGAACACGGTGATCCGGTCCCGGTTTTCCACCATATCCCTGGCGCTTAAAGCGCCATGATACGTCCCCGAAAGACCGTCGGCGACACAGATATTCAAAACATCCGCATCCTGGTATTTCTCATAGACCTCCACAACATCCCCGATGGGAGGCTGGGAGGACCTGGGGATCTCTCCTTTTCCAATACGCCCGTAGAACTCTTCCATATTGATCTGTAAATCCCGGCCATCCATATCTCCCACGCTGACACACAGGGGGACCACGTCAAATCCGGCCGCCTTCGCCTCTTCTTCTGTATAGAGCACAGAAGAATCCGTCACTATCTGTACCACGACAAAACCCTCCGCTTTTTGATGTGGTTTTCAAAACCACTTTTTATAGTTTGCAATATATGTCGTGATTTGTCAATATCTTGGTTCTAAAATCTTTATAAATTTGTATCAATCCAGCCGTGCGCAGATCTTACGGAAACAGAACGTATTTCTCGATCCGGCCATCCATCTCATACCAGATCCCATACCAGAGATCCTCCAGGTCCGGTCCGTCCGCTGCCAGAAAGCCGCAGATGATGCTGTCCGTTTCCGGGATCTCCACCGGGCCGTATACCAGATGATTTCCCGGGATCTCCGCTATTTTTTCCTCCACCTGCTGCCGGTACTCCTCTGCCAGAGGGGCATCCCGGAATACGCCGGAGCCACTTTGCTCCAGAAACAGGTTCGTCATATCTTCCGGAAGAGGCTCCACGGTCCCGCCCTCCTCCAGATACCAGAAGATCCGGCTGTCTCCGCCCTCCTTATATGGCTCCGTCACCACAAGAGCCGAATCGCGTCCTCCCACGACCTCTGTATACCGGTCGCCCTGGACGACGATGGGGCCTGCCTCCTCCAGGGTAAAGGCCGCGACCAGCTCGGATTTCCCATTGGCCTTCAGAAGGAAGGACAGGTACCCGAAGCTGCCGTGGAGAGAGATCTTTCCGCCGCTGACCCAGTCCAGCTCCGCCGCTGCACCATAGGGCTCTTTTTTCGCCTTCTCCAGGTCCAGGACTGCCGCCGGAGCTTTCTCCTCCCCATCTCCTTCCCCAACCTTTCCCGCCAGGAAAATGGAGGTGGGACCGTCCGCTCCCCCGATGATGCTGAAGGACTCTGCGGTCTGCCCGTCTCCTGTCTTTCCTGCCAGGAAGATCGAGGTGGGGCCGTCCGCTCCCCCGATGATGCTGACAGCGTCCTGGGCCTTCCCGTCCGGAGCCATGAGAAAGAATCCCGCTGCCAGGGCCGCCAGGAGCAGAGCCAGGGCGGTCATCCAGGAGCCCGGCTTCCTGTAATTTAAAATATGCCGGATCCGTTCCCTGGCGCTGCTTTCCCCAAAGGCCAGGGGAATAAGCAGGACGCTCCTCTCCTCCTCAAACCGGAGCAGGGCCAGGGAATAGGGCTTCCGGCTTTCCTCTCCCAGCCATTCCATCACCTTCTCGTCACAGGCCATCTCCACATCCCGGCAGTACAGGAGGAAGGCAGCCCATGCCAATGGATTGAACCAGTGGATGACCAGGACTCCAAAAACAAATACCTTTGTCACATGGTCGTACCGGAGCCTGTGGGCCTGTTCGTGGGCCAGGATCAGCTCCCTTTCCTCTTTCCGCCCTTCACCGGAGCAGGCAGACGGAAGGAGGATCCTGGGCTTCCAGATCCCCAGCACCATGGGCATCTGGATCCGGTCTGTGATATATACGCGTTCCAGCCGTTTCCCCCTCACTGTACACTGGGTCTCCTCCGCCGGGACTGCATCAGAGATCCGCCGCTTCAGCAGCCCATACCGGAAAAGCCCTGTCAGAAGAAGGACTGCCATTCCGCCCAGCCACAGCCACTGGAACGCGAAGGCATAGATCTGCACCGGATCCGCAGACGTCGCTGGAGAAGGCTCCAGAAGCTGCCAGAGAAGTTCATTGACAGCCGAATCCACCGGCTTCAGTCCTGTGGACAGCTGGAGGACCGTGCCCGTGCCGGGCCTTCCATCCACCTCCACAGCGGCCTGTTGGAGCGGTTCCGCCGCCGGAAACAGACTGGAAGCCGCCGGGACCGGAATGGAAAACAGCAGCCTTCCAAAGGCAGCCAGCCACAAAATGCACACATATTTTCTTGGGAACCGCCTCATCATAAGGCGCAGCGCCAGAACGGCCAGGATCACACCCCCTCCCGTCAGGCTTCTGTTTAAAAGCTCCGTCATCGTGCCTACGTCAAACAGGCTCATACGCTCCCTCCCTTCTCTTCCCTATGCTCCTCCTCAGACGCGCCGTCCCCGGGAACGGCTTCCTCGATAAGCCGGTGCAGCTCCCTGGCCTCCTCAGCCGTCAGCCTGCGTCCGCTGAGGAACGCATTGAGAAAGGCCGGAAGAGAACCGCCGAAGCTCCTTTCGATCAGCTGGCTGCTCTCGGCCCTCTGTACCTGCTCCCGGCCAATCAAGGACGTGACCGTGGCATCCTCGTTCTTTACAAAGCCCTTGGCCTCCAGCTTCTTTAAAACCGTATAGCAGGTGGATTTTTTCCACTCCAGCCGCTCTCTGGCCATTTTCGCCAGCTCCGTGGACCGCACCGGCTCCGCCTCCCAGATCCATAAACCGGTATTCGCTTTCATACAATTTCAGATCTGTCATATATTCCCTCCTTGCTATGGTCTATTATAATAGTCCTTTCTTGTGTTTTTAGTCTATCACAATAGACCTATTTGTGCAAGAAGGGAAATCTTACAGTTTTATGAACGAAAAAAGGCTGCTGCAAGGGGCAGGTTCATGACCCGCTTTTTGCAGCAGCCTCCAGGCTCCCCTATTCTGTGACCACCAGATAACATGCCTCTCCATAAAAGCCCCTGGCATCTCCCCGGCCGCTGTCCCACTCTGCCAGGATCTCATACATCCGGTCGGGCTTGAGCTCCAGCAGCTCCCCAGCTTCCAGGATTGTTTCCGAAACAGGCTCTGCATCCGCTTTTCCCATGTCGGCCCTGGAGTATTCTTTTATATTCATCCAGTCGGGAACCACTGTACAGGATACTGTATATAAAACGCCTTCCATTCCCTGGTACTGCGTAAGCTCCAGCGGATCCTGCTGTGGAAACGCCTCCGTGGAAGCGGCTCCGCAGGCTGTGATCCCCTGCATTTCTCCGCCGGCTCCGCGTTTACAGTGCCATGTATAATTTTCCGGCTCCAGCTGAAGCTCCGCCAGGGTGGAGGAAAGAGAATCCTGGAGCCTCAGGACCGGCGGCTCCTGTAACGCCTGGACCGGAAGCTCAAATTCTGCCGTCAGTCCGTACTCTGTGAAGTCCCCTGGCCCCCGGAAATCCATGACCGGCTTCACCAGCCGGTACTGCCCCGGTTCCAATGTTCCGTAAAGCGCTTCCCAGTCTGCCTTCCACTCCACCGGCTGGTTTTCCGGCATGGAATAGGCAATACTGTGAAAGGCCCACTGGCCATCTTCATATGGAACCGCCTCCCAGCCTGTGCCGTTCCAGACCTCCAGACTGTATTCCTCCCCAAATTCCATATTGAGCTCCGTGTGGTTCACCAGGGAAACTGTGATCCCTGTTTCTGTAACGTCCATGATCTCCATGGTCACTCCCGGGAGGAGACCAGCCTCTGACTCTGCCTGGATCGTCTTCCCGGCGCCATCATCCTCGGATTCCCCGGCGCTGGGATTTTCTGTTCCCTGGTGTTCAGACACCCCGGTTCCCAGAGTTCCGGTGTTTTCTGTCTCAGCATTTTCTTCTGCCTCAAAGAGCGCAAAGCCCCTGTCATATTTTACATACAATTTTTTCGGTTCTTCCGGATCATAATAAATTTCCTGCCCCGGATTCAGATGGGTGCCGCAGAAATCCTCCGCAGGCCATTCCAGATTATTGACGGAAGCTACATTCCCCAAAAACTGCCAGCCGTCCTCCCTGGGAAGATCAAAGCCAGTGGCATTGTACAGGTACAGGGATCCATCATAAAAAACAGAGATCCGCTGTACCTCTTCAGAAGCATATCCGGTGGAAGCAGAGGTATCTGGTTCTGATGCTGTCCTGGCAGGAGTCCGACATCCTGACAGAAGCAGACAGGAAAGTCCAAAAAACATAAACATCCTTTTTATCACAATATCGCCGCCTTTCTTTTTAATCAGAGGCCTTTAATGGTTTCCCCTGCGGTTCTGCGATCCTTTCATAAAACCAGTTCCATCCTGATCCATGTTCTGGCTTTTTTCATAGACCGCACCTCCGCCATTTTAAGACCGGGACATCAGAAACTCTGCAATGTAATGATATGCCAGCACAGCAAAGGCAGGCATGATGATCCTATATGCCAGAACATTGATAACGGTAAAATCGTAAGTGTTGGATGCCTTATCCTGCATCCAGACAAAAACGCAGAATTTTCTGTATATTTGTAGTATATCACAAAATCTCTTCCAAAGCCTTTATTTATCCTTACAATATAATGAAAAATAAAAAATTTGCAGCTTGTTTTCCCATTCTTCACCCCTGTCACGGCACATTGTTTTTTTACAGCAGAAAAAAGAAAACCACGGTCAGCCAGTTTTTCCCGGCTGTCCGTGGTCTTTCCAATATTCCTACGCCTCGTCCACCGCCCTGGCGATGTCCGTCCTGTAATATTTGTTGGCAAAGGAGATCTCCTTCACTGCCTTATATGCGTTTTCTCTGGCTTCCTTCACAGTGGCTCCGTTGGCAGTCACGCCCAGTACCCGGCCGCCGTTGGTGACGATCTGGCCCTGGCCGTTGAACTTCGTACCGGAGTGGAATACATAGTAATCCTCTTTGTCCCTGAACTTCTCCAGGCCGTCGATCACAAATCCCTTCTCATAAGAAACGGGATATCCGTCGGAGGCCAGGATCACGCAGACGGTGGCCCGGTCGTTATCGAATTTCAGATCGATCTGGTCCAGGGTCCCGTCAATGCAGGCCTCAAATATATCCACAATGTCGTTTTCCAGTCTGGGCAGCACCACCTGGGCCTCCGGATCTCCGAAGCGGGCATTGTATTCCAGTACCTTGGGGCCGTTTTCCGTCAGCATCAGACCGAAGAAGATCACGCCCTTAAAGGGACGGCCTTCGGCCTTCATGGCGTCCACCGTAGGCTGGTAAATATGCTCCTGACAGTAGGCATCCACTTCCTTCGTATAGAAGGGGCTGGGGGAATAGTTTCCCATACCGCCGGTGTTTAATCCCTGGTCTCCGTCCCTGGCCCGCTTGTGGTCCTGGGCAGAGCTCATGATCTTCACCGTATTTCCATCCACAAAGGAAAGGACGGAAACCTCCCGGCCTGTCATGAATTCTTCGACTACGATCTCGTTTCCCGCAGAGCCGAACTTTTTATCCATCATCAGCTCACGGACTCCGGCCCTGGCCTCAGAAAGGTCCTGGCAGATCAGCACGCCCTTTCCCAGGGCCAGCCCGTCGGCCTTTAATACAATGGGCATTTTTGCTGTCTCCAGGTATGCCAGCGCCGCCTCTGGATCCGTAAAGGTCTCATAAGCCGCCGTAGGGATCCCGTATTTTTTCATGAGGTTTTTGGAGAACGCCTTGGAGCCCTCCAGAATGGCCGCTGCCTTGTTGGGGCCGAATACCCGCAGTCCAGCCTCCTGGAAGGCGTCCACGATACCGCCCACCAGGGGATCGTCCATGCCGATCACCGTCAGATCGATCTCCTTTTCTTTGGCAAAGGCCACCAGCTTTTCAAACTCCATGGGCTTGATATCCACGCACTCCGCCACCTGGGAGATCCCGGCGTTTCCCGGTGCGCAGTAGATCTTATCCACCCGGCGGCTCTGGGCCGTCTTCCAGGCAATGGCATGCTCTCTTCCGCCGCTTCCTACGATCAGAACTTTCATTTTCCTCTCCTCCTGTAAACAAGGGCTGCGATCTTTCTATATCTGTCCGTTGGCGATCATATCAATGGCTCTTGGGAGGATCACCCACTCGGCCTCCTCCATGACCCGCCGCTGCAAAAGCTCCGGCGTATCCCCAGGCTTTACCTCCACTGCCTTCTGTAAAAGGATGGGGCCGGAATCCATGCCCTCGTCCACGAAATGGACGGTAGCTCCTGTGAGCTTCACGCCCCTGGCCAGGGCAGCCTCATGGACCTTTAACCCATAATAGCCCACGCCGCAGAAGGACGGGATCAGGGACGGATGGATATTGATGATCTTATTCCTGTACTTTGCGATCATGGCCTCCGGGATCTTTACCAGGAAGCCTGCCAGAACCACCAGGTCCAGGTCATAGGAATCCACCTTTGCCACCAGGGCCTCGTTAAAGGAAGCCCGGTCCGGAAAATCCTTCGGTGAGATGCACTCTGCCGGGATCCCATGGTTCCTGGCCCGCTCCAGGGCGTATGCACCCGGGTTATTGCTGATGACAGCCGCAACCTCTGCATTGGTGATCTTTCCCTGGTCCATGGCATCCAGGATGGCCTGGAGATTGGTCCCTCCTCCGGAAACCAGCACCCCGACTCTTAGCATAAGGTCACTCCCTTTTCGCCTGCCTCAATGGAACCGATGATATACGGCGTATCGCCTGCTGCCCGCATGGCCTCCATGGCCTTTTCAGCGTCAGCCGGATCCACGGCAACGATCATGCCGATCCCCATATTAAAGGTATTGTACATCATCTGCTCCTCGATCTGGCCCTTTTTCTGCATCATTCCGAAAATAGGCGGTACAGGATAGCTGTCCTTTCTGATCACAGCATGAACGCCGTCCTTTAACATACGGGGAACGTTCTCATAAAATCCGCCGCCTGTGATGTGGCTGCACGCCTTTACAGTCACGCCGGCATTTTTCACATTCTTTAATGCTTTTACATAGATCCTGGTGGGAGCCAGCAGTGTCTCACCCAGGGTCTTTCCCAGCTCATCGTAATATGTATCCAGGCCCTCGCGGTCCATTTCCTTCTCAAACACCTTTCTCACCAGAGAGAAGCCGTTGGAATGAACGCCGGTGGAGGCCATGCCGATGAGAACGTCTCCGGCAGCCAGGTTCTCGCCTGTGATCATTTCCTTCTTATCGCAGACACCCACAGCAAAACCGGCCAGATCGTACTCGTCCTCTGCCATGAGACCCGGATGCTCCGCAGTCTCTCCGCCGATCAGAGCAGCTTCCGACTGGAGGCAGCCCTCGGCCACGCCCTTAACGATATCCGCAATTTTTTCCGGATAGTTCTTGCCGCATGCAATATAATCCAGGAAGAATAAGGGCTCTCCGCCTGCACAGGCAATGTCGTTGACGCACATGGCAACGGCGTCGATACCGATGGTATCGTGCTTATCCATGATCATGGAAAGCTTCACCTTTGTTCCGCAGCCGTCGGTACCGGAAAGCAGCACAGGCTCCTCCATCTCTTTGATCTTCGCCAGGGAAAAGGCGCCGGAAAAGCCTCCGAGACCGCCTAAAACCTCTTCACGCATGGTCTTCTTCACATGCGCCTTCATTAATTCCACAGACTTATAACCAGCTTCAATATCTACTCCGGCTTTCTTGTAATCCATACTTTCCTCCTAAAATCCAGGGTTTTCGTTTGTGTTTCCGTTTTGTGCGCCTTATTTCTTCATGGACGCCAGATACTCTTTGTATCCGGTCTTGTCTAACTTCTCCGCTTTTCCTACGACTTCGTTTTTCATCTTTTCAGAGTATGCCTTTAACCGGGAAAGGAGCTCCGGATCAGAGGCAGCCAGGATCTTCGCTGCCAGGATCCCTGCGTTCTTTCCTCCGTTGATGGCAACCGTGGCCACCGGGATGCCGGAGGGCATCTGGACAATGGAATAAAGGGAGTCCACGCCGCCCAGATCAGACGTTTTCATGGGGATGCCGATGACCGGCATGGGGAACAGGGCTGCACACATGCCCGGTAAATGGGCTGCCTTCCCGGCTCCGGCGATGATCACCTTTACTCCCCGCTCCTCGGCGGTCTTTGCATAGTCAAAGAAAATATCCGGCTCCCTATGGGCGGAAATTATGGTCATTTCAAAATCGATCCCCATCTCTTCCAGGAAGTCTGCGGCCTGGGCCATTACCGGCATATCCGAATCGCTTCCCATTACAATGCTTACTTTTGCCATTGTCAACACTCCTTCATAGGTAGATGATTATTAATAAGTAATTCTAATAAAAGCTAGTAAGATGAATCATTCTTCTTATGAATCATAATACTAGCTTTTTATTTACCTGTCAAGTGCCTGGTTCAACTCTTCTGTTCCAGGGAGCACAAAACGGCCGTCCTTTATGATTGGGACCCGGGTTCCGCCAGGCTCCACGACAGTGATGCTGCCCAGCTCCTTATAGGGGATGGTGATGTCCTTATGGACACCGAAATATGCCCGGGAAACATCCTCCTTCCTTAAGATGGAGATCTCGTTGTCCCTGGCAGTCATCTCCTTTCCGTCGGGATTATACATGGGGCTGTCCTCAGACCAGCTGTAACAGGTGTCTCCCACAGCAAAATGGGGGCCCATTTTCTCCACGATCAGGATCGGCAGCCGGTCTGTGATCCCGAACCGCTCGGCCATGGCGTAAGCCGTGGTATTGGTGCCGATGGCAAATTCTCCCATGGGAAGGGTCTCATGCTGGTTCATGATCTCCTGGACCACCAGCTTTCTTCCTGCCTCGGCGGCTTCCTTTTTTTCCTGCTCTCCGGCCAGGGGCAAAAGCTCCTCCAGGAAGTTGCCGCAGGATACGGAGGTCACCCGTCCCTCCTTAAATTCCATGGTCAGATCTTTAAACTGGATGCCGCTGATATAAACGCTTCCCACATGCAGGAGCCCTTCCGTTCCAGAAAGCCTCGGAGATGTAAACACCTCTCCCAGAGGGATGTTTACATCAGCCACGCAGTTTTCAAACCGGGTCTGAGAGGCCGGATCGGAAAGCTCCGCCAGATCGATGCGGAGGTTCGTCCGGTTCGTTCCATTTCCCAGGACCTCCACGTACTCCGCCCGGTCCAGGGCATCGATGATGTGCTGCTGGATCTTCTGGTATTTTACGTAATCCAGGGTATTGATGTCGATGGTCTCCTTAAAGATCTCCTCAAAGTCTGGTCCGATGGAAGGCAGCGGAAAGGCGATGATCGTAAAGCTGGTTTCGTCACCCGGGATATACTGGTTCACCACCGGCATGGACAGATTCCTGTATTCCAGGAACAGCCTCTGCTGCTTTTCTGTGAAGGACCAGGCCTCTTCCTTATTGACCGGAGAAAAGCTTTCCTCTCCAAAGGTCTCCACCACAGCCGGTCCGGCGTATTCTGCGGCTTCCTTTTTGTACTGCTCATAGGCAGTCTTTAAAACGGAAAGCTTCCGGTCCCGGAACGCCTTATCATAATAAACGGCGCTGTCATACCTGTGGTCATAGTCATACTGCTTATTGGGCGAAGAGGAGGTGTATCCCGCTCTTCCTGCCGGGTTTTTATTGACGCTGTCCACGGCTGCCCGCATGAAGATCACAGAAAGCCCATGAGCCTCAAAATTTTTCACAGCCTGGCGGATCATCCGCTCGAATCCCAGGGGATAACGGATCAGCACGGTCTTTTTCTTTGAAAGATCGCGGCCCATGACGGCAAATCCCCGGATATATCCGTCGGTATACGTATCCGCCATGCAGCGGATGGTCTCCTCCGGAAGACGGTTCAGGAAACCGGCTGTCTGGAGCTCCTGCTCTGAAATATACTCGCCGAACCGGTACAGGTAGGACAGATCAGAAAGATCGCTTCCCATGATGATCTTCTTTGCAAAGTCCAGGGACGGATCCAGGCATTCCCGGATCCGGTATGTTAAGGTCACGTCGCAGTAATCGCTGACGCACCAGTACAGGACGTCCTTCACTTCCCTTTCTGTGGGAACGCCTTCCTCGAACAGATTATAGATCTCGATCAGGGCCTCGTTTCCGATGACCATTTCCAGCATCCGCCCCTCAAAGGCGTAGGCGATATCGCCCCGGATCTCGGCGTACAGGAAGCAGAGCAGCCTCCCCAGCTCCTTTCCCAGCCGGCTCACCGCCCAGGCCGGGTTTCCGTAGCTCGTCTCATACCGTTCCCCCCGGATATCTTCATAGAGCTTTTCATTGAGCTCCTTAAGCTCCTCTCCGGTCCAGGAACCAAAGGTCCCTTCCTCTACTGCCTCCATGACCCTGCCGCAGAGCCCGATGAACCGGGACATGACCGTAAAGAAATCCCTGTACGGCTCCGTTACCGTCTGCTCCTCCTGAAATTTAAGGATCCGCGCCATGGAAAGCTCATACCGCTCTCTGATCAGCTGCTGTTCCATTTTTCCCTCCATTTTCCGCCCTGCCCGGCTCCAGGCCGGACCGGCTTCCCATTCTTTTACGATATACCCGTTTACAGGGCTATAAAGATCACCGCCAGCCACAGGACCACCAGGATCCCTGCGGCTATGAGGCTGGCCTTTGCCAGTATATAATTCTTTTCCCTCTCTAAAAAAGAAAAGATCCCATAGACCAGGGATGAGGCCGCTGTCAGGATGCTGCAAAATCCCAGCGCGGCCGCCACCAGCGGCGCATTCCCCCCGGTCACATACCCCAGGGCCAGGGCGGCGGCTCCAAAGAGAAGGGAAACCGCCGCCAGCCCCGCTGCCACAAGGCTGGCCTTTGCCAGGGGCTTTTTTATATACGATACTTTATTTCCGATACGCTGCACTATATCTTCTCCATATCTTTCTGGCTCCGCAGAAGGTCAGATACCCTGCCAGAGCTCCGATGGTATTTAAAAGCAGGTCGTCCACATCAAAGCTTCCCACCCGGAAGACCAGCTGGGTCGTCTCGATACAGAGGCTGAACACCGCTCCCAGAAGGGTCGTGGTGTACCAGCGGTCCACCCGGCTCCAGATCTCCGGAAGGAAGAACCCAAATGGCATGAACGCTGCCATGTTTCCGACAATATTTAAAAATACGGCTCTCCAGCCCAGCACATCCGCATGGGTCAGAAAGCGCCTGATCTCCTTTAATGGGGTCAGATTATAGCTGTAACCGGCCCGTATGCCGGGAGTCCGCCCCATCTCCTCCGCAAAAAACAAAAAATACGTCAGCAGCACCAGATACAGGACAAAAAACAGGAAGCCCAGCTTCCGGTGCCTTTCATTCTTAATAAAAAAATCCACGTTTTATTCCAAACAGACCCTGGGCCTGATACTTTCTATATTATTGTTTCCATCTGACAATTTCCGATTTGTCCCTTTTTGCACAGATAAGATGCCGTCCCCAGGACAGCATCTTATCTGGTGTACCTTATGATTAAAATGTGATCTCTGATTTTCTCTTAAGGAGCAGAGCGCCGTTTATAATGGCGATGATGCCTGCTGCCAGGCCCACAGAAGCGACTACGATCCCGACGGCAATGCTGGCGGCGCCTGTATTGCGCATGGTCTTATAGATTCTTTCCATGACGTATCCTCCTCTATTTTACACCATACTGCTCATAGTATGCATCGATGGCAGCCTTTAATGTGTCGTCGATCACAACTTTTCCTTTATACTCTCTGTTGTAAAGGTGCTCCACCACTTCCTTCATGGTCACGATGGCCGTGGTCTTGAAGCCATACTTTTCCTGGATCTCTGTAAGGGCAGATTTTTCTCCCTTTCCTCTTTCGCAGCGGTCCACAGAAACCACCAGTCCCAGAACGTCCACATTCCCCTGGGCCTTGATGATCGGAAGAGTCTCCTCTATGGAGGTTCCCGCTGTGGTCACATCCTCGATGATGACTACCTTATCGCCATCGGCAATGGGGCTTCCTAAGAGGATCCCCTTATCGCCATGGTCCTTTACCTCTTTTCTGTTGGAGCAGTATTTGATATCTGCGTCAAAATGCTCGCTTAAGGCCATGCTGGCAGCAACGGTCAAGGGGATTCCCTTGTAGGCCGGTCCGAACAGCACGTCAAACTCTGTTCCAAAGGTATTCTGGATGGCCTTTGCATAATACTCTCCCAGCTTTCTTAACTGGGCGCCGGTGCGGTAAAAGCCTGTGTTCACGAAGAACGGGGTCTTTCTTCCGCTCTTTGTTACGAAATCACCAAACTTTAAAACGCCGCAGTCCACCATAAATTCAATAAATTCCTGCTTATATTTTTCCATTTTCCGAATCCTTTCTCTGTTTTGCGGATGCGGGACACTGGCCCTAACGGACCGCCCCGATCAGCTCATTGATATCTTCCACTCCGTACTTTTTCATGTACGCTTCGATCCCATCCACGATCTCTGCCGTTGTGCAGGGGTTCACGAAGTTGGCCGTTCCCACTGCCACGGCTGTGGCTCCGGCCAGGATAAATTCCAGGGCGTCGTCGGCAGTCATGATGCCGCCCATGCCGATCACCGGGATCTTCACCGCCTGGGCTGCCTGGTACACCATACGCACCGCCACCGGCTTCACCGCCGGACCGGACATTCCTCCGGTCTTATTGGCCAGGGCAAAGGTCCTCCGGTTGATATCGATCTTCATTCCTGTAATGGTATTGATCAGGGATACCACGTCGGCCCCTCCTGCCTCCACAGCCTTTGCCATTTCGGAAATATCCGTCACATTGGGAGAAAGCTTCATGATCACCGGCTGCTTTGCCACTTTTTTAATGGCGGCTGTGATATCCTCCGCCACCTTCGGATCCTGTCCAAAGGCCAGGGCTCCGGCTTTTACGTTGGGACAGGAGATGTTGATCTCCAGCATGTCCACATCCGTCCCGCCCAGGCGCTCCACCACGTCCAGATAATCTTCCTTTGTTTTTCCGCAGACATTTACGATGATCTTCGTATCATACTGCTTTAAAAACGGGATATCCCGTTCAATAAACACGTCCACGCCCGGTCCCTGAAGGCCGATGGCGTTTAACATGCCGCCGTATACCTCTGTCACCCTGGGCGTCGGATTTCCCGGCCAGGGTACGTTGGCGATCCCCTTGGTCACCACGGCTCCCAGACGATTCAGATCCACCATCTCGCCGTATTCCATACCGGACCCGAAGGTACCGGAGCAGGTCATCACCGGATTCTTAAGCTGGACTCCGGCTAAATTCACCTTTGTGTTCATGCTTAATCCTCCTTTACTTTTACCGTTCCGCACATACAGCCGCCGGCGATCCGCTCCCTCTGCTCCTCAGAGGAAAGCAGCTCCACCTCATCCGCTAAGAATACGGGGCCGTCCTTGCAGACTCTCTTGTTTTTCACGTTGCTGTGCTCGTCCACATCCTTACTGTGACACACACAGCCCAGGCATGCGCCGATGCCGCAGGCCATCTTCTCCTCCAGGGAGATCCAGCACTCGATGCCATTTTCTGCTGCATACGCCTTAAGGGCCTTTAACATGGGCGTAGGACCGCAGGCATAGATCACATCGGCCTTTAAGCCGCCCGCCCGGATGGCATCGATGACGTTTCCTTTCGTTCCGACGCTTCCATCCTCAGAGGCGATGACCACCTCTGCGTATTTTCCGATCTCATCTGCCAGGAAGGTCTCCGCATCCCGGTAACCTAAAACGGCGGTCTTTTCGCATTCTAAGTTCTTTGCCAGCTCTAACATCGGCGGGATCCCGATGCCTCCTCCGATAAGAAAGGCCTTCTTATCCTTTAACGGAAACCCGTTTCCCAGAGGACCCATGATGTCCAGCGTATCCCCGGCCTGGTATCTGGAAAACTCCAGAGTCCCGGCTCCGGCGATCCTGTACACGATGCGCAGTCTTCCCTTTTCCTTATCAGCTTCACAGATACTGATGGGCCGCGGTAAAAGTTTTGAGGGGTCGTTGGTGTAGACTGCGATGAACTGGCCGGGTCTGGACGCCTCCGCCATTTCCGGCGCGTCCAGCCACATGCTGAAGATCCCCTCCGCCAGCTTCTCCTGGCTTACGATTGCTGCTCTCACTTTTTTCTGTGCCATGGCTTCCTCCTAGAGAACGCTGTTGATATCAGCGATCATGTCCATAACTGCCTGTCTGGACGCCTCTGCGAAATGCTCCGGGCCGAACTTGGCGTATTTTTCCTGCTTGTAAGCCGCGATGATGCCGCGGGAGGAGTTGACCACCGCGCCGAGCCCGTCTTCATTGAAGCAGTTGGCCAGATCCTTTGCTGTACCGCCCTGGGCGCCGTAGCCCGGCACCAGGAAGTAGGTATGGGGCATTAGCTTTCTTAAGATCTTGCTCATTTCCGGATAGGTGGCTCCCACAACGGCTCCCACATTGCTGTATGTACCGTCCATGCAGTCTGCGCCCCACTCCACGACCTTTTCAGCCACCAGCTCATACAGCGGTCTTCCGTCGATGAGACGGTCCTGGAACTCGCCGCTGGAGGGATTGGAGGTCTTTACAAGGACGAACAGTCCGCGGTCCTCCTCCCGGCACACGTCCACGAAGGGCTTTACGCCGTCGGTTCCCAGATACGGGTTCACAGTGATAAAATCAGTATCAAAACCGGAGCATACATTGCTGCCGACCTTTACCTTTCCCAGATGTCCCACCGCATAGGCAGAGGACGTGGAGCCGATATCGCCGCGCTTTACGTCTCCGATCACCAGAAGTCCCTTTTTCTTGCAGTATTCCACGGTTCTGGCATATATTTTAAGTCCCTCAATGCCAAACTGCTCATACATGGCAATCTGGGGTTTCACTGAGGGAATCAGATCATAGGTGCTGTCAACGATTTCTTTATTGAACTGCCATACGGCTTCCGCAGCTCCTTCTAATGTCTCTCCAAACTCCTTAAACGCGTTCTGGACGATGTGAGACGGAATGTAGCTTAACATCGGGTCAAGACCAACACAGATAGGCGCCTTTGTTTTCTGAATCTTCTGTACCAGCTGACTAATCATAGTTTCCTCCTTCAATGCAGTTCCATTTCCTGTATTTCTATTTCCTATAAAACCTTATTCTTATAGATTTTAGCATAAGAAAGAACGGCTTTCAAGCCCCAAGTGAAAAGATTTGGGGCTTGAAAGAAGGGAGTTTCCCTGATCATTCCAGTGATCCCAGCAGAGACTCAAACACATCCAGAGCAGCGTTTACCACTCCCGGCCCCTCCATATCGAGGCCGCAGAGCTTTAAAAGCTCTGTGGGCTTCATGGAGGATCCGCCCTTTAAAAAGTTAAAATAGCCCTCCAGGGCATTTTTATCGCCGTCGAAGATCCTCTGGCCGATGGTAACGGCAGCGGCAAAGGCCGTGGCGTACTGGTACACATAGAAGGTGTAGTAAAAGTGGGGGATCCGTGCCCACTCCACGTCGATCTCCGGATCCACGCACATATCCGGGCCAAAATATTTTTCATTGAGCCCGTGATAAAGAGAGCAGAGAGCATCCGCAGTCAGAGGAATACCGTCCCGGCACATTTTATGGGTCTCCCACTCAAATTCGGCAAACATGGTCTGGCGGAACATCACGGAACGGAACCGGTCCAGAAGCTGGAAGATCAGGGATTCCTTCTCCTCCCTGGTCTCTGCCTGGCGGATCATGTGCTGGAACAGGATCACCTCGTTGCAGGTGGACGCCACCTCCGCTACAAAAATGGTATACCCGGCGTAGGCCGGCGGCTGGGCGTGGTCCGAATACCAGGAATGGAGGGAGTGCCCCATCTCATGGGCCAGGGTAAGGACCGAATCCAGGCTGTCCGTATAGCTCATGAGCACATAGGGATGACAGCCATATACATGGCGGGAATATCCGCCGCTCCTCTTTCCCTGGTTTTCGTAGACATCGATCCACCGGCTGGAAAAGCCCGTTTCCAAAAGCTTCCCATACTCCTCTCCCAGAGGCTTTAACCCCTCCAGGATCAGCCTTTTCCCCTCCTCATAGGGATACCTCTTATCCGTCCCTCCTGCCAGGGGGACAAACAGGTCGTACATATGGAGCTCTGGAAGGCCCAGCCGTTCCTTTCTCAGCCTCACATACCTGTGCAGGGCCGGAAGCCGGCTTCCAATGGTCTCCAGAAGGCTGTCATAGACCTGCTCCGGCACCTCGTTGGCCGCCAGGGACATTTCCCGGCTGGAGCTGTAATTTCTCGCCCTGGCCGTAAAGCAGGCCTGCTTTACATGGCCCTCATAGGCTGCTGCCAGCGTATTGGAAAACTGGCGGTAGCTGCTGTAATAACTATGAAAGACTGCCTGCCTCAGACTCCGGTCCCGGCTTTCCATCAGCGTTCCATAGGAGCCGTGGGTCACAGGGATCTCCTCTCCGTCTCCCCCACGGACTGCCTGGAAGCGGACATCCGCATTATTGAACATGGTAAAGATCGCAGAAGGAGCCGCCGCCGTCTGGCCAAAGCCCGCCAGGAGCCGTTCCTCCCTTTCGCCCAGCATATGCTCCTTCCTGGCCAGGATCCGCTCCAGATACAGCCGGTACCCGGAAAGCGCTCCGTCTTCCAGGAAGCCCTTCATGACCGGTTCCGGTATCCCAAGGAGCTCCGGCTCTGCAAAGGAGGATGCCTCCATGGCCCGGGATAAAAGAAGCTGCGCCCGGGATAAAAGGGCCTGGGAAGCGCTCTGGGACGTATCCTCGTCTCTTTTCTGGATGGCGTAAGCCAGAAGCCTGGAAAATTTCAGATCCATGGCCACATCGTGATCCAGGTACTCCTTCAGCACAGCCGCGTCCTCCCCTAAACGGCCCTTAAAACCCTCATACCGTCCGATCCCGCTTTCCAGCTCTGAAAAAAGCTCCTCCAGCGCTTTCTCCGTAGGGATCAGATCCCGCAGATCCCACTGGAACTGCGGATCCATCTCACTGCGTTTTTTTAATGCCTCTGCCATAAAAACTCTCCTTTCCTCCCGGACATGCCTCCCGGCTCCGGGGCTTTCTTATCCGATCAGTCCCGCCATCAGGGGAACGGCGATCACGGTCATCAGTCCTGCCACGGCAATGGAAAGGCTGCTCATGGCGCCCTCCACTTCTCCCAGCTCCAGGGCCTTGGAGGTCCCAATGGCATGGGCCGCCGTTCCCAGGGCCAGTCCCTTTGCAATGGGCTCCCGGATCCCCACCAGCTTAAACCAGCCTTCTGCCACGATGTTCCCCAGGATGCCGGTAAATATGATGCTGACGATGGTGATGGTCACGATGCCTCCGGCCTCCTCCGCCACGCCCATACCGATAGCTGTGGTGATGGATTTGGGAAGCAGGGATACATAATGCACACGCTCCAGACGGAACACCAGGGACATGGCAAAAATGCTCAGGACGCTTCCTGCCACTCCGGTGGTGATGCCGCAGAGAACGGCGGCAAGGTTTTTCTTTAAAAGCTCCAGCTGCTTATAAAGGGGGATCGCCAGACAGACCGTGGCCGGTGTCAGAAAATAGCTGATGTAGGACGCCCCCTGGTTATAATCCCCGTAAGAGATCCCTGTGGCCTTTAAAAGGGCCATCACCAGAAGGATCGCCACCAGAAGGGGGTTCAGAATGGCCCAGCCCAGTTTTTTCTTTAAGGCCATCCCCACAAGATAGGCGGCCACGCTTACAAACATCCCAAAATATAACGGCATCTAGTTCTCCTCCTTTTTCTGTCGTCTGATGATCCACTCTGCCGATTTTCCCGTCACCGTCATGACGACCAGCGTGGAAACCACGGTGATGACGAAAAAGGGGACCAGGATGGCCTTCAGTTCGTCAAATTTCTCAATGAGGCCCACTGCTGACGGAATGAACATCAGAGGCATCAGATCCAGCAGCAGATTGCCGGTGGCCTGGACGTCCTGAAGCTTCACCGCCCCGGAGCATAAAAGCCCAAGAAGGATGAACAGGCCGTAAACTCCTGCGGGCACCGGGAACGGGATCCACTGGTTCAAGAGCTCGCCGATCATGGTGATCCCAAAGATAATGGCGATTTCTTTCAGATATTTCATAATTATTCTCCTCTCCTTATGAATGTCCCCATTTTAGCACCGTCTGTCTCTCCGGGCAACAAATTATACAGAATTTTCCGCATTTTCTTCCGGCCTTCTTGCATTTCCATCTGATACCTGTTACTATCTGAGATACTGGATCCGGGAATCAGGGGACAAAGCAGGTCATTGTCCTGACCCGGATCGGACTATACCAGGAGGATTCTTCTATGGATATCACCATTTCTTCCAGCCTGACACCCAGAGAAAAGGATAAAATTTTCCTTCTTTTGGACGCATGCTATAAAAAAGAGCCCGTTTCCCTGACCTTTCCCACGGAGGAAGCCGATCATTATCTTCTTGCCTGGGAAAACGGCCGTCTCCTGTGCGCAGCCGCGCTTTTAAAGGAGGACGAGACCGTTTATGAATGCACCGCCTTCACCCGGCCGGACTGCCGGAGAAACGGCATCTTTGGAGCCGTTCTTGAAAAGGGCCTTTCCCTTCTTCCGGAGGATACGGAGCTTTTATTCTATGTAGACAAAAAAAGCCCCGATGCCCTGGAGGCCGTAACGGCCCTGGGCGCAGAGCTTCTTTCTGACGAACATATGATGGAGCTGGCATCAGATGCCGTCTCTGCCATGAAAGGCATGGGAAAAACGGGAGACCTGACGGTCACAGAGGCCATGGAGGGAGAACAGGCCATCCTGGTCTTTTCTGACGCCCACGGCTCTCTGAACATCTCCCTTTACGGCACCCACTATTACCTGTACGGCTTTGAGATCCGGGAGGGCCAGAGGGGGAGGGGCTTCGGGACCAGCCTGCTTATAAAGGTTCTGTCCTTCCTGGCAGAACGGGAGCCTCTTCCAGTGACGCTCCAGGTATCCGGCTCCAACGGCCCGGCCCTTTCCCTGTATAAAAAAACAGGGTTCCGCATCACCGAAACCCTGTCCCGTTATCTGTACTAAGCTTTGGACATCCAGCCATTTGGCCTATTGGCCGCACCGGCCTGCCAGACGGCTGTTAATCCTTGTCAAACTGCAGGAGCCTGGACGGATCTGCCCGGTTCTCGATCTTCTGCCGGATGGACTGCATCTTTAAGTCCGTCTGGGCAATGATCTCCGCGCACTCCTTTAATTCCTCGCTGATCTCGCCCGAGTCGTCCAGATCCTTTTTATACTTCATCTGGTGGTCCAGGCTGGCCCAGAAGTCCATGGCCATGGTACGGATCTGGACCTCCACCCGCATCTTCTCCTTCCGGTCGGAAAAGAATACGGGGATCTCAATGATCATATGGTAGCTGCGGTAGCCGTTGACCTTGGGACAGCGGATATAGTCCTTTACCATAAGAACGTTCACATCGTCCTGGCGGGCCAGCATCTCAGCCACCACATAAATATCGTCGATGAAGGAGCAGATCACCCGGATCCCGGCCACATCGTAAAGGTTTTCCGCCACCGACTGGACGCTCACCGGATATCCCCGGCGTTTCAGCTTTTCCAGGATGCTTAACGGCTTCTTCACCCTGGATTTGATCATCTGGATGGGATTTCTCTGGTAGCGCACCGCCAGATCGTCGTTGAGCACCTCCAGCTTGGTCTTCACCTCCCTGATGGCACAGGTATACATCATCATCATCTCCCGGAACTGGAGCGCCTCATTGAGAAAGCTGTCCGGGATATCCACGGTCATAGGAGCATTTACGGCAGACTGTACCAGGCCGCCGCTGGGATTCATAGTAATATTCATTTATTTATGTACCTCACTGATCTCATTGGAATTTTCTTTTCTCCATTATACATGATATGGGATGGCTTCTCAATGAAAGAATACTTAATTTTCTCTAAACCTTTCCATAACCTGTCCATCGGATTCTTTACAACGGGAACAAACCATGCTATGATAGCCATAGATGTAACTGGCAGACAAAGACTTGCCTGCATCACCACACAAGAATCCTTGGGAGGGTAAAATAATGAAAACTCTAGGCTACTACAATGGCAATTACGGACCGCTGGAAGAAATGACCGTGCCCATGAACGACCGTGCCTGCTACTTCGGCGACGGCGTTTACGAGGCGACTCTTGCAAAAAACGGAAAGATCTTCGCTTTAAAGGAGCACCTGGACCGTTTCTTCAACAGCGCCGGACTTCTTAAGATCGAAATTCCCTACACACGGGAAGAGCTGACCTCCATCCTTTACGATATGCTGGCAAAAATGGACGACTCTGAGATCTTCATTTACTGGCAGGTGACCCGCGGCACAGGGATCCGCCAGCACCAGTTCCCGGCTGCCGGAACAAAGGCGAACCTGTGGATCTTCATGAAACCTGGAAAGCACGGCGATTCCAGCAAGCGTCTGAAACTGACCGATATGGAGGACACCCGCTTCCTTCACTGCAACATCAAGACACTGAACCTGCTCCCCAACGTTATGGCTGCTGAAAAGGCAGAGTCCATGGGCTGCGGAGAATGCGTATTCCATCGTGGAGACGTGGTTACGGAATGTGCTCACAGCAATGTTTCCATCATCAAGGACGGCGTTTTCAAGACTCATCCCACCGACCACTACATCCTTCCCGGCATCACAAGGATGCACCTGGTACAGATCTGTAAGGACAATGGGATCCCTGTGGATGAGACTCCCTTCACCATGGAGGAGCTGATGGACGCCGACGAGGTCATCGTTTCCAGCTCTACTAAGTTCTGTGCACCGGCCTGCGAGATGAACGGTACTCCCATCGGAGGAAAGGCTCCCGAGCTGGTAAAGATCCTTCAAGAAAAATATCTGGAGAAATTTGAGAACGAAACAAAATAAGATGCAGACGGCGGCCCCGGATCGATTCAGTTCCAGGGCCGCCGCTTTTTATACTCCGGCTTTTTTACAGATATCAGAAAGGCAGCATCGTTCACAATGGGGCTTCGTCCTGGCGGTGCACACATCCCGTCCATGAAACACCAGCCGGTGGCAGAAATCGCTTCCCTCGTCCGGGGGGATCAGCTTCCACAGCTCCATCTCTACCTTCTTCGGTTCCTTTACGCCGTCCACCAGGCCCATGCGGTTCACCAGACGGATGCAGTGGGTATCCGTGACGATAGCCGGTTTTCCGAACACATCCCCCATGATCAGATTTGCACTCTTCCGCCCCACCCCCGGCAGCTTTAAAAGGGCGTCAAAATCGTCGGGCACCTTTCCTCCGTACTGGTCCCACAGGATCTTCATACAGGCGCTGATGTCCCTGGCCTTGCTGTGTCCCAGTCCGCAGGGCTTCACGATGGCCTCGATCGCATCGGGATCCGCCTGGGCCAGGGACTCCACATCGGGGAATTTCTCATACAGCTTTTCCACTACCACGTTGACCCGGGCGTCTGTGCACTGGGCCGCCAGCCGGACACTGACCAAAAGCTTCCATGCCTCGTTATAATCCAGGGTACAGCCCGCCTCCGGGTATTCCTTTTTCAGCCGGTCTATAATCTCCAGAGCCAGCTTTTTTCTTTCGTTTTCCATAAAACCTCTCCTTTATATCTGCTTCTATGGCATCCGTTTTCCCACTACACAGGCCCTTTGTCTGCTTCCACCTCATAGACCACATAGGGATGGCTTACATGATACCCAAGCTTCTCTGCCAGAGCTGCGGAGATCTCCGTATGGGCATCCCAGGACGGATAAAGCCCCCGCTCCAGGCATTCCAGGATCAGCGCCGCCCCGCAGGCAGAGGCCAGGTCCCGGTTCCTCATATCCTCCCGGGTATCGATCTCGATCTCAATGGCGTCCCGGCTCCTGGCATAGGAGGAGGCTCCTGCCAGCAGCTCGTTTCCACGGAAGGCCGCCACCCCCAGTCCCATGGCTTCATACGCCTCACAGGAGGGAAAGCAGGAAACCAGGTCCCGGCTCCATTCCTCCTTAAGGCATTTTCCATATAACTCCCCATGGATCCGGGAAAGGGTGATCCCCGCAGGAAGGGTCTCCACCAGGGCCCGCAGCCTGCCAGGGTCGAAGCAGTCCCCCTCTTTTTTTATGGCATACCGGGTATGCTCCCTGGCCCGGTCTCCCAGGACCTTTTTTATAAGCTCCCGCCAGGCTGCATCCGGCGGCGCCAGGAGCAGGTACTGCCGCCCATAATCCCAGGCTATGAGCCGTTCCTCTGGTTTTCCTGCCAGAAAACAGAAGTCTCCCAGGACTGCCGCTGCCGAGTCCATGCCGCCTGCGGTCCCATAAACGCAGCCCATCATTCCCTGGAGACAGGCGTCGATCATCACTTCCCTGCGGCCGGAAAACAGAAAAGCAGCCATGCCCGGCTCCTCCAGCCTGTAAATTCCCTCTGGGATCTTCATTCCGCAGCCTCCTTTTTCTTTTTAATACTGATACCGTTTCCTTTTTGCCGCCAAAAAGACCAGGGTCACGGCTGCCGCCACCAGCTCGGCTCCCACAATGGAGCCCCAGATGCCGTCCACGCCCCAGATCAGCGGAAACACCAGGACTGCCGTGATCTCAAACACCAGGCTCCTTAAAAAAGCAATGGCCGCCGAAGTAAGCCCATCGTTTAAGGCTGTAAAGAAAGCAGAGCCGAAAATGGCGATCCCGGAAAACAGGAATGAAAATGAGTAGATCAGGAATCCCCTGGCCGTCAGCTCCATGAGCCCAGCGTCATATCCCACAAAAAGCTGTGCCAGCGGCCTTCCCAGAAGCTCCGCCGCCCCGAACATGGCCGCGGAGGAAACTAAGATCACCGCAGAGCTTTTCTTTAACAGGCTGTGAAGCTCCAGGCGGTTTCCGGCCCCGAAATGGAAGCCCACCACTGGAGCCACTCCAGTGGAATATCCGATGAATATGGACAGAAAGACCATGTTCACATACATCAGGACCCCATAGGCAGCGACACCGTCCTCACCGGCATACTTTAAAAGCTGGAGATTATAGAGCATCCCCACCAGGGACATGGAGATATTGCTCATGAGCTCTGAGGAGCCGTTGATGCAGGCTTTGGCCAGAGCCCTTTTATCCAGGGATGCCTTTCCCAGCCGGAACAGGCTGCCGTTGGGCCGGGAAAAGTAGACCAGGGGGATCAGGCCGCCCAGAGACTGGCTTAAGGCCGTGGCCATGGCCGCTCCCGGGAGCCCCCACCGGAACACGGCCATAAACAGGTAGTCCATGACCATGTTTGCAATGCCGGAAACCACCGTCACTGCCAGTCCCAGCCTTGGCTTCTGGGCTGTGATAAAAAAGGTCTGGAACTCATACTGGAGCATGAACAGGGGAAGGGCCGACAATATGATCCGTCCATAGATCACACAGCTTTCCAGCATGATCCCCTCTGCACCCAGAAGCCTGGCCACAGGCCGGATCAGAAGCATCCCCAGGATACCGATCCCGATGCCGCAGCCGGCTGTTACATAAACAAACATAGAAAAGAGGCGCTGGGCCTTTTCATGCTTTCCCTCTCCCAGGGTCTTGGCGATCAGCGCCCCGCCTCCGGCTCCGAACATAAAGCCCACGGCTCCCAGGATCATTAAAAACGGCCATATAAAGTTCACCGCCGCAAAGGGCGTTTTCCCTACCAGGTTAGAAACAAAAAAACCGTCCACCACGCCATAAACCGACGTGAACACCATCATGATAATGGATGGGATCGTAAAGCGCATGAGCCGTCCTAAGCTGAAATGGTCTGATAACTGGATCTTCATACGCCAAGCCTCCCGGTCTTTTCCCGGAACTGCTCCAGGTATCTTCCTGTGAGCCGGATATACTGCTCCAGTTCTTCTCCGGTCCAGGAATCAAAGATCTCATTTTCGATCTTTATAAGACGGCCGGCCGTCTTTTCTGCCAGCTCCATTCCCTCCTCTGTCAGGCGGACCAGCTTTCTCCTGCCCCCGGGGCTTTCCAGGGTCAGGATCCCCTGGGCCTCCAGCTTTTTAATAGCCGAGTGGATTGTCTGCCTGCTGATCCCCGTCAGCTTCGCGATCTCCAGAAGAGGGCATGGATTCTCCCTGGAGCAAAGCGCATAAAGGATCATCATGGCGCTGTCTGAAAGCCCCAGCTTCAATGACGCATTGTGATATGCCTCGTCGATCTCAGAGGTCAGCAGATTATAATACTGAAGCTGCTCTGATACACATGGTTTCATATGTCGTCTTCTCCTTTCAGTCCGATTTCGTACTCTGGATTATAGTCCGAAATCAGACTGGTGTCAAGATTTTTATAAAGAGATCCTTCCATGCCCCGCCCATGGATCCTAAAACCCAAAAAGCGCTCTGACAGATCTCTTCCTGTCAAAACGCTTTTATGACTGCTACTTCCGATCTGAAAAAGCCGCTGCCTCCCGGATCCACTCCATCAGCTCATCGTCGATCTCCTCCTTACTGGCGGTAAGAACATGATGGGTCCAACGGCCTGGATACGGCTCTGTGGCCACATCGATCCTGGGGGAAACGACCTGGTGAGGCAGGCTGAACGTTACCACCAGAAACGGCTCCGGACAGTCCTTTTTCTTTCTGACCCGCATAAACGAAGCACAGGCAAACATGTGCTTATTATAAAAGGAAATCTGAGTTTTCTGAAATTTGACCCGGACATCGGGGATATCCTTTAATATTTTCTGCTCCAGGATCCTGTAAATGGGAAGCGCATCCGGGTGAAGTTCAAAAAACAAAAGCTGCTGGCTGTCCTCCAGACTCTCCTCCGGCAGCTTCCTCAGGATCTTTTCCATGGCTTTCCCCCTGGCCAGCTCATCCACCAGCTTATCCAGATAACGGATCTCCCGCATCAGCGGCTCTTCGATCTCCTCCACCCGTACACCGCATACAACGCCCTTGATCTCATTTCTGGCCGGATTGGGGGACGGAGCATTTCGGAAAAAATCGCCGTAAGAAAGCTCCGAATCCAAGGCCGCTTCAAGCTCTGTCCGTGTATAACCGGTCAGCCAGGTGATGATCTGGTCCACCTCCCCCTGGGTGCGTCCCTTTTTCACTGCCTTATTTACCAGTAAAAGATAAATTTTCCCGAATTTCATGTTATATACGTTTTCACTGGTCATTTCCCATTCTCCTTTTCACACCATACCGCAATCTCTGCCACCAGCTCCCAGTCCAGGGGCTGGTCATAAGGCAGCCGGATCGTCCCCTTCTGGGTCTGGTACCCGGTCAGCCGGTCCGCAAATTTCTCCACAGCCTCCGGTCCCGGATACAGCCCCACATGATTTTTAAATGCAGCAAACTGGATCAGATTGCGCTTTTTCCAATATGTGGGCATACTCCAGGATATTTTTTCCATGGTATCCGGGATCGCTGCCCGGATCGTCTCGTTAATCTCTTTTAAAAGCGGCTGTGCCTTTTCCGGCTGGTTTAAAATATATTCGTCAATGGTTTCCGGCGGCTTCCCGCAATAATGATCCTGGCCGTTACGAGCAAATGTACGGCCGCATTTGGGACATGTCCACATAAAAATTCCTCCTTAATACGTTTTAATCTATTTTTGCGCGAAGGGAACGACTGTCATACTGTTCCTGGTCCACGCCCTCCAGCTGGAAGTGAATATTGTCCCACCGGAACAGAGGCAACTTCCTTTCTTTCGGATGCACCTGGTTTCATATCTGCATTTTCTGTTTTTCCTGGTTTTCGCTTCTGGCTTCATTTGATTCTCCAAATTCCGCATTGACATCCTCTAATTTTTTAAATATACTGTATATAGAGGAGGCAAGAGCGTCGCTGGGGGAACCGTTTTTCGGGATGGCCCTGGTCTTGATCGGCGTATTACCTCCGTTTTTTCTGATAAATCTCATGTAAATACAAACGGTTATCTTTTGCGACCTTCACCGCAAAAACGACAAAATAATCTCCCGAAAATTCCCCTTTTTCAATGCGTATTTTCTCCGATAACAGCGCCACCCCATCCGCAGCCTTTGCGATCCTTTTGGTAATCCAACACCTTTCCATGATCTATGACTGCTGGTACTGCGCCAGATGTAATTGCTTCCATTCGGCCTATTCCATGGCCAATATCCTCTTTTATTCCCGCACAGCTCAGATAAACCTGTCCCAGTACATCAAGATTTTTTGTAGCAACCCTAATGCCATAAATCGACGCTTCATTCATGATCTGAAGACCGCCTATGCTATTTCAATTCACGCTCCCATGAGGGGAGCGACGACATAATGATATCCTGGTATGCCCGGCCTGCGGATTTCAATCCACGCTCCCACAAGGGGAGCGACGCCGGAGCCAGCATCACGACATCCAACACAGGCATATTTCAATCCACGCTCCCACAAGGGGAGCGACTGGGGAGAGGATGAGCAAAAGGGATGAATAAACCAATTTCAATCCACGCTCCCACAAGGGGAGCGACGTGGGCCCAGGCCGGGAAGCTTCTGGGAGTGTACCAGATTTCAATCCACGCTCCCACAAGGGGAGCGACGATAAATTCTGGCGAGTGGAGACTGTACGGAAAAATTTCAATCCACGCTCCCACAAGGGGAGCGACCATACTGTAAAAGATCTCCGCTTTTATACTGATGATTTCAATCCACGCTCCCACAAGGGGAGCGACGAGCATCGCTGGGAGAAGAAACCAGATCCGCATAAATTTCAATCCACGCTCCCACAAGGGGAGCGACCCTATGAGGATATTGGCCTGGATCCGGTACAGGTATTTCAATCCACGCTCCCACAAGGGGAGCGACTTAAGATCTGGAAGATCACGGCCATAGAAACCGATTTCAATCCACGCTCCCACAAGGGGAGCGACTCTCACAGACATTTCCACACCAAGCAAAAAGGAGAATTTCAATCCACGCTCCCACAAGGGGAGCGACTTAAGATCTGGAAGATCACGGCCATAGAAACCGATTTCAATCCACGCTCCCACAAGGGGAGCGACTCTCACAGACATTTCCACACCAAGCAAAAAGGAGAATTTCAATCCACGCTCCCACAAGGGGAGCGACGGGAATCCGGAAGCCAGATGTGCCTGGTGCATCGGGATTTCAATCCACGCTCCCACAAGGGGAGCGACGGTACTGACAGGTTTATCCAGGTCAGGAATACTATTTCAATCCACGCTCCCACAAGGGGAGCGACCCCGTCCAGGCGGATTTCCAGGAGCATGATGCCAATTTCAATCCACGCTCCCACAAGGGGAGCGACGAAAGGGATTTTGCGGATGCTCTGAAAACAGAGTTTATTTCAATCCACGCTCCCACAAGGGGAGCGACGGTGTCTTCTGTTGGCTGCATGAACAGCAAGGAAAAATTTCAATCCACGCTCCCACAAGGGGAGCGACTATATTGCGGCATGAACTTATCCACGCATTTTTGTATATTTCAATCCACGCTCCCACAAGGGGAGCGACCAAATGGATTCCATGTTGTGGGCAATCAGCTCACATTTCAATCCACGCTCCCGCAAGGGGAGCGACTAATTCCGCATCGATGATGTCTGCATTATCATTATTTCAATCCACGCTCCCACAAGGGGAGCGACGGGATTGCAAGAGGCAGTGGAGAAGTGCCAGGATATTTCAATCCACGCTCCCACAAGGGGAGCGACAGCAATTTTACACAAAATTCCATATCTGTTTTATTTCATTTTTACCAATCCTTTCCCCATATCATATTTCCACACACAGCCCGCTTCCGACTTTTAATCATTTTTTGTACATTTTTTCTGGTGCGAATCGCCCAGAGATTTCCTGTCTGCTTCCATTTCGCACCAAAACAATATCCGGCATTCTATAATGTCTGCTCCACAGACCTGCTATAAGATCAATACCTGATCTGCCGCAAGCCCATGATCCACGCCAACATGGTCTACCTTTGTCTGATACTTATTTCCCAGATAATAAAACCGCAGACTGTCCACCTCTTCGTCGATAAGTTCTGTCAGCTTTGCCTTCAGCGCTATGCACTGTGCCTGGTCTAAAAGACATTCAAACACTGAATTCTGAACTCTTCTTCCATAATTTACACACTGCTTTGCCACTTTACGGAGTCTTGCTTTTCCCGCCGTCGTTTCTGTATTTACGTCATAAGTGATCAATACCAGCATCGTTCCACCTCATTTCCATAAAAACACAGGATATCCATCCAGATCTCCACGAAGATATCTTGCAAGGAGCATGGCCTGTACATAGGGTACCATCCCCCATTCCACCTTTTCCTTTAAATATGGATGGGTGAGAGTCTCTTTCTTTTTATTCTGCCACTCTGTCAGAACCTTTTTTCTCAGTTCTGCATCCATCAGAACAGCTCCATTTTCCTTTCTGGTAAAATTCTTACCACTGACGATCCTTTTATTGATCAGTGACAGGACAAATCGGTCTGCCAGAACAGGCCGCAGTTCTTCGATCAGATCAAGCGCGAGCGATGCCCTGCCAGGCCGGTCGGTATGAAGATATCCTACGTATGGATCCAGTCCCACCGTTTCCAGTGCAGCGGTAACTGTATTGGTCAATAACGTGTATACAAAAGACAACAGAGCGTTCACAGGATCCAGAGGAGGCCGTCTGCTCCTCCCTTGAAATAAAAAATCTTTCTTCTGCTGTAAAATAAGCTGATCAAAAACGCCAAAATAAACACTGGCCGCCTCTCCTTCATATCCACGCAGCTGATCCTTCGACACGCTCCCGCGCACCAGTTCCATAGAGTTTTTTAAATATTGACTGGCTTCCTTGACTCGTTCTTCATCTATCTGCATCCCATGATCCCGAATTGCCCGCTCCAATATCCATCTGGCGTTATATATCTTCCCCAGAATACACGTTTTTGCAAGTTCCAGGCTCTCCCCCTCATCTCGGCTGCCGTCATACTGTCTCTGTCTGAGGATCACATTTCCTTTTACCTTTCCTGTCACCCTCGCCAGAAATTTCCCTTGAGGAGAGAGAAAACATAGGGAAACATTCCTTTCCGCACATCCTCCCATCAAGGCAGGGCTTACTCCCCGATATCCAAACGATACGATTCCCTCCAGGTTATGAAGCGGCAGCCGTCCAATCTCCTCCTTTTCCTCATAAACCACTACGTTCTCTCCATCCAGTCCCAGATAACTGTTTTCTGAAGTAACATAAAGCGTGTTCAGCAGTTTTTTCATTCCTGATCCTCCTCCAGAATATGGCTGAGATACGTTTTCACGGATTCCGTTTTTGAAAGCCCCGGCAGGCATATTTCCTTTAGAGAGCAGGAACTGCAGGCCTTTCTGCGCTTAACCTTTGGCGTGTACCCCCTCCGGTAATATTCGTGCATTTCTGAGAAACAGGACCGCACCTCCTGCCGCAGCTCTTCTGTGAACACAACCGTCTCCCTTCTCCTTGTCTCTCCATAAAAAACAGCACCTGCGGGAATCTCTGTGGAAAACATCTCTTCCAGGCACATGGCCTGGGCTGCCAGCTGCAGCCTGTCCTCTTCCGTCAGCTTTGGTTTTCCTTTTTTATATTCCACCGGATAGACAGAATACTGCCCTCTGTGGCCATGGAGGGAAATGCCATCCTCGCATTTATGAAACTCTACCAGATCGCATTCCCCGCTCACTCCCATTTCCCGCGAGGCCACAGGAAGGGCTCTGACCACCAGGACCCCGGCTCTTTTTTCTGTCAGATATGGATCGTGGGCCCGTTTATGCATCAGCTCCCCAATCACCGTATGGACATTTTCCTCCCATTGCTGCTCCACATGGATCAACGCCCACTGTCTTCTGCAGAATTTAAAATGCTGGATCCCTGAGATCATCAGATATTCTTCTTCTGGATATGCCATTAAACCATCCTTTTCATTTCCACTGAATCCGGAACGCACGCTTCATCGATCGTAACCGTATAATCCTGATATTTTCTTGGGTAAAGTACGCCTTCCTTTTTTTCTACCCTGACTGAATCAAACAGCTTATATGCCGGACAATCTCCCAGTTCCTTGCTGTGCTTAAATACGATCAGCTCCCGTACTGCCATTTTTCCTCTGGCTGCAGAATGGTCGTGTTCAAACATATTAAGGATGGCTTCCCACAAAAGCTCCAGATCGTCCTCTGTAAATCCTGTCACCTTACGGGCCAGATTAGCAGACACATATCCCTCTGCCCGGTACAGGCCATAGGGAACGATGCTCTTTCTTCCCATTTCTGTGGTCTTATTCTCTGCATCCTTTTCTGTCGTGATCGCAACCCGCGTGATCGTCACCTCCTGACTGAGGATCGGATCAATACTCCTGGCAAACCCGATCTGGACAGGGCCGCGAACCTGGCCGCAATTCAAGGACGCCTTTACAAATGTGGTCATAACTGCACCGAATGTACGTATATCATAAAAATTTCTGCACATATAATCTTTAAGCTTCAGATCCGCATCCGGGTCGCCTTTTTTCAGTTTTTTCAGCGATTCAGTCAGCTTTTTATCCTCCGTATCCATAACACCCAAAGCCTCGCACGCTTCCCTGTCGCTCCGGTTTAACGGTACATCCTCTTTAATATAGATCTTATACCCCTCTGCATCTTCCTTTACTGTCTCTATATAATTCCGGATCTTCCGTTTTAAACATACGTCTGTCACCAGTCCCAGACCGCTTTCCGGATCGATCCTGGGCATATTTCCGGCATCTGGATCCCCATTGGGATTTCCGTTTTCCACATCAAACAGGATCACAAATTCATATCTGTTTTTAATCGCCTCGTTCATTTATTTCTCCTCCTTCTTCTCATACCGTTTCTGCATCTGATGATAATACCCCAATGCGAATTCTCCCTGCTCCTCCAGGGACAGACGCAGTGGAAAATGCTCCAGCTTCCCCATAAGCTCTGTTAAGAGCCTTTCGTAAAAAATCTTTGAACTCCCTTTCTCCCGCTCCAGCTTCTTCAGATGACTGTTCTTCAACCGGTTTAAAATCGGAAATACGGAAGCTGGCGCCGTACTGGCCGAATTAAAATACCTGTCACGGATCGTTGAACGGATCCCCGGGTTTGTATCCATCTGGATGGATTCCAGAACTGCAAACAGTCTCCCAAGAACATAAGCCGTATCACAGCTTTCTGTATTCAGAGCCATAAAATTTTCCCCTTCTTTCCAATGATAATTTTGTATTAAATATGCCTTAATGATCTCAGCCCGTCCCCACGTAACGTTCCCCTGCTCGGCCCGGATCCGGATCAGTACATTTTCATAGAGGCCGGCTGGATAGCGTCCTCCAGAAAGGACTGCCTGGAGCACCAGGGATGCCATCCCGGGAACCGGCGTCCGGTCCTTTGCATTTGGATTTACCGTCTGATCCAGCATATCCCTTATACCGAGGTATTCACGTTTTTCCCACGACGGCCTTATGACCTCCATCCGTTCATAATGCTCTGCCAGACGTGTCAGGATGTTCCCAAATGAGTTCTCATAAAAGAAACGGACAGACAGCCTCGCCGCATTGGGAGATAGTCCCAGAATATAGAATCTCTGTTCCAGGTCCAGCTGCACCCCGTTAAGATCCATGGACTGTCCCCGTTTCAGCTTTGTAAATATGTCCTTCAAAGCTTCCTGGTTGTCTATTTTCGGATCTGCTGACATAAAAAAGGAATCCTGATACTCCTCCTCTCCGCTCTCCGCCCAGAACACGATCATGGAATCCCCAAGGCGAATCGCATGTTCTCTTTGGTCCAACAGATAATTGAGGGCTGTCGTATAGGCGAATTCCGCATATTTTCCCACCGGAGCATTGTAGCTCTGCTCTTTTCCATAGGATTCAAAGGAGGGGGCGTTAAAGGACACCAGCGCTGCCCCGCTGGACTGGGCTCCAGGCACTCCTTTGATCCCCCGGTGGATCCTGGCGATCTCGGTCCGTTCCCCGGTGACCAGGCAGACTCCCTGCGTTCCCGTTCCCATTCTCTCCAGGCTCTTTTCCCAGGCCTCTCTGATCCATGGATCCTCCTGGGCATAGTCCATTCCCATGACAAAGATCAGATTCCCTCCATCTGTGACCTCCTGCCATTTTTCCCTTATTACAGGATCCTGTTCCGCCTCCTCCGGATCCCAGGTCTCAAAAAACAAACAGATGGCATGGGCCATTCTGCCCCCGATCCCGTTCAGAAGCTTCAAATGCCGTTCCCTTGATGCCTGAAAGCACTCCAGGACCCGGGGACTTGTCCCATTCGCATCGATCCCCAGGATATACTTTGAATTATCACATAGAAAATTGGCTGCCACTCCAGAAGAGCGGGTCACCATTTCCGGAACCATTAAAGATACAGGAACCCATACCTTCTTTTTTCCGCGGTCTGCTTCCGTTTTCATGGGAAGGATCCCAGTTATCCTGCCTTCCTCTGACAGATTGACTGCATAGGAGACCTTTGCCTTACACCAGCCTTCCGCCGCCACTTCTTCACGTTCTGCCAGCCTCTCATATAATCCCACTAAAGCGTCAAGGATCATCGTATCACCTCACAATCCCGCAGATCGATCACACCTCTTTTCATCACAGCCCGGAAAAACATAGGAACCAGATCTTCTCTGTCCGTGTAATCCATATCGTACAGCATAAAGCCCAGATCCTTTTCCTCGACTGAGTCATAAGCTGTTACGATATCTTCCTCCTCGCAGATGGAAAACCGGACCGGAAACTCCCTGCATCCAAAATATGGTGTGTGGAAACACTCTCCCCTCCTCAGCCTCCGCATGATGATATCCTTAAATTTTCCTGGGTTATCTGAAGCAGAGGCGTTTTCTGTCATATCGAAGTGGGCCTCTATCACATATTCCACATCGCACAGCAGCCTGGAGGCTCTCTGGACGATCTCATCTTTTGTACTAATGTAAAGCGCTTTATCCAGGCCATTATATGCCTGAAGGACACTTCCGGCTGCGATCTTGCTTTTTACCTCATTCCTCCGCACACTGGTAAAACGGATGGGCTTTACCACATGGATCTTATCGATCACCCACCGCATCCCTGGATGCCAATAAATTGCATCTAGGATCCCTCTGGCTGCGGAAGGCGTCATGACATCGTATGAACATCGCTCCACTTTAAATTCCGGTCTGGAAAACAGAGCATAGTCTCCCCAGACTCTGATCTTTACACCTATTCCCATAACTTCTCCTTTTCTGCCCTTTACAAAACCTCCCCTGCCTGATAGCATGCCGCGATATAGTCTCTGGGCTGGTAATAGAAATCTGTATTAAAATCCGATATACTGGCATTGATCCAGGAATGATATACCTCCCAGATCCCCTTTAAAATATCTCCGTCGCTGTAACAGTCCTCGATCAGCCGTTCATATACCTCTCCGATATCCCAATAATCGGGAACCGTATATCTGCATTTCTTAACGTTATCAAATCCCCCCATTTCCGCCCCTGTTTCTTCGATAAATGTTTCCGATACCTTTTCCATCGGCTCACAGTGGAATACATCCGCGTATTCATAGATCCGTTCCAGCCGCTCTTTTCCCAGAATATCGGTGATCTCTTCCCTGCTTCTTTTTAACCTTCTTCCCATAAACTCGATCAGACTGCATGTAAAAAAAAGCCTGTCATTATTTTTCTCTGCCATATGCTTCCTCGCTTTTTATAAATTGCAGCGTATCCAGCGCCGACACCGTATGGAAACTGATCTGATGAGTCGGGTATTTAAACCGGGCAAGCTCCCAGAATGCGGCTCTGGATATCTTTCCGTCCATAAAATTCTGAATATAATTATAGATCGTATCATCTGCCATGGGCCCTTCCACAATATCATAGGTGTGGGAGATCCCCCTGCGGCAGGATACGATAAAATCCAGCCATTCCTTTGTCATCTCTTCAAACACCAGATAGTTCAGTCCCGGATCCGGCGTATATTCATAAGTATTTATAAAACCTGTTTTCCCATACCGGGATGCCCACCTTACAGCCTGCTCCCGGTACTGGGTGCAGTAAAAGCCAAAATAAAAGTCCTTATTAAATCTGGCCTTTCTGATTTCGGGAAATTCTACGGTCTCGCTGCTGCCATGGTATAATAACATATGCGCCTCCTTTTCTTCTGTTTTTACTATACTACACGCTCCATGAAAGTTCAATACTTTTAATTACATTAATTTTAATGAAATATTTTATATCATAAAAATACACTTGAAATTTGGATGGATTTACTATACCATTTATTTGTCTGGCTTTACCCAGGGGATTGAAATATTAATATTAGTTGTAACACAAAAAGTAGCAGCGGCAGTAGGAATTTTTTGAGTTCCCCTGCCGCTGCTGCTTTTTTAATGGTTTTTTCACCATTCCAAAGTTCTCTGTGAAACTAACCGCTTCTGAATCTCCTAAAAAAAGCTGGCGATCCCTGTCTCTATCTCCAGATCCAGCCCCATCTCATCGGTATATCGTTCCTTCGCTGTCAGTTCATAGAGATTTCCCAGTTCCTCTAAAACAGGCCGGATCATCCCTGCCCCCGACAGCTTATCAAGTACATCCTTATGCACAGGCACACAATATTGCTGGAGTCTGCGCAGATCTTCCCTGGTGCATCCCCTTACATGGATCTGCCTCACAAGTTCTTCTGCCTCTTCTTCCCTTGCTACCACAACTGAAATCGATTCCTCCTCGATCAGACGGAACTCTTTTCCAACCGTAGCAAACGGATAGCTCTTTTTTTTAAACGCCTCCAGGATCTTCTTTTTATCCAGGCTCTCATCCCTCACATGATAAAGACGCCGGAAATATTCTTCCACGGATCCAGTGGAAGAAAACTCCATTCCTTCCTCTAAAAGGCTTTTCGCTATACCGGTCTGCTGGGCCTAACCGGGAGGTGTCTTTTCTCCCTCCAGAGAGAATGTAAAAACGTTGCTTTCTCCGGCTCCTCTTTTTCCTTCCCGGTTGCACCTTCCTGCCGCCTGGATCATGGAATCCACGCCTGCAAGCTCGCGGTATACGGTATCAAAATCCAGATCCACTCCTGCCTCCACCAGACTTGTGGAAACAACAAGACACTTTCTTCCATCGTCCAGACGCGTTTTTATTTCCTCCAGGACCCGTCTCCGGTGGCTTGGGTACATGGACGTTGAAAGATGATAAACGCCCTCGCTCTTCAGTTCCTTATAAAGCTCCTGTGCCTGTCTCCTGGTATTTACGATACAGAGCGCCTTTCTTTCCGCACTCAGGTGCTCCTCCAGCTGACTTTTTGATACAGTTCCCAGGTCACAGAAGGTCGTCCGTTTAAAAAAGCGGAACTGCTCTTCCATACGGGGACAAAGCTCTGTGATGTGCCTTTCCTTTGGAAAAAAGGGCCGCAGCGCCGGCTGTGTGGCTGTACAGAGAACTGCGCTGACCCGGTAATTGGCAATCAGCTCCTCGATCATCGCCGTACATGGCTTCAGATAATCCGTCGGAAGCATCTGGGCTTCGTCAAAAATGATCACGCTGTTGGCAATATTATGGAGCTTTCTGCACCTGGAAGACCGGCTTCCATACAAGGACTCAAAAAACTGCACATTGGTCGTCACGATCACTGGCTTATCCCAGTTCTCCGCCGCCAGATGCATGGCCTTTAATTCCTCTGTTTCCTCCAGTCCCTCTGCCGTAAAATCGTCCATATTGCTGTGGTGCTCCAGGACATTTGAATCTCCCAGGATTTCCCGGAATACAGCGGCGTTCTGTTCGATGATACTGGTATACGGGATCACATAGATCACCCGGTCCATCCCGTGCTTTACAGCATGACGCAGGGCGAATGCCAGCGACGAGATCGTTTTTCCTCCGCCAGTCGGTACTGTCAGACGGAACAGTCCCCTTTCCATAGAGCCGGACTCCAGACAATGCCTCAGGATTTCCGTTCTTCTCCCATTGACAGTCTCCTCCTCATCGCTTTCCAGCCAGCCCGAAATATACATTTCAAGTCGTTCCAAAAGGGATTCCAGGGAGTCCCCAGGAAGCCTTCCTGTCTCTCCGTCCTTCATAAACATTTCTGTGTCCAGAAAATCCGCATCCACAAGGCAGGAATAGAGCATCCGTATGAACACACTCATGGAAAAATCCGGGTCATGGGCTTTTTTTACGTCAAAAGGAACGGATGCCAGTTCGGGAATCTTGATCTCGTTCCGGTAAGCCTGATAATCCTCCAGCTTCCTTTTCCTCCTCCCACACAGACTGGAAGAACCGGCATCATCCGTCGGTGCTCCATAATTGGGAAGTCCGGCATGGTGCCCGGCAATGCAATACCCCATAAATCCATACATACCGCCTTTTTCAAAGCACACCTGCATTCCGGCGCTGGAATGATCCACCCGCCTGTCGCTGTTCTCCGTTATTTTTTTCTGGAATGCTGCTGAATACTTTCCAAGATCATGAAGAAGGCCGCAGCAATACCCCCAATCACGTTTTCCAAACCGGGACGCAAATTCACCGGACAGCACGGCCGTCCCTTCCAGATGTTCCTTTACCGTCTGGACCCTGTCTCCACATGTATGTCCCAGATATCTCTCCATAAACATTCCCCTTCCTACATAAAATCAAACAAACTCAGCTGCTTCATCCCTGTCTCCCCCGGTCCACGTACCGTCTCCCGCAAAAGAGCCTCTTCCGGCAGCTCTGAAAGGAATACGGACGGCTCCCCGGAGGTCAGAAGGACCAGCTCCTCCTTTGCCCTGGTCATGCCCACATAAAACAGACGCCGCTCCTCCTGGAGTCCGGCTTCCGGATCTCCTTCTTCCGGCCCGGATCCAGCCTTTCTGTTTTTAAAATACTCCAGAGGGATCGAATTCTTCCGGACCCCGTAGAGGATCACTGCCGGAAACTCCAGGCCCTTGGACCCATGGAGCGTCATGAGGGAGACAGTATCCGCCGTACAGCAGCCTCCTCCCCGCCGCATCAGGTCTCCTTCCTCTCCAAAATCCAGCAGGTATAAAAATTCCTCCATGGTCTTATGGAAGACAGCCATGGCCGAAAGCTTTTCCACCGCCCCATCCCCGGCCAGTCCCATGTCCCGGCTCCATTTTTCCACCAGCGCCGCCGGCCGTTTCTTTTTCAATGGCCTGTATGCCTCCAAAAGCGCCGGATCCCAGCTCCCTTCTTCTGGTGAGTCTCCGGTCCCGTTTCCGTACAGCGCCCGGAAAAACTTCAGAGCCCTCTGTACGTTCTCCTCTTCCAGAAATGAGCCCTTTCCAGTGACCGTATACGGGATCCCCTCGGTTTTCAGAAACTCCTCCATTTCCTCCACCTGGCGGTTGGTCCGGCACAGCACCGCGATATCTGAAAAGCTTCGGATCTGTTCCTCTCCAGAACGGGCCCGTTCCCCGGCATCCAGCATGTCGATGCCGCCCACCATCCGGCTGATCTCCCTGGCGGCAGCGATCCCCTCGGAGCGTCTGCCGGACGCCGTCAGCACGCGGACCGGCAGGCCATTTCCTGCCATAGGAAGCAGTTCCCTTTTCTCACCTGGATTCTTCGAGATCATGCCGCAGGCGGCGGTTGTGATCCACGCCGTGGACCTGTAATTTTCCCGGAGCCGGATCACCTCCGTTTCCGGAAAATCCTCCATAAGGCGGGCAAAGCATTCCGGATCTGATCCCCGGAAGCCGTATATGGACTGGTCCGGATCCCCGATCACAAAAAGCTCATCCCCCTCCCGGTTCCATGCCAGGATCAGCTGGTATTGCAGGGGGCTGATATCCTGAAACTCATCCACCAGAAGATATCGGAACCGGCGGCAGAATTTCCGGACCGGCTCTGATGCCAGGTACAGAAGCCCCAGAGCCTCCGTCAGAAGATCGTCAAAATCCATGAGCCCCTGCTCCCGCATCCGCTCTTCATAGGCCCCTGCCGCTTTTCTGAGCCCCTCGGACATGGGTTCCGCTTCTCCTGCTCCCAGGATCCTTTTTGTCTTCTCCTCCGATACTGCCCTTAAAAGCTCCGAAGAACGGAGCTTCAGTCCCATGTCTTCAATGACTGCCTCCGCCAGCTTCTGGCACTCCAGGCCGTCTGCCAGCACGGTCTCCTTACCCGCTGCCTTTAAAAGCGCCAGACAGATGGAATGGAAGGTTCCCGTCTGGATCCGTCCCGCGGCGCTCCGGTTCGGCATTTCCCTCCGGAGGCGTTCCTTCAGCTCCCCGGCTGCCTGGTTCGTAAAGGTGACCGCTGTGATCTCCGACGGCTTTACGCGGCGGAGCTCTGTAAGGCAGCGGATCCTGGCCGCCAGGGTTCCGGTCTTTCCTGTTCCCGGCCCCGCGATCACGGCCACGGCACGGGCCGGGTGCTCTGCCGCCCGGCGCTGCCCCTCATTGAGGCGGGCCAGGAAATCCGCTTCCAGGATATTTCCATCCATGCCCTCTGCCCCGGCCCGGACACTGGTGTCACGGATCTTTCCTGCCAGCTCCAGGTCCCCGGTATCACAGGCCTCTCTCCTGTCTTCCTTTCTGTCATCAGAAGCCCGGGACTCTCCTCCCCCGGCTCCAAAGATCCCGGCCATGGTCATCTGTCCATCGGGGTTTTCCAGCTCGTCCGGCCGGAACAGCCGGATCGTTCCGTACTCCCCGTCAAAGCCCGGAAGCCGTGTGACCTCCCCGTTCCTGAGGCGCCGGATCCCTTCTGCCGCCAGACGTCCAAAATGGCGGCGGATGTCCTCGATGGGCACTTCCCGGAGGATCTCAAATTCCGTCCCCAGCACCCGGAGCATATCCAGATATTCCTCCTGTACCCTTTTACTGGCCGCAGACCTCCCGGTGGAAGCGGCGATCACCTCCGGCAGCGGGACCAGGCTCTCAAAGGGCTTTCTTCTCTCCGGCAGGAAGCCCTCTGGCCGGTCAGCCAGCTGATCGATCCTGTGGGAGACGCCCATGGTCATCTTCTTTTTACATACCGGACAGATCCCTCCATGGCTCTCCGCCTCCAAAGGACTCATGCAGATATGGCATTTCCGGTGGCCGTCAAAATGGTACTTTCCCTCCTCAGGAAAAAACTCAATGGTGCCGGCCAGTCCGTTCCCCGTTTCCACCGCTCTCTTAAGCCCCGCATAGGACAGCTCTGTATCCAGCAGGTTCGCTTCTCTTCCCAGCTTTGCAGGAGAGTGGGCGTCGGAATTGGAAATAAGCTGGAAACGGTCCAGAGCCGAAAGCCGCCAGTTCATGGGCGGATCTGAGGAAAGCCCCGTTTCCACCGCATGGATATGGGGAGCCAGGTCCCCGAAGCACTCCTCCACCGTATCGAAGCCGGAGCAGGCCCCGAACATGGAAAAATGCGGTGTCCAGATATGGGCCGGAACGAAGATGCCGTCCGGACATGTCTCCAGCATGATCTCCAGGAGATCGCGGCAGGAAAGCCCCAGGATCGGCCGTCCGTCTGAGTGGATATTCCCGATGGCCTCCAGCCGTTTCGATAAAAGCTTTGCCTCCTCCAGTCCCGGCAGCAGGATCAGGCTGTGGACCTTCCGGACCCTGCCGTCCTGTTTATAAATGGAACTGATCTCCCCGGAAACCACAAACCGGGTCCCTTTGCACGCTTCTCCCTCTCCCGGCTCCCGCATATACTCCTTCTTCAGCCGGCAGAGCCCGTCCTCTGCCGGGACCAGCTTTTCCTCCAGCTCAGCCCGCCAGGCAGGATGGGTAAAATCTCCTGTGCCTAAAAGACGGATCCCCTTTCGCCTGGCAGAAAGCTCCAGGGTCTCCGGCGTCAGCTCCCGGCTGGTGGCCCTGGAATACCGGGAATGAATATGCAGATCTGCAATATACATCAGCGATCCCCTCCTTATTAATTTCCAATGTTTTTCATTTTGCGATTGCAGAGCCAAAGCCAAAATGGTATGATATAGACCACAATTCCATTTTAGGAGGTACTATGGAAAAGAAAAAAACAGACCTTAAGGAGATCCTCTCCTTTTTACTGATCCTGGCCGGAAGCGCCATCCTGGCCATCAACATGAACACCTTTGTGGAACAGGGAGGCCTGGTGCCCGGCGGTTTTTCCGGACTCTCCAAGCTGATCCAGAGGGTGGCCCTGACCTTCTTCGGCCTTAAGATCCCGTTTACACTGTTAAACGTATTTTTTAATGCCATTCCGGCCATGCTGGCCTACCGCTTTGTTGGGAAAAAGTTTACGATCCTTTCCTGTATCAGCATCGTGGTGGTCTCTGTCCTGGTGGACCAGCTTCCCGTAACTCCCATCACCGGCGATATCCTGCTGATCTCCGTATTCGGCGGCATCATCAACGGCCTGGGAATGAGCCTGATCCTCAACAACAATGCCAGCAGCGGCGGCACAGACTTCATTGCCATGACCTTATCCGCAAAATATAAGATCTCTACCTTTAATTACATGCTGCTCTTCAGTGCTGCCGTGATCCTGACCTCCGGCTTCCTGTTTGGTATGGATAAGGCCCTGTATTCGATCATCTTCCAGTTCTGTAATACCCAGGTGATCAATACCTTTTATAAAAAATACCATAAAAAGACCCTGCTGATCATCACCGAGGATCCGGCATCCATTTCCGCTGACATCCTGGAGCTGACCCATCACAGCAGCACGATCTTTAAAGGCATGGGCTTTTACAGCGCCCATAAAAAGTACCTGATCTACACGGTGCTTTCCGACAGCGATGTGCGGAAGGTTCGGAAACAGATCCTGGCCCATTACCCCGGCACCTTCGTCAGCGTGTTAAATTCCAGCGACGTGATCGGAAATTTCTACATCCAGCCTCTGGAATAGCCGCAGGCTGTGGTTAAAACCGCAGCTTCCGGTATTCCCGGGGGGATAATTTTTCATATTTTTTAAAAAAACGCGAAAAATAGTATGGATCTGTAAATCCCAGCGTTTCCGCCACCTCCCACACCGGCATATCTGTATGTCCCAGCATCTGCCTGGCCCTCTGGGCCAGCTGCCGGGACATATATTCTTTTAATCCCATCTTTGTATCCTGCTGGAAGGACCTGGAAAGCTGATGGACCGGCATATCCATGGCATCCGCCAGCTCCTGGATACGGAGCCCTGCGCTCAGATGCCCCTCCAGATAATCCAGGACCGCCCGCTGGCGGTAAAAGCCGCGGAAGGAATCCAGATACGCATCTCCTCCGGCCCCCTGTTCAAAAAAGTCATAGACCAGACGTGAAAATACTGCCTTCAAGTAAAGGAGGCCTCCGACGGATTCCTTCTGGACGGCTCCCAGAATGTCCTCTAAAAAATCCCATTCATAAGGAAGCCCCCAGACCTTCCCCAGATGGCTGAACAGATCCACTCCTGGGAGCAGCTCCATGGTAAAGTGGATATAAAACTTCTGCATGGTGCTGGGACACACGTAGCTGTACCGGCACTCCGCCGGGACCAGGTACACGTTTCCCGGAAGAAGCTCCACCCGCTCCTCCTCATTTTCCAGGTATGCCTCCCCGTCCATCATAAAATAGATCCGGTTGAACGGCGACCTGGTATTTGAAAAATTCCATGACGTATCTCCGTAATACATAGCCGCTTCCAGGAGATTTAGGCTTAGAGAGCCCCAGTTTCCCGTAAGAAACGGACATTCAAAAATTCCATCCATCCAAAAAGTCCATCTTTCTGTACAAAAATCCCATGTACTTATTCTAAAATTTATTATATAGTCATGCCCATGAAAACACAACAGCTTTTACCGGAGGTATTGGAAATGGATATGAGAAAATGGTTTAAAGAGGCCCAGTACGGCATGATGGCCCACTGGGGACTGTATTCCCTTCTGGGCGGAGAATGGAACGGGAAAAAAAGCAGCAGCTATGCCGAATGGATCCAGGCCAACCAACGGATCCCCATGGCAGAATACGACAAGCTGGCAACGGCCTTTAACCCGGTGTATTTTAACGCGGACCAGTGGATCCGTCTGGCAAAGGAATGCGGGATGAAGTATTTCGTCATGACCAGCAAGCACCACGACGGCTTCGCCCTCTTCCATTCCAGGGCCGACCGCTTCAACGTGGTGGATGCCACGCCCTTTGGCCGCGACGTGGTGGGAGAGCTGGCCGAGGCCTGTTATAAGCATGGTCTGAAATTCGGTCTCTACTACTCCCAGGATCTGGACTGGCATGAGGAGCACGGCGGCGGCTATCTCTCCGGCCATATCCCCTGCGCCGGCCAGTCCTGGTGCAACGACTGGGATTTTCCCGATAATGCGAAAAAAAACTTCGATATCTGTTTTGAAAACAAGATCCGCCCCCAGGTGGAGGAGATCTTAAGAAATTATGGGGAGCTGTGCCTGATCTGGTTTGATGTGCCCATGACCATCCGGGATTCCCAAAGCCGTGAGCTGTTCGATCTGGTAAAAAAATACCAGCCGGACTGTCTGATCAACTCCCGGCTGGGCAACGGCGCTTACGATTACGTTTCTCTGGGGGACAACGAGATCCCGGATTCCATTCCCGGAGATGGGGAGCTGGATCCCGCCGGGCTGGATCTCAATGGCTGCGACGGCTTAAAGCCCTCTCCCTACGGCCTTTACGAAACCGCCGCCACCTTAAACCACAGCTGGGGCTACTGTGCCTGGGACCAGGACTGGAAAAGCGCCGAGACCATCCTGGCCATCCGGAAGAAATTAAACGGCCTTGGCATTAACTATCTTCTGAATGTGGGCCCGGACCATCTGGGCCGGATCCCAGGAGCCAGCGTGGATATCCTAAGAGAGGCGGCCAGACGGCAGGGGGCTTTATAATAGTCCGCCTGCAATGGCCCGGAAAAATTCCACATGCTTCAGCTCATAGTCCTGGGACATGAAATCCGGATCCGCACTGGTCTTTACTATGATGATCTGCCTGGAGGGATCTGCATACATCCACTGGCCGTAAACGCCGATGGCCATGAACTCCCCCCGATCCCCTTCCGGCACCCACCACTGGTACCCATATCCAATGGCGTTATAGACGTCCTGGTTTGCCCCGGGCCTGGAATAGGCTGCGCTGACATCCATGCTGTCCCTCACCCATTCTTTTGTGAGGATCTGCTCCCCATGGAAGCTGCCCCCGTTCAGATAAAGCCTTGCAAACCGCGCATAGTCCCTGAGGGAGATGCTTAAGCCTCCCATAGCCAGCTCCGTCCCGTTGCTCAGAGTCCAGTATGCGTCCTGCTCTGCGCCGATTCGTTTCCAGAGCTTCTCCTCCATATATTCCGCCAGGCTGTGACCCGTGGCATTTTTTATGATCTGACCCAGGATCTCTGTATTAATGCTCTGATATCTGCGGTGGGTATACGGCGCCTCCTGCACCCCATGGTCTGCGATCACCTTCATGGACGGTGTGCCCATGAGGGTGCGCATGGAGAACCGGCTCATATCCGTATCCTCATTGAAATCGATCCCGGAAGCCATCTGCAGGCAGGCGCGGATCGGAATGGACTCCAGATCCGTCCCTGCAAACTCCGGGACATACATTCCAATGGGATCCTCGATGCTTTCCACAGCGCCTTCAGATACTGCGATCCCCATCAGCGCCGAAACAAAGGATTTTCCCATGGAATTGGACGAAAACAGCGTCTGGGGATCCCCTCCATAAAAATATTTTTCATATTTGATCACATCGTCCTTCACCACCAGCAGGGCCGAGGTCTTTGTATCCTCAAGAAATCCCTCTGTGGGATAAAATCTACCCTTAAACCGGAAGCTGTCCGCCAGGGAAACGTTTTCTTCCTTTAGAAACTGGAAGGGACTGTCTCCCCGGCTTATTTTCTTTGTCGGCTGAATCTCCGGAGTATGCTGGAAGGTATACGCCAGATTTTCATCCTTAAAACTCCTTAAGGAGGTGTGGAGGATCTTTATCTTCTCGCCAAAACAAAGCCACAGCACTCCGGCTGCAATGGCTGTACAGGCAGCCGCCATCCCAAATTTATGTATCTTTTTCATCTCTTCGATTCCTTTCCTGTTCCCGTTTTCTGATCACCCGGTCATTTTAAACCGTACAGTAACAGTACAGTCAAGGGGTTCTGAAAAGTTTTTTATAAAAGATCTGCCGGCCGGTCCGGATGGACTACAAAGTCCGCCTCCGCCAGCTTTTCCAGCAGGGCCTCCGCATTGTGTTCCAGCTTATACTCCAGCTCCTCCCGGTGCAGGGGGATGACCTGGTAGAAGTTGATCTCCTCTCCGCCGGGAAGATGACAGAAAAAGCCTTCCTTCCGGATATTCTGAGGCTCTCCCAGGATCGCGCCGCAGAGCTTTGTGTCCTCTGCAAAAGGCCTTTGATTGTCCATGGTGTGGCCCCAGCCCAGCCATGTATCCGACTGGATGGGCAGACGGGCCAGTACCTTTAACAGCCGGACCGGCCAGTACCACCGCTCATCCTTCATGGACTCCTCGTCCAGCCTCCAGTCCGGCGGCAGGGCAATGGCCAGCTCTGCCCGCTCCAGACGGTATTTTGCCAGCTCCTCCGGGACCTGCATCCGGCGGGCTCCCATGCCCATGGTGACCAGTGTATAATACTTCCGCTCCCCGTCAGGGGGAACCACACAGATGTCCACATGGATATCCGGCGAGACCAGCTCATGGAAAACATGCCCGATCTCCCCAAAATATTTCCGGATATGCTCTTCCACTGCTTCCATCTCTTCTATGGTATAAACCTCCGGCCCGCTGCTCTCCTCCGGGGACCAGAACGCGCCCTCCTTTTCGGTCCCGTCCGGAAGCAGGAATATCTGGAAATATTCGTCCTCTTCCATCAGATGATAGACCAGGCCCATGTGATAATCCAGTCCCACCAGCACCGTATCCAGACGGGCCGGCCTGCCGTCCGGGTGGTTCCGTTCCAGCCACCGCCCCTCCTTAAGCCAGCCTGCCAGCCGCTCCAGCCAGTCTGCGCTGAGGCTGGACATGCCGGCCTCGTTCATCTGGAATACCAGATCAAAGGTCTGTCCGTTTACTATATAAGGGAACTGGGTAAACGGCCCGTCTGGCGCATACTGCTCCGGTTTCGGCCCAAAAATATTCCAGAACCGTTCCAGTCCTTCCCGATTGACGGTAATGCAGGAAATGGACCGCTGCTTCTCATCGGCATCTTCATCCAGGCCCTGCTGGAGATTCCGGTCGGCTCCGGGATCGATCCAGTGGTATTCCATCCGCTCCAGCGGCTCCCCGGCCTCGATCTCTCCTTTGAGCGTCAGGAACTCATGATCGCCAGGCTCCAGCTTAAGGCCGTGGGCCACGGCCTCCAATGCTCCGGCTTTATCGCCGGAATGGGACCGCAGCTTGGCCGCCTGCAGCCAGATCCATGGATAATCCGGTTCCTCCCGGATCCCCTTTTCTGCATAATCCAGTGCCTCCTCCAGCCGGCCGCAGTACATCAGGGCCACCGAGTACCGGTAGTACCATGTGGCACAGCCCCCGGCATTTTTCTCTGAATCCTTCATCCACTGGACCGCCTTATAATAGTACCGGTACTCATCCAGATTGTTGCAGGCATAGGAATACCACAGGGCGATCTTAAGATCCTGTCTGGCCTGCCGGCGGGTAAACCGGCCCGTTTCCACGCCCCGCTCAATAAAGTCCTCCAGCCATTGGAGCATTTTCCCAAAATACCCCGATACTCCATCCTCAAAGGATCCCAGCATTTCAATGTCCTGGGCCGAAAGCAGGGAACCGGTCTTTGCATCCACCTGTGGCTCTCCCTCCTGTTCCCACAGGCGGACGGCCCCCACATCCCTCCTGAACACGTGGAATCCGCCCCAGGCCATATCTGTTCCAGCAAAAAATTCCCTGGCCGCATCCAGGACAGCGGGCAGATCCCAGGCTATAAGATCCAGATACCCGTAATACAGGCCAGTGGCCCCGCCCAGAAACGTCACTGCATCCTCTCCCGCATGTTCCCGGACCGACTCCCGCAAGGCGTCCCGGAACGTTAAAATTTCCTCCGCCCGTCCTTCCCCGGTAAATCCATCCAGTGGATAACACAGGAATCCGGCCGCAATGCCGTCCCTGTGGTAATCGTCCATGATCCCGCTCTCAGACCTCATGTAGTCGTTGATGAGGACCGGCAGGCGGGTTGAACCGGCCCCCACATCCAGACGCCAGTCGGCCTCCGGATCCTTCACCGGCTCCAGCTCATAGGCAATGTAGCTGTTTTCCAGATAATCCCCGGCATCGTCCCATCGTGTATATCCCATATCCCAAAGCTTCCCTGAAAGCTCAGAAAGCAGGACCGCTGTTCCAGACCTGGGCTGTTTTGCAATATCCAGATCATGGATGAGAGCAATGGAGGACACCTCCCCCAGCACCTGGTCTGTGAGGGTACAGAGCAGCCACCATACCTTATCTTCCTCCTCCCTCATCAGCGGCAGGAGCTTCTCACAGTAAAGAGTCAGGGAAACCTGGTCCTCCCTGGGCTCTGTCCAGACCAGCACGTCCTCCGCCTGCACCTGGAGTTCCCCGGCCTGGAGCGAAAATCCCGCTGAGGGCTGACGTCCCACCAGGATATTCCAGTGCTCCAGCACAGACTCCGGCGCACGGCGCTGGAAATAGACCAGCGGGAACAGGGCCGACCGGTTTCCGTCGGCGCTGAGGATCAGTTCATACTTCTCCCCTCTCCCGCATCTCATCCGTATCCATGATCCGGCGGAGCTCTGCCTCGATCCCGGCAAAAGCTGCCCAGGCCTCCTTCGTCCGCTGCCGGAAATTCTTCTCAAACCCCGGCAGAGCCAGACATCGGCGGCAGCTGTCGATCAGCTCCTGGGTATCCGTATCGCCGGGGCGGGCTTCATGGGGCTCCAGCAGGCCAATGGCCCTCTGGAACAGCTCCCGGTCTCCCGGCTCTGCCAGATTGCTGTATGCCCGGGCCAGCTCGCTGTCCATCTCTGGCGTGCGCTCCCCGGCAGGGATGGCCTCCAGCGTGTCTATGATCTTCTGGAATTCATCTTCCTCATTCCATTTCTGGCATTGTTCCAGCAGCTTCATAAGTCATTCCTCCTTATCAGTTGTCGTAGCATCCGCCCATGTGCCAGCCAGGGCCATGATGTGCTCCATTTCACCATGGATCTGAATATCAGCCTCTCATCTGCCGTTTCCAGGAACGGCATCACATCCAGAACCGCTCTCCGGATCCCTCTCCTGGACGGGATACGTCTTTCACGCCATGGGGGTCTGTACCTTTCTCCGAAATATAAAGTCAAAATTTAAAATTAGTATTTATTATAATAAACGAAAACCAGGAAAGATGCAATCTCTTTCCTGGCTGTCTGTGTCAGTTTCTCCGGGCGGTCCCGGAGATCGTTTTATAAGATGCCCGATCATCCCTTTCCTACATAATACTCATCCAAAACTCTCGCCAATGCCTTTGGATTTTCCTCGTTTACAGCATGTCCGGCATTTTCTACAACGCTCAGCACCGCATTTTCTATATTCTGCGAAAAATAATACGCCGACTTCCTGTTCACGCGGTCCTTCTCTCCACAGATGACCAGCACCGGGCAGGTTATTTCCTGTATCCGGCTTCTGAAATCCAGTTTTTTCATGGAGTTTACCAAATCGAACGTGTCCTTCTTATCAAATGTCATCCCCTGAAAAGCGGACCGGGGCAGAAACCGGAAGATCACATTCTGAAACCCAAGGGCCGCTTTGGGGATTTTATGAGGCGTTCCAATCAAAACAAGGGTTTCTACCTTTTCCGGAAAATCCAGCGTATAATTCAATGCCAGGATCCCGCCTAAGGAAAGGCCACACAGGTGGAACGGTCCATCCAGGGCGCTGCAGTATTCGATCAAAGAAGAATATAAATTCTCATAGACCGCTTCCTTCCCCTTCAGAATCGAGCATAAATCCGGACATAAAATATCCTTCTGATCGTTCATGCAGGAAATTGTTTCCTTCCAGCTTGCCGCTTTATGGCCCGTACCATGAATTAATATTTTTTTCATCCTCTAATACCCTTACTTCTATTTTCTAAAATCGTTTGCGGAATTTCAGAAAACCTTTTCAGAAGATACGCCTTTCCCTTTTCTCCCTTCCATCTGTGCCAGAACCAGAAAATACTGCCCGCAAACATAAGGCCCGCAATTATAAAGGCATAGTGAAACCCTGTCTTTTGAAGAAATATATAGCTTAAAAATGAAGCGGCAGATATGGAAGCTCCGGATATGCCAAGGGCGATCCTGAGGACTTTTTTCTGTGACAACCCTAAAAAATAGTTTTCCCATTCTTTGGGCTGGAATCCAAGCTGTCTCCCCTTAAGCCAAAACAAAAGAAGGACCAGCCCCAGCGCGATCCCCTTGCTTGAAAGGAGATGTATTGTCATTGAGCATATCAAAACCGTAAATTCTTTCATGGGATACTCCCTCCCGTAAGTCTGGCTTTTTCTTTCATGGTTTTAACCGTTCCTCCTTTCGGATCAGGATACTTTTTTCCTCGGAGTTGATGCTATACAGGTCGTCCAGATGGATGTGAAATCCATCCTCACGAATGGTTTCTGCCATACCCAGCGCGGCTTTCGCCAATAGGAGCAGCCCCGCCCGGTTTCCTGTTAACTCCAATTCATTTCCATCGGCATGAGTGGCAAAGGAGAGGTAGGCTTCCGGCTCCACTGGAAGAATGGGCAGTTGTTCATTATTCAGTTGAATGGTCAGTGTTTTCGTTTGCATTGCCAGTCCCCCCACATCAATCCCACCAGAAATACCAGACGGTGGACTGCCACAGGACATCTGCCAGATTGCCTATGGTCGGATCATCCTGCTCCTGATCCACGATGTCCGGGCAGAAGCCGTACTGCTCTGTGGCAGCTTCCATAGCCTTCTCCTTGGGAACGGGAGCCGGGAGCAGGAACTCCAGCTCATCGTGGCTCATGGCGGCAGGGACGGCACCATGCTGCTCGAACCAGTATTTCGCCGCTGCCATTAGGTCCGGTGTATCGGGGCACTCATTCCAATTTCCAAAGGGCAGATAGGCGAATATCTCCCAGGGGTTCTTTACCGGAATTTTAGCCAGAATGAGCGGATATGTCATGTGACTGCCCGAGTCCCAGTAGCAGGAGAAGCGGTCATTGTCATAGCCACCCTCCATCTCGCCCAGGACTTCCTCATCCCAATCCAGATCATCATCCTCGGCCTCTGCTCTACGCTGGCCGGTCAATTCCACCAAAAGAGTCTTTCCGTCCTTGACGGGAGCGGAGAGCATCTTCTTCCGATACTCTGTTACCGTTTTGAGGTCAAATTCGTAGAAGTCCGCATCATGCTCCGGGTCGGCGTTCATCACCAGACATTCCAGCAGCGTTTCATCATCCGCCTGGATAAGAACTGGAACAAAGCCCTCTCTAACGCCTTCCCGTTTGGCATAGCTGTATGCCGACATGATGGGGTCATCATCTGCCATGGAGGGGAAATAGGTGCACTCGCAGTCCAGATACTCCATGACGGCCTGAGCCACCTCAGAGGGCTCCAGCGTGTCCTCGTCGAAGTCCTGTCCCTGCCAGTTGGCGAAGCGTTCCTCAATCACTTGAGCCATGTCCTCATAGTAGTCCTCGTCAAAGGGGATGAACAGGTAGGCTTCATCTTGGAACTCATCGGAGTGATACCGCTCTGGACCGAAGAAGCGGAGGGCGTTGTCGTCAACATCGGCAGGATAGTAGGGACTGTCGCCCTCTCCGTAATAATAGCCTGCAAAGGCACGGCCTTGCTGATTGAACAGCACAGAGAACAGACAGCCGTCCAGCTCATCCCGGATAAACTCCCGCAGATCCACGCTGGCAGGGTCGGCTTTGACCTGTTTGGCCACTTCGCTGTATTTTTTCAGAAAGTCCTCGCCCATCAGGTCGTGCTCCATGCACCAGCGCAGGTAGATGGCCATGTGGTTGTAGGCATTGATGGGGTCAATCGGCAGTTCCTTCTCCTCAATGCTCTCAAGGTGATAGGAGGCGTCGTCCATCTCGCCGTCAAAATCATCGTTAGAAAGGGTGCCTCTGGTGACGGCATCCTGGCGACCCGGCTCCACCACAAAGCTGATGCCGTCCATTTCGTCCAGCAAGGCATCCGCGTCATGGGCCATCTTATATTCCAATTCATCCCGATAGAGGGGGATCACCTGATAGAAGTTGACCTCCTCGCCGCTCGGCAGGATGCAGACCTCGCTGCCATCTTCAGTGTCCTGGGGACCGGTCAGAATGGCGGCGCACAGCTTTGTATCTTTTGCAAAGTCATCCCCATTGTCCATGGTATGGCCGAAGCCCAGCCAGGTATCACTGGCAATGGGCAGGCGGGCCAGCACTTTCAGCAGGCGGATGGGCCAGTACCACTTTTCGTCTTTCATGGACTCCTGATCCAGCTTCCAGTCCGCAGGCAGGGCAATGGCCAGCTCCGCCCGCTCCAGCTTATATTCCGCCAGTTCCTCCGGCACATTCATCCGGTGAGCGCCCATGCCCATGGTGACCAGGGTGCAGTAGTCCCGCTCCTCAGAGGGCGGCACCACGCAGATGTCCACATGGATGTCGGGAGAAACCAGCTCATGGAACACATTCTCGAACTTGCCGAAATACTGCTCAATGTGCCCCTCGACGGCTTCCATCTCCTCCTCGGTGTAGACTTCGGGATTACTGAATTCTTCCTCATCCTGCGTGTCATCATTGTCTGAGTGGTCGCAGCTGTCATCCTCCGGATCTCCCTTTATAGGCTCGTAACCGATCTTCAGGGTCATCTGTTCCTCTGGCAGAGAGACACCGGGGCTGCGGGTGATGGTGTGCTTATCGTCCGCAGAAAAACCGATGGTCTCGCCGTCTTGCAGCGTCACATCACACGCCAGCACATAGGAGGCAAGGCTGGCCAAAAAGTCCCGCAGTTCCTCCGGCTCAGCGTCGGTGTTCAACACCTCCATTTCCTCCTTGCCAAACACATCCATGCCGTAGGTGTAGCCGTTTAGGCCCCCCTCGCTCCGGTACAGGCCGAACCAAACCCAGTTGAAGATGGGCAGTTCGTCCTCTTTGAGCATATCGGCAAGGCCCTCATAGAAACGAGGCTCAAATACCACGCCGCTGGTGTAGACACCGGTGGCGTATTTCTGCTTGCAGCACACTGCCATCGCCTTGGTGAACAGCTTACCTCGTTCCAGCAGTTTTTCCTCCTCGCCCAGCACAGCCACCATGATATGGGCCTTGTGCGCTTTGGCCACTTCTACGGCCTCTGGCCACATATAGTTGTTTTCGGCGTTGATCTCTGCTTCATTGTCCGGGATGTGACCGTGGAATAGTGTCACGATCAGCATCATATTGCCGACCCGCATTACCACAGCGTCATCGCTGTTCTCAACATCTTCGTCGCCCTCATCCGGCTCCTCATCTACGATACCCCATTCTTCCCGCAGATCTCGGATCAACTGCTCCTTGTCCCACTCTGCTTTGGAGAGGAGCACAGATCCGGCAAAGGAACCCTTATGGTCGGTTTCCTCCTCGTCGGCGTCATCCTCAAGACCCTCTGCATCTTCATCCAGATCATAGAGGGATTCATGCTCCAGTCCGCGGATAAATTCCTCAAAGCTGTCTGCCAGATGGGTAATTTTATAGTCATTTTCCTGATCCACATGGACTACCGCAGGCTCTCCCTGGGGGCCGCAAGCCCGGTAGTCCAGGAAAATCATATCGTGTCCGGCGCTTGGACAGTCACAGATGGCCACACCGATGGCAGGATACTCCCACTCATCGATCATAAACTGGCTGCCCAGCTCTCCGCAGAGGGAGCAGCTCTTTTCTCGTCCGATGCCGAAAATGCCGGTGATGGCCACATGGTCATCTGCCCAGCAGGTAGGTTCATCGCAGGGATAGCAGGTGTTCACCGGAATGCCGCCGTTGTGCTGCTTCATCAGCCAGATGTAGGCGGCGGGCAGCTTGTAGCCCAGTTCCTCCTCCACGCTGGCGATCAGCTCATCGGAAGGCGGATCACTGACATATTCTTTCAGTGCATACCAATTATCATCCCAGAAGTTGGTGAGGTCGAAGCCCTCAAATGGAGTATCACCAGGCACGAATTTGGCCTTCTTTTTCCGGCTGCGCTGGCGTTTCCGGATCTCTGCCTTACACTCCCGAATTACCGCCGGGGCATTTTCATCCTCTGGGTCCAGCTCTGCCCACCGCTGGGCGTAGGGAATGGCCTTTTCCTCCTGACCATAGAGATACTGATAGCCGTAGGCCATCCGCATATTCCACTCTGGCTTGTCCTGGCCTTCCTCCCGGACGGACTCCAGCACCTCGATGGCCCTCAGAAGGGCTTTGTCTCCCTTGGATTTCAAAGTGCCCTCGTCATGGTCCCCGATGATGGCGTAGTTTTCCAGCGCCCGGGCCAGGGCGTAGGCGGTGCGGTAGTTCCGCCATTCCTTCGGGATGGCATTGAGTGTCTGGATACAGCGGGTGTACTCGTCCTCGTCGTTCCACTGCTCCAGCTGCTGGAAGAATTCTTCTTCGTTCTGCGGGGTGTAAGGGATATAGTCCATACCCGTCAGCGTCTCGTCCAACTCGTCATCCTGATTCTCAGTTTCTGGCCCATCATCTTGTTGCTTTAAGGGCACAGAACCTGCTTCGCGGCGGAAGGTGTGGAAGATGGCCCATGGGATGTCCGTGCCTTCAAAGAACTCTTTTGCCATGTTCAGCGCCTCCCGGATATCCCAGGCGATGAAGTCCACATAACCGCAGTAGAGGCCGGTTGCCCCGCCGGTAAGAGTGAGCACTTCCAATCCTTCCTCAGTGGCAAACACTTCTTCCAGCTTATCCCGGAAGTCGAAGATCTTCTGACTGCCTTCCTCCTCCCGCAGGGTATCCAGGGGATAGCAGAAGAAGCCCGCCACCGCGCCGTCGGCATGGAGATCGTCCATAAAATCATTGTCGGCATTCAGATAGCCGTTGATGAGCGGCACACAGCAGGTGGAACCGGCCATCACATCCAGCCGCCAGTCGGCATCCGGGTCCTGGTTGGGTTCCATTTTGTAGCCAAGATAGCTCTCCAGATAGGCTTCCGGATCGGTGGAGAGTTCCAGGCCCCGCTCCTTCAGAGCGTCGGGCAGTTGGGACATAAAAATGGACGGCTCTGCCTTGGGCTTTTCCAACACATCAAAGCTGTCTATGTATCTCATGTGGGGGATCTCACCCAGCACCTGATCGGTGAGGGTGGTGAGCATCCACCAGGCCCGGCCTTCCTCCTCCCGGAGCATAGGCAGCAGCTTTTCGCAGTAGGCGGTGATGGCAAAGCTGTTTTCACCCTGATCCTCCAGCCAGATCTGTACATCCTCCCCAGAGATATCCCAACCGTCCTCGGTGCGCAGACCGATGTTCTGGAGGGGCTGACGGCCCACCAGGATATTCCAATGCTCCAGCACCTCCTTGGGGGCGTGTTTCTGGAAATAGACCAGTTCAAACAATTTGACCTTGTCGCCCTCTGGAGTGAGGATCAGCTCATGCTTTTCGCCTCCCACGCCCAGTTCAAAGGAGATCTCATCAAAAACCAGCTTCAGGGTTTCCTCCATTTGGGCCACGATCTCCGCACCACGGGTGTGATCCTTGTCCTCGTCCATCATCTGGCGCAATTCTGCTTCCATTTTGGCAAAGGTTTCCCACCAGTTCTCTGTCCGCTCCCGGAAGCACTCCGAGAACTGCGGCAAGGAAATGCCCTTCCTGCACCAGTCGATCAGCTCCATGGTGTCCTCGTCACCAGGGCGGGCCTCCAATGCTTTTTCAAAGTATCGCAGAGCCCGGCCCTCTTGATCCAGATAAAAGTAAGAGTAACCCATGCGGAAGTTCCAGCAGTGGTCTCCCTCAAAGTATTCCTCATGGGGTTTCAAGAGAGCGATGGCCTTTTTGAGCAGCCCACGGTTGGAAGGTGCCCCCAGATTGTTGTAGGCCCGGGCCAGCTCGCTGTCCATCTCCGGGGTGCGCTCCTCGGCGGGGATGGCCTCCAGCGCGTCGATGATCTTCTGGTACTCGCTCTTTTCATTCCACTTCTGGCATTGCTTCAAAATGTCCATATCAGTCTCCTCCTCGTCCTCATCCGGTTTCCAGTCTTTGATCTGCTGGAACACGCCGTTCTCATCCAGCTCAAAGGCGCAGGGGGCGGGGGTGTTCAGCAGAGGAATGATGTCGGGATCGTCGTTGCAGATCGTATTCAGCTTGTAGATCCCGGCATTGTTGGGGTCGTCCATGTACGCCTCGCTCTCGTCACCAGCGGTGAAGCGCCAGCCGCTGTCCCAGCCGCCGTCCGGCTCCTCCCGATAGCAATAGCCAACCTTGCAGCCCTCCACCGTGATACGGTTGGTGGCGATGCAGCCATCGGCACCTTCCCAGTCTGGAAGCAGATGTTTCACATCTTCCGCCTTTACATGGTAGTTCCGGTTACGGCCGGAGGCTTCGTACAGCTCTTTCCGCAGCATCTCCACCTGATAGGCCATATCTGTGATCTCATCCTCGCCCATCATCTCGCTGATGTCGTATTCCAGCGGGGCATGGACAAAGTCCTCCAGGGCCTTGTCCATGGCCTCGTGTTCCTCTGGCGTGGCGGTGATGCGGATACGGCGGGCGGGTGTGTTGTACTCGTCCAGATCATGTAGGTTCACACTGCCGCTGACACTGCACTCCAGCAGGATGGCGGCCAGATCGGTGACCACATCAATGGCAAAGTGGAAGTCCATCTCCACGCCATTGGAGTGGGTGAACTCCAGATACTCCACAGTCTGGCGGAAGTCCCAGTTCTGCTTATCCAGTCCGATCTTGGTGAAGATCTCGCTGAGAGGGATCTCCTCTTTCTTCAGGTCTTCCAAAAATGCCACAAGGTTCAGACTGTCGTCGGAACCGCCAATAAAGTCGCCCCAGTATTTGTCGATATACATCTGTCAAACCTCCTATTATTCCGGCCACTCATCTCCGTCGCAACGGCTGATGAAGTCATAGTGCAGGCTCTCAAAATAGTCGTTGGGATAGGATTCACCGTCCTGCTGAAGCTCCAAACCATCCAAGTCCATCATTTTATTGATATAAGCAAGGGTAGTATGGATACCCGCAATATGTTCGTCCTGAAGCATCTCGGCTATTATGCTTTTCTGCTCCGGGATCAGTGTGGCGAGAAGTTCATTTTTCGCCTTATTGTCCTCCGTCTTGGGGAAACCATCCCCCTTGACCCACCGGGCCGTTATGCTGTCTTTCCGCTCCACAAGACCGTCAATAAATGCTTTATATAGTTCCAGTTCCTTACTCATGTTAAACCCTCCATTCCCACGTGATTTATTTCCAGATCAAACTCCCATCTTCACCCGGATGATAGGCCGATGAAAGTCATGATCTCCGTTTCGTTCATTGTCCTCCTGCACTTCCGGCTTACAGTGAGGCGAACAGGGCAGGAAACCGAGAAATGGGCCCAGCCTGCCGCAGATATTGCATCCGCCATCACCTCCGCAGGTGGTAAGCCTATCAGTCTGCACCACTTCCCGCATATTGGGATCGTAGGCGATGGACAGGCCGAAGAAGTTGGGTTCCTCCATGTCATAGGGCCGGTTCTCATCCTCATCCATGTCCTCAAACCAGTGCAGACGCATGAAGTAGTCTAACCCATCTCCCCATGGGAACAGGGTCCGACCCCCGCCGCCACACAGGTAGGCCCACTCGTCCGCCGTGGGCAGGGAGAAGCCCTGTTTTTGCAGCCATTTTTGAAAGTCCAGATAGTCCACCTCGTGATAGAGGCTGACCTGCCAGCTGTCACCATCCTGCTTGAAACGGGCACGGCCTGCCAGCATGGGACTGATGGCACTCCCTAATGTCCTTTGCCATACGCTTACCTCACGATTCTCTGCACAGTTTTCCCTGTTCCAGTGCCAAAATCCACCGTATACCACACTTGAACCATCTTTTGTCCTCCTACAGTCTATCCAGATTTTCTTGTAAATCGCCCTGCATCAAGTGTTGGGCAATGGCTTGGTTCAGTCCCTTATGGGGGGATCGGCTGCCTGCTCTACATCGTGGAGGCACTCCTCCATCAATACCTCCGGAGAAATGCCTTCCCGTTTGCCATAAAGATGACCGAAGGCATAGCACACAGACTTGAGAAAGTCAAAAATGTAGTTGTGATTTCCTCGCATACTGGGCAGATCATTGAACGAGCCCATGCCGCCATATGCCCGGAGGTGGTGGGCAACCTCCCGCCGTTGGCTCCAGTCCTCAATATCCCGCTCCAGCCAGTCGATCCAGTTTTGGAACTCTGGATGGTCTGCCAGAAGGATGGAGCGTAGACAGGTCAGAGCCTCGGTATAAATATCTGTCTGTTTCATCAGAACCCTCCTGATTCTTTTAACGCTCCCTCATAGGTGTGGTTTTCCCAGATGGCCTCAAATTCCGCTTTCTCTATGACGCAGGCGTGGAACTCCTCGCCCCAGACATGGGCATTCAATTCCTCCACAGTGGGGACGGGCGTGATTTCAATAGCTCCATCGTAAAGGTCAGAGATGTTGCGGGTGTGGCCGTTCATAAAGATGTCAATGGAGCGGAGGGCCAGCCGCTCATTTCCTGTATCAACTTCATAGAGGATTACCGACGGTTCTCCTTCTGGTGTGTCCTCCCAAAAGAGCTTGATGTACTCGATCACGCCCAGATAGGTCCGCATCGTTTTTTCATCGTCACAGGCTGCCCGGATCATCTTGGACAGCAGCATCAGGTCATCGATGTATTGAGAATACACGCAGAACACATCCTCATCGGAGTCGAAGTGAAACAGATCCATACCGCTGTTGTTTTCCTCAAACTCCTGGATCACGCCCCGGACCAGCCGCTCCCAGTCCTCGCTGCTGCCAGTCAGTCCCAGCCGTCGGAATTCCTCTGTCCGGAATCCGTCGCTGATCTTCAGCAGAAGGGAGATCGCATAGGGGTGGTGGGGAACAAAAAAGAATGGCACGATCTGCTCCGGCTTCACCCAAATTTTGAATGGCGGGCGCGGATCAGGTATCCAGGGCAGGATCTCCCATTCGTCCTCTGGCCGGTTTCCGTATTGGCAAAGGTCTTTCATTGCTTCACCGCCTGTTCAAGTTTCTTTCTGCATTTCTCAATGTGGGCTTGCTTGGCGGCCATGATCTCCCGCACCATCTCTGTCTTCATCTGCAATAGAAGCGCAATCTTCCCAACAGGCATCCCGTCCGCTGCCAGCATACAGAGAATTTCCTTCTGTGCGGAGGCCTTTCCAGCACCAAAACCAGTATCATAGTCGTGAGACAGCAAAGCAAAGAATTGCTCCGGTGTCAGAAAGGAAATCCGTTCCTGCTCCCCGTGATCGATCCTGCTGCGGGGCATTTCCAGTTCATAGAGTTTCATTTCTGCCATACTATACTTCAATCGCAAAGCATTTCATTCTGTGTCACCCGGCGCAGCTCGTCCCGCACCTCCATCAACGCAAAGCCCAGCAGGTTTTGTCCACGCCACTGCGTGGGGTCCTGGGCCTCTTGGGAGCTGGCTGCGAGGCGAATGCCCCAGATGTTATCGTAGGGACTGGCCTCCACCAGCACACTGTCCCCGGTGGAGAGGAGAAACTCCCGCAGATCGCGGTTCTGGCTGAATTTGCACCAGTTGCCATTCAGCACAATGGCGTATTTGAACTTGTCCCACACCTTCTGGTCAAAGCCCCGCACCTTGCGGCCCAGGGCCTTGATCTGCCTGGGATCACTGCACGCCAGAACCTCCTTGCGAATCTCCTCGTCGCCAAACAGCTGGGCTTTTCCCGCCATCATATACTGCTCCATGCAGAGATAGGTGTCGGCGATGGACCAGAAGTCCTCCATCCACCACTGGCTGAGGCAGCTTTTTGTGATGCTGCCGTCCTCGGCAGGCTGATGGCCCCAGAACAGGCACAGTTCCCGCTTTCTCCCAGCAGAGAACTCCTGCTGGAGCCACTGCCGGGTGTACTTAGGTCTTCCTTCCGGCTGCCACACCTCCACAAAGAAGTCGCCGTGCTCCAGCACCTCGCCGTTGTCCTCGTCATCCCACCAGCCCTTCCAGGTCACCGGCTCGGGAAAGAGGGTGCGGTATTCCGTCCGCTCCTCCGGGGAGAGGGTGTCCAGCCAATCGCCAAATCGGTATATGTAATCCTCCCCATAGCCCATGCGCCAGCCAATGGAGTATCGCTCGATCTCCCGGTGGGCCAGCCAAGGGGGAGGCATTATTTTCTTATTTTGTAGTTCCATAGGGGGTCTCCTTTTCTGTTAAGTGTTATCGCAGTTCTTCTCTCACATCCAGTGGAGTACCGTCCATGGATGTGATCTGTTCCAGCTCTGTTTCCGTCAGATTTTTGTTCCATCCCCATTCCTCCTGCATTTTCTTCAGCAGCTTCACGATCCGCTCCCGGTTCTTTGCGGTTTTCATGAAGGTGGGGAGATGGTCGGCCTGCGTCTTTTTCGCTCTTCCCATCGGCTTTTCCCGCAGGTCGGCGCTGAGATAGTCGATCAGATAGGCAAGGTGTTCCCGGTTGAGGGCCCAGACTGGCTTACCCTGGAAGGAGGTCAAAAACCACAGCTCCAGGTACCGGAAATAGGCGTTGTCGTCATCCGCTGTCACCACACCCGCGCTGTGGCACTTGGGGCATTTCACCTGGATTCCGGAGGTCAGGGCGCTGTATGCACTGTATGTAAAGTATGGTTCATCAGTGATTCGGCTCATGCGCCCGCACACTCCTTTCAAAAATCACGAAGTTCCTCAAACTTTTCAATCAGGGCATCTTTCTGAAGTGTATCGCCCGGCAATGCGTCCAGGATACCCCGCAGGGCCATGTAAATTTCATCCCGTTCCTCGGTTTCGATAAAGCGCATCTTGTTGAAAGTCTGAGTGTAGGCTGCCACCGCTTCCAGCGCCTGGGTCTGGGCGTCCTCGCACGGCTCAGAGGCCAGCTTCATCAGCTGGGAACGGGTCTTGCGGTATTGATTGGCTGCTTTTTTTGCGGAAGTGGCAGGGATATGCTCCGCGCCGTCCCAGCCCCGGAAGGGGTTGTCCAGATTTTGCGCCAGCCACTCCGGTTTCCGGGGCTTGGTGATCCGCAGGTCCATTCCAGGCTTGCCTTTCCAGATCTGCTTTGCCGCTTTTGCTTCCGTCTCCGGCAGGCTGGTCATCCAGAACCAGCGAAGCTCCGGCATCTGTTCCGGGGTGGGGATGTCGTCCGCCCTGAAGCCGAACAGGTCAAAGGTGGAGAGGTTCGTCAGCTCCCGGAACTTTCGCACGGCAGAGAAGTTTTGCAGATTTCCCGGCGCGCCCCAGAGCCGCAGCTCCTTCAGATGGGGATGGACAGCAGCCAGACCGGTCAGATCAAAGTCTTTCAGCTGGATGCCATGCAGCCCCCATAGGTTCGGCAGTTCCGTGTGCGGGCGGTATTCCCCGATAAATTGGAGGGTCAAACCGCCTCCATCTTCGGTGGCATGGATGGTACAGACGTCCGGCCCCTTGTTCTGAAACAGGAGCTGCTCCGTTTCCTCACCCAGCCACAGTTCCTGAAGGCCGGTCATGTCCAGCATCAGCTTTCTGATGCTGGTGCCCCGCAGATCAAGTGTCCTCTGACCGTGGTTCAGCAAAGTCAGTTCATCAAGGAAGGGATTTCCCCGCAAAAACTCCAGCAGATCCGGGTGCCACCGCTCACAGATGAGGTCGGAGAGGCAGGGCAGCGCCTTTAGTTCCAGCGCCGAATCGAATGGTGCGTACTGGTCCATCACCCGATGGCTGCTGACCTTCACCGGGATACCGCCGATCTCCGTTTCCCCGTCGCTCTCCATGGCCTCCTTGAAGGCCCGCCGCCGCTTTTCCGGGACGGCCTGCCACCTCGTCTGCAAATACACCTCATAGCCGTTGTCCCAGCCGCCGTAGGAGCGGCAGGGCTGGTCGGTGAAGGATGGCAGGATACCCACCAGCGTGTACTGTGGCGGGATTTCCACCGGCACCCGCAGCAGGTGAAGGTCTCGGGTCCAGTACATAAAGTCCTTGTAGAGCGGACGGAGATGGGGAAGTTCCTCTGCCGTCAAAGGGGCGTCACCTGCCCAGTCCAGAGAGAGGATCACCGCCCAGGGCTGCTCACTCACTGTGTCCGGCGGCGCGATATAGGCCACCTGGCAGGCGGTATAGCGTTTCAGATATTGATTGTAAACTGTATAGACCTCTCCGGCATTGGCTTTCATGGGTTCACGCTCCCCTCATCTGTCTTTCTCTAAATAAAATCCCCACACGCAGTTGGAGAACTCTCCAGCGGCAAAGCGGTGGATCTGCCCGTTGATCTCTACCTGCCAGACCTCAAAGGTATGTTCCTGGTGATAGACGGGATCTTGGACTTTTACCCGCTTGCCAGTGGTTTTCCAGTCGTAGTCAAAGATATTTACGCCAAACAATTTGCATTGACCGTCTGGGCCAAAGGTTTCATATTTCCAAGTCATATTTTCAATTCCTTTTCAGTGACTTGATATACGCGCTCTCCGAGCCGTCCCAATAACAGTTCACTCACCGGCCATCCTGAAAATGATGGTCACAATTTGGGTAGCCATAGAGAACATGGGCGCATTCCGGGCACAGCCCCATCATCTGTGAGGAACCTTTGAAAAACAGGCTGCCGCACTCATCACAAATGGCCAGTTCTTTTTCTGCCATGGGAATCACCAGTCCCGTTCCCGGAGGGCCTCCTCGGTGTCAATGGAGATGTTGAACCATTCCAGAATGTAGGCCACAGCTGCCGCAATACATTCCCGGGCTGCCGTTTCGATCTCGCTGTCGTTCTCATCAAACTCCTTCTGGAGATCATTGATGCCGCAGACCGCCTCGTCCAGCGTTTCCTGTATCACTTCGGTGTCGGTTTCGCCGCTCTCCAACAAATCGATGACCTTTTGAAGCTCGCCCTTTACCTTGTCTACCAGAAAAGCCGGATAGTAATCGTCCTGATACATCTCGTCCAGCAGTTTGTGATTGGGGTCAAATGCTTTCATGTAAGTGCTCCTCTCATTTTTCCTTTATTGCTTGAAGCCGTTCCCTCCACTGCGCTTCTTCGATTCTCTCATCATTTTGGTAAAAATGGTCTTTGTCGCGAGCCAAATGGTCAGTGAGCAGAGGTGCGTCCCACGGGGTGCATACGGTAAAACTGTCCCGATCCGCTCCCTTGATCTCCCGGTTGAGGTAATACACCCGCCTGGCATCGCGGGAATACCAGTGCCCAAGCAGTTCCCAGGAAGTCAGCTCTGCTTTGGAAAGCTGCTTGCCGTAGGCATAGATCCGCTTCTCATCTCTGGCAAAATAGGTATCGCCCAACGAGCGGAAAGAGGAAACTTCCGCGCCCTTGATGATCTTCACCTTGCCGTCCCCGTTGTGGAAGCAGACCTGCCGGCTGTCCTTTGCATATCCCTGGGGCGCACCCGAATCGTTCTGGCCGTTGTCTAATACCTGGAAGGCTGCCAGCTCTACATCTGGGATTCTTCCGCTGGTGGTGTAGACGGCTGTTTTGTCCATGGCGTAGGCAAAGTTTAACACCTGAAACGATGCCGGGTCTGCTCCACGCAGGCGAATCCCACCGAGAAAGCAGGCCGCAGAGGATTTGCCCCAGTAATGCCAGCAGCAGAAGTCTTTTGGATCGATCCCTTTGAGCAGACCGTTTTCATATAGGCCGGAGAAATAGACAGCTCCATCCTTGAGGAAAAACTCGTTGTCCACCGGCTCTGCGTTGGTGATTGGCTGCAGCGTTTCTTCGTGCTTGGCTGTAATACTCAGCTCGATCTCATCGTCGCTGTAAATCAAGTGGAGCCCATGATGGGCTTTTCCATCAAAATGCAGTTCGATGTCATGGTATTTGAGAATTAAAGGTTTCCCATCGCTTCTCAGCGTGGAAACGGCATCAGGATTCCCGAAGATCTCTATGACCTCATCCTGTGACATCCCGAATTTCAGCGGTGAAATGTCCCACGGATTCTGCAATGTTTGATTGCGCCAAATAGTAAAGTCCTGTTTCATAGTTTTCCGTCCAGTGCCTCCACAGTTTTCATGGCAGCGGAATCAAATTTACACTGCCGCAGTTCCCGTTCAATCAAGGCAAACACATCTGGAAAGCACTCGATCTCGTCCTGATACTCATATTTCGCATACAGTCTCCCGGACTCCGAGATCCAGACCTCTGCCGGATAATAGTAGCCGATGTGGCCGATGGGCTGGCACTTCTGACTGGCTGCCTGTTCAATTTCCGCCAGTTCACAGCCGGACATATCCCGGAAATAGGCATCCTCCAAATGGTTTTTGATTCCATTGACCAGATGAGGAAACAAAGCAAATTCAAAGTCAGCCGCCCATTTCAGCTTTTTCTGCGCCAGGTACCACTCACAGCACAGGCCGAAATACTTGCGGTAAAACCGCTGGGTGGTCTTCATCATCGGGACGCCATGATCGGCGTAATACTTCTCCGCAATGGAAATATCCACACTGCGGCCTTCGTACCACCCGGCGTACTCCATCAGCTGCTTGACCTTGCTGCCCAGATCGCCGGAAATGGGGATGCGTTCTTTAATCATAGGATACCACCTCAGCTCTCATGTGTGATACAAAAAATTTCCTTGTTCAGATCAAAGTAGATCACCATCAGCTCGTCAGTGATCTCCGGGTTGAAGGACAGGTCCAGAATGAATACCTGCTGATTCATCTCGCTGTCCACCAGGCTGCCAAACCGCTTGAGCCGCAAAAAGTCCACCATCTCGGCAAAGGACAGCTTGGATGGACCGGTTCCCGGAAAAAGTTCCGCCGCAATATCCGGGCCTACATTGTCCCTGTGGAACTCCATGAAAAAAGCCGCAACGCTATGGTAAGGGCTGTCCTCGTCCGCCAGCGCCGCTTTAATGGCGGCTTTGGCCTTTTCCGCCAATTCTTCCGCCTCATCCAGCATTTCTCCCACCGCATCCATGGCGGCAGGATCGTCAGTCAGTTCCTCATCCACATCAAAGAGAAAGGACAGTCCCGATTCCTCGGGAAAGATGAAGATTTCCTCGCCGGGCGTATATGGTAAATCAATGCGTTTACAATTCAGTTTCATAGATACACCTCCTCATTGGTTTTCCAGATGGGGCAATGGAATTGGCGAATAGACCACTGTATCTCCGTCATTATCCATCTTGAGAATGATAGCAAATTCCGCTGTATTGCTGTCCTGTCCCTTTGGGAGAGGAAAGATCATTGGGGGGCAACGCAGGGCAGCATGGTTCGTGGTATTATTCCAATCTTCCATGGCAGCAGATAAAATGACATCAATGTGTGCCAATACCTTCTCAATGGAACCCGCTGAGATGCTGTAAAAAGCGGGGTTTTTATGATACTGCTCTGTGATGAAGTTTTTATAAGTCTGCACTGGCATAAAGCAAAATTCCCAATCAAGGGGATACAACCCAAGCCAATACCCATACAGTTTCATCTCTGCGCCTCCTTATCCCTCGATGCAGCGATTGATCAGAGCAATCACTTCCTGCTCCTCGGGCTCGTACATCTCATAGAATTCTTCAAACATTGTGTGTCCTCCTTTACAGCAGTTCCAGCACTGCGGCGGCAGACTCGGCAAACTCCTCCGGGGCCTGCTCCAATATATCCCGGTAGGCCAGCACCGCCTGCCAGGAGTAGTAATAGAAGCTGTAAAACAGGTCATCTGGGAAGACCTCGTCCTCCTCGTACCGCATTTCATCTTCTTCCTCGTCATATTCCTCCGACCACAGGTATTCTTCTCTCAGCAGATTGGAGAACAGCGGCAGCGGATCGGCGTGTTCCATCTCATCTCCATCATGGAAACACTGGAGGATGCAGGCGAAAAAGTCCATCAGTTGCCCAGCCAGGAAACGGGCTGCAGGGTTCTGGCCGCTCTTTTTGAGGGCCTTCTCCAGAATCCGGCTCAAGAACACCATGCCGAAGGGGGAAGCGTGCCACAGGGTACTCTGGTGTTCCATGTTGATAGTGAGCTCATAGAGGGATTCTTTGACTGACGACAAATCACGCATCTGCTCCAGCACAGTCAGATGTGCGGGAAACTCCGTCCCCCGGCCATAGGCGGTGGTGAGCCGATGCCACGGGACATCAGCGGCCTTGAGATGGGTGATGTAGGTTCTGTTTTCTTCTGTCATGTCGTTATCCTCCTTATCCTGCTGTCTGATTGCTGTATTCCTTTTCAAGCTGGATATACCACCGTTTCAGCATGGTTTCCAAATTAGTTTTCCCGCTGCGGTCTGTAAAAGCAAGGAATTTTTGCAGTAGTCTTTGGAATACATATTTACCCGCTTCTGTCAGGTCCTGATTGAGATAGACCATCCGCAGGATACGGCCCTGCCGGTCCAGAGGGTTCTTTTTCAGCAGTTTCTTTTCAAAGCAGAAGCGCAGGAACACCACATTCTCGTCGTAGAAGTCCTCCACCACAGCCGCGCCAATGCTGGTATAGGTAATGTCATACACCAAACGGCTCCACTCAAATTTCTCGGTATAGAGCAGTTTCAGTGCTTTCTCCCAGTGTTCCTCCGGGATCACCAGCATCCTGTGCTGGGCGGTGCTGGAGTAGCCGCGGCAGACGGGTTCTGGGTGTCCCAGCAGTTCGCTCACACGGTCGGCATAGACGAAGCACAGTTCCTCATCGAACAGGCCGCCAATAAAGTTGCCATTGCAGTACAGCATATAGTTCTTAGACTTGGCCGGAGAGTAAGAGAGATTGTATTCCTGCGAGTCCAGGCTTCTATGTACTTTGTTCAAAAAATCGATTGATGTCATGGCTTTGCTCCTTATGCTTCAAACTCGCCCATTACATACTATCCCAAAAGACATTGTCAATGGCGCATGGCTTTGTGGAAACGACTGCTCTTATGGCAGTACCACACCGGATAGGGGGTGCCGATAGAAACACTTCGTATCCATGCGCTCCCGCAGTTCCTCGATGCTGCAGCAGGCGGAAAAGCCGTAAGAGACAGTCCTGTCCAGCATTTCTTTGTACTGTTTAAAAAAACGTCCGCGGTGATCTCATCCATACCAAAAAGGATGTTGTCCTGGATCACATTCTCAAACCAGTGGGCCAGCAGGCCGGTAAAGTGAACAGATACGTTCTCTCCTGCCTCGGTCCGGGTATCCATGCGCAAGGTATGGGCTTCAAAGTCAGTGCAGTAGCGCAGGACTCTGTTATCGTACAAATTGTCAAAGGATTGAATTCCCATACTCATGCCAGCTCCGCGTCCAAAATCTGGACTTGTTTCCCTTTCTCATTCACATAGTAAAGGGCGATATAATCAATGCCGTCCCGCTTGACCTGCTCCCAGGGCATACGCTCGCCGGTGATCAGCTCCACGGTATCCGCCTCATCTGGTTCGAAGTCCTCTTTTTCGTCCTCATAGTCGATACTGTAACCCAGCTCCAGCACAAGCCTGGAGGCAGGGATCTCATACCGCTTGAGGGGACGGTGCTCCAGTTCGGCTGGATCCTGTTCATCGCAGAACAGATTGTCATAGCCGTGCCGACCGCCGTCAAAGATGATGAACTCCTCGCCGCTCTCCGGGTCGCGGGCAGCCACCAGTCCGGGGGCCTCGTCGCCATCTGCAATATAGGATTGGGGCTCTCCCTTCACCGTGAGCAAATTTCCGTAATACCAGACTTCCAGCAGTTCATTGCCGGCGGCGGAACACAATGTCACAGTGGGCAGACGCTTCTCCGCCCATTCTTTCGCATGGCCGATGAGCCAGGTGGGATATTTCTCAGTCATCATAATATTTCTCCTTCTATTTCAATTTCAGCACAAATCCCCAGATACTCACCACGATCAGGAGGAGGCCCAACAGGAAGAACACCACCCGCCGGTATCCTCTGCTGTGACGGTAAGCATCCCGCGTACCAGTGGGGTCACAGAGCCAGTTCCAGTTGCGGACTGCTCCAATCAAAATCACGGCCCCGATGATCACCGAGGCAATATACCAATGTTCCTGCAAGAACGCTGTGATCGGTTCGCGGTTCATTTACATATATCCCCCTTTCCATCATCGGGAGTTTCCTTTTGGATAATCTCCTTCCCGCTCTTTTAAATCCAGCTCCAGAGCTTTTTCCTCCTCCAGATATTCCTCACAGTCCCGAACCAGTTTTTGAGCGTCCAGGGCAATAAAGTCCTTGACTTTTCTCTTTTTCATGGCTTTCTCCTTACGCAAATACCTGCTGGTACTTCTCTTTCAGTTCCTTCGGCGCCGTCTTGATGACCTTGCTGCCGCCGTTCTGAGAATCCTTTCCCCAGATGGCCCAGAGCAGGCTCTGCCAAGCGATAGCCTGGAATTTTGTATCCTTTCTCTCGTCTGGCAGGAGATAGGCGGAGAAGCGGTGCTTGACTGTCAGCAGAGCATCCAGGCTTTCCTCATTGGCAATCAGGCTGCGGAATTCCTTGGCAGGCTCCAGCCACTGCATCGATAATGCACCCCGCACCAGTACGCCCAAGGTCCACAGCTGGAAACCGAACTTGCGGATAAAGGCATGGAGGAATTTCTCTTGCAGGGAAGAGTGCTCATCATCGCATAGATCCAGATACTCTGCCACCAGCGGTGCCCACTGTTCTCCTTCCAGCCCCAGGGCAAACACGGCAAAAGTTCCGGGCATGGCGCAGGATTCATCGGGGAGATTGTTGTACCATTCATACTCCCGCATGGCCAGCCGTGCATACCGCTCAATATCGCCGTGTAATCTGGGGTACTGGACAGCACAGGCAAAGAGCTGATTCACTTCCTTTTTCGGAAGCCCAGGAATGGGCAGATAGTTTTTCTCTGGGCCACGGAACTCCACAGAGTAACTGCGGGGGAAGTCCTCCTGCTCCAGCACCGCGCACAGGTAGTCCAGGATTTCAGCATAGCACTCATCTGTGGAGTCCTTGGCGGTGATGCGGATGGCAGCGAAAGCGTCGTTGGCCGAGGCGGTCAGGTGCTTTGTTTTTCGCTTTTGGATGTTAGGCGGCAATTTGCCGCTGCCACCCGTTTTCAGCTCCTTTACCATGTCCGGGCGGAGCTGGGAAACCAGACCGAGAATATGCCCGGTCGTGAGAGCTTCAAAACTCTGCCCATACACTGTATGGCAGACCGCCACATAGCAGGCAAAGTGCAGCAATCCTTCATCCACATCCTCCGGGCGCAATTCCGCCCACACCGTGCAGGGCGGAAAGACTGTAAACCCATCTTCACGCTCTCCAACAAGGAAGTACCGTTCCTGCACCTGCTTTTCTATGTACTTCTCCAACTTATAGCGGATCTCATTCCAGCCCGCCAACCGCCGCAGGGCATCGCAGAATACAACCGCCTCCTCGCAGGGAAATCCCTTCAAAGGCAGCTTGGACAGATACCGATCCAGCAGTTGACCGGGAAGGAAGGGAGTTCCGCTTTGATTCCGAACTACCATCGGGGAGCCAGAATGGTTTTCTTTTGCGGTCCCATCCAACACATCCTGGATGCACCGATCTGCGTGTTTCAGCACTTCGTGGTCAGTATCCGGTTTATGTATCAGATAATAACGGTCATTTACGCCGTCGCGTTTTGGCAAACTCATGTTTGATCACCTCTTTTTAGACAATAAAAAAGCCCCACGCCGCACTGTCATGAAGACAGGCTGACGCAGGACATGAAGAAGCCGCGTTGAAGGAGCCGCATCCACCAGCAGATGTAGTTTCTTCAACAACCAAAATATTTTTTTCGTATCTTAAAGCAGCAAATGGCTGTCCAATATATTGATTCATCGCAGCACCCTTTTTGTTCGCATAGTATTGTTTTTTATTGTACCATGCCCTTCGGACATGGTACCCCTCCGGGAGAATTGAGCGCCTGGATTTTCGCGGTAAACGCGAAAACCAGATGCGCGATGGTATAATGTCTGCTTTGCAGACATTATACCATGTCCTCCGGACATGGTACCCCTCCGGGAGAATTGAGCGCCTGGATTTTCGCGGTAAACGCGAAAACCAGATGCGCTGTGGTATAATGTCTGTTTCCAGGCATTATACCACATATCGTTTGATTCGGGAATATTTTTCTTACAGGAATCCATATGCCTAAAATAAAATTTTAGCTAAGTTAATTCCTGTATACAAAAAACTTGCAAAATTTTCCGTTTGGTGCTATACTAACGTTTAGTTGGAAAACCTTTTTGGAAGCATAGCTCAGCTGGGATGAGCGTTCGCCTCACACGCGAGAGGTCATGGGTTCGAGCCCCATTGCTTCCATTTTCTTATTTATGAGATCCGGGGCATTAGCGCAGTTGGGAGCGCGCAACATTCGCATTGTTGAGGCCGTGGGTTCGAATCCCATATGCTCCATGTTTTATTCTGTCAATACAAAAATACCGGGACCATACCGTTTTGGATGGTTCCGGTATTTTTGTTATGGGAAATGGCACCCTATGGCATAAAAAACGCTCTGCGGGGATCTTCATGGGGCGAAGGGAAACTTTGCCGCAGAAGCAACCCGCCGCAGACGGAGAAGCCCGCCTGCGGGCCTCTCTCTTGTTTCGTCCTTATGTACAGCCTCATTGCTGTATGCCTACTTCTGCCCGTCCAGATATCTTCCGATCCCCAGGACCAGACCGTCTGCCAGCTTTTCAAGCGCCGCGTCTGAGTGATCCGATGCCTTGTCCCCCAGCTCAATATCCACGCTGGGGATGGTGGAATAGGAGGTCTGGGTCAGATCCATGGCCATGGCGCCCGATGAAAAGATCTTATTCCCTTTTTCCTTAAGCCCCTTTACCAGACTTTCCCCCAGGGCGTTGTGGGACTGCCAGTGGGAGGCCACTGGCTCCATGGCCCGGTATGACCTGTGATCCGGGACGCTCATGAAAAAGCAGCCCTTGTCGGATGTGGTGGAATCCCAGTGCAGAGAAATATGGATATCTGCCGTATTGTTGGCGATCACCGTCCGTGCCACATTATCCAGCTGCACATCTTCCTCCTCCCGGATCATCACCACGTCATAGCCCTCTGCCAGCAGCTTATCCTTCAGTTTTTTTGCCATGGCCAGGGTCACTGTGCTTTCCGGCGTCCCGTCTGCGAAAGTCATCCCGGACGATATGGCGGACGCATACACGGCTCCGGCTCCTGTGGTCCCTCCGGTCACCTTGGGAGATCCGTCCGGATGGCAGAGGGTCTTCATGGAGCTTCCGCCCCGGGTCCCATGGCCCGCATTGACACAGACCGTCTTTCCCTTCCGGTCCGCCCTTCCGTTCTTATAATACACCGCCGCCTCGCTGTTTATCTTGGAAAATGAAGCAAATTCCCAGTTTTTGTCCAGGAACACGTCCTTCGAGCTTTCCACATGTACATTTTTTTCATGGACCTGTGCGGCTGACTTCCCATCCAGGACACTGGCCGGCTCCTGGCTGCTCAGATACCGGCTGGCCACATAACACGCGTTTCCGTTGACTGTCACCCGGCTCCAGGTTCCGTCGTCCGATTCCCGCTGGATCTTCGTCCCCCTGGGTACCGTTCCCAGAACTGCGCTGTCTGTGGATTTTCCCTCCCGGCAGTTTAAATTGCCCGCCGTCACATATACCGTATCCGCCAGGGCCGTTCCCGGCACCGCCGCGGCCGCCATAAGAAGCCCGATGCCAACCATCAGTCCTACTTTCTTTCTGTTCATATAACCCCTCCTCTTTCTCTCCGGCCGTTTTCCGGCCAGGCTCCTGCGCGATATGTAAAAGGCAGGGGGAAGCACAGCCTCCCGCCCGCCTTTTTGTTTCTGTTATTCCGTCCTGCACCCGTATCTTCCGGCCTGGCACCGGATGGTCCACCACTGGCCGTTGCAGTACACCTCCATCCAGCATCCGCCACTGCCAGTGCAGCCGCAGTTCCCAGTGTTTCCGGTATTTCCGCAGCCGTTGTTTCCAGCGTTCCCACTGTTTCCGCAGCCGCAGCCACCGTTGTTCCCGGCGTTTCCGCTGTTTCCGCAGCCGCAGCTTCCACCGTTTCCAGTATTTCCGCAGCCGCAGCCACCATGGTTCCCAGCGTTTCCAGTATTTCCGCAGCCACAGCCTGCGGAACCAATATTTCCTGTACTCTGGCAGCCGCAGTTCTGGTACCACCAGCTGTTCCAGCAGGTGTTCCGGCAGTTTCTGTAACATCCGTTGTTCACAAAATTATTTCGATTGCAGCACATATGATAAATCTCCTTTTTTACTTAAGGTTGTACTTTATCATATGGGACAGCCGCAAAAAAGGTGCAGGCTTTTCCATTCCGCAGCCAGAAAACCAAAGACCTGCCCCGGCCGGGCTCCTCCGGCGGAGGAAGCCAGCCGCTGCCGCATTAGTCTCCCAGCACGTTGACGATCTTGGACGGGCTCCTGTAATTCCAGGAAGAGATCTTGATTCCCGTCCGCTTACTGGAGGCATGGACCACCTGGCCGTTGCCGATATAAAGGGCCACATGGTTGATCCCGCCGCCGCTGCCGGAATAGAATACCAGATCTCCAGGCCGCATCTGGCTGGATTTGATGGATTTTCCGCAGTTTGCCTGGGCCGCAGAGCTGTGGGGCAGGGATACCCCAAAGTGGGCCATGACAGACATGGTAAAGCCAGAGCAGTCCGCGCCGTTTGTAAGGCTCGTGCCTCCCCATACGTAAGGATTGCCCACAAACTGCACGGCATAGTTGGCGATCTGGGCCCGTTTCGAGGAAACGCTTCCTGCGCTGGAACCGGCCGCCCCGTCGTTGGCGCTTCCGCCGGATGGCTTGGAGCTTCCGCCCTTACCAGGCTTTGACGTGGTCCCGCCAGACGGCTTAGAGCTTCCAGTGCTTCCATTTCCTTTTGCCGGGGCCTCCACCACCGGAGTATAGGGGATCGCCTCATTGAGGCCATATTTCACATCCACATAATCGCTGGAGATGAACGCAGTGGAATCATCCAGCTCGATCTCCACCCAGCCGTCCTGCTGGCTGACCACCAGGAACTTTTCGCTGCTGGCGATCTGGGTCCAGATCCTGGATTCCGTATTGGGCTCGGACCGGACATTGACGCCGTCGGTGTTGGCAATGGCCATGAGCTTTGCCACCTGCATGGCCTTATCCTCCGCCTGCTGGCCTGTCAGTATGTACTCTGACTTCACATAACCCGTGATCTTTCCGGAGCGGATCTTATACCATCCGTCATCCGTGGTCTCCAGGATATCACAGCCCGCGTTGCTGGGCAGCTTTGCAATGATCTTTCCGTCTCTTTCGCTGGCCTTATCCCGGACGTTCAGATAGTTGCTCACGTTGGAAACGCCCAGATTCTCATAAAGACTTAAGACCGTGGTCCGCATATCCTGCTTCCGGGCCTCATTGAGGGCATAGCGGACGGTCACATAGTCTGCGGAAAGATATCCGTCGTCGATCTGCACCCAGCCGTCCTGGATGCTCTCCACCGGATACCGCTCGTCCTTATAGACCTGGCCCATGATCTCGCTGTCCTGGCTGGGCTCTTTTCTCACATTCAGTTTATCTGTGCTGACCACTGCCCGCTGGATGACGTTTTCCGCCGCCACCTCCCTCGCCTTGTCGCCCGTATAGATATACTGGGAGCTGACATAGCCGGTGACGCCGCCGGAGGATATTTTATACCAGCCGTCGGTGGAGGTGTCGATGATCTCACAGGCACCGCCGCTTAAAAGCTTTCCCACCACCTCTCCATAGGTCTCCGGGATCTTTCTCACATTCAGATAGCCGGATACCCCGGCGATCCCCAAGTTTGCATAACCGTCCAGGACCTTCTGGACCGCCTCATCATGCTCCTTCTCGGCGATCTCCTCCGCCGAAAGGGTGGTCTCCAGAACAATGGACGCCGGTTCCCCGCTGGTCTCCGGCGGAGCCGTCGTCTCCAGGGACGCCTCTACGGTCTCCACCTTTATCCTTCCGGCCCGGCTTTCCCCGCTCTTTCCCAGAACGCCTCCAGCCACAGCCACGACGATCACGACTGCTACAGCCGCGCCTGCGCCCGCCATATATTTCATGGAAACGCCGCTGGTCCGTTTCTGCCGGATCTTTTTCAGCCGTTCAATATTCTCCTCCGGCTGTACCTTATTCTTTTTTTCCGTTACTTTCTCTTCATCCGTCATTGATACTCTCCATCTCCGGGAATTTCCGGATTTATATACATACCGTAACCCATTTTAGCAGATTATAAGGGTTCCTGTCAAATTTTTTCCCGGGATGAACCATGATATTTTTCTTACGATTTCATGAGGAAAGAGTGGAAAATACGCCGTACCAGGCCTCACCAGTCCACCACACGGTCCACGATGGCCTGCTGCTCGGTGCTGGTCCTCCTCAGATAGATCCTGGTGGTCTCAATGCTCTCATGTCCCATAAGGTCCGCCAGCAGGGCCAGGTCATTGAACCGTTCCAGAAAGCTTTTGGCAAACCGGTGGCGGAAGGAATGGGGATAGGCCACCGCCGGATCGATGCCGTACCGGAGGGCCATGACCTTCAGCTGTCCCGCCACGCCCCTGGTGGTGACCCGGCGTCCCTGCTTGTTTAAAAAAAGAAAGCCGCTGGTCTGGTTTCTTCCTTCCAACCAGGCCAGCGCCTCCTCCTGCAAAAGCTTCGGTATGTAGATCCGCCTCAGCTTTCCGCCTTTGGAATACAGATCCATATATCCGATCTGTACATGCTCCGCCTTGATCTGGATCAGCTCGCTGACCCGGACCCCGGTGGCTGCCATAAAGCGGACTGCAAAATACCAGAACAGCTCTCCGTCCCGCTTTAAGCAGCTTTTAAAATACTCATAATCCGCCTCGCTGATCACATTCTCCAGAAAGGCCTTCTGCTGCACCTTTACAAACTGCAGCTTCCACTCTCCCTTTCCAATGCTGTCCAGGTAGCAGTTGATGGCGCGGATCCTTAAATTCACCGTTTTGGGCTTATAGGATTCGATCAGCCACATCTTATGGTCCCGCAGCTTTTTCTGCGTCACCGTATCGAACTGGCCGAAATACTGCTTGACAGCAAATTTGTAGGATGCGATGGTATTTTCCGACAGATTCGTGTTCCGGAGATATACCTCAAAATCGTCTTCTCTCATATTGAAAGACCTCCTTTCAATATGATTTTATCAGACATTTCTCAAAATACCATGTATTTCCCTGTTTTTCGACATGCATCGAAGCCGATGTTTTATAACTCTCCGATTACTGTTTCCCCAGGGTCTGGAAGTGCTCCATGGAGCCGTACAGCTTCTGGATCCGTCCAAATTCCTCCTCATCGTAGAAGGAGCACAGACCATTTCCAAAGGCCTTGGCTGCCTCCAGCATAAACCGTCCTGCATCCTCCAGGTCCTCCAGATGGGTAGCTCCGGTGGCACAGCCTGCCACTGTGGTCTCTGTGGTCACTGCCACGCCTACCACCGGGGCCTTGGTGGCTGTTGCCGGCTGTAAAATGCTGTTTAAGTGGTACAGGCCGTTTCCGTAGGGAGTGATATCCTGCTGGCTTAAGGCAAATACGTGGGGCAGCCGTCCTGTGGTGCTGATCATTACATCCAGAAGATCCTCGCTGACCCGTAAGATGTATCCCTCCTTCACAGTGGGGGAGATGGCAAAGCCGCGGTGATTGATGATCCGGTTGCCCTTGGTGGTATCCACCACTAAAACGGCGTCCAGGTCATCGGTAACCTCTTCCTTATTTACCTGCCAGGTCTCAACCGGGGAGTTCATGAACGGAACGGGCTCATGGGGCGTGGTGGGCGCGTCGGGACAAACGTGGGTAGAGATAAATACGTCTCCCTCTAAGAAATCACCCTTTTTCTGCATATCCAGAAGCTTTGCAGCCACTGCCAGAGCCGTTAAAGCGCCGTCTCCGTCAGAAACGAAGCCCAGCTGCTCCGGTCTTGCTCCCAGGCCGCCCAGACGGCCTAAGATGCCCATGGTCTTTGCAGAGCCGCCTTTGCTCTTTCCGTTCCTTCCGGGGATCAGGATCCGCACCATATCTGTGTGGCCCTTGGGCCCCTCCAACGGGTAAGTCTCCACCTGACAGTCCGGAACGATGGAGCGGAAATATTCCACCACCTGTGCTCCGGATGCCGAAGCGCTGTCTAAGATATCGAAAAGTTCGATAAGCTGCTTATATAACATAACATAACCCTCCTTGCGTAAAGCCGCCGCTATTTTTAGCTGTTTAATCTATATATCCCTTTTCCTGATAATACCGTCTGGCCCCTTCGTGAAGGAGCCCAGACCCATCCTGGCATAAAAAGGATTTATCCTCCATGGCCGCCAGGCGCGGATCTCCCGCTTTTCCTATATTTTCATCCATGGCCCTGACGATCTCATAGGCCAGCCCATCCTCCATCTCCGCTCCGGCGCATAAAAACACCGGAAAGCCAAAGGTCCTCACAGGCTCCTCCTGACCCCTGTATGTTCCTGCCGGGAGCGTGAGCCTCTGGTATCCCGGATTAATCTCCAGGATCCTGTCCAGCTCCTCCTCCGTATAGGAAAGGACTGAAACCTCCATTTCCTCTGAGAGTCTGATGAAAACGTCTGCGGGAGCCTCCAGGAAGCCGTGGATCCCGTCCACGGTCCCGTCTCTTAAGATCCCTGTACTGTTTTCGATCCCCCGCTGCCAGAAATTTTCTTCCTTCACATCCATATCCAGGGCGTCAAAGGCCGCCGCAGAGACCATTCCCGTCTCCGAAAACGCCGTTCCGGCTGAAAGATTCCGGCCGTCCAGTTCATGGACGAAGGCCAGGCCCGAGTCCTTCCGGGCCAGCCACTGGGACGCCGCAGGATAACAGGCCATGAGGATGCGGAAATTCTCTTTTTTCTCTCCCTCAAAGGTCCCTTCCCCGTTCCAGGCATCATATACCACATCTCCAGATACCAGGGCCAGATCATATTTCCCCTGGCACAGGTTTTCCAGGCTCACAGGAGAGCCCTTGGACTCCTTCAGCTCCACATAGACCATGGACTCAGAGGTATTAACTGAATCAGCCAGGGCGATGGCCTCCCTGTGAATGAGCTCCCCGTGGAGTCCTCCGGCCAGAGTCACACACTGCCGCTCTCTCTTTGCCTCCTCGTCCGGAGCGCAGCCCCAAAGCGCCAGGGCGCTTCCCAGAAGAGCCGCTGCCGCCAGAAGCCGCAATGGCCGGCCAGGTGTTCTGTTTCTTTTTCTGTATCCCATCTTATATAAAATCATTAACACACACGGCACCATAGGGACGGATGCTCATACGGTAGGCGCTTCCCTGGCCCATGGCTTTTTCTATGTATGCAATATACTCGTCTGCCAGGGCATTGGGGATCATGGCCATGATCACGCCGGCAAAACCGCCGCCGTGTACCCGGCAGGCTCCGCATCCCTTTTCCTTAAGGAACAGCTCTGTAAGGGCCAGAGCGGTGGTAATGCCCTGCTCCTCGCTTCCCGGCACATAACAGTTCTGGAGCCACTTCCAGGAGGAATTGCCTGATTCAGTGATCAGCTCCAGGAAGTCCTCAAACCGGTCCTCCTTTAAGGCGCAGACTTCCTTCTCCACCCGCTTATTTTCCTCGAAGAAATGAAGCGCCCGAAGGAGCGCCCGGTCCCCGGCCTTTTCCTTCACCTCGGTCACACGCGCGATGACCTCTTCCTCTGTGATATCGGCGCAGACCTCTTTTCCGAACACGGCAGCCACCTTTTTCATATCCGAGGGGATGGAGGAGTATTCTGCGCTGAGATCCGCATGGCCCTTTCCTGTCTGGACAATGATCAGGCTGTGGTCCTGGGCTCCGAAATCATAATCGATCTTTTCCACCACTGGCTTTAAGGGATCCTTAAAATCAATGGTGATCATGCCGCCCACGGCGCAGGCCATCTGGTCCAGCAGGCCGGAAGCTTTGTTCCAGTATTTGTTTTCCGCATATTTTCCCACATGGGCGTAGGTGACCACATCCACTTTATTCCCGTTAAAGAAGGTATTGATCATGGAGCAGATCAGCATCTCATAAGATGCAGAGGAGCTGACTCCGGCAGCGCTGATGACGTTGCTGGTGATAAAGGCGTCAAAGCCGCCGATCCTGTATCCCATCTCCTGAAAGCCCATTAACATTCCCTTGGTCAGATCGATGGTCCCCGCCATCTTTTCGCTGGGAGAAAGGTCGTCCAGGCGGATCGTAAACCTCTGGTTGTAGGTCTCGCTGATGATATGGATCTCATCGGTCCCGTTGGCTGCGGCCGCAGCCACACAGTCCAGGTTGATGCTTCCTGCCAGGACCTTTCCATGGTTGTGGTCCGTGTGGTTTCCGCTGATCTCTGTACGGCCAGCGGAGGTGAACAGATACATGTCTGTATTTTTAAAGGCCTGGACAAAGCCCTCCATTACATGGAGATACCGGTTTTTATTTTCCTTTGCATGGTCCTTTCCATACATTTTTTCCAGGAAGTCCGCGGCCTTCCCGCCGTCCAGCTGCTGTAACAGCAAATTTTTTTCCATCGATCCATCTCCTTTTTCCATATGGCTGTCATTGGTCCTTGCCAGCCAGCCTTTTCCCATTATATAATAGATACCGACATACTTGCAATAGTTTCGTGGAAAGGTTTTGTAAAACATGAACAGCTGGAACGGAAAACCCTATCATTCCCTGGATTTTCATTTAAAAGAAATGTTTGGCAGAAAAGTATATAAGCTGGCCCTGGACGGCGGCATGACCTGTCCCAACCGGGACGGCTCTGTGGGCCGGGGAGGCTGCATCTTCTGCAGTCAGGGCGGCTCCGGGGATTTTGCCGCCAAAAAGCAGCTCTCTCTCCGTGAGCAGGCGGACCTGGCAAAAAAACTGGTGGAGAAAAAGGCCGGTCCCGATGCCCTGTACATCGCCTATTTCCAGTCCTACACCAACACCTACGCCCCTCTTCCCTATCTGGAAGCCCTGTTTACAGAGGCCGTCTCCCTGCCGGAGGTCTGCGCCCTGTCCATCGGCACCCGGCCCGACTGTCTGCCGGATGAGACTGTGGCTCTCCTTTCCCGGCTGAACCAGGAAAAGCCCGTATGGGTGGAGCTGGGTCTCCAGACCATCCATGAGTCCACCGCCCGGTTCATCCGCCGCGGCTATGGGCTTCCCGTTTTTGAGGATGCCTTCCGCCGTCTGCGGGCCGCAGGCCTGACGGTCATCGTCCATGTGATCCTGGGGCTTCCAGGTGAGACCCGTGAGGATATGCTGGAAACCATCCGGTACCTGGCAGGTCTTAAGATCGACGGGATCAAGCTTCAGCTCCTCCATGTATTAAAGGGCACTGACCTGGACCGGCTGTACCGCCAGAGCGCCTTCCAGGTCCTGGAGCTTTCCCAGTATCTGGAGCTGGTGGGAGACTGTTTAAAGCTCCTTCCTCCGGAAACGGTGATCCACCGGCTCACCGGCGACGGGCCCAGATCCCTGCTGACGGCCCCCTTATGGAGCGGAAACAAACGTCTGGTGCTGAATTCCATGGCCAGGTATCTAAAAGAAAATAAAATTTATCAGGGCCAGGAGTACTGATACTCCCGGCCCTTTTCTGGCTCCTATAATGCTAAGATCACGCCTCCGTCGCTGGCGTATACGGTGGACACCCCGCAGGTATCGGTGATGACCACCTCTTTGAACTCTGCCATGGAGCAGAGCTTTTCCTTCATGAACTGGGCGCGCTCCGGGGCGTTGCAGTGGGCGATCACCAGACGCTTGTCTTTTGTGGTCCCAGCTTCCTTCACGGCGATCTCCGCCATACGCTGCAGGGCCTTCTGGATCCCCCTGGCCTGGTCCAGCTTGATGATCGTGCCGTTGTCCGCACCCATGACCGGCTTGATGTTTAACTTGGTGGCAAAAAATGCCTGGAGCCCCGTAAGGCGTCCGTTCTTTTTCAGCGTATCCAGGGATTCCAGGACAAAATACGTATTCATCCGGTCCCGGTAGGCAGCAGCCTTTTCACAGATCTCGTCAAACTCCAGGCCCTGGTCACAGAGCTCCCGGATATACATGGCGATATTTAACTGGCCGCTGGACGCAGATTTTGAATCCAGCACCAGGATATTTTTCTTCCCGTACTCCTCCTCATAAAGGGACTTCGCCAGGACCGCGCTGTTATAGCTTCCGCTTAAGGCCGCGGAAAGAGTGATCACAAACACGTTCTCTTCCTCGCAGCAGTACGCCTCCTTGAACATCTCCGGAGACGGACAGGCCGATTTCGGGCACTCCGGGTACTCCTTTACTACTTTTATAAATTCCTTCTGGTCAAAGGTCTCGTCATCCACAAAATGCCGCTCTCCCACCATCAGTGTCAGAGGGATCATGGAATAGCAGGGATCCTTTCTCATTTCCTTTGTCAGATCCAGGCAGCTGTCCCCTATAATCTTATATCTCATACCGCTTCCTCCAGCTTAAAACCGCGCCCTGCGCGATGTAGTAATCATTACTACATATTATAGGATCTCACTGCCGGAAAGTCAATCCCCCGGAAAAGCTTTTCCTCAAAACAGGTACACGATCATCTCCAGCAGGCACAGTCCCAGAAACAGAAGAAATCCCGGATTCCAGTAGACATACTTTTTCCATGGGCTCTTTTCCCCGTTATGGGCCGTCACCTGGCGGTACCAGATGGGGCCGAACCGCCAGAGGACCATGGCCCCGCCGGCTGTCATAAAAACGAGGAAGGCCAGGAATGCCATGGAATAAGGGACCGCTGCCAGGTCTCCCAGGGCCGCTGCCACCAGCTCCTGCCCGGCCACCATGACGGTGCTGAAGGAATTGATGGCCATGTGCATCAGGACCGTATAGCGGATGCTGCTGGTCCTTACGGCCACGTAGCCCAGGATCAGGCCGATGGAAGCCGCATAGAAAAACTGCAGCAGGTTTCCGTGCATGAGCCCGAAGAGCACCGCTGTGAACGCCACCGCCGTCCGGTCCCCGAACCGTCTGGCCCGTTTTAAGATCATGCCCCGGAACAGAAGCTCCTCCATGAACGGTCCCAGAAAGCAGGCGTAAATGACCATGGACGGCGTCATGTCCATCATCATCTCCGCCGCCGGGTTCATTTCCTCAATGGTCCTGCCGTTGAACGCGGAGAAAAAGGCGTTCACCAGATTGCCCAGAAGATTAAAAACGTTCCCGGTCCCCATGGCGGCGATGAGACACAGGAGAAAGGCCGCCAGGGACAGGGGCTGAAGCTTTCCCTTAAACTTTGGGATCCGGCACAAAAGGAGGGCTATAATCGGATAGGCGCCGCCGATGACGAACAGATATTTCACCAGCACAGCGGTCCAGGGAGAGTCAAAAAGCCAGGAAAACCAGCGGAAAACGCCGGTCTCCTGGCTTTTTGCCCACGTTTCAGCCAGGCCGAACAGCAGGGCCCCGGCGTACTGGTACGCCATCAGGGCCGCTGCGGAAAGTCCCAGCATGGTAAATGTGATAAAATAGTCCCGTCTTTTATATTCCATAAACGTCCTTTACTGCTCTTCCCGGGCCATGTCCATCATGATCTCGCCGCTTCTTGCAATGAACTTTGTCATGCGCTCCGGAGAGAGGCTTCCATGGGCCAGCTTGGCCAGATCGTAAAGCTGCTGGCAGATCTTTCCGGTGTTCTCTCCGTCTTTGTGGTTCAGCACGAATTTCACCAGCTGGTTATTGGCGTTTAACACCAGAGTCTCCGATACCGGGAACATGTCTGCGCCGCCGCCGTACATGCTGTACATCTTCATCATATCGGCCATTCTGCGGCTCTCCTCGGAAACGGTGATCATGGAGGCCACCGACTCATTCTTAAGCTTCTCTACCTTCACTTCCAGCTTATCGTTTCCAAGGGCCTTCTTAAAGATCTCTGAAAGGCTTTCTGCGTCCTTCTTTGCCTGCTCCTTTGCGGCCTCGTCGTCCTCTTCCTTCTCCTTAAAGGTCTCGTTGACATCCGCGTCGATCCGGAGGAATTTCACCTTCTCGTTCTTCTGCTCCAGATGGGAGATGAACGGGGAATCGATGGCATTGGGAAGGATCACCGCATCCAGGCCGGCCTCCTTGAACATGTTGATATACTGGCTCTGCTCCTTTTCATCGGTCACATAGAACACCTGGTTTTCATGGCCCTTTTCTTTATTGGCCTCCAGGCAGTCCTTTAAGGTCAGATATTTGCCGTCCAGGTTTTTAAAGATGATATAATCGTTCATCTTTTCTGCAAACTTCTCATCCTTTAAGCAGCCGAATTTAATGAAGGGATTGATATCATCCCAGTATTTCTCATAATTCTCCCGGTCGGTCTTGCACATGCCGGAAAGCTTGTCTGCCACCTTCTTTGTGATGTAATCGGAGATCTTTTTCACAAAGCCGTCGTTCTGTAAGGCGCTTCTGGATACGTTCAGGGGCAGATCCGGACAGTCGATGACGCCCTTTAACAGCATCAGGAACTCCGGGATCACCTCTTTGATATTATCGGCGATGAACACCTGGTTGTTATACAGCTTGATCTTTCCCTCGATGCTCTCGTACTCCATATTGATCTTGGGGAAGTACAGGATCCCCTTTAAGTTGAAGGGGTAGTCCATGTTCAGGTGGATCCAGAATAAGGGCTCCTTGAAGTCCATGAATACCTTGCGGTAAAATTCCTTGTATTCCTCCTCTGTGCACTCGTTGGGATGCTTGTTCCACAGGGGATGGGTATCGTTGATGGGCTCTGGCCGTCTTAAGATCTTATATTTTTCTCTTGCAGGGGAAACCTCCACAGTCTCCTTTGTACCGTCCTCGTTCTCCTTTTCCTCGGTCTTTGCCTCCTCCACGATGGTCTCGATCACTGTGTCCTTATCGGTCAGCTCATCCTTTTCGATGGTATCGTACTGGGGCTCTGCCGTCTCGTCTGCCACGTAGATCTCCACCGGCATGAAGGCGCAGTATTTTTCCAGGACCTCTCTGGCCCGGTACTCGTTGGCAAACTCCGTGCTGTCGTCGTTTAAATAAAGGGTGATGGTGGTTCCGGCTTCTGTTTTGTCCCCATCGGTCATCTCATACTCCGTGCCGCCTTCGGACTCCCAGTGGACCGCCCTGGCGTCTGCCTTATAGGATAAGGTATCGATGGTCACGCGGTCTGCCACCATGAACGCAGAATAAAAGCCCAGTCCGAAATGACCGATGATCTGGTCCTCGTTGGCCTTGTCCTTGTATTTATTTAAGAAGTCCTGGGCTCCGGAAAAGGCGATCTGGTTGATATATTCCTCCACCTCGTCCTCGGTCATTCCCAGACCGTTATCGGAGACCTGGATGGTCTTTTCCTTGGGGTTTACGGTAACGGACACCTTATATTCCACCCCGTCCGGCTCCTCGTACTCGCCCATCAGCGCCAGCTTTTTCAGCTTTGTGATGGCGTCGCAGCCGTTGCTCACCAGTTCTCTGTAAAAAATGTCATGGTCTGAGTACAGCCACTTTTTGATAATGGGGAAAATGTTCTCGCTGTTAATGGATAAACTTCCGCTCTTTGCCATAAAAAATCCACTCCTTCGATATTTCTGCTGTTCTGAATGTATGTCTCCGTCAGACGACGGCTATTTTTCCTGCAACAATGGATATTGTAATACCTTTGGATGGAAATGTCAACAAAATTTTAGCACTCGAGTGAAGTGAGTGCTAGCAAAGCGATCGCTCCGGGGGGCCAATCGAAAAAACGCCGCCCGAAGCCAGGATACGTTCCCGGCACCGGGCGGCATAAACCGCAGATCTCTTTTATTATACCTCCAGCTCCTCAAGGACAGCCTTCAGGGCTTCCTTTACGGAACCTTCCTTTAATACATTGTGAAGCCCGCTGTACTCTAAGAGCTTAAAGTAGCCCATGGAGCCTCCCGCCTGGCACAGCTTATAATAATCTGCCCATGCGGCCTTCCGGTCTGCCTTCATCTTGGTATAGAACTCGAAGGCGCCGATCTGGGCCATGGCGTAGTCCACATAATAAAAGGGATACAGGAAAATGTGCTGCTTCTGCATCCAGAATCCGCCGCCTGTAAGGAAGGCGTTTCCGTCATAATCCCTCCAGGGCATATAAACCTTTTCCAGCTCACTCCATACGGCTCTCCGCTCCATGGCCGTCATCTCCGGCTTTTCAAATACCCGGTGCTGGAATTCATCCACGCAGACCATATACGGGATCTTCATCAGCGCATCGGCCAAGTGCTCCTTCCGGTACTGCTCCGCCTTATCTCCAAAGAAGCTTTCCATCCACGGATAGGTCCACAGCTCCATGCCCATGGAGTGGATCTCATTGATCTCGCTGGTGCTGTGGCAGAGCTCCGGGGTCTTCTGGAATTTATCCGCCGTAAAGCCAGCAAAGGCATGGCCGGCCTCATGGGTCAGCACGTTCACATCCGCCTGGGTCCCGTTGAAGTTGGAGAAGATAAAGGGCGCATGGTACAGGGGAAGGGAGGTGCAGTAGCCGCCGACCCGTTTTCCTTTTTTGGTCTCCAGGTCAAACAGCTCGTGCTCCACCATAAAATCAAAGAATTCCCCGCTTTCCGGAGACAGCTCCCGGTACATTTCCTGGGCCTTTTTCACCATATAGTCCCGGTCTCCCACAGGAACCGGATTTCCCTGGGGACTGGAAATGGATTCGTCATAATAATGAAGGGTATCCACGCCCAGGGCCTTTCTCTGACGCTCATATAGCTTCACACAGGCGGGGACGATCACCTCCTGCACCTGGCGGCGGAATACCTTCAGATCCTCTGCGTTGTAATCGTATCTGCGGCGTTTATAATATCCCATGGGGATGAAGCTCTCAAAGCCCAGCTTCTGTGCCATTCCGGCTCTGAGCTGTACCAGACCGTCATAGATCTCATCGATCTTTGGTGAGATCCCTTCAAACAGACGGGCCCAGGCCTCAAACGCTTCCTTCCGCTCCTGGCGGTCTGTGCTCTGCATATGCTTTAAAAGGCCGTAGGTGCTGCACATTTCCCCCCGGAATTCCACAGACGCACCGGCCACAGTTTTGGAATACAGGTTGGCTAACTCTGCTTCCTTTACCATATCGTCCACTACGGCCTCGCTGGAAAGGAGCTGTCCCACTTCCATATTCTGGATCAAGATGGAACCGAATTCTTCCTCCATATCCTTCTTAAAGGGAGAATTTAAGATCACCGTTCCCATTTCCTTTACCAGGATCTCGTATTTCGGCATCCATGCGTGGAAATATCCCATCTCTGCCTCATAAAATTCATCCATCATATTGATGGTGTTCCGGATATGGGCCAGCTGTCTGGCTGTGGAGACCTGGATATCCGTATTCACATAATCCATGTACGCCGCTTTAAACTCCCCAAAGTCTGCGGCATTTTTCAGAGCCTCTGTGACTGCTCTCATGTCTCCCAGGACCTTTTCCATATCCGGACGGACATACTGAAGTTCAGAAAATTTTTCCATAGTTTCTGCTTCCCCTTTCTTTTTTCCCATATGAAACCTCCCTGCCAGGAGTTTTCTGTCTTTATTTTACTACAAAGACGGAGTTTCTGCAATCTGGGAGAGAAAGATTTCTGCCGGATTCCGCTCTCTTTCCAGCAGATGGGACGCTTTTTCCTACGAAAAAAAGAGGCCCGCAGGCCCCTTTTTTATTTCAGATATTCTGCCGCCACAAAAGCCATGGCTCTGGTGCAGAGCTTGATGTAACGCTCGTCCACCTGGAAACCGGGATTGTGCATGGGCGCATCCCCTCCCGTTCCCACAAAGATCATACAGGACGGTGCCTCCTGGGCAAAGAACCCGAAGTCCTCGGCTCCCAGCATGGGATCCAGGTCTGTGATCAGCCACCCCTCCGGACGGCCGTCTCCCATGTTCTCATAAAGCCGGTCCGCATTGCTGCGAAAGGCCTGCTCCACGGTCTTTGTAAACTCCACATCGTTGTAGACTGCCGGATATCCGGCCCGGAAGGCGATGTCACAGGTTCCTCCCATGGATTCTGTGATCCCCTTTGCCAGGGTCTCGATCTGATGGCGCATCACGTCCCTGGATTCCCTGGATACGTTCCTCATCATCACGCCCAGGACTGCCTGGTCTGCAATGATGTTGGGCGCCGAACCGCCGTGGATGGTCCCCACGTTCAGTGTGGCCTGGGCCATGGGCGAAAGGTTTCTGGACGCGATCCCGTGAAGGGCGGACACCACTGCCGACGCAATGTAAATGGCATCCACGCCTTCCTCCGGCATGGAGGAGTGGGCTGCCCGGCCATGGATCGTCAGCGTATAGCCGTCCGAATAGGAGGACAGGTACTTCTGCTTTAAGTAAATGAGACCGCTGGTCCCGTTTTTCACATGAAGGGCAAAGCAGGCGTCCGGCTTTTCCTCCATCAGTCCTGCCTTTATCATCTCACGGCCGCCGCCGCCGTTTTCCTCTGCCGGCTGGAACACCAGCTTTACCTTTCCGTTCCAGCGCTCTCTGGTGCGGAAAAGAAGCTCTCCCACGGCCAGGAGATTGGCCGTATGGACGTCGTGGCCGCAGGCGTGCATGACCCCGGGGACCTGGGAGCCAAAGGGAAGCCCTGTTTTTTCCTGGATCGGAAGGGCATCCATATCGGCTCTCAGCATCAAGAACTTACCCGGGCGTCCGCTGTCAATGACAGCGATGATCCCCGGCTCCTGGGGGCTCTTTTCATAAGGGATCCCAATGCGGTCCAGCTCCCGCATCACCAGCCGGCTCGTTTTAAATTCCTGGAAGGACAGCTCCGGGCACTGATGGATCTCATGGCGCAGACGGAGGGTCTGCTCCTCCAGCTCTTCCGACAGGCGGACCAGCTCTTCCTGTAAGGTTTCGTTATATTCCATATTTCCGGCCTCCTCTTAAAATCCGATGGCAGTTCCGATGAAGATGGAAGCGACCATGATCACAAACAGGATTGCATAGCAGGGCACCAGGAACTTCATCCACCGCTTAAAGTCCACACCGGCCATGGCAAGACATGCCATAAGGTTTACGTTGGTGGGCAGGAACAGGTTCGTAAAGCCGTCTCCATACTGGAGGGTGAGCACTGCCATCTGGCGGGTAACGCCCACCACATCGGCTAAGGGAGCCATGATCGGCATGGCAACTACGGTCTGGCCGGAGCCGGAGCCGATGAATACGTTAATGAACGCATTTGCAATGAACATTCCCACAGCCGCCATAGCGCTGCTTAAATGGCTTAAGGGGATGGAGATGTAATAAACGATGGAGTCCAGGACTCCCGCCTGGTTTAAAATAATGCTCATAATGGAGGCCAGGACCATGAATACCATAACGCCGCACATGGACTGGGTTCCCTTTACGAAGTTTTTCATGGTATCGTCCAGGCTGTATCCGGCCAGGATCCCTTCCACAAAGGCAACGGGAAGCATAATGGAGCCTAACTGGGTCATGCCCAGGCCCAGGGTCGGGCCGCCGGCGGCAAAAAAGATAAATGCGCCGAAGAAGATCGCCAGGATCGCCATTTCACGGCCGGAAAGAGGCTTATATGTATTTTCATACTCTCCGCTCTCCACATCTTCCTCTCCGCCGAAATCCGCCTCGTATATGGCTGTATTTTTCTGGCAGCGCTTTGCCCACCATACCAGGTATGCGGAAACCACCGCCACATTGAGGATCGTTACGATGGTCCGGAGACCTGCGCCAGAATAAGGAACCAGGCCGGCGATCTCCTGTCCCATAACGCCTGTGAGGGGATTGATGGGGGAGGACATGAAGCCGGTGAAGGAGCCCAGGATCACAAGGCCAACGGCAAAGGTCCGGTCTGCCCGGAGCTTTCTGGCGATCAGAAGTCCCAGGGGAACGAACAGGATCACCGTGGAGATCATGGAGCCCACACAGCCTAAAAGGGCCGTGGCAAATACATAGATCGGAATGATCGCCAGGGCCTTATCCTTCAGCCGGTGGATCAGATTCCCCAGGGCCCGGTCCAGGACTCCTGTGGAGTTGACGATCCCCATCATGCCGCCCATGATGATCAGTGTTACGAACAGCTTTCCGAAGGAGGAATATACCGTATCTCCCACGGCCAGGATCACATCCACCGGGTTCAGATACGTTTTTTCCACCACCTCATAGGTGCCTGGAACTGCCATCTTTCCATCTCTCTGGTACGCTCCCGACGGGATCACAAACGACAGGATGTACACAGCCAGGTTTACGATGAGGATGATCTTCCACATGCTCATGGACTCTTTTTTCTTTTTGTCTGCCTGCATAAGTCTTTCTCCTTTTTTAGTAATATTTTATGATTATTTTATCTTCTTCCGTCATTTTTAACAAACAACGTTTTTGTCGCATGGCACAACTAAAAGAATCCATTCCAAAGAGATTCCTCTTCTCCGCATATTTTCTGTGAACACTTCACAAAGTCCATGGCTGCCTTTGTGATGTAGCTGCTCTTCAGATGAAGGACGGCCCCCAACAGTGTGACATCCGGATATCTCCATCTGAAAAATACCATCCCCCTTCTCTGCTCCGCCGTCAGATGGTCCAGATAGCCGGCAGGGACCAGCGTTGCCCCGATGCCCTCGGCACAGCACTCCAGCACCGTAAGGACGCTCTGGGATATGACGAAGATCTTCGGATCGAAGCCATCCTCCCTGCAATACCGGTCAAACTGCTCCCCCATCCACGTATCTGCATCCATCCGCACAAAGGGACAGCCGGAAAAAGGACGCAGCGAGACGATCCCCTCTTCTTTAAAGCCTCGGATCTCCTCCGGAGACAAGCATTCCGCTGCCATGGGCTCCGGCACAGCCAGGACGGTCTCCTCCCGGGACAGCCGGTGGGACACCAGGGCCGGATCGTCCTCCATATGATAACCAAACATCAGATCCAGCTTTCCAAGCTTTAGATCCGCAACACAGCCCGCCAGGTTCTTTTCCTTCACGGTCACGCAGATCTCCGGATGAAGCCCTGAAAACTCCTTCATGATCCGCGGGATCAGGATGCTGCTGCGGAAATAGGAGACGCCCACCACCAGATTCCGGCTTTCCTGCCCCAGAACCGCGTCCAGCTCTGCCCGCATCTGCCGCTCATTGTCCAGGATCCGGCAGACGTGCCGGTACATACACTCTCCGGCCGGCGTAAGGCTCATGGGCGTTTCCCGGTTGAACAGCCGGGTATTATACTCCTTTTCCATTTTGTCGATCTGCTTGCTGAGGGCCTGCTGGGTCATAAAAAGCTTTCTGGCCGCCTTTGTGAAGTTTAACTCCTCCGCCGCTGCTGCAAAATATCTGTAATTATCAAAATTCAACTGCCGCCTCCTAACAGGTAAACGCGATCCCGCTTCTTTTTAAAAACTGCTTTACGCTCTCATCCCATTCCCGCTCCAGGGTCCGGTCCATGGTGAAAACGTTCATGGATGTGCCCGTAACACAGGTCATTTCCTGGTTTTCATACTGGATGTTGATATAGAGGCCGCCTGCCTGCTCCGGCAGGATCCCCGGAGCATGGGCCTGTACGAACCGGCTCCTGGCCTCCTCCGACAGGCAGAGGACGATGCGGAAGGTCTCCGGCAGACGCTTTCCCCGGATCAGGGAAAAGCATACGGGCTTTATGGTCCTCCAGGAGGAAAACTCACCGATCTTCCCCTGCTCCTCTCCTGTATAGTAGCCCCGGCGCACCCGGCCGTCGATGGTGAACCGGTTGAAGGTGACGATGTCCGCCTCCCTTAAAAGAAATTGATCGAACAGCTCTCCGATAAAAAGCCCCGAGGTAAATTTCTTCTGTTCCTCGATCCGCAATGCGATCATACCTGTTCCTCCCCGGCACATACCGTCTCAAAGATCTCAAAAAAATCCGCCGTCACAGCCGGGCTCCCAGTGACCGTAAGCCCCTGCCACAGCTCCTCGTCCCCGGTCAGGGGGTGCTCCGCCTGGAACGCCTGGTAGGAGCTGTAAAAGGCAGCGCTTCTCTTTTCCCGTATCATCTGCTCCTTGCGGACTCTGGTGGCAGCCTCATCGTAATCGTTTTCGCACCTCAGGATGTAATATTTCCCTCCGTCCTCCACCACCGGGCTCACCTCTCCGGATGCCATGGAAAAGGCCGTCTTTTCATACTCCTCTCCCATGAGGCCGTACCAGAGCTGTTTTTTTATCTCCGGATCCTCTGAATATTCCTTGGCTGCGGCAAAAAAATCCATTCCCTCCTCCTGGATCTTTGAACGGATCTCTTCTGCCCGGGTCCTGTCGGAAACCTGGATCTGGGCCACGGAGATCACCTTGGCCTCGCTGTCGCTGACCTCCAGGTTCATATCCCCTGTAATGGTCTCCACCAGCTTTTCCGCCGTCCAGTAATCCGTATACAAGGCCTCCGCTTTTTCCTCTGTCAGCCCGAACTCCTCTGCCTGGACAGAGCCCAGATCGTCCATATACTGGCCGGCCGCTGTTTTGGCCAGCTCCTTTTCCCGGCTGGAAAGGGTGATCTCCTTCTCCCGGGCCATGAGGCTCATGACCTTCAGCTCCTTTAAAAAATCATGGATCTGGCCTGTGAGGACCGTCTCAAAGGCCGTTCCGCCGCCGTCCACTTCTGCGGTCCAGATCTCCTCTGAATATACGTTTTCGTAGCGGAGCCGCTCCGTGGTCAGGATCACCATGGTCTCCGCCTTTCCGTATTCCTTTTCTCCTTTTCCGGAATACAGCGTTTCCACTGCGCCGCAGCCCCCTAAGCATACGGCTGCCGCCATGGCCGCCATGGAGACAGCTGCCCGGCATATCCACGCGCTTTTCCGTTTTTTCATCTTCTTTTCCATTATTTCCGCTCCACCAACAGCTTTAATATCTTCAACGGCCCCTGGTTTCCATTGGAATCCGCCAGAAATCTGGCGGCGGCCCGGGTCTCCGGCCGTCCATTGGCCACTGCAAAGCTGTAATACGCCTGGTTTAACATCTCGATATCATTTAACTGGTCGCCAAAGACCATGGTCTCTTCGGGACGGATCATGAGGCTTTCCTGGAGAAGCTTCACTGCCGCACCCTTACTGACTCCCGGATCCATGGTATCCAGCCACTGCTCTCCCGCCAGGGTCACTTTAAGCTTCGTTCCGTATTTTTCCTTAAACCCGTCCGCCCGGCTTCCCAGGCCCTCCATACGGCAGCCGGCGATCTTCACAATGGGCTCAGCAAGGGTCCTCAGATCCTCCAGCTCCTTTAAACGGAAATGATATCCGTTTAACATCCACTGGAGAAACTCCGGATTCCTGGAATCCGTATAGGCGCAGTCCGCACAGTCCACTAAAACGTCCAGACCGGCGGCTTTCATATCGGCGATCACGTCCATAGCCAGCTCCTGCTTATACCGGGTCAGAAAAAGCTCCCTGCCATAGCAGCCCAGATACGCCCCGTTATCCCCGATGTAAAAGATCTTATCCTTTATTGGATCAAAAATATATTCAATGCTGGCTGAATGACGGCCACTGGCAGCCGCAAAATAGATCCCCTGGCTCTTAAGCTTCAGGATCACCTCGTAAAGCTCCGGGTCCAGCCGGCTTCCCCCATCCTCTGTGAGGGTCCCGTCTATGTCTGATACGATCAGTCTGATCATCTTCGGCACTCCTTAAATTCCGTTTAATTCCTTCAGTTCCTGATACAGCCTGCTCACAGGAAGTCCCATGACATTGGCATAGGAGCCCTTAAGCCCCTTGATATACCTGGCAAAAAAGCCCTGGACGCCGTAGGCCCCGGCCTTGTCCATGGGTTCCTCGGACATGGCGTACTGGAAGATCTCCTCCTCTGTCAGAGGATACACCTCCACATCGGTCTTGTCGAAAAAGACCCTGGAACAGTCGTTTCCGTCTTCTCCCTTAAGGATCACACAGACGCCCGTGTACACCTGGTGGACCCGGCCGGACAGCATCCCGATCATCTCACGGGCCTCTTCGTGGGTCTTTGGCTTTCCCAGGATCTTCCCGTCTATGGCCACCACCGTGTCGGAGCCGATGACAGTCTCCCCGGCCTTCCTTCCGGCTGCCACATCGGCCGCCTTCTGGGACGCCAGCTCCATGACCACCTCCGATGGCACGCTGGAGGTGACCCGTTCCACCACGTGGCTCACCACGATCTCCGGCTGGATCCCGATCTGCAAAAGCAGCTCCTTCCTTCTGGGAGACGCAGATGCCAGAACTACATTCTTTATTTCCATTTTCTGCTTCCTTTCTAAGAAAAGAGGCTGCCAACTGCTAAAAAGCCTTCAGCCGCCTCTTTTCCTCTACGGATCCTCCAGGTCCAGGATGCCCGAAAAGCATTTCTGAGCCCTGCTTCCGTATTTAGAATTCAAATTTTTCTTCCAGATATGCCTTTAACTCTGCAATGGGTACCCGTACCTGCTCCATAGTATCCCGGTCGCGGACCGTAACGGCTCCGTCGGTTTCAGAATCAAAGTCATAGGTCACGCAGAACGGAGTTCCGATCTCGTCCTGTCTTCTGTAACGTTTTCCGATGTTTCCTCTGTCGTCAAACTCACAGTTATAATATTTGGAAAGCTCTGCGTACACCTTCTCTGCGCCCTCGTTGAGCTTTTTGGATAAGGGCAGCACGCCCACCTTCACCGGAGCGATGGCCGGATGGAAGTGGAGAACGGTCCTTACGTCGCCTTCGCCGATCTCTTCCTCATCATATGCGGAGCATAAGAAGGCCAGCGTCACACGATCAGCTCCCAGAGACGGCTCGATCACATATGGAATATATTTCTCACTGCTCTCGTCGTCAAAATACGTCATATCCTGACCGGAGGTGTTCTGGTGCTGGGTCAGGTCATAGTCGGTACGGTCTGCAATGCCCCAGAGCTCGCCCCAGCCGAAGGGGAATAAAAATTCCAGGTCTGTGGTGGCCTTGCTGTAAAAGCAGAGCTCCTCTGCGGAATGGTCCCGGGCTCTCAGCTCGTCGTCTTTAATGCCTAAATTCCGCAGCCAGTCGATACAGAACTGCTTCCAGTAGGAGAACCACTCCAGATCCGTTCCCGGCTTACAGAAAAATTCCAGCTCCATCTGCTCAAACTCTCTGGTACGGAAGGTGAAGTTTCCGGGAGTGATCTCGTTACGGAAGGACTTACCGATCTGGCCGATACCAAAGGGAAGCTTCTTTCTGGAGGTTCTCTGGACGTTCTTGAAGTTCACGAAAATACCCTGTGCCGTTTCCGGACGGAGATATACCGTATTCTTGGCGTCCTCGGTCACGCCCTGGAAGGTCTTGAACATTAAGTTAAACTGGCGGATATCGGTGAAATCGTGCTTTCCGCAGCTGGGACAGCAGATGTTGTTGTCGTCGATATACTTCTTCATCTCTTCCTGGGTCCAGCCGTCGATCCCTGTCTCCGGCTCAATGCCCTTTTCTGCCATATAGTCCTCGATCAGCTTATCGGCGCGGAAACGCTCCTTACATGCCTTACAGTCCATAAGGGGGTCGGAGAAGCCTCCCAGATGGCCGGAAGCCACCCATGTCTGGGAGTTCATTAAGATGGCGCAGTCCACACCCACGTTATAGGGGCTTTCCTGGATGAATTTTTTCCACCAGGCCCGCTTTACATTGTTCTTAAGCTCTACGCCCAGGTTGCCGTAATCCCATGTATTGGCAAGGCCTCCGTAAATCTCGGATCCCGGGTAAACAAAGCCTCTGGATTTCGCAAGCGCTACGATCTTTTCCATTGTCTTTTCCATATCGTCTCTCCTCTTCATTCTGTTTTCAGGACAGCGCCCTGTATGTTCCTTATTTAAAAATTATATAGGACACGCCTCCGTCCGGGGTCCTGGCCCCGTTTTCTCCCGTCAGCGTCACTCCGTCGGAAATGTACTGGATGGCTCCGTCGGTCTCTAAAAGCGCCGGGCCCTCGACCACGGCCACATGGAGCTTTGATTTTTTCTTGACCTGGTCCGCCGGTACGGCCGTTCCCTTTTCCTTTCCTGCCGCAGCCGTCAGGGATACGTCCCCAAGCTCTGCTTCTTCCATGGAAAGGATGGACAGGGCCTTTACCTGGACTCCGCTCTCCTCATCCGGATACGCGGCCATAAATTCCATATAGGCCGCCGGAGAAGAGAAGTCTATGAGCAGGGAGGCAGTCCCGTCTGCCAGTGTACACGCATTTAAGACCGCTGGGGCCTTCTCTCCGTCCCCAGCCAAGCTGGCCGCGTCCTGGTTGAAGGCTGCCAGGTTTTCTTCCACAAAAGCCTTTAATCCTTCTTCTGTGTAATAGTCCTTCTCGTATGTCTCTATGGCAGCGCTGGTGACCTGGCCGCTGCCGGTGATGTACAGGCTGTCCTCTGTGGGTTCAAAGGCCTGCGCCGGGCCGCGGGTACAGGCCGCCGTACAGAATACGGCAAGCCCTGCCAGGGCGCAGAGACATGTATTTTTTATTCGGTTCATGGATCTTTCAGACCTCCTGAGTTGTTCCAGGCCCCATGGCATGGATCTTTGCCGGGCCCCGCAGCTTGGTGCTTACGTAGCATTATCCATTACTGCGTTCAAAATGTCAAGGGAATGGAACGTTTTATCAATAAATCTTTCCTTGTTCTGCTCCACGCACCGGACGAATTCTCCCAGTACCTGGTCCGTCAGGGTGAATGTATACAGACTCTCCACCGGAGCGGCCAGGACGTACTGCCAGGCGTACAGGGTGGAATCATTGAGACGGCCCAGGGGAAGCTCCCGGTATTCTCCATTGATCTCCATGAGCTTCAGCTCATATACGGGCTTTACCAGACGGTTGGGGACCGACGGCTTTAAAAGAGCCCGCAGGGACTGGTATAAAAGCCGCAGCGTCTCCGTGGCGTCTATATTTTCCCTTCCATAATAATCGGCCAGCTCCAGGAAATAGGAGCCATAGCAGGCTGCCTCCATATCCCCGGCGATCTCCCGGAAATAATTTTCCACCTCCGCACCCGCCAGGGTATAGGCGTCTCGACCCTCGTACAGCAGAAACTTTCCAAATACAAAGGGGGCCGCCGCTGCCATAAGCTGGTTCCCAGGCCGTCTCACTCCCCTGGCAAAGGCGGTGATCTTTCCCCGTCCGCGGGTCAGGATCACCAGCCTCCGGTCATATTCCCCCACCGGAGCGGCCATCAGGACCATTCCGGTGACACTTATCTGTTCCCTCATGACAATTTAGATATCCCTTGGGTTATACCCGTAATTCTTCATATAAAGCTCGCTGTCCCGCCATTCCCTGCGGACCTTGACCCAGAGCTGCAGGTTTACCTTTGCATCCATCAGATTCTCGATCTCGATCCGGGCCGCGGTGCCGATCTTTTTCAGCATGGATCCGCCCTTGCCGATGACGATCCCCTTGTGGGACTCCCGTTCACAGACAATGGTAGCCTCTATATCAAAGATCCCGTTATCCCGCTCTTCCATGCGCTCGATGACCACAGCGATCCCATGGGGGATCTCGTCGGACATGAGACGCAGCGCCTTCTCCCGGATCAGCTCCGCAGCGATCTGGCGCATGGGCTGGTCTGTGACCGTATCCTCGTCATAATACTGGGGGCCCTCCGGCAGATACTGGAACAGGGTGCGGATCAGGGTATCGGTGTTGGTTTTTCTCATGGCCGATACGGGGATGATCTCCTTAAACCGGTACACATCCTTATAGGTGTCCATGGTCTTTATGATCTCATCCTTTTTTACGGTATCGATCTTGTTGATCACCAGGATCACCGGTGTTTTCACCTTGTTCAGCACCTTTAAGATGTGCTGCTCTCCGGCTCCTATGTAGGTCCCCGGCTCCACCAGCCACAGGATCACGTCCACCTCTTTTAAAGTATGCTCGGCGACGCTTACCATATATTCTCCCAGCTTGTTTTTCGCCTTGTGGATCCCCGGCGTATCCAGGAAAATGATCTGACCCCGGTCATCGGTATAGACCGTCTGGATCCGGTTCCTGGTGGTCTGGGGCTTTTCCGAGGTAATGGCGATCTTCTGGCCGATCAGATGGTTCATCAGCGTGGATTTTCCCACATTGGGCCGCCCGATCAGGGTCACAAAGCCGGATTTATATTTTTTGTTCATTCAATTCCTCCCATAAAGCGCCGGAGGGCGGGCATTACTGCCCGTCTTCTGACGCCGTTCCGTTATACAGAGGCTGGATGGAGCCGAACATGGCCGCATCCGCCTTGATCTTTTCTTCATTTCCAATGGCACAGAGGGCACCCGTCTTTAAAACCTCCCGCACGATACCGGAAAGGGCCCGCACATCCTCTACTCTGGCATTTAAGATCTCATCCCTCTCCTTCTGGACCATCTCGTCCGTCAGTCCGGAATACCAGGCGGCCAGGCCCCTGGCTCCCTTCTGGGACGGCGTCAGCGGCGTATCCAGTTCACTGATGGTACCGATCACATATTTTGTCATGTCTCTCTCGTCCGCATTGAAGTTTTCCAGATATTCGGGGATCCCCTCGTAGATATCGTTGGTCTCCTTCATATTGGGATCCCGGTAGGATACGAAATACCCGTCCCCGGACCGGGTGATGGCGCTCATACAGCCATAGGCACCGCCCTTGACACGGAGATTGATCCAGAGGTAATCGTAATTTAACGCCACCTTAAGGAGGCGGAGCACTCCGGTATACGGATAGCCGCTTCCTGTAAAGCTGCCGCACCGGGCCACGTAATTGACCTTGGAGGAGGAGGTAAAGCCCTCGTTCCGGCGGATCCCCGGCGCTTTCACTGCATACGTCTTTTTCTCACCCTCCGGCAATGCCTGGGAAAGCTTCTTCATGGCTTCCGGAAGGAAGGAAAAGCCCCGGTCGTCCGCCGTGTAGCTGACCGTCATGTTGTCCCTTGTAAAAAGGGCCCCCATGACTCTCTTAAGGCCTGCGATGATCTCTCCCTTTTTACTGTCAAACTCCCGTACCCACTGCTCCACAGACTGGAAATAATCGATGCCGGCTGTGATCTCGTTGTAGTAGGAAACGTCCGAAAAATAGGAGGTGGCCCTGGAGACAGCGGCCGTATGGCCGGAACTCATGAGCCGCATCTGGCTCTTGGATCTCACCTCGTTTAAGATCTCCCGCAGCCGTTTTTCATCCTCCAGAATGGATTCTGTAAGGATCTCCTTTAAGATCTCAAAGCCAAAGTCCAGTTTTTCATAAAGCACCCGGACGCTGGCCGCAAACAGTCCTGTAAAGCCGCCGTTTTTAAGATCCGGGAAGGCGGTCACAGAAAAGCTCACGCTGCCGCTGTTTAAAAAGATCTCGCTGCTCAGATCCCCGTAGGTATGGCGGGCGGTATCCACATAGCCCAGAACAGCCTTTAAAAGCCCCACATAGGGCAGATCCTGTACCGGAACGCGGCTGGTATCAAAAAGCACCTTTAGATATCCGATGCCCGAGGTAAATGTATCGTGGCGGACCACTGTGATCCCATCCACCTCCGTCTCAGAAAAGATCAGCTTCGCCGCCTCCGGCTCCATATCCGACCGGCCAAGAAGGGGGATCAGCTCCAGCTCCTCCTTTGTGGAGGGCGTATCCTGGTATTCCTTTAATTCCTTCGTCTGCCGCACCAGGTCCAGGATCTCGTCGTGGGAAAGCCCCGCCTTATATTCTGCCAGCTTTTCTGCCGTTTCCGCCTCCAGCCTGGCGGTCATGTTCCGCTCCGGGCTTAAGATCACCAGAGCCTCATAGGGATTATCCAGAAGATATTTCTTTATGAGACCCTCAAAATATCCGTTTCCCGCTCCCTCTTTCAGGGCCTTGAAGGTCTCCTCATACTCCAGATGCATCATGGGATCGCCGCCGTAAAGCCAGCTGTCCAGACACTGGAGGCCGTACATGAGGCCCTTGGGTGCAGACCCGAAATCTGCCTCCCTGTACTGGAATTCATACAGGTTGATGCCGGCCCGCAGGCTCTTTTCATCCAGGCCTCCCAGGGCCAGCTTCCGCAGGGTCCCCTTGACCACCGCCAGGAATTCTCCCTTCTGGTCTTTTCTGGCGTTCTTGGCCGCCACAGTGAAATACGGCTGGAGGATCCCGTTGTCATAGCCGCCCATGATGTCGTCGCCGATCCCCGCGTCCAGAAGCGCCTTCTTTAAGGGCGCCGCCGGAGCGTCCAGGAGCACATACTCCAATACCTGGAAAGCAATATATTCCCGGGGGGAAAGCTCGTTTCCGGCCTGGGTGCTTAAGGAAAGGTAAACCGCGTTCTCCACGTCGTCGGTTTCTGACACAGAGTAAAAATACTCCTGCTCCACCGGCTCCTTAAAGGCCTTCTGGATCTGGATCTCAGAATCCACCTCTTCTCTCTCGTATTTTCCCAGGTATTCCCGGTCCAGCCACTCCAGCTTTTCCGCCATGTCCATGTTGCCGTAAAGGTAGATGAAGCTGTTGGAGGGGTGGTAATATTTTTTATAGAAGGCCAGGTAGTCCTCGTAGGTCAGGTTCACGATGGCCTCGGGATCACCGCCGGACTCAAATCCATAGCAGGTGTCCGGGAACATGGCAGCCTTGGTATACCGGTCCAGAAGACTTTCGGGCGAGGAAAATTCTCCCTTCATCTCATTGTAAACCACTCCGTTATAGGTCAGCTCACCGTCCGGCTCTGAAAGCTCGTAATGCCAGCCCTCCTGCATGAAGATCTTTTTCTCTTTTCCGATCCTGGGATTTAAGACTGCATCCATATAGACGTCCATCAGGTTCTGGAAATCCCTGTCGTTGCAGCTGGCAATGGGATACACAGTCTTGTCCGGATAGGTCATGGCGTTTAAAAACGTGTTCATGGAGCCCTTCACCAGTTCCACAAAGGGGTCCTTCACCGGGAATTTTTCTGAACCGCAGAGGACGCTGTGCTCCAGGATATGGGGAACGCCTGTGCTGTCTCCCGGCGGTGTGCGGAAGCCCACGCAGAACACCTTGTTTTCGTCGTCGGTGCTCATGAGGAACAGTCTGGCTCCCGTTTTTTTATGCTCTAAGACGAAGCCCTCTGAATTCAGTTCCCGGATCTCTCTTGCATCCAGGACTCTGTATGCGGACAGGCTTCCGATCTCCTTACGCTGACTGTGCATATTGATTTCTTCCTTTCTATTACGATTACGATTGCAGATATAGGGGGACGGCGGGGGGCCGGGATGGGAAACTGGGCCAGCGGGGACGATACTGGGCTGCTGCGCGCGTGCGCGCTCCACAGCCCTTCCAGAACATTCATAATCCGCTCATTTTTCTCCGAAAAATGGCTCCTTATTCATGTTCTGGGCGGGTCTCAAGGCCGGAATCCCCTCTGCAGGCAAGCCTGCGCCGGGGCTTTCCGGCCTTGATCCCCTTGTATCTACATATTTCCCACAAATTTATCTTTTAGGATCGCGAAGCATTCCCGGACGGAGAAGTGTAAAAACAGCACCGGGTCGGATTTGGCGGCGATGCCGGTGATGCCGGGGATGCCGGTCTTTCTGGCTATGGCCTTGGCCCGGAGTACGTGGAAGTTGCTGGTTATGATCCCCACGCGGATGGATACCTCCTCGTCGGGAGGGGACAGATAGCCCGACGCTGCCATCACGTCCCGGATGGTCTGGCGTCTTTTTGCTTCCCGTTCCTGGATCAGGAGCTTGCTGTATACCAGATTTTCGTAGGTGCTGGCAGACTGCTCCTCCAGAAGCATCTGGGATTCGGGGATGCCGTGGGCCTTGAGATATTCGTACATGGCCTCCGCCTCTGTCATCTCCTCGCCTGCCCCTTGACCGCCGGACAGCACCAAAACGGTGTTTGGATGGACCCTGGCGTATTCCAGGGCTTTTTCCAGACGGTACTCCAAGGTTCTGCTCAGGGCCTTTCCCCGCACCTGTGCGCCCAGGACGATGACGTAATCGGCGCTCTGCTTATCCAGGGAAAAGAAGTTGACCCCCATGGCGATCTCCACACACACAAAGACCACAAAAATGGCAGTCAGGGCCGTCACCGCCGAAACCTCCAGGCGCAGCGAGATCCGGTCCCGGAACCTGTCGTAAAAGTGTACCACCGTCGCAATGATAAAAAGACAGGCGGACAGCACCAGCCAGATCGGTGCGAAGGAGGTGGACGGCCCGGAATAGCAGACGATCACCCCGTAATATGCCAGGCAGAATACGCCAAAAAACCAAAACAGAAATTCCATGGCCCCGCTCCCTTCCCCTTAGTCTTCTCTTTTTCTTAAGATATCATACGGCTCTGCCTGGCCGTCCAGGTCGATGAAGAGCACCTGCTGCGGATGGGGAGCGCTTTCCTGGCTTTCCCCGTCTTCCCGGAAGATCCCCTTCACCGTCACCTCCACGTTCCGGCCGTCGGGCTTCATGATCTCAATGGTCTCTCCCACGGAAAACTTGTTCTTCTGCTCGATCCGCCCAAAGCCGCGTCCATCCGTTTCCTCCACAGTCCCCAGATAGGTATAGTTTTTCACATAGGTGCTGCTGTCATAGATCTGGGTGTCGCTTCCAGGCTTTCCGAAATAAAAGCCCGTGGTAAATTCCCGGTAGGTGCATTTTCCGATCTCCTCCCGGTACCACTCCAGATTTTCCCGGTATTTCTCCGGACTTTCCAGATAATCATCGATGGCCTTCCGGTATGTCCTGGCCACGGTGGCCACATACAGGGCCGTTTTCATGCGCCCCTCGATCTTAAAGCTGTCGATGCCGGCTTCGATCATCTCCGGAACGTACTCGATCATACAGAGATCCTTGGAGTTAAAAATAAAGGTTCCCCTGTCGTTTTCATAGACCGGCATGTATTCGCCGGGCCGGGTCTCCTCCACCACTGAATACTTCCACCGGCAGGGATGGGTACAGGCTCCCTGGTTGGCGTCCCGGCCGGTAAAATAATTGCTTAAAAGGCACCTTCCGGAATAGGAGATGCACATGGCCCCGTGAATAAAGCTTTCGATCTCCATATCCTCGGGGATATGGTCCCGGATCTCCCGGATCTCCTTTAAGGAAAGCTCCCTGGCCGATACCACACGCTTCGCTCCCAGCCCATACCAGAACTGGTAGGTCCCGTAGTTGGTATTATTGGCCTGGGTACTGATGTGGATCTCCATCTCCGGCAGGATCCGCTTTGCAGTCATAAACACGCCTGGATCGGAAATGATCAGAGCGTCCGGGCCGATCTCCCCCAGCTCTTTAAAATATTCCTCCACTCCCGGAAGATCGTCGTTATGGGCGAAGATATTGGCTGTGATGTACACCTTCACGCCCCGCTCATGGGCAAAGGCGATCCCTTCCCGGATCTCTTCATTTGTAAAATTTTTAGCCTTCGCCCGGAGTCCAAAGGCCTCGCCTCCAAGATAAACGGCGTCGGCTCCATAGATCACAGCAGTCTTTAATACATCCAGGCTTCCCGCCGGGATCAAAAGCTCAGTCTTTCTCATGAGTCTTCCCTTTCTTTCCGGACGCTTAGGGCCACCCCGTCCCCGATGGGGAGGATGGCGGTCTCCAGATTTTTCATATGTTTTAAAGTATAAAGGTATTCCCGCATCCGGACATGGATGGTCCGGTCCCGGCGCTCCACCGCGTACCTGGACTCCACAATGGTCCCATCCTGGAGCACATTGTCGGACATTAAAAGTCCGCCGGGGGCCAGAAGTCTTAAGGCGTCCGGCAGCCAGTGGACATACTGGCCCTTGGCCGCATCCATGAAGATAAAATCAAAGGAGCCGGAAAGGGATCCCAGGATCTCTCCCGCATCCCCCTCCAGCAGCGTGATCTTTTCCTCCATCCCCGCCCTTTTAAAGTTTTCACGGGCAATGGGGATGCGCTTTTCGTATTTTTCTATGGTGGTAATGTGTGCCGTTTCCGGCATGGACCGGGCCATTAAAAGAGCCGAATAGCCCACAGCCGTTCCCACCTCCAGGATCCGCTCCGGCTTCTTTAAAGCGAGCATGGTCTTTATAAGAGCCGCCGTCTCCCGCCGGACGATGGGCACGCCGGACCGGACCGCCTCCCTGGCGATCCCGTCGCACAGCTCCCCGTCTCCTGGATCCAGGGAATTGATATAATCTGTGATCCTGCTGTCAGTGATCATTACTCCTTTTTCGTCTCCTCGTCCAAAATATTGATGATCTCCTTGGAGCTCTGGGAGGTATTCAAGGAAAAGCTTCCCTTTTTCACCTCATAATCGTAGCATTTTGCCTGGATGGAAAAGGCCACATGGTCCCGGATCAGACCGGCATCCTCCAGGAGCTTTCCCACGTCCGCCACCGACTCTGTACCGTCCAGGGTCACAGTCTTTTCCGTCCCCGGGAGTGCTTCCATTCCCGGGGCATAGAAAATATCATGGCCGAATTCATACGTTTTTCTGACGCCCAGCACCAGAAGCACCAGCACCAGGGCGTAAAACACAAGGCGGCCGGAAATGCCGATGACAGCCAGGCTGATCTTATTGATTTCCTTTGTCAGTTTGCTCATACGGCTCCTTTGTCCCGTCCTTTGGGACGGTCGTTATACTTCCATGATGATCGGAAGGATCATCGGGTTTCTCTTGATCCGCTTCCATAAGAAATCGCTTAAGCTGTCGCGGATGATGTTCTTGATCTTGCCCCAGTCGGAAACGTGCCGCTCCAGGCAGTCAGCCACGGCATGGTCCACAATGGCCTGGGCCTCCTCCATCAGGTCCTCAGACTCCCGCACATAAACGAAGCCCCTGGACACGATATCCGGTCCGGAAAGCAGCTGGTTGGAGTATTTCTCCAGGGTCAGCACCACGATGATGATCCCGTTCTGGGCCAGGTTCTGGCGGTCTCTTAAAACGATGTTTCCCACATCTCCCACTCCAAGGCCGTCCACCAGGACACCGCCGGACTGGACATGGTCGATGACCTGGGCGCTCTCCTCGCCGATCTCCAGCACATCGCCCGTATGGAGCATCATGATGTTTTCCTTGGGGATCCCCAGGGATTCTGCCAGTTCCTTCTGGGCCATCCTGTGGCGGAATTCACCATGGATGGGGATGGCATATTTGGGATGCACCAGGGAATAGATCAGCTTGATCTCCTCCTGGCAGGCATGGCCCGATACATGGGTATCCTGGGAGATCACCTTCGCTCCCTTCATGGAAAGCTCGTTGATGACCCTTGCCACTGCCTTTTCATTTCCCGGAATGGGCGTGGAGCTTAAGATCACCACGTCTCTCGGTGTGATGGACACCTTCCGGTGCAGGGAGGAGGCCATTCTGGATAAGGCCGCCATGGACTCTCCCTGGCTTCCTGTGGTGATGAGCACCGTGTCCTCTTCCTTATAATTCTTTAACTGCTCGATATCGATGAGCGTGCCGTCGGGGATGTTGATGTATCCCAGCTCCTGGGCCGTCCCGATGACGTTCACCATGCTGCGGCCCTCGATGACCACCTTTCTTCCGTACTTGCAGGCTGAGTTGATAACCTGCTGCACCCGGTCCACGTTGGAAGCGAAGGTCGCCACGATGATCCGGTTCTGGGTGTGCTCTGCAAAGATCGCGTCAAAGGTCTTTCCCACAGTCCGCTCGGACATGGTGAAGCCCTTTCTGATGGCGTTGGTGGAATCGCACATAAGGGCTAAAACGCCCTTTTTCCCCAGCTCCGCCAGCCTCTGGAGATCTGTCACGTCTCCAAATACAGGTGTATAGTCGATCTTAAAGTCTCCGGTATTTAAAAGGATGCCTGCCGGCGTAAATACTGCCAGGGCTGCGGCGTCCTCGATGCTGTGGTTCATCTTGATAAATTCCACACGGAAGCAGCCCAGGTTCACGGACTGGCCGTGCTTTACCACCTTGCGCTTCACGTTTTTCAGCATATTGTGTTCTTTTAATTTATGGTCAATGAGCCCGATGGTCAATTTTGTCCCGTAGACCGGAGCGTTGACCATTTTAAGCACATAGGGGATGGCTCCGATATGGTCCTCGTGTCCATGGGTGATCACAAAGCCCTTTACTTTGTCAATATTGTCCGTCAGATACGTCACGTCCGGGATCACCAGGTCAATGCCCAGCATATCATCGCTGGGGAAGGCCAGGCCGCAGTCCATGACGATGATGCTGTCCTCATATTCGATGGCAGTCATGTTCATTCCGATCTGCTCCAGACCTCCCAGGGGGATGATCTTTACTTTGCAGTTCTTATTGTCTTTGTTTGCGTTCTTCAAGTTTTAACCTCCATTGCGTTCTGCGCTTTTCTTCTGCACGCGCTGCAAAGGCCATACAGCTTTACCTCATGGTCCGTAACCTCAAAGCCCAGACTCTCGAACACCTGCTTTTCCAAAGTGTCCAGAAGATCCGTCTCCAGGGAATACACCTTCCCGCACTGGGTACAGATGGCATGGTGATGGCGGTGGCCCGATCCCGTCTCTTCTCCGTTCAGCTCATACCGGGCGAAACCGTCGTCAAAGGTGACCTTTTCGATCACATGCAGTTCCAGAAGGACCTGTACGGTCCTGTATATGGTTGCAAGCCCGATCTCCGGGCTTTCCTCTTTTGCCAGGTCATAGATCTCCTCCACCGTCAGGTGCTCGTCCCCGTGGGCACTCAGGATATTTAAGACCATGAGCCGCTGGCTGGTAACCTTAAGCCCCTTTTCCCGCAAAAGATCCTTTACCTTTTCTTCGTTCATGAAATAACTTCCTATTCCTTTGTCTCAATGTCCACGTCGTCCAGAAGCTCCTCAAAGATCTTCATAAGGCCCTCTAACTCCGCTTCATCCTCCACAAATTCATAAAGAGCGTCGGCCTCTCCCTCCCTGGACATATCCTTTAAGATATAGCAGTCGGCCTCTTCCTCCTCATCCTCGGCGTCCGTCACCAGCAGATAATCTGATCCGTTTAATTTTGTCTCTTCCAGCACGTAAAATTCCAGGGTCTGCTCGTCGTCCACCAGCGTGATCTTTCTTTCTTCCATTTTTTCTCTCCTATTTCGTAACGGTCCGGCCATGGTGATCCAGATACCCCTGGAGGATCAAACAGGCAGCCACCTTGTCGATGACGGCTTTCCTGTTCTCTCTCCGTACCCCGGATTCCATCAAGACCTTTTCTGCAGCAACTGTCGTAAGGCGCTCATCCCAGAGCGTCACCAGAAGCCCGGTCCGGCGCTCCAGCATCTCTTTAAATTCCTTTGTTTTCTCCACCCGGTCTCCCTCGGTATTGTTCATATTTTTCGGGAGTCCCAGCACGATCTCCTCCACGCCGTATTCCTTTATGATCTCCTCGATCCTGGCGCAGGTCTTTCTCAGCTTATTCTCATCTTTCCGTTCGATGGTCTCCAGTCCCTGGGCCGTTAAAAGCAGCTCATCGCTTACGGCCACCCCCACGGTCCTGGATCCGAAATCAAGTCCAAGTATCCTCATTTTCTCCACGACAAAATCAGCTGGCCCCATATCCCCCAACTGTTCTGCCGCTTTCCCCCTATGGTTCTTTTCTGGCTTCCGCCATTTTGTCTATTTCAGTCTCGTATTGATGTAATTTTCCATCAATTCCTCTAAGATCTCGTCCCGCTCCACCTTCATGATCAGGCTTCTGGCGCTTTTATGACTGGTGATATACGTCGGATCTCCAGACATGATATAGCCTACGATCTGGTTGATGGGGTTATATCCCTTTTCAGTCAGAGCCTCGTAAACCTCCCGAAGGACCTGGCTGACCTCCATCTTCTTTTCTTCCTGTACTGCCCTGAAATACTGTGTGTTGCTGATATCGCCCATAAATGTCCTCACGTCCTTTAGTTGCTATTCCTTATTTTACCCCAAATCCGGATTTTCTGCAAGATAAATGATCTCATCTGTCAGGAATTCTTTTAACACTCCCCGGACAAAGCAGTTTTTTCCGCCAGCTTCCGGCACAGCGGCCTTTACATATTCCTTTGTATGGCCCACCATGTACCGGGCTCCGCCTATCTCCACAGGCTCCTCCATAAGGACCTCCGTCTCCCTTCCCAGGAAGGAGGCCCGGTACGCCTTTGACATCTCCTTCTCCAGGGCCAGAAGCTCTGCGCTCCGCTTCGTCTTTACCGGCTCCGGCACCTGGTCCGGCATCCGGTCCGCCCGGGTCCCCGCCCGTCTCGAATATTTGAATACATGCATCTCGTAAAAATGGACCGTTTCCAGGAATTTCTTTGTCTCTGCAAATTCCTCATCTGTCTCTCCCGGAAAGCCCACGATCACGTCAGTGGTAATGGCCGGATCCCTGAAATATTTTCTTAAGATCCCGCACCGGTATAAATAGTCCTCACAGGTATAGTGGCGGTTCATGCGCTTTAAGGTAGCGTCGCAGCCGCTCTGCAGGGATAAATGGAAGTGGGGGCAGATCTTTTCCATGGCAGAGAGCTCCCGTACAAATTCCTCGGTGATCAGCCTGGGCTCCAGGGAACCGAACCGGATCCGCTTCACGCCAGGGATCTGGTGGAGCCGCTTTGTCAGCTCCAGAAGGTCCTGGGGCTCCTCCTTAAAGTCTGTGCCATAGGAGCTTAAGTGAATGCCTGTTAAGACGATCTCCTGGTATCCCTTTTCTGCCAGGGTCCTGACCTCCTCTTCCACATCCTCCGGCCGGCGGCTCCTGACCCGTCCCCGGGTGTAGGGAATGATACAATAGCTGCAGAACTGGTTGCATCCGTCCTGCACCTTGATAAAGGCCCTGGTATGGTCTGCCTGGCGTTCAATGTGGAGCGCTTCATATTCCTGGGCTGCGGAAATATCGATGACCGCGTCCTGGGGCTCCCGTCCAGCCAGCCGCTCCTCCAGAAGCTGCACCAGCTCCGCCTTCTTATTATTTCCGATGACCAGGTCGATGGCCGTATCATCCAGGAGCTTTTCTCCAGCCGCCTGGGCATAGCAGCCCGCAGCCACCACAAGGGCTTCCGGATTTTTCGCCTTGGCCCGGTGGAGCATCTGGCGGGATTTTTTATCCGCCACATTGGTGACGGAGCAGGTGTTGATGATATAAACGTCAGCCTTTTCCTCAAAATCCACGATCTGGTAGCCGGCAGCCTCTAAAAGCTGCTGCATGGCCTCTGTCTCATAGGAATTGACCTTGCAGCCCAGGTTATGGAGTGCAGCTTTTCTCATTTTCTTCTCTCCTGTCTAAATTCAATCATGCATTCCCGATTTTCATGCAATCTGGCTCTTGACTTTTGCGGGATGTCCATTTAGTATGAATATAAGAACGTAATTTATCTATATAATGAACTGGGAGGACTTTAACATGAAAACCGTTAAAATTTCTTTGAACTCCATCGATAAAGTTAAGTCTTTTGTAAACGACCTGACGAAGTTTGATACCGATTTCGACCTGATCTCCGGCCGCTATGTGATCGATGCCAAATCCATCATGGGCATCTTCAGCCTGGATCTTTCCAGACCCATCGACTTAAATATCCACGCGGAGGGAGACGCTGAGGAGATCCTTACCGTACTGGCCCCGTATATCGTGGAATCATAAGCCCTTTAAAGTCTGCCCGGAAGCGGTCCGCTCCGGGCAGTTTTTGTTTTAAATACAGCGGATCACTTCCCTGGTCTCAATGGCCGTCTTCACCATTTCATCGATCTTTTCAGAAAGCTTTGTCTCTGACATCTCGATCCTCTTAAGGTTCGGCTTTGTCACCGGATGCTTGGCCACGAAAATCGTGCAGCAGTCCTCATAGGGGAGGACAGAGGTCTCATAGGTGTCGATCTTTAAGGAAATATCCACGATATCCTGCTTGTCAAAGGCGATCAGCGGCCGCATCACCGGAAGTTCGCAGACTGCGTTGGTCACACCTAAGGACTGTAACGTCTGGGAAGCCACCTGGCCGATGCTCTCGCCGGTGATCAATGCCAGGCAGTCGGACTCTTTTGCAATGGCTTCCGCGATCCGCATCATATAGCGGCGCATGATGATGGTCAGCTCATCATGGGGGCACTGGTCATAGATATAAAGCTGGATATCGGTGAAATTCACCACATTCAGCTTAATGGGGCCCGTGTACTTTGCCACCAGCTTCGCCAGGTCCACCACCTTCTGCTTGGCCCGCTCGCTGGTATAGGGCGGCGCATGGAAATAGGTCGCCTCCAGGGTCACGCCGCGCTTGGCCACCATGTACCCTGCCACCGGACTGTCAATGCCGCCGGAAAGCAGGAGCATGGCCTTCCCGGCCGTTCCGATGGGCATTCCCCCGGGACCAGGGATGGTCTCGGAAAAGATATTGATCTTATGGCGCACCTCCACCCGCAGGAGAACGTCCGGGTTATGCACGTCCACCCGGGTCTCCGGATACGCGTTTAAGATCACCTCGCCCAGGTCCCTGTTGATCTGGTCAGACACCACCGGATACTGCTTGTTTCCCCGGCGGGCCACCACCTTAAAGGTAAAGTTTTTGTTTTCATAGGCCTCGCCGATGTACCGCACCACCTGGGCCTTCAGATCTTCATAGCCGTTGTCCTCGATCTGCAGCATGGGGCAGATGCCCACGATTCCGAACACGTGCTGCAGGGCGTTTACCACCTCGTCAAAATCAAAGGCTTCACTGGCCTCGGCGTAAATACGCCCGGCTTCCTTTGTTACTGTAAAGCCGCCCTCCAGCCGCTTCAGCCGGTGGTGGATCTGCTTTACCAGGGCGTCCTCAAAAAGATAACGGTTCTTTCCCTTGACGCCGATCTCTGCATATTTAATAAGAAAGGATCTGTAATTCATATTTCTCCTTCTGTTCTGTAAATCTGATTTTCTGTTCTTCTGGCTCTTAAGCCCTCCGGTATCTGCGGAGCACTGGAAGGAGCTCCCGCAGGACCTCCAGACAGTAATCCACCTCGTCCTCCGTGTTGAACACGCCAAAGGAAAAACGCAGGGTGGAATCCAGCAGGGATTCCCTGACTCCGATCCCTCTCAGGGTTCCGGAGACCCCCGGATGATTGGAGGAGCAGGCAGAGCCGGAGGAAACGTAGATCCCCCGGTCCTCCAGGGCATGTAAAAGCACCTCTGCCCTTACGCCCTCAAAGCCGGCGCTGACGATCTGGGGGGCCGAATCCCTGCCGGTCCGTCCGTGGACCGTTACCCCCTCCAGGCTGGAAAGCCCCTGGACCAGACGGTCCTTTAAGGCGTACAGACGCTCCACCCTTTCGTCATGGTCCTTATAGATCTCCCTGACAGCCATGCCCAGACCGGCGCAGCCCGGAACGTTTTCTGTCCCCGAGCGCATTCCCTTCTGCTGGCCGCCGCCAAAGATGATGGGCTTGATCCGGACCTTTTCGTCCACATATAAAAAGCCCACTCCCTTGGGTCCGTGGATCTTATGGCCGCTGACGGACATGAGATCGATGCCCTCTTTTTTGGGACGGATCACATATTTCCCGTAGGCCTGGATGGCGTCCACATGGAAATAAATGTCCGGACGGATACTCTTTATAAGCTTCCCGATCTCTGCCACCGGCTCCACGGCTCCCATTTCGTTGTTCACATACATGATGGAGACCAGGATCGTGTCGTCGCAGATGGCCTCCCGCAGGGCGTCCAGGGATACGATCCCGTCCTGATCCACCGGAAGATAGGTGATCCGGAAGCCCTGCTCCTCCAGGAAGCTCATGGTATTATAGACGGACGCATGCTCGATGCAGGTGGTGATCAGATGGTTTCCCTTTCTTCTGGCAGCCATAGCGGCGCCAATGAGGGCCATATTGTTGGACTCCGTTCCGCCGGAGGTAAAAACGATCTCCTTTTCCTTTACCTTCAGGGAGCCTGCGATCTCCTCCCGGGCCTCCCGGATGTACCGTTCCGCCTCCACGCCCTTCATATGTCTGGAGGAGGTATTGCCGTAATCGGAGGTCATGGCCTCCACCATCACGTCCCGGACACTGTCAAAGACCCGGGTCGTGGCTGAATTGTCAAAATATACTTCTTTTCTGTTTTCCATTTAAAAAATCAATCCTCCAAAAGAAGCCCCACGGCTGAAAGCACAAAAAGCCCCGCCGTCTCGGTCCTTAAGATCCGCTTTCCCAGGGTCACAGTCCTGGCCCCGGCGTTTCTGGCAGCCTCCACTTCCCCATCGGAAAAGCCGCCCTCGGGACCGATGAGCACCGCGCATTTCTTTCCCGGCTCCAGTCCTCCGATCAGGCTTCTGGTAAGCTCCATGCCTCCGGCTCCCGAAAGGCTTTCAGAATCCTCATAGGGCAGGAGGAACAGGTCCATGGAAGCCGCCTCAGCCACCGCTTCCTTATAAGAAAGGACCGGTCCGATCTCTGGAACGATCATCCTTTTGGACTGCTTGGCGGCGCTTTCGGAAATGCCCTGCCAGCGCTTCCTTTTTGCCTCTTCCTTCTTCTTATCCAGCTTTACCACCGACCGGGCCATTTCCACTGGTACGATCCGGGAGACGCCCAGTTCCACACATTTCTGGATGATGAATTCCATCTTATCGCCCTTGGGAAGGCCCTGGTACAGGGTCACTTCCACCGGAAGCTCCGTGTCCTCCACCGGCTCCGGCAGGATCCGCGCCAGGACCCGGCTGCTTTCGATCTCCGCGATTTCACACAGGCAGTTAGTCCCCTTTCCGTCGCTTAAAAGGATCTGCTCGCCCGGCTTCATCCGCAGCACATTTTTTATATGGTTCACATCCGGCCCGGTGATCACGGCCTCAGACTCTGTAAAAAATTCTGTTTCAGTAAAAAAATGATACACTACCGCTTCCTCGCTGTGATGGAGACCCACTCTCCCTGTCTGGTGGTCTCCAGGATCTCAAAGGCATCGTTCTGGGACAGCGCATCCCTGACCGCCTGCTCCTTCATATCGATGATGCCGGAGGTAATAAAGATCCCTCCCTGCTTCAGATGCACCGGAACCTCCTTCTGGATCATGATGATCACATCAGCCAGGATATTGGCCACGGCAATGTCGTAGCACTCGTATCCCGCAGCGTCCTGGACTTCCTTCTCATCGATGATATTTCCCTGGACCACTCCGAATTTCTCCTCCGGGATCCCGTTGGCCTCCAGGTTTTCATGGACGGCGGTAATGGCGTTCTCGTCCAGATCCGTTCCGAATACAGAACCAGCTCCCAGCTTTAAGGCCGTAATACCGAGAATGCCGCTGCCGGTGCCCAGATCCAGGATCCGCACACCCGGCTTCACATATTTTTCCAGCTGGCGGATGCAGAGCTGGGTGGTCTCATGCTTTCCGGTCCCAAAGGCCGTTCCCGGGTCGATCTGGATCAGAAGCTTGTCCTTGTGCTCCTCAGGGATCTCCTCCCAGGTGGGCTTTATAAGGATGTGATCCACAGTAAACGGCTTGAAATACTGCTTCCAGTTGTTGATCCAGTCCTTGTCCTCGGTCTCAGAGGCTGTGATGGTCCCCTCACCGATCTCCACGTACTGGCGCAGTTCAGAAAGCCCCTCATCCACTTCTTTTAAGATGGCCTCCGCGTCGTCATCGTCGTCCAGATAAAAGCTCACTCTGGCTGTACCGTCGTCCGGCGGCAGTTCCGGCAGGATGTCGATGAACATTCCCTTGGTCTCGCTCTCGGTCAGAGGCACGTTGTCCTCGATCTCAATGCCCTGGATCCCGATCTCATCAAACAGACTGCTGATATAGTCCACCGCCTCTGTGGTGGTCTTCAGCGTAAATTTTTTCCACTTCATATTTTTTTCCTCCGGTCTCAGAACGGCTCCTTTTAAGAACCGCTAAAAAGTCACATGATATCATATCACAGATCGTCCCCGAATACAAGAGAGCAAACGGCCTGCCGCCGGGACAGGGAACGGCCGTCACCCCGCCAGGATCTTCACAAACAGCAGAGCCAGCACGCCCATGACCACAGGCCTTACGATCTTCTGCCCGTTGTTGACCACGAGCCCCGCTCCAAAGTAGCTGCCTGCCATGCAGAAAAGGGCCGCTGCGATCCCCAGGGCATAATCCACCTTTCCGCCGACAAAAAACGTCCCCAGGGCCCCGATATCTGCGCTCAGGTTGACCACCTTGGAGATCCCGGCCGCATCTCTGGTCCCCAGCTTCAAAAGGCCGGTGAATACGAGGATCAGGAAGGTCCCTGTCCCCGGACCGTAAAAGCCGTCATATCCGCCGATCAGAAAGGAGACAGCCAGGCCTGTAAAAAACATACGGCGGAATCCGTCCGGATCCTCGGATCGGTCCGGAGCCTCCCCGCCGCCCAGTTCTTTATTCTTCAGCACATAAAAGGCCACCACCGGAAGCACCACCACCATCAGCGAGCGGATCAGCTTTTCATCGGTCTTAAGGGCCAGGCTGGCTCCTCCCACAGCTCCCAGGGCCGCAGAAGCCGCCCAGGGAAGGGCCAGCTTAAAACGGATATAGCCGCTCTTGGCAAATCTTAAGGCTGCAACGATGGATCCCGGAAAGGCGCTCAGCTTTGAAGTTCCCAGGATCACATGGACGGGAACCCCGGCCAGCATATACGCCGGGAATGAGATCAATCCCCCTCCTCCGGCAATGGAGTCTACAAATCCCGCCAGAAATACCAGCGGGCATACGATCAGAAACTGTTCCATATCTGTCTCCTTCTGTTATTTTTACCCATATTATAGCATGGCCTCCGACATTTTTCATGATAATTTAATAATTTATTCCTTGAATACCCGGATGCGGTATGATATAGTACTCAGAAATAGGGGAAAAGAAATGGCCGCCACTATTTTTAGTGACGGCCGTTCTCTTTGTACCGCGGTATCCTAAGTTCTGGAACGATCAGTTGTTGGCGGCGACCACCACCCGGCGGCCCCGCTCCAGGGCGATATAGATATGGCAGTATTCCATGGATGCACAGATCTTGTCGGCCATGGTAATGATCCACGCCTCCCGGTTCTTTGGCACCGGCCCCAGAGGAAACATATGGGAAAGGATCGCGCTTTTCTCGCGCTCACTGATCCCAAAGACCTCCTGGCTGTTCCTAGCCGCGACTCTGGGATGATAAAAGGCCTGGAAGCCGCCTGTGGGAGGCTTTTCCCTGAAATCATAAAGGCAGAAATCGTGAAGCAGTCCGGCCCTGGCGGCCATTCTTGCATCGCACCCCAGCTTTCTGGCTATATGCCAGGATATATAGGATACATTGATGCTGTGCATCAGTCTGGATGTACTCTGGTGATGGGAAAACGCTCCCAGCTGCATAAATTCCCGGTTTTCCAGGATATCCTTTACTTCCTTTATGTACCCGGGTTCGATCTGTCCGTTAAATGTAAGCTCCATCGGCTGTCACTCGCTTTCTGTAAAAAATGATGGATATTTCCCCTACACTTTTATTATGATAAAGTACCGTGAAAATTTCAAGGCCTTTTCTTTAATTTTTTCTTTCATTTTGAGGTGAATTGCTTATGATCAGGATTTTAAAATTTTTTGGCGTCTCATTTCTGTTCCTGCTGCTCCTTTACATCCTCCTGCTGACCCTGCCCTATGTGGCCCATAAAAAGGTCCCCCAGGAGATCCTGGACCGGATCCGTTCCGCAAAATATTACTCAGAGCTTCCCGGCGCTGAGCGGGCCGCCTACATAGACGACAACACCGATGCCCTCCTCTACCGTCTGAATCTCATTGACCAGGCCGAAAAGGAGATCATCTTCTCCACCTTCGATTTTAACGTGGATGAAGCCGGCAAGGACATCATGGCATCTCTCCTTTCCGCAGCAGAACGCGGAGTCCGGATCCGGATGCTGGTGGACGGATTCAGCGGTATGCTGGATGTGAACAGCAGCCCATGGTTCGAGGCCATGGCTTCCCATGAAAATATCGAGCTGAAGATCTATAATCCCATCCACTTTTATGCACCGTGGAAAATGCAGGCCAGACTCCATGACAAATATCTGATCATTGACGATCAGATGTATCTTTTAGGCGGCAGGAATACCTTTAACCTGTTCCTGGGAGACTATACGCCGGTGAAAAACATCGACCGGGAGCTGTTCATCTATGAGACTGCCGGGGACCCGGAGGCCTCCATCCATCAGTTAAAGCAGTATTTCCAGTCTGTCTGGGAGCTGCCCGACGCGAAGCTGTATACGAAAATGGGCGACCGGGAAAAATCCCAGGAATGCATCCAGTGGCTTACCGCCCACGCTGACGCCCTGAAGTCCTCTTATCCGTCCGCCTATGAGCCCTGGGATTATGAAACCCTCACCATGGAGACCAACCGGATCACCCTCCTCCACAACCCCATCAATGCCTCCAATAAGGAGCCCTGGATGTGGGAAACCGTCTGCCACCTCATGGGGACCGGAAAGGAGATCACGGTCTACACGCCCTACATCATCTGCGGAAAGGAAATGTACGCAGACCTTACGGCCCTGTGTAAGAAAACAGACCTGGTGGAGATCATCACCAACGATGTGGCCAGCGGCGCCAATCCCTGGGGCTGTACCGACTATCTGAACCAGAAAAAGAAGATCTGGGCCACCGGCGTCCGTGTCTACGAATATCTGGGCGAACACTCCAGCCATTCCAAGGCCGTCCTCATCGACGACCGCATGAGCATCGTCGGCTCCTATAATATGGATATGCGGAGCACCTACCAGGATACAGAGCTGATGCTGGCCGTGGATTCCCCGGAATTAAACGCCGTCATCCGCAAAGAGGCAGAGGTCAACAAGACGTACAGCCGGTACATGACGCCGGAGGGGACGTACATCAACGGCGAAAACTACGTGCCCCGGGAAATGAGTGCAGGCAAAAAACTCTTTTACGGCGTGCTCCGGGTCTTGATCATGCCCTTCCGGAGATTCCTGTAAAAGAACGTGCTGAAAACCATGTCCTCCCTGATCCGCATTTTCGGGACCAGCCCATAAAGAAGCCCGATTGCGGGCTTCTCCGCCTGCGGCGGGCCGCTTCTGCGGCATAATTCCCTTCCGCCGCATGGCGATCCCCGCGGAGCGTTTTTATGTCATAGGACGCACTTTCCTATGACATAAAAAAAACGCTTAAGCAGATACCATTTCTCTGCTTAAGCGTTTTTTGTTTTTACAGGGATCTATTCCACCAGCTTCTCCAGTTCCTTCACATATTCCGTTCCGTCGGAGGTCTTGTGGCCCGCCTTGGAGGCGTAAAGCCCCACGGCAGCCTGGGATTTTTTAATGGGCTGCATGGTCCCGGCCCCGGCCACGCAGCCGCCGGGACAGGCCATTCCCTCCAGAAGATAACCGTTATATTTTCCAGCCTTGGCCATGGTCAGGAGCTTTCTGCATTCCTTAAGGCCCTCAGCGTTGGCTACCTTGATCTCCTTATCGGGATACCGTTCCTTGATCACATTGACCACCGATTTTGCCACGCCTCCGGCCACGGCAAAATTGCGGCCGTCTGCGGAAGCGTCGTTGACGCCGTCGGGATCCTCCTCCATGTTCTCAATATCCACATGGCGGGCGTCAAAGATCCCTGCCATCTCCTCAAAGGTCAGCACGAAATCCACCTCGCTGCGGACGCTGCGGCGCATGGCCTCCAGCTTTTTGGCCGCACACGGTCCGATGAATACCACCTTTGCCTTCTCATGCTGCTTTTTAATGAGTCTGGCAGTCAGGGTCATGGGCGTTAAGGCCATGGAAACGCAGTCTGCGTATTCCGGGAACAGCTTCTTTGCCATCACAGACCAGGCCGGGCAGCAGGAGGTTGCCATAAAGGGGATATGCTCCGGCACCTCTTTTATAAAGTCCTCGGCCTCCTGGACCGCGCAGAGGTCTGCCCCGATGGCAACCTCAAATACATCGGCAAAGCCCAGCTGCTTCATGGCCGCCCGCAGCTTTCCGGGTGTCACCTTGGGGCCGAACTGTCCCACAAAGGCAGGAGCCACAGCGGCGTATACCCGCTCTCCTGTCTGGATGGCGCGGATCACCTGGAAGATCTGGGACTTGTCCGCAATGGCTCCAAAGGGACAATTCACCAGGCACATGCCGCAGGAAACGCATTTGTCATAGTCGATATCTGCTTTTCCGTTCTCGTCTGAGTGGATGGCGTCCATACCGCAGGCCGCCGCACAGGGACGCTCCTGGATAATGATGGCGTTGTAGGAGCACACCTTTGCGCACTGGCCGCATTTAATGCACTTCTCCGGATCGATCTTAGATTTCCCGTTGGTCCGGTCCAGGCTCACCGCATCCTTGGGGCAGACCTCCACACAGGGGTGTGCCAGACAGCCCTGGCAGCCGTCGGTCACCATGACCCTTTTTTCTGCACACGCATTGCAGGCAAATTTGATCACATTGATCAGCGGCGGCGTATAATACGTTTCCGGCCGGTCTGCCGCCTCGATCCCATCGGATACAGGGGCCGGGTCTCCCGCCCCGCGGTAGGGAAGTCCCATGGCCAGGCGCAGCCGTTCTCCTACGATGGCTCTTTCTAAAAACACGTCATTGCGGAAGTTTCCAACCTCCCCGGGGATGATCTTATATGGAAGCTCCTCGATCCTTTTGTCAATGGGCCACTCGGTATGGTAGGCCATACGGGCCGCCTCGCGGAAGATCCTGTGGCGGATCTCCTGGATCCTGGTCTCAACACCTCTCATCGAATTATTCCTCCTGTGATTTTTTGCAGTCGTCTCTGTTTTGTGAAAAAGATAACATATCCCAGCTGTAACTTCAAGTTTTTAATCGCATACAATCCGCTTTTTCTTTTCCAGAAGCCCCGGTTCCTTCCATTTATGATTTTGCCCCATTTCTGCCGCAGGACTGCCGCAGCCTGCACCTTTTCTATTGCAGATGGACCTGGTAATATATTCCTATCCGGAGCAGTCCTGCGGGAAAGAAGCCCGCCTGTGGGCTTTTCCGTCTGCGGCGGGCCGTTTCTGCATTAAACTTCTCTTCCGCCGCGTGGCGGTCCCTGCAAAACATTTTTTTGTTACGGGATGTGCTTTCCTATAGAATAAAAGCTCCGGTCCCACACTGAAAAGAAAGGATATGATGCACAATGAAAAAATGTATGAAGCTGGCGGTCACAACCGTTGTTATGGGATGCCTTCTGTCCTTCCCGGCCTTTGCGGCAGAAACAAGGGCGGAATATAAAGAGGCCGTAACTCCCATCCGGGAGGAATTAAAGGCCCTGGAGGAGGAGATGGACGCTGTCCGCACCGAAAATAAGGCCCTGTCGGCCCGTTTCAGCGAGATCCGGCAGATCCGTAAGGAGACCGGGGAGCTGATCATTTCCAAAGATACCTGGAAAAAAGCCCGGGAACTGAAGACCAGGATCCGTGAGGTCCGTTCTTCCATGGATAGTCTCTCCATAAAATCCCTGCGGACCCAGGCCAGGGCCGCTGTAAAGGAAAAAGATTTTGACGCAGCCTTAAAGGCCATGGGCGAAGCCATGGAACAGAAGCAGGACCGCCTGGATTCTCTCAAAGAGATCAACGCCATCTGGAAGCAGATCGATGATCTGCTGGAAGCTGAAGAATAATTTTTTCCATTAAAAAGGAGCTGCAAAACGGAGGAAGCGATCCGCAGATCCCCCGTTTGCAGCTCCCTGGCTATTTTTCATCCTTCTATTTTCCTGTATAACATTCCATATCTCCCGATGTGGTGGTGAACTGGATCCTGGGAAGGTTCTTTCCGCTTTCCCTGCCGTTTCCTCTGTCCACGATCCCCCTGGCACCCATTTTCTCCCATTCCAGCTGCCCGTCAAAATCTGTCTCCAGACCGCCGCTGACCCACTGGGCCTCGAACTTAAACCGGGGATCCTCTGCTTTTTCCACAAGGATCTCTCCAGACACGCTTTCCATGGAAATATCTCCCTGGGCCTCTCCGATCGTCATCTTCCCGGATACGTTGGAAAGCTCTGCGCCCGCCGCTGCCTTCTCAATGCTCAGATCCCCGGATACACTCTCTCCCTCCACTGCTCCTCTGATCGTTCCTCCATCCAGATCGCCGGATACTGTGGCGACCTCCAGGCTCTCTCCCTCAAATCTCGGAATCCGTATGTTTCCCGATACCGTATTGATCTCCAGCTCTCCCCGGAAATCCTCTGGGATCTGGATCCTGGCGGAAACCGGGAGCCTTTTCTTTTCCTCGTCTTCAAACCTCAGTCCTGTCAGTCCTAAGACGATCGTTCCCTTTGATCCATCCGGATCATCGTTGACGATCTCCACCCGGCCTCCGCCAGAAGACACCCTGGTCTGATGGATCTCTTCCCACGGGACCACGTACTCCTCCTCCAGAAGGATCTCCTCGGAATCTGTCACCTCCACGTTCAGATCGGTCAGTATATAGGAGATCTGGATGTCCTCTGCCTCGTCCATAGGGATCTGACGTTTAAGGATCCCGCCATCGCCGAGCTTTGTCCATCTCCATCCATCGGGAGTATCTCCAGGGTCAGCTCCTGCGCCAGAACCAGTCTCCTCCGTACCCGGCTTTTCTGTTCCAGGACCGCTCTCTCCTATTTCTGGCTGTCCTACACCGGGGCCAGCCTCTCCTATCCCCGGTTCCTCCATGCCAGGGCCAGTCTCTCCCGTCTCCTTCCGGTCTTCAAAATGATTTTCCCCATCCAGACGTCCCGATGCCTCAAGGGTCTCTTCTCCTCCTTTATGGCCCCTGTCCACCCTGGCTGCCACCATACCGGCGCCCAGAAGAAACAGCAGGACTCCAAGGGCAGCTCCCAGAACCAGGATCTTCACCGTATGGTCTTTTTTCTTTTCTGGTCTTTCTCCCGCCATTACAGGCTCTCCCTTTCCGCCGCCGTTTTCCTTGTTTTCCTCTTCAAAAAGCGAGCGGATGTCGCCCATGGCATTGATGGTACAGTCGAAGGCGTCCTGCTCCCCGTACCCCTCTGCCCGCAGATCATCGTACCTTTCCTCCATATTTCCAATGATCTCTTCCTTTAAATCCACCACATTTCTGGTTTTCGGGATATCCCTTACCATATCTTCCACATATTTTCTCAGTTTTTCTTTCATGCTGTGCCCTCCCCGTCATCGTCCAGCAGCCGGTCGATCAGCTCCTTTGCCTCCTCCCAGTCCCTCCGGTTGGAAGCGTAGGTTTCTCTCCCTTTTTCTGTGATCGAGTAATATCTTCGCCTGGCTCCAGTGGTCTCGTCTCCCCAATACGTCCGGATACAGCCCGCCTGCTCCAGCCGTTTAAACGCTGAATACAGGGTCGCTTCTTTCAGCTCGTACCTCCGGTCCGTCCGGGCCAGGATCTCCTTGTTGATCTTGTAGCCATAGCTGTCCTGCTTCAGCAGCAGGGACAGGATGATCGTTTCTGTGTGTCCCCGTAAAATATCCGATGTGATCGACACGCTCCCACCACCTTTCCTTAATTTCATTATGCAATATAATACCTCGTCTGTCAATGTATATTTGATTATTTAGTATTATGTTTGCCGCAGATATCCAGCTGCCCTGCGCCTCCCGCGCCCGTTCCAGGCTCCCGCCCCATGTTTCCTTTCAGATCACCGCCGTCTGCGAAAACCGGGATCCTTCCGGTCCCATATTCCCCCCTCCCCTATTTTTGAAAATATTGGGCAAAAATGTACGTTTTTTCCCACAGTGCCCAAAAATCTCACGGAAATCCTGGGATTTTCACCGGATTTCACTGGATTTCTCCTATGGATTGGGCATATTTCTCTTTTTTCTCTGTATACACCCAAAAATCTCCGGAATTTTGGGCATAGCAGAAAAAAGTCCCTGTCTATGCCCAAAAAGGGGCTTACACTTCTGCCTGTTCCCGTTTATAATGATCGGACAGGGCTTCTCCGCCTGCGGCGGGCCGCTTCTGCGGACAAATTTCCTTCCGCTGTATAGCGATCCCCGCGGAGCGTTTTTTATGTCATAGAATGCACTTTCCTATGACATTAGCCGCGGAGGCCTGGATATGCTCTGTACCAAACGCCATATAGATCCGGCCAGGAGCCGGAAGACTTTTGCAAAAGCAGGGAGGCCTTTCCATGAACTTTGATGAGCTGTTTACAAAATGGAAATCCGAATATTCGTTTAACGCTTTTATCCGGGACGGGATTGTTGATCCCGCTCACTATGACAGGCCGCACATTTTATTTATTCTCCGCGATATGAACTGCCGGCACGAGCGGGACCTGTGTGCGGATCTCCGCAGAGATGGAAGCGGATGGAGAACATGGAACAACATCGGCAGATGGACAAAAGCCCTGCTGGACGGTGACGGGGAGTATCCGTGGGATATGTCCTCCCCCAGCCGCGCGGCACAGCTAAGGCGCGTTGCTGTTATGAATCTGAAGAAGGAGGGCGGCGGCAGCCGCGCCTCTGGAAGCCAGCTTCTGGATGCGGTGCAGATGCAGCATGGAAAGATCCTGGAAGAGATCTGTTTGTGTGATCCAGGCATGATCATCTGCTGTGGTCTGGCCAGTTCCGGGATCAAGGGAAATGCTGCCCTGCTTAAAGATCATGTATTGCCGGTTTCAACGGAATGGGCATCCTTCCAGTCCAGGACCTTTGACCGGGACTGGCAGTATTATTTTACTGAGATCAATAAAAAACAGATCCCTGTCATCAGCTTCTGCCATCCACAGGTCACAAATCTCAATTGCAGCAGAGGGCATGAAAATCTATTTATTCCATTATTCCAGGATATGCTCTATATAAAAGAACTTTTTTTGAAAAACACTGCGGGAAGCGAATAAAAAAGCTGCTGCAAAAGAATAGCGGAACGGCGCTCCCATAAGGGAACGCCGAGAATCCGCTCTTTTGCAGCAGCTCCCGGATCATCCTGTTTTATTTTCCAAAAAGTCCCCGCTTCTTCTTTCCGCCTTCCGGCGCAATGCCGTTCATGGCGTCGTCGAAGCGCCGCAGGGCCTCCTTCTGCTCTTCATTGAGCTTTTCAGGCACTGTGATCACCAGGGTCACAAAATGATCTCCACGGATATTCTTATTCCTTAAGGACGGAACGCCCTTTCCTCTGAGCCGTACCTTGGTATCGGTCTGGGTGCCAGGCTTTACCTCATACTCCACTTCCCCGTCCACGGTCTTGATACGGATCGGGCCGCCCAGTGCCGCTGTTACAAAGGAAATGGGCACGGTGGAGAAGATGGTGGTTTCCTGCCGTTTGAAGATCGGGTGCTTGGATACAGTCACCTCCACCAGAAGGTCTCCCCGGTCACCGCCGTTGATCCCCGGCTCTCCCTTTCCGGCGATCCGGATGCTCTGTCCGTTGTCGATACCTGCCGGGATCGTCACCTGGATCTTCTTTCTGCTGGAAATATATCCGCTGCCATAGCAGTCCGGGCATTTCTCCTTTATGATCTTGCCGGATCCCTGACAATCCGGACATGTCTGCACGTTCTGTACCTGTCCAAAGAAGGACTGCTGGGTATAAACGATCTTTCCTTTCCCATTACACTTGGGGCAGGTCACCGGAGAGGTTCCCGGCTTTGCACCCGTTCCATGGCATTTGGGGCATTCATCCTTCAGGTTTAATTCAATCTCCTTCTGACAGCCAAATACCGCCTCCTCGAAGGTGATCCGGACACCGGTCCTTAAATTCGCTCCGCGCATGGGCCCGTTGCTGCGCCCCCTGCTCCTGCCGCCGCCGAAGAAATCGCCGAAAATATCGCCGAAAATATCGCCCATGTCTGCGCCGCTGAAATCAAAGCCTCCAAAGCCTCCGGCCCCGCCGGCGCCTCCGTCAAAGGCCGCATGGCCAAACTGGTCGTACTGTCTTCTTTTTTCCGGATCGCTGAGCACGCTGTATGCCTCGGAAGCCTCCTTGAACTTAGCCTCCGCCTCTTTATCTCCCGGATTGGCATCGGGATGGTACTTCTTCGCCAGAACTCTGTATGCCTTCTTTAACGCCGCATCATCTGCATCTTTCGGCACGCCAAGGACTTCATAATAATCTCTCTTGCTCTCTGCCATTTCAAGTCTTACCTTTCAAACTCTATATAGTGGGAAAGGGGTTAGGCGGAATGCCGCCTAATCCCCATACCTTCGATTTATACGCTTCGCAGCTTTTATTATTAGACTTCCTTGTAATCTCCGTCTACCACATCATCGCCGTAGCCTGCCTGGCCTGCGTCCTGGGGTCCTGCCTGGGAACCTGCTCCCTGGGCTCCGCCAGCCGCCTGGGCCTGCTCATAAACCTTTGTGAAGAGCTGCTGTGCGCTCTGCATCAGTTTTTCTTTTGCGGCCTTGATGTCTTCCACCTGGGCGTCTGTCATCTGATCGATGGGCGCACGGTTTACAGCCTCTTTCAGTGTATTTAAGTCTGCCTCAACGGCTGCCTTATCGTTGGCATCGATCTTATCGCCTACCTCTTCCAGGGCCTTTTCGGTCTGGAATACCATGGAATCTGCATCGTTCCTTGTGTCGATGGCCTCTTTCTTCTTCTTATCCTGGGCCTCGAACTCGGCTGCCTCCTTCACGGCCTTCTCAATATCTGCGTCAGACATGTTGGAGCCGGAGGTAATGGTGATGTGCTGCTCTTTGCCTGTTCCCTTATCCATAGCGGATACGTTTACGATGCCGTTGGCGTCGATATCAAAGGTAACCTCGATCTGCGGAACGCCTCTTCTGGCCGGAAGGATGCCGTCCAGACGGAACTGGCCCAGAGTCTTATTGTCTCTTGCAAACTGTCTCTCACCCTGTACCACATGGATATCAACGGCAGTCTGGTTATCGGCTGCTGTGGAGAAGATCTGGCTCTTCTTGGTGGGGATCGTGGTGTTTCTCTCGATCAGCTTTGTGGCAACGCCGCCCATGGTCTCGATGGACAGGGAAAGCGGTGTTACATCCAGAAGGAGGATATCGCCTGCGCCTGCATCGCCGGCTAATTTACCGCCCTGGATCGCTGCTCCGATGGCAACGCACTCATCCGGGTTCAAGGTCTTGCTGGGCTCTTTGCCTGTCAGCTGTTTTACCTTCTCCTGTGCGGCTAACATACGGGTGGAGCCGCCTACCAGGAGGACCTTGGAAAGCTCAGATGCAGAAAGTCCGGCATCCTTCAGGGCATTCTGTACCGGGATCGCAGTTCTCTCCACCAGATCGCTGGTCAGCTCGTCAAATTTCGCTCTTGTCAGGTTCATATCCAGATGCTTCGGTCCCTCTGCGTTGGCTGTGATGAACGGAAGGTTGATGTTGGTGGTGGTGGCTGTGGACAGCTCCTTCTTTGCCTTCTCAGCAGCCTCTTTTAATCTCTGGAGAGCCATCTTGTCGCCGGACAGGTCAATGCCCTCTGCCTTCTTGAACTCGTCGATCATCCACTGGGTCACACGGTTGTCGAAGTCATCGCCGCCGAGACGGGTATCGCCGTTGGTAGCCAGAACCTCGATGACGCCGTCACCGATCTCAATGATGGAAACATCGAAGGTACCGCCGCCTAAGTCATATACCATGATCTTCTGCTCTTTTTCATTATCAAGGCCATAAGCCAGGGCTGCGGCTGTGGGCTCATTGATGATACGCTTTACTTCCAGGCCTGCGATCTTACCTGCATCCTTGGTAGCCTGACGCTGAGCATCGTTAAAGTAAGCCGGAACGGTAATAACTGCCTCTGTCACCTTCTCGCCCAGATAGCTTTCTGCGTCTGCTTTCAGCTTCTGGAGGATCATTGCGGAGATCTCCTGGGGAGTATATTTCTTTCCGTCGATGTCTACCTTATAATCTGTACCCATGTGTCTCTTAATGGAGGAGATGGTGCGGTCTGCGTTGGTCACGGCCTGACGTTTTGCCGGCTCACCTACCAGTCTTTCTCCATTTTTTGTAAATGCCACGATGGACGGTGTGGTCCTGATTCCTTCTGTATTGGCGATAACGGTCGGTTTACCGCCTTCCATAACTGCTACACAGCTGTTTGTTGTACCTAAGTCAATACCAATGATCTTGCTCATAGTGATTTCCTCCTGAATTTATAAACAATGATAAATTACTTCCAGTTAGTTGGCAACCTGCACCATGCTGTGGCGTACCACAGTATCCCGGTACATATATCCCTTTAACAGCTCCGATGCCACCACGTTCTCTCCCAGGGATTCGTCGTCCACATGCATCACTGCATTATGGAAATTGGGATCAAACGGCTTGCCCACAGCCTCGATGGGCTTTACGCCCATGTCGTCCAGGGTCTTCATAAGCTGCTTATATATTTTCTCCATTCCTTCGGCAAAGGGCGTTTCCTTCGCATCCTCGGGAACGGTGGCAAGGCCTCGCTCAAAATTATCCACCACAGGAAGGATCTTCTCGATCACATCCCTGGCTCCGATCTCATACATAGCGGACTTTTCTTTATCCGTCCGCTTCCTGTAATTGTCAAACTCTGCCATGGACCGCTTTAACTGGTCCGTCAGCTCCTCAATCTGGGTATCTCTCGGGTCCTTCTTCTTTCCAAAAAGCCCCTTTTTCTCTTTCTTTTCTTCTTTTCCATTTTCCGGAGCAGCTTCTCCGTCTGCGCTGGCCCCTGCCGGCCCAGCCGCGTTTTCCGCTGTGTTTTCAGCTCCCGCTCCGTTTTCGGGAATATTTTCTGCTTCTGCCTCTCCTGGAGCTTTCTTTTCCAGTTCCTTCTCTTCCACTTGACTCGACACCTTTCATTTCTATTTACTGCTGCTTATTAAATGTTTCATTCAGCTGGGTCACCAGAGTCCTTAGGGTCCCGACGACCTTTTCATAGTCCATCCTCTTGGGTCCGATGATCCCGATGGTTCCCCTAAGGCCGTCTCCCAGCACATAGTTGGCAGTGACCACGCTGCAGTCCTTCATGGTCTTCACCGGCGTTTCATCTCCGATATAGACCTGGATCTGGGAATCCGATGCCGACGGCGCCTGGCTTTCATCAAACAGTCCCTTTAAAAGCTCCTTCTGCTCCAGGGTACTGATCAGCTTGCTGGCATTTTCCGTATCGGAGAGCTCCGGATACTTGAAAATATTTGTAGCTCCGCTGGTATAGATCTGAAGATCCTCCGCCTGGGAGCCAATGGCCTCAGAGACCTCGTTGAGGACAAATTCCACCACCTGTCTATGGATCCCCGCCTGCTCCTTGAGCCTTGCGATCACTCCCAGATTGATCTCCTGGATCGTAAGCCCGTTGAGACTGTTGTTCAAAAGGATATTTAAGTTTAATATCTCTTCATTGGAAAGCTCTTCATCCAAAGTCACAAAGGAATTCCGGATGATATTTCCTTCCACCACCACCACGATCAGAAGCTTGTTGGCCTCCACTCTCGAAAGCTGGATGAACTTCAGCTTCGTCTGGTGGTAATTGGGACCGCTGACCATGGTCGCATAGTTGGTATTGCTGGCCAGGATCTGGGCCATCTGCTTCAGTAAAAGCTCCACCCGGTCCACCCGCTGGATCATCATGTCCTGCATGGCGTTTACCTGGCTGTCCTTTTCCTGGATGATCTGGTCCACATAGAACCGGTATCCCTTATCAGAGGGGATCCGTCCTGCCGACGTATGGGGCTGGATGATGTATCCCAGCTCCTCCAGATCCGACATCTCGTTCCTTATGGTAGCGGAGCTCAACTTAAGACCAGAATATTTGGAGATCGTTCTGGAGCCCACCGGCTCTCCTGTCTCTAAATACGTCTGGATTATGGCTTTCAAAATCTTCTCTTTTCTTTCGTCCAGCTCCACATTTTCACCCTCTTTTTGTTTTATTAGCACTCTTTATCTATGAGTGCTAACATTTACAGTTGTTACTATATTACTTAAGTCCCCGTTTGTCAAGATATTTTTTCATTTTTCATTGCATTGATGCATTTTTATCATTTCTTCCGATGCGGGAGCCGGAACGGAGAAACCTTCTAATGAAAGGATCTGAAACAGCTGTTTCGGCAGAAACCTCCGGAAGATCCGGCTGTTTTTCTTGACATTTAACACTTTTGTAAATATAATGAAATAAATGAAATTTCTTTATGACAAATTGTAATTTTAAGTACGATCAACAGAGAGGTTGCTTATGAAGAAAAATGGATTCTGCCGCGCCGCCATGGCCGGTACTGCCCTGTTCCTTTCCATCGCCGTATTCCCCTCCCAGGCCGCCGAGACCGGGCCAGGCTTTGAAGAGGCCGTGGAGGATACATATGATGGGCCTGAAAGCCCCCTGGAGGCCGCCAAGCCTGCGGACAAAGCCATGGAAGCCGAACCAGCGAAAACGTCCGGAGGACCCCGGAAGCCAGCAGAAGACGCCGGCGGGATGGCAGACGGTTCCCAAAAAGCTCCCTCTTTAAAGATAACGGAGACAGAGCCGGAGGAGACCGCCGTTCCCGGCAGATCCTATGGAACCTTTAAGATCTCCGCTTACTGCGGCTGTGAAGCATGCAGCGGCGGTCATCTGTACACCTATTCCGGCGCAGTTCCCAAAGAAGACCACACCATCTCTGCCGACCTGGACCAGTTCCCCCTGGGAACGAAGCTCCTCATCGACGGCATTATCTATACAGTGGAGGATAAGGGCAGCGGCGTAGTAGAAAACCACCTGGATATCTATTTTGATACCCACAAAGAAGCCCTGGATTACGGGCTCCAGAAGGCGGAGGTATTTGAGGCAGTCGAGAAAACCCAATAGATCCATAAAAAAGGAAGGGCCCTGTCATCCAGGTTTCCCTTCCTCTTTTTTATCCTTATTTACAGATCCTTAGATCCCCATTTCAGCCTTCACTTCTGCGAAGCACTTCACTGCGAAATCCAGGTCCTCTTTTGTATGTCCCGCAGAAATCTGGGTACGTACACGGTCACGTCCCTTGGGAACTACCGGATAGCAGAAGCCTACTACGTATACGCCCTTATCTAACATACGGCGGGCAAACTCATTGGCAACCTTCGGGTCGTAGAGCATAACCGGAACGATGGGATGCTCGCCCGGAAGCAGATCAAAGCCGATCTTCTCCATCTCTTTACGGAAGTATGCAGCGTTCTCGTGAACCTTGTCACGGAGAGCGGTGGACTCCTCTAACATGTTGATGGTCTCGATGGTAGCGGCACAGATCGCCGGAGCCAGTGTGTTGGAGAACAGGTACGGACGGCTTCTCTGGCGAAGAAGGTCAACAACCTCCTTCTTGGAAGCGGTGTATCCGCCGGAAGCTCCGCCCATGGCCTTGCCGAAGGTACCGGTGATGATGTCCACACGGCCCATAACGCCGCAGTATTCAGCAGTTCCGCGGCCATGCTCACCCATGAAGCCAACTGCGTGGCTGTCATCTACCATAACCATCGCATCGTACTCATCAGCCAGATCGCAGATACCCTTTAAGTTTGCGATGTAGCCGTCCATGGAGAATACGCCGTCAGTGGCGATCATGATGCGCTTGCAGCCTGCTGCCCTTGCATCCTCTAACTGCTTCTTTAAGTCTTCCATGTTGTTGTTTTTATAACGGTATCTCTTGGCCTTACATAATCTTACGCCGTCGATGATGGAAGCATGGTTCAGCTCATCGGAAATGATGGCGTCGTCTGCATTTAAAAGGACCTCGAAAAGACCGCCGTTGGCGTCAAAGCAGGAGGAGTAAAGGATCGCGTCTTCCATGCCAACGAATTTTGCGATTCTCTGCTCCAGCTCTTTGTGGATCTCCTGGGTTCCGCAGATGAAACGTACAGAAGAAAGACCGAAGCCCCATTTATCATAGCTGGCCTTGGCAGCCTCGATCAGACGGGGATGCGCGGAAAGGCCCAGGTAGTTGTTGGCGCACATATTTACTACGCCGTTGGCTGCTGTTGTATCGATACGGGAGCGCTGGGGTGTTGTGATGATGCGCTCGCTCTTATAGGTTCCTGCCTCACGGATCGCATCTAATTCCGCACGGTAGGTTTCAAATGCTGTCTTCATTGGGTTTCCTCCTATTTCTTCGTTGTCCAGTCTAAGATGACTTTACCGGATTTTCCGCTGTGCATAGCCTCAAATCCCTTTTCAAACTCTGTATAGTGGAATCTGTGGGTGATCGCCGGCTTCAGATCCAGACCGCCCTGTACCATATAGATCATCTGGTGCCAGTTGTCCATCTTACGTCCGTAGATACCCTGCAGTGTCAGGCCTTTTCCGATCACTTCGTTCATATCCATCTGGAACGGGCCGTTGGCCAGACCCAGAAGGCTGATCTTTCCGCCGTTTCTCATAACGGAGATCATCTGCTTTAAGGCAGCTCCGCTTCCGGACATCTCAAGACCCACGTCAAAGCCCTCAACCAGGCCCTGCTCCTTCATAACGGTCATCAGATCCTCTTTTGCAGTATTCACAGCTGCATCTGCGCCCATCTTCTTTGCTAATTCCAGACGGGCATCCTGGATATCGGTGATGATCACGCGGCGTGCGCCTGCATATTTACAGATGGCAACAGCGATGATACCGATGGGGCCTGCTCCTGTAATAAGAACATCCTCGCCCACAAGATCAAACATTAAAGCGGTATGGGTTGCATTTCCAACGGCGTCGAACATGGCAACCACATCCTCGTCCATGCTGGGATCGATGGCGATCACGTTTGTAGCCGGGATGCATACATACTCAGCAAATGCGCCGTCACGGTCTACGCCCACGCTGTTGGTGTCCTTGCACCACTGGATGTTGCCGTTGTGGCAGTTACGGCAGTGGCCGCAGGTGATGTGGCCTTCGCCGGATACGCGCTGGCCAACTGTAAAGCCGGTCACTCCTGCGCCTAATTCTGCGATCTCGCCCACGTACTCATGTCCGATAACCATCGGCGGCTTGATGTGCTGGGTGGACCACTCGTTCCAGTCATAAATATGTACGTCTGTACCGCAGATCGCTGTTTTATGGATCTTGATCAGTACTTCGCCCGGACCCGGAGTGGGAACCGGTACCTGACGCAGCTCTAAACCCGGAGCTGCAGACGGTTTTACAATAGCGTCCATCATTCGCATACAATGTCCCTCCACCAAATACATTTAGTTTTGTTTTGTCTGTTCCACAAGGACATTGTACCACATTCTTCCTTTCATTTCAAGATTTTTTTCATTCTGCCCCATCCGGCCCAAAGCCTTTGTTTTCCATGGTTTTCCAGTTTTTTCCCAGGAAACGCCGGAAAGCGTTTCCGCCTCCGGGGGTTGACAAAACGGAAAAAATATGTAAAATATAGCTTTGTTTCCAATTTGTTACATTTTTGTTACATTCGCATCATACTTTTTTAATGAATGTAACATAAAAGAAAGGATGTTGTAAACATGAAAAAAACAAGACTTATGGCCGGTCTTCTGCTGGTAATGCTCTTTACCGCAGTCAACTGTGTCATGGCCCTGGCTGGTACTTCAAAGATAAATGGACACTTAGACAGCGTAGAGGGAAAGGCCGTATCCGGCTGGCTCTGGGATTCCGGAAAACCGGAGGAAAGCCAGACCGTCACTGTTACCGTCACAGACGAACACAGCGGACAGGTGGCGGCAGCCGTATCCGTTCTGGCCTCCGAATACCGCGGTGATCTGACCGAGGACGGCATGGGGACCGGAAATTACGGGTTCCATGTGGAGATCGACTGGGATTCCCTCCCTCCCTCTTCTTATATTATCAGTCTTTCCTCCGGGAACACGGTCATCTCCAGAAAGCTGCGTTATGCATCCGGAGACGCGGCGGCTTCCCCCTACCGGAGCCTGGTCCCTCTGGGAAATTTCAAGCTCACCGCCTACTGCCCCTGCCGGATCTGCTCCGAGGGCTGGGGACGGCGCACCAGCTCCGGGGCCCTTGCCACTGCCAGTCACACAGTAGCTGTGGATCCCAGGGTCATTCCCATCGGAAGCCGCCTTCTCATCAACGGCCAGGAATACGTGGCTGAAGACATCGGCGGAGCCGTAAAGGGCCATCACATCGACGTTTACTACAATACCCATGCAGAGACAAGGACCCATGGCACCTCCTCCGCCGAGGTATTTCTGATCCAGGAGTAAGCCACTGGTATCTGATCCAATTCTTAAAATTCTCTAAAAATTCATAAGAAACTGATGTTTAATTGAAGAAAAATGGTAAGAATGGTATAATAAGAAAATCCAGATTCCGGGAGCGCACGCCCATAAGCGGTACGCCCCCGGAATTTATCACACAGAAAGGGGAACAAATACGTTCGCATTATGAAAAAAAGAAGCTTTTTCTCCGTGTTCGGAGGGATCCTGGTTTCTGCCGTTATCATCTTTCTTCTATATTATACGATGCTTCCGGCCATTAACTTAAAAAGCCAGGATTTTATCATTTTTCTGATCCTGTCCACTCTTATTATCCTGACTGTAAATTTCATCACCTATATGAAGGAATTCCTGTCAGGCCTGGGAAGCCGCACCAATGTCCGCGTCCGCCAGAACCCTCTCACCGGTCAGATCCAGTTTGAGACCGAGGAGCGGGAACCGGACGAGGTAACTCCCCGCCGATCCCTGGCCAGGCCCTTGAAGATCGGCTTTGGCTTCATCGGAATCCTCATTGTCCTGATGGTGATCGCCACAGCCATTGGCATCCCGTTTTTCAACGCCACCCGGTACCGGGATCTGATCCAGATGGAGACCGGAGATTTTTCTGCCGATGTGGCTGAGATCAGTATGAACCAGATCCCGGTGGTGGATAAGGATACGGCCACCCGCCTGGGAAGCCGGAAGCTGGGAGAAATGACCGAGCTGGTATCCCAGTTTGAGATTGAAAACAACTACACCCAGATCAACTACAACGGTGTCCCCTTCCGGGTGACTCCCCTGTCCTACGCCGATCCCATTAAATGGCTCTATAACCAGAAAAAGGGACTCCCCGCCTATATCACCGTGAACATGGTGACCCAGCAGACGGACCTGGTATGGCTGGAAAATGGAATGAAATACTCTCCCAGCGAGTACTTCTTCCGGAACATCTACCGCCATATCCGCTTCCTCTATCCTACAAAAATGTTTGAAGAGGTCTCCTTTGAGATCGACGACGAGGGAACGCCTTACTGGGTGGCGCCCACCATCCAGTACCGCATCGGCTGGTGGAACGGAAAGGACATCGACGGAGCCATCCTTGTGAATGCCGTTACCGGAGAGGCCAATTATTATGAGAAGGACCAGGTTCCCCAGTGGATCGACCAGCTTTATGATTCCGACCTAATCATCTCCCAGCTGGACGACAACGGCCTGTTCCAGAATGGCTACATCAACTCCATCTTCGGACAGAAAAACGTGCGCCGCACCACCTACGGCTACAACTATCTGGCCCTGGACGACGATGTCTACCTTTATACAGGCATGTCCTCTGTCACCGGAGACCAGTCCAACATCGGCTTTGTGCTGGTGAACCTCCGGACCAAGGCTACAAAATTTTATGCGGTTCCCGGCGCTACCGAGGCATCCGCCATGGCTTCGGCCCAGGGACAGGTCCAGCACTTAAAGTACTCAGCCACCTTCCCTCTGCTCTTAAACGTTTCCGACCGGCCCACCTACTTCATCTCCTTAAAGGATGACGCGGGGCTTGTGAAAATGTATGCTTTCGTAGATGTGGAGCAGTACCAGATCGTAGGCACCGGACAGACCATCGACGAGGCCCGGAAAAACTACCGTACCGCCCTGAACCTGGAGGATGTGGAGACCGGCGGCTCCATGGACGCCCTGGAAAAGGCCGGAACCGTGGACGCGGTGGCCAGTGTGGTCGTTTCCGGCAATACCTGCTATTACTTCACCCTCACCGGAAGCGATACGGTCTATGCCGCCATGGTGACCTTAAATGAAAATCTTCCGTTCCTGGAATCCGGCGACCGGATCTCCTTTACCTATACGGAGGATGAAAAGCCCGCGGCTGTGGCTGAGATCACAGAGATCAAAAAGCAATAGCCCGGAAAACTTCTTCTGGACGCATAAAGCTCCCCCGGAACGGCCCAATGGAAAGCCGCTCCGGGGGAGCTTTTTATTTATCTGTCATCCGCCTACACGGTCTGGTATTTGGCCACGTATACCTGGAAGCTGTCGGTGCCGTAAAGCTCCTTGCCCACGGATATGGTCACATTTTTATCGGTGATCACATACTCCAGTCTGGCCCCCTCCTGGACCACTGTATCCTGCATCAGCACACAGTTCTTTACCTTGGCGCCCCTGGCCACCTTCACGCCCCGGAAGAGAACGCAGTTTTCCACCTCTCCCTCAATAACACAGCCGTCGGCCACCAGCACGTTCTTTGCCTTTGCGCCGTTGATGTAGCGGGTCGGGTTGTCGTCACGGATCTTGGTGTGGATCTGGTTTCCGGAGAATAAGGCATCCAGATTTTCATCCTCCAGAAGCTTCATATTCTCGTCAAAATAGCTGCGCACATCACAGATCCTGGCGGCATAGCCTGTATATTCATAGGCCATGACCTTCATCTTGCCCAGCTGGTTTGCCAGGATGTCTCTCTCGAAATATGTATAGCCGCGGACAAAGGCCGTGTTGATCTCATTGATCAGCCGCTCCCGTTCCATCACATAGATGTTCATGGAGAAGTTCTGGATCCCCTCTTCCTGGGAATTCATATAGATCTTTCTCACCTTGCTGCCCTCCAGGCCCAGGGTATAGTAAAGATCCTTCACCACATCGGATTTTCTCGCGCTTTCCGGCAGCTTTTCCTTTTTGTAAACGATGGTCACGTCCGCCCCGCTCTCCTTGTGGGCGTTTAAAAGGGCATTGAAATCAAAGCTGGCGGCGATGTTGGTATCGGCCATGACCACATATTTTTCCTTCTGCTCCTTTAAGAAGGGAAGAATGCTGGCCAGGGCTTCCACACGGCCGTTATAGATCTTCATGTGCTTTTCCGCATAGGGAGGAACGATATTGAGACCTCCGTTTTTCCGCACCAGGTCCCATTCACGGCCGGAGCCCAGGTGATCCATAAGAGAATGGTAATTCTGACGCACGATAATGGAGATATTGTCGATCCCGCAGTTTACCATACTGGATAATAAAAAGTCCACCATCCGGTAACGGCCTGCAAAGGGGATCGAGGCCATGGACCGCTCGGCCACCAGTTCCGGTACAAAGCTGTCATAACTGTTGGGGAAAAGGATTCCCAGAGCATCTACGTTGGAATTTACCATTGTTCTTCACCGCCTTCTACATTTTTATTGACCATGGCATTGGGACCCACGATGGCCCCGTCTCCGATCACAACGCCGGAGCCCACAGTAGCGACGCCCTTTTCTCCGTCCTTGGGCATGGCTCCCACCACTGCCTTCTTTCCAATGGTCACGTTTTCCGCCACGATACAGTGCTTCACCACGGCTCCTGCCTGGATCACAGAGCCGCCCATGACCACAGCATCCTCCACTTCCGCTCCGGCTTCCACCTTAACGCCGGCAAAAAGGATGGAGTGCTTTACATGGCCGTCCACACGGCAGCCGTCGGTGACCATGGAATTTTCCACCAGCCCCTTATTTCCGATCTTATGACCGGTCATACCGCTGTTGCGGCTGTATATCTTCCAGTTTTCATCAAACAGATTGATGCCGCTGTGCTCCGGGTCCAGGACCTCCATGTTGGCCTCCCAGAGAGAGGAGATGGTCCCCACATCCTTCCAGTAGCCGTCAAAATGGTAGGCGTACATATTTCTTCCGTCCTTTAACAGATTGGGAATGATGTTATTGCCGAAATCGTTTTCAGAATCAGGATCTGCCTCGTCCTCGATCAGGTACTTCTTCAGCACATCCCAGTTGAAAATATAGATACCCATGGATGCCAGGTTGGATTTGGGATTTTTGGGCTTTTCCTGGAATTCAGTGATCTTATCGTTTTCATCAGCCACCATCAGTCCGAACCGGGATGCCTCCTCCCACGGAACCTCCATGACAGCCACACTGAACTCTGCATTCTTTTCCTTGTGGAACCGAAGGAAATCGCTGTAATCCTGTTTGCAGATCTGGTCTCCGGAAAGGATGATCACATACTGGGGATCATATCTTTCAATGAACGGAATATTCTGGTAGATCGCGTTGGCGGTTCCCTTGTACCAGTCAGAGCCGGAGGCCTTCTGATACGGCGGCAGCACATGGACACCTCCATAAAGACGGTCCAGATCCCAGGGCTGCCCATTGCCGATGTATTCATTTAATACCATAGGCTGGTACTGGGTCAGGATCCCCACCGTATCGATCCCGGAATTGACACAGTTCGACAGCGGAAAGTCAATGATTCTGTACTTTCCGCCAAAGGGAACTGCCGGTTTTGCCAGCTTCTGGGTCAGGGCATATAAACGGGAGCCCTGGCCGCCGGCAAGCAGCATTGCAATCATTTCTTTTGCCATAAGTCTTTCCCCCTGAAATAATAAAAAATCTCATATACAAATTTTAACATAAAAATGCAAAAACCGATAGTCTTTTTACATATTATTTGTTTTTTAATTGGATATTTATGGCAAAAATTCCAGTATTCTTCAATTATTGCAAAAATTCCGCCATTACATAATTACTCACATCCATGCCATAATCCGTCAGCCGGAACCTGCCGTCTGAAAGAACGGCGGCTCCCTCCTTCTCCAGCCGCTCCATGAGACCGGGATAAACGTCCTGGGCCCGCTCCCCGAACCGCTCTTCAAATTCCTTTAGGGAAACGCCCTGGACCAGTCTCAGGCCCACGTAAAAAAATTCCTCCTCCATATCCTTTTTCGTCAGGATCTCCTGGTCCAGCCGCTTTCCGGGCTTCTCTCCCAGATAGATCCCCAGGTCCCGTTCATTGCAGAACCTGCATCCATTCACATAAGAGGAGGCTCCCAGTCCCAGCCCAAGGTAGGAAACCCCTGTCCAGTATCCGAGATTGTGACGGCATTCCATTCCAGGTCTGGCATAATTGGAGATCTCGTACCGTTCATAGCCCCGGTCCTTTAAAAACTCCCGGGTCCGGTGGTACATCTCCCGCTCCGCATCCTCATCCGGAAGGATCCCGTCCCCCCGCCCATTTCCGTATGCTTCAAAAAAGGGGGTGCCTTCCTCGATGATCAGACTATACGCGGAAATATGCTCCGGGTCCAGGTCTGCTGTTTTTTTCAGCGTATCCATCCAGCTTTCCACCGTCTGTCCCGGCAGGGCGGACATGAGGTCCACATTGAGGTTGGAAAAACCGGCCTCCCTGGCCAGCCGGAAGCTTTCCAGAAACTCCTCCCAGGTATGGATCCGTCCCAGGGCCTTTAATTCCCTGTTATCCGCCGACTGGAGGCCGAAGCTTAACCGGTTGATCCCGGCCTCCCGGTAGATCCGGAGCTTTTCCCGGTCCACGGTCCCAGGGTTGGCCTCCATGGAGATCTCAGCCGTTTCTTCTATATGAAAGGAGGCCCGCAGACAGTCGAAGAGCTCCTTCATCCACCGGGCCTTTAAAACAGACGGAGTGCCGCCTCCCACAAACACCGACGAAACCGGTGTATCATGAAAGCCGGCACTGACTGTCCTTATCTCTTCCATCAGCTTTTCCACATACCGCCTCTGGATCTCCTCCCCCTGGGGAAAGGAAAGAAAATCACAGTAGGCACATTTTTTTACACAGAACGGAATGTGTACATATAGTTCCATCGCTTCTCCGTCCTCCTAATCTGCCTCCGGCCCTGATGTCCCGCCGGATCTTTCTGTATGCTCCGAGAGCCATTTTTTTAAGAGCAGCAGCTCTCCTTCCTGTAAACAGAAGCCGTCCGCCTGTGTTTTTGCTGCCTGGCAGGCCTTCTCCAGATCCATCCACCGGACAGATTCCACCTCATCGGCCTGGAGCTCCAGGCGTTCCGCCTCCACCGGCCTTCTGTAAACGTAGACCGCAGCCTTTTCGCGGTTGATAAAGGGCTTTCCGTAAAAGTCCCCCTCATACTGGCTCTCAAAAAAACCGGCAAATTCCAGTTCTTCCTCCGAAGCGGTGATCCCCAGCTCCTCCTTAAGCTCCCGTCTGGCTGACTGGAGGTATCCGTCTCCCGCCGGAATATGGCCGGCGCTGGAAATATCGTAGCAGCCCGCAAAGGAATCCTTCCTGCTGCTGCGCTTCTGGAGCAGCACCTCATGGCTGCCGTCTGGCTTTTCCCGGACCACCCACACATGGCTGGTCCTGTGATAATCGCCCCGTTCATGGACCATGGACCGCTCCCGCACCAGTCCCGAGGGATCTCCGCCTTCATCCAGCACATCCAGCAGTTCCATGGGCACGCCATTTAAGACCGCCTCCGAAAGCCGGTTCCCATAATAATGAAGCTTTAAGGAAAAGAACGGCTCCCCTTCATCCATGAGCCTGAAAAAGATCCGGTCGCCTTCCCACAGGTTTAAACGGTCGATCTCCTCTTTTGGTACCCACTCCAGGGTCCCTTCATCACAGGAGACCGGCTGGCCTGTGAAACCGTCAGCCGTATAGAGGAACATGTATTCCGCCTCCTGGTCATTAAACAGGAAGGTCACGATCCCTCTTAGCCGGTAACTGGTAAGAAGGAAGCCCGTTTCCTCCCGGGCTTCCCTCAGCACACAGTCCTCCGGACTCTCGCCGGGCTCAAATTTCCCGCCGATGCCGATCCACTTATCTTTATTTACATCATTTTTCTTCACGATCCGGTGCAGCATCAGGTATTTCCCGTCCTGTTCCAGATAGCATAGTGTGGTCAGACGCATGTTTACTCCTCATCCAGCTTCAATACGCTCATAAAGGCCTTCTGCGGGATCTCCACATTGCCCACCTGGCGCATCCGCTTCTTTCCTTCCTTCTGCTTTTCCAGAAGCTTCTTCTTACGGGAAATATCGCCGCCGTAGCACTTGGCCAGAACATCCTTGCGGACGGCCTTTACAGTCTCCCTGGCAATGATCTTGCCTCCCACAGCCGCCTGGATCGGGATCTCAAACAGATGTCTCGGGATCTCATCCTTCAGCTTTTCGCACATTTTCCTTCCTCTCTCATAGGCAGAGCCCTCGAAGACGATGAAGGATAAAGCGTCCACCTCTTCCCGGTTGATGAGGATGTCCAGCTTCACAAGCTCCGACTGTTCATAGCCCTTCAGCTCATAGTCAAAGGACGCATAGCCTCTGGATCTGGATTTTAAGGCGTCGAAAAAGTCGTATATGATCTCATTGAGAGGCAGCTCATATTTCAGAAGGGCCCTGGTGGCCTCAATATACTCCATCCCCAGGTATACGCCCCGGCGTTCCTGGCAGAGCTGCATAATGGCGCCCACAAATTCCGTGGTCACCATTACCTCCGCAGTGACCACCGGCTCCTCCATATATTCGATCTCCGAGGGATCCGGCATATTGGTGGGATTGGTCAGGTCGATGACCTCGCCGTTGGTCTTGTGGATCCGGTACACAACGCTGGGGGCCGTGGTCACCAGGTCCAGGTTGTATTCCCGCTCCAGCCGTTCCTGGATGATCTCCAGGTGGAGCAGGCCTAAGAAGCCGCAGCGGAAGCCAAAGCCCAGGGCCACCGAGGTCTCCGGCTCGAAAAACAGGGATGCGTCGTTTAGCTGGAGCTTTTCCAGGGCATCCCGCAGCTCCGGGTACTTGGCTCCGTCTGCCGGATACAGGCCGCAGTATACCATGGGGGTCACTTTCTTATAGCCCGGAAGGGGTTCCTTACAGGGATTGGACCGGTCGGTGATGGTATCGCCCACCCGGGTATCCCGGACATTTTTGATGCTGGCAGTGATGTAGCCCACCATACCGGCGGACAGCTCCTCACAGGGGATGAACTGGCCTGCGCCGAAGTATCCCACCTCCACCACGTCATAGGACGCGCCGGTGGCCATCATCTTAATGGGGGTCCCACGTTTTACAGTTCCCTCCTTGATCCGGCAGAATACGATGACTCCCCGGTAGGAATCATAAACGGAGTCGAAGATCAGCGCCTGTAAGGGAGCCTCAGGATCTCCCTCCGGAGCCGGGATCTTTTCCACAATGGCCTCCAGCACATCCTCCACATTTAAACCGCTTTTGGCTGAGATCCTGGGAGCGTCGTGGGCCTCCAGGCCGATCACGTCCTCGATCTCCTCCGCCACCCGGTCGGGATCGGCACTGGGAAGGTCGATCTTGTTGATCACCGGGAACACATCCAGATCGTGGTCCAGGGCCAGATACACGTTGGCCAGGGTCTGGGCCTCGATCCCCTGGGCCGCATCCACCACCAGGATGGCTCCGTCGCAGGCCGCCAGGCTCCGGGACACCTCGTAGTTAAAGTCCACGTGTCCGGGAGTGTCAATAAGGTTGAAAATATATTCTTCTCCGTTTTTTGCTTTATATACCGTCCGCACGGCCTGGGACTTGATGGTGATGCCCCTCTCTCTCTCCAGATCCATATTGTCCAGGATCTGGGCCTGCATCTCCCTGCTGGTCAGCAGCCCTGTCATTTCGATGATCCTGTCCGCCAGCGTTGACTTGCCGTGGTCAATATGGGCAATGATGCAAAAGTTTCTGATTCTGCTCTGATCGACAGCCGTCATTTATGTTCCTCTTTTCTAAAATTTCTTACGCCAAATATACCATTTTTTCCGCATCCGCGCAAGGGTTTCCGCAGGATCCGGCATCCCTGGAGGCGGCTATTAAACAGACAGAATATTTATTTGACATTCTTCTTACTTGGTTTTATCATAATAGTAAGATATCTTCATTTATTCTATACGAGGAGGATCGTCATGCACCCGAAAAAACTATCGTCAAAGAGCATGGACATGACCACCGGCTCCACCTGGAAGCTGCTGCTCTCCTTTGCCGTTCCGCTTCTCATCGGCAACCTGTTCCAGCAGCTTTACAATACGGTGGACAGCCTGGTGGTCGGAAATTTTGTGGGCACAGAAGCCCTGGCGGCCGTGGGCTCCACCACCAGCATCATCAACACCATGGTCATGTTCTTCAATGGAACGTCCATCGGCGCCAGCGTCATCATCAGCCGCCATTACGGGGCCCACGACGACAAAAAGCTCCATCTGGCCGTGGAGACCACCATCATGGTCACCTTTCTGGCCAGCATCCTGTTTACGGCCCTGGGTATTTTCCTGGCCCCCCTCATGCTCCGGTTCATGTCCACGCCAGACGACGTCCTGGAGTCAGCCTCGGTGTATCTCCGGATCTATTTTTCCGGTATCGCCGGCCTGCTGGTCTATAATATGGGAAGCGCCGTGCTCCGGGCCGTGGGCGATACGAAACGGCCGCTGCTGTTCCTCTGCTTTTCCAGTATCCTCAATACAGTGCTGGACCTGGTATTCGTGATCGTGTTCCATCTGGGCATCGCCGGTGTGGCCTATGCCACCATCATTTCCCAGTTCCTGTCGGCGGCCCTGGTCCTTGCGGTGCTGACCATGGACGACGGCGGCTACCGTCTGGTGTGGAAAGACCTTTCTGTGGATAAAAACACCTTAAAGCAGATCCTTTCCATCGGCCTGCCCGCTGGTCTCCAGCAGTCCCTTACCAGCTTTTCCAATGTGTACGTCCAGTCCTATATCAACTATTTCGGCTCCGCCTGCATGGCTGGATGGAGCTGTTATACGAAGATCGACCAGTTTATCTTCCTGCCGCTCCAGAGCATGAACCAGGCAGCCACCACCTTCGTGAGCCAGAATATCGGAGCCAGGAACATCCCCCGGGCCAAGCGGGGCTCCCTGACGGCCTTTTATATGTCCACGGCCATCACCATCGCCATGGCCTCGGTGCTCTGGCTTACGGCCGGACAGTTTGTGGCCATGTTCAACCAGGATCCAGAGGTGATCCGTTATGGGACCCTGTTCATCCGTACCAACAGTACCCTGACCTTCACCTGCTGCGCCACACAGATCTTTTCCGGATCTCTGCGGGGAGCCGGGGATTCCAGGACTCCCATGTTCATCATGCTCTTTTCCTATGTGCTGTTCCGGCAGATCTACCTGTTCGTTATCACACAATTCATCAACACTCCGGCCGTGGTGGGCTTCGGCTATCCCCTGGGCTGGATGATGTGCTCTCTCCTCACCGCCCTCTTTTATTTCTTTGGCGGCTGGGAAAAACGGATCCACTGATTCAGCTTCCCCTGAGCACCTGGTCCAGGATATGGGCCAGGGGCTCCATGGCATTTCTCGCTTCTTCATACGTGTTCGTCTGGGCGCCCACCTCAATGAGGGCCGAGCGCGCCCGGACGTGCTGGTTATACCGCAGTCCCTTGAGATAGATCTTTCTCGTAAATCCCGGATACATTCCCGCAGCCTTAAGCTGCATCTGAAAACTGAACGCCAGGTTGGCCTCCCGGTTGGGATTTGGCAGATATTCGATGGGACCGTCCGGCGTCTGGGAGGTTCCGTTGAAAAACATGATCTTTGCCGTGGGCTTCCCGTTGATCTCCGTCACCAGGCGGGTCCCCTCAGCCACCCCGTCCCGGTGGAGGTCCAGCACCACCTCAATGGAAGGATATTTCTGCAGGATCCCCTGGATCCCCTCCAGGGCATATGTATAGGCCCGGCTCCGGTCCAGCTTCCCGTCCCGGTAGTCATAAACGCCGTCGTCATGGATCACAGAATATCCCTTCCCCTCCAGAAGCTCTGAAAGGTATGCGCCTACTCCAGTGATGGTGGCCTCCGGATTTTCCGGATAATCGGAAAAGGTCTCCTGGGAATGGGTGTGATAGATCAGGATCTGCGGTTCCTTTGGAGCCGTCTGCGCCGTGCTGCCGTCCTGTCCATTCCCCAGGTCCAGGGAAAGATCCATAGACAGAAAATGCTCCGCGTCCATAAGCTCCCGGCCTGCGGTCGTGGTGGGATGGATGCTGTAAAAATTCTGCATCATATAGTCATAATCTGCCAGCTTTTCCATGCGGATCCCCAGCCCTGGAAAACGGCCTCCCGCCGTCCCGGCCAGGGCCTGGGAAGAACCGGCAGCCTCACCTTCCTCTGGACTGGCTTCCCCGTTTCCCTGGACCTGGCCGGGGGCTTCATGGGTCTGTCCGGCACCTTCGGCTCCCGCCTGGTCTGCATCTTTCGGCCTCCCGGCTTCTTCCCGTCTCCCGGCCTCTCCGGTCTCCTGCTGAGCTCCTTTGCCGGGATCTGCTCCCTCTCTCCGGGCCGTCATCTTTTCATAGGCCGGATCTGCCGCCGGTGCCGTTTCCGTCTCCATGGATCTCAGATAGGAAAACAGAACCGGCTCCAGCGCTGCCGGACCGCTTCTTTCCTTCTGTCTCCCTGCCGCCGGGATCCATTCCTTCATCACAGTCCGGGCCATGGAAAGGCCGTACTGGTCTCCGTATCTGGAGACTGCCGCCCCCAGCCAGTCCCGGCTTCCCACTGCCAGGGCCGCCATAAGGAAAAGGACTGCTGCGGCCGCAAAAAACGGGCGGTCTGCCCGTATGGCCCGTTTGATATAATACCATCTGCGTCTCATGGCTGCCGCCCGTTTTTCCTTCTTTCTTTTATTCTATGAGGGACGCCCTCCCTTCATCACCAGAAAACAGCCGTCACCCGTTCCCTCCAAACAGGGCCATGTGGATGGCCTCGGAGATGGTAAAGCTGAGATTCTCCACCCGCTCATCGATGTTGTGGGGCGTCACGTACATGGGGCCGATCTGGGGCTCCAGCACCTCCCGGATCAGCTGGTACTGGTCCCTGCCGTCCATGTGCTCCACCATATCCCCATATCCGGCTTCCCCGCCCTCCTTCAAGGCCGCCACCAGGGCTCCCACCGTGTCGTGGACAATGGCCGCAGCCCCCACCACCGTAGGCACGCCGATGGCGATCACCGGCACTCCCAGAGTCTCCCGGGTCAGGCTGTTCCTGTGGTTTCCCACGCCGGAGCCCGGATGGATCCCCGCATCGGAAAGCTGGATCGTAACGCCCAGCCGCCGGACGCTTCGGGCCGCCAGGGCGTCCACCGCCAAAACTGCATCCGGTCTCGTCTCCGCGATCACTCCCTTCAGGATCTCCGCCGTCTCCATCCCCGTCTGGGCCATGACGCCGGGAATGATCCCGCTCAGGGCCGGATATTTTTTTCCTCCCGCAAATTCCTCCCCACAGCCGCCGGTGAGATGCCGGGTCATCTGGAGATGCTTCAGCACCAGAGGGCCCAGGGCGTCGGGTGTGGCGTTCTCGTTTCCCAGCCCCACCGCCAGTATGGACGGCGCTCTTCCATTTCCGCCTGTTCCGATCTGATGAAGGGCCAGAAGACCAGAGATCCTGGCCGCCAGCTCCTCGGATACCTCCCGGTGGAAATCTTCATCCCGCTCCGCCAGGGCCAATGCCTCCAGCGTTACATAGGTCCCCATGGGCTTTCCCATGTTCCCGGCCCCCTCCTCTGTCTTTATGACCACCTCCGTCAGATGGATGCCCGCCTCTTCCTTTTCCCATTCTCTGAGAGACACGCCGGGGATCTCTCCTCCGTCGCCCGGGAAGCTCTCCCTTTCCTCCACTGCCAGGTCGGTGTATATGCTTTTTTTCCACTGTTCCATGACCGATCTCTCCTTTTTCCGTTCTTCCTGCGGGCCGGTCGGAAATTTTTTTCCGCAAAAGCCCCGCTCACTTCTGGATCATGTTCCTGCGTCTGAATACCACAATCTTTTTCTATTTTTCCTCGAAAAATACATTTTATGTATTGACATCCCGGGAATAATCCGATAGAATACAAGAGTATGTTTACATTGAACTGTCCGTGTCCAGACTTTGATGCAAAACAAACAGCGAATATTTTTTAATCATAGTGGAGGTGTACAGATTGGCTAATATCAAATCTGCAAAGAAAAGAATCTTAGTAGCTGAAACAAAGGCTGCCAGAAACAAAGCGATCAGATCTAAGGTAAAAACTTATGTGAAAAAGGTTGAAGCTGCAATTACCGCCGGTGACAAGGCTGCTGCACAGGCTGCGCTCATTGCTGCTACAAGCGAAATCGACAAGGCTACTTCCAAGGGCGTATATCACAAGAATACTGCTTCCAGAAAAGTATCCCGTTTGTCCAAAGCTGTAAGCGCTATGGCTTAATAAGAAGGCTGGATATCTTAATTTATAAATTCGTAAAGTAAAAACGCTTTTCCGTGTGGTGTGTCGGAAAAGCGTTTTTTTATTGCTTTTTTCTATGTCCTCCGCGCAATCAGAAGCTCCACCGCCAGGCGGTCTGACAGACGGCCGGTCTTCACCGCCTCCTCTGTCTCCACGCAGAGCGTGACCCAGGAAAGGATCTGATCTCTTGTGAAGGCCCTGGCCTGGGCCGTAAGCTTTCCCACGGCAAAGGGAGGCACCTTAAGGGCCGAGGCCATGGCCCCCTTATCCTTTCCCGCGGCAGTCAGCTCCTTGATCTGCAGGAGCTGGTTGAACTGCCTGGCAATGAGGAACAGGATCCGCATGGGCGGCTCCTTTAAGGTCAGGAGGTCCTCATAAAGGTCCATGGCCTTCTTCGTGTTCCCGGCTACAATGGCCGCCACCATATCAAAGACCCGGCTGGTCACATGGACCGTTCCCACTGCGTCCACGTCCTCTTTTGTGATCACGTCCCGGCCCATGGTATAGCATACCAGCTTTTCCAGCTCCATCCGGATGTTTTCCATATCATCCCCGGTGCGCTCCAGGAAGTATTCCATCACCGGACGGCTGATCTTTCTTCCGTCCCGGCCCAGGATCCCGGCGGCCCACCGCATGAGCTGGGCCGTATCCTGCTTATTGAGCTCCGCCGCGTAGCCCAGCTCCTTTACCCTTTTATAGAGCCGGTTCCTCTTATCCACCTCGCTCTCGGCAAAGACCAGACAGGTGGTATCTGGCATCTGGGGCAGGTACGCCGCCAACTCCTCCTGGGCGCTCTTAAAAAAGCCGCTGCCGTCCACCAGGATCAGCCGCCGGTCTGCAAAAAACGGCATGGTATCCGCCAGGCTGATGATCTCCTTCACATCTGGGTTTTTTCCCTCAAAATAGTTGAAGTTCATGGTATCGCCGCCGGTGATGGCCTCCCGCAGCTTCTTTTTATAGCTGCCCACCAGAAACGGCTCGTCCCCGTAGAGCAGATAGATCTTTTTAAAGGATTTCTCTTTTATATCCTGATTCAGTGTCTGCATGGCATACTTCCTTCATCTTCTTACTGGCCCGGCTGCTCCCGGACTCCCGTGACCGTCTGACGGATGATGCTTTCCATCATTTCCATGCTCAGCTGGCCTGCGGCATAGCCGAATACATTTCCATCCCGGTCAATCATAAAGGTGGTGGGGTAGGAAAAAACGCCGTATGTCATAAACAGCTCTCCGCCTTCGTCCATGACCACCGGGTAGGTATAACCGTTTTCCTCCAGGAACCGGGCGATCTCCTCCCTGGAGCCCTCGTCTCCATAATCCGGAGCCGCAACTCCCAGGATCACCACCTCTGGATCCTCCTCCGCCTGGTATTTCTCATAAAGCTTCTGGATATCCGGCATCTCCCGCCTGCAGGGCGGACACCAGGTAGCCCAGAAGTTTAAAAATACTGTCTTTCCCTTATAATCTGAAAGGGTATGGGAATTTCCAAACTGGTCCGTAAGGGTAAAATCCACTGACGGAAGCGTATCCGCACCGGCTCCAGAGCCTTCCCCGGCCGTTTCCTCCGGGCCTTTTGCTGCCACCGTCTCTCCGGCGCTCTCCAGGGTCTCTCCGGTCTCCGGTCCATCCCCCGGCTTTCCGGTTCCCCCAGCCGTCTCTCCGGCTGCCCCTGGATCTGTCGTTTCTCCAGCCTCCTCCTGCTCTTTGCCGACGGTCCCGGCTCCGGTCTGGGGACTGGAAAGATATCCGGTGATGGAATTCATCTTTCCCGTAAACATCATCACGCCCATGAGGATCATCAGCACGGCTCCGGCCCTGGCTGCATAGGTGACCACATTCCCATGGCGTTTGAACACATCCAGAAGCGTGGTGGAAAACATCCCCACTGCCAGGAATGGAAGGACGAACCCGGCCGTATAAACTCCGATCAGGAGAAAGCCCCTGGCCTGGGTGGCCGCCGACGCTGCCATCAAAAGAACGCTGGCCAGAGCCGGTCCCACACAGGGCGTCCATGCAAAGCTGAAGGTAAAGCCCAGCAGAAAGGCTGTTACAGGAGACATGGCAGCCGTTCCCACAGAAAACGGCAGCCGGTGCTCCCTGGAAAGGAGCCTGGATGGTCCGAAGATCCCCAGCTGGTAAAGGCCGAAGCCAGCAACAAAAATCCCTCCGATCCTGGCGAACATGGCCTGGTTCCCCTTAAAGAACCGGCCCAGGGCCGAGCCTCCCAGCCCCAGGATAAAAAATGCCGAGCTGACCCCCAGCACAAAAAATACGGTGTGGAGCATCACTTTCTTCCGCTCATATGTGATCCGTCCGTCCTCTCCGCGCCTTGCGGTCCCTCCGGACAGATATCCGATATAAAGGGGCAGGAGCGGCAGTACGCATGGCGAGAAAAAGCTCAGCAGTCCCTGTAAAAATACAGTCAGCACCGGCACGCTGATGTCCATTGAAAATCCCATGATCTTTCCTCCATAAATAATATGATATCCACAGGGGCAGAGAGCTTCCGCCCCCGATGTCATGATATTAAAGATATCAGATACCCTTCCGGCTGTCAAGATATCCGGAAATATCCATGGTACGGCCGTCGGTCCAGACCATGACGGCTCCCCGCTCCCGGGTGTCCCAGATCCGGGCCCCCTGTTCCTTAAGGGCCTTTACGACCTCCGGAGACGGATGGCCGTACCGGTTCTCCCGGCCGCAGGAGAGTACCGCAAAGGCCGGATCCACAGCCTTCAGAAACTCCTGGCCGGAGGAGGTTCCCGATCCGTGATGGGCGGCCTTCAGCACCGTCACCGGGGCCAGCAGGCCGGCCTCCCTCATCTTTTCCTCCCCCTCCTTTCCCACATCCCCCGTCAGCAGCAGACGAAAATCCCCATACTGGATCTCTGTCACCAGCGATTCATCGTTCCGGTCCCCATAGTCCCCTCCCTCCGGCGGCGAAAGGCAGCGGATCGAAACCTCCGGTCCCAGGATCCCGGAAAACTCATCTCCCCGTTTTCCGTAGACCACCGGGATCCCACGGCTGTCTGCCAGGCAGGCCAGCTCTGCATAAACATCCTTTCCCTTTCCCGGCTCCGGCATCACCAGCGTGCCGATGCGGATCCCGCAGCCCGGCTCCTCCAGCGCATACCGGATCCCGCTTATGTGATCCCAGTCTCCATGGCTGATGAATACTGTATCCAGCCGGTCCACGCCCCGGCTTTTTAAAAAGGGCACCAGACAGTCCTTTCCCAGTTCCTTTTCCTGGCTGCTGCCGCAGTCCATCAGCATGGTCCTTCCTCCGCAGGACAGAAAGATCCCATCCCCCTGGCCCACATCCAGAAATACGGCAGACAGCCCCTTCCGGGGCGGCGAAAAAAAGAAAAACACGCTCCCGGCCCAGAAAAGACACAGGATCAGGAAAGCCTGGGGCCGGCTCCGCCTCTGTTCCAGGATCCGGGAAGCCAGAAGGATCCCCAGAAAAGCTCCGGCCAGAAACAGGACCATGGCCGCCAGAGACGGCCTCCCAACCACCAGGCTGGCCCCTGGAAGCCTCTGTGTCCCCTCTCCCATGGCCTTATAAAGTCCCAGGATATAGTGGGCCCCTCCCAGAAGGGCGGCTCCCGCCTTCATGGAAAATAAGGAAGCCGCCAGTCCCAGCAGGCCAGAAACCACCACATACGTCATCAGAGGGATCACTAACAGATTCAGAAAGATCCCGTATAGCGGAAGCTCAAAGGAGTGATACAGGACGGCGGGAGCCGTGGCCGCCTGGATAGAGGCGCTCACAAGAAGCGTCTGGAATAAGCCGCGGGCTTTAAAGCGCCGGATGAGGAAGCCGCCGGGAAAGGCCACGGCTCCTGCTGCAAGAAAGGAAAGCTGGAAGGACGCCTGGGTCAGGAGACAGGGCCGGGACCACAAAAGCGCCAGGGCTGGAATACACAAGGCTGACATAAGGTCATAGGTCCGGCCCAGAAAGGCTGCCAGAAAAGAGAGCCCGCACATGGCCGCAGCCCGCACCACCGACGGCCCGAAGCCGGTCATGAGCCCATAGCAGAACAGAAAGGCTCCCGCTGCCCCGCCGGCCGCCGCAAACCCAAAGCCGCACCTTCTTAAGGCCTTCCACAGTCCAAGTCCAAGGATGGACACATGGAGACCGCTGATGGCCAGCACATGAGAGATCCCGTTTTTCCGGTATAACTCGTAAAGCGCCTGGTCCATATCAGACCGGTTTCCTAAGAGCACTGCCTTCAGGATCCCTCCATCTGTATCGGAAGCCAGCTGGTCCAGACGTCTTTCCAGACAGAGCCGTATCTGACAGATCCCCTCCCGGAACCGGCTGTATCCGGGGCCAGCCGGCGCTGTCCGGTCTGCCCGGAAGATCCCGCCGATCCCCTTCGCCCGGCAGAAGGACCTGTGATCGAAGCCGCCTGGATTCCGTTCCGGCTCCGGAGCCTCCATGGTCCCCTCTGCCCGGATCCTCATTCCTATTTTCAGTCCATCTGCCCGATCCGTATAGCAGTACATGCGCCGGGGGATCCTGCTGGCTTCCGGTCCGTACTCCTCACAGCCGGATACCATGAGCCGGTATCCGTAGTCTGTCTCTCCGATCTCCTCCACCTGGGCGGCTATGATCAGGGACTCCTCTCCCCGCTCTGCGGCCGTCTGCTCCTCCAGGATCCGTTCCCGGATCTCCAGCTTCATACGGCCAAAGCCCAGAAGGATACATCCGGCCGCTGTCAGTCCATACCGGAGCCATGGTCCCGCCTTTCCGTGTAAAAAAAGAGCCGGCGTCCCGCCTCCGCCCCCTGCTCCTCCCCTCCGGAAGCTTCCGGACAGGGCGCAGCAAAGGACAGCCAGCATGGCTGCCAGCCAGAAAAACCCCTGGTCTGCTGTAAGAAAAAGGGCCATCGTCTCTCCAAGTACCAGTCCCCCCGTTGCATACAGCAAAGGCCTGTTAATTTTTTTTCTCCTCCCTCCATGTATTCAAAATTTCTCTCAAACACCGTATTTAAAGGGATCTTGTCGCGGAAGACCGCGTCCTGGGAGCCATTGATGCGGATCTGCACCCGGCTGACCGTGGGAAGTTCTGAAAGTGAATTCACGATCGAATAAATGGGAATATATTCCCTCACCTCCAGGCTATTGTTCAAAAATGCGGAATCCAGATTGATGGAGCAGACGGATTCACTCACCATCACGTTTAAAAGCTTCATATCCGGGGGAAGCGTCGGATATGAATCCGGCTCCCTGGGCCCCTCGATCAGCTGCTCTACTATGAGCTTTTCCAGGGAAGTGTTGGTATTGCGCATCACCTCCCGTTTTTCCTCCACCAGCCCGTCTCCGGCAGCATTGGAAAAATACAGGGTCAGCTCCGTTTTCTCAAAGCTGTTCACATCCCGGATCCCCTCAACAAAATCTGAGGCCGAAAGCATCCCCACAGGATTTCCTGTGCCGTCCACAATGGGCTGCTCGGCACAGTAAATACTCAGATAGTCGATGCCCTGGATCTGAGTCAGCGTTTTCGTAAGGGCCGCCCGGCACAGGATCTCCCGTACTGAATCCATCAGCGCATAATTGGCATCCACAAACAGATACAGCACATTTTCTTCGATCCGGAAGGTAATGGTCTCCACCCGCTCTGGAATGGCGCTCTGACAGTCCAGCTCTGCCGGGACTGTTTCCATTCTGGAAAGAAGCTCCTGGACCAGCGCTTCCTGGTCCGTTCCTTCCATCCCGATGCTGTTCCCCACCAGCTTAAGTCCCGGGGAATCCAGATAATATACCGTATACTCCGGCACTCCCTCCGGTATTTCATCCGTCCGCCTGCAGCCGCCGCACAGAGCCAGCAGGACTGCCAGAAGGGAAACCGCAAAAAATATCCTTAACTGCTTCATGGCTTCTCCTTTCCTGTGGACGGGATGTACATCAGCGGGATCTTCACCGTAAAGGTGGTGCCGATGTCCTCCTTGCTCTCCACCTGGATGGACCCATGGTGCATAAAGATCACGCTTTTGGTGATTGCAAGTCCCAGGCCTGTGCCGCCGGTCTCCCGGGATCTGGCCTTATCCACCCGGTAGAACCGCTCGAATACCCGCTCCTTATATTCCTCCGGGATCCCGATGCCGGAATCCGAGACCTTGATATAAAAGAACTTGTGGTCCGCGTCCAGAGTGACCCGCACCCATCCGTCCTCCCGGTTGTATTTGACTGCATTTTCCACCAGATTGTTGACGGCCAGGGAAAACTTCACCTCATCGATATCCGCCGTTACCTCCCGGATACTCTCGAAGATCAGCTCAATGTTCCGCCGTCTGGCAATGGGACGGAGCCGTTTTAAGATCATCTCCACCAGAGCGTTGATATTGGTCTGGGTAATATTGATCTCTGCTGAGGATTTATCCATACGCACTAAAGTCAGAAGATCATCGATGATCTTGCTCTCCCGGTCGATCTCATCGGAAATATCGCCCATAAATTCCTGGTACAGCTCTTTGGGGACCTCATCCATGCTCATAAGGGAATCGGCCAGAACGCGGATGGAGGTGATCGGCGTTTTCAGCTCGTGGGACACGTTGGATACGAATTCCTGCCTGGACTGGTCCACAGCCTTCAGGCTCTGGAGGGTCTTGTTGATGGCCCTGGAGATCTGCTTTGTCTCCCGGTAGGATTCCTCCGCAATATCTTCATCCAGCCCCCCCTCTGCCACCCGGTCCAGGAATTTCACAATGGCCCGGAAGGGCTTCACGAAAAATCCGACGGCAAAGAACGCCAGGATCAGGCAGAGGATGAACACCGTAAGCTGATACAGGGATGCCTTATCCAGAAGCGCCTCCTCCATATTGAACATGCTTTCTGTGGATACCGTCACCAGCATGACGCCCGCCGTTTTCGGACTCTTCCTGGCATCCGCCGTCTGGACCGTATCCGCAATGGGCACCGCCAGGATAAAATAATGCTTTTCCGTATCATACCGGCTGGTGGTCTCGCCTTGGAAGCAGCGCAGTGTCTCGTCGGAAATACAGATCTTTCCCTCTGCCAGGGAAAACGTATCCTTCACGATCCGGAAGCCGGAGTTTACAATGAGGATCCGGCCGTTGAAGATATCGGCCAGCATGGACAGCTCCGTATCCGTTCCCGACGTATCCACGCCGGAATTGCCTAGATATCCGTTTCTGGACATTTTATTGCTCAGGATCTGGCACTGGTTCTGCACGTCGATGATCCGACGCTCCACCTGCATCTGCCTGGAGGACTGGGCTATGAGCCGTCCCTGGATAAGCAGCGGGATCATACAGGCCGCCACCACGAACAGCAGCATGGGAACCCTTATGCTGGGCGTATGCTTATGATAAAATTCCCCGATCCTGCTTCTGATCCACTTCATATTCCTCTACCATCTTTCTCGTGGCGGTCACCGCCAGGCTTCCCGGTCCGATATGGCAGGAGATGCTCAGGGAAAGCGGCGCCACAATAATATCGGCACTGGGATATTTTTCCTGTAATTCTTTCCGGAACTCCTCCGCCGCCTCTGCGTTCTGTGTATGGGCAATGGCCAGATGCGAATACTGGCACTGGCTGTCGCCGAGCCTGGTCTCCAGTTCCTTCTGGATGGAATTCAGCATCAGCGTCCTGGCCTGCTTCATGGTCCTGGCCTTGGCAAAGGCATCCAGCTTCTCACCCAGGATGATGAGCACCGGCTTGATCTTTAAAAGAGTTCCCAGAGCTGCTGCCGCCGGGGTGATCCGCCCGCCCTTTTTTAAGTATTTAAGCGTATCCACTGTGATAAAGATCACCGAATCGCCCTTTGTCTCCTCCAGACGCTCCTTGATCCTTGCTCCGTCAGCCCCCTGGGCGGCCAGCATCAGCGCATCCTTCACCGACTGGTACTGGGTCACGGAGACCCTCTGGTTGTCCACCACAAATACCTTTCCCTCATAGGCCTCGTCCATGGATAAGGCCATGGCCGTTTCACAGGAGCTGGAAAGCCCGCTGGACATTGGGATGTGGACCACCTGATCGTACTCCTTTAAAAGCCGGTCCCAGAGACCGGTCACATCAGCCGGGGACGGCTGGGAGGTGGAAATATCCGCATCCCCCTTTAACCGGTCGTAAAATTCCTCCTGTGTCAGGGTTATATCTTCAAAATATGTTTCTCCATCGATCATAAACGGCATGGGAAGGACCGTGATCCCCATTTCCTCTGCCTGTTTCTGCGTAATTCCACTGTTGCTGTCAGTCACAACCGCAATCTTCATACATGGACCCCTTTCTAAAAATTTTTATATCCTCCCATTTTACCCGATTTCCCCGAGAAATGGAAGCACAAAACCAGAGAAAGTATAGACCTTTTTTTGTTTTTATTATATAATAAATTTTAACCAGCAGAAAGGAAGTTCATCATTATGCCATACTGTCCAAAATGCGATATGGAATTTGTGGAGGGTGTCACCGTATGCACCGACTGCGGCGGTCCCCTTGTGGAATCCAGGGAAGCAGCCCAGGCCCAGAAGGCGGCTGAAAAGGAAAAACTGGAGCAGGAAATGCGCCTCCGGTATGAAGAGATGCAGAAAGCGGCAAAAGAAATGGAAAAACAGCCGGCCAGGCAGCCGGTTGGTACCTATGTGAAAAAAGAGCAGCGCTATGAGGATATGAATTCCTCTGCCTCCGCCTTTTTCCTGGTGGGCGGCGTACTGGCCTTGATCGCTGCTGTGAGTCTCCTGGGGTATCTGCCCCTGCCTCTTTACGGCGTTTCCCGCATCCTCTTCCATGTCCTTCTGATCCTCATGGCCGCCGGCTCCATCGCCGTGGCTGTATCCTCGAAAAAATCTGCGGCCCGGTTAAAGGTCCAGGCAGCGGATGAGGAAAAAGAAACGGAGGATATCCTCCAGTGGTTTTTAAAGACCTACTCTGCCAGAGGGCTGGACGACCAGCTTCTGATGGAGGATCCGGAGCTTTCCGGGGAAGAGCTGGAGCTGAAGCGGTTTGAACTGATCCAGGATTACCTGGTGACTGGAAGGGATCTGCCGGACCAGTCCTATGCAGACGCCCTCTGTGACATGATCTACGAACGCCTTTACGGAAAAGCCTGATACATACCGCAGTCTCCGGGAGCTGCTGCAAAAGGAAACCTTAGAAACCTCTTTTGCAGCAGCTCCCTCTTTCTATTCATACCGGACGATCTCTTTCTTTAGCCGCTTCATGATCTTCTTTTCCAGTCTGGAAATGTAGGACTGGGAGATCCCCATAAGATCCGCCACCTCTTTCTGGGTCATCTCCATGCCGTCGGGCTGCTTTAAGCCGAACCGCAGCTCCACGATCTTCTTTTCCCTGGGGTTCAGATGGTCGATGGCATTCTTTAAAAGATCCTTTTCGATCTCGTCCTCAATGTCCTTATAGATCACATCCTCGTCTGTTCCCAGAATATCCGAAAGGAGCAGCTCGTTCCCATCCCAGTCCACATTAAGAGGCTCGTCGATGGAAACCTCCAGCTTCGTCTTACTGGTCCTCCTTAAATACATGAGGATCTCATTTTCAATGCATCTGGATGCATACGTGGCCAGCTTGATATTTTTCGCCGGATCAAAGGTATTGATGGCCTTGATGAGCCCGATGGTCCCGATGGAGATCAGATCCTCCACCCCAACGCTGGTATTATCGATTTTTTTCGCTATGTAGACCACCAGCCGCAGATTATGTTCGATGAGCCGGGATCTGGCTTCCTTTTCCTCCTCAGTCCCAAGGCAGGCCAGAGTCCTGGTCTCCTCCTCCAGGGTCAGAGGCGCCGGCAGGACGTCGGCTCCGCCGATATAATGGATCTCTCCCTGGTTCTGCATGAGTATCGTGCGAAAGGTCGCCGTCTTTTTCAGCCTGAAGCGGCTGGGCACTGAGATTTTTATGATCATCTTCATTCCTCCTTAAACCACAAATTGCTCCGGGATCAGCATGGTAAAACCGCCGTCCCCCGACAGCGGCTCTCTGGCCACCGCCACCACCGGTCTCTGGATCTCCACCGTCCTTTTTTCCCATACGATCTCCATTTTTTCGAATATCACGGCCGGAAGCAGACCTGCCCGGGTCCCCACGGCCCGGTAGGGGATATAGACCACACCGTCCACCGAATCGCAGAAGCCCTTCAGGTCCCCGACGTATACCACGCTCACCGGCCTTCCGGAGACTGGCTCCCGGAGCCGGTTTCCCGAATCTGCCAGGGCCTTGAACTCTCTCTGCTCTCCCCTGTAAAAAAGCCGCACCAGAAACCGCTCCCTCCCCCGTTCCCTTTCCCTTAAAGCCCTCTTAAAAAAGAGTCCCGCCATGGCCGCCGCTCCAGAAGCCGCCGCCAGGCTTTCCCAATCCGTAAGCCAGAATATTTCTTTTAAGGAAAACAGGCTCCCTCCCAGGATACAGGCCGCCCCCAGCAGAAGCCCGTCGGCCTTTAAGAGCTCTCCAGGCGTCCCAGGAGAAAAAGCCAGCCAGCACATGAGGCTTCCGATCCCGGCTGCCGCCAGAAAAAGCTCTGCCGCTGCCGGAAGGACAGGAAACACAGCAAGGACGCAGTTGCAGACGCTTCCGGCTGCCGCTGCAGCCAGAAATCCCGGGACCCGCATCGGTATCCTCCCTAAACAGGAGGCCAGATACAGGGCCAGAAGATCCAGGAAGAAGACCCAGAGGAAAAATAAGTCCAGATAAAACTCATATTCCAAAGGCGCTCCCTCCTTTTTTGCAGAAGGTCCGCAGCCATAAAGCGGCTGCGGCAGAACTTATTATAGCCCTGCCTTCCCACATATTTTGTCAGATCCTCTGGAAAAGCCTTATTATTTATCGCCTTTTTTCTTCATTTCCCGCGAAAGCCAGAGTGAAGCCTCCGCGTTTTCTCTTTTGCTGGAAATACCGACAGAACAGTCAGATGTCTTTGAATTTTGCAAGAAAGGAATTTATATTTATTCTGCTCTTTTATATTTGGATTTTTATGACGAATCCGTCTGTGAACTGGTAAGATCAAAGGAGACGCGGCGCCGCTGAAAGCTGCGGCGCCTGTCACATTCTGAAAAGTTAGAATCTATCTGCGGTTCTTTAAGAAGTCCGGAATATTGATCTGTGTCTCTTTATGAGCCGGACGGTAGACCGGTGTGCTGTTGGGGATATTTAACTGGGGAGCTGCTGCAGCTGCTGCCTCTCCGGCTGCCGGCGCAGCAGTCCTCGGCATGGGAGATACCGGTTTCTGGACAGAGGGAGCCGGTACCTTCTGCTTATAATTGGTGAAATCCTTCATGGCCCGTTCCACAGGAGTATTGGCTCCGTGGGCGTCCAGTCCGGTGGCGATCACGGTGATCGTAGCCTCGTCCTCGGCATTTTCATCATACATGGCGCCGAAAATGATATTGGCATCGTCACCGGCCAGCTCCTGAACGTAGCTGGCAGCCTCGTTGGCCTCGATCAGGCTGATATCGCCGGAAATATTGATGATCACATGGGAAGCGCCTTCAATGGTAGTCTCAAGGAGCGGGCTGGATACGGCCTGCTTCACTGCCTCTAAGGCCTTGTCATCGCCCTTGGCCTTACCGATACCGATATGGGCGATGCCCTTGTCCGTCATAACGGTCTGGACATCAGCGAAGTCCAGGTTGATGAGGCCGGGAACGTTGATCAGATCTGTGATCCCCTGTACGGCCTGCTGGAGCACCTCATCGGCCTTCTTTAAAGCATCCGGCATGGTTGTCCGCCTGTCAACGATCTCCAGAAGACGGTCATTGGGGATCACGATCAGGGTATCCACTGCATTTTTCAGGTTTTCAATTCCCTCCAGGGCATTGTTCATACGCTGCTTTGCCTCAAAGCGGAAGGGCTTTGTCACAACGCCGACTGTAAGGATCCCCATATCCTTGGCGATTCTGGCGATCACAGGAGCCGCGCCCGTACCGGTGCCGCCGCCCATACCGCAGGTAACGAATACCATATCCGCACCCTTCATGGCCTGCGCCAGCTCCTCCTGGCTCTCCTCGGCAGCCTTTTCACCGATCTCCGGCTTTGCGCCTGCGCCCAGCCCCTTTGTGAGCTTCTCGCCGATCTGCATGGCCGTGGGGGCCTTACAGAACTGGAGCGCCTGCTTATCGGTATTGATCCCGATGAATTCTACTCCCAGGATATTCTCTTCCACCATGCGGTTTACTGCGTTATTTCCGGCGCCGCCGACACCGATCACAAGAATCCTTGCGGCATTCTCTGCCTCATTTATTTTTATTTCTAACAAGAACGTCTCCTCCTTTTAAACTTCCACTGCGTTTCTTTTGCGGAAATAGTCCAAATTAATCTAACATATATCATATTTGATTTTTGAAAAAATATCAACTATTATTTTCACAAACTTTATTTCTTTTTGAAGGTATATGTGGGCGTACTGTTGGTTTCGTCATAGGTATCCAGATACAGGGTGCCGGAAAGCCCGGAAAGCTCCGGAAGGATGCCGGAAAGCTCCGTTACCTTTCCGTCCAGATCCTCAGAATCCCCCAGCTCCACCACCACATCGCCGATATGGAGCCGGATCTCCCCGGCTCCTGCCATGGAGCTGTGATAATCCACCTTGTCCACCTTCACCTCATGGACCGACAGCACCTGGGTCAGATTTAAGATCTCCCCAAAGGTATCGGGATCTGCCACAGGAAGGGGCTGGTGCAGGATAATATGGCCGAAATCCAGTCCTGTGATCCACGGCACGCCTGGAAGCTGCTCCACAGAACTCTCCACGATGATGCCGTCCTTATCGAAATACATATAGCTGCTCATATACGAAACGTAGCCTACCACGCTCTTTTCAAAGACCACGATCTCGATCTTTGTGGGGCTCTTGAATTCGATCTTATATTCCTCGATGAACGGGATGGATTTATGCTCCCTGAACCGGTTCTCGTAATAACAGAACGCCGAATTTCTGGACCATTTTCCGCCAAGGACCAGATCGATGACCTGCTCCTCTGTATAGTGGCTGTTTCCCGTGACCTTGATCTCCTTAATGCGGACTGCAAAAACAAGGGCAGCCAGAAGGAGCAGGATCCCAAGAAGGATCCCTGCCACTGCCAGGACCTTCTTTCCTCTCCTTCTCCTCCGGTAGCCATAGCCCGCGTATCCTCTTCTTCTCCTCATCCTATTACCTGTACTCCCATCCTGTCTGGCCGGTATCCGGCTGTCATGAAGTTCCTAGAGCCAGCAGATCTCCGCGCCCAGGCTCCCAAGATCCCGGCAGAGATCCTCATAGCCGCGCCGGATATGCCGGCAGCTCCCAATGATCGAAAGGCCGTCTGCCGCCAGGCCTGCCAGCACCAGGGCCGCCCCGCCTCTCAGATCCGGCGCATCTGCGATCCCGGGCCTTAAGGGATACGTTCCCAGGGCCACGGCCGTCTGTCCCTCTGTACGGATCCTGGCTCCAAACTGCCGCAGCAGGGCCGCCGCCGCAAATCTGGCTTCAAAAACGGTTTCTGTGATCCGGCTCTCCCCGCAGGCCACAGAGGCCGCCGCCAGGAAGACCGACTGGAGATCCGTGGGAAATCCCGGATAGGGACCGGTACAGAGCGAAACAGGACCGGGCCTCTGATCCATCCGCAGACGGATCTCCTTTTCTCTTTCTTTTATGGATATGTCAGCGCCCATGCGCCTTAAAATGTAAACCGGCTCCCGCAGGTCCTCCGGCTCCGCTCCCATAACGGTCACGTCTCCCGCCGTCATGGCGGCGGCCGCCAGATACGTTCCGGCACAGATCCGGTCCCCGCCCAGAAAAAATTCCGCAGGATACAGACGCCTTACGCCCTCCACAGCGATCCGGCTCTTCCCTGCGCCGCGGATCCTGGCTCCCATGGCGGCCAGGAACCGGCAGAGCTCCATGATCTCCGGCTCTCTGGCACAGTTTTCGATCTCTGTCTCTCCCTCTGCGGTCACAGCCGCCAGGATAGCATTTTCCGTGGCTCCCACGCTGGGATAGGAAAACCGGATCCTGGCTCCCCGGAGCCGGTCTGCCCGGGCCAGGATCATGCCTCCAGCCTCAAAAAAGGAAGCCCCCAGCCGCTTCAGGGCGTACAGATGCAGGTCGATGGGCCGCTTTCCAATGACACAGCCTCCGGGATAATACGTCACCGCCTCTCCCCGTTCCGCCAGAAGCGGTCCAAGAAGGAGACAGGACGAGCGCATTTTCCCAACGTATTCCTCGGGGATCCTGTGGCCGGACGATGCTTTTGTATCCACCGTCAGGACTCCCTTTTCCAGGCTGCATTTACAGCCCAGGCTTTCCAATATCCCCATCATGGAAAAAACGTCCTCGATCTCCGGCACATGACGGATCACGGTGACGCCGTCGGCCAGCAGAGACGCCGCCATCATGGGCAGCACCGCATTTTTGGAACCCTGGATCCCAACGGTTCCCTTTAAGGGCCTTAGGCCCTGGATCTGTATTGCAGACAAACGGATCCCCCCAGATGCATGCTATACAGTATCCTATGCAGCGGACAGGCCCGGTGTTCCTCCTTATCCTTATCTCTCCAGCTTTATCTGGTTGGACACGCTGAGAGCCATGCCCATCTCCACCATGAGGAACAGCACCGAGGTGCCTCCATAGCTGATGAACGGCAGAGTGATGCCCGTATTGGGGATCACATTGGTCACCACGGCAATGTTTAAGATCACCTGGATGGCAATGTGGGCCATGACTCCCACCACCAGAAGGGCCCCAAAAAGATCCGGCGCATTTCCAGCGATCAGCATGAAACGGTAGATCATGAATAAAAAGATCAGGATCACCGATATGGCCCCGAACAGGCCCAGCTCCTCGCAGATGATGGCAAAGATCATATCGTTCTGGGGCTCCGGAAGGAAGCTGAGCTTCTGGATGCTCTGTCCCAGCCCCTTGCCCAGAAGGCCTCCGGAGCCGATGGCATAAAGCCCCTGGAGCACCTGGTAGCCTCCGTCCCTGGGATACGCCTCCGGATTCTTCCACACCAGGATCCGGCTCAGCTGGTAGGATTCCAGGATCCCGGCCTTTTCCAGGCCCATGGCGATCATGGGCGCAAAAATGAACACTGCCGCCCCCAGCGCCATGGAAAGGATGAAGATCCATTTTTTCTTACAGGCAATGAACATCATCACAAAGCCGATGCCCACGATGATCAGGCCGGAGCTTAAGTTATTGGCCATGACCATCAGGGCCAGCGGGGCGATCAGGACGATCAGCATTCCCCAGCTCCTCCACTCATCGATCTTTTTCCCCAGCCGGGTGATCACCACCGCCAGCACCAGGATCACCGTCACCTTTACAAGCTCTGTGGGCTGGAACCGCACGGACCTGGTCCCCAGCCACCGCTTCTGTCCGTTGACCTTGATCCCCAGGCTGGTGAAATTCACCAGAAACATACAGATATAGGATACCACGATGGCCGGAACGGTAAATTTCGCAAAAAAGTGGTAATCCATCTTGGAAATGACCAGCATGGCCGCAAAGCCTGCCAGAGCTATGTATCCCTGCCGTTTCATATAATAGGCCGGTCCCTGGCCCAGGACCTGGGCGTTGTAGGAGCTGGAGCTGTATATCATCACCAGGCCGAACACGGTCAGGAAGATGATGGTAAACAGCAGGCTGTAATCATAAAAACGCCTGGGCTTTTTCTTTTTGGGCTGGGGCTGGGGACGGCTGGCTTCCGTCCGTCCCCTCTGCTCCGGATGCCCGGCCCTTCTGCGGTCATTTACAGATTGTTCACGCATTCCTTAAAGATCCGCCCCCGCTCTTCATAATTTTTAAACATTCCCCAGCTTGCACAGGCCGGAGAAAGCAGCACATAATCGCCGGCATTGGCGTAGGAGGCGCAGACCTGGACAGCCTCCTGCATATCCTCTGCGTACATGATATCCGTGAGCCCATGTTTTTTTGCACACTCGGCGATCTTATCCCTGGTCTGGCCGATAAGCACCAGATACCGCACCTTTCCGTCAAAGCTTTCGATCCACTCGTCATATTCCGAATGCTTGTCATAGCCTCCGGCGATCAGCAGCGTGGGCCCCGGCATGGCGCGGATGGCCTGGATGGCCGCATCCGGGTTGGTCCCCTTGGAATCGTTATAGTAGGTGACTCCGAACCGCTCCCGCACGAACTCGATCCGGTGCTCCACCGCCTTAAAGGCCATGCAGGCCTCGCGGATCACAGGGATGGGCACGCCCATCTGGAGGGAGATGGCCACAGCTGTCATCACATTTTCATGGTTGTGGCCGCCGATGATCTGGAGATCCTTGACATCCAGCACAGGCTCCGTCTTTCCGCCGTGGCGGTATACGATCCTGTCGCCGTCCATATATACGCCCTGGTCCAGCTTTTCCCTCCGGCTGAAGTAGATCACCTTGCTCTTTAAGGTGGAGCCAAAGGCACGGAGCTCCGGATCGTCATAATTTAATACACAGGAATCCTCTTCTGTCTGGTTCCTGGCGATCCCCTCCTTTACCTGGATGTAGCAGTCCATGGTCTTATGGCGGTCCAGGTGGTCCGGAGTGATGTTGGTGATGGCCGAAACATTGGGATGGAACTCCATAATGGTCTCAAGCTGGAAGCTGGAGACCTCGGCCACCGTCACCGATTCCTCCGTGGTCTCCCTGGCATGGGCCGTATAGGGATCACCGATATTTCCAACTACAAATACGCTGTTAAAGAAATGCCTCATGATCTCGCCAGTCAGGGCCGTCGTGGTGGTCTTTCCGTTGGTTCCGGTGATGGCGATGAGCTTTCCCTGGGAACAGTGATAGGCCAGCTCGATCTCGCTCCAGATGGGGACCCGGGCCTCGTCCAGAACAGCCACAAAGGGTGCTTCCAGGGAGATACCCGGACTGATGACGCAGAGCTCCACGCCGGAAAGATCCAGCTTCTTCAGTTCTCCTAAGATCACGGAGACCTTTGCGCCCTCATCAAAATTTTTCTTTAATTCCTCGGCGGAAAGCTTCTCGTTTCCGTCATATAATACCACTTCCCCGCCCTGGGCCAGAAGAAGCTTTGCCGCTGCGATCCCGCTGATGCCGGTTCCGGCAACTAATACTTTCTGTGACATGAATATTCCTCCCTGCTATAATCCTAAGTAAGCAACCAGACAAAGGATTGCCGTGATGATGGAAAATACGGCGACGACTCTCGTTTCAGACCATCCGCACAGTTCAAAGTGATGATGGATGGGAGCCATCTTAAAGATCCGCTTTCCGCCGGTCTTTTTAAAATAAGTGACCTGGATGATAACGGAAAGCACCTCCACCAGATAGATAAGGCCCACAATGGCGATGAAGACAGGCATCTGCATCATATAGGCGCTGGAGGCCACAAAGCCTCCCAGGGCCAGAGATCCCGTATCTCCCATAAATACCCGGGCCGGATATACATTAAATAAGAGGAAGCCCAGAAGACTTCCCACAACGGCGCCCGTGATGGGGCTGATGCCGCTCTCCTCTCCCAGAGCCACCACGGTAAAAAAAGTGGCCACCAGGATCGTCACACTGGTGCAGAGTCCGTCCAGACCGTCTGTGAAATTGACGCCGTTGTCCGTTCCAAGGACGATAAAGAACAGGGCCGGTACAAAGAGCCACCCCAGATCCAGGAAATATCCGTTTTCAAAGCCGCCGGTGAAGGGGATCAGCATTTCCGTTCCTACCTCCCCGGAGGTCATCAGATAATAGGCGAAGATCCCTGTGATCACGATCTGGCCCAGAAGCTTCTGTTTCGGATTCAGCCCCTCGGACCGTTTCATGACGATCTTGATATAGTCGTCCAGAAAGCCGATGATCCCGAAGCCCACGGTCATGAACAGCACCGGGATGATCCGGGGATAATCTTTCATATAAAAAAGGGACGTGATCACAATGCTGGAAAGGATGATCAGTCCCCCCATGGTAGGCGTCCCCTGTTTTTTTAAATGGGCCTGGGGACCGTCCTCCCGGACCTGCTGGCCGAACTTTAATTTATGAAGGAATGGGATCACGATGGGGCAAAGCGCCGCACTGACCGCAAAGGCGATGATGACCGCCAGGATTGTCTCATTAACCATATTGCACCTCTGTCTCTTATGTATTGGGTCTTTTTAGTATACGTCCTTTTAAAGAATTAATCAATGGGAAAACACCATTTCCTTGTTTTCTGTCCGGATCTTCATGGGACAGACGCCCAGCTCTTCTTGTCCGCTGAGGGCGGACAGAACGACGCATGGCTGAACGCTACGTTTCATTTCCAGGCAGAAGCCCAAGATAAGGAAGGATGTTCTCAAAAATGTCGGCAATGACCGGGGCTGCGATGGTTCCGCCGTAGTAGATCCCCACCGGTTCGTCAATGGTGATGAGGGCAATGACCTGGGGATCGTCAGCCGGGGCAAAGCCCAGAAAAGAAGAGATATACTTTTTCCGGCTCCTGGGAAGCTTTTCCGAGGTGGCCGTTTTTCCTCCGATCCGGAAGCCATCCACCTTTGCCCGTTTCCCGCTGCCCTCAGCCACCACCTGCTCCAGGATATGCCGCATGGTCCGGCTGGTCTCCTCCGATACCACATTTTCCCTTACGGGATACGTAAACTCCCGCACCAGAGAGCCGTCCCGGCTCTCCGCCTTTATGGCAAAATGGGGTGTGATCCGGTTCCCTCCGTTGATGATGGAGGAGGCGGTGGTCACAAGCTGGATGGGAGTGATCTGGAACGACTGTCCAAAGGAGACCGTGGCCAGTTCCACCAGACCCATATTTTCCTTCTTATGCATAATGGTGGCCGCCTCCCCGGGAAGGTCGATGCCTGTTTTCCCCAGCAGGCCGAACTGCTGGAAATAATCGTAAAAACGCTCCGCTCCCAGCCGCTGTCCCACATCGATGAACACCGGATTACAGGAGTTCATGGCTCCCTGTAAAAAGGTCTCGCCGCCGTGGCCGCCCACCTTATGGCACCGGATCTTCCGGTCCTCCACGATCCGGAAGCCCGGACAGGAAAACCGGTCCTCCAGGGAGACCACTCCGGCCTCCAGACCGGCTGCGGCCGTGATGATCTTGAAGGTGGAGCCCGGCTCATAGGTGTCGTTGATGCACCGGTTCCTCCACATGGCGTTCAAAAGATCCTGTTTTTCCTTTCCGGAAGCGGCCCCATCCCCCTCTGCCAGGGAAAACGGGGCGTTGAGATGAAATTCCGGGGCATTGACCATGGCATAGATCTCCCCGTTCTGAGGGTTCATGACAATGACCGAAACGGCCCTGGCCCCCTTCCGCTCCATCACCTGGTACGCGGCCTGCTCTGCGTATTTCTGGATGTTCACGTCCAGGCTCACAGTCAGGGTGTTCCCGGCCACCGGCTCCAGCCGCTCCTCTGCGGCATTTTCCACCTCCACGCCTTTGGCATCGGACAGGGTAAGGATCTTTCCGTCCCGGCCCTTTAAGTATTTTTCGTACATGACCTCCAGGCCGATGATCCCCTGGTTATCGGCCCCTGTAAAGCCCAGGACCCGGGAAGCCAGGCTGTCGTAGGGGTAATACCGCTTATAATCCTCATCCACCTTGACGCCAGCAAAGCCATGGGAGCGGATCCGGTCTCCGTCGGCCTTATCCACATTGGTCTTTATGATCTCCCGGGAGGAGCGCTTTTCCACCTTTTTGCGGACCTCTGCCTCCGGCAGCTCCAGTTCCCCGGAGAGCATCCGGATCACCGCCTCCGGCTCCTCCACCTGGTTATGGACCACGGAGACCGTACAGACCGTCCGGTTGGAGGCGATGACCGTGCCGTTCCGGTCCACGATCTCCCCTCTGGCCGCCTTGATGGTCCGTTCCCTTTCATGGAGATCGTCGGCCATGGTGCTGTAATGCTCTGACCGGAAGATCATCAGATAGCCCAGCTGGCCGCAGAGCCCGGCCATAAAAAGCGACAAAAACGCCATGGTCACCAGGATCCGTCTCCTGTGATGGGTCAGAAAAGAGCTCATGACGCCACATCCATGTCCGTGTTTTGTTACTCATTATATTTCATTTCACCAGAAATTATGAATGGCTGATCCCAAAGACTGCCTCCGCCTTCCCGATCCGTTTCTCGATCTGGGCATAAAAGTCCCCATTCCTGTCATAGGGAGTCAGATAAAATTCCTTTAACACATACATGCTCAGGTTCCTGGACAGGATCCCTTCTGTATCCTCCCGGACGATCCTGGAAAGCTTCTTTAAAAAATAATGCCATCTGGAAATATAGGCATCATATTTTTCCGCTTCCGGCATATCGATCCACTTTTTCACCCTGATCTTGGCCCGGTTTGTCTTCCGGCACTCCCTGACCTGGAGAAAATACTGGAAGCTCCCGTTTTCATACAGCCGCCCCAGAGGGAAGATCCGGCAGATCCCCGGGCGGAAGCTGTGGACCGTACAGCGTCCGTTCTGATCCAGGAACGTGCATCTTTCCCCCACCCCTGTCATTTTTAGATTGGGGAGGACGATCCCATCCACCACATTCAGTTCTAAATTTTCAGTCAAAAGCGTCTCTGCTCCCACTCCTGTCCCTTCTGCCAGACGGTGCATATCCAGGGGATCCAGGACCACCGACCGGCCCATGCCCGAACAGCAGGCAGAGCAGCCTGCACAGCCGCCGCAGTCTGCTCTTACCATATCAGAAAGCCCGTAGAGCCTTCCGTCTGAAATCTCATTTAAATCGATCTGTCTTTCCATCCGTCACCTCTCTGTATCTTCGTCCCCGGCGGCTCCGGGCCGCCGGAATGCATCCCATCTACTGGGGCTCTGTTTCCCCCTGGCCTTCCGGAGCGTTTTCTGGCCCTGGGGCCGGAGGCGTTTCCGACAGAGTCTCAGAGGCCGCCTCCCCAGGGGTCTGGCCGCCTCCGGCCACGGTGTCGGGAAGTCCCAGCCCGTCGTCATAAGGCACGACCTCCTCACCGGCCGGCTCGGTCTCCGGAATGGTCTCCCCGTTTTCATCGGTCATGGGCTCCGTTTCCTCTGCCTGGGTCTCTCCGTCTCCAGCTTCCCCTCCGGGCTCCAGACCGCCCTGGTTCTGGTTGGTGATCCCCTCACCCTGGGCCGCCAGGCTCTCGTCCTCGGTCCCGGCCACATCCGTATCCGGGAAAATATTCATATAAGGAAGGACTTCTGTCATGATCTTCTGGAACACCTCTGTGGCAAAGGTACTGTGGGCCTGTTCCTTTCCCGGCAGATTGGGCGTGTCGATGACCACATAGGTCAGGACCTGGGGATCGTCGGCCGGGGCAAAGCCCGCAAAGGACAGCAGGTAATTGTTGGCAGACCGGGGCAGCTTCTGGGCCGTTCCCGTCTTTCCGCCGATCTTATATCCGGCCACCCGTCCTGCCTTACCGGTGCCTTCCTCACTGTCCACGGTCAGGAACATGGCGTTTCTTACAAAATCGCTGGTGGCCTGGGATACGGTCTCCCGCACCAGATTGGGTTCCACCTTCTTCACCACGGCTCCCTGGTCGTTTAAGATCTGCTTCACCACATGGGGCTCATAATAGGAGCCGCCGTTGATCACCGACGACAGGGCCGCCGCCATCTGGACCATGGTACAGTTGTACGTCTGACCAAAGGAGTTACAGGCCAGATCCGCCGCTCCCATGTTGTCTGCATGGAAGATCAGTCCGGCCGTATCGGCCTCGCCGGGAAGATCGATCCCCGTCTTCTGGCCAAAGCCGAAGATCTCCTGGTATCTGGCAAACCGTTCCACACCCATACGGGCTGCGATCTGCATCATCGCGTCGTTGCAGGATTTCATCAGGGTCTGCTCCACCGAAAGGACGCCGTGGCCGTAAATGCTGACGCACTTGATCCGGTGGCCGCCCACCTCCTGGGCGCCGTCGCAGACAAAGGTCTCCTGGGGGCCGATCACCCCCTCCTCCAGGGCAGCCGCCACCGTTAAGGGCTTGGCCGGGGAACCTGGCTCGAAGCTGTCGCTGACACAGAAGTTCCTCCACATCTGGTTCCAGGCCTCTGACTTCTGCTCCTCAGTCATGGCGTCGATCTGCTCCTGGGTGTACATAGCCCCCAGATTTCTCGGATCGTTGAGGTCATACCGCCGGTTGGAGGCCATGGCCAGGATCTCGCCGTTGTTGGGGTTCATCACCAGCACCGCCGCCGTCTTGCTCCCGATGCCGTTCATCCACTCGTCGATGTACTTTTCCACGATCTTCTGGATATTGGTGTCAATGGTGGAAACAATGGTGTTTCCGTTTTCCGCTGATTTGATGACCTTCTCCATATTGGATTCGGCATCCAGATAGCCATACTCCCGGCCGTTGGTGCCGATGAGCTGATCGTTGTAAAACTGCTCGATGCCGCCGCTTCCCTGCTTTCCGTTGTCAAAGGAAAAGCCCACCACATTGCAGGCCACGGAGCCGTAGGGATAGACCCGCTTATACTCGTCCTCAAACCATACGCCCTGGACCCGCTTCCTGCTCCTGGAGTCTATATACTGCTTGTTCACCTCTTTGGCCTTTGCCTCGAAGGCCTCCTTTTCCTCTGCCGAAAGCTGTCTCCGGAACTTCACATAATAGGAATTCGGGTTTTCATTGATGGCTGAAAGGATCTCCTCCCGGTCGTATCCGAATACGTCCACCAGGGCCGTCACTGTGGTCTCCAGATAATTGGCTGAATCCTTATTGATCTGGTTGGGATCCAGGATCAGATTGTAGACCTTTTCGCTGGTGGCCAGGTAGGTGCCGTTCCGGTCCACAATGTCCCCCCGCCGGTAGGGCAGGGTACGGCTGTTGTAGGAGGACTGCTGGTTTAAGACGATCTCCGTATACTCCTCGTTCTTCTCATCCACCAGCATATAGAGCTTCACCGCAAGACCAAACAAAGCCAGCGTAATTACGAGGACCGTAACCGCCAGCTTTTCCTGCATGTATCTTGAGAATATTTTTTTGTGCTTGTTCTGACTACCGTTCCGGGATGTCTTCATACTGTCTAACATACTCGCTTTCTGTCTTGTTATACATCCTTACCTGGTCCTTATTGGCATAGACCATCCCCAGCTCCTCTGTGGCGATCTTATAGATATTGTCCAGATCGATGGACGTATTGATCCGGGTCTCCAGAGCGTCATTGTCCGCCTTCTTTTTTTCAATGGATGCCTCCAGGGCCTCGATGTGGTTGAGCCTGGCGGCGATGGAGGACTGGAGCTGTAAATAGCTGACGCAGAAATAAAGGGTGCACACTGCGGCAATGGTCAGTACGATCACATACGGCAGGTCCATCTGGAGTGCTTTTTCCTGGTTTCTTCTGACAGTAACAGTACGGCTCTGGCTGCTGGCCTCCCGTCTGGGCTCCCTGGGCCTCTCCTGTCTTCTTTCCGGTTCCAGCTTTCTGGCCGCAGTCCCACTGACATATTCCGGCGCTGCCCCTCTTCTGGTCTTTGCTGCCATACTATCACTTCCTTTCCTATTCCTTATGATCCGCTCCGTTCAAACACACGGAGCTTTGAGCTTTTTGATCTTGTATTTTCCTCCAGCTCCTGTCCGCTGGGAACGATAGGCTTTCTTGTGATGACCTTTCCCCGGCTTTTCCTTCCGCAGACGCATACGGGAAAGTCCGGCGGGCAGATACATGGGTTTTCACAGGTCTTAAACCGTGTCTTGACGATCCGGTCCTCCAACGAGTGGAAGGTGATGATGGAAAGCCTTCCTCCTGGATTTAAAAGATCCACCATTGTATCGATGGATTCGTCCAGCACCTCCAGCTCATGGTTCAGCTCAATGCGGATGGCCTGGAAGGTGCGCTTGGCCGGGTGGCCTCCCTCGGCCCGTACCCTGGCCGGGATGGCGGCCTTGATGATCTCCACCAGCTCATCGGTGGTTTCGATCCGTTTCTCCTGGCGCGCTTTCACAATGTGCTTTGCAATATTTTTCGCAAACCGGTCCTCACCGTAATCACGGATGATCCGGTACAGCTCCATCTCGCTGTATTCATTGACGATATCCGCGGCCGTTTTTTCGTTTCTCTGGTCCATACGCATATCCAACGGCGCGTTTTCCCGGTAGGTAAAGCCCCGCTCTGCCGTATCCAGCTGATAGGAGGATACGCCCAGGTCCAGGTAGATCCCGTCCACTTTTTCGATCCCCAGGCTGGACAGCACCTCTTTTATATTTCTGTAATTGCTCCTGACGATGGTAACCTTCTCTCCGTATTCCTTAAGCCTCCCAGAAGCTGCCTGGATGGCGTCTGCATCCTGGTCGATGCCGATGAGACGGCCTTTGGGGCCCAGCCGCTTTAGGACCTCATAAGCATGGCCGCCGCCGCCCAGGGTACCGTCCACATAGATCCCGTCCGGCTTAATATTCAGGCTGTCTACGGTTTCATAAAGGAGAACTGACTTGTGTTCAAAAATCATATGCCAAGACCTTCCATATTTTCTGCGATTTCTTCCATATCATCATACACGTTCTTCTCTGTCCAGAGCGCCTTGTTCCAGATCTCGATCCGGCTTCCGACTCCCACCAGGACCACATCCTTTTCCAGCTTCGCAAATTCCCGGAGGACCGCAGGGATCAGGATTCTGCCCTGCCTGTCCACCTCGCAGGCGCTGGCGCCGGCCAGGAAAAACCTTGTAAAATTTCTGGCATTGGCATTTGTAAGAGGAAGTGCGTGGAGTTTTTCTTCAAAGGATCTCCATTCGGAATTTTCGTACACAAAAAGACACCCGTCCAGTCCCTTGGTCACAACGAACTCATCGCCCAGCTGTTCCCGGAACCTGGATGGTACGATCAAACGGCCCTTGGCATCGATTGTGTGACTGTATTCTCCAATGAACATCGTCTTCTCCTGTTGCCACCGCGCTCCATGGGGAACCACCGTTCCACCATTTAGCACCACTTTAACCCACTTTCCACCACTTCTTCTTTAATATTAGTACATATGAAAGAAAATAGCAAGGAATTTTTAAAGAAAAAACCGCCGGGAATCCTGTTCCCGACGGCCCCATCTGCTTTTAAGTTTTATTGGACAACAGGGGAATTTCTCCTCTTTCGTACCGCCCACCAACGGGCCAAACAAAAAACGTGAACACAAAGACCGGCCCGCGCCGGTTCCGCTAATAGCCGGCCGCCATATACTGCTCGATCAAGGCATCCAGCTCCACACTGTACTGATATACGGCAGCGTAATCCTCCTTCTCATCAATACTCCGGTTCAGCTTTGCTCTCACACTCTCGATCCTCTGGATCAGCTTCTCACGCTCTTCATTCAACCCATTCATTTACACTGTTTCCTCGCTTTCTCCTGGTCCCTTCCTTCGATGGAACAGGAGAACAGCCAGGGAAATGACCGCGATCACCATGGATAATACCTGAGAGACTGCAAGTTCCGTTCCCGGGATCAGAAGCTGGTCCGTCCGAAGCCCTTCGATCCACGCGCGTCCGATTCCATATCCGGTAAGATAAATCAGTAACATTTCTCCTGTAAATTTCTTTCTCTTTCTGTACCAGAGCATAAATAAAAGAAGCCCCAGGTTCCACATGGATTCGTAAAGGAACGTCGGGTGGACCTGGATATACTCGATCCCGTTTTCCGTGATCAGATTCTCCAGAAGTTCCTGGGATATCATGCTTTCATTGACAATGCTCCGTTTGATCCGCATGGCGAACAGGCTGTCCGTATAGCCGCCGAAGGCCTCGCAGTTCACAAAGTTTCCCCAGCGGCCGATGATCTGCCCGGTCACAAGGCCGAGACAGGCGCTGTCCGCCATGGACAGGAATGAAAGCTTACGCTTTCTTGTGAACACGATCAGCGTGACCACTGCGGCGATGATCCCTCCGTAGATGGCCAGGCCGCCCTTCCGTATATTGAAGATCTCCGCCAGATGATCCTTATAATACCCCCACTGGAACACCACATAATAGAGACGGGCCCCGATGATCGCAAAGATCACTCCATACAGCATGAAATCCAGATATATCTCCGGATCCTGCCCCCTCCTTTTAGCATCCTGCTGGGCCACCAGAAGTCCGGCGATCATTCCGATCCCGATGATCAGGCCGTAATATGCAAAGGATACTCCAAAAATAGAGAAGCTTTTTGTCATATTCTGGACGGATATCCCCAGGTGTATAAAGCTTAAATCTGCCCCTTCCGCCATATCAAACACTCCTTTTGTCGTTTATGTTTCCTATTTTACTCCGAAATACTACAAAAAGCAAATAAATTCGCATGACACCGTCTCCCTTATTTCGACAAAAGTTCCCGTTTCTGTTGTGCAGCCCACACCCGTTTTCCTTGCATTTTTCATCCGGGGCTTATATACTGAAAGCAGAAAAAATACTGCTGAATGGAGGCAAAAAATGGATATCACTTCTTATTTAAACAGCCTGGAGGACTGCCGGGAAGCCCTGATACGCTTCCGCCGGGACCTGCACCGTCATCCGGAGCCAGGATGGAAGGAATTTTATACCACTGCCAGACTCATTGCCGCGCTGAAAGATCACGGGATCCCTGCAAAATATGGAAAAGAGATCCTTCACAGGGATTATCTCTGGGGTTATCCTCCCCAGAAGGAGCTGGACGTATGCATGGAGCGTGCCGTAAGCCAGGGAGCGGACGCCGGTATCATTAAGGAAATGGACGGCTTCACCGGGGCCATGGCTGTGATCGAAACCGGAAATCCCGGACCGGTGACGGCGCTGCGCTTTGATATCGACTGCAACGATGTGGGCGAGGATATGGACCCCTGCCGCCTTCCGGTAAAAAATGGCTTTTCTTCTGAAAACTGCGGATGCATGCACGCCTGCGGCCACGATGGCCACGCTTCCCTGGGGCTTTTCGTCTGCCTGGCTCTGAACGCCATCCGTAAGGATCTCTCCGGCGTCATAAAGGTCATCTTCCAGCCGGCGGAGGAAGGCGTCCGGGGCGCCCAGTCCATTGCAGAAAGCGGCATCCTGGACGACGTGGACTGGTTCCTTTCCGGCCATCTGGGCATGGGCTGGAAAACCGGCGAGCTCCTGGCCCTGACCAACGGCTTCCTCTCTACTACAAAAATAGACGCAGTCATCACCGGCCTCTCCTCCCATGCAGGGGCTTCCCCCCAGGATGGCCATAACGCGATCCTGGCCGCCTGCTCAGCCACCCTGGCCATGCATACCGCCTGTCAGGACTCCCGGGGAGCCGCCAGGCTCAACGTGGGGACCATCTCCGGAGGCACCGGACGGAACGTGGTTGCAGACCGGGCGGTCCTCCAGCTGGAGACCCGGGGAGAGACCACGGAGATCGAACGCACCGTCTTTGGCCGGGCCATGAGCAGCTTAAAGGGCGCGGCTGAAATGTTCGGATGCACGGTGGATACAAAGATCATGGGCAGCGCCTCCGGTGCCGACAGCGACGACGCCCTGGAGCCCTTCATAAAAGCCGGGGCTTCCAGGATCCCGGAGATCACCCGCTACGTTCCCAGCGGAGGCTTCACCGGCTCCGAGGACGCCGCCTACCTGATGTCCAGAGTCCAGGCCCATGGCGGAAAGGCAGCCTACATGTGCATCGGCTGCGACATTGCGGCTCCCCACCACAACGCCCGGTTCGACATCGACGAGAACGCGCTGATGACGGGACTTAAGCTCTATGTTTCGGTTCTCTGGGAGCTGCTGGGCCAAAAGCAGTGATTTTTGCCTTGAGAAAAAGAAATGCATATGCTATGATTACTTGTGGCTTTGGACCCTTTTCCGGGCTCATGGCCCTGCGGTCTCCTAAAAGACCGGCCAGATGAAAAGCACCTTATATGCAATAGGAAAAGCAAAGGAGAATATAGACCCATGAAATTAGGTATCGTTGGCCTTCCTAATGTAGGAAAGAGCACACTGTTCAACTCTCTGACAAAAGCCGGCGCGGAATCCGCCAACTATCCGTTCTGTACCATCGACCCCAACGTGGGCGTGGTTCCGGTTCCGGACTTCCGTTTAAAGCTGCTGACAGACCTTTATCATTCTGAAAAGACCACTCCTGCGGTCATCGAATTCGTGGATATCGCAGGCCTCGTAAAGGGCGCCTCCAAGGGCGAGGGCCTGGGAAACCAGTTCCTGTCCAATATCCGTGAGGTGGACGCCATCGTCCATGTGGTACGCTGCTTCGAGGATCCCAACGTGATCCATGTGGACGGCAGCGTGGACCCGCTCCGCGACATCGAGACCATCAACCTGGAGCTGATCTTCTCTGATATCGAGATCCTGGACCGGCGGATCGCCAAAAACGGCCGCGGCGCTGCCAACAACAAGGCCCTGGCCAAGGAGGTGGAGCTTTTAAAATCATTAAAGGCCCATCTGGAGGACGGAAAACTGGCAAAAAGCTTCCCCTGTGACGATGAGGACACCAGAGACTTTATCAACACCTTAAACCTCCTGACCTGGAAGCCGGTGATCTTTGCCGCCAACGTAAGCGAGGACGATCTGGCCGACGATGGCGCTTCCAATGAGTATGTGAACCAGGTCCGCGGATTTGCCGCTGAAAATGACAGCGAGGTATTTGTGATCTGCGCCCAGATCGAGCAGGAGATCGCCGAGCTGGACGATGACGAAAAGAAGGAATTTCTGGAGGATCTTGGTTTAAAGGAATCCGGTCTGGAAAAGCTCATCGCCGCCAGCTACCGTCTCTTGGGCCTCATCAGCTATCTGACTGCCGGTGAAAAGGAGACCCGCGCCTGGACCATTAAGGTAGGCACCAAGGCTCCCCAGGCCGCAGGAAAGATCCACTCCGATTTTGAGAGGGGCTTCATTAAGGCCGAGGTGGTCAACTACCAGGATCTTCTGGACTGCGGAAGCTACTCTGCCGCCAAGGAAAAGGGACTGGTACGGATCGAGGGGAAAGAGTATGTGGTAAAAGACGGAGATGTTGTATTATTCCGGTTTAATGTGTAAAGATAGACAGTTTTAAAGAGCTGCCTGTACCTAAAAAGGCCCTGGGGTCAATAAACTTTCAGTCTGCAATTTTTGCAGACGGTCTGCACAATCATAATCACCTGTCCAACGGGTGGTTTGCTCTAGGGCTATAAGCCCTTGTTACTAGTGGGCTGTCGGGAAATAGATAGTCTAAAACAGGGCCGGCTGTGACTTATGTGAGTCACAACCGACCCTGAAATTTTTTCATAAAAAAGAGAAAAAGATGGCTAACGACAACCATCTTTTCCCCGTTCCATGTTATAATGGAACTATGCTTAAACAAGATTATTATAACAACTTTTTTGATTTTGGGCAACAGAAAATTAACTTCAGCTTCTTCGAATTGCATTTACCCGACGACGATCCTGTCTATACCCTGAAAAAAGTAATGGAGGAATTGGATTTTTCAAGCCTGCTGGCCTGTTGTTCAGACCAGGGAAGAACCGGGTACAATCCAATCATGCTGTATGCTGTTGTTACCTACGCAAACATGCGTGGCATCCGGGCCGTTGACCGGATCGTGGAGCTGTGTGAACGGGACCTGGCTTTCATCTGGCTGACCAAAGGCCAGAGACCCAGGCGGGATGCTTTTTATGATTTTAAGGGGAAAAAGCTATATCAAGCTTCAGGATCACGAAAAACGGAAGACCCGTGCATACCAAGCGGATATCGGAAAGTATTATAACATGAGCTGTGCCGTTTTTGAGGATGAGTATTACTACATCTGCCATGATGGGCGGGAACTGCGGCATATGCGGACGGAAAGCAGGATACAGGATGGGTATACCCAGACCTTTGAAGTATATGGCTGTGAAGTGCTATACTAATGTTGTAACAGGAGTGGCTAATAAGATATAATCAATCTTATAAAGAAAAGAGGTACACATTATGCCACAGAGTTACACCCCTGAATTTAAAAAGAAGATTGTCCGCCTTCACGAGGAAGAAGGACGCACTTACAAAAGCATCACTGCTGAATACGGCGTATCCAAAGCCAGTATTTCCAAGTGGTGCAGTGAATTTAGCAAAGAATGCCAAACAAAAGCCCTCGAAAATCCAGATATTCCAAATGAAATGGAACTTATGAAAGAGAATCTCCGATTGCGCAAGGAACTGGAAGAAGCAAAAAAGGAAAATCTCTTCTTAAAAAAAGCAGCGGCATTCTTTGCAAAGGAAATCGATTAGAGGCTTATCGATTTATTGAGCAATATCATGAGTTGTTTGGTCTACGGTGGCTCCTTCGCAGGCTTGAAATCTGTCCAAACGCGTATTATAACTACCGGAAACACAGGAAGGCGGATTATTATGCCAATAAAGCAGAAGTACACGCGCAGATTCAGGAAATCTATCATATCCACAATGGTGTTGATGGTTACCGGAGCATGAAAGTCTATCTGGAACGCAGAGGCTACTCTTACAGTACAGCTACCGTTCATAAATATATGAATACAGAGCTGGGACTCCATTCCATTGTCCGCCCAAAGAAGCCTGAATATGAGCACGGAAAACCGCATAAAATATTCGACAATAAACTTAATCAGGATTTCACAGCAGATGAAATCAACCGGAAATGGTGTACGGACTTTACATATCTGTTCCTTTCGAATCATGAGGTACGCTACAACTGTACCATACTAGATTTGCACGACCGAAGTGTGGTTGCCAGCATTACAGACCGCAGGATCACCAGCAATCTTGCCATTCGAACACTCCAGAAAGCATTGGAATCCCAACCGCCCATCAAAGGTGGCCTGATTTTGCACTCAGATCAGGGATCGCAATTTACATCAAAGGCATTCGTTGAATTCTGCGAGTCAGTAAATGTGACACAGAGTATGAGCAAGGCAGGATATCCGTATGACAATGCACCGATGGAGCGTTACTTTAACACACTGAAAAACGAGTGTACAAATCTATATGAATTTGAAACAGAAAAAGCACTCTATCAAAAAGTAGAAGAATTTGCATATGTTGACTACAATCATGTGCGTCCGCACAGTTTTAATGATTATCGTACACCATACGAAGCCCGGATGGCAGCGTAACTGATTCATGATATTTTTTAGCCACAAGTGTTACAAAAATGCTTGACCACAACACTGTGCAGACTGCAGCGGTTGTGAACATAAGGCAAAATGTCTGTACAAATATGATGCTGAAAAGCATTCAGACCGAAACAAGGTCATGAAGATCAATGAACGGTGGGAAGAGCTGAAAGAGGAAACCAATGAAAACATCCAGAGTGAAGAAGGGATCCTGAAGCGTCAGACACGGTCGATCCAGACGGAAGGCCACTTTGGTGACATCAAAGAGAATGAGAACTTCCGGAGATTCCATTACCGTTCAAAAGAAAAGGTGTATAAAGAGTTCATGCTGTATGCGATCGGGCGGAATATCATGAAATACCACCGGTTTCTGCATCATGAGATTGAAAAATACGAAGGGAAAAAGGAACAAAAAACTGCTTAAAGGCAATGAGCGTTCCCAAAATGCCAAACGAGGGGATACTATGCCCTGAAATTGGAGACAAAAAGGGAATGAGACAGTCCGGCAGAAAACTATGGCCCTGAAAAAGCCAGGAGTTCTGCGGACTGTCTCATTCTTTTGTTATCCGGGGAAAAAATCGGTATTAACCGACAGCCCCCTACAATGCCCAAATTACATCTTAAATTTATATCTTCCTTTTCCGTGACCGGATACTGGCTCAATAATATCTGCCTGCACTAAATTGGAAAGAAGTTTTGAAGCACCTGAACCTTTCAGCCCAAGAAGTTCCATAACTGCACTTCTTCCAAACACCTCATCGAAACCAAACTTTTCAAAAAGTCTATGGATATGAATCGTCGTTTTTACCGAGAAATCACTACCTTTTTCGGAAAGTACACTTTCATTATCCACTTTTGTATCTTGAATGTCCACTTTTTCTTCATTCAAAAGTCCACTTATATGAAGATTTCGATTATAAAGCTCATTTTTCTCGTTCAAAAGTAGATTTCTGAGAAACGCTTCCAGATACTCTGTTGTTTCGTGAATACCTTTTCGCAAGTTCGTATAGTTTGCACGGACAAGTGCATTTCTGAAATACCACGCATTTTCTGCAAAAATATCATTGGTTGCAGAGAACCCAAGCGCCTTTAAGTATTTGATGAAGAACACTGCCGTTGTTCTCGTATTACCTTCCCCGAAGATATGGATTTGCCATAACCTTGAAACAAATAGCGCAAGATGATGGATAATCTCGTCCATTGAAAGTCCTTTGTAGCTAAAATCTTTCTCCTGCGAAAAATCGTATTCAAGTGTAGCTCTCAGTTCGGACGCACTACCGTACATAACGGTTGCTCCATCAAGCACCCATTCTTTCTTTGTGATGTTGTAATCTCTGATCTTTCCGGCGTGTTTATAAATACCCTGAAAGAGTTTACGATGGATAGAGATATATTCGTTTGGCGAAAATGAAAACGCTGTTTCAGAAAGAATTTCTGCGATACGGGACGAAACCTTATCTGCTTCTTCGGTACGCTCATCATCGGACAAATGCACTGGTCTTTCTTCATAATAGCTGTCAATAAGACTCTGTGCTTCCTTCATCGTGATTTTACCTTCAATGTTCTGAATGGCAGTATCAATCAAATATTTAGATGGTTTGAGTCCGTCCACTGCCTGAAGTCCGATTGCCGTACTCCAAGCATACCCCTTATAAGCTTTATCCGGTTCAGACTCCCTCAAATATTCCTTAAACGGGTCTTTTTCCATATCCACTACCTCGCTTCATAGTCTTATAATTCAAATCTGCATTATTCGCTTTCCTGCATACCCTCATCGGCTTGTGCAATCATCTGTCTGTACTGTTCTTTTACACTTTCCGGTGCAAGCATCTGTACCTTGCCATTAAAGCCAGACACCCAACTGAAAAAGGCAGGACTGGCTGGTACTTCGGTCTGTACTCTGGAAGAAGTCATATCATACGCAAGGGTTGTCACATCTTCTCCGAAGCGGTCAACTATTATTGCAGAAAATAAAGCTTATGAACAGGTACTTGCTATGGTGCGTTTACATAGTGACTGCAATCATTATCAGTCCGAATACATTTAACCAGTCCATATACTCCTCCATAAATTCCGAGTTGTATTTCTGTTTGTTTTAAAAATGGGCAATCCCGATTGGAATTGCCCATTCATCGTACTAATTATGCGATTTTTTCTTGCTTGCACCGATTTCTGCATCAATTGATGTAAGTTTGATGTAAATCGCTGTTTTTTTCAGTTTTTTATCAAATGAAGTACGTCCTGTTTATTTTGCAAAACGGTACATCTTTACATCATCTTAGTACAGCTTTGCTCCTGCCGGGATCGCATCGTCCAGCATCAGCAGGTTCAGTCCTTCCCGTCCGTCGTACTCGTACACAGCGGAGATCAGCATGCCCTCGGAGGGAATGCCCATCATCTTTCTCGCAGGCAGGTTGGTGATGGCCACACATGTCTTTCCAACCAGCTCCTCCGGCTCGTAGTAGTCGTGGATACCGCTTAAGATGGTGCGCTTCCGGTCGGTTCCGTCGTTTAAGATGAACTTAAGAAGCTTCTTGGACTTGGGAACCGCCTCGCACTCCTCGATCTTCACCACGCGGAAATCGGATTTTGCAAAGGTATCGAAATCCACCAGATCCTCGAATAACGGCTCGATCTTTACCTTGGAGAAGTCCACCGGCTCTGCCTTTGCTGCCGGCATGGCCTCAAGCTGCTGTGTAAGGACTTCGGCAGCCTGGTTCATGGCAGCGTCTAAGGAAGCAGCCTTCTTCTCTTCCTTCTTTCCGGCGTCCAGACTCTTCATAGTCGGGAACAGCAGGACATCGCGGATCGCAGCAGAGTCAGTCAGCAGCATGCACATACGGTCGATGCCGAAGCCGATGCCTCCTGTGGGAGGCATACCGATCTCCAGGGCATTTAAGAAGTCCTCGTCTGTATGGTTGGCTTCCTCGTCTCCCTGGGCCAGCAGCTCCTCCTGGGCCTTAAAGCGCTCTCTCTGGTCGATGGGATCGTTGAGCTCGGAATACGCGTTGGCCATTTCCCAGCCGTTCATAAAGAACTCGAAGCGCTCTGTATACTCTGGATTTTCCGGCTTCTTCTTTGTAAGGGGAGAGATCTCCACCGGGTGGTCCATGATAAAGGTGGGCTGTACCAGGTGCTCCTCTACAAACTCCTCGAAGAACAGGTTTAGGATATCGCCTTTTTTGTGGCGGGCCTCCACCTCGATGTTGTGCTCCTTGGCCGCAGCCTTGGCCTCTGCCAGGGTATGGATCTCGTCAAAGTCCACGCCGGAATATTTCTTAACGGCTTCCACCATGGTCATACGGGCAAAGGGCTGGCCCAGATCCATTTCAATGCCGTTATAAACGATCTTTGTGGTTCCCAGGACCTCCTGGGCCACAAAGCGGTACAGGTTCTCAGTCAGGTCCATCATGCCGTGGTAGTCGGTGTATGCCTGGTAAAGCTCCATTAAGGTGAACTCCGGATTGTGTCTTGTATCCAGGCCCTCGTTACGGAATACGCGGCCGATCTCATACACGCGCTCCATTCCGCCCACGATCAGTCTCTTTAAGTAAAGCTCCAGGGAAATACGGAGCTTCAGATCCTCGTCCAGAGCGTTGAAATGGGTCTCAAAGGGTCTTGCGGCAGCTCCTCCGGCATTGGACACCAGCATGGGAGTCTCCACCTCCATAAAGCCCTCGCCAGCCAGGTATTTACGGATGGCGGCCAGGATCCTGGAACGCTTGATGAAGGTATCCTTTACATCCTCGTTCATGATCAGGTCCACATATCTCTGGCGGTAACGGATATCCGTATTGGTCAGTCCATGGAACTTCTCCGGAAGGATCTGGAGACTCTTGGAAAGCAGGGTCACGGAATGGGCATGGATCGAGATCTCGCCCATCTTTGTAGTAAATACAAAGCCCTTGATCCCTACGATATCGCCAATATCCATTTTCTTGAAATCCTTATATGTGTCCTCACCCAGGTCATCCCGGCATACGTAGCACTGGATGTTTCCCTTCAGGTCCTGGACGTTGCAGAAGGAGGCTTTTCCCATCACACGCTTGCTCATCATACGTCCGGCGATGGAAACCTCCTTCCCCTCATACTCTGCGTACTGCTCTTTTACATCTGTGCTGTGCACAGTCACATCATATTTTGTGATCTGGAACGGGTCCTTTCCGTTTGCCTGAAGCTCTGCTAACTTTTCACGGCGCACCTTGAGAAGCTGGTTTAAATCCTGCTCCTGGCCGTTTCCCTTCTTCTGGTTTCCCTGCTCTGCCACTGCTCTTCTCTCCTTTTAGTAATTAATCCACTCGCTTGATATCTAATACCTTATACTGGAGCATTCCTGCCTGGGTCTCCACATCCACCACGTCGCCGACTTTTCTGCCGATCAGCGCATGGCCCACAGGAGATTCGTTGGAGATCTTGTTCTGAAGGCTGTTGGCCTCAGTGGAACCAACTAACTTAAACTCCATCTCTTCCTCAAACTCCACGTCATATACTTTGACAACACAGCCGATGCTGATCTTGTCAAGGTTCACTTCATCCTCAACAACGACTTCTGTATTCTTTAACAGCTTCTCCAGCTCGTCGATCCTGGCCTCGATGTCCCTCTGCTCATCCTTGGCTGCATCGTACTCGGCGTTCTCGGATAAGTCGCCCTGCTCTCTGGCCTCTTTGATCTTCTGGGCGATCTCACGACGGCGGTTTACTTTAAGATCCTGAAGCTCATCTTCATATTTTTTCAGTCCTGCATAAGTCAAAATGTGTTTCTTATCTGCCATGACGTCATACCTTCCTTTATATTCAGGGCAAACTGCCCCTTTATACTAACATCCAGTGTATTATAGCGTGAACCCCTGGTATTGTCAAGAATCCGGCGGAGCGTTTTTCCTTATTCCGCCCCGCCGGATCCCATCCAGCCTCTATTCCTTTTAAAATTTAAAGATGTTTAACCCCGTATCCGGATCCTTGACCCGGTCCACGGTCCCGTCGATGACTGTGATGACCATTTCCAGGGTGGCTCCCACGGTTCCGGCGCTTAAATGGCCGCCGTACACGTTTCCGTTTTTATCTCCGGCCGCCGTATGCAGATGGCAGTAATACTCCCCGTCCATGGTATTGATGGTACCGGTGAGGGAAACGATCTCGAACATACCGTCAAAGTCGTTGCCCACAAATTTTCTCTGGTCCAGGTCATAAACTCCCACATTCATGTGGCTGAAGGTGCCCAGGGCGCTGATGCTGGCTAATTTTATGTTCTCCTTAAGAGCCACCTTCTTAAGCTCGGCAAACAGGTCCTCGTTTCTGTCCATGCGGACGATCACTGTGTTTTCAAATCTGCGGTATTCCATAGTCAACGGTCTCCTTCCATATTATATAGTATCTTTGCTTCATTTTTACTGGATCGCTTTCTTTTTCCAGCGTCCTCTCTTATAGCAGACAGCCGTCATAACGGCTCCCAGCGTCCAGGAAAGGAGCAGGGAGATAAACACGCACTCGCTGCGCCCATTGGGAAGCTCCGGCGTTCTGGTGAGCCAGGAGATCCCATAGGCCACCGGGACACGGACCACAACTGTGGTGAACAGGGAGATCCACATGGGCGTCATGGTGTCTCCGGCTCCTCTCATGACGCCGGAAAGGCTCTGGGTCACTGCCATGGCGATATAGCCAACGGCCAGGATCCGCATCATATAGAAGCTCAGATCCACCAGCTCTGTGGTCGAAGTGAAGATCCCCATCAAATATCTTCCAAATATAAGGATCAGGGCCGTAATGGAGGCCGAAACCCCCATGGCCATGAGGGTCCCCTGCTTTGCTCCCTGCTCCACCCGGTCGTACTGCTTCGCTCCCACGTTCTGGCCCGCATAGGTGGTCATGGTGGTGCCGAAGGAGAAGTTGGGCATCATGGCGAAGCCGTCCACACGCATGATGATCACATTGGCTGCAATGAGCATCTCCCCAAAGCTGTTGGTCAGCGACTGGACCATGATCATGGCCAGGGAGAAGATGGCCTGGGTCAGGCCCGACGGAAGTCCCAGACGGATGATGTTGAGGGCATTGTCCTTATGTGCCTTCAGATACCGGGGCTTCATATCAAAAAGCTCGCTCATCCTTGCCAGCTTCCAAAAGCACAGAATAGCCGATACCGCCTGGGCAATGGCCGTGGCCAGGGCAACGCCGAAAACTCCCAGTCCCAGGCCCGCAACGAACCACACATCCAGGACGATGTTGATGACCGTAGCCACCAGCAGGTATACCAGTGCGGAAACGGAATCCCCCAGTCCCCGGAGGACGCCGCCCAGGATATTATAATAGGCCACGCCGGCGATCCCGTAAAACAGGACGGTCAGATAGGACGCGCACCAGTCGATGATGCTGGCAGGCGTATGTAAAAGCTCCAGCAGAGGCCGGACCACAAGGGAGCCCACGATCATAATGAATACCGAAGCGGCCGCCGTCAGAGTCACACAGCAGCCGATGGTCCTGGAAAGCTGCTCCCTGTCCCTGGCTCCGAAATACTGGGAGACCATGACGCTGGTCCCCACCGAGATCCCGATGAAAAGCACCAGCAGCAGGTTAAAAATGGGACTGGCGCTGCCCACAGCCGCCAGGGCGTTGTCTCCCACGAATTTTCCCACGACGATGCTGTCTACGGTGTTATAAAGCTGCTGCGCGATGTTTCCGATGATCATCGGGATCGTAAAAAGCGCAATGTTTTTCCATGGTTTCCCCGCTGTCATATCCACGGGTGCAAATAATTTCTTCAGTGAAGCCATTCTTTTTATTCCCCTTTTTTTCTGATAGCTATTATTTTAGCATGGGTTTTTAAAAAAAACAACCCGGCTGCTCTCCGATTTTCCGTCAGAGAACAGCCGGACTGTTCCTGTTTTATAACAGCGGAGCCGCCAGCCGAAGGATACACTGGCCGATCCTTAAGACCGCCGAGCGGCCGCTCCTGTATTCCTCCGTTACCTCCTGGCAGATGGGGAAAAGCCCGTCGAAATCGGCCTTGATATCCTTTATGGCCTCGCAGTCATAGAGGAATACGCCGTTTTCAAAATGCAGGTACAGACTCCTGTAATCCAGGTTGATGGTCCCCACCACCGCCGTCTCCCCGTCGCAGACGCACTGCTTGGCGTGGATGAAGCCCGGCGTATATTCATAGATCCGGACGCCGTCCCGCACCAGTCCCGCATAGTAGGACCGGGTCACCTGGAACACCGCCTTTTTATCCGGAATCCCCGGCGTAATGAGCCGCACGTCCACGCCGCGCTTGGCAGCCAGCCTCAACTCCCGGCCCAGCTCGTCGCTGACGATCAGATAGGGCGTCGTAAAGTATACATAATCCTTGGCATTCTTTATCACGTTCATGTATACGTTCTCACCCACAGGCTCGCCGTCCAGGGGATTGTCGCCGTAGGGCTGTACAAAGCCGCGGCCCTTTGCCGTATAACCGGGATCCGGCAGATACCTGGCAAAATCCATATCTGTCACCTTCACGGAATTCCACATTTCCAGGAACAGAACCGTCAGATTCTTTACGGCGTCGCCCTCCAGCCGGACGCCCGTATCCTTCCAGTGGCCGTAGGGGCTTGTCAGATTGAAATACTCATCCGCCAGATTATAGCCTCCGGTGAAGCCCACCTTTCCGTCCACCACTGTGATCTTCCGGTGATCCCGGTTGTTCATGAACACATGAAGCATGGGTACCATAGGGTTAAATACCCGGCACTGGATCCCGTCGGCCTCCATCCGTTTAATGAATTCGGGGCTGATGAAGCCCACGCTTCCCACGTCGTCGTACAGGAGACGTACCTCCACCCCTTCCTTTACCTTACGGGCCAGGATCTCCCGGATCCCCGCAAAGGAGGTGCTGTCCTCAATGGCATGGTATTCCATGAAGATAAAGGTCTTTGCCTCTGAAAGGGCCTTTTTCTGGGCCTCCAGCCCGTCGGAGGCATCGCCGTAAAACTCCACGTCCGTATTCCGGTATACTGGATATTTTCCAAAATTGCTGATATACCGGGACTGGTTGGCCACAGCCCGGTCCTGGGCATCCATCTCCTCCAGGACCTTTGGATCCTGGGCGATCAGATCCGCCAGCTTTCCCTTGATCTCCCCATGGCGCTTTGTCATGAACCGCAGGACCATGGAATGGCCTAAAAGCAGATACAGGCACAGTCCCATGACAGGAGCCGCCAGGATCAGCATGATCCATAGGATCTTATAGGCGGAATTTTCCCTGGAAGCATAGATCCGCAGCACCACCACCATGGCAGCGATGGTGGAGATCAGTGCGATGAGCCAGGAATACCGGTTCAGCCGCAGGACGATCAAAAGGATCCAGCCTGCCTGGATCAGTACCGAAAGGATCACGAAGGCCATGCGGCCCACGCTGTTTTTTACATCTGTTTTCTGCTCTGCACGCATACTCATCCCTCTTTCCTGCGGACCGTTCCGTAATCTGGCTTCACGGCACAGCCGATCCCCAGCCCCCCCGGTCCGATGTGGCAGCTGACACCCAGGGACAGGGGATCGCACATCACCTGCTTTCCTGGAAATGCAGCCTCGATCTCCTTTACCCAGCTTTCTGTTTCTGCCTCTGATGCACTGGAAGCCGCCAGGATATGGACAGCCCCGGCCTCATATGCCTCCTGGAACCTGGTTTCGATCTCATGCTTCATGGCTTCGATCATGGTTTTTCTGGCTTTTAAAAAGCCGTGGCACTTTTTAAAGGAATCCAGCTTCCCCGTGGCCAGCTTAAGGACCGGCTTAATGTTGAACACAGCGCCTAAGGCTGCTGCTGCCGGAGTGATCCGTCCTCCTTTTTTCAGATACTCCAGAGTCTGGACGCCGATATAGATCATCATCTGGTCCGATGCCCGCTCCAGAAGCTCCCGGATCTCTTCAGCCGTATATCCCTTTTCCACCAGCTCCAGCGCGTCCAGGACCATACGGTGCAGAGGCGTCGCCACCTGGCCGTGGTCCACCACCAGGACTCTCCCCTCATACTTCTCGTCCCGGGTCAGGGCATATGCCGTCTCGCAGGAGCCGCTGAGTCCGCTGCTGATGGGCATATACAACACCTTTTCATACTCAGACAGAACCCGGTCCCATAAAGCCGTCACCTCCGCCGGAGACGGCTGGGAGGTGGAGACGTCTGCTCCTTCCTTTAATTTTTCCAGAAACTCATCCCTGTCCAGGTCTACGCCCTCATACAGGCAATGGCCTTCAATATAAAACGGCATGGGCAGGACAAATATCCCCCGCTCCGACGCCTCCTTCTGACTGATTCCGCTGCAGCTGTCTGTTATAATCCCCACTGGCTTCATAAATTTCTATTTTCCTTCCCTTTCATTGACAATTATAATACACTATGATACATTTGTGTCGTCCAACTTACTGTAACAACTGTAACATCATCGCCGGGGACCGTCAATATTTCTTTTTCATGCCTGTACAAAATATACGCTTTTTGTAACCTCGTCCCCAGAACCAGAAAAGGAGACCGTATGAAAAACCTATCTAATAAGGAAGCCAATAAGGTCACCAGGGAATGCCTCCAGACTGCCCTGATCCAGCTCATGAGCCAGAAGCCCTTTGAAAAGATCACCATCACCGAGCTGGTCCGCCGTTCCGGTGTTTCCCGGACAGCCTTTTACCGCAATTATGAATCCAAGGAAGAGATCCTGAACGAGGTATGCCGCTCTTTTATCGACAGTCTGTCTGCCTCCTTCTCCGATCCCACCTTCCAGAAGGATCCAGTCCTCTGGTACCGCTGCTTTTTCCAGGACATATGGGACCACGCCATGCTGTTCGGACTTCTCCTGGAGGCGCATATGCTCAATACCTCCGCCTTCACCTCTTCCTATTCTCTCGTAAAAAAAGACCACGATGGGGAGCCGGCCTCCCTGTACCGGTATCTGGCATGGGAAGGCGCGTTCTCCACCATTGTGGTCCGCTGGTTCCAGGGTGGGAGGAAGGAATCCATTGATTTTATGGCCGAATTCTGCTCCCAGGTCCTGGTATTTTAGTTTCCGGGCTATTTATAATTTACGATCTTTCCAAAATCTGCCTTTAAGGAAGCGCCGCCCACAAGGCCTCCGTCGATATCCTTCTGTGCAAACAGCTCAGCTGCATTTCCTGCATTCACAGAACCGCCGTACTGGATACGGATCGCCTCTGCCGTCGCCTCATCATAAACCTCGCCGATGCAGGCACGGATCGCTGCGCAAACCTCTTCTGCCTGCTCTGTGGTGGCAGTCTTTCCGGTTCCAATGGCCCAGATGGGCTCATAAGCGATCACTGCCGTCTTTGCCTGATCTGCAGTCACATTCTGGAATGCGATCTTCACCTGCTTGCGGATCCAGTCCAGGGTGATGCCCTGTTCCCTCTGGGTCAGAGTCTCACCGCAGCAGATGATGGGAGTCAGGCCGTGCTCAAAGGCCTTTAATACCTTCTTATTAACCGTCTCGTCGGTCTCTGCGAAGTATTCCCTTCTCTCAGAGTGGCCAATGATCACATATTTCACACCGGCATCGGTAAGCATACTGGGAGAGATCTCTCCGGTGAATGCCCCCTTTTCCTCAAAGTACATATTTTCTGCTCCAACGGCGATATTGGTGCCTTCGCAGGCCTTTACCACCGGAATGATATCGATGGCCGGAACGCAGAACACCACGTCAGCCTCTTCTGTTTTTACCAGGGGCTTTAAGGTCTCCACCAGGGCCGCTGCCTCTGTGGGAGTCATGTTCATTTTCCAGTTTCCGGCGATGATCTTTCTTCTTGCCATTTTATTTATCCTCCTTGATCCATACCCTTCCTATACACGCATCGGCCGTCTCCGGCTCCGATGCGCCAGGTGTCTTTCACGGGTGGTCCCCATCGTAAAATCCGTTTTTTTCCCGGCCTACTTATCGTCGGCTGCTACGACTCCAGGAAGTGCCTTTCCTTCCAGGAACTCCAAGGATGCGCCGCCGCCGGTGGAGATGTGGGTCATCTTGTCCCCGAAGCCAAGCTGGTTCACAGCCGCTGCGGAATCGCCGCCGCCGATGATGGTGGTGGCGTCTGTCTCAGCCAGGGCTCTGGCCACAGCAATGGTCCCGGCTGCCAGGGTCGGGTTCTCGAATACGCCCATGGGTCCGTTCCATACTACGGTCTTCGCATTCTTTACAGCATCGCTGTAGATCCTGCATGTCTCCGGTCCGATGTCCACGCCCTCTTTATCTGCGGGAATGGCATCTGTGGAAACGTATTCCACGTCAACCGGTGCGTCAATGGGACTGGGGAATGCGGAAACCACAGTGGTATCCACCGGAAGGAGCAGCTTCTTGCCCAGCTTTTCTGCCTTTTCCATCATTTCCTTACAGTAGTCCAGCTTGGAATCGTCCACCAGGGAATTTCCGATCTCTTTGCCCTGGGCCTTTAAGAAGGTGTAGGCCATGCCGCCGCCGATGATCAGTGTATCGCATTTTTCCAGTAAATTGGAAATTACGTTTAACTTGTCGGCAACCTTTGCGCCGCCTAAGATGGCAACGAAGGGACGCACCGGATTCTCAACGGCGTTTCCAAGGAATTCGATCTCTTTCTGCATCAGATAGCCCACTGCATTGGAGCCGCCCTTTTCTGTGATGAATTTTGTAACGCCGGCCACAGACGCATGGGCGCGGTGGGAAGAACCGAAGGCATCGCATACATAATCATCTGCCAGGTCTGCCAGCTCACGGCTGAATCCCTCGCCGTTTTTTGTCTCCTCAGCGCCGCGGAAACGGGTATTCTGGAGTAAGATCACATCGCCGTCCTTCATGGCCTCTACTGCCTTTGCAGCAGCTTCTCCGGTTACATGGTAGTCGCTTACGAATACGACCTCTTTTCCTAACTTTTCAGAAAGGCTCTTTGCCACAGGAGCCAGGGACTCGCCCTCGTTGGGGCCGTTCTTTACCTTGCCCAGATGGGAGCAGAGGATCACCCTTCCGCCGTCGTTCATTAATTTTTTAATGGTGGGAAGAGCTGCCACGATCCTTGTCTCATCGGTGATCGCACCATCTTTTAACGGTACGTTGAAGTCGCAGCGCACCAGGACTCTTCTGCCTTTTACGTTGATGTCGTCGATGGTCTTCTTATTTAAAGCCATGTTCCATTCCTCCTTATTTTTCCGATGATTCCATTATATCATAAAAAATGGGTCCGGTCCATTCCAGACCGGACCCTAAGTGAGTCAAAACCAGCCAGAATTAAGCATTCAGTAATTTACCGAAGTGCTTGATGGTACGTACCATCTGGCTTGTGTAGGAATTTTCGTTATCGTACCAGGAAACCACCTGAACCTCAGAAGTATTCTCGTCGATGGGAAGGACCATGGTCTGGGTCGCATCGAACAGGGAGCCGTACTTCATGCCGATGATATCGCTGGAAACGATCTCGTCTGTATTGTAGCCGAAGGACTCGTTGGCAGCAGCCTTCATAGCCTCATTGATGGATTCCTTTGTGGGCTGTCCCTTAACAACGGCTGTTAAGATCGTTGTGGATCCGGTCGGGGTCGGAACACGCTGTGCGGAACCGATGAGCTTGCCGTTTAATTCCGGAATAACAAGACCGATGGCCTTTGCAGCGCCTGTGCTGTTGGGAACGATATTGATGGCAGCCGCACGGCTTCTTCTCTTGTCGCCCTTTCTCTGCGGTCCGTCCAGAGTCATCTGATCGCCGGTGTAGGCGTGGATGGTGCACATGATACCGGACTGGATCGGGTAAGCATCGTTTAATGCCTTTGCCATGGGTGCCAGGCAGTTGGTCGTACAGGAAGCAGCGGAGATGATGTGATCATCCTTGCTTAACTGGTCGTGGTTTACGTTGTAAACGATGGTCGGGAGATCGTTTCCTGCCGGAGCGGAGATGATCACGTGCTTAGCGCCTGCATCGATATGAGCCTGTGCTTTTGCTTTGGAGGTGTAGAAGCCTGTGCACTCTAACACTACGTCTACGCCCAGCTCGCCCCACGGAAGCTCTGCTGCGTTGGCCTTTGCGTAGATCTTGATCTCTTTTCCGTCAACGGTGATGGAATCCTCGCCGAAGGAAACCGTATCTGCCAGTGCGTATCTGCCCTGGGTGGAGTCGTATTTTAATAAGTGTGCCAGCATTTCCGGAGAAGTTAAGTCGTTGATGGCAACGATCTCAAATCCCTCTGCGCCGAACATCTGTCTGAAAGCAAGACGGCCGATACGGCCAAAGCCATTAATTGCTACTTTAACTGCCATATTTTCATTCCTCCTAAAATGATCGCTGTTATTTCAGCCTCGATTGTTAAATATTAATCAATTTAGCATGTATTATATATGACTCTTCGGGAAATTGCAAGACTTTTTTTTCGAAATAACTTCTTGTTTTTTCTTGCAACTTGCTGCTTTTTTCCTTATACTGGTGATACATAGAAAAATATCCTCTTTTTTCAAATAAGAAAGGCATGATCCATGCTTCCGAAGTTCAAAAAATTGTCTTTAGAAAAACAATTATTTCTCAGCTTTTTCTCTGTTTCCGCCTGTCTTCTGGTGCTCTCCCTGGGGATCAGCCTGTTTTATAACGTAAACAGACGGAAGGCGGAGATCGATTCCCTGATCAGCGGGGTGGCCGCCTACGCCGCCTCCATGGACCAGGTGATCCACATGCTGGATTCCGGCTATCCGGACAGGGAAACCGCAGCAGCTCTGGACGGGCTCCATGAAAACTTTCCCGATCTGAATGTCATCGCCATCTACGACAGGAACCTCCTGCGGTTTTACCATACGACCCGCCGGGAATCCGGAGAAAGCCTCATAAACGGCGAGGAGCAGGCGGTGCTTTCCGGCAGCGGTCCTTATATCACCACTGGGATCGGTACCCACGGAACCCAGCGCCGGGCCTTTCACGCGGTCGTGGGCAACGACGGCGCCATATCCGGCTTTGTCATGGCCTCAGCGTTTTCCACCTATATTGCCGGCCAGTCCCGGCAGATCCTCTCCGTTTACGCGGCTGTGCTGGCCGTCATGCTGGTGATCAGCCTTCTGCTCTCCCACGGCACGGTACGGCTCCTGCGTTCCTCCCTCATGGGGTACCACCCCCAGGAGCTCCTGAAGCTTTACCTGCGCCAGGATACGGTGCTCAATGCCATGGAGGAGGGGATCCTCGCCTCTGATCTCACCGGTACGGTGGTCTTTGCCAATCAGCCCGCAAGGGCCCTGTTCCCTCCAGGGGAGGAGCCGCTGGGCCAGCCCATCGGCCGGCTGTTCCCGGCCACCAGAGCCCAGGAGATCCTGAAAACAGGAAGTCCGGTCATGGGACAGGGCTGCTCTCTTTCCGGGCATCCCCTGATCTGCAGTGAGATCCCCATTGGGAATCTCCCGAAGATCCAGGGCGTCCTTACGATCCTCAATGACCGCTATGAGGTGGAGACCCTGTCAGACGAGCTGTCCGGCGCCAGGTCCATGCTGGACACCCTGCGGGCCTTCAATCATGAATTTCTGAATAAGCTCCATGTGATCCTTGGCTATCTCCAGACCGGCCAGACCCAGCAGGCCATCACCTTCATTACAAACAGCAGCCTGGTATCCAGCCAGGCTATCCGTCAGACCGCCGACTGCCTCCGTGTCCATCAGATCTGTGCCCTTGTGGTAGGCAAGATGATGCACGCCGCAGAGCTGGGGATCCTGCTCACCGTGTCTCCCGACAGCCGCTGCATGGGAAAGGATCTGGTCATGGACGTGGGCGACTGTGTGACCCTCGTGGGAAATCTCCTGGAAAATGCCATCGAGGAGCTCCATGGCTCCAAAAAGGAGATCCGCGAGATCACCCTGGGGATCTACGCCAGCACCGAAGGCACAGTCATCACCTGTGAGGATACGGGCCGCGGGATCCCGGCGCCGGTCCTGGAGCGGATCTTTGACAACGGTTTTTCTACTAAAGGAGAAGGCCGGGGCACAGGTCTCCACCTGGTCCGTCAGATCGTGGACCGCTGCGGCGGAGAGATCTCCATCGACACCGAGGAGGGCGAAGGTACCTGCTTCACTCTCACTTTTACAAGAAAGGAATACCAATGATGTATCACGTCATGATCATTGAAGACGACCCGATGGTGGCCTCCATCAACCGGCAGTATGTGGAAGCCACCCCCTCGTTCCAGACAGACCGCGTCTTTAAAAGCGGCACTGAGGCTCTGGAATACCTGAAGGACCATACAACGGACCTGATCATCCTGGATTATTATACTCCCCTTATGAACGGGGATATATTCATCGACCGGCTCCATGCCATGGGAAAAACTCCTGCAATCATCATGGTCACCTCCGCCAATGACACCGATATCGTCCGCTCGCTTTTAAGCAGGGGCGTTCTGGACTATCTGGTAAAGCCCTTTGAATACGCCAGGTTCCGGACGGCCCTGGAGCGGTTCGCCGCCCAGCAGGAATATCTGCGGGGCGCCAGGCCCAGCCTGAGCCAGAATGCCATCGACCAGCTCTTTGCCGGGCCCGATCCTGCGGCAGATTCTGTCCCCCAGCTTTCCAAGGGACTCAATGAAGCGACTCTGAACATGATCCGCCGGTTCCTTGCGGAGCATCCGGAGGGTCTCTTTACCAGCGAACAGATCGCGGAGCAGATCCATCTGTCCCGGATCACCATCCGCCGGTATATGAATTATCTGGTGGATATCGGAGAGATCGTCAGCTCCATTGACTATAAGACCGGAGGCAGGCCGTCCATTCAGTACAGCCTGGGCCGCCGGAATTATACGTTTTAAGGCCGGCGGGACTACGAAACTTACGAAAGTCTGTTACATACTTACTAAAATTGACTTTTCCTCCACGGCAATTTATACTTTTTTTATAAATTGTTTATGTTTATAAAAAAGATTGGAGGATCTTAATTATGGCAGACATTATCAGTTATTTCGGCACCTACACGCCGGCTGCCGACGGAGCTGCTGCATCGTTCAAGTTTGAATATTTATGCACGCTCGGTTTCGCAGCCATCGTCATCTTTCTGGGGCGTGCCATTGTGGCGCGCTCCGCACCTTTAAGAAAGTATGCGATCCCGGCTCCAGTGGTTTCCGGTATTATCTTTTCCATCCTGGTCTCCCTGATCAAGGGCATGGGCATCGTGGATATTTCCTTTGACGCTGCCCTGATGAAGGATCTGACCCAGAATATCTTCTTCTTATGTGTAGGCTTTGGCTTCAGTGCAAAAATGCTCCGCCATGCCGGAGGAAAGCTCTGTGTGATGATCGCCTTCGCGGCATGTCTCCTCATCACATGCCAGGATCTCCTGGGCTACGCCTTGAGCCAGCTTCTGGGAATGCATCCGCTTCTGGCTCTCCAGTGCTCTTCTGCCGCTATGTCCGGCGGCGTAGGCACAGCAGCCGCCTTCGGCCCCATTTTTGAAGGCTGGGGCGCTCCCGACGCCACCACCATCGGCGTTGCGGCCGGTACCATGGGAAATATCATGGGCTCCCTGATCGGCGGACCTGTGGCAGCCTTCCTGATCGCAAAGCACGGTCTGAAATCTGACCCCAACGATAAGCCGGAGGCAGCGGCCACCGGAAAGGTTCCGGAATTAAACAATACAAAAATGATCATGATGTTTGCCCTGACTCTGCTTCTCGCAGCCCTTGGCATGCCTATCTACTGCCTGCTGGACAACATCCCCATGATCGAAATGCCGAAATTCATCGGCTGCCTGTTCGCAGGCGCCATTGCAAGGAACGTCATGGAGGCTGCCGGAATTAAATTCTACGTGCCCGAGGTAGATGCCATTGAGCATATGTTCCTGGAGCTTTACCTGGCTCTGGTCCTGATGACAACCGATTTCACAAAGCTGGCTCCTGTGGCCGGACAGATGAGCATCATCCTCATTGCCCAGGGCATCTTCATGGCTCTGTTTGGGATCTTTGTATCCTTTAACCTGTTTGGACGGGATTACGGTGCAGCCGTTATGACCGCCGGAAACATCGGCTGGGGCTGCGGCTCCGGATCCAACGCCGTCGCCAATGAAAAGGCCTTGATGGACCAGTATGGCTGGCACAACATCGCATGGGTATTATATCCGTCCTTTGCCGTTATCATCGACGATATTTATAATCCCATTTTCTTATCACTCTTTGGCGGCCTCTTTAAAGGCTGATCGTAATTTGACATTTTCCTGTATTCGTTTTACAGTTTACCTTCCCTTTTTAAAGCCAGGCCGGCAGCCCCCAACTGCCGGCCTGCTTCTTTTTGCACGGTGCCGGCCAGAGCCCCGGCCAAACAGTTTCAAAAAACCGGTTGTATCTCCGGCGGCTTCCGTGTTATGATGAAAGCAGCTTTGCTTTGAGATCCGTTTGAGAAATGGAATGGTGTAGACGAATGATCAGACATTTTTTTGCCGCCTTCGCGGCAGTTACTGTATTTTCCCTGGCTGTCTCCGGCTGCAGGACCGCTTCCCTGGCATCTCCCGAGCCATCGGAGGACCAGCCAGCCGGCCGTCTCCGCATCCTCACCATCGGCACTGCCGACAGCGGAGGAACTATGTACCCGGTGGGAAAGGCCATCGCCCAGGCCATCAGCCAGGCTGATGCCTCCATCACCGTCAACCTCAGCGCCTCCGAGGGCTCCGTCTCCAACGCGCTGGCCCTGCAGAACGGAGAGATCGATCTGGGGCTTGTGAGCGGAGACGTGGCTTACGCAGCCTTAAACGGTCAGCAGGAGTTTGAAGGCGCTCCCTGCCGGGACCTGCGGGTCATTGCCGCCGTATATCCCAGCCTCTCCAACTGGATCGCCCCCTCTTCGCTGGGGATCTCCTATGTCCATGAGCTGAAGGGCAGGCGGATCGCCATTGGCCCCCAGGATTCCTCCACGGCGCTTTCCGCCAGGATCGTCCTGGACGCAGCCGGCATCACAGAAACCAACTCGATCCTGAAAAATGATGGCCTGGGCTCCGGATCTGAAGGGATCCTCAGCGGTTCCCTGGATGCGGTCCACGGGTTTGCCGGCGTTCCCATCAGCGGCTTTTCCCAGCTGGCTGACGCCATGCCCTGCACGATCCTCCGGTATACAGACCAGGAGCTGGACTCCATCCTAAGTGAAAACTATTTTTATTACAGAGACGTGATCCCGGCCAAAACCTACCCGGGACAGGACCGGGACGTGGATACCTTCGGCATCAAATGCCTGCTGTGCGTGGATCAGGATATGGATGAGGGACTGGTTTACGAACTGACGTCCATCCTATATGAAAACGCCGGTTCCCTGGGCCGGCAGCACCCCTCTCTTTTCGCCATGTCAAGAGACCGGTTCATGTATTCAGCCCTCCCCATTCCCCTGCATCCCGGAGCGGAGCGGTTTTACTGGGAAAAGGGATTGTTATCAAAAACACATGGAAAAATGGAATAAGAAAGGAATCAGTATGATATCAGACTGTCATGTACACACAGAATTTTCCGGCGATTCCAAAGCGCCGCAGAATGCCCAGGTCCAGGCAGCCCTGGAACTGGGCATGAAAGAGATCTGTATCACGGACCACCACGACCCCGGCTCATCCCAGATGACCCATATTGACTTTACCCTGGATCTGCCCGCCTATCTCCGGGCCCTGGAAGACACAGTCCAGGCCTTTGAGGGGAAGATCCGCGTCCTTAAGGGGATCGAGCTGGGCCTCATGCTCCGGGAGAAGGACATTCTCACACGCCTGGGCGCAGAGCTTCCTGTGGATTATATCATCGGCTCCAGCCATTTCCTGGACGGTCTGGACGTCTACGATCCGGCCTGCTACCAGGGCCGCAGCGAATACGCCTCCTATTTCCGGTACTTTGAATCCACCCTGGCCCGAATCCGGACCCTGGACTGCTTTGACAGCCTGGGCCACCTGGATTACATCGTCCGCTATGGTCCGGACCGAAATAAGAATTATGTGCCAGGCGACTATATGGACATCATCGACGAGATCTTAAAGACCCTGATCCACCGGGGAAAGGCCCTGGAATGCAACACGGCCGGCTTCAAATACGGCCTGGGCCACCCCCATCCCCAGGAGGAGATCCTCCTGCGCTACCGGGAGCTGGGCGGAGAGCTTCTGACCATGGGCTCCGACGCCCATACTCCTGGCCAGGTGGGCGGCTTCTTTCCCCAGACCGCTGAGATCCTGAAGTCCTGCGGCTTCCGGTATTATACTGTCTACCACCAGAGAAAGCCCGTATTTTATCCCCTGTGAGCCTGGTCTTATTTTTTCTTCATCGCCTGCTCCACATCCTTGTGGAACTGGTCCCAGGCATCCTCATGGTCCACAAAATATTTGGGACAGATCTTTCCCGTCACGTCATAGTGGCGGATCACGTCCTCGGGCTTCAGCTTAAATTCCGTACAGAAATACGCGCACAGCTCCACCAGGGACTCATATGTACTGTCGTAAAACTTCCCCGTCTCATCGGGATGGCAGCACTCAATGGAAATGGTATCGCTGTTTCTGTGGTTGGACGCATAGGCCACCTCCGTAAGGGGAACGCACTGGACCACCTCTCCCTCCAGCCCGATCACAAAGTGGCTGCTGGCTGATGTGGCGTTTTCCCCGGTCTGGTCCTTCAGCTGCTCAAAATAGCTCCTGTTTTCCCTGGCCGTGCTGCATGGATTGGCCACATAATGGACCACGATTCCCCGGACCTCCTCCAGCGGCTTCTGGGGCCTGGAATACGGATTGGGAGTCAGAAGGTCCACCTTCACATACTCCGGCACCTGCACCTCCCCCGGATCCACCTGTTTTTTCTGGAATAGATTCTTAAACAGCACGACCACCGCTGCCAGAATGATCACAGACGCCGCCGTAAAAAGGCCTGCCAGGATCAGCTGGCGGATCCTCTCCTCCTTTTTTCTTTTGATCCGCCGCATTTCCCTCCTCAGCCGTCTCTCCTCATCTTCTCTCTCCATGACTCATATCCTTTCCTTTTTCTCCTGTACTTCACACGCCGGACTGCCGTTTCCCATCTCTCCGGCCATTGCCAGGGCTCTACGGCTCCAGAGGCTCCATGGCCCCGATCCCCAGGCCGCCCCGGGCAGAATCCATGTCCGGACCGGAAAGTCCTTCCCTGTATACGGCCAGGCTTACGACCTCCGTCAGAGGCACATATACGGCTTCATTATGGAGGCTTTCCATAATGTAGGCCATGTCCTCCTTCATCCGTTCCCCGTCGTTCTGTACCAGGGTGTCCCGCATGATCACATCCAGCTCCCGCTTTCCGCTCATTCCGCTCTGTACCAGATGGAATTTATCCCCCGGAGACGCCATGCAGAAAAAGCTGCCATAGGGTTCATAGGGGATCCCCCAGGTCCTGGAAAGCAGAAGGTCGAACTGGCCCGACTGCCAGCTTTCCTCATAAGCCGCTCCCGTCTGGGGAACCAGATCCACCTGGATCCCGGCCGCTTCATACTGGGCCTTTAACAGCTCTCCCACCTGGCCGTTTCCGGCAATGGAATCGTCGTATACCAGCCGGAGCTCCAGCCGCTGGCCGTTTTTGGACCGGATGGTCTCTCCCTCCGCATAGGTCCAGCCTGCTTCCTCCAGGATCCTTCCTGCCTCCTCCAGATCCTGGCCATAGGGAGCGATCCCCACGTCCGTTCCGGGTACTCTCCAGGAAAAATAGGAACCTGCCGGTTCCTGGAGCCCTCCATAGACCTTTTCTGAGATCTCCTCACGGCCTGCGGCATACTCCAGGGCCAGGCGCACTGCCTTATCTCCCGTCACCGGCCCCGCTGTATTCAGGTTCAGCACAGAAATGCTGGACGAAGGAGCCGACGCCGTCTGGAATCCGGCTTCCTCAAGCTCCTTAAAAAGCTCCAGTGTGATATGCTCTGAGTCCACCATCACATCCGCCTCTCCGGCCTTCATGGCCTCAGCGGCCTCTTCTGCGCTGGAGCATACCACTGTCCTTAAATACCGGAAGCCCGGCTTTTCTCCCCAGTAGGCCTCATTGCGCTCAAAAACGGAATATTCGCCCTCCACGTACGTTTTCAGCTTCCACATCCCGGTACCCAGGGTGGAAAAACCATTTTCCTCTTCCGGCTCCGCCAAAGCTCCCGCACTCTGATAAACATCGCCCTCAGCCGCAAAGCCTTCGTCTCCCATCATCCCGAAGGGATAGCTTCCGGCCAGGTCGTTTAAAAGGGACGGGGCCGGAGCCGTTAAATGTACCGTAAGCGTCGTCTCGTCTGCGGCCTCCACAGAGCTGATCACCGCCAGGGACGGCAGATATGGATAATATTCCCTGTGTCCCAGGACCAGATCCATATTTCTTTTGGCATTTTCCGCTGTAAACGGGCTCCCGTCGGAAAATTTTACGTCCGGCCGCAGATGAAAGGTGTAGGTGAGCCCATCGCCGGATATCTCCCACTCCCTGGCCAGCTCCGGCACCGGAACGCCGTTCTCCATGGCTGTCAGCCCCTCATAGACCCAGTCCAGGGCATAGGCCGGGCTTTCTCCCGTATACGGGTTTAAGGTTCCCGTATCCTCAAACACAGCCACTGTAAGCATCCTGTCCTCCAAAGCCTCCTCTTCGGAGACCGCCGTTTCTGTTTCCTCTGACTGCATCTGGCCAGTGGTCCCGGCCGCTGTTTTATCCATATCTCCGGCATCCCGGTTCCCGCAGGCCGTCATGGCCGCCACTGCAGCCGACGCCAGAAGTCCCCATGCCAGTCTCATCCCACGCTTCATATCAAGTCCCTCCAGATCATGTCCATAAAAATGTATGGTACAAGTATGGCACGGAATCTTTCGGAATGCAAGCGACAAAAATCTTAATATCCCGTCCGTGACCACATCACAGAAACTGCTTCCCTCATATGGTAGGATAGCCCCATCAAAACACGGAGGAACGCTTATTGGCCTGGGGACCATGACCCAGCTGATCTGCCAGGCAAAGCACCGCCCTTAAAACTTCATCCGCTTTTTTAAATGGCATATGTCAATTATATTCTTGACATATGCCATTTACCGTCGTATACTGAGAGAAGAAAGCAGATCTCATATGGGGAGGTGGATATCATACCAAGACCAAGAAAATGCAGAAAAGTATGTCAGCTGCCCCGGATCCAGGAATTCCACCCTCTGGGGCCTCCGCCCTGCGGACCGGCAGTTGTCCTTAACGTGGATGAATACGAAGCCATCCGCCTCATCGACCGGCAGGGCTTCTCCCAGGAGGAATGCAGCGCCTATATGCAGGTGGCCCGGACCACGGTCCAGATGATCTACAATTCTGCCAGGAAAAAGCTGGCGGCGGCGCTGGTGGACGGTCTCCCGCTCCGGATCGAGGGAGGCTCCTACCAGCTCTGCGACGGAAAAGAAGAAGCCTGCGGCTGCGGCGGATGCAGAAGGCATCTGCGGGCCTGCAGCCAGAAAACTCTTATGGAGGAGGAAGTTCATGAAGATCGCAGTCCCATTGGATGAAAATAAAAAGGACGTGTGCATCGTCCTGGCCCGCACGCCCTATTTCCTGTTCCGGGAAAACGGGAATGACGCCATCGTCCCAAACCCAGCGGCCCAGGCCCAGGGCGGAGCCGGAATCCAGGCGGCCCAGTTCCTTGTGGACAGCCAGGCCGATGCACTGATCACCGTCCGGTGCGGCCAGAATGCCGCCCAGGTCTTCCAGGCCGCCGGGATAAAGCTCTATAAATCCGCAAATAAAGCCGCTGCGGACGATCTGGCCGCCCTGGAGCAGGGGACGCTGGAGGAACTGACCCAGTTCCACGGCGGATACCACGGCATACAATGAAGATCGCCTGCTTAAGTGGTAAGGGCGGGGCCGGAAAGACCCTGACAGCCGTCAATCTGGCGGCTGCAGCAGAAAAAGCCGTCTACATCGACTGTGATGTGGAGGAGCCCAACGGACGTCTGTTTTTCCGTCCGGACCATGTGGAGACAGAGACCGTCTGTTCCCTGCTCCCGGAGTTTGACGCCGGAGCATGCACCGGCTGCCGGGAATGCGTCCAGTTCTGCCGGTTCCACGCCCTTATGTATGTCAAAGATAAACCTATGGTCTTTTCTGAGGTCTGCCACAGCTGCGGCGGCTGCAGCCTGGTATGTCCCAAAAAGGCCATTACTGAAAAGAAAAAGCCCATAGGGATCCTGGAGACAGGCGACAGCCAGACGGTCCGCGTCGTCACCGGTATCTTAAACCCCGGAGAGGCCTCCGGCGTCCCGGTGATCCGTGAGGCCTTAAAAAAGGCAGAGGGCCTCACCATCATCGACTGCCCGCCGGGAAGCGCCTGCAGCGTCATGGAAAGCGTCATGGACGCAGATTTCTGTATCCTGGTGGCCGAGCCCACAGCCTTTGGCTTCCACAATTTCCAGATGGTCTTCCAGCTCGTCTCCCTGCTGGGAAAAAAATGCGGCGTGGTCATCAATAAGCAGGAGGCCCCCTGGGAGCCTCTGGAGCGCTTCTGCCGGGACCAGGGCCTTCCCATCCTGGCCCGGATCCCCTACGATCCCCAGATCGCAGCAATGGCTTCGGACGGACGTATCGTTTCCAGGGAGGATCCCCGGCTCCGGGAAATGTTTTCCCATATCCTTCATACGATCGGAGGCAGCTTATGAAACGTCTTTTGATCTTAAGCGGAAAGGGCGGCACCGGAAAGACCACCACCGCGGCGGCCTTCATCCGCTTTGCCGGGGCGAGGGCTGTGGCCGACTGTGATGTGGACGCCCCCAACCTCCACCTGGTAACGGAGGTTTCCGGAACTCCTGAGATCTCTGATTTTCTCGGCGGAGATAAGGCTGTCCTGGACACAGAAAAATGCACTGGCTGCGGCCTCTGCCAGGCCCATTGCCGCTTTGATGCCATCTCCCGGATGGACGGCGTTTATTCCATCAGTGAATACGCCTGCGAGGGCTGCGGGGTCTGCGCCCATGTATGTCCCAGGAATGCCATCCGCCTGGCTCCCGACACAGCCGGACGAAAGGAGCTTTACACGGACGGCGGCGTATTTTCCACTGCCGTTCTGAAAATGGGCCGCGGAAATTCCGGAAAGCTGGTGACAGAGGTAAAAATGGCTATGCTGAAGCATGCGCCGGAAACAGATCTGGCCATCGTGGACGGCTCCCCGGGCATCGGATGTCCGGTGATCTCCTCCGTCAGCGGCATGGACCTGGTCCTGGTGGTGGCTGAGCCCAGCCGCTCCGGGCTCAGCGATCTGGAGCGGCTGGTGAAGACCGCCGAAACCTTCCAGACAAAGCTGGCCGTCTGCGTCAACAAATGGGATGTGAGTCCAGAATATACCAGGGCCATCCAGGAATTCTGCGAGAAAAAAGGGATCCCCTTTGCCGGAACCATTCCCTATGACCACCATGCGTCAGAGGCCATCAATCAGGGAAAAAGCCTGGCGGACATCGACTGCCCGGCCCGGGACGCTTTAAAAAAGATCTTTGATACCGTATGCCGGCTTCTATAACAGCCACGGGCTCCGGAGCCTTTCCGAAGCCCTCGCAGACCAAATAAAATCTATCAGAAAAAGGAGAAACCATCATGAAAATTGCAGTAGCAGCCATGGGAAACACCGTAGCAGGCCATTTTGGCCATTGTGAGAATTTCATTTTCTTCGACACCGCAGACGGAGCCATCACCGCAGTCAATTCTGTCCCCAATCCAGGACACCGTCCAGGCTTCCTGCCCAACTTCCTGGCCGATAATGGAGCACAGGTCATCATTTCCGGCGGCATGGGCGGCGGCGCTGTGGATATCTTCAACGAGCGCGGCGTAGAGGTCATCGTCGGCGTACAGGGCGATGCCACCGCCGCAGTGGAGTCCTATCTGAAGGGTGAGCTGGTCTCCACCGGCTCCATCTGCCATGAGCACGAGCACGCAGACGAGTGCGGAGAGCACCACTAGATCATTTCATAGAAGAAACGGCGATGCAGCCTGGCTGCACCGCCGTTTTTTGTCTGGAGGGCCTCTTCCCCCGGCACACACCATCCCTCTGATCCGCTCTGCCCCCGCGCCTGCCGCCTCCCTGCGCAGACAGCACCAGGCTTCAGCCTCTCCCATGGATTTCCGCAACTGTGACCTTATCACGGAAATCCAGGAAAGGACCTGGTATACTGATATCAAACAAAGGAAAGGAGCTGGCGGTATGGCAGCTATGAATATGAACAGAGAACAATTTGATGAAATGATCCGGAGCGGAAAGACCTTTCTGGTGGATTACTGGGCGCCCTGGTGCGGCTACTGCCGGAAGATCGAAGCAGCCTACGAGGCAGTTTCTGAGACCTGGGGCCGGTCCATTCCCGTGGCTAAGATCAACATCGATGAGGAAGAGCAGCTTTCTGACAGCCAGGGCATTGAGATCATCCCCACGCTGGTGCTTTATAAGGACGGAAAGGCTGCCGCTACGCTCCGGGTCCCGGAATCCAGGGACATGATCGAGCAGTTCTTAACGGATTCCCTGGAAGCAGCCAGTGAGACGAGTGATCCTGAGCCCTCCCGCGTTTACGATACTGTGATCATTGGCGGAGGCCCCGCAGGCTATACTGCGGCTCTTTACGCAGCCCGGGCCGGACTGGATACCATTGTGGTGGAAAAGCTGTCCGCCGGAGGCCAGATGGCTCTGACCCACCAGATCGACAATTATCCTGGCTTTGAGGATGGCATCGACGGCTACACCCTGGCTGAAAAAATGAGGAAGCAGGCAGAACGGTTCGGGGCCTCCACCCTGTACGCCGAAGTGGTCCGGGCGAAGCTGGAAGGACAGCCCAAGGCCGTGGAAACCTCCCAGGGCACCATTTACGGAAGGACCATGATCCTGGCCACCGGAGCCAGCCCCAGAGAGCTGGGTGTTCCCGGTGAAGAAGAGCTGACCGGCCGGGGCGTGGCCTACTGTGCCGCCTGTGACGGCATGTTTTACAAGGATAAGACCGTGGTGGTGGCCGGAGGCGGCAATTCCGCAGTGGCAGATGCCCTGATCTTAAGCCGCATCGCAAAGAAGGTGATCCTGGTCCACCGCCGGGATACCCTGCGGGCCACAAAGATCTATCATGATCTTCTTCAGGAAACTCCTAACATCGAGTTTTGCTGGAACAGCGTGGTCACAGAGCTGCACCACAAAGAAACCCTTACGGGAATCCGCTTAAAGGACGTCCACACAGGTGAAGAGACCGATCTTCCCTGCGACGGCATCTTTGTGAGCGTGGGCCGCAAGCCCTCCACCAGCCTGTTTGAGGGCCAGCTGGAGCTGGATAAGGCGGGCTATATCGCTGCCGGAGAAACCACAGAGACCAGCGTTTCCGGCGTCTACGCCATCGGCGATGTGCGGACCAAGCCCCTCCGCCAGGTGGTGACCGCCGTTTCCGACGGAGCTGCCGCCGTTCATATGGCAGAGGTGTATCTGGCGGAAGCCGGGAGATAGCCGGTTCCCCTTACACAGTCGTTCTTATAAAATTGAGTTAGGGACGGTGGAAAAATTCAGTCTTCCAACACCACAGTACATACTGTCCCCGTATATAGTTGTTTCAATAACTGTCATATACTGGCTGATAAACACTAGCTTAATCATAGGATACACAATATTTGTATCCTCAAAACATAATTCTTACTGTATAACTAAAAAAAGACGGGCAAAAAGCAATTGCTTCTCACCCGTCTTTTTCCTCCTGCATGAAAGCTACCCTGTTTTACTTTTTTAGTCGATACCGCTTCAAAAGCTGCTGCCTTTTAGTTATCTTCTGCTTTCTTTGCCATAATCTGTTTCCACGCATGCAGTGCCAAAGCCACCGCAATAACAGCATAGCATACGAACACACGGAAGTATTCTCCTAGCTGTGCATTGTCAAACAGATTCTTTCCCGCAAGCGGAGATATGATAAACATCGTATGGAACAGCAATGCACCAAGAATCGCATGACCAATGTTGGCTTTCTTGATGGACGCGCCTCCCACCAGTAAAGCAGCAATGGAAAAAGTACCTACATTTTCATGCGCTGTATAGGTAGTAAAATTTCCAATATCCTGGATAAAAACCAGCTGCCCTAAAGCCGCCAGCAAGGTTGAAATCATAATTGCCATAATACGGATCTTATCTGCCGGAATACCCATAGAAACAGCGATGGTCTGACTTTGGCCTACTGCATGAATGTCACTCCCCAATTTTGTCCTTGAAAGAAAATTAATGGCAAGTCCCACCGCCCCGATCAGAAGGCCTGTAACCACTGGTACATCAGTAAAATTCAAAGCAAACCGTACTGTTTCAGAAACTGTCAAAAGAATATGATATCCTACAAGAGAGAACACTGCAATATAAAGTTTATACTGCTTTTTCCAGTCGATCTTCTCCTTCTTCATCTTAAAAATTAACTGTCCCACAAAAAAAACTGTGGCAAGAATCAAAATTATATAAAGAGCTTTTTCAAGAGAAATCGTCCACAGCTTATTCATCGCTCCCTTTGTCTCTCCATCCAGGTTGATGGGAGTCGTAAGCCCGATCCCGTTAGGCAATAAAAGCGTCTGATTCTTTACCGGAATAACTGGTCCACATAAAAACATAAAAACAAGATCATATACTCCTTTTGCAAAGAATCCTAAAATCATACCCGTAATCATTTCCTGCCCTTTTGTATGATTAAATAAGCGTCCTGTCAGATTTCCAAAAAACAGTGAGAGCGGAACACTGACTATAAAAGCCAAAACGAGTCCGACTACCCCTGTTACAGAAAAATTCATAGAAACCATAATTCCGATCTGTGCCGCCATAGCTCCCAGGACAATACTGAAATTCATTCCCATTCCGGCCCAGACTGGAACCAACAGTGCCAAGATCAATATCAGATTCCGAAACAGTCTGGAAGAAATCTCTCCTACCACATAGGGCATGGGCTGATCCGCCAGGACAATCCCGGCAATACAGATCACAACAAAAAGTATGGTAACCGCGTTATTAACCAGAATCTTTTTTAATAATCCTGTAAAATTTGTTTTCTCACTATGTTCCATCAGCGTTTCCCTCCCTGCATCCGGGATAAGGCATACAAAATGATCCCGTTGCTTACAATGGTCCGCACAACCTCCGATAAATTCCCCTCCGGAATCAAGCTGTTGGCGACTGGTGTTGCGATTGCTAACATGCTCTGGAACATAATCGTTCCAAAGACCACATGGAAGACTGTAACCCGGCTTGGTGTTGCCCCACCAATTAAAACTGCTGCAATAGCTGGAAATGCCATCATAAGAGGCGCATTATACAGCTGATAGAATCCAAAGCCCTGAGCATAAATGATAATTCCAATTCCACCTAGAATTGTAGAAATAACCGTTGCCAGTGTTCTCATGGAATCCACATGAATACCATTGGCCTTCGCAAATTCTGGATTTGATCCCACTGCTTTCATCATGAGCCCAAGACGGCTTCTCATAAATAACCATACAAGGAAACTGAACACCGAGATTACCAGGATCAATCCTACTGGTATCTCTACTCCTGCAACAGAAAACGCCCATAAGTTATTTAGAGCCCTGTCATACCACTTCTCCAATGTAATCGTTGTACGGAGTCCATCTCCGATGGGCCACACAATCGACGGATGGTTAAATGGAAGAATCAGCCAGCCAATACACATTAATGCAACCACAGAAAATCCCACATAGGTGGATACCATCATCTCACTGCCTTTTACCCGGTTAATCAACTGGCTATACGCAAGACCAGCCAAAATGCTGAATGGGATAGAAATGACCATGGCTGCAAAGATACCGCCCACTCCCGTCATATCAAACTGCAAGCTGATCATACCTGCCAAAAGCCCACATTCTATTCCCAATGGAAGAGCAAAGTTCATCCCTGTTCCCGCCATGATTCCCGGCACCATTGCCAGTCCTAAAACCATATTGATTCCCACTCGTACAATACACTGAGAAAAGGTAAGGGGAGCCGGAATGTCCATAAGAAACATCAGAACAATCAAAAGACCAAGAAAAGCCATGATAATCAGTCTTGGAAATCCAAAGGCACTTATTTTATTCTTTATTCCTGTCATTGCTGTTCTCCTTTCCTTCTCCCGACATCAAAAGTGCAAAGTCTACATTGGGAGAATCTGGCTTCAATATTCCCTGAACAATTCCCTGGCCAATAATCGCAATCCGGTCACAAACAGACCGTAATTCATTCAATTCACTGGAAGTCATTACGATTGTAATTCCCAATTCCTTATTAATTTTTACCAGATAATTTAAAAGAATCTGCTTAGCTCCAATATCAATACCTCTGGTAGGCTCCGATACAAACAAAATCTTTGGTTTTGTGATTAATGCTCTCGCAACACATACCTTTTGCTGATTTCCCCCCGAAAGCCGTCCTACCGGTTGTTCTGGTCCAGTACAACGGATATCCAGCTCTCGAATCATCTCATCGACAATCTGACCAGAGCTTTGGCTGTCGAACTGACTGAAGAAAACATACTTCTTTAAAAAGTGCCGATTAACCCGCATGTCTGTATAGACCATATTTAAAGAAATCGGTTCCTCTAAAAGAAGCCCTACACCCTTTCTATCCTCTGACACAAAAGCCATTCCCTTTTTAAGAGCTTCACCAACTCTTCCATATTGAAGTTGCTTTCCCTCATAGGTTACTGTCCCTGTGGCTGGATACATACCAAAGATTCCATTGGAAATACTGGTTTTTCCATGGCCTGCAAGCCCACCGATTCCAAAGATCTCTCCCCTTTTCACACGAAAAGAAACGTCCTTACTCTTTTCGCCAGGCATATTTACCTTGAAATGGGATACCTCCAAAATATAATCTTCAGGAAGGTTTCTATTTACATTAATGAGACTTTCTGCCTCCAGCTTTCGTCCCACCATTAACTCAGCAATTTCATGTTTATTGGTATTGGCTGTTTTTTCAGAAAATACCATCTGCCCATCTCTTAAAATCACTACAGAATCTGCCAGTTCCATAACCTCGTCTAATCGATGGCTGATAAATATTACCGCAATCCCCTCATCGGCAACCTTTCTGATACACTCCAAAAAACGTTCTGCTTCGCTTTCTGTAAGAACTGCTGTCGGTTCATCAAGCACAAGAAGTTTCAAATTTTTTTTATCGATTTCTCTGGCAATCTCCACAAACTGCATATGGCCTACAGGAAGTTTATCCACGGTCGTCTGGGGATTTATCTCCATTCCCAAACGTTTAAGAGCCTTTTTCGCATCGCCAATAATAGCTCCCTGATCCAATAATTCGTAATTCTTTCCAGCAATCCTGCTGACCACGGATGGAACCAGGTTTTCACGATTTAATTTAATATTTCTCGCAACAGTAAATCCTGGAAGCAGCATAAATTCCTGATGGACCATCCCGATCCCCAAAGCCATCGCTTCCTGGGGAGATTGGATCTGCACATTTTTTCCTTCAAAGATAATCTCTCCTTCATATCCTCCGGTGTCGTGAATCACGCTCATTCCAAAGAGAATATTCATCAGAGTGGATTTTCCCGCACCGTTTTCACCGGCAAGAGCTACCACCTGTCCCGGATAAATCTCAAAATTGACCCCATCCAATACCACATTTCCAGAAAAACTTTTTTTTATATTTTTAAAATGAAGGAGAGCCTGACTGGACATATTTACCCCTCTTTCTATTTTGTTATTTTCCATTGTAGCAAGGAAAAGATTAGATGCCGCAGTTTAGCGGCGTCTAATCCCTTTCCCATTTTCTTTTTACAGCTGAATGAACTTTCCTAATACGACAAAGAAATTATCATAGCTGGTTCCTGTTTCAATATCAGTATATTTGCGTACACTGACATCTCCGCCTGCAAATTCGGAAAAAATTTCTGTAAATTTATCCAGATCTGCCCGTTCCGTAAACTCGCCGTTGCAATATTCCATTGCATATTCTACTGCCCCTTCAATGAACATAGTGTGCATCGGTGCGCTCCATGCGCCCATCCGGCCGCTCATATCATTCTCTGCAAGCTTTGTGCTGATCTGCTCCTGCATGAAGGAAACGTCGCCCTTTTTATCTTCTGGAACTTCAATCCCTAAAGCCCCCGGGAAAGCGTAAAAAACGCTTGGATTATCTGGAAGGGGATAAATTGCTTTGGACTCAAAAACAGCTTTACACATAGGTTCCTGCTGCCCTGCATTAGTTCCAAAGAAAGCCGTATTCTCGCCATACTCTGCCACCTTACGCGGCACATCCTCTAATATATACTGCTGTGTTGCAGCAATTCCTGCGTCACCCTGGGGATCTGGAGAAGTTCCATCAACAAAAGTCAGTCCCAGCTCCTCACACTTTGCCTTCATATTATCATGTCTTGCAATATTTAGTGGCTGAGCCATATGGCGCGGGAAAGAGTAGTGGACTACTGTTGTTGCTCCCATTTCTGCTGCGGCCTCTGCCACCATAGTACCCATCTCTGCCACATCTGGATGAAATACTAAATCCGCTGCAGCACAGATCACATCTGGTGCCTCATTGGGTACGCCTGCCAGAAGCAAAATGTCTGGCCGCTTTTCCCGTACCTTTTCCATTGCAGCTGCCGTACCTTCCATCGCCGTATTACAGATAATTGCTTTTACATCAGGATCTGCTGCCATGGAAAGAGCGATTGAAATAGTGGTCTCCTGTTCACTGGACGCTTTATCCGGAAAAGTCTGGTGGATAATACGGTCTCCATATTTTTCCTTCACAGACTCTGCGGCCCGGTATTCCTCCTCTGCCTGGGATACGGTAGAAGTTAAAATACCAATTTTAAAATTCTCCTCTCCTTCTGTCGCTACGCTCTCTGCCTGAGTTTCCGAAGCTCCAGCTGCCTCTGTACTGCTTTCTTTCGGAGTGCTTCCACAGCCTGCCAGAGATACCGCCATTACTGCCGCCAACATTACTGCCAACCTCTTTCTCATTGTTTTTCCTCCTTTTAATTATACATTAAATTATTTTATTCCTATGAAAATGGAACCCCATTTCATTGTTTTAATATTCAAGCATTTCCTTTAAAGTGAGGCAAAGCATTTCCCATTCCTTCTGGATAGTACTCACCATAACGCTTTCTTTTGGCGTATGGGCTCCGGTAATCTGTGTGCCGGAGCATACGATATCTGCATCTGGAAACTGTTTAAAAAATGTTCCACATTCATTTCCACCATGAGATACCTCTACTACCATTTTCTTTCCATATCGTTTTTCAAAAACTTTCTGAACCAAACTGCTTAAACGGTTATCAGCTTTGTACTCCCACTCTGGAGAATCAGATTCCACTAAAAAATCCGCACCGAAAGCCCTTGCAAGACGCCTATTCTTTTCCACTATGTACCGCTTCTTACTTTCCAAACCACTTCGATAATTAACCCGGACAGTAATCTCCTCCCCTTCTGTTGATATGGTCCCAACATTGCCACTTGTTTCTGCAACACCAGGAACTTCCATGTTCATTGCAATTAATCCACTATCAATATTCATCAAAAAGTCAAGCACTCTCTCCGTTCCTGCCTGATCAAAGCAATCGTCTGCATTTCCTACTTCCTCAGAAATAACTGTAACTTCCGGATCACTTACCTTAAATTCCTTTTTTAATATATTTTCCCATCTCTCAATGAGTACTTTCCATTCATTCCTCTTTTTTTCCTCGACAGCCACAACAGCTTCAGCCTCGCGACAAATTGCATTGGTCTGAAGTCCACCGGAAATCCATGAAAGCTGAGCTCCCAGTTCATTTTCTGCGTCCACAAGAATTCTTGTTATAATCACATTGGCGTTTCCCCTTTCCTTCGTGATATCCAATCCACTGTGCCCGCCTTTCAAACCGCGAATCTTTAATTTCATACACACCATACTATCTTTCAATGGCCCTCTAGCTGCTTTCAATTTCATCCGGACCACAGAGGACCCCGCGCAACCCACTACGATTCCTTCATCACTGCAATCCAGGTTAAGAATCACTCTTCCTTTTATTCTGGAAAAATCAAGAGCTTTTATCCCACTCATTCCTGCTTCCTCATCAGCAGTAAAAACAACCTCTAATGCTGGATGGGGAATCTCCTTTGATTCCAGAACACACATAGCAAAAGCAAGACCCGTGGCATTATCTGCGCCTAACGTAGTTCCATCTGCATAAATACGATCCCCATCCCGCATAATCCGAATAGGATCCTTTTTGAAATCATGAACTGTATCGGCATTTTTTTCACAGACCATATCCAAATGAGCCTGAAGGACTACAGTAGGAGCATTTTCATATCCAGAAGTAGCTGGTTTCTTAATAATAAGATTATTGGTTTTATCCTGATAGGTTTCCAGCCCCAGTTTTTTACAGAATGTGTAGATATAATCACTGATCGCCTTCTCGTTTTTTGAACCATGGGGAATCTCGCTCAATTCACTGAATACTTCAAATACACGCTTTGGTTCTAAGCCTTCCAGACACTTCGCTGTTGCCATATAATTTCTCCTTTCCTGCTTCACTCTTTACCCTTTATTTTGTCTGATATATTTCATCTTGTATTCATTGTTGTATATATCAGATTATAGACATATTACGACATTATGTCAATGCAAATATGTGTACTAACCATATTTTTGTGTATGATTATAGAATTTTATTATAATTTTTTATCAATTTTGACTAAAACTCGATTTTCTCCGCCAAAATATTGCAACCACCTCAAAAATATGCTAAGATTTTATCGTATACAACACACAGGGAAGTAAAAACATATGCCAAAAACCAATTTAAAGACATTGGCCTATCACCATATCCGCCAGAAAATCATTACCTGCGAATATGCACCAGGCGCTTTTTTAAACGAAGAGATGTTAACTGAAGATATGAATCTAAGCCGGACCCCGGTCCGGGACGCTCTAAGCCGCCTGGAACAGGAGGGCCTGATTCAGATCCGATCCAAGCGTGGAATTATGGTTACACCACTTTCTGTCAGAGAAATAAATATGATATATGAAATGAGACTGCTTTATGAGCCTTATGCTCTCCTGAATTACGGGACCCTTCTCCCCCAGGAATCACTAACCGAGTTTTATCATATTTTCTCACACAAAAATTCAGATACTGAATGTTTTCAGAACAATGACTATTTTTACGATCTGGATTCCCGTTTCCACTTAATGATTATTGAAACCTGTCCTAACATCTATATACACCGGTCCTACCGCCTCATTCACGCCCAGGATACCAGACTCCGATACATGACGGGAAATGTTTCCAATAATCGCCTGGAAGAAACCTTCCGGGAGCATCTTGCCATCATCGTCCCTTGCCTCCAGGGGAATTGGGAGAAAGCCGCAGAGAAAATGGTGCTGCACATTGAGGAATCAAAGAAATCCGCTTTTCACTTGATTTTTGAGAACTCTGCTGACTCCATTCATTTACAAAAAATACCCCCGGCTTTCTTATAGCTGCAACCGAAAGGACGGTGACGAACTAACATCTTCCAAGCCATCATACATGCGGCTTAGCACATGGTGTTTTCAACCGTCGATATCAATGATTCGATACCATCCGCCTTTAATATACAGTTCTCCCACTATTTACTCAGAAACATTCTGGATTTATACCTGTTGGAAACATGTGCTGGCAGACAGACTGTCAAAACCCCGGCGGGCCCATTCTTCACAGAACGGGTGCCGCCGGGGCTGATCTTTTATCTTTCTGCCCGCCGCTCCGCCAGGGCGATCCCCTGGTACATAAGGGCTGCCAGGATACAGAGGATCACAATGGACATGAGTACCAGGTCCAGTTTAAATACCTGGCTCCCATAAATGATCAGATATCCCAGCCCAAGCCGGGCCGCCAGAAACTCTCCGATGATCACTCCCACCAGGCAGAGCCCCACGTTTACCTTCATATTGCTGATGATCAGAGGGACAGATCCGGGAAGAAGGACCTTAAACAGGATCTCCCTCTTCCCTCCCCCCAGGGATCGGATCAGACGGGCCTGGTCCGGGTCCATGGACATAAATCCGTTGTGGAGCGTTAAAATAGAGCCGAATACGGCCACCGAAACGGCGGCCGCCACAATAGTCCTCATGCTGCTCCCCAGCCAGACAATGAGGATCGGGGCCAGGGCCGATTTGGGGAGGCTGTTTAACATCACCAGATAGGGATCCAGGATCTCTGCCAGGCTTTTACTGGACCAGAGGGCCACGGCCCCAAGGATCCCCACCGCAGTTACAAAGAAAAAACTCACCAGAGTCTCCAGGATGGTGACTCCGGTGTGTAAAAAAATGCTTCCATCCAGCACCATGGAGAAAAAACAGCGGACGATGCGGGATGGAGAGCTGAAAATAAAAGCATTGATCACACCGGTCCTGGCGCAGGCCTCCCAGAGGACCAGGACCGAAAGGAAAAGAAAGAGCCGGGCCAGGACCACCATCTGGCGGCGGCGCAGCTGTCTTGCCACAAATTCCTGCTGGGCCAGGGTTTCATGCGTTTTCATGAGACACCTCCAAATCACTGGGATCGTTCCTATTCTTTCAGAATCTTCCACACCTCATTAAAATAAACGGAAAATTCCGGAAAATTTCTTCTTTTCAATGGACTATCCGCTTCTTTGGGAAACGTAATAGAAATGGTATCTTTGATACGGCCGGGGCGGCGGGTCAGGATAAGGATCCGGTCCGCTGCGCTCACAGCCTCTGAAAGATCGTGTGTAATAAGAACTGCCGTCTTTTTCCGGCTGCGGATGATGGTGCTGATATCGTCGCAGACCGTGAGCCTGGTCTGGTAGTCCAGGGCCGAAAATGGTTCGTCTAACAGCAAAAGATCCGGCTCCAGGGCCAGGGTCCGTATGAGGGCCGCCCGCTGGCGCATGCCGCCGGAAAGCTCCGAGGGCCTGGCTTCGGCAAAGTTTCCAAGGCCATAAGCCTTAAGAAGCTCTTCCACCTTTTTTTCATGGTCTGGATCCATCTTTTTCTGGATCTCCAGCCCCAGACAGGCATTGGAGCGTATCGTCCTCCACTCAAAAAGATGATCCTTCTGGAGCATGTAGCCGATCCTGGTATCTCCTTCCAAAACCGGCTGGCCATCCAGAAGGATCCTGCCGGAATCCGGCTTTAAAAGGCCGCAGATCAGGGACAGCAGTGTGGATTTCCCACAGCCCGACGGCCCCACCACTGCCAGAAATTCTCCTGTCTGCACCTGAAAGGACAGATCGGAAAGAGCCTCCGTCTCCCCCTCCATCGTATGGTAGGAATAGCATAAATGACTGACTTCCAGCTTGGGAATCATGGACCACCTCTGAACATCTTCTGTTTCTATCAGAATATGCCGCCTGCGCTCCGGGCGTGAATCCGGCATTTCTGGCCGTAAAAAGCCGGATGCCCCGGCCCTGGACCCATCGTATTTTTATTAGGTATTGTATCGAAGGCTCTGTATATTGTATAATATCCATCATGAGACAGGGCATAAAAGACAGGTCCAGACATGGCTCCGGGCATATATAAAGCCATGTGGAAGAGAGGGGTGGTCTTATGACGGTTGCAGAAATATTACAGGAAATCGTGAAGATCGGCCGTAGATACCAGGCCAGAGAGGTGGTCTTATTCGGTTCCAGGGCAAAGGGAACCGCTGCTGAACGAAGCGATATCGACATTGCGATCTCCGGATGCAGGGACTTCGACCGGTGCAGGGATGAGATCGACGACATTCCTACCCTGTATTCCATCGATGTTGTAAACATGGATACCTGTGCAAACGAACTGTTAATGGAGGATATCAGAAAATATGGAAGAAAGATTTTATAAGAGATATGAAAGCTTTAAACGTTCCCTGGATGCACTTGCAGAGGCAAGGCAGAGAGATATGAGCGATTCCTTTGTCCTCAGCGGCACAACGGCAAAATTCAGCATTGCCATGAATCTGGCCTGGAAGGTGATGAAGGATATCATCGTAGGCTACTATGAGATCACAGATTTTGTGACAGGCTCCCCAAAAGAAGTGCTGAAAAAAGCATTCCAGGCAAAGCTGATCAGCGACGACACATGGCTGGAAATGCTCCGGACCAGGAATGAGCTGGCCCATGATTATGATGGAGCGATCATTAAAAGCGCCTGTATGACCATCATTGGAAGGTATCTGGATCTGTTTTATGATTTTCGTAATACCGTAGATGAGCTGCTGAAGGAATCTCTATGATCCGATGTTCTGGCCGTAAAAGCCGGATGCCCCGGCCCTGGACCGGCGGCCAGAAAACTCTCCGGTGGTCTTTCCCGCCAGGGAGAAGGCCAGTCTGATCCATCCCGGCTCACCGGCCGCCCTGACGCGGCCCCTGGCAGGCCATCATGTACCGGTTATGGGCATCCTTCATACAGGCGATCAGAGGCTTCTGGGTCAGGGCAAAGTACCGTTCCTTTATCTCCCTCTCCAAAACTTCTGTATCAGTCCTCAGGTTTTTCCCCACGAACATGGACGCCACAAAGTTCTTTGTGACTGAAAGGATCGTATTGCAGTCCACGTCCAGGATCCTTCCCGTGTCCCTTTCCACCACCAGGCTGATGTAAAATTCCCCATGAAGATTATAAATGGCGTCCTCCCGGCTGGGCTTGGCCTGGCCTACCACCAGGACCGTATTTTCTGCATACACCGTTCTGCTCCCCCTTTTTTCCGTTTTCTTCCGGCTCCATCCGTTTCCCGGAGCCGTATTCCCCTCCTCATTTTACTATAAACCTGCTGCCTTTGTAAATCCCGGAAGCCTTGACTTTTCCCCCGTTATAGGCTAAGATGGTCTTAACAGATAACGATTCTTTTATTTAAAGGGACTCCTGCCCGGATGCTCCCTCCTTAAGTAAGAGCCATGAATCTCAACGGGATACGTGGGTCTTTTTTTATTGCCCTTAAGGGCCGGATCCTGCGTATCCGCGAATTTTCCATGGAGGATCAAAAAATGAATTTCTATCACCAGCTGGATGCGATCATGAAGCAGGACATGGGAGGCCGGGGCCTTCTTGCGTCCCTTCCGGAAAATCCCATCAAAAAAGCAGCCGAATCCTTAAGACATGCCGCCCGTGTCATCCTTTTAACGGGCTTTCCCGTCCGCATGGAGGACGGCGGCTGTATCGGAGAGACCGACGGCCCCTCCGGCACCGCCAACCTGGCCTTTGCCTTTACCCAGGCCGGAGCCCAGGTCCTGGTGGTCACAGACCGGGCCTCCTACCATCTCCTGGAGGAAGCCCTCTCCTACCGGGCTCCCAAGGCGGCCCTTTCCATGATCCCTGAGGACGCATCCGGGGACTTCATAAGAGACTGCATCCGCTTCTTCCGTCCCACCCATTTTATCAGCCTGGAGCGGCCTGGAAAGGCTCTGGACGGTCACTACCACAACATGCGCGGCGAGACCATCGACGACATGATCACCGACTCTGCCCTGTTCCTGTCCGAAGCCCGCGCCTTCGGGGCAGAGACCATCTCCATCGGTGACGGCGGCAATGAAATGGGCATGGGCACCTACCGCCATGAGATCGAGGCCCATGTTCCCTGCGGAAAGCTGATCTGTGCCAGCGAGGCGGCAGATATCACCCTGGCCAGCGGCGTATCCAACTGGTGGAGCTGGGGGATCGCGGCCCTTCTTTCCCTGCAGGCCGGCCTGTATCTCCTTCCCACCGAATCCCAGGAGGCCGAGCTGCTCCACCGGGTGGTGGAGGCCGGCGGCGTGGACGGGTGCACAAAGGAACACACGGAGACCGTGGATCACTTATCCCTGGCCGTCCATCTTTCAGTGCTCCGCTCCGTCTCCCAGGCCCTTACGGCCCAGATGGAAGAAAACAGCCAGGCATCTGTATTTTTCAGCTCCGTAAGCGCCCGCCCGGTGCAGGCGTAACGTGCCGGACGGCCCGCTGCGGGATCTCTCCTGCGGCGGGCCGTCCGGCCTTTTTCTGTCTTTTTATATTCCTATTCCGCTCCGGCGTTGATATAATTCACAAGGCCTCCGGCGGCAATGATCTTCTGCATGAACGGAGGGAACGCCTGTCCCTCGTAGGACTCATCCTTCGTCCTGTTGTGGATGATCCCGCGGTCAAAATCCACCTCCACCTGGTCGCCGTCCCGGATGGCCGCAGCGGCTTCCGGACACTCGATGATGGGAAGGCCGATATTGATGGCATTGCGGTAAAAGATCCTGGCAAAGGTCTCGGCAATGACACAGCTGACGCCGGCGCACTTGATGGCTAACGGCGCGTGCTCCCTGGAGGAGCCGCAGCCGAAATTTTTCTCCGCCACGATGATGTCCCCAGGCTGTACCTTATGGATAAACTCCTTATCGATGTCCTCCATGCAATGCTTCGCCAGCTCCTCTCCGGTGGTGGCGTTTAAATACCGGGCCGGGATGATCACATCCGTATCCACGTTGTCTCCATATTTAAATACTCTTCCTTCTGCCTGCATGCTGCATCCCTCCTATAAACCAAGCTCCCACGGGGCAGAGATCCTTCCAGTTACCGCGCTGGCCGCCGCCACTGCGGGACCTGCCAGGTACACCTCCGACTCCACATGGCCCATACGTCCCACAAAGTTCCGGTTGGTGGTGGAAACACACCGCTCTCCCGCTGCCAGAACGCCCATATAGCCGCCCAGACAGGGGCCGCAGGTGGGAGTGCTCACCACAGCGCCGGCTTCGATAAAGATCTCTAAAAGACCTTCCCGCATGGCCTGGAGGTAAATGGACTGGGTGGCCGGGATCACGATGCAGCGGACATTTTTTGCCACCTTCCGCCCCTTTAAGATCTCTGCCGCCTGACGGATATCCTGGATCCGGCCGTTGGTACAGGAGCCGATGACCACCTGGTCGATCTTCACCTCTTCAAAGTTTCCCATTTCCTTTGTGTTCTCCGGAAGATGGGGGAAGGCCACAGTGGGCTTTAATGCAGCCAGGTCGATGGTATACACCGCGTCATAAACCGCGTCCTCATCGGCCTCGTATACAGTATACGGCCGGTCTCCGTGTTCTTTGATATACTGGACCGTCGTCTCATCCACCGGGAAGATCCCGTTCTTTCCTCCTGCCTCGATGGCCATGTTGCAGATGGTGAGCCGGTCGTCCATGGTCAGATGCTTCACGCCGTCCCCGGTGAACTCCATGGATTTATAAAGAGCGCCGTCCACTCCGATCATACCGATGATATGGAGGATCACGTCTTTTCCGCTGACCCATTTGGAGGGCTTTCCCGTAAGGACGAATTTTAAGGCAGACGGCACTTTAAACCAGGCCTTTCCCGTGACCATGCCAGCCGCCATGTCAGTACTCCCCACTCCGGTGGAGAAGGCTCCCAGGGCTCCATAGGTACACGTATGGGAATCGGCGCCGATCACCGCATCCCCGGCAGTCACCAGTCCCTTTTCCGGCAGGAGTGCATGCTCGATGCCCATGTCTCCCACGTCAAAATAGTTGGTGATCCCGTGAACATTGGCAAAATCCCGGCAGCATTTGCAGTTTTCTGCCGATTTTATATCTTTATTGGGGATAAAATGATCCATGACCAGGGCGATCTTTTCCTTATCAAAAACAGTCTGGTCCTTCATTTTCTTCATTTCATTGATGGCCACGGGAGATGTGATATCATTTCCCAGCACCAGATCCAGCCCTGCCTCGATCAGCTGGCCTGCCTTTACCTCTGGAAGCCCCGCATGGGCGGCCAGGATTTTTTGCGTCATTGTCATTCCCATCTGGAATCTCTCCTCTCGTTTGGAACTGCCTGTTGACATTTTAGCATGGGATTCACTATAATAGAAATACATAATATGAATGTTAAATATGAAATGGAGTTATAAATATGGAGCAGCATCTGTCTCAATACCGTATATTTTATGAAGTGGCCCGGTGCGGCAATATCTCCCGGGCTGCAAAAGAACTGTATATCAGCCAGCCGGCCATCAGCAAGGCCATTGGAAAGCTGGAGGAAAGCCTGGGGACCCGGCTTTTTCTCAGAAATTCCCGGGGCGTCCAGCTCACCCCCGAGGGAAACGTGCTCTTCCAGCATGTGGCCGCTGCCTTTGATTCCTTAAGCCGTGGGGAAAAGGAATTAAAGCGGATCCATGATTTCCACATCGGCCAGTTAAAGATCGGCGTCAGCAATACCCTGTGCAAATACGTTCTCTTACCTTATTTAAAGAGCTTTGTGGAAAAATATCCCCATGTGAACATCACCATCGAAAGCCAGTCCACCGCCCATACCCTGGAGATGCTGGAGGCCCGGAAGATCGACATCGGACTGGTGGCAGAGCCCAGGGCCAGAAGAGGATTGAATTTCACTCCTGTCATGGAGATCCACGACGGCTTCGTCTGTACCCCCGCCTATATGGAAAACCTGACCCTGCGGGAGGGACCGGCCCCGGATATCTTCAAAACGGGAAATATCATGCTCCTGGACCGCAGCAACATGAGCAGGAAGCACCTGGATACCTACCTGTCTGACCGGGACATCGAGGTAAACCAGCTTCTGGAGGTGACCGACATGGCCCTCCTGATCGAATTCGCCCGCATCGGTCTGGGCATCGCCTGCGTGATCCTGGATTTTGTCTCCGACGATCTGAAAAACGGGACCCTCATGGAGGTCCCGCTGGATGCGCCGATCCCAAGGCGGGTCATCGGCTTTGCCTGCCCGCCCCAGGACCAGTCCCAGACCTTAAGAGAGTTTCTGGCCTTCTGCTCTACTCCCCAGGCCTGATACCGGTGGCTTCATAAAATTTTTCCATGCTGCCGTACTTAAAGACCATCTTCAGTTCGCTTCCGATGCTGTTTAACATGGTCTCGTCCGGCACCTGGTCTCTGTGGTACCATCCTGCCTCCGAAAGCTCGTCCTCCTGGAGACGGATGGTATCGTCTCCGTCCAGCTCTGCGAAAAATCCGATCATCTCCGTATCGGAAAAAGCCCAGGGCTGGCTCTTATAGTAACGGATATTTTTTACCTTCAGCCCCACTTCTTCCATGACCTCCCGGCGCACTGTATCCTCAAAGGTCTCTCCGATCTCCACAAAACCGGCGATCAGCGCATAGCCCCGGTACGGGTTATTGCTGACCCGGTATCTGGACAGGATGATCCTGTCTCCGTCTGTAATGGCCACGATCACAGCCGGGCAGATCTTGGGGTATTCCGTCTGGCCGCAGAAGGGGCAGACCACCGCCCGCTCCGTTTTACTGTCCTCGGTCTCATGGCCGCAGCGGCCGCAGAACCTCCGGCTCTCCTTCCACCGGTGGAGCTGGGTGGCTGTGATCCCGGCAAAGGCCTGGTACATGGGCGTCATTTTCCGGAACACCGGGGTAGGACAGAATTCATACCCGTCCTCTTCTCCCTGGAGCATTTCCCGCACATAATAATACCCCGTTCCGTCGATGGCAAACAGATAATACGCCTTCATTTTCAGCCGCACCTTTTCCATGGGGAAATCTGAAAATCTGGGGATCTCATAATTTCCATCCTCTGCTTTTCTTAAGAGCGTTTTATTGCTCTTCATATATAATACGTAATCTTCGTCCCTGGCCTCCGGCTGGCGGAAGGACAGGTCAAACCTGTGTTCTCCAATATCCTGGATCATAGCAGCCTCTCCTTTTTTCATCGTTGTACAAGCCCAGAGGGCATACGCCCATACTAAAAAATATCATACGCCATGAAGCGGGTTTTGTCAAATCCGGCAGCCGCATAAGTTTTCTTTCCTTTTCTTGCTTTTCGTTTTTCATTCTGGTACAATGAGGCAGAGCGATTTTTTACGGGAGAAGGTGCATACCATGAATGTAACAGATTTCAATTTTGAATTACCCCAGGAGCTGATCGCCCAGGATCCTTTAGAGGACCGGGCTGCATCCAGGCTCCTTGTATTAAATAAGGAAACGGGAAATATCAGCCACCGGCATTTCCGGGATATCAGGCAGTATTTAAAAAAGGGAGACTGTCTTGTCATCAATGACACAAAGGTGATCCCGGCCCGTCTCATCGGCCATAAGGTGGGAACCGACGCAAAGATCGAGGTCCTGCTATTAAAGAGAAAAAGCGACAATGTCTGGGAGACGCTGGTAAAGCCGGGGAAAAAGATGAAGGAGGGCGCAGAGGTCTCCTTCGGAGACGGCCTTTTAAAGGGAACGGTCGTGGGCATTGTGGACGAGGGCAACCGCCTGATCCAGTTTGAATACGACGGGATCTTTGAGGAGATCCTGGACCAGCTGGGACAGATGCCCCTGCCGCCCTACATCACCCACCAGTTAAAGGATAAAAGCCGCTATCAGACGGTCTATGCAAAGCACGACGGCTCTGCAGCCGCTCCCACTGCCGGTCTCCACTTTACCCAGGAGCTCCTTCAGGAGATCCAGGATATGGGCGTCACCATTGCCCATGTGACCCTCCATGTGGGTCTGGGAACCTTCCGGCCCGTAAAGGTGGACACCATCGAGGAGCACCACATGCATTCGGAGTTTTATGTGGTAGAGGAGGAAGAGGCAAAAAAGATCAACGACACGAAGAAAAACGGCGGCCGCGTGATCTGTGTGGGCACCACCAGCTGCCGTACCCTGGAGTCTGCCACCGGTGAGGACGGGATCTTAAAGGCCGGAAGCGGCTGGACCGATATCTTCATCTACCCGGGATACCGTTTTAAGATCCTGGACTGCCTGATCACCAATTTCCACCTTCCGGAATCGACCCTGGTGATGCTGGTCTCCGCCCTGGCCGGACGGGAGCACATCTTAAACGCATACCAGGAAGCCATAAAAGAGCGGTATCGTTTCTTCAGCTTTGGCGACGCCATGTTCATTACCAATGATCCTGTCTAAGCCTTTCACGCCCTGCGCCGGAAACGGCGGGTCCGGCAGGCCCGTCCCAGGCGGCGGGGCGTTTTCCATCCCAGGCCATGGGATCACAGCAGGATACAGCACTTATGAATCAGAAAAAGGAGGATCATCAATGGAGGAAGCCATTCGTCTTAATAAATATCTCAGTGACGCCGGAGTCTGCTCCCGGCGGGAGGCAGACCGTCTCATTGAAGCCGGAAAGGTGCTGGTGGACGGCCAGACTGCGTCCATGGGCATGAAGGTAGCTCCCGGCCAGACTGTGGTCTGTGACGGAAAGACCGTAGGCGGAAAGGACAAGCCTGTATTCCTGGCGGTCAACAAGCCCAGGGGGATCGTGTGTACCACCTCTGACAAGGACCAGGCTGAAAATATCGTGGAATTTTTAAATTATCCCCAGCGGATCTACCCGGTGGGCCGTCTGGACAAGGACTCCGAAGGACTCCTCTTAATGACAAACCAGGGGGACATTGTGAATAAGATCCTCCGGGGCGGGAATAACCATGAAAAAGAGTATGCCGTAGCTGTCAACCATCCGGTGACAGAGGAATTTCTCCAGAAAATGCGCGAAGGCGTATGGATCGAAGACCTGGCCGTAAAGACAAAGCCCTGCAAGGCCTGGAAGACCGGCCCCTATACCTTCCATATCATACTGACCCAGGGCCTAAACCGGCAGATCCGCCGTATGTGCCGGGCCCTGGATTTCCATGTAAAGCACTTAAAGCGGGTGCGGATCATGAACATCACCCTGGGCGGACTGGAACGGGGCCAGTACCGGGAGCTGACGGAGGCAGAGGTGGCGGAGATCCGCCGCCTGGTGAAGGACTCCACCAATCTTCCCATGCAGGCAGCCATGGCCGGGAAACCGGCCAGCATGACCAGAAGACCCGCGGATCCCGCCAGGAGGCCGGCTGCCAGACAGGAAAGGAGGGACCGAAATGGATGATCGGTTAAAACGGATGAAGGAGCTGGCCGGTGTCCTTTCTGAAGCGTCCAGAGCCTATTACCAGGAAAGCCGGGAGCTGATGAGCAACCTGGAGTATGACCGGCTGTACGACGAGCTCTTGAGGCTGGAGGAGGAGACTGGCACAGTTTTTGCCGGAAGCCCTACCCAGAAGGTAGGCTATGAGGTCTTAAGCGAGCTCCCCAGGGAGCGTCATGAAAAGCCCATGCTTTCCCTTAATAAGACAAAGAGTGTGGATGAGTTAAAAGAATGGCTGGGAAACCAGACAGGCCTCCTTTCCTGGAAAATGGACGGCCTCACCGTGGTGCTCACTTACGAAAACGGTGTCTTATCCAAGGCAGTTACCAGAGGCAATGGCGAGATCGGGGAGGTGATCACCGGAAACGCCAGGACCTTTGTGAACCTTCCCATGTCCATCCCGTACAAGGAACGGCTGATCCTGCGGGGGGAAGCCGTCATCACCTATCCAGATTTTGAAAAACTCAACGCCTCCATCGCAGACGCAGACGCCAGGTATAAAAATCCCCGGAATCTGTGCAGCGGCTCTGTCCGTCAGTTAAACAGCGCCGTCACCGCCAGCCGGAACGTCCGTTTCATGGCCTTTTCCCTGGTACAGGCCGATGGCGTGGATTTTAAGAACTCCCGGAAGGAGCAGTTTTTATGGCTGGCTTCCATGGGCTTTGAGACTGTGGAGTTTGTGGAGGTGACCCCGGAGACCCTGGAGGCGGCAGTAGAAGATTTCAGCCGCCGGATCGGGGACAACGACATCCCCTCCGACGGCCTGGTGCTTCTCTATGACGATATCGCCTACGGCGCATCCCTGGGCCGCACCGCCAAATTCCCCAGAGACTCCATTGCCTTTAAGTGGGCGGACGAGCTCCAGGAGACCACCCTCTCCTATATTGAATGGAGCGCCTCCCGGACGGGACTTATCAATCCGGTGGCCGTATTCCAGCCAGTGGAGCTGGAGGGGACCACCGTAAGCCGGGCCAGTGTCCACAACCTCAGTATCATGGAGGGGCTGGAGCTGGGAGCCGGAGACCGGATCACCGTTTATAAGGCCAATATGATCATCCCCCAGATCGCCGATAACCTGACCCGCAGCGGCGTCAGGGATATCCCCGCCCACTGTCCCGTCTGCGGAGGGGCAACAGAGATCCGCAGTGTCAATGATATAAAATCCCTGTACTGTACCAACCCGGACTGCCAGGCCAAAAAGATCAAGGCCTTCGATCTTTTCGTCAGCCGGGATGCTTTAAATATCGACGGCCTTTCAGAAATGACCCTGGAAAAATTCATTGCCGCCGGGTTCATCCACGAATTTGCCGATATCTTCCATCTGGACCATCACCGGGACGCCATTGTCACCATGGAGGGCTTCGGGGAAAAATCCTATGAAAACCTGGTACAGGCCGCAGAAAACGCCTCCCATACCACGCTCCCGCGGCTGATCTACGGCCTGGGCATCGCAGGCATCGGCCTGGCCAACGCCAAAATGATCTGCCGTCATTTCCGCTTTGACCTGGACGCCATGCGCAGGGCCGACGCTGAGGAGCTATGTGCCATCGACGGCATCGGAGCCGTCCTGGCAGACGCCTGGGTGGGATACTTTAAGGATCAGAAAAACAATGAAAGCCTGGACCGGCTTTTAAAGGAACTGACCCTGGAGGACGGCCCGGAGGAGGCAGCGGACGGGCCTCTGGCAGGAAAAACCTTCGTGATCACAGGCTCTGTGACCCATTTTGCCAACCGGAAGGCCCTCCAGGAACGGATCGAGGCCCTGGGAGGAAAGGCCACGGGCTCTGTGACTTCCAAAACCAGCTACCTGATCAACAACGATGTGACATCAAATTCAGCAAAAAATAAGAAAGCCAGAGAGCTGGGGATCCCCATTCTCTCAGAGGAAGATTTTCTTAAGATGACCGAGGAAGACGACCATGCCCATTAAAATTCAGAACGATCTGCCCGCGCGGGCCATACTGGAAAGCGAAAATGTATTTATCATGGATGAGGCCAGGGCCTCCAGTCAGGATATCCGTCCTCTGGAGATCCTGATCCTGAATCTGATGCCCTTAAAGGAGGACACAGAGACCCAGCTTTTAAGGGCCTTATCCAACACCCCCTTACAGGTGGAATGTACGTATATGATCATGTCCACCCACGAATCCACCCACACCTCCGCCAGCCACTTAAATAAATTTTATGTGACCTTCCAGGATGTAAAAAACCGCCGCTTCGACGGTATGATCATTACCGGAGCGCCGGTGGAGCTGATGGAATATGAGGAGGTCAATTACTGGGAGGAATTAAAGACAGTCATGGAATGGAGCCGGTCCCATGTGACCTCCACCATGCACCTGTGCTGGGGCGCCCAGGCTGGGCTTTACTACCACTATGGGATCCCCAAATATAAAAGGGAGGAAAAGCTGTCGGGCATCTACACCCACAGGACTCTGGACCGGAAGGTCCCCCTGATGCGGAGCTTTGACGATACCTTTCACTGCCCCCATTCCCGATACACTGAGGTCCGGGAGGAGGATATCCTGAAGCACCCGGAACTTAAGATCCTTGCCCGCTCCGAGGAAGCCGGAGTCTTTCTTGTGATGAACCGGGACGGAAGCCAGATCTTCGTCCAGGGCCATCCCGAATACGACCGCATGACCTTAAACGCCGAGTATCACAGGGATCTGAACCGCGGACTGGATCCAGCTCTTCCCAGGAATTATTACGACCATGACGATCCCTTCTCCATCCCTCCCTTGACCTGGAGAAATATGGCCAATACCCTGTACTGCAACTGGCTGAACTTCTACGTTTACCAGGTGACGCCTTACGATCTGTATAAGGAGCCGTCTCCGGAAGTGATCTAGCGGTTTCCAGAATCATAAAAGCTGCCTGCTCCTCCGTAATATGGAGGGTCAGGCAGCTTTTATTTTATATACACTCTTTATCCCGTTTTTGTTCATAGATCTCTTTCAGATCATCAATGGCCATCTCAACATCAAGCGTATGGAAACCAGGCCAGCATTCATTCATGGTTTCCGCATCGGCGGCCTTATATATTTCATTACTGCACTCCCCTGTATAATAATGCCAGTAGCGGTACGTATATCCGCTCCAGTACATTACCTCCATAGAGTAAGATATGCCCGTCTTTTTAAGTCCTCCAACTTCGTCATTCAGCTCCTCAAGAATATATTCCTCGCCTGCCCACTGCATCCGGTCATAAACATCATCCAGGGCCGCCGCAACTTTACTATTCATAAAAGCTTCTATAAAAAATGGGCAATCATATCCAGCTTTCAGAGCAAGTTCAAATAATCGTCCTTGTATATCACAAAGCTGGCGCTTTTCAAGTGTAAGTTTTTCCATTCTATTCACCCGCTTTTAATATTTCGTCAAAAAACATGCCGTCACGACGATACTTCCGGCAGATCTCATCTGCCATTGCGATTCCCTTTGAACGGTTGGCTTCACTCTCCTGCTTCAGTTTTTTGCGATCATCCTCCGTAAGTTTCTGTTCATCAAGAATCCCACGGATTCCCGATTTTGAGCCATGATAAAGCGTTACGATTTCATTTGTTCTGATCATATGATTCTCTTCCGCCCGAGTCATCTCTTTTATGGTTACGGAGTTTTTCATGGCAGTCCCCTCCAGCAGCAGTATACGATTGGAACACTCTGATTGTAGCACATGAGAGAATCAAAGACAACACAACTCCCCCAGAAATCCACAGACCAGATTGTCAAAAACCAGCTCTTCCATGGCCTTCAAAGACACGGCTCTGATCTCTGCCATCGTGCGGACTGTGTTCTCCAGCGCTTCTGAAACTGTTCCCGGAGCCGTCCGCTTCCCATCCTCTGGCCCGTTCTCATAGGCCCACTGTACCGCTCCCAGCCCGTCCGTTTCCACCAGGATCCGGTCCCTGGGGACCCGCCTTGCCGCCTGTGCCACCGCGGGATTCCACCACGCATCCGGTCCCACAGAAAAGTAGCAGTCCAGAGCCAGATACTCCTCCAGATATTCCTCACAGGAATACCAATGTACAAGATACCGATTCGGATACTCCTTCAGAATGGAGGCAATGGCCTTTTCCTGGCCTTTGGTATGGAGGACCACCGGCTTTTTAAGGGAACAGGCCATGGCCAGCTGTTCTCTGAATACCCGCTCCTGGATCGGAAGGGGCACCTGGCACCAGACGCTGTCCATACCGATCTCGCCAACCACCGGGCACCGCCGGATATATGGCTCCATATCCTGAACCGTATACTGGTCTGCATACCAGGGATGGAGCCCGGCAGTGGGGATCACGGCTCTCCCCTTAAGCCATTCCAGCCTGGAAAACAGCTTCCCGGCTTCCTCCGGCCCTGTGGCGCAGATCAGGGAAAGGATCCCCTTTCCGGTCCGCTCCTCCCATTCTGTATCGTTCCCCAGATGGGCATGGGCATCACAAAGCAGCATTTCCCTTTCTCTCCTTTCCCATGATCCGTCCATGGATCTCCCGGCGCAGCTCTCCCTGTCCATAAAGCCAGTCCCGGTCCCTCTGGGTCTCACAGACAGAAATCTCCCCGTGGATCCCTGCCGGAGCCGTGTTCAGGATCAGGATCCGGTCGGATAAATAGATGGCCTCATCCATATCATGGGTCACCAGGACCACCGTTTTTCCCAGCTCCTTTCTCATGGCCAGGAGCCAGTCCTGCATTTCTCCCCTGGTGATCACATCCAGGGCTCCAAAGGGCTCGTCCAGAAGAAGGATGTCCGCGCTGCAGAGGGCCGTTCTCAAAAAGGCGGCCCGCTGGCGCATCCCGCCGGAAAGAGAGGCAGGATAGCTGTCTTCATACCCCTCCAGACCAAATACAGGAAAATATTCCCTGGCCCGCTCCCGCATTTCCTCCAGAGAGCCGTGGATCCGTCCGTACAGGCACACATTGTCCAGGATGGTCTTCCAGGGAAACAGAAGATCGTTCTGGGGCATATAGGCAAAATGACTTGAAAGCCCCCGGATCTCTTCTCCATCCACCAGGATCCTCCCGCGATCAGGCGAAAGGATCCCGGTCAGAAGCTTCAGGACCGTAGACTTTCCGCAGCCCGACGGCCCCAGAAGGCTGACAAACTCTCCCTCTGCCACGCCGAAGGAAATATCCTCCAGAACCTGCCTTTCCCCATAGGAAAAAGACAGGCCGGAAATCTCCAGCTTCATCATTTTCTTTACTCCTTATCTGGAAGAAATTCATTGGTATAGCACTCAGCCGCCGGGATTGCCTCCTGGATGACACCGTACTCCACCATAAATTCCGTATAATTATCCCATACCCGGTCCTTCATCTCTCCCCAGCGGTCCGCATCCTCCGCATATTTGTCTGCCAGGTACTTCTGGGACATGGTGAGCATTTCCAGGGAATAATCCGGAGCATATTTATGAAGGATCTCTGCGCTCTCCTCCGGTTTTTCCATGGCAAATCCATATCCCCTGGAGGTGGCAGCCAGGAATTTCTTCACCATCTCCGGCTTCTCCTCCAGGACCTGATTCCCTGCAATGATCACCGGCGTATAATAATCCAGCCGCTCGTCCAGATCCCGTACCGGCATATAGCTGATGGGGAAATCATTGAGTTCACATTTCACACTGTCCCACGCCTCGTAGAACCACATGATATCCACCTTATCCTTTAGGGCCTCAAACCCAGAGCCATCGGAGATCACCAGGTTCAGCTTTGAAAAATCGGCTCCAGCCTGGGTCATGACCGCCTTTAATACGGCTTCCTCTCCCGGGCCGCCCCAGCCTGCATACGTTTTCCCCTCAAAATCCTTTGGAGAATGGATCCCCTTATCTTTGTAAGCCGCAAAGCCCGAGGTATTATGCTGGATCACTGCCGCGATGGCCTTAATGGGAAGCGGATCCTCGGACGTTAAGGCAACGGTCACATCCTCCTGGTAGCTGATCCCGAAATCGCCTTTTCCCACAGCCACCAGAGAAGCCGTAGCCCCTTCTGTCGGTTCCACAATATTCACCTTCAGTCCTTCTTCCTCATAATATCCCTGGTCCAGGGCCACATACATGCCTGTATGATTGGTGTTTGCCACATAATCCAGGATCACGGTCACCTCTTCCAGCTCCGCCTTTTCCGAAGCTCCCCCTGCTGTCTCACTTTCTCCTTTTTTTCCACAGCCTCCCAGGACCATGGATACTGCCAGGGCACAGGCCGCTGCAGCCGCAAGATTCCTTTTCATCTTTCTCATTGTCTTCTCCTCCAGTTTTTATGTTCTATATTACCGCTGTTTTCTCAGATACGGCATTCCCAGGTACTGGTACAGCCGGATGAGTCCATTCATGCACAGGCTTAAAAAAATGATCACTGCCACACAGGCAAACACCTTATCCAGCATATAGCCGTTTTTCACCCGCAGAAGGTAATAGCCCAGCCCTTCCTGGGAGCCGATCCACTCTCCCACCACCGCTCCGCTGATGCTGTATGTGGCCGCCACCTTAAGTCCCGAAAGAAGCGCCGGCACTGCCGCCGGGATCTTCACCAGACAATAGGTTTTCCATTGTCCTGCCCCGTAGGACCGGACCAGATGCACATATTCCGCATCCACCTGGCTCAGTCCATCGGAAAAGCTCACCGCCACCGGGAAAAAGCACATTAAAACCACTGTCAGGATCTTGGGAGCAGCGCCGAAGCCCATATAAATGATGAAAATTGGCGCCAGAACGATCATGGGCACCGTCTGTGTCACCACCAGGACCGGATAAAGTCCCTGGCGGATCATTGGAAAGCAGTCCATAAGGACCCCCAGCGCCAGGGCCAGGACCAGGGAAATGGCCACGCCTGCCAGGGCTTCTGCCACTGTTACCCGGGCATGCAGCGCCAGCACAGGCAGTTCCTGTACCAGGGTTTCCGCCACCTGGACTGGCGACGGCAGCACATATAGGGGGATCCCAAAGATCCGTACCGCCCCCTCCCAGAGGACCAGGAGGCCCAGAATGAAGAAAGCCGGCATCAGCCTTTCCGATGTCTGTTTCATACAAATTTTCTCCTTTTCCATTAAAAAAAGACCGCCGGATAACGGCAGTCAGTCAGGCATACGCTTATGTCCCTACGTTGGCATTATCCAAATCAGGTTATGGGTCGAAATTCACAATTTCCTCTCAGCCTGTATACAGGCTCCCCTTGTTATGAATCATATTTTTACATCTGGAACTGATTATAGCACGGAATCCAGCCTTACGCAACGGCAAAGTTCAAAAAAGACCGGAACCCCCATAAAAGAGTTCCGGCCTTATAAAGCCTAGTCG